>Ga0209935_1000020_pt1 | contig 963633 bp, 773 predicted proteins | sample ThiBio_1000_plan_2_FD_183958 | JGI IMG/M metagenome (GOLD analysis project Ga0209935, IMG submission 183958) | Wastewater bioreactor microbial communities from Cape Town, South Africa - Thiocy_cont_1000_plan (SPAdes) | ecosystem: Engineered > Bioreactor > Thiocyanate-remediating >... | reverse complement strand
TCGCGTGGCCTTGCGGTGGGCTTCAAATCCACCGTCGACCTGCGTTGCCAAGGTGAGCTGATCGGCCATCGTCTACACTCTCTTGGACAGGTGCGTGCTTCGACAGCGAAGCAAAATCAGAGTTTCCCTAGCGCTCGGGTATGCACTCACGATTGCGACGATCGCCGCCGTCGTCGCCATTGCTCATGGTGTCATTCGTAGTTTCAGTGGCATCGAAACGCTTCTGGCCTGCGAGATCGTCTCTCTGATCCTGATCCCTGCCGCCGTTCTGATATTCAAAGGGACAAGGCGTTCATCTGGATTGATTCGCAAGCTGTTTGGATACTTCACCTTTGCGCTCGATCTTTTGCTTGGGCTAGTCGCATGCGTGGTCATTGCGGGCTTGCTTCTTGGAAACGTGCGGATTCTTCACTGACTATTGAAGGCATTCAGCGTACATGGCTCGCTTGCAGTCTTGCGGCATCGGTGGATGCCGCAACTCTCGACACGATTCGAGTATTCGACAGGACAAGGAGGCGAGAATGAGCACGATCCCGGCTGGGACGGAACTCATCCGCCCGTTTGTACCTGCGAGGGATTTCGATCTCTCCAAGCGTTTCTATGAAGCCATCGGTTTCGAGAAAGTGCTGGATGGAGAAGTGGCGATCTTCAACGCCGCTTCGGGTGGCTTCATCCTCCAGAACTATTACCAGAAGGATTGGGCCGAGAATTCCATGCTGCAGCTCATGGTGGACGATCTCGACGCGTGGTGGGCGCATATCGATACCCTCGATCTTGCGGCAAGATTCGGGGTGCAACCGCCCAAGCCACCCACGATGCAGCCATGGGGTCTGCGGGTTGCCTACGTGTTCGATCCATGCGGCGTTCTCTGGCATGTAGCGCAGAGACGCAAGGATACCGTTCAAGACGAGTGAGGGCTCAATCCAGCCATCCGCGCCGATCAATACGTTGCAAACAAAAGCGGGTGGCTACTGGTTGTGGCGCGATCACATGCCTGCATGGCGATGCCACAGGCAAGCGCACGATCCAACCGCCCCGCCATTGGCAACCCCCCAGCCGCTTGCCATACCATGGCGCCGTTCGTCGCGGCGTCATCTGCTTCATCGTTCCGGAAGGAGCCGACGTGGAGGGCGAGGGGAGACTTCGGTATGTCACCTTCGACGAGGTCGAGATCGACCTCGACGGCCGGCGCGTGAGCGTGGGCGGCCGGGATGTCGCGCTGGAGCCCAAGGCGTTCGACGTGCTCGCGCTGCTGGCGCAGTCGCCGGGCAAGGCGTTTTCGCGCGACGAGCTGCTCGATGCGGTGTGGGGCCATCGCCACGTCACGCCCGGCGTGCTCAATCGCGTGGTCACGCTGATCCGCCAGGCGCTGGGCGAGAACGCGGCCGGCACGCACTACATCCACACCTTGTACGGCGTGGGTTACCGCTTCGATGGCGACGTGCGGCGCAGCGCGCTGCGCGAGGCGCCGCCGGCGACTGCCGCCGCGCCTGGCGGCATCGCATCGGGCACGTCGGCGCCGCAGTGGGGCGAGTCGCCGGCGCCATTCGCCATCGGCACCGCGGGCGCGTCGGCGGCCGCATCGGCACCCGCCGCACCCGCGAAGCCGCGTCGTTCGTGGACCTCGCCCACGCTCTGGCTGCCCGCGGTGGCGCTGGTGGCCGCCGCGGTGATGGGCGCCTCGTCCTGGTGGCGGGCGCCTCCCCCGGCGCCGGCGATGGCGCCGCCGCCCACCCTGGTGGTGCTGCCGCTGCGGGTGATCGGCGACGACAAGGGCGAAGCCGTGTTCGCCGACGGCCTCAGCGACGAGCTGACCACGGATCTCGCGCGCGTGGACGGCTTGCGCCTGATCGCCAGCGTGTCGGCCGCGCGCGCCGGCGCACTGGGGCTGGACGCGGCGCAACTGGCCGAGCGCCTGCACGTCACCCATGCGATCGAGGGCAGCCTGCGCGAGTCCGGCACGGCGCTGCGCATCGACCTGCGACTGATCGAGACGCCGTCCGGGCGCACGGTGTGGGCACAGAGTTACGACCGCCAGATGCGGGACGTCTTCGGCGTGCAGCAGGAGATCGCGCAGGCGGTGGCGTCGGCGCTGGCGCTGCGCCTGCCGCTGGGTCGGGTCGCGGCGGCGCCGCCCGATCCGGCGGTGTTCCGGGAATACCTGCGGCTGCGCCACATCTTCCTCGCCCGCCCCGACGACGCGGACTACGGCAAGGCCGAACTCGCGCTCGATGCGCTGGCCGAGCGCGCACCCGATTTCGCGCCGGTGCACGGGCTGCTCGCGCTCAATCTCGCCACGCACTTCGAGCCGGGGCGCGAACGCGAGGCGCTGCCCGAGGCGACCCGGGCGCTGCAGCTCGATCCCGGCAACGTGTACGCGCATGCCGCGATGGGCGAGCTGGCGTGCATGCGCAACGAGTGGACAGCCTGCATGGGGGAGCTGCGCACGACGCTGGCGCACAATCCCACCGACCCGGTGATGAACCTGCTGGTGGGCATGCGCCTCGCCCGGCTCGGCTACGGCGAGGAAGCGCTGCGCCTGTTCCAGGCCGACTACGCGATGGATCCGCTGGGCTACTGGGCGGTCGCCAACCTCGGCACCCAGCTCGACACGCTGGGTCGCCACGCGGAGGCGCAGCGCTATCTGGATGCGCTGCCGGCGCTGGACGGCAAGCCCAACCCCGTGACCGCCGCGATGCGCTGGCGCAACGCCGTCTGGCGCAGGGACCTGGCCGCCGCGCGCGACATCGCCGCGCGGATGCCCGACGACGATGCGCGCAAGCCGCTGTACCTCGCGTTCGACGCGGCGCTGGCCGATCCCGCGCAATGGCCGCAGGCGCTGGCGAAGCTGCAGGCGGCGCAGGCGGCCAGCGACACGCCGCTGGCGCTGCAGTTGCAGGCGCCGCAACCCGACCAGGCGTTGGCGCTGCGCTTCTTCGAGCAGCCCTGGATGTTCGAAGGCAAACTGCTGTGGGTGCCCGAGTACGCGGCGATCCGGCAGGGTCCGGCGTTCACCGATTTCCTGCAACGCACGAACACTCTGGCCTACTGGAACGAGAACGGCTGGCCGCCGCAGTGCAGGCCGGTGGCCGGCGGCGCGCGCTGCGACTGATCGCCGTGCGTTCCATCCCGCCCTCCCCTGCCGGCCGGGGAGGGCGGCGGGCGGGCGTCATGCCGAGGGCAGCGGCTGCATCGTGCAGCTCACTTTCGTGTTCCAGTCGGCGAAGCTGCCTTTGGGGTTGTCCTGCCATGCCCACACGTGCAGGTAGTAGGCCGACGGCAGGCCGTAGCGGTTCGGCGCCTGCAACAGGTTCATCAGGTTGCCGGCCAGCTCGGGTGGCGGGCCGTCCGGATGGCGCGCGGCCCAGTCGGCGGCGACCTCGATGAACTCCACGCCGACCAGGCGCATCGAGCCGTCCGCCATCGGCTCGTAGATCAGCGCTTCCGGCGCCGCCGGATCGAGCACGCCGTCGGCGATGCGCGAGGGGTTCACCACGTGGACGCCCATGGCGCCGGTGTCCGGCCCGCTCACGCACGGCGTGGCGACCACCCAGCCGGGTTCCTTGTGCAAGGCCACGTTGATGTCCTGGTACTTCGCGGTGGCGAGGCGGATTTCCTGCACCAGCGGCGAACGGATGCCGGGGCCCGTGCCCTGGTGCATGGCTATGGACGAGGCGTCGTCCGCCAGTGCGCAGGCGGCCGGCAGCGCCAGCGCCAGCGTGGAAACGGCGATGAGGAGTGCGTGACGTGACATGATTCCCTCCGGTGGGTTCGGCAGCGATGGATCGGCGGCAGGCCGTGCCGCCGATCCAGCCTGCGCCGGGCCCTGGCGCCGGGCTTGAGGACAGGCTTGGGCTGCCGCGAGGAAGTCGCGTGGAAAGCTTGGGGAACGGCACGGGCGTGCGGTTTCCCGGTCACCGGGCCGGCGTCGTCCTGCCCGTCACTCAGGAGCGTGCGCATGCCCGATTTCACCAGGACGCGATTCGTGCTGGCCGTGCTGGACCTGGCGCGGTCCACGGACTACTACACGTCGGTGCTCGGGCTGGGCGTCGAGTTCACGGCGCCGGGCTGGACCTTCCTGGCGCGGGGCAGCTTCCGCGTGATGCTGGGCGAGTGCACGGACGCCACGCCGCCGGCCGAGCTGGGCGACCACTCGTGGTACGGCTACATCACGGTGTCGGATGCCACGGCGCTCTACGCGGAATACCGGGCGGCGGGCGTCGAGTTCATCCAGCCGCTGGCGGACAAGCCCTGGGGCATGCGCGAGTTCGGCATCCGCACCATCGACGGCCACCGCATCATGTTCGGGCAGGAACTGCAGGGCTGAGCGGCGCCGGCGTGTTCGCGCCGGCGCCGGCGCCGCTACGCGATGCGCCTCTCTCGGAACGGGAGGCGCCGGGCAATTACGGGCTTGTCGTATCGGCAGGCTGCGCGGCAAGCAGCCGGCCAAGATCGCGCACCGCGCCGTTCGCCGCGTTCGACGTCAGCGCCGCATAGGCCTGCAGCGCGACGGAAACCGGGCGCGTGCGGTCCCGCGGCTTCCACGCGTCGCGGCCGCGTGCCTGCATCGCGGCGCGGCGGGCGGCGAGCACGTCGTCGGACAGGTCGAGCCGGATGCGGCGCTCGGGGATGTCGATCACGATGGGGTCGCCGTCCTCGACCAGGGCGATCAGGCCGCCTTCGGCCGCTTCCGGCGAGACGTGGCCGATGGACAGGCCCGAGGTGCCGCCGGAGAAGCGGCCGTCGGTGATCAGCGCGCAGGCCTTGCCCAGGCCTTTCGACTTGAGATAGCTGGTGGGGTAGAGCATTTCCTGCATGCCGGGGCCGCCGCGCGGGCCTTCGTAGCGGATCACCACCACGTCGCCGGCCTTCACCTTGTTGCCGAGGATGCCGCTCACCGCGGCTTCCTGGCTTTCGTAGACCCTGGCGGTGCCGTTGAAGCGGAGGATGGAATCGTCCACGCCCGCGGTCTTCACGATGCAGCCTTCCGGCGCGAGGTTGCCGAACAGCACGGCGAGGCCGCCGTCGTGGCTGAAGGGCGTGCTGGCGGCGCGGATCACGCCGTGCTCGCGGTCGGTGTCCGTGGATTCCCAGCGCGCCGACTGGCTGAAGGCGACCTGGGTGGGCACGTTGCCGGGCGCGGCGCGGTAGAAGGTGTGCACCGCCTCGTCGCTGCTGCGCCGGATGTCCCAGCGCGCCAGCGCGTCGCCCAGCGTGGGCGCGTGCACGGTGGGGCGCGAGGCGTCGAGCAGGCCGGCGCGGTCCAGTTCGCCGAGGATGGCCATGATGCCGCCGGCGCGATGCACGTCTTCCATGTGCACGTCGCTCTTCGCGGGCGCCACCTTGCACAGGCAGGGCACGCGGCGCGAGAGGCGGTCGATGTCGGCCATGGTGAAATCCACGCCGCCTTCGCGCGCCGCCGCCAGCAGGTGCAGCACGGTGTTGGTGGAGCCGCCCATGGCGATGTCCAGGCTCATCGCGTTCTCGAACGCGGCGCGGTTGGCGATGCCGCGCGGCAGCGCGCTGGCGTCGTCGCGCTCGTACCAGCGGCGGGCGAGGTCCACGATGCCGCGGCCGGCGCGGCGGAACAGCTGCTCGCGGTCGGCATGCGTGGCGAGCACCGAACCGTTGCCGGGCAGCGCCAGGCCCAGCGCCTCGGTGAGGCAGTTCATCGAGTTCGCGGTGAACATGCCCGAGCAGGAGCCGCAGGTGGGGCAGGCCGAGCGTTCCACCGTGGCCACCTCGGCGTCGGTGTAGCTGTCGTCGGCGGCCGTCACCATGGCGTCGATCAGGTCGAACTTGCGCGGCACGCCCTTCATCATCGCCTTGCCGGATTCCATCGGGCCGCCGGAGACGAAGATGGCGGGGATGTTCAGCCGCATCGCGGCCATCAGCATGCCGGGGGTGATCTTGTCGCAGTTGGAGATGCACACCAGCGCGTCGGCGCAATGCGCGTTGGCCATGTACTCCACGCTGTCGGCGATCAGTTCGCGCGAGGGCAGCGAATACAGCATGCCGCCGTGGCCCATGGCGATGCCGTCGTCCACCGCGATGGTGTTGAACTCCTTCGCCACGCCGCCGGCGGCCTCGATCTCCTCCGCCACCAGCTTGCCGAGGTCGCGCAGGTGCACGTGGCCCGGCACGAACTGGGTGAAGCTGTTCGCGATCGCGATGATGGGCTTGCCGAAGTCGCCGTCCTTCATGCCGGTGGCGCGCCACAGGCTGCGGGCACCGGCCATGTTGCGGCCGTGGGTGCTGGTGCGGGAACGGTAGGCGGGCATGGGGTTCGGACTCCGGGTGTCGGTGTGGATGTGGGGTTTGTCAGGAGCGCAGCAGCAGGCGGTAGGCCGCGTTGTCGCTCTCGTCGCAATGCGGGTAGCCCAGCGTCTCGAGGAAGCTGCGCAGCGCGGGCTGTTCCTCGGCCGGCGCCTGGATGCCGACCAGGATGCGGCCGTGGTCGGCGCCGTGGTTGCGGTAGTGGAACAGGCTGATGTTCCAGTCCGGATGCAGGCGGGCGAGGAAGTCGGGCAGCGCGCCGGGGCGCTCGGGGAAGTCGAAGCGGTACAGCCGCTCGTCGCGGGCCAGCGGCGAGCGGCCGCCCACCATGTGGCGCAGGTGCAGCTTGGACAGTTCGTCGTCGCCCAGGTCGAGCACGGCGAAGCCCTGCGCGCGGAACATGTCGGCCAGCGCCGTGCGCTCGTCGCGGCTGGCGGTCTGCACGCCGACGAAGATGTGCGCCTGGCGCGCGTCGCCGATGCGGTAGTTGAACTCGGTGATGCTGTGCCGGCCCAGCGCGGCGCAGAAGCGGCGGAAGCTGCCGCGCTCCTCGGGAATGGTCACCGCGAACAGCGCCTCGCGCTGCTCGCCGGCCTCGGCGCGCTCGGCCACGAAGCGCAGGCGCTCGAAGTTCATGTTCGCGCCGGAGACGATCGCGGCGAGCGTCGCGCCCTGCAGCTTGTGCGTGGCGACGTACTGCTTCAGCCCCGCCAGCGCCAGCGCGCCGGACGGCTCGGGCACGCTGCGGGTTTCCTGGTAGATGTCGCGGATCGCCGCGCACAGCGCGTCGCCGTCGACGCGCAGCATGCCGTCCACGTGGCGCAGGCACAGCGCGTAGGTGAGCGCGCCCACCTGCTTCACCGCGGTGCCGTCGGCGAACAGGCCCACCTCGGGCAGCACCACGCGCTCGCCCGCTTCCAGCGAGCGCGCCATCGCGTCGGAGTCGTCCGCCTGCACGCCGATCACCTTCGTGCGCGGCGACAGCGTCTTGATGTAGCTCGCCACGCCCGCGATCAGGCCGCCGCCGCCCACCGGCACGAACACCGCGTCGGGCGAGGCCGGCAGCTGGCGCAACAGTTCCATGCCGACCGTGGCCTGGCCGGCGATCACGTCGGGGTCGTCGAAGGGGTGCACGAACACCAGGCCGCGTTCGGCCTCGATGCGCGCGGCGGCGGCTTGCGCATCGCTGTAGGAGTCGCCGGCCAGCAGCACCTCCACGAACTCGCCGCCGAAGCGGCGCACCGCGTCCACCTTCACCTGCGGCGCGGTCACCGGCATCACGATCACTGCGCGGATGCCGAGCTTCGCCGCGGCCAGCGCCACGCCCTGCGCGTGGTTGCCGGCCGAGGCGGCGATCACGCCGTTCGCCCGCTCGGCCGCGCTCAACGCGGCCATGCGGTTGTAGGCGCCGCGCAGCTTGAACGAGAACACCGGCTGCAGGTCCTCGCGCTTCAGCAGCACGCGGTTGCCGATGCGCTCGGACAGCAGCTCGGCCGGTTCCAGCGGCGTCTCGCGCGCCACCTCGTACACGCGCGCGGTCAGCGTGCGGCGCAGCAGGTCCAGGTCGGACGGCGCGGCGTCCGCTTCGTCCCGTTCGGCCAGCCTGGCGTTCATGCCAGGGTGGCGGCGGCGAACGTGCCGCCGTCGCGGCCGCCCACCAGCGACAGGCTGCTGGCGTCCAGCACGTCCACCAGCTTGCGCACCTGGCGCAGGATCTGCTGCAGCGTGCTTTCGTCGCCATGCAGCACCAGGGTGAGCTGCGACACCGCCGGGTCGTGCGTGGCGGCCACGGTGAGCGCGTCGATGTTGACGTGGCGGGCGGCGAACAGCCCCGCCACCCGCACCAGCGCGCCGGATTCGTTCTGCAGCAGGATGGACAGCGTGTGTTTCATGGCATGGCTCCGCAAACCTTCAATGGGTTCAACCAACCGTTCGTCCTGAGCGCAGGCCCGCAGGGCCGAAGTCGAAGGACATGCGCGGAGGGCGTTTCGACTACGCCCGCTGCGCGGGCTACGCTCAACGCGAACGGTGTTACAGACGACACAGGCAGTGCTTCAGAACATGGCCGTGGACGGAACCTCGCCCGGCTCGGTCGGCGCGTTGCCGCGCGACGCGATGAAGTCGCCGGTGATCATCTGCGCATAGGTCGCGCCGGGCCCCACCATCGGGTACACGCCCGCGTCCGGATCGATCACGACTTCGAGGAAGGCGGGGCCGTCGAACGCGAGGAAGTCGGCGATGGTGGATTCCAGCGCGGCCTTGTCGTCCAGCCGGCGCGCCCATTCGAAGCCGTCGGCCTGTGCGGCGAGCACGAAGTCCTTCTTGTGCAGGCTCTTGTCGGAGCCGGAGAAGCGGCTCTTGAAGAACAGCTTCTGCCACTGCCGCACCATGCCGTCGCCGCTGTTGTTCAGCACCACCACCTTCACCGGCAGGTCGTAGGTGGTGACGGTTTCCATCTCGCCCAGGTTCATGCGGATGCTGGCGTCGCCGTCGATGTCGATCACCAGCGCGTCCGGCCGCGCGAACTGCGCGCCGATCGCCGCGGGCAGGCCGAAGCCCATCGTGCCCATCGAGCCGGAGGTGAGCCAGTGGCGCGGTTCGCGGAAGTCGAAGTACTGCGCGGCCCACATCTGGTGCTGGCCCACGCCGGTGCTGACGATGGCGCGGCCCTGCGTGTGGCGGTTGATCGCCTCGATCACCGCGTACGGCTGGATCAGCGCGCTGTCGCGGTCGTAGTTCATCGCGTGCGTGCGCTTCAGCGCGGCGACGTGGGCGTGCCAGTCGGCGAGCTGCGGGTGGAAGCCGTGCGCGCGGCCGTAGGCGGTGAGGCGTTCCAGCGCGGGAACCAGCTGGCCCATGTGGTGCCAGTGCACCGTCTTCACCTTGCCGATCTCGGCGGGATCGATGTCGATCTGCGCGATGAACTTCGCGCGCGGCGCGAACTTCGCGGGCACGCCGGCCACGCGGTCGTCGAAGCGCGCGCCCAGCGCGAACACGAAGTCGCAGTCCTCCACCGCGTAGTTCGCGAAGGCGGTGCCGTGCATGCCCAGCATGTGCAGCGCCAGCGGCGCCGTGCTGTCGACCGCGCCGAGGCCCATCAGCGTGGTGGTGACCGGAATGCCGAAAGCATCGGCGAACTCGCGCAACGCAGCCGCCGCATCCGCCGCGATCACGCCGCCGCCGGCGTAGACCAGCGGGCGCTTCGCCTGCATCAGCGCGTCGAAGAAGGCGGCGCAGGCGGCGTCGTCCAGCCGCGCGCTTTCCACGGTGCGCAGGCGCGCGCGGTAGCCGGGGATGGGCAGGCGGCTGGCGCCGTCGAATTGCAGTTCGGCGTTCTGCACGTCCTTCGGCACGTCCACCACCACCGGGCCGGGGCGGCCGCTGCGCGCGATCTCGAACGCGGTGCGCAGCGTGGCTTCCAGCGTCGCGGGGTCGGTGACCAGGAATACGTGCTTGGCGCAGGCGCCCATGATGTTGCTCACCGGCGCTTCCTGGAACGCGTCGGTGCCCAGCGCGGGCGTGGCGACCTGGCCGCACAGCACCAGCATGGGCGTGGAATCGGCCATCGCGTCGCGCACCGGCGTCACCGTGTTGGTGGCGCCGGGGCCGGAGGTGACGATGGCCACGCCGACCTTGCCGGAGGCGCGCGCATAGCCGGCCGCCATGAAGCCCGCGCCCTGCTCGTTGGCCGGCACGATCAGCGGCATCGGCTCGCGGCCGTCGGCGCCGGCATGCTCGGCGTTGTAGCGGAACACCGCGTCGTACACCGGCAGGATGGCGCCGCCGGAATAGCCGAACAGTACGCCCGCGCCTTCATCCGCCAGTACCTGCACGATCGCCTCCGCGCCGGTCATGGCGTGGCCGGCGAGCGGGTGTCGGTCGGGGACGGGAGCCGCGAGGGCGGTCTGCGTGGTGGTGGTCACGATGGTTTCCTGGTGGCGGATGGGGTGTCGGTATTGCCTGGCGATGCTTGTCGTCGCTTGCCCCGGGGGGCATTCGGTGGCTTGGCGCCCTGACGTTTCGGGGCACTGGATCCCGGCCTGCGCCGGGATGACGGGCGTGTGGCCGGATGACGGCCGCGCGCCCGTCAGTTGCGGATCAGGTCGCGTTCGACGGCGGGGTGCACCGGCACGCCGAACGTGGCGATGATCTGCAGGTCCTGCTCCAGCGTGGAGAAGCGCTCCCATGCAATGCCGTTCACGTCGGTGGCGCTGGTGAAACCCTGGGCGTCGTCGTCCTCGAAGCCGAGCTGGCAGATCTGGCCGGCCTTCTCGGGCTGCTGGCGGATCGAGAAATTGAGGGTGTCGGTGCGCCACATCGCGTAGATGCCGTACACCAGGGCCTGCGGCGGCTGGCCCAGGCGCTTGCTGTAGTCGGCGATGGAGGCGTCCAGGTCGGCGACGGCCAGGGCAATGTGGAAGCGTTTCATGGCATACCTCGATGTGTTCGTGCGTGCGTGGAAAACGGGCCGCGCACCGCGCGCGGCCCGGTGTTGCGTCAACCCGCCTTCTTCAGCGGTGCGCTGCCCGGCTTGGCGGCGTCGGGCTGCAGCCACGGCATGCGGGCGCGCAGCTTCTTGCCCACCTGCTCGACCGGGTGGTCCAGGTCGGCCTGCTTGTACTTCTTGTAGTTCGGCAGGCCGGCGTTGTACTCGGCGATCCAGTTGCGCGCGAAGGTGCCGTCCTGGATGTCCTTCAGCACGCCCTGCATGCGCTCCTTCACGCCGGCGTCGATCACGCGCGGGCCGCTGACGTAGTCGCCGTACTGCGCGGTCTCGGAGACGAACTCCAGCATGCGGGTGATGCCGCCTTCGTAGAACAGGTCCACGATCAGCTTCAGCTCGTGCAGCACTTCGTAGTAGGCGATCTCCGGCTGGTAGCCGGCTTCCACCAGGGTCTCGAAGCCGGCCTGCACCAGCGAGCTGGCGCCGCCGCACAGCACGGCCTGCTCGCCGAACAGGTCGGTCTCGGTCTCTTCCTTGAAGTCGGTCTTGATCAGCATCGCGCGGCCGCCGCCGATGCCGTCGGCATAGGCGTGCGCCTTGGCCTCGGCCTGGCCGGACACGTCCTGGTACACCGCCCAGATGCTCGGCACGCCGCGGCCGCGCTCGTATTCGGTGCGCACCAGCGCGCCGGGGCCCTTCGGCGCCACCAGGATCACGTCGATGTCCTTGCGCGGATCGATCTGCTTGAAGTGCACGTTGAAGCCGTGCGCGAACAGCAGCGCGGCGCCGGGCTTGATGTTCGGCTCGATCGCTTCCTTGTACAGCCTGGCCTGCACCATGTCGGGGGTGAGCACGGCGACCAGGTCGGCGCCCTTCACCGCTTCGCCGGGCTCGGCGACGTTGAAGCCTTCGGCGCGCGCCTTCTCCCACGAGGGGCCGCCCTTGCGCAGGCCGACCACGACGTCGAGGCCGGAATCGCGCAGGTTGAGTGCGTGGGCGCGGCCCTGGCTGCCGTAGCCAAGAACGGCGATGCGGGCCTTGGCCAGCGTGTCGTTGGTGGTGTTGCTGCTCATGCGGTGACTCCTTCGTTGACGTTGACGTGTGCGTGTTTGGGTGAGGCGGTGCGGAAGCAGGTTGCCTCCCCTGCGCGCGTCGCGGCGCCATGCAGGGGGCGGCGACGGAACTTGGCCGGGGAGTCGGCATTCGTCGCCGAGGGCGCCGCGCGCGGCGCGCAGGGGAGGGCAGGCGTGGCGGGGCCGCGGACGGCCGCGCCGTGGAAACGGTGGTGTGGATTCAGCCGCATGCGCGTGCTCCTGCGGCATCGCCGCGGTGGGCGGTGACGTGCTCGGACAGCGCGGCCAACACGGCGTCGCGCACCTCGGCGGTGCCAGCGCCGCCGCCGATGTCGCGGCTGCGCGGGCCGTGCTGCAGCACGTGGTCCACCGCCGCTTCCACCGCCGTCGCCTCGGCCTCCAGCTGCAGCGAGTGGCGCAGCAGCAGCGCGGTGGAAAGGATGGTGCCGACCGGGTTCGCCACGCCCTTGCCCGCGATGTCTGGGGCGGAGCCGTGGATCGGTTCGTACAGGCCGTTGCGGCCATCGCCCAGCGAGGCGGAGGGCAGCAGGCCCAGCGAGCCGGCCAGCGCGGCGGCTTCGTCGGTGAGGATGTCGCCGAACAGGTTCTCGGTGACCACCACGTCGTAGCTGCCCGGGCGGGTCAGCAGCAGCATCGCCATCGAATCGACCAGCTGGTGCTCCAGCGCGACGTCGGGGTAGTCGGCGGCGATGCGCGTGACGGTGCTGCGCCACAGCCGCGAGGTCTCCAGCACGTTGGCCTTGTCCACCGAGGTGACGTGCCTGCGGCGCGCGCGGGCCAGTTCGAAGGCGCGCCGGGCGACGCGCTCGATCTCGGCCACGGTGTACCTGCATTCGTCGGTGGCGTAGTCGGCGCCCCTGGTTTTCGCGCCGAAGTAGGCGCCGCCGGTCAGTTCGCGCACGAACAGCACGTCGACGTCCTTCAGCTTCCCGTTCTTCAGCGGCGACAGCTCGGCCAGCGCGGGATGCACGGCGAGCGGGCGCAGGTTGGCGTACACGCCCAGGCCCGCGCGCAGGGCGAGCAGACCCTGCTCGGGGCGTACCTTCGCGTTCGGGTCGGACCACTTCGGGCCGCCCACCGCGCCCAGCAGCACCGCGTCCGCGGCCTGGCACGCGGCCAGCGTCGCGGCCGGCAGCGGCTCGCCGCTGGCGTCGATCGCGGCGCCGCCGATCAGCTGTTCGTCGAACGTGAACTCGTGCCCGTAATGCGTGGCTACCGCCCGCAGCACGGTCACCGCCGCGGCGGTGACTTCGGTGCCGACGCCGTCGCCGGGCAGGGTGACGATGCGTGCCTTCATGCGTGCGTGTCCTCGTGGGTGGTGGTTTTATCGCCGTCATTCCGGCGGAGGCCGGAAACCAGCGCTGTTGCAGGTGATGCGCAAGTCACTGGACCCCGGCTTTCGCCGGGGTGACGGTGCGGTAGCGCGGGGTGTGTCGTGCGTTTCATGCCGCCTTCCCGACGCGTGATTCGAACGCTTCAATCGCGTCCGCGTGCTGCAGCAGGTAGCCGAGCTGGTCGACGCCGTTCAACAGGCAGTGGCGTGCGAACGGCTCCAGCTCGAAGCCGATGCGGCCGCCGTCGGGCAGCGCGATGTACTGGCCCTGCACGTCGATGGTCAGCTCGACGCCCGGGTTCGCCAGCAGCCAGCGATGCTCGGCGGGGGAGATCACGATGGCGAGCAGGCCGTTCTTCAGCGAGTTGTTGCGGAAGATGTCCGCGATCTCGCTGCACAGCACCGCGTGGATGCCGTAGTCCAGCAGCGCCCACGGCGCGTGTTCGCGCGAGGAGCCGCAGCCGAAGTTGCGGCCGGCCACCACGATGGCGCAGCCCTTCGCTTCCGGCTTGTTCAGCGGGAAGGCCGGGTTGTCGCTGCCGTCGGGCAGGTAGCGCCAGTCGTTGAAGCAGAGCTTGCCCAGACCTGCGCGCGTGGTGGTGGTGAGGAAGCGCGCGGGGATGATGCGGTCGGTATCGATGTTCTCGTCCGGCAGCACGGCGGTGCGCGAGTGGATGCGGGTGACGGGCTGCATTAATGAAGCTCCTCGCTGGTTGCGTTCGCCTCCTCTCCCCTGCGGGGAGAGGATTGAGGTGAGGGGTCGGGGCTTGCGGCGATGTGCATCGAAGCGGGCCTCGATGTGGGAGCGTCGCAAGAGCGCCCCCTTACCCCAGCCCTCTCCCCGGGGGGGAGAGGGGGAAAAGCTGCAGTGGGGAGAGGGAGAAAAGCAGCGGCGGCGTTCATGCGGCCACCCCCGTCAGGTACTCGCGCGGGTCGGCGATGGCGCCGGCGACGGCGGAGGCCGCGGCGGTGGCGGGGCTGGCGAGCACGGTGCGCGCGCCCTTGCCCTGGCGGCCTTCGAAGTTGCGGTTGGAAGTGGACACGACGAGCTGGCCCGGTTGCGCCAGGTCGCCGTTCATCGCGATGCACATCGAGCAGCCGGGCACGCGCCACTCGGCGCCGGCGGCGCGGAACACCTCGTGCAGGCCTTCCGCCTCGGCGTCGCGGCGCACCGCTTCGGAGCCGGGCACCACCAGCATGCGCACGCCGGCGGCGACGCGGCGGCCGCGCAGCACGTGGGCGGCCTCGCGCAAGTCGGACAGGCGCGAGTTGGTGCAGCTGCCGACGAACACCACGTCCACCCTGGTGCCCTGCATGGGCTGGCCGGCACGGCTCTGCATGTAGTCGAGCGCGCGCTGTTCCATCGCGTTGCGCGCGGCGGGCACCGGCGTGTCCATCGCGATCGCCATGCCGGGATGGGTGCCGTAGGTGACGGTGGGCTTCACCGCGGCGGCGTCGATGCGCACCTCGCGGTCGTACTGCGCGCCGGCGTCGGTCTTCAGCGTGCGCCAGTGCGCCACCGCCTTGTCCCAGGCTGCGCCCTGCGGCACGCGCGGGCGCCCCTTCAGCCACGCGAAGGTGGTTTCGTCGGGCGCGATCAGGCCCGCGCGCGCGCCGGCCTCGATCGACATGTTGCACACCGTCATGCGCTCTTCCATCGACAGCTTCTCGATGGCCGCACCGCGGTATTCGATGACGTGGCCGGTGCCGCCGTCCACGCCGATGGTGCCGATGATGTGCAGGATCAGGTCCTTCGCGCCCACGCCGGGCGGCAGCTCGCCGTCGACGTGGATCGCCAGCGTCTTCGCCTTGCGCTGCAGCAGGCACTGCGTGGCCATCACGTGGCCGACTTCGGTGGTGCCGATGCCGAAGGCCAGTGCCCCGAAGGCGCCGTGCGTGGAGGTGTGGCTGTCGCCGCAGACGATGGTGTCGCCCGGCTGCGTGGCGCCCAGCTCGGGGCCGATCACGTGCACGATGCCGCGATCGGCGCTGTCCCAGCCGTGCAGCTCGACGCCGAACTCGCGGCAGTTGGTTTCCAGCTGGGCCACCTGTGCCTGCGCCTCGGCGTTGGCGTAGGGATGCGTGCCGTCGGCGTTCGTCGGCAAGGTGGGCGTGGAATGGTCCAGCGTGGCCAGCGTACGATCCGGGCGGCGCAGCTTCAGGCCGCGCGAACGCAGCTCGTCGAAGGCCTGCGGCGAGGTAACCTCGTGCACGAGATGCAGGTCGACGTAGAGGATCGCCGGCGTGTCGGCGCTCTCGGGCGCGACGACGTGGGCGTCCCATACCTTCTCGAACAGCGTGCGTGCGGCCGTCATGCCGATGCCTCCACCGTGGCGGGCTTTTCCTGATGCGTGCGACCGGAGGCATTCGCGTTGACGTAGTCCAGCCAGCCCCACTTGTCCGTGGTCCGTCCGTCGAACAGGCCGAAGAACGCATCGCGCAGCGCACGCGTCACCGGGCCGGGCGTGCCGCTGCCGACCGGCTTGCGGTCCACCGAGCGCACCGGGGTGATCTCGGCGGCGGTGCCGGTCATGAACACTTCGTCGGCGGTGTACAGCGCCTCGCGCGGCAGGTCGCGTTCTTCCACCGCGATGCCGAGTTCGGCGGCCAGCGTGATCACGCTGTCGCGGGTGATGCCGGCGAGGATGCCGGCGCTGGACGGCGGCGTGAGCAGCTTGCCGCGCTTCACCAGGAACAGGTTCTCGCCCGCGCCTTCGCTGAGCAGGCCGTTGTGGCCCAGCGCGATGCCTTCGTCGTAGCCGCCGCGCCGCGCCTCCATGCCGATCAGCTGGCTGGACAGGTAGTTGCCGCCGGCCTTGGCCCAGCTCGGGAAGGTGTTCGGCGCGGGGCGGTTCCACGAGGACACGCAGACGTCGGCGCCGCGCTCGGCGGCGTCGCCCAGGTAGGCGCCCCATTCCAGCGCCATGATCGCCACTTCCACCGGCGCGCCGTCCTTCGGCAGCACGCCCAGGCCGCCGGCGCCGCGGAACACGATGGGGCGCACGTAGGCGGATTTCATGCCGTTGGCGCGGATCACGTCCATGCAGGCCGCGTCGATCTCGGCCTCGCTGTAGCCGATCTCGATCTCGTAGACCTTGGCCGACTCGAACAGGCGCCGCGTGTGGTCGCCAAGGCGGAAGTAGGCCGGGCCGGAGGGCGTGGCGTAGACGCGTTCGCCCTCGAACACCGAGGAACCGTAGTGCAGCGCGTGCGCGCTGACGTGGACGTTGGCTTCGGCCCAGGGCTTGATGCGGCCGTTGTGCCAGAGGAAGGCGGTGTGGCTCATGGAGGTTTCCCGTGCTTACAGATGGGCAACGACGACCGGCGCGGATGCCGGGGCCTGCCGCTCGATGCGGTTGACGATGGCCAGCGCGGCCTGCGCGGTGGCTTCGATGATGTCGGTGCTGACGCCCTGGCCGCGCCAGTCGCGTTCGGCGTGGCGCGCCACCAGCTGCGCGTGGCCCTGGGCGTCGCCGCCCTCGCTGACCGCGCGCACCTGGAACTCGGTGACGTCCAGCGTGCTGCCGGTGGCGCGCTCGATCGCGCGCAGCACCGCGTCCACCGGGCCGTCGCCGATCGCCGCCTCGCCGGCCTCGCGGCCGTCGTCGTGGCGCAGCTTCACCGAGGCCGAGGCGCTGCCGCCCAGGTGCGTGCTGGTGCCCAGCTGCAGCAGGCGCCATGGGCCCTGCGCATCCGGGTCCTGGCCCAGCGCGATGGCTTCCAGGTCCTCGTCGTGCACTTCGCGCTTCTTGTCGGCCAGCGCCTTGAAGCGCGCGAAGATGTCGTCCATCGCCGCCTCGTCCGGCGCATGGCCCAGCGCCTGCAGGCGCTGGCGCAGCGCGGCGCGGCCCGAGTGCTTGCCCAGCACCAGCCTGGTCTCGGCGATGCCCACCTCCTGCGGCCGCATGATCTCGTAGGTGCCGCGGTGCTTGAGCATGCCGTGCTGGTGGATGCCGGACTCGTGCGCGAACGCGTTGGCGCCCACGATGGCCTTGTTGCGCTGCACGTTCTGACCGGTCAGTTCGGTGAGCAGGCGCGAGGCGGGGTAGAGCTTGCGGGTGTCGATGCGCGTGTCGGTGCCGAGCCATGCGCCGCGCACCTTCATCGCCATCACGATTTCCTCCAGCGCCGCGTTGCCCGCGCGCTCGCCGATGCCGTTGATCGTGCACTCCACCTGGCGCGCGCCCGCGCCCACCGCGGCCAGGCTGTTCGCCACGCCCAGACCCAGGTCGTTGTGGCAGTGGCTGGAGAACACCACGTGCTTGCCGCGCTTGACGTTGGCGATGAGGTAGGCGAAGCGCTCGGCGATTTCCGCGGGCATCATGTAGCCCACGGTGTCGGGCGCGTTCAGCGTAGTGGCGCCCGCGGCGGCGGCGGCGTCGAACACCTCGACCAGGAACTCCGGCTCGGTGCGCATCGCGTCCTCGGCGGAGAACTCCACCTCGTGCGCCAGCTTCATGGCCTGCTCCACCGCGGCGACGGCGGTGTCCAGCACCTGCTGCTTGCTCATGTTGAGCTTGTGCTCGCGGTGCAGCGGGCTGGTGGAGAGGAACACGTGGATGCGCGAACGCCTGGCCGACGCCAGCGCGCGGCCCGCGCTGTCGATGTCGCCCGGCACGCAGCGCGCCAGTGCGCAGGCGGTGGTGGTCGTGAGCATCCCGGCGATCTGTGCGACCGCAGCAAAGTCGTCCGGCGACGCCTGCGGGAAGCCCGCTTCGAGCACATCCACGCCGAGCGCCTCGAGCATCTGCGCCATGCGCAGCTTGGCGCGCCGGTCCATCGAGAAGCCGGGCGTCTGTTCGCCGTCGCGCAAGGTGGTGTCGAAGATGCGCACGTGCTCGGCGGCTACGTCGCCGCCTTCGTTCTGCTCGTCGTGTTGCGGGTTTTTCATCGCTGGCTCCGTTGTGGAACGGGCCTTCAGGCAACAAAAAACCCCGCGCCGTGTTCGGTGCGGGGTTCTTTGGGTGATCTCAGGTTCGTTTTCTAGCTACCTGGACGCATGCCCTCAGCCCGCACCTCCGTTGGTAATGAGGAGTACGAGTACAAGGCCGAGAAGGAGTGCGCCGCGCAGCTGCAATATGCCGGCGACCGTCGTGAGACGGGTCGTTCCGGTGCTGTGGCGGGGGCTGCTGCGCTGCGACATGTGTTCGACCCTACGCCATGCGTTTCCGGCTTGTCAAACTTTTTTTCATGACGATTTCGCAGATGCGGCGCCGCGTGGGCTTTCGCGGCATATGGGCGGCTAGGCGTCCATACGTCCGAATCGCGGATTTCATGCGGAAACGCCACGGCGCGCCCGTCCGCCGCGTCCGGACCATGCGGCGGCGCATGTGGCAGGCCGGGTCGGCGCAGGCATATGGGCCGACCAGAAATGAGCGATGTAAGCGTTTCCGGATTTCTCCGGATCTTCCGCCTTGGCGACTGCGGTTGGGGCGATTTCCTGTCCAGCGCCAAAACTTTGGTTGTTGCGGCGCGCAAGTTCTTTATTGTGAAAGACAATGCCTTGATTTGGCCGGTTTCGCGTACGCATCGACTTTGCTCGCGGCTTTTGCTGTTGTGTCGCAGCAAAAGAAGTTGTTAGCAGCCGCTTTACAAGCGTTCGTGAAAACGTTTACGTTCGGCTCCCCGGCGCCAGACAGAGAGGTGCCGCACGGGTCGGGAGGGCATCCAGGTGACGGCAACCATCAAGGACGTCGCACGCGAGGCCAGGGTCTCGGTGGCCTCGGTATCGCGCGCCCTCAATGGCACGGGCGGCGTGACCCCGGCGACCGCGCAGCGCGTCCGCGAGGCTGCCGCGCGGCTGCGCTACGTGCCCCACAGCGCCGCCCGCAGCCTGATCACCCGGCGCACGCACGCGGTGGGCGCGCTGATGCCCGACCTGCACGGCGAGTTCTTCTCCGAGCTGATCCGCGGCATCGACCTGGAGGCGCGCTCGCACGGGCTGCACCTGCTGGTGTCCAGTTCGCACAACGGCACCGAGGACGCGGCGGCTGCGCTGCGCGCGATGCAGGGCCGCGTGGATGGCATCGTGATCCTGTCCTCCCCGCGCGTGGATGCGGAGTTCCTGAAGGCGAACCTCCCGGACGGCCTGCCCGCCGTGCTGCTCAACAGCGACGTCAGAGCGGGCGCGGTCGTGCTGAACATCGACAACTTCGCCGGCACCTACGCGATGGTGCGCCACCTGGTCGGCCTCGGCCATTCGCGCATCGCCTTCATCAGCGGCCCGAAGGACAACTTCGACGCCCAGCAGCGCGAGGCGGGTTTCCGCGCGGCGATGGGCGAGCTGGTGCCGAAGGCGCCGCTGCGCATCGTGGCCGGCGACTTCGGCGAAGCGTCCGGCTACCAGGCCGGGCTCGAACTGCTGGCGTCGAAGACGCGGCCGGAGGCCGTGTTCGCCGCCAACGACATGATGGCCGTGGGCTGCCTGCAGGCCTTCAAGGAAGCCGGCGTCGACGTGCCGGGCGAGATCGCCCTGGCCGGCTTCGACGACATCCCGATCGCGCGATACGTCACGCCGCCGCTGAGCACGGTGCGGGTGCGCATCGCGGAACTGGGCAAGAACGCCATGGATCTGCTGGCCGACCTGATGGACCGTCCCGGTTTGTCGGCAGCATCGGTGCACACGCTCGGCTGCGACATCGTCGTGCGCGAATCGTGCGGGGCAAATCGGGGCGGGGCGGCAGCAAGCACAAGCACAAGCACAACCAAGAAGATTCGCGATCCGTCGAATCGTTGACGACATTTGGAGGGGAGTTCATGAGTACCTACAGATCTTTCAAGAAGCGCCTGCTTCCGGCCGCCGTCGCTGCAGCGATGGTGGCCTCGTTGCCGGGCATCGTGTATGCGCAGTCGGCCGACGCCACCTTGCGCGGCAAGGCGCCTGCGAACGTCACCGTCACGGCGAAGAACGTGGCCACCGGCTCGGTGCGCGTCACGCGTACCGACAAGGACGGCAGCTACGCGCTGGTGGGCCTGAAGCCGGGCACCTACCAGGTCGATGCCGGCCCGGGCACCGAGCGCACCGTCACGCTGAGCGTGGCCTCGACCGGCACCCTCGACCTCGGCGGTTCGGCTCCGGCGGCGAACGAAGCGAACGCCAAGACGCTCGGAGCGGTCACCGTGAGCGGGACGGCCCTGCAGGAAGTGAAGACGTCCGAGATCGGTTCCACGGTGTCGTTGCACCAGATCGATACGACGCCGCAGATCACGCGCAACTTCCTGGAGTTCGCCGATACCGTCCCGGGCATGGCGTTCCAGACCGAGAACGGCAAAACCTCGATCAAGGCCGGCGCCCAGCCCAGCAGCAACGTCAACGTCTACATCGACGGCGTGGGCCAGAAGAACTACGTCCACGGCGGCGGCCTCTCCGGGCAGGCCGGCCCCAACCACGATGGCGACGTGGGCAACCCGTTCCCGCAATTGGCGATCGGCGAGTACAAGGTCATCACCTCGAACTACAAGGCCGAGTACGACCAGATCGCCTCGGCGGCGATCACCGCCGAGACGAAGTCCGGCACCAACGAGTTCCATGGCGAAACCTTCTACACCTTCACCAGCGACAGGCTGCGCGCGGAAACGCCTGCCGAGGCGGACGCGCACAACAAGGCCCGCGGCGTCAGCAGCGAGTACGGTGGCGCGTTCGGCGGCCCCATCATCAAGGACAAGCTGCATTTCTTCGTGACCTACGAGGCGAAGAAGTTCTCCACCCCGACCACCACCACCGGCGCCACGCAGTCCTACAACAATGTGCCGTACAACACTTTCCTGCCGCCGGATGCGCGCGCCCAGCTCGGGCCCAGCGCCATGCCGTTCAAGGAGAACCTGTACTTCGGCAAGATCGACTGGGAGCCCACCAATCGGGACCGTTTCGAGCTGAGCACCAAGATCCGCAAGGAAACCCAGGTTTACGGCGCGGGCACCACCACGGCAGCGTCGGCGAACTACAACTACCGCAACAACGACAAGCGCATCGACGCGCGTTGGCAGCACAGCGCCGACAGCTGGTACAACGAGCTGATGTGGAACTACGAGAGCACGCTCGACTCGCCCTCGGCGATCAGCGACGCCCCGGCGGTCACCTACTTCTGGAACGATCCTGCGCCGAACGCCACGATCCTCACCATCAACGGCCAGGATCCGCGCCAGTATTTCGAGGCGCGCCAGAAGGGCCACACGATCCAGGACAACCTGACCTTCAACGACCTCAGCTGGCACGGCGACCACGTGGTCAAGATGGGCGTGAAGTACAAGGAGGTCGAACTGACGGACCGCGACAGCTCCACGGCCGCCAACTATTTCTACAACGTCGGCCCGAACGGCACCGAATCGATTCCCTGGAAGGTCGTGTTCGGCAAGGTGAACTCCGGATTGCCGTTGACCGCAACGTCGAAGAACAAGCAGTTCGGGACGTACATCCAGGACGACTGGGCGGTCAACGACAAGTTGACGCTGAACCTGGGCATCCGCTGGGACTACGAGAAGGCGCCGCAGTTCCTGAGCTACCGCACGCTGCAGCCGATCGTCGACGCGGTCTACGCGCCCACCTACGTCTTCAACGGGCAGACGATCAACCATTCCTACGCCGATAGCCTGGCTGCCGGTGGCGTGAACATCGCCAACTACATCAGCAACGGCCACAACCGCAGGGCGCCGAAGAACGAGTTCCAGCCTCGCGTCGGCTTCTCCTACGACCTCAACGCCGATGAGCAGCACGTGATCTTCGGCGGCGTCGGTCGCGCCTACGACCGCAACCTGTTCGACGTGATTTCGCTGGAGAACAGCAAGAACGCGCTGTCCGAGCCCAGCGTCTACTTCGAGAATCCCACCGGCCTCAACGCCTGCGGCCCCGGCATGGCCGACAACCAGAGCTGCTTCGTCTGGGATCCGAAGTACCTCAACGCGGCGAACCTGCAAAGCCTCGGCTCCGGCGTCAGCGAAGTCGACATGATCAACAACAACATCAAGGCGCCATATTCCGACCAGTTCAGCATCGGCATGCGCAACAAGGTGGGCGACTGGAACACCAGCGCCACGCTGTCGCGCATCATCCAGTACAACGGCATAGTCGGCGAGCTCGGCAACCGCTATCCGAACGGCAAGTTCTATACCTATGGCACCTTCAACAACCAGTGGGGCGGCGCCGGCGTGCCGGGGATTGGCGGGCTGATCCTGTTCGACAACGGCAAGACCACCTACAACACCCAGCTGTTGCTCTCGGCGGAGAAGCCCTATACCCGCGAGAGCGGCTGGAGCATGACGATCGCCTACACGCACACGCACGCGACGCAGAACCGGCTGTATTCCGACGGCTACGCGTTCGACCTGCCGAACATCAGGGACTATCCGTTCCAGCTTTCCAGTGCGGCACCCAAGCACCGACTCGTCGTCACCGGCTCCGTGGACGTGCCCTGGGGCATCACCCTGGCAGGCAAGCTGACGCTGGCCACGCCCACGCCGGTGTCGGCCATTTCCTGCTGCAACCTGTATCCGAATGCGGTCGGCGCGCAACATGAAATGTCGGCGGCATGGCCGGTCGTGGGTATCCCGCGGGGCGGTCGTTTCCTGATCGGCGGCCCGATCTTCGGATACCGGGACATCGACCTGCAGGCTTCCAAGAACATCCCGCTCGGCCATGGTTTCGTGATGCAGCTTCGCTTCGATGCGCTGAACGTGCTGAACTTCAAGAACTACGCCGACACCGCGGACTTCTACACCGGCGCGATGTATCAGCCGTACTACAACAAGATCGGGAACATCTACGGGGTGCCACGCACCTACAAGCTGACCGCGGACATCAAGTTCTGACCGGTCGGCTCGCGGCCCGTCCAGGCGGGTCGCGTTCCCTGCGGCGACGGTCGCGTCGACCGTCGCCGCGGATCCGTGGGCCGCAGGGCATGCGGCCCACGCCTCATGCATCGGGATGACATGCTCATGAACGACCAGGTCAGGACCATACTCATCGTGGGAGGCGGGACGGCGGGATGGATGGCCGCCGCGGCGCTGGCGAAGATGCTGGGCCCCGCCTACGGCATCCGGCTCATCGAGTCCGAGCAGATCGGCATCGTGGGCGTTGGCGAAGGCACGGTGCCCCACCTGAGCTTCTTCAACCGCATGCTGGGGATCGACGAAGCGGAGTTCGTGAAGCGGACCCAGGGCACGTTCAAGCTCGGCGTCCAGTTCAACGACTGGGGCAGGCTGGGCGATTCCTACATCCACGGTTTCGGCAGCATCGGCCACGACGTCGGCATGCAGCCGTTCCACCAGTACTGGCTGAAGGCGCGGCAGGAGGGGTGGGCCGGCGAGCTCGGGGACTACTCCCTCAACACGCTTGCCGCGCCGCGCAACAAGTTCATGACTTCGGCCGCCGACGTGCCGCCCACGTCGCCCCTGGCCAGCATCGCCTACGCATACCATTTCGATGCGGGTTTGTACGCGGGCTATTTGCGCGGCTATGCCGAAAAGCTCGGGGTGCGGCGCACCGAAGGCAGGATCGTGCAGACGCTGCTGCGCCCCGACGACGGTTTCGTCGAGGCCGTCGTGCTGGAGAGCGGCGAGCGCGTGGAGGCGGATCTGTTCGTCGATTGCTCCGGGTTCGTCGGCTTGCTCATCGAGCAGGCGCTGCATACCGGTTACGAGGAGTGGACGCACTGGTTGCCGTGCGACCGGGCCCTGGCCGTTTCCTGCGAAAAGGTCGGGCCGCCGACGCCCTACACGCGTTCCACCGCCCATCGAGCCGGATGGCAGTGGCGCATCCCGTTGCAGTTCCGCACCGGCAACGGTCATGTCTACTCGAGCGCGCACCTCAGCGACGACGAGGCCGCAGCCATCCTGCTGAAGCACCTGGATGGCCGTCCACTGGGCGATCCGCGGCAACTGCGCTTCGTCACCGGCCGCCGCAAGCGGGCATGGAACCGCAACGTGGTCGCGCTGGGACTCGCCAGCGGTTTCATGGAGCCGCTGGAGTCCACCAGCATCTACCTGATCCAGGCGGGCATCGTGCGGCTGCTGACGCTGTTCCCGCGGCGCGATTGCAGCCCGGTGCTGCAGGATCGTTTCAATGCGCAATCGACGTTCGAGGCCGAGCGCATACGGGATTTCCTGATCCTGCACTACCACGCGACGCAGCGGGTCGACAGCGCGTTCTGGAAGCAGTGCCGGGAAATGTCGGTTCCCGCGACGCTGGAGGACAACATCCGCCTGTTCCGCGACACCGGCAGTTTCTTCCGCGAGGGCAATGAAATGTTCGGCGCGGCCAGTTGGGTGCAGGTGATGATCGGGCAGGGCATCCTGCCCGAGCGCTGCCATGCACTGGCGGGGCAGATGCCGGAAGCGGACTTGCGCCAATTCATGAAGGGTGTGCGCGACGTGGTGGAAAGCTGCGTGGATGCGATGCCCTCCCACGAAGCGTTCATCGCACGCCACTGTGCGGCGGTGATGCCAACGGCCACCGCGGCGGCGTAGGAGCCGCCGCGCATTTCCATCGGCCAGCTTCGCCGTTGTCGTCGCCTGACCGGGCGGCCCTTTCCATCGACACGAGGTTCGAATGCTTTCATCCAGATGGCGCCATCTGCACGTCTTCGCGCTGGTCGCGCTGACCGCACTGGTCGCGGGCGGCCCGGTACGGGCCGAGAAGTCGCCGCCGGCCGCGCCGCCGGCCGTCGAGACGCTGACCTATCACGGCCTGGCACCCGACCAGAAGGCGTTCATCGACGAGCTGGAGCGCCGCACCTTCGACTGGTTCTGGGAGAGCGCCGAGCCGTATACCGGCCTGGTGCCGGACTCGTGGCCCAACCACACGTTTTCTTCCGTCGCCGCGATCGGTTTCGGCCTGACCGCCTACGGCATCGGCGCCGAGCGCGGCTACATCACGCGCGAGCAGGCGGCGGAGCGCACGCTGACCACGCTGCGCTTCCTCGCGGCGGCGCCGCAGAACGGCAGCGAGGACGATGCCGCCGGCTACCGCGGCTTCTTCTACCACTTCCTCGACATGCAGACCGGCCGTCGTGAGGCCCGCTGGGTGGAGCTGTCCAGCGTGGACACCACATTGCTGATGAACGGCGTGCTGTTCGCCCAGAGCTACTACGACCGCGCCACGCCGCAGGAACGCGAGATCCGGCAACTGGCCGACCGGCTCTACCGCGCGGTGGACTGGCCGTGGATGCAGGCGCGCAAGCCGCTGATCAGCATGGGCTGGACGCCCGGCGGGCAGTTCATCGCCACCGACTGGAAGGGCTACGACGAGGGCAAGATGGTCTACCTGCTGGCGCTGGGTTCGCCCACGCATCCGGTAGGTGACGATGCGTGGGCCGCCTGGTGTTCGACCTATCCGAAGCAGTGGGGCACGTTCCAGGGCCACACCTTCCTCAACTTCGCGCCGATGTTCGGCCACCAGTACACCGAAGCCTGGGTGGACTTCCGCGGCATCCGCGACGCCTGGAGCCGCGCGCACGGGCTGGACTACGCGGAGAACGGCCGGCTCGCGGCCTACGCGCAGCGTGCCTATGCGATCGCCAACCCCGGCCAGTGGACGGGCTACGGCGCCGACGTGTGGGGACTGACCGCCAGCGACGGCCCGGGCGACCTCACCGTCACCTCGCCGCAGGGCGTGCGCCGTTTCAGCGGCTACATGGCGCGCGGCGCCGGGCTGAACGAGATCAACGACGACGGCACCATCGCGCCCACCGCGGCCGGCGGCTCCATCGCGTTCGCGCCGTCCATCGTGGTGCCCACGCTGATGGCGATGAAGCAGCGCTACGGCAACTACATCTACGGTCGCTACGGCTTCGTCGACTCGTTCAACCTGAGCTTCCACGAGACGCCCAGGGACGGCCGCACCTATCCCGGTTTCGGCTGGGCCGACAACCAGCAACTGGGCATCGACCAGGGGCCGATCCTGCTGATGATCGAGAACTGGCGCAGCGGACTGGTGTGGAAGGTGATGAAGAAGAACCCCTACATCCGTCGCGGCCTGCAGCGCGCCGGCTTCACCGGCGGCTGGCTGGAACGCGCCGACGCCAAGGCGGCCGCCGCCGCGTTGCCCTGAGGAAAGAACATGCGTCGTTTGCTGGCCGCCCTTGCCATCGCCTGTGTCGCCGTGCTGCCCATCCGGGCGCAGGCGGCGCCACAGCACACCGTGCGCATCGACGCCGCGGCCAAGGCAACCCCGTTCCCGCATTTCTGGGAGCAGATGTTCGGCTCGGGTCGCGCCGCGCTCAGCCTGCGCGAGGATTACCGCGACGACCTGCGCGCGGTGAAGCGCGTCGCCGATTTCCGCTACGTGCGCTTCCACGGCCTCCTCGACGACGAGAACGGCGTGTACACCGAGGACGAGCACGGCGAGCCGGTCTACAACTTCACCATGGTGGACCGGATCTACGACGGCCTGCTGCGCAACGGCGTGCGGCCGGTGGTGGAGATCGGCTTCATGCCGAAGAAGCTGGCGGCCAATCCCGATGCGCTGCATGCGTTCTGGTACAAGCCCAACGTATCGCCGCCGAAGGACTACGGGCGCTGGGACGGCCTGATGCGCGCGCTCGCGCAGCATCTGGTGCAGCGCTACGGCATCGACGAAGTCTCGACCTGGTACTTCGAGGTGTGGAACGAGCCGAACATCGACTTCTGGGGCGGCGTGCCGCGCCAGGCGTCATACTTCGAGCTGTACGACCACACCGCGCGCGCGCTGAAATCGGTGAGCACGCGCCTGCGCGTGGGCGGTCCGGCCACGGCGGCGGCTTCATGGGTCGGCGATTTCCTGGCGCATGCCGCGAGGAACCAGGTGCCGGTGGATTTCGTTTCATCGCACGGCTATGCGGACGACACGGTGGAAAACCTGTTCCACAGCGACAAGCCGGTGCCGGAAGACGAGCGCGTGTGCCGCGCCATCGGCAAGGTGCGCGGCGAGATCGCCGCCTCGCCGCTGCCGCACCTGCCCCTGTTCTGGACCGAGTGGAACGTGCCTGGGCGCGACAGGCTGCGCGACACCACCTACGTGGGGCCGGCGCTGGCAAACACCGTGCGCCAATGCGACGGGCTGGTGGACATGATGTCGTTCTGGACCTTCTCCGACGTGTTCGAGGAGAACGGCCCCAGCCGCGAACCGTTCAACGGCCAGTTCGGCCTGCGCGCCAGCGGCGGCATCGACAAGCCCAGCTATTACGACTTCGCGCTGCTGCACCAGCTGGGCGATGAGCGATTGGCGAATCCTTCCAGCGACGTGATCGTCACGCGCAGGAAGGACGGCAGCCTGGCCATCGCGGCCTGGAACCTGGTCGATCCGGGACAGCGCGGCGCCCCGCGCACGCTGCGACTGGAATTCGCCAACCTGCCCGCGGACGCCGAGGTGACGGTGCAGCGCGTGGACGACAGTCACGGCAACGTGTTGCCGGTCTACGCCAGGATGGGCAGCCCGCGTTATCCGACGATGGCGCAGGTGGCGGAGATGAACGCGGCCACCGCGTTGCCGCCGCCGGCGCGCGAACGCCTCGATCGTGGCGGCTTGACGCTGGTACTGGAGCCCGATGCCCTGGTGCTGGTGACCGTCACGGGCCGCTGACCATGGTGCGCCGCGGGTATGTCGGTGGCCGATGCGTTTGCCCTCACAGGCGCATCGCCCTGGCAGCCCGCGGTGCGGGATCGGCGGAGGCGGACATGGGGCAGGGTGGATTCCGGCGATGGATGCGCATGGCAACGGTTCTTGCCGTGCTGTGCCTCGCCGCCTGTACCGGCAAGCGCGACGACACCCTGGTGTTCTGGACCTTCGGGCCCGAGGGCGAGGCGGTGGCGAAGCTGTTGCCGGACTTCGAGCGCGCGCATCCGGACATCCGCGTCGAGGTACAGCAGCTGCCGCTGAGCGCGGCGCACCAGAAGCTGCTCACCGCGATCGCCGGCGGCACCAGGCCGGACATGGCGCAGCTCGGCAACAGCTGGCTGCCCGAGATGGTGGCGCTGCGTGCGCTGGCGCCGCTGCAGGAACGCGTGGCCGCTTCGGCGGCGGTGGCGCCGTCGGATTACTTCGCCAGCATCTGGGCGACCAACGTCAGCGATGGCGCGCTGTACGGCATCCCCTGGTACGTGGACACGCGGCTGCTGTTCTATCGCAGCGACCTGCTGAAGCAGGCGGGTTTCGATGCGCCGCCGCGCGACTGGGCGGAATGGCGACGCATGCTGGCCGCGCTCAGCGATCCCGCACGCAAGGTCTACGGCATCCTGCTGCCGACGAACGAGTACGAACAGCTGCTGTCCCTCGCGCTGCAGCAGCCCGATCCGTTGCTGCGCGACGACGACAGTCGCGGCAATTTCGCAAGCCCGGGCTTCAGGCGCGCGCTGCAGTTCTACCTGGACACCTTCCGCCTGCGCCAGGCGCCGGCGGTCACGAACGTGGAAGTGGGCAACCCGTGGGCGGAGTTCGGCAAGGGCGTGTATGCGTTCTACCTGTCCGGGCCGTGGAACATCGGCGAGTTCCGCAAGCGCCTGCCGGCAGCCGAGCAGGGCAACTGGTCCACCGCGCCGCTGCCCGGGCCGGATGGCCCCGGTGCCGGACTCGCGGGTGGCGCGAGCCTCGTGGTGTTCCGCGCGTCGAGGCATCAGCGTGCGGCATGGGCGCTGATCGAATACCTCTCGCAGCCGCAGGTGCAGCAGCGCTTCTACCGGCTCACCGGCAACATGCCGCCGCGGCGCAGCAGCTGGGATGGCCCGTTGCTGCAGAATGACGCCGCCATGCGTGCGTTCCGCGACCAGCTCGAACGGGTGAAGCCCACGCCGGCGATACCCGAGTGGGAACGCATCGCCGTGATGATGCAGCAGGTCGCCGCGCGCGCCGTGGCGGGCGGGCTGACGGTGGACCAGGCCACGGCGGAGATGGATCGCCAGGCCGATGCGATCCTGGCCAAGCGACGCTGGATGCTGGATCGAGCGGAGGCGCGGCGATGAAGGTTTCGCGCACGGCATGGCTGTTCCTCGCCCCCGCGCTGCTGGTGCTGGGCGTGTTCTTCCTGCTGCCGGTGCTCGGCGCGCTCGCGCTCAGCTTCACCGACTACGACCTCTACGCGCTGGCCGACCTGCACACCCTGCGCTTCGTGGCGCTGGGCAATTACTGGATGCTGCTGCACCGGCCGCAGTTCTGGTCCGCGCTGTGGCACACGTTCTATTTCGTGCTGGTGGGCGTGCCGCTGTCGCTGGCCGCCTCGCTGGGCGCGGCGCTGCTGCTGCACTCGCCGCTGGCGCGCTGCAAGGCGTTCTTCCGCACCGCGCTGTTCGTGCCGGTGGTGACCACGGCGGTGGCGACGGCGGTGGTGTGGCGCTACCTGTTCAACACCAAGTACGGCTGGGCCAACCACGTGCTCGGCACGCTCGGCATCCATCCGGTGGACTGGCTGGGCGATCCGCACTGGGCGATGCCCACGATCATCCTGTTCGCGGTGTGGAAGAACTTCGGCTACAACATGATCATCCTGCTCGCGGGGCTGCAGGCGATTCCCGCCGATCTGTACGAAGCGGCGCGCATCGACGGCGCCTCGGCATGGCGGCAGTTCCGCCACATCAGCCTGCCGATGCTGGGGCCGACCCTGCTGATGGTGGCGATCCTCACGGTGTCGGGCTATTTCCAGCTGTTCGCCGAGCCCTACGTGATGACCGAGGGCGGCCCGCTGGAAAGCACCACCAGCGTGCTGTACCTGATGTACGAGGACGGCTTCAAATGGTGGAACCTCGGCACCGCCTCGGCCGAAGCCTTCCTGCTGTTCCTGGTGATGTTCGCGGTGACCGCGGCGATGCTGCGCCTGTCGCGCCGGGAGGATGCATGAACCCGCGGCTGGCGAAGGCCATCGTCAACGGCCTGCTGCTGGGCGGCGCGCTGGCCGCGCTGTTCCCGCTGCTGTGGATGCTCGCGGTGTCGTTCATGCCGGCGGGCACGTCGAATGCGCTGCCGCCGCCGCTGTGGCCCGCGCATCCCACGGTGGACAACTACCGGCAGCTGTTCGCGCACACCGGCATGTGGCGCTACCTGCTCAACAGCCTGCTGATCTCCGGCGCGATCACGCTGCTGTCGCTGGCCTGCAACCTGCTGGCCGGCTATGCGTTCGCCAAGCTGCGTTTCGCGGGGCGCGAGCGGCTGTTCCGCACGCTGCTGGGCCTGCTGGTGGTGCCGGCCCAGGTGGCGATGCTGCCGCTGTTCCTGATGTTCAAGTACGCCGGCCTGGTGGACAGCTATGCCGGCGTGGTGATGCCCGGCATGGCGACGGTGCTGGGCATCTTCCTGGTGCGCCAGTACGCGCGCGGCCTGCCCGACGAGCTGCTGGAAGCGGCGCGCATCGACGGCGCGAGCGAGTGGTGCATCTTCGTGCGTATCGTGCTGCCCCTGCTGCGGCCGGTGGTTGCGACGCTGGCGGTGCTGACCTTCCTCACCGCGTGGAACGACTTCATGTGGCCGCTGATCCAGTTGACCGGGCAGCACCATTACACATTGCCGCTGGGGCTGGCCTCGATGGCGCGCGAGCATACCGAGGGCACCGAGCAGATGATGGCCGGCTCGGTGCTCACCGTGCTGCCGGTGCTGGCGCTGTTCCTCGCCATGCAGCGGCACTACCTCGACGGCCTGCTGCTGGGCAGCGTGAAGGGATGAAGGCAGGCATGAACACACGAAAGCTCTTCTTGCTGGCGACACTGGCGTGCGGGTGCTTGTGCGCATGGGGCTGCAGCGCATCCGCCGCCGCGCCAACCACGCCGGCCTTCGACACGGCGCCGGCACGCGCGGCGCTGCAACGCCTGCTTCCGAAGCAACAGGCGCAATTCACCTTGGAGGCGCTGGACCGCGGGCAGGGCGCGGACCGCTTCGAGGTTCGCGGCACGCCGGGGCACGTCGTGGTGGCGGGCACCTCGCCCGCGGTCATCCTGACCGGCGTGGAGGCCTACCTGGAACAGGTGGCGCACGTCGGCATCGGTTGGCCGGGCGACAGCCTGTCGCGCCTGCCGTCCACCTTGCCGGCGCCGGCTGCGCCGATCGCCAGCCGTGCGGTGGTGCCGGATCGCTATGCGCTGAACGACACCGACGACGGCTATTCGAATGCCTACCTCGACTGGCCGGCGTGGGAACGCAAGATCGACCTGCTCGCCCTGCACGGCATCGGCGAGGTGTTCATGCCGGTCGGCACGGAGGAGGTGTATCGCCGTACCTTCCGGGATTTCGGCTACGACGACGCGCAGATGCGCGCGTGGATTCCCGCCGCCGCGCACCAGCCGTGGTGGCTGCTGCAGAACATGTCCGAGTTCGACGCGCCGCTGTCGCCGCAGCAGTACGCACGCCGCGTGGCGCTGGCGCGGAAGATCGTGGCGCGCCTGCGCGAACTGGGCATGACGCCCGTGTTCCCCGGCTGGTTCGGCACCGTGCCGCCGGGTTTTGCGGCGAAGCATCCCGGCGCGAACGTGGTGGCGCAGGGCGAGTGGGGCGGCTTCGCGCGACCGGACTGGCTCGATCCGCGCGACCCGCTGTTCGCGAAGGTCGCGGCGGATTTCTATCGCCAGCAGCGCGAGCTGTTCGGCGACGGCACGATGTACAAGATGGACCTGCTGCACGAAGGCGGCCGCGCCGGCGACGTGCCGGTGGCGGATGCCGCGCGCGGCGTGATGAAGGCGCTGCAAACCGCGCATCCGGGCGCGCGCTGGGTGTTGCTGGGTTGGCAGCACAATCCGTTGCCGGACGTGCTCGATGCGGTGGACAAGCAGCGCCTGCTGATCGTCGACGGCCTGTCGGATCGCCACGACGGGCTGGATCGCGAGAAGGACTGGCACGGCACGCCGTATGCCTTCGGCAGCATCCCGAACTTTGGCGGCCACACCACGCTGGGCGCGAACGCCGGCGTGTGGCTCGAGCGTTTCGCGGCATGGCGCGACAAGCCCGGCAGCAAGCTGCGCGGCATCGCCTGGATGCCCGAGGCCAGCGGCATCGATCCAGCGGCGTTCGCCCTGTTCACCGCGCTCGCGTGGGAGCCGGTGCCGCACGACGAAGCCGCCTGGTTCAAGGCCTACGCCGAGCACCGCTACGGCGGCGCCGACGCGCATGCCGAGGCCGCGTGGCGCGTCCTCGGCGAAACGGCCTACGCGATGCCGTCGAACGGCGACTCGGAGCCGCAGGACGGCTTGTTCAGCGCGCGCCCCGCGCTGGACGTGTCGACGGCGGCGTCATGGTCGCCGAAGCAGATGCGCTACGACGCCGGGCATTTCGACCGGGCCGTCTGCGAATTGCTGCAGGTGGCGCCCGCGCTGCGCGACACCAGCGCCTACCGCCACGACGTGGTGGACGTGGCGCGGCAGACGATGGCCAACCACGCCCGCCTGCTGCTGCCCCGGATCAAGGCAGCCTACGAGGCGAAGGACGCCGCGCGCCTGCACGCCCTGTCCACCGAATGGCTGGACAACATGGCGCTGCTCGACCGCCTGCTCGCCAGCGATCCCGGGTTCCTGCTCGGCAACTGGCTGGCGCCGGCACGCGCGGCCGCGGCCGACGGAGCCGAGGCCGCGCAATTCGAGTACGACCAGCGCACGCTGATCACCATCTGGGGCGACCGCGGCGACGCCGATCGCGGCGGCCTCCACGACTATGCCAACCGCGAGTTGTCCGGCCTGGTGAGCGGCCTGTACGCGCCGCGCTGGCGCCGCTTTTTCGAATCGCTGCAGCAATCGCTGGCGACCGGCAAGCCGCCCGCGGCGATCGACTGGTACGCGATGGAGCATGCGTGGGCGGTTTCGCGCGAGGCGGAGCCGACCACGCCGCGGGGCGAGCCGTGGCAACTGGCGTCCGAGGTGGCGCAGCGGCTCGGGGTCTGCACGCCGTGATCCGTCCGCCTGTCCGCGTAGGCCTTGCCGTTTCAGTCGATGCGCGCGCCGTCGTGCGGATCGAAGAAGTGCAGGCGCTGCGATGCGATGCCGAGGCGCACGATCTCGCCCGGCGCGCAGGCAGTACCCGGCGGCGTGCGCGCGACCAGCGCGGCATCGCCATGGCGCAGATTGAGGAAGACCTCGTTGCCCACCGGCTCCAGCACTTCCAGCCGCGCTTCCAGCGCGGGGCCGGGATCATCGGCGGCGAGCGGATGCAGGTCCTCCGGGCGCAGGCCGAGGATGATTTCGCGATCGCGCCAGCCGTCGAGCGCGGCAGCCTGCGGCGCCGTGCCGAGCCGGATGACGCCGCCGGCGGTGGCGAGCGCGAGGCCATTGTCGACATGCAGGGTGCCGCGCAGCAGGTTCATGCCGGGGCTGCCCAGGAAGCCGGCGACGAACAGGTTGGCGGGGCGCTGGTACAGGCGCATCGGCGTGTCGATCTGCTGGATCACGCCGCGGTCGAACACCACGATGCGCTGGCCCAGCGTCATCGCCTCGACCTGGTCGTGCGTGACGTACACCGTGGTGGAGCCGAAGCGCCGGTGCAGCCGCGCGATCTCCACGCGCATCGACAGGCGCAGCCGCGCGTCGAGGTTGGACAGCGGCTCGTCGAGCAGGAACACCGCGGGCTGGCGCACCATCGCGCGGCCCAGCGCCACGCGCTGGCGCTGGCCGCCGGAGAGCGCGGCGGGGCGCGCGTCCAGCCGCTGGTCGAGTTCCAGCAGGCGCGCCACCTCGTCCACGCGCTGCGCGATCTCCGCGCGCGGCAGGCCGCGCAGGCGCAGGCCGAAGCCGAGGTTCTCGGCCACCGTCATGTGCGGGTAGAGCGCGTAGTTCTGGAACACCATGGCGATGTCGCGATCCTTCGGCGGCACCTCGTTCACCACGCGGTCGCCGATGCGCACCGTGCCGGCGCTGACGCTTTCCAGCCCGGCGATCATGCGCAGCAGGGTGGTCTTGCCGCAGCCGGACGGCCCCACCAGCACCAGCAGCTCGCCGTCGCCGATGTCGAAGCTGGCGCCGGCGACGGCGACATGTCCGTCGGGGTAGACCTTGCGCACGTTGTCGAGACTGACCTTGGCCATCGGCGTTGCATGCTCCGGGGTGGATGTCGCGTTGCGGCGTTCGCTGTCGCGGGACATGACTACTGGGGAGTGCATCCCGGGACGGCGTTCGGCTATTCTCGGGATGTAATCGATTACATCAAGCCGCGCTGCGGCATTTCAGAGTTCGTGTGGCCATGACCCGACGATTCCGCTTCCCCGACGACTTCGTGTGGGGTGCAGCCACTTCCGCCTACCAGATCGAAGGTTCGCCGCTGGCCGACGGCGCCGGCCCCAGCATCTGGGAGCGTTTCGCGCACACGCCCGGCATGATGGCGGACGGCGATACCGGCGATGTGGCCTGCGACCATTACCGCCGCTACAAGGACGACGTGCGCCTGATGCGCGCGCTGGGCCTGCAGAGCTACCGCTTCAGCGTGAACTGGGCGCGCGTGCTGCCCGAGGGCACCGGGCGGGTCAATCCGAAGGGCCTCGATTTCTACTCGCGACTGGTCGACGAGCTGCTGGAAAACGGCATCGTGCCGAACGTCACGCTGTTCCACTGGGACCTGCCGGCCGCGCTGGACGACCGCGGCGGCTGGCTCAACCGCGACAGCGCGCACTGGTTCGCCGAATACGCCGAGACCATGTTCAGGGCGCTGGACGACCGCGTGCCGTTCTGGTCCACGCTCAACGAGCCCTGGGTGGTGGTGGACGGCGGCTACCTGCGCGGCACGCTGGCGCCGGGCCACCGCAGCCTGTACGAGGCGCCGATCGCGGCGCACAACCTGATGCGCGCCAGCGGCGCCGGCATCCAGGCCTATCGCGCGCACGGGCGGCACCGGATCGGCGTGGTGTTCAACATCGAGCCCAAGTACCCGGCCTCCGACAGCGCGGACGACCTCGCCGCCACGCGCCGCGCGAACGCCTACATGAACCAGCAGTTCGCCGATCCCGCGCTGCTCGGCAGCTATCCGCCGGAGCTGCGCGAGGTGTACGGCGCCGCCTGGCCGGATTTCCCCGCGGACGATTTCCGGCTGACGAAGCAGCCGGTCGATTTCGTGGGGCTGAACTACTACACCCGCGCCGTGGTGCGCCACGACGAGCAGGCGTGGCCGCTGCGCGCCGCGCCGGTGACGCAGCCGCACGTCACCCGCACCGAGACCGGCTGGGAGGTCTACGAGCAGGGCCTCACCGACATGCTGACCGGGTTCCGGCGCCGCTACGGCGACATCCCGCTCTACATCACCGAGAACGGCGCCGCGTTCTACGACCCGCCGTCGGTGCAGGGCGAGGTGCTGCACGATCCGCTGCGCACGGACTACCTGCGCCGGCATCTCAAGGCCGCGCACGCGGCGATCGAGGCCGGCATCGATCTCAGGGGCTATTACGCGTGGTCGCTGCTGGACAACCTCGAATGGTCGCTGGGTTTCGCCAAGCGCTTCGGGCTGTACCACGTCGATTTCGCCACGCAGAAACGCACGCCCAAGGCCAGCGCCCGGCTGTATGCCCGGGTGATCGCCAGCCAGGGCGAGGCGCTGGACGAGCCGCAAGGCCATCCCACCAAGCACACGGAAGCGGAGGAAACGAGATGAAGAAGACGAAACCGGCCCGGACCCACGCCCTGGCGGCGCTGCTGGCCGCGGCCCTGCTTGCCGTCGGCGCGCCGCAGGTGGCGGCCGCCGCGAACGCTGCGGTGCAGGTCCGCGTGGACGCGAAGGCGCACGGCACGCCGTTCCCGCACTTCTGGGAGGAGATGTTCGGCTCCGGCCGCGCCTCGCTCACGCTGCGCGACGACTATCGCAAGGACCTGGCGGAGGCGAAGCGGATCACCGGCTTCAGCTACGTGCGCTTCCACGGCATCCTCGACGACGACGTGGGCCTGTTCCAGCTCGGCAAGGCCGGCCAGCCGTTCTACAACGCCGCCGACAAGTCGGGCGGCGACGGCCAGCCGGTGTACAACTTCTCCTACGTCGACCAGATCTACGACGGCCTGCTGGAGCGCGGCGTGCGCCCGTTCGTGGAGCTGGGCTTCATGCCCAGGGACCTGAGCTCCGATCCCAAGGCGCTGCAGGACTTCTGGTACCACCCGAACGTCGCGCCGCCGAAGGACTACGCGCTGTGGGACGGCATGATCCGCGCGTTCGCCCAGCACCTGGTCGCGCGCTACGGCATCGACGAGGTGTCGCAGTGGTACTTCGAGGTGTGGAACGAGCCGAACATCGGCTTCTGGGCCGGCAACCCCAAGATGGAAACGTATTACACGCTGTACGACCACACCGCGCGCGCGCTGAAGTCGGTGAGCCCGCGCCTGCGCGTGGGTGGCCCGTCCACCGCGCAGGCCGCCGAGGTCGCCGGCTTCCTCAGGCACGTGCACGCGGAAGACGTGCCGCTGGACTTCGTCAGCACCCACGTCTACGGCGACGACACCGCCGAGAACGTGTTCCGCACCGACGAGAACATCCCGCGCAAGGACATGGTGTGCCGCGCGGTGGACAAGGTGCACAAGGAAATCCAGGCCTCGCCGTATTCGAAGCTGCCGTTCTTCATGAGCGAGTACAACGCCTCCTACGCGAACCTGCCGAACGTCACCGACACCGTGTACATGGGCCCGTGGCTCGCCAACACCATCCGCGCCTGCGCGGGCAAGGTGGACGCAATGAGCTACTGGACGTTCTCCGACGTGTTCGAGGAAGGCGGCGTGGTGCGTTCGCCGTTCTACGGCGGTTTCGGGCTGATCGCCGAGCGCAACATCGCCAAGCCGTCGTTCAACGCGTTCGCGATGCTGCACAGGCTGGGCGACGTGCGGCTGCCGGTGGCCTCCGACTCGGCCATCGCCACCCGCCGCGCCGACGGCACCGTGGTGCTGGCGCTGTGGAACTACGCGCCGCCGGTGGGCGACACCGCCGCCTATACGGTCGGCAAGCCGAAGGGCGAGGTGCGGCACTTCGAGGTCGAGCTGTCGGCGCTGCCGGCGCAGGCCACCGCCCAGGTGTGGCGGCTGGACGAGAACCACGGCAACGTCATCGCCACGTTCGACCGCATGGGGCGGCCGGCCTTCCCCAGCCGCGAGCAGATCGAACAGCTGCGCGAGGCGGGCAAGCTCAGCGCGCCGGAGCAGCTCGCCGTGCACGGCGGCAAGCTGGGGCTGGACATCCCGCCCCAGGGGCTGGTGGTGATCGAGGTGAAATGACCCGGGCGGCGGGCCTGCCCGCCGCCATCCCGCCGTGGCCCCGGTCAGGGCACGGCCTGCACGGGAACGGCGCTGGACCGCGGGCGGCCCCTCCACTGGAGGGGCCGCTTTTTTTGTGCCGCCAGACATCGATCCTTCGTCACCGTGTCATCCCATGGCGCTACGTATTGTCAGCCTAGGCCTCGGGTTGTAGGGGAGGGTCGGGATTTCACATCGAAATTACGCCCCCTTGGTTCACGATATGCTAACGTCAACGTCACGGAATCAGGGGATGTCCATGAAACGCCTTAGTGTTCTAGTTGTGCTTTTCCTGGCAGCTATGGTAGCCGGCTGCGCTTCGGTGGCGCCGTCGACCCAGCCGCCGAAGGTGAATCCTGACGCCATGGCGGTCAAGGACTACCGCATCGGTGTCGACGACCAGCTCCAGGTCACCGTGTGGCACAACCCGGAGCTCAGCGTGTCCGTGCCGGTGCGCCCGGACGGCAAGATCACCGTGCCGCTGATCGGCGACGTGCAGGCGGGCGGCCAGACGCCCGAGGAAGTGGCCGCGACGATCCGCGACAAGCTCCAGGCCTACGTGCGCGACCCCCAGGTGGCGGTGATCCTGACCCAGTTGCGCAGCCACGAGTACCTGGCCCGCGTGCGCGTCACCGGCGCCGTGCGCACTCCCGTCTCGCTGCCCTACCGCCCCGGCATGACCGTGCTCGACGTGGTGCTCGCCGCCGGCGGCGTCACCGAGTTCGCCGCGCCGGACCGCACCGAGCTGTTCCGGCATGCCGGCCAGGGCGACAGCCAGGCGTATGCCGTCCGGCTGAGCAAGATCCTCAACAGCGGCGATCTCGGGACGAACTACCCGCTGCAACCCGGTGACGTGATAACGGTACCCCAGCGCAACTTCTGAGAAGAGGCTGCGGGGCTCAGGAAGAGGCGAGCGCCATGAACGAACAACCGGTATCCATCCAGTCCCTGCTGCCCGTGTTGCTGGAGGAGGGCCGCCGCCGCCGCGTCGCGCTGGCGCTGGTCTTCGCCGCGATCATGCTGGCGGCGCTGGTGCTGGGCCTGCTGTGGCCGAAGAAGTACGAGGCCTCCACCACCATCCTGGTGCAGGAGAGCAACATCATCGCGCCGCTGATGAAGGGCGCGGCCACGCCCACCGGCACCACCAACCGCGCCGACATCGCGCGGGCGGTGATCCTCAGCCAGAAGGTGCTGGACAAGGTGCTGGCCGAGGGCGGCTGGCTGGCCAGCCACCCCAACCCGGTGGAGCTGGACCGCATCACCAACGGCATCAAGTCGCGCACCCAGGTGCGGTTCTCGCGCGACAACCTGCTGACGATCAGCTATCACGACTCCGATCCCGCGCGTACCTACAAGGTCACGCGCCTGTTCGGCCAGCTGTTCATCAGCGAGAGCCTGGCCTCCAAGCAGCGCGAGAGCCGCGACGCGTTCGAGTTCATCAACAGCCAGGTCGAGGCCTACAAGCGCAAGCTCACCGGCGCCGAGGACAAGCTCAAGGTCTACCGCGAGAACAACGTCGATGCGCGCCCCGGCACCGAGGCGGCCACCGCCGCGCGCATCAACGAACTCCGCGCCCAGGTGGAGAACACCCGCATGGACGTGATGGAGAAGCGCTCGCAGGAAGCCTCGCTGGCGGCGCAGCTGTCGGGCGAATCCGCGGTCTCCGCGGTGCAGACCACGGCCAGCCTCTACCAGGCGCAGCTGGCCGACCTGCAGGCGCAGCTGGACAAGCTGCTGCTCACCTACACGAACGACTATCCCGACGTGGTGCGCGTGCGCCACCAGATGCAGGACCTGCAGCAGCAGCTGGCGCAGGCCGAGCGCAGCCGGCAGAACCCCGGCGGCAGGTCTCCGTCGCTGGGGGGCAATGCGCAGTTCAACCCGCTGTACCAGCAGATCAAGAGCCAGCTCGCCGACCTGCGCGGCCAGATCGCCGCCGGCACCGCGCGGATGAACGCGAGCCAGGCGATGCTGGCGTCCGAGCTGGAGCGCAGCCGTCGCATCGCCGGTTCCGAGAACGCCACGGCCGAGCTCACGCGCGACTACGACGTCAACCGCGACGTCTACCAGGACCTGCTGAAGCGCCGCGAGAACGCGCGCGTGTCGATGGACCTGGACGCGAACCAGCAGGGGCTCACGTTCGCGGTGCAGAACCCCGCGCTGATGCCGCTGATCCCCACCGGGCTGCGTTTCCTGCACTTCGCCGTGGCCGGCACCCTGCTGGGCCTGGCGCTGCCGCTGGGGCTGCTGTTCGGCGTCGCGCGGTTCGACCCGCGGGTGCGCTCGGCGGAACAGCTGGAGCGGCTCACCGGCCTGCCCGTGCTGGCCACCGTGCCCTACTACGCCACGCCGCAGGACAGGCGCCGCGAACAGCTGCGCAACCTGATGCTGGCGACGATCCTGGCGGTCGTGGCGGTATCCTACTTCGCCCTGTTCGTGTTCAAGCTCAAGGGGGCGGCATGAAGCCCGATGAATCGATGTCCGGCACCGTGCTGCAGGCCGGCGAAAACGGGGCGGGCGAGATCGACCACCTGCCGCAGCAGGTGTCCGCGCACACCATCGCCCTGATGGCCGAGCCGCGCGCGCTGGCGCCGCGCCAGCTGGAGGAGCGGCGGCTGGTGCACCGCGAGGCTTCGTCGCGGAAGGAATCGGACACCTTCCGCGAGATCCGCACGCGCCTGCTGGCCATGGCCGGACCCGGCAACTTCGTCACCCTGGTGGTGGCGGTGAGCCCGCGCTCGGGCGCCAGCTTCGTGGCGCGCAACCTGGCCGCCGCGTTTGCGTTCGACGAGGCGCGGACCAGCCTGCTGATCGACTGCAACCTGCGCTATCCGGAGCAGCACCACGCGCTGGGCGTCGATGCGGCCAACGGCGGCCTGATCGATTTCCTCGAGCATCCCGCCCAGGGCATCGCCTCGAAGATCTACGCCACCGGCGTGCCGCGCCTGCGCCTGATTCCGGTGGGGGACGCGCGCGAAGCCAGCGGCGAGTACTTCTCCTCGTTCCGCATGCATGCGCTGCTGGATTCCATGCGCCACCGTTATGCGGACCGCTACCTGTTCCTGGACGGACCTCCCGTCAAGGGTTCGCCGGACGCGCGCATCCTTTCGGAGCTTGCCGACTTCGTGGTGTTGGTGGCCGGCTACGGTCGCGACACGCCGGCTGCGATCAGCCAGGCGGCGGCCCAATTCGAACCGGAGAAGCTGGCCGGCGTGGTGTTCAACCAGGTGCCTTGAGGCCCCGCGGCGGCTGCGGGTTCCGGTCGGGGGGCCGGACGCAGGCCATGGCCGCGCAACATATGCAGGAGCGCCACCCATGTCCTCGACCATCCGGCTCGCCCGTGCCGTCTCGCTGGCGCTCACGCTCGCCGCAACTCCGGCGTTCGCCGGACAGTTCGACTACTCGTTCTACGGCGGCGTCGAACACAGCGACAACGTCACGCTCAGCGGCCCGGCGCCGGTGAGCCAGTGGGTGCTGGTGCCCGGCTTCGGCTTCGATTACATCCAGCAGGGCGCCACGGTGCAGGCGCGCGTGTCCGGCGCCGCCGAATACCGCAATTACATGGGCAACACCTATTCGGACCAGAAGGTCGGTTCGCTGGCCGGCCAGGTGAACTGGATCGTGCTGCCGCAGCGGCTGGACTTCGTGGCGCAGGATTACGCCAGCGTGCAGCCGATCAGCGCGCTGTCCAGCGACGCGCCCGGCAACCAGCAGCAGACCAACGTGCTCACGGTGGGCCCGACCCTGCATTTCGACCTGGGCAGCGCGACGCGCGGCCAGGCCGAGCTGCGCTACATCAACAGCCGCGCCTCGCGCACCACCCAGTTCGATTCCTCGCGCGGCGAGGCGGCGCTGCGCCTGATCCGCGACGTTTCGCCGACCAGCCAGCTTTCGCTCAACCTCGAATCGCAGAAGGTCAACTTCGACGATCGCGAGGAGGTGGACTACAGCCGCGACCAGGCGTTCCTGCGCTACACGCGCAAGCTGGCGCACCTGGACCTGGACGCGTCGGCCGGCTGGTCGCGGATCCGTTTCCAGCGGGGCTACGGGTCGGTCTCCGATCCGATGGGGCGCATCGCCCTGACCTGGCACGCCAGCACCCGCAACGAGTTCGGGATCGCCTACACGCGCAGCTATTCCGATGCCGCGCAGGATCTCATCAACCTCGCCGGGCCGCCGACCACCGGCACGCCGACCAGCCCGCCGCTGGGCATCCAGACCGGCGTGGCGGTGATCGGCAGCGGCGTCTACCTCGAGCAGCGCCTCGAGGGCCACTACGACTACAGCAACGAACGCCTCACCGCGAGCCTGTCGCCCTGGTACAACAAGCTGCACTACCTGGAAGGGTTGCAGCCCGACCAGACCGGCCGCGGCGGCGCGGCCGGCCTGGATTACCGGATCAGCCCCCGACTGACGGCCTCCGCCTTCGCGAACATCGAACGGGTGACCTACACCACGCTGCTGGGACGCCGCGACACGACCACCAACATCGGCGTGGCCGTGCGCCAGTTCATGAACAGCCACTGGAGCTGGCGCGCGTCGCTGGTCAACCGCCGCCGCACCAGCAGCGCACCGGGGCAGGGCTATCGCGCGAACGAAGTCTACGTCGGCTTCGTCTACCAGCGATGACCCCGGCATCGGAACCCTGCCAGTTCGGTCGCGATGGAGCGCTGATGGGGATGTACCACGGCGTTGGCGGCCACGCCTCCGTGGGCATGCTGCTGTGTCCGCCGCTGGGGCAGTCGCTGCTGCGCACGCACCGGCTCTATCGCCAGCTGGCCACCGGCCTCGCCGCGCAGGGCGTATGCGCGCTGCGTTTCGACTATCGCTGCAGCGGCGATTCGGCTGGCGACAGCGGGTCGCTGGACTGGCAGAACTGCGTGGCCGACATCCGCCAGGCGGCGGCCGAGCTGCGCGTGCGCAGCGGCTGCAGCATGGTGATCGGCTTCGGCGCCCAGCTGGGTGGCAGTCTGGCGCTGGCGGCAGCGCCGGCGGCGGGCTTCGCGCAGCTGATCCTGTGGGACCCGGTGCTGGACGGCGCGAGCCACGTGGCCGAACTGGATGCCTGGCAGGAAAGCCTGCGCAACGATCCGCTGCACTACGTGCGTCCGCGCAGCGCGGAAGAGGCCGGCGGGCAGTGGCTGGGTTTCCCGGTCAGCCTGCACTGGCGCGCGCAGGTGGCCGCATGGCGCGCCGCGCCGGTTCGGGTGCCTACCCTGATCGTCGATTCGCTGCAGCAGCCGGAGGCCGGCCGCTGGTCGCCGCTGGCCGAGGCCGGCGCGCGCGTGGTCGCCATGCGGCCAGGCACGCAATGGGGCGACCTGCACCGGCTGGAGCACGCCATCCTCGCGCCGGACCTGCTGCGCCTGGTCGTGGATGCCGCAGGGCAGCCGGCATGATGCCGGAGCGCGCGTTCCGCTTCGGCCGCGCCGGGCACCTGGTGGGCATGGTGGGGTTGCCGACCGGCGCCCACGGCGCGGTGGGCGTGATCGTGCTGAACACCGGCCTGATGCATCGCGTGGGCCCGTTCCGCCTGCACGTGGACATGACCCGGCGGCTCAACGCGCTGGGCTATCCCACGCTGCGCTTCGACCTCTCCACCATGGGCGACAGCGGCGCCAGCGCGGAAGCCGCTTCGCGCGAACAGCAGGTCCGCGCCGACGTCGGCGACGCGGTCGCGCTGCTGCGCGCCCAGACCGGCTGCACGCGCTTCGTGCTCGTCGGCCTGTGCCGCGGCGCGCAGAGCGCGCACGCCGCGGCCTGCACCGAACCGGCCGTGGCCGGGGCGATCTTCCTGGACGGCTACATCTACCGCACCACGGGTTTCAAGCTGCGCCACTATCTGCCGCGGCTGCTCAGCCCGGCGCGCTGGCACGGCTTCTTCGCGCGCAAGCTGCGCCAGGCGGTGGCGCCGGAGGAGGTCACCTTCGGCAGCGTCTATCCGCCGAAGGAGCAGGTGCGCGGCGAACTGGCCGCGATGCTGGCGCGCGGGCTGAAACTCTACTTCGTCTACAGCGGCGGCATCGGCGAGCAGTTCAACCATCCGCGCCAGTTCCGCGAATGCTACGGTCGCGAGGTGGCCGACCATCCGGCGCTGCGCATGGACCTGCTCGACGGCACCGACCACACCTACACCCTGGTCTGCGACCGCGAGCGCATGTTCGGGCACGTCGAGCGCTGGCTGAAGGAACAGTTCCCGCCGCCCGCACCCCGGGTGGCAGCCGGTTGAGCTACTCCGCCGCCGCGCCGGCGGTGGCCGGCGCCGGGGCGCGCAGCCGGTGCGGCGGGGGCGGCAGTTCGAAGTCGCGCCAGTCGTCCGGGTTGCCGCTCTTGCCGGCTTCGGCGGCCTTGATGATGTTGTACATCTCGCGCGCGGTGACGTAGTGCAGCACGTGGCTGGTGCCGTCGTTGTACGCGCGCTCCAGGTGCGCATGCATGCGTTCGGCCGCCTCGCCCAGCAAGGTGTCCATGTCGCGTTCCTGGGTGCCGTGGGTGTGCACCTTGACGAAGATCCATTCGGGCCGCCCTTCGACGTGGACGCCGGTGCGTACCCAGTGGTCCACGCGTGCCGGCGTGGGCGGGCAGCCGCGGCGCACGTCGGCGTTCTCGATGCGCGGCATCACGCCCATGCGCCGTTCGCGCCAGTTCAGGCCCAGCGGACCCTGCACGATCATCAGGTCGCCGCTGGGCGAACCGCCCACGCGCACCGGCACGCCGGTGTCGTGCGATTTCGGGCGCAGCGGATCGTCGGTGGCGTAGTAGATGCTGTTGACCATCCGCGTCTGCGTGTCGCTGGGCGCGGAGGGCAGGGTGAAGTCGGCGTAGCAGCCCAGCTCGCGCAGCAGGATCAGCTCGTTGTTGATGCCGCACCAGCGGCCGTCGGCGCGCGAGTTGTCCAGGCACCAGTTGCCGTGGATGAAGCCGAAGCGCAGCTGGCCGGTGCGCGGGTCGCGCGGCAGCGCGCCGTGGCGTTCGTGCAGCAGCTTGTTGAAGCGGTCGATGGTGGCGATGAAGTTCGCCGGCGTGTCGTTGTCGTGGTGCAGGTGGATCTCGATCTCGCCGTAGCCCTCGGCGCAGAGCGCGGCGATCTTGTCGAGGTGTTCCTCGACGTATTCCTCCTCGGGATAGAAGAAGCTGTGCTGCGGCGGCCGCCCGTCGGCGTCGCGGTGGCGGCCGGCGAGGGCGCGGTAGTCGCGGCACCAGCGGTCGACGCGGGCGCGCTGGGTGGCCAGGTCCACCCGGCCCCAGTTCGGCTCGAAGTGGTCGACGAAGGCGAACATCACGTGCACCGGTCCGCTGGCCGGACGCGGCGGCGGCCGGCGGCGCAGGTAGCTGCCCAGCCAGATCTGCATGTTGCGCGAGCGTATCGCCAGCGCCACCGCCGCGACGGCGAGCAGGGCCAGCGCCAGGACGACGAGTACGACGATCTTCATGGCTGCGCCTCCGGCAGCAGGCCGAGCAACTGCTCGGCGTTGTTGCGCCACTGCCGCTCGCGCACGATGTAGTCGCGGGCGGCGGCGCCGACGTGCCGGCGTTCCTCGGGCTGGGTGGCCAGTTCCAGCACGCGCTGCACGCAGGCCTGCAGCTGGCGCTGCGGGAACAGCCAGCCGGTGCGGCCGTCGCTGACCACCTCGGCCACCGGCGCGTAGTCGGGCGCGACCATCGCCACGCCCATCGCCATGAACTCGAACAGCTTCACCGGCGAGCCGTAGTGGTTGGAGTCGGGCAGCACCGCGTAATCCATGCAGGCGATCCAGGCGGGAATCTCGTTGTGCGGCACGCGTCCCGGCAGCAGGATGCGGTCGGCCAGGCCATGCGCCTGCACCAGCGCGCGCACCTCGGGCAGGCTGCGCCCGTCGCCGACCAGCACCAGCACCAGTTCGGGCGTCTCGGCCAGCCGCGCGGCCACCGCCTCGACGAAGCCGTTGACGCCGTGCCAGTGCACGAACGCGCCGACGTAGCCGCACACCACGCGCCCCGCCACGCCACGTTCGGCGCGCAGGCGTTCGCGGTCGTGCCGGGCCGGATCGAAGCGGGTCAGGTCGGCCGCGTTCGGCGACACCACCGAGGGCGCGATGTCGCCGTAGGCGGTCTCGGCCTGGTTCCTGAAATAGCTGGAGATGAACACCAGCCCGGTGGCGTTGCGCAGGCACCAGCGCTCGATGCGCCGCGCCAGCGACTTCAGCCGCAGCGGACGCACGCGTTCGACCAGGGCCGAGTCGTTGATCTCCAGGATCACCGGGATGCCGCGCCGCCGCGCCAGCCACACGGTGGCGCACAGGAACAGCGAGTAGCGCTCGTAGACCAGTTGCGGCTTGAACTGCGCGAACACGCGGCGCATGCGCACCGCGGTGACCAGGTTGTAGCCCAGCTCCAGCATCTCGAACAGCACGCCCGGCATGCGCGAGACCAGGGCGCCCAGGCGCCCCTGCCGGCTGGGCTGCGCGGGGCCGGTGGGCTGTTCCTGCTCCGGGTCCGCGCCGGGGAAGGACAGCACGCGGACCTCGTGGCCCAGTTCGCGCAGGCCGCCGACCACGCCGCGGATGTGCACGCCCTCGACGTCGCGGCCGCGCGTGCGGTGGTGATAGAGGATCCTCATGCCGCCACCGGCGGCAGCGCGCGCAGGCTGCGGCCGGCGCCGCGCCAGGCGGGCAGCAGGCGTGCCAGCACCTGCGTCGCGCAGTCGCTGTCGTCGTGCATCAGCAGCACGTCGCCGTCTTCCGGCGGATGACGTTCCAGCCGCGCGGCCAGTTCCGCGGACGGCCGCGACTGGTAGTCCAGGCTGTCGTAGGACCAGTAGGCGAGGTTGCGGCCGCGCCGCGCGAACGCCAGCAGCAGCGACAGCGACAGGTCGCCGCGCGGCGGCCGGAAGCGCGGCGCACCGCCGCGGTCGAAGTCCGCCAGCAGGCGGTCGGTGCGATCCACCTCGTCCAGTTGCGCGCGCAGGTCCAGCTGGCGGAACAGCGGATGGCTGTACGAGTGGTTGCCCACGGCATGGCCCTCCGCCACGATGCGCTCGACCAGCGCGGGATACCGCTCCACCCGCTGGCCGACCAGGAAGAAGCTGGCGCGCGCGCCGTGTTCGCCCAGCAGGTCCAGCAGCCGCGGCGTGTGCTCGGGATGCGGGCCGTCGTCGAAGCTGAGGTAGAGCGCGCCCGGATCGCGCGGGCCGTGCACCAGCACCAGGCGCTCCGGCAGCAGGCCCAGCAGGTGCTGCCGCATGGGGCGCTGCCTCATCGCAGCACCTCCGCCGCGGCCACGGCGGGCGCCGCCTGCTGCAGGATGGCGTCGAGCTGGTCGATGTTGGACTCCCAGTTGAAGCTGCGGGCGTGTGCCGCGATGGCGGCATGATCCCATGTCCGGGCCGCCGCTTGCGCCAGCGCGTCGGCCAGCGCGGCGCGGTCGCCCAGCGGCACCAGCCGCCCGGCGTACTCCGGCACCACCTCGGGAATGCCGCCCACGCGGGTGGCCACCACCGGCGTGCCGCAGGCCATCGCCTCCAGCACCACGTTCGGCACGCCTTCGTTGTGGCTGGGCAGGCACAGCAGGTCGGCGGCGCGGAACCAGTCGGCCAGCGACGCGTGCGGCATCGCGCCGGCGAGGCGCACGCGTTCCTCGATGCCGAGCGCGCGCGCCTGCGCGACCAGCAAGTTGCGGCACGCGCCTTCGCCCACGTAGACCAGGCGCGCCTCGGGCTGCGTCGCCGCGAACGTCGCGAAGGCTTCCAGCAGGTCCAGGCAGCCCTTGCTCTCCTTGAGGTTGCCCACGTACAGCAGCAGCGGACCGGCGATGTCTTCCAGGCCCAGCCGCGCGCGCGCCTCGCCGCGGTCGCCGGGGGCGAAGCGGCCGCCGTCGACGCCGTTGTAGATCGTGTGCACGCGCGCCGGGTCCACGCCCAGCGCGACGGCCTTGGCGGCCAGCGCCCGGCTCACCGCCACCACAGCGGCGGCGGCGCGCAGGCTGGCCGCGATCTGCGGCCGGCGCAGCGCGTGGGTGGCCTGCACGTTGAGGTCGCTGCCGTGCACCTTCACCACACAAGGGATGCCGAGCAGGCGCGCCAGCCAGCCCGCCGCCACCGCGTCGGGATACGCCCAGCTCGCCAGGATGCAGTCGTAGCCGGCCGCGCGCAGCCGCCAGCCGCGCTGCAGCAGCAGCGACAGCAGCCAGCACGCCGCATGCAGCGCGCGCCCGAAGCGCGGCGGATAGACGAACACGAAATGGTCGGTGCGCAGCCCCGGCACCTGCACCTCGCCGCGCCGCCCGCGCAGGCGTTCGCGGAAATCCACCGCGGTCAGCACGTCCACCGCGTGGCGCCGGCCCAGCCGCTCGAATTGCTGGCGGTTGAACGCGCCGCGCAGCGGGTCCCAGGGTGTGGGAAACAGGTTGGTCAGCACCAGCAGCTTCATGCCGCCGACCTCCGCGCCTCGTAGAGCGCGGCGTAACGCACGGCCATCGCCTCCAGCGAGCCGCTGGCCTCCATCATCGCGCGTGCGGCCGTGCCGTACCGCGCGGCGCGGGCCGGCTCGCGCAGCAGCAGCAGGATCGCCTGCGCCAGCGCATCGACGTCGCGCGCCGGCACCATGCTGCCGGTGCTGCCGTCGCGCACGATCTCGCGGTTGCCGCCCACGTCGGTGGCAACGATCGGCAGCGCGGTGGCGGAGGCTTCCAGCAGCGCCATCGAATAGCCCTCGCTTACCGAGGACAGCACGAACACGTCCAGCCCCTGCAGCAGGTCGCGCACGTCGCTGCGGTCGCCGAGGAAACGCACGGCCGCCGCCACGCCCTCGTCGCGTGCGCAGGCTTCCAGTTCGCCGCGCAGGCCGCCGTCGCCGATCAGCACCAGCGCCGTGTCCGGCAGTTGTTCGTGCACGCGGCGGAAGGCGCGGATCAGGTTGGCCTGGTCCTTGGCCCAGTTGAGGCGACCCACGGTGCCGACCAGGCGCGTCTGCGGCGGCAGCCCCAGCGAGGCGCGCAGGCGTTCGCGCGCGGCCGGCGAGGCGACGGTGAATTCCTGCACGCGCAAGCCGTTCGGCACCACGCGCAGCTTGTCGCGCGGCACCAGGCGATGCTCGAGGGCACCGTCGCAGGCGGCCTCGCACACCATCGCCACCGCGTCGGTGCGGGCGAGGCTGGCGCGATAGAGCATCTCGGCGCGGTTCCAGCGCTGCATGCCGCCCATGCCGTGGCGGGTGTTGACGACCTTGCCCACGTCCAGTCCCACGCTGGCCAGCACCGCGAGGTAGTGCGCCACCGCGTTGTGGCTGTGCAGCACCTCGGTGCGGTGGTCGCGGATCAGCCGGCGCACGCGCGCCAGCGCGCCGAAGTCGATGCCCCTGCCCTTGTCGCAGGCGTGCACGGGGATGCCGGCGGCGTCCAGCTCGGGCGCCAGCGAGCCGCGCTGGAACAGGCACACCACCTGGCAGCGGTGGCCTTGCTGGTGCTGCAGCATGACCAGGTCGATCACGACGCGTTCCAGTCCTCCGCGGTTGAGGTTTTCCACGACGTGGGTGATGTTCATCGATGCGTTCAGGGCGTTCATTCGTTGAGGGCGGAGACGGTGACGCGCAGCTTGCCGCTGGGCGTCAGGGGAATGTCTTCGACGAGGCGGCAATCCAGCGTGACGCCGTCGCCGACCACCTTGGCCAGCTCGCGGCGGATGTAGGCCAGCGAGTCGTCGTCGAAACGCTCGTCGCAGACCATCGACAGCTCCAGCCGGTCGAGCTGGCGCTGCACCAGCTGGAAGCGGCGCAGGCCGGGCACGTCCTTGAGCATGTGCGGGAAGAACTCGCCGGGCAGCAGGTGGCCGTCGGGCGTGCGGATCGCGTCCAGCTTGCGGCCGTCCACGTGCGACAGCAAGGGCAGGCCGCGCCCGCAGGGGCAGGTCTCCGTGCTGGCCGTGGCCATGTCGCCGTTCGCGTAGCGCAGCAGCGGCATGCCGTAGTTGGACAGGTCGGTGAGCAGCACCTCGCCGCTGGCGCCGGGCGCCGCGGCGCCGTGCAGTTCCACCACCAGATGGTCGGCGTTGACGTGCAGGCCGTGCCGCTGCTCGCACTCGGAGGCGATCAGCATGACCTCGCGGCAGCCGTAGGTGTTGTAGGCCGGACAGCCGAACGCGCGCTCGATGATCTCGCGCTGGAACCCGTGCAGCGCCTCGGCCGCGCCCAGCACCGACGCCGGCCGCGCGACCTGCCGCTGCTGGTCCAGCAGCCATTGTGCGAGGCGCACCAGCGGGCCGACGTAGCCCACGATCACCTCGGGCCGGTAGGCGTCGATCGCGTCGGCGTACTCGCCGAGGTTCGCGTCGGTCATGTGGAAGCTGTTGAGCATGCGGCGGCCGAACGCGGCGTGGTAGATCCGCTCCTTCAGCTGCTTCACCGGATGCGGCTGGCCCACCGCGCCGCCCCACAGGAACAGGGTGCGCCGGCCCATCCGCGCGCCGGCCCAGTCGTAGCCGCGCCACATCACCGCGGTGCGCCGCTCGTTGCTCTCGCGGGTGTAGCCGAAGCGCATCGGCTGGCCGGTGGAGCCGCCGGTGGCCTTGTACAGCAGGCGGTCGTGCCAGCCGTCGGCCTTGAACTCCTCGAAGTGCTCGCGGATCTCGTCCTTGCCCAGCACCGGCAGGCGCGCGTAGTCGTCCAGGCTGCGGATGTCCGCCGCCGCGATGCCCAGCTCGCGCCAGCGCCGGCGGTACCAGGGCACGTGCTGTTCGCAGTGGCGCAGCAGCTGCTGCAGGCGTTCCAGCTGCAGCGCGCGGATCCGTTCCGGCGCCAGCCACTGGTCGCGCTCGTAGGCGGCGATCCATTCCATGGTGCGGCGGCGGCGCAGGCCGGTCTCGTAGGCCGGATACAGCACGCGGCGGAACAACTGTTCGTAGGCGCTCATGGCCGCTGCTCCGCCCGCGTGCCCGACCAGTCCAGCAGCCGCCCCAGCACGAGCGGGCGCCCCGCGGCGAAGCGCCGGTGCAAGTCCTTCAGCTGCTCGATGTCCGCCAGCGTCCAGCAGCGCAGCCACAGCGTGAGCAGCGCGTAGGCGCCCAGCAGCAGCGGGCCGCCCAGCAGCAGGGTCGCCAGCGGCGGCAGGCGCAGCGGCAGCACCAGCGCGGCGACCCCGCCGGCCAGCGCGGCGGCGAGCAGGATGCGCCCCAGCCGGCGCCAATCCAGCGGCTGGCCGCCCACGCGCATGCCCAGCAGCAGGTAGGCCCCGGAACTCACCACCGCGGCGACCACGATCGCGGTCATCGCCCCGTGCAGGCCGTAGGCGCGGATCAGGGTCACGTCCATCGCCATCTTGAACACGCCGAACAGCAGGGTCAGGGTGAGGATCACGTGCTGGCGGTCGGCGCTCACCAGCAGGCTGGTCGCGCCCTGCGCGGAGGTGTTCAGCGCGCTGGCCAGCATGCACAGCGCGAACACCGGCGCGGCGGCGGCATAGGCGTTGCCGTACAGCAGCCCGATCACCGCGCTGGCGAAGCAGGCACCGAACGCCACCATGGGCGCGCCGAGCAAGGCCAGGTACGAGGTCGCCGCCACGAAGCGGCGGCCGCCCTCGCTGCGCCCCTCGCTCAGCGCCTTCGCCATCATCGGCAGCAGCACCGCGCTGAACACGCCCGGCACCAGCAGCATGATGCCGCTGGCGAGCTGGTAGGCCACCTTGAAGTAGCCCGCCGAGTCGGCGCTGGCGAACATGTTGAGGAACAGGATCTCCACGTCGCTGGCGATCACGAAGCTCACGATGATGGTCAGCGAGACGATGCGCAGGTGGCGGCGGATGCGCTGCAGCAGCTCCGCCGGCAGGCTGCCGCCGCGCGGCAGCGGCGCCAGCAGCCGGCGCACCTGGTACTGCGAGGCGAGCAGGAAGATCACGCTGGAGGCCGAGTACATCACCACGAACCACAGGATGTCGCCGTGCAGCAGCATCGCCGCGACCACCAGCGCGAGGTTGGTGGGCGCGGCGATCAGGGTGATGCGGGCGGTGGCGTCGAACGCCTCGAAGCCCTTCGCGATCGACACGTTGAACATGTACGGCGCGCGCATGCCCACCGCGGCGGCCAGCAGCACGAACTCCAGCGTGCCCAGTTCGGCGGCATAGCGATGCCCGAACAGCAGGAACAGCGCCAGGCCCAGGCCCAGCACCACCACCAGGTGCCAGCGCTGCACCATGCGCATGTGGCCCAGCATCGGCCGTATCAGTTCCGCCTGGCGGCTGCCGCGCAGCTCGGCGACGAACTTGATCACCCCGGTGGTGATGCCGGAGTTGGTCACCACGATGCCGATCGCGGCGAACCAGATGAACATTCCGTAGATGCCGTACTGGTGCGGCCCCAGGTGGCGCGCGATCAGCACGGCGCAGACCATGCCGAGGAAGTACTCGACGTAGAGCCCCACCGAGGAGAACAGCGTGTTGCGCAGCGCGAGCGAGCGGGAGTTCATGGCGTTCACAGCAGGACCGCCACCAGCATGTACAGCGCCACCACGGCCGCCATGGCGATCGGCAGCCAGCGCCAGCCGCTGACCGACAGCGCGAACAGCGGCAGCGACTCGTGCTGCTTGCGCATGCTGGTGTAGTGGCCCACCACGATCGCGGCCAGCGTGTACAGCATGATGTTGTAGCTGCGGCTGAGGAAGAACGCGGCCAGGAAGAAGCCGCACAGCGCGCAGAACAGGGTCAGCGAAAGCGCCTGCTCGGCCGCGTCCCCGCGCACCGCGGCGGCGGCGTCGGCCACCTTCGCCGCGGGCGGCGGCAGCGCGGCGGCGACGCGGCGGCGCACGCCGGCCTGCGGGCGTGCGTCCGTCGTCGCGGCGCCGGCGGGCAGCGCCGCCGCCATCGCCAGACGCGGCCGCGGCCGCACCGCGGCCACCGCCTGCACCGATGCGCGCACCGCCTTCGCCAGCCCGGCCTGCAGACGCAGCAGGCGCCACATCATCCAGAAGCAGTAGCCGACGAAGGCCAGCCACGTCACGAAGCCCAGGAACCCCGTTTCCGCCAGCACCAGCACGAAGGAGTTGTGCGCGGTCAGCGTGTTGTAGTCGGTGAAGTTGCCGAAGCCCACGCCGAACAGCGGATGCGTCTTGAACATGTCCAGCCCTTCGTACCAGGCGTCCACGCGGCCGAACGCGGATTCCTCGTCGGGGTCCAGGTCGTTCATGCGCGTGGAAGGCAGCAGCATCAGCCCGACCAGGCCGGCGAAGCCCAGCGCGCCGGCGGTGATCAGGCCGCGCTTCTGCCAGATGTAGACCGCGCCCATCAGCAGCACCGCGAGCTGGGTGCCGCGCGACTTGGTGAGGTAGACGCCCGCCAGTATCAGCAGCGCGCCGAAACGCCAGAACCAGCGGCCGAGGAAGCGCGCGCGCGAGGCGAGGCAGACCACCATCGGCAGCGCCATCACGAACAGCAGGCCGAGGTCGTTGGGGTCGTTGAAGATGCCCACGTAGCGGATGCGCCCGTCCTCGCCCAGGGTCATGCCGGTCCAGCCGGTGCCGGTGCTGGCCTGCTGCACGCTGTGCAGGGACAGCACCATCGCGCACGCCCCGATCACCGCGAACGTGGTGGCGGTGCGGCGCGGGCTGTCCAGCGCGCTCGCCAGCACCAGGAACACCACCAGCGACGGTCCCATCTGCGCGATCACGTACTGCATGCCGCCGCTCCAGCCGTTGACCACCTCCGAGATCATCGCGACCAGCACGAAGATCGGCAGCAGCAGGAACTGCGGCGCGCCGGGCGTGTGCGCGCCGCGCAGCAGCCAGCCGACGAACGCGAGCGCCAGGGTGACCGTCATCACCGGCACGTCCGCCATGCCCGGCATGAAGTCCTGCGGGCGGACGATCGCGAAGCACAGGTAGACCAGGATCAGCGGAAACATGCGCGGCTCCCGCTGGATGCCGGCGCGTCGGCGTCGCGATGCGCCGCCGTCCGGCCCGTCCGTTTGCGTCGATTGCTCACCACAGGTGCAGTCTCCGGTTGCGCGCGAACGCCAGCAGCGCCTGCGCGGCGAACAGGTTGAGGTAACAGAACGCCGTCAGCAGCCGTATCGGCAGCTGCCCGCCCAGCGCGGGCAGCAGTCGCCCGGCCACCACCGCCGCCAGCGCCACGACCAGCGCCAGCGCGACGGCCGCGAACAGCGCGTGCTGCGTCGCCAGCAGCATCGCCGAAAACGCGAACGCCAGCAGCAGCCACGGCGCCAGCAGGCGCAGCAGCTTGTGGCTGACGAAGCGGAACCACAGCGGGTTGCGCCAGGGCAGCAGCAGCCACGGCGCCAGCTGGATCAGCTGGAAGTTGCCGGCCAGCGTGCGGATCTTGCGCCGCTGCTCCTCGCGCGGCTGCTGCGAGGTGCCGTCCCAGGCCACCGCGTCCGGCTCGTACACCACGCGCCGGCCGGTCGCAGCCACCTGCATCGGCACCAGCACGTCGTCCAGCACCGTGCCCGGCGGCAGCGGCTTGAACAGTTCGCGGCGCACCGCGTAGAGCGCACCGCTGACGCCGATCGCGGAGCCCGAGCGGCTTTCGCTGGTGCGGATCAGCGTTTCGTAGCGCCAGTACGCGTCGATGCCGCGGGCGAAGCCGGTCTGCGCGTCGAACAGGCGCAGCTGCCCGCCCACCGCGCCCACGCCTGAATCGCCGAGGACGGCGACCAGCCGGCGCAGCGCGTCCGGTTCCAGCCGCTGGCGCACGTCGGTCATCAGCAGCACCTCGCCCTGCGCGACCGCCACCGCGTCGTTGACGCAGGCGGCCTTGCCGCGCCGCGCCTCGAATTCCAGCACGCGGATGCGCGCGTCGCCCAGCTGGCGGCAACGCGCCGCGCTGTCGTCGCGGCAGCCGTCGCAGGCCACCACGATGTCGAGCAGGTTGGACGGGTAGTCCAGCGCAAGCAGGTTCTCCAGCTTGGTGCGCACGTGCGCGGCGCCGTCGTGCACCGCGAGCACCACGGTGACGCGGGGCGCCCACGCGCGCGGCTGCAGCGGGCGCGGCCGCCAGCGCGCCAGCGCGAACACCCACAGCGGGTAGCCCACGAAGACGTGGAACAGGCCCAGCGCCGACAGCACGAAGGCCAGCATGGCTCCTCCGCTCATGGCCGTCCTCCCGCGAGGTCCGCAGCGTGCGTCATCGGTCCCACCCCAGGCGGCGGCGCAGCCGCTGCAGCAGCGAGCCCCGCCGCTCGTCCGCGAATTGCTCGGGCAGTTCGCTGGCCAGCACCGCCAGCGTGCCGGAGGCGACGTCCAGCAGGTGCAGCCGCACCGAGGTCTCGCGCTGCACGCGCGCCACGAATTCGGCCGCCAGCAGCGAATGGCCGCCCACGTCGAAGAAGGTGTCGTTCGGGCCCACGTGCTCCACCCCGATCAGCTCGCGCCAGATCGCCGCCAGGTAGGCCTGGCGCGGTTCGGTCGGCTCGGCCGACGGCGTGCCGCGCAGTCCGGCGGCAGACGGCGGCGGCAGCGCCTTGCGGTCGATCTTGCCGTTCGGCGTCTGCGGCAGCGCGTCCATCCGCTCGATGTGCTGCGGCTGCATGTAGGCGGGCAGCTGCCGCTGCAGGCGCGCGCGCAGGCGTTCGGCCAGGTCGTCCGCTTCTGTCGCGGCCACGTACAGCACCAGCCGCACGTCGTTGTCGCCGAACGCCCGGGCCACCGCCACGCACTCGCGCACGCCCGGCTCGGCGGCGGCCGCTGCCTCGATGTCGCCCGGCTCGATGCGGTAGCCGCGCACCTTGATCTGGTCGTCCGCGCGGCCGCTGAAATACAGCTGGCCGTCGCGCCAGTAGCCGCGGTCGCCGGTGCGGTACATGCGGCCGCCGGCGAACGGGTCGTCCACGAAGCGCTCGGCGGTGAGGTCGGGCCGGTGCAGGTAGCCGTCGGCGACGCCGTCGCCGGCGATCCAGATCTCGCCGATCGCGCCCGGCGGCTGCGGCTGGCCGCGTCCGTCCAGCACGTAGAGGCGCGTGTTCGCGATCGGCCTGCCCAGCGGGATCGGCTCCATGCCCGGCTCGACGCGCGCCACCGAGGACCAGATCGTGGTCTCGGTGGGGCCGTACATGTTCCACAGTTCCACGCAGTGCCCGGCCAGCGAGCGCGCCAGCGCCAGCGGCATCGCCTCGCCGCCCACGAACAGGCGCAGCCCGTGCAGCGCGTCCGCCCGGCCTATGCCCTGCAGCATGCGCAGCAGCGAGGGCGTGGTCTGGAACACCGTGCAGCGGGTATGGACCAGCAGCACGCCGAGCGCCAGCGGATTGGTGTATTCGGCGGTGGTGGCGATCACCATGCGGCCGCCGCTGATCAGCGGCAGGTACAGCTCCAGCCCGGCGATGTCGAACGACAGCGTGGTGACCATGCACAGCGCATCGTCGGCGGTATAGCCCGGCCGTTCGCGCATGCCCAGCAGGAAGTTGACCAGGTTGCGGTGCAGGATGCGCACGCCCTTGGGCTTGCCGGTGGAGCCGGAGGTGAACAGCACGTAGGCCAGGTCGTCGCCGTGCACGTCCGGCAGCGCGGTATCGCCCGGCGGCTCGGCGGCCAGCTCGCCCACGGCGAGGCATTCGCGGCCCTCGGCCAGCGTCGCCGGCGGCTGCAGCGCCGGTGCGACCAGCAGGTGGCGCAGGGCGGCATGCTCGGCCATGTAGGCCAGCCGCTGCTCCGGGAACTCCGGGTCCAGCGGTACGTAGGCGGCGCCGCTGCGCAGGATGCCCAGCACCGCGACCAGCATGTCCAGGCCGCGCGCCACGTACACGCCGACCAGGTCGCCGCGGCCGATGCCACGGCGCACCAGCGCCAGCGCCACGGCGCGGGTGCGCTGTTCCAGCGCGGCGTAATCCAGTTGCTCGCCCGCGCATTCCGCGGCGATGCGGTGGGGCGTGCGCTCCACCTGCGCCGCGATCAGCGCCGGCAGGCCGCGTTCGCGGTCGTAGTCGCGGGCGGTGTCGTTCCAGCCCTGCAGCACCTGGGCGCGTCCCTCCGCATCCAGCAGGGGCAGGTCCGCGACCTGCAGCCTGGCGGGCTCGCCGGGGCCGGCGAGCGCTTCCAGCACGGTGGCGTAGTGGCCCAGCCAGCGCTGCAGCGTGGCGGCGTCGAAGCGCGGGCTGCTGCCGTGGAATTCCATCGCCAGCGCGTCGTCCTCCGGCGTCACCCGCGCCTGCAGTTCGCCCAGCAGCGCGACGCGGCCGCCGTCCAGCACGCGGTGGCGCAGGCCGGCGAACGCGAAGGCCGGCATGCCGGGGTCGAATTCGAAGGAGACGCCGGTGAGCGCGTCTTCCGTCCCGCGGCGATGCACGCCGAGCGCGCGCAGCAGGCCCATCACCGTGGCCTGGCTGTGCGCTTCGGCATCGCGCAGCGCGGCCGCGACGTGCGCGAGCAGGGTGCGCACGTCCTGCGCCGGCTCGACGCCCAGGCGCAGCGGCAGGAAATGCAGCGGGACGCAGTGCGTGCCGACCGGCACGCCCACGGCAAAGTCGTGCTGCCCGCTCATCCGCATCAGGAAGGCCGCGTAGCCAGCCAGCAGCACGTCGTGCAGCGTGACGCCGCAGAGCCGCGCGAGCCGGCACAGGCCGGCGACGGTGGCCGCAGGCAGCACGCGTCGCGCGCCGACGGCGTCGAAGTGCGGCCGCGGCGGGACCGGGCGGTCGGCCGGCAGGGCCAGCGGATCGGGCAGGCTCGCGTGGCGCGCCCGCCACCAGGCCAGCGCCTCGGCGGGCGTTTCGGAATGGGCCGCCTGCAGCGGCGGCGGCAGTTCCGCCGGTTCCCGGCCCGCGACGAACTCGCCGTAGTCCTGCGCCAGCGCCGCCAGCAGGCGCCCGGTCGTGCGACGGTCGAGCACCAGTTCGTGCGCGTGCAGCAGCAGCACATGCCGGTCCACGTCCAGCCGCAGCAGTTCCAGTTGCAGCAGCGGCGGGTGGGCCGGATCGAATGGCGTGCGCAGGCGCGCCTGGACGTGTTCGGCCAGGCGGGTTTCCGCCGAGGCGCCATCCGGCGAGAAATCGTGGCTGCTCCACGGCAGCGGCAGGTCGTCGTACACGCGCCGCAGCTGGCCGTCGGGAGACAGCCCGATGCGCAGGGAGTCGTGCCGCCACCACAGGCCGGCCGCGGCCTGCTTCAGCGCGGCGGCATCCAGCGGGCCGTCCAGCCGCAGCAGGGTGAGGTGGGCGAGCGCGAGCATGGCCGTATCGCCGTACTGGCCGGCCAGCCATTTTTCCGTCTGGATTTCGCTGGGAGAGGCGGGGGAGCCGGTGTCCGGGTCCGCGCATCGGTCGTCGAATGGGTGATTCATGCTGGCTCCTGTTCCGATCCGCCACAGTTTGAACGCGTGCGGGTCGAAACGGTGTCGTCGTTGGGGGTCGTGCGCTTCGCGAGGCTGACCGATGGGCGGGAGGGATGGTCTTGCCGGAAGTGCATCAGCGCAGCCCCAGCAGCCGGCGGAGTCGGTTGCCGACGGGCGGGTTCTTCGCGGCTTCGGCGGGCGTTTCCCCCGGCACCGGCAACTGCATGGCCAGCGTGGCCAGCGTGCCGCCGGCGATGTCCAGCAGGTTCAGCCGCACGCCGGTCTCGCGCTGCACGCGCAGGGCCATTTCCACCGCCAGCAGCGAGTGGCCGCCCACGTCGAAGAAGTTGTCCTGCGGCGCCACCGCGGTCACGCCGGTCAGCTCGCACCAGACGGCGGCCAGATACCGGCGGCGCGGGTCTTCGTCCGCCACCGGCGGCGCCGGCACGCGGCCGGTGGGCGCCGCGGCGGGCGGCGGCAGCGCCTTGCGGTCCAGCTTGCCGTTCGGCGTCTGCGGCAGCGCGTCCAGGCGCACGATGTGCTGCGGCCGCATGTAGGCGGGCAGTTGCGCCTCCAGCCCGCCGCGCAGGCGCGGCAGCAGCGTGGCCTCGTCCTCGTCCGCCACCACGTACAGCACCAGGCGCTGGTCGCTGGCGGAAAAATCGTGGACCACGACCGCGGCGTCGGTCACCGCGGCGTCCTCGCGGGCGACCGCCTCGATCTCGCCGGGTTCGATGCGGAAGCCGCGCAGCTTGATCTGGAAATCGGCGCGGCCGAGGTGTTCCAGCGTGCCGTCGGCGCGCCAGCGGCCGCGGTCGCCGGTGCGGTACAGGCGCGCGCCTGTTTCCCCGGAGAACGGATCGGCGACGAAGCGTTCGGCGGTCAGCTCCGGCCGGTGCAGGTAGCCCGTCGCCACGCCCGTGCCGCCGATCCACAGCTCGCCCGGCACGCCCAGCGGACAGGGTTGGCGCCGTTCGTCCAGCACCCACACCGTGGTGTTCGCGATCGGCGTGCCGATGGTGATCGGCTGGCCCGGCTCCAGCTTCGCGCAGGTCGACCACACCGTGGTCTCGGTGGGGCCGTACATGTTCCACAGCTCGCCGCAGCGTTCCAGCAGCGCCGTGGCCAGGTCCGGCGCCAATGCCTCGCCGCCGCACAGCGCGCGGAAGTCCTGGCCGCCCTGCCAGCCGGCCTGCAGCAGCAGGCGCCAGGTGGCGGGCGTGGCCTGCATCAGCGTGATGCCGTGGTCGGCCATCAACGCCTGCAGCGCCGCGCCGTCCATCGCCTGCTCGCGCGAGGCGAGCACCACCTCGCCGCCCACGCCCAGCGGGCCGAGCAGTTCCAGCACGGCGATGTCGAAGGACAGCGTGGTGACGGCGAGCAGGCGGTCGTCGGCGCGCAGGCCGGGCCGCTCGGCCATGCTGGCGAGGAAGTTCGCCGCCGCGCGATGCGGGATCGCCACGCCCTTGGGTCGTCCGGTGGAGCCGGAGGTGTAGATGACGTAGGCGGTCGCGGAGGGATCGATGGAAAGAGCTGGCGCCGTGGCAGGCAACGTCTCCCAGTCGGGCGGCAACGCATCCAGCGCGAGCACCGGCCGGCCGTCGAGCTGGAAGCGCGACGCCTCCGACGACTGGGTGAGCAGGGCGGCGAGTTGCGCATCCCCGGCCATGTAGGCGAGGCGTTCGGCGGGGAAGCCGGGATCGAGCGGGACATAGCCCGCACCGGCCTTGAGCGTGCCGAGCAGGGCGGCGAGCATGTCGGGGCCGCGCTCCAGCGCGATGCCGACCAGCGCGCCGGGCTGCACGCCGCGGGCGATCAGCGCATGGGCGATGCGGTTCGCGCGTTCGTCGAGTGCGCGGTAGCTCAGCGTGGTGGAGCCGGAGCGCAGGGCAATGCGCTCCGGCGCCGCCGCCGCCTGGCGCTCGAACGCGCCATGCATGGTGGGCAGCGGAATCGGCGCGGCGGTGGCGTTCCAGCGCTGCAGCTGCGCCAGCTCGGCCGCCGGCAGCAGCGGCAGCTCGGCGACCGGTTGCCGCGGATCGGCCAGCGCCCTTTCCAGCAGGGTTTCGAAGCCGTGGCGGAAGCGTGCGGCGGTGGCGGGCTCGAACAGGTCGGTGTTGTAGCTCATGCCGCCGATCAGGGCGTGTTCGCCTTCGACGAACCACAGCCCGAGGTCGTAGGCGCTGCCGCGCTGGAACACTTCCAGGCGCTGGTGGCGCAGCTCGCCCCAGCCCGGCGCGCGGCCGCGCACGTCCTGGTAGGAGAACATCGCCTGCGCCAGCGGCGGGCGGCTCTCGTCGCGCGGCAGGCGCAGCGCCTTCACGAGGTGTTCGAACGGCACGTCCGGGCAGCCGAACGCGTCCAGCACCACGTTGCGCACCGCGCGCAGCACGTCGAGGAAGCCGGCTTGCGGATCGAGCGCCAGGCGCAGCGGCAGCGCGTTGACGAAGAAGCCCATCACCGGTTCCAGTTCCACCGCGTCGCGGCCGCGCACGGGCGTGCTCACGATCAGGTCGCGCTGGCCGCCGAGGCGGTGCAGCAGCACGTAGTACGCCGTCAGCAGCACCATGAATGCGGTGGTGCCGGCCTGCCGCGCCAGCGCGCGCACCGCGTCCAGGCGCGCGGATGGAAGCTCGATCCATTCCGTGTCGCCGGCGCCGGACATACGCGCGGGACGTGCGCGGTCGGCGGGCAGTTCCAGCGGTTCCAGCCGGCCCTGCAGGCGCGACAGCCAGTGGTCGAGCTGCCGCTGCAGTTCCTCGCCCTGCATCCACTGCCGCTGCCACGCGGCGAAGTCGCCGTACTCGATCGCCAGCGGCGGCAGCGGATCGGGCCGGCCTTCGCAGAACGCCGGGTACAGCGCGGCCATCTCCTGGTACAGCAGGTCGAACGACCAGCCATCCCAGATGATGTGGTGGGTCATGAAGAAGAACACGTGTTCTTCTTCGCCGAGCCGGAAAAGTTGCGCGCGGAACAGCGGCGGCGTGGCCAGGTCGAAGGGTTCGGCGACCAGCGCGTCGATCCGCCGCTGCAACCAGGCCTCGCGCTCGTCGGCGGGCAAGCGGGTGAGATCTTCCAGCGGCAGCTCCGGCTCGAGCGTGGCGTGGATGTACTGCACCGCGCCGGCTTCGCCCTGTTCGATCGCGGTGCGCAGCACCGGCTGGCGTTGCACCATCGCGCGCAGCGCCTGTTCGAACGCGGCGAGGTTCAGGGGGCCGTGCAGGCGGTGCCCCGACGGCGTGTGGTAGGTGGCGAGGCCGGGCTGCAATTGTTCGAGGTACCACACGCGCTGCTGCATCAGCGAGAGCGGCGCCTGTTCGCGGTCGGCGAGGCGCGCGATGTCGCGCGGCGCCTGCCTGCCTGCGGCGCCCGCCTCGCGTATCGCCGCCGCCAGCCGCGCCACGGTCGGCGCCTCGAACAGGGTGCGCAGCGGCAGCGCCAGGCCGAGGTCGCGGTTGAGTCGCGCGGTGAGCTGCGCGGCGAGCAGGGAATGGCCGCCCAGCGCGAAGAAGTCCTCGTCCACGCCCGGCTCCAGCCCGCCCAGCACGGCGGCCATCGCCTGCGCGACCTGGCGTTCCAGTTCGTCGCGCGGCGCGGTGCGCGTGCCGGCGGCAGGCGCGTTCGCGGCGAGCGGCGCCGGCAGGCGGCCGCGGTCGATCTTGCCGTTGGGCAGCAGCGGCAACGCGTCCAGCGCCACGAAGTGCTGCGGCAGCATGTATTCGGGCAGGCGCTCGCGCAGGTGGCTGCGCAGGGCGTTGTCGTCCAGCGGCCCCTTGCCGGTGAGGTAGGCGACCAGGCGCACGTCGCCGGGCCGGTCCTCGCGCGCGACCACCAGCGCCTGCGCCACCGACGGATGGCTGCCCAGTTGCGCCTCGATCTCGCCGGGCTCGATGCGGAAGCCGCGCAGCTTGATCTGGAAATCGGCGCGGCCGAGGTGTTCCAGCGTGCCGTCGGCGCGCCAGCGGCCGCGGTCGCCGGTGCGGTACAGGCGCGCGCCTGTTTCCCCGGAGAACGGATCGGCGACGAAGCGTTCGGCGGTCAGCTCCGGCCGGTGCAGGTAGCCCGTCGCCACGCCCGTGCCGCCGATCCACAGCTCGCCCGGCACGCCCAGCGGACAGGGTTGGCGCCGTTCGTCCAGCACCCACACCGTGGTGTTCGCGATCGGCGTGCCGATGGTGATCGGCTGGCCCGGCTCCAGCTTCGCGCAGGTCGACCACACCGTGGTCTCGGTGGGGCCGTACATGTTCCACAGCTCGCCGCAGCGTTCCAGCAGCGCCGTGGCCAGGTCCGGCGCCAATGCCTCGCCGCCGCACAGCGCGCGGAAGTCCTGGCCGCCCTGCCAGCCGGCCTGCAGCAGCAGGCGCCAGGTGGCGGGCGTGGCCTGCATCAGCGTGATGCCGTGGTCGGCCATCAACGCCTGCAGCGCCGCGCCGTCCATCGCCTGCTCGCGCGAGGCGAGCACCACCTCGCCGCCCACGCCCAATGGACCGAGCAGCTCCAGCACGGCGATGTCGAAGGACAGCGTGGTGACGGCGAGCAGGCGGTCGTAGTCGCGCAGGCCGGGCCGCCCGGCCATGCTGGCGAGGAAGTTCGCCGCCGCGCGATGCGGGATCGCCACGCCCTTGGGTCGTCCGGTGGAGCCGGAGGTGTAGATGACGTAGGCGGTCGAGGAAGGGTCGATGGACAGCGACGGTGCGGTGGAAGGCAAGGCCTCCCAGTCGGGCGGCAGTGCATCGAGTGCGATCACCGGCCGGCCGTCGAGCTGGAAGCGTGCGGCCTCCGACGACTGGGTGAGCAGGGCGGCGAGTTGCGCATCCCCGGCCATGTAGGCGAGGCGTTCGGCGGGAAAGCCGGGATCGAGCGGGACATAGCCCGCACCGGCCTTGAGCGTGCCGAGCAGGGCGGCGAGCATGTCGGGGCCGCGCTCCAGCGCGATGCCGACGAGGGCGCCGGGCTGCACGCCGCGGGCGATCAGCGCATGGGCGATGCGGTTCGCGCGTTCGTCCAGCGCGCGATAGCTCAGCGTGGTGGCGCCGCAGCGCAGGGCGATGCGTTCCGGCGTCGCTGCGACCTGGCGTTCGAACGCGCCGTGCATGGTGGCGGCGCGGTTCCCCCAGTCGTGGGCGGCGGGTTGCAGTGCGGCCAGCGTGCGGCGTTCGTCCGCATCGACCAGCGGCAGTGCGCCCAGCGCATCGTCCGGCTGCGCCAGCGCGGCGCGCAGCAGCGTTTCGTAGGCGCGCAGCCAGCGGCGCACGGTGGCGGCATCGAACAGGCCCGCGTTGTACTGGCATTCCAGGCGCAGGCCGCCGTGTTCCTGCACCGCGTTGATGAACAGTTCGAAGTTCTCGTAGCGCCGCGGCACGCTGGCGAAATCCAGCTGCAGGCCGGGGAAGGCGTGGCCTTGCTGTTCCAGCGCCTGGTCGATGTTGAACAGCACGCCGACCAGCGGCAGGCGGGCGGGATCGCGCGGCAGGTCGAGCTGCTGCAGCAGGCTGCCGAAGGTGCAGCGCTGGTGTTCCAGCGCGTCCAGCAGTTCGCCGGACGCCGCGCCGAGCATGCGCACGAACGGCATCGCCGGGTCGGCGCCGCAGCGCAGCGGCAGCAGGTTGACGCCGTGGCCCACCAGGTCGCCCAGGCCCTCGTTCGCCTGCGCCGCGGCGGGGATGCCCAGCATCACCTCGTCCTGCCCGGCCAGCCGGCCCAGCAGGCCCGCGAAACTGCCCAGCAGCGTGGCGAACAGGCTGGCGCCGTGGCGTGCGCCCAGGCGGCGCAGCGCGCCGACCAGTTCGGCGTCCAGCACGTGGTCCTCGCGACGGGAGGCGAAGCCGCGCCGCGGCGGCCGCGGGCGGTCGCCAGGCAGGTCCAGCGCAGGCGGACGGCGCGCGAGGTGCGCCACCCACCAGGCTTCGTCGGCGGCGCCGGCGCGGCGGTCCGCGGGTTCGGACAGCCGCAGCGCGTAGTCGGCGAACGCGGGCGCGGGCGGCAGTGCCGCGCCACCGGCGCCACTGCGCTGCGCGTACAGCGCGCCGAGTTCGCGCACGATCACCCACCACGACCAGCCGTCGCAGACCAGGTGGTGCGCGCTCAGCAGCAGCACGTGCCCGCACTCGTCCAGCCGCAGCAGTTCGGCGCGGAACAGCGGGCCGTTCTCCAGATCGAACGGCAACAGCACGGTCTGCGTGCGGCGTTCCTCCAGCGCGGCCTCGCGGGCGGACGCGTCCAGCGCCGACAGGTCGGCCTGCCGCACCGCGAGCGCGAGGCCGGCGGCCACGCAGAACGTCTCGCCGTCCGGGCCGAAGCTGGCGCGCAGCGCGTCGTGGCGGTCGACCAGCGCCTGCAGCGCGTCCAGCAACGCGGCGGCGTCCAGCGTGCCGCGCAACTGCAGCGCGACCGCCTCGTTGTAGGCCAGCGAGGCATCCTCGCCCAGCTTCGCCGCCAGCCAGATCTCGCGTTGCGCCTCGGTGCTGGGCACCACGCGTTCCAGCGCGGGAGCGGCGAACGGGTCGTAGTCGACGGCCGAGAGGCCGTTGTGCTCGTCCATGGGCGTGTTCATGGCTCCACCTTCATGTACTTGCCGGGCTGCTCGGGATTCGCCACGAACCAGCACGGGCGGCCGTCCGGCTCGCGGCCCAGCCGTGCGCCGGGCACCGGCGGCTTGCCGGCGTCCATCGCCGTCTGCGCCGCGGGGACGTTGCGCGGCAGGAAGCCGGCGTCCTGCAGTTCCGACACGGATTCCTTGTAGGCGCGGGTGATCGCCTGGAAATCCGCCTCGCTGTGCGCGGTGGTGAAGAAGCAGGGAAAGCCGTCCAGGATGTGCACGCCGCGGCTGCGCATCATCGCGAACAGCAGGTCCTGCAGCGGGTGGTCCTCCAGGAACTGCGTGCGCCACAGCGAGGCGAACTGCTTCACCGCGATGGGCGCGCCGGTCTCCACGAAGAAGCCGTTGAGTTCGTCGGCCATCGCCGCGGTGCGCGCGTTGAGCCGCTCCTGCAGCGCGGGGCCTTCGTGCTTCAGGTGTTCGAGCACGGCCTTCGCGGCGGCCAGCGCCAGCGGGTGGCGCACGAAGGTGCCGGCGAAATAGGTGACGCCCACGGTGGGCACCGAGTCGTCGCCGAACTGCCACGCGCCGCCGTCCAGCGCGTCCATGTACTCGCGCTTGCCGGCGATCACGCCGATCGGGAAGCCGCCGCCGACCACCTTGCCGTAGGTGGCGAGGTCGGCGCGGATGCCGAACAGCGCCTGCGTGCCGCCGGGGTGGCTGCGGAAGCCGGTGACGATCTCGTCGAAGATGCACAGCGCGCCGCTGGCTTCGGTGATCGCGCGCACCTCGCGCAGGAACTCCACCGGGCGGAAATCCGGACGCCGGCTCTGCACCGGCTCGATCAGCACGGCGGCCAGCTCGTGCGCCCGCTCGCGGATGATCTGCAGCGACTCCGGCGTGCCGTAGTCCAGCACCAGCACGTGCTCGGCGGTGTTGCGCAGGATGCCCGGCGCGGCCGGCACCGCGCGCAGCTTCTTCGTGCCGCGCACGATCACCTCGTCGATGATGCCGTGGTAGGCGCCGGTGAACAGCACCACGGTCTCGCGTCCGGTGACGGTGCGCGCGATGCGCAGCGCGCCCAGCACCGCTTCCGAACCGGTGTTGCACAGCGCGGCGCGGTCGTGACCGGTGACTTCGCAGGCCAGCTCCGCCACCTCGCCGGCGAGTGGATGCTGCGGGCCGATCTCGTAGCCCAGTTCCAGTTGGCGACGCACGGCGTCCAGCACGAAATCGGGCTGCCAGCCGAACAGGCTCATGCCGAAGCCGTTCAGCGCGTCGACGTATTCGTTGCCGTCCAGGTCCCACAGGTGGGCGCCCTTGGAGCGCTCGACCACGATCTGGTAGGCCAGCTCCTTGGTCAGCGGGCGGAAGCCGTTGACCACGCGCGGGTCGGCCATGCGCGGGCGATGCGCCTGGGTGTATTCCTTCGACTTGCGCGTGCGCGCCACGTAGCGCTCGATGAAGCGGTCCAGGTAGCCCTGCTGGCGCGGCGTGACCGCCTGGTGGCCGTGGCTGTCGATGCGCGCGATCGCGCCGAAGGCCTTCTTGACGTCGTAGCGGGTGTGCGCCAGCGCGGCTTCCTCGTCGCCGCCGGCGGCGGCGGTTGCGGGCGCGGCGACCGGGGCGGGCGATGCCGGCGCGGGCATGGGCGCCGGTGCGACTGGCGGGGCGACGGCCGTGCCGTTGAGCAGGGCGAGCTGCTGCGCCATCAACTGCATCTGCTGGGCGATCACCTGCTGCACATAGCCTTCCGGCATGGCGGCAGCCGGCATCGGCAGCGCTTGCGCCTGCGCGGGCACGGCCGTCGACGGCATCGGGACCGGCGCCGGAGCAGCCGGCGCTTCCGGCGGCAACTGCTCGTCGAGCAAGGCGGCCAGCTGCCCGAAGCTCGCGTGGTCGCTCATCAACTGGCGGAAGCTCACCTGCACCGCGAAGGCCTTGGAAACGTGCAGCGCCACCTGGGTCAGCATCAGGCTGTCCAGCCCCAGCTCGATGAAATGGCTGGCGGGATCGGCATCGGCCAGGTCGAGGCCGGAGATGTCCTCGAAAGCCGTCTTCAGCTGGCCGATCAGGCGTGGCCGGCGATCCATGGATGGGGCTGGAGTGGACATGGGCGTTCCTTCGGAAGACGGCGGCGGCAGCGTGGCTGCGGCGGATGCGGGTGGGCGCGATGCGGGCGCGGCTTCGACCCAGTGGCGCTGGCGTTCGAACGGGTAGGTCGGCAGCGCGAGGCGGAGGCGGTGCGGGCGCCGGTCCAGTGCTGCCGGATCGATCGCCACGCCGCGGCTCCACGCTTCGCCGGCTGCGCCGAGCAGGGTGGTGCGTTCGGCCGCCGGCGTGTCGGCCAGCGAGGCGACCGCGTCGATGCGGTCGCGTGCCGCGCCGCCGAGGTGCTGCCGTGCCAGCGTGGTCAGTACCGATCGCGGACCGGCTTCGATCAGCACCCGCGCCGGCGCATCGAGCAGGGTGCGCAGGGCCGTCGAGAAACGCACCGGCTCGCGCAACTGCCGTGCCCAGTAATCCGGCGACACGGCTTCGTCGGCGCCGAGCGGCGTGCCGCTCACGCTGGACACGATGGGCAGCAGCGGCTCGCTGCGCCGGGTCGCCGCGACCGCGGCGCGGAACGGTTCGAGCGCCGCGTCCATCATCGGCGAGTGGAAAGCGTGCGAGGTGCGCAGCAGGCGGCAGGCGACGTTGTCGCGTTCCAGCGCGGCCTGGAACGTCGCGATCGCGGCAGCCGGCCCGGCCACCACGCAGGCGGTCGGCGCGTTCTCCGCGGCCAGCGCGAGTGCGGCCGGCATGCGCTCGGCGAGTTGCGCGGCGGTCAGCCGCACCGACAGCATCGCGCCGGGCGGCTGCGCCTGCATCAGGCGGCCGCGCTCGGCGACCAGGCGCGCCGCGTCGGCCGGCGCGAACACGCCGGCCAGCGTCGCCGCGACGAACTCGCCCACGCTGTGGCCGAGCAGCGCCGCCGGCGTCACGCCAAGGCCCATCCACCAGCGCGCCAGCGCGTACTCGATCGCGAACGTGGCCGGCTGCATCACCGCGGTCGGCAGCAGGGCGTCGGCGTCGTCGGCGAAGCAGCGTTCGCGCAGGTCGAAGCCGAAATCGCCGCCCAGCGCCTCGGCGCATTCGTCGAACGCGGTGCGGAACACCGGCTCGTGGCGGTGCAGCTCGCGGCCCATGCCGGGGTACTGCGAGCCCTGTCCGGGGAACAGCAACGCCACGTCGGCGGCCTGCGCCGCGCGGCTGCGCACCGCCGCGGCCTGCGCGCGCAACCGGGCGACCGCGTCGGCGACATCGTCGGCGGCCAGCGCGAGGCGATGGCCGAAGGTCTTGCGGCCCACCGCCAGCGTCCACGCCACGTCGGCGAGGTTGGTGCCGGGCTGCGCCTGCAACTGCGCGGCCAGCCGCTCCGCGGCGGCGGCCAGCGCGGCGGGCGTGCGCGCGGAAAGCCGCAGCAGCTGCGGGCCGTCGGCGGGATCGGAGGGTGCGCGCCGTGGCGCTTCCTCCATCACCACGTGCGCATTGGTGCCGCCCACGCCGAAGGAACTCACCCCGGCGCGCCGCGGCGACTCGCCGCGCGGCCACGCCTGCAGGCGGTCGTTCACCACGAAGGGCGAGCTTTCCAGCGCCAGCCCGGGATTGGGCGCGCTGTAGTGCAGGCTGGGCGGCAATTGCTCGCGCTCCAGCGCCAGCGCGGTCTTGATCACGCTGGCCACGCCGGCGGCGATCACCATGTGGCCCACGTTGCTCTTCAGCGAGCCGATGCGGCAGAAGCCGGTGTCGGCGGTGCCGAGGCGGAAGGCGCGGCCGAGGCCTTCCAGTTCGATGGGGTCGCCGATGGGCGTGGCGGTGCCGTGCGCTTCCACGTAGCCGATGCTGCGCGGCGACACGCCCGCGCGCGCCTGCGCCTGCGCCACCACGGCGGCCTGCCCCGTGCTGCTGGGCGCCATGAAGCTGGCCTTGGCGCCGCCGTCGTTGTTCACCGCGCAGCCGCGGATCAGGGCGATCACCGGATCGCCGTCGGCCAGCGCGTCGGACAGCCGCCGCAGCAGCACCACGCCGGCGCCGTCGCTGAACACCGTGCCGGCCGCCTGCGCGTCGAAGCTGCGGGTATGGCCGTCGGGCGACAGCATGGTGCCTTCCTGGCCGAGGTAGCCGCTCATCGGCGGGCAGGTGATCGCCACGCCGCCGGCCAGCGCCATGTCGCAGCGGCCGCTGCGCAACGCTTCCACCGCTTCGCAGGTCGCCACCAGCGAGGTGGAGCAGGCGGTGTTCATGCTGATCGCCGGGCCGTCCAGGTTGAGCCGGTGCGCCACGCGGGTGGCGATGTAGTCCTTCTCGTTGGCCAGCATCACCTGGAAGGCGCCCAGCCGCTCGATCAGGTCGGGCCGCGGCAGCAGGTGATGGCGGAAATAGGTGGCGTTGTGCATGCCGGCGAACACGCCGACGCGACCCACGCCCGCGTCCGGCACGTGGCCGGCGCGTTCCATGCACGCCCAGCACAGCTCCAGGAACACGCGCTGCTGCGGATCGGTGAGCTCGGCCTCGCGCGGCGGGATGCCGAAGAAGGCGGCGTCGAACAGCTCCACGCCGTCGAGCACGCCGCGGGCGCGCACGTAGACGGGGTCGTTGCGCAGCGCGGGCGTGATCGACGGATCGAGTTCGTCGTCGGTGAAATGGCGGATCGATTCGCGGCCGGCGCAGAGGTTGTCCCAGAACGCCTCCACGTCCGCCGCGCCGGGGAAGCGCCCGGCCATCGCCACGATGGCGATGGGATCGTCGCTGCCCGGCGCGGGCGCGGGCGCGATGGTCGGCATCGGTGCGGCGGTCGCCTGCAGCGTGCGCGCAATGCCGGCCGGCGTGGGATCGTCGAAGAAACCGGCCGGCGTGGGCGCCTGCCCCGCCCGGGCGTGGATGCGGGTGATCGCCTGCAGCGCCAGCAGCGAGCCGCCGCCCAGTTCGAAGAAGTGGTCGAGCCGGCCCACGGCGTCCAGGTCCAGCGTCTCGGCGAAGGCGGCGCAGATGGCGGTTTCCAGCGCGCCCTGCGGTGGCGCGTAGGGCTGCGCCAGTTCGGGACGGCGGCGGTCCGGCGCCGGCAGCGCGCGACGGTCGAGCTTGCCGTTGCGGGTCACCGGCAGCGCCGCCAGCGACAGGTAGCGCGCCGGCAGCATGTAGTCGGGCAGGTGTCTGGCCAGCTGCGCGCGCAGCGCGGGTACGGCCAGCGCGCCGTCGCTCACCACGTAGGCCACCAGTTGCCTGCGGCCCGGGCTGTCCTCGCGCGCCAGCACGGCGCAGGCGCGCACGCCGGCGCAGGCCTGCAGCGCCGCCTCGATCTCGCCCAGCTCGATGCGGTGGCCGTGGATTTTCACCTGCCCGTCGATGCGGCCGGCGAAGGCCAGCGTGCCGTCGGCCAGCCAGCGCACGTGGTCGCCGGTGCGGTAGCGGCGTTCGCCGCTGGCCGGATCGGTGACGAAGCGCTCGGCGGTGAGTTCGGCGCGGCCACGGTAGCCGCGCGCCACGCCCGCGCCGCCGATGTGCAGTTCGCCCACCACGCCCACCGGCAGCGGTTCGCCGCGCGCGTTCAGCACGTGCAGGGTGGTGTCGGCGATGGGCCGCCCGATCGGGATCGAGCGCATGGCGGCCGGCAGCTCGCGCGGGATCGCCCAGGTGGCCGCGAAGGTGGTGCATTCGGTGGGGCCGTAGCCGTTGACGAGGGCGGTGCCGGGCAGCGCGGCCAGCGCACGCCGCACGTGCGCCACCGACAAGGCCTCGCCGCCGATCAGCAGTTGCGCCAGCCCCGCCAGGCGCTGCGGTTCCTCGTCCACGACCGCGTTGAACAGTGCGGCGGTAAGCCAGGCCACGGTGACACCGTGCGCGGCGATGGTGGCGGACAGGCCGGCGGCGCTGGGCACGCGCTCGTCGTGCACCACGCAACAGCCGCCGTTGAGCAGCGGCGCCCAGATCTCGAAGGTGGCGGCATCGAAGCCCAGCGGGGCGGCGTGCAGCACGCGCGGCTGGCCGTCGAGGTTTGCATAGCGCACCCCGCGCACCAGCCGCACGATGCCGCGATGGGCGATCTCCACGCCCTTGGGCGTGCCGGTGGAGCCGGAGGTGTACATCACGTAGGCCGGCGTTTCGCCATCGGCAGCGGGCAGGGCGCGCGGGGCGGCGGTTTCCCGCAGCGCGGCCAGCGTCAGCGCCGGCACGCCGAGCTCGATCGGCGCGGCGACGATGGCCAGCCGCGCGCCGGCATCGGCGACCAGCGCGGCCAGCCGCGCGGGCGGTTCGTGCGGGTCCAGCGGCAGGTACGCGGCGCCGGCCTTGAGCACGCCCAGCATGGCGGCGATGGCGTCGGCCGAGCGTTCCAGCAGCATCGCCACCGCGTCGCCCGGCATCACGCCGGCCCCGAGCAGGTGCGCGGCGATGCGTTCGGCGCGTTGGTCCAGTGTGGCGTAGTCGAGCGTGCCGTCGCGGTCGATCGCCGCGGGCGCGCTGGCGTGCGCGGCGGCCACCGCGGCGAACAGGCCATGCACGGTGTCGGCGGGGTCGCGCGGCACGGCGGTGGCGTTCCAGTCGCTGGCGATGCGCCGCTGTTCGGCCGGATCGACCGCGCCCACGGCCTCCAGGCGCGTCGCCGCGGCCAGGCCTTGCAGCACGCGCCGCATGCAGTCCACGAGCAGTTCGGCCGCGTCCGCGTCGAACACCGCGAGATCGTGGCGCAGGCGCAGCGTCGGCGTCGCGCCATCGACGATGGCCCAGGCCAGCGGCAGATCCGCTGCCACGTCGGCCTGCCAGCGGCCCACTGCGCTGGCGTCGCCATCGGCCAGCGGCGTCACTCCGGCGCAGTGCTGCAGCCAGGCGTCCAGGTTGCCTTGGGCCGGCACGTCGAGGCGGCAGGTGGTGGCGGGCGACTCGGCCAGCACCACCTCCGCCGCGCCGGTGAGCCGCGATGCCAGCAAGGCCAGCGCCGCCTGGTCGAAACGCGCACGCGGCAGGCCCGCCGCCGCCGCGCGCTGCGCCAGCGCCGCCGGCAGCGCGGCATCCAGCGGACGCACCGCCTCGCCCACGCCGTGGCCGCCCGTGGACATGCACGGCAGCACGTCCTGCAGGCCCGGCGACACCGATGCGGCGGCATGTGCGTGCATGGCGGCTCACTGCCCCCCGGCGTAGGCGTACGGTGCGCGATCCGAACGCGGCTGCGGCGCCCGCGCCAGGCGGCTACGCCATTGGCGCAACAGTGCAGCGCCGCGGAAAGCGCCGAGCAGGCCGGCGTCCAGCAGGCCGTTGCGGCCGACCGGCGGCGGCTCGTAGCCCCAGTTGCGCACGCGCTCGTGCGCGCGGTGCAGCAATGCGTTGCGCCGGGTGGCGTCGGTGTAATAGGTGAAGCTGGCGGTGACCGACGGCCCGTCGCCGTTCTCCACCAGGTGCGGGCTGGTGGAGGGCATGTACGCGCCCATGCCCGGTTCGAGATGGAACACCCGCGCCCGCGCGCGCAGCGATTCGTCCCAGCGCAGTCGCTCGCGGCTGTAGCTTGCATGGAAGAGGTCGCGCGCCTGTTCGCTGGCGGCCACGGTGTCGTCGGGCCCCCACACGTACAGCGTCTTGCGTCCGCTCACCTGCAGGATGAAGTTGTGTTCCTTGTCGAAGTGGAACGGCGTGATGGTGTGCGGCGAGGTGACGAAGATCCAGCCGCCGCGATAGCACATGCCCGGATCGCGCTGCGCCAGTTGCGGCGCCACGCTGTCGAGCACCTCGTCGACCAGGCCGCGATAGACCGGGTCGCCCTGCACGTTGAGCAGCGACATCCACGCCCTGGCCTCGGCGATGCCGGCCAGGGTGGCGGCGGCGCCGGCACGATTGGGATGCATCTGCGGCGCGTGGTTGAACGGCGTGCCCGCGTTCACCGCGTCGCTGTGCGTGCGCACGCTGCCGCGCGCCTCCAGGCGCCGGCCCAGCTCCACCAGCGAGTCCATCTGCATCAGCGGATGCGGCATCAGCCGGTGGCGCACCGGCACGATCGACCACGGATCGAATGCGGCCCAGTCGACCTGCAGGATTCCGCCTTGCTGGTTCATGTCGTCCCCCCTGGTCATCCTGTTGACGCCGACGATGCACACGTACGGATACGTTCGGTGCGTACCGTGCGGTTGCGCCCGCGCCCGCTGGCGCGGCGATCCCGCCTTGAACCGGAACCTTGTGTCGCACAGAATTTACCGGCGCCGCACGACAGGAATGCGTACCCTTGAACATTCGCGACACTGCGCCCGACGACCGCTACGAAACGATCGAGGGCCGGCTTGAGCAGGATCGCGATACCGTCATCGGCATCTGGCGCGGCCACATCGGCTGGCAGGCGCAGCTGGAGCGCATGTACGACGTCTACTATCTGGACTGCCCGTTCGGCCGCCCCTTGCTGCAGTTGCTGCGCCATCGCGCCAGCGGCGAGATCGTGGGCACGCTGGGCGCCGGCCCGCGTCCCATGCTGTGGCAGGGACGCGAACTGCGCGCCGCGGCCGCCAGCCATCTTGCCGTGCTGCCGGGGCACCGCTCGCTCAGGCCCGCGCTGCAGTTGCTCCGCGACATGACGGTGCGCGGCCTGGAGCAATTCGAGTTCGCCTACGGCTTGACCAATGCCCTGGGTGGCGCGATAGGCCTGCGCGGCGGCTACAGCGTGCCGGTGCGGCTGCGGCGGTACGTGAAGGTGTTGCGCTACCGGCGCTTCGCGCAGCGGGTGTTGCCCGGCCCGCTGGGGCGCGCCGGCGGCGCGCTGCTGGACGGCGCGGTCGCCGTGGGCCGCCAGCCGTGGCTGCCGGGCCGCCGTTCCGGCCTGCACGCGGCCTGGACCGACGCGATCGATCCGCGCATGCAGGCCTTGTGGGAGCGCTCCGAGCGCGGCGACGGCCTGAGCACCATGCGCACCGCCACGATGCTGGAGTGGCGCCTGCTCCGCCTGCCTGCGTTGCGGCGCCGCTTCCTGCTGGTGGCGCCGGCAGCGGGTGCGCCGTTGCTGGCCTGGTTCGCCTGCGAGGCGAATGCGCACGTGCCCGGCCTGATGACCGTGACCGACGCCTGGTTCGCCGGCGGCGTGCGCGAGGCGGACCGCCGCGCCGTGCGGGAGCTTTGCCGGATGGCCTACGCGGCGGGCTGCGAGGGGATCGAGGTGCGGCTGGCGGCTGCCGCGCCCGTGCTGGAGGCGTGGCGCGCCGAGGGCTTCGTCGCGCGCGGAGAGCAGCCGCTGTTCGTCGCCGGGATGGATCCGGGGAGCGCCGGCGTGCACATCACCGACATCGAGCAGGACGGCTGAAGCGAACCTGCGCCCCGCGGGCAGGCCCATCCGTCCGCGCGAGCCTGGCGTGGCCCCGGTCGCGGGCGGCAGGGGCGGCCTGCGGGCGGGCATTCGACTGCTTGGGCTGGTCATTCTGCGGCCGTCTGCTAGTCGGGCCTGCGCGGCGTGCAGCCCATCGCGGCGCCGAAGCCGCACTTGGCGATCATCGCCTGGCAAGCCAGGTTCTCGTTCGAGGTGTCGATGTAGAACACCGTCAGGCCTTCGGCGATCAGGCGGTTGATCGCCGATTGCGTGGCGTAGGTGGCCAGGCCCATGCCGCGCGACTCGGGCGCGGACCAGATCGGGCCGATCACCACTTCGCCCGGCCCCACCTTGTAGTGGCGGCAGAACGCCACATTGGCCCAGCCGTGATGCAGGATGCGCCCCTGCCGCAGCACGCAGTAGAAGCGTCGGCCCGCGGCGATGCGGAGGGCGGCGCGCAACAGTTCCGGCGCGCTGACCCTGCGGCGCAGCGCGCCCGCCAGTCCGGCGAACTGGACCAGGCTGGTGGCGTAGCGGAATTCCACCCCCGCGGGTTCCGCCACCGCGAAGGGCTGCTCGCGCCGCATGCGGTAGATCAGCTGGTAGGGCAGTTCCTCGGGCAGCGACAGCTCGACTGTGCGCGTGGCGCCGAATGCGTCGACCGGAAGGCTGGACATGGCATCAGTCTCCCAACACCCATCGCGCGCGGTGCGGCTTGAAGTCGAACTTGCGCTTGAAGCGCTGCATGGTGTCGGTCGCCCCGAAGTAGGTGCCGTAGGCGTAATACCGCACGTCGGGGTGGTGCGTGGCGATCCACTCGGCGATGCCGATGATCATCATCGGCACCACGCCGTCGGCCAGATGGTCGGCGTGGCCGTAGATGGTCTCGATCGAGCACAGTTCGCCGGCCACCAGGCAGCTGGCGAACGCATACAGGTGGCCGTCGCGCAGGATGCCGAAATAGGGATAGTCGTGCAGCGCCGAACGCGACGGCGGGTTGTTCGAGGGGGCCGCGTCGCGGGTGAAGAAATCGGCCGGCATCGCCCGTCCCTGGCGCACCGGCGCCGAACGCAGGATCGCGGTGATGTCGGCCAGGTGCGCGTTGTAGTCGATGAGGCCGAAGCCGTAGCCGAGCCGGCAGGACTTCTTGTAGTTCCGGCGCGCCGCGCTTTCTATGCTGCGCAGGTAGTTGTCGGGTTCGCCGGCCATGTGGTGCACGGAGAACCCGTACTCGTAGTTGCGCACCAGCGGAAACTTCGGGTGCCGACGCATCGCGTCCCGATAGAAGTCGCGCACGACCCGCTCGTAGAACGGGTCGTTGCCGGCCGTGTCGGCGCAACGCAAGTTGATGGTCACTTGCGGCAGGCCGCGCATGTCCGTGGCCATTTTCACCAGACGCTTCAGCATTGCGTGCGTTCCTTGATCGACATGCCGCCGGCCCTGGCGTGCGGAGGCGTCTCGGCGGCTGGCGGAGCGGTCCGTCTCATGGTTTGTAGGGTTTCGGAAAGCCGGGCACGGGCAGGTCGCTCACCGGCGGCGGGGCCAGCGGCGTCGGCGGCGGCGTCGGCTGCACGGTGCCGTCGGCATTGACGTAGAAATCCAGCACGCCGGCGGCGCTGCTGGTATAGGTGCCGCCCGGGCTCACCGTGACGGTGTGGTTGCCGCCGCTGCTGGCGACGCTGATGTTGTAGCCGGTGGCCGGCGCCAGTTCGGTGAGGACATGGTGGGTGACCGCCGCGGGCACGGTGTAGACGACGGGTGGCGTCACCGCCGCGCCGGCCGCCGCCGCGCTCTGCAGCACCACGTCGTTGCCCGAGCTGCCGGCCATGCGCACGCCCACCATGTTGCCCTGGCTGACCGCCACCGGCGTGGCGACGGCCGCCGCTGCCACGCTGGCGGACAGGTCGAACACGGTGAGCCAGCGCTGGCTCGTGCCTGCATCCGGCGGGCGCACCTGCACCTGCCATATCTTGGCCGGGTTGCTGGTCGGGTACAGCGGTATGGTGGTGAGCGTGGCGTTGACCGGCAGCACGGTGGTCACCGCGCCGGCATAGGTGCCGTTGTAGGTGACGTCCAGGCGGCTTTCGCCCGTGGGCGCGCTGCCGGTCGCCGGGTTGGCGGGGAAGTGCCACGCCAGGAACTGGTCGTAGCCCGCGCCGCCGGAGGTGGTGCGGTCGTAGACCACGAAGCGGTTGGGCCGCACATAGACGATCTGCCGCGTCCAGCTGGCCACCGCGGGGCCGGTGGAGAACGCGCGGTACATGTCCGCCAGGCCGGTGGCCTGCACGAACACGTAGCCGCCATGGTCGTCGTAGGCCGCGACCTTGGTGCTGACCTGGTTGTCTTCGGTGGTGTAGGCGGCCTGCCCGTAGCGGTCAAGCACGCTGCTGCCGCTCATCCGGCGGGTGTAGTAGATGTTGTAGATCTGCCGGTTGCCCTTGTACAGCGTGTTGTTGAAGTTGCCGTACAGGTCGTCGTAGAGCAGGTTCTCGTCGGACGAGCCGTTGGGCTCGTGCACCATCCAGCCGAAGGTGTTGACCAGCAGCGGGGTGTTGCCGCGGACCAGCGCCAGCCCGCCCTGGTCGAAGCTCTCCTCGCCCTGCGAGGGGTTGTTGACGTAGGGGCCGGCGCGGAACGACATCCAGCTCGCGCCGGTCGACCAGTCCGAGCGGGCCGCCACCGCACCCATGCCGGTGGCCAGGTAGGACAGCGGCAGCGTGTTCACCGCCGCCGTGGGCAGCGTCGACTCGGCATTGAGGTAAAGCAGCCACGGATCGGACGTGTTGTAGCCGGAGGTGGCCGTGTTGACGTCGTTCAGGTACTGGTGGAACACGCCCACCTTGGGCGAGCCCCAGTAGGCCAGGGCGCCGAGGATCTGCTGGAACACGCCGACCTGGGTGGTGCCCACCGGCGGCGTCACCACGCCGTTGGCGTGGTTGGTGTCGCGGTCGTCGAAATACGCCCGCGACGGCCAGGTGAAGTGCATGACGTAGTCCGCGCTGTCGAGCGGGAACAGGTAGGGCGCGGTTGCATGCACCAGGTCCTGCCCGGTGGCGGTCTTCACCTCGCGCAGCGGCATGCTCATGTTCTGGATGCCCAGCGGCGCATAGTTGCCGTAGCCTTCCGGCCAGCCGCCGCCGGCCAGGTGCAGCGCGTAATACGGCTGCACGCGCTTGCCGAACTGGTTGTTCAACCAGTCGTCCCACTGCGCCGGGGCCGAGGGGTTCTCGTCGTAGGTGGCCAGGGCGATCGCCGCCTTGGCATGGAAGTAGCCCGCGTAGTAGTTGCTCTGCGGGTGCGTGTACTCGAAACCGGCGCAGCCGTTCGGCGCCTCCCACGCGGTGATCCACGCGTTCGCGGTGGTGTAGATCTGGGTGCGCTGGGCCGACGTCAGCAGCTCGTACACCCAGTCGTAGCCCAGGCCCATGCCCACGCCATAGAAACGGATGCCGTAGCCGCTGTCGTTGCAGGGCGGCTGCCCCTGGCTGCCGGACGCGGACATCTTGACCAGGATGTCCACGGCCTTGGCGCCGTAGCTGGCGGCGGCGGTGGGGTTGCTGGTCTTCAGCACCTGGTAGCACATGCCCTCGGCCAGCAGCGCGGGCACGTAGTCGCTGCCCTGGTAGCCCTGGCCGATGTTGGGCTTGTTCGGATAGGGGTTGCCGGAGGGGTATTCCACCGTGCCGCCGATGTAGGAGTCGCACTGCGCCTTCAGCGTCGTCCAATCCGGGTTGGAACTGGTGGCGCGCTGGCGCAGCGTGGCCAGCGTGGCGCTGTCCAGCAGCAGGCGCGGATGCGGCGCCATCGTCACCGCCAGCGGTTGCGCGGAGAAGGCGGCCGTGATCGGCACCGAGCCCTTGCGCGCATGCGCGCTGGAATCCACCAGCGCCAGCACGCGCGCTGGCGCGCAGGCGGTCGAAGGCTGCCCGGCGTTGCCGGCGGGAGCGGCCCCGGACGGGCGGGCGGTGTCGTCGGGATTGCACGCCACGTCCTGGTAGGCCCAGGCCAGGCTTTCCGAGGAAAGCCGTTCGGGCGCGCGGCCGTCGGGCGCGGCCCGCATCGCCGGCACGCCGGAGGCGGAAGGCTGCGCGTCCGCCGACTGCGTCGGCTGTGCCGACGGGAGCGCGAGGCGCGCGTCGGTTGCCGTCGTGGCTGCGGCCGTCGCCGGCACCGGCGCCGCGGCGTCCAGGGCGGCGTCGGCCTGGTCGCCGCGGTTCGGCACGATCGCCCGGGCCATCACCGCCGCGACGACCAGCACCGCCGCGATCGTCAGCGCGGCCCGCCAGCGGCGGCGTTTCGTGGCGTCCGGGCTGCCCTCGCGCGGGGTGGCGGGGGCCGGACGATCCGGCAAGCTTCGACGTGGCATGGCGAATCCTCGGATCATGGGGTTCCGCCAAGCCCGTCCAGGCGGATGGTGCCGGTCAGCGTGCGCCCCGGCCGAACAGCACCACTTCGACTGTCTGGATCAGGATCAGCAGATCGAACATCAGGTTGTTGTTCTTGACGTAGTACAGGTCGTACTTGAGCTTCTCGGCGGCATCGTCCTCGGACGCACCGTAGGGATAGCGCAACTGCGCCCATCCGGCCAGCCCTGGCTTGAGGCAGTGGCGCAGGTTGTAATACTGGATCTTCTGCGTCAGGTCGGCGACGAACTGCGGGCGCTCCGGGCGCGGGCCGATGAAGCTCATCTCGCCCTTGAGCACGTTCCACAGCTGCGGCAGCTCGTCCAGCCGCACCTTGCGGATGAAACGCCCGACGCGGGTCACGCGATCGTCGTCCTTGGACGCCCAGCGTGCCACACCGTCGCGCTCCGCGTCCGTGCGCATGCTGCGGAACTTGATCAGCCAGAACGTCTTGCCGCGCACGCCCACGCGCTCCTGGCGGTACAGGATGGGCTGGCCCGCGCCGGATTCGATGCGGATCGCGAGCACCGTCAGCAGCATCAGCGGCCAGGTCAGCAACAGCACCAGCAGCGCCGCGGCGAGGTCGAAGCAGCGCTTGCTCAGCCGGCGCATCGGCGAGGCGTAGAAGCCGCCGGAGTAGACCAGCCACGAGGGATAGGTCAGCGCGAGCTGCACGCGCCCCGATTCGCGTTCGAAGAACGTGGTGAGGTCGGTCACCTCGATGCCCAGCTGCCGGCATTCCAGCAGCTCGTCCATCATGAGGTTGCCGCGGCGGTCGTCCACGCCCACCACGATCTCGTCGATCGCGTGGCGCTCGGCCCAGACTTCCAGCGACGTATCGGGGGTGACCAGCAATTCCGCCGGCACGTTGACCGGTTCGCCCGGCCGCGGCACGAAGCCCACCACCACGAAGCCGCGCCGGTCGGAACGGCGGCGCATGCGGCTGTGGATCTGCGATGCGCGCGTGCCGCCGCCCAGCACGAGGATGCGCCGCTTGAATACCTCAACCTCGACCAGGCGCAGGAACGCCGCGCGGAACGCGGTCACCGTCACGAAACCGATCACCAGCGCGAGGCCCAGCACGCCGCGGCCCATGAAGGCCATCGGCAGCACGTAATAGGCGACGATCAGGCCCAGGCAGCCCAGCGTGAAGCCCACCGCCTGGCGGGCGAGCAGGCCGAACCAGGTGACGCGCATGTGGGCCTGGTACTGGCCCATGGCGGCGAGGCCCAGCATCAGCATCGCGGCGAACAGCACCGAGCGTTCGGGCAGGTGGCCAAGTTCGTGGGTATCGCCGAAACGCAGCCACGTGGCGGCGTTCAGCGACGCGCAAAGCAGCAGGAACTCGGCAAGCGCAAGCACGAACAGCCAGCGCGTGGATTGTCTGTGCAGAAACCGCAACATTCCTTTCCCCCCGAACATGGCATCCGGTGCCTGTGGGACATGAAGGGTAGCAATGCGGCGGACAGCTGTCCATACCACCTGTGCCGGCGCTACGCAATGCCTCGACCTGTGTAGTCCATCACATTTCTTGTGATTTTTTGCTGACGATGGGTGGTCGCGGGGAAGACAGGGGGGCGGCGGACCGGGATCGCGCCGCGAGAGGAGGCGGCCGGGAAGAACACCCGGCGGGGTGCGGCGGTGCGGCCGGAAACCCCGGCCGCACCGGCCAGGCCGGGATCAGGACGCCGTCTGTTCGGCGATGAAGCCCAGGTACCAGGGCATCGCCTCGCCCAGGCCCGGCACCAGCGGATGGGTGGGGGCGTAGCCCAGGCGGGTGGCGGCGCGGCTGATGTCGGCCAGCGAATGGCGCACGTCGCCGGCGCGGAACTCGCGGTGGATCGGCGGCAGCCCGTAGCGCACGCCTTCGCTCGCCAGCTGCTGCACCAGTCCGTCGAACAACTGGTTGAGGCTGGTGCGCTGGCCCACCGCCACGTTGTAGACCAGGTCGCGGTGCTCGTCCGTCGCCAGCGCGGCGAGCAGGTTCGCCTGCACCGCGTTGGCGACGTGGCAGAAGTCGCGCGTGGTCTCGCCGTCGCCGTTGATGTACACCCCTTCGCCCCGGATCATGGTGGCGATCCACTGCGGGATCACGGCGGCATAGGCGCCCTCCGGGTCCTGCCGCCGCCCGAACACGTTGAAGTAGCGCAGGCCGATGGACTTGAAGCCGTAGCAGCGCGCGAACACCTCGGCGTAGATCTCGTCGAACAGCTTGGTCGCCGCATAGGGCGACAGCGCGCGGCCGATCCGGTCCTCCACCTTGGGCAGGGTGGGTTCGTCGCCGTAGGTGGAACTGGAGGCGGCGTAGGTGAAGCTGGTCACGCTGGTGTCGCGCGCGGCCACCAGCATGTTGATGAAGCCGGTGGCGTTGGCGGCGTGGGTGGCCAGCGGGTCCTCGATGGAGCGCGGCACCGAGCCCAGCGCGGCCTGGTGCAGCACGTGGCGCACGCCGGCGCAGGCGGCGCGGCAGTCCGCGAGTTCGCGGATGTCGCCCTCGATGAAGCGGAAGCGCGACCACGCAGCGGGGCCGACGATGCGTTCCACCTCGTCCAGGTTGCGCCGGTGGCCGGTGGCGAAGTTGTCCAGGCCCACCACGTGCTGGCCCAGGCCCAGCAGCGCCTCGACCAGGTTGGAGCCGATGAAGCCGGCGGCGCCGGTCACCAGCCAGGTGCCCGACTCGGCGCGCACGCGCGCCTGCAGGTCGGCCGGCAGCAAGGTGTCGAGTGTCGCCATCACAGCCTCCCGTCCACCGCGTCGCGCGGCAGCACGTACTTGACGTCGTAGACCACGGCGGCGGGCTTGCCGTAGGCGCGCACGCCGTCGGCGCCCAGCGCCACGAACTGGCGGTGGCCCACCGCCACGATCACCGCGTCGTAGGCGCCGGCCGGCGGATCGGCCACCGGCGTGAGGCCGTATTCGTGCGCGGCCTCGGCAGCGTTCACCCAGGGGTCGTGCACGTCCACCGTGGCGTTGTAGCCGCGCAGCGCCTGCACGATGTCGACCACGCGCGTGTTGCGCAGGTCCGGGCAGTTCTCCTTGAACGCCAGCCCCAGCAGCAGCACGCGCGCGTTCACCGGGTTGATGCCCTTGCGCACCATCAGCCGGATCACCTCGCCCGCGATGTACGGGCCCATGCCGTCGTTGGTGCGGCGGCCGGCGAGGATCACGTCGGGGTGGTGCCCCACCTCCTGCGCCTTGTGGGTGAGGTAGTAGGGGTCCACGCTGATGCAGTGGCCGCCCACCAGGCCCGGACGGAACGGCAGGAAGTTCCACTTGGTGCCCGCCGCCTGCAACACTTCCAGCGTGTCGATGCCCAGCTTGTTGAACAGGATCGCGAGGTCGTTGACCAGGGCGATGTTGAGGTCGCGCTGGGTGTTCTCGATCACCTTGGCCGCCTCGGCCACCTTGATCGAGCTGGCCTGGTGGGTGCCGGCGGTGATGATGGAGCCGTACAGCCGGTTCACGAAGTCGGCGACTTCCGGCGTGGAGCCGGAGGTGACCTTGAGGATGGTGGTGACGCGGTGCTGCTTGTCGCCCGGGTTGATGCGCTCCGGGCTGTAGCCGGCGAAGAAATCGCGGTTGAACACCAGGCCGGAGCCTTCGGCGAGGATGGGCACGCACACTTCCTCGGTGCAGCCCGGGTAGACCGTGGATTCGTACACCACGACGTCGCCCTTCTTCAGCACCTTGGCCAGGGTCTGGCTGGCCTTCACCAGCGGCGTCAGGTCGGGCCGCTTGGCGTGGTCGATCGGCGTGGGCACGGTGACGATGTAGACGTTGCACGCGCGCAGGTCGTCCAGCGCGGCCGAGAAGCGCAGGCGCGTGGCGGCGGCCAGCTCGGCCGCGTCCACTTCCAGCGTCTGGTCGTGGCCGGCGCGCAGTTCGTCGATGCGCGCCTGGTTGATGTCGAAGCCCAGCGTGTCGTAATGCCTGCCGAACTCCACCGCCAGTGGCAGGCCCACGTAGCCCAGGCCGATGATCGCGATCCTGCTTTCTTCCAGATTCCGCATGCGGGCGTCCAAGATAGGTTCCGGTGGCAGACGGCCGCCTCGGCGGCGGCCGCGAAAAGGGGTGGCAGCGTGCGTCGCCGCAGTCGTCAACCGGGCCCGCGTGCCACTGGTGCAGCGGGCACCCTAGCAATTAATCGTGACGGCTGGGAAGTCCTGCCGGGTGGCCCGGCACGCGGACATTTGCCGGTGTTCAGCGTGCAGGGGTACGCGCCGGCACCGTCGCGGCGACGTGGATGGGGCCGGTTTCAGGGCTGTGCGGAGCGCCGCAGCCAGTGCTTCAGGGCCTCGTCGCTGGCTGCCAGGGGCGCGGCGGTGGCCGAGCGCTGCAGCATGGCCGCCAGCGCCGAGGGTACGGCCAGCGGATGGCCCACCAGCGGTTCCACCACCTGCTCGAACTTCGCCGGATGGGCGGTGGCGACCACGGTCCAGGGGCGCGCGTCGCCCTGCTCGCGCAGGCGGTCGAGCACGTGCACGGCGGTGGCGGTGTGCGGGCAGAACGCCTCGCCGTGCGTGCGCGCGTGCGCGGCGATGGTGCGCCGTATGGTGGCGTCGTCCACGCTTTCGGCCTGCAGCGCGTGGCGCACGGCGGCGGCGTCGCCGAAGCTCCAGCGCAGCCGTTCGAAGTTGCTGGGTGCACCCACGTCCATCGCGTTCGCCAGTGTGGCGACCGCTTCGCGCGGCGCGTAATCCCGGCCGGCGAAGAATTCGGGCAGGGTGGCGTTCGCGTTGCACGCCAGCCGCACTTCGCCCACCGGAAGGCCCATCGCGCGCACCCACAGGCAGGCCAGCGCGTTGCCGAGGTTGCCGGTGGGCACGATGAAGTCCAGCGGCGCGCGATGTTCGCGCCACCAGCCCAGCGCGGCGTGCGCGTAGTAGCTCATCTGCGGCAGCAGGCGGCCCAGGCTGATGCTGTTGGCGGAGCTGAGCGGCAGCGCGTGTTGCAGCCCGGCGTCGTTGAGCGCCGCCTTCACCATGCGCTGGCAATCGTCGAAGCGGCCGGCCACGCGCAAGGCCTGCACGTTGTCGCCGAAACAGCCGAGCTGGTGCGCCTGCCGCGGCGAGACCAGGCCGTCCGGGTACAGGATCACCACGCGCACGCCGGGCTGGCGATGGAACGCCGCGCCCACCGCCGCGCCGGTATCGCCGGAAGTGGCGACGAGGATGGTGAGCGTCCGCGCGTCCGCCCGCGGCAGCCGGCGCAGGCTGGCGGCGAGGAAGCGCGCGCCCACGTCCTTGAACGCGGCGGTGGGGCCGTGGAACAGCTCCAGCACCTGCGCATCCAGGTACGGCAATGCGCGCAGCGGCACCGGGAAATCCAGCGCCTCCGCGCAGATCGGCGGCAGTTCGGCGGCCAGCGGATCGCCCGCGAAGAACGGCGCGAGCAGGGTCGCCGCGGTGTCCGCCAGCGTGCCATGCGGGGCGAAGTCCGCGGGCGCCAGCGTGGGCAGGCGTTCCGGCACGTAGAGGCCGCCGTCCGGCGCCAGTCCGGCGGCGATCGCCTCGCCCAGCGTGGCGGCGGGCGCGCGGCCGCGGGTACTCAGGTAACGCAGCGCAGCACTCATGCCCGGGCCTCGTCGTCGACCAGCATGGCCGCCGGGCCGTCGATCGGCGCCACGAACACGTCGCTGTCCAGCGCACCTTCGGCGAACGCCGCGCGCATCGCGGCCGCGGCCGCGGTCGCCCTGGCCTGCGACTCGAACCAGCCGAACACGCTGGGGCCGCCGCCCGAGATGCTGGCGCCCAGCGCGCCGTGGTCCAGCGCGGCCTGCTTCACGCGGGCGAAGTGCGGCACCAGCGGCGCGCGGCGCGGTTCCACCAGCACGTCCTTGAGGCCTTCGCGCACCAGCGCGGCGTCGCCGCGGAAGCAGCCGGCGAGCAGCAGCGAGAGGTTCGCGCTCTGCGCCACGAATTCGCCCAGCGCGTAGTGGCCGGCCAGCGCGGCACGCGCCTTGCGCGTCTCCAGCACGAAATGCGGATGCACCAGCGCGCAGTACCAGTCGGCGGGCACCGGGATGCGCAGCAGCCGGTCGTGCGTGGCCAGCACCAGGCCGCCCAGCAGTTGCGGGCCCACGTTGTCGCCGTGGCGGCCGCCGCTGGCCACCGCCTCGCCGTCCATCGCGAAGCCGTACAGCGCCTCGCGCGGCAGCGGCGTGTCCAGCAGCGCGTTGGCGGCGACCAGCGCCGCCACGCAGGACGCCGCCGAGCCGGCCATGCCCGAGCCCAGCGCGATGCCCTTGTGCAGCGTGAGTTCGAAGCCGTGGCGCAGGCCCAGTGCCTTGCGCAGCGCGAGCAGCGCGACGCCCGCGGTGTTCGCGCTCGCGTCCAGAGGCAGTGCGGCCGCGCTGCCGTGGATCGCCGCGATGCGCACCACGGGCTCGTCGATGCGCCGCACCTCGGCGCGATCGCCCGCGCCGGCCATGCTGTGGCCGAGGATGTCGAAACCGACGCCGACGTTGCCGACGCAGGCGGGGGCGAACGCGACGGCGTGGTCGCGGCGAAGGCGGGAACGGGACGACGAGGGCTTCATGGCTTCCTGCAACAGTACGGGGGCGTTCATGCGTGCGGCTCCAGCGTTTCGGCGATGCGCAGCAGGTCGGCGAACACGCCGGCCGCGGTCACTTCCGGCCCGGCGCCGGGACCTTGCACCTGCAGGGGATTGTCGCGGTAACGGCGCGTGCTGAATTGCACCACGTTGTCGGTCAGCCGGGAGTGCGCGAACGCATGCGTGGCCGGCAACACCTGCAGCCGCACGCTGGCGCGGCCGTGGCGGTCCAGCTGCGCCACGTGGCGCAGCACGCCGCCGCGCGTGTGCGCCTCGGCCAGCTTCGCGGCCATCGGCGCATCCAGCAGGTCCAGCCGCTGCATGAATTCCTCCACCGGCACGTCGGCCAGCTCCGGCGGCACCAGGCTTTCCACCTGCACCTGTTCCAGCGACAGCGGCCAGCTCGCCTCGCGGGCCAGGATCACCAGCTTGCGCGCCACGTCCAGGCCGGACAGGTCGTCGCGCGGATCGGGTTCGGTATAGCCCAGCGCATGCGCCTCGCGCACCAGCGCGGAGAACGGCTGCTGGCCGTCGTGGCGGTTGCACAGCCAGGCCAGGGTGCCGGAGAACATGCCGTGCACCGCGCACAGTTCGTCGCCGGTGTCGAGCAGGTCGCGCAGCGTCTGCACCACCGGCAGCCCGGCGCACACGGTGGCCTCGTAGCGGTAGCGCGCGCCGCCGGCGCAGGCCTGGCGGATCGCGCGCCAGCGTTCCAGCGGACCGCTGGCCGCCAGTTTGTTCGGCGTCACCACGTGCACGCCGGCGGCCAGCCAGCGGGGATAGTGCGAGGCCACCGCGTCGCTGGCGCTGCAATCCACCAGCAGCGCGTGGCGCTCGCCGGCGCGCTGCACGTGGGCGGCGAACGCGTCGAGGTCGCTGGGGCGCCAGGTCTGCGCGCCGTGGCTGCGGGAGTTCAGTTCGGGATCGTCGTGGTCCAGCCACATGCGCTGCCGGGCGACCACGCCGCACAGCTTCAGTTGCAGGCCCGCTTCGCGCGCCAGCCGCGGCTGGGCCGCGCGCAACTGCTGGAGCAGGGCGCTGCCGACCCGGCCGGGGCCGATCAGGCCCACGGCCAGCGTGCGCTGGCGGCGCGCGTCGGGCAGCGCCATGAAGCGCGACAGCGAGAAGGCTTCCTGGGCTACTGCATTGGGTGGTGCGCAGACGTTCACGGTGAGCTCTCCGGTGGAGGCCCCGCTTCGTCTGGCGTGTCGGTGTGCACCGGCCCGCCTCGTCGAGGGGGGCCGTTGCGTGTGTGAAGTGTTACTCGCGCACGAACGCCCACCCGTAGCCGGAGGTACCGGTACCGGTGGTAATAATCGTGGTGGTGATCGTGGCGATGGCGGCGATGTCGCCCGTGCGCGACGGCATGCGACCGGCGATGGCCGGTACGGAATGCATGCGTGCGATGGCGGAATGCGGCGACATGGAGCCGACACTAAGACCTGTGTTGCACTGCAGTCAACAGGTGCATTTGCAACTGTTCCTTCGGGACCGCGGCCGATGTGCGACCGCGGCAGGTTGTCGCGACCCCCGGTTTCGGGCCGCCGGCGCCGGCACGCCCGATTACAATGGCAGGAATGAATCTCCGGTTTTCCTTGCGCTTCCTGTTGAGCGCCGGCGTCGTATGGCTTGCGTCCGGCACGGGCGCGGGCGTGCTTGCGGCTGATGCCCCGGATTCCATGCAGCAGCGCGTCGCCGCCTGCGCCAGTTGCCATGGCGACCACGGCGAAGGCCTGCCGGGCGACGCGAAAGTGCCGCGCCTGGCCGGCAAGCCGGCCGGCTACCTGCTGCAACAGCTGGAATTCTTCCAGGGCGGCCAGCGCCGCCATGCGGCGATGGAATACGTGGTGCGCCAGTTGAGCCCGGACTACCTGCGCCAGATCGCGGAATACTTCGCGGCGCAGCAGGTGCCGTACCGGCGCCAGCCGGTGCCCGCGGTGTCCGCCGCGGCGCTGCAGCGCGGCGAGCAACTGGTGCGCCACGGCGATCCCGGCCGCGGCGTGCCCTCCTGCGAGAGCTGCCACGGCAGCACGCTGACCGGCGTGGAGCCGATGATGCCGGGCCTGGCGGGCCTGTCCTATGCATACATCAATGCGCAGCTGGAGGCGTGGCGCACGCACCAGCGCGTCACCGACGGCCCCGGCTGCATGGTCGTGGTGGCCAATCGCATGACCGGCGGCGACGTCGCCGCGGTGGCCGCGTGGCTGGCCAGCCAGCCGCCGCCGAACGACATGCATCCGGTGGCGGCCAGTGCGCAGCGCGAGCCGCTGCCGGGCTGGTGCGTGATGGGCAAGAGCGGGGTGAATCCATGAAACGCTGGTGGCTGATCCCGGTGCTGGGCGGAGCCGCGCTGCTGGGCTGGTGGCTGTTCGTGCCGGGCCGGGCGCATCCTGCGCCGGCCGCGCAGCTCGAGGCCGAGGCGGCGAAGCTGCGCGATCCCGCGCTGGTCGCGCGCGGCGAATACCTCGCCGCGGTGGGCGACTGCGCCGCCTGCCATACGGCGCGCGGCGGCCAGCGCTATGCCGGCGGTCGCGCGCTGCCCACGCCGTTCGGCGACGTGCCCGCGCCCAACCTCACGCCCGATGCGGAAACCGGCATCGGCCAGTGGGGCTTCGAGGATTTCTGGCGCGCGCTGCACGAGGGCAAGGGGCGCGGCGGCGAGCTGCTGTATCCGGTGTTCTCCTACACCTCGTTCACCAGGGTCAACCGCGACGACGCGCTGGCGATCTTCGCCTACCTGAAGTCGCTGCCGCCGGTGCGCCAGCCCGATCGCGCGCCGGGCCTGTCCTTTCCCTACAACGTGCGCGCCAGCCTGCTGGCGTGGCGTGCGCTGTACTTCACGCCGGGCGTGTACCGGGACGATCCGGGCAAGTCGGCGGAGTGGAATCGCGGCGCCTACCTGGTGCAGGGCCTGGGCCACTGCAACGAATGCCATACCACGCGCAACGCGTGGGGCGGCATGGACAAGGACCACCACCTCGCCGGTGGCACGATTCCCGCGCAGGACTGGTACGCGCCGGACCTGAGCACGCAGCCGGGCGGCGGCCTGGCGGGCTGGAGCGGCCAGGACATCGTGGACCTGCTCAAGACCGGCCAGTCGGCCAGGGGCACCGCGTTCGGTCCGATGGCCGACGTGGTGCGCAACAGCACCCAGCACATGAGCGACGCCGACCTGCAGGCGGTGGCGGTCTACCTGCAGGCGCTGCCCGCGCGCGGGCCGGCGCCGGCCGCGCCCGTGGCGTTCGCGAAGGCCACCAGCCACGCGCAGGGCGGCAAGCTCTACGAGCAGCAGTGCTCCACCTGCCACGGCAAGCAGGGCGAAGGCGTGCCCGGTGTCTACCCGCCGCTGGACGGCAACACCTCGGTGACCGAGCCCACCGCGACCAACGCCGTGCGCGGCGTGCTGCTGGGCGGCTTCGCGCCGGCCACCGCAGGCAACCCGCGGCCGTATTCGATGCCGCCGTTCGCGCAGCAGCTGAGCGACGCGGAAGTGGCGGCGGTGGTCAGCTACATCCGCCAGTCCTGGTCGAACCGTGGGGGTGCGGTGCGGTCCGACGAGGTGGGCCGCCTGCGGCACACGCCGACGGACTGAACCGCCGCCGGCCCGCGCATGGCATCCTGCGGCGTCGTGGGCCCATCAATTGCGGGCTGCAGGAATCCGCCGTGCGCCTGTGGTCGCTGCACCCTCGTTACCTGGATGCGAAAGGCCTGGTGGCCTTGTGGCGCGAGGCGCTGCTGGCGCGCGCCGTATTGCGCGGCGCCACGCGCGGCTATCGCCGGCATCCCCAGCTCGACCGTTTCCGCCGGCACGCCACGCCGACGCTGGCGATCAACGCCTATCTCGCCGCGGTCCACGCCGAGTCGCTGGCGCGCGGCTACCGCTTCGACCGCAGCCGTTTCGGGCCGGTGCGGGGCGAGGTGGCGGCTCTGCCGCTGAGCGATGGCCAGCTCGACCTGGAGTGGCGGCACCTGCTGGCGAAGCTGGAGGTGCGCGACCCGTCGTTGCACATGCGCTGGCGCGGACTGGTCCGCCCGGAACCCCATCCGCTGTTCCGCCTGCAGCCGGGGCCGGTGGCCGGGTGGGAGCGCGCCGTTGCGCCGGTCGACGGACCGGCGCAACGGCGATGATCACGGCGGCGCCGGGCGCCTGTTCACGGACCATCGCCGCAGCAGCACGAGCAGGCCGAGCAGGGCCAGCGTGGCGAACGCGGCGCCGGCGAGGAAGGTGGCCTGCGGGCCGATGCGTTCCCACAGTCCGCCAGCCAGCACGCTGGCCAGCAGCAGGGCCACGCCGCTGACCAGGTTGTACATGCCGAACGCGGTGCCGCGCAGCGATTCCGGCGCCGTGTCGGCCACCAGCGCGGCGAGCAGGCCCTGGGTCATGCCCATGTGCAGCCCCCACAGCATCACGCCGGCAGCCAGCCCGGGCAGGCCGCCCGGCAGCGCCAGCACCAGGTCGGCCAGCACCAGCACGCCGAAGCCGATGGCGAGCAGCACGCCGCGGTCGAGGCGGTCGGCCAGCTTGCCGAACGGATAGGCGGCCAGTGCGTAGACCACGTTCATCAGCACCAGCACCAGCGGGATCAGCGCCAGTTGCAGCTTCAGCTCCTGCGCCCGCAGCACCAGGAACGCCTCGCTGTAGCGCGCCAGGGTGAACACCGCGCTCACCACCACCACCTGCCAGTACAGCGGCGGCAGCCGGGCCAGTTCGGCGCGCGCCAGCGGCATGCGCCGCGCAGGCGCGGCAGCTGCGCGCGGCACGTCGTGCACGGCGAACGCGATCAGCGCGAACGCGGCGAACGCCGGCAGCACCGCGACCCAGAACACCAGCGGGATGTCGTTGCCGCCCAGCCACATCAGCGCGATCGCCAGCAGCGGGCCGACGTAGGCGCCCGTGATGTCCAGCGACTGGCGCAGCCCGAACGCGGCGCCGCTCATGCCCGGCGGCGCCAGGTCCGCAATCAGCGCGTCGCGCGGCGCGCCGCGGATGCCCTTGCCGACGCGGTCCACGAAGCGCGCGGCCACCACCCAGCCCACCGTCTGCGCCAAGGGGAACACCGGCTTGGTCAGCGCCGCCAGCCCGTAGCCGATCGCCGCCAGCAGCTTGCGCCGGCCCAGCCAGTCCGACAGCGCGCCGGAAAACACCTTCACGATCGACGCGGTCGACTCGGCGATGCCTTCGATGAAGCCCACCGCCAGCGTGGAGATGCCCAGCGTGCCCACCAGGTACACCGGCAGCAGCGCGTGGATCATCTCCGAGGAGATGTCCATCAACATCGACACCAGGCCCAGCGCCCAGATGCCGCGCGGAATCCGCCGCAGCACCGAGGCGCCGCTCATGCCGCGTGCTTCCGGCGCGGGGGCGCCTGGTGGCGGGACCGGGTGGTGGATCGCATCGGCAGGCGTTCGTGGGCCGGGTGACGTGGAGGGCGGTTCAGCGCGACAGGTCGATCGCGTAGGTGGCCGTGCCGTCGCCATGGTCCTTCACTTCGCGGATGGGGTCGAGTCCGTCCGCGCGGGCGATCCCGGCCTTGCCGCTGGCGCCGGTGAACACCACCGGCGCGGCGGTCTTCAGCGGCGCGAAGCGCCAGGAGCGCGCCGGCAGGTCGCGCGCGGCGATCTCGCGGTGCTGCTGCAGCCAGCGCGCCACGATCTCGCGCGTGCCGTCGGGGGCGCTCAGCACGATGCTGCTGCCGTCCAGCCCCGGGAAGCGGCCGCCGCCGCTGGCGCGGTAGTTGTTGGTGACCACGACGAAGGGCTGCCCGGGCTTCACCGGCTTGCCGTCGAACGTGAGCGACACGATGCGCTGGCCCGCAGGTTTCGACACGTCGATGACGTAGTGGACGCCGCCCTGGATCTGGTCGAAGTTGTAGCCGGGGAAGCGCGTGTTGACCAGTTCCTGCGCGTCGGTCTTCGCCGGGTCGATGCGGTTGAAGCGCTTGGCCGCCTCTTCCAGCCACGCCTTCACGCCGGCGCCGTCGGTCTTCACCGCGGCCAGCGTGTTCGGATAGAAGTAGAGGTCCGCCGCGCTGCGCAGGGTGAGCGGGCCGGGCGCCACGTCGGTGTAGTCGTCGGGGCCGCCAAAGCCGGTGCGGAATGCGGCGGCGGCGGAGAGCACCGGCACCTTCGCCAGTTCCGGATGCAGGCGCGGCAGCTCCGCGCGCACGTAGTCGCGCTGCGCGGCGTTGACCACGGCCAGCGCGCTCATGTTGCCCTCGTCCGCGAAATAGCTGGAAAGTCGCACGTCGCTGCGGCCTATCGGCGTGTTGACGTAGGCCACCGCGGCCTCCTGCACCTTCGCCACCAGCGGCGCGATCGCGGGGTCGGCCGCCACGCAGCTGGCGGCATCGCCGGGCTTGCTGCAGATCGGGCGCACCTCGCTGTGCGTCCGGTTCTTGTCGACGCTCCAGCGGCCGTCCCTGCGATCCAGCGCCAGCTCGATCACGCCCAGGTCCTTGCCGAAGAAGCCGCCCATCACCGCGGGCACGCCGTGCACGAAGCCGCGCACCGCGTCCACGTCCGGCATGTGCGCGAAGCGCGGGCCGGGGAACTCGGTGTGCGAGTGGCCCAGCAACAGCACGTCGATGCCCGGCACGCCGGCGAGGTGCCAGCCGGCATTTTCCATCGCGGGCGTGTACGGCGCGGTGTCCAGGCCGCCGTGCATCATCGCCACCACCAGGTCGGGATGCTGCGCCTCGATCTGCGGCAGGTACTTCTTCGCCGCCTCGACCACGCCGTCCACGCCGACCTTGCCGGCCAGGTTCTGCTTGTCCCACTGCAGGATGGGCGGCGGCGTGAAGCCGATGATCGCCACGCGCAGCGGCACGCTGGCGGTCCTGCCGTCCGGCAGCTGCACCGCGATCGGCTTGGTGAGCATGGTCCACGGCTTGAAGATGGGCGCGCCGTCGCGCGTGCTGTCCACGTTCGCCAGCACCAGCGGGAAATGCGGCCCGGCGCATTGCCGCCGTTCGCCGCCGTCCACGTTCATCGGCGTGCCGGTGACCTGCGAAAGCCAGCCCAGCCCGTAGTTGAACTCGTGGTTGCCCGCGGTGCCGCCGTCGTAGCCCACCGCGTCCATCGCGCGATAGATCGCCAGCTCCTGGTCGCAGGCCAGCTTCTGCACCTGCGCCTGCCAATCCGCCAGCACCGTGCCCTGGATGGTGTCGCCATTGTCGAACAGGAAGTTGTTCGGAAACTGCTTGCGCGCCGCGTCGATCAGCGTGGCCGTGCGCTCGAAGCCCAGCGACGGATCGGCCTTCTGCTTGTAGTAGTCGTAACCGAGGATGTTGGTGTGGAGGTCCGTGGTTTCCAGGATCGCCACCGTGGCCCGCGTGCCGTCGGGCAGGGCGGGCGCATGCGACGGCTGGTGGGCGCAGCCGGCGAGCAGGGTGGCGACGAGTAAGGCGAGTGCAGGGTGTCGTGCGGACATGCAAGGGCAATCATGGCGGTAGGGCCGCTGACGCTAGCAGATTCGTGTGACGCGCAGATGGGACAGGCGCAGCCGGTGACGTATTTGCGTGGCTCTTGGAACTTCGATCATCGCGATCCCCGGTGTACGGGTTTGATTGGCCTGCGCAGCAGTGAACAACGACGAAGGTACGCGAGCCGCAAAGACGCGATTTCCATGGGCCGGCACGGCAGCGAAGGCCTCCGTCGCGGACGGCGACACGCACGACATGCGCCCTCGAGTTGTCCAGCATCGTTCGCGGCGAGCGCCAACGGGTCTGCCTGCATGCGGTGTGCCGCCCCTTTGGCGGTGACTACAATGCGCAATCATTGCAGCCGTTGCTGGAGCGCCCGTCCATGGCCAGATTGACCATCCGCGATATGGACGATGACCTGGAGGCACTGCTGCGGCTGCGGGCGGCGCGGCACGGACTGTCGATGGAGGAGGAGGCGCAAAGCATCCTGCGGGCCGCGTTGGCGGGTCCTGTCCGGGACGATTCCGGCGCGGCGCTGTATGCGGCCATCCGCGCCCGGGTGGAGCCGCTGGGTGGCGTGGAACTGGGACTGCCATCCCGCGAGCCGCAACGCGATCCCCCGGGTTTCGACGCGCCGACCGCCGGCATCGCGCCGATCGATCCTTGGCATTGAACCACCCCGGAGTTTCTTGAAGCATCCCGGCGACAGGCGGGCCAGCCCGCCTTGGCGTATTCCGTCGCGTCGACCGGGCTGAATTTCTGCGCCGCGCGCGACTGGTCCAGGGCTTCCGCTTGTTCGTGCACCGGCATCGGCCGGTCGAATCGACCCGGCGGCTGACGCCCGGCGTGCCCTTCGACGAAAGTGGGGGGGCAATCCCGCTGCCGGCAAGATGCATGGTCCATGGGCAGGCCGGGGCGGCACGTTGCCGCGGGCGGCGCTTTGCCGCCCGCGCGCGAAACCGCGACAATGGCGCGTTTGTCGCGTGCCATCCCCATCGCCGCCAGAGAAGAGAGTCCCGCCGACCATGTCCGATACGCCGAAGATCATCTACACCCTCACCGACGAGGCGCCGTTCCTCGCCACGGCTTCGCTGCTGCCCATCGTGAAGGCGTTCACCGCCACCGCGGGCATCGCGGTCGAGACGCGCGACATCTCGCTGGCCGGCCGCATCCTGGCGCAGTTTCCGGATCGTCTGAAGGACGGGCAGAAGGTCGGCGACCACCTGGCCGAGCTGGGGCGCCTCGCCACCATGCCGGACGCGAACATCATCAAGCTGCCGAACATCAGCGCCTCGGTGCCGCAGCTGAAGGCGGCGATCAAGGAACTGCAGGCGCACGGTTTCGCGCTGCCGGATTATCCGGACGAGCCGAAGAACGATGCCGAGAAGGACGCCCGCGCCCGCTACGACAAGGTGAAGGGCAGCGCGGTGAACCCGGTGCTGCGCGAAGGCAACTCCGACCGCCGCGCGCCGCTCTCGGTGAAGAACTACGCGCGCAAGCATCCGCACAAGATGGGCGCGTGGAGCAAGGATTCGCAGACCCACGTGGCGCACATGGACGACGGCGACTTCTACGGCAGCGAGCAGTCCGCCGTGGTCGCCGCGCCCACCACGGTGAAGATCGAGTGGTTCGGCAAGGACGGCAGCAGCAAGCTGCTGAAGGACAAGCTGGCGCTGAAGGCGGGCGAGATCGTCGACGCCTCGGTGATGAGCCGCAAGGCGCTGGCCGCCTTCGTCGATGCGCAGATCGCGGACGCCAAGGCGAAGGGCGTGCTGTTCTCGCTGCACCTCAAGGCCACCATGATGAAGGTGTCCGATCCGATCATGTTCGGCGTGGCGGTGGGCGAGTTCTACAAGGACGTGCTGACGAAGCACGCCGATGCGCTGAAGCAGGCGGGCTTCAACCCGAACAACGGCATCGGCGACCTGTACGCGCGCCTCGACAGTCTGCCGGCCGCGACGCAGGCGGCGATCAAGGCCGACATCGCCGCCGAATACGCGCAGCGCCCGGCGCTGGCGATGGTGAACTCCGACAAGGGCATCACCAACCTGCACGTGCCCAGCGACGTGATCGTCGACGCCTCGATGCCGGCGATGATCCGCGACTCCGGCAAGATGTGGAACGCCGAAGGCAAGCTGCAGGACACCAAGGCGGTGATCCCCGACCGCTGCTACGCGGGCGTCTACCAGGCGGTGATCGAGGACTGCAAGGCGCACGGCGCCTACGACCCGACCACGATGGGCAGCGTGCCCAACGTGGGCCTGATGGCGCAGGCCGCCGAGGAATACGGCTCGCACGACAAGACCTTCCAGATCGCCGCCGACGGCACGGTCAAGGTCACCGACGAATCCGGCAAGGTGCTGCTGCAGCACGAGGTGGAGGCCGGCGACATCTGGCGCGCCTGCCAGGCCAAGGACGCGCCGGTGCAGGACTGGGTGAAGCTCGCGGTGAGCCGCGCGCGCCTGTCCAACACCCCGGCGGTGTTCTGGCTCGATCCCGTCCGCGCGCACGACCGCGAGCTGATCGCCAAGGTGGAGCTCTACCTCAAGGACCACGACACGACCGGCCTGGACATCCGCATCCTCGATCCGGTGGCGGCCACGAAGTTCTCGCTGGAACGCATCCGCAAGGGCCAGGACACCATCTCGGTCACCGGCAACGTGCTGCGCGACTACCTCACCGACCTGTTCCCGATCATGGAGCTGGGCACCAGCGCCAAGATGCTCTCCATCGTGCCGCTGATGGCCGGCGGCGGCCTGTTCGAAACCGGCGCCGGCGGCTCCGCGCCCAAGCACGTGCAGCAGTTCCTGGAAGAGGACTACCTGCGCTGGGATTCGCTGGGCGAGTATCTCGCGCTGGCCGCCTCGCTGGAACACCTCGCCGAGCACTACGGCAACCAGCGCGCCGCCGTGCTGGCGAAGACGCTGGACCAGGCCAACGGCAAGATCCTCGACAACAACAAGTCGCCCGCCCGCAAGGTCGGCGAACTCGACAACCGCGGCAGCCACTACTACCTCGCCCTGTACTGGTCGCAGGCGCTGGCCGCGCAGGACGAGGACGCCGAGCTGAAGGCGCGGTTCGCCCCGCTGGCCCAGGCGCTGGCCGCGGGCGAGGCGACCATCGTCGCCGAGTTGAACGGTGCGCAGGGCAAGCCCGTCGACATCAAGGGCTACTACCAGCCCGACCTGGAACTGGTGGGCAAGGCCATGCGGCCCAGCGCCACGTTCAACGCGGTGCTGGCGGGCTTGCAGTAAGGCCGGGCGTCAATCGTTGACGTGATGCGGAACGGGGCGCCTTGGCGCCCCGTTCTGTTTCGCAGGGTGCGTATTCCCAAGGCTAGTTGCGCTCAGGATGGTCTGCTTTTGCTCGCCATCCCAGCGAAGGCTGGGATCCAGTGCCTGCAAGCCACGGAACACAACGGCACTCGATGACCAGCTTCGCTGTTGTGAAGAGCCTGCCTTCGCAAAAATGACGAGCAGGCAGTCGATTGATCGGCCCCTCCCCAACTGGCAACACGAGCATCGACGATCGATTTGCGTCATGCCCTCGCTTCGGCGCAGGCCGCGTCGTCGATCGGGCATGTCCATTCAAACGCCGTTGCCTCGCCGCAGCGAAGAATGTGCGCTTGGCGCGGTCATGGCGCCGACGTTGGGCAGGCGATACGCTGCCCCGGCATCAAGAACGACCGACGAGGATGAACCCGATGCGCCGCTGGATCGTGCTGTTCTGTTTTGCGCTGACCGCACCGGTCATGTTTGCCATGCCCGAGCAGGTGCCATCGGCCGCGGCCACAGCCGCGACTCCGCAGGTTCCCAGCGACGTGCCCCTGCTGGCGCCGGTGGTGGTGAGCGGCGTGGTGCCGGGACCGGGCCTGTGGAAAGTCAGCAAGGGCGATCACGCGCTGTGGGTGCTGGGCACGCTGTCGCCGTTGCCGGGGCATATCCAGTGGGAGTCGCGCGAGGTGCAGCAGGTGCTCGCGCAATCGAAGCAGGTGCTGCTGGAACCGAAGATCAAGCTCAAGGCGGACGTCGGCTTCTTCGGCAAGCTCTTCCTGCTGCCCTCGGCCTACGGCGCGCGCAAGAATCCGGACGGCAAGACGCTGGACCAGGTGATGGATGCGCCGACCTATGCGCGCTGGCTGGTGCTGAAGCAGAAGTACGTCGGCGATGACAGCGGCATCGAGCGCTGGCGGCCGCTGTTCGCGGCGCAGGAGCTGTACAAGAAGGCGCTGAAGGCGAATGGCCTGAGCAACGACGGCGGCGTGTCGGGCGCGGTGGCCGCGCTGGCGAAGCAGGACGGCGTGCCGGAGACGCCGGTGGAATACCGAGTGGAAATCAAGCAGCCGCGCGAGGCGATCAAGGCGTTCAAGTCCGCGGCGCCCAGCGACCAGGAGTGCTTCAACCGCACGCTGGACAGCATCGAGCACGACCTGCCGGCGATGACCGCGCGTGCGAACGCCTGGGCCACCGGCGACCTGGAGGAATTGCGCCGCCTGCCGGACAGCCACCGTCGGGACGCCTGCGTCACCGCGGTCACCAGCGCCGGCTTCGCGCGGCAACTGGGCCTCGACGACGTGCCCGCGCAACTGCAGGCCGCGTGGCTGGCCGCGGCGCGCAAGTCGCTGGAAGACTACGCGACCAGTTTCGCGATGCTGCCGATGGGGGAGCTGCTCTCGCCCACCGGCTATCTCGCCAAACTCAAGGCGCAGGGCTACGAGGTGGAGGCGCCGATCGGGCTGGACGAAGCGCCGGCCGCCGCCGGAAGCGCCGCGCCTGCGGCGGCTCCGGCAAGCGGGCCCTGATCAGGCCACGCTGGCGCGATCCAGCGCGGCAACCTCGTCGGCGCCCAGCGTGAGCGACAGCGCGCCCAGCAGTTCCTGCAATTGCGGCACGCTGGTGGCGCTGGCGATCGGTGCGGTGATGGACGGGCGGGCGATCAGCCAGGCGAGCGCCACCTGCGCGGGCGTGGCGCCGTGCGCGGCGGCAATCGCGTCCAGTGCGGCGAGCACGCCGAGTCCGTGCGGATCGAGGAAGCGCTTCGCCGCGCCGCCGCGCGCGCTGCTCTTGGCGAGGTCGGCGGCGCTGCGGTATTTGCCGGAAAGGAAACCGCTGGCCAGCGCGTAGTAGCAGACCACGCCCAGGCCTTGCTTGCGCGCCAGCGGTTCGAGTTCCGCCTCGTAGCCGGCGCGTGCGACCAGGTTGTATTCCGGCTGCAGGCATTCGTAGCGGGGCAGGCCGTGTTGCGCCGACAGCGCCAGCGCATCGGCGAGGCGGTCGGCGTTGAAGTTGGAGGCGCCGATGGCGCGCAGCTTGCCTTCCTCGATCAGCCGCCCGAACTCGCCCAGCGTCTCGTGCATGGGCACGCTGGCGTCGTCCTGGTGGGCGAAGTAGAGATCGATGCGGTCGGTCTGCAGGCGCTGCAGCGAACCCTCCACCGCGGCGCGGATGTTGATCGGCGACAGGCCCGGATGCTCGACCCATTTCGCCACCTTGGTGGCGATCTGCACGCGGTCGCGCTTGCCGCTGCGCTTCAGCCACTTGCCGATGATGGTTTCCGATTCGCCGCCCCGGTTGCCCTGCACCCACGCGGAATAGACGTCGGCGGTGTCCACCATGCTGCCGCCGCCGTCGACGAAGGCGTCCAGCAGTTCGAACGAGCGCGCCTCGTCGGCGCTCCAGCCGAACACGTTGCCGCCGAACACCAGCGGGGCGATGGAAAGCGGCGAGCGGCCGATTGCGCGGGTTTGCATGGGGGATCTCCGGCGGCGGGAAACGACGCCGGCGGCCGCGCACGTCGCACGCGACCCGGCCGGCAGGGGATGCTGCCGACATGGGTGCGCACGGCCGTCGATCAAGGCGAGTTGATCGGGAACAGGTGGCGTGCCTTGCCGGCCACGGCGCGCCACGAATTGCGCCGGGCGACGGCATCGTCCTCGCACAATCGCCGGACCGCGGCGCACAGCGGCAGCGGGCGCCGGTCTTCGCGCGTCAACTCACGTATGAGTTCGGGGGAATGCACATGGCCTTGCTGCAGCAGCAGGCCGACGAAGGGCGAGCGCATGATGAATTCCTTGCAAGTGGATCGGGGACAACTGCAAGGTAGGGCGCGGCGCGGAGCCGAAAAAGCGATATCTTCGCAAGCCTGACTTGAGGGATGTTCAAGATGTCCAGGCTCTCGCTGGACCTGCTGCAGCAGTTCGTGCTGGTCGCCCGCCACGGCAAGCTGTCGCGCGCCGCGGAGCAGGCCCACCTCACCGTGAGCGCGCTCAGCCACCAGATGCGCCAGCTGGAGGAACGGCTGGGCCGGCGCCTGCTCGAACGCGGCCCGCGCGGCGTGAGCCTCACCGCGGAGGGCTGCCGCCTGCTCGACGCGGTGGGCGGGCACTTCGACGGCATCGAGCACGCGCTGTCCCGCTACCGCGAGCGCCACCACGACGCGCTCACGCTCAGCGCCCACGCCGGCGTCGTCTCCAGCTGGCTGGTGCCGCGGCTGCCCCGGCTGGTGGCGGCGCATCCGGAACTGGAGCTCAACCTGCAATCGAGTTCCACGCTGGTGCAGTTCGACCGCGAGCCGGTGGATGCCGCCGTGCGCTATGGCCGCGGCGAGTGGCCGGGCCTGCGCAGCGAGCGCCTGTTCGGCGAATGGGTGGCGCCGGTGGCGGCGCCCGCCTTGCTGGCACGCATGGGCGATGCCGATCCGCACGATCTCGCGCAGTGGCCGCTGCTGGGCGACCCCGATCCGCCGAACTTCTGGCGCAGCTGGTTCGAGCATTTCGGCGGCACGCCGCCGCGCCGCTACGTGGCGAATTTCGACAACCTCGAAGCGGTGCGGCATGCGGCGCTGGAAGGGCTGGGCGTGGCGATGGGGCGCATGGTCATGTCCAGGTCGCTGATCGACGCCGGCCGCCTGGTCGTGCTGGGCGAGCGCTACCTGCCGGTGAGCCATGCCTACTGGCTGGTCTACCCGCCGCGCTCGGAGCAGCACCGCGGCCTGCAGGTCTTCTGCGAATGGCTGCTGGCCGAGGCGGACGATTACCGCCGGCAGCTGCCGATGAAGGCGCACGAAGCCGTGCCGGAAGCCTGAGGCGGCGCGCATCGCTTAAAATCGTCGTGGCCGGCCACCTATGGGCCGGCATCATCCGATAGCGCAACCCATAAGGACTTCCTATGCAACGCACGGCCATCCTCGTCGACGGCGCCTTTTTCCTTGCCCGCTACCGCAAGGTGTGGGGCGAGCGCGACGCGAACGACGCGCGCACCGTGGCCAAGACCGCGTTCGGCATGGCGCTGGAGCACCTGAAGACGCTGGATCGTCCGCGCGATTCGCTGTACCGCATCTTCTTCTACGACTGCCCGCCGCTGGAAAAGAGTTTCGTGCGCCCGGTGAGCGGCGACATCGTGGACTTCGGCCGCAGCGGCGCCGCCGCGTTCCGCCGCGAGCTGCACGAGCAGCTGCGCCGCCAGCGCAAGATGGCGCTGCGGCTGGGCCGGCTCGCCGAACGCGGCGAGTGGAAGCTGAAGGTCAACGCCATGCAGCAATTGCGCGACGGCAGCCTGCGCTGGGACGAGCTGGGCGACGAGCACTACGAGCCGGACATGCGCCAGACCCAGGTGGACATGAAGATCGGCATCGACATCGCCGCGCTGGCGTACAAGCGGCAGGTGGACCAGATCGTGCTGGTGGCCGGCGACGCGGATTTCATCCCCGCCGCGAAGCTGGCGCGGCGCGAAGGCATCGACTTCATCCTCGACCCGATGTGGCACGGCATCGCCTCGGACCTGCACGAGCACATCGACGGGTTGCAGTCGGTATGTCCGCGGCCGTCCTGAACCGGGCGCGGCGTCAACCGCCCTGCACACGCCATCCCGCATACTGCGCGGACTCATCCATGCACGGGAGCCAGCCATGAAACGTTCCACTCTGTTCGCGTCGCTCGCCGCGTTGCTGCTGGCCACCGGCATGGCGGCGACGCCCAGCCACGCGCAGGAGGCGACCGCCGCCGGACGCGCAGCCGGCGCCGCCGGCCTCGACGCCGCGATCGCAGGCAGCTGGCGCACGCCCGCGAACCGTGCGCGCGACGTCTACCGCCATCCCGGGGCCACGCTGCAGTTCTTCGGCGTGCAGCCGGACCAGACCGTGATCGAGATACTCCCGGGCGGCGGCTGGTACACCGAGATCCTCGCGCCGCTGCTGCGCGACCACGGCCACTACATCGCCGCCGAGGCGGCGCCTGTCGGCGGCGAGGCGAAGCGCGACGACACGGCCTTGCGCAGGAAGCTGGCCGCCGATCCGGCCGCCTACGGCAAGGCGCGCATCGTCGAGTTCGATCCCAGGGCGCCGGTGTTCGGGCCGCCCGGCTCGGCCGACCGCGTGCTGACCTTCCGCAACGTGCACAACTGGGCGGAAGCCGGCACCGCGCCGGCGATGTTCAAGGCGTTCTTCGCCGTGCTCAAACCCGGTGGCGTGCTCGGCGTGACCGACCACCGCGCCGCGCCTGGGGCCAGCGAGGCCGCGGTGGAATCCAGCGGCTACCTGCCTACGGACTACGTGATCAAGCTCGCCACCGATGCAGGCTTCAAGCTCGAGGGCCAGAGCGAGATCAACGCGAACCCGAAGGACAATCGGGACCATCCCAAGGGCGTGTGGACCTTGCCGCCCACGCTGGCGCTGGGCGACAAGGATCGCGCGAAATACCAGGCCATCGGCGAATCGGACCGCATGACGCTGCGCTTCGTGAAGCCGGCGGCGCACTGAGCCGCCCGTTGCGCGTGCCATCGCCATGCTGATCGCGCTCAACAAGCCCTACGGCGTGTTGTGCCAGTTCACCAGCGACGACGGCCGGCCCACGCTGGTCGACTACGTGGGGCAGAAGGGCGTGTACGCGGCAGGCCGGCTGGACCACGACAGCGAAGGCCTGCTGCTGCTCACCGACGACGGCCGGCTGCAGCACCGCCTGGCCGATCCGCATCACAAGCAGCCCAAGACCTACCTGGTGCAGGTGGACGGCGCCATCGACGACGCGGCGCTGGCCGCGCTGCGCCGTGGCGTGCTGCTGAACGACGGCCCGACCTTGCCCACGCCTGCGGAACACGCCGAAGAACCGGACTGGCTGTGGCCGCGCGATCCGCCCGTGCGTTTCCGCAAGAGCATTCCCACCAGCTGGCTCACGCTCACGTTGCGCGAAGGGCGCAACCGGCAGGTGCGGCGCATGACCGCCGCGGTGGGCTTTCCCACGCTGCGGCTGATCCGCCTGCGCATCGGCGAACATGCGCTGGACGGCCTGGCGCCCGGCGAAACCCGCGTGCTCTCGCGCTAGGGATGGTGTGATTTTGCTCGTCGTCCCGGCGAAGGCCGGGACCCAGTGCCTGCAAGCCACGGAACATCAATGGACTGGATGACCCGCTTCGCTGTTGTGAAGCGCCTCTTGCGAGACCGGTCCTTCGGCCGTTGAAAACCGCAGGAATGACGAGCAGGCAGTCGATTGGTCAGTCCTTCGCCAGGGGCCGCGCCTGCGCCAGCGGCGGCAGGCCGAAGAACGCCTCCGCGGTGGCGGTGGTGTGCGCGGCCAGCGCCTCCACGGATTCGCCGCGGTCGCGCGCGATCTCTTCGGCGATGTGCCGCAGGTACATCGGCTCGTTGCGCCGGTGCGCGGGCTGCGGGCGCACCGTGCGCGGCAGCAGGTAGGGCGCGTCGGTCTCGATCATCAGCCGGTTGGCGGGGATCTCGCGCACCAGCTCGCGCAGGTGGGTGCCGCGGCGTTCGTCGCAGATCCAGCCGGTGATGCCGATGTGGCAGTCCAGCGCGAGGTAGTCGGCGAGCGCCTCGCGGGTATCGGTGAAGCAGTGCACCACCGCAGCCGGCAGCTTGTCGCGCCAGCGCTTTAGCAGCACGACGAAATCCGCGTGCGCGTCGCGCTGGTGCAGGAACACCGGCCTGCCCAGTTCCGCCGCGATCGCCAGCTGGTGTTCGAACACCTGCAACTGCACGTCGCGCGGCGAGTAGTTGCGGTGGTAGTCCAGTCCGGCCTCGCCCAGCGCGCGCACCGCAGGATCATGCGCAAGCTGGCGCAGCCGCGCCTCGGTGGCGTCGTCGTAGTCCACCGCATGGTGCGGATGCACGCCGGCGGTCGCCCACAGCACGCCCGGGTGGGCATGGGCCAGCGCGAGCGCGTGCTCGTTGCCTTCGCGCGAAGCCCCCGTGACGATCATCCTGCCGACGCCATGCGCCTGCGCGCGTTGCAGCGTGACATCGATGTCGTGACGGAACGATTCGTGGCCCAGGTTGGCGCCTATGTCCAGCAACTGCATGGGTAGATCCGGAATGGCCTGCGGACATTTTCGCAGACGCGCGGGAATCCGCCAGCGGCCGCATCCGAAGCGCTGACGAGGGCGTCGCGGCCGCGTTCACATCCTCTTCGCAAAAAATTTCGCACCGCGTATTGACCACCGCAAATACTTGCGGATACGTTGCGAGGTACGTCACGAAACGAGTCGCGAGGCTTGATCGGTGCGATTGCCGGCAGGCCCCCTTCCCGTGGGTTGGCAGGCGCTGTTTCCGCGCAGGGGGAGGAAACGGTATATGGCGCCCGACACGGGCGCCGACCACGCCGGACGGCCATAGCTGCCTCCGGTGCAATGGGGAGTCAGGCATGACGAAGCACTTGGGGCTCAAGGGTTTGCTTGCGGCCGCCGTGGCCATGGCATTTGCGATGCCGGCAACGGCGGCGGGCGCACCACAGTCGCAGGGATCGACGACGGCGCGTTTCGATGTCAGCGGCCTGCAGGACGGCGTCTCCTATGATCGTTTCATCGTCACCTATCGCGACGGCAGCACGCAGGCCGTGCAGAGCGGTGCGGCGGCGCAAGCCGTGGGCGCGGCGATCGACCGTGCCGGCCTGAACAGGGCGGCGCGTTCCCTGTCGGGCGTGCCATTGCAGGCGGTCGCGGCGCGCTACCAGCGCAAACTGGCGATAGGCGCGGACCTCATCCGCACCTCGCGCAAGCTCGATCGGGCCGAAGCGGCCGCGTTGATCGAGCAGATCGCCGCCGATCCGGCGGTGGCCTACGTCGAGCCCGACCTGCTGCGGCGGGCGGTGCGCGACATCCGCAGCCCTGACGCGCTGAGCCCGGCCACGTTCACCCCGAACGACCCCTACTACGCCAAATACCAGTGGGACCTGCAGACGCCCGACGGCGCCGCCGACGGGTTCGGCAACCCGAACTGGGGCGGCAGCAACGTCAACAACGCGTGGGACCTGGCCGACGGCACCGGCATCGTCATCGCCGTGCTGGACACCGGCATCACCACCCACGTCGACGTCGACACCACGCTGGGGGATGCCGGTTACGACTTCATCACCGATGCCTACGTCTCCGGCCGCGACGCGGACGGCCGCGTGCCCGGCGGCTGGGATATCGGCGACTGGACCGACACCGCGCCCTGGGTGAACGACGCCCAGTGCGTCAACGCCAACAACCCGGCCGAACCCAGCAGCTGGCACGGCACCCACGTCGCCAGCACCGCCGGCGCCGAGCGCACCAACAACGGCGTGGGCATGGCAGGCATCGCGCATGGCGCGAAGGTGCTGCCGCTGCGCGTGCTCGGCCATTGCGGCGGCTACGACAGCGACATCAACGACGCCATCGTGTGGGCCGCCGGCGGCAGCGTGAGCGGCCTGCCCGCGAACAGCCATCCCGCCCAGGTCATCAATCTCAGCCTCGGCGGCCGCGGTACCTGCACCGCCAGCAGTGCGGCGGCGCAGGCGATCGGCAAGGCCCGCGCACTCGGTGCGGTGGTGGTGGTGTCGGCCGGCAACAGCAATGCCGATGCCGCCGGCTACTCGCCGGCCGGTTGCCCCGGCGCAGTCGCCGTGGCGGCCACCGGCGTCACCAGCAAGCGCGCCTACTACTCCAACTACGGCAGCGTGGTGAAGATCGCCGCCCCCGGCGGCGGCGTCTACGCCAACGACGCCAGCAGCGGCAGCCAGGCGAACGACGGCTTCGTCTGGCAGGCGCTGAACAGCGGCAAGAGCACGCCGGTGGCGAACGACTCCAACTACGGCGGCTATGCCGGCACCTCGCAGGCCGCACCGCACGTCTCCGGCACGGTGGCCTTGATGCAGGGCGCGCGCCTGGCCGCGGACCTGCCGCTGATGAGTCCGGACGAAGTGCTCGGCGTCCTGCAGTCCACCGCGCTCGCGCCCAAGGTGACGCCGTCAGGCAGCCAGCCGATCGGTGCCGGCATCGTGGATGCCCACGCGGCAGTGACCAAGGCAGTGGGAGGCGGCGGCGACCCGGGCGATCCGACCGCGATTGCGCTCAGCAACGGCGTGTCGCTCACCGGCCAGTCCGGCAGTGCCGGGGCCAGCAAGGTCTACAAGCTGGATGTGCCGGCCGGGGCATTGGGCCTCAGCCTGCGTACGCTGGGCGGCACCGGCGACGTCTCGCTGTACGTGAAGCAGGGTGCGGCGGCCACCGCCGCCAGCTACGACTTCAAGTCGGCGCATCCGGGCAACAACGAGTCCGTGGTGATCACGCGACCCGCGGCCGGCACCTATTACGTCACCGTGGTGGGTGAAACCGCCTACAGCGGCGTGACGGTGCTGGGCAAGTTCACCGCCCCGCACTGAGCAAGCCGCTGCACCCGGTCTCCCGTCCCTGCGGCGGGAGACCGGCTCGTCTTCCGGTCATGGCGCGCCCTCCCGATCGGGAGCGGCGCCATCGCACGTACGCATGCATACGCCACCGACCGCCGGCTGCCACAGGCGCCCGGCCGGCTGGCCCCTCCGGTCTGAGTGGAGCATCCCATGAACAGGATTTACAGCAAGGTCTGGAACAAGTCGCTTGGCTGCCTCGTCGTCGCTTCCGAATTCGCCCGCGCCAACGGCAAGGGCGGCGCGTCCCGGCGCCTGCGCGCCTCGCTGGGCGCCCTGACCCTTGCGGCCGGCATCATGGGCAGCGCCCACGCCGCTGCGGTCGACCAGCCCGTGGTCGCCACGACGGTCGCCGCGACCGCCCCGGCTGCTGTCGCTCCCAACGAAGCCGCAAACCCGGACGGCAGCTTCGCCACCGGCAGCGGCACCGCCACCGGCGCGAACGCCACCGCCGTGGGCAAGGGCGCCACCGCCACCGGCAACGGCACCACCGCCGTGGGCGGCGCGAGCCAGGCGACCAAGGTCAGCGCCTCCGCGTTCGGCAACAACGCCAAGGCCGTCGAAACCAACGCCACGGCCCTGGGCGCGAACGCCCAGGCGCTGGGCGCCACCTCCAGCGCGATCGGTTCAAACGCCCAGGCACGTTCCCGCGGCGCCACCGCCGTCGGCTACGACAGCCGCGTGCTGGATACCGCCGACAACGGCACGGCGATCGGCAATGCCGCCCGCGCGAATGCCAGGAACAGCGTGGCGCTGGGCGCCGGCAGCATCGCCGATCGCGCGAACAGCGTGTCGGTGGGCGCGGCGGGCAGCGAACGCCAGATCACCAACGTGGCGGCCGGCACGCAGGCCACCGACGCGGTGAACCTGTCGCAGTTGAACGACACGGTCAGCAGCGCGACGCGCTTCTTCCAGGCAGACGGCGCGACCGACGGCAGCGAAGATGCGCTGGTGCTGGGCGAACACGGCGTGGCCGCGGGCGCGAGCGCGATGGCGAACGGCGCCGAGAGTGCGGCGCTGGGCTACAGCGCGGATGCGGAAGGGGCGGGCAGCGTGGCGATCGGCGCGCACAGCTTCGCGCTGGAAGCGCAGTCCACGGCGCTGGGCGCGAACGCGAACGCGCTGGGCGTGGGCAGCGTGGCGGTGGGCTACGGCAGCGTGGCCACGGGCACGAACAGCGTGGCGACCGGCAGCGGCAGCGTGGCGGCCGAGACCGGCGCCGCGGCCTACGGCAACGCGGCACAGGCGAATGGTGCGTACAGCTCGGCGCTGGGCACGGAATCGGTCGCCGGCGGCACGCAGGCACTGAGCGCGGGCTTCCGCGCCAGCGCCACGAACGACGGCGCCACGGCGCTGGGCAGCTACAGCCAGGCCGACGGCCGTCTCGGCACGGCGGTGGGCTACGGCGCCCAGGCCGTCAGCAACAACAGCGTGGCGGTGGGCGTCTCCAGCCAGGCCACCGGCATCGAAGCGGTGGCGATCGGCAGCCAGGCGGCAGCGACCGGCGACTACGGCGTGGCCGTGGGCGGTCGTGCCGATGTGGGCGACCTGCTGTTCGGCTTCCCCGGCCTGCTCTACCAGGGCACCACCAGCGCGGGCGTCGCCGCCAGCGCGTTCGGCAACGGCGCCATGGCCACCGGCCTGGGCGCCACCGCGATCGGCACCATGGCGCAGGCCGATGGCGTGCAGTCCACCGCACTGGGCGCGTTGGCCACGGCCGATCTCGACGGCGGGACCGCGCTGGGCAGCGGCAGCTACGCGGAAGGCGCGGACAGCACCACGGTGGGTTCCTTCGCGCACGCGCAGGCCGACAACAGCGTGGCGCTGGGAGCCAACAGCGTGGCCGACCGCGCGGACAGCGTGTCGGTGGGCGCGGTGGGCAGCGAACGCCAGATCACCAATGTCGCCGCCGGCACGCAGGACACCGACGCGGTGAACCTGTCGCAGTTGAACGACGCGGTGGGTGGTGCGACGCGCTTCTTCCAGGCGAACGGTGCCACCGACGGCAGCGAGGACGCACTGGTGCTGGGCGAGCACGGTGTGGCGGCGGGCGCGAGCGCGATGGCGAACGGCGCCGAGAGCGCGGCGCTGGGTTACAGCGCGGATGCGGAAGGGGCGAGCAGCGTGGCGATCGGCGCGCACAGCTTCGCGCTGGAAGCGCAGTCGACCGCGCTGGGCGCGAACGCGAACGCGCTGGGCGTGAATAGCGTGGCGGTGGGCTACGGCAGCGTGGCGGCGGGCGAGAACAGCGTGGCCACGGGCGCGAATGCGCAGGCCACGGGCGCCGACAGCGTGGCGACCGGCGCGAACAGCGTGGCGGCCGAGACCGGCGCCTCGGCCTACGGCAGTGCGGCGCAGGCGAATGGCGCGTACAGCTCGGCGCTGGGCACGGAGTCGGTTGCTGCCGGCACGCAGGCGACCGCGCTGGGCTTCCGCGCCAGCGCCACGAACGACGGCGCCACCGCGCTGGGCAGCTACTCGGAAGCGGCCGGTTTCCTCAGCACCGGCGTGGGCTACGGGGCCAATGCCTCGGGCGACTACGCATTTGCCGGCGGCGTGAGCGCCAACGCGGCGGGCGAGAGCAGCGTGGCGGTGGGCGAGGGCAGCGTGGCGAACGCCGACCAGAGCGTGGCCATCGGTGGCAGCGTGTTCGGTCTGTTCGGCACCGAGGCGAACGGCTTCGGAGCGGTGGCGGTGGGTGCCGGCAGCTATGCGTCGGCGGACGAAGCGACCGCGGTCGGCTGGCTGGCGGAAGCCGATGCCGTGGGCAGCACTGCGCTGGGTTCCGGCGCGTGGGTGCGCTCCAGCGCGAACAACGCGGTGGCGCTGGGCGCCGACTCGGTGGCGAGCCGGGCGAACAGCGTGTCGGTGGGCGACGCGGGTGCGGAACGCCAGATCACCAACGTGGCGGCCGGCACCGAAGCCACCGATGCGGTGAACAAGGGCCAGCTGGATGCGGTGGCGAACGCGACCGCGGTCGCCAGCCACCTGTTCACGGCTGACGGCGCCACCGACGGCAGCGAAGACGCACTGGCGTTGGGCGAGCACGGCGTGGCGGCGGGCGCGAGCGCGATGGCGAACGGCGCCGAGAGTGCGGCGCTGGGCTACAGCGCGGATGCGGAAGGTGCGAGCAGCGTGGCGATCGGCGCGCACAGCTTCGCGCTGGAGGCGCAGTCCACGGCACTGGGCGCGAACGCGAACGCGCTGGGCGTGGGCAGCGTGGCGACGGGTTACGGCAGCGTGGCGGCGGGCGCGAACAGCGTGGCCAATGGCAGCAACGCCCAGGCCAACGGTGCGGCCAGCGTGGCGGTCGGCGGCGTGGCCGTGGACGAGAACGGCAACCCGCTGCTGCAGGATGCCGATGGCAATCCGATCGTCGCCGCCGCCACCAGTTCGGGAGCGGGCGCTGCCGCGGTCGGCGCCAGTGCGGTCGCCGACGGGCTGGCCAGTGCCGCGTTCGGAGTGGGCGCCAGCGCCATCGGGCAGCAGGCCACGGCGGTGGGCGGCGTCGCCACCGCCGTCGGCAGCTTCGCCACCTCGGTCGGCTCGCAGAGCGCCGCGATCGGCAACGGCAGCCTGGCAGTGGGCGGCTCAGCCGACCTGATCCCCGGCCTGGGCTTCTACATCGACACCGTGGCCAGCGGCGAAAACGCCGCCGCGCTCGGCGCCGGCGCCCACGCGCTCGCGGACAACGCCACCGCGGTCGGTGCCATCACCGAAGCCGGCGGCATCGCCAGCACTGCGCTGGGCTACTTCGCCTACGCGCCGGCGGACAACGCCACCGCACTGGGCGCCAACAGCTGGGCCTCGGGCGCCAGCAGCGTCGCGATCGGCGACACCAGCACCGCGATGGCCGACAACAGCGTGGCGCTCGGTGCCAACAGCTGGGCCGACCGCGCGAACAGCGTGTCGGTGGGCGCGGTGGGCAGCGAACGCCAGATCACCAATGTCGCTGCCGGCACCGCGGCCACCGACGCGGTGAATCTGTCGCAGTTGAACGACACGGTCGGCAGTGCGACGCGCTTCTTCCAGGCAGACGGCGCGACCGACGGCAGCGAGGATGCGCTGGTGCTGGGCGAACATGGCGTGGCGGCGGGCGCGAGCGCGATGGCGAACGGCGCCGAGAGCGCGGCGCTGGGCTACAGCGCGGATGCGGAAGGGGCGAGCAGCGTGGCGATCGGCGCGCACAGCTTCGCGCTGGAAGCGCAGTCGACCGCGCTGGGCGCGAACGCGAACGCGCTGGGCGTGGGCAGCGTGGCGGTGGGCTACGGCAGCGTGGCCACGGGCACGAACAGCGTGGCGACCGGCAACGGCAGCGTGGCGGCCGAGACCGGCGCCGCGGCCTACGGCAACGCGGCACAGGCGAATGGCGCGTACAGCTCGGCGCTGGGCACGGAGTCGGTCGCCGGCGGCACGCAGGCGCTGAGCGCGGGCTTCCGCGCCAGCGCCACGAACGACGGCGCCACGGCGCTGGGCAGCTACAGCCAGGCCGACGGCCGTCTCGGCACGGCGGTGGGCTACGGCGCCCAGGCCGTCAGCAACAACAGCGTGGCGGTGGGCGTCTCCAGCCAGGCCACCGGCATCGAAGCGGTGGCGATCGGCAGCCAGGCGGCAGCGACCGGCGACTACGGCGTGGCCGTGGGCGGTCGTGCCGATGTGGGCGACCTGCTGTTCGGCTTCCCCGGCCTGCTCTACCAGGGCACCACCAGCGCGGGCGTCGCCGCCAGCGCGTTCGGCAACGGCGCCATGGCCACCGGCCTGGGCGCCACCGCGATCGGCACCATGGCGCAGGCCGATGGCGTGCAGTCCACCGCACTGGGCGCGTTGGCCACGGCCGATCTCGACGGCGGGACCGCGCTGGGCAGCGGCAGCTACGCGGAAGGCGCGGACAGCACCACGGTGGGTTCCTTCGCGCACGCGCAGGCCGACAACAGCGTGGCGCTGGGAGCCAACAGCGTGGCCGACCGCGCGGACAGCGTGTCGGTGGGCGCGGTGGGCAGCGAACGCCAGATCACCAATGTCGCCGCCGGCACGCAGGACACCGACGCGGTGAACCTGTCGCAGTTGAACGACGCGGTGGGTGGTGCGACGCGCTTCTTCCAGGCGAACGGTGCCACCGACGGCAGCGAGGACGCACTGGTGCTGGGCGAGCACGGTGTGGCGGCGGGCGCGAGCGCGATGGCGAACGGCGCCGAGAGCGCGGCGCTGGGTTACAGCGCGGATGCGGAAGGGGCGAGCAGCGTGGCGATCGGCGCGCACAGCTTCGCGCTGGAAGCGCAGTCGACCGCGCTGGGCGCGAACGCGAACGCGCTGGGCGTGAATAGCGTGGCGGTGGGCTACGGCAGCGTGGCGGCGGGCGAGAACAGCGTGGCCACGGGCGCGAATGCGCAGGCCACGGGCGCCGACAGCGTGGCGACCGGCGCGAACAGCGTGGCGGCCGAGACCGGCGCCTCGGCCTACGGCAGTGCGGCGCAGGCGAATGGCGCGTACAGCTCGGCGCTGGGTACGGAGTCGGTCGCTGCCGGCACGCAGGCGACCGCGCTGGGCTTCCGTGCCAGCGCCACGAACGACGGCGCCACCGCGCTGGGCAGCTACTCGGAAGCGGCCGGTTTCCTCAGCACCGGCGTGGGCTACGGGGCCAGTGCCTCGGGCGACTACGCCTACGCCGGCGGCACGGGTGCAGAGGCCAGCGGCACGAACAGCGTGGCGATCGGCAGGGGCAGCACGGCCAGCGGCAACCAGAGCGTGGTGGTGGGCGGTGCGGCCGGGGCGTTCGCCGCCGAAGCCAGCGGCACCGGTTCGTCCGGCCTGGGTGCGGGTGCCTGGGCCACCGGCAACTACGCCACCGCGCTGGGCTGGAATACCTGGGCGGACGGCGAGAGCAGCCTGGCGGTCGGCGAGAGCGCATTGGCAGCCGAACTGGGCGCGAGCGCCGTGGGCGCACAGGCCGAAGCCTGGGGCGCGCAATCCACCGCGATCGGTGCGGTTGCGGTCGCCGATGCGGACGGTGCCAGCGCGTTCGGCAGCGGCAGCTATGCGGCGGCCGCGGACAGCACGGCGGTGGGCTTCCTCGCCGCGGCCACAGCGGCGAACAGCGTGGCGCTGGGAGCGAACAGCGTGGCCGACCGGGCGAACACCGTGTCGGTAGGCAGCGCGGGTGCCGAACGCCAGATCGCCAACGTGGCGGCCGGCACCGAAGCCACCGATGCGGTGAACGTGGGCCAGTTGGAAGATGCGATCGGCGGCCTGGACAGCCAGATCGCGAATGCGGTGGCCTACGACGACGCCGGCAAGGCCAAGGTCACGCTGGCCGGCAGCGGCGGCACCACGCTGGCCAACGTGAAGGCCGGCGCGCTGGGTGCCACCAGCATGGAAGCGGTCAACGGCGGCCAGTTGTTCCGCTTCGGCGACGACCTCGCCCAGGCGCTGGGCGGCGGCGCCAGCATGGGCGCGGCCGGCTTCACGGGGCCGGTCTACACCTTGCAGGGCGGCAGCTACTACAACGTGGGCGATGCGCTGGGCGCGCTGGATGGCGCGATCGGCGGCCTCTCCTTCCGCATGGACAGCGCGGAGAAGACGCTTGCCGAAATCGGCAGCAAGGGCAACGGGAACGGCAACAATGGAAACGGAAACGGCAACGGAAACGGCAACGGCAACAACGGCAATGGAAACGGCAACGGCAAGGGCAACAGCACCGGCAGCGGCAATGGCCTGGCGGTGGGCCCGGGCAGCCTGGCCAAGGACAGCGGCGACATCGCGATCGGCAGCGGTGCGGTAGTCCACGCGGACAACAGCACCACGATAGGCACCGGCGCCAGCTCCACCGCGGCCGCCACCAACTCGGTCACGGTGGGCGCGAACGCGAGCAACGATGCCGCCTCCGGCGTGGCGCTGGGTTCCGGCGCCAGCGTGCAGGGTGGCACCGTCAATGCGGTGGCGCTGGGCGCGGGCTCGGTGGCGGACCGGGCGAACAGCGTGTCGGTGGGTGCGGCGGGCAGCGAACGCCAGATCACCAACGTGGCGGCCGGCACGCAGGCCACCGATGCGGCGAACAGCGGCCAGGTGCAGCAAGCCCTGGTCGATGCCAAGGCCTACGCCGATGCCGGCAACACGGCCGCGGTGAATACGGCCAAGGCGTATACCGACCAGAAGGTGGCCGGCCTCGCCACCGGTGCCGACCTGAACGGCCTGCGCAGCGAGGTCAACGACCAGTTCCGCGTGGTCAACCAGCGCATGAGCCGCATCGGCGCGATGGGCGCCGCGATGTCGCAGATGGCGTTCAGCACGCAAGGCATCGAAACGCCGAACCGCGTGGGCGTGGGCGTGGGCGGCTATCGCGGCCAGGCGGCGTTGTCGGTGGGCTTCTCGCGCTCGCTGTCGCGCAACGCGAACCTCTCCGTGGGAGCGGCGGTGAGCGGAAGCGAGGCGTCCGGCGGCGTTGGCCTGGGCATAGGCTGGTAGGCGGCGACCGTCCCGGTGGGGCGGGGCCAACAAGGAGAACGAAACCGGCGCCTGTGCGGGCGCCGGTTTTCTTTGTGCGCCGGGCACATGGTTGCGCGGGTTTCGCAAGAACTGCCGGGGTGAACCGCCGCGTGCGGCTGCGGTCGTACCGTTGACGGGGAGGGCACGCTACAGTGCTCGTCCGGTCGCGGATGGGCCGCAAGCGAGGGCGGGGCGGATGTTGGCGACAGCAGCGGCAGAGGGGACGGCGACGGCGGCGGACGAGCGCGAGGCCGCGGTGTGCGCGTTGCTGGTGGCGCGCGGGCGGCTGAAGGACGGCGACCTCGCGCGGGCGCGGCGGCTGCACGAGGAGGCCACCGAAGGCAGCCTGACGGCGCTGCTGGCGCGGCTCGGCCTGGTCAACGAGCGCGAACTGGCCGAGGCCTGGTCCGAGCTGCTGGGCGTACCGATGCTGGCCGCGCGCGACGCGCCGGAACTCGCCCCCACCGACCTCGAACTCTCGCTGCGCTTCCTCAAGCAGCAGCACGTGGTGCCGGTGAACGACGGCGCCGGCGGCCTCGCGCTGGTGGTGGCCGATCCCGCCGATCCCTACCCGTTGCAGGCGGTGACGCTGGCGGCCGGCCGCCCGGTGGCGCTGCGCATCGGCCTGCGCTCGGAAATCGACGACCTGATCGAGCGCTACTACGGCAGCGGCCGTTCCGCGATGGGCACCATCGTGGAGAACATCGACGGCGGCGCCGCCGAAGTGGACGACGTGGAACACCTGCGCGACCTCGCCAGCGAGGCGCCGGTGATCCGCCTGGTCAACCTGATCCTGCAGCGCGCCGTCGAGCAGCGCGCTTCCGACGTGCACATCGAGCCGTTCGAGAACCGCCTCAAGGTGCGCTACCGCATCGACGGCGTGCTGCACGAGGTGGAGGCGCCGCCGGCCTCGTCCACCGCGGCGGTGATCTCGCGCGTGAAGATCATGGCCAAGCTCAACATCGCCGAGCGCCGCCTGCCGCAGGACGGCCGCATCCAGCTGCGCGTGCAGGGCAAGGAGCTGGACCTGCGCGTGTCCACCGTGCCGACCAGCTTCGGCGAGTCGGTGGTGATGCGCATCCTGGATCGCGAATCGGTGGTGTTCGACTTCGCCTCGCTGGGCTTCACCGACAGCTTCCAGTCGCGCTTCGTCGACGTGCTGCAGCGCCCGCACGGCATCCTGCTGGTCACCGGCCCCACCGGCTCGGGCAAGACCACCACACTGTACACCGCGCTGTCGAAGATCAACACGCCCGACGTGAAGATCATCACCGTCGAGGACCCGGTCGAATACCAGCTCGAAGGCATCAACCAGATCCAGGCCAAGCCGCAGATCGGGCTGGACTTCGCCGCGGCGCTGCGCTCCATCGTGCGCCAGGACCCGGACGTGATCATGATCGGCGAGATGCGCGACCTGGAAACCTGCCGCATCGCGATCCAGTCCGCGCTCACCGGCCACTTGGTGCTTTCCACGCTGCACACCAACAGCGCGGCGGGCGGCATCACGCGCCTGCTGGACATGGGCGTGGAGGATTACCTGCTCGGCTCCACCGTCAACGGCATCCTCGCGCAGCGCCTGGTGCGGCGGCTCGACCCGGAGACGGCGGTGTCCTACGAACCCTCGCCCGAGGTGATCGCGCAGTTCGAGCTGGAGAAGTACGCGGGCGGCAAGCCGATCCGCCTGTGGAAGCCCGGCTCCAGCGCGGCCAACCCCAGCGGTTACCGCGGCCGCCAGGCCATCATGGAATTCCTGGTGATGAGCGACCCGCTGCGCCGTCTCGTGATGCAGCGCGCCGACGCCGGCGAGGTCGAGAAGCAGGCGCGCGCCGAAGGCATGCGCACCATGTACGAGGACGGCATCGCGAAGTCGCTCGCCGGCGTCACCACGCTGGAGGAGGTGCTGCGTGTCACGCAGGAAGGCTGACCCTCTCCTTTCCCTCATGCGGGGAAAAGCCCCCTCTCCCCTCCGGGGAGAGGGCTGGGGTGAGGGGCCGCTCTTGCCGGAAACCTGCTTCGAGCAAGCTTTGTGGCAAGCACCCGCCCCTCACCTCAATCCTCTCCCCGAAGGGGAGAGGAGGTCGGCAGCGTGAGCCAGTTCCAGTACAAGGCTGTAAGCGAAGCCGGCGAGTTGCTGCAGGGCCGGATGGAGGCCGCCAGCGTCGAGGAAGTGGTGGCGCGGCTGCAGGACCAGGGCCACACGCCGCTGGAGGCGCAGGCCGCCGACGCGCTGGGCGGCGGTTCCGGTTTCGCGGCGCTGTTCAAGCGCGGGCCGTTCACCGGCGACCAGCTTGCGCAGTTCACCCACCAGCTGGCGACGCTGCTGGGCGCGGGCCAACCGCTGGACCGCGCGCTGGGCATCCTGCTCGACCTGCCCGAGGGCGAGCGCGCGAAGAAGCTGATCGAGCGCGTGCGCGACCGCGTGCGCGGCGGGATGCCGCTGTCCCAGGCGCTGGACGAGGAACACGGCGTGTTCCCCAAGCTGTACATCGCGCTGGTGCGCGCGGGCGAGGCGGGCGGTTCGCTGGAGGAAACGCTGCGCCGGCTCGCCGATTACCTCGAACGCTCGCAGCAGCTGCGCGGCAGCATCGTCAACGCGCTGATCTATCCGGCCTTCCTGCTGGTCGGCGTGCTGGGCTCGCTGGTGCTGCTGCTGGCCTACGTGGTGCCGCAGTTCGTGCCGATCTTCGAGGACATGCAGGTGCCGCTGCCGTGGATCACCAAGGCGGTGCTGCTGCTGGGCCAGACCTTGCAGGCGTGGTGGTGGCTGATCCTGCTGCTGCTGGTCGGCGGCGTGTTCCTGCTGCGCGCGCGCCTGCGCGATCCCGCGGTGCGGCTGGCCTGGGACGCGCGCATGCTGCGCATGCGCGTGGCCGGTCCGCTGCTGCTCAAGGTGCAGACCGCGCGCATCGCCCGCACGCTGGGCACGCTGCTGAAGAACGGCGTGCCGCTGCTGGGCGCGCTGACGATCGCGCGCCAGGTCACCGCGAACCGTGCGCTGGACGCGGGGCTGGTGCAGGCCCACGACCAGGTGAAGGAAGGCTCGGGACTGGGCTTCGCGCTGGGGCAGGCCAAGGTGTTCCCGCGCCTCGCGCTGCAGATGGTGCAGGTGGGCGAGGAGGCCGGCGAACTGGACGGCATGCTGCTCAAGGTGGCCGACACCTTCGAGCTGGAAAGCCGCCGCTCCATCGACCGCCTGCTCGCCGCCCTGGTGCCCGCGCTCACCGTGGTGATGACCGTGATGGTGGGCTTCATCATGGCCGCGATCCTGCTGCCGCTGCTCAGCCTCACCAGCAACATCCAGTAGCACGTTCCCGATTCCGACAACCGATGCCACGAGGTCATTCCATGCAGTACAGACACCCCCGCACCCGGCGCCGCAACGCCGGCTTCACCCTGCTGGAAATGCTCGCGGTGATCGTGCTGATCGGCATCGTGGGCACCGTGGTGGTGACCCAGGTCGGCAAGAACATGGACAAGGGCAAGTACGGCGCCGGCAAGGCGCAGCTGGTCACCTTGAGCCAGAAGGTCGAGAACTACGCGCTGGACAACGGCACGCCGCCCCAGCAACTGCAGGACCTGGTGACCAAGCCGGCGAACGCGCCGAACTGGCAGGGCCCGTATGCGAAGGACTCCGAGCTGAAAGACCCCTGGAGCCACGCCTTCGGCTACAAGTACCCCGGCGAGCACGGCAACTTCGACCTGATCTTCTACGGCCGCGACGGCAAGCCCGGCGGCGACGGCTACGACAAGGACGTGGGTAACTGGCAATGAAGCCGGGAGTCGGGAGTCGGGAGTCGGGATTCGCAAAAGCTGCAGGCTCGCGCGATCCCGCCTTGCCCTATCCCGTATCCCGTGTCCCGAATCCCGGCAGCGGCTTCACGCTGCTGGAAATGCTGGTGGTGATCCTGCTGATCGGCATCGCGGCGGCGGCGGTGTCGGTGTCGGTGACGCAGGGGCTGGCCAGCGCGCGCATCAATGCGGCCAGCGGCGAGATCGCCGCCGCGCTGCGCGCCACCCGCGCGCAGGCGATCGTGCAGGGCAGGGAACAGTATTTCGACGTGGACACCCGCGGCGACACCTACAGCGATGCGAAGCGCAAGGATGTGCGCCTGCCGAAAGGCCTGAAGCTCTCCATCACCAGCGCGCTGGAAGATCGCCCGGACACGCACACCGGACGCATCCGCTTCTTCCCCGACGGCAGCTCCACCGGCGGCCACATTACCTTGCAGAGCGGCCAGCGCCAATGGCGCATCAACGTGTCCTGGCTGACCGGCCAGGTGGCGGTGGTGGACAAGGTGGCGGTGCGATGAGCGACGGGACTCGGTATTGGGGATGCGGGATTCGCGAAAGCCGCAGGCTCGCGGGAGCGCGCCTTGCCGAATCCCGTATCCCCCATCCCCCATCCCGCCAGCAGGGCTTCTCCCTGCTGGAAGTGATCGCCGCGATGCTGCTGCTGGCGATCGCTTTCGCCGCGTTGATGAAGGTGGCCGGCGGCGCGATCGCGCTGTCGCGCAACGCGGCCGCGCACGACGAGGCCGCGCTGTGGGCGCGCAGCCTGCTGGACAGCGCGTTCGTCACCGAGCCGCTGGTGCCCGGCCAGCGCAGCGGCCGCTTCGACGAGCGCTACCGCTGGACGCTGGACGTGACGCCGTGGCAAGTGCCCGGTGCGCAGCCCAGCACCTCGGCCCAGTTGTACCGGCTGGACCTGGCGGTGCAGTGGGGCAGCACCGCGCATCCACAGGTGGCGCACTTCGACACGCTGCGGCTGGGCCGGCCGCAGGTGGCGGTGGGGGCGCCATGAAGCGGCAGCGCGGCTTCACCCTGCTGGAAGTGCTGGGCGCGCTGGCCTTGCTGGCCTTGCTGCTGGTGGGCGTGTACGCCGGCGTGCGCAGCGCGATCCATGGCGTGCGCTCGGGCAGCGCGGCGATCGCGCGGGCCGACCAGATCGGTTCGGCGCAGCGCTTCCTGCGCAGCGAACTGGCCCAGGCGCTGGCGCAGCCGATCGCCCGCGACGAGCGCGGCCAGGCGGTGTTCTTCGTGGGCAGCGAGCACGAGATGCGCTACGTGGCGCCGCTGCCCGGCTACCTCGGCAAGCTGGGCCCGCAGTTGCAGGTGCTGCAACTGGTCGACGACGGCGCGGGCGGCCAGCGGCTGGAACTCAGCCTTGCGCTGCTGCCGCCGGATGGCCAGCCGCCCAGGCCGCTGGGCACGCCGCAGGTGCTGCTGGACCACATCCGCGGCGGCGGTTTCAGCTACCGCGGCAACGACGCGCAGAATCGTGCGGTGCCGTGGAGCGCGGACTGGAAGGACGGCAGCCGCCTGCCGCAACTGGTGCGCATCCGCCTGCGCACGCAGGGCACGCAGCGCTGGCCGGAGCTGGACGTGCCGCTGCGGGTGGACGCCTCGGCCGTGGTGGGCCGGGTCGGCCTGCTGCCGAACAGCGTGATGCCGTTGCGGGGAGTGCAATGAGGCGGCGTTCGCGGCAACGCGGCGTGGCCCTGCTGCTGGTGCTGTGGGCCTGCACCCTGCTGGCGATCCTGCTGGGCGGCTACGCCGTGCTGGCACGCACCGCCGCGCTGCAGTCGCGTTACCAGTTCGCCCAGACCCGGGCCCACTACGCCGCCGAGGCGGGGCTGATGCGCGCGCTCTACGCCATGCAGGGCGGCGACGCCAGGCAACGCTGGATCGGCGACGGCCGCAGCTATCCGTTCCGTTTCGACGACGCCGCGGTGCAGGTCGCCATCGTCGACGAGGAAGGCAAGGTCGACATCAACGTGGCCCCCCCGGACGTGTTGCGGGCGCTGTTCCATGCCGCCGGACTGGACCCTGCCGCCGCCGCAGGGCTCGCCGCCAACGTGGTGGACTGGCGCAGCTTCGTCACCGAACCGGGCCAGATCGGCCGGGGCCGCGCCACCTACGAGGCGGCCGGGCGCGACTACGGTCCGCGCCACGGCCCGTTCGCGAGCCTGCAGGAACTGCAGCTGGTGCTGGGCATGACGCCGGAGCTGTACCGCAAGCTGGAGCCGGCGATCACGATCTGGTCCGGCCGGGCCATACCCGATCCGAACAGCGCGCCGCCGCTGGCGCTGGCCGCGATTCCCGGGCTCGCCCCGCAGCAGTTGCAGGCGGTGCAGGCCGCCCGGCAGCGCAATGCCGTTGCCGGCACGTCACCTATCGGAGGCGGAATCACGCATAGTATTCGTTCGCAGGCCGAACTGGCCGACGGAACGCGCGCGGTGATCCGCGCCACGATACGCTTTCAGGCAAGCGGGATGGGCGCGCAGCCCTACACGGTGCTGCGCTGGCAGGAGGGTGACGGGGAATGAGTGCTGCAACGCCAACGCTGCGGCCGCTGCTGGAGCGCTTGCGCCAGGGCTGGCGCGCCACCCCCCTGCCGGGCTTCTTCGCCTGGTGGGGCGGCGAGCTGCACGCGCTGCTGCCGCAACGCTGGCGCGCGGCGCTGGCCGACGGGGCGGTCTGGCACCTGCTGCAAGCGGTCGAGGGCGACTGGCGGCTGCGCCGCGCGGGCCAGGCCGAACCGCTGGCGCGCTGGAGCGACCGGCTGGACGCCGCCGCGCAGCAGGCCGCGCTGGCCGCGGCGTGGCAGGGCACCGATCCCGAGGATCGCCGCCTGGCCTTGCTGCTGCCCGCGGGCGCGGTGCTGCGCCGGGTGCTGCAACTGCCGCTGGCCGCGCGCGGCAAGCTGCACCAGGTCGCGGCCTACGAGATGGACCGGCAGACCCCGTTCAGCGCCGCGCAGGTGCACTACGCCGTGCGCGAGCTGGCGCAGCCGGCCGCGCCCGGACGCTGCGCGGTTGAGCTGCTGGCGGTGCGGCGCGACACGCTGGACCCGCTGCTGGCCCGGCTTGTCGCGCTGGGCATCACGGTCGACGCGGTGGACCTGCCGCAGGGCGACGGTCGGCTCGGCGTGAACCTGTTGCCGCCGGAGCAGGCGCCGCACCGCACGCGGCCGCGGCTGCGGCTGAACCTCGCGTTGGCCGCGGGTTGCGCGCTGCTGCTGCTGTTCGCGATGGGCAGCTGGCTGCACAACCGCGAAAGCGCGCTGGCGCAGATGCAGGCGCAGGTGGACGAGATGCACGGCGAGGCGCAGCGGGTCGCCGCGCTGCGCCGGCAGTTGCAGGACGACGCCGGCGCGGCGGGCTTCCTGGTGCAGCGCAAGGCACAGCGCGCCACCGTGCTGGGCGTGCTGCTCGACCTCACCCGGCGTCTGCCGGCGACCGCGTGGCTGGAGCGCTTCAGCCTGGACGACAACGGGCAGGTCGGCTTCCAGGGCCAGAGTCCGCAGGCGGCCAAGCTGCTGGACCTGCTCAAGGGCTCGCCGCTGATCGACAACGCGAACTTCCAGGGCAGCATCCAGTCCGATCCGTCCACCGGCAAGGAACGCTTCTACATGGTGGCGCAACTGCACAAGGCGGCACCGTCGCGCGGCAGCGCCAGCCAGCCGGCCGACGCGGGGAGCGCGCCGTGAAGACGCTGAAACTCACGCCGCGCGACAGCCGCATCGCGGCGGTCGGCCTGCTGCTGCTGGCGCTGGCGCTGGCCTATTTCCTGCTGCTGCACTGGTGGTTCGTGGCGCCGCTGCGCGACGTCTCGGCGCAGATGGACGATCTGCGCGACACCCAGAGCCGCTACGCCGCGGCGATCGCCGAGAAGCCGCAGCTGGAACGGCGCATCGCCGCGCTGGGCGCCGGCCAGGCGGCCAGCAGCGCGTTCCTGCCCGACGACGACCCGAACACCGCCGCCGCCGACCTGATGCAGCGCGTGGTGGACGCGGTAGGCGCCCACACCGAGGGAGGCAGCTGCACGGTGACGCAGAAGATGCCGGTGCCCAACCCGGCTTCCGCCTCGGGCGAGCCCTACCGCAAGGCGGCGGTGAGCATCAACCTGAGTTGCGACATCGAACCCCTGGTCGGCGTGCTGCAGGCGCTGGAGCAGGGCACGCCCTACCTGTTCGTGGACAACCTCAACATCTACCGCAACCCGGTGGCGGCGCGGCAGGGCAACGGGCCGTCGCTGGAAGTGCAGTTCACGCTGTCGGGCTATGTGCGACCGGCGAACGGCGCCACCAGTGGTACCGCGTCCGCGGCGGCCGCATCGGCGCCCGAACCGGACGACGCGGCCGACGCGCCGGAGGCGACGCCATGAACGCCGCCAGCCAACGCCGGCTGACTCCGGCCCTGGTGATCCTGGCGCTGCTGCTGGGCGCATCGTGGCTGCTGCTGCTGGCCGGATTCGGCCGCAGCGTGCACTGGGATGCGCCGCGCGCCGCCGCGCCGCCGCCCGCATCCGGCCGGCACGCGGCCCTGCCGCCGCCGCTGCCGCTGGCGGAGTTCGCGCCGGTATGGCAGCAATCCCTGTTCAGCCCCGACCGCAAGCCCGAGGCGCACGTCGCCAGCGGCGGCAGCAGCCTGGGCGACCTGCAGCTCACCGGCATCATCCTCACCCCGCAACTGCGCATGGCCTTGCTGCACGACACGAGCGGCCACAAGGAGCTGCGCCTGCGCGAAGGCCAGGCGCTGCCCGACGGCAGCCTCAGCCTGGTCGAGGTGAAGACGCGTTCGGTGATCCTGGACTCCAGCCAGGGCCGCACCGAATTGAAACTGCCTGCCGGCGCGCCCATCGACGCCGCCAAGGCCGCCTCGGCCCCGGCACCGGCGGCGGAAGCCGACGCCGAACCCGCGCCCGCATCCAGCCCTTCCGGCGCCGACGCCGTGCAGCGGGTGCTGCCGCTGGGCCAAGGCGCGGCGCCCCCGGTGCAGCCCGAATACAGTCCGCAGCAGCTCGAGCGGCTGCGCAAACTCAAGGCCGCCATCCTGCAGCGCCGCGCCGGCGGCACTACCGCGAAACCCGAAGGAGTCCACTGACCATGTCCCACCAGTACCCTTCCGTGCGTTCGCGGCCGCCGGGCCGCCACCCATCCGGCCTGATGCGCGCCGCGGCGCTGGCGGCGCTGGTCCTGCTGGCCGGTTGCGCCAGCATGCCGCCGCAACCGGACGATGCCTCGCTGCAGCGCGAGGCGATGGCCGGCACCCATGCGCCGGTGCCGGCGCCGCTGCCGCTGGACAACGACCAGACCACCACCTCGAATGCGGCGGTGCTGCCGCAGATCAGCCGCGGCAGCGGCCAGTTCGTGCGGCCGACGGCGCTGGCCACGCCGCGGCCGGCGGTGTCCGGTTCGAACGGCGTCACCTTCAACTTCGAGAACCAGCCGGTGCAGGCGGTGGTGAAGGCGATCCTGGGCGACCTGCTGAAGAAGAACTACACCATCGTGCCCGGCGTGCAGGGCAACATCTCGTTCTCCACCGCGGAGCCGGTGGACGCCAACCAGGCGCTGCCCATCCTGGAGACGCTGCTGTCGTGGACCAACAACGCGCTGGTCGAGCGCGGCGGCAGCTACGTGGTGCTGCCGGCGAAGGACGCGGTGGGCGGCAACCTGGTGCCCAGCCTCCGCGCGACGGCGCCCAGCGGCGGCCTGCAGGCGCGGCTGTTCCCGCTGCACTACATCGCCGCCGCGGAGATGCAGAAGCTGATCAAGCCGTTCGCGCGGCCGGATGCGGTGCTGCTGGTCGATCCCGCCCGCAACGTGATCGTGATGTCCGGCACGCCGGAGGAACTGGCCAACTACCAGCGCACCGTGCGCACCTTCGACGTGGACTGGCTGCGCGGCATGTCGGTGGGCGTGTTCAACCTGCAGCACGCCGACGTCGAGCAGCTGATGCCCAAGCTGGACGAGATGTTCGGCTCCAAGGGCGACACGCCGCTGGCCGGCATGGTGCGCTTCATCCCGATCAAGCGCACCAATGCGCTGGTGGTGATCAGCACGCAGCCGAACTACGTGGACGAGGTGGGCGGCTGGATCGCCCGCATCGACCAGGGCGGCGGCAACCAGCCGCAGACCTACGTGTACGACGTGCGCAACATCAAGGCGTCCGACCTCGCGAAATACCTTGCGCAGATCTACGCCAGCAACGGCGGCGGCGGATCCGGCGGCGGCGAAGTCGGCCCCGGCCTCGCGTCCGGCACGCTGGGCAGCGCCGACAACGCGCGCGGCTCGGCCAGCGGCATGGGCAGCGCCGCGGGCAGCTTCGGCAGCAGCAATGCCGGCGGCCTGGGCAGCATCAGCAACGGCCCCGGCGGCATCGGCGGCAACGGCGGCGGGCTGGGCGGCAACGGCCTGGGCGGCGGCCTGGGCAACGGCTTGGGCGGCGTGTCCGGCGGCGCGGTCTCGTCCACCACCTACGGCAACGCCAACCAGGCCAGCCAGGACCAGCAGTACGTCTCGCAGGACGGCAGCATCCGCATCGGCTCGGTGGACGCGAACAACCAGCTGCTGGTGCGTGCGCGGCCTTCGCAGTGGGCCGAGATCGAGGCGGCGATCAAGCGGCTGGACACGATCCCGCTGCAGGTGCAGATCGAGACGCGCATCCTGGAAGTGAACCTCACCGGCGAGTTCCAGTTCGGCGTGCAGTGGTACCTGCAAGGCCTCACCGGCAGCACCAGCACCACGGACGCCAACGGCAACGTCACGATCACCCCGGGCCAGCCCTACCGCCATCGCCAGGCCGCGCTGGGCGGCGGCGGGAATACCTTCGGCGGCGAGCCGCTGTTCTACTCCTTCATCAACAGCAAGATGCAGGTGGCGGTGCGCGCGATGGAGAACAGCGGCAACACCAAGACGCTGTCCGCGCCCTCGCTGGTGGTGATGAACAACCAGCCGGCGATGATCCAGGTGGGCAACCAGGTGCCGGTGAACCAGAGCTACATCACCCCCGGCCTCGGCACCGGCGGCACCACCATCGGCACGCTGGGCCAGGTGCAATACCTCAACACCGGCGTGATCCTCCAGGTGGTGCCGCGGGTGAATCCGGGCGGCCTGGTCTACCTCGACGTCAAGCAGCAGGTGAGCAACCCCACCACCAAGGACACGAACGGCAACTACACCATCTCCGACCGCAGCATGCAGACCCAGGTGGCGGTGCAGAGCGGCCAGACGGTGTTGCTGGGCGGCCTGATCCAGCAGAACGAGGGCACCACCGACACCGGCGTGCCCGGCCTCAACCGGGTGCCCATCCTCGGCCGCCTGTTCGGCACCACCAGCCGCAACCGCGACCGCACCGAGCTGATCGTGCTGATCACCCCGCGGGTGATCCGCAACAGCGAGGAGGCGCGCCAGATCACCGACGACTACCAGCAGGGCTTCGAATCGCTGAAGCCGCTGCGCACGGAAACGCGGGCCGTCGCACCGGCGCCGGCGCCGGCGAGCGCCACGCAGACCGCACCGTTGAAGCACTGATCCCGGGCAGGCTCATGGCAGCCGGTATCATCGGCGCGCCATGAGTTCCGCCGAACCGACCTTTCCGATCGCCCCGCTGCTCCCCGAGATCCGCGCGTCGCTTGCCGCGACGCCGCGGCTGGTGCTGGAGGCGCCGCCGGGTGCGGGCAAGACCACCCAGGTGCCGCTGGCGCTGCTCGACGCGCCATGGCTGGCCGGCGGCAGGATCGTGATGCTGGAGCCGCGCCGCATCGCCGCGCGCGCCGCCGCGCAGTTCATGGCGCGACAATTGGGCGAGGACGTCGGGCAGAGGGTGGGCTATCGCATCCGCTTCGAAGCCAGGACCAGCGCGGCCACGCGCATCGAGGTGGTCACCGAGGGCATCCTCACGCGGCTGATCCAGGACGATCCGGAACTCGCCGGTATCGGCGCCATCCTGTTCGACGAATTCCACGAGCGCCACCTTGCCGGCGACCTCGGCGCCGCGCTGGCGCTGGACGTGCAGGCCACGCTGCGGCCGGATCTTCGCCTCGTGGTGATGTCCGCCACGCTGGACGGCGAGCGCATCGCGCGCTGGCTCGACGCGCCGCGCATCACCAGCCCCGGCCGCAGTTTTCCCGTGCGCATCGAGCATCCGCCGGCGCGGACGCAGGAGGGCGTGGAGCATCACCTTGCACGCGTGGCGCGGCAGGCGCTGGCGGAGAACGACGGCGACGTGCTGGCCTTCCTGCCGGGGCGCCGCGAGATCGCGCGGACGCAGGCGATCCTCGAAGAAACCGTTGCGCGCGACGCGGAGCTTTTGCTCCCCTCTCCCTCGGGGAGAGGGGTTGGGGGAGAGGATACGGGCGGAGCGGGACATCGCGCTTCGCCCGCACCCTCTCCCGCCCCTGCCGGGGCACCCTCTCCCGTAGGGAGAGGGGAGGGCATGCATCTCGAAATCGTGCCGCTGCACGGCGAACTGTCGCTGGCCGAGCAGCAGTGGGCGCTGGCGCCCGCGGAGCCAGGCCCATTCGCCGGGCTCAGGACAGGCACGCGCCGCATCGTGCTGGCGACCAACGTGGCCGAGTCCAGCGTCACCCTGCCGGGCATCCGCGCGGTGATCGACGCCGGCCTCGCACGCGAGCCGCGCTTCGATCCGAACTCCGGCTTCACCCGCCTGGAAACCGTCGCCATCTCGCAGGCCTCGGCCGACCAGCGCGCGGGCCGCGCGGGGCGCGTGGCCGAGGGCACGGCCTATCGGCTGTGGCCGCAGAGCAAGCGGCTCGATTCCGCGCGCACGGCGGAGATCGCACAGGCGGAACTCTCCGGCCTTGCGTTGGAGCTGGCGGCCTGGGGCATCACGGCGGGCAGCAGCGACACGCTGCCATGGCTGGATGCGCCGCCGTCCGGCGCGCTGGCGCAGGCGCGCGAGCTGCTGGCGAATCTCGGTGCACTGGATGACGACGGCCGCATCGCCGCGCTGGGGCGGCGCATGCTGGAACTGGGTGCCACGCCGCGGCTCGCCGCCGCCGCGTTGCGCGCACCGGAAAACCTGCGCGCCCTGGCGGCCGACCTGCTCGCGCTGATGGAAGCGCGCTCGCCGCTGCGCGGCGAGCAGGGGCGCAGCGACGATTTCCGCGTGCGCGTGGCAGCGTTGCACGCCTGGCGCGACCGCCGCAGCCACGGCGCCGATGCCGGCGCGCTGGCGGCGATCGAGCAGGCCTCGAAAGGCTGGCGCCGCCGACTCGACGTGCGCAGCGCCGCCAGCGGCACGCCGGACAGCCACGCGGTGGGCGACCTGCTGCTGCATGCCTTCCCCGACCGCATCGCGCGTCGCGACGAAAGCAATCCTCTGCGCTACACGCTGGCCAACGGCCGCGGCGCGCGCCTGCACGAAAACACCGCGCTGCTGGGCGAGCCGTGGCTGGTGGTGCTCGACTTGCGCTTCGAGGCGCGCGACAGCCTGGTCCTCGCCGCCGCGCCGCTCGATCCGCGCACGCTGGAACGCGACTACCCGCAGCGCTTCGTGCGCGAACGCGTGCTGCGCTGGAACGACGCGCGCGATGCGGTGGAAGCGTTCGAGGAGCGTCGCTACGCCGCCATCGTGCTGGAACGCCGCAGCGTGCCGGTGCGGCCGGAGGATGCGCTGCCCGCGCTGCTTGCGGCGATCCGGAGCAAGGGGCTGGATGCCTTGCCGTGGAGCGAGCATGCGCAGCGCCTGCGCCTGCGCATGCAGGCCTTGCGCGGCTGGATGCCGGAGCTGGGCTTGCCCGATGTTTCCGACACGCAGCTGCTCGCCACGCTGGAGGACTGGCTGGCGCCGTACCTCCATGGCAAGCGCCGGCTCGATGCGCTGGATGCGGAAGAGCTGTCGCAGGCGCTGTCGGCCATGCTCGACCACCCGCAGCGCCAGGCGCTGGATGCGCAGGCGCCGGATGCGCTGCTCGTGCCCAGCGGACAGACGCGCCGGCTGGAATACGCGCCGGACGCGCCGCCGGTGCTTGCGGTGAAGCTGCAGGAACTGTTCGGCCTCGCCGACTCCCCGCGCGTGGGCGGCGGCCGCGTGCCGGTGACCCTGCACCTGCTCTCGCCCGCGGGCCGGCCGATCCAGGTCACCCAGGACCTGCGCGGTTTCTGGGAGCGCACCTATCCCGAGGTGAGGAAGGAACTGAAGGGGCGCTATCCGAAGCACCCCTGGCCCGACGATCCGTGGACGGCCACGCCCACGCACCGCGCCAAGCCGCGCGGCAGCTGAGCCGCGCCTACACCTCGGCCTTGAACGTGCGGCCCAGCGCGGCGCCCGCGCCGCAGTAGTGGCGGAACACGTAGAACAGCGGGCGGTAGCGGCGCGGGTCGATGTGCGAACTGCCGGGCACCACGATGTCGGCATGCGCGTGCACCCGGCACACTTCCAGCTCCAGCGTCGTGTAGCCGCCGGCGTGGTCGTGCCATGCCGCCAGCGGACGTTCGGTGGCCTGGAGCACGCGCGCCTCCAGTTGCAGCGGCGCCTCGGCGATGCGCGGCGCGGCCACCAAGGCGGAAGGCAGCGCATGCCAGCCGGCCAGCGCGAACTTGTCCGGCTCGTGGCGATAGCCCTGCTTCCACGCCGGCACCGGATCGCGCCCGCTGGTGGGCGCCAGCCGTTCCACGGCTTCGTGCATCGACTCGGCGGCGAGGTTGAGCACGCACTCGCGCTCGCGCAGCAGGTTGGCCAGGCCCTGGCCGCCGCCGGCCAGGCCGATCGTCACGCGGTCGGCGAGCGCCCAGGCCGACGACATCGGCGTGATGTTGGCCGAGCCGTCCGGGTTGCGCGTGGTGATCAGCAGCACGGGCGTGCCGAAGTAGAGGATCGAAGGTTGGATCTGCAACGTGTCGGGGGCGTGATGGGTATCCATGCCGGCAGTGTCGGTGAGCGCGGCGGCGGATGTTTCGCTGCGCGGCGAAACCGACGCGCAACGCGGCCACTACACTGCGCGCATGAGCCGCAGCAGCCTGCCCAATCGCTACCAGCTGGCCGAGTTCGGCGCCCTGCTGGCGGAGCCGGCGCGCGCCGCGATGCTGCTGGCCCTGATGGACGGCAGCGCCCGCCCCGCCGGCGAGCTGGCGCGCACGGCCGGCGTGGGCGCGGCCACCGCGAGCGCGCACCTGAAGCGCCTGCTGGATGGCGGCCTGCTCGCCGTGCACGAGCAGGGCAGGCACCGCTACTACCGGCTGGCGGACGATGAAGTTGCGGCAAGGCTTGAGGCATTGGCACTGCCGCGTGCGCCGCGCGTGCCGCGACCGGCGGGCAGCGATCCCGCGCTGTGCCGCGCGCGCACCTGCTATCGGCACCTCGCGGGCGAACTGGGCGTGGCGATGTGCACGGCGTGGCTGGAGCGCGGCTGGCTGCAGTCGGGCGGCGAAGGTCTGCGATTGCAGGCGCCCGCGGTCGAGGCGCTGGTGGGCGCGGGCTGGGAACCGGATGTCGCCGGACGACTGCTGCGCCTGCGCGGCCGCGGCTGCATCGACTGGACCGAACGCCGCCTGCACGTGGGCGGCCCGCTCGGCGTCGCGCTCACCGACGCCATGCTCGATGTCGGCTGGTTGCGGCGCGCCAGCCGCAGCCGCGCCTTGCTGCCCAGCGCCGACGGCCTGCGCCGCTTCACCCAGCTGGGCGTACGGCTGGAACCGTAGCGCCGCGCCGCGCCGCATGCGCATCCACTGCTGCCGCGGCTACTTCCTGCGCTGGAACAGCTTGCGCACCGCGGCGGCCACGGCGATCACGCCGATGACGATGAATTTCTTGAAGGCCAGCAGCAGCACGCCGAGCTTGGCGAACAGGCCGGCCTTGGCCGCGATGCCGCCGGCGACCAGGGTGGCGATGCCATAGGCGGCGAGCTTGTCGGTCGTGGGGTTGTAGTCGGCATAGCGCTGGCCGGCGTCGAAGTCGGTCATGGCCAGCACGGCCGGCATGTCGGCGCGCACCTTGGCGAGTTCGCCGATCGGCGCCACCGCGTTGAGCGACAGGTAGCCCTTGCGGCCGAGCACGCGGATCGCGTAGTTCAGCGTGTGTCCGTCCTGGCTGCCGTCGGGTTTCCTGAACTCCACGTCGCGCGCCCAGTAGAGCTTGTGGCTGGCCGCGTCGTAGTGCGGCGGCTCGGCCCAGCCCAGCAGCTCGACGGCGGGGTAGCCCTCCTTGACGCGCTCCGCGTTGCTTTCGCGCGTGGCCTTCTGCATGTTCCTGAGCATGTCGTCGTAATCGATCTTGCCCGCGTCCTCGTCCGACACGTAGCCATCGTCGACGTAGGTGACCACCACGGCCCAGGTCTGGTCGTCCAGCACCGTGGCGGGGTCGGTGGAAGGCAGGATCATGCCCAGCACCGAGTCGTCCGGCGGGTTGCCCCACAGCTTGGTGAGCACGCGCTGGGCGTCGGCCGCCTGCAGGTAGCCGTAGCCGGGCTTCAGCTGCAGCGTGGCCTGCGCCGCGGGAATGGCGACCTCGCCGGTCAGCGGGTGCAGGCTGTCGACCAGGGCCTTGACCCTGGCATGGGCGTCGACCGCGGGCGTGGCCGGCGTGTCGGTGGCGCCGACGGGCGCCAGGCAGGCGAGCGTGGCCAGCAGCGCCAGCGCCGGCAGCAGCAGGATGCGTTTCATGCGATGCCCCTCGATGTCGTCCATGGACGCGCGGCCAGCCGGCCACGCCGCGTCGCTCCCCCTCGGCGCGTCGCAGGAACTTTTTACAGGCTGCAGCGTGGTCGCGCCAGCGCCGGCTCAGGGGCCGGGTTTCGCAGCGGGCGGCGAGCGCTCGAAGCTGCCGGCGTCGCCGGGAAACACCACCGGGCTTTCGTAGCCGTCGGCGGAAACCGAGGACACGCCGAAGAACCAGTCGTCGATCACCACGTCCTTCAGCACGTAGCGGTCGACGTCGCCCACCGCGCGCGCATGCTGCCATTGCGGCGCGGTGGTGTCGCGCCAGTGCACGCGGTAGCCCGCGGCGCCCGGCACCTTGCGCCAGGCCAGCGTGGTGTCGGTGGCCAGCGCACCGTGGATGTCCACGCCGGCGGGCGGCGCCGGCGCGCGGCTCAGCGCGGCCATGGTGATCGCGTTGAGCGCGGTGACGCGCGCGAGGTAGCGGAAGTCGATGCCGTCGAGGGTGTCGCCGTAGCGCACGCCGTCCTGCGTGCGCAGGTCCTGGTGCTGGCGGGTGTAGTCCTCGTGCGCCTCGGTGACGCGCACCGCCGGGTAGCCGGCTTCGAGGAACGGCACCTGGTCGCCGCCGCGGCCGTAGCGGTCGGTGCGGTAGACCATGCGCACGCGGAAATCGGGCAGGTACTGGTCGGCCAGTTGCGCCATGGTGCGGGCGAGGTTGCGCGAGGGCGAGTCCACCTCGCCGCCGTGGTAGCGGCGGTAGTTTGCCTGCGCCGGCGTCTCGTTGCTGCGCGTGCCTTCGGAGAACACGCGCACCACGGTGTTGTCGCGCACGCCGTTCTGGCCGCGGCTGTTGCCCACGATGTCGTTGTTGAGATCGGCCTCCACCTGCCAGCCGTGCGCGACCGCGTAGTCGGCCAGCAGCTTGCCGCCGTACAGGCCCTGCTCCTCGCCGGACAGCGCGGCGAACACCAGGGTGGCGCGGTTGTCCTGCTTCGACAGCAGCCGCGCCGCCTCGATCAGCGCGGCCACGCCGGAAGCGTCGTCGTTGGCGCCGGGCGCGTCGCTGCTGGCGTTCATCACGTCGGTGACGCGCGAATCGAGATGCCCGGTGATCGCGATCACGCGCTGCGGGTCCGTGCTGCCGCGCTTGATCGCCACCACGTCCATCACCTCGGTGGGCTGCGGAACGCGTTGCCCGGCGACCGTCTGCGCAGGCGTCACCACTTCGAGGCAGCCGCCGCAATCGCGCGAGATCGCCTCGAAGCGCGCCTGCACCCAGCGCCGTGCGGCGCCGATGCCGCGGGTGTCCGACCTGGTGTCGGACAGCGTGTGGCGGGTGCCGAAGCCGACCAGCGCGGCGATGCTGGCACGCAGTTCCGTTTCGCTGGGCGCGGTGCCCAGTGCGAGCAACGCGGGTTGCGGGTGCGGCGCCACCGGCACCCCGGCTGTGCCGGCGTACAGCGAGGCGGACAGGGCGAGTCCGCAGCACGAAGACAGGATTCGACGCATCACGACGGCTCCATCGGTCAGGATCGGGACGGGGGCATGGCGGCAGGTTCGCTGCGGCGCGACCGTCCCGACGGGGCCGGTGGATCATCGCATCGGCCCGGTCGCGGCACGTTATCGCAATTTCGTGCTGGCCGTCGCGCCTTGCGATGCTTGGGATGCATGGGAAATACGGTTCCATGAAAACCAGATAATCGAAGGTAATTGCCGGAATTTGATCCATGTGAATTGCGTCACGAGGCAATCGGAATTTGTTTCGAATTACGCGCCACCGTTCCCGGTTGCCGATATGGCTTGTCCGTGAAAAGCCCGTCGTGGCGCCATTTGCAGGCAGACATGCAAATGGCGGGCGCAATGGAAAATCGAATTTAATTGCGATTTTGACGATGAGTCGACGGGCCTGCACAAAAATGAAGCGGAAATAAATGATGGTTGCAGCTGCGCCGCAAATTTGCTTTTTCCGATATTGACGACTGCGAATTACATTGCATAGTTTCGAATGATTCGGCCATGGGGAGCATGGCGAATGATTCCGGACGGCGACCGCGGGGGCGGATGCCGTCGGGCACGGCCCGGGGCTTTCCGTGGGGTTCATCCCGCGGCAGCGGCACGGGGCCGCGGAATCGTCGGGCAGCGGAAAACGGCGTCGCACCAGCCTGCGACAGGTGATTGCCACGGGGTCGAACGACCGCGTCAGGTTCGTTCGTCCCCAACAAGCGGGGAAGCACGCCATGCACCATGTCCGTCGGACGTCACCGGTCGTCGCCACCAGGCCGGCAACGGCTTTCCCCGGACCCGCCGCGCAGGCGCGGATGTACGGCGTCTGCGCGCACTACCGCCGGATTCCGGCGTCCTGATGAATGCATGCGGCGCGCAGGGATGCGCGCCGTTTTCGTTCCGGGACGCGAAGCGGCCGCGAGGCATCCCGGACATCCGACATGGGACGTGTCGCCCAGGGGGACACCCGGTACCGCACGCCACGGCGTGCCTGCCGGCACTCAAAACACCACATTCGGGGAGTTGCAATGAAGCAGACCATCCTGAAGACGCTGGCCGTGTCGGTCCTGTTCGGACTGGCGGCGGGTCCGGCGCTGGCGCAGGACAACCACGGCCTGTCGCCGGAGTTCAATCCGTACGCCCCTGCGCACGGCCACGGCTACCGCCACGGCGCGGTGCCGACGCGCGAAGTGCACGAGAAGATGAAGCACTACCGCGACACGCATGCGTCCACCGCGGCGGCGACCAGCACGAACACGCTGAGCTACGGCGGCGGCGTCGACGGCGTGGGCGTGATGGACGGCCACGTGAAGGTCTACATCGTGTACTACGGCAGCCAGTGGGGTACCAGGAGCAGCAACGCCAAGGGCGACGACGTGTTCAGCGGCGACTCCTACGGCGCCGCGGCCGTGGCCGAGGAGATGTTCAAGGGCATCGGCACCGGCAACGAGCTGTGGTCGGCCGACCTGACCCAGTGGTGCGACGGTTCGGGCGTGGCCACCGGTGCCACCAGCTGCCCGTCGACCGCGAGCTTCGTGCCGTACCAGACCGGCGGCGTGTACGCCGGCGCCTGGTACGACAACTCCGCCGCCGCGCCCAGCGCGCCGACCGCGACCGACCTGGCGAACGAGGCGATCAAGGCGGCGGCGCATTTCGGCAACACCGCCGCGGGCTCGAACCGCTACACCTACTACATCGTCATGTCGCCGCACGGCACCGACCCGGACAACTACCAGAGTCCGACCCAGGGCTACTGCGCGTGGCACAACTACACCACCTCGTCGTACGGCGACATCGCCTACAGCAACCAGCCCTACAACATGGACATGGGCGCGAGCTGCGGCGTGGGCTTCGTGAACTCCGGCAGTGCCGGCAACCTCGACGGCTGGACGATGACGCTCGGCCATGAATGGCACGAGATGATGTCGGACACCTATCCGGCGGGCGGCTGGACGAACGCGGGCAACGGCCAGGAAAACTCCGACGAATGCGCGTGGATCGCGGCGGGCCAGGCCGGCGGCGCGGCGAACGTGGCGATGGGCACGGGCACCTTCACCGAACAGGCGAGCTGGTCGAACGACACCAACGCCTGCGCGATCTCGCACGCCATCGTGAACCACGGCGGCAGCGGCGGCGGCAGCACGCCGGTGGCGAACTTCACCGACACGGTGAGCGGGTTGACGGTGAACTTCACCGACGCGTCGAGCGACACCGGCGCCACGATCAGCTCGCATTCGTGGAACTTCGGCGACAACACCACGGCGACCACGGCGAACCCCAGCCACACCTATGCGGCGGCGGGCACCTACAACGTGACCGAAACCGTGAAGGACAGCCTCGGCGCGACCAGCAGCAAGAGCGCGTCCGTGACCGTCTCCAGCAGCGGCGGTGGCGGCGGCAGCGGCACCTTCAGCAACAACACCGCGAAGGCGATCAACGACAACGCCACCATCACCAGCAGCATTGCGGTGACCGGCGAGCCGGGCGCGGCGCCCGCCACGCTGCAGGTGCACGTCAACCTCACGCACAACTGGTCGGGCGACCTGGAGATCGACCTGGTCGCGCCGAACGGTGCGTACGCGGTGCTGCAGTCGCCGGACTACAACAACGACGGCAACATCAACGCCACCTGGACCGTCAACGCCTCCTCGGTGCAGGGCAACGGCACCTGGAAGCTGCGGGTGATCGACAACGACCCGTGGTACAGCGGCGACTACGGCACGCTGAACAGCTGGAGCCTGACGTTCTGACGGAAGACACGGCGCGCAGGGATGCGCGCCGTTTCGTTCCGGGGAACGAGGCGACTGCCTCCTGCCCGGGGCGTACAGCAAGGGGACCTGCGGTCCGCGGCCTGCCGGTGCATGCCGCGGGAAATCGAATCCATCGTTCCGGGAGTGCACTTGCATGAAATCAGTTGCGTTGAAAGTCGTCGCGGCATCCGTCCTGCTCAGCCTGGCGTCGGGCGCCTTGCTGGCCCAGTCCGCCAAGGGCGATACGTCGGAGTTCAATCCCTACGCGCCGGCCAGCGGACACGCCTATCGCCACGGCGCGATTCCCACCCGTCCGGTGCAGGAGCTGATGCACCGCTACGCGGCCTCGCGCCATCACGGCGGCAGCTCGAAGACGCTCAGCTACGGCGGCGGCATCAGCGGCGTGGGCGTGATGGACAGCCACGTGAAGGTCTACGTGGTGTACTACGGCAGCCAGTGGGGCACGCAGTCGTTCAACGCCAAGGGCGATGACGTGTTCTCCAACGACGCCTACGGCGCCGCGGCGACGGCCGAGGAGATGTTCAAGGGCGTCGGCACCGGCAACGAGCTGTGGTCCGCCGACCTGACCCAGTGGTGCGACGGCGCGGGCGTGGCCAAGGGCGCCACCAGCTGTCCGTCGACCGCGAGCTTCGTGCCGTACCAGACCGGCGGCGTGTACGCGGGCGCGTGGTACGACAACTCGGCGGCGCCCACCGCGCCGACCGCGACCGACCTGGCGAACGAGGCGATCAAGGCCGCGGCGCACTTCGGCAACACCGCCGCCGGCTCGAACCGCTACACCTACTACATCATCCTGTCGCCGCACGGTTCCGATCCGGACAACTACCAGAGCCCGACGCAGGGCTACTGCGCGTGGCACAACTACACCACCTCGTCGTACGGCGACATCGCCTACAGCAACCAGCCCTACAACATGGATCTGGGCGCGAGCTGCGGCGTGAACTTCGTGAACTCCGGCAGCGCCGGCACGCTGGACGGCTGGACGATGACGCTGGGCCACGAATGGCACGAGACGATGTCGGACACCTATCCGGCGGGCGGCTGGACCAACCCGAGCAACGGCCAGGAAAACTCCGACGAGTGCGCCTGGATCGCGGCGGGCCAGGCTGGCGGCGCGGCGAACGTGGCGATGGGCACGGGCACCTTCACCGAACAGGCGAGCTGGTCGAACGACACCAACTCCTGCGCGATCTCGCACGCGATCCTGCACTGAGGCGGGCCGGGTGAGGCGCGGAGGCGCCTCCCGTGGTCGAAGCGAGGCCCGGCCGGCAACGGCCGGGCTTCTTTCATGGGCGATCGTCACCCCTGGAGCCTGTCGTTCAGGGCATTGCTGGCGCGACATCGAACCTCGCCCGATGATTTTCCGCAGCCGCATCGGCCCGGCGTGCGACCATGCGCGGATGACGACGAACACCCCACTGCGCCTGGCCATCATCGGTGGCGGCCCGGCCGGACTGATGGCAGCCGAGGCGGCCTGCGCCGCGGGCATCGCGGTCGAGCTGTACGACGCGATGGGCTCGGTGGGCCGGAAATTCCTGCTCGCCGGCAAGGGCGGGCTCAACCTTACCCACGGCGAGCCGTTCGCGCGTTTCGTCGAACGCTACGGCGAACGGCGCGATGACGTCGCGCGCTGGCTGCGCGACTTCGATGCCGACGCCTTGCGCGCCTGGGCGCGCGGGCTGGGCGTGGAAACCTTCACCGGCAGCTCCGGCCGCGTGTTCCCCGCCGACATGAAAGCCGCGCCGCTATTGCGCCGCTGGCTGCATCGTCTGCGCGAGCGCGGCGTGGTCTTCCACATGCACCATCGCTGGCTGGGTTGGCAGCGCGATGGCGCGCTGCGCTTCGCCACGCCGGACGGAGAACGCAATGTTGCCGCCGATGCGGTGGTGCTGGCCCTGGGCGGCGCGAGCTGGCCGCGCCTGGGTTCCGACGGCACCTGGGTGGAAGTGTTGCGCAAGGCCGGTGCCGACATCGCCCCGTTGCAGAGCGCCAACTGCGGTTTCGAGGTGGACTGGAGCGAGCACTTGCGCAGCCGCTTCGCCGGCGCGCCGCTGAAGGCGGTGGTGGCGCACTGGATCGATCGTCATGGCGACGCGCAATCGCGCCAGGGCGAATGCGTGCTCAGCGAATACGGCATCGAGGGCAGCCTCGTGTATGCGATAGGCGCCGACCTGCGCGAACGGATCGCGCAAGACGGCGAGGCGCGATTGCAGCTCGATCTAGCGCCCGGACTCGCGCAAGCCGCCCTGGCCGAACGCCTCGCCGCGCCGCGCGGCAAGCACAGCCTGGGCGACTGGCTGCGCCGCCGCGCGCATCTGGATGCCGCGAAGTGCGCGCTGGTGTTCGAGGGCGCCGACAAGTCCGCGCTCACCGATCCGCAGGCGCTGGCGGTACGCATCAAGGCGCTGCCGCTCACGCTGCGCGCACCGCGCCCGCTGGCCGAGGCGATCAGCACGGCCGGCGGCGTGCGGCTGGAAGCGCTGGACGAACACCTGATGCTGCGCGCCCGGCCCGGCACGTTCTGCGCCGGCGAGATGCTGGACTGGGAAGCGCCCACCGGCGGCTATCTGCTCACCGCCTGCTTCGCCAGCGGCCTGCTGGCCGGCCGCAGCGCCGCGGCCTGGCTGCAGTGCCGGACGATGGTCAGCCCAGCGGCCGCACCCGGAAATTGCGGCCCTTGATGCGCCCTGCGCGCAAGCGTTCCAGCGCCTTGTTCGCCAGCGCGCGGGTGATCGCCACGTAGGCGCGGGTGGCGAACACGTCGATCTTGCCGATGTCCTTCGCATCGAGTCCCGCGTCGCCGGTGAGCGCGCCGAGGATGTCGCCGGGGCGCAGCTTGTCCTGTCGCCCGGCGTCGATCACCAGGGTCTTCATCGGCGCGAGGTTGAGCTGCTTGCCGCGCGGCGGCGCCACGCGCAGCGGATGCCAGGGCAGCGGATGGCCGAGTTGTTCCTCGATGTTCGCCGCCTTGGGCCGTTCGCGCGGCGTGACCAGGGTGATGGCGAGGCCGTGTTCGCCCGCGCGGCCGGTGCGGCCGATGCGGTGCGTGTGCGTGTCCGGGTCGTGGGCGATGTCGTGGCTCACCACCAGCGGCAGCGCCGCGATGTCGAGGCCGCGCGCGGCCACGTCGGTGGCGACCAGGATGCAGCAGCTGCGGTTGGCGAACTGCACCAGCACCTCGTCGCGGTCGCGCTGCTCCATGTCGCCGTGCAGGGCCAGCGCGGAGTAGCCGCGGCGATCCAGTTCCTGCGCCACGGCGTCCACGTCCTTGCGCATGTTGCAGAAGACGAGCGCGTGCTGCGCCTGTTCCGCGCTGAGCGTGTCCCTGGACAGCAGTTGCGCCAGCGCGTCGATCTTCTGCGCCGGATCGACTTCGTGGAAGCGCTGCTCGATGGTGGTTTCCCCGCTTGGCGTCGCCACCGTCACTTCCACCGGATCGCGCTGCAGGCGCTTGCTCACCGCGCGGATTTCCTCGGCGTAGGTGGCCGAGAACAGCAGCGTCTGGTGATGCTTGGCGATGCGTCCGACGATGTCGTCGATCGCCTCGCTGAAGCCCATGTCGAGCATGCGGTCGGCCTCGTCCAGCACCAGCACCTGGATGCCGCCGCCGTGCAGGCTGCCGCGCTTCAGGTGTTCCTGCACGCGGCCGGGCGTGCCGACCACGATGTGCGGGTCGTGCGTGAGCGAGGCGAGCTGCGGCCCCAGCGGCATGCCGCCGCACAGGGTCAGCAGCTTCACGTTGGGGATGTTCGCCGCGAGCTTGCGGATGGATTTGCCGACCTGGTCGGCCAGCTCGCGCGTGGGGCACAGCACCAGCGCCTGCAGGCGGATCGTTTCCGCCTGCAGGGCCTGCAGCAGGGCCAGCCCGAAGGCGGCGGTCTTGCCGCTGCCGGTGCGCGCCTGCGCGATCACGTCGCGGCCTTCGAGCATCGGCGGCAGGCTTTGCGCCTGCACCGGCGTCATCTCCGTGTAGCCGAGGGCGTCGAGGCTGGCGAGCAGGGCGGGCTTGAGCGGGAGCGTGGCGAAAGTAGTCATGCGCCATGATCGCATGCCGCCGCCCGCACGGCCCGCGACGCCTATGCCAGCGCGGAGTCGATGCGGATCTCGCCGCTCAGCACCTTGTGGATGGGGCAGGCGTTGGCGATCTGCAGCAGGCGTTCGCGCTGCGCCTCGTCCAGCGCACCGCGCAGCGCGATGTGCCGCCGTATCACGTTCGTGCCGGCCGGCGGCGTGCCGTCGGGGTTGAAGTCCAGCGCCACGTCCACGCCTTCCAGCGGCCAGCCCTTGCGCTCGGCATACATCTTCAGCGTGATCGAGGTGCAGGCGCCCAGCGCGGACAGCAGCAGGCGGTGCGGGTCCGGGCCGGCGTCGGCGCCGTGCAGGTCGGCGGGCTCGTCGGCCAGCCAATGGTGGCCGCGGTCGTCGGCGAGGCGGGTGGTGTAGGGCGTGCCGGCGATCGCGGCGGTCACGTTGGCGGGCATGCTCATGGCGGGTCCTGCGGGATGGAGAGGGGTTTCCACATCTAGCACGTTGCGCGTTTGCCTGCCCGTTGCCAGGGCCCCCGCTTGCATCTGCGCGCGCGGTCGCGGACCCTGTAGGGCCCGTTCCGCCACGTGCCGCCATGGACATCGTCTTCATCGAGGATCTGCGCATCGACGCCGTGATCGGCATCTACGACTGGGAGCGGCGCGTGCGCCAGACCCTGTCGTTCGACATCGAGATGGCGTTCGACAACACCGTGCCGGCCGCCAGCGACGAGATCGCGCTGACGCTGAACTACAAGGACGTGTCGAAGCGGCTGATCGACTACGTCGAGGCCTCCAGTTTCGGCCTGGTGGAAACCCTGGCCGAGCGCTGCGCCGCGATCATCCGCGAGGAGTTCGGCGTGGGCTGGGTGCGGCTGAAGCTGTCCAAGCCCGGCGCGGTGCGCGGCGCGAAGGCGGTGGGCGTGCGCATCGAGCGCGGCACGCGGCCGTAGCCGTCCTGCGGCGCAGGCCACCCGGCCCGTCGTCGGGCCGGACCTATACCGAGGAGCGAAGCGAATGGCTTCCCTGCAACGACTGATGGACCTGCCGGGCATGCGTACCGTGCTGGGCCTGCTGGCCCTGCTGCTGCTGGCGTGGCTGGCCGGCGTGCTGGTGCGCGGCGTGCTGGTGCGCGTGGTGCACCGCATCGCCGCGCGCACCGAGTGGCACTGGGACGATGCGCTGTGCCGGCGCCGCACCTTCCTGTGGCTGGCGCGCACGGTGCCGGCGCTGATCGTGCAATACGGCATCGCGCTGGTGCCGGACGTGCCGGACCGGCTGGAGCAGGTGGTGGGCAACGTCGCCGAGGCGTTGCTGGTGCTGTTCGTGGCGATGGCGATCGCCGCCGCGCTGTCGGCGCTGGAAGACCTCTATCGCGAAACGCCGCGCGGCCGCGAGCGTTCGATCAAGGGCGTGATGCAGCTCGCGAAGATCGCGCTGTTCGTGGCGGCCGGGCTGGTCGTCGTCACCGCGCTCACCGGGCAGGAGATCGGCCTGCTGCTGTCGGGGCTGGGCGCGATGTCGGCGGTGCTGATGCTGGTGTTCAAGGACACCATCCTGGGCTTCGTGGCCGGCGTGCAGCTGTCCTCCAACGACATGCTGCGGGTGGGCGACTGGATCGAGGTGCCCCAGCTCAATGCCGACGGCGACGTGATCGACATCGCGCTGCACACGGTGAAGGTGCGCAACTGGGACAAGACCATCACCACCATCCCGAGCTGGCGGCTGATTTCCGACTCGTACAAGAACTGGCGCGGCATGCAGGAGACCGGCGGCCGGCGCATCAAGCGCGTGATCACCATAGACGCGGGCAGCGTGGGCTTCCTCGACGCCGCGACGCTGGAGCGCCTGGCGCGGCTGCACCTGCTGGCGGGCTACCTGTCGGCCAAGCAGCAGGAAGTGGCCGAGTGGAACCGGGCGCTGGGCGAGGCGGACGCGGTGGCGGCCAACCGGCGCCGGCTCACCAACCTCGGCACGTTCCGCGCCTATGCGCAGGCCTACCTGGACGGCCATCCGCGCATCCACCACGGCCTCAGCTGCATGGTGCGCCAGCTCGCCAGCGGTCCGCAGGGCATCCCGCTGGAGCTGTACTGCTTCACCGCCACCGTGGCATGGGCCGAATACGAGGGCATCCAGGCGGACATCTTCGACCATCTTTTCGCGCTGCTGCCGGAGTTCGGCCTGCGCCTGTACCAGCAGCCCAGCGGCCACGATCTGCAGGCCGGGCTGGCGCGACTGGGCGAAGGGCAGGCAGAATCGCGGACTTTCCAGCCCGCGACACCGTGATGGCCCGCGTCTACCTCAGCCTGGGTTCCAACCAGCAACCGCACCGCTACCTGCGTGCCGCGCTGGACGAACTGCGTGCGCGCTTCGGCGCGATCGAGGTGTCGCCGGCCTACCGCAGCCGCTCGGTGGGCTTCGACGGCGCGGACTTCGTGAACCTCGCGGTGGGCCTGGACACCGAACTCGCCCCCGGCGCCTTGAACGACTGGCTGCACGCGCTGGAAGACCGCCACGGCCGTCGCCGCGACGTGCCGCGCTACTCGGACCGCACGCTGGACCTGGACATCGTGCTGTACGGCGACGAGGTGATCAGCGGCCCGGGGCATCTGCAGATCCCGCGCAAGGAACTCCGCCACGCGTTCGTGCTGAAGCCGCTGGCCGATATCGCGCCGCAGCTGCGCCATCCCGTCGGCGGGCAGACCATGGCCGCGCTGTGGGCGGCGTTTCCGCAGGAGCGCGAGCCGCTCACGCCCGAGCCGCTGTAGCCGTCCAGCACTGTCGCCGCAACGCGGGCGGTGCTAGAAGAACGGCTCACATCGGATGCAGGGGTGGTTGGCATGGCCGGAAAGTTCGCCCGCAGCTGGGCGTTGATGAAGGCGAGCGCGGGCGTGCTGCGCTCGGACAAGTCGCTGCTGCTGTTTCCGCTGCTGTCGGGGCTGTGCAGCATCGTGGTGGCGGCGAGCTTCCTGTTGCCGGTGGTGCTGGCCATGGCCGGCCACCGCGGCGGCGACCTCGACGGCGGCCGCTTCGCGCCCATGTACTACCTGGTGCTGTTCGCGTTCTACCTGGTGCAGTACTTCGTGATCGTGTTCTTCAACACCGCGCTGGCCGGCGTGGCCCTGCGGCGCCTGCGCGGCGAGCCGGCGGGCATGGCCGACGGCTTCGCGCTGGCGCGTTCGCGGCTGGGCAGCATCTTCGGCTACGCGCTGATCGCCGCCACGGTGGGCCTGTTCCTGCGCGCGCTGCAGGAGCGGCTGGGCCTGGTCGGCCGCTTCGTGGTGGGCCTGCTGGGCCTGGCATGGACGGTGGCGACGTTCCTGGTGGTGCCGGTGCTGGCCAGCGAGGGCGTCGGCCCGGTCGATGCGGTGAAGCGCAGCGCGGAGCTGCTGAAGCAGACCTGGGGCGAGAACCTGATCGGCAACGCCGGGCTGGGCGTGGTGTTCGGCGTGGTGTTCTTCCTCGCGGCGCTGGTCGCGGGAGTGCTGGTGTTCGGCGCGGTCGCCACCCAGTCCAGTGCCGTCATCGTGCCGGTGATCGTGCTGGTGGCGATCGGCCTCGTGCTGCTGGGGCTGGTGCAGTCCACCCTGCAGGGCATCTACGCCGCGGCGCTGTACCGCTACGCGGAAGCGGGCGAAGTGGGCGGCGGCTTCGACCAGGCGCTGCTGGAGTCGGCGTTCCGCCGCAAGGGTTGAGCACCGGTCCATGGATGGATCGCGCGCCAGTCGGCCGCGTGCGCGGCTGACTGGCGGAGCCGGCTCCGGACATGCACCGGACTCGGCGAGCCGAGAAAGTGCAGGCTGCACTTTCTCGACACCGGACTACGTCGCCAGCGTGCGGCCGCCGTCCACGCGGATGATCTGGCCGGTCACGTAGGGCGCGTCGCGCAGCAGCCACAGCACGGCGCCGGCCACGTCTTCGGGCGAGCCGGCGCGGCCCAGCGGGGTGCGCGCCAGCATGGCCTGCTGGTCGGCGTACGGCTTGCCGTCGCTGGGCCACAGCACGGCGCCGGGCGCCACGCCGTTGACGCGTACATCGGGCGCGAGGTCCAGTGCCAGCGAGCGCGTCATCGCTGCGAGCGCGGCCTTCGCCATGCAGTAGATCGGGTGGTCCGCCAGCGGGCGCTCGGCGTAGATGTCCACGATGTTCACGATGCCGCCGCGCGCGGCGCGCAGCGCGGGCGCGGCCGCCTGGGCGAGGAAGAACGGCGCCTGCGCGTTCGACGCGAACAGCTCGTTCCATTGCGCGACGGTGGCCGAACCCACGGGCGTGGGATGGAAGGCGGAGGCGTTGTTGACCAGCGCGTCCAGCCTTTCGTAGCGGGCGAGCGCGGTGTCCACCAGCGCGGGCAGCGCATGCGGATCGGCCAATTCGGCTTGCAGGACGAGGGTGCTGTCGGCGCGCGCGTGTTCCAGTTCGGCCGCCAGCGCCTCGGCTTCCGCCACCGAGCGGCGGCAGTGCAGGGCGAGGTCGTAGCCGGCCGCGTGCAGCGTGCGCGCGATCACCGCACCCACGCGCTTGCCCGCGCCGGTGACCAGGGCGACGGGACGTTCATGGCGTGGCGGCATGCGGCGTTCCTGCACGGCGACGGGATGGACAGCTTGCCGGATCGGCGCGGCCGCGTCACCCGCGGCCGTGCCTCAGGTTTCGTCCGACGGCGGGCGGCGCTTGCGCGTGGCGACCTTGCGTACCGCACTGGCGAGCTTGCCCGTGGCCTTGCGTGCCGGTGGAACGCCGTGCTGTGCGAGCGGCGGAGGTTCCGCCGGCGCATCGCCGGTCTGGTATTCGATGCCTTGGTCGAACAACTCCATGGTGGTGGCGGCCACCTGTCCGGTGTCGTAGTACGCGTAGGCGCCCACGCCCAGCGCGCCGATCACCGGCAGCCAGCGCGACACGCCTTCGCCCACCGCGCGCTGGCTGAGTTTCACGCCGAGATGCTTGGCGATGCGTTCCACCACCGCATACGACATGGGGCGGAACAGCAGGCGGTCGCCCATGCGCACCACCAGGTCGCGGAACGCCTGCGCCGCGGTATGGCGGAACAGGCAGTACAGCATCTGCTCGCGGCCCAGCTCGGCGTGGCGGCCGTAGGCGGCGGCGATGTCGCTGACCATCTGCGCCTGGATCCTCCAGATCGCCACCAGCTCCGGCAGCACGGTGAGCCAGCCCAGCGGCCCGGGCGGCAGCGCGAGCGTGCCGGCGGTGAGCGCGGCGCGTTGCGCGGCGCGGCCGGCGAGCTGGCGCGCCTGTGCTTTCGGATCGGCCGCGCCGTCCACCTTGCTGTCGGGGATGCGGCTGACGAAATCGAGGATGGCCTGGGTGACGCGGTTCGCCTCCTCGTGCTTGCCGATCACCGCCGGAACCTGACGGCTGCTCCTGGCGCGATCGCTCTCGGGCGGGCGTTGCTGGCTCATGGCGCACTCCATGGGCGCGCCGGCTGGCGCGTGCAGGCCAGTCTAGGCGCCTGGCATGAAGCGGCGCCCAATCGGCGTGCGTCTTCACGCGACCATGACTTGTGGCCCGGGTCGGCTGCGGTCGATGTCGGTAATGTTATAACATTACGAAAATTGATCCGGCCCGCGTGGGCCGGAGCCGCCCCAGACTGGAACCCGCGCCTCATGAAGCTTTCCCCGCTTGCCCTCGGTCTCGCCGCCGCGCTGTGCCTGATCTCCTCCCACGCGAACGCGGGCGATGCCCCCGCCGGCGCCGCCGTCGCGCCCGCCACGCCCACGGACGACACCCAGGGCGCCACGCGCAACAAGCCGGCGCCCAAGGTGCACGAGCTCGGCGCGGTCAGCGTCTCCGCCGCGCTGGACCAGGCGCGCAACGCGCTGTCGCCGGACACCGGTTCCAGCCAGTACGTGATCGACCAGAAGGCGATCCAGGCGCTGCCGCTGGGCGCGGCCACGCCGTTGAACCAGGTGATCCTGCAGGCGCCGGGCGTGGTGCAGGATTCCTACGGCGGCCTGCACGTGCGCGGCGACCACGCGAACCTGCAGTACCGCATCAACGGCGTGATCGTGCCCGAGTCCATCTCCGGCTTCGGCCAGACGCTGGACACGCGCATGATCCAGAGCGTGAACCTGCTGGACGGCGCGCTGCCCGCGCAGTACGGCCTGCGCACCGCCGCGGTGGTGGACATCACCACCAAGAGCGGGCACGACCTCGGCAACGGCGGCAGCGTGGGCATCACCGGCGGCTCGTTCGGCATGCTCAATCCCAACGCCTCGATCTGGGGCAGCACCGACCGCTGGAGCTGGTACCTCACCGGCAACTATCTGGAGAACGACGTGGGCATCGAGAACCCCACGTCCAGCCGCAAGCCGGTGCACGACCACACCAACCAGGTGAAGGGCTTCGGCGACATCTCCTACCTGATCGACAACGACACCCGCCTGTCCTTCATGTTCGGCGTCACCAACAACCGCTTCCAGATCCCGAACAACCCGGGCCAGGAGCCGCAGTTCGGCTATCTCGGCCTCACCGAATTCGACTCCGCCAGGCTCAACGAGCGGCAGCGCGAGAACACCCGCTTCGGCGTGCTCAGCCTGCAGGGCAAGCTGGGCGGCACCGATTACCAGGTGTCGCTGGGCCAGCGCTACACCAGCCTGACCTACAGCCCCGACCTGGTCGGCGACCTGATGTTCAACGGCGTCGCCGCGAACGTGGGCCGCAGCAACCGCGCCAGCACGCTGCAGGCGGACTTCTCCACCCCGCTCAACGACACCCACACCTTGCGCTACGGCGTGTACGGCAGCTTCGAGCGCGCCGCCAGCGGCAACGACGCCTGGGTGTTCCCCGCGGACGCCGACGGCAACCAGAGCAGCACCACGCCGATCAACATCGTCGACAACAACAAGCTGATCGCGAAAACCTGGTCCGCCTACGTGCAGGACGAATGGAGCATCGGCCAGGACTGGACGGTGAACTACGGCCTGCGCGGCGACCAGTACACGCTGGCCGGCACCACCAGCAGCCAGCTCAGCCCGCGCCTGGGCGTGGTCTGGCAGGCCACCGACAGCACCACCGTGCACGCCGGCTACTCGCGCTACTTCACGCCGCCCGCCACCGAGATGATCACCACCTCGAACATCGACCGCTTCGACGGCACCACCAACGCGGTGTCCAGCCCCGGCAACGCACAGCCGCTGGCCGAGCGCGCCGACTACTTCGACCTGGGCATCTCGCAGAACTTCGGCAAGGCCTGGACGCTGGGCCTGGACAGCTACTACCGCAAGCTGCACCGCCTGCAGGACGAAGGCCAGTTCGGCCAGGCGCTGGTCTATTCCACGTTCAACTACCGGCTGGGCCGCGTGGCCGGCGTGGAGTTCACCGCCAGCTACGACAGCGGCCCGTGGTCCGGCTACTTCAACTTCGCGTACAGCAAGGCGATGGGCAAGGACGTGATCACCAGCCAGTACAACTTCAGCCCCGACGACCTGGCCTACATCGCGAACCACTACATCCACCTCGACCACGACCAGAAGTACAGCTCGTCCGGCGGCATCAGCTACGCGCTGGGCGACGGCACCAGGCTGGGCGCGAACTACCTGTTCGGCACCGGCCTGCGCAGCGACGGCGCGGTGCCGAACGGCGCGCACCTGCCGGCGTACTTCCAGCTCGACCTCAGCGTGTCGCACGATTTCGCGTTCGACGGGTTCGGCAAGCTGCACACCCAGCTCGCGCTGATCAACGCGCTGGACCGTACCTACGAACTGCGCGACGGCACCGGCATCGGCGTGGGTGCGCCGCAGTTCGGCCCGCGCCGCGGCGTGTACCTCAGCCTGCAGAAGGATTTCTGACCTTGAACCCCCTCTCCCCTCCGGGGAGAGGGTTGGGTTGAGGGGCGGGTCTTGCGGCCAGCTTCCAGAAGGCGTCGAGCGCCATCCGCTATGCTGGCGGCGTTCTCCGGCAACGATCCCGACGATGGCATCCCGACTCCCCGAACCCGGCGCCGACGAGCGCGCGCATTCCGACCGCCTGCTGCGCCAGTTGCGCGAACAGATCGCCGTCCACGGGCCGATGCCGTTCTCGCAGTTCATGGAGCGCAGCCTGTACGCGCCGGGGCTGGGCTATTACAGCGCGGGCAAGACCAAGTTCGGCGAGGCGGGCGATTTCGTCACCGCGCCGGAGCTGGGCGAGTTGTTCGCGCGTTGCGTGGTGCACGCCGTCGCGCCGGTGCTGGCCGCGCTGGGCGACGAGGCGGACTTCCTGGAACTGGGCGGCGGCAGCGGCGCGTTCGCCGCGGCGGCGCTGCGCGCGTTCGCCGCGTCCGGCGTGCCGCCGCGCCGCTACCTGATACTCGAACCCAGCGCGGACCTGCGCGAACGCCAGCGCGAACGCCTTGCCGCGCTGCCGGCGGAACTCGGCGCGCGCGTCGAATGGCTGGACCGTCCGCCGGAACAGGACTGGCGCGGCGTGCTGTTCGCGAACGAGGTGATCGACGCGTTGCCCACCACGCGCATCGCGATGAAGGGCGGCGAGGTGTACGAGGAATACGTGGCGCTGGACGGCGAGGGGCGGCTGATGCGCGTGGACCGGCCCGCCGACGCGCTGGTGGCCGGCGCGGTGCGCCATGTCGAGCGCGACCTGGGCGCGGATTTCCCCGAAGGCTACCGCACCGAGATCCTGCCGCAGCTGCCGTACTGGCTGCAGGCCGTGGCCGGCGCGCTGGAGGCCGGCCTGATGCTGTTCGTGGACTACGGCTACGTGCGCCGCGAGTACTACCGCGACGAGCGCAGCGACGGCACGCTGATGGCGCACTACCGCCACCACGCGCACGCCGATCCGCTGTGGCTGCCCGGCCTCAACGACCTCACCGCCTCGGTGGATTTCACCGCGCTGGCCGAGGCCGGCAACAGCGCCGGCTTCGGCGTGGCCGCCTACCTGCCGCAGGCGCAGTTCCTGATCGCCAGCGGCCTGCAGGAAGCATTCGAGACCGCACACGCCCAGGCCGCCGACGAGGCGGCGCGCTACCGGCTGGCGCAGGAAGTGAAGCGGCTGACCCTGCCCGACCGCATGGGCGAGCGCTTCCAGGCGATGCTGCTGGCGCGCGGCATCGAGGCGCTGCCGCTGCCGGCGGAACTGCTGGCCGCCGACCAGGGCGACCGTCTGTAGCCGCCACGCGCGGGCCAACCGGCGCCGTGAAGAACCCGTGACGACGGCGCCGCGCTGGCCGCGGCGGCACGGCGCGTGCAGAATCGCCGGATGGAGACGCAGTACGACGCGATCGTGATCGGCAGCGGCATCAGCGGCGGCTGGGCGGCGAAGGAACTCTGCGAGCAGGGCCTGAAGACGCTGGTGCTGGAACGCGGCCGCGACGTGCAGCACATCAAGGACTATCCCACGATGGCGCTGCGCCGCTGGGACTTCGACCTGCGCGGCGACAACCCCCGCGCGTGGAACGAGGCGAACCCGCTGATCTCGCGCGCCGCCGGCTACGACGCCACGACGAAGCATTTCTTCGTCGAGGACGCCGACCATCCCTACGTGCAGGAGAAGCCCTTCCTGTGGGTGCGCGGCTACCAGGTCGGCGGCAAGTCGCTGATCTGGGGCCGTGCCAGCGCGCGCTGGTCGCCGATGGATTTCGAGGCGCCGGCGCGGCTGGGCTACGGCATCCCCTGGCCGATCGGCTACGACGACGTCGCGCCGTGGTACGCCCACGTCGAGAAATTCATCGGCGTCTGCGGCAGCCGCGAAGGCATCGCCACCATGCCGGACGGCGAGTACCTGCCGCCCTACGAGTTGAACGCGGTCGAGCAGCACCTGCGCCGCGTGCTCAGGGAGAAGTTCGACCGCCACTACGTCTCCGGCCGCTGGGCACACGTCACCGAGGCGCAGGAGATCCATCGCCAGCAGGGTCGCGCGACCTGCCGCAACCGCAACCTGTGCATGCGCGGCTGCCCGTTCGGCGGCTACTTCAGCTCGAACGCGAGCACGCTGCCGTGGGCGCGCAAGACCGGCAACCTCACCGTGCGACCGTTCTCGGTGGCGCATTCCATCGTCTACGACGAGGCGATGCAGCAGGCGAGCGGCGTCAAGGTGATCGACGCGAACACGCACGAGGAGCTGGTCTTCAGCGCGAAGGTGATCTTCGTCAACGCCTCGGCGCTGAACTCCACGCTGATCCTGCTCAACTCCACCTCGAAGCGCTTCCCGCACGGCCTCGGCAACGACCACGACGTGCTCGGCCGCTACGTGGGCTTCCACAACTACCGCGCCGGCATGAGCGGGGAGATCGACGGTTTCGAGGATTCGTACTACGAGGTGTACAAGCCCGCCGAGAGCATCATCCCGAACTTCCGCAACGTGGGCAGGCAGGACACGGATTTCCTCGGCGGCTACGTGATCTTCAGCGGCGCCAGCCGGCGCCTGATGGACGACCGCGACATGCATGGCGAGGCGATCGGCGCGAACTACAAGCAGGCGGTCAGCCGGCCGGGCAAGTGGACCGCGTACATGTACATGCAGGGCGAGACCCTGCCCAAGGCCTCGAACCACGTGCGCCTGTCGCCCGACCGCAGGGATCGCTGGGGCGTCCCGCAACTGGTCGTCTCGGTGGGCTACGACGACAACGACGACCGCATGGTGCGCGACTTCCTCGCCGAAGGGCGCCGCATGCTGGAAACCGCGGGCTTCACCCACGTCGACGCAACCGACAACCACCAGCCGCCGGGGCTGGACATCCACGAGATGGGCGGCGCGCGCATGGGCGCCGACCCGAAGACCTCGATGCTCAACGCGCACAACCAGCTGCACCTGTGCCGCAACGTCTACGTCACCGACGGCGCATGCATGACCAGCACCGGCAGCCAGAGCCCGTCCATCCTTTACATGGCGCTGACCGCGCGCGCGGCGAACCATGCCGCCGCGCAGTTGCGCCGGCACGGCAGGATCGCCTGATGGACCGCCGCGAACTGCTGCGCGCGATCGCGGCATGGACCGGCAGCGCGTTCGTCGGCGCGGACCGCCTGCTTGCGGCCGAACTGTCCGCGGCCGCCGCGGGCACGCCGCGGCAGGTCGCCCTGTTCGACGAGATCGCCGAGACCATCCTGCCGCGCACCGACACGCCCGGCGCGAAGGATGCCCAGGTCGGCGCCTATGTCGCGCGCTATTCGGCTGCCTGCTACACGCCGGCCAACCTCGCCATCCTGCATGCCGGCCTGGTCGAGCTGGACGCGCGTGCGCACCAGGCCCACGGCACCGGTTTCCTGCGCTGCAGCGGCCCGCAGAAGCAGGCGCTGCTGGCGGCGGTCGACGCCGAGGCGAAGCGCCACGCGCAGGCGTCCGGTGTGGATCACGGCCCGCCGCCGCACTGGTTCACGCTGTGCAAGCAACTGGTGCTGTTCGGCTTCTTCACCTCGGAAGCGGGCGAGACGCAGGTGGCGCGCTACCGGCCGGTGCCCGGCCCGTACAAGGGCGTCGTACCGTACCGGGGCGAGACGTTCTGGGCATGGTGAGCGGCCGCCATCCACTTCCACATGGAGCCATCCCGATGAAATACGCATTCCTGCTGTTTGGCGTCGCGCTGGCGTTCGGCGCGCATGCCGCCGACCACGCGGCTGCCCCTGCGAACACCCTCACCGCCGCACAGCAGCGCGAAGGCTGGAAACTGCTGTTCGACGGCAAGTCCACCGCGGGCTGGCACCGCTACAACGAAACGACCATCGGCAAGGCGTGGAAGGTCGACGGCGACAGCCTGCATCTCGACACCAGCCAGATGAAGGACGGCTGGCAGGCGCCCGACGGCGGCGACATCGTCCACGACGGCGCGTACGCCAACTTCGATCTCCGGCTCGAATGGAAGATCGCCACCGCCGGCAACAGCGGCGTGATGTTCTACGTGCAGGAAGGGAAGCAGTACCCGTATCCGTGGCATACGGGCATCGAGTCGCAGGTGCTGGACAACGTCGCCGCCGACGACGCGAAGTACGAGAAGCACCGCGCCGGCGACCTGTACGACCTGATCGCCGCCAAGCCCGGGACCGTGCGTCCCGCGAACGAGTGGAACCGGCTGGAGATCGTCAGCGACCACGGACATCTGGTCGAGAAGCTCAACGGCGTGGTGGTGCTGGAAACCACGCTGTGGGGCGCGGACTGGAAGCGGCTGGTCGCCGGCAGCAAGTTCCGCGACATGCCGGGCTTCGGCATGTTCCGCTCCGGCAAGGTCGCGCTGCAGGATCACGGTGCCGACGTGTGGTTCCGCAACATCATGATCCGCGAGTTGAAGTAGCGTGCTACGTCGGCGCGCGGCCAGTGCGGGCCGCTGCGCCGCGGGCGTCGCTCACTTCGCCGCCGGCATCGCCGCGCCGCGTCCCAGCGCCATGCCCTTCAGCACGTTGAGCGCCTGCGCCAGCGCGTAGTCGTTGGTGGCGAGCGTGCCCTCGGCGGCGCTGCCGTCGGCGTCGATGTTGCCGGCGGCCTTCGCATTCTCGTTCGCGAGGTGGTTCGGCAGGTCGGCCTCGGAGCTGACCAGCTCCGGCGCCGCGTCGACCTTGCGCACGCTGAGGTCGGCGAGCGGGATGTCGGGCTTGATGCCCTCGGCCTGGATCGAGGTGCCGTTCGGCGTGTAGTAGCGCGCGGTGGTGAGCTTCACCGCATGCTCGGCGTCCAGCGGCAGCACGGTCTGCACCACGCCCTTCCCGAAGGTGCGCTGGCCGATCAGCAGCGCGCGATGGTTGTCCTTCAACGCGCCGGAGACGATCTCGGCGGCGGAGGCGGTGCCGTGGTTCACCAGCACCACCAGCGGCGCGCCCTTCAGGAGGTCGCCGGGATGCGCGCCGAAGCTCATGTTGGAATCGGCGAGGCGCCCGCGCGTGGTGACGATGGTGCCGGAGTCGAGGAAGTCGTCGCTCACCGAGACCGCGGCGGTGAGCAGGCCGCCGGGGTTGTTGCGCAGGTCCAGCACCGCGCCCCTGGGCGTGCCGTCCTTGCCCACCATGGCGGACAGCTTGCGCTCCAGGTCGGCCGCGGTGTCGCTCTGGAACTGGGTGATGCGGATGTAGTCGTAGCCCGGCTCCAGCTGGCGCACCTTCACGCTGGTGATCGCGATGTTCTCGCGCGTGAGGTGCATGTCCACCGGGTTGTCGCTGCCCTTGTGCAGGATGGTGAGCGTGATCTTGCTGCCGGGCTTGCCGCGCAGCTTCTTGAACATGCCGTCCACGTTCTGCGGATCGACCAGCATGCCGTCGATCTTCACGATGCTGTCGCCGGGCCGCACGCCCGCGCGCGACGCGGGCGTGTCGTCGATCGGGGTGACGATCACCAGGCCGCCGTCCTGCTGCAGCACCTCGATGCCCAGGCCGCTGTACTGGCCGGTGGTGTCCTCGTCGAGCTGGGCCAGGCCTTCCTTGTCCAGGTATTCGCTGTGCGGGTCGAGGCCGGCCAGCATGCCGGTGATCGCGTCCTTCATCAGCGCGTGGTTGCCCACCGGCTCGACGTAGGCCTGGCGCACGATGTCGTAGACGCGGCTGAAGCGGCGGATGTCCTGCAGGTCGACCTGGTTGTCGGCGGCCTTGGCGGGCGCGTCGGCATGGACGTGGGTGGGCGCCAGGTCGGTGGGCGGCTCGGGCGCGCTGGCGGCCGGCGCGGGCGCGATCTGCGCGTGGGCGAAGGGCGCCGCCAGCAGCAGGGCGCACAGGGTAGACGTGGGAAACCGCATGGAACGACTCCGGGGAAGGGGTGCACCCGCCGCGCGGGCGGCGGGTGTGGACGGTGCCAGCCTGCGACGATGGCCGGCGGCCGTCAACGGGGCTGGCTGAACGGATTCCCGCGTTCGGCGGTCAGCGGTGCTGGCTGAGCCAGCTGCGCGGGTCCACCGGCTGGCCGTCGCGGCGCAGCTCGAAATACACGCCGGTGTTGACGCCGGTGGGCGCGCTGGCGGTGCCCACCGCCTGGCCGGCGGCGACCGCGTCGCCCACGCCGTGCAGCACCGTCTCGTTGTTGCCGTACATGCTCATCCAGCCGTTGCCGTGGTTGAGGATCACCAGCATGCCGTAGCCGCGCAGGAAGCCGGCGTAGACCACCCGGCCGTTCGCCACCGCGTGCACTTCGCTGCCGCCGGGGGAGCGGATCAGCACGCCGTTGCCGTAGCGGCGCACGTCGCCGGCCGCCGGCCACGGCAGGTTGCCGCGGATGTTCGCGCCGGCATCGCCCACTTCCAGCGGCGGCGGCGCCTTGCCGCCGTGCTTGCGCGCGGCCGCCTGGCGCGCGGCCTCGCGCGCGGCGGCTTCGCGCATCGCCTTGTCGATCTGCTTCTGCAGGCGGTCGACCAGCGCGTTGAGCGACTGCTCGTCCTGCTTCAGCGCGGCCAGCCGCTGGGCCTGGTTCTGGTAGGTGGCGTCGGCCTCGGCGGCCAGCTTCTGCTGGCTGGCGCGCTGCTGCGCCAGTTGCCTGCTCTGCTTTTCGCGCTGGGCGCGCCGGGCCTGCAGCGCCTGCTGCTCGGCGGTGATCTGTTCCTCCAGCGTCTGCAGCTGCGCCAGGCTGGCCATCAGCTGCTGCACCTTCTGCACGCGGTCCTGCTGGAAGTACTTCGAGTAGACCAGCGCACGCGCGACGCGGCCCACGTCCTCGTTGTCCAGCAGCAGGCGCAGGTCGGAGCCGTGGCCCAGCGCATAGCTGGCGCGCAGCAGGTCGGCGATCGCGGCCTTCTGCCCGGCCAGCTTCTGCTTCAGCTCGGCGCGCTGCTGCTGCAGCTGCTCCAGCTGCTGCTGCTTGGCGGCGATCTCGGCGTCGGTCTGGCGCAGGGTGCGCGCGGCGGCGGCCAGCGCGGTGGTCTGCTTGGCCAGTTCGGTGTTGAGCTGGTCGCGGCGCTCGGCGGTGGCGGCCTGCTGCTTGCCCAGCGCCTGCACCTCCTGGTGCACGTTGCTCAGCTTCTGCTTCGCCGCCGCCTGTTCGGCCTGGCTCTTGTCCTGGCGCGCCAGCGCGGGCGCGACGGCGAGGGTGACGCCGAGTGCCGCGGCGGCGAGAACGGAAAGGCGGGCGACGCGGACGGGGCTGGGCATCGGCCGATTATCGCCGAGCCCGCGGGCGGGGGCGAGCCGCCCGCGGGCGATCGTTCATGCGCCGGTGCCGGCCCTGCGGGCCGGCGCGGAGTCAGCGTGCGGCAACGGCCGCGGCGGCGGGCGTGGCCGGCAATCCCAGCGACTTGCGCAGTTCGGCGCGTGCCGCGTCGTAATCCGCCTGCCATGAGGGATCGTCCAGCAAGCGGCCGCCGAGCACGGTGCCGGCGAGCCGTCCGCCTTCCACGTCGCTGGGGTAGTGCACGCCCATCACGATGCGGTGGTGGGCGTACAGGTCGGCGCGGGCGAAGATCGCGGCGCGCCGTTCCGGCACCATGTTCGCCAGCAGCACCGCCTCGGTGTAGCCGAGCGTGGAGTGGCCGCTGGGGTAGCTCCAGTCGTCGGGCTTTTCCTCGCTCAGCGGATGCACCGCGTGCGACACCAGCACCGGGCGCGGGTGGTGCCAGAACGCCTTCACCGCCTTCACCTCGCCCTTGTCGTAGGCCACCACGCGGGTGAAGAACGCCGCCGTGTGCGGCAGCTGCTCCGGCGTGAACGCCGCGCCGAACACGTCGGCGAAGCGGAACACGCTGTGCAGCCGGTCGGCCTGGGCCGCCGCGATCTCCGCGTGCGTGCGGTGGGCCTGCACGGCGAGCACGCCGTTGATGTCCTGCCGCGCCGCCGCCGAACCGGCGGCGGGCGGCGGCGGCAGCAGCGCCGCGAGATCGACCATTGGCCCGTTGCCGTCGGCCAGCGCGGGCTGGGCGATCAGCAACGCCAGTGCAAGCAATGCGCAGCGCTTCATCAGAACAGGTCCGCGGTGATGGTGAAGTTGAAGTTGCGCGCCGGGATGGTGAAGTACAGCGGCGTGCTGTCCGCGCCGGTGGTGCCGGCCAGCGCGTTGATGTGGGTGTTGTCGAAGATGTTGTTGAGCTGCACGCCGATCTTCAGGTCCTTCACGTCGGCGATGTGCGGATCGAAGCGGTAGCTGGCGGTGAAGTTGGTGATCGCATAGCCGCCGATGGGCGTGTCGTCTTCCGCGTTGGCGGTGTAGTAGGTCTTGCCGACGAACTTGTCGACCAGCGACACATAGGCCGGTCCGTTGCTGTAGATCAGGCCCAGCGCGGCGGTCTTGTGCGGCGTGTTCGCGTTCCAGGCGTTGTCCGTGGTCTGGATCGCGCGGTTCAGCGAGCCGTTGGCGTAGATGCTGAAGCCCGCGCCCAGCATGTAGGTGCCTTCCAGCTCGATGCCTTTGTAGTGCACGCCGCCGCCGTTGTAGAACTCCGAGATGCCGGCGACGTTGTGCTTCTGCACGAAGTTGTTGAAGTTGATCTTGTAGACGTCGCCGGACAGCGTAAGGCGGTCGTTGGTCCAGGTGGTGCCGAGCTGGATGTTGGTGGTCTTCTCGGGCGCCACCACGCTGTCGGAAACCGCCGGGTTCGGCACGTAGAACAGGTTGAGGTTCGGCGCCAGGTAGCCCTTCGCCCATTGCGCGTACGCGGTCCAGTTCTGGCTGAACGCGTAGTGGAACGAGGCCGACGGCAGGGTGGCGGTCCACTTCTTGGAGTAGTTCAGCGGGGTGCCGGTCTTCTGGTTCACCGGCGCATTGATGTCGCGCTTGAAGTCGTTGTACTTCACGCCGCCGATGAAATAGGCGTTGTCGGCGATGTTCCACTGGTATTCGAGGTACGGCTGGATCGTGACCAGGGTGTCGTTCATCCGGCGGTCCGCAGCGGCCAGCTGCAGCGTGGGCGCCCCGGGATTGACCACCGGGTTCAGCTGGTTCGTCGTGTCGTCGAACTCGTACAGCCAGCGGATGTCGTCCTGGTGGTCGTACCAGATGCCGGTGCGCACTTCGCCCGGGCCGAGGTCCCTGGCCAGGCGGAAGATGTCGCCCCACGAGCGGTTCGTGTTGCGCATGTGCTGGCCGGGCACGTTGTCCGGGCCGTAGAAGGTGCCGTTCGGCGTTTCGCCGTTCGGATCCTCGCCGTTGAAGCCGAAGTGGTTGTAGCCGTAGGTGTAGACCTTGTTGTCGATCTTCCAGCCGTCGAGTTCCGAATGCAGGCCGATGTAGCCCAGGTTGGTGTTGATCTTGTCCTGGTTGTAGCGGTAGTAGGCCTGGCTGGTCGGGTCGTTGTTGAGGCCGTAGTTGTTGCCGAACTGGGCGAGCTGCGCCTTGGTGGCGCCGAACGGCACGTACTGGTTGAGCTTGTTCCACATCGCCGCGAAGGTCAGCGTGGTGTTCTCGCCCACCGGCTGCACCAGCTTGGCGAACACGCTCTGGCGGCGCTGGCCGGCGTAGGTGAGGTAGCCGTCCGACTCGCTGTTCTGCACATTGACCACCGCGCGGGTGCCGCTGCCGGTGAAGCTGCCGGTGTCGATGGTGGCGCCTTCCACCGTGGTGGCCCAGCTGCCCAGGCTGAAGTACGGACTGATGCCGAAGTCCTTGCGCGGGCTGATCGAGTCCACCGTGATGGTGCCGCCGAACGTGGCGTTGCCCAGCGTGCTGGCCGTGCCCGGGCCGCGGTCGACCGCGACGCTGCCGGTCTGCTGGTTGGTGAAGTACGAGGTGGAGTGGTGGGTGAAGTCGTTGGAGTCCATCCACGGGATGCCGTCGAACGTCACGTTGTACTGGCCGTCCTGGAAGCCGCGGATCGAGACCACCGCCGACTCCATCAGGCCGGAGCCGTTCGGCGTCACCGTGTACACGCTGGGCGAGATCGCCGCGGCGTCGGTGTAGTCGCCGGTCGGCGCGATGTTTTCCTGCAGGTACAGGCTGCCCACGATGGACTGCGGCTCGATCGCCAGCATGGAGCCCTGCGTGGGCGCCACGTCGTTCACGGTGGTGGCGGCGTTCACCTGCACCGCGCTCAGGTCCTTGGCGTCCTGGGGCTTGGCAGGGGCCGCGTCCGCCGCCGGCGCGGACGGCGCCCCGTTCGCGTTGTCGTCGGCGCGGACCGGCGCCGCCACCGCGAGCGCGATGGAGAGGGCGAGCAGGGCGGGCGCACAGTGGCGAAGGGTGGGCGTGGACTGGGGCATGGGTGGTTCCGTGAAGTGGGGGTAAAGGCGTGGCGCGGCACGCTAGACCCCATGCATGACAGTCATGCAACAAAAAGAAGATACGAATCAGTGGGATACGTCGTCAGAACTTGCGATCGACGATGGTCGTAGCCAAGCCGCCGCGGGCGGGTGCCGGACCGGCGCCCGGGACGGCCTGTCCAGTGGCGACGCAGCCGCCCCCGGCAAAGCCCCGGCGGGCATTGCGGCCGATCCTGCCGCGGCAATAGTTTCATTTGGACGTATAGAAGGCTTTGACGCGACGCACCAATTGTGCTGTAGTCAAATCGCAATCCACGAATTCCAAATCGGCGCTCCGGCGCCGCCGGGGTTCCGTGCCCTGCCATCCAGCGAGTGAGCAAGATGAAGCAGTCCGGTGGAACAAGCCTGTACGACGCGGCCTTCGAGCACGACAGCTGCGGTTTCGGCCTGGTGGCCCAGATCGATGGCCGCGCCAGCGCGTGGGTGGTCGACTCCGCATTCGAGGCACTGGCGAAACTCTCGCACCGCGGCGCGGTGAATGCCGACGGCGTGAGCGGCGACGGCTGCGGCGTGCTGATCCGCCGCCCGCAGGCATGGCTGCGCGCGCTGGCGGACGAGGCGGGCATCGCGCCGGCCGAACGCTTCGCGGCGGGCCTGGTGTTTCTCGACCGGCACGACGATGCCGCGGCGGCGGTGCTGGAGCGTCATCTGGTTGAAGAAGGCCTGCGCGTGGCGGGCTGGCGCGACGTGGCGGTGAACGCGGAAGCCTGCGGCCCGCTGGCCGCCGCCGCGCAGCCGCGCGTGCGCCAGGTCTTCGTCGACGCTGGCGCCGGCATGGACGACGAGGCGTTCGAGCTGGCGCTGTTCCGCGCGCGCCGCCGCGCCGAGCATGCCTTGCGCGACGATGCCGCGTTCTATGTGGTGACGCTGTCGGGCGAGCTGATCGGCTACAAGGCGATGGCCGCGCCGGGGCGGTTGCGCGAGGTGTTCGCGGACCTCTCGCATCCCGCGCTGGTCGCCGATGCGGTGGTGTTCCACCAGCGCTTCTCCACCAACACCTCGCCGCAGTGGCGGCTGGCGCAGCCGTTCCGCCTGCTGGCGCACAACGGCGAGATCAACACCATCCGTGCGAACCGGCGCTGGATGCAGGCGCGCGAGGCGATCTGGCGCTCGCCGCGCGTGGAGCTGGGCGACCTCGGTCCGCTGGTGCGCCAGCAGGGTTCGGATTCGGAGAGCCTGGACAACGCGCTGGAAGTGCTGCTGGCCGGCGGCCTGGACCTGCTGGCCGCGATGCGCGTGCTGGTGCCGCCGGCGTTCGCCGCCCGCGAGAACATCGACGAGGACCTCGCCGCGTTCTACGAGTACTACGCGCTGCACAGCGAACCCTGGGACGGCCCCGCCGGCCTGGTGATGTGCGACGGCCGCTACGCCGCCTGCACGCTGGACCGCAACGGCCTGCGCCCCGCGCGCTGGGCGCTGTCCGACGACAACCATTTCATCATCGCCTCCGAGGCGGGCCTGTGGGACATCCCCTCGGCGCGCGTGGTCGCCAAGGGCCGCCTCGCACCGGGCGAGATGATCGCGGTGGACTTCCGCGAGCACCGCCTGCTGCGCGACGCCGACATCGACGCGATCAACCGCGCCCGCGCGCCGTACCGCGACTGGCTGCGCGCCGGCGTGAGCTACCTGGACTCGGACCTGATCGATCCCTCGCTGGCCGCCGAGCCGCTGCCGCCGGAACAGCTGCACTGCTACCAGAAGCTGTACGGCCTGTCGCGCGAGGAGCGCGAGACGGTGCTGAAGGTGATCGCCGAGCTGGAGGCCGAAGCCACCGGCGCGATGGGCGACGACACCCCGGTCGCCGCGCTTTCGCGCCAGGTGCGGCCGCTGTTCGACCGCTTCCGCCAGGCGTTCGCCCAGGTCACCAACCCGCCGATCGATCCGCTGCGCGAGAAGCTGGTGATGTCGCTGGTCACCCAGATCGGCGCCGAAGGCAACGTGTTCGAGCTCAAGCCCGAGAACGCGAAGCAGATCCTGATCAACTCGCCGGTCCTGTCCCAGCGCAAGCTGCGCCAGCTGCTGAGCTTCCCGCAGTTCACCGACACGCCGCGCTTCGACCTGATGCAGCCGCGCGAGCAGGGGCTGGAAGCGGCGCTGCGCGAATTGTGCGAGCGCGTCGCGCAGTCCGTGCGCGACGGCAACGCGCTGGTGTTCCTCAGCGACCGCTACCCCGAGCGCGACAAACTGCCGATCCACGCGCTGCTCGCCACCGGCGCGGTGCACGCGCACCTGATCGAGCAAGGCCTGCGATGTCAGTGCAACATCGTCGTGGAAACCGCCACGCCGCGCGACGCGCACCAGTTCGCCTGCCTGCTCGGTTTCGGCGCCACCGCGATCTATCCGTGGCTGGCCTACCAGAGCCTGTTCGAGCTGGGCCATGAGGGACACATCGAGGGCGACCGGCTGGAGATCGGCCGTAGCTACCGGCGCGGCATCCGCAAGGGGCTGCTGAAGATCCTGTCGAAGATGGGCATCTCCACCGTCGCCGGCTACCGCGGCGCGCAGCTGTTCGAGATCGTGGGGCTGGCGCCGGAAGTGGTGGCGCTGTGCTTCCCCGGCACGCCCTCGCGCATCGGCGGCGCCGGCTTCGCCGAGCTGGAGAACGAGCAGCGCCTGCTCGCCGCCGAGGCGTGGAACGCGGCGAAGCCGCTGCGCGCCGGTGGCCTGTACAAGTTCGTGCACGGCGGCGAGTACCACATGTACAACCCCGACGTGATCGCCACGCTGCAGCAGGCGGTGCGCACCGGCAATCCGGCCGACTACCGCGCCTATGCCGACCACGTCGACCACCGTCCGCCCTCGGCGCTGCGCGACCTGCTGGACGTGCAGCCGCTGGGCGCGCCGGTGCCGCTGGACGAGGTGGAACCGGTCGAGTCGATCCTCAAGCGCTTCGATTCCGCGGGCATGTCGCTGGGCGCGCTGTCGCCCGAGGCGCACGAGGCGCTGGCGACCGCGATGAACCGCCTGGGCGCGCGCAGCAATTCCGGCGAGGGCGGCGAGGACCCGGCGCGCTACGGCACCGAGAAGATGTCGAAGATCAAGCAGGTCGCCTCCGGCCGCTTCGGCGTCACGCCGGCCTACCTGGTCAACGCCGAGGTGCTGCAGATCAAGATCGCGCAGGGCGCCAAGCCCGGCGAGGGCGGCCAGCTCCCCGGCCACAAGGTGGACGCCACCATCGCGCGGCTGCGCTACGCGAAGCCCGGCATCGGCCTGATCTCGCCGCCGCCGCACCACGACATCTATTCCATCGAGGATCTGGCCGAGCTGATCCACGACCTCAAGGAAGTGAACTCCGAGGCGCTGGTCTCGGTGAAGCTGGTCAGCCACGCCGGCGTGGGCACGGTCGCCGCGGGCGTGGTGAAGGCGGGCGCCGACCTGATCACCGTCAGCGGCCACGACGGCGGCACCGGCGCCAGCCCGCTCACCTCGATCAAGTACGCCGGCACGCCGTGGGAGCTGGGCCTGGCCGAGACCCAGCAGACGCTGCGCCGCAACGATCTGCGCGGCCGCGTGCGCCTGCAGACCGACGGCGGCCTGAAGACCGGCCTCGACGTGATCAAGGCCGCGCTGCTCGGCGCCGAGAGCTTCGGCTTCGGCACCGGCCCGATGGTGGCGCTGGGCTGCAAGTACCTGCGCATCTGCCACCTCAACAACTGCGCCACCGGCATCGCCACCCAGCACCCGGTGCTGCGCAAGGAACACTTCACCGGCCTGCCGGAAATGGTGATGAACTATTTCCGCTTCATCGCCGGCGACGTGCGCGAGCACCTCGCGCGGCTGGGCGCGCGCTCGCTGGCCGAGCTGATCGGCCACACCGAACTGCTGGCGCAGCAGGGCGACGCCACGCCGGTGCGCCACGGCCTCGACCTCGCGCCGCTGCTGGACGGCGCCAGCTTGGGCGCGGCCGGCGACAGCGCCTGCGCGATGGCGCGCAACCCGGTGCGCGACGCCGCCGCGCTTGCCGTGCGCATCGCGACGGATACCGCGCCGCTGGTGGAGCTGGGCGAGGGCGGTTCCTTCAGCTATGCCATCGCCAACACCGACCGCGCGATCGGCGCGCGGCTGTCCGGCGCGATCGCGCGCCGGCATGGCGACCACGGCATGGACGAGCGCCCCATCGTGCTGCAGCTGGAAGGCGCGGCCGGCCAGAGCCTGGGCGCGTGGAACGCCGGCGGCGTGCACATCGAGCTCACCGGCGAGGCGAACGACGGCGTGGGCAAGGGCATGGCCGGCGGCCGCATCGTGGTGCGCCCGCCCGCCGACGCGCCGTTCGCCAGCCAGGACGCCTCGATCATCGGCAACACCTGCCTGTACGGCGCCACCGGCGGCGAGCTGTACGCCGCGGGCCGCGCCGGCGAGCGCTTCGCCGTGCGCAACTCCGGCGCGGTCGCCGTGGTGGAAGGCGCCGGCGACCACTGCTGCGAATACATGACCGGCGGCGTGGTGGCGGTGCTCGGCAAGGTCGGCCTCAACTTCGCGGCCGGCATGACCGGCGGCTTCGCCTACGTGCTCGACCTCGAGCGCGACTTCGTGGACTGCTACAACCACGAACTGGTGGACATCCTGCGCATCTCCACCGACACCATGGAGCACCACATGCACCACCTGCGCGGCCTGGTGCAGAAGCACGTGGAATACACCGGCAGCGCCTGGGGCCGGCAGATCCTGCGCGACTTCCGCGGCCTGCAGTACAAGTTCTGGCTGGTGAAGCCGAAGGCGGCGAGCCTCGCCGTGCTGGCGGAAGAGCTGCGGAGGGCAGCATGAGCAACAAGCTGTTCCAGTTCCTCGATGTGCCGCGGCAGACGCCGCGCACGGTGCCGGTGGCGATCCGCGTGCTGGGCTACGGCGAGATTTCCGGCGACTTCGCCTCGCCGCAGGCGTCCACGCAGGCGGAGCGCTGCCTGGATTGCGGCAACCCGTATTGCGAGCACGCCTGCCCGGTGCACAACTACATTCCGGAGTGGCTGAAGCTGGTGCAGCACGGCCGCATCATGGAAGCGGCCACGCTGATGTACGAGACGAACCCGCTGCCGGAGATCTGCGGCCGCGTCTGTCCGCAGGATCGCCTGTGCGAAGGCGCCTGCACGCTGGAGCAGACCGACTTCGGCGCGGTGACCATAGGCGCGGTGGAGCGCTGGGTCACCGACGAGGCGCTGCGCCAGGGCTGGCGGCCCGATCTCTCGGCGGTGCAGGAAACCGGCCAGCGCGTGGCGATCGTGGGCGCCGGCCCCGCGGGCCTGGCCTGCGCGGACCGCCTGCGCCGCGCGGGCATCGCCGCCGACGTGTACGACCGCCAGCTCGAGATCGGCGGCCTGCTCACCTTCGGCATCCCGCCGTTCAAGCTGGACAAGCAGGTGATGCGCCTGCGCCGCGAGCTGCTCGAAGGCATGGGCGTGCGCTTCCTGCTGGGCCGCGAGGTGGGGCGCGACATCGAGTTCGGCGAACTGGTGGACGACTACGACGCGGTGTTCGTCGGCACCGGCGCCTATACCTACGTGGACGGCAAGCTGGCCGGCCGCGAACTGCACGGCGTGCACGACGCGCTGCCGTTCCTGATCGGCAATACCGAGCGGCTGCTGCGCGACGAGCCGCCGCTGCCCGCGTTCGACCTGCGCGGCCGGCACGTGGTGGTGCTGGGCGGCGGCGACACCGGCATGGACTGCAACCGCACCGCGATCCGTCTCGGCGCGGCCTCGGTCACCTGCGTCTACCGCCGCGACGAGGCCAGCATGCCGGGCTCGGTGCGCGAGGTGGGTTACAGCCGCGAGGAAGGCGTGAACTTCCAGTTCCATCGCCAGCCGCTGGCGATCCTCGGCGACGAGCACGGCCGCGTGCGCGCGGTGCGCGTGGTGGAGACCGAGCTGGTGGACGACGGCCACGGCCGTCCGCGTCCGCGCAACGTCGCGGGCAGCGAGAGCGAGCTGCGCGCCGACGTGGTGATCCAGGCCTTCGGCTTCCTGCCCAGCCCGCCGGACTGGCTGGCCTCGCACGGCGTGAAGCTGGCGCCCTCGGGCCGCATCGTCACCGGCGCCGACGGCGCGCTGCCGCAGCAGACCAGCCACCCGCGCATCTTCGCCGGCGGCGACAACGTGCGCGGCGCGGATCTCGTGGTGCGTGCGGTGTACGACGGCCGCGAGGCCGCCGCCTCGATCGCGCAGATGCTGCAGCAGGCGCCGCGCCTGCAGTCCGAGGTGGCCTGAGCGCACCGGGCCGGCGACCCTGCGCCGGCCCGCACCGCTGCCCGGCCGCACGCGCCACGCTCAGGCCGCGTGCGCGACCAGGCTCAGCGTGTCCAGGGTGAAGCCGCCATCCGCGACCATGGCGAAGTGCTCGCGCACCTCGGCGGGCGCGCCCTGTTGCAGGCTGCGGATCGCGGCGACGTGGGCCGCATCGGTGCGCGTGCGCGCCACCCAGTCGTCGAAGCGCAGCGGCAGCCGGCGCGGCGTCAGGCCGTCCAGCGCGAAGCCCGCGGCGGCGAGCGCGGCCACCCACTCGCTGGTGCGGTAGTTGCGCACGTGGGAAACGTCGCGCAGCAGTTCGATGGCCTGCAGGTATGTATCCAGCAGCGCATCCTCCGGCGCCACCGTATCGACGAAGATCGCCAGGCCGCCCGTCTTCAGCACGCGCCGCGCCTCGCGCAGGCCGTCGTCGCGGCGCCGCCAGTGGTGGGTGCTGAAGCGCGACAGCACCACGTCGAAGGCGCCGTCCTCGAACGGCAGGCGTTCGGCCGCCGCCTGCTGCACCCGGATGTTGCGCAGGCCGCGTTCCGCCGCGGCGGCGCGCACGGCGTCCAGCATGCTGGCGGTGGGATCGCAGGCGACCACCTCGCGCACCAGCGCGGCCACGCGATAACTGACATGGCCGCCGCCGCAACCGAGATCGAGCACGCGCGCATCGGGCCGGTCCTGCAGGGCGGCGGCGATCTGTTCGAGGTCGGCGCCGCTGCGGTGCACTTCGCTGGCGACGTAGTCCTGCGCGCGCGGGCCGTAATGCGCGGCGGCGAAATCGGCGGGTTGGTTCATGCGGTGCTCCTGCGCGGCCGTGGCGTGGACGCCCCGGCGCGGCCGTGCGCAGGGGCGATGCCGGCGTGCGGACCGACCGGCCAAGCATGCCATGCGGCGCGTGCGTGGCGGGCAGGTGGCGCGATCATTTCCGCATGCGCGCCACCTCGCGCTGGCGCGCGGCTCAGGGCGCCGGGTTGAACCCCGCCTGCGCGAGTTCCTTGGCCGCCTCGTCCAGGTCGTGCTGCAGCGAAGGATTGGCGAGGAAGGCCGCGGCCAGCGCCTGGCCGAACACGCGCCCGGCGTAGATGTCCTGCGGCGTGTGCACGCCGCGGACCACGCGGCGCCAGCCAACGTCGCGCGCGTAGCCGGCCAGCGTATCGGCACGCGCGGGCAGGGCCTTGCCCAGCAGCACGGCGAAGACGGTGGCGCGCGTGCTGTGGCCGCTGGGGTAGCCGTAGCTCTTCTTCTTGAGGTCCTTCTCGTCGCCCTCCGGGTCCTTGCGACAGGAGTCGAGCGGGCAGGGGCGGGTGCGCTGCCAATGCTTCTTGGCCTCGCTCACCGCCTTCGCGGTTTCCTTCTGCACCTCGGTGAACACCGCCGCGGTGCGCGGCAGCCGCTTGGCGTCGAAGTCCGGGCCCAGCACGCGGGAGAAGGCGAACACGTCGAACTCTTCCTCGGCGTGCGCCAGCGCGTTGTCCTTCTTGTTGCGATGGGCGTAGGCGCGGTCGGTCACCCCGCGGTCGGCGCGGTCTTCCGGCGAGCCCGGCACCGACGGCGGGGCCAGCACCGCCTGCAACTGGTGCAGCTGGGCGCTGTCGAGGTAGGGCGGCGAGCCGTCGGCGTGGGCCGCCGCGGCAGCCATCAGCAGCAGGGTGCACAGCGCGTGGCGCAGGAATGTCCTGGCGTGGGTCATGGCAGCTCTCCCGTCACATCGCCAGCGACACGGAGGCGAACCAGGTGCGACCCGGCAGCACCAGCAAGTACGGCGTGGTGCCCTTGATGCTGTCGATCACCTGCTTGTGCTCGTCGAGCAGGTTGTCCACCTGCAGGCGCACCTTATAGCTCTTGATGAACGAATCGCCGAGCTTCTGGCCGTAGCCCAGGCTGAGCGCCGTGGTCCACCAGCCGGTGGTGTGGCCGGTGGCGGTGGCGGAGCTGGCCACGTCGGGGTTGAGGTTGCTGTTGTAGACGCGCTGGCCGCCCACGTACTTGCCGGTGAGCGAGCCGGAGAAGCCGCCGAAGTCGTACAGGAAGCCGGCCGCGGCGGTGCCGGACGGCACGGTGGGCATGCGCAGGTTCGAGCGCTTGAACTTGGCGTCGATGATCGAGCCGTTCGCGTAGAGGCTGACGCCGTCGCCCACGTAGTAGGTGGCCTCGGCTTCCGCGCCCTGCATGGTGGCGCCCTTGGCCATCGCGAAGATGGGATCGTGGGTGACCGGGTCCGTGCTGGACAGCGGGAAGTTCTGGTAGTCGATGTAGAACACGTCCGCATCGGCGTTGAAGCGGTCGTTCTTGTACACCGTGCCCGCCTGGTAGTTCGTCGTCTGCTGCGGCTTGGTGTTGCTCTTGCGCGGATCGGGCACGTAGAACTGGTTGAGGTTGGGCGTGAGGAAGCCCTGCGCCGCCTGTCCGTACACGCTCCACTCGCTGCTCAGCATGTAGTTGGCGGTGAGCGAGCCCAGCACCTTGTCCCAGGTCTGCTGGTAGAACAGCGGCAGCTTGGTGGTCTGGTTGATCGGCGCGTCGAGGTAGCGGGTGGCGCGGTCGTACTTCACGCCGGGGGTGACGGTGAAGGCGTCGGTCACGCGCCAGGCGTACTCGGCGTAGAGCTGCGTGGTGCGCAGGCGGTCCACCATCGTGTACTTGTAGGCGCTGCTGTCCGGCTTGCCCTTCTTCACGTCGTGGATGCCGCCGAGGCCGTAGTCGAGCGCGACGCTGTAACGGGTGTTGTCGATGTACTCGTACCACGCGCCCAGCTTCAGCTGGCCGTGGTCGTCGCTGTGCGTGGCCTCGAGCACGTTGCCCCAGGCGCGGTAGTTGTTGATCTTGTTGTAGCCGCCCATGCCGGTCTTGGACGAAGCCGTGCCCACGTACGGGCTTTCGTGGCTGTCGTTCTTGTAGGCGTAGGTGTAGAGCTTGTCGTCCAGGTGCCAGGTGTCGGTAAGCGCGCTGCTCAGGCCGACGTACTCGAGGTCGGTTTCCTTGGTCTGGTAGTTGTAGCAGTAGCAGTCGGTGCTGGTGCGGTCGGTGTTGAGGCCGAAGTTGCGGCCCAGCGTGTCGATCTGCTTCTGGGTCAGCGTGGTCTTGTCCGGGTTGTTGAAGCGGATGTAGTTGTAGTTGCTGAGGAAGGTCAGCTCGGTCGACGAGCCCACCGGCTGCACGTACTTGACGTAGCCGGTCTTGCGGTTCATCGGCGCGTAGGTGCGGAAGGTGTCGGTGTCGTTGTACTGCGCGCTGGCGATCAGCTTGCCGCCGCCCAGGCTCTCCATCCGGCCGCTGTTGAGCTCGAGGTGGGTCAGCGAGGTGTCGTAGCTGCCGTAGCTGTAGGTCGGGATGAACGAGAACTCGTCGCGGGCATCCTTCGAGCGCAGCGCCACCGTGCCGCCGAACGTGGCCTGGCCGATCTGGCTGGCGCCGCCGGGGCCGCGGTCCACCGTGACCTGGCCGATCATCTTGGCCGGGAAGTAGCTGCTGGTGTGGTGGCTGAAGTCGTTGGTGTCGCCGAAGGGGATGCCGTCGTAGGTGACGTTGTACTGGTTGTCGTTGAAGCCGCGGAGGGTCATCTGCTTCGACTCGCCCAGGCCCGGCCCGCTGACGCCGACGTTGGACACGCCCGGGGCGATCGCGGCGATGGTGGCGTAGTCGGCCGTGGGGGCCACGTGGTTGGCGATGTAGTCCAGCCCGATCACCGACTGCGGCTGGGTGATGTCCAGCTCGGCCTGGGTGGGCGCCTGCACGATGGCGGAGGTGGTGGTGTCGGCGCGGACTTCCACTTCTTCCAGCTGCTTGGCGTTGGCGGTCGTCGCGCTGGTCTTGGCGGCGGTCGCGGCCGCGGGTTGGGCGGTGTCGGCTGCCGGCGCATCGGCGGCCATGGCCACGCCGGCCACGCAGAAGTTCGCGGCGATCAGCAAGGGGGCGTATGCGCTGCGTCGGCGGATACCCGCGACAAGCGCCCTCAACGCGGGAAGGTCCATCTTGCTGCCGGGAGGACGGGGCGTGCGGTCGGAGGTGTGCATGCAGGGCGCCGAGGTTGGAAGAGGGTGAAGGCGCGATATCCTGCGGGCCATTTCTTACGATTCCGTGGCGCATGGATGACGGCGACCCCGGTGGCCGCATGGCCGTATAGCCGCCCAAAAGGTGCAGCTCCGCAGGGCGCGGAGGTGCCTCGCAGCCGGCGTCTGTCGCTGCTGCCGGGCACGCAGGTGGGGCCGGCCGCCATCGCCGGTGGGCGCATCGTTCCGCCGCCCGGCGGTCGCGCGAGTCGCCGTCCCCGGGCTTTCCATTGCCCTGGGGCGGGATATCCAGGCGACCGGGGCGCGCGTCCGCCCGGCCGTCGGCGTTCCGGGCACAAGGCGGACAGGCTGGTCGTCCCGGGCGTTGTCGATGACAATGGCTGCATGTCGCCGCCCTTCCCAGCCATCGGACCCGCATGCTGAGCCGCCTGTGGTTCGGCTTCTTCCTGGCGGCGGCGGTGGCCGCGCTGTCGCGCTGGCTGGTTGGGGGCGACGCGGGCGTGTTCGCCGCGATCGTGGCCGCGCTGTTCGACATGGCCGACCTGTCGGTCAAGGTGCTGCTGCTGCTGTTCGGCACGCTGGCGCTGTGGCTGGGCTTCCTGCGCATCGCCGAGCAGGCGGGTCTGGTGGACAAGCTGGCGTGGCTGCTCGGCCCGCTGTTCGCCCGGCTGATGCCGGGCGTGCCGCGCGGCCATCCCGCCATCGGCCTGGTCACGCTGAACTTCGCCGCGAACGCGCTGGGCCTGGACAACGCGGCCACGCCCATCGGCCTGCGCGCGATGCGCGAGCTGCAGACGCTGAACCCGTCGGAAGACACCGCGAGCAACGCGCAGATCCTGTTCCTGGTGCTCAACGCCTCCTCGCTCACCCTGCTGCCGGTGACGGTGTTCGTGTACCGCGCGCAGGCCGGTGCGCACGACCCCACCCTGGTGTTCCTGCCCACCTTGCTGGCGCATTTCTGCGCCAACCTCACCGGCCTGCTGTCGGTGGCCTACATGCAGCGCCTGAAGTTGCGCGATCCGGTGGTGCTGGCGTGGCTGCTGGGCGGCGGCCTGCTGCTCGGCGGCTTCGTGGCGCTGCTCACCTCGCTCACCGCGGCGGCGCTGGCCTCGCTGTCCGGCCTGCTCGGCAACCTGATGCTGTTCGGCGTGATCCTGCTGTTCCTTTGCGCAGGGGCGTACAAGCGCGTGCCGCTGTTCGAAAGCTTCATCGACGGCGCGAAACAGGGCTTCGACGTGGCGAAGGACCTGCTGCCCTACCTGGTGGCGATGCTGTGCGCGGTGGGCGTGCTGCGCGCCTCGGGCGCGCTGGATTTCGCGCTGGACGGCATCCGCTGGGCGGCGACGCATGCGGGGCTGGACACGCGCTTCGTCGACGCGCTGCCCACCGCGCTGGTCAAGCCGTTCTCCGGCAGCGCGGCGCGCGCGATGCTGATCGAGACCATGCACCACAGCGGCGTGGACAGCTTCCCCGCGCTGCTCGCCGCCACCATCCAGGGCAGCACCGAGACCACGTTCTACGTGGTGGCGGTGTACTACGGCGCGGTGGGCATCCGTCGCGTGCGCCACACCATCGGCTGCGCGCTGCTGGCCGACCTCGCCGGCGTGCTCGCCTCGATCGGCGTGTGTTACTGGTTCTTCGGCTGAAACGAACGAGAGGACGACGATGCGCCTGGGTCTGGCCGCCAATCAACTGCACCACGGCCGCGACGACGCGGCGCTGTTCCGCTGGCTGCGTGCCTGCGAACGCGGCATCCGCGAACTGGATCTCGGCCTGCACGCGGTGGGCCGCACCCACGACGCCATCGTGCGCGCCGGCCTGCTCGCGGATTACGCGCCATTGCGCCGCTATCCCTATGGGCGCGAGGGCGGCCTGATGAAGCTGGTGGCCGAAGTGGTGGGCATGGACGGCGACGCGCGCACGCTGGACGGCGCGATCTACCTGATCGATCCGGTCGATCCCTCCTCGGTGTTCCCCGAGGCGGTGGCGCTCAAGCGCCAGTGCGTGATCCACGCCAAGCCCTTCCTCTCCACCGTGGCCTCCGCGCGCGACTGGATCGAGCTGGAGCGCATGCACGCCGGGCTGGCGCCCGACCCCGGCGCCGACGACCTGCATGCGCCGGAGTCGCAGACGCTGGCCCTGATCGCCCACGACGCGATGAAGCCCGCCATGCTGGCCTACGCGGGCGAGCACTTCGACACGCTGTCGCGCTTCGCCCGCCGCGTGGCCACCGGCACCACCGGCCAGCGCCTCAACGAACTGGCCTGGAGCCGCGGCTGGCCGCAAGGCAAGCCCTGGGTCGACCGCTACCAGAGCGGCCCGATGGGCGGCGACGCGCAGATCGCCGATCTGGTGCTGCAACGCCGCTGCCATCGCGCGATCTTCTTCGAGGACCCGCACGTGGCCCGCCAGCATGAGGCCGACATCCAGCTGCTGGAACGCGCGGTGACCACGGTTACCGACACGGCGGTGTGCATCACCACGCCGCGGTTGGCGGCGCGGTGGGCGGAGGCGGCGGAGGTGCGGCGGGGGCGACGAGCGAAGGGGGCGTGAGCTTCGGCGCCAGCGGCGTGATGCTCTACATCTTCACCAGCGAGAACCTCCGGCAATGCGCGGTGCTCGGCGCCATGGGCGCCACCTCGCGGCAGCTCGTGCGCATGCTGTTCGCGCAGGCCGGCATGTGCGCCTTGCTGGGCACGGGAATGGGCCTGGGCCTGTGCAGCCTCGCCGGCAGGATCTTCGGCGCGGTGGACTATCCCTTCCGCATGATGTGGTTCACGCCGGTTTTCGGCATGGCCATGGTGACCCTGGTCAGCCTGGTGGCGGCCCTGCCCAGCGTGCGCCCGGTGCTGAAGCTTTCGCCGGCGGTGGTGTTTGCCGGGCGTTGATGCTTCGGGAGTGCCGCAAGCTTTCCTGCGGAACAGACGCGGATCAGGCAAACGGCACTGCTTCGACGGGTTTGGCCCGTGCCCGGCTCGCCATGGTTTCGACCAGGGCCATCAGCAACGGAAAGTCGATGATGCGCTGGTAGCCCAGGGTCAGGGCCGTCGAGCCGTCCCGCAGGCGCAAATGCACGACGGGTTTTGCCCAGGTATCGGGCACATCCCGTTCGTCGATGGCGGCCAGTTCGACATGTCGATCGCCCATGGCGAGGCTGTCGCGCGTCAGGCGCACCGCGGGCCTGGATTTGGCCGCGAGCGCGTCCATCGTCGTTCCGAAGTCGGTCGTCATGGCCGACGAAACACCCTCGGGCCACTCCACGAAATCGAGCGCTTCGCCGCGGTGCAGCCGGTCCAGCAGCCAGGGGGTGCGCGCGGCGGTGTTGGCGGCGGTCAGGGCGTTGTGGAATCGGCGGAAATCGCTCAAGCGCGCGTTGACGCTGATCCAGCTTCCATCCCCGCGGCCACGCCATGCCACGGCGACCAGCGCCAGGTTCTGCCTGTAGCGGCGGCTCGTTTCGACGATCTCGTCGAATCGCCATGTCTGGATCTTCCCGCCCTTGTGGCAGGCGACGCCATGCTCGGCCAGCGTCCAGCAGGTCTGGTGCGCCCAGAGCCCCAGCAGGATGAGCGACACGCCGATGGCCGCGGAGCCGGCCATGCTCCTGGCGATGAGCGTCGGGTCCGACATCGATAGATTGCCGTGCCGCACTTGCATGACGACGTAAAGCAGCAGCGCGGCCGCCACCAGGAACAACAGGCCCACGAGCAGCAGGGCCACCGACATGCCGTAATAGCGATGGCGGCTGATGACGCGGCCAATCCGGGCAAGTGAAGAGGGGTCGTGCGTCATCCGTTCGGATCGCTCTGCATGGCAGGGTCCGAGTCTGGGCCGGAGACTCGCCACGGGCTATCGGACGGGTCCTAAAGTCGCGCCTGCCCCCCAGCGTCGTGACGCCGGACTGCGCAAACCGGCGAAGTCGATCGCCTCGCGGGCGCACTTTCCGGTGGAACGCGTCATGCCGGATGCAGTCAGCCACGTCCAGTCGGAGGCTTGCCGCCGCGCGCGCCGCCGCGTTCCTTCTCCCGCCGCCGATGTTCGCCTTCGGCCATCGCCTTGAAGCGGTTGATGGATTGCAGCCACAGCGCGTTGTGCTCGGCCTCCTTCTCGCTGTCGCCGTCGGGGATGCGGTTGAAGGGGATGCGCATGGGCGCGGCGTCGTGCTTCAACGCGGCCTGCATGCCGCCGAAGTAGACCTTGTTGAGGCCGTATTTGGTGTTGATGCGATCCACCACGGCGTCGATCTTGCGCGTGTCGCCGACGGGCGCGAACAGCGAGCCGCTGGTTTGCGTGCGTTCGCCAAGGCGGGTGAGGGTGACGCTCACCGACAGCGGTACGGCGCGCGCGGGGCCGGGCAGGGGGCGCTTGCGCACGCGGCCGGCATCCAGCATCGCGGCGAGCAGGTGCAGCAGGTTGCGGCTGTCGTCGGTGGGGTCGAAGTTGATGCCGCTTTCCCAGCGTTCCTCGTAGCCGACGAAACGGATGGCCACCGTCATCGCGCCGGCCAGCAACTGGTCGCGGCGCAGGCGCATGGCGGCTTTCACGAGCAGCTTCTTCAGCACCGCCAGCGCGCCTTCGGGCGTGCGCAGTTCGGGGCCGAGCACGTGCGAGTGGCCCAGCGAACCGCGCGTGGTCGCGGCGACCGGCAGCCATGCGCCGCGCAGCAGGCCCCACATGCGCTCGCCTTCGATGCCGCCCCAGGCGCGGCGCAGCACCAGCTTCGAGGCCGCGGTGAGCTGGGCCACGGTGAAGATGCCTTCGACGTTGAGGCGCGCTTCCATCGAGGCGCCGATGCCGCACAGGTCGCGCAGCTTGAGTTCGTGCAGCGCGTGCGGCAGGTCGGCCTGCTCGATCACCACCAGGCCGTCGGGCTTCTGCATGTCCGAGGCGGTCTTGGCGAGGAAGTCGTTGGGCGCGATGCCGATGGAGCAGCGGATCGCGCCGCCGGGCGCGGCCCTGGCGATCTCTTCCTTCACCTGCCGCGCGATGCGCTCGGCTTCCGTTCGCTGGCGCTGGCGGCCGACGAGTTCGCAGGCCATCTCGTCGATGGAGCCGACGTGGGCGATGGGGATGGCGCGGTCGATCGCCTTTATCAGGCGCCCGTGCCATTCGACGTACAACGCCGGTCGCGCGGTGACAATGGCGATGCCCGGACAGCGCGCGCGCGCCTCGCGCACCATCGTGCCGGTGGAGACGCCATGGGCCTTCGCCTCGTAGCTGGCGGCGATCAGGCTGGTGGTTTCCGCGTCCACCGGAGCCACGCCCACCGGCCGGCCGCGCAGCGCCGGCACCTCGTGCTGTTCCACCGAGGCGAAGTAGCTGTTGAAGTCGACGAACAGGCTGCGCAGGCTCATGGCCGTACTTTCCGGGGCGAGCCGGGCGGTATAGCTTGCACCCGTCGCAGGGGCGGAGACAGTGCCGCGAGGAAGGCCCCGCAGGCGCGCGTGAGCGCGCGGCAATGCGGCCATGCAGCTTGTCAATTGTCTTATTATATGTTCTCGTTCATGTCTGTTTCAGTCACCCACCCATGCCTAGGGCAGGAATCACCATGAACCGAAGCCTCGCCGCAAACGTCCTCCTGATGTCGCTGCTGGCCGCCGCTCCGCTGGCGCAGGCAAGCGACGCCACGCGCGCCACCTTCGGCAGCATGCCGGATGGACAGAAGGTCGAGGTGGTGACGCTGGACGACGGCCACGGCTTCACCGCGCGGGTGATCAGCCTCGGCGCCAGCCTGCAGTCGTTGATGCTGCCGGATCGCCACGGCAAGCTGGCCGACGTGGTGCTGGCCTATCCGAACCTGCAGGATTACCTGGCCAAGCCGCAGTACTTCGGCTCCACCGTGGGGCGTTACGCCAACCGCATCGGGCACGGGCGTTTCGCGCTGGACGGCAAGAGCTACCAGCTCACCCTCAACGACGGCCCGAACGCCCTGCACGGCGGCGTGAAGGGTTTCGACAAGGTGGTGTGGAGCGTCGTGAAAGTGGTGAAGGGCCCCGAGCCCAGCGTCACGCTGCAATACGTGAGCCCCGACGGCGACCAGGGTTTCCCGGGCACGCTCACCGCCACGGCCACCTACACGCTGAAGGCCGATCACGAGCTGGACATCGACTACAGCGCGACCACCGACAAGCCCACCATCGTCAACCTCAGCAACCACACCTACTGGAACCTGGGCGGCGAAGGCTCCGGCACGATCTACCACGACATCCTCACCATTCCCGGCGACAGCATCACCCCGGTGGACGCCACGCTGATTCCCACCGGCGAGTTCCGTCCGGTGGCCGGCACCGTCTACGACTTCCGCGCGGGCAAGCCGATCGGCCAGGACATCCGCGACGGCAAGGAAAAGCAGCTGCTGCTCGGTCGCGGCTACGACATGAACTGGGTGATCAGCCGCACCGGGGCGGCGCAGCCGCGCATGGTGGCCAGGGTGGCGGACCCGCACAGCGGCCGCGTGCTGACCCTGTATTCCGCGCAGCCGGGCCTGCAGTTCTATTCGGGCAACTTCCTCGACGGCACCAGCACGGGCACGTCGGGGCGCGTCTACCGCCAGGGCGATGCCTTCGTGCTGGAACCGCAGCAGTTCCCGGATACGCCCAACCATCCGGCCTTCGGCTCCGGGCGCCTGGCGCCGGGACAGACCTACCGCAACCACATCGTCTACCGCTTCTCGGTCGAGCACGACGCGGCGCACTGAGGCATGGCGGCACAGTAGTCCGGCCCGTCGCTGCTGGCGGGCCCCACGGGCGGCCAGCCTGGCCGCCGTCACGGGAGGTTCCATGAAACACGCATTGTCCTGTCTGCTGCTCGCCCTGGCCATGGCCGTCACGGCCAGCCCGGCACGCGCCGATTCGGCGGTTCCCGCCCGCTGGTCGAAAGCCCAGGCGAACGCCTGGTACGCGAAGCAGCCGTGGCCGGCCGGCAGCAACTACGTTCCCTCCGACGCCATCAACGAGCTGGAGATGTGGCAGGCCGCCACCTTCGATCCGAAGCGCATCGACGAGGAGCTGGGCTGGGCGCAGTCGCTGGGCATGAACACCATGCGCGTGTTCCTGCACGACCTGCTGTGGAAGCAGGACGCGGCGGGCTTCAAGCAGCGCATCGACCAGTTCCTGACGATCGCGGCGAAGCACCACATCAAGCCGATCTTCGTGCTGTTCGATTCCTGCTGGGATCCCGAGCCCGTGCTCGGTCCGCAGCATCCGCCGATTCCCGGCGTGCACAACTCCGGCTGGGTGCAGTCGCCGGGCGTGGCGATGAGCGACCGCAGCCAGTACCCGCGCTTCGAGCAGTACGTGAAGGACATCGTGGGCAGCTTCGCCAAGGACGACCGCATCCTCGCCTGGGACATGTGGAACGAGCCGAACAATCCCGGCGGCGGCGACTACGACGCGCGCGAGCCGAAGGACAAGTTCGAGCGCGTGGCCGAGCTGCTGCCGCAGGTGTTCGACTGGGCGCGCGGCATGCACCCGACCCAGCCGCTCACCAGCGGCCTGTGGGATCACCCGGACTGGAGTCCGTCGGGACATCTGGACGCCATCGAGCGCACCCAGGTCGAGAAGTCCGACATCATCACTTTCCACAACTACGGCTGGCCCGAGGATTTCCTCAAGCGCGTGGAGCAGCTGAAGCCCTACGGGCGGCCGCTGATCTGCACCGAGTACATGGCGCGCGGCGCCGGCTCCACCATCGACGGCGTGATGCCGCTGGCCAAGAAGCTCGACGTGGGCATGGTCAACTGGGGCTTCGTGAGCGGCAAGTCGCAGACCATCCTGCCGTGGGATTCCTGGCAGCGTCCCTACACGCTGCAGCAGCCGACGCTGTGGTTCCACGACCTGCTGCATGCCGACGGCAAGCCCTACCGCGAGCGCGAGGCGCAGATCATCCGCGCGCTCACCCACTCGCCCAGGGGCGTGGTGCCGGCGACTGCGCTCGGCCTCTGAGGCTGGCGCACAGCGGGCCTTTTCCGCACGGGTGGCCCCATGCATGGAAAGCGAAACGCCCGGCAAGCCGGGCGTTTTCGCTTTGAAGGGATGCGCGAAGCGCCGATGGCTCGACGGCGATCTTGAAGCGAGTTTGCGGATCACCGGGTTCCAGAAATCTTCAGTGCATCTTGGAGAGTCGAATGAACGATCAAGGCCAGGCCGGGAAAATGAATCGCCGCGACTTTCTGCGGCTGACCTCCGCAGGTGCGGCCGCGGCCGCGGTTGCCGCCGGCACGGGCGTCGCCAGGGCGGGCGCTGCGTCGATGGCGACAGCAACGGCAGGCGAGGCATCCAGGTCCGGCCAGGCGCGCCGCCCCAACGTCATCCCGCTGATGGACGACCAGAACACGGCGGGGCTGTCGAAGCGCTACGGATATCCGTTCGACACGATGCCGATCATGGATCGGCTGGCCTCCGAAGGCGTGGATTTCACGAAGGCCTACTGCACGATGCCTGCATGCATGCCGAGCCGGACCTCGATCTTCACCGGGCGCTGGCCGAGCGCGCACCGGGTGCGCTCGAACTACATGAGCGACGCCGTGTTCTTCGAGCGCGACATCTACGACGTGGCGGCATCGTGCGGCTACAGGACCGGCCTGGTCGGCAAGAACCACACCTACCTCGGGCCGGAGAAAGTCGATTTCTGGCGGATCTACAACCATACCCGCGGCGACAGGACGAACGGCGACAGGAAGATGCTGGATGCGTACGAGCGCTGGCTCGATGCGCTCGAGTTCAACGTGTCGACCACGCCCACGCCGTTTCCGGTGGAGACGCAGTTTTCCCATCGCATCGTGACCGATGCCATCGACTTCATCGACCAGGCGGGGGCGCAGCCGTTCTTCCTGGAAGTGTCGTTCCCCGATCCGCACGATCCCGAACAGGTGCCGGCGCCCTACTGGGACATGTTCCCGCCGGCAAGCATCCCGGAGCCGCGCGCGAATCTCGGCGATCTCAAGAAGCTGGGCTATCGCGCCGAATGGCTGCACGACCTGGAGATCGATGGGTTCCCGGCGACGAACAAACTCTGGAGCCGCTATCTCTCGAATTACCTCGGCTCGCTGCGCATGATCGACGACCAGGTGGGTCGCCTCGTCGATCATTTGAAGGAGAAGGGCCTGCTGGACAACACCGTGATCGCCCGGATATCGGACCACGGCGACTACCTGATGAAATACGGACTCGCCCGGAAAGGCGTGGGCATGCCGGAGACCCTGATCCACGTCCCCATGTTCTGGTGCGGTCCCGGTTTCCATGCCGCGAAAAACGTGGGCGAGAACAATTTCGTTTCGCTCGCCGACGTGATGCCGACGATATGCGAAATCATGGGCGCGCCGATTCCGCGTGGCGTGCAGGGGCGCAGCCTGCTTCCGCTCATTCGCGGCGAAAACTATCCCGCGGCCGAATTCCGCAGCATCTATGCGGAAGCGGGTCTTGGCGGCCTCTATTACGAGCGCGAGGACAGGATGCCGGTTTCCATCGCCCGCAGCGGGAAAACCGGTTGGGACGAATTGAACGGAGTCACGCAGAGCGGCTGCCAGCGCATGGTCAGGATGGGCAAATGGAAGCTCGTCTTCGACATGATGGGTTACGGCCAGCTCCACGATCTGGAAAAGGATCCGGACGAACTGGAAAACCTGTTCGGCGATCCGCGCTTCGTGGCGGAACAGGCTGCGCTGATGGCGGAACTGGCGATGTGGACGATCAGGAACACGGACAGTCTTCCCACCGGTCCGCAGGCGAACAGCGAAGTGCAATTCGAGAAGTACCAGACGAAGTGGGCCACCCCGCACAACTGGTACGCACCGCACCGGCGAGGCGAGCGGCATCCGGTGGCTTTCGCGCCCTAGCCGTCCTTCTTTTGATCGCTCGTTCCCGCGTAAACCAGGCAGGGTCTGGCCGGGTTTCGAGGCATGCGCATACCAGCGGGTATTGCCCATTTGCAGGTCTTGCGAAAGGGAATGAAAACGTCCGAAAAGCAGGCGTTTTCATTTGGGACTCGCGCAGAAAATTGCGTCGAATCATACGGTGCGCTGCAGCATGACAAGCCGGCGCAAGTGTTGCATCGTTAGTCATATAGTATGACAAATAGAAATTGTCGGACTATTGTTGTCCGCCGGCTTCCAGCGTGATTCCGGGATGGCTGGCGATCCTTCGAAGGGCGCGGCAAGGGAGTGCCGGACCGGGTGAATGCCCGGGCCACGGGGCGATGACCGCGTCCTTTCCAACCGTCACAAGCACGGCAAAACTTGGGGAGACATCCATGAAGCACCCGATTCTGGTTACCTGCACGACGACGCTGCTGGCCAGCGCGATCGCTGGCTGCCTGTTCCCTGCGCATGCGAGCGATGCCGCCCCCGCGGCGACGGCCGCAGCCCGGAGCACGGATGCCGCCGCGGCCACGGCAAGCGCTGCCGACGCCGCGGCGCAGACCACGCCACAGACCGCCGCCAGCGGTTCGGACACCTCGACGGAAGCCCGCAAGCGTCGCGAAGACGAGGCAAAGCAGGCCAACGCGATCACCTTGTCCACGGTGAACGTGTCGCCGCTGCGCAGCAGCCTGGAGAGCGCGCAGTCGATCAAGCAGAACTCCCGCATGGTGGTCGACTCGGTGGTGGCCGAGGACATCGGCAAGCTGCCCGACAACACGGTGGCCGACGCGCTGCAGCGCGTCACCGGCGTGCAGGTGGCGCAGGGCTTCACCGGCGAGACCTCGAACGTGGTGGTGCGCGGCCTGCCCAACGTGGTGACCACGTTGAACGGGCGCCAGCTCTTCAACGCGGGCGGCCGCGGCTTCTCGTTCCAGGACCTGCCGGCGACCGCGGTGAGCGGCCTGGACGTCTACAAGACCACCGAAGCCAGCATGATCACCGGCGGCATCGCCGGCACGGTCAACGTGCGCACGTTCCGCCCGTTCGATTTCGACGGCTTCAAGATCGCCGCGACGATGACCGGCACGCACCAGAAGTACGGCGGCAGCACCGATCCCACCGGAAGCTTCCTGCTCAGCGACCGCTGGAGCACGGACATCGGCGAGTTCGGCGCGCTGTTGAACACCGGCCTCACCACGATGCACTACGACTACAACGTCGCGTTCGTGGACAACAACCTGACCCGGGTGCTCACCAACCCCGGCGGCCAGCCCGTGCGCACCAGCAACGGCAACCTGCTGGTGGGCAACAACTCCTACGGCGCGAACTACAACGTCGGCTACCGCCAGCGGCCCGAGGCGAACTACGCCCTGCAGTGGAAGCCGAACGACAGCACCGAAGTCTACCTGGAAGGCATCTACACCTGGATTTCCGAGAAGTACAGCCAGCCGTTCTACGGCACGGTGCCGGTCGGCGTGGGCACGCTGTCGCAGTACACCACCGGCGGCGGGTGCTTCCCGATCGGCCTGGCCGGCTCGCCCTACTTCGGGCAGACCGTGTGCCCGCTGAGCAGCGCCCAGTTCACCGGCAACTTCTACGGCTTCACCAGCACCCAGGCGCACCGGGACTGGGGGCACAACAGCCAGAACGCACTGGGCGTGAAGTGGCACAGCGGCCGCCTCACCCTGTCCAGCGATTTGAGCCTGAACGGCTCCAGCTTCGAGAACGACAACTTCGTGGTCGATACGCTGATGGACGCGTACAGCAACCCGTTGACCTTCAACTACAAGGCGCCGAACAACTTCGGCTTCGCCGGCAACCCGCAGCTGAATCCGTCGCAGTTCTACCTCAACGGCCTGTTCCAGGCCTGGAACAACAACAAGGCCAACCAGACCGCCTGGCGCGGCGACGGCAACTTCGACATCAACGGCAGCTTCTTCAGCTCGCTGGACTTCGGCCTGCGCTACTCCGACACCACGGTGAAGGCGTCCGGCGCGCAGCTGGGCATGGGCCCGCCCGGCGGCGCCTACCTGCCGAACGGCCAGCCCAACCCGGCCAACCAGGCGGTCGCGGTGTTCGGCTCCTCGTACTTCTGCAACATCCCCACCATGCCGGCCGTGCCCGACGGCGCGCTCACCGGCTGCTACGACTACCTGATGAACAACCAGAACGCCATCCGCGCCTATTACGGACTGGGGTCCGGCAAGCTTCCGGCGCAGCAGGGGCATTACTTCAACATCGGCGAGAAGACCTACTCGGGCTACGCCCAGATGAACTACGGCAACGAGCTGTTCGGGCTGCCGTTCGACGGCGTGTTCGGCGTGCGGCTGGAGAAGGTGAAGCGCAACCTCAACGCCTACACCTACGACAGCTCCAGCGCGGTGTACTCGCCGATCACCTTGAACACCGACGAAAACCACGTGCTGCCGAACGCCACGTTCAACCTGCACTTCACCGACTCGCTGCAGATGCGCCTGTCGGCCGGCAAGACCATCCAGTACCCGGACTTCGGCCAGCTCAACCCCTCGCTCACGCTGAGCCCGCCCACCGCGAACACCATCGCCAGCGGCGGCGGCGGCAACGCCTACCTGAAGCCGACCAAGTCGAACAGCTACGACGCGACGCTGGAGTGGTACTTCAGCAAGTCCGGCTCGCTGACCGGCGGCGTGTTCTACCACGACATCACCGGCTACATCGAAAACTACACGTTCGAGCAGAACATCGGCGGCATCAACTACCTGATCTCCGGCCCGCAGAGCGCGGGCGCGGGCCACCTGGACGGCGTCGAGCTGGCCTACCAGCAGTTCTTCACCTTCCTGCCCGGCCCGTGGGACGGCTTCGGCGTGCAGGCGAACTACACCCACATCAACAGCAGCCTGAAGACGCCCGCGATCAACGGCACCGGCTTCATCACCACTTCGTTCCAGAACGTGTCGAAGGACAACTACAACCTCGTGCTGATGTACGAGAAGTACGGATTCTCGGCGCGCCTCGCGTACAACTACCGCAGCCGCTTCCCGGAATTCTTCCTGGCGGCGTCCAACCTGATCGGCGGCAACGCGCAGATGTACGACAAGCCGGCGAACATGCTGGACCTGGCGCTGAGCTACGACATCAACAAGAACGTGGCGGTGGTGCTGAACGCCACCAACCTCACGCACGCCAAGTTCCATTCCTATGCGGGACCGGGGCAGGCGCTGCCGCAGGACCTGCGCTACCAGGACAGCTCCGTGGGCATGGGCGTGCGCGTGAAGCTCTGACCGGCAGCGTCCGGGTTGCCCGCTGCGCCCGCCACGCCGGTTTCCCGGCGGGCGCGGCGTGGCGGGACCGTCGAGGAGGACATCGTGTTGCGACACTTTCGAAGTGCCGTGCCCGTGCTCGCGGCCTGGGTGCTGTCCCTGTCGTCGGGGGCGGCGCCTGCCGCGACCAGCTTCCGCAATCCGCTGTTCGCGGGCGGCGACCCGTGGATCACGCGGGTCGACGGGGTTTACTACTACTCCGCCTCGCAATGCGGCGTGGCGGATGTGTGCATCAAGCATTCGCGCAGCCTCGCCGGGCTCGCGCATGCGCCATGGATCGGCATCTGGAACCACACTGACGACAAGGCGCCGAACGCCCACGACATCTGGGCGCCGGAGCTGCATCACATCGATGGCCGCTGGTACGTCTACTACGCGGCCGACGACGGCGACAACGACCATCACCGGCTCTACGTGCTGGTGGCGGATCGCCCCGAAGGCCCCTATGCGGAAGCGGATACCGGGCTTCCCCACGGCGCGCTGGCCGAAGCCAGCGGGCACTGGGCGATCGATCCGGATGTCTTCACCGCGGCCGACGGCAAGCTCTACCTCACCTGGTCGTGCACCGACCACGCCGACTCGCGCTTCCCGCAGCGCATCTGCCTCGCGCGCATGCGCGATCCGCTGCACGTGGCCGCGCCGACCGTGGCGATCTCCACGCCGTCCGAGTCGTGGGAAACGCGCGGCAAGCCGATCCAGGAAGGGCCGGTGGGCTATACCCGCGCGGGCCATACCTACATCACCTATTCCGGCAGCGCGAGCTGGATTCCGAACGACTACGCCGTCGGCCTGCTTGCACTCGCTCCGGACGCCTCGCCGCTGGATGCATCGGCGTGGCGCAAGTCCGGCCCCATCTTCGACCACCACGGCACGGTCTACGGTCCGGGCTCGGTGGTGTTCGCGCCGTCGCCGGACGGCCGCCAATGGTGGAACCTGTACCACGCCATCGAGCGGCTGGATTGCCAGCCGGCCTACCGCTGCCGCGACATCCGCATGCAACCCATGCATTTCGATGCCGCGGGCGCGCCGGTGCTGGGCGTGCCGGCGGAGGCGGGTGTCGCATTGCCGTTGCCGTCGGGCGACCAGGCGCAGACCCATGAACCTTGAGACGCCCTGCATGCACGGGTCGATCGCGGCAGCGCGCCGCGTCGCGTTGCCCGATGCCGGTCGCGGCGATCGCCGCGGCCATCCGGATGTGCGCTTCATTACTTGAGCGCCGGTGGCGGTGGTGCCCCTCCCCGACGCCACCGCCACGTTTTTTTTCCGCTGATCACGGGGACTCCAGCGAGGCGAAGACAGCATGATGGACACGGGTTCGATCAGGCGGTACGTGGCGGTGGCGGCGCTGGTGCTGGCTGCAGCGCTGCAGCCGGGCGCGGCGCGCACGCATGACCGCAGCCAATGGAGCACGGTGTGGGCGACCGCGATGATGCAGTCGCCGCTGCCGCCCAGCGCGATAAGGCCGGCGACGCTCACGACGCCGACATTGAACGGACAGACGCTGCGGCAGATGGCGCTGCTGAGCGCGGGCGGCTCGCGCATCCGCGTTCGCCTCTCCAACACCTTCGGCAGGCAGCCGCTGCGCATCGACGCGGCGAGCGTGGGCAGGACCGTGGCGGACGGCGCGGCAGGGCAACTGGATCCCGCCAGCCTGCATGCCTTGCGCTTCGACGGGCGTGCCGACGTGGTGGTGCCGCCCGGCGCGGTGCGCTACAGCGATCCGCTCGACCTCGCGGTGCAGGGCGGCGACACGCTGGGCATCAGCCTGTACGTGGCCGGCACGGCGATGCCGAGCACCTGGCACCAGGACGCGGTGCACGACAACCTGATTTCCACGCCGGGCAACTACACCGCGAAGGCGGCGATGCCGGTGGCCGCGAAGACCGGCGACACGCTGTGGCTCTCCGGCGTCGACGTGCAGGCCGACACGCCGCTGCCCGTGCTGGTGACGCTCGGCGATTCCATCACCAACGGCTACCGCTCCACGCCGGGCACGGCGAGCGGCTATCCGGAACAGCTCGCGCGGCGCCTGCGCGAACAGCGCCCGGCCTGCCGCGCCGGCGTGGTGAACACCGGCATCGACGGCAACGAGATGTCCGGCCGCAACGACGGCTACGGCCCCGGCGAAGACATGGCGACGCGCTTCGGGCGCGACGTGCTGGGCCAGTCCGGCGTGCGCTACGTGCTGCTGCTGGGCGGCGTCAACGACATCGGCGAAACCACCTCCGCGCTGCGCCCGCAGGGCAGGACGCTGGACGACCGCACGGTCGCGGCCAACGTGATCGCCGCGCAGAAGGAAGTCATCGCGAAGGCGCATGCCGCCAGGCTGCGCGTCTACGGCGCCACGATCCTGCCCTTCGAGGGCACGCAGAACGCGTACTCCGAAGCGGGCGAACGCGCACGTCGGCAGGTGAACGACTGGATTCGCCACCACGCGGGTTTCGACGGCGTGGTCGATTTCGACGCGGTGGTGCGCGATCCCGCGCACCCGGCACGCATCCGCGCGGATTTCGACAGCGACGACCACATCCACCCGAACGACAAGGGTTATGCCGCGATGGCGGCGGCCGTGCCGCTGTCGTGGTTCGGCTGCAGACAGTGAGGCACGGGAACGGCGGCAACCCGGGGCAGGCCCATGCGGCATGCCTGAGCCGCGGGGCGTGCATTCGCGCCTGCCACTGATTCATTTCAACCAGGAATGCCGGGGCCGCATGCGGGGGACGCGCGCGGTTTGCGCCCCGGTGCGCCGCTGCATGCGGCGCTTGCACGGCATGACGAGTTCATCAACCCGCGGGCGAGCGTCGCGCAGGCGCCGCAGTGTCCGTGAATGGCATCGCACCACGATCGAGGGATACCCCATGACGTACCCAGTCAGTCGACGATTCCAAGCAAACACCCGCCGCATGCTTTCGGTACTGGCCGCCGCCGGTCTCGGCGTGGCGGCCGCTGCGCCGCTGCACGCGGCCGTGCCATCGGTCCTGTACACGCCGAACCTGTCCGCGTACCCGAACGCGAGCGCATCCTCGCCGCGGGCGATCACGCTGCAGCACAGCGGCGATCACAACGGCACCATGCTCGCCAGCTTCGACGACGGCAACACCTTCGCCGTCACCGACGGCACCGGCCAGCCGACCGGCTTCCCGATCTACCGCAGCACCGATTCCGGGGCCACCTGGTCCAGGCAGCCGCTGTCCGTCGTGACCGACACGGTGCACGGCTGGAAGTTCTCGCAGCAGCCGATGCTGCTTGAAGTGCCGCGCCAGATCGGCGGCCCGCAGGGGCTCAAGCCGGGCACCATCCTGCTGGTCGGCAACTTCGAGGCGCCGAACGTCGCCGCGCAGGACATGGAGGTCTACAAGAGCACCGACCACGGCCGCAGCTGGACCTACCTCAGCTCGTGCGTCAGCGGCGGCGGCTCCGGGCACGGCATCTGGGAGCCCTACATGCAGGTCGATGCCAACGGCAATCTGGACTGCTATTTCTCCGACGAGCGCCGGAACGTTTCCGGCTACAGCCAGATCATCGGCCACGTCACCTCGACCGACGGCGGCAAGACCTGGGGCCCCGAGGTCGCCGACGTCGGCGTGCCCGACCACCACATGCGTCCCGGCATGCCGGCCGTGGTGCGCATGGCGAACGGCCGCTACGCGATGGCGTTCGAGATGGTCGGCGAGACCGCCAGCCAGGTGCACATGAAGTTCTCCGACGACGGTGCGAACTGGGGCGACGAGAGCGACCTCGGCACCCTGGTGGCCACCGCGGACGGACACTACCTCGGCGCGACGCCGGAGCTCATCGCGATACCGCCGAGCCGCAAGTATCCGGATGGTGCGCTGGTGCTGGCCGCGAAGGCCTATTTCGACCAGAACGGCGGCCAGACGCCGGCCACCGGCAACGTGCTGCTCATGAACACCGCGAACGGCACCGGCCCGTGGAGCCGCGCCCCGGCGCCGATGGGCTTGAATCCCTCGCCGACGCTCTACCCCGACTGCAACAACTACAAGCCCGGGCTCGCGTGGACGGGGAAGGACAACCAGATCGTGGCGCTGTCGCCGCGCTGGATCGCGCCCAACGTCTGCGAGGTGGTCTATGCACGCGGGCATGTCGCCCCGGCCGCCGAGGACGCCACGGTGGTGGCCGTCGCGGTCGGTCCCGACAGCCGGCCGTGGGTGTTGTGGAAGTATGCCGACAACCACATCGCGCTGTGGGTGCTCACGCCGGACGGCAGCTCGCTCGTGCACAGCGCCAGCTTCAACCTCAAGGCGGGCTGGACGGTGGCGGGCCTCGCGGTCGGCGCCGACAACAAGCCGCGCCTGCTGTGGGACGGAGCCGACGGCTCGGCGGTGATCGGCGTCGTCTCGCGCGATGGCGGCTACGTCGAACAGGTCCACCAGTACGGGGCGCCTGCCGGCACCATCGGCCGCGCCATCGCCGCCGGTCCCGACGGCCTCATCCATGTCCTCTGGTCGGGCGTGGACGGTCCGGCAGCGCTGTGGACCCTGGACGCCAACGGCCAGAATGTCGCGACGTCGAAGTACTTCCCCGGCTTCCAGGGCTGGACCGCGGCGAGCCTGGCCATCGGCAGCGACAACAATCCGCGCTTGCTGTGGAACAACGACAACGGCGCGATCGCCGTGTGGACCCAGTCGGCGGACAACGCCACCACGCTCAACAACTACCAGTACGGGCCCTTCCTCGGCACCCGCGCACTGGCGCTCGCCAGCGGACCGGACAACCAGATCCGCGTGCTGTGGTCGGCCACCGACGGGCACATCAACCTGTGGACCATGAACAGCATCGCCTCCACGCTGATCAACAACAGCGGGTTTGGTCCGTACCCGGGCGCCACGGCGGTTTCGCTGGGCGTCGGCGGCAACAGCGAACCGCGCGTGCTGTGGTCCAGCACGGGCGACTTCATGGACCTGTGGACGATGGGCACGGGCGGTTCGAACCTGCTGTTCAACTACAGCGGCACGCCGGTGGCGGCGAGCGACGACCATCGCGGTCGCAGCTACCGCGACCATGAGCGGGATCAGGACCAGCAGTAAGCGATCGTGTCGATGCGGGGCGGCGAGTGGCGCAACCGAGACATCGGGAACGCGCTCGCCGATTCGCATCAACGTCGAAGTTTGCGTCGCCGCATCCGGTTTGCCGGGGCGGCGCAGTGGAATGAAGGAAGCAACCGGGCGCGGCCTGTGCCGCGTCCGGTTTCGTCAACGAGGGATCAAGGCGTGGCCGTCTGTCCCGACGGCACGGCCAGCGCTTCGCCGGCCTTCGCCGGCACGCCGAAATCGGGCGTGCCATCCACGCGCCAGTGCATCTGCTGGATGCGCGGCGAGCGGCGCGTACCGCACTTCCAGCCGGGACCGCCGTTGGCGTGGTAGATGATCCAGGTCTGCGTGCCGTCCGGCGACTCGAAGAAGCCGTTGTGGCCCGGCGCATAGACGCCGTTGGCGGGCGACTGGGCGAACACCGGCGTGGGCGACTTGTGCCACGCGGCGGGATCGAGCGGATCGGCATCCGGCGCCGCGCCCAGCAGGCCCAGCGCGTAGTGGTCGGACCAGCAGGCGCTGGCCGAGTAGCTGAGGAACAGCTTGCCGGTGGGGCCTTCGAGGAACTCCGGTCCCTCGAGGATCTTGCGTCCGCCCTGCATCTCCCACGCGTAGGTGGGCTGGGCGATGTCCACTTCCGGCTGGCCCAGCGTCCACGGGTTGGTCATCGGCGCGATGACCAGGTCGCTGCGGTCGCCGACGTAGGCGGAATACACGAAGTACAGCTTGCCGCGCAGTTCGAACACGGTGCCGTCGATGCCGTTGCGGGCGGTCTTCAGCATGCCGCGCGACACCCACTGGCCCTGCGTGGGATCGGCCGAGGCGTTCTCCAGCACGAACACGTGGCGATGCGCATCGTCGTCGTGCGCCTTGTCAGCGGCCGTGTAGTACAGGTACCACTTGCCCGCGATGAAATGCAGCTCGGGCGCCCACACCGAGGTCGATTCCGGCCCGCTGGCCGGCGCGCGCCAGACCACGGTGACCGGCGCCTTGTCCAGGCGGCCGATGTCGCGCGTCTTCCACAGCGCGATGCGGTCGCCCAGGGTGCTTGTGTAGTAGTAGACGCCGTCGCGCTGCGCCACCCACGGGTCCGCGCCCGAGGGCAGCAGGGGATTGCGGAAGGTCTCGCCGGCCCGCGCGTGGCCGGGCAGGGCGGCGAGACATGCAAGCGCCAATGCCGCCAAGGCGGCGCGGCGCCCGCGTCCAGTCATGGTGCGCGATCCGGACGCGGGGCCGCAGGCGATGCGCATGCCTACTGGCCGATCCGCCGCAGCGCCTTGCCGGCCATCAGGTTGCGCTCGATCTGCTCCAGCGTGACGCCCTTGGTCTCCGGCACCAGCCAGATGGTGAGGCCGATGAACACCACGTTGAACGCGGCGTACAGCCAGAACGTCTCGGCCTGGCCGATGCTGTTGAGCAGCGGCAGGAAGGAGAGGCCGACCAGCCAGTTCGCCACCCAGTTGGTGAAGGTGGAGCAACCGATGCCGAAGTCGCGGCCCTTGAGCGGCTGGATCTCCGAGCACAGCGTCCAGATCAGCGGGCCGGCCGACATCGCGAAGCCCACGATGAACACCAGCAGCATGCCCACGGTGAAGAACTGCTCGCCGTGCGTGTGGATGCCCAGGCGCATCATGGTGCCGACCACGCCGAGGCCGATCGCCATCACCACGAAGCCGGCGTAGAGGATGGGCTTGCGGCCCAGCTTGTCCACCAGGCCGATGGCGATGAAGGTGGCGAGCACGTTGACCAGGCCGACGATGGCGGTAAACCACATCTGCGACTCGGTGTCGTAGCCCATGCCCTGGAAGATGCGCGGCGCGTAGTACATTACCACGTTCATGCCGGTGAGCTGCTGCATCACCTGCAGCAGCACGCCCAGGCCCACCGAGCGGCGGAAATTCGCGTTCTGCATGAACATGTGCACGCCGCGCTGCGGCGTCTTCAACTGCTCGCGGATCTCGCCCATTTCCCGCGAGATGGAGTCGCGATTGCCGAGCAGCCGCTGCAGCACCTGTTCCGCCTCGGGATCGCGGCCCTTCATCATCAGCCAGCGCGGGCTTTCCGGCAGGAAGGCCACGCCGAACAGGAACAGCGCGCCGGGAATCGCGATCACGCCCAGCATCCAGCGCCAGTTGCCGGTGTAGCTGAAGGCGGTGTCGGAGAGGAAGGCGACCAGGATGCCGATGGTGATCATCAGCTGGTACAGCGAGATCATCGCGCCGCGGATCGATTCCGGCGCGACCTCGGCCAGGTACAGCGGCGCGGTGAAGCTGGCGAGGCCGATGGCCACGCCGAGCACGAGGCGGCCCACGATCAACACCTCGGGCGTCCACGCCGCGCCGCACAGCACGGATCCGCCGACGAACAGCACCGCGCCGAGGATCATCGTGCGCTTGCGGCCGAGCTGGCTGGACAGCCAGCCCGCCACCAGCGCGCCCAGCGCGGCGCCGAGCATCATCACGCTGACGACCCAACCGAGGGTGTCGTCGCTGAGGCCGAAGTCTTTCTGCAGGAACTGCTGTGCGCCGGAGATCACGCCGATGTCGAGGCCGAACATCAGGCCGGCGAGCGCGGCGAGTACGCAGACGAAGATCGCGGCAGCCTTGCCGTGCGTGTTGGCGGGTGGTGCGGTGGTTGCGCTCATGTGGTCTCCCCGATGGATGCCTGCAGGCGGCTTGGTCTAGTTGTGGGTGGCGGTGTTCGTGGACGGCCCTGCGGCCGGTAGCATGCCCGCAAAACGCGGTTCTGGCAGCCCCCGCGCATCGACGCGCGCGGCGAACAGCGCGCCGGCCAGCGGCTCGCGCGCCAGCGCGTCGGCGTCGAGGCCGTCGCGGGCGCTGGTGACATAGAGCGTGTCCAGCGCGGCGCCGCCGAAGGCCGGCCGGGTGGGCTGGCTGGCAGGCACCGGCAGCACGCGGTCCACGCTGCCGTCGGGACGGTAGCGCAGCACGCGGCCCAGGCCCCATTGCGCGTTCCACAGGCCGCCCTCGGCGTCGACGCAGGAACCGTCCGGCTCGCCGGTGGTGTCGCGCAGGTCGGCGAACAGGCGCGACGGGCCCAGCGTGTCGCCGTAGGCGCAGCAACGGATGGTGCGCGTGAGCGAGTCGCAGTAGTACATCGTGCCGCCGTCGGGACTGAAGGCGATGCTGTTGCTGATCGCCACGCCTTCCAGCGGCAGGCGTTCGAGCGAGAGCTCCGCATCGAGCCGCCAGAAGCCGCCGATGGGCTGCTTCGCGCTGCCGTCCGCTGGTTCGTGCAGCGTGCCGAACACGAAGCGGCCCTGGCGGTCGCAGCCGCCATCGTTGCAGCGCGTGGGCAGCTCCGGTTCCACCTCGCACACGGTGTGCAGCGCGCCGTCGGCAAGGCGGAAGAACGCCAGTCGCGAGGCCAGCGCCAGCAGCAGCCAGCCGTCCGTCTCGCACAGCGCGAACGAAGCGAGGCGCTCGGGCAGCTGCCACTGTTTCGTCTCGCCGCTGGCCGGCGCGTGGCGCCACAGCGTGGAGGCCTGGATGTCGGTCCAGTACAGCGCCTGCGTGCGCTCGCACCAGACGACGCCTTCGCCCAGCGTGTTCGCTGCCGCGAGCACGGCCTGCGCCGGCGCGTGCGCCGCGCTCACACCCAGCCGCCGTCGACGACGAAGGACTGCCCGGTGCACATGCGGCTGTCGTCGGCGCCCAGGAACAGCGCCATGCGCGCGAGGTCCTCGGCCATCAGGTAGCCGGGCATGCATTGCACGCGCGCGATCTCGGCCTTGCCTTCGTCATCCAGCCACAGCGCGCGCTGCTTTTCGGTGATCACCCAGCCCGGCACCAGCGCGTTGATGCGGATGCCCTGCTGGCCCAGCTCGCGCGCCATGCCGTTGACGAAGCCGTGCACGGCGGCCTTCGCCATCGCGTACAGCGGGTAGCCGCCGTTCTTCTTCATCCAGCCGGTGGAGCCCAGGCAGATGATCGAGCCGCCGCCGAGCTGGCGCATGTCGGGGACCACCGCCTGGGTGGCGAACACCTGGTGGCGCAGGTTCACGCCGATGTTGCGGTCGAAGGCGGCGGCGTCGACGTCGGCCAGCGCGTGGCGCACGTCGTTGGCGGCGTTGTTGACCAGCACCGCGATCGGGCCGATGTGCGCGCGCGCCGCGGCGATCGCCTGGCGCAGCGCATCGAGGTCGGTGACGTCGCAGCGCAGGAACCGCGGCGCGTGCGCCACGTCGCCAAGGCCGGCGAGCAGCGCCTGCGCGCCCGCTTCGTCGACGTCGAGGAAGGCCACCTTCGCGCCTTGCCGCGCGTAATGCTCGACGAAGGCGGCGCCGATGCCGGTGGCGCCGCCGCTGACCAGCACGGCGCGGCCCTGCAGGCTGGGATAGGTCGCGTACGCGTCGGCCATCGCGCTCACCACTCGGCCACGCTGCCGTCCGCATGGCGCCAGATCGGGTTGTGCCACTGGTGGCCGACCGCCGCCCGCTCGGCCACGTAGGCCTCGTTCACCTCGATGCCCAGGCCCGGGCCCTTGGGCATGCTCACGTAGCCGTCCGCGTAGACGAACACGTTGCGGTCGGTCACGTAGTCCAGCAGGTCGTTCGCGGCGTTGTAGTGGATGCCCAGGCTCTGCTCCTGGATGAAGGCGTTGTGGCACACCGCGTCCAGCTGCAGGTTCGCGGCCAGCGCGATCGGCCCCAGCGGGCAGTGCAACGCCAGCGCCACGTCGTAGGCTTCGGCCATCGCGGCGATCTTGCGCGTCTCGGTGATGCCGCCGGCGTGCGAGGGATCGGGCTGGATGATGTCCACGCCGCCGGTCTGCAGCACGCGCTTGAAGTCGTAGCGCGAGTACAGCCGCTCGCCCAGCGCGATGGGGGCGGGCGAGATCGCGGCCAGTTCGGGGATGCACTCCAGGTATTCGGAGAGCACCGGTTCCTCGATGAACATCAGCTTGAACGGTTCCAGCTCGCGCATCAGCACCTTGGCCATCGGCTTGTGCACGCGGCCGTGGAAATCCACGCCGATGCCGATGTGCGGGCCCACCGCGTCGCGGATCGCCTGCACGTTCTCCAGCACGCGCTCGACCTTGGCATGGGTGTCGACGTATTGCAGTTCCTCGGTGGCGTTCATCTTCACCGCGGTGAAGCCGCGCGCCACCGCGTCCTGCGCCGCCTTCGCGGTGTCGGCGGGGCGGTCGCCGCCTATCCACGAGTACACGCGGATGCGTTCGCGCACCGGGCCGCCCAGCAGCTCGTGCACCGGCTTGCCGAGGTCCTTGCCCTTGATGTCCCACAGCGCCTGGTCGATGCCGGCGATCGCGCTCATCAGCACCGGGCCGCCGCGGTAGAAGCCGCCGCGGTAGAGCACGCTCCAGTGGTCCTCGATGTGGCGCGGGTCCTTGCCGATCAGGTAGTCGGCCAGTTCCTCGACGGCGGCGGCCACGGTGTGGGCGCGGCCTTCCACCACCGGCTCGCCCCAGCCGCTGATGCCGGCGTCGGTGTCGATGCGCAGGAACAGCCAGCGCGGCGGCACCTTGTAGACGGTGAGTTTCGTGATCTTCATGCTGAGAGCCTGTTCATGGTCTCCAAGCGCCCCGCGCCGAAAGCTGTTTGCGCCCAGGCCAAGGAAGAGGGAAGGAGTGGACGCCGGTCCACGACTGAGTGATGACGCAGGAATGGGGGCAAACAGCTCCGGCCCTTCGGGTTGCCACCGAGTGGCCGCCATGCGGCAGCGCGCGGCCTGGCCCGACAGCCAGTCAGGCCGGCGCCACGCACTACCACCTGGCGGCCACTCGATGGCAACGCGGGGTGCTTGGAGATCATGAGCAGGCTCTCGTATCCAGGTTGTGCCAAGCCTGCGCGAAAGCGCGGGCGCGCTGGGAGGTGTCGTCCAGCGAACGGCCGGGGGCGTACAGCGCGGAGCCGATGCCGAAGCCGGCGGCGCCGGCGGCGACCCAGGGCGCCATGGTGTCGGGCGCGATGCCGCCCACCGGCAGCACCGGCGCCTCGCGCGGCAGCACCGCGCGCCAGGCCTTGAGCACCGCGGGCGAGCTCTGCTCGGCGGGGAACAGCTTCAGTGCGTCGGCGCCGGCGGCCAGCGCGGCGAACGCCTCGGTGGGCGTGGCCACGCCGGGCACGCAGAACAGGCCGGCGGCCTTGGCGGCGCGGATCACCGCGACGTCGGCGTGCGGCATCACGATCAGCCGGCCGCCCGCGGCGGCGACGGCGACCACGTGGGCCGGCGTCATCACCGTGCCCGCGCCGACCAGCGTGGCGTCCCCCAGCGCCGCGGACAGCCGGGCGATGCTGTCGAACGGCTGCGGCGAGTTGAGCGGCACCTCCAGCATGCGGAAGCCGGCATCCACGATCGCGCGGCCGGTGGCGACCGCCTCGTCGGGCGCGAGGCCGCGCAGTATCGCCACCAGCGGCAGCGGGGTGAGCCAGGGGGTCAGCATGCGCGGGTTTCCTCGGGAGCGGTGACGGCCACGCCGGCCTGCACGGCCAGCCGCCACAAGCCGTGGGCGGCGGCGTCCTGCAGCGGCGACGGCAGATCGATGTCGAACAGGGCGGCCGCGCGGCGGTAGCGCTCGCACAGCGCGGGGTCGCCGATCAGTTGCAGCGGTACGTCGCGGCGGGCGAGGCCGTCGGCCAGCGCGATGCGGAATTCCTCGCCGATCAGCAGGCCGGAGAGGTAATCGGGCACGGCGCCGGGCGCCAGCACGCCATCCAGCATCAGCGCGCGGGCGGTGAACAGCCGGCCCAGTGCGCCGGCCGCGCCGCTGTCGCGGGCTGTGGCCACGCCGCGGGCGAACGCGGCGTCGTCGCGTGTTGCCGTCGCGTCGCCGCCCAGGATGGAGTGGCGCTGCAGCAGCGCGTACAGCTCGCCGGTCATCAGGGTGCGGAAGCCGGTCACCGCGCCGTCGCGCACCACCGCCCACTTGCTGTGCGTGCCGGGCAGGACGAAGGACGAGGCCGCGGCCAGCGCGGGGCGCAGCGCCAGCGCGCCGGCGAGCTGGGTTTCCTCGCCGCGCATCACGTCGGGGCCGTGCGGGTCGCGCAGGCCGGGCACCAGATGGACGTCCATGCCGTCGGCGGCGCGCAGGCGGTCCAGCGCATCGACGAGGTGCGCCAGCTCGGCGGGCAGGTCGAGGTAGGGCACTTCCAGCCAGCCGCCGCGGCTGCCGACCATGCCGCAGGCCAGCCGCGGCAGCAGCGGCCAGCCGGCGGTGACGTCGGCGAGCGCGGCGTCGAACCCGCCCTCCGGCAACTGGCGGATGCCCCAGGGCCGCGCCCGCGTTTCCGCGATGCGGCCCGCGCCGTCGAAGCGGTAGGCGCGCAGGCTGGAGGTGCCCCAGTCGAGTCCTATCAGTCCATGCATCGCGGGTTCAGGCCTTCCGGGTGTTGCGGCGGATGTTGCTGCGCGAGTCGGCCACCATCTTCTGCATCGCCTTGCGCGCCACTTCCGGCTGGCGGCGGCGGATCGCGTCCAGCACCTTCTTGTGGTGCGGCAGCGAGTAGCGGAAGTTGCCGGCGATGCTCGCGGACAACTGGAAGTAGCTGCCCAGCGCGGTCTCGATCACCGAGAACAGCGAGGCCATCAGCTCGTTGTTGGTGGAGCGCAGCACGGCTTCGTGGAATGCCAGGTCCGCCTCGGACCAGGCTTCCAGGTCGGCCGCGGCGGCCATGGCCTCGTAGGCGACCTCGATGCGGGCCAGTTGCTCGTCGTTGCGCTGGCGCGCGGCGGCGGCCGCGGCGGCGGGCTCGATCACCTCGCGCATCTCCACCAGCTTCTCGACGAAATCCTCGGTGGGCATGGAGGCGCAGCGCCAGGCCAGCACGTCGGCGTCGAGCTGGTTCCAGTACATGGTGTCGCGCACGCGGGTGCCGGTCTTCTGCCGCGATTCGATCAGGCCCTTGGCGGACAGCACCTTCATGGCCTCGCGCAACGCGGTGCGGCTGACCTGCATGCGTTCGGCCAGCAATTCCTCGCGGGGCAGGTTCTCGCCCACGGCGATCGCGCCGCCGACGATTTGCCGACCCAGTTCCTGTACCACCTGGCCATGCAGGTTGCGCACGACGACGGGCTTCACCATGCCTGTTCTCCTGGCCGCGGCGGGTCGCCGGGTCGTGGTCATTATTTGTAATACATTTATCTTATAGCAAGTCCAGCGGGCCGCGTCACCTGCCGCCGCAAGGGGGTGCGTCCGAAGGCGCCGCGGTCCGATGGTCCGGCATCCCGCAGGGTACGACCACAGAGGGCCGGAGGCGCGGCTTCCGGGCGAACCGGGGTTGCGCCTCGTGGCGCCATGCCGCTGGTGCGATCGGTTAGGCTGGGCCGGCCGTCGCGGCATGGGAGCCGCGGCGGCTCATCGACGACAGGGAGGCGATCTATGTTGGGGATTTCGGTGTTTGGTGCATTGGCGGGCTTCGGGCTGCTGGCCGGCCTGGTGGCGATCGTGGTCGGCGTGCTGGTGTCGGCGCTGGTGTTGAGCCTGGCGTATCGCCTGGTGGTGGGACACATGCCGGCGTTCGCCCGGGCGCTCGCCGTGGTGGTGGTGTCGTGGCTGGCCTCGGTGCTGGTGTCGCTGGTCCTGCACGGCAGCGTGGGCGGCCTGCTGTCCTTCGTGGCGCAGTTCCTGGTGGGTGCGCTGGTCATCAACCTGCTGCTGCCGGGCCAGGACGGCAACCAGGTCGGCTACGGCAAGTCCTGCCTGGTGCAACTGCTCTACATGGTGCTGTTCTACGTGCTGGCGATCGTGCTGGCGCTGGTGTTCGGCGGCCTGATGATGGGCATGCTGCATCATTGATGCGGCGGCGCCGGGGAAGGCGGGCGCGCCTGCCTTCCCCGTTGCGCCGGTGGCCCTGGTCCCGGGGCATGCGCGTGGCTGACTGGCGGCCATCCCGCAAGATCCTGCTGCTTCGGTTCGCGCGGGGCGCGGCTTAGAATTGCCGTTTTGAGTCATCGCGAACCCTCCATGAGCTCTCCGGCTGACAATCCCCACGGCCGCGTCGACGTGCGCACGGGAGGCAGCACCGACGCGTTGCCGCTGTCGCCTTCGCTGGGCGCGACGCTGGACGCGGCGAAGATGCCGCGGCGCTCCACCCTGGTCGACCGTCGCGTGCTGCGCATCACCGCGGTGTCGGTGGTGCTGGGCATGGGCGCGGCGCTGATCGCGAAGATCCTCACCATGCTGATCGGCCTGATCACCAACCTGGTGTTCTACGGCCGCGTCTCCACCGCGTTCTCCGCGCCGGCCGGCGCGGTGCCGCACCTCGGCTGGTGGGTGGTGCTGATCCCGGCGCTGGGCGGCGTGATCGTGGGCTTCATGGCGCGCTGGGGTTCGCGTGCGATCCGCGGCCACGGCATCCCCGAGGCGATGGAGCAGGTGCTGCTGAACGAGTCGAAGATCCCGCCGCGCATCACCTTCCTGAAGCCGATTTCCTCGGCGATCGCGATCGGCACCGGCGGCCCGTTCGGCGCGGAAGGCCCGATCATCGCCACCGGCGGCGCGCTGGGTTCCTTCATCGGCCAGATCCTCAAGGTCACCGGCAGCGAGCGCAAGGTGCTGCTGGCGGCCGGCGCCGCGGCGGGCATGTCGGCGATCTTCTCCGCGCCGATCGCCTCGGTGGTGCTGGCGGTGGAGCTGCTGCTGTTCGAGCTGCGCCCGCGCTCGCTGATCCCGGTGGCGCTGGCCTGCGTGGCCGCCACCGGCACGCGCTACGTGCTGATGGGCACCGCGCCGGTGTTCGCGATGCCGGTGCTGGCCTCGCCGGGCGGCTGGGCGCTGGCCACCTACGTGCTGATCGGCGCGGTGGTGGGCCTGCTCAGCGTGTGGACCACGCGCATCGTCTACGGCATCGAGGACCTGTTCGAGAAGCTGCCGATCCACTGGATGTGGTGGCCGGCGTTCGGCGGCGTGGTGGTGGGCGTGGTCGGCTACTTCGCGCCGCTCACCCTGGGCGTGGGCTACACCAACATCGAGGACATCGTGAACGGCCGGCTGACGCTGTCGGCGCTGGCCTTCCTGTGCGCGATGAAGTTCGTGTCGTGGTCGATCTCGCTGGGCAGCGGCACCTCCGGCGGCACGCTGGCGCCGCTGTTCACCATCGGCGGCGCGCTGGGCGCGATGATGGGCATCGGCGTGGCGGCGCTGGCGCCGCACTTCGGCATCGATCCGCGCATCGCCGCGCTGGTGGGCATGGCGGCGATCTTCGCCGGCGCCTCGCGCGCGCTGCTTACGGCGGTGGTGTTCGCGTTCGAGACCACCGCTCAGCCCGCCGGCCTGCTGCCGCTGCTGGGCGGCTGCACCGCGGCCTACCTGATTTCCGCATTGATGATGCGCAACACCATCATGACCGAGAAGATCGCGCGCCGCGGCGTGCGCGTGCCGGCCGAGTACGCGGCCGATTATCTGGACCAGGTGGTCGTGGGCGATGCCTGCGCGCGCGACGTGGTGACGCTGAAGACCACGCAGACCCTGGCCGAGGTGCGGCGCTGGCTCAACGACGGCACGCCGGAGTCGCTGCACCAGGGCTTTCCGGTGGTGGACGAGCGCGGCCACGTGCGCGGCGTGCTGACCCGGCGCAGCCTGCTCGATCCGCAATGGCACTACACGCTGACCCTGGGCGAGCTGGTCACGCGGCCGCCGATCGCGGTGAACGAGGTCCATTCGCTGCGCGAGGCGGCCGACCACATGGTGGCGGAGAACGTGGGACGGCTGATCGTGGTGAGCAAGGACGATCCGCACCGGCTGGTCGGCATCCTCACCCGCGGCGACATCCTCGCCGCGCATGGCCGGCGCCTGCGCGAGGCGCGCCATTCCGCCCGCTACCTGCGCTTCCGCGACGGCCTCAAGCCGCGTCCGGAAGAGGCGGCCGCCGATGCGCGCAAGGGTCCGGATCACGCTGCGCATTGATCCGCGCGGCGCGACGAAAAACGGCCCGATGCGGGCCGTTTTTCATGGGCGGCGCAAGGTGCCGGTTTCGCGGCGGGGCGCCGCGCTCAATGCGCCAGACTGGCGGTGGCGACCTGCGCGGGGCTGCACTGCAGGTTGCGCGAGCTGCCCAGCCATTGCCGGTTCGGGTAGTACGAAAATACGTACTGGCCGTCCTTCAGCGCGTCGATGAGCTGGCGCGCCACCGCAGGGCGTACGGCCGGGCAACCCCAGCTGCGGCCGATGCGGCCGGCCTTGCGGGCCAGCGACGAGTTCACGTAGGAGGCGCCGTGGATCACCAGCGCGCGCTCCAGCGCGTTGCTGTTGAAGCCGGGGTCCAGCCCTTCCATGCGCAGCGAATAGCCGTTGCGGCCGTCGTACACGCCCAGCGTGCGGAACAGGCCCAGGCTGGATTCCAGGCTCTCGGGCCGGTTGGAGAACTTCGTGGCCAGGTCGTCGCCGGAATTGCGGCCATGCGCCACCAGCTCGTGGAACAGCAGCTTGCGGTGGACCAGGTCGAACACCCACAGCCGCGGTTCGGTGGAGGGCAGCGAGTAGTCGATCACCGCCAGCCGGTCCGAGGGCGGCTCGCCGCGCGCCGTGGCGCAGTCGGTGGCCTTCAGCGCCAGGTCGATCACGGCGGGATTCGCGGCCGGCGCCAGCCGATGCAGGGCGGCGGCCAGCGGCGTTTCGGCGGCATGGGCAGGCAACAGCAGGCTGATGCCCGAGGCGAGCGCGGCCAGCATGGCGGCGCGGCGAACGGGAAGACTCATCGGTAGAAAAATGCGGCGTGCAAAGCGCAGATGCTAGCTGCACGGCGTTAAGCAATTGTTCGAAACGTCGGCGTTATCGCCCGGGCACCGCTCTGCGCTATACAGGGACATTGCCAGGGAACGAAGGATGCCGGCCGTGTCGCTTTCATTGTCGCGTTTGCAGTCGCTGCTGCTCGCCTTGTGCCTCGTGCTGCCGCTGGCCAGCCGCGCACAGGGTCCGGACCCGGTGGCGGAAGCCATCCGCACCCGGGTGGAACAGCTCGCGGCGCCCGGCGGCGCGATCCCGGCGCAGACCCGGGCGCTGGCGGATTTCTACCGGCAGCGCCAGTTCGCGCCGGCGTGGACGCAAGCCGCCACGGTGGACCAGTTGCTGGCCGCGCTGGCCGACACCGCCTCGGACGGACTCGATCCGGAGGACTTCGGCCTGGCGCAGCTCCAGGCGCAACGTGCCGCGCTGGCCGGCGGCCAGGGCACGCCGGAGCAGCGCGCGCGTTTCGACATCGCCGCCACCGACGCCTGCTTCGCCGCGCTGGTGCAGCTTTACCGGGGCAAGGTCGATCCGGTCACGCTGGACCCGCAGTGGAATTTCGAGGCGCGCCCGCTCGATCCGGCGCAAGGCCTGCAGGCGGTCGTCGACGCCGTGGGCAGCGGCCAGATCACCGCGCTGTTCGCCCGTGCCCGTCCGCAGAATCCGCTGTACGACCGCCTGCGCACGGCGCTGGCGCAGCTGCGCGAGGTGGCGCAGCGCGGCGGCTGGCCCACGCTGCCGGACGGCCCCACCCTGAAGCCGGGCATGCAGGATGCGCGCGTGCCGCTGCTGCGCCAGCGGCTGGTCGCGGGCGGTTACCTCGCGGCGGACGAGGCGGCGGGCGAACACTACGACGCCACGCTGGAGTCGGCGGTGAAGCACTTCCAGCAGGACCAGTACCTGGCCGTCGACGGCAGCGTGGGCGGGAGTACCCGCGCCGCGCTCAACGTGCCGGCGAACCGGCGCGTCGACCAGCTCCGGGTGAACCTGGAGCGCGCGCGCTGGCTGCTGTTCCAGGCGCAGGGCAACTTCGTGGTGGTCGACATCGCCGGCTACAAGGTCAGCTACTACCGCGACGGCAAGCCGGTGTGGAGTTCGCGCGTGCAGGTGGGCAAGCCGTACCGCAGCACGCCGGTGTTCAAGTCGCGCATTACCTACATGACGCTCAACCCGACCTGGACCGTGCCGCCCACCATCCTGAAGAACGACATCCTGCCCAAGGTGCGCGCCAACCCCGGCTACCTCGCGGCCAGCCGCATCCGCGTACTGGACAGCCAGGGCCAGCCGGTGTCGCCCAAGAGCGTGAACTGGAACAACCCGCGCGGCATCGTGCTGCGCCAGGACGCCGGCCCCGGCAACTCGCTGGGGCGGCTGGTGATCCGCTTCCCGAACCCGTTCGCGGTCTACCTGCACGACACGCCGCACCAGGCGCTGTTCGACGCCAGCCAGCGCGACTTCAGTTCCGGCTGCATCCGCGTGGAGCATCCGCGCGAGCTGGCGGTGCTGGTGCTGGACGATGCGGCGAAGTGGGACCGGGCGGCGCTGGACCGCGCGATCGACACCGGCAATACGCAGACCGTGAACGTGGCGAACCCGGTCCCGCTGCTGCTCGCCTACTGGACGGTGGAACTGCACGACGACGGCCGGGTCGGCTACCGCTCGGACATCTACCAGCGCGACGGCAAGCTGCTCGCCGCGCTGGATCGTCGCCGCACCTCGCCGCTGCAGGCGCTGCAGGGCACGGCGCCCTGAGCAGCGCCCTCCTGCAGCGGCTCAGATTTCCCGGTCGCCCACCAGCACCACGTCGGCGGGGCGCTGCGCGAACAAGCCCACGGTGACCACGCCGGCGAGCTGGTTGAGCTGCTGCTCCAGCGCCACCGGATCGGCGATCTGCCAGCCGTGCACGTCGAGGATCCAGTTGCCGTTGTCGGTGACGACGCCGTCGCGCCACACCGGCTGGCCGCCGAGCTTCACGATCTCGCGCGAAACCAGGCTGCGCGCCATCGGAATCACCTCGATCGGCAGCGGGAACTTGCCCAGCACGTCCACGCGCTTGCTGGAGTCGATGATGCAGACGAACTTCCGCGCCGCCGCCGCCACGATCTTCTCGCGGGTGAGCGCGGCGCCGCCGCCCTTGATCAGGCGCTTGAACGGATCGCACTCGTCGGCGCCGTCGATGTAGATGTCCAGCGGCCCGGTGGCGTTGAGGTCGAACACCTCGATGCCGTGCTTCTTCAGCTGCGCGGTGGACTGCTCGGAACTGGATACTGCGCCCTTGATGCGGTCCTTCATGCCGGCCAGCGCATCGATGAAGAACGCCACCGTGCTGCCGGTGCCCACGCCCACGATGGCGCCGTCCTCGACGTAGCGCACGGCGGTTTCGCCGGCCAGCTTCTTCTCGTTCGCGTTGCTCATGGGTGGCGCCTTGCAGGGAGAAGGCGGATTCTCGCAGATATGGCGCGGAGGAGTGGCGGCTGGCGGTTTTGCCCCCTCTCCCCTCCGGGGAGAGGGCTGGGGTGAGGGGCCGCGCTTGCCGTGAGATATCCGGTTGCCGTGCTGGCTTTTGGAAGAGCGGTTTCGAGCGTCCTTCAGACGCCCGAGTTACTTTCTCTTTGCGTGGCCAAAGAGAAAGTAACCAAAGAGAAAGGCCACCCCGGTTGGCGCTTTCCGGGCATCCATGCCCGGCAAGTGCGTGAGGTGTGGCCGGGCTTTTCGAGCGGGCATCCTGCCCGCGCGAAAAGGCGAGGCCATCCTTGGCCTCGCCCGCTGCGCGGCCTGATCGTCCCCACCTCACCGCCGCCCAGGGGCCCCAAGAGCAGGCGCGCATCGTGCGCGCCAGAAGCAACAGCAAATGCAAAGGCAAAAGCGAAGCGCCGCGAGTTCGCGGCGCTTCGCTTTGGGGATGTTTTGATTTTGCTCGTCATCCCAGCGAAGGCTGGGATCCAGTGCCTGCAAGCCAATGAACACAAAGGCACTGGATTCCTGCTTTCGCAGGAATGACGAGCAGGCCGTTGATTAATCAGACCATCCTTGGCTCTGGCTCTGGCTGTGTTCTGCTGTTGCTTCTGCGCGCCGGGAGCGCGCTGCTTTACCCGGGGCCCCTATGGCGCGGCGGGCGGGTGGAGGAAAGTCCGCAGGATGGCTCGCATGGATGCGGGCCAGTTTTCCGCCGGCACATGGAGGTGCCGTCGGAAAACCCCGTAACCCACCCGCGCACCCGGAAGGCAGGATGCATGGAGGGCGCGCCATCGGGGTGCCCCTCTCTTGGGTTACTTTCTCTCGGGCACGCGAGAGAAAGTGACTCGGGCGCCCAACGGGCGCACGAAACCGCTCGAAGGCTCCGCAAAACGCAGTAGCCCACTGCCAACTGCAAACAATCTTTCGCTTGCGTACCCCCAAACCGTGTCAGCAACGCAGCGCCATCCCAGGCGCCACGCGCCAGCGTCCCCGTCCCCTTATTGCACCGTCACCGCCCTGCGGTTGTCGTCCGGCACCTTGTCGATCAACTCGTTGTACGGGTCGATGCCGGCCATTGCGGGCATGCCGTCCACGACCACGGTCAGGCTGCTGTCGCCGTCGGGCAGCCGGCGTTTTTCCAGGTACAGCGGCTTGCCGTCCTTGCCGCCGCCGGGTGCGGCCGCGAACACGCCGAGCTCGATCGGGATGTTCGGGGCGACCCGGGTTTCCTTGCCCTTGCCGTCGGCCCAGGCCATGCCGGCATGCAGCTTCATCGTCACTTCGTACTTGCCGTCCGGCAGCTTCTTCGCGGTGGCGGCGAGCATGCGGTTGTCGAACAGGGTGATCTTCCAGAAGAAATCGTCGAGCAGGGGCTGCCACTGCGGTCCCAGCGCCTTGGACAGCGCGTCCATGAATTCCTGCGAGGTGGTGTAGGGCGGTTGCTGGAAGCCCTTGTCGATCAGGTATTGCTTCAGGATCGCGTCGAGGCGGTCCTCGCCCAGGTAGTCCTGCAGCGCGTAGAAGATCAGCGAGCCCTTGTTGTAGTGGATGTACTGCTCGTTCTCGACCTTCGCGAGCGGTTCCTCGGCCACCTTGTCGGTGGTGCGCCCCATCAGGTACTTGTCGAGTTCGTACTTCAGGAATTTGCGCATCTGGTCGGTGCCGTAGCGCTGCTTCATCACCATCAGCGCGCTGTACTGCGCCAGCGATTCGCTGAGCATGGTGGAGCCCTGCATGTTCGCGCCGATCACGCGGTGCGCCCACCACTGGTGCGCCACTTCGTGCGCGGTGACGTAGTACACGTAGTCGATATGGCTCTTGTCGCGCAGGTCGGCGATGAAGCCGATGGATTCGGAGAACGGTATGGTGTTGGCGAAGCTTTGGGCGAGGCTGGCGTAGTTCGGGAATTCGAGGATGCGCAGCTGCTTGAACTGGTACGGCGTGAAGTGGCTGTCGTAGTAGTCCAGCGAATCCTTCGCGCCGTCGATCATACGGTCCACGTTCCAGGCGTGCGCCGGGTTGTAGTAGACCGAGATCTTCACGCCCTTCCAGTCCACGCTCTTCACCGCGTAGCGGGCGGACAGGTACGCGAAGAAGTTCAGCATCGGCTGCTGCATCGTGTAGTGGAAGTAGCGGCGGCCGCCTTCGGTCCACTCCTTTTGCAGCGTGCCCGGCGCCAGCGCGATCTGGTCGGCGGCGGTGGAGACGGTGGTGTCGAAGCTGATCCAGTCGGCGTCGTTGCTGATGTAGGTGTTGGCGCGCGCCTTTTCGTCGCCGAGGGGCGGCATGCGCGGCACGTCCAGCTTGAGGCCGTACTTCCGGCGGTCGTTGCGGTCGGTGAGCTGGCCCCTGGCCTGGTAGCCGAACTGCGGCAACATCTGGTTGTTGAAGAACGTGCCGTTGTGCACAAGGAAGGTTTCGCCGATGCCGTTGGTGAAGCCCCGGGGTGCGTAGTCGATCTCGAAGTCGAACGGCATCGAGGCGCCGGGGGCCAGCGGCGTCTTCAGCTTGTAGATGGCCACGCCGAGGCGCTTGTCGACGGTCATGGCGTCGTGCGGCGCGAACGTCAGCGTCTTCGGCGCGAGGTCGTCGGCGTAGTTCACCAGCAGTTCGGTCACCGGCACGTCGTGCCGGTTGACCAGGGTGTAGTGCGCGCGGATGTACAGCTTGCGCTGGTAGGGATGGATGTCCACGTCCGCCTTCACCGCGGCGATGCGCGGTTGCGGCAGGTCGGCGTACTTCGCGTACTGCTTTTCGTAATCGGCGCGGTCGCGTTTCTGCGCGGTGCTGTTCTCGTAGCGATTGAGCACGTGGGTGTTGTAGTAGATGAAGCCACCCAGCCCGGCAAAGCCCACCAGCGCCAGCGCCAGCATGCAGGCCAGGGCCGGATGCAGGCGGGAGCGCGCCTCGTGCAGGCGCTCGCGCCAGCCCGTGCCGGCGCCGCGCGGCCACAGCAGCGCGGCGACGACCAGCATGGCCAGCGCAAGGCTGGCCCAGTAGGCATCGAACCACAGCGTGCCGACGATGAAATGGCCGAAGCCGTTCATGTCCGAATACGGCAGCTCGGGCGAGCTGCCGTAGTTGTAGAGCTTGTCGTCCCAGTGCAGCAGTTCGAAGGCCAGCGTGCTGGCCAGCCACAGGATGCTGAGCAGGTAGCCCATGAACTTGTTGTTGCAAACCACTTGCAGGAACAACGCGAGCACCGCCGTCAGCACGAACGGTATCGCGTTCAGCGAAAGCATCGAGAGGTACAGCCCCGGCTGCAGGTGCGTGTAGCCGTGGGCGAGCTGCCAGCCCATGCCGACCAGCGCGCCGGCGACGAGCGTGATCGCGATGACGCCGAGCAGGGCGCCGAACCGCGCGACGAGCTGCACCCAGTCGGGCACCGGGAAGGCGTCGCTGACCTCGGCCGAGTGGTGCTGGCGCTCGCGCCACACCAGTTCGCCCGCGTAGAAGATCACCACGATCATCAGCGGCAGGCTGAAGCTGCCGTTGATCGCGGCGAGCACCTGATGGGTGACCGGCCAGGTCGGCGTGCCGTAGACCAGGCCGGAAACCGACAGCGAGACGAACATCAGCGCCAGTGCCAGCGCCATCAGCACCAGGAAGGCCGCGCCCTGCAGGATGCCGCGGGTGTCGAACAGCCATTGCGCGCGCAGTTGCACGAGCCGTGCGCGCCAGTCGCCGGCGAGGGTCGCCCTGGGCAGGGCGAGCACGGCGGTGCCGGCCTGCGGGCGCAGCAGCGGCGGCTCGGCGCGCGGCTTGCGGCGCGGCAGGCGCAAGCCTTCGCGGTCGGTGCGGAACAGCAGGAAGCTGCCCGCCAGCATCGCCAGCGACACCGCCAGCCACAGAAGGCGGTTGAACAGCAGCACGCCGGTGAGCGCAGGCAGCAGGTGGTTGGTCTGGTCGGCGGTCCAGTAGCGGGTGACGAACTGCAGCGTGTGGCCGCCGAAGGGATCGAGCATGGCCGCCAGGTAGCGGTTGTCGAGGTCGCGGCCGAGGTAGTTGGCGACGCCCTGCAGGACGAAGTAGGCGATCACGCCGATGTAGCTGGCCAGGATCGAGCGCGTGACCGTGGCCAGCAGGAACAGCAGGGCGGCGATGAACAGCAGGTTGGGCAGCACCAGCACGGCGAAACCCCATGCGTAGCCGTGCCAGCTGGCGTTCCCCAGCCGCCCCGCGTTCACCCACGGCATCGAGCCGCCCAGCGCCAGCGCGAGCGCGCACATCGCCAGCATCGCCACCAGCACCAGGTAGCCCGCCGCGAAGCGGCCGCCCAGGTAGGCGCCGCGGTGCATCGGCGTGGCGAACAGCAGTTCCGCCGTGCCCTGCTCGAAATCGCGGGTGGCGGCGTTGGCGATGAAGACCACCACCAGCAGGATGCCGAGCACCGCGAACACGTTGAGCATGCGCACGATCACCAGCGGTGCGTTGCGCAGCACGTTGCCGCTGGCGCCGCCGATCAGGATGGCGTCGGTGCTGGCCATCGCGAAGGCGATGCCCGTGAACACGGCGAGGATGACCCAGAACAGCGGCGCCCGCAGTTGCTGGCGCAGCTCGAAGCGGAGGATTTCGAGGAACATGGCGTGCTTCCGGCGGCCGCGGCGTCAGGCGGCGCGCGCGGTGGCCTGCGCGCGCAGGCGGCCGAAGTACACGTCTTCCAGGTCGGGCGCGACCGCTTCGAAGCCGGCCTCGGGCCGGGCGTCGGCCAGCACGTGCAGCAGGGTGCGGCCGCCGGCGAGGCGGGTGGACAGGATGTTCATGCGGGCGCGGTAGCCGTCCAGTTCCGCCTTGTCTATCGTGCGCCGCCACACCCGGCCTTCCAGCGCCCGGATCGCCTCGTGCGGCTCGCCGGTCAGCAGCAGCTGGCCCTGGCCGATGATCGCCATGCGCTGGCAGAGGTCGGTGACGTCCTCCACGATGTGGGTGGAAAGGATCACCACCACGCGCTCGCCGATCTCGGCGAGCAGGTTGAGGAAGCGGTTGCGCTCCTCCGGGTCGAGGCCGGCGGTGGGCTCGTCCACGATCACCAGGCGCGGGTCGCCGATCAGCGCCTGGGCGATGCCGAAGCGCTGGCGCATGCCGCCGGAGAAACCGCCCAGCTTGCGCTTGCGCACGTCCCACAGGTTCACCTGGCGCAGCAGCGCCTCCACCAGCGCGCGACGCTCGCCTTTCGCGACCACGCCCTTCAGCACCGCGAAGTGGTCCAGCATGGCCTCGGCCGAGACCTTGGGGTACACGCCGAATTCCTGCGGCAGGTAGCCGAGCAGGCGGCGGGTGGCCTGCTTGTCGGCCAGCAGGTCCATGTCGTCGAGCCGGATGCTGCCTTCATCTGGATCCTGCAAGGTCGCGATGGTGCGCATCAGCGAGGACTTGCCGGCCCCGTTCGGCCCCAGCAGGCCGAACATGCCGTTCGGGATGTCCAGCGAGATGTCGCGCAGCGCGCGCACGCCGTTGCCGTAGGTCTTGGACAGATGGCGGATGCTGAGCATGGCGTTCTTTGTGCCGGGGCGTGGATGGACAGACGGGTCCAGTGTGGCCGAACCGGCGGGACCGCCGCATGGGCCTCAGGTCACGGACCGGTCGGCGCGCCGCGTGCTGCATACGTATGCGCATGCATGCCGAGTGGCCGCGAAAGCTGCCGCTGGCGTCGGCCGTTCGCTATGATGCAAGCCTTGCGGCCGCCCACCCCCTCTCCCCCGCGCGGTCTGCCCTCGCCATTCGCAGGAGACATCATGGCCGACATCCAAGAAGCCCGCGTACCCGACATCGGCGGCCACGACAACGTCCCGGTGATCGAGGTGATGATCAAGCCCGGCGACCGGGTTGAGAAGGAACAGAGCCTGATCACGCTGGAATCGGACAAGGCCACCATGGAAGTGCCCGCGCCCTTCGCCGGCACAGTGAAGGAAGTGAAGCTGAAGGTGGGCGACGAGGTGTCCGAGGGTGCGGTGATCGCGCTGATCGAGGCCGACGGCGCCGCCGCGAAACCGGCCGCCGCCCCGGCGCCGGCCCCGGCGGAAGCGCCCAGGGCGGCCGCTCCGGCCCCCGCCAGCCCGGCCCCCGCGCCCCAGCCGCCGTCCCAGGGCGCAGGCGGCGTGCGCGAGGCGCTGGTGCCCGACATCGGCGGCCACGAGGGCGTGCCGGTGATCGAGGTGCTGGTGAAGGTCGGCGACAGCGTCGCCAAGGACCAGGGCCTGGTCACGCTGGAATCGGACAAGGCCACAATGGAAGTGCCCGCGCCGTTCGCCGGCGTGGTGAAGGAAATGAAGCTCAAGGTGGGCGACGAGGTCTCCGCCGGCGCACTGATCGCGCTGATCGAGAGCACGGACGGCGCCGCGGCGCCGGCCCCCGCAGCGGCACCCGCTCCGGCCAGGGCCGCGGCCCCGCAGGTGACGGAAGCCCCCGCGCCGGCCAGCCGCCGCCCCGAGCCGGGCAACGCGCCGGAAGGCGACGTGCCGCCGCAGGCGCGGCCGCCGTTCGACGCGAACATCGTGATGCCGGGCGACGCGCCCTACGCCAGCCCCGCGGTGCGCGCGTTCGCGCGCGAGCTGGGCGTGGACATCCAGCAGGTCAAGGGCAGCTCGCGCGGCGGCCGCATCGTGCGCGACGACGTCAGCGCCTACGTCAAGCACGCGCTGGCCTCCGGCGCGCGGCCGGTGCAGGGCGGCGCCGTGGCGGCGGGCAGCGGCCTCAACCTGCTGCCGTGGCCGAAGGTGGACTTCAGCAAGTTCGGCGCGATCGAGGAGAAACCGCTCTCGCGCATCCAGAAGATCTCCGGCGCGAACCTCGCGCGCAACTGGGCGATGATCCCGCACGTCACCCAGCACGAGGACGCCGACATCACCGAGCTGGAGGCCTTCCGCAAGAAGCTCGGCGAAGAGAACAAGGACCTCAAGATCACCCCGCTGGTGTTCCAGATGAAGGCGGTGGTGGCGGCGCTGAAGGAATACCCGCAGTTCAACGCATCGCTGGACGGGACCGGCGAGAAGCTGGTCCTCAAGAAGTACTTCCACATCGGCATCGCGGTGGACACGCCCGACGGCCTGGTGGTGCCGGTGATCCGCGACGTGGACAAGAAGGGCCTGCTCGACCTCGCCCGCGAACTCGGCGAGATCTCGAAGAAGGCGCGCGACAAGAAGCTCGGCCCGAGCGACATGTCCGGCGGTTGCTTCTCCATCAGCTCGCTGGGCGGCATCGGCGGCACCGGCTTCACGCCCATCGTCAACGCGCCGGAAGTGGCGATCCTCGGCGTCTCCAAGGCCGCGATCAAGCCGGTGTGGAACGGCAAGGAATTCGCGCCGCGCCTGATGCTGCCGCTGTCGCTGAGCTACGACCACCGCGTGATCGACGGCGCGCTCGCCGCCCGCTTCGCCGTGTTCGTGGCGAAGCAGCTTGGCGACATCCGCCGCCTGCTGCTCTGACTTTTGTCTCCCTCTCCCCTCCGGGGAGAGGGTTGGGGTGAGGGGCTGCCCTTGGCGCCACCTTCCCGCATCGCGATTCAAGGATTCCCCATGGCGAACACGATCGAAGTGAAAGTCCCCGACATCGGTGGCCACGACAACGTGCCGGTGATCGAGGTGCTGGTGAAGGCCGGCGACAGCGTGACGAAGGAACAGAGCCTCATCACGCTGGAATCCGACAAGGCGACGATGGAAGTGCCCTCGAGCGCCGCCGGTACGGTCAAGGAACTCAAACTGAAGGTGGGCGACGAGGTGTCCGAGGGTGCGGTGATCCTCGTGCTCGAAACGTCCGAGGCAGCATCTCCCTCTCCCCTCCGGGGAGAGGGCCGGGGTGAGGGGCCGACCTCGCCGCAATCCGGCGACGCAGCGAAGGCAGCTGGCAGCTCTGCCGCAAGCCCCAGCCCCTCACCTCAATCCCCTTCGGCAGGCTCAGGGCAGGGCTCTCCCCAGAAGGAGGCGAAGGCGCCGCAAGCGGCAGCGGTTACCGGAAAAACCGCCGACATCACCTGCCAGCTCGTCGTCCTCGGTTCCGGCCCCGGCGGCTACTCCGCCGCGTTCCGCGCCGCCGACCTCGGCCTCGACACGGTGCTGGTGGAGCGCTACGACACCCTGGGCGGCGTGTGCCTCAACGTGGGCTGCATTCCCTCCAAGGCGCTGCTGCATGCCGCCGCGGTGATCGACGAGGCCGAGGCCATGGCCGCGCACGGCGTCACGTTCGGCAAGCCCAGGCTCGACATCGACAAGCTGCGCGACTTCAAGGCCAGCGTGGTGGGCCAGCTCACCAAGGGCCTCGCCGGCATGGCCAAGCAGCGCAAGGTGCGCACGGTGGTCGGCACCGGCAGCTTCGTGTCGCCGCACGAGATGGAAGTCCGGACGGCCGAAGGCGTGAAGCTCGTGCGCTTCGAGCAGGCCGTCATCGCCGCCGGCTCGCAATCGGTGAAGCTGCCCGCGTTCCCGTGGGACGACGAGCGCGTGATGGATTCCACCGGCGCGCTGGAAATGAAGGACGTGCCCGGCAAGCTGCTGGTCGTCGGCGGCGGCATCATCGGCCTGGAAATGGCCACGGTGTACTCCGCGCTCGGCAGCGAGGTGACCGTGGTCGAGTTCATGGACCAGATCATCCCCGGCGCCGATGCCGACCTGGTGAAGCCGCTGGCCAAGCGCCTCGGCGGCAAGCTCAAGGGCATCCACCTCAAGACCAAGGTGACCACCGCCAAGGCCACCAAGAAGGGCATCGAGGTGGGCTACGAGGGCGAGAGCATCCCCGACACCACCGTGTTCGATCGCGTGCTGGTGGCCGTGGGCCGCTCGCCCAACGGCAAGAACATCGGCGCGGAGAAGGCCGGCGTGGCGGTGACCGAGCGTGGCTTCATCAACGTCGACACCCAGCTGCGCACCAACGTGCCGCACATCTTCGCCATCGGCGACATCGTCGGCCAGCCCATGCTGGCGCACAAGGCGGTGCACGAGGCGCACGTGGCGGCGGAAGTCGCGGCGGGCCACAAGGCGCACTTCGACGCGCGCGTGATCCCGTCGGTCGCCTTCACCAATCCCGAAGTGGCCTGGGTGGGCGTCACCGAGCGCGAGGCGAAGGAGAAGGGCCTCAAGATCGGCGTGGGCAAGTTTCCGTGGGCGGCCTCCGGCCGCGCCATCGGCATCGCGCGCACCGAAGGCTTCACCAAGCTGATCTTCGACGAAGCCACCCATCGCATCGTGGGCGGCGCCGTGGTCGGCGTGAACGCCGGCGACCTGATCTCCGAACTGGCCCTGGCCGTGGAGATGGGCGCCGAAGCCGCCGACATCGCGCTCACCGTGCACCCGCACCCGACGCTGGGCGAATCGGTGGGCATGGCGGCCGAGGTCTTCGAAGGCACCATCACCGACCTGTACATCCCGAAGAAGAAGTAAGCGGATCGGCGGCGGAGCCCGGTTGACGGCGCTCCGCCCGCTGGTGGCACGGTGCCGCGGGGTGCGGCTGGCGATTCGAAGCCACCCTTGACTGCATTCGCACGGACAACCCCGCGCCGTATACCGGCGGGGTTGTCCGCAATGCGCAACTCAATGCCTTCGCGCTGGGCCGGTTCCCCGCTCAGACCACGACAAGCGACACATCGATGTTGCCGCGGGTGGCGTTGGAATAGGGGCATACCACGTGCGCCTTCTGCACCAGCGCTTCCGCCTCGGCGTGATCCAGGCCGGGAATGTGGATCTTCAGTTCCACCTCGATGCCGAAGCCGGTGGGAATGGGCCCGATGCCCACGTTGCCTTCGATGGTGGTATCGGTGGGCAGCACAAGCTTCTGCTGGCCAGCGACGAATTTCAGCGCGCCGAGGAAGCAGGCGGAATAGCCAGCTGCAAACAGCTGCTCGGGATTGGTGCCGGTGGTGCCGTTGCCGCCGAGTTCCTTCGGCGTGGTGAGCTTGACGTCGAGCACGCCGTCGGAGGAGACGGCATGGCCGTCGCGGCCGCCAGTGGCCTTGGCGTGGGCGCGGTACAGGACTTTTTCGATCGACATGGTGGTTGCCTTGTGCAGGTGGCCGGGCCTGGATCAGGATCGACGGGGCCGGTCCGGCAAGCCACATCGATAATCAGCTATTTAATAGTGTGCTATGTATTTGATGCGCGAATGCCCGATGCCAGGGAATCAGCCTGCATCCATCAGGCGTTCGCGCAGTTGCTCCAGGTCGCGCTTCAGCGTGCGCATTTCGCCCGGCGCGCAGCCGACGGCGCACAGCACTCCTTCCGGCACGTCGCCTGCCCGCTTCTTCAGCGCACGGCCTTCGGCGGACAGGCTGATCACCACCTGGCGTTCGTCCTCGGTCGAGCGCTCGCGGACGAGCAGGCCGGCGGTCGCCAGCCGCTTGAGCAGAGGGGTGAGGGTGGCCGAATCCAGGTACAGGCGGGCGCCGATCTCCGAGACGGTCAGGCCATCGCGCTCCCACAGCACCAGCATGACCAGGTACTGCGGATAGGTGAGATCGAGCTCGGCCAGCAGCTTGCGGTAGACCTTGCCCATCGCCAGGTTCGCCGCGTAGAGGGCGAAACAAAGCTGCTGGTCGAGCAGCAGGTGCGGCGTGGAGGCGGGCGTGCGGCGTGCGTTCATGACCGAACAATACATAGCGTGCTATTCAATTGCAAGCGCTACGAGTCGGTTTGCCATCGGGCACCACGGCGTGCTGTGCTGCACGCCGTCTCCCGGAATCGAGGAATCCCCATGACGTTGAAGGTATGTCTTGCCGGCGCTACCGGCTGGGCTGGTTCGGAATTGGCGCGCGGCATCGCCGCCAGCGCGGACCTGCAACTGGTGGCCGCGGTGTCGCGCCGGCATGCCGGCCAGTCGCTGGGCACGGCACTCGGCGATGGCGCCATCGCCACGCCGGTGTTCGCGAGCGCGGCCGAAGCGTTGGCGACGCCCAGCGACGTGTTCGTCGAATACACCCATCCCGACAGCGCGCTTTCGAACATCCTCGCCGCGCTGGAGCATGGTGCCCACGTGGTGGTAGGCACCTCGGGCCTCGGCGACGAAGACTATGCGCGGATCGACGCCGTGGCGCGCGAGCGCGGCCGCGGCGTGCTCGCCTGCGGCAACTTTGCGCTCACCGCGGTGCTGCTGATCAAGTTCTCGGAAATGGCGGCGAAGATCCTGCCGCAATGGGAAATCATCGATTACGCCTACGCCGGCAAGCCGGATGCGCCCAGCGGCACCGTGCGCGAACTGGCCACGCGCATGGGCAAGGTGCGCCAGCCACAACTGGAGGTGCCGCTGGCGGAAACCCGCGGCTTGCGCGAGACGCGCGGCGGCACCCTCGCCGGCAGCCAGGTGCACGCCGTGCGCCTGCCCGGTTTCGTGCTCGGCGCCGAAACGATCTTCGGCCTGCCCGACCAGACCCTCAGCATCCGCCACAACGCCGGCGCCAGCGCCAAACCCTACGTGGACGGCGCGCTGCTGGCGATCCGCAAGGTATCCGGGCTGGTTGGCCTGCATCGTGGGCTGGATGCGGTGCTGGAGCTTTGATCGATCGGGTGTGCGCCGCAGGTTTGGCAGCGGCCCGATTGCACTATTGGATGTCGGGTTGGCGAGTACTTGTGGTTATATTTTGAAGAGGTCCGCTTTCGACCCGGAGCAGTCATTTTCATCGGGGACGTCCTTGAACACTATCGCTGAGAGCATTCGGATAAAAGTTGACGCTGGCGCGTACGAAGAGGCTCTTCGTCTATCGAATGAGGCCAAATTGAAGGGGGAATTCGATGGTGCTGCTCTGGGAGCGTTACTTACCCTGACAGCCACGCTTAGATCCAGATGCATGGATTTGGCGGCGAAGAAGAAAGACGTCGGCCCCGACTACGAGTCCATGGAGAACTTGATTCGCGAGGCGAACGAGCTGACCGGCGAGGACATGTACGGACGCTTCATCTAAGTGGTTCCTGCGTGCGATTCACAGGGGCGGCGGAGGTTTCACAAGGTCCGCTTTCGACCCATAGCGAACCTAAGAAAGGATGTTCAATGCCCCTGATGGATCTAGCGGATCGAAAGGCGAAGTTTGATGGCTTCCTAGAGGAGCGCATGCCGGTCCTTGTGGACTTTGTGCGGGCCTTGGGCTTTCAGGAACCACATCGCGTACTCAACGAACCTCAGCTTTTCATTGCCGGGGTGGGAAGCTGGGTCGAGGCGCAGAAGATTGGGGGCGAAGACCGGGCATGGCTCGCATCGCGGATTGGCTATCTGATCGGCGAATACCTGGTGACCCAGCTGGGCGGTCATTGGCTGGTTTGTGAGCGGACCGATTCAAGGTACTTCGGTCGCTACGTGGTCGGTGGATTCTCTCGGGTTCGTAACCCAGAAGCGGTCGTCGACCCGATGGAGGCTGGAATGGCAGTCGCGGATGGCACAGAAAAGCTCTCCAGCTTGGTCGAAGAGATCAAATTGGCAGTCCTGCGGGCTTAAGATCAAATGTCCGCTTTCAACCCGTAGCGGACATATGACTGCAGGTAGTAGAGGGGATGGTGACCGAACGACTTGCAGAAGCTGGGTACAGGTTTGCGTTGGAGGTTGAGCATGGTTCGCACAGTTGCCGAAGACGAGAGCGAGCAAAAAGTCCTAGACGATATCGCCAAATTTGGCTGGCATTGCATCAGCATCTTCGCTGAGGGTGAGGAAGCCGAATACTCATTCACCGTTGGTCTGTTTCAGTCTTTTGGTCATCCTGAGCTCATCATTTTTGGGCTCGCTCCCCAAGTTGCGCACCAAATTCTCTGCATCGCTGCGGATGCCGCCAGATCCGGCCATCCTCTCGACCTCGCCCAGCCGAGCGACGCTCTAGTCAACAACTACCTGTGCTGCTTTACCCAGGTCCCGGCGTCTGCGTATCAGGCCTATGTTGGCTTTGGCCGTTGGTACTATGGCGGCAACGCATTCCCGCTTTATCAAGTTGTTTGGCCGTCCCGCGAGGGGCTGTACCCTTGGCACCCGCAAGCCGCACCCGAGTTTCGTGCAACCCAACCGGTCATCGCGGTAGGTGCTGGTGGCGCCTAGCTACTCATTCCGGCGGACGCGCCGCGCGCGTCGCTAAATTCAGGCGTCGGAGTGTCCGCTTCCGACCCAAAGCAGACCTTTCAGCCTGCCTTGATTGATCAGCAAAAACGCTGTGACCAGTCGCAGCCTGCCGAGGCGAGATATTCGAACAGGCATCACCCCTCTCCGCCATGGCGAGCACGAGAGGCCATGCGAAGCGCCGGAGAGTAGTGGCAGCGACGAAGTGCAGCGGGCCGCTCTTTCCCCGCGCGAAAATTCAGGCAGCCGTACCCCGTGCACGCTGCTGCCACACCCCAAGCAACCAGGACGCGCCGAGACAGCAACCCAGCGTCATCACCCAACCGGTCGCCGGCGCGCCGGAGGCGGGCAGCAGGTTGCGGAAGGTCGGCAGCCAGGTGTCGCCGTACATCGCGAGCACGACGCCGCCGGCCACCAGCAGCGTGACGGCGAGCAGGCCTGTCAGCGTGAATACCAGGCGCCCTTCGGAGGCTCGCGTTGGTGTCGGCGATGCGGCGATTTGCGCGGCCATCTGCTGCGCGAAATCCGCCGGAAGCATTACGGGCATGGGTTCGCGCAGGCTGCGGGCGAGCAGGCGGTAGCGGCGCACGCGGGCGTCGTCGCTGGCGGGGGCGAGGCCGAGGCGTTCGGCTTGCAGGGCGCGTTCCTGCGCCTGCCATTCGCGTTCGTGGGCGGCATCGTGGAAAGGGGGGGTGTCGTGGTTCATGCTGCAACTCCCGTGCGGGATTCCAGCGCCTCGCGCAGGCGCAGGCGCGACCGGAACAGGTGGCTCTTGATGGTACCGCTGGCCAGCCCGGTGATGTGGGCGATCTCGGGGATGGAGTTTTCCTCGAGGTAGTACAGGGTCAGCACGGTGCGCTGCAGGGGCGGCAGCGCCTCGATAGCTTCGTGCAGATGGCCGGCGATTTCGGCGTCCGCGCAGGCGGTTTCCAGGTCGAAGTCGTCGGCGAAGTTTTCGGTGAGCGGAAAACCCTCATCGTCGTGCGCGTCGACCAGCGGGATGCGCCTGTGCTGCAGGTGACGCAGGGCGATGGTGTACGCCACGCGGCCGATCCAGGACTTCAGCGCGCTCTCGCCGCGGTACTGGTGCAGGCACTGGTGCACGCGCAGGAAGGTGTCCTGGCACAGCTCGCGCGTGTCCTCCGGGTTGCGCACCATGCGCTGGATGATGTGCCAGCACAGCCCTTGGTGCTCGCGCACGAGGCGTTCGAACGCGCCCGGCCGCGAGGCCAGCACGGCATCGACCAGGGCGCGGTCGGGGGCTCGGGTGTCATCCATGGCAGGAGGGATACGCGCATGGGCGCAACGGTTGCAGTACGCCGGCTGCAACCGTTGCGCGGCGGCAGGTATCCATGCTCCCGAAACCCGTCATTTCCACCTGTCCACCCGGAGGTACCCATGGAAGCTGGCATCTTGGTCCCGATCTCGCTGTTTGTCTGCATTACCTACGCCATCAAGGTCTGCGTGGACGCGGTGGTGCGCCGGCGCATGCTGGAGGCCGGCGGCACGGCGGAGCTGGTCAATTCGGTGCTGCGCGACGAGGAGCTGCGCCGCCGCCACTCCTCGCTGCGCTGGGGCATCGTGCTGCTGTCGCTGGCGCTGGGCTTCGGCCTGATCCAGGCGTTCGGCTGGCAGGAAATCACCCCCGGCCTGATCGCGGTGCTGGCGGGCGCCACCGGTCTCGGCAACCTGGTGTTCTTCGCGGTCTCGCGCAAGCTGGGCTGAGCGGTCGGCGCAAAAAGGGCCGGATCTCGCGATCCGGCCCTTTTCGTTTGCGCTGGCGCGGGAAACTCAGTGGTGCTTGTTGCCCTTGGCCATGTGCTTGCCCTTGTTCTTGCTGTCGGCGACCGGGCTGACGGTCTTGCCGACATTCACGCCATCGATCTTGGCGGTGTGGGCGGTGTTGGAAACCATGTCGCCGTGCGCGTCGTGGTTCATGTGCATGGCAGGCGCGCTGGGCGGCGTGTGGCCGTCGCCGTGCTGCGGGGCGGCGAGCGCGTAGGAGGCCGGCAGCGCCAAGGTGGCGGCGATCAGGGTGGCAGCGATGGTCTTGGTCATGACGTAACCTCGATAGGGGTGGGCCATGCAATGCATGGCGGCGTCACGATAGAGCCGCGCCCTGGCGCCAGGATGAACGCCGGATATTCGTAAAATCGTGCGCCGAAATGCATCGCGCACCCCGTCACGCGCCGTCGAACAGGTCGCGCTGCGCCGCGTAGCGGTCCGCATCGACGAAACCCGAAAGGCCTACGCCCACGAGGCGATAGCGGCTGCCGGCAGGGCGTTCCACGCGGATGCGCAGGGCACAGGCCAGCTCGGCCAGTTCGCGCGCCGAAGCGGGGCGCTGCGACGGCGTGAGGCTGCGGGTAAGGGTGTGGAAATCGGAAGTCTTGAGCTTCAGCACCACAGTGCGCGCGATGCGGCCGTCCTGCGCTTCGCGCTGGTGCGCGGCCCAGGTTTTTTCCGCGAGGCGGCGGATGTGCGGTTCGAGTTCATCCAGCGTGAGGTCGGACTCGAAGGTGTCTTCGGCCGAGACCTGCAGGGTGGGGCGGTCGGGCGTCACCGCATGTTCGTCGATGCCCAGCGACAGTTCGTGCAGGCGCCGGCCCCAGCGGCCGAAGCGCTGCTCCAGTTCCTCGACCGGCATCGTGCGGAGGTCGCCCACGGTGGCCAGACCCAGCGCGACCAGCTTGCCTTCCATCACCTTGCCCACGCCGGGCAGGCGGCCGATCGGCAGCGGCGCGAGGAAATCCAGCACCTCGCGCGGACGCACCACGAACAGGCCGTCGGGCTTGCGGAAATCCGAGGCGATCTTGGCGAGGAACTTGTTCGGCGCCACGCCGGCCGAGGCGGTGAGGCTGGTTTCCTCGCGGATCGCCGCGCGGATCGCCTCGGCGGTGGCAGTGGCCGAGGGCAGGGCGGTCCGGGGCTCGGTGACGTCGAGGTAGGCCTCGTCCAGCGACAGTGGCTCGATCAGTTCGGTGTGGCGCGCGAAGATCTCGTGCACCTGCCGCGACACCGCCTTGTAGCGCGTGAAGTCCGGCGGCACGAAGATCGCCTGCGGGCACAACCGCTCCGCGCGTATCGCCGGCATCGCCGAGCGCACGCCGAACTTGCGCGCCTCATAGCTCGCCGCACACACCACGGAGCGTGCGCCCTTCCACGCCACCACCACCGGCTTGCCGCGCAGCGCGGGGTCGTCGCGCTGCTCCACCGACGCGTAGAACGCGTCCATGTCGACGTGGATGATCTTGCGGGAAGGCGTGGGCACGATGCGGGCGATTCTAGAACGGAGGCCGTATGCTTTCGCCAACTGACCATCCGTGGAGCCGCCGCATGCCGACAGCCTGGTTGCACGTCGCACCCACCTTGCTCGCTTCCTTCCTCGCCTCGCTGGTCGAATGCGTGGAAGCCCTGACCGTGGTGCTGGCGGTGGGCGTCACGCGCGGCTGGCGCAGCTCGCTGGCGGGTTGCGCGGTGGGGCTGCTGGTGCTGCTGTTGCTGGTCGGGCTGCTCGGTCCCGCGCTGGCGCACATTCCCCTGCACGGTTTCCAGCTGGTGGTGGGCGCCCTGCTGCTGCTGTTCGGCATGCGCTGGCTGCGCAAGGCGGTGCTGCGCGCGGCCGGCGTGCTCGCCCTGCACGACGAGGATGCGATCTACCAGCGCGAGATGCAGGAACTGGACAGCCAGGGCGGCGCGCGCCCCGGCCTGGACAAGCTCGCGTTCGCGGTCACCTTCAAGAGCACGGTGCTCGAAGGCGTCGAGGTGGTGTTCATCGTGCTCGCCATCGGCGCCGGGCGCCCCGGCCTGTTGTGGCCGGCCAGCCTCGGCGCGCTGGCCGCGCTGCTCGCGGTGGCGGCGCTGGGCCTGGTGCTGCACCGGCCGCTGGCGCGGGTGCCGGAGAATACGCTGAAATTCGCGGTGGGCGTGCTGCTCTGCGCGTTCGGCACGTTCTGGGCCGGCGAAGGCATGGGCTATGCGTGGCCCGGCGAGGATCGCGCCATCGCCGTGCTGGCCTGCGCCTTCCTCGCGGTAGCGTTGATGGGCGTGGCCGGGTGCCGGCGCGTGGCACGGAGGGCTGCCTGATGAAATGGCTGCGCACGATGCTGGCCGAACTCTGGGGCCTGTTCGTCGACGACGGGCTTTACGCCTTCGCCATCGTGGCATGGCTGCTGCTGGCCTGGCTGGCGCTGCCGCTGCTGGACCTCGGCGGCGTCTGGAATGCACTCGTCCTTGCGACAGGGCTGCTCGCAATCCTGGTCGAGAGCGTGTTGCGGCGCGCGCGGCAATGAACCCGAAGCTTCAGCCAACGTCCTCCCAACGCACCTCGACCGCATCGCCTTCCATCACGCCCCACCAGCGCGTACCCAGGCGTACCCAGGCGGTGCGGATGCGGCGGGTGGTTTCGTCGTAGACGGAGACGCGGTAGACGACCTGGTATTTCGAGGTGGTGAACCACAACGACAGCGGCATGGGCAGCCAGCCGGCGTTGGATTTCGCGTGCAGGATGCGCAACCGGTTGGCGTCGGCCCAGTCCTGCAGCAGGGCCCTCGCGTTCGCGTAGTGGCGCCAGGTCAGGTAGATCGCCCCGGCGAGGAACAGCAGGAACAGCAAGGGCAGGGCTTTGGCCATCGCGTACGACTCCCCCGGAATCTTTGCGGGCAGCGTGGGCCCTGACTGCAGGCCGCGCAAGTCCGCCCTGCCGACCGGGACTGGCCGAACCACCGCCCGCCATGCCAAGGTTGCCGGATGACGACGGCTGACAACTCCCCCGCCTACCTGCGCCGCCTTGGCGTGTGGGACGGCGCGATGATCGTGATCGGCGGCGTGATCGGCGCCGGCATCTTCCGCACGCCGGCCACGGTGGCGGAGCGCACCGCGTCGGGCCTGCCGCTGCTGGCGTTGTGGGTGATGGGCGGCCTGCTCACGCTCACCGGCGTGCTGTGCTATGCGGAACTCGGTTCGCGGCGGCCGCATGCCGGCGGCATCTACCTCTACCTGCGCGAAGCCTTCGGCATGCTGCCGGCCTTCCTGTTCGGCTGGACGATGGCGCTGATCAACTACCCGGGCAGCGTGGCCGCGGTGGCGACCACCTTCGCCGACTACTTCTGCCAGGCCGTGGGCCTGCCGCTGCTGTGGGTGAAGCCGGTGGGCGTGGCGGCCATCGTGTTCATCGTGGGAGTGAACCTGTTCGGCATCCGCGCCGGCGCGATGATGCAGAACATCTTCGCGCTGCTGAAGCTGGCGGCGATCGCGTTGCTGGTGGCGGTGGGGCTGGTGCTGGCGCACGGCCACCTCGGCGGCGTGCTGGCGGTGGACGCCACGCGCCACGTACCGAGCGGCGCCTTCGTGGGTGCGTTGTTGCCGGTGCTGTTCACCTACGGCGGCTTCCACTACCTCAACGATCTCGCCGGCGAGGTGCGCGATCCGCAGCGCACGCTGCCGCGCGCCCTGCTGCTGGGCATGCTCGGCGTGGTGCTGGCCTACGTGCTGGCCAACGTGGCCTATCTCACCGGCCTGGGCCATGCGGACCTGGCGGCCAGCCAGGCGCCCGCCGCCGACCTGATGCGCCGGCTGTTCGGCGAGGCGGGCGCGCGGGTGATGGCGGTCGGCATCGCCTGCTCCACCTTCGGCTACTGCAGCATTGCCATCGCCGGCGGCGCCCGCGTGCTGCAGACCATGGGCGCGGACGGCATGCTGTTCCGCGCGGTGGGTTACATCGACCGGCGCACGCGCGCGCCGCAGGTGGCGCTGGCGCTGCTGGGCGCGTGGACGGTGGTGCTGATGCTGTGGGGCAACTTCGGCCAACTGGTGGACTACACCACGGTGGGCGAGTGGCTGGGCCACGCGTTCGGCATCGGCACGCTGTTCTGGTACCGCTGGAAGTTCGTGGATGAGCCGGCGCCATACCGCGTGCCGCTGTTTCCGCTTCTGCCGCTGGTATTCGTGGTCACCGTGCTGGGCGTGATCGTCGCCACGGCCATCGCCTCGCCGCACGACGCGGGCATGAGCCTGGCGATCATCGCGCTGGGCGCGCCGGTGTACTGGCTGTGGCGGCGCTGGCAGCAGCGCGCGGCTTGATTGCACTTCAGCCGCAGCGACGCATACTCGGCATCTTCCGGGTCATCGTGGGCGCGTGATGAAACGAGTCTGGTTGTTCGCTGCCGTCGTGTCGTTCGCTGCCCCGGCCATGGCGGCCGAGGTGGCCGACCTCGCCGTCCCGGCGGCTGCCGTGCGCATCGACCTGCAGCACGCGACGAGTGCACCGGCCATCGAGACCGCGCAGGACGGCGTGACGCAGCGGCGCTATACCTTCCAGCCCGCGCCGAATCCGCAGATTGCAGTGATGCCCGCGCAGGGCGGCTGGAACTGGCAGGGACAGGGCGAGTTGCACCTGCGCGTGCAGAACGCGATGCCCTGGGCGGTGACCCTGGTAGTCGACATCGACGGCACGGACGCGAAATCGCACCTGCACGCCGTGGTCGGCCTGCCTGCCGGTCCTGCGCAGACCCTGGTGGTGCCGCTGCATGCCACCTCGCCGCTGGCCTTCGGCATGCAGGTGGGACCGCCGATGCCGATCGCGGAGCAGGGGCGGCGCGTGCTGGTGGCCACCACGGTGGAAGGTACGCTGGATCCCGCTGCGGTGCGCGCGGTGCGGCTGTCGATGCCCGCGCCGCAGGCGCCGCAATCCATCCTGTTGGGCCGCTTCGATGTGGTGGCGGGCGAGGCTGCGCTGCGCGGCGCCTACACCGGCATCGTGGACCGCTACGGCCAGTACACGCGCGAAGACTGGCCGGAGAAAATCACCAACGATGACGCGCTGCGTGCCGCCGTGAAGCGGGTACCGTCCGCTGCATCGATCGGCGACGAGGACCGCTACGGCGGGCGCCTGGACGTCCGCTTGCAGAAGACCGGCTGGTTCCACACGCAGAAATCCGGCGGCCGCTGGTGGCTGGTCACGCCGGACGGCCATGGCTTCTTCTCGCTCGGCGTCAACACGGTGAAGGCCGACGACACGCGCACCTACGTGCAGGACCGCGAATTCATGTTCCGCGACGTGCCTCCGGACAGCGGCGCATGGGCCGCGTTCCACGGCACCGGCGACAACCGCAACGCGCAACAGGGTGCGGGCGCCGGCCGTTGCTGCAACCATGGTCGCTGGTTCGATTTTTACGCCGCCAACCTGTACCGCGTGGACGGCACAGGCTGGCTCGCGGCGTGGCGCACGCGCACGCTGGCGCGGCTGCAGGCGTGGGGCTTCAACACCATCGCCAACTGGAGCGACCCCGTGCTGGGCGCGATGCACAAGCTGCCGTACACGCGGGAGCTGGATATCCGTGGCGACTTCGGCAACGTCGCCACCGGCTACGACTGGTGGGGCCGCATGCCCGATCCGTTCGACCCCCGCTTCGCGCGGGCAATGGACACGGCGGCGGCGAAAGCCGCGCAGGGCGTCCGCGACGATCCATGGTTGCTGGGCTACTTCGCCGGCAACGAATTGTCCTGGTCCGCCTACGGCCCGAATGGCCGCTGGGCGCTGGCCGTCGGCACGCTGCGCGGTGAGGCGCACAGCGCGGCCAAGCAGGCCTTCATCGCCGAGCTGAAGAAGAAATACGGCACGCCGGACAAGCTCGCCTCGGCATGGGGCATCGCACTGCCGTCGTGGGATGCGCTGGACGTCACCGATTTCCCCGCGCCTGAGCCGAACGAGGCGCATCCCGCCATCACCGACGACTACAGCGCGTGGTTGAGCCGCTACGCCGAGCAATTCTTCCGCACCGTGGCCGACGCCATCCATCGGCATGACCCGCACCATCTCTACCTGGGCAGCCGATTCGCGGTCAGCACGCCCGAGGCCATCGCGGTCTGCGCAAAGTACTGCGGCGTGGTGAGCTTCAACATCTACGCCGACCTGCCGCAGCATGGCTTCGACGCGGCGGCGATGCGCAAGCTCGACAAGCCCGTCGTCATTTCCGAGTTCCATTTCGGCTCCGACGACCGCGGCCCGTTCGGCAAGGGCGTGGTGTCGGTGGAACACGAGGCGCAACGCGGCGAGGCCTACGCGCGCTTCCTGCAGGCAGCGGCGGCCGACCCGGACATCGTGGGCACGCACTGGTTCGAATACGTGGACGAGCCGGTGACCGGCCGCCTGCTTGACGGCGAGAATGGGCATTTCAGCCTGGTCGGCATCACGGATATTCCGTTTGCCGGATTCGTGGAGTCGGTGCGCAAGACGAATCTGGAGCTGCGTCGCGCGACGTCGCCCTGAGCGCGCCGGCGCGGCGCAGCTGCGACAGCGCGATCGCCAGCGCCAGCACCGCCGCCAGCGCGGCCAGTTCCAGCGGCGCGGCGAAACCGTGGCGGTGTGCGGCAAGCGTGGCGGCTACCGGCGGTCCCACGATCTGGCCGATGCCGAACGCGACGGTCAACGCGCCGATCAGCCGGGTGGGATCGCGCGGCGCCAGTCGTGCCGCCTCGCGCATGGCGAACATCACCACCGGGGTGATCGCCGCGCCCTCCAGCACGGTGCCCAGCGCCAGCCCGGCACGGGTGGGCCAGTACCGGCACAGCACGGTGCCCAGCAGCATGGACAGGCAGCAGCCGGCCAGCCCGGCGTAGTTGCTGCGCGGCGCAGGAAGTGCGCCCAGCAGCAGCGTCGCCAGCACCGTGGCCACGCCGTACAGCGGCCAGAACCATTCGCGCAAGGCGGGCAGGTGCAGTTGCGCGTCGGCGATCAGCGGCAGGAAGGTGGCGGGGATCACGTAGCCGAAGCCGAACAGGCCGTAGATCGCCACCAGCGGCCAGGTCGGGCCGGTGCCGCCGGTCGTCCCGTGCGCCGCCGCGGCGTGGAGCGGCGCCGCCGGCGCGTCCAGCGTGCGCCAGACCAGCGCGGTCACCGCCACGCTCGCGATGCCGAACACCAGCCACCAGCGTGCGGAGTCCAGGCCGGCGCCGTGCAGCACCGCCACCAGCGCGCCGCTGACGATGATGCCCACGCCCGGGCCGCTGTACAGCACGGCCTCCAGCCTGATCCGGCCGTGCAGCCGCAGATGCGCGCTGCACCAGGCGATGCCGTGCACCATCAACACCGCGGCGCCCGCACCGGCCACGAAGCGGCATGCCAGCCACAACGCCAGCGACGGCGCCAGGCCCATGCCCAGCGTACCCAGCGCCACGCCCGCCAGGCCCAGGCGAAGGCTGGCGCGTTGCGGCAGCGCCAGCACGGTGCACAACAAGGCGCCAAGCAGGTAGCCCATGTTGTTGATCGAAGCCAGCCAGCCGCCGCCGACCAGGCTGAGGCCGGCGTCGGCCTGCATCAGCGGCAGCAGCGGGGTGAGCAGGAAGCGGCCGATGCCCAGCGCAAGCGCGAGCACGGCCATGCCGGCGAAAGTGATGGGGACGGGGGATCGCATGGCGCGGCTCCGGCGAGGGATGCGGCCATGCTAGGCGCGGCGTATCATCGTATAAAGCGAATAATTGCGAACGAATCCATCGAGGAAGTCGAACATGGACCTGCGTGAGCTCGAGACCTTCCAGGCCGTGGTGGCCGCCGGCGGCATCGGCCGCGCGGCGAGCAAGCTGCATCGCGCGCAGTCCAGCATCACCAGCCGCATCCAGCAACTGGAAACCTCGCTGGGCGTGCAGCTGTTCCACCGCGAGGGCCAGCGCCTGCGCCTCACCGCGCCGGGCGAGGAACTGGTGGACTACGCGCGGCGCATGCTGGAGCTGGCCGAGCAGACCCGCGTGGCCGTGCGCAGCGGCGAGACCGGCGGCGCGCTGCGCCTGGGGGCGATGGAGAGCGTGGCGGCGAGCCGCCTGCCGTATCCGCTGGCGGCGTTCCACCGCGCCCACCCGCAGATCTGGGTGAACCTGCACACCGCCTCCTCGCGCGGCCTGGTGGCCGACGTGCAGGCGGGCGCGCTGGATGCGGCGATCGTGGGCGAGCAGGTGGACACGGAGCGTTTCCGCTGTGTGCCGCTGTACGTGGAGGAACTGGTGCTGGTCGGCGCGCGCGACAGCGCGATGCTGGCGGAGCCGAAGCGGCTGGCCGAGGGCACCGTGCTGGTCTACCACAGCCAGGGCTGCATCTATCGACGCCGGCTGCTGGACTGGCTGGACGTGCAGCGCATCGTGCCCGCGCGCCTGCTGGAGTTCGCGTCCTACCACGGCATCTTCGCGGCGGCCGCGGCCGGCGTGGGCGTGGGCCTGGTGCCGCGCTCGGTGCTGGAGACCTACCCGCAGCGCGATGCGCTTTCCGTCCGCGAGATGCCGGCCCGGCTCGCACGTATCCAGACCGCGCTGGCGATGCTGCGCACCACCCATCTGCCCGTGCTGACGCGGCTGGAGGAATGCCTGCGCAAGGACGCCGTCGCCGCGCGCGGCAAGACAGCCCCGCGTCCACGCCGCGCCACCGCGCGCAAGGAGAAGTGAGCCATGTGCCTGATCGCCTTCGCCTGGCAGGCTCATCCGCGCTGGCGTCTCGTGCTGGCCGGCAACCGCGACGAATCCCATGCGCGTCCCAGCGCGGAGCTGGCGAGCTGGGCCGATCTGCCGATAGTCGGCGGCCGCGACCTCGAAGCCGGCGGCACCTGGCTCGGCGTCACCGACGCGGGCCGTTGCTGCGTGGTGACCAACGTGCGCGATCCGCGCGACCCGCAGATCGGCGCCTCGCGCGGCTTGCTCGCCACCGACTACCTCACCGGCGCGGCGGATGCCACGGCGCATGCGCGGCAATTGCTCGCACAGGCGGCCGGCTACCGGCCGTTCAACCTGCTCACCTTCGATGCGCAGGCCGCGTTCTATCTCGGCAACCGCCCCGAAGCGCGCGCGCAGGCGGTGACGCCCGGCGTGCACGGCCTGTCGAATGCCGACTTCAACACGCCCTGGCCGAAGACGCGTGCGTTGATGGCGCGGCTCGCCGCGTGGATCGAAGCCGGCAAGTCGGACGACTTCGCCCCGCTGTTCGCCGCGCTTGCCGACGAGCGGCAGGCCCCGGATGCGGAACTGCCCGATACCGGCATCGGACTGGAGCGCGAACGCTGGCTGTCCGCGGCCTTCATCCGCGGCACCGACTACGGCACCCGCGCCAGCACCGTGGTGGCGATTGGTCACGATGGACAGCATGTGATCGCGGAGCGCCGCTTTGGCCCCGAGGGCCGCTTCCTCGGTGAAAGCCGGCTGCCGTTCGGCGAGCACGCCGTGCCGGGCTGACACCTCGCACCTACGCGGCGGCGCGTGCGAACCTGCCTGACCTCCAGCGCTGGCGCGGCTAGCGTCGACCACGCCATCCACGGAGGGAATGCGCATGCGCCGGGCCTGCCTGCTGTCGTTGCTGTTGCTGATGCCGGCTGCCGGCTTCGTCCATGCGGCCGCTTGCCCGGGCTGGTCGCCCGAGCGCGCCCGCCGTGAACTCGCCGTGCTCCAAGAGCAGTTGGCAGGCTGGAACCACGCCTATCGCGTCGACGGCCACTCGCCGGTGAGCGACGCCGTCTACGACCAGGCCGAGCAGTTGCTTGCGGCCTGGAGCCGGTGCTTTCCCGTGCCGGCGCCGGCGCCTCCTGGCGACACCGGCGCCACCGGCGACCGCACGCGTTCGCCGGTGGCGCAGACCGGGCTGGCCAAGCTGCAGGACGCGGCCGCGGTCGAAGCGTGGATGCGTGCGCACGGCGACCGCGACCTGTGGGTGCAGCCCAAGGCGGACGGCGTGGCGGTGACCTTGCTCTACGAGCATGGCCGGTTACGCCAGGCGGTCAGTCGCGGCGACGGCCTGCAGGGTTCGGACTGGACCGCGCTGGCGCGGTCCATCCCTGCCATTCCCATGCAGCTGCCGAAGGCCCCGGCACGCGTGGTGCTGCAGGGCGAGCTGGTGTGGCGGCTGCCCGGCCACGTGCAGGCCGACCGGGGCGGCGTCAATGCGCGCTCCGCCGTGGCCGGCGCGCTGGCGCGCGCCACGCTGGATGCGGCCACGGCCGCGAGGATCGGCCTGTTCGTGTGGGACTGGCCCGATGGCCCGCCGGGCATGGCGGCGCGGCTGGCCGGCCTCGCGGCGATGGGCTTCGCCGACAGCGTGGCGCTCACCCAGCCGGCGGCCAGCCTCGACGACGTGAAGCGCTGGCGCGAGCGCTGGTATCGCCACGCGCTGTCCTTCGCCACCGACGGCACCGTGCTGCGCCAGGGGCACCGGCCAGCGGGCGACAGCTGGCAGGCGCGACCGCCGGGCTGGGCGGCGGCGTGGAAGTATCCCGCGGCTTCCGCGCTGACCGAGGTGCGTGCGGTGGACTTCACCATTGGCCGCAGCGGGCGCGTCACGCCGGTGCTGGAACTGGGGCCGGTGCAACTGGGCGACCATCGCGTGCGATGGGTCAGCATGAATTCGTTCCGGCGCTGGCAGTCGCTGGACATCCGCCCGGGCGACCATGTCGAAGTGGCGCTGGCGGGCCTGACCATACCGCGCGTGCAGTCGGTGGCGTGGCGCGCGGCGCAGCGGGTCGCGGTGGATGCGCCCGATCCGGCGCGCTACGGTCCCTTGAGCTGCTGGCAATCCACGCCGGGTTGCGAACAGCAGTTCCAGGCGCGGCTGGCGTGGCTGGGCGGCAACCAGGGCCTGCGGCTGCGGGGCGTGGGCACGGGAACCTGGCAGGCGCTCGTGGACGCCGGCCTGCTCCACGGCCTGCTGGACTGGATGACGCTCACGCCCGCCCAGCTTGCGGCGGTGCCGGGCCTGGGCGCCCAACGGTCCGTGGAGCTGGCACGGGCATCCGCCGATGCGCGCGAACGCTCGTTCGACGACTGGTTGCGTGCGCTGGGCGCGCCGCGGGCGGCCACGAACAGCGGCCAGGATTGGGCCACGCTGGCCGCGCTCGACGAAGACGGCTGGCGTGCGCGCGGCGCCGGTGCGGCACGGGCGCGGCAACTGGCGGCGTTCTTCGCCCATCCCGAAGCGCAGGCGCTGGCGGACCGCTTGCACGCGGCCGGCGTGCAGGGGTTCTGAGCGGAAAGCTCAGCCCGCCAGTTCGCCGTCGACGTAATACCAGCGACCGGCCTCGCGCACGAAGCGGCTGACCTCGTGCTGGCGGTGCGCGCGGCCGCCGCCCAGGCGGTAGCGGGCCACGAACTCCACCACGGCGTGGTCGTCGTCGATGCGCTGCTCGCGGCGCACTTCCAGCCCCAGCCAGGTCGGCGCGGGCTGCTGCGCGGCCAGCCGCAGCGAGGCGGGGCGGGTGTCGGCATGCCAGCTGGCGAGCAGGTAATCCTCGCGCTTGAGCACGTAGGCGCTGTAGCGCGAGCGCATCAGCTGCCCGGCGCTGATGGCGGCCGCTTCGCCATCGTGGAGCGGACCGCAGCATGCGGCGTAGCCGGCGGCATTGCCGCAGGGGCAGGGCGTGAGCGTGTCGATTGCCTTCATCCCGCCTTTGTACCCGCTTCGGCGGCGGCGTGCAGGTTCAACGCGGGCTGCGCTGCCACACTCGGCAGCGGTTGTTCGCCGGCATCGCCACGTCGTCGACCAGGGCGAAGCCGGCCTGCGCCGCCAGCGCATCCACCGCCTCGGCGTCGCGGATGCCCATGTGCGCATCGCGCGCCTTCAGCCACTGGTCGAACGCGGCATTGCTGTCGCTGGTGCAGCGGCCGCCGTAGTTGAACGGGCCGTAGACCGCCAGCCGCGCGTCATTGGTCGCGACGGTCGGCAGCTGCGCGAACAGCGTCTCGACTTCGTGCCAGGCCATGATGTGCAAGGTGTTCGCGCTGAACGCCGCGTCGAACGGTCCGCGTGGCCACGCGCCGCCGACGTCGAGTTCCAGCGGTGGCGGCGTGTTCGGCAGCGCCGCTTCGTCGAGCCAGGCGCGGATGCCCGGCAGGTTCTCGGCGCGGTCCGAGCATTGCCAGTCCAGCCAGCTCAGCGCGGCGGCGAAATGCACGGCGTGCTGGCCGGTGCCGCTGCCGATCTCCAGCACGTGCCGGCGGTCGGCGAAATGCCGGCGCAGGACTTCGAGGATCGGGTCGCGGTTGCGTTCGCAGGCGGGGGCGTGGGGCTTGTCCACGCCCGTGCGGTCAGGCCGGATGGCCGCGCAGCACGCGCGCCGGCAGCATCAGCAGCGCACCCAGGAAGGCAAACACCGCGCTCACCGTGATGCCGACCAGCCGCAGCGGCAGGCAGATCAGCCACACGATGGGATAGAGCACCAGCGCCAGCAGCGCGAGCGGCCAGCAGAACACCAGCAGCAACAGCCAGAGTACGAAGGCGGCCATGGCACGACCTCGGTGGGGACGAATGACGACACTCTAGCGCGATCCGCCGTGGGTGCGCAGGTGGCTTTCGGCACCCCCGGCGTCACGCGCCGTTTACATCGCCGGCTTCACGCCGATCAGCAGCGCATGCAGCCAGAACGCGAACAGCGCCCACAGCGCCACGCCCGCCACGACGGCGATCACCGTGCCCTTGACCGTGCCGGGCGGATACACCGTGCCTTCGCGGCGGTCGCGCCGGCGCGAGGCGGCGAACAGCACGACGGACCACAGCAGGAAGGCGCCGAACAACACCACGTCGTGCAGCATGCCGGCGGCGAGCAGGTGGCCGAAGGCCCAGACCTTCACCGCCAGCACCTGCGGATGGTGCAGGCGCGCCTTGATGCCGTTGTTCGGCACCCGCGCCGCTGCCAGCAGCACGAAAGCCACCAGGGTGAACAGCGCGTTGAGCCGCATCAGCAGCAGCGGCGGCGTGTACAGCAGCACCGGGTGGTGCCGCGCCAGCACGAAGCCCCAGCAGATCAGCACGAAGCCGGCGATGGCGACCAGCGAATACAGGCCCTTCCACGGCATCAGTCCCAGCCGGGCGATCTGCTGCGTGCGCCAGCCGTCGGCGAAGATGCGCAGCGAATGCATCCCGAGAAACAGCACAAGGCCAAGGATCAGCATGGACATCATGGGACTCCCGTGATGGCGAAGCGCCGAGTATAGGCGAGCGCGTGACGCTTTCGGGACAGCCGGCCGGCTTCAGTTCGCGATTTCGACACGCACGGCCAACGCCAGCGCACCCGCGTGCAGGACGAGCGTTCCGCCCGATGGCCGCCACGCATCGCCCGCCTGCAGGCTGCCCTCGGCGCAGTCGATGCGGCCACGCGCGCAATACACCAGCGCGATGGTGGCACCCGGCTCGCGCGCACCTGCCGTGCGCCACGCCTCGATCCCGCCGCGCACGCGGCCACGGCGCAGCATCAGGTTGAAGTCGCGACAGGGTCCGCCGGCCAGCGCCACGTGCACGCCGGTTTCGCCGGGGAACGCAAACGGCACGCACGGCGTGGTGAGTTCGTGCACGCGGCCGTCGTCCAGCGTCATGGTGAAACCATCGCCGTCGAGCAGGGCGATCACGCGATCGACGCCTGGGAACGCGGAGAACGGCGCGGCCGTTTCCACTTCGGCCACGCTCACCCGCCACAGGAAATCGTCCATGCCCGCGCCGGGCGGCTGGATCGCCAGCTCGCGGGTGCGGCCCAGGCCGTTCTTCCACGGCACGGCCGGGCAATTGGCAACGCGCAGGATGCTCATGCGCCGCGCTCGATCACCCGCCGGAACGGCGGCAAGGCCCGCAGCATGCCGGCGCCGTAGCGCTTGGTGACCACGCGGCGGTCCAGCAGCACGATGCGACCGGTGTCGTTCTCGTTGCGTATCAGGCGGCCGCAGTACTGGGTGAGCAGGCGGGTGGCCTCGGGGATGCTCACCTCGATGAAGGGATTGCGGCCGCGCGATTCCAGCCATTCCGCATAGGTCGCGCCCACCGGGTCGGTGGGCACGGCGAACGGCAGCTGGGTGATCACCACGGTCTCGCACAGCTTGCCGGGCAGGTCCAGGCCTTCGCCGAACGAAGCCAGGCCGAACAGGGTGCTGCCCTTGCCCGCTTCCACGTCGGCGACGTGCTCGGCGATCAACTGCGTCTTGCCCAGCGAACCTTGCGCGCGCACCTTGCGCACCTTGTCGATCGGCAGCTTCTGCAGCACGCGGTCGAGCTTGGCGCGCGAGGTGAACAGCACGAGGTTGCCGCCGTTCCAGTCGAGGTGCTCGGCCAGCCAGTCGCTGATTGCCTGCGCGTGTTCCTCGCGCGCGTCGGGCAGTACGGCCATCGCGGGCACCTCGAGCTGCGCCTGCGCGGCGAGGTCGAACGGCGAGGGCAGGCTGAGCGTCGCCGCGTCGTCGGGCAGGCCCACGGCATCGGCGTAGCCGCGGAAATTGCCGCCCGCGCTCAGCGTGGCCGAGGTGAGCACCACGCCGCTGGCGTTGCCCCACAGCACGTTGCGCAGCAGGCCCGAAGCGGACACCGAGGAGGCGTGGCAGACCAGTTGCTGGTCGCTGCCGAGCGTGACCCAGCGCGCCAGCGGCGGCGCCTGGTCCGGGTCTTCCATCGACCAGGCCTGCCAGCAGGCGGCCTGCTTGCCCATGCGCTCCAGCCCGATGCCGAGTTCGCGCGACAGCGCTTCCTGCGTGGGGCCGCCGTCGGTCATCTCCACCACGGCGCGGCGCACCGCGGCGAGCCAGCGCTGCACTTCGCCGGCCTGCAGGCTGAGCAGGCGCGCATGCTCCACCCAGGCTTCGGGCAGGCGGCCCAGCGAGCCGCGGTACATCGGCTCGGTCTCGGCGGGATCGGGCAGCCAGCCGAGGCGGATCTCCTTTTCCAGCGCTTCCAGCGCTTCGCCGAGTTCCTGCAGCCTGGCGTCGCCGGCATCGAGCGAGAGCTTGCCGAGGTTTTCCTTGTCGGTGAGCGAATAGGCCGCGTGCACCTGCCGCCCGAGCCGGCTCAGCTGGCGCACCGTGGCGGCCAGGTGCACGTCGGCGGCGCCGCGGTCGATCGCCTTGCCGGGGATGTGGTGGGCCTCGTCGAACACGTACAGCGTTTCGTCCGGGCGCGGCAGGATCACGCCGCCCCATGCCGCGTCGGAACTGCCGTCGCCTTCGCCCGGCATGGTGAGGTCGGCGAGCACCAGGTCCTGGTTGGCGACGATGATCTCGGCGTCGTCCACCGCGCGGCGCGCGGCGTAGAACGGGCAGATCATGAACTGGCCGCACTTGCGGTTGGTGCAACCGCCGGCGCTGGTGGTGAGCATGGGGCGCAGCAGGTCGCCCACCGGCTCGGGCGCGCTGTCCATGTCGCCGTTCCACTCGCCCGCGTCGAAGGCCTGGGCGAGCCTGGACAGGGACTGCTTGTCGCGCTCCGCGGGCGGTTTCGACCACAGCGCGAGGTCGGCGTCGAAGCCGAAGCTCGATTGCGCCGAGCCGGCGAGGCTGTTGCGCGCCATCGCGAGGTTGCGCGGGCACAGGTAGCGGCCGCGTCCCTTCGCCAGCGCCACCTTCGCCGAGTGGCCGGAAAGCTGCAGGTACAGCGGGATGTCGCGTTCCACCAGCTGCTCCTGCAGCGCCACCGTGGCGGTGGCGATCAGCAGCTTCTTCTTCTGCGCGCGCGCGACCTCGTGGCCGGCGATCAGGTAGGCCATGGACTTGCCGGTGCCGGTGGGCGCCTCGATCGCGGCGACGCCGCCCTCGCTGGCCAGCGCCTTGGCCACCTCGGCGATCATCCTTCCCTGCGAGGCGCGCGGGCGGAAGCCGGGCAGGCCGTCCTTCAGGCGCGTGTAGGCGGCGCGGATGGCGTCCTTGGTGGTGTCTGCGAGCATGCATGCATCCGGGGCGAGCCGCCCATTCTAGCCGCTGGGTCGCGCCGGGTCGGGTGCTGGGCGCTGTCGCGGCGGCGCGCTACCATCCCGGGGAGGGGGGGAAGCAACAGCATCATGAATCAGCTGCGCAGGCTGCATGTCACGTTTCCGGGCCAGGCCGACCAGCTTGCATGGCTGGGGCGGCTGGTGGGCGCGCCCACGCCGCAGGCGGTGGGCGAGCTGGTGGTGGAACTGGCGCGCAACAGCGTGGCTTGCCGCGACGCCCGCCTGCTGTGGCTGGAGCAGGACGAATGCCGCGCCACGGACGGCTGCCCGGATGCCCGCGCCCGCGCGTGGATGCTGCCGTTGCTGCGCGGCGAACACGGCGGGGCGGCCCCGCTGGGTGGCGCACATGCGATCCGGCTGGCGCCGGACCTGCCCGCGCTGCTGCTGATGATGCCGGACGGCGAGGTGGCGGATGGCTGGCCCGGTACGGCGCTGGAACCCTGCCTGGGGCTGGCCGGGCGGCAGTTGCGGCAGTTGCTGGCGCTGGGCGAGCTGCACGATTCGCACCGCCAGCTGGCGCGGTCGGAGAACCTGCAACGCGCGCTGTTCGCGATCTCCGACCTGGCGGGCGCCGACCTCGACATGCCCGAGCTGCTGCGCGGCATCCACGGCATCGTCGGCACGCTGATGTACGCGGAGAACTTCTACATCGTCCGGCACGATCCCGAGCGCGGCACGGTGCGCTTCCTGTACTACGCCGACACGGCGGATACCGCCTGCCCCGACATCGCCCGCGACGAGCCGCTGGAGGCCTTGCACGGCTCGCTCACCTGGCACCTGCTGGTCCACGGCTACTCCCTGATGGGCAGCGCGGAGCAACTGGCGGCGCAGATCGGCGAGCCGCTGGAAGTGGTCGGACCGGACAGCGTGGACTGGCTGGGCGTGCCGATGCTGCGCGAAGGGCGCACGCACGGCGCGCTGGTGGTGCAGAGCTATCGCGACGGCATCGGCTACTCCTTCGAGGACCGCGCGGTGCTGGGCTTCGTCGCCGAGCACGTGCTCACCGCGCTGGAGCGCAAGCAGAGCAAGGACGAGCTGGAACGCCGCGTGCTGCGGCGCACCCGCGAGCTGGCCTCCGCGAACCGCGAATTGCAGCAGGAGGTGCTGGAACGCCAGCGGGCCGAGCGCCTGCAGTCGGTGCTGTTCCGGCTGGCCGAACTCGGCACCGCCGATCTCGACGAGGACGCGTTCTACCGCCGCGTGCATGCCGAGGTGGGCAGCCTGCTGGACGCATCGAACTTCTACATCGCCCTGCTGGACGGGCAGCGGCAGCAGCTGGATTTCCCCTATTACGTGGATGCCGGGGAGCTGAGCGCCTTCAGCATGCCGCTGGAGCGCACGCTCACCGCCTACGTGCTGCGCACCGGGCGGCCGTGGATGGGTGGCCTGCGCGAACTCGAGGGCATGGTGGCCACGGGCGAGGTGGTGCCCCGCCACATCGGCACGCCGGCCACCTGCTGGCTGGGCGTGCCGCTGCGCGCCGGCGAGGCGGTGATCGGCGTGGTCGCCGTGCAGGGCTACGGCGACGAGATGTGCTTCGGCGCCGCCGACCAGGAACTGCTGGGTTTCGCCGCGCTGCAGATCGCGAACAGCATCCATCGCCGCCATGCCGCCGCCGCGCTGCAGCAGGCCAAGCTGCAGCTGGAGCACCGGGTGGAGGAGCGCACCCGCGAGCTGCGCGAGCAGATCGCCGAGCGCGAGCAGGTGCAGCGGCAGCTGCGCCACGAGGTGATGCACGATCCGCTTACCGGCCTGCCGAACCGCGGCTTCCTGCGCGAACGGCTGGGCGAGCGCCTGGCGCGGAATCCGTCGAGCCTGCCTTGCGCGCTGCTGTACCTGGACGTGGACCGTTTCAAGGTGATCAACGACAGCCTCGGCCATCTGGCCGGCGATGCGTTCCTGCAGGAAACCGCCAGGCGCCTGCACGCCTGCGTGTGCGCGCCGGACGTGGTGGCGCGGCTGGCCGGCGACGAGTTCGCGATACTGCTGGACGCCGTCGCGTCGTCGGCAGCGGCCGAGCGCATGGCGCAGGATGTGCTGCAGGCGCTGCACCAGCCGCTGTCGATCGGCGGCCGCGAGCTGGAACCCTCCGCCAGCGTCGGCATCGCGGTCAGCGACGGCCGTCACGGTTGCGCCGACTCGCTGCTGCGCGACGCCGACATCGCGCTGTACCGCGCCAAGCAGCTGGGGCGCGGGTGCTACGTGATGTTCGACGACACGCTGGCCCGCAACGTGGTGGACGAGCTGGCGCTGGAAGGCGAGCTGCGCCACGCGTTGGCGCACGGCGAGTTCGCGCCGCACTACCAGCCGATCTTCCGGCTGGACACGGGCGAGGTGGTCGGCCACGAGGCGCTGCTGCGCTGGAACCATCCCCGGCGCGGCATGCTGCTGCCCGACGATTTCATCCGCATCGCGCAGGACTGCGGCCAGCTCGAGGCGATCGACTGGCAGATATTCGGCCAGGTCTGCGAGCGCATGGCGGGGCCGGACGCCGGCGCGGGCTTCGTGACGATCAACGTGTCGCCGCAGCACCTGCGCCACGCCTACTTCGATCGTCGCCTGCTGCAATTGCTGGAACGCAGCGGCCTGCCGCCCACGCGACTGCTGATCGAGCTGACCGAGGGCGCGCTGCTAGAGGATCCGGTGCTGGTGCGCGGCACGCTGGAGCGCCTGCGCGCCGCGGGCGTGCAGACCGCGCTGGACGATTTCGGCACCGGCTATTCCTCGCTGAGCTACCTGCATTCGCTGCCGCTGGGCAAGCTGAAGATCGACCAGGTGTTCGTGCGTGAGCTGGATTCCGCCGGCGGCACCGGCGCGAACACCGTGGTGGCGGCGGTGCTGGCGCTGGCGCGCGCGCTGGGCATCGGCGTCATCGCCGAGGGCATCGAGACCGCGGCGCAGCGCGATGCGCTGCGGGCGATGGGTTGCGAATTCGGCCAGGGTTTCCTGTTGGGGCGCCCGGCCCCGGCGCCGTGCCGCCCGGGGGCTGGCGCCAGCGCGGCGGGCGCCGCCTGAGGGCGGTCTGATTCTGCTCGTCATCCCGGCGAAGGCCGGACAAGCGCAAAGCGCGCAGAACGTCTGCAGGGCGGCCCCGAAGGGGCGAGCGCAGCGAGTCATCCAGTGCCTGCAAGCCGCTCAACACACAAGCGCTGGATGACCGGCTTCGCTGTCGTGAAGCGCCTCCTGCCTGCGCAGGAATGACGAACAGGCAGTCGATCGATCAGGGCTTCCCTAGCGGGTGCCGCGCACCACGATGGTCTTGCCGGACACGCCTATCATGCCCTGCTCCTCGAGCTGCTTGAGCACGCGGCCCACCATCTCGCGCGAACAGCCCACGATGCGGCTCACTTCCTGGCGCGAGATGCGGATCTGGGTGCCTTCGGGATGGGTCATCGCGTCCGGCTCCTCGCACAGGTCCAGCAAGGTGCGCGAGATGCGGTTGGTGACGTCCATGAATGCCATGCGGCTGACCTGGCGCGAGGTGCGCAGCAGGCGCTGGGTGAGCTGGGCGCCGATCGCGAACAGGATCTTCGGGCACTCCTCCTGCAGCGGGCCCCGCATCAGCTGGAACAGGCGCTCGTAGCTGATCTCGGCCATTTCGCACACGGTGCGCGTGCGCACCACCGACTCGCGCTGCGACTGTTCCACGAACAGGCCCATCTCGCCGATGAACTGGCCGCGGTTGATGTAGGCCAGGATCAGTTCGCGGCCCTGCTCGTCCTCGGTGCACACCGCCAGCGAGCCCTCGATGACGTAGTACAGCGTGTTGGCGGGGTCGCCGGGGCGGATGATCGCGGTCTTGCTGGGGTAGCGGCGGCGGTGGCAGAGCGCGAGGAAGCGTTCCATCGAGGCCGGGTCGGGCGCGAAGGCGAGTGGGGCCTGGGAGCGTTCGAAAGCCTGTTGCAGCTGATATTTGAGTAGCGCCACGGTATCTGGTTCCCCTTGGGGTGGCCCGGCAGCGCCCTTCCTGGCTTGACGGCTGCAGCGGCCGGTTGGTCTGGTACGCGCCGTTGCCGGCAGGGAGTCACGCGCGAGACATGCAAACGATGGAAGCTGCGCATCGTCCGGCAAGCTCGTCGCTACGGGGACGGATTGTACGGGGAGCGTCGCGGCGTGCGGCGGTCCGCTTTCCCCAGCTCACCCCCGATCGCCTCATTATGGCAAACCGGGCGAGCCGGTGGAGGTTCTGTTTTTCACATTTTTGCCCCATACTTCGCAGTCTTGCGTTCGCGGCCTCCGGTCGCGGGCTGTTCGCCGGGTTGCGGGAGACAAGGGTCCCCGCGTCCCGAATTCCAGCGGGGACCCTTGGTGCTAACCCGCCTCGTCTGCTGATCGTATCCGGTCATGGAGAGTCGTCGTGGTCAAGCCGCTTCCGCGTCTGCGCCTGCAGGGTTTCAACAACCTCACCAAGGCGCTGAGCTTCAACATCTACGACATCTGCTACGCGGTGTCCGAGGAACAGCGCCAGCGCTACATCGAGTACATCGATGAGCAGTACGACGCCGACCGCCTCACCCAGATCCTCACCGACGTGGCCGAGATCATCGGCGCGAACATCCTGAACGTGGCCCGCCAGGACTACGACCCGCAGGGCGCCTCGGTCACCATCCTGATCTCCGAGGAGCCGGTGGTGGAGAAGCTGGGCCGCGACGCCATCGCGGGCGCCGTGGTGGCGCACATGGACAAGAGCCACATCACCGTCCACACCTACCCCGAAACGCACCCGCACAACGGCATCGCCACGTTCCGCGCCGACATCGACGTGGCCACCTGCGGCGTGATCTCGCCGCTGAAGGCGCTGAACTACCTGATCGACAGCTTCGAGTCGGACATCGTGGTGTGCGACTACCGCGTGCGCGGCTTCACCCGCGACGTGAAGGGCAAGAAGCACTTCATCGACCACAAGATCAACTCGGTGCAGGACTACCTGGCGCGCCACATCCGCCAGAAGTACGAGATGTTCGACGTCAACGTGTACCAGGAAAACATCTTCCACACGAAGATGCACGTGAAGGACTTCGACCTCGACACCTACCTGTTCGACGCCCACGCCGACGACCTCTCGTTCAAGGAACGCCAGCGCATCGAGTCGCTGCTGCGCCGGGAGATCGAGGAGCTGTTCCACGGTCGCAATCTGATGTGACACGAAAAACCCGCCGAGAGGCGGGTTTTTCCTTGAGGCATGGCGCCCGCGGAAGGCCGCCTTTTCTCCCTCTCCCCCTCGGGGAGAGGGCTGGGGTGAGGGGCCGGGGCTCGCGAAAATCTTGCTTGAGCGAAACGCCGTCGTCAGATCCGGTACGCCACCGTCTTCATCACCATCGAGCTGGCCTGCATCAGCTGCGGAAGCGGGAACGGCAGATCGATGCCGCCGCGGGCCTGCGCGTTCTCCGCGTGGCGCACCTCGTCGGCCTGCATCTGCGCCAGCACCACGCGCGAGCGCTCGTCCTGCGCGGGCAGGCGTTCCAGGTGTTCGGCCAGATGCGCCTCCACCTGGCGCTCGGTTTCCACCACGAAGCCCAGGCTCACCGCGTCGCCGGCCAGCGCCGCCAGCGCGCCGATCGCGTAGCTGCCGGCGTACCACACCGGATTCAGCAGGCTGGGGCGGCTGTCCAGTTCCTGCAGGCGCTCGCCGCACCAGGCCAGGTGGTCGGTTTCCTCGGCGGCGGCGTGCAGCAGGTGCTCGCGGTTTGCCTCGTTGCGGGCCAGCGCGGCCTGGCCGTCGTACAGCGCCTGCGCGCACACCTCGCCGGTATGGTTGATGCGCATCAGCCCGGCGGCGTGGCGGCGTTCGGCCTCGTCCAGTTCCGCGTGGGCCACGCCGCATGCGGGCGACGGCCGGTTCGCCCCAGGCGCGCCGGCCACCGTCTCCAGCGCCCGTTCGATGCCGGCCAGCAGGCGGTCCAGCGGGCTGAGGATGCGAGCGTTCATGGGTTCTCCGGTAGTGGCGCCAATGGGCTGGGCGGGTCGGGCGACGGTTCCCGTACATAGGGGGTGTACATGTGCCCGGTGGGTCATGCTATCATCGCCGGCTCAAAGCCCACCTGCCGGTGGACTTGCGCAGGCGATGACGGCTCCGCTATCATCTCGCGCCTTTGCTTCACCGATTATTGTGCAACCGCCCTTGCTGGCGGCAGACGGGTATCTCGAAATGAAAACTTTCAGCGCCAAGGCAGAAAGCGTCAAGCGCGACTGGTTCGTGGTCGACGCCACGGACAAGACGCTCGGTCGCCTGTCGACCGAAATCGCGCGTCGCCTGCGCGGCAAGCACAAGCCGGAGTTCACCCCGCACGTCGACACCGGCGACTACATCGTCGTGGTCAACGCGCAGAAGGTGGCGGTCACCGGCGCCAAGCTGGACGACAAGATGTACCACCGCTTCACCGGCTACGTCGGCAACCTCAAGACCACCAGTCTGAAGGACATGCTGGCCACCCACCCGGAGCGCGTGATCGAGATCGCCGTCAAGGGCATGCTGCCGAAGAACGCACTGGGCCGCGAGATGTATCGCAAGCTCAAGGTGTACGGCGGCGCCGAGCACCCGCACGCCGCGCAGCAGCCGCAGGCGCTGGAAGTTTAAGGAACCATCATGGCGATTCAGCAGAATTACGGTACCGGCCGCCGCAAGACCTCCGCCGCCCGCGTGTTCCTCCGCAAGGGCACCGGCGCGATCGAAGTCAACGGCAAGACCCTTGAGCAGTTCTTCGGTCGCGAGACCTCGCGCATGATCGTGCGCCAGCCGCTCGAACTGACCCAGAACACCGACAAGTTCGACATCAAGGTCACCGTCGAAGGCGGCGGCATCACCGGCCAGGCCGGCGCGATCCGTCTCGGCATCGCCCGCGCGCTGGTCGAGTACGACGAAACCCTGAAGTCGCCGCTGCGCAAGGCCGGCTTCGTGACCCGCGACGCCCGCGAGGTCGAGCGCAAGAAGGTCGGCCTCCACAAGGCCCGCCGCGCCACCCAGTTCTCGAAGCGCTAACCGCGCTTCGACGTGCGGCGCTCCAGGTCAGAGCGCGCCGCCACGCCAGGGTATTGGGAGATCGTCTAATGGTAGGACAACAGACTCTGACTCTGTTTATCTAGGTTCGAATCCTAGTCTCCCAGCCATACGCAAAAAGCCCGCCCGCAAGGCGGGCTTTTTGCGTATGGCTGGGAGACTTTCCGGACTCGAACCTTCCGTTCGACAATTTTGCCGGGAGCAAAATTGGACAGCGCGCCAGCGCTGGCCCCGTAGCGCGCAGCGCGGAGGGGTGAGCCCCATGGATGGGGCGAACAATCCTAGTCCTCTGAACAACGAGCCCTCCGTTACTCGGCGCTTCCTGCGCCTCGCCCTTCGGGCCATCGGCTGCGCCGATGTTCGCTCCGGCATCCTGCCTCCGCAGTCGACAATTTTGTCAGGAACAAAATTGGACAGCGCGCCAGCGCTGGTCCCGCAGCGCGCAGCGCGGAGGGGTGAGCCCCATGGATGGGGCGAACAATCCTGGTCTCCGGTCAAACCAGTAAGCTCCTGCTTCGCAATAGCATTTCTGAAATGTGGTCGGGTGACCCACTGAGTACCCAACAGGGGATGACAGCATGCGCTGGGCGCTCATTTTGTTCCTTTTGTTTCTGGTCGGCTGTTCGTTCAGGCAACCTGACGTGCCGTCGGTGGTGTACGCGGTGGTCGAGAACGACTCTTCATCGAATACGTGGGTGGTCGATGCAATAGATCGCGTGGAAAAAAAGCGCATTCGGTACGTTCATGTATGCGATTTTTATCGGTGGGGAAATCACGAGGCAGTTGCAGGGCCAACGGCATGTGATCTTTCAGTAGGCGATGAAATTGCACCCAATCCATTCCAGCGCCGGCCTGGTGGATTTCTTGATGTCTGGCCTCGCGGCAACACGTTGTCAATCACGAGAGGCCAAGGCGATGATCGGGTCGTGGAACAGTTCTCGATCAAGTCAGCCAAGGTCATGCCGTATACGTCAGGCAGCTGATCGAGCACTTGATGCAGGGAAGTGGAAGAGGTGTCGCTGGGGATGGGCTCTGCGGACTACGTTGCGACTGCTGGAACACATGGAGACGCGCCAGTGCTCCTCACACCAGACTAGTCGCCACCCCAAACCCCACCGCCATCACCGCGGCCACCGCCAGGCAGGCACTCCCCACTCTCACGCGGTGCGCATCCACCCGCGGCGTCAAACGCCACACCAGCGCCACGCCGGCCACCATGTCCATCACCAGCGCCAAGCGCAGCAGGCTGGAGGTGAGCAGCGGGCGGAATGGCGGGTGCAGGTGGCCTTCGTAGGCGGCCACGCCGGCCACGAGCAGCATGCCGAGCAGGGTCCACAGCAGGCAGGCGAGGTAGACGCGGTTGAACACCACGTTGCAGCGTTCGGTCCAGCGCAGCACGGACCAGGCGATCAACGCGCAGAACAGCGCGCCGATGCTGCCGTAGAGCACCCACCACACGAGGGTGCTGACGAGGGTGAGCAGCGAATTCATACCGGGTGCTTGACGCCCAGCCGGCGCAGCAGCTTGGCCATCAGCCAGGCCGGGCCGATCAGCAGGTAGGCGAGGTCGGTGAGGAAGCTGGGCTTGCGGCCCTCGAACTTGTGGCCGATGAACTGGCCGATCCACGCCACCACGAACACGCCGATCGCGAGCCAGCGCAGGTCGACCGGACCCAGCCGGCCGTACAGGAAGTGGGTGAGCAGGCCCAGCAGGGCGAACGCGACCAGCAGCGCCAGCGCGAGCGGGCGCGAGCGTTTCCAGTACCAGTAGAACGCCAGCACCATCACCGCGACCGCCCAGGCGCCGGCGCGCAGCCACGTCTGCGGCACCGGCACGGTCCACAGCAGAGCGATCACCGACCACACGATGGGCGGCACGCAGCACCAGTGGAAGACCTCGTTCACCGGGTTGCGGTGGTCGCTGCTGTAGCTGTCCAGCCAATCCTGCATGCTGCGCGGGTTTGCGTCCCGGGTGGCCATCAGTGCGCTCCGCTCCTGGACCAGAGGTTCAGCACCAGCACGCCGGCGACGATCAGCGCGATGCCCAGCACGCCGGCCGCATCGATCTTCTGCCGGAACGCCAGCACGCCGATCAGCGTGATCAGCACCGTGCCGGCGCCCGACCATACCGCGTAGGCGATGCCCACGGGAATCTGCCGCAGCGCGAGGCTGAGGAAGTAGAACGCGGTGCCGTAGCCGGCGACCACCACCACGCTGGGCCACAGCCGGCTGAAGCCCGCGCTGGACTTCAGCGCCGAGGTGCCGATCACTTCGGCGAGGATGGCCAGCAGCAACGACGCCCAGGCGCTCATGGGCTCAGTCCAGCCGGATGCCGGCCAGGCGCTCCAGCGCCTCGGCGTACTTGGCGGCGGTGCGCGCGATCACCTCGTCCGGAATTTCCGGGCCGGGCGGGGTCTTGTTCCAGCCCTGGGCTTCCAGCCAGTCGCGCACGAACTGCTTGTCGTAGCTGGGCGGGCTGATGCCGACCCGGTAGCTGTCGGCCGGCCAGTAGCGGGTGGAGTCGGGCGTGAGCATCTCATCCATCACGTAGAGCTTGCCGTCGGGATCGGTGCCGAACTCGAACTTGGTGTCGGCGAGGATGATGCCGCGTTCGGCGGCGTAGGCGGCGGCCCAGCGGTAGATCGCCAGGGTGGCGTCGCGCACCTTTTCGGCCAGCTCGCGGCCTACCGCGTCCACCACGGCGTCGAAGCTGACGTTCTCGTCGTGGTCGCCCACGGCGGCCTTGGTCGAAGGGGTGAAGATCGGCTCGGGCAGCTGCTGCGCCTGCTGCAGGCCCGCGGGCAGCGCGATGCCGCACACGGCGCCGGTCTTCTGGTAGTCCTTCCAGCCCGAACCGATCAGGTAGCCGCGCGCGATGCATTCCACCGGCACCGGCTTCAGCCGCCGCGTCACCACGGCGCGCTTCGCGTAAAGCGCGAGGTCGGTGCCGGGCGGCAGCACTTCGGCCAGCGGCACGTCGAGCAGGTGGTTGGGCACCAGGTGCGCGGTCTTGCCGAACCAGAAGTTGGAGATCTGGGTGAGCATCTCGCCCTTGCCGGGAATCGGGTTGGGCAGCACCACGTCGAACGCGGAGAGGCGGTCGGTAGCCACCATCAGCAGGCGATGTTCGTCCAGTGCGTAGACATCGCGCACCTTGCCGCGGTGGATCAGCTCCAGGCCGGGCAGGTTCGATTGCGGCAAGGTGGTGGGCACGACAGCGGTTCCGTGGCGGGGAGGGAAGTGTCCATTGTAGCGACTGGCGCCGCTGCGTTCCGGGAAGGGCGGGCGGTGTCGCCTGCGGCTGCTAGAATCGGCCGCTTTCGACCCCAGCTAGTTGAAGATGCGTATTCTGCTCGCCGCAGCCATCTGCCTCTCCGTCGCCCTGCCGGGCCTGGCGCAGACGCCTGCCGCCGTCGCGGCCAAGCCGGCCCGGCTGGGCCTGTGCGCTGCCTGCCATGGCGAAACCGGCATGGCGGTGATGCCCGGCGCGCCGAACCTCGCCGGCCAGCGGCTGGATTACCTGCGCCAGGCCTTGAAGGACTACCGCGACGGCCGCCGCGACGTGCCGGTGATGCGTGCCGCCGTCGGCCCGATCGGCGCGGCCGAGCTGGATGCGCTGGCGCGCTGGTACAGCGTGCAGGTCCCGATGCAGGCGCCCGCGCCATGAGTTTCACCTACACGTTGTGGTTCGGCTTCTTCGGCCTGCTGATCGGCCACCTGCCGGGCGCGGTCACCGGCGCCATCATCGGCTTCGTGTTCGACAACCTGCGCCACAGCCAGCGCCGGCAGGCCACGCCGGAAGTGGGTGGCTTCGTCGGGCCGCTGTTCGCGCTGCTGGGTGCGGTGGCGAAGTCCGATGGGCGCGTTTCCGAGGCGGAGATCGCGGTCGCCGAACGCATGATGGGGCGCATGGGCCTGGACGCCGCGCTGCGCCAGCAGGCGATTGCCAGCTTCAACGCCGGCAAGCAGCCGGAATTCGACGTGGCGCCGACCATCGAGCAGTTGCGCCGCTGGGCCGGCCTGCGCCGCGACCACGCGTTCCCGGTGCTGGACGTGGTGATCGACACCGTGCTCGCCGAGGGCAATCCGCCGCCGGAGAAGATGGCGATACTGCGCCAGCTCGCCTATGCGCTGCGCGTCAGCGACATGGAGCTGATGGCGCTGATGGCGATGAAGGGCTATGCGTGGAACGCGGGCCACGCGCGCGGCCGTGGCGGCCCGGGCTACGGCGGTGGCGGCTACGTGCCGCCGCAGCGCAATACCAGCGGTCCCGATCCCTACGTGGTGCTGGGCATCGCGCGCAACGCGGACGACCGCGCGGTGAAGCGTGCCTACCGCAAGCTGATTTCCGAACACCACCCCGATCGCCTGGGCGACCTGCCCGAGGCGATGCGCAAGCAGGCCGAGGCCCGCGCCAGCGAGATCAACGCGGCCTACGAGCGGATCAAGGCGGAGCGCGGCTTCAAGTAAGCGGCGCGATCCGGGGGGAGGGTTCGGCGACGCTGCCTGCCGCTGGCGTGCAGCAGATCGAAGCCGGGTTTCGTTCCGTCGAAAAGCGTCGCACTGCATAATCCCACCCAAATCCGGAGCCGAATCCCATGAGCAAGCAGAGCGCCGTCATCGCCCCCTCCATCCTTGCCGCCGACTTCGCGCGGCTGGGCGAGGACACCTCCGCGGCACTGGCAGCCGGCGCCGACTGGGTGCATTTCGACGTGATGGACAACCATTACGTGCCCAACCTCACGATGGGCCCGATGGTGCTGTCCGCGCTGCGCAAGTACGGCATCGCCGCGCCGATCGACGTGCACCTGATGGTGAAGCCGGTGGACCGCATCGTGCCCGACTTCGCCAAGGCCGGCGCCACGCTGATCAGCTTCCATCCCGAGGCCAGCGAGCACGTGGACCGCACCATCGGCCTGATCAGGGATTCCGGCTGCCAGGCCGGGCTGGTGTTCAACCCCGCCACATCGCTGGACTGCCTCGACTACGTGCTGGACAAGCTGGACCTGGTGCTGATCATGTCGGTGAACCCCGGCTTCGGTGGCCAGAAATTCATTCCCATGGCGCTGGAGAAACTGCGCCGCGTACGCCGCATGATCGACGAGCGCGGCCTGCCGGTGCGGCTGGAAGTGGACGGCGGCGTCACCGCCGAAAACATCGCCGCGATCGCCGCCGCGGGCGCCGACACCTTCGTGGCCGGTTCCGCGATCTTCCACGCCAAGGACTACCGCGCCGAGATTGCGGCGATGCGCGCGGCGATAGGCTGAGTTCACGGCGCTGCGGCAGGGCGCGTCGGCGATGGCCCGACAGGCGCTCATCCAGAGTCCGGCGAAGCGCAAAAAGCCCCGGCATGATGACGGTCACGCCGGGGCAAACGTCATTGCATGACGTGCGAGGAGACACCATCGACTGGCGCCTTGGCGCGGATGCGACCGTCACGGAGGGAGGTCGACGACCGTATCGGCGCCATCCACGGCAATGGCGAGGCGCCAGTCACGAATTCTGACCGGGTTGCGAAGGAATGGTTCCCGCAAAGTTGCGGAGGCGTCGTCGCAGGGGCGGTTGAGCCTGCAAAAAAATCCCCTCGCGCGGAGGGGATGAAGGAACCACCATGCTGGAGGATGGGTGGAGGGTGCCGGCAGTCGCGACCGCCTTGTTCAGCCTAGTACCGCGGATGCGTCGGGCCCCGCGGCCGGGGCGCTTCCCTGCACGCCGGCCGCCCGCTGCCTTCCACGGCTGATCGGATGTGACGGGGCGCCGGTTCAGTGCAGGCCCAGCAGCAGGCCCAGCAGCAGCGCGCCCAGCGCCAGCGTCACGCGCAGCGGCTCGAAGCCGCGCAGTTCGGCATTGGGGTCGCGTTCGGCAGCATCGTTGCGGGTCATGGGAAGATTCCTCGGGCGTTGGGTGCATCTCACCTCCCGACGCGGCCACGCGGGCGGCAGGGTGCGGGCCACATGCCGCTGGTTTGTGGCAAAACGCGGGCAACGGCGGCGCGCGGCTTGCGCCGATGGCGCGCGCATAGCACGCTGCGCCCCATCGCTACAGGGAGCCGCCCATGGGCCGCAGCATTGCCATCGTCGAAGACGAACCGTTGATCCGCGCCAACTACGTCGAGGCGCTCAACCGCTTCGGCTACGACACCCGGGGCTACGGCTCGCGGCAGGAGGCGTCGAACGCGTTCGCGATCAAGCTGCCCGAGCTGGTGATCATCGACATCGGCCTCGGCGACGAGCCGGAAGGCGGCTTCGACCTGTGCCGCGAGCTGCGCGCGAAGTCGGCCACGCTGCCGATCATCTTCCTCACCGCGCGCGATTCGGATTTCGACGTGATCTCCGGCCTGCGCCTGGGCGCGGACGATTACCTCAGCAAGGACACCAGCCTGCACCAGCTCGCCGCGCGCATCGCCGCGCTGTTCCGCCGCATCGAGTCGCTGAAGGCGCCGGCGGCCAGCGAGACGGTGATCGAGCACGGCCCGCTGAAGATGGAGTCCGAGCGCATGCGCATCACCTGGAACGGGGCCGAGGTGCCGCTCACCGTCACCGAGTTCTGGATGGTGCACACGCTGATCCGCTTCCCTGGCCACGTGAAGAACCGCGACCAGCTGATGCGCGAGGCGGAACTGGTGGTGGACGACGCCACCATCACCTCGCACATCAAGCGCATCCGCAAGAAGTTCATCGCGGTGGCGCCGGAATTCGACGCCATCGAGACGGTGCACGGCGTGGGTTACCGGTGGAAGCCGTGAGGCTGGGCGCGGCGGCGCGGGCGCTGCCGGCGCTGCTCCTGCTGCTGTCCTGCGCGGCGACCGTGCAGGCCGCCGCCAGGAACGACGACGTGCTGGCCCACGGCGTGCGCGACGGCAGCGCGCCGGCCTGGGCGGTCGCGGTGGCGAGCCCGGCGGGCTGGACGCGCGACTGCTGCATGTATGCCAGGGCGATTGGCGTCGATGCCGTGCTGTACCAGGGCGAATGGACCGGCAAGCCGGAGCGCGTGATGGTGCTCAACGTGTGGCCGCGCAAGCTCGCCACGCTGGACGACGAAGTGGCCGCGGACCGCAAGCGCTACCTCGAACGCGACGCGGCCGCGAAAGCCGCCGACATCGCGATCCGCAATCCGCACATGCCGTGCCGGGGCATCGTGTACGAAGGCGGCGACCGCATCGACGACGCCGTGGTCTTCTGCGACCCGGGCGAAGCGAGCGGCATCCGCCTGAGCTGGTCGATGAGTTTCGCCGACGCCGACGCCACGCGGCGTCCGCTGCTCGATGCCTTCATGCAGGTGGCAACGGGCGCGCGCTACCTGCACTACGTCGCGCCGCCCGTCCCCAAGAAACCCTGACGACGCGATGACCCTGCGCCACAAGCTGCTGCTGGTCGCGCTGTGCACGCTGGCGCTGCCGGTGGCCGGCTGGCTGTACGTGCGGCAGATGGAGGCGCTGCTGCGCGAAGGGCAGGCCCAGGCGCTGATCGCCTCGGCGCGCGCGGTCGCGCGCAGCCTGGTGGTGACGCACGCCGCGTTGCCGCAGGGCGACGAGGCCTGGTACGTCGAGCGGGCCATCAATCCGATCACCGTGGACGGCTATGGCGACGACTGGGCGCCGCTGACGCCGTGGAGCCAGCCGTTCGGCGCGCGCGGCAAGCTGCTGCTCGCTGGCGACGCAAACGGGCTGTACCTGTATGCCGAGGTGCGCGATACCCGGCGCACGCGCGCCGACGGGATGGATGGCGTCAACGCGCTGGCGGCCGACCACCTCAACCTCGTGCTCGGCAACGCGGCCGGCCAGCAGCGCTACCTGCTGGAAAGCGACGCGCCCGGCGCGGTCGCCGCCAAGGCGCTGGGACCGCTGGTGGCCGGCCTGCCCGCGGAATTGCCCGCGCAATGGCAGGAGGATGGCAGCGGTTTCCGCGTCGAGCTGCGCCTGCCGCCCAGCCTGCAGCTGCAGACGCTGGGCATTGGCGCCTACGTCGCCGAGGCTGGGGGCGACCGCATGGAGGCGGAAACGCGGCCGTTGCTGGACTATTCGCCCGCGCTTTCCGCCGAGCTGGCCAGCCTCGCGCCGGACCGCGTGCAGGCGCGCGTGCTGTCCCCGCAAGGCTGGCTGCTGGCCCGCAGCGGCAGGCTGGACAGCGCGCCCGGCACGCACGGCCAGCCCGGCTGGTTCGCTTCGCTGGTCTACCGTTCGCTGCTGGCCACGCGGCTGGAGGATGCGAACCTGTGGGCGCAGGACGTGCCGCGGCTCGACACGCCCGAGGTATTGCGCGCCCGTGGCGGCCAGCCGGTGAGCGTGTGGCGCAGCGGCGAGGAGCGCGGCAGCGTGGTGCTCTCGGCCGCGGTGCCGATCGAGCGCGACGGCAAGGCGGCCGGTGTGTTGCTGCTGGAGCAGGCCAGCCGTGCGGTGCCGTTGCTGGCCAACCGCGCCCTGCTCGGCCTGCTGCTCACCAGTTTCGGCGTGCTGCTGGTGGCCGGCGCGATCCTGCTGCTGTTCGCCACGCGCCTGAGCCTGCGTCTCGGCCGTCTGCGCAACGCGGCCGAGCGCGCGCAGCTGTCGGACGGACGTCTGGACGGCCTGTTCGAGCGCGGCCGCTTCCCGATGACCGACGCGCCGGACGAGATCGGCGACCTCGCGCGCAGCTTCGAGCGCCTGTTCGAGGCGGTGGGCGGTTACACCGACTACCTGCGCACGCTGGCGTCCAAGCTCTCGCACGAGCTGAACACGCCGCTGGCGATCGTGAAGTCCTCGCTGGACAACCTCGAACACGCCGAGCTGTCGCCGGACGCCCAGCCCTACCTGGACCGCGCCCGCGACGGCGTGGCGCGGCTGGGCGCGCTGGTGCGCGCGATGAGCGAGGCCAGCCGCATGGAGCGCGCCATCGCCGCCGCCGAGCCGGAGGACGTGGACCTGCGCGAAGTGGTGCGCGGTTGCGCCGAGGCCTATCGCCCGCTGGCCGGTGCGCGGCGGCTGGATTGCGTGCTGCCCGACACGCCGCTGCACCTGCACTGCGCGCCCGAACCGATCGCGCAGGCGCTGGACAAGCTGTTCGACAACGCGCTTTCGTTCACGCCCCACGACGGCTGGCTGCGGCTCAGCCTGCGCGCCGTCGACGGCGGCGCCGAGATCGAGCTGGCCAACCAGGGGCCGCCGCTGCCGGCGGCGATGCAGGGCCGGCTGTTCGACTCGCTGGTGAGCCTGCGCGACAAGGCCACGCCCGGCGATGCACCACACCTGGGCCTGGGCCTGTACGTGGTCCGCTTGGTGGCCGAGCGCCATGGCGGCATCGCCAGCGCGCGCAACCTGGACGACGGCAGCGGCGTGGCGTTCAGCCTGAGCCTGCACGGCATGCCGCGGCAACGCTTGTAGCGCAAGGCCCGGCGCCGCCTGCTATCGTGTGCAACCCCGTTCCCGTATAGATGGCCAATCCGTGATTTCCCGCGACGACTTCGCTGCGCTGGCTGCGCAGGGCCACACCCGCATCCCGCTGGTGCGCGAGGTGTTTTCCGACCTCGACACCCCGCTGTCGGTGTACCTGAAGCTGGCCGACGGCCCGTACACCTTCCTGTTCGAGTCGGTCGAGGGCGGCGCCACCTGGGGGCGTTACTCCATCATCGGCCTGCCGGCGAAGCGCGTGTACCGGCTGCGCGGGCACGAGCTGGAGGTGGAGGATTCCGGCGAAGTGGTCGAGCGCCGCCATCTCGACGATCCGCTGGGCGAGATCGAGAAGTTGCGCCAGCAGTACGACGTGCCGCGCCTGCCGCAGCTGCCGGCGTTCAGCGGTGGCCTGGTCGGCTACTTCGGCTTCGAGACTATCGGCTACATCGAGCCGCGACTGGCGCGCTGGGACCGCGCCGACGAGCTGGGCACGCCCGACGTGCTGCTGATGCTGGCCGAGGAAGTCGCGGTGTTCGACAACCTCAAGGGCCGGCTGTACCTGATCGTGCACGCCGATCCGTCGCAGCCCCAGGCGTACGCGCGCGCGCAGCGCCGGCTCGACGCGCTTGTGCATCGCCTGCGCCAGGGCGGCGCGGCGTATCCGCAGCTCACGCAGTCGGTGGCGCTGGACGAGGGCGACTTCAAATCCTCCTTCACCCGGCCCGAGTTCGAGGCGATGGTGGAGAAGGCGAAGGAATACATCCGCGCCGGCGACATCTTCCAGGTGGTGCCTTCGCAGCGGCTCAGCGTGCGCTTCAACGCGCGGCCGGTGGACGTGTACCGCGCACTGCGCGCGCTGAACCCGTCGCCCTACATGTACTTCGTCGATCTCGGCAGCACGCAGATCGTCGGCTCCTCGCCGGAAATCCTGGCGCGGCTCAAGGACGGCAAGGTGCTGGTGCGTCCGCTGGCCGGCACGCGCAAGCGCGGCGCCACCGAGGAAGAGGACCAGGCGCTGGAGGCCGAGTTGCTGGCCGATCCGAAGGAACGCGCCGAGCACGTGATGCTGATCGACCTCGGCCGCAACGACATCGGCCGCATCAGCGAGACCGGCACGGTGGAGGTGAGCGAATCCTTCGCGATCGAGCGCTACTCGCACGTGATGCACATTGTCTCGCAGGTGCAGGGCACCGCGAAGCCGGGGCTCAGCTACATGGACGTGCTCAAGGCCACCTTCCCGGCCGGTACGCTCAGCGGCGCGCCGAAGATCCGCGCGCTGGAAATCATCCAGGAGCTGGAGCCGTACAAGCGCAACATCTACGCCGGCGCGATCGGCTGGATCGGCTGGTGGGGCGACGCGGACACCGCCATCGCCATCCGCACCGCGGTGATCCAGGACGGCCGCCTGCACGTGCAGGCCGGCGCCGGCATCGTCTACGACTCCGACCCCGCCGCCGAGTGGGAGGAGACGATGAACAAGGGCCGCGCGCTGTTCCGCGCGGTGGCGCAGGCGGCCGAGGGGCTGTAGTTGCGCTTGCCGGTTTCGGTTTGAGATGTCGAGGTGCCTGCCGTCACGCCGCTTCTGCTCAGCCAACGTACTTCGTTTGGGCGGCTATACTGCGGCAATCCCGGCAGCGTTCGTGCTGCCCTGCCTGCGGGTCCGCCATGCTGCTGATGATCGACAACTACGACAGCTTCACCTTCAACCTCGTGCAGTACCTGGGCGAGCTGGGGCAGGAGGTGAAGGTGGTGCGCAACGATGCGCTGGACGTGGCGGGCATCCGCGCGCTGCGGCCGTCGCACATCATGATCTCGCCGGGGCCGGGCACGCCGGACGATGCGGGCGTGTCGCTGGACGTGTTGCGCGAGCTGTCGGGCGAGGTGCCGGTGTTCGGCGTCTGCCTTGGTCACCAGGCGATCGGCCAGGCTTTTGGCGGCAAGGTGATCCGCGCGAAGCAGATCATGCACGGCAAGACCTCGCCGGTGCGCCATCGCGGGCAGGGCGTGTTCGCCGGGCTGCCCGACCCGTTCGAGGCCACGCGCTACCACTCGCTGGTGGTGGAGCAGGGTTCGCTGCCGGATTGTCTGGAAGTGACGGCGTGGACGGAGAACCCGGACGGCTCCCTCGACGAGATCATGGGCCTGCGCCACAAGACCCTGCCGGTGGAAGGCGTGCAATTCCATCCCGAATCCATCCTCACCCAGCACGGCCACGACATGCTGGCGAATTTCCTCGGCCTGCCGCGGCGGAAGCTGGCGGCATGAGCGGGCGCGAGATCACCATCACGCCGCAGGAGGCGCTGCAGCGCACGATCGAGCACCGCGAGATCTTCCACGACGAGATGACGGCGCTGATGCGCCAGATCATGCGCGGCGAGGTGAGTCCGCTGATGACCGCGGCCATCATCACCGGCCTGCGTGTGAAGAAGGAGACGGTGGGCGAGATCACCGGCGCGGCGCGCGTGATGCGCGAGCTGGCGGAGAAGGTGCCGGTGGCCGGCGACGACGCGCACCTGCTCGACATCGTGGGCACCGGCGGCGACGGCGCTTCCAGCTTCAACATCTCTACCGCCTCGATGTTCGTGGCGGCGGCGGCAGGCGCTCGCATCGCCAAGCACGGCGGGCGCAGCGTGTCGTCGAAGTCCGGCAGCGCCGACGTGCTGGAGGCGCTGGGCGCGCGCATCGACCTTGCGCCGGCGCAGGTGGCTGCCTGTCTCGCCGAGAGCGGCATCGGCTTCATGTTCGCGCCGAATCATCATCCGGCGATGAAGGTGGTGGCGCCGGTGCGCAAGGAAATGGGCGTGCGCACCCTGTTCAACATCCTCGGACCGCTGACCAACCCGGCGGATGCGCCGAACATCCTGATGGGCGTGTTCCACCCCGACCTGGTCGGCATCCAGGTGCGCGTGCTGCAGCAGCTCGGCGCGCGGCGCGCGCTGGTGGTGTGGGGGCGCGACGGCATGGACGAGATCTCGCTGGGCGCGGCCACCCTGGTGGGCGAGCTGAAGGACGGCGTCGTGCGCGAGTACGAGATCGAGCCGGAGGATTTCGGCCTTGCGATGGCCTCCAGCCGCAACCTGCGCGTGGCCGACGTGGCCGAGTCGAAGGCCATGCTGGAACAGGCGCTGGCCGGCGAGCGCGGCGTGCCGCACGACATCGTCTGCCTCAACGCGGGCGCGGCGCTGTACGCGGCCGGCGTGGCCGCGTCGATCGGCGAAGGCATCGCATCGGCGCGCGCCACCATTGCCAGCGGCGCGGCTCGTGCGAAAATGCAGGCATTCGTGGACGCAACGCAACGACTGGCCGCCATGGCATGATCGCCTGACGCCAGGCGACGTTTGCGCCACCATGATGTTCCCGGCCCCCGCGTCCCTCGAATGCCATGACCGACATCCTCAACCGCATCCTCGCCCGCAAGACCGAAGAAGTGGCCGAACGCCGCTCGCGCTTGCCGCTGGCCGAACTGGCGGCGCGCATCCCGGACCTGCCTGAGACGCGCGGCTTCGCCGCCGCGGTCGAGGCGAAGATCGCCGCCGGCCTGCCCGCGGTGATCGCCGAGGTGAAGAAGGCCAGCCCCAGCAAGGGCGTGATCCGGCCCGACTTCGATCCGGCGGCCATCGCGAAAAGCTACGAGAAAGGCGGCGCGGCCTGCCTTTCGGTGCTCACCGACAGCGACTTTTTCCAGGGCAGCGAGGCCTTCCTGCAGCAGGCGCGCGAGGCCTGCACGCTGCCGGTGCTGCGCAAGGACTTCATCATCGATCCGTACCAGGTGCACGAGGCGCGCGCGATCGGCGCCGATTGCGTGCTGCTGATCGTGGCCGCGCTGGACGACGACGTGCTGCTGCAGCTCTCGCTGCAGGCGGCGGAGCTGGACCTGGACGTGCTGTGCGAGGTGCACGACGAGGACGAGCTGGAACGCGCGCTCGCGCTGCCGGTACCGCTGATCGGCGTGAACAACCGCAACCTGCGCAACTTCGAGACCTCGCTGGAAACCTCGCTGGCGCTGCAGGAGCGCATGGAATACGACCGCGTCCTGGTCGCCGAATCCGGCATCCGCACGCCCGAGGACGTGGCGCGGCTGCGCGAGGGCGGCATCCACGCGTTCCTGGTCGGCGAGGCGTTCATGCGCGCCGAAGACCCGGGCAGCGAACTGAGGCGCCTGTTCGGCACGAAGTGATGCACATGGAGACCGGGGACATGGAGCCGCCCGCAGCGGTGAGCGACGACGTGCCGGCGGCGCGCGTGGTGCTGTTCGATTTCGACGGCGTGCTGCTGCATGGCGACGCGTTCACGCTCTTCGTCCGCAGCCGCTACGCACGCTCGTGGCTGCGCATGCTGCTGGTGCTGCCCTGCCTGCCGTGGATGCTGCTGCAGCTGCCGTTCTCGCGCAGGAGCGCGGTGCGGACCCTGGTGCACGCGGCGTTGCTCGGCACGGGCGAGCAGCGCTATCGGGCGCATGCGCAGGCGTTTGCCGTGGAACTGGTGCAGCACTCGCGCCGCTGCAACCGCGATGCGCTGCGCCAGCTGCGCCGCCACCAGCAGGCGGGCGACCGCGTGATCGTGGTCACCGGCTGCGAGCAGGCGCTGGTAGGCGGCATTCTCGAACAACTGGGGCTGGGCGACATCGAGCTGCTCGCTTCGCGCCTGCGCCCCACCTGGGCCGGCATGCGCGCAGACTTCCACAACGTCGGCGCAAACAAGCTCAAGGCCCTGGCCCGGCACGGCGTGAGCGCGTGGAAGCTTGCCTACAGCGACTCCCTGATGGACGTGCCGATGCTCAAGCCGGCGGACGAGCCGGTGCTGGTCAACGGCACGCCGAAGCTGTGCAAGAAGATGGACGCTGCGCTGGGCCGGGTGGTCGGCCGCGTGGAGTGGTACTGACGCAAGCGTGGACCGTTCGCCCTGAGCGCAGCGCCGCAGGCGCGAAGTCGAAGGGTCGAGTGATGCTGGCGCTTCGACTTCCCTGCTCTCCAAAGCCAGCGTCATGCATGGCACTTCTCCAATGTGCGGCCGCCGTACGGGCTACGCTCGGTGCGAACCGCCGGGTGCGATCGACAACGCCACCGCTTCCGCCACGCGGATCCCGTCCACCGCGGCGGAGAGGATGCCGCCCGCGTAGCCCGCGCCTTCGCCGGCCGGATACAGGCCGTGCGTGTTGAGGCTTTGAAGGTCGTCGTCGTTGCGGCGGATGCGCACCGGCGACGAGGTGCGCGTCTCCACGCCGGTGAGCATCGCGTCCGGCAGCGCGTAGCCGCGGAGCTGGCGGTCGAATGCGGGGATAGCGGCGCGGATCGCCGCCACGGCGTAGTCGGGCAGCGCGGTGGAGAGCTCGGTGAGCAGCACGCCCGGCTGGTACGAGGGCTGCACCTCGCCGAGCGCGCGCGTGGCCTTCTCGGCCAGGAAGTCGCCCACGCGCTGGGCCGGCGCGCTGTAGTCGCCGCCGCCCATGTCGAAGGCATGTGTTTCCCAGTGACGTTGCAGCGCGATGCCGGCCAGCGGGCCTTCGCCGTAAGGTGCGTAGTCGGCGGGGCGGATGTCGCAGACCAGTGCGGCGTTCGCGTTGCGCTCGTTGCGCGAATACTGGCTCATGCCGTTGGTCACCACGCGGCCCGGCTCGCTGGTGGCGGCCACCACGGTGCCGCCGGGGCACATGCAGAAGCTGTACACCGAGCGGCCGTCCCTGCCGTGATGCACCAGCTTGTAGTCCGCCGCGCCCAGGACGGGATGGCCGGCCTGCGGGCCGAAGCGCGCCTGGTCGATCAGCGATTGCGGATGCTCGACGCGGAAGCCGATCGAGAACGGCTTCGCCTCCACGTACACGCCGCGTGCGTGCAGCATCTCGAAGGTGTCGCGTGCGCTGTGGCCCAGCGCCAGCACCACGTGGTCGCTGCGCAACTCGCCGCCGTCGGCGAGCCGCACGCCGCGCACATGGCGTTCGCCGTGCGCGTCGGTCTCGACCAGCAGGTCGTCCACGCGTTGATTGAAACGGATCTCGCCGCCCAGCGCCTCGATGTTCGCGCGCAGGTTCTCCACCATCGTCACCAGCCGGAACGTGCCGATGTGCGGCTTGCTGACGTAGAGGATCTCCTCCGGCGCGCCGGCCTGCACGAACTCGGCCAGCACCTTGCGGCCGTGGTGCTGCGGGTCGCGGATCTGGCTGTGCAGCTTGCCGTCCGAAAACGTGCCCGCGCCGCCCTCGCCGAACTGCACGTTGGAATCGGGATGCAGGTTGCGCTTGCGCCACAGATCCCAGGTGTCCTTCGTGCGCTCGCGCACCGCCTTGCCGCGCTCCAGCACGATGGGCCGGAAGCCGGACTGCGCGAGGATCAGCGCCGCGAAGATCCCGCAGGGGCCGAAGCCGATCACGATGGGCCGGTGTTCCAGCTTAGCCGGGGCCTGCGCCACATAGCGGTAACTCGTGTCCGGCGTGGGCTGCACGTGGCGGTCGTCCGCATGGCGCGCCAGCAGCGCGGCCTCGTCGGCCACGTCCACGTCCAGCGTGTAGATCAGTGCGATCGCCCCGCGCTTGCGTGCGTCGTAGCCGCGGCGGAACACGGTGAAGCCGCGTAACTCATCGGGCAGGATGCCGAGCTTCGCGCGGATCGCCTTGGGCAGCGCCTCCGCAGGGTGGTCCAGCGGAAGCTTGATGTCGGTGAGGCGCAGCATCGGGCAGACGGGTCACGCCAAGGCGGGGAGGGCGAATTTTCGCAGATATGACGCGGAACGCGGAGGCGCCTTGCGCCCTCGCCCCTCAGGGGAGAGAGCTGTGGTGGGGAGACGGGGTCGCCGGCCCTCAGAACTCCCCGAGAAAATCTCTCTTGCCCAGCGCGGCGCCGGCCTCGCGCAGGATCGCGTAGGCGGTGGTGCAGTGGAAGAACAGGTTGGGCAGCACGTACTCGAACAGGTAGGCGCGGCCTTCGAAACGCAGCTCGCCGGTGGGGCTGTTGCGGGTGGGGAAGACCACGGCGCGGGTCTCGCTGCCGTCGATCTGCGCGGGCTGGAAGCCCTGCACGTAGGCGACGGCGTTGTCGATGCGCACGTACAGCTCCGCCAGCGTGGCCTCGCTGTCCTCGAAGGATTTCGGTTCGGCGCCGGCGAGGCGGGCGCTGCCGCGGCAGGCCATGTCGCAGGCGATCTGCACCTGCTTCACCAGCGGCAGCATGTCGGGGATCAGGCGGGTCTGCAGCAGCACGGCGTCGCTGACGTTCTTCGCCTTGGCGTGCGCTTCGCCCTGTTGCAGCACGTGACGGAGATTGCCCAGCGCGCGGACGAAGACGGGAACGCTGGCCTGGTGCATGGAGAGGCTCATCGGATTTGCTCCACGGAGTCGGGGGAAGTCATTTCGGGTGCGGGCACGTCGCCCAGGGTGGGCTGGGCGGCAGACGCCGGAACGGGATGGCGGGTGGCGCGGACCGCCACCAGGGTCGCGACCAGCAGCAGCGCCGCGGCCAGCACGAACGCGGCGCCCGGCAGATGCTGCACCGGTGCGTGGTCGCTGATGAACAGCGCGAACAGGTTCGCGAACATCGCCGGGCCGAAGATGCCGGCGAGGCTGGCGAGGCTGGTCAGCGCGCCCTGCAGGCGGCCCTGCTCATGCGGATCGACCTGGTGGGTCATCATCGACTGCGCCGGCGGCCCGGCGAGGCCGCCCAGGCAGAACACGGGAATCGCCAGCAGGAACAGCCACGGCGTGGGCGCGAGGCCGAACATGAGGTAGCCCACCACGCACAGCGACAGGCCGATCAGGATCATCCGCCCCTCGCCGAGTTTCGGCATCAGCCGGCGCACCAGCACGGCCTGCACCAGGCCGCTGCACAGGCCGACCAGGCCCAGCGTGTAGCCCGCGGCCTGCGGGCCCCAGCCGAAGCGGTAGTCGATGAACAGCACGTAGGTGGAGTTCAGCGAGAACTGCGCGAAGTTGATCAGGAAGAACACCGCGGCCAGCGCGAACACCTGCGGATAGCGGCGCAGCAGCACCACCGCGCCGAACGGGTTGGCGTGGCGCCAGTCGAAGCGCGCGGCGCGGCGTTCCTTCGGCAGCGATTCCGGCAGCACGAAATAGCCGTAGCAGAAATTCACCAGCGAGAGTCCCGCGGCCACCCAGAACGGCAGGCGCAGGTGCCAGTGGCCGAGGAAGCCGCCCAGCGCCGGGCCGACGATGAAGCCGATGCCGAACGCCGCGCCCAGCATGCCGAATGCGGCGGCGCGCTTCTCCTTCGGCACGATGTCGGCGATGTAGGCGTTCGCGGTGGAGAAGCTGGCGGCGCAGGCGCCCGAGAACAGGCGCCCCACGAACAGCAGCCACAGCGTGGGCGCCAGCGCCATCACGATGAAATCCACGCCCAGGCCGAAGCTGGAGATCAGGATCACCGAGCGCCGGCCGAAGCGGTCCGACAGCGCGCCCTGCACCGGCGAAAACACGAACTGCATGGTCATGAACAAGGCGGCGAACCAGCCCACCCAGGAGGCCGCCTTGGCGATGTCGCCGCCGATCAGGCCTTCGATCAGGTGCGGCAGCACCGGGATGATGATGCCGAACGCCAGCATGTCCAGCATCACGGTGACGAAGATGAAGGCGAGCGCGGCGCGGCGGCGCGGGGCGTGTTCGGCGGGAAGATTCATGGCGGAAGCGGCGAAGGCGGACGCGGAACGATAGCGCATCGTGCCGCGCTGCGGCTGGCCGGCGGCGAAACCTCAGCCCGGCGGCGCCGTGAGTTCCTGCGAATCCAGGCAGCCGGTATGGCGGCGGTCCAGCTTGTGGAACTGGCGGCGCAGGTTCGCCTGCCATTCCTTGAGCGTCACCGGCCGGCCGTGCCCGCCAGGCAGTTCGCTGGGTTCCAGCACGCCGTCGTGGTTCGCGTCCATGCGCTCGAAGCCGCGGCTCATGTAGGCCAGGTATTCGGCTTCGCTGACGCAGCCGTTGCCGTCGCTGTCGAATTGCCGCAGGTAGGCGTTGCGCGCATCCTGCGCCGCCGCCGCGAACGGCAGCAGCAAGGCGGCGGCCACGGCGAGGCGCCGGATCAACGGCGCATGCTGCCGTGCAGGCCGATGAACTCCAGGAACTCGGCGCGGGTGCGGGCGTCGTCGCGGAACGCGCCCAGCATCTGGCTGGTGACCATGGACACGCCGCGCTTGTGCACGCCGCGCGTGGTCATGCATTCGTGGCTGGCGTCGACCACCACCGCCACGCCGGCCGGGTGCAGGTTTTCCTGGATGCAGTGCGCGATCTGCGCGGTGAGCTTCTCCTGCACCTGGAAGCGGCGTGCATAGCCTTCCACCACGCGCGCCAGCTTGCTGATGCCGACCACGCGGTTGGTCGGCAGGTAGCCCACGTGGGCGCGGCCGACGATGGGCGCCATGTGGTGCTCGCAATGGCTCTCGAACTCGATGTCGCGCAGCACCACCATCTCGTCGTAGCCTTCGACTTCCTTGAAGGTGCGCTTGAGGTAGTCGGCCGGGTCTTCGCCGTAGCCGGAGAACCAGTCGCGGTAGGCCTTCACCACGCGCTTGGGCGTGTCGAGCAGGCCTTCGCGGGAGGGATCCTCGCCGGCCCAGCGCAGCAGGATGCGCACGGCGTCCTCGGCCTGTTCCTGGCTGACGTCGGGGGGATTGCGCTGATCGCTCATGGGGGTCTCCAAGGGGCAGACTTCCCAGTCTAGCGTCCGCGCCGGGTCGCGTCTGCGATGCGGGCCGCCGGTGCGTGGGGTGCGCCCGCGCGGGGCTTCGGCGGCCTGGGCCGGATGCCGCGGCTACGCGTACTTCCATGTAGGAATAGTCATATTGACAAGACAAAATGTAATATATAGATTACATATTGTCCGACGGAGCAGACACCATGCCGATGTTCCTGCGCTACGCCATCCTCGTTCCACTGGCCATCCTCGCGTTCTACGTCCTGTTCGTGCTGCCCGACATCGACCTGGGCTGGCTGGGCGGGCTGGCCTTGCTCGCCGGTGCATGGGTGGTCTGGTATCTGCTGTGGGCGACGCTGCAGAAATCGGTGGCCGCCGCCGCCGGCGCCGACAACGCGGCGGTGCCGGTGTCGCCCGGCGAGCAGCGCGCATGGATAGGCCTGGCGTTCACCGCCGCCATCCTCGTGTACTACGCGCTGCGCGCCCCGTTGATGGTGGCTGCCGACGGCAGCATGGCGCCGGAAGCTTCCGCCATCGGCAAGCACATAGGCATGCTCGTGGCGGGCTGGCTGGTGGTGATGCAAGTGCTGCGCAGGCGCTGGCTCGACAAGGTGGAGGAGGACGAACGCGACCGCGGCATCCAGGCGCGGGCCTGCAGCTGGGCGCGCATCGGCCTGTCGGTGTTCGTGCTGGGCATCGCGATGATGTTCGCGTTCTCTCCGCTGGAGCGCCTGCAATGGGCGCGGCCGATGACGGTGTCCAACCTGCTGATGATGGGCCTGATCGCGTCGAGCATGCTGGAGTACGCGGTGACCGGCGTGGCGTACTGGCGGGACCGGCGCAGCGCATGAGCGGTACGCCGATCGACAATTGCATCCGCAGGCTGCGCTTCGAGCACGGCGAGATGACCCAGCAGGCGCTGGCCGACGCCTGCGGCATCACGCGGCAGACGGTGATCGCGCTGGAAGCGGGCAAGTACGCGCCGTCGCTGGAACTGGCGTTCCGCATCGCCCGCGCGTTCGGCGTGGGCGTGGAGGACGCGTTCCAGTGGAAGTAGCGGGGCGGGCCTAGCCGGCGCCCGGTTCGTCGCTTTCCTCGCTCTCGGCCGGTGTTTCCAGCAGTTGCTGGCTCAACTCGCCCGGCAGCGTCTCGACGCCGCGCAGCTTGCGCTCGATCTGGCGCGTGCGCACGCCGGTCGCGTCGATCTGGTTGCTGGCCTGGTCGAGATTCTTCTTGACCTTGTCCAGCACCATGCCGAACTTCCCGAACTCGGTCTTCACGGCGCCCAGCAGCCGCCACACCTCGCTGCTGCGCTTCTCGATCGCCAGCGTGCGGAAGCCGGCCTTGAGGCTGGTGAGGATCGCCGCCAGCGTGGTGGGCCCGGCCACCGTGATGTGGTGTTCGCGCTGCAGCGCCTCGAACAGGCCGGGGCGGCGCAGCACCTCGGCGAACAGGCCTTCGGTGGGCAGGAACAGGATGGCGAAGTCCACCGTGTGCGGCGGCACGATGTATTTGCTGCGTATGCGCTTGGCCTCTTCGCGCACGCGCCGCTCCAGGGCGTTCGCGGCCTCCATCGCGGCGGGGGCGTTCGCGTCTTCCTGCGCCTGCTGCAGGCGCTGGTAGTCCTCGAGCGGGAACTTCGCGTCGATGGACAGCCACAGCGGCGCGTTGTCCACGCCGTTCGGCATGTGCACGGCGTATTCCACGCGCGCATCGCTGTTGGGCACCACCGCCACGTTGGCGGCGTACTGGTCGGGCGTGAGCAGTTGCTCCAGCAGTGCGCCCAACTGCACCTCGCCCAGGATGCCGCGGGTCTTCACGTTGCCCAGCACGCGCTTGAGGTCGCCCACGCCGGTGGCGAGGCTCTGCATCTCGCCCAGGCCGCGCTGCACCTGTTCCAGCCTTTCGGAAACCAGCTGGAACGACTGGCCCAGCCGCGTCTCCAGCGTGGACTGCAGCTTCTCGTCCACGGTGGCGCGCATCTTTTCCAGTTGCGCGGCGTTGTCCTCGCGCAGCGTCTTGAGCTGGCCGTCCAGCGTGCCGCGCACCTCGCCCATGCGTTGTTCGTGCTGGGCGCCCAGTGTGGTGAAGCGCTGCTGCTGCTGTTCGCCGAAGCGGGCCAGCGTCTGCGTCAGTTCCTCGCGGCTGCGGCGCGCGTCCTCGGCCAGCCGCTGCGCCAACGCCTTCAGGCCCTCGTCGGTGCGTTCCGTGAGCGTCACCAGCCGCTGCTGCTGTTGCTGGCCGAAGCGCTCCAGGGTCTGCGCCAGTTCGTCGCGGCTCGTGTGGGCGTCGTCGGCGAGGCGCTGGCCCAGCGCCTTCAGGCCATCGTCGGTGCGGGCGGTGAGCGCGTCCAGGCGCTGGCCGAAGCCGTCGATGCGCTCGGCCTGCTGGCGCGACATGCCGCCCAGCTGTTCGGTGACGTGGCCGCGGAAGCGCTCGAAACCCTGCTGCAGTTCCTCGCGGCCGCTGCGCTGCTCCTCGCGCAACGCGCGCTGCAGGCGCTCGTTGTCGTCCTTCAGCGCATCCAGCCGCGCATGCAGGCCGGCATCGCCGCGGCCGCGCAGCAGCAGCGCCAGCTGCAGGCCCAGCAGCAGCAGCGCGAGCACGACGAGGACGATGAGCAGGGTTTCGCTGGAGGGCATGGGCAGGGTTCGCGGCCGACGGTACGCATCAGTGTACGTCCTGCCGTCGCAGGCCTTGCGACTTCACACCTTGTTTCCCGCGGGCGCGCATGATGGGCGGGTCATTTCACGCAGGAGCGGGGTCATGGAACACGTGCACGATTACCTGATCGTCGGCGCCGGCATGGCCGCGGACGCGGCGGCGAAGGCGATCCGCGAGCTGGACGCCACGGCGGACATCGGCATGGTCGGCGAGGAGGCGGTGCCGCCGTACCAGCGGCCACCGCTATCCAAGGCGCTGTGGAAGGGCGACAAGCACGTGGCCGACATCGACCTCGGCACCGCGGCCGCGGGCGTGAAGCTGTACGCGGAGCGGCGCATCGTGGCGCTGGATCCCGCCGCGCACGTCGCACGCGACGGGCAGGGCGACAGCTACCGCTACCGTCGTCTGCTGCTGGCGACCGGCGCGACGCCGCGGCGGCTGCCGTTCGACGGCGGCGACCGCGTCATCCACTACCGCACGGAGCACGATTACGAGACGCTGCGCGGCTTCGCCCAGCCCGGCGCGATCATCGCGGTGATCGGCGGCGGCTTCATCGGCGCCGAACTGGCCGCCTCGCTGTCCAGCGTGGGCTGCAAGGTGTGCATGCTGTTCCCCGGCGCGCACATCGGCGCGGGCCGCTACCCCGACGACCTCGCGCGCTTTCTCGACGGCTACTACCGCCAGCACGGCGTGGAGGTGCGCAGCGGCGTACGGGTGACCGGCGGCGGGCCCACCGACGGTGGCGTGGAGCTGAGCCTCTCCGACGGCAGCGTGCTGCGGGTGGAGGCCGCCGTGGCCGGGCTGGGCGTGACGCCGAACAGCGCGCTGGCCGGGCAGGCCGGGATCGAGGTGGACGACGGCATCGTGGTCGACGCGCAACTGCGCACCAGCGTTCCCGATATCTGGGCCGCCGGCGACGTCGCGAACTTCCACAACCCCGCGCTGGACCGGCGCCTGCGCGTGGAGCACGAGGACGCGGCGATCGGCATGGGCCGGCACGCCGGCCGGGCGATGGCCGGCGTCGCCGACGCCTACGACACGCTGCCGTTCTTCTACTCCGACCTGTTCGACCTGGGCTACGAAGCCGTGGGCCTGCTCGACGCCCGCCTGCAGGTGGTGGAGGACTGGCGCGAGCCGTATCGCGAAGGCGTGGTGTACTACCTGGAGCGCGACCGCGTGCGCGGCGTGCTGCTGTGGAACACCTGGGACCAGGTGGATGCGGCGCGCGCCCTGGTCGCCACTCCCGGCCCGTTCGATGCGGCGTCGTTGAAGGGGCGGCTGCCGAAGAGCAAATGAGTCGGCGCGGTCACTCCACCCGGCAGAACACGGCCTTGAGGTAGCGGCTTTCGGGCACGTCGGCGCGCACCGGGTGGTCGGCGCCGGCGCCGCGCACGTCCAGGATCTGGATCTCGCGGCCGGCGTTCAGCGCCACGCGGCGCAGCATCTCCAGGAAATCCGCCTCGCCGACGAGACCGGTGCAGGAGCAGGTGAGCAGCAGGCCGCCGGGCGGGATCACGTCGAGCGCGAGGCGGTTCATCGCGAAGTATTTCTTCAGCGCGTCGAACACCTTGCTGCGGTCGCGGGTGAGCTTGGCGGGGTCCAGGATCACCGCGTCGTATTTCTCGCCGCGCGTCACCGCGGCGCGCAGCCAGTCGAAGATGTCGGCCTGCTGGAAATCCACCGCCACCTTGTTCGCGGCGGCGTTGGCGCGGGCGATCTCGAGGATGCCGGCGTCCATGTCCACGCCCACGGCTTCGCGCGCGCCTGCGGCCATCGCGTGCACGGCGAAGCCGCCGGCGTTGCAGCACAGGTCGAGCACGCGGCGGCCGCGCGCCAGCTCGGCGAAGCGGCGACGGTTGTCGCGCTGGTCGGCGAAGAAGCCGGTCTTGTGGCCTGCGCCGGGCGCGGCGTGGAAGGCGAGGCCGTGTTCGTGCACCGCGACCGGCGCCGGCGGTTCGCTGGCGCGGCAGTCGAAGGATTCCTGCTTCTGCACGTGCGTTTCGGCGAAGCCGTAGATGCGCGCGCCGGGGAAATGGGCGAGCAGTGCGTCGCGGATCGCGTCGCGGAACTTCCACATGCCGGCGGCGAAGTATTCGATCACCAGGATGTCGGCGTAGCGGTCCACGATCAGGCCGGAGAGCCCGTCGCCCTCGCTGTGCACCACGCGCCAGGCGTCGGTGGCGCGGTCCAGCTGCAGCAGTTCGCGGCGCAGTTGCACGGCGCGGGCGATGCGTGCGGCGATCCAGTTCGCGTCGATGGTTTCGGCAGGATCGGTGGCGAGCAGGCGCAGTGCGATGCGCGCGTGGCCGTTCCAGAAACCGCGGCCGACGAAGCGGCCCTTCGCATCCACCACGTCCACCACGCTGCCTGGCGGAATGCGTTCCTCGGGCTTGTGCACCTGCGCGGACCAGACCCAGGGGTGGCCGGGCGCGCGGTCGGTCTTCAGGCGGATGGCGGGAAGGGCGGATGCGGTGTCGGTCATCCGCCCATGATAACGGGCAGGGCTTTGCTTTCCCCGGGATCGATTCCCGCGCGTCGGCTGGGCGTCGATGGCGGAACGGGCGGCCAAGCGTGGCCGCCCGTCCGGTTGGCGCGGTCTGGACCCTCGCGGGTCTGCGATCAGACCGGTTCCAGCCAACCCCACTGGTCGTTGGTCTTGCCGTTGAACAGGCCGAAGAACAGGTCCTGGATGCGGCGGGTGACGCGGCCGGCCTTGCCGGCGCCGACCTGCTTGCCGTCGATGGCGCGGATCGGGGTGACTTCGGCGGCGGTGCCGCACATGAACACTTCGTCGGCGAGATAGAGGTATTCGCGCGGCAGGTCGCGCTCGATCACCTCCATGCCGTCCTCGCGCGCCAGCGTGATCAGCGAGTGGCGCGTGATGCCGGTGAGGATGGAGGCGCTGGCCGGCGTGGTGTGCAGCGCGCCGTCGAACACCAGGAAGATGTTCTCGCCCGCGCCTTCGCTGAGCAGGCCGGTGGAGGCCAGCGCGATGCCTTCGCCGAAGCCCAGGCGGCGCGCTTCGCGCGCGATCAGCTGGCCGGAAAGGTAATTGCCGCCGGCCTTGGCGCCGGCCGGGATGGTGTTGGGCGCGAAGCGTTGCCAGCTCGACACGCAGGCGGTGATGCCGTTCTCCAGCGCTTCCGGCCCGAGGTAGGGGCCCATCGGCCAGGCGGCCACGGCCACGTCGATCGGCGTTTCGGCGGAGAGCCCGAAACCGCCCAGGCCGCGCCAGGCCACCGGGCGCAGGTAGGCGGCGGACAGGCCGTTCTTCTTCACCACCTCGCGGCAGGCCGCGGCGATCTCGTCGCGGGTGTACGGCAGCGCCATGTCGTAGATTTTCGCGGAGTGGTACAGGCGGGTGAGGTGGTCGGTGAGGCGGAAGATCGCCGCGCCCTCGGGCGTGGCGTAGCTGCGGATGCCCTCGAACACCGAGGAGCCGTAGTGCAGCGCATGGGACATCACGTGGGTGGTCGCCTCGGCCCACGGCTTGGTCTTGCCGTTCTGCCAGATCCATTCGGGGTATTGCTGCGCCATGACCGTTCTCCGTGGGGGACTGCCCATGATAGCGGCGGCGCAGCCCGGGGGTGTCAATGGCGGGTTGCGGAGGGCTGCCCGGGGCGGCGGTCAGCCGCGGTAGCGCAGCCACAGGCAGCCGGCCTGGCGGGTGATCGCGAAGCGCGTGCTGCGCTCGTCGATCCCGCCGCCGGTGCGCAGCTGCAGCCCATCCTCTGCCGCCGCCGCTGGCGGGCCGGCCGCGTCCGCCGCGTCGGGGTCGTCGTCGGTTTCGTTGCCGAAGTGGATCTCCAGCAGCGGTTGCCGCACCAACTGGCCCAGCGAGCGGATGTCGCCGATCACCGCCGCGCGGCCGTAGCCGCGCCACAGCATCAGCCCGGCCAGCCGGTTCGGGTCGCGCAGGGCGAACGCGTCGATCACGCGCTGGCGCAGTTCCGCGGCCGTGCCGGCGCAGCTTTGCATGGGCATCGGCAGGTCGGGCAGCGCGGGGCTGGCGCTCGCCCCCGCGGTCGTCGATGGCGCCTGCACCGACGTGGCCTGCAGGGAGGCGCAGGGCTGGTCGGTGAACACGGGGTTGCCGCGGGCGTCCACGCAGCGGTGGATCGCATCCTGCGCCTGTCCGGGCAGGGCGACAGCCAACAGCGAGAGCAGCAGTAGCAGGGCGGACGCGCGCATCGGCGCAGCATAGCGACCACGCCGGCTGCCAACCGTGAAGAAGATCGGGTTGCCGCCGTCGCGGGACAGCGGTCTGGTGCCGTGGCTAGTCCAGTTGCTCCAGCACCGCGCGCGTGGCCTTGGCGCGGTTCAGCGTGTAGAAATGCAGGCCCGGCGCGCCGCCGTCCAGCAGCCGGCGGCACATCTGCGCCACCACTTCCGCGCCCAGCGCGCGCACCGCGGCGGCATCGTCGCCGTGCGCCAGCATGCGCTTGGCGATCCAGCGCGGGATCTCCGCGCCGCAGGCGTCGGAGAAGCGCTTCAGCTGGGTGTAGTTCGCGATCGGCATGATGCCGGGCACGATGGGCACGCGCACGCCCAGCTTGTGCGCGTCCTCCACGAAGCGGAAATACGCGTCCGGGTTGAAGAAGTACTGGGTGATCGCGCCGTTCGCGCCGGCGTCCACCTTGGCCTTGAAGTGGAGCAGGTCGGCGTGGGCGTCGTCGGCTTGGGGGTGGATCTCCGGATACGCCGCCACCTCGACGTGGAAATGCTCGCCGCTGTGTTCGCGGATGAAGCGCACCAGCTCCGCCGCGTAGCGGAAGTCGCCCGCGCTGGCCATGCCTGAGGGCAGGTCGCCGCGCAGCGCCACGATGCGGCGGTAGCCGGCCGCCTTGTAGCCGTCGAGCAGGGCGCGGATCTCGGCGCGCGTGCCGCCCATGCAGGACAGGTGCGGCGCCACCGCGAGCCCGTGCACCGCATGCAGGTGCGCCACGGTGTCGCCGGTGTAGCTCAGCGTGGAGCCGCCGGCGCCGAACGTCACCGAGGCGTATTCCGGCCGCCACGCCTTCAGCACCTGCGCCGCCTGGTCCAGCTGGGCGCGCTGCTCGTCCGTCTTGGGCGGGAAGAATTCTAGGCTGATGGCAGGCATGGGCATCCTTGGGCAGTGCTCCGGGTAATTTTATACGTCCATCGCGATGAAAAGATAGATGGCCAAATGGCTGACCGATGCAGGGGCGGGATATCCGCTCGCCGCTGCTGCAGCGGCGCCGGCGCGGAGTCGGGGGCGTTTCGACTCCGCCGGCCGTGCAGGCTACGCTCGGCGCGAACGAAAACTCCGGTTGCCCCATGTCCATCGTCCTTACCCCTTTCGCGCGAGCCCGCCTGTTCCCGCGCGAGCCGCGCGGCAACACCATCCAGGACTGCACGCCCGAGGCGTTCCAGCGCCGCCTCAACGACGAGGCGCCGTTCAAGGTGCTGGATGGCTACGCGCCGTTCTGCAAGCTGCACGTGCACCGCAACTGGACCTCCACGCGCTGCCTCACCGTACCGGTCACCGACACCAACCGGCACCGGCTGCGCAGCGCCTACGAGGCGCGCACCAGGGCCGAGCTGCCGGTGCTGGTGCGCTGGTTCGAGGGCGTGGAGTCGCCGGTGGCGAACTGGCTGCTGGTCATCCTCTACAGCCGCGGGCAGCTCGCGAAGGAAGGCGAACCCATCGACGCCGACTGGGGCATCGTCGGCTGTCTCTACACCCTGGAGCCGGAGGAAATCCCGATGGCCCCGATCACCATGATGCGCAATGCGCTGGGCGTGGAAGAAGGCGGCTCGGGCGTGCCGCTGGACCGCGAGGCCTACCGGCGCAGCGTGGCGTTCTGGGAGGCCAACGCGAACTGGCGGCCGTAGCGACCCGGGCTCCCGCCCGCTACCGCTGGGCTGCGCGAAACAGGCGCCGCCGCCTTCAGCCCGTGGGTGGGGTGCGACCGGGCCATCGCTTCGCCGGGGCGGTCCGGCGCCGGCGCCGGCGGATACCCATGCGTGCTGGGGCGATCGCGGCATGAGCAAGGGAGGCCTGGTCCAACCGGGTGCGTTGCTCGTCGGTCCCGGGCGGAAAAACCCGAAGCCGATCATGGACATCGTGAGGTCCGGCCGGCCGCCCGTCGCTTTCCCGGAACGGGGAGACATGACGCGCCCAGGAATGCTGCCTGCGGCAAATCGCAACAGCTTTTCGGCCGGGGGTGTTTGACGGCGGTCAACTGCGACGCAAGGGCTTTCGGCAAGAATTTGCCGTCTTCCAGTCACGCAGGGGCGGCCTCATGGCAAGTATCGAGGCGAGTTACAGCGACAAGGTAGTGCGGCAGTTTGCGGTGATGACCGTGGTGTGGGGCGTGGTCGGCATGCTGGTCGGCGTGATCATCGCCGCGCAGCTGTACTGGCCCGCGCTTGGCTTCAACCTGCCGTGGCTCAGTTACGGCCGCCTGCGCCCGCTGCATACCAATGCGGTGATTTTCGCGTTCGGCGGTTCGGCCCTGTTCGCCACCAGCCTGTACACGGTGCAGCGCACCTGCCATGCCCGGTTGATCTCGGACAAGCTCGCCGCCTTCGTGTTCTGGGGCTGGCAGCTGGTGATCGTGGCCGCCGCGATCAGCTTGCCGCTGGGCTACACCCAGGGCAAGGAATACGCCGAGCTGGAATGGCCGATCGACGTGCTCATCACCATCGTGTGGGTGGCGTACGGCGTGCTGTTCTTCGGCACCATCGCCAAGCGCAAGGTGAAGCACATCTACGTCGCCAACTGGTTCTACGGCGCGTACATCATCACCATCGCGTTGCTGCACATCGTCAACAACCTCTCGATTCCCGGCGGCTGGTTCAAGTCGTACTCGGTCTACTCCGGCTCGGTCGACGCGATGGTGCAATGGTGGTACGGCCACAACGCCGTGGGTTTCTTCCTGACCACCGCGTTCCTGGGCATGATGTACTACTTCGTGCCCAAGCAGGCCGGCCGTCCCATCTACTCGTACCGGCTGTCGATCGTGCACTTCTGGGCGCTGATCGCGATATACATGTGGGCCGGCCCGCACCACCTGCAGTACACGGCGCTGCCCGACTGGGCGCAGTCGCTCGGCATGGTGTTCTCGCTGGTGCTGCTGGCGCCGTCGTGGGGCGGCGCGATCAACGGCATCCTCACGCTCTCGGGCGTGTGGCACAAGCTGCGCACCGACCCGATCCTGAAGTTCCTCATCGTCTCGCTCTCGTTCTACATGATGAGCACGTTCGAGGGGCCGATGATGTCGATCAAGACGGTCAACTCGCTCAGCCACTACACCGACTGGACCATCGGCCACGTGCACTCGGGCGCCATCGGCTGGGTCGCGATGATCTCGATCGGCTCCATCTACGCGATGCTGCCGCGCCTGCTCGGCCTGCAGAAGATGTACTCGACCAAGCTGATCGACCTGCACTTCTGGATGCACACGATAGGCCTGGTCGTCTACATCGCCTCGATGTGGATCGCCGGCGTGACGCAGGGCCTGATGTGGCGCGCCACCGACCCGGAGAACGGCACGCTCGTGTACTCCTTCGTCGAGTCGCTCAACGCGACCAAGCCGTACTACCTGTTCCGCCTCGGCGGCGGCCTGATCGTGCTGAGCGGCATGCTGGTGATGGCCTGGAACGTGCTGCGGACCTTCCGCCAGGCCGCCGCGACCACCGCGCCGCAGCCGGTGCTGTCGCCCGCCGCCGCCGATGCGCGTGCCTGAGGAACAGACATGAGCCATATGCACGCAAAGATCGAGAAGAACGTCGGCCTGATGGCCATCCTGATCGCCGTCGCGGTGTCCTTCGGCGGCCTCGCGGAAATCGTCCCGCTGATGTTCCAGGCCGAGACCATCAAGCCGCTGCCGGGCATCAAGCCCTACCCGGCGCTGGAGCTGGCCGGGCGCGACGTCTACGTCCGCGAGGGTTGCTACAACTGCCATTCGCAGATGGTGCGCACGCTGCGCTTCGAGACGGAGCGCTACGGCCACTACTCGCTGGCCGGCGAATCGGTGTACGACCATCCGTTCCAGTGGGGCAGCAAGCGCACGGGTCCCGACCTGGCGCGCGTGGGCCTGCGCGGCTATTCCGACGACTGGCATCGCGCCCACCTCGACAACCCGCGCGACGTGGTGCCCGAATCGAACATGCCCGCCTATCCGTGGCTGGCCAAGGCCAAGCTGGACGGCGAGCAGGTCGCGCGGCACATGCGTGCGCTGAAGCGCATCGGCGATCCCTATACCGACGCCGAGATCGCCGCCGCGCCGGCCGCCGTCGAGGGCAAGACCGAGCAGGACGCGGTCGTGGCCTACCTGCAGGGCCTCGGTACGCACGTATCGCAGGCGGACATGCAGGTTGCGGAAGGAGCCGACCGATGATCCCCGGCCTGATCACCGCCTTCCTGCTGGTGCTGTTCGTCGTGGGCTGCATCCTGCTGTGGAGGCCGGGCGTGAAACCCGTGCTGGACGAGGCTGCCCGCATGCCCCTGGATGACGACAAGGAGGAGCAGGCATGACACCCGCATGGACATGGTACGTGGTGGCCGTCACGGTGCTGAACCTGCTGGGCTGCGTGTGGCTGCTCAGGAGCAACACCAAGCGCCGCCCCGACGACCCCAGGCCGGACGAAACCGGCCACGTGTGGGACGGCGACCTCACCGAGTACAACAAGCCGCTGCCGCGGTGGTGGATCAACCTGTTCTACATCACGCTGGTGTTCTCCGTCGGTTACCTGGTCTGGTACGGCGTGGGTTCCCTGAAGGGCTGGGGCCACTGGAGCTCGGGGTCGGAATGGGCGACGGAGACCGCGGCGGAGAACGCGCGCTTGGACGACACGCTGAAGCTGTACGCGGGCCAGTCCATCGATGAGCTGGCGAAGGACCCGCGCGCGGTGGCGATCGGTCGCGCAGTCTTCATCAACCGTTGCGCGGCCTGCCACGGCTCCAGCGGCCAGGGCGCGACCGGCTACCCCGACCTCTCGGACGACATCTGGCACTGGGGCGGAACGCCTGCGCGCATCCTGGACACCATCGCGAACGGCCGCCATGCCGTGATGCCCGCCTGGGCCGACACGCTCAAGGCGCAGGGCGGCGACACGGCGGTGGACGACACGATCGCCTACGTGCTGTCGCTGTCGCGCCCCGGCCAGCCCAAGGAGGCGGCGGCGCGCGGCGAGAAGCTGTTCGCCGGCACCTGCAGCGCCTGCCACGGCCCGCAGGGCAAGGGCAATCAGGCGCTGGGCGCGCCCGACCTCACCGACCGCTACTGGCTGTACGGCAGCAGCACGGCATCGCTGCACAAGACCCTGGAATCAGGGCGCCAGGGCGCGATGCCGGCCTGGAAGGAGCAACTGGGCGACACCCGTACGCGGCTGGTCGGCGCCTACGTGTGGACGCTGTCGCCGCACAAGGAACCGCCGCCCGCCGGCGCCGTGGTTGCCGAGTGATGGGCACGGGCGCCGCCAGGCCGCGGGAGCAGGAAGCCACGCCCGCTTCGCAACGCATCGGCGCCATCCTCTGGCCCAGCTTCTTCGTCGCCGGGGTCGTCACGACGGTGTTGTTCGCCGTCGTGGACCCCGAGCAGTTGCGGGACATCACGTTCCCGTCGCTGCAACTCGGCCGCAAGCTGGGCTACTCGCTGGGTTTCTTTCTCATCTGGCTGGCCACGTTCTCGTCCAGCCTGTTCACCTGGATCCTGCTGCAGCCATCCCGGCGGGTGAGGTCAGGGTCCCGTTCCGGTAACGTCCCATGAGTCGCCGCATACCGCTGCGCATCGTCGAAGACGAGGGCAGCTCCTACTACGTCAGCGAGCGCAAGGTCTATCCGCGCGAGGTGTCGGGAACGTTCGACCGCCTGCGCGTCGCCGCGGTGATCTGGCTGCTCGGCATGTACTACGTGTTTCCCTGGCTGCACTGGAACGGCCGGCAGGCCGTGCTGCTGGATCTCCCGGCGCGCCAGTTCCACGTGTTCGGCTGGATGTTCCTGCCGCAGGACTTCCTGTTCCTGTCCACGCTGCTGATCATCGCCGCGCTGGCGCTGTTCTTCTTCACGGCGCTGGCGGGGCGTCTGTTCTGCGGCTACGCCTGCCCGCAGACGGTCTGGACCGAAGTGTCCCTGTGGATAGAGCGCTTGTGCGAAGGCGACCGCAACAGGCGCATGAGGCTGGACGCCGGTCCGTGGACGCGCGAGAAGATCCTGCGCAAGACGGCCAGGCACGGCCTGTGGGCGCTGTTCTCGCTGTGGACCGGCTTCACCTTCGTCGGCTACTTCAGCCCCATCGCGGACCTGGCCCGGCGCACGCCGTTCGGCTGGGGCGGCTGGGAGGCGTTCTGGATACTGTTCTACGGCTTCGCCACCTGGGGCAACGCGGGCTTCCTGCGCCAGCAGGTGTGCAAGTACATGTGCCCGTATGCGCGCTTCCAGAGCGCGATGTTCGACCGCAACACGCTGATCATCGCCTACGACCCGATGCGCGGCGAGCCGCGCGGTTCGCGCAAGCGCGGCCTCGCCAGCGTGCTCGAACGCGCGCGCGGGCTGCTCGACAAGGTGACGGCCTACGATTACGTGTTCCGCGCCAGCCGGCATCCGTCGGCGGCGGACAATCGCGCGCAGGCCGGCGGCACCATCGCGCTGGCGGACAGCGGCATGGTGGCCGAGCCGCTGCCGAAGTTCACGTCCGAACAACTGGGCGATTGCATCGATTGCACGATCTGCGTGCAGGTCTGCCCGGTCGGCATCGACATCCGCAACGGCCTGCAGTACGAGTGCATCGCCTGCGGCGCCTGCATCGACGCCTGCGACGACGTCATGGGCAAGCTGGACTACCCGCGCGGCCTGATCCGCTACACCACGCAGAACCAGATCGACGGCAAGCCCGCGCACGTCCTGCGCCCGCGCATCATCGTCTACGCCGGCCTGCTGCTGGCCTTGCTCGGCGGCTGGATGTACGGCGTGACTCATCGCAGCGTGCTGCTCGCCGAGGCGCTGCGCGACCGCAACGTGATGTACCGGCAGGCCGACGACGGCCGCATCGAGAACAGCTACACGATCAAGCTGGTCAACAAGGAGCAGCAGCCGCGCCGCTTCGTCATCGACGTCGCCCCCACCGACATGCCCGGCGCCGCCCTGCGCGGCGGCCCGCGGACGGTGCAGGCAGGGAGCGGCGAGGTGCTGTCCGTCCCCGTCACGGTCAGCGCTTCGCCGGAGGTGACCGGCCGGCATGAAGTGCATTTCGTGGTGCGCGGCGCGGATGCGGATGCCGGCACCACCGTCAAGAGCAGCTTCTTCGGACCTGCGCCATGAACACCACCCGCAGCGCGTGGCGCGAACCCATGGTGTGGATGCTGGTGGGCTTGCCGCTGGCCGCGGTCGCGATCGGTTTCGCCCTGTTGTTCGCCGCCGTCCAGCCGGGACGCGAGGACATGGAGACGGTGGCGAAGGTGACCAGGGTCGGCAAGCTGCTGGTGTCCGCCGAGCCCGCGCGATCGCCGACCGAGGTATCCACGGGAGGCGTGGTGCTGCGCACCCGGGGCAGCATGGTCGAAGTGGTGCCGACGGACGGAAGTTTCCCGCGCGGCGGCAAGCTCACGCTGACCTTGTCCGACGCATCGGGCGAGCAGCGCGCGGTGCACCTCTCGCCCAGCGAACTGGGCTGGCGCGGCGTGGGCTCGCTGGGCGGCGGCAGGGACTGGACGGTACGGCTGGCGCCCGACAACGGTGCGTGGCTGCTGCATGGACGCTGGATGCCGCAGGCCCGCTTCATCCGACTGATGCCGTAAACGTGGACGTCGCGGTCGACGCCATCGGGCAGGTCGGCACCGGCACCTGCTACCACTGCGGCGAACCCCTGCCGGCGGCCCCCGTGCGGCTGGACGTCGATGGCCGCGTCAATCGCTTCTGCTGCCAGGGCTGTCTTGCCGCCGCGCAGTGGATACGCGCGGCCGACCTCGACGACTACTACCGCCTGCGCAGCGCCGCCGGCGCCCGCGTGGGCGAGGCGCGGCCCGATTTCGCCGCATGGGATCGCGACGACGTGCTGGCCGACCATGCGTTCGCGGTGACCGGCGGCCTGGAGATCACCGTGCTCACGGACGGCATGCGCTGCGCCGCCTGCGCCTGGCTGATCGATCGCGCGCTGCAACGCGTGGACGGGGTGCTGGACGTCCGCGCCAACGCGGTGACGGGGCGCATCCGCATCGCCTGGGACCCGGCCCGCGTGGCGCTGTCGGCGGTGCTGGAACGGCTTGCCTTGCTGGGTTACCGGCCCGGCCTCGCGAACGGCGCGGCGCAGGAACGCGAGAAGCTGGCCGAGCGCCGGCGCTGGCTGATGCGGCTGGGCGTCGCGGGCCTGGGCGCGATGCAGACCATGATGCTGTCCGAGGCGCTGTACCTGGACTTCGATCACCAGATGTCGCTGTACACCCGCGACTTCTTCCGCTGGGTGACGTTCCTGGTGTGCACGCCGGTGGTGTTCTACGCCGGCTGGCCGTTCCTGCGCGGCGCCTGGCGCGAATGGCGCGGGCGGCGCCCGGGCATGGATACGCTGGTGGCGGGCTCGACCCTGCTGGCCTATCTGGCGAGCCTCGTGGAAACGGTGCGCGGCGGCGCGCACGTGTGGTACGACGCGGCGGCGATGTTCGTGTTCCTGCTGCTGTGCGCGCGCATGCTGGAGCAGCGCGCCCGGCGCATCGCGAGTTCGCAGGTGGATGCACTGGCGCGGGCGCGCCCCGCGCTGGCGGTGCGCGAGCGTGCCGACGGCACCCGCGAGTCCGTGCCGGTGGCCGCGCTTCGGGTCGGCGACGTCGCCAGCATGGCGGCGGGCGAAGCGGTGCCGGCGGACGGCGTGCTGCGGGATGCGCTGGCGATGTTCGAGGAGGCCTTGCTGACCGGCGAATCCCGCCCCGTCGCCAAGCACCGGGGCGACCCGGTGTTCGCCGGCACGGTGTGCCGGGAGACGCCGGCGCGCATCGAGATCACCCGGGTCGGCAGCGCCACGCGGCTGTCCCAGCTCACCCGCCTGGTGGAACAGGCGCAGGCCCACCGGCCGCCGCTGGCGCGCGCGGCGGATCGCATCGGCAGCTGGTTCGTGATCGTGCTGCTGTTCGCGGCGGTGGCGGTCTACGCCGGCTGGCGCATCCACGATCCCGCGCGCGCGTTCGAGGTGACCTTGTCGCTGCTGGTCATCAGCTGCCCATGCGCGCTGTCGCTGGCCGTGCCGGCCGCGCTGGCGGCGGCCCACGGCGCGCTCGCGCGGCTGGGCGTGCTTTCGCTGCGCGCGGACGGGCTGGATACTTTGGCCCGCGCGACCGACGTGGTGTTCGACAAGACCGGCACACTCACGCGCATCGATCCCGCCATCGGCGAGCTGCACACGTTCGGCGGCATGACCGCGGACGAGGCCATGGCCATCGCTGCCGCGCTGGAGCGCGACAGCGGGCATCCGATCGCGGCGGCATTCGCGTCCGTCGCGTCGCCGCATCCGGCGAGCGGCGTGAAGGTCCACGCGGGGCAGGGATTGGGCGGACGGGTGAACGGGGTGGAGTGGCGCCTGGGCCGCGGCCCATTCGCGGCAGGGCGGGACGACGATGGCTGCGTGTGGCTGGGCGACGGCGCCGATGCAGCCGCCTGTTTCGCGCTGGAAGAGCGCCTGCGCCCGGACGCCCAGGCCGCGGTGGACGCGCTGCGCAGCCTGGGCCTGCGCATGCACCTGGCGAGCGGAGACGCCGCGGGCGCGGTCGACCGGCTGGCGCGCCAGCTCGATGTCGACGCCGCGCAGGCACGACAAAGCTCCGAGGACAAGCTTGCGCTGGTGCGCAGGTTGCAGGCGCAAGGGCGCGTGGTCGCGATGGTGGGCGACGGCTTGAACGATGCGCCGGTGCTGGCGGGCGCGGATGTTTCGCTCGCGATGGGCGAGGGCGCGCCGCTGGCCCAGCGTGCGGCCGACATGGTGCTGACCGCGCCGTCGCTGCTGCGCATTCCCGGGGCGATCGAGCTGGCGCGGCGCACGCGGCGCATCATTCGCCAGAACTTTGCCTGGGCCGTGGGTTACAACCTGCTGGCGCTGCCGCTGGCGGTGACCGGGCAGGTGACGCCGTCGCTGGCCGCGCTGGGCATGGCCTTGTCGTCGCTGATGGTCACCGCCAACGCGCTGCGCCTGATGCGCGTGTCCGTGCCGGAGTCGTCCCCATGATCATTCTCCTGATGCTGATACCGCTGAGCGTGATGCTGCTGGCGGTCGCCATCGGCGCCTTCGTGTGGGCGGTGCGCAAGGGACAGTTCGACGACATGGATACGCCGGCCATCGACATCCTGCACGACGACAATCCGCCGCCGACGGAGGCCGAGCACGGTGCGGAAGGAGGCGGCCATGGTTAACGGCGTGGCGCTGTCGGCGGTGCTGCTGACCGGTCTGCTCGGCGGCGTGCATTGTGCGGCGATGTGCGGCGGCATCGCGACGGGCTTCTCCGTGTGGTCGCCGCGCATGGGTTGGGGCAACGCGTTGCAGCTCAACCTCGGACGCGTGGCGGGTTACGTACTGGCCGGTGCCGTGGTGGGTGGCGTCGGCGACGGCTTGCTGCGCGTGTTCGAACTGGATGCGCTGGCGCTGGCCATGCGCACCATGGTGGGCATGGTGCTGGTGGTGATGGCCTTGCGCCTGCTGGACCGTAAAGGACGGCTGGGTTTCCTCGCCCGCCCCGGTGCGCGCGTGTGGCGATGGCTGCAGCCCCTGCAACGGCGCTTGTTGCCGGCCAATACGCCAGCGCGCCGGCTGTCTGCCGGCATGCTGTGGGGGTGGCTGCCCTGCGGCCTGAGCACCACCGTGCTGGCCGCGGCATGGCTGTCGGCAAGCGCGCGCGACGGCGCGCTGATCATGGCGGCCTTCGGGCTGGGCACCTTGCCGGTGATGCTGCCGCTGACGTGGTCGGGCGCGCGCGTGGGGCGCTGGTTGCAGCGGCCGGCAATGCGGCGCGGCGTTGCCCTGCTTGTGATGTGCGCAGGCGTGCTGACGCTATCGGCGCCGTGGTTGATGCACGTGCCCGCGTTGCACGGCGTGCTGGGGATGCTGGGCTGCGCTCCGGCAAGCGGTTAGGGAAGGTTTGACGAATCGACTGCTTGCTCGTCATTCCTGCGCAAGCAGGAGGCGTTTCACAACAGCGAAGCTGGTCATCCAGTACTTTTGTGTTCTGTGGCTTGCGGACACTGGATCCCAGCTTTCGCTGGGATGACGAGCAAAATCGGACCGTCCTATAGGGGAACGATGGCGCACTCGGTGCGCTCGATGGGTATGCGCCATGGCGCGACTCGTCCAGGCATGAGAAGGGTTGCCTCGGAACGGCCCTTTCGCATCCGGTAAATGACCGGCCTCGATCGATTCAGGCGGCTGCATCCATGAATTTTCAAGCGGGCTTGTGGAATGCCTTGCGCGCGCGGTCCACTTGTTTGCGCATGGCACAGCCGACGACATGGTCGTTGATCAGTCCCATGGCCTGCATGAAGGCATAGACCGTCGTGGGGCCGACGAACTTCCAGCCGCGCTTCTTGAGTTCCTTCGACAGGGCAACGGATTCCGGGGAAGTCGAAGCGGTTTGTGGTGGGGCGGTCGATCGAACGGGTTCGTAGCGCCAGACGAAGGCCGCGAGGGAGCCTTCCGATTCGACCAGTTCGCGCATGCGTCGCGCATTGTTGACGACGGCTTCGATCTTGCCGCGGTGACGGATGATGCCCGGGTCCTGGAGCAGGCGTTCCACGTCGCGGGCGTTGAAGCGGGCGATCCGTTCGAAGTCGAAATCGTGGAACTGGCGTCGGAAATTTTCGCGCTTGGCGAGGATCGTGCGCCAGCTGAGCCCGGACTGGAATCCTTCCAGGCTCAGTTTCTCGAACAGGCGCCGGTCGTCGGCGACGGGGAAACCCCATTCGATGTCGTGGTAGTCGAGGAACTCGGGCGCCGCAGCACACCAGCGGCAGCGCGGTTTCCCATCCGGGCCAATGATCGTCGTATCCATGATGGAGGTGTCCCGATGGGTCAGCCCAGAAGGAAGGAGAGCCGGAGGTCGGCCTTGGCGGGCGAAATGGCGATGATCTCCGCTTTGACGACGCCTTCGGCAACGAATGGATCGGCATCCACCCGCTGCTGCAGATCGGCGAAAGAAACATCGTGCGCGAGGATGGCGCCGCCGGCGGCCGGCTGGATGCTGCCGGCCAGCAAGAATACGCCGTCCTTGAAGCCATGGCGCAACCACTCGTTGTGGGCCGCCATGAGATGCGCGGCCTGATCGCGTTGGCTGGAGAACTTGAGCAATACGACGAACATGGCGCTACTCCGCTGTGTCAGGTGGTGGGTGTGGCGGCGATGTCCGCGAGCCATCGCGCCATGCGTTCGACCTCGCGCTGGACGAAAGCCTTGTCGCGGAAGGCGTTGTCCATCACGGCCACGCCCTGGCTGAAGGCGAGCACATGCATCGCCAGCACATCGGCATCCTTCGCCCGCCCGAGTGCCGCGAACTGGGCGGCCAGCCAGTCGCGGAACACCTGGAAGATGGCGCTCGCGTCGGGACGCAGGGGGTGGTCCAGCTTGGCCAGTTCGACGCTCAGGCTGCCGACCGGGCAGCCGTGGTGCATGATCTTGCCGCGGTTGGTCAGCACGATGCGGATGTAGCAGAGGATGCGTTCGGCGGGACCGGCGCTGCGTGCTTCCCAGCGAGCGAGCATGTCGCGCGTGTTGCGGCTGCGTACCGCGATCACCGCATCGAGGATCTCGTCCTTGCTCTTGAAGTGGTAGTAGAAATTCCCGCGAGATATGCCGACGGCGTCGGCGATGTCCGAGAACGAGGTGCGCTCGAAACCCCGTTCGTAGAACAGCGTGTCGGCGATTCCGACGATCGCGTCGCGGGTCGTGCCGGTTTCCTTCATGGGCGGTTCTGCCGATGGCGGGTGGTAGGACGATTGTCCTAGTCTTGTCGGCATCGTAGGACAATTGTCCTAGTCGTTCAAGTTTCGCGCGGCCCACGAAAAACGGGCGCCTCGCGGCGCCCGTTTCGTTTCGACCGTACCGGAATCTTCCGATCAGTAGCGGTAGTGGTCCGGCTTGTACGGGCCTTCCACCGGCACGCCGAGGTAGGCGGCCTGCTCGGCGCTGAGCGTGGTGAGCTTCACGCCGATCTTTTCCAGATGCAGGCGCGCGACTTCCTCGTCGAGCTTCTTCGGCAGGATGTAGACCTTGGCGGTGTAGCTGTCCTTGTGCGCCCACAGGTCGATCTGCGCCAGCGTCTGGTTGGAGAACGAGTTCGACATCACGAAGCTGGGGTGGCCGGTGGCGCAGCCCAGGTTCACCAGGCGGCCTTCGGCGAGCAGGAAGATGCTGTTGCCGTTCTTGAAGGTGTACTTGTCCACCTGCGGCTTGATGTTGAGGCGCTCGGCGCCGCTGGTGTTCAGCGCGTCGACCTGGATCTCGTTGTCGAAGTGGCCGATGTTGCAGACGATGGCCTGGTCCTTCATCGCCTGCATGTGCGCAAGCGTGAGCACGTCCTTGTTGCCGGTGGTGGTGACGTAGATGTCGCCGCGGCCGAGCGTGCTCTCGACGGTGTTGACCTCGAAGCCTTCCATCGCCGCCTGCAGCGCGTTGATCGGGTCGATCTCGGTGACCACCACGCGCGCGCCGTAGGCACGCAGCGAGTGCGCGCAGCCCTTGCCCACGTCGCCGTAGCCGCAGACCACGGCCAGCTTGCCGGCCAGCATCACGTCCATCGCGCGCTTCAGGCCGTCGGCCAGCGACTCGCGGCAGCCGTACAGGTTGTCGAACTTGCTCTTGGTCACCGAGTCGTTGACATTGATCGCGGGCACCAGCAGCTTGCCGGCCTCGGCGAGCTGGTACAGGCGGTGCACGCCGGTGGTGGTTTCCTCGGACACGCCCTTCCAGTCGGCGACGACGCGGGTCCAGTAGCCCGGACGCTCCCTGGCGACGCGCTTGAGCAGGTTCTTGATGACCTGCTCCTCGTGGCTGCCCGAGGCGCTGTCGACCCAGCTCTCGTCGCCCTTTTCCAGCTCGTAGCCCTTGTGGATCAGCAGGGTCACGTCGCCGCCGTCGTCGACCACCAGCTGCGGGCCGAGGAAGCCGCCCTTGCCATCGGGGAAGGACAGCGCGTCCAGCGTGCAGTCCCAGTATTCCTCCAGCGTCTCGCCCTTCCACGCGAACACCGGCGTGCCGGTCTTCGCGATGGCGGCGGCGGCATGGTCCTGCGTGCTGAAGATGTTGCACGAGGCCCAGCGCACGTCGGCGCCGATGTCCTTCAGCGTCTCGATCAGCACCGCGGTCTGGATCGTCATGTGCAGCGAGCCGGTGACGCGCACGCCCTTGAGCGGCGTGGAGGCGGCGTACTTGCGGCGGATCGACATCAGGCCCGGCATCTCGTGCTCGGCGATGTCCAGTTCCTTGCGGCCGAAATCGGCGAGGCCGATGTCGCGGACCTTGTAGTCCTGGCTGTTTTCCTTGAGTGCGGCGTTCATGTACTGCTCCGGTTTCGATGGGGAAAAACCGGGCGCCGTTTCGGAAGGATGCCGTCGAGCCTGGCCGTGAACTGGTCGCGGTCGCAGCGCCCCTCGACGGGGAAGGGCGATTATAGCGGGGTGGGCAGGGGCGTGTTTCCGGCAGGGCGCGCAGTGCCGGGCGAAGGGTTTTGCGGCATTGCAGCAAACGAGGCGCGCATGCGCTAGTCTTGGGGGTTCCGCCCCCTGCGAGCCGATGCCGTCGTGATGAACGCCACCCGCAGTCCCGAGCCCGCCCTGCCCGATGCCCCGCTGCGCGACGACGTGCGCAAACTGGGCGCCCTGGTCGGCCGCATGCTGGCCGAGCAGGTGGCGCCGGGCTTTCTGGACGAGGTGGAGCGCGTGCGCGTCGCCGCCATCGCGCGGCGGCAGGAGGGCGCGCCGCTGGCCGGGCTGGCCGATCCGCTGGGTGGCCTGGACGCCGCGCACGCCGAAGCGCTGGCGCGCGCCTTCGCCACCTATTTCAACGCGGTGAACATCGCTGAGCGCGTGCACCGCATCCGCCGCCGCCGCGACTACCAGCGCGAGGGCGGCGCCCCGCAGCCGGAATCCCTGCGCGACGTGCTGGCGCGGTTGAAGGCGCAAGGCGTCACCGCGGACGAACTGCTGGAATGGCTGCTGCGGCTGGAAGTGGAGCCGGTGTTCACTGCGCATCCCACCGAGGCGGTGCGCGCCTCGCTGCTGGAGAAGGAGCAGGCGATCGTGCGTGCGCTGATCGACGGCTTCGACGCCGGGCGCACGCCGCAGGAGCGCGGTGAGGACGAGGAGCGCATCCACATGGCGCTCACCGTCGGCTGGCAGACCGCCGAGGCCTCGCCGGTGCGGCCCAGCGTGCAGGACGAACGCGACCACGTGGGCTTCTATCTCGCCGATCCGATCTACCGCATCGTGCCGGCGCTGTACGAGGCGCTGGCCGATGCGCTGCAGGCGGTCTACGGCGTGGCGGTGCCGCTGCCGCGCCTGCTCTCCTTCGCCACCTGGGTGGGCGGCGACATGGACGGCAACCCCAACGTGGGCGCCGACACCATCGCCGCCAGCCTGGCCAGCCAGCGCACGCAGGTGCTGGGACGCTACATCTCCGACGTCTCCGCACTGGCGCGCCTGCTCAGCCAGACCGACGGTCGCGTGCAGGTCGAGCCGCGCCTGCAGCAGCGGCTGGACGACTACCGCGCGCGTTTTCCGCAGGCCGCGGCGCGCATCCGCCCGCGCCATGCGGACATGCCGTACCGCTGCCTGCTCACCCTGATCGGCGCGCGCCTCGAAGCCACCCACGAGGACGGCCATCCGGAAGCCTACGCCTCTGCCGACGAGCTGCGCGACGACCTCGAACTGATCGCCGCCAGCCTCGTCGACCATCGCGGCCTGCATGCAGGCGCCTATGCGGTGCAGCGGCTGATCTGGCGCGTGCGCAGCTTCGGCTTCCACCTTGCGCGGCTCGATGCGCGGCAGGACTCGCGCGTGCACGACGACGCGCTGGCCGCGCTGTTCGGCGACGCCGACTGGGTTGGGCGCAACGTCGATGAACGCGTGACTGCACTGCATGCTTGTTTGCGTGGCGAGCGCGATTTCGCCGCCAGCGAGGACAGCGTGGCGGCCTCGCTGCGGGCCGTGTTCGCGGCCCTGCACGACGCCCGCCGCCGCTACGGCCCGGCGGCCACCGGCCTGTACATCATCAGCATGGCCCGCTCCGCCGCCGACGTGCTGGCGGTGCTGGCGCTGGCGAGGCATGGCGGCCTGGTCGAGGCGGCGGGGTCTTCCCCCTCTCCCCTGCGGGGAGAGGGCCGGGGTGAGGGGACGAGCTTGCGTGGGGCGGTCGGCGCTGCGGGCAGCAATAGCGAGGTCCCCGCAAGCTTCGGTTCCTCACCTCAATCCCCGACGGAGTTACCCGCAAGCCCTGTCCCCTCACCTCAATCCTCTCCCCGGAGGGGAGAGGAGGCGAACGCAAGAAGCGCGCTGTTTGATAAGAGCTTGGGGACGAACGCAGAAGGCGCGTCATCTGCAACAAGCGATGTCCCCCTGGACATCGCCCCGCTGTTCGAAACCATCGACGATCTCCGCAACGCGCCGGCCACGTTGCGCGCGCTGCTGGCCGACCCGCTGTATCGCGCGCACCTCGCCGCGCGCGGCGACCGCCAGTGGGTGATGCTGGGTTATTCCGACAGCGGCAAGGACGGCGGCACGCTGGCGTCGCGCTGGAGCCTGCAGCGCGCCCAGGTGGAACTGCTGGAGGTGGCGCGCGAACACGGCATCGCGCTGGCGTTCTTCCACGGCCGCGGCGGTTCGGCCAGCCGCGGCGGCGCGCGCATTACGCCGGCGCTGATGTCATCGCCGCGCGGCGCGGTGGCCGGCGTGCTGCGTGTCACCGAGCAGGGCGAGGTGATCCACCGCAAGTACGGCATCCGCGCGCTGGCCCTGCGCAACATGGAGCAGACCGTGGGCGCCGTGCTGCGCGCCAGCCTGCGTCCGCGCGAGGAGGACGCGCGCGAGGCGCAGTGGCGCGAGCGCATGCACGCGCTGTCCGCGCGCAGCCGGCAGGCCTACCGCGCGCTGGTCGAGCGCGAGGGCTTCGTGGACTACTTCCGCAGCGCCACGCCGATCGACGTGATCGAACGCATGGCGCTGGGTTCGCGCCCCTCGCGCCGACGCAGCATGCGCGGCGTGGAGGATTTGCGCGCGATCCCCTGGGTGTTCGCCTGGACCCAATGCCGCTCCATCATCACCGGCTGGTACGGACTGGGCAGCGCGCTGGAATGGGGCGCCGCCGAATACGGCGAACCGGCCATGGTCGAGATGGCGCGCGACTGGCCGTTCTTCGCGAACGCGCTGGACGACGTGGAGATGCTGCTGGCCAAGTGCGACCTCGCCATCGCCGAGGCGTTCTCGCGGCTGGCAGGAGAACTGCACCAGCCGTTCTTCGCCCTGATCCGCGCCGAGTTCGAGCGCAGCCGCGCCTGGGTGCTCAGGCTCAAGGGGGCGAAGGAACTGCTGCAGGGCGATCCGCGCCTCGCCGCCTCGATCCGCCTGCGCAACCCCTACATCGATCCGATGAGCCTGCTGCAGGTGGACCTGCTGAAGCGCTGGCGCGCCGGCGACCGCCTGGACGACACCTTGCTGCAGGCGCTGGTGGCCTGCGTCAACGGCGTGGCGCAGGGCCTGCAGAACACCGGTTGAGCGGGGCTTGGCAGCACCGCCCCGGGGCCGTTACGCTGGGGCGCCGTTCGGAAGTTTTTCATGCAAGAACATGCGAAGCCCCGGCTCAGCCCGCTTCCCCTGCTGATCTTCAGCGCCCGCTGGCTGCAACTCCCGCTCTACCTCGGCCTGATCGTGGCGCAATGCGTCTACGTGTTCCTGTTCGGCAAGGAGCTGTGGCACCTGATCCACGAGGCGCCCAAGCTGGGCGAGCAGGAGATCATGCTGATCGTGCTCGGCCTGATCGACGTGGTGATGATCTCCAACCTGCTGATCATGGTGATCGTGGGCGGCTACGAGACCTTCGTCTCGCGCCTGCGCCTGGAACAGCATCCCGACCAGCCGGAATGGCTCAGCCACGTCAACGCCTCGGTGCTGAAGGTGAAGCTGGCGATGGCGATCATCGGTATCTCCTCGATCCACCTGCTGAAGACCTTCATCGCCGCCGGCGCGCTGCAAGGCCTGCCGTTCTGCTCGCCGGAGGTGCTGGCCAGCATCGCCGACACCGGCACCAACGGCTTCGGGCTGAAGTGTTCCACGCTCACCCCGGTGGGAGTGATGTGGCAGACCATCATCCACGTGGTCTTCATCCTCTCCGCGATCGGCATCGCCTGGACCGACCGCCTGATGCAGAACGGCACGCACCGGTCGCGCGAGGCGCACTGACTCTGATCGGGGCGTCCGCATGCGGACGCCCCGATCTGCATGCGGACGGAGCGTCGCACCGTTCCCGCCACGGCATCCGCGCCACGGCTTGATCCGCAACGCGATTTCCGCCGCCGGCGGTTGGCATGCGACTTGCCATGCATGCGGCATGGATATCGCGCGCCGTCGCCTGTTCGATCAGGGCGCCCCGGGACCCGGCATGGTCTCGCAGCTGATGCTCAGCGAGGCGGCTCGTGCATGGCGCGAAGGTTTCCGCGGTGCGTCGGGAGCGATCGCCTGAGCCTGCGGGCGGCCGGGTTCAGCCGTCCAGTTCCGCCCAGCGCGCGTAGGCGTTTTCCAGTTCCAGTTGCAGCTTCGCCAGCGCTTCGTTCGCCTTGACGATGGCGCCGCTGTCCTGCTGGAAGAACGCGGGGTCGTTCATCGCTTCGCCGCGGGCGGCGATGTCGGTTTCGAGCTGCTCGATGCGCACGGGCAGCTGTTCGAGTTCGCGCTGGTCCTTGTAGCTCAGCTTGCGTTTCTGGCCGTCGTTCCGGCGCAGGCCGGAATCCGGCGGCGGTCCGGCCTGGGCTGGCGTTGACGCAACCGGATCCTGGCCTTCGCGGGCAGGGGCGGGGCGCTGCCGCAGCCAGTCGCTGTAGCCGCCCACGTATTCGCCGACCTTGCCGCCGCCTTCCAGCACGATGGTGCTGGCGACCACGTTGTCGAGGAAGGCACGGTCGTGCGAGACCAGCAGCAGGGTGCCCTGGTAGTCGGTGAGCAGTTCTTCCAGCAGTTCCAGCGTCTCGACGTCGAGGTCGTTGGTGGGTTCGTCCATCACCAGCAGGTTCGAGGGCTGCGCGAACAGCTTGGCCAGCAGCAGGCGGTTGCGTTCGCCGCCGGAGAGCCGGGTGATCGGCGCGCGTGCACGCTCGGGCGAGAACAGGAAGTCCTGCAGGTAGCCGATGATGTGCTTGCGCTGGCCGTTGAGCTCGATGAACTCGCGGCCTTCGGCCACGTTGTCCAGCGCGTTCTGCGTGTCGTCGAGTTGCAGGCGGTGCTGGTCGAAGTAGGCGACCTGGATGCCGGTGCCCAGCGTGGCGCTGCCGCGCTCGGGCTGCAGCTCGCCGAGCATGATCTTGAGCAGGGTGCTCTTGCCGGCGCCGTTGGGGCCGATGATGCCCACGCGGTCGCCGCGCAGGATGGTGGTGTCGAGGTCGTCGAGCAGCACGCGGCCGCCGTAGCTCTGGTGCACGTGTTCCAGCTCGATCACCTTCTTGCCGGAAGCCTGCGCGTTCGCGGCGGTCATCCTCACCTTGCCGCTCAGCTCGCGGCGATCGGCGCGCTCCACGCGCAGCGCCTTCAGCGCGCGCACGCGGCCCTCGTTGCGGGTGCGCCGCGCCTTGATGCCCTGGCGTATCCACACTTCCTCCTGCGCCAGCTTTTTGTCGAACAGCGCGTTCGCCTGTGCCTCGGCGTGCAGGCGCTCCTCGCGGCGGCGCAGGTAGTTGTCGTAGTCGCCCGGCCAGTCGGTGAGCTGGCCGCGGTCGATCTCCACGATGCGCGTGGCCAGCGCCTGCAGGAAGCTGCGGTCGTGGGTGATGAAGACCAGGCTGCCGTCGAAGGATTTCAGGAAGCCTTCCAGCCAGCCGATGGCCTCGATGTCGAGATGGTTGGTGGGCTCGTCGAGCAGCAGCACGTCGGGCTTGCGCACCAGCGCCTGCGCCAGCAGCACGCGGCGCTTCATGCCGCCGGAGAGCGCGGCGAAATCGGTGTCGGCGGGCAGTTCCAGCCGGGTCAGCACTTCGGTGACGCGGCGGTCCAGGTCCCAGCCGTGGCGCGCTTCGATCTGTGCCTGCACCTCGCCCAGCGCATCGAGGTCGCCCTCGTGCAGCAGGTGGTGATAGCGCGCCAGCAAGTGGCCGAGATCGCCCAACCCCTGCGCCACCACGTCGAACACGCTGCCGGCGGTGCCCTGCGGCACCTCCTGCGCCATGCGCGCGACCACGATGCCGCCCTGCACGCGCACCTCGCCGTCGTCGGGCTGCAACTCGCCGGCGATCAGCTTCATCAGGGTGGATTTGCCTTCGCCGTTGCGGCCGACGATGCACACGCGCTCGTTGCGGTCGATCGACAGATCGACGTGTTCGAGCAGGAGGGGGCCGCCGATGCTGAAGTCGACGCGCTGCAATTGGATCAGGGACATCCGCCCATTCTAGCGGGCGGCCGTGGGAACGGTCCGCTGAGGGCCGGGTTTGGCTCTGGATAATTCATTGTGGAACATTGGTTTAACGAATTTAATTCAAGTATTGCCTATGGAATTTCACGTTCCCTTGCGCTAAGGTCGCGGGCACGCTGGGTATTGCTGCAATCCGTTTGCGAGGAGTTCGGGTGGCCATCGAGTCCATGAGGCTGGGGGGGGCGCTGGGTCGTCTGCGTGCGATCCTGCTGCTGATGCTGCTGTGCGGCCTCGGCGGCGTCGCCAGTTCGGCGCATGCCGGTTACGCGGCCATCGTGGTCGACGGCACCAGCGGCCAGGTGGTGCAGCAGGTCAATGCCGACCAGCGCGACTACCCCGCGTCGCTGACCAAGATGATGACGCTGTACCTCACCTTCCAGGGCTTGAAGACCGGCAGGCTGCGCCTCGACCAGGCCATGCCGGTGTCCGCCTGGGCCGCCGGCAAGTCGCCCACCAAGCTGGGCCTGCGCGCCGGCCAGACCGTTTCCGTGCAGGACTGCATCCTCGGCATGATCACCAAGTCGGCGAACGATGCCGCCACCGTGATGGCCGAAGGCATCGGCGGCAGCGAGAGCCATTTCGCCGACATGATGAACGCGCAGGCCGGCCTGCTGGGCATGAGCGACACGCATTTCGCGAACGCCTCCGGCCTGCCCGATCCGAACAACCTCTCCACCGCGCACGACCTGGTGAAGCTGGCGATGGCGCTGTACCGCGACTTCCCGCAGTACGCGCACTTCTTCGCCACCCAGGAGTTCGTGTTCCGCGGGCACATCGTGCGCGGCCACAACCACCTGATGTACCGCTACCCCGGTATGGACGGGCTGAAGACCGGCTTCACCGACGCCTCCGGCTTCAACCTCGCCTCCACCGCCGTGCGCGACGGCCACCGCCTGTTCGCCGTGGTGCTGGGCAGCCGCACCGCGGCCGTGCGCGACAACCTGATGGCGCGCCTGCTCGACGACGGTTTCGAGGGCCAGCAGACCCCGCCGGTACTGGTGGCGCAGGCCGCCGGCAGCCGCGCTTCGCGCATCCTGGAAGCGATCTCGCCGATCCAGACGGCGCAGGCCGACACCGCGCCGGTTTCGCAGCGTCGCGGGCATGTGCGCCAGCCGCGCCACGGCAAGCGCGTGGCCGTGGCCAGCCGCAGTTGCGGCGCCAGCCGCAGCACTGCCTGCCGCACCACGCCCAAGCACCGCGTGCGGCATGCCTCGACCCGCTTGGCGGCCCACCATCCGCGCGGCAAGAAAGCCGTGGTGGTCGCCTCGCGCCGCGACCGGGACGGCTAGGCAAGCCTCTGGGGCCGCCACCGATTCCGCGGCGGCAAGGGCAAACGAATACGGGCCGCTTGCGCGGCCCGTTTCGATGTTGCCCGCCGGATGGGCGCCAGCGGCGCCGCACCGGGGATGATGAAGCGGCTTACTTCAGCCTGGCGTCGGCGCGCAGCGCCTCGGCCTTGTCGGTCTTCTCCCACGAGAACGCGGTGTAGACCTTGCCGTTCTTGTCCTTGACCTCGTACGGGCTGCGGCCGAAGTGGCCGTAGCTGGCGGTCTGCTGGTACATCGGGTGGATGAGGTCCAGCATCTTGAGGATGCCGTACGGGCGCAGGTCGAAGTGCTTGCGCACCAGCTTCTCGATCTTGTCGTCGCTGATCTTGCCGGTGCCGAAGGTGGTCACCGAGATCGAGGTGGGCTCGGCCACGCCGATCGCGTAGCTCACCTGCACCTCGCAGCGGTCGGCGATGCCGGCGGCCACGAGGTTCTTCGCCACGTAGCGCGCGGCGTAGGCGGCCGAACGGTCCACCTTGGACGGATCCTTGCCGGAGAACGCGCCGCCGCCGTGGCGGGCCCAGCCGCCGTAGGTGTCGACGATGATCTTGCGGCCGGTCAGGCCGCAGTCGCCCACCGGGCCGCCGATCACGAACTTGCCGGTCGGGTTGATGTGGAACTTGGTGCCCTTGTGCAGCAGCTTGGCCGGCAGCACGGGCTTGAGGATGTGCTCGCGCACGGCCTCGATCAGGTCCTTCTGCTTGACGTCCGGATCGTGCTGGGTCGACAGCACCACGGCATCGATGGCGGTCGCCGTGCCGTTGTCGTAGCGCAGGGTGACCTGGCTCTTGGCGTCCGGGCGCAGCCACTTGAGCTTGCCCTTCTTGCGCACCTTGGCCTGCTGTTCGACGAGGCGATGCGAGTAGTAGATCGCCGCCGGCATGCCGTCCTTGGTTTCGTTGGTGGCGTAGCCGAACATCAGGCCCTGGTCGCCGGCGCCCTGTTCCTCGGGCTTCTTGCGGTCCACGCCCTGGTTGATGTCGGGCGACTGCTTGCCGATCAGGTTCAGCACGCCGCAGGTGGCGCCGTCGAAGCCGACGTCGCTGGAGTCGTAGCCGATGTCGAGGATCACCTTGCGGGTGATCGCCTCGAGGTCGATCCACGCGCTGGTGGTGATTTCGCCGGCGACGATCGCCACGCCGGTCTTGACCATGGTTTCGCAGGCCACGCGGGCGCGCGGATCCTGCTCGAGGATCGCGTCGAGCACGGCGTCGGAGATCTGGTCGGCGACCTTGTCCGGATGGCCCTCGGAGACGGACTCGGAGGTGAACAGGTGACTGGACATCGCGTTTATATCCTCGTGTACGGATAAAGAGATAAAAGGGTGCGGCATCATACCTTGCCGTTCGGCCTTTTGCAGCCCGCGGGGATTCTGGGGGCGGGCTGGTTAGTTCCCTGTTCAGACGTCTGGATGGCCGGCGGCCCGTGCAGGGGGCCGCCGGCCGCCGGGTCAGCCGGCTCCGGCCGTCGCCAGTTCCTCGCGCAGCTGGCGGGCGCAGGCCAGCATGGCGCGCAACGCCGCCTCCACCTCGGGCCAGCCGCGGGTCTTCAGCCCGCAATCGGGATTGATCCAGAGCTGGCCCGGCTGCAGCACCTGCAGCGCCTTGCGCAGCAGGTCCAGCATTTCCTGCTGCGTGGGCACGCGCGGCGAGTGGATGTCGTACACGCCGGGGCCGATGCCGTTGGGGTAGCGGAAGCGCACGAAGGCATCCAGCAGCTCCATCCGCGAACGGCTGGTCTCGATCGAGATCACGTCGGCGTCCATCGCGGCCACCGCCTCGATGATGTCGTTGAACTCGGAGTAGCACATGTGGGTGTGGATCTGGGTGGCGTCGCGCACGCCGCCGGCCGCGATGCGGAAGCATTCCACCGCCCAGGCGAGGTAGCCGGGCCAGTCGGCGCGGCGCAGCGGCAGGCCTTCGCGCAGCGCGGGCTCGTCGATCTGGATCACCTTGATGCCCGCGGCCTCCAGGTCGTGCACCTCGTCGCGCAGCGCCAGCGCGATCTGGCGGCACACGGTTTCGCGCGGCAGGTCGTCGCGCACGAACGACCACTGCAGCATGGTCACCGGGCCGGTGAGCATGCCCTTCATCGGCCGCCCGGTGAACGACTGCGCGAGGCGCGCCCAGCGCACCGTCATCGGCGCGGGCCGCGCCACGTCGCCCCAGATCACCGGCGGCTTCACGCAGCGCGAGCCGTAGCTCTGCACCCAGCCCAGCCTGGTGAACAGGTAGCCATCGAGCTGCTCGCCGAAATATTCCACCATGTCGTTGCGCTCGGGCTCGCCGTGCACCAGCACGTCCAGGCCGATCTCCTCCTGGAAGCGCACCACGCGCGCCACCTCGGCTTCCAGCAGGGCCTCGTAGGCGGCGTCGCCCAGCTTGCCGCCGCGGTGCGCGGCGCGCGCCTTGCGCAGTTCGTCGGTCTGCGGGAACGAGCCTATCGTGGTGGTGGGCAGGGGCGGCAGCGGCAGCGCCTCGGCCTGCGCTGCGCGGCGCGTGGCATACGCCGAGCGGCGCAGCGCCATCTGCGGGCCCAGTTCGTGCAGGCGGGCGCGCACGGCGGGATTGCGCACGCCGGGCTGTTGCGCCTGGCGGTCGAGCAGGGCCTGTTGCGCCTGCAGCGCGGCCTCGGCTTCCGTGTGGCCGGCCAGTGCGTCGGCGTAGACGCGCAGTTCCTCGATCTTCTGCCGCGCGAACGCCATGCCGGCGCGGCGCGCGGCGTCCAGTGCGGTCTCCGCCTCCAAATCGATGGGCACGTGCAACAGCGAACACGAGGGCGCCAGCCACACGCGATCCGCACCCAGGCGCTCGTGCGCGGTGCGCAGCAGCGGCAGCACGCGGTCGGGGCGGCTGCGCCACACGTTGCGGCCGTCGACCACGCCGGCGCTGAGCACGCGCCCGGGCGGCAACGCGTCCAGCACCGCGTCGAGCTGCTGCGGCGCGCGCACGAGGTCGACGTGCAGGCCGGCCACCGGCAACCCGGCGGCGAGCGCGAGGTTGTCGCCCAGCGCGCCGAAGTAGCTGGCGAGCAAGATCTTCGGTCCGCCCGCCGTGGCCAGCGCCGCGTAGGCGCGGCGGTAGGCGGCGTGGTCGTCCGCGTCCTGGTCCAGCACCAGGCAGGGTTCGTCCAGTTGCACCCAGTCCGCGCCGGCCGCGGCCAGCTGGCGCAGCAGTTCGGCATACGCGGGCAGCAGGGCGTCGAGCAGGGCCAGCCGGTCGCTGCCGTCCACGGTCTTGGACAGCAGCAGGAAGGACACCGGCCCCAGCAGCACCGGCCGCGCCCGGAGGCCCAGCGCCTGCGCTTCGCGGAACTCCGCCAGCGGCTTGTCGCCCACGAGGGCGAAGCGCTGGCCGGCGTGCAGCTCGGGCACCAGGTAGTGGTAGTTGGTGTCGAACCACTTGGTCATTTCGAGCGCGTGCAGGTCGTGCCCGCCGTGCTTGTGGCCGCGCGCCATCGCGAAATAGCCGTCCAGACGGCTTTCGGCGTACACCGGCCGGTAGCGCTCCGGGATCGCGTCGAACAGCACGGCGGTGTCGAGCACGTGGTCGTACAGGCTGAAGTCGTTGCAGGGCACGACGTCGGCGCCGGCCTCGCGCGCCAGCCGCCAGTGCCGCGCGCGCAGCGTGCGGGCGGTTTCGAGCAGGGCTTCGGCCGGCGCGTCGCCGTGCCAATGGGATTCCAGCGCGCGCTTCAGCTCGCGCTTGAGGCCGATGCGCGGAAAGCCGGGATAAGTGACGAGTGACATGGATGATTCCTCTTGCATGGATGGGCAAAGAGGAACGAAGGATCGCCAGCACGCATGGCTGGACCGGTGACCTTCGCCCCCGCGGGCGATCCGGCTCGCGCGGGGTGCGACACGCCCGCCGCGGTGCGCGCGGCGGGCGCGGCGCTCCCCGCGGAGAGCCAGGCCGATCGGCGCCCGTGCGCGCCGCATTTCGCGGCATGTCCGGACTCCGGCCGAGGCAGGTCTTCGGGCTCGTGGACGTGGCCGGCGAGGGCCGGCCGCCTACTGTCCGCCGCTTCCCGGGCAGCTGTGCCCAGTGCGTCTGGCGAAGGTCGTTTCCACATACCGCTGCGGGGCAGCGCCGGATTTGCACCGGCTTCCCTCTTCGTTTCATCTTTTCATTCGGATGAAAAGATGGAAACCTCGGCGGGGCGCAAGTTACGCCTCGGCAGGACGTCCGTCAACGTACGGTGGCGACCGGGGCGATCCGTAACCTGATTCGACGAGGTGAAGCCCTGCCTCCGTCGCTGCTCCGCGAGCTGTCATGTTCCTGTCGCGGCGTGGCAACGCGGCCGTCCCGTCAGCCGCGCAATCTTGCGCTGGGCCAGACAGAGGGTGGTCGCCATGCAAGCCATCGAGCAACGTCTGCAACAGCGTTATCCGCAGTGGTTCCGCGGTCGCCGCGGACATCTGGCCGTTCCCTTGCTGCACGGGTTGGCCCGCTGGTCGGGATTCGACGGCATCGACGTGTTCTGCGCAGAACACGCCCACCTGCGCGGCTTCGCCTTCGTCGAGGCGGCGCTGCAATGGCTGGAGCTGCATTACGACGCCGACCCGGCCGAGCTGGCGCGCATACCCGCGAAGGGGCCGCTGCTGATCGTCGCCAACCATCCCTGCGGCGCGCTCGACGCGCTGGCGCTGCTGGACGCGGTAGGCCGGGTGCGGCCCGACGCGCGCGTGGTCGCGAACGAGGTGCTGGCCCTGGTGGAACCGCTGGCGGAGCTGCTGCTGCCGGTGCGCGTGTTCGGCGGCAAGGCCGGTGCGACCAGCCTGCGCCGGGTGGAACGCGCGCTGCGCGACGGCGAGTGCGTGATCGTGTTCCCGGCCGGCGAGGTCTCGCGGCTGGGCCTGCGCGGCGTGCGCGACCCGCGCTGGAACCCGGGTTTCCTGCGCTTCGCGCGCCGCCTGTCCGTGCCGGTGCTGCCGGTGCGCATCGAGGCGCGCAACTCGGCCTTGTTCTACGGGATTTCGGCGCTGTGCCGGCCGGCCTCGACCGCACTGCTGGTGCGCGAGATGCTTTCCCAGCGGCGGCGTCCGGTGCGCCTGCATGTAGGCGAGCCGATGCAGGTCGCCGCGGACGAAAGCGAGCCCGATGCGCTGCGCCGCGTCCGTGGCGCGCTGTACGCCATCAACCGCGATGCGGCCACGGCCCCGGTCGGGCCCACACCGGTGGCGCCGCCGATCGACAACGCCATTCTGGCCGCCGCGGTGGAGGCCTGCGAACTGCTGGGCACCACCAGCGACGGCAAGCAGATCCGCATGGCGCGCGGCCTCGGCGGTTCGCCGCTGCTGCAGGAGATCGGCCGCCTGCGCGAGCTGACCTTCCGCCACGTCGGCGAGGGTACCGGCCGCAGCCGCGACCTCGACGCCTACGACGCGTATTACGACCACATCATGGTGTGGGACGCGCAGGCCGCGCGCATCGCGGGCGCCTACCGCGTGATGCGCGGCGCCGAGGCGCTGGCGCGCACCGGGCTGGCCGGCTTGTACACGTCCTCGCTGTTCCGCTACGCCGACGAGGCCGTGCCGCGGCTCGCGGCGGGACTGGAACTGGGGCGCAGTTTCGTGGTGCCGGACTACTGGGGCAGCCGCAGCCTGGACTACCTGTGGCAAGGCATCGGCGCCTACCTGCTGCGCTACCCGGGCGTGCGCTACCTGTATGGCGCGGTGTCGATCAGCGCCGCGCTGCCGCGCGCGGCCAGCGAGCAGATCGTGGCGTACTACCAGCGCTACCACGGCAGTGCGCAGGCGCTGGCCAGCGCCCGCCGCCCGTTCGTGTTCGAGCACGGCGAGCCGTCGTTCGAGGGGCTGGACAGCGCGGCCGCGCACGACGCGCTGAAGGTCGCGCTGGACCGGCTCGGCGCCTCCGTGCCGATGCTCTACAAGCAGTACACCGAGCTGTGCGAGCCCGGCGGCGCGCGCTTCTTCGCCTTCGGCGTGGACCCGGAGTTCAGCGGCTCCATCGACGGATTGATCGAGGTGGACATGGAGTTGCTGCGGCCACGCAAGCGCCAGCGTTACCTGGAGCGCCAGCAGCAGGGAGCCGCCGCATGAAGCGCGTGATGCCCGCCGGCAGCGAACGGCGCCTGCGCGCCGTGTTCATATCCGACGTGCACCTGGGCGCGAAGCATTGCCACGCGCGGGAACTGGCGGATTTCCTCGACGGCCTGCGCTGCGAGCGGCTGTACCTGGTGGGCGACATCGTCGATCTCTGGTGGATCGCGCGGCGGCGCACGCGCTGGGACGGCGCCTGCGCGCGCGTGGTCGAGGCGCTGCACGCCCTGCACCAGCGCGGCACCGCGCTGATCTACATTCCCGGCAACCACGACCGGCCGCTGCGCCGGCTGTGCGGCCTGCTGATGCCCGGCATGCGCGTGCACCGGCGCATGGTGCACGTCACCGCCGACGGCCGCCGCCTGCTGGTCACGCACGGCGACGACTACGACAACGTCACCCAGTTCGGCGGCCTGCAGGAGCGCCTGGGCGACTGGATCTACTACCGCATCCTGACCTGCAACCGCTGGCTCAACCTGGCCCGGCGCCGGCTGGGCCTGCGCTACTGGTCGCTGTCCGCGTTCGTGAAACGGCAGAGCGGCGCGGCCGAGCGCTACATCGAGCGCTTCGTGCAGGCGGGGCTGGACGACGCCGCGCGACGCCATCTCGACGGCATCGTCTGCGGCCACATCCACCGCGCCGCGCTGATCCAGCGCGACGGCGTGGTCTACGCCAACGACGGCGACTGGGTGGAAAGCCTCACCGTGCTGGCCGAGGATGCCGACGGCGCACTGCGCCTGCTGGGCCACCGCGGCGAAGTGCTGTCCGAGCTGCCGCCGCGCACGCGGCCGACAGTGGCCGTGCCGCAGGTGCTGGCGGCGGCCTGAGCGGTTCGCCCGCCGGTTCCGCGCGACAGGCCACGCCGAGGAAAGCGACGCATCCGGATGCCGGAACGTCCCGACGGGCCCAGGCCCGGGAGGACGGAACGCCGCACCCGTGATGGCGGTGGTTCAGGCAGGCGTCGACGCAGCCTTGGCAGCTTGCGGGGCTCGCGCCGGCGTCCCTCGTTCGCAGCCGAACTGCCCTAGACTGTTGCGGTTGCGACAGCTTGTTCCGGCACATGCACATCGGCCCTTACCGCATTGATCCTCCCCTGGTGCTCGCCCCGATGGCCGGGGTGACCGACAAGCCGTTCCGCCTGCTGTGCAAGCGACTGGGTGCAGGCTACGCCGTTTCCGAGATGACGATCAGCGACCCGCGCTTCTGGACGACGAAGAAGAGCCGCTGGCGCATGGACCATGCCGGCGAGCCGGAACCGGTGGGCGTGCAGATCGCCGGGGCCGACCCCGTGTTCCTGGCCGAGGCGGCGCGCCACAACGTGGCGCTGGGCGCCGAGGTGGTGGACTTGAACATGGGCTGCCCCGCCAAGAAGGTCTGCAATGCCTGGGCGGGGTCGGCGCTGCTGCAGGACGAGGCGCTGGTCGGCCGCATCCTGGACGCGGTGGTGGCGGCGGTAGCCGTGCCGGTCACCCTCAAGATCCGCATCGGCTGGAACCGGGAAAACCGGAACGGCGTGGCGATCGCGCGCATCGCCGAAGCGGCGGGCATCCGGGCACTGGCGGTGCACGGGCGCACGCGGGACATGCACTACACCGGCGAGGCCGAGTACGACACCATCGCCGCGATCAAGCAGGCGGTGAAGATCCCGGTGATGGCGAACGGCGACATCACCGGCCCGGAGAAGGCGAAACAGGTGCTGGACCTGACCGGCGCCGATGCGCTGATGATAGGCCGTGCCGCACAGGGACGGCCGTGGATCTTCCGCGAGATCGCGCATTACCTGGAAACCGGCGAACTGCTGCCGCCGCCGCCGCCCGCCGAGGTGGGCGAAATCCTGCTCGCCCATCTGGAGCAGCTCTACGTCCACTACGGCGAACCGGATGGCGTGCGCATCGCCCGCAAGCATCTCGGGTGGTATGCGAAGGACCGGCCCGAGAACGCGGGATTCCGGGCAGTCGTCAACCGGGCCGAGACCGCCGCCGACCAGATGCGGCTGGCCCGGGAATACTTCGAGGCGCTGCAGGCGGGCGTGCCGCCCGCGGTCGCCGAGGCGGCCTGAGCGCCGGCGACGACGCTGCCCGCGGCGCCGGCAGATGGGCGTCATCGCCCGGCCACGACCGGGCTTCGGTCCCTGCCTGCCACCCGGCCTGCAGGCGAACGGCTTCCGGCGCACGTCTGCGGCGGCCCGGAGCGGGCCACGGCTGAACATGGCCGCCGTCCGGAAAAGCTATCATCGCCCGATTGACACTCGACGTGGAAACGGGTTTCGGATGCGTCAGGGGGCGTGGTGGGGTTTGTTGCTGGCGCTGGCGGCGATGCCGGTCGCCGCGGCTTCGATGAACGCGTTCCGCGAACGCGCGGTCACCGATCCGCATGGCCTGATCGCGGATGTCCGCCAGCAACTGGACAGGGCCGGACCTGCGCTGGCGCCCGCGCGCGAGCGCGAATTGCTGTGGGGCATGGGCACGGCCGCGATCAACAGCAACGACGATGCCGCGCTGGCCGAGGCCACGCTGCGGCTGGACGGCCTCGTCACGGTGGCGCAGGACCCGGTGGCCGCCGCCGCGGCCGGTTTCCTGCGGGCGCGCCATGGCATCGCCAATGGCCTCGGCGACGGCCTGGGCGAGGCGCTGCGGGCCGCGAACAAGGTGCAGGGCGACGCCGACCCGGAGATCGACGCCTGGGCGCGCTTCCAGTTGTGCGACGCCTACGCGCTCGCCGAAAAGCCGGACAAGGCGCTGCCGCTGTGCCGCCAGGCAGTGGCGGCCTACAGCGCGCTGAACGACGATTTCGGCGTCGGCGACGCCGAGAACGACGTGGGCATCGCGCTGGCCACGCTGGACCAGGTGGACGAGGCGTCCGCGGCCTACCAGCGTGCGCGCCAGGGCTACGCCAAGGTCAAGGCGGAGCAACTGGTGGTGATGGTGGGCGACAACCTCGCGCAGATGTACCTGAAGCAGGGGCGCGCACGCGAGGCACTGGCCCTGTCCAGGGCCTCGTTGCGGCAGGAGCTGGCCGCGGGGCGCATCAGCGACGCGCTGTTCTCCCGCACCGACATCGCCCGGGCCGAAGCCGCGCTGGGCCATCATCGCCGCGCCTATGCGCTGATGCGGGAGACCGTGGAGCAGGCGCGCAAGGCCGGCATCAACGGCCAGCTCGCCGACATGCTGCGGGTGGAAAGCGGCATGGCCGAACAGGTCGGCGACCTGCGCCAGGCGCTGGCCGACGAACGCGAGGCGGGGCGTATCGTCGGTGCGACCGAGACGCCGGCGCTGCGCGCCGTGGAGATCGAACTGGAGCAGCGCTACGCCGCGCGCGAGAAGGAGTTGCGCATCGGCGAGCTGGAACACGCGAACGAACTGAAGGACCTGCAGCTGAAGTCGGCGCAGGCCGATGCGGCGCGCCGCCGCGAGGAGCAGCAGCGCGAGCGCGTGGCGAACACCACGATCGTGCTGCTGGCCACGGCCCTGCTGCTGGTCGTGGGCATGCTGGTGCTGCAGCTGCGCGCGCAGCGGCGGCTCGCCGGCGAGCTGCAGGCGCAGACCTTGCGCGATCCGCTTACCGGCATCGCGAACCGGCGCGGGTTCCAGCAGCGCGCCAGCGAGTTGCTGGGCGCGTCCCGCGACCCCCGCAGTCCGCCGCACGTGCTGCTGCTGATCGACATCGACCATTTCAAGAGCATCAACGACAGCATCGGGCATCTGCAGGGCGACCGCGTGCTGCGGCTGCTCACCGACCACCTGACCATGGCGGTGGACGACGGCTGCTTCGTGGCGCGCATCGGCGGCGAGGAATTCACCGTGATGTGCCCGCATGCCGGCCTCGCCGCCGGCATGCGCCTGGCCGAAACGCTGCGCAAGGGCGTGGCGGCGCTGGCGCTGCCGGAAGACCTGCCGCTGGACCGGCTCACCATCAGCATCGGCGTGGCGCAGTTCGACGGCGCGCGCTGCCACGACTTGTCGAGCTGGATGCGCGCCGCCGACATGGCGTTGTATTCGGCCAAGTCCGGCGGGCGCGACCGGGTGATGGCCAGCATGCTGGCGGGCTGACCCGCCGCCGCGGCGCGTGCGTTCAGTGGGTGGGCAGCGGCCGCGCCGCCGCGGCCACATCGTGCCGGTGCTTGAACAGCGGCACGAACAGCACCGCCATCGCCAGCGCGTAGGCCGCGAACGCCAGCCAGATGCCGCGCCAGTCCTTGCAGATCAGCACCGCATCGTCGCAGGCGTGGTTGGTGAAGAAGTGGTCGATCACGAAGCCGGCGAGCAGGCTGCCCAGCACCGCGCCCACGCCGTTCGTCATCAGCATGAACAGGCCTTGCGAACTGGCGCGGATCTTCGGGTCGGCCTGGCCTTCGACGAACAGCGAGCCGGAGATGTTGAAGAAGTCGAACGCCATGCCGTAGACGATGCACGACAGCACGATCATCCACAGCCCGCCCAGCGGTTCCGGGTCGCCGAACGCGAACAGCGCGAAGCGCAGCACCCAGGCCAGCATGCTCATCGTCATCACCGCCTTGATGCCGAAGCGCTTCAGGAAGAACGGGATGGTGAGGATGAACGCGGTTTCCGAGAACTGCGAGATCGAGATGATGATGGTGGAGTACTTCACCGTCAGCAGGTTCGCGTATTCGGGCACCTTCACGAAGTCGCTGAGGAAAGCGTCGCCGTAGGCGTTGGTGAGCTGCAGCGCCGCGCCCAGCAGCATCGCGAAGACGAAGAACACCGCCATGTTGCGGTTCCTGAACAGCACGAACGAGCTGAGGCCCAGGCGCTCGGTGAGGCTGCGGCTGTGCGCGGCGTCCAGCCGCGGCGGGCACTTCGGCAGGGTGAAGGCATACAGGCCCAGCAGCAGCGACGCGGCGGCGGCCACGTGGAACTGCGCCGGCGAGGCCTTGAAGCCGAGCAGGCTGGTGGTCCAGGTGGCGGCGATGAAACCGACCGTGCCCCACACGCGGATCGGCGGGTAGGTGATCACCACGTCCTGCCCCTGCTGCTTCAGCGCGTTGTACGCCACCGTGATCGAGAGCGAGATGGTGGGCATGTAGAAGCACATGTACAGCAGCACCACCCAGAACATCTGCTGCGGATCGCCCGCGTGCGGGATCGCGAGCAGCACCGCCGCGCCCGCGATCTGGAACGCGCCGTACAGGCGCTCCGCATTGACCCACTTGTCCGCCACGATGCCGGCGATCGAGGGCATGAACAGCGAGGCGATGCCCATGGTGGAGAAGATCGCGCCGAAGCTGGTGCCCGACCAGTGCAGGTTCTGGAACCACCACGTGCCGATGGTCAGCAGCCACGCGCCCCAGATGTAGTACTGGAAGAAATTCAGGATGACGAGGCGGAGCTTGAGGCTCATGGATTCCGGATTCCCCTGGCTTGGCCCGGGGAAAGCCCCGTGGCCGCATTGCTGGATCGGAGGAGGGTAGAGGAAGCGGCCGGAGCGCAGCAAGGCGCGGCACGGCGTCGCCGCGGGGCTACACTGCGGCTTCCCGTTCGTGTCCGGTGCGCATCGCATGAACCTGTTCCTCACCCTCGCCGTGGTGCAGCTGATCGCCTTGATGAGCCCGGGGCCGGACTTCTTCTACGTCTCGCAGACCGCCGTGAGCCATTCGCGCCGCGAGGCGCTGGCGGGCGTGGTCGGCATCGCGCTGGGCGTGGCGATCTGGGCGGCGCTGGCGCTGCTCGGCCTGCAACTGCTGCTGCACCGGCTGGCGTGGCTGGAACGGTTGATCGCCGCCTGCGGCGGCGCCTACCTGTGCTGGATGGGCTTGAAGATGCTGCGCGGCGCGCTGGCCGCGCCCGCGAACGGCGCGCCGCCGCATGCGGTGCGACTGGCGAACGGCCCCTGGCGCGCGCTGCGCAACGGATTGTTCACCAACCTCGCCAACCCCAAGGCGGTGGTGTACTTCGGCAGCATCTTCTCCGCCTTCGTCGGCGACGGGCTGGGCGCGGGCGCGCGCTGGGGCCTGTGGCTGATGGTGGTGGCCGAGACACTGCCGTGGTTCGCGCTGGTGGCCGGCGTGTTCGCGCTGCCGGCCATGCGCCGCGGCTACCTGCGCCTGCGCCGCTGGATCGACGGCTGCGCCGGCGCCGTGTTCGTGCTGTTCGGCCTGCACCTGATCTTCGCGCGGCGCACGGCTTGAGGCGGGCCCCGAAACCGCAGTCATCGCCGCTACCGCCGCCACCCCGTTGCTGTTGCCGTCATTCCAGCGAAAGCTGGAATCCAGTCAAACGACCCGTGCGGAGCACGCAAATCAGGTTTCGTGTGCTTCGCACGCATGCTTCACTGGATTCCAGCTTTCGCTGGAATGACGATGAGGGGATGGACGACGGATGCGGTGCGGGGGCGTTCCTAACGCAACGCCTCCGCCACCAGCCGCCGCAGCTCCGGCAGCAGCTCCGCCTCGAACCACGGATTGCGCGTGAGCCACAGCCGGTTGCGCGGGCTTGGGTGCGGCAGCGGCAGCACGCCGCGTGCGAGGTGTTCGCGCCAGGCCAGCACGGTATCGGTGAGCGTGCGCCCGCGCCGCTCGCCGAGCAGGCCCGCCTGCGCGTACTGGCCGATCGCCAGCGTCAGCTGCACCTGCTTCAGTTGCGGCAGCAGGCGCGGATGCCAGGTGGGCGCGCATTCCGGCCGCGGCGGCAGGTCGCCGCCCTTGCCGGTGCCGGGGAAGCAGAAGCCCATCGGCACGATGGCGATCTTCCGCGCGTCGTAGAACGTCGCGCGATCCACGCCCAGCCAGTCGCGCAGGCGATCGCCGCTGACATCGTTGAACGGGATGCCGGTCTCGTGCACCTTGCGTCCCGGCGCCTGGCTCACGATCAGCAGCCGCGACTGCAGCGAGGCCTGCAGCACCGGCCGCGGCCCCAGCGGCAGTTGCGCCGCGCAGATGCGGCAGGCGCGCACCTCGGCGAGCAGCTGGTCGAAGGCGGCGGGTTTCAAGGCAGCAGCTTGCCGGGATTGAGGATGCCGTCGGGGTCGAACGCGGCCTTGATGCCGCGCATCAGCTCCAGCGTGCCGCCCTCCAGCGCCAGCGGCATGAACTCGCGCTTGACCACGCCGATGCCGTGCTCGCCCGAGATCGTGCCATCCAGCGCGAGCACCAGCGCGAACAGCTCGGGCAACGCCGCGCAGGCGCGCTCGATCTCGTCCACGTCGCGCGGCAGCAGGTTCACGTGCAGGTTGCCGTTGCCGGCATGGCCGAAGCTCACGATGGGCACGGCGTGTTTTTCCGCCAACGCGTGCACGCCATCCACCAGCGCGGGCAGGCGGCTCACCGGCACCACCACGTCCTCGTTGATCTTGTGCTGGGTGGCGGCGCGCTGGGCGAAGGAAAGCGCCTTGCGCGCCGCCCACAGGGCGCGGGTCTGCGCCTCGTCGCGGGCGACTTCCAGTTGCACCAGTCCGTTCACGCGGGCGGCGGATTCCACGGCCGCGACGGCGCCGTCCAGCGCATCGGGCGCGCCGTCCAGCTCGATCATCAGCAGCGCCTCGGCCACGGGCACGCCGGCTTCGGGCTGGTGTTCGCGCGCCAGCTTCAGCGCCAGCGCATCCATGAATTCCAGCGCGCACGGCGTGGCGGGCTGCGCCATGATGCGCGCCACCGCCTTCGCGGCGCTGGCGGCATCGCGGTAGGTCGCGCGCAGCGTGCGCAGGCCGGCAGGTTTCGGCGTGAGCTTGAGCGTGGCCTCGGTGATCACGGCCAGCGTGCCTTCCGAACCGACCAGCAGGCGCGTGAGGTCGTAGCCGATCGCGCTCTTGGTGGTCCGCGTGCCGCAGCGGAAACTCTCGCCGTTGCCGGCCACCGCGCGCAGGCCCAGCACGTTGTCGCGGGTGGAACCGTACTTCACCGCGTGTGGCCCGGAGGCGTTGCAGGCCAGGTTGCCGCCCACCGTGCACCACGGCGCCGAGCCCGGATCGGGCGCCCAGAAGAAACCGTGCGGCGCCAGCACCTGCTGCAGCGCCTCGTTCGTCACGCCCGGCTCCACCACCGCGAGGCGGTCGTCCGGGTCGATGCGCAGGATGCGGTTCATGCGCTGGAAGTTCGCCACCACGCCACCCGCCAGCGGCACCGAGGCGCCGGTGGAGCTGGTGCCGCCGCCGCGCGCGGTGAGCGGCACGCGATGCCCGCGGCACGCACGGACCAGCATTTCCACTTGCGCATGCGCGGTGGGAAACACCACCGCATCGGGCAGCGCGTGCAGTCGCGAGTTGTCGTGGGCATGGGCGCGGCGGTTGGCTTCCGCGAGGGAGAGCGCATCGCCGGGGAAAATCTCGCGCAGCGTGTCGAGCAGGGCGGCGGGCAGGGACATCGGCGTAGCGTAGCGGATTGCCGCCTCAGCCGGCTTCGAACGCTCCGCGCAACCACTCCATGCGCGCGTCGGCGGCGGGGCCGTCGTAGCTGACCACGTCGAAGCGGCAGGCGCGGTGCGCGTGCTGCGGATGGGCCGCGAGCCACAGCTGGGCGGTGCGGATCAGCTTGTCCTGCTTGCCGCGGGTGACCGAGGCCAGCGCGTCGCCGTGGCCGGCGCGCACGCGGTAGCGCACCTCGACGAACACCACCGTGTCGCGGTCCAGCATGACCAGGTCGAGTTCGCCGTGGCGGGTGGTGTAGTTGCCCGCCAGCAGTTTCAGGCCGGCGCGTTCCAGCTCGGCGCGGGCGCGCTGTTCGAACGCGGCACCGGCCGCGCGCATCAATGGGTGGACGCGGCGGCGGCCGGTACGCTGCCGCCGTCGGCGGGCGCGGCGACGGCGCCGCTCTGCGCGGGCAGGTCGTCCACCTGCAGGCTGCCGCCCAGCGGGCGGGCGAGGCCATTCTGGAATTTCGCCCAGATCAGCACGCGGCTGATGCGGCCGAACTGGTCCGCGGTGAGCTGGCCGGAGGCGCCGGGCAGGTAGCTGCCGGGATGGCTGCGCAGCCAGTCCAGATAAGGCACCAGGTTCCAGGCGTCCATGCCGAACGCGAACAGCCGCGCGCTGCCGTCGCGGGCGGCGGGCAGCAGGTTGGCGACGTCGTCATGGCGCGGCAGGCCGGGCTGGGCGTCGAACAGCCACGGCGCGTCGCAGAACTCCACGCCGTTGAGGTCGCCGTCGGCGGTGGGATTGTCGGAGCCGGCGTAGACGTGCGAGGTGGCGAACACCGGCAGCGCGACCCGGGCGATCTGCAGCTGCGGCAGCAGCAGGCGCGCCTGGTTGGGACGCATGCTGATGAAGATGCCGGCGTTGCCCGCGGGGGCGCCGGCGCCGGCGTCGGCAGGGTTGCCGGCGGCGGCATCGGGCGCGGGCGTGGTGGCGGGCGGCAGTTGCAGGCTGGCGATCAGGCCGGTGTAGGTCGCGCCGGTGGCGGGCAGCGTGGCCATGCCGCTGACCTCGCCGCCGCGGGCGATCAGCTCGGCCTTGAACGCGTTGGCCGCGCGCTGGGCGAAGTCGTCGCCGGAGATCACCACGTAGGCCTGGTGCAGCCCGCGTTCGATCATGTGGTCGGCGGCCTGGGCGCCTTCGGTTTCCGGCAGCAGGCCGAATTCGCTGGCGTCCGTGGCAGGCAACTGCCGGTTGTCGGGGTGGTTCAGCGCCAGCACCGGCACCGGCAGCGCGGGCTGGGCGAACAACGCCGCCACCTCGCCGCGGGTGAGCGGCCCGACCACCAGTTGCGCGCCGTCGCTGGCGGCCTGCTGGTAGGCCTTGACCGCGCCATCGTTGCTGCCGTGCGTGTCGTAGATGCGCACCGAGGCACGCGGCGCACGGGTGCGCGCATCTTCCGCATAGGCAGCAAAGAAGCCTTCGCGGATCGCGTTGCTGGCGGCCGCGTACACGCCGTTCTCGGGCAGCAGCAGCGCCACGTGGGCGGGCATCTTGTAGCCCTCGCGCACCTCGGCGCCTGCGCCCGGCACCAGCGTGCCCACCGGTTGCTGCAGCGACGGCGGCGCCTGCGCCACGGTGACGCCGAGCTGGGTGAGCGCCTCGTTCGTCCACGACAGCATGCGGTCGCCCGGCTTCATCGCGGCGGCGCGCTGCTTGAGCGAGGCCACGTCGAGCCTGGTGAGCTGGGCGAGGATCTGCTTGCGGTTCTCCGCGCGGTCCATGCCTTGCAGGCGGTCGTCCATCTGCACGCGCGTGCGGGCGGCACCCCAATGGTCGCCGGTGGCGGCCTGGGCTTGCGCGCGCAACTCGAACAGCCGGAACTGCAGCTTGTCCGGCACCGCGACGGTGGGCTGGGTGGTCAGCTGCAGCGCCGTGGCGGCGTCGTTGTGGCGCAGCGCGAGTTCGGCGCGCAGCAGGTCGAAACGCACGGCGTCGTCGCCCTGCAGGTTCGCGCGCTTGATCTGCGCCAGGATGGGCGCGGCCGTTTCGATCTTGCCTTCCTCGCGCCACGCTTCGGCCGCCAGCAGGCGGTAGCGGTCGGCATGGCCGTCGTACTGCGATGCCAGCGCGAGATAGGCTTGCGCGGCCTGGTCGAACCGGCCTTGCGTGGCCAGCGCTGCGGCGCTGTCCGCTGCGGCGATTTCGGCAGGCGTGGGCTTCGTGTTGCCGGGAACGCAACTGCCCAGTATCAGCGTGGCGGCCAGCAACAGGGTGGGGCCGAGGGCCGGCAGGGACGGCCGCATGACGGGGGGCAGGCGCATCGGGAGTCTCTTGTCGTTATTCGCGGCGTATGTGCGCGATGATAGCTGATCGTTTCCGTGACTTGAGGGTGCGCCGGACGCCATCGGCGCCCGCCGCCACCGCAGGAGCTTGCGCATGTCGTCCGTTCAACCAGGCTGCCTGTGGGTGGTCGCCACGCCGATCGGCCACCGTGACGATTTCTCCGCGCGCGCGATCGCGACGCTGCGCGAGGCGACGGTGATCGCCGCCGAAGACACCCGCCACAGCCGCCCGCTGCTGCTTCATCACAATATCGTCACGCCGTTGCTGGCGCTGCACGAGCACAACGAGCGCGAAGTGGTGGACGCCGTCGTGCAGCGCCTGCTGGGCGGCGAATCCGTGGCGCTGATTTCCGATGCGGGCACGCCGCTGATTTCCGATCCGGGCTTCCGGCTGGTGCGCGCGGCGCGCGCGGCAGGCATACGCTGCGCACCGGTGCCGGGCGCCTGCGCGGCGATCGCCGCGTTGTCGGTGGCCGGCCTGCCCAGCGACCGCTTCGTGTTCGAGGGTTTCCTGCCGCCGAAATCCGCGGCGCGGCGCGCGCGCCTGCAGGAGCTGGCGGGCGATCCGCGCACGCTGATCTTCTACGAGTCCTCGCATCGCGTGGCCGAAAGCCTGGACGACATGCGTGCGGTGTTCGGCGACGAACGCGAAGCCGTGCTGGCGCGCGAACTCACCAAGCTGTTCGAGACGGTGATCGACGAACCGCTGGCGCAGCTCGCCGCACGCGTGGCGGCCGATCCCGACCAGCAGCGCGGCGAATGCGTGATCCTCGTCGCCGGCCGCGGCGAGGAGGCCGACGCGAAACTCGCCGAGGGCCGGCGCGTGTTCGCGATACTGCGCGACGAGCTGCCGCCGGCCAAGGCGGCCAAGCTGGCCGCGGCGATCAGCGGCGCCCCGCGCAAGGCCTTGTACGAATCCTGAAGGCTGGCGACGGCGCGCTTTGCCGAATCCCGACTCCCCAATCCCGCATCCCGGCCATTACAATGGTCGCCGGAGTCGGCCGGACAGTCGCGTCGCGCGCAAGCGCGTCGAGGAAAGTCCGGGCTCCACAGGGCAGAGTGCCAGGTAACGCCTGGGCGGCGCGAGCCGACGGCCAGTGCAACAGAAAGCAAACCGCCGATGGCCCGCAAGGGCACAGGCAAGGGTGAAACGGTGCGGTAAGAGCGCACCGCGCGCGGGGCCAACGCCGCGTGGCACGGTAAACCCCACTCGGAGCAAGACCAAATAGGGGAACGATAACGCGGCCCGCGTTGTTCCCGGGTAGGTTGCTGGAGCCAGGCGGCGACGCCTGGCCGAGAGGAATGACTGTCGCGCCGCAAGGCGTACAGAACCCGGCTTACAGGCCGACTCCACCTTTCCCGTCCGACCCCGGCGCAGGCATGCGCCGGGGCTTGGCGCGTGTCCGGGGCGGGCGTGAACGGCGATTCATGCTGGATCGCCTGCACCGGGGCACGGGCCGGCCTTTGCTCTTTGGCAGGTCAAATCGATTGCAGAAAAATTTCCGTGCATTCAAGCACCTTGGGAGTGTTCCTCAGAAAGTGCTGGAAACGCGGTCATAACTTCGCCTTTCTCCTTGATTCACAAGCAAAAATGCCTTGACAGTCTCAGGACCTGCGACTATCGTGGCTTTCAGTGTGAAATCGTGGATATTCGTGGAGTCTGTTGCGTGTTCCAGGGCGAGACCGCCATCACCGTCGACGACAAGGGCCGCCTGGCCATACCGACCGCGTACCGCGAGTTGGTGGCGGGCGCCTGCGCGAACCGGCTGGTGGTCACCTACAACCCGTTCGAGCCGGGCTGCCTGTGGCTGTTCCCGCATGCCGAGTGGGAAAAGGTGCGCGACCAGGTCAACGCGCTGTCCAAGGTGGTCAAGGCGCACCGCGACATGCAGATGAAGATCGTGGGCGCCGCCGCGGTGGTGGAGCCGGATGGCGCTGCGCGCATCCTGCTGCCGGCCAGCCAGCGCGCGACCACGGGTATCGAGAAGAAGGCGGTTCTGCTGGGCATGGGCAACAAGTTCGAGCTGTGGAGCGAACAGGCCCACCTCGCCAAGATCCGCCAGACCATCGGCGAAGGCGAAATCACCAACGACATGGCCGCGCTGCAGCTCTAGAGCGCGGCGCGCGGTTTTGCGGGCGGGATACGGGACGGGAGGTGCGGCATGGCCGAATTGCGGCACATCCCGGTAATGCTGGACGAAGCGGTGGAGGGCCTTGCCGTGCAGGCAGGCGGGCGTTATCTGGATGGCACCTTCGGGCGCGGCGGTCATGCCCGCGCGGTGCTGTCGCGCCTCGATGCCGACGGACGGCTGCTGCTGATGGACCGCGACCCGGTCGCGGTCGCCGCCGCGAAGGAGGCGTTCGCCGCCGAACCGCGCGTCGTCATCCGCCACGCCAACTTCGCCAGCCTCGCCGAATGGGACGAGACCGCCGCCGGCCTCGACGGCGTGCTGCTGGATCTTGGCGTGTCCTCGCCGCAGCTCGACGAGGCCGCGCGCGGCTTCAGCTTCATGGCCGATGCGCCGCTCGACATGCGCATGGACACCACCCAGGGCGAGAGCGCGGCGGACTTCCTCGCCCATGCCTCCGAGCGCGAGATCGCCGACGTGCTGTGGCAGTTCGGCGAGGAGCGTTTCAGCCGCAAGATCGCCCGCGCCATCGTGGAGCGCCGCGCGGAAAACCCGTTCACCCGCACCGGCGAACTGGTCGCGCTGATCGAGCGCGTGGTGGGCCGGCGCGAACCCGGCAAGCATCCGGCCACGCGCAGCTTCCAGGCGCTGCGCATCCGCGTGAACGGCGAGCTGGACGCGGTGCGCCGCGGGCTGGATGCCGCGCTGGCGCGGCTGAAGCCCGGCGGCCGGCTCGCGGTGATCAGCTTCCACTCGCTGGAAGACCGCATCGTCAAGCAGTTCATCCGCGACCATTCCGGACGCGTGCAGGGCAGCCGGCGCGGTCCGCCGCAGGCCGCGGCGCCGGCCGAGCTGGCCGCGGTGGGCAAGGCGCAGTTTCCGTCCGAGGCCGAGCTCGCGGCGAATCCGCGCGCCCGTTCGGCCGTGCTGCGGGTGGCCGAGAAGTTGCCCGGGCCGCAGGCGGGGCACGCATGAAGGCGATCCAGGCCATCCTCATGCTCGCGCTGCTGGGCGCCGTGCTGGCCAGCGCGATCAGCGTGGTGTGGGCGCGCCACGAGAGCCGCGTGCTGTTCGTCAGGCTGACCGGGCTGCAGAACCAGCGCGACGACATGAACATCGAATACGGCAAGCTCGAACTGGAGCAGGCCACGTTCGCCGAGCCGCGCCGCGTCGACGAAGAGGCGCGCAGGCAACTGGGCATGGTCGATCCCAGCCCGCAAGACATCCGGTTGCTGCGCCGATGAGGTGGCGCGACCGCACACGCCCGCAACTGCAGCGTGCCACGCCATCGCCCAGCCGTCGCCGCGGCGCCGGTCCGAGCGCGCGCCAGCGCATGGTGGTGGTGGTGGGCATCCTCGGCCTGGTCTCGCTGGGCCTGGTGGCGCGCGCGTTCGACCTGCAGGTGGTGCGCAAGCAGTTCTACCAGAAGCAGGGCGACGCGCGCTTCCTGCGCGAGGTGCCGATCCCGGTGTCGCGCGGCACCATCTTCGACCGCAACGGCGAGCCGCTGGCGGTCTCCACGCCGGTCACCTCGATCTGGGCGAATCCGGCGGAGCTGCTGGCCAACGACGACCGCCTGCCCGAGCTGGCGAAGGCGCTGGGCGGCAACGCCACCGACATCAAGCGCTACCTGGAGCAGCGCGCGAGCCGCGAGTTCGTCTACCTGCGCCGGCAGATGGCGCCGGAGGCGGCGCAGGCCGTGCTCGACCTGGACATCCCCGGCATCAACGGCCAGCGCGAATTCAAGCGCTTCTACCCGTCGGGCGAGGTGACCGCGCACATCCTCGGCTTCACCAACATCGACGACCACGGCCAGGAAGGCCTGGAACTCGCCTACGACGACTGGCTGGCCGGCAAGCCGGGCGCCAAGCGCGTGATCCGCGACGGCAAGGGCCACGTGGTGGAGGACCTGGAGCAGGTGCGTGCGCCCAAGCCCGGGCAGAACCTCACGCTCAGCATCGACCGCGGCCTGCAGTTCCTCGCCTACAACGAACTGAAGAACACGCTGGAGAAATTCAACGCCCCGTCCGGCTCGATGGTGGTGCTGGACGTGCGCACCGGCGAGATCCTGGCGATGGCCAGCCTGCCCACCTACAACCCGAACGCGGTGAGCGGCAGCAAGCCGGCGCAGCGGCGCAACCGCGCGCTCACCGACGTGGTGGAGCCGGGCTCCACGATGAAGGCGTTCACGCTGGCGGCGGCGCTGTCCAGCGGCAAGTACACGCCGACCGGCCCGATCATCGATACCGGCAACGGCCACTGGTACTTCTACGGCCACGACATCCGCGACGACGACCCGAACGGCCTGCTCACCCCGACCGGCGTGCTCACCCGCTCCAGCAACGTGGGCGCGGCGAAGATCGCGATGACGCTGGATACCTCGCTGATGTACGACACCTACCGCGCGTTCGGCTTCGGCAACAGCACGGGCAGCGGCTTCCCCGGCGAGGCCTCGGGCTACCTGAAGATCGGCCGCGGCTGGCGGCCGCTGGAAAAGGCGATCATGGCCTACGGCTACGGCCTGAACGTCACGCCGCTGCAGCTCGCGAACGCCTACGCCACCATCGCCGACGGCGGCGTGATGCACACGCCCACCTTCATCAAGGGCGACGACAGCCCGGGCAAGCAGATCATCTCGCCGCAGGTGGCGCACGAACTGGTCAGCATGCTGGAGACCATCACCGGCCCCAACAGCACCGGCGCCCGGGCGCGCATCGCGAACTACAGCGTGGCGGGCAAGACCGGCACGTCGCACCAGGCGATCGCCGGCGGCTATTCCAAGAACACCTACAACTCGCTGTTCGCCGGCATCGTGCCGGCCAGCGATCCGCGCCTTGTCGGCGTGGTGGTGATCAACGGCACCACCAAGGGCGGCTACTTCGGCGGCACCGTGTCGGCGCCGGCGTTCGCCACGGTGATGAGCGGCGCGGTGCGCCTGCTCGACATCCCGCCGGACAACATCGGCCGCTGGTACGTGGGCGGCCCGCTGCAGGGCAACGGCGGCCTGGTCGGCAGCGACCAGGTACAGAAGCCGGCGCCGAACGACGTGCCGGCGAACGAGGCGCCGGTGGACGAGGCTCCCGCGGAAGGAGCGCTGCCATGAGCACCGGCCACCTCGACCAGTTGCTGCTGGGCATCGCCGACGCGCCGCTGGCGGCCGCGCCGGGCGCGGCGCGCATCGTGGTCTCCGGTCTGGCGCTGGATTCGCGCAAGGTGCGCCGCGGCGACGCCTTCCTCGCACTGCGCGGCGCGCACAGCCACGGCATCCAGTTCGCCGCCGTCGCCGCGCAGCGCGGCGCGGAAGTGGTGCTGGCCGAGGCGCCGGCGGTGGAGTGCCCACCGCTGGACGTGCCGGTGCTCTGGATCGACGGATTGCAGGACAAGGTGGGCGAGATCGCCGCGCGCTTCCACGGGCGTCCGTCCGAGGCGGTGCGCGTGGTCGGCGTCACCGGCACCAACGGCAAGACCTCCACCGTGCAGTTGCTGGCGCAGGCGCTGACCTTCCTGGGCCATCGCGCCGCCAGCATCGGCACGCTGGGCGCGGGCCTGCACGGCCGCCTGCGCGAAGGCGATCGCACCACGCCAGACGCGGTCAGCGTGCATGGCCTGCTGGCGGAGTTCCGCGACGCCGGCGCCACCCACGTGGCGATGGAGGTGTCCTCGCACGCGCTGGAGCAGGGGCGCGTGGGCGCGGTGGATTTCGAGGTTGCCGCGTTCACCAACCTCACCCGCGACCATCTCGACTACCACGGCAGCATGGAAGCCTACGGCGCGGCGAAGGCGAAGCTGTTCGCATGGCCGGGGCTGCGCAACGCGGTGATCAACATCGACGACGCATTCGGCGCGCAGCTGCTGCAGGCGCTGCCGCCCGGCGTGCGCGCGTTGCGCGTGAGCGCGCGCGGCGATGCCGCGGCGGACGTGGCGGCCGGCGCCGTGGTCAGCACGGCCGAGGGCCTGGCCTTCGTGCTGCGCACGCCCTGGGGCACGCACACGCTGAAGAGCCACCTGCTGGGCCTGTTCAACGTGGCCAACCTGCTCACCGTGGCGGCCTGCCTCGGCGCGCTGGACGAACCGTTCGAGCGCATCGTGGCGGCGCTGGAAAACCTGCAGCCGGTCAATGGCCGCATGAGCCGGCTGGGCGGCCGCCACGGCCTGCCGCTGGCGGTGGTGGACTACGCGCACACGCCCGACGCGCTGGAACAGGTGCTGAGCGCGGTGCGCGCGCACTGCCGCGGGCGGCTGATCTGCGTGTTCGGCTGCGGCGGCGAGCGCGACGCGGGCAAGCGCCCGGAGATGGGCGCGATCGCGGCGCGGCTGGCGGACGTCTGCATCGTCACCGACGACAACCCGCGCGGCGAGAACGGCGACGCCATCGTGGCGCAGATCGTGGCCGGCATGGGCGCGGCGCGCGAATGTATCGTGCAGCGCGACCGCGCCGCCGCGATCGGGCAGGCGCTGGCGATGGCCGAGCCGGCCGACGTGGTGGTGATCGCCGGCAAGGGCCACGAAACCTACCAGGAAGGCGCGGGCGGCAAGCGTCCGTTCGACGACATGCTGGTCGCGCGTGCGGCCCTGGAGCGGCGCGCATGATGCAGCTGAGCGCGATCGCCATGTGGACCCGCGGCCACCTGCTGGGCGAGGACGCCGCCGTGGGCGGCGTCGCCATCGATACCCGCGGGCTGAAGGCCGGCGACCTGTTCGCCGCGTTCAAGGGCGAGCGCGTGGACGGCCACGATTACCTGGCCCAGGCCGCCGCCGCCGGCGCCGCCGGCGCGCTGGTCGCGCGCAAGGTGGACAGCCCGCTGCCGCAGGTGCTGGTGGACGACGTGGAAGCGGCGCTGGGCGACCTCGCCAGCGCGGTGCGCGCACAGCGCCAGGCGCGGGTGATCGGCATCACCGGTTCCAACGGCAAGACCACGGTGAAGATGCTGACGGCGGCGATCCTGTCGCTGCACGGGCGCACCCACGTCAACACCGGCAGCTACAACAACGAGATCGGCCTGCCGCTGACCCTGCTCGCGATGCCCGAGGACACCGAATACGCGGTGCTGGAGATGGGCGCCGGCAAGCCGGGCGACATCGCCTACCTCGCCGCCATCGCGCGGCCCGATATCGGCCTCGTCAACATCATCGCGCCCGCGCATCTTGAGCGCATGGGCAGCGTGGAAGGCGTGGCCGAGACCAAGGGCGCGCTGTACCAGGCACTGCCGGCGGACGGCGTGGCGATCATCAATGCGGACGACGCGTTCGCCGGCTTCTTCGCCGGGCTGGCCGGCACACGCCGCGTGCTGCGCTTCGGCCTGGAGCACAAGGCCGACGTGGGCGCGGACATCGTGGAGCAGCGCACCGACGGCTCGCTGTTCGTGCTGAGCACGCCGACCGGCGACGCCGAAGTGGAGCTGGCGCTGCCCGGACGCCACAACATCGCGAACGCACTGGCCGCCGCCGCCGTGGCGCTGGCGCTGGACGTGCCGCTGGACACCATCGCGGCGGGGCTGGCGCAGGCGCGTCCGGTCGCGGGGCGTCTGCGCCACGTGGCGCTGCCCGGCGGCGCCACGCTGATCGACGACAGCTACAACGCGAACCCCGGCTCGCTGGCCGCGGCGATCGACACGCTGGCGCTGGCCGCAGGCGAGCGCTGGCTGGTGTTGGGCGACATGGCCGAACTCGGCGCCGACGCCCGCGCGCTGCACGCCGGCGTGGGCGTGCGGGCGCGCGAGCACGGCATCCAGCGCCTGTTCGCGGTCGGCCCGCTGGGCGCCGCGGCGGTGGAGGCGTTCGGCGCCGGCGGCGCGCATTTCGCCGACAAGGCGGCGTTGATCGGTGAGCTGAAGGCCGATCTGCATGCAGGCGTGACCTGCCTGGTCAAGGGCTCGCACTCATCGGGCATGGATGAGGTGGTGCGCGCGCTGGAAGGGGCCACGAGCAAGGAGGGCGCGCACCATGCTGCTTGATCTCGCCGACTGGATGGCGCGGCACTTCACCACGCTGCACCTGTTCCAGTACATCACCTTCCGCACCATCATGGCCGCGCTCACCGCGCTGGCGGTGTCGCTGCTGCTGGGCCCGGCGCTGATCCGCAAGCTGGCGGCGCTGAAGGCCGGCCAGGTGGTGCGCAGCGACGGTCCGCAGACGCACCTGTCCAAGGCCGGCACGCCGACCATGGGCGGCGTGATGATCCTGCTCGCGGTGACCGTGGCCACGCTGCTGTGGGCCGACCTGCACAGCCGCTACGTGTGGGTGGTGCTGGCGGTGATGCTGGCGTTCGGCGTGATCGGCTTCTACGACGACTACCGCAAGCTGGTGCTGAAGGACAGCCGCGGCCTCGCCTCGCGCTGGAAGTATTTCTGGCAGTCGCTGTTCGGCCTGTGCGCTGCGCTGTTCCTGTACTACACCGCGCCGCACGCGGTCGGCAACGCGCCGGTGGCGGAAACCGCGCTGTACCTGCCGCTGTTCAAGCACGTGGCGATTCCGCTCGGCGTGTTCTTCGTGGTGGTGACCTATTTCATCATCGTGGGCTTCTCCAACGCGGTGAACCTCACCGACGGCCTCGACGGCCTCGCGATCATGCCCACCGTGCTGGTGTCCGGCGCGCTGGGCGTGTTCGCCTACCTCGCCGGCAACAAGGTGTTCTCCGAATACCTGGGCATCCCGTCGATCCCCGGCGCGGGCGAGCTGTCGATCTACTGCGGCGCGCTGGCCGGCGCGGGGCTGGGCTTCCTGTGGTTCAACACCTATCCGGCCCAGGTGTTCATGGGCGACGTGGGCGCGTTGGCGATCGGCGCCGCGCTGGGCTGCATCGCGGTGATCGTGCGCCAGGAGATCGTGCTGCTGGTGATGGGCGGCGTGTTCGTGCTGGAAACCGCCTCGGTGATGATCCAGGTGGCCAGCTTCAAGCTCACCGGCAAGCGCGTGTTCCGCATGGCGCCGATCCACCACCACTTCGAGCTCAAGGGCTGGCCCGAGCCGCGGGTGATCGTGCGCTTCTGGATCATCAGCGTCGTGCTGGTGCTGATCGGCCTCGCCACGTTGAAGGTGCGCTGACATGTTCGGTCTCTTCGGCACATCGCAGGCGGTGAAGCGGCAGGGGCCGCGCGGCAGCTACGACCTGTGGCTGCTGGTCGCGCTGGTCGGCCTGGCCAGCGTCGGCGTGGTGATGGTGACGTCCAGCTCGATGGCCGTGGCCGACAGCACCCAGAGCGGGGCGTTCTATTTCCTGAAGAGGGATCTGTTCTTCCTTGCGCTCGGCTTGCTGGCGGCCGGCGTGGCGATGCGCACCGAGCTGAAGTTCGTCGAGAAGCGCGCATTCCCGCTGCTGGGGCTGGCGGTGGTGCTGCTGCTGGCGGTGTTCGTGCCGCACCTGGGCATGCGCATCAACGGCGCGCACCGCTGGTTGAACCTGGTGGTGACCAGCTTCCAGCCGGTGGAGGCGGTGAAGCTGATCCTGGTGATCTATCTCGCCAGCTACCTGGTGCGCCACCGCGACAGCATCGAGACGGAATTCCTCGGCCTGATCAAGCCGATCGCGGTGGCCGGCGTGATCGTGCTGCTGCTGCTGGGGCAGCCCGACTTCGGCTCCGCCACGCTGGTGATCTCGGTGACCATCGCGATGGTCTGGCTGGGCGGCGCGCGCCCGATCTACCTGTTCGTGATGGGCCTGCCGCTGATGCCGCTGCTGGTGATCGCGGCGACCGGCGAAAGCTATCGCGTGAAGCGCCTCACCTCCTTCATGAACCCGTGGGAGCACCCGTTCACCGACGGCTTCCAGCTCACCCAGTCGCTGATGGCGATCGGGCGCGGCGAGTGGACCGGCGTGGGCCTGGGCTCCAGCGTGCTGAAGCTGTCCTACCTGCCCGAGGCGCATACCGACTTCATCTTCGCGGTGATCGGCGAGGAACTGGGCCTGGTCGGCGTGCTGCTGGTGATGGGCCTGTTCGCGCTGGCGGTGGGCCGCGGCTTGTATCTCGGCCTCAAGGGCGTCGAGGTGGGGCAGCGTTTCGCCGGCTACATCGCGTTCGGCATCTCGCTGATGCTGGCGATGCAGGCGATCGTCTCGGTGGGCGTGAACCTCGGCGCGTTGCCCACCAAGGGCCTGACCCTGCCGCTGATCAGCTACGGCGGCTCGTCGATGGTGCTGACCTGCGCGATGGCCGGCGTGCTGCTGCGCGCCACCTTCGAGATCAACCGCGCGCTGGACGCGCGGCAGATGGCCAAGCGCATGCCAGAAGCGGTGGCGGCTCCCGACGTGAACGACGCGGCGCGTCCGCGCGAGGCGGCGGTGGCATGAATACCGGGATACGGGAGTCGGGATTCGGGATACGCCAAGGCGCGTCACGCGACTGGGTGGCGATGTCCGATGTCCGCGGCCGCGAGAGCGTCGGGGCGGGTGCGGTGCGGCCGGTCGAATCCCGACTTTCGACTGCCGACTCCCGGCCTGTACTCATCATGGCGGGTGGCACGGGCGGCCACATCTTCCCCGGCCTCGCGGTGGCGGAGACGCTGCGTGCGCAGGGCGTGCCGGTGGCGTGGCTGGGCGCGGTCGGCGGCATGGAGACCAGGGTGGTGCCGGCGCACGGCATCGAGCTGCACGAGATCCGCGTGGGTGGCCTGCGCGGCAAGGGCTGGAAGACGCGTCTCGGCGCGCCGCTGATGCTGGTGCGCGCGCTGCTGTCCGCGATCGCCGTGCTGCGCCGGCTGAAGCCGCGCAGCGTGCTGTCGATGGGTGGCTATGTGGCTGGCCCCGGCGGCCTGGCCGCGCGCCTGCTGCATCGACCGCTGCTGGTGCACGAACAGAATCGCGTGGCCGGCTTCACCAACCGCAAGCTCGCCGCGCATGCGCAGCGTGTGCTGGCCGGTTTCGCCGATGCGCTGCCGAACGCGGAGTGGGTGGGCAATCCGGTGCGCGGCGCGATCGCCGCGCTGGCGCCGCCGGCGCAGCGCTTCGCGGGCCGCGCCGGTCGCGCGCGCCTGCTGGTGCTGGGCGGCAGCCTGGGCGCACGCGCGCTGAATCTCGCTCTGCCGCAGGCGCTGGCGCTGCTGCCGCCGGAGCGGCGTCCCGAGGTGCTGCACCAGTGCGGCAACCGTGGCCTCGACGAAGCGCGCGAAGCGTACGCGAAGGCCGGCGTCGAGGCCCAGGTGGTGCCCTTCATCGAGGACATGGCCGGCACCTACGCCTGGGCCGATCTCGCGGTCTGCCGCGCCGGCGCGCTGACCCTGGCCGAACTCACCGCGGCCGGGCTGGGCGCGGTGCTGGTGCCGTTCCCGCACGCGGTGGACGACCACCAGACCCGCAATGGCGAAGCGCTGGTTTCCGCCGGCGCCGCCGAACTGATCCAGGAACGCGATTTGAACGTGGAACAACTTGCGCAGCGCCTGGACGCGCTGCTGGCCGGCCGCGCACGCCTGCTCGCCATGGCGGAAGCCGCGCGCACGCTGGCCAAGCCCGATGCAGCCGCCGTGATCGCCCGCGCCTGCGTGGAGGTGGCCGCATGACGCCGCGCCGCCTGCTGGCACACGAAGACCTGATGACCACGTTCCGCCGCGTGCATTTCATCGGCATCGGCGGCGTGGGCATGAGCGGCATCGCCGAAGTGCTGCACAACCTCGGTTATGCGGTGTCGGGCTCCGACAAGTCGAACTCGCCCACCGCGCAGCGCCTGGCCCGGCTGGGCCTGGTGGTGCAGGTGGGGCACGACGCCGCGAACGTGGGCGACGCCGACGTGGTGGTGACCTCCAGCGCGATCCGGGCGGACAACCCGGAGCTGGTGGCGGCGCGCGAGGCGCGCATCCCGGTGATCCCGCGCGCGGAGATGCTGGGCGAGCTGATGCGCTTCCGCCGCGGCGTCGCGATCGCCGGCACGCACGGCAAGACCACGACGACCAGCCTGGTCGCCAGCGTGCTGGCCGAGGCGAACTACGATCCCACCTTCGTGATCGGCGGCCAGCTCACCGCGGCCGGCGCCAATGCGCGGCTGGGCACCGGCCAGTACCTGGTGGCGGAGGCGGACGAATCGGACGGTTCCTTCCTGTTGCTGTCGCCGGTGATCGCCGTGGTCACCAACATCGACGCCGACCATCTCGAGAACTACCACGGCGACTTCGCCGAGGTGAAGAAGGCGTTCGCCGATTTCCTGCACCGCCTGCCGTTCTACGGCCTCGCCGTGCTGTGCGTGGACGACGCGGAAGTGGCGCAGCTGGCGAAGACCACCACCCGCCGCGTGATGACCTACGGCATCGCCACCGCGGATGCCGACGTGCGCGCGTCCAACGTCGTGCAGTGCGGGTTCGAGATGCATTTCGACCTGCACCTGCCGGGCCGCCCCGAGGCCTTGCCGGTGACGCTGAACCTGCCGGGCCGGCACAACGTGCTCAACGCGCTCGCCGCCGCCAGCATCGGCTGGCAGCTCGGCGTGGGCGCGGAGGCGATTGCGCACGCGCTGGCGAACTTCCAGGGCGTGGGCCGGCGCTTCCATCGTCGCGGCGAGTTGGCGCTGGATCACGGCAACGTGCTGCTGGTCGACGACTACGGCCACCATCCCAGCGAACTCGCTGCGGTGTTCGCCGCGGCGCGCGGCGGCTGGCCGGAGCGGCGCCTGGTGGTGGGCTTCCAGCCGCACCGCTACAGCCGCACGCGCGATCTGCTGGACGACTTCGCGAACGTGCTGGCCGAGGCCGACGTGCTGGTGCTCACCGATGTATACCCCGCGGGCGAGGCGCCGATCGCGGGCGCCGACGGCCGTGCGCTGGCCCGCGCGGTGCGCGCGCGCGGCAAGGTCGATCCGGTGCTGATCGAGCATCCGCGCGAATTCAAGGACACCCTGCCGACGCTGCTGCGCGACGGCGATCTGCTGTTGCTGCTCGGTGCCGGCGACATCGGCGCGGCGGCGGTGGAAATCGCGCAGGCCGGCCATCTGAGGACAAGCAAGTGAGCAACACGGGCAAGACGAACAGGATCAGCGACGCCGTGCAGTTCGGCCGCGTCGCCGTGGTGATGGGCGGCAGCTCCGCCGAACGCGAGGTGTCGCTGGACTCCGGCCGCAACGTGCTGGCGGCGCTGAAGGCGCGCGGCGTCGACGCGCACGCGATCGACGGCATCCCGGCGCTGCTCGACGCGCTGCGCGCCGGCCACTTTGCGCGCGTGTTCAACATCCTGCACGGCCAGCACGGCGGCGGCGAGGATGGCGTGCTGCAGGGCGCGCTGGAATCGCTCAACGTGCCGTACACCGGCTCGGGCGTACTCGGCTCGGCGCTGGCGATGGACAAGACGCGCTCCAAGCGCGTGTGGCAGTCGCTGGGGCTGCCCACGCCGAAGTTCGTGGCGCTGTCGCGCGGCGCCGATGCCGCCGCGGTGCATGCGGCCGCGCGCACGGTCGGTTTCCCGCTGATCGTGAAACCCGCCTCCGAGGGCTCCAGCGTGGGCGTCACCCGCGTGTTCGAGGAGGCGCAGCTGGACAGCGCCGTCGAACTGGCGGCGAAGTATCCCGGCGACCTGTTGATGGAAACCCTGATCGAGGGCGACGAGCTGACCATCGGCATCCTCGGTCGCGAGGTGCTGCCTTCCATCCATATCGTGCCGAAGGCTGCGTTCTACGACTACAACGCGAAATACGTCGCCGAGGACACGCTTTATCTGTGCCCCGGCCTGGAAGGTGCGGCCGAAGCGGAGTTGCGTGCGCTGTCGCTGACCGCGTTCGACGCGCTGGGTTGCGCCGGCTGGGGCCGCGTGGACGTGATGCGCGACCGCCAGGGCCGCAACTGGCTGCTGGAAGTGAACACCGCCCCGGGCATGACCTCGCACTCGCTGGTGCCGAAGGCGGCCGCCCAGGCCGGCATCGATTACCAGGAACTGTGCTGGCGCGTGCTCGAGACCAGCTTCAGGGAGGGCGCATGAGGGGAAGCATGCGCCTGGTCGCCTGGAGCCTGGCCATCGTGCTGGTGGCGCTGCCGGTCGTGGGCGTGCTGCACGGCTGGTTCGCCGCCGGCCGCTGGCCGGTGACCCAGCTCATGGTGCAGGGCGAATTCCGCCACGTGGGCATGGAGGAGATCCGTGCCGCCGTGTTGCCGCGGCTGGGCAAGGGCTTCTTCGCGCTGGATCTCGACAGCGTGCAGCAGGCCGTGGCGGCGCTGCCGTGGGTGGAATCGGTGGAGGCGCGCAAGCGCTGGCCGGACGCCTTGCAGCTGCGCGTGATCGAGCGCCAGCCCTTCGCGCGCTGGAACGACAAGCAGCTGATCAGCCGCCAGGGCAAGGTGTTCGAGGCGCCGATCGGCACGGCCGATGCCGCCGCGCTGCCCGACCTCGAAGGCCCGGACGATCGCCTCGCCGAGGTGGTGAGTTTCTATTCCGACGTGAACAAGGCCTTCGCCGGCACCCATCTGGTGATCAACGGCGTGGCGCTCACCGCGCGCGGCAACTGGAGCGTCACCACGGCGACCGGCGCACGCATCGTGATCGGCGACCGCGACCTGGCCGGCGCGCGGCTGCGCCGTTTCCTCGATGTCTATCCGCAACTGATGGCCGGCCACGACGCGGGTTTCGTCTACGCCGACCTGCGCTACACCAATGGGTTCGCCGTGCGCTGGCCGCAGCAGACGGCCCCCGCCAAGGCAGGAGCCACGCGCCGCTCATGAGGACGCTATGCATATGAAGACGCGCAACGACAAGCAACTCGTGGTCGGCCTCGACATCGGCACCTCGAAGGTGACGGCGATCGTGGGCGAGTACGAGCCGGGCGAGCCGATCACCGTGATCGGCATCGGCACCCACGTGTCGCGCGGCATGCGCAAGGGCATGGTGGTGGACATCGAATCCACGGTGCATTCCATCCAGCGCGCGGTGGAGGAAGCCGAGCTGATGGCCGGCTGCGACATCCGCTCGGTCTGCGCCTCGATCTCCGGCAGCCACCTGGAAACCCGCAACTCGCACGGCAACGCGGCGATCCGCGACCGCGAGGTCACCCCCGGCGACCTGGAGCAGGTGCTGGAGGCGGCCAGCGCGGTGGCGATCCCGGCCGACCACAAGGTGCTCTACAAGGAGCCGCAGGAATACCGCATCGACGGCCAGGACGGCATCCGCGCGCCGGTCGGCATGAGCGGCGTGCGGCTGGAGGCGAACGTGCACCTGGTCACCGGCGCTGCGGCGGCGGTGCAGAACATCACCAAGTCGATCCAGCGCTGCGGGCTGTCGGTGGACGAGCTGGTGCCCTCGGCGCTGGCCAGCGCCAAGGCGGTGCTCACCGACGACGAGCGCGAACTGGGCGTGTGCCTGGTCGACATCGGCGCCGGCACCACCGACATCGCGATCTACACCCAGGGCTCGATCCGCTACACCGCCTCGCTGCCGATCGGCGGCGACCAGGTCACCGGCGACATCGCCTACGGCGTGCACACGCCGACCGCGCACGCCGAGGAGATCAAGATCAAGTACGCCTGCGCGCAGACCGGCCTCGCGCACGCCGAGGAAACCATCCAGGTGCCCAGCGTGGGCGACCGCCCGCCGCGACGGCTGGCGCGGCAGGCGCTGGCGCAGAGCGTGCAGGCGCGCTACGAGGAAATCTTCGAGATGGTGCAGGACCGGCTGCGCAGCTCCGGCTACGAAAGCCTGGTCGCGGCCGGCGTGGTGCTCACCGGCGGCGCCTCGAAGATGGAAGGCGCGCTGGAGCTGGCCGAGGAGATCTTCCACAAGATGGTGCGCCTGGGCGTGCCGCAGGACATCAGCGGCCTCGGCGAAGTGATCAGCAGCCCGCTGCACTCCACCGGCGTGGGCCTGCTGCTGCACGGCTCCCGGCACAACGCGCCGGTACGCGGCGGCAATCCGGCGCTCGGCAATGTCGGCGGCGTGATCGGCAAGTGGCGCAACTGGCTCACGAAGAACTTCTAGCGGGCGCCGGCAGGCGCCCGGCTGGAAGCGGGGTTTCGGCGGCGCAGGAGGCGCAGCCACGGGCGGCGGGATGTCCGCCCACCACCACGGAGCGACAGGAGTCGCCACCCGCGGTTACAACGACAACAACTCTGGAGGACGGGAAATGTTCGAACTGATCGAGAAACTCGCACCAAACGCAGTCATCAAGGTCATCGGCGTGGGCGGCGGCGGCGGCAATGCCGTGGCGCACATGATCAATGCCAACATCGAAGGCGTGGAGTTCATCGTCGCCAACACCGACGCGCAGGCGATGAGCAACTGCAATTCGCGCACCCACCTGCAACTGGGCGCGAACGTCACCAAGGGCCTGGGCGCAGGCGCCAACCCCGAGGTCGGCCGCCAGGCCGCGCTGGAGGACCGCGAGCGCATCGAGGCGATGCTGGAAGGCGCCGACATGGTGTTCATCACCGCCGGCATGGGCGGCGGCACCGGCACCGGCGCCGCGCCGGTGGTGGCGCAGCTGGCCAAGGAAAAGGGCATCCTGACCGTGGCCGTGGTCACCAAGCCGTTCCCGTTCGAGGGCCGCCGCCGCATGCAGGTCGCCCAGAAGGGCATCGAGGACCTCAGCCAGCACGTCGACTCGCTGATCACCGTGCCGAACGAGAAGCTGCTCAGCGTGCTGGGCCGCGAGGTCACCCTGATCAACGCGTTCAAGGCCGCCAACAACGTGCTGCAGGGCGCGGTGCAGGGCATCGCCGACCTGATCACGGCCCCGGGCCTGATCAACGTCGACTTCGCCGACGTGCGCACCGTGATGAGCGAGATGGGCCTGGCCATGATGGGCACCGGCACCGCCAGCGGCGACGACCGCGCCCAGGCCGCGGCCGAGGAGGCGATCAAGAACCCGCTGCTGGAAGACGTCAACCTCAACGGCGCCTGCGGCATCCTGGTCAACGTCACCGCCGGCCCCAACCTCACCATGCGCGAGTTCGACGAGATCGGCCGCATCATCCACGACTTCGCCAGCGAAGACGCCACCGTGGTGATCGGCACCTCGCTGGACGCCGAGCTGAAGGACGATGTGCGCGTCACCGTGGTCGCCACCGGCCTGAACCGGGCCCCGGCCTCGCGCAGCGTGCGCATGGTGGAGAACAAGCAGGTGGAGATGCGCCAGCGTCCGCGTCCCGTGGTGCTGCGCACCGGCACCGGCAACGAAGTGGTCGACTACGCGCAGCCGGAAGTGGCGATCAGCGCCAATCCGCGCAGCGAGGCGCCGGCCAAGAGCCAGGAAAACGGCCTGGAATACCTGGACATCCCGGCCTTCCTGCGTCGCCAGGCCGACTGAGACGTTGCCCAGGCAGCTGGAGCCTGAACAGAAACCGGTGCTTGTTAAGAGGAATTGAACAAAAGCCTGTCGAACTGGTCATTGCAACAGCATGAAGGGTGGGTGCAGGTCTCGTGTGGCCGCGGTATGCGCCGCGGCTGTCATCGAACGGCCGTTTGGCGCGTTCGGGCGTGACTGCTACCAGACGATGCGTCAGGGACGTCGCATGATCCGCCGCAGCGGGCGCCAGCCCGGTATGGCCGATCCGTTACCCCGGTGCCGGAATCCCGTCCCGGCCCGGGGTATCGTGTCGCCCCGCACGCGCGGCGTGCGAAAGAACATGCGGATGACGCCGGCCTTCCGGGATGAAGGAGGCATGAAGATTGACCAGACTGTACGGTACGGTTTGCTATTGCAGCTGGTTAAAACTGTGTTAGCATCCGTCCCCTGACTGGCTGCTCCTTGGCAGGTACCAACAACAATGATCAAGCAGCGCACACTCAAAAACATCATTCGGGCCACAGGTGTAGGCCTGCATACCGGCGACAAGGTGTACATGACCCTGCGTCCGGCCGCGCCGAATACCGGCATCGTATTCCGTCGTACCGATCTCAATCCGCCGGTGGACATCCGCGCCCGCCAGGACAATGTCGGCGATACCCGTCTTTCCACCACGCTGGTGAACGGCGACGTGCGCGTCGCCACGGTCGAGCACCTGTTGTCGGCGATGGCCGGCCTCGGCATCGACAACGCCTACGTGGACCTGTCGGCCCCGGAGGTTCCCATCATGGATGGGAGTGCCGGTCCGTTCGTGTTCCTGCTGCAGTCCGCCGGCATCGAGGAACAGAACGCGGCCAAGCGCTTCATCCGGATCAAGAAGCCGGTGAAGGTGCAGGAAGGCGACAAGTGGGCCAGCTTCGAGCCGTTCGAAGGCTTCAAGGTCGGCTTCTCGATCGAGTTCAACCACCCCATCATCAGCAAGCGCACCTCGCGGGCGGAGATCGACTTCTCCACCACCTCGTTCGTGAAGGAAGTGAGCCGCGCGCGCACCTTCGGCTTCATGCGCGACATCGAGATGCTGCGCGAACACAACCTCGCGCTGGGCGGCTCGATGGACAACGCCGTGGTGCTGGACGACTACCGCGTGCTGAACGAGGACGGCCTCCGTTACGAGGACGAGTTCGTCAAGCACAAGATCCTCGACGCGATCGGCGACCTCTACCTGCTGGGCCACAGCCTGATCGGCGCGTACCACGCGCACAAGTCCGGCCACGAGCTCAACAACAAGCTGCTGCGCACCCTGATGGCCGATGCCTCGGCCTGGGAAGAAGTCAGCTACCAGGACGACCCGGCCACCTCGCCGATCTCCTACGCCCACCCCGCCCAGGCGATCTGATCGCCGGGGTTCGCCCGCCCGCGGGCAGGAACAGGGACAGCAAGGGCCGCCGCATCCGTCGATGCGGCGGCCTTTTCATGTGTGTCGCGCGTGTGGACCGCCTGTGTGCGGTCGCAGTGGCCGTTCAGCGCGAAGCTTCGTCGGGCTTGGCCAGCGAGGCCAGCCGGCCGAACAGTTCCTGCCATTCCGGGTCCGTCGCCGCCGCGGCCGCGGCGCGCAGGTGAGCGGCGGCCGCGGGCGACAGCGTGCGCGTGCGCTCGGGCTCCATCTCGATCCGCGGCAGCGGGCTAACCTTGACCCCGAGGCTCTCGGCGCGGATGTCCAGGGCGCGGGCGGTCGCGAGAACCTGCGCCTGCAGCAGGCGCAAGCGCGTGGCCCACGCCGGCGTGCTGGCGAGGAACAGCAGCCGCCCGCCGCGCAGGTTCGCGAAACGCACCTGGTCGCGCAGCGGCAGCGGCAGGGTCTGGCGCAAGGCGCGGTCCAGCGCATCCAGCGCGGCCGCGCGGTTGGCCAGGGTGGCGAAGGACCCGCAGGCGGCCAGTGCGTGCGGGCCGCGGGGGCGCGAGGCGGCGGGGGACATGCCCGGCTCCGGAACGGGGCGACGCGCCGATGATACCCGCCGGGGCTCGCCCGCGCCGCCCTTGAATCCGCGCGCCGCCGCCGCCATGCCGGTAGCAGCCGGGACTTGCGCCACGCGTGCCGTCCAGGCCCCTGTAGTAACATGCCCGTTTGGTTCGTGCGCATGCACGGCCTTCAGTCCCCGCCATCCGGAAGATCGATGCTCAATCGTGCCCTCACCAGCATTTTCGGCAGCCGCAACGAGCGCGTGCTGCGCCAGTTGTCGCGCGCCGTGGCGCGCATCAACGCGCTGGAACCCGAGTTCGAGAAACTGAGCGACGACGCCCTGCGCGGCAAGACGGAAGAATTCAAGCAGCGCGTCGCCGGCGGCGAATCGCTGGACAAGCTGCTGCCCGAGGCGTTCGCGGTGGTGCGCGAGGGCGCCAAGCGCGTGCTCGGCATGCGCCACTACGACGTGCAGATGATCGGCGGCATGGTGCTGCACCAGGGCAAGATCGCCGAGATGCGCACCGGCGAGGGCAAGACCCTGGTCGCCACGCTGCCGGTGTACCTCAACGCGCTGGAAGGCAAGGGCGTGCACGTGGTCACCGTGAACGACTACCTGGCCCGCCGCGACGCGGCGCAGATGGGCAAGCTGTATGGCTTCCTCGGCCTGACCACCGACGTGGTGTGGCCGGGCATGGAGCACTCCGACAAGCACAAGGCCTACGCCGCCGACATCACCTACGGCACCAACAACGAATTCGGCTTCGACTACCTGCGCGACAACATGGCGCTCAGCAAGGAGCAGCGCTACCAGCGCGGCCTGCACTACGCGATCGTCGACGAGGTGGACTCGATCCTGATCGACGAGGCGCGCACGCCGCTGATCATCTCCGGTCCGGCCGAGGATTCGCCGCAGCTGTACCTTGCGGTGAACAAGGTCGTGCCGCGCATGATCCGCCAGCAGGAGGAGGACGGCGCCGGCGACTTCTGGGTCGACGAGAAGCAGAAGCAGGTGCACCTCTCCGAGGACGGCATGCAGCACGCCGACGAGCTGCTGCGCGAGGCCGGCGTGATCACCGAGGACAGCGGCCTCTACGACTCCAAGAACCTCGCCGTGGTGCACCACCTCAACGCGGCGCTGCGCGCGAACGCGATCTACCAGCGCGACGTGGACTACATCGTGCGCGACGGCGAAGTCATCATCGTCGACGAATTCACCGGCCGCACGCTGCCGGGCCGCCGCTGGTCCGACGGCCTGCACCAGGCGGTGGAGGCGAAGGAAGGCGTGCCGATCCAGCGCGAGAACCAGACGCTGGCCACGGTGACGTTCCAGAACCTGTTCCGCATGTACAAGAAGCTGTCCGGCATGACCGGCACGGCCGACACCGAAGCGTTCGAGTTCCAGAGCATCTACGGCCTGGAAGTGGTGGTGATCCCCACCCACAAGCCGATGATCCGCAAGGACAACGCCGACCTGGTCTTCCTCGGCCAGCAGGCCAAGTACAACTCGGTGATCGAGGACATCAAGGACTGCCACAAGCGCGGCCAGCCGGTGCTGGTGGGTACCACCTCGATCGAGGTGTCCGAGCTGCTGTCGGACCAGCTGCGCAAGGCCAGGGTGGAGCACGAGGTGCTCAACGCGAAGCAGCACGAGCGCGAGGCGAACATCGTGGCCCAGGCCGGCCGCCCCGGCCAGGTCACCATCGCCACCAACATGGCCGGCCGCGGCACCGACATCGTGCTCGGCGGCAGCCTGGATACCGAGCTGGCGGCGCTGCCGCCCGAGGCCACCGAGGTGGAGCGCGCGCGCATCAAGGCCGAGTGGAAGAAGCGCCACGAGCAGGTGCTGGCCGCCGGCGGCCTGCACATCATCGGCACCGAACGCCATGAATCGCGCCGCATCGACAACCAGCTGCGCGGCCGCTCCGGTCGCCAGGGCGATCCGGGTTCCTCGCGCTTCTACCTGTCGCTGGAAGACAACCTGCTGCGCATCTTCGGCGGCGAGGGCCTGATCCGCTGGATGAAGCGCTTCGGCATGAAGGAAAACGACGCGCTCGAAGACAAGATGATCAGCCGCCAGATCGAGAAGGCGCAGCGCAAGGTCGAGCAGCACAACTTCGACATCCGCAAGCACCTGCTCGAATTCGACAACGTCGCCAACGACCAGCGCAAGGTGATCTACCGCCAGCGCGACGAGCTGCTGGAAGGCGAGGACGTGTCCGCCACCGTGGCCGACGTGCGCCATGACGTGGTGGAGGCCATCGTGCGCGAGCACGTGCCGCCGGACAGCATCGACGAGCAGTGGGACGTCCCGGGGCTGGACCGCGAGCTGGAAGGCAAGTTCGGCCTGTCGCTGGACCTGCCGCACTGGCTGGAGCAGCAGTCCGAGATGGACGCCGCGATGCTGCTGGGCCACGTGCGCGACGAGGTGGACAACCTGTTCCGGGGCAAGGAGGCGCAGATCGGCGCCGACACCATGCGCCAGCTCGAAAAGCACATCATGCTCACCGTGGTGGACAACGCCTGGAAGGAACACCTGGCGAACATGGACTACCTGCGCCAGGGCATCTACCTGGTGGGCTACGCGCAGCAGGATCCCAAGCAGGCGTTCAAGCGCGAGTCGTTCCGGCTGTTCTCCGACATGCTCGACCGCATCAAGGCCGAGGTGGTGCAGATGCTGGCGCGCATCCGCATCCGCAGCGAGGAGGAAGTCGCCGCGATGGAAGCCGAGCAGCAGCGCCTTGCCGAGCGCCTGCAGCGGCAGATGCTGGCCAGCGGCGGCGGCGCGCCCACCGGCGGCCTCGAAGCCGACCCGGCCGCCGTGGCGGCCGGCGCCACCGGCGCCATGCAATTGCAGCAGCCGGACATGCCGCGCGTGGGCCGCAACGATCCCTGCCCCTGTGGTTCGGGCAAGAAGTACAAGCATTGCCACGGGCAATTGGCCTGAGGGCGCCTGAGACCGTTGGCGGGCGCGTTGATCCGGGCCGCCAGATCAAAAGCCTGTTCTTTGAGTCCGGGAAAGCGCTTCCTGCGCTTTCCCGGACTCGCCCCGACTGACTTGCCAGTCAGCCGTGGCTCCGCCACGCAGCTGCCGCTGCGTGGCGTGCGATCCCTCCGTGGATCGCGGGTGGGGGCGACTGAAGGACCGTCGCAGACGGTCCTTCAGTCGCCCCCACCTGGCGGCCGCTTGCGGTGCGGCTCGGCGTTCACGGTGATGTAGCGGGGCTCCTCGCTGTCCAGCTGCAGCGCGGTGAGCTGGCCGCCCCAGACGCAGCCGGTGTCGATCGCGTACACGCCGAGGCCGGCGAAGCGGCCCAGCGCCGACCAGTGGCCGCAGACGATGCGGGTCTCGCGCCGGCGCACGCCGGGCACTTCGAACCAGGGATACAGCCCCGGCCGTTGCGTGCCGGGCTCGCCCTTGCCGTCGAAGTCGATGCGGCCGTTGACGTCGCAGTAGCGCATGCGGGTGAGCAGGTTGATCGTGGCGCGATGGCGGTCCAGCCCCTGCAGGCGGCTCGACCAGCCGGCCGGCCGGTTGCCGAACAGGTTGCGCAGGATGCGCGCGTGGCGCGGGCTGGAGAGCTCGCGTTCCACCTCCTGCGCGGCCTTCTGCGCCTGACGCAGCGTCCACGAGGGCGCGAGGCCCGCATGGATCATCGTCCAGCCGAGCTGCTCGTCGTGGTGCAGCAGCTTCTGCGAGCGCAGCCATTCGAACAGCACGGGCGCGTCGTCGGCGTACAGCACCTCGCGCAGTTCCGGGTTCACCTTGGCCTGGGCGTCGGGCTTGCGCAGCGAGATCGCCAGCAGGCTGAGGTCGTGGTTGCCGAGGGTGACGACGCTCTGCTCGCGCAGGTCGTGGATCAGCCGCAGCGTGGCCAGCGACTCGCCGCCGCGGTTCACCAGGTCGCCGCAGAACCACAACCGGTCCGCCGTCGGGTCGAAGCGCAGCTTGTCGAGCAGGCGCTGCAGCTCCGGGTAGCAACCCTGCACGTCGCCGATCGCGTAGGTGGCCATCAGCGCGCCGCCATCAATGCAGGGTGCGCGGTATGGACAGGGTGAACGACGGGATCGGTGCGTCGAAGCGGGTGCCGTCGTCGGCCAGCATCTGGTAACTGCCGCCCATGGTGCCCACCGGCGTCTCCAGCACCGCGCCGGAGGTGTATTCGAAATCGTCGCCCGGGCGCATCCACGGCTGCTCGCCGACCACGCCGTCGCCGCGCACTTCCTCCACCTTGCCGTTCGCGTCCGTGATCAGCCAGTGCCGGGTCAGCAGTTGCGCCGGCACGCTGCCCGCGTTGCGCAGGGTGATGGTGTAGGCGAACACGTAGTGGTTGTCGCCGGGGCGGGACTGGTCGGGGACGAAGCGTGTGCTTACCTGCACGTCGATCGTGTACGGACTGTTCTTGCTCATGCCCCGATTGTAAGGCCTGCCGCCGGCGAGCGGTCGCCTGCGTGTCGCGGCAGGAGGGCGGATTCAGCGTGCGGCGAGCTGCCTGGCCAGCCGCACGAAGTCCTCCGGCGCCAGCATTTCGGCACGCGCCCTGGGGTCGATGTCGGCAGCGCGGATCGCGTCGGCATCCAGCAGTTGCCGCAGCGCGTTGCCCAGCGTCTTGCGGCGCTGGCCGAAGGCGGCCTTCACCACCGCGTGAAGCAATTCGGGGTCGGCGTCGTGGCGTTCGTGCGGCTCCAGCGGCACCAGCCGCACCACCGCGGAATCCACCTTGGGCGGCGGCCGGAACGCCTCCGGCGGCACCTCGAACAGCGGCACCACGTGGCAGGCCAGCTGCAGCATCACCGACAGCCGGCCGTAGACCTTGCTGCCGGGTCCGGCGGCCATGCGGTCCACCACTTCCTTCTGCAGCATGAAGTGCATGTCCTGGATGGCCGACGCATGCTCCACGCAATGGAACAGGATGGGGCTGGAGATGTAATAGGGCAGGTTGCCCGCGATGCGCAGGCGTTCCACGCCGTGGCGATGCGCCAGCGCGGCGAAATCCACCTTGAGCACGTCGGCGTGGATCACCGCGAGTTCGCCCACGCTGGCGGCGCGACCCTTCAGCGCGGGGATCAGGTCGGTGTCCAGCTCGATCGCGGTGAGCGAGCCGGCGGCGGCCAGCAGGGGCAGGGTGAGCGCGCCTTCGCCGGGGCCGATCTCCACCAGGAAGTCGCCGGCGCGCGGCGCGATCGCGCGCACGATGTCGTCGATGTAGCGGCGGTCGTGCAGGAAGTGCTGGCCGAAGCTTTTCTTGGGGCGGGCAGGGGCGTGGTTCATGGGGTTCATCGCGAGGTTGGCCCCTCAGCTCGTTCCTCTCCCCGGAGGGGAGAGGATGAGCGAGTGTCGCGGCGCGCCACGAGTTCCAATGCCATGTTCGCAGCCGCGATCAGGCTGGCGGGATCGGCGCGGCCGCTGCCGGCGAGATCCAGCGCGGTGCCGTGGTCGACCGAGGTGCGGATGAAGGGCAGGCCCAACGTGAGATTCACGGTGCGGTCGAAGGCTTCGCTCTTGAGCACCGGCAGCGCCTGGTCGTGGTACATCGCCAGCACCGCGTCGTAGCGTGCGCGCTGCGCGGGCACGAACGCGGTGTCGGCGGGCAGCGGGCCGATCAGCTGCATGCCTTCGGCGCGCAGTTCGTCCAGCAACGGAATGATGGTGTCCAGTTCCTCGTGGCCCAGGTGGCCGGCCTCGCCCGCATGCGGGTTGAGGCCGAGCACGGCGATGCGCGGCGCAGCGAGGCCGAACTTCGCGCGCAGCTCCGCATGCACGATGCGCAGCGTGCGCCGCAGCGACTCGCCGGTGATCGCGGCAGGCACGGCGGCCAGCGGCAGGTGGGTGGTGGCGAGCGCCACGCGCAGCTCGGGGCTGGCCAGCATCATCACCACGTCGGCGCGGGCGCGCTCGGCGAAGTACTCGGTGTGGCCGCTGAAGCGGATGCCGGCCTCGTTGATCGAGGCCTTCTGCAGCGGTGCGGTGACCACCGCGGCGTAGCGACCGGCCATGCAGCCGTCGGCGGCCTCGTCCAGGGTGGCGAGCACGTGCCGCGCGTTGCGCGGGTCGGGCCGGCCGGGTGTTTCCGCGACGCCCAGCGGCACGTGGCGCACGCGCAGGCTGCCGGGTTCGCGCCGTTCGCGCGGTGCGCTGTCGTCGTCCTCGAGGGAGATGGGCAACTTGCAGCGCGCGGCGGCGCGTTCGAGCAGATCGCGGTCGGTGATCGCCACCAGGTCGGCCGCCAGCGGCGTGGCGGCCAGCCGCGCGATCAGTTCCGGGCCGACCCCGGCCGGCTCACCGGCAGTGACGGCGAGCCGGGGCAGCGTCATGTCCGAAGATCCCCGGTCAGGAGGATTTTCCGGCGTCGGCCGGGGTGTTGGTGTCGTCGCGCAGCTCGGGCACCAGCACGTTGATGAAGGCGTTCGCGCGCAGGTCGCGCAGGAAGTCGTCGTAGGCCTGCTCGGCCTTGCGGTTGCCGATCGCCTGGCGTGCCTGGTCGCGTTCCATCTGGGTGGTGAGGTCGCTCTGGCGCGTGCCCAGCAGCTGCAGGATGTCCCAGCCGTTGCCGGTCTGGAACGGCTGCGAGACCTGGTTTTCCTTCAGCTGGCCGATCTGCTGCGCGATCGCGCCGCCCCAGGCCTGCTGCGCGAACCAGCCCATGTCGCCGCCGAGGTTGGCGGTGGTGTCGTCCTTGGAGTTTTCCTTGGCCAGCTTGGCGAAGTCCGCGTGCTTGTTGACGATCTGGTCGTACAGCTCCTGCGCCTTCTGCTGCGCCTGGTCGGCGGTCATCAGTTCGCTGGGCTTGATCAGGATCTGGCGCGCGTGGTACTCGGTGACGATCTGCTTGGACGGCTCGCGCTGGCCCACCAGCTTGAGGATGTGGAAGCCGGTGGGGCCGCGCAGCGCGGGGCTGACGTCGCCGGGCTTCATGTTGGTCACGGTGTCGGCGAACGCGGCCGGGATCTCGTCCATGCGGCGCCAGCCGAGGTCGCCGCCGTCCAGCGCGTCGGGCGCGTCGGAGTAGCGGATCGCCGCGGCGTTGAAATCCATGCCGCCCTTGATCGCGTTGATCGCCTGCTCGGCCTTGCTGGAGGCCGCCTGGATCGCGGCGGCGTCGGCGCCGCCCGGGATGCTGATCTGGATGTGCGCCAGGTGCACCTCGCCGGCCTTGTAGCTGGGGCTGGCGAGCAGGTTGTCGATCTCGCTGTCGGTGACCGCGACCGAGTCGTGCACCACGCTCTGGTGCAGGCGCTGCACGATGAGCTGGTCGGCGAGCTGCTGGCGGAACGCGCCGAAGTCCTCGCCGCTGCGCTGCACTTCGGCACGCAGCTGGTCGGGGCTCATCTTGTTCTGCTGCGCCACTTCGGCCACCGCCTGGTCGACGTCGGCGTCGGCGACGTGGACGCCCTGGTCGTCGGCCTTCTGCAGCTGCAGCTTCATCAGGACCAGGCGGTCCAGCACCTGCTGCTGCAGCACGTTCAGCGGCGGCAACTGGCCGGGCTGGCTGGCGTACTGCTGCTGGATCGAGCGCACCGCGTTGTCGAGATCGCTTTGCAGGACCACGTCCTCGTTCACCACCGCCACGATGCGGTCGAGCCGCTGCGACTGCCCGGCAGAGGGCGCGGCGCCGGCGTTCGGCAGCAGTTGGGCCTGCGCGGGCAGCGCAAGCGCGAGGGCGGGGAGGAGCAGGGCGAGGAATCGCTTCATCAGGGAGCAGCCAGAGGGTAGGTGCAGCGGTTTATTGATAGCCGAGAATATCACGGCGCAGCAGCGGGTCGACCTTGCCGCCGGTGGAGCCCAGGCCCTTGAACACGACCTCGAACATCACCGCGTTGTCCCGCAGGTTGGTGCGGCCCGGCGTCGGGGACGGTCCGACGCCGTAGTAACCCTGGTTCACGTAGCTGCGGTCGACCAGCCGCAGGGTGACGCAACAGCTGTCGTACTCCACGCCGGCCAGCGCCTCGATCGTGCCCTTGAGCGGGTTGACCACGCCCCTGACCGGTTCCGCATACGTCCAGGCGCCGATCAGGCGCCAGCGGTCGGACAGCGGGTAGACCGCCGAGACGCTGTATTGTTCCATCAGGCCGCTGCGGTAGCGGTAGGCGAAGTTGACCACCCCGTCCTGGCCCAGCCGGCCCTGCACCTGGAGCATCGCCATGTCGTTGTGGCGGGTGTTCGGGTTCCACTGGTAGGAGCTGCCGAGCTTCCAGCGGTCGCTGAGCTGCAGGTCGAGCTGGGCCACGTAGGCCGAGCCGGACCAGTCGGTGGCCGGCGCGGAGGTGTTCGAGCCGTTCGGCGCCTGCACCTTCTGCGGGGTGAAGTAGCGGATCTGGCCGAAACTCGCCGACAGCCGCTCCACGCCGCCGTCGTCGAGCAGGCGGGTGGTGATCGCGGCGGTGAGGTTGTTCGCGTTCATCTGGCGGTCGGCGCCGGAGAACTGGTTGGTGGAGAACAGCTGCCAGTAGTCGAACGACATCATGCTGGTGTCGAACAGCGGCAGGTTGTTCTGGTCGCGGTAGGGCACGTACAGGTAGTACAGCCGCGGCTCCAGCGTCTGCGTGTAGTCCTTGCCGAACAGCGAGGTGTCGCGGTCGAACACCAGGCCGCTGTCCACGCTGACGATGGGCAGCGAGCGGCTGGGCGAGCTCTGCGTGAACGGCGTGCTCGTGCCGCTGCCCAGCAGGCCGAAGTAGCCGTAGTTCTGGTAGCCGTTGCGGAGCTGGTAGGCGGTGTAGCGCCAGGCCGCGCGGGGGCGCACGAACCAGGCCTGGTTGCCGAAATCCGCGGCGATCCAGGGCTCGATGTCCTCGCGGCCGCCTTCCACGAAGCCCGGCTTGCGGAACGCGACGAACTGGTTCGTCATGCCGAATTCCAGCCAGCGGTTCAACGGCAGGTCCACGTTGAAGTTCGCGTACGGCAGCTGCCGGTACGGCAGCGACGCATCGGTGAGGAACGGGTTCATGTTCTGGTACGCGGTGCCGCCCACCGAGGCGTTCCACCACTTGCCGCCGCCCGCGATCTGCGCGGTGGACGTCAGCAGGTACACCGGCGCCCCGCCCAGCTGGTTGCCGAAGTCGTACAGGAAGTTGTTGTCGGAGGTGCGGTCGATCGAGGTGGAGAAGTTCCAGCTCTCCCACAGGTGGGTGGAGTCCTTGATCGTGTAGCGGTAGCGGTTCGTGCCCTTGGTGTCGGTGGTGGTGTCGAGATCGGTGGGGCCGTGGTCGTGCGGCAGGTACTGCACGTCGATGATCCCGCTGCTGCCCGACGTCAGGTAGCGGAACTCGGTGTCCAGCAGGAAGCCGCGCGTGGTGTAGATGCGCGGGTCCAGCGTGGCGTCGTAGTTCGGCGCCAGGTTCAGGTAGTACGGCGTGCTGAGCATGTAGCCCGAGCGGCTGGTGTGGCCGAAGGTGGGCTGCAGGAAGCCGGTCATGCGCCGGTTGTCCACCGGGAAGCTGAACCAGGGCAGGTACAGCAGCGGCACCTTGCCGACGCGGAACGTCGCGTTGCGCGCCACGCCGCGGCCGGTTTCCTTGTTGATGGAGATCGTGCCACCGCGGAATTCCCACAGGCGGTCGCCCACGTCGCAGGTGGAGTAGGTGGCCCGCGTGTAGAGGGTGCGGTCGGCATCGAACATCTGCGCCCGCCTGGCCACGCCGTTGCCGCGCGAATCGAGCATCTGGTAGCGCACGTCGTCGGCGGTGCCGGTGCTGGCGTCGTTGTTGCCGCGGACGTGGGTGGACGCCATCAGCTGGCCGGCGTCCTGGTAGCGCACGTTGCCGCGGGCGTCGTAGTCGGTGGTGTCGTCGTTGTAGTCGACCGTGTCCGCCTGCAGCCGCTGGTCGGCCCGGTCCATGCGCACGTTGCCGGACAGGTGGTAGACGGTCTGGTCGGAGCTGTCGACGTGGGTCGCCCGCACGTAGGTGTTGCTGGTGTCGCGCAGGCTGCTGTCGCGGCTCAGCGTGGGGTCGTAGAACTCCAGCATCGCGTTGGGGCGGCACATCGCATAGTTGTACGGCCGCGGCGGGCACAGGAAGGTGCCCAGCGGACAGGCCGGCTCGCTGCCGTCCAGCGTGGCCTTGCGATGCGGTCCGTTGCCGGCCATGGCGTCGATCGGGCCCCCGACCAGGGCAAGTGCAGCGGCGACCGCCAGCAGGCGTCGGGGAGGTAGCGTGCGCGTCACTGTGAAAATCCGGCGGCCGTGAGGTTCGTAAAACTAACAGAAAGACCCCGGATCAGGCAGACGCGGGGGCCGCGGAGCGCAACGGGGATTCAGGCATGCACGGGCCCGGCAAGCCGGGAAGCGACGCGGAACGGCATGCCGGGGCGAGCGTCGCGTTCGTCTCCGGCCGCAGGATCACGCGGCCGTGCCGTTCATTCCATCAACGCCTCGACGTGCGCAGCGGCGCTGGAGGCCAGCGCGGCGACGTCGTAGCCGCCCTCCAGCGTGGACACCAGTCGGCCCTCCGCATGGTGGTTCGCCAGCTCGACCAGCTTGGCGGTGATCCAGGCGTAGTCCTCGCTGCCCAGGCACAGGTTGGCGAGCGGATCGTTCTGGTGGGCGTCGAAGCCGGCCGACACCAGCACCAGCTGCGGCCGGAACGCGCGGATGCGCGGCAGCAGGTCGCCTTCCCACAGCTCGCGGAACAGGTAGGAGCCGTCGCCGGCCGACATCGGCCGGTTGAGGATGTTGCCCGCGCCGCGTTCGTCCGGATTGCCGCTGCCCGGGTACAGCGGCATCTCGTGGCTGGAGGCGAACAGCACCCGCGGCTCGTGCCAGAAGATGTCCTGGGTGCCGTTGCCGTGGTGCACGTCGAAATCGGCGATCGCCACGCGCCGGAGGCCGTGCGCCACCATCGCCTGCGCCGCGCCCACCGCCACGTTGTTGAACAGGCAGAACCCCATCGCCTCGCTGCGGGTGGCGTGGTGGCCGGGCGGCCGCACCGCGCAGAACGCGCGGCGCACGTGGCCGCTGCTGAGCACCGCATCCACCGCCGCCACCACCGCACCCGCGGCGCGCAGCGCGGCCTCGGCCGAGCCGGGCGACAGCGCGGTGTCGTCGTCCAGCCATTGCGTCTCGCCCATCGGCACCGTGTCGAGCACGCGCTGGACGTGCGCTTCGTCGTGCACGCGCAGCAGCTGGTCGCGGGTGGCGCGGGGCGCTTCCACGCGATCCAGGGCGGCGTAGTGGTCGCGGTCCAGCACACGCAGCACGGCGGCGAGGCGCGCCGGCGATTCCGGATGGTGGGGGCCGGTGTCGTGCTGCAGGCAGGCCGGATGGGTGTACAACCGCAGCATGCGACCGTTTCAGCCGGCGGCGGGCTTGCGCCGCCGCTCGTGCTGCCACAGCACCTCGCCGTGGCCGCCGGCGCGCGCCAGCACGCGGCACAGCACGAACAGCAGGTCGGAAAGGCGGTTGAGGTAGCGCTGGGTCTGTTCGCGCACCTCGGGTTCCGCGCGGCGCAAGGTGATCACCTCGCGTTCGGCGCGGCGGCACACGGTGCGCGCCAGGTGGCAGCAGGAGGCGGCCATGCCGCCGCCGGGCAGGATGAAATCCTTCAGCGGCGGCAGCGGTTCGTTGAACGCGTCCAGCACGGTTTCAAGGCGGGCGACCTCGGCGTCCCCGATCATCGCCATGCCGGGGATGCACAACTCGCCGCCCAGGTCGAACAGCTCGTGCTGCACCTGGGTCAGCGCTTCGCGCACGGCCTCGTCCACGCCCTCGCACGCCAGCACCATGCCGATCGTGCTGTTGAGTTCGTCCACGGTGCCGTAGGCGGCCACGCGGGGCGAATCCTTCGCCACGCGCGTACCGTCGCCGAGGCCGGTGCTGCCGTCGTCGCCGGTGCGCGTGTAGATCTTCGAAAGGCGGTTGCCCATGTTCAGCGCTGGGCGTGGCCGCTGCGCTGCGCGGTGCGTGCCAGCTGGGTCGCCAACGCGTGCAGCACCGCACCCAGCGCCACGTAGGCGGCGGTGCCGGTGAGGAACGGCAGGTACCAGTCGCCGAGGTTCGCGAACCAGGCGCCGAAGCTGCGCGGCAGCGGCACGCTGGCGCTGATCCAGTAGAAGCTGCCGTTGGAGATCAGGTAGCACAGGCCTTCGGCGACCAGCAGCGCGGCGACTGCGAGGCCCAGCGTGGCGAGGCTCAGGCCCTGCTGGCGCTTCGCCAGCCAGCTGCCGCCCAGCCACAGCGCGCCGTAGGCCGGCAGCAGGAACCAGTACGCGGGCGACATGCAGTAATGGCTCCAGAAGTCGATGCCCTGGCCGTTGATGACCAGGTAGTCCACCAGCACCGCCTCGGCCATCAGCAGCGGGAAGGCCCAGCGGCCTTGGCCGCGCAGCCAGAAGCCGGCGAGGAAGAACACGCCCCAGGAGGCATCCCACAAGGCGTGGTTCAGCAGCGAGGGATGGAAGCGGGTGACGCCCATCACCAGGGCCAGACCCAGGAAGATGGCCAGGCGTCGGGTCGTTGTGGTTGCCATGTGTACTCCGTGCGGTGGTGCTGGATTCAGGCGCCCAGTTTAGCGCCAATGGCGCCGGAACGATGCGCCCGCGCCGCGCCGGCGCGTATCATCCTGCGCATGAATCCCCACGCATCCCCCGCCGCCGGCGGCGTGCTGATCGTCGGCGGCGGCCTGGTCGGCGCCAGCCTCGCCATCGCACTGGACGCCGCCGGCGTCGCCGCCACCCTGGTCGAAGCCGCCGCGCCGCGCATCGACGCCCAGCCCAGCTACGACGAGCGCAACCTCGCGCTGGCCCGCGCCACCGTCAACGGCCTCGCCGCCATCGGCGTGTGGCCGCATGCCGCCGCGCAGGCCACGCCGATCCGGCATATCCACGTCAGCCGCGCCGGCGAGTTCGGCAGCGCGCGCATCGACGCCGCGAGGCATGGCGTCGACGCGCTGGGCTGGACCCTGCCCGCGCGCGAGCTGGGCGCGGCCCTGCTGCGCCGGCTGGAGTCCTGCACCCGGCTGACCCGGCTGGCGCCGGCCAAGCTGGAATCGCTGGAATCGTTGGCCGACGGCTGGCGCGCCCGCATCCGCACCGCCGACGGCGAGCGCATGATCGAGGCCGCGCTGCTGGTGGGCGCGGACGGCACCGAATCCTTCGTGCGCGACCAGCTTGGCATCGGCACCACGCGCCACGACTACGAACAGACCCTGTTCGTCGCCACGGTGACGCCGGAGCGTGCCCATGCGAACCGCGCGTTCGAGCGCTTCTCCGACCACGGCCCGGTGGCCATGCTGCCGCTGGGCGAGCAGCGCTGCGGGCTGGTGCTCACGGTGCCCGCGGAAACCGCCGACGAGGTCGCCGCGCTGGACGACGCCGGTTTCGTCGCACTGGCGCAGCAGCGCTTCGGCTGGCGGCTGGGCCGGTTGTCGCGGCCCGGCAAGCGCCATCCCTACGTCATCCGCCGCGTGGCCGCGCAGCGGCTCACCGGGCCGCGCGCGGTGCTGGTGGGCAACGCCGCGCAGACCGTGCACCCGATCGGCGCGCAGGGATTCAACCTCGGCCTGCGCGACGCGCTGACGCTGGCCGAGCTGGTGTCCGCCGCGGACGATCCGGGCGCGCCCGCTTTGCTGGAACGCTATGCCGCGCGCCGCGCGCCCGACCGCGAGGGCACCATGGCGATGAGCCATGGCCTGGTGCGCCTCGCCTGCCTCGAACAGCCGCTGCTTGCGCCGCTGCGCTCGCTGGCGCTGCTGGCGCACGATCGCCTGGCGCCGCTGCAGCAGCGGCTGGCGCGGCACGGCATGGGCTTCCGCGGCGAACCGCCGCAGGCGGTGCTGGAGAGGCTGCCATGAGCGGCGTACCCCTGGCATCGCGCCGCGGTCCCGCGCTGGACGTGGCGGTGGTCGGCGGCGGCATGGTTGGGGCCGCCGCCGCCCTGGCGCTGGCCCGGGCCGGCTTCGCCACCGCGCTGCTGGAGGCGCGCGCGCCGCAGGCATGGAACGCTGCCGACGAGGTGGACCTGCGCGTGGTGGGGCTGGCGCCTTCGTCCATCGCCCTGCTGGACGAAACCGGCGTCTGGGCGTCCATACGGGAATCGCGCTCCGGCCCCTACGCGCACATGCACGTATGGGACGCCGAGAACGGCGCGGCGATCGATTTCGACGCCGCCGCCGAAGGGCGCGACCTGCTCGGCCACATCGTCGAGAACAATCTGGTGCAGTGGACGCTGTGGCAGGCGCTGGAAGGCGCGGGCGTGCGTCGGTTGTGTCCGGCCGAAGTGCGCGGGCTGGAGGTGCGCGAGGATCGCGTGGTGCTGGAGCTGGCCGACGGCGAAAGCCTGTCGGCGCGCCTGGTGGTGGCGGCCGATGGCGCCGCCTCGCCGCTGCGCGCGATGGCCGGCATCGCCGTGCGCGGCCGCGACTATGCGCAGCGCGCCGTGGTGGCGCACGTGGCCACCGAACGGCCGCACGAGCGCACGGCATGGCAGCGCTTCCTGCCCAGCGGACCGCTGGCGTTGCTGCCGCTGGCCGACGGGCGCAGCTCCATCGTCTGGTCGCTGCCGGAGGCCGAGGCGCAGCGCGTGCTGGCGCTGGACGACGCGGCCTTCCTGCAGGAGCTTGGCGTCGCCAGCGATTTCCGGCTGGGGCGCATCGTGTCCACCACGAAGCGCGCGGCTTTCCCGCTCAGGCTGCAGCTCGCGGAGACCTATCAGGCCGACCGCCTCGTGTTGCTGGGCGATGCCGCGCATGCGGTGCACCCGCTGGCGGGGCAGGGCGTGAACCTGGGCTTGCGCGACGTGGTGGAACTGCGCGAGGTGCTGCTTGCCGCGCGCGATGCGGGTCGCGACTTCGCCGCGGCCCACGTGCTGCGCCGCTACGCGCGGCGCCGACGCAGCGCCGACACGCTGGATGCGCGCGGTTTCGACGCGCTGGCGCGCATCTATGCCTGGCAGGCGCCGCCGCTGGTCGCTGCGCGCGGCATCGGCGTGCGCCTGCTGGATCGGTTGACGCCGTTGAAACGTCGCCTGGCGGAGCATGCCGCCGGACTTTGAATTTCGTCCCTCGGCAAGGCCGGGACATCCACCAGGAGTGGTCGCCATGCGCATCGTCCGATTCTGCAGTGCCGCGTTGCTTTCGCTGTTCGCGTTCGCCGCCCAGGCCAGGATGGTGCATCGCCCGGTCGAATGGACGCTGGATGGCACCCGCTTCCACAGCGTGCTGGTCTACGACGATGCGGTGACGGCGAAGCGCCCCGGCCTGGTGATGGTGCCGAACTGGTTCGGCGTGAACGACGAGGCGATCACGAAGGCCGAGATGATCGCCGGCAAGGACTACGTGATCCTGCTCACCGACATGTACGGCGCCAACGTGCGTCCGCAGCAGGGCAACGCCGAACAGGCACAGGCGGCGGTGAAGCCGCTGTACGCGAACCGCGCGCTGATGCGCCAGCGCGTGAACGAGGCGCTGGCGCAGCTCAGGGCGCAGGCGCAGAACGCGCCGATCGACACCGCGAGGCTTGCCGCGATCGGCTTCTGCTTCGGCGGGGCGGCGGTGCTCGATCTCGCGCGCAGCGGCGCCGATGTCGCCGCCGTCGTCTCCTTCCACGGCGATCTCTCCACCGACGATGCGGCGCAGGCGAAGCACATCAAGGCCCGCGTGCTGGCGATGAACGGCGCCGACGACACGTGGACGATGAAGGATGCCGGCAAGTTCATGGACGAGATGCGCCAGAGCCCGGCCGACTGGCAGTTCGTGGCGCTGGGCCACGCCGTGCACTGCTTCACCGAGGTGGGCGAGAACTCGCCGGGCTGCAAATACGACGCGAAGGTGGCTGCGCGTTCCTACGGCCTGATGCATGCGTGGTTGCGGGAGGCGTTCGCGGGGCGCGATTGATCGCGCCCCTGGCGTCCTGGTTGTCGCGGGGTCCGCAGCGGCGGTACAGCTCGCGCAGGCAACGAAGCGCCCGCATCAACCCCGCGCAAAGAACGAGCGGAACGCCTGGGCCACGCGTTCGATGCCGGCGTCGTCCACATCGAGATGCGTCACCAGCCGCAGCGTTGGCAGGTAGCCGATGCTGATGCGGATGCCGGCGCCGCGCAGATGTGCGTCCAGTGCCTGCAGGCGGTCCGCCGGCACGTCGACGAACACCATGTTGGTGTGCTGGCCGAGCAGGCTCACGCCGGCGACCTCGCGCAGGCAGCCCGCGAGGTAGGCAGCGCGGCGGTGATCGTCGGCCAGACGCGCCACGTGGTGGTCCAGCGCGTGCAGACCCGCCGCGGCGAGCATGCCGGCCTGGCGCCAGCCGCCGCCGGCCACCTTGCGCCAGCGCCGCGCCTTCTCGATCAGCGGCGCGGAACCCACCAGCACCGAGCCCACCGGCGCGCCGAGCCCCTTGGACAGGCAGATCGACACGCTGTCGAAGTGCTGCGCGATGGCGCGCGCACTCACGCCGCCCGCCACGGCCGCGTTGTACAGGCGTGCGCCGTCCAGATGCAGCGCCAGCCTGTGCCCGCGGGCGAAATCCTGCGCGGCCTGCAGGTAATCCAGCGGCAGCGCGCGGCCGTGCCAGGTGTTTTCCAGCGCCAGCAGGCGGGTGCGCGCGAAGTGCGGATCGACCGGCTTGATCGCGGCAGCCACGCGCTCCAGCGGCAGCGTGCCGTCCTCGGCCTGCATGATGGGCTGCGGCTGGATGGAACCCAGCACCGCTGCGCCGCCGCCCTCGAACTTGTAGGTGTGCGCGTCGGCGCCGACCAGGTATTCGTCGCCGCGCTCGCAGTGGCTCATCAGCGCCAGCAGGTTGCCCTGCGTGCCGCTGGGCACGAACAGCGCGTCCTCGAATCCAAGGTCCGTGGCCAGCCGCTGCTGCAGCGCGTTGACGGTGGGGTCCTCGCCGTAGACGTCGTCGCCCACCTCGGCATCGAGCATCGCCGCGCGCATCGCCGCAGTGGGGCGGGTGACGGTGTCGCTGCGCAGGTCGACCACGTTCATCGCCGGTATTCCTTCTCGGTCAGGCCTGCACGGACTCAGGCGTGCCGGCGGAAATACAGCCACGCCACCAGCGCCAGCAGCATCGCGGGCAGCAGGTTCGCGAGCAGCGGCGGCAGGCCGTAGACGGTGCCGAAGTTCACCATCGCCTTCTGCAGGAAGTACCAGGCGATGGCCAGCAGCATGCCGATGAAGATGCGCTTGCCGAGGCCGCCGGAGCGCATGGTGCCGAACGCGAACGGCATCGCGCACAGCACCAGCACCAGCACGTTGAGCGCGTACAGCGCGCGGGTCCAGAACGCCACGGCGTAGACGCCGGGGCTTTCGCCGTTGCTTTCCAGATAATTCATGTTGCGGCGCAGGTCGCGCATCGACAGGTACTGCGGAAGGATCACCGACTGCGCCAGCACCTGCGGGTTGAGGCTGGAATGCCATTCCTCGCTGGCGGTGCTGTTGTGGTGCACGCCGGTGTCGTCCAGCGTGGTGCTCTGCACGTCGTGCAGCAGCCATTCGTTGCCGTCGTGGTCGGCGCTCCTGGCCCAGTCGAAGCGGCTGAGCTGGCCGTCCTTGCCGAGCGTGAACACGCGCACGTCGGCAAGCGCCACGGTGTCGTGGTCGCGCCCGTGGTGGACCACGGCGCCGCCGCGTGCGTTGATGATGCGGTCGCCGTCGCGCGCCCACAGGCCGCTGCCGGTGCTGCCGATGTTGTTGGACTTCAGGCGCAGCTGCATGGTCTGCGCGAGCTGGTCGCCCCACGGCGCCGCGGTCTCGCCCAGGATCACCACGCCCGCGACCAGCACCGCGATCACCCCGGTGGCCGACGCGGCGATGCGCAGCCGCGACATGCCGGAGGCGCGCAGCGCGGTCAGCTCGCCGGTGGCGGCGAGGCCGCCCAGGCCCAGCAGGCCGCCGATCAGGGCTGCGTTGCCGAACATCTCGTAGGCGCGGCGCGGCGTGGTTATCAGCACGTACACCGCTGCGTCGGTCAACGTGAAGCCGTTCTTGCCGATGTTGGAGAGTTGCCGCAGGAACTGGGTCACCGCGTCGAAGCCGGTCAGCACCAGCCACACGCCGACCAGCGAGCCGAGCACGCTGAGCGCCACCAGCTTGTCCACGCGCTTGATCGCGAGGCTCATGCGGGCAGCGCCTTGTCGTCGCGCGGCCTGCGTGGCGAGTACTGCTTCCACAGCAGCCAGCCAGCGACCGCGATCATCACCAGGTGCAGCAGCCACAGCGCGGTCTGGTGGTGCCAGTGGCCCTTGCTGATCTGCGCGCGGCCCAGCGCGAGCAGCAGGTAGTAGAGGTAGAAGCTCAGCATCGCCAGCATCAGCCGCCCGTAGCGGGCCTCGCGCGGACTCTGGCGCGACATCGACAACGCCAGCATCAGCATCACCAGGGTCAGCGCTGGCGCGTTGGTGCGCCAGGCCAGTTCGGAGCGGGCGTCCGGCGTCGCGGTGCGCATCAGCTGCAGCGTGCCCATGCTCTCGGCCGGGTCCTCGGCGTCGCTGCTGGTCACGCTGGAAAGCGCGGTGTCGTTGCCCTGGTACTGCATCACCCGCCAGTTGTTCGCGCCCAGCGGAATGTCGTACTGCCAGCCGTCGTGGAACGCGATGAAACGGTTGCCGCCGTTGCTCTCCTGGTACAGCTCGCCGTTGCTGCCGGTGACCACCTTGACGTGGTCGATGCCGCCCTTGCCGGGACGCTGGGTGGCGACGAAGCTGCGTCCCAGCCGGGTGCCGTCCTGGCTCAGCGAGTCGGTGAAGATGATGCCGCCCTTGCCCGGCAGCTCGGTGAAGCGGCCTGCGTCGAGGCCGGCGGCGATCACCGAGCGGTTCGCCGTGGCCACCAGCGTATTGCTGGTGGCGGCCGCCCACGGCCCCAGCCACAGCGCGACCAGCGCGGTGAGCGACACCAGCACCGCCGCCAGGATCGCGGTCGGCCGCAGCAGGCCGCGCGGGCCCATGCCGGACGACATCAGCACGTGCATCTCGCTCTCGCGGTACATGCGGCCCAGCGCCATCAGCACGCCGATCATGCTGGCCAGCGGCAGCATGTTGGTGATCTGCTGCAGCGTGCGCAGGCCCAGCACCTGGAACATCACGCTGGCGGGAAAGCTGCCCTTGGCCACCTGCTGCAGCACCGAGGCGAACGCGGTGCCGGCGACGATCACCACCAGCACCACCACGGTGGCGGCCACGGTCTGCGCCAGTTCACGCAACAAATAGCGGTCGAGAATGCTCAGCATCGGATAGACTTGTGGGCTTGCATCAACACCCGATCCGGGCGGCGAAACACCAGTCTAGCCGGTTCGCCGCCCACCGCGCCCAAGCAGGAACGCTCCATGACCCTCCAGTTCAGCCTCGCCACCGCCGCCCCGGAAACCGCCGCCACCGCCTGCATCCTGCTGGGCGTCTACGAGCAGGGCGTGCTGACCAGCGCGGCGGCGCGCGTGGACGGCGCGATCGGCGGCGCGATCAAGCGCCAGGTGGAGAGCGGCGACATCACCGGCAAGGCCGGCAGCACCACGCTGATCTACGCGCCCGCGGGCATCGCGGCGAAGCGCGTGCTGGTGGTGGGCCTGGGCGCGCAGAAGGGTTTCGACGCGGCGCGCTACCAGAAGGTGGCGATCGAGGCCGCGCGCGCGCTTGGCAAGCTGCCGCTGACCGAGGCGGTCTCCTACCTCACCGGCGTGGAAGTGCCCGGCCGCGATGCCGAGTGGCGCGTGCGCACCGCCGCGCTGGCCGCCGACCACGTCGCCTACCGCTACACCGCCACGGTGAAGCCGCGCGACAAGAACGCGCCGCCGGAACTCGCCGCGCTGGCGTTCGCCGCCGACATCGGGGCCGAATCGGGTCTGGCGCAGGCCCGCGGCATCGCCGAAGGCGTGCGCTTCGCGCGCGAACTCGCGAACCTGCCGCCGAACCTCTGCACGCCCGCCTACATCGCCGACCAGGCCGAAGCCTTTGCCGAGGCGCACGCGCAGGTGAGCTGCACGGTGCTCGACCATGTCGAGATGGAAAAGCAGGGCTTCGGCTCGCTGCTCGCGGTCGCGCGCGGCTCGGCGAACAAGCCGAAGCTGATCGCGCTGCAGTATCGCGGCGGCGCCGAGGGCGCGGCGCCCTACGCCCTCATCGGCAAGGGCATCACCTTCGACACCGGCGGCATCAGCCTCAAGCCCGGCCCCGGCATGGAGGAGATGAAGTTCGACATGGGCGGCGCGGCCGGCATGCTCGGCGCGTTCGTCGCCGCGGTGGAGATGGGCCTCAAGCTCAACCTGGTCTGCGTGGTGCCCGCGGCCGAGAACATGCCCGACGGCGACAGCTACCGCCCTGGCGACGTGCTCACCAGCCTGTCCGGCCAGACCATCGAGGTGCTCAACACCGACGCCGAAGGCCGCCTGATCCTGTGCGACGCGCTCACCTACACCGTGCGCACCTTCCAGCCGCAGGCGATGGTCGATGCCGCCACGCTCACCGGCGCCTGCGTGATCGCGCTGGGCAAGCACGCCAGCGGCCTGTTCAGCAAGCACGACGACCTCGCCGCCGAACTGCTCGCGGCGGGCGAGCACACGCTGGACCGCGCCTGGCGCCTGCCGCTGTGGGACGACTACCAGGTGCAGCTCGACTCCGGCTTCGCCGACGTCGCCAACATCGGCGGCAAGAGCGCCGGCGCGATCACTGCCGCCTGCTTCCTGGCGCGCTTCGTCGAAGGCCAGCGCTGGGCGCACCTGGACATCGCCGGCACCGCCTGGGACGAAGGCCGCAAGGGCAGCGCCACCGGCCGCCCGGTGGCGTTGCTGGCGCAGTGGCTGCTGGACCGGGAGTCGTGATTCGGGATACGGGATTGGCAAAAGCGTGAGGCCTGCTCCATCCTGCTCTACCGTATCCCCGATCCCGACTCCCTGATCCCGGCTTCCTCGCCATGTCCCGCGCCGACTTCTACCTGATCGACAAGCCGCGCTTCCGCGAGCAGCCGCTGCTGCTGGTGTGCGAGCTGGCGAAACGGGCGTTCGCGACGCAGCAGCCCGCCTTGATACTGGCACGCGACCACGCGCAGGCCGAGGCGATCGACGAGCTGCTGTGGGCGTTCGACGAGGACGCGTTCATTCCGCACCAGCTCGCGGGCGACGACGACGACGCGGACACCGCGGTGCTGATCGTGCCGCCGGGCGTGGAGACGCCGGACCGGCCGCTGCTGATCAACCTGCGCGAAACCTGCCCCGACGGCCGCTGCGAACGCGTGCTGGAGGTGGTGGCGGCCGATCCGGCCGAACGCGACGGCTCGCGCGTGCGCTGGCGCGAGTACCAGCGCCGTGGTTTCGAACTGCACAAGAACGACATGTGAAGCCGTGCGCCGCGGCGCTCACTCCGCCGCGGCTGCCGCGTGCGCGCCGGTGTCGTGCAGCACCTGCGCCAGCATCGCCGCCAGCTCGTCGCCGCTGAGCGGCTTGCGCAGGAAGCCGTCCATGCCGGCCGCCCGTGCCTGCTCCTCGTCGTTGCCCCCCGAACGCGCGGTCACCGCCACGATGGGCAGGCGCCTGCCGCCCTCGCGCTGACGGATCAGCCGCGCCACCTGGAACCCGTCCACGCCCGGCAGGTCCAGGTCCAGCAGCACGGCGTCGCAGGGATTGCGTTCCAGTTCGGCCAGCGCAAGCAAGCCGTTCGCCGCGTGGCTGACCGCGTGGCCCTGCTGCTGCAGCAGGCCGGTGATGACGGCGGCCACGATGGGATCGTCCTCCACCAGCAGCAGGTGCAGCTCCCGCCCGTGGACCGACGGCGGCGGTGGCGCCTCGCTGGCCGCGGCGCCCACCTCGAGCAGCGGCAGCCGCACCAGGAACGTGCTGCCGTGGCCCATGCGCGACTGCAGCTCGATGCTGCCGCCCATCATCTCCACCAGCTCGTGGCAGATCGCGAGGCCGAGGCCGCTGCCGGCGCGGCGCTGCGGACTGTCCTCCTGCTCGAAGCGCTGGAACAGGCGTGCCTGGCTGCCTTCGGGAATGCCGGGGCCGGTGTCGCTGACGCTGAACAGCAAGTCGTCGCCGCCGCGCGTGGCGCGCAGCGTGACGCTGCCGTGCTCGGTGAACTTCAGCGCGTTGTTGGCGAGGTTCAGCAGCACCTGCTTGATGCGCACCGCGTCGCCCATCGCCTGTGCCGGCAGCCCGTCGGTGATCTCCAGCACGAAGCGCAGGCCCTTGCTCCACGCCAGACCCTGTTCCAGTTGCGCCACGTCTTCCGCCAGCTGGCGCGGATCGAACGGCGCCGGCTCCAGCTCCAGCCTGCCGGCGTCGATGCGCACCAGGTCCAGCGCGTCGTTGAGCAGCTTCAGCAACATCTTGCCGGAGCGCTGCATGGCCCTGGTGTAGTCCTGCTGCCGGTTGTCCAGCGGCGTGTTGAGCAGCAGTTCGGCCATGCCCATCACGCCGGTCATGGGCGTGCGGATCTCGTGGCTGAGCGTGGCCAGGAATTGCGTCTTCGCCGCACTGGCCTGTTCGGCCAGCGCCCGGCGCTGCTCGATCAGCTCGAAGCGGTGGCGCTGCGCCAGCCGCCGCCGCCACGCCCACATGATCCAGCCCACCACCACCGTCAGCGCCAGCGTGTACAGCAACCATGCCCACCAGCGCAGCCAGGGCGGCGCCTCCACGTCGATGTGCAGCGGCTGCGCCGCGCCCCACACGCCATCGGCGCCGGCGGCCTGCACTTCCAGCGTGTAGGCGCCGGCGGCGAGCCCGGCGAATTCGCGTTCGCCGTGGTTGCCCGTGCCCACCCATTGCGTGTCCAGGCCCAGCAGGCGGAACCGGTAGCAGTTCGCCGCGGGGTCGATGTACGAACTGGCGCGCGCCCCGACGCGCAGGTTGCGATCGGACCACGCCAGCCGGATCGTTCCCTTGTCCACCGGCAGCGACTGCAGGGTCTTGCGATGCAGCACGCTGGCCGAGGTGATCACCACGCCGGGCGGAGTCGGCGCCACCTCCGGATAGTCCGGCCGGAAGCCGAGCACGCCGCCCAGGCTGGCCGAGTAGATGGTGCCGTCGGGCGTCATGGTGGGCGAGTCGCCGCGCACCTCGCCGTTGACCAGGCCATTGCGCAGGCCGAACGAACTCAGCCGTCCGGTTTTCGGGTCGAAGCGCCACAGGCCGTTCTTGCAGAACAGCCAGAAGCGGCCGGCGCGATCCACGTGGATGGCCACCAGCACCATCGGCGGCCAGGACTCGGGGATCGCGATCTCCCGGTCCTTCACCGCCGAGGCGCCGTCCATGCGGTAGTGCTCGAATGCCTTGTCGCGCGCCAGCCACACGCCGTCCGGAGTGGATTCGATCGCATAGATGTCGCTGCCCGCGGCGGCTGGCACGTCCTCCAGCCGCGTCGTCGACGCATTCCAGCGCATCAGCGTGCCCGCGTGGGAATACCAGAACGCACCGGTGTCCGGTGCCGTGCGGCTGCTGAAGAAGCCGGTGTCGCCCTCGGGCGCCACCGGCGCGGCATCGATCGCCAGGCTGTCGGGGTCGATGCGGAACAGGCCGGCGCGCTTCGCCACCAGATAGATGCGGCCGTCCGGCGCGACGGTGACGCGCAAGGGCTGGGTGATGTCCGCGGGGGCCAGGTCGACTTCGGCCAGCCGGCGGTCGGCATAGCGGTAGACGCCGTTCTCGCTGACGATCCACAGTCGTCCGTGCGCGTCCTCGGTCATGTCCAGCACGCTGCCCTGCAAGCCGTCGATGGCGTGCTGCACGTAACCGGTGACCGGATCGAGCAGATCGACCACGCCGTGTCCGCCGACCCAGAGCGTGCGGTCGCCACGGGCCAGCACGGCGCTGGCCGCGGCATCGCGCAGGCTGTGGGTATCGTCGGGCACATGGGTATAGCGGCTGAACTCGCTCCAGCCCGGGGCGAGATAGGCGATGCCGCCGGCGCCCATCACGAACCAGATTCCGCCTTCGCGGTCGCGCAGTGCCTGCCACACCTGCGGTGCCGGCAAGCCGCCCAGCAGCAACGGCTCGCTGCCGATGGCCCGGATGCGCGCGCCGCCGTCGTCGAGATAGAGGCCTTGCCGGGTGGCCACCCAGAGATGGCCCGCGTCATCCACGGTGCTGCCGTACACGTCGGTGTCCGGCAGCTGGCCGGACCCGAACAGCCGTGCGACGCCGTCCGCGCCCACACGCAGCAGGCCGCCGCGTATGGCGATGCGCACGTCGCGGCCGCCGCCCTGGATGCGCCAGATCTTCAGCGACTTCACGCGCGGATCGACGGCAATGCGGCGCATGTCGCCGCCGGGCTCGCGCACGAAGATGCCTTCGTCGGCGCCTATCCACAGCCGACCATCCGGTTCGGCCAGCAACGCGCGCACCGCGCCGAACCGGCCTTCGCCGGCCAGCGGATTGCGCACGTGCTCGAAATGTTTGCCATCGGGCAGCAGGCGATCCAGGCCGGCCGAGGTGCCCGTCCAGACGTCGCCATCCGTCGTCTGGGCGATCGCCCACACGGTGTTTGCGGACAGGCTGGCGGCGTCGGCTGGATCGTGCGTCCAGTGCAGGAATCCGCCCGTTTCCGGCAGGTAGCGGTTGAGGCCGGAACCGAAGCCGCCCACCCACAGGCGGTTCGAGCGGTCCACCAGCATGCTGTACACCGAGCCCTGCGGCAGCGAGGACGAGTCGCCCGTGTGGTGGCTGTAGGTCTTGAAGCCGACGCCGTCGTAGCGCACCAGGTCCACGCCCACGGCAAACCACATGAAGCCCTGGCGATCCTGCACCACGTTGTAGACGGTGCTGCTGGGGAGGCCGTCGGCCACGCCGTAGCGGCGGAACTGCGGGGTGGGAAGCGGCTCTTCCGCGGCTGATGTGGCGGTCGCCGGCACGGCCGCGGCATGGCCGCCGCCGGCGGCCGCGATCGCTGGAGCGACAGCCAGGGCTGCGCCCAGCACGAGTGATGCGAACATGCGTGCTCCCCAGGCCCCGGGGAGACATCATGCCAAAACGGCGAATCGCGCGCGAGCGCCGCATCCGCGCCACGCGGCCGGGTGGCGCGTGGCATGAACGCTGTGTTCGCGCGCGCCGGCTGGCGCCGGGACCGTCGATCGTCCAGACTTGGCGGCACCGGTTTCGCCCCGCGCCGGCCATGCCGGACTCGCGCCGGAACCTGCGCGGCGCATCCCGGTCAACCGCATGTCGACGGATACGCCACGAAGGATTCCCATGAAACTGCGCAGCGACGCCAACCGCTGGGGTGCGGTCGCCAAGTTCTTCCACTGGATCGTGGCGCTGGCCATCCTGGGCAACGGCGTGTTCGGCCTGTGCATGGACCTGGCCGGCAACCCCATGCAGAAGATCAACTGGCTGGCGCTGCACAAGTCGATCGGCCTCACCGTGCTGGCGCTGATGCTGCTGCGGCTGGCCTGGCGCATGGGCGACGGCCGGCCGCGCGAGGAACCGGCGCCGCAGTGGCAACAGCTGGGCGCGCGCGTCGTGCACGCGCTGCTTTACCTGCTGGCGCTGGCGCTGCCGCTGAGCGGCTGGTGGTTCAACTCGGTGACCGGCAAGCCGCTGCAGTGGTTCAAGCTGTTCAACCTGCCGGACATCGCGGCGAAGGACGACGCCCTCAAGCACCTCTCGCATGCCGTGCACGAATACCTGTTCTGGTTCCTGGTGCTGGTGCTGGTGGCGCACGTGGGCGCCGCGCTGAAGCACCACGTGTTCGACCGGGACAACGTATTGAGGCGCATGCTGCCGTTCGGCAAGCTGCGCAACGATTGAACGCACGCAGGAGAATGCCCATGAAACGTACCCGTCACCTCCGCGCCGGCCTGCTGCTGGCGCTGGTGTTGCCCGGCGCCGCGCTGGCGGCCGACTACGCCGTGCAGCCCGCCAGCACGCTGGGCTTCACCGGCAGTTTCCAGGGCACCAGCTTCGACGGCAGCTTCAGGCAGTGGCACGCCGCGATCAGCTACGACCCCGCGCAGCTCGCGCAGTCGAAGTTCGACGTCGAGGTGACCATGGCCAGCGTCGCGGTGAGCGACAAGGACCAGCAATCGGCGCTGCCCGGCAAGGATTTCTTCGACGTGGCGCAGTATTCCACCGCGCACTTCGTCACCACCGGCTTCCGCCAGGCGGGCGGCAAGGTGATCGCCGACGGCAAGCTCACCCTGCGCGGCGTCACCAAGCCGGTGAGCCTTGCCGTGGATTTCAAGCCGCAAGGGAAGGGCGCCACGCTCGACGTCGACGGCACGCTCAAGCGGCTGGACTTCGGCGTGGGCGGCGGCGAATACGCGGACACCTCGGTGATCGGCGCCGACGTGAAGGTGCGTGCGCACCTGGTGCTGGTGGCGAAGTAGGCACTCGCGGGAACGCGCCTCGCCGCTGCAGGCGACGGGCGCTCAGGACGCCGCGGACAGGAACGCCCGCACCGCCGCCGCATCGAACGGCCAGTCCAGTTCGCGATCGTCGCGTGCATCGCGCAACACCGGCACGCGCGTGCCGTAGCGCGCCTCCAGCGCGGGCGCGTCGTCCACCCACACGCTGTCGAACTCCGGCGCCTGCGCCTCGGCCAGCACCGCCAGCGCCTGGTCGCAGAGGTGGCAATAGTCGCGCTGGTAGAGGACGAGATCGGGCATGCGGGTGCGAATGGACTGCCAAGGGGCAGGTGCCCGCGTAGAATAGCGTCACTCCCTTCCGCACTCGCAGCGCACCATGGCCGTCAGCGTATTCGACCTGTTCAAGATCGGCATCGGGCCGTCCTCCTCGCACACGGTAGGGCCGATGCGTGCCGCGGCGCGCTTCGCCGAGCGCTGGCTGGAGGAAAAAGGCGTGCTGGACCGCGTGGTGCGCGTGCGCGCCGAACTGTACGGCTCGCTGGCGATGACCGGTCGCGGCCACGGCACCGACAAGGCGGTGCTGCTGGGCTTCGAGGGCCAGCATCCCGACACGATCGACCCGGACGCGATCCCCGGCATCCTCGAACGCGTCCGCGGCAGCGGCCGCATCCGCCTGCTCGGCAAGCGCGAGATCGCGTTCGACGAGAAGGCCGATCTGGTGTTCAACAAGCGCCAGAAGCTGCCGTTCCACACCAACGGCATGCGCTTCAGCGCCTACGACGCGAGCGGCAACGAGCTGGCCACGCGCGACTACTACTCGGTGGGCGGCGGCTTCGTGGTGAACCAGGACGAGGCCGCGGAAGACCGCATCGTCGCCGACACCACCGAGCAGCCCTATCCGTTCTCCACCGGCGATCAGCTGCTGGCGCTGTGCGAGAAACACCACCTGTCCATCGCGCAGCTGATGCTGGCGAACGAGGCCGTGTGGCGGCCCGAGGCGGAGACCCGCGCCGGCCTGCTGAACATCTGGAAGGCGATGCAGGACTGCGTCACCCGCGGCCTGCGCTCGCCCGGCACCTTGCCCGGCGGCCTGCACGTGGCGCGCCGCGCGCCCGCGATGGCGGAGGAATTGCGCAACCAGCCGGAAGCCGCCCTGCGCGATCCGCTGACCATCCTCGACTGGGTCAACCTCTATGCGCTGGCGGTGAACGAGGAAAACGCCGCGGGCGGGCGCGTGGTCACCGCGCCCACCAACGGCGCCGCCGGCATCGTGCCCGCGGTGGGCCACTACTACCTGCGCTTCTGCCCCAAGGCCGACGAGAACGGCATCCTCGACTACCTGCTCACCGCCGCCGCGATCGGCATCCTGTACAAGGAAAATGCCTCGATCTCCGGCGCCGAAGTGGGTTGCCAGGGCGAGGTCGGCGTGGCCTGCTCGATGGCTGCCGGCGGCCTCGTCGCCGCACTGGGCGGCAGCATCCACCAGGTGGAGAACGCCGCCGAGATCGGCATGGAGCACAACCTCGGCCTCACCTGCGACCCGATCGGCGGCCTCGTGCAGATTCCCTGCATCGAGCGCAACGCGATGGGTTCGGTGAAGGCGATCAACGCCAGCCGCATGGCGCTGAAGAGCGACGGCAAGCACCGCGTCAGCCTGGACAAGGTGATCAAGACCATGCGCGACACCGGCCGCGACATGAAGGACAAGTACAAGGAAACCTCGCGTGGCGGCCTCGCGGTGAACGTGGTCGAGTGCTGAGGCGCGCCCTGCGTCCGCCGGACGCCAGTCCGGAGCGCCGTGGTTTGCCCCGCGGCGCAACAAATCCCGTACTGCCACGCACGGCCTCCGCATGACCTCTGCGGGGTGACAGGCGGCGCCCGAGTCTGCAACCATCGGCCCCCTTGTGGGGATGCGCGCCGTGCGCTTCGGGAGTTTCCATGTCTTCAAGCAGTTCCATCCGCCGCGACGTCGGCCCGTTCGCCCTGATGCTCACCGGACTGGGATCGATCATCGGCTCCGGCTGGTTGTTCGGCGCGTGGCGCGCGGCGGGACTCGCGGGACCGGGCGCGATCTGGGCGTGGGTGCTGGGCGCGGCGATCATCATGAGCATCGCGCTGACCTACGCGGAACTCGGCTCGATGTTCCCCGAGTCCGGCGGCATGGTGCGCTACAGCCATTACTCGCACGGCTCGCTGGTCGGCTTCATCGGCGCGTGGGCGAACTGGATCGCGATCGTCTCGGTGATCCCGGTGGAAGCCGAGGCCTCGGTGCAGTACATGGCCTCGTGGCCGTGGCAGTGGGCGCAGGACCTGTACGTGCACGCGCCCGGAGGCCACGGCGAACTGACGCCGCCTGGACTGGCGATCGCCGCGGTGCTGGTGATCGTCTACTTCCTGCTGAACTTCTGGAGCGTGAAGCTGTTCGCGCATTCCAACACCGCGATCACCGTGTTCAAGCTGGTGGTGCCCGCGGCCACCGGCGTCGCGCTGATCGCCAGCGGCTTCCACAGCGGCAACTTCTCCGTGGGCATCCACGGCGATGCGCACGCGATCGATTTCGCCGCCGTGCTCACCGCGGTGGCCACCGCGGGCATCGTCTTCAGCTTCAACGGCTTCCAGAGTCCGGTGAACCTTGCCGGCGAGGCGCGCGACCCCGGCAAGAGCATTCCGTTCGCGGTGATCGGCTCCATCGTGCTGGCCACCATCATCTACGTGATCCTGCAGGTGGCCTACCTCGGCGCGGTGCCGCCGGACCTGCTGGCCAAGGCCGGCTGGCACGGCATCGACTTCCGCTCGCCGTTCGCCGAACTGGCGATCATCGTCAACCTGCACTGGCTGGCGATGCTGCTGTACATCGATGCGTTCATCAGCCCCAGCGGCACCGGCATGACCTACACCGCCACCACCGCGCGCATGCTCTACGGCATGGAGCGCAACGGCACGCTGCCGAAGATCCTCGGCAGCGTGCACCCGAAGTGGGGCGTGCCGCGTCCGGCGATGTGGGTGAACCTGGTGGTGTCGTTCCTGTTCCTGTTCTTCTTCCGCGGCTGGGGCACGCTGGCCGCGGTGATCTCGGTGGCCACGATCATCTCCTACCTCACCGGCCCGGTCAGCGTGATGACCCTGCGGCGCACCGCACCCAGCCTGCAGCGCCCGCTGCGCCTCGTCGGCCTGCCGGTGCTCGCCGGCGTCGCGTTCGTGATGTCCACCGAACTGCTGTACTGGGCCAGGTGGCCGCTGACCGGCGAGATCATCCTGCTGATGGTCGTGGCGCTGCCGATCTACCTGTACTACCAGGCCAAGGCCGCCTGGCGCGACTTCGGCCGGCAGCTGAGAGGCGCCTGGTGGCTGATCGTCTATCTGCCCGTCATCGCCCTCGTTTCCTGGGCCGGCAGCACCACGTTCGGCGGCAAGGGTTTCCTGCCTTATGGCTGGGACCTGGTGGTGGTGGGGGTGGTCGGCCTTGTGTTCTACATCTGGGGCGTGAAGTCGGGGTGGCGGACGCCTTCGGTGGAGGATGCCGAGAGGGAGGCTTTGGCGCAGGGGGATGCGCCGGAGGGTGACGTCATGACGGAGTCCGCCGGGGGGCGCTGAGCCTGCTCCCGATCTCGTTGTCTGGGACCGCGATTTGCGCAGCATCAGAGCGGTTTCGACCGCCCGTTGGGCGGTCGAGCTACTTTCTCTTTGCGTGCCCAAAGAGAAAGTAGCCAAAGAGAAATGGCACCCCGATGGCACGCCCTCCGGGCATCCTGCCCTCCGGGTGCGCGGGCGGGTTACGGGGTTTTCCGACGGCACCTCCGTGTGCCGGCGGAAAACTGGCCCGCATCCCTGCGGGCCATCCTGCGGACTTTCCTCCACCCGCCCGCCGCGCCATAGGGGCCCCGGGTAGAGCAGCGCGCTCCCGGCGCGCAGAAGCAACAGCAGAGCACAGCCAGAGTCCAGGATGGCCTGATCAATCGACTGCCTGCTCGTCATTCCTGCGAAAGCAGGAATCCAGCGATCTTGTGTTCCGTGGCTTAGAGGCACTGGATCCCAGCCTTCGCTGGGATGACGAGCAAAAGCAGACCTTCCCCAAAGCAAAGCACCGCGAGTTCGCGGCGCTTTGCTGTTGCCGTTGCTGTTGCTTTTGCCGTTGCTTCTGGCGCGCACGATGCGCGCCTGCTCTTACGGGGTCCCTTGGGCGGCGGTGAGGTGGGGACGATCAGGCCGCGCAGCGGGCGAGGCCACGACGGCCTCGCCTTTTCGCGCGGGCAGGATGCCCGCTCGAAAAGCCCGGCCCCGCCTCACGGACTTGCCGGGCAGGACGCCCGGCAAGCGCCAACCGGGGTGCTCTTTCTCTTTGGCTACTTTCTCTTTGAGCACGCAAAGAGAAAGTAGCTCGGGCGCCCAACGGGCGCACGAAACCGCTTTGGTTTGCCGCGACGAAGCGCAAGCATCCCCTACACAGTGTCAGCAACCAAACCATCCTCATTTGCTAGCATTCCAGGAATGCCCCCCACCCCCCTAGATATCCTCCGCACCGTTTTCGGTTATCCCGGTTTTCGCAACCAGCAGCAGGCCATCGTCGAGCACGTGGCCGAAGGCGGCGATGCGCTGGTGCTGATGCCCACCGGCGGCGGCAAGTCGCTGTGCTACCAGATTCCCGCGCTGCTGCGGCAGGGCACCGGCATCGTGGTGTCGCCGCTGATCGCGCTGATGCAGGACCAGGTGGATGCGTTGCGCGCCGCCGGCGTGGCGGCGGCCTATCTCAACTCCAGTCTCGATGCGCAGGCGCAGAGCGAGGTGGAGCGGCAATTGCTGGCGGGCGAGCTGAACCTGCTCTACGTGGCGCCGGAGCGCCTGCTTACCGGGCGTTTCCTCGGCCTGCTGGAGCAGATCGAGGTGGCGCTGTTCGCGATCGACGAGGCGCACTGCGTGTCGCAGTGGGGCCACGATTTCCGCCCCGAGTATCGCGAGCTCACGGTGCTGCACGAGCGTTTTCCGCACGTGCCGCGCATCGCGCTCACCGCCACCGCCGATCCGCGCACGCGCGAGGAGATCGTGGAGCGGCTGGCGCTGTCGGACGCGCGCCAGTTCGTTTCCAGCTTCGACCGGCCCAACATCGGCTACCGCGTGATGCTGAAGCACAACCCGCGCACGCAGCTGATGCAGTTCCTCGACGGGCATCGCGGCGAGGCGGGCATCATCTACGCGCTCAGCCGCAAGAAGGTGGACGACACCGCCGCATGGCTGGCCGAGGCAGGCATCGAGGCACTGCCGTACCACGCCGGGCTCGATGCGGCCACGCGCGCGAAGAACCAGCAGCGTTTCCTGCGCGAGGACGGCGTGGTGATGGTGGCCACCGTCGCCTTCGGCATGGGCATCGACAAGCCCGACGTGCGCTTCGTGGCGCATCTCGACCTGCCGCGCAGCATGGAAGGCTATTACCAGGAAACCGGCCGCGCCGGTCGCGACGGCCTGCCGGCCGAGGCGTGGATGATCTACGGCCTCGCCGACGTGGTGACGATGAGCCAGATGATCGCGCAGTCCGAATCCGCGGACGAGCGCAAGCGCATCGAGCGGCAGAAGCTCGAATCCCTGCTCGCCTACGCCGAGGCCACGCGCTGCCGGCGCGAGCTGCTGCTGGGCGCGTTCGGCGAGGACTACCACGGCCCTTGCGGCGGCTGCGACAACTGCATCGAGCCGCCGAAGACCTGGGACGCCACGGTGCCTGCGCAGAAGGCGCTTTCCGCGGTGTACCGCAGCGGCCAGCGCTTCGGTGCCGGCCACGTGATCGACATCCTGCGCGGCGTGGACAACGAGCGCATGAACCAGTTCGGCCACGACCGGCTCAGCACTTTCGGCATCGGTGCCGACATCGACGAGAAGGGCTGGCGCTCGGTGTTCCGCCAGTTGCTCGCCGCCGGCCTGCTCGCCACCGACGCGGAAGGCTACGGCACGCTGCGGCTCACCGCGTCCAGCCGCGACGTGCTGCTGGGCAAGCAGGAGGTGCGCCTGCGCGAGGACGCGAAGCCCGTGCGTTCCACCCGCCGCCGCCGCGACAGCCAGCTGGTCACCGGCGCCAACCTCGGCATCGAGGCGTACGAGCAGCCATTGTGGGACGCGCTGCGCGCGCTGCGCACCCAACTCGCGCGCCAGCAGGGCGTGCCGCCCTACGTGGTGTTCCACGACGCCACCTTGCTGGCGATGCTGCGCGCGATGCCCGCCGACGAGGGCGAGCTGGCCCGGGTCAGCGGCGTGGGCGAGGCCAAGCTGCAGCGCTACGGACGCGATTTCCTCGCGGTGATCAACGCCGCCGAGTGAATGCGCACCGGCGCGCTGGCGCGCGTCGCCGTAGGACCCCGCAGCCGGGTATCGCGCATTCGCCAGGTCCATCCAGCCAGCCCCCCCATCGTGCTGGCGTTCGTGTCTGCCACGCTGGCGCACCGACTCGAACCAGGTGGTGTCGGGTGAGAACGAGAGGTGCGCGGCATGCCGGACCACCTCGTCGCGGACGGCATCGCGACGGCAACGGCCGCAACCACAGCCTGACCGCGACGGCTCAGCCGGTCAGCAGCCAGTCGCCATCGTTGGCACCGGCCTGCGCCAGGCGTGCCGGTGGTCCGGCCAGGTAGCGCCAGTGCTCCAGCGCCAACGGCAGGCGTGCGCGCGGGCAGCTCATCTGCAGATAGGCCAGCGCTGCGGCCGTGTCCGCATGCCGCGCCAGCTCGCAGTCGCCCAGCAGGCTGCGCCAGCGCCCCCCGTGTTGCACGATGCGGAACAAGCCGAATTTCGAAGGTGCCACATACTGCGCCGGCATGACCGCGAGCCTCGCGAGGTTGGACGGACATTCTGCCCCGGCATGCGTGGACTGCAGGTGATCCTGCAGTGGCAGAGCGGTGACAGCAGGCCGGCAACTGGCGCATGGATCGATCCGGGTGCTGCCAAGACCTGAGCTGCCCGGTGTAGAACCAGTCGTGGCGGTTTGGCGCTTCGGGTGAATCGGCTTCCCGCCGATTTCCGTGCCGGGCTTCGACTGCGCCGCAGCTTGAAAACCGCGGTGGGCGCACCTGCCGGAGGGCAGGTGCGGAGTCTGGGCGTGAAACCCGCGTGGTCGTTTTGCTGGATCGGTGCGTTCGCCGCGGGCATCGACCGGGCGCGGGAAGGCGTTGCCGGGAAACGGGCAATGGGCCTTACCCCGCACCCGGCACCCCGTTCCGCCGTCGCGGGATGCGCAGCGGATTGGCGTCCTTCAGTTCGTCGGGCAGCAGCGCGTCCGGCCAGTCCTGGAACGTGACCGGCACCAGCCAGCGACGGATCGCGGTCGCACCCACCGATGTATGCAGGGGATTCGTGGTGGCCGGCCAGGGGCCGCCGTGCTGCATGCCCCAGGCGACGGCGACGCCCGTTGGCCACGCGTTGTAGACGACCCGGCCGGCGATGCCGCGCAGCACGTCGGCGGCTTGCATCGCTTCCGCGGCGTCGGCCGGCGCCGCGTGCACGCTCGCGGTCAGCGAGCCCGGGAGGCGGCCCAACAAGGCGATCGCGTCCTGCGGGTCGCGGTAGGCGACCACCAGCGCGGCCGGCCCGAAGCATTCCTCGGCGAACCGCTCGATGTCGCCGGCGAAGGTTTGCAGATCGACCCGGAACAGGTGCGGCGTGGCGCCGAACGCGGCGTCGGATTCAGCGCCGGTGGCTACGGCTTCCGCCGCGGCGGCCAGCGCTTGCGTGCCGGCCAGGTACTGGTCGCGCATGCGCCTGGTCAGCATGGCGCCGCCGCTGGCCTGGCGCACCGCTGCAGCGAGTTCGTCGACCAGCGTGGCGGGAGCGAACACCAGGCCGGGATTGGTGCAGAACTGGCCGGTGCCCAGGGTGAGCGAGGCGGCGAAACCCCGGGCGATTTCCTTCGCACGTTCCGCTGCCGCGTGCGGCAGGATCAGCACCGGGTTGACGCTGCCGAGTTCGCCGTAGAACGGGATGGGATCGGGCCGGGCGTTCGCCAGGTCGAACAGGGCGCGGCCGCCGTGCGTCGAGCCGGTGAAGCCGGCCGCCTTGATCGCAGGATGGCGCACGAGCTGCGCGCCGGCGGCCACGCCGTAGACGATGTCGAAGGTGCCGGCGGGCGCGCCGGCCGCGGCCAGGGCCCGGGCGACGATGGCCGCCGTGGCGCGCGAGGTCTGCGGGTGCGCCTCGTGCGCCTTGACGACGACGCTGCTGCCGCCCGCGAGCGCCGATGCGGTGTCGCCGCCGGCGACGGAGAACGCGAACGGGAAATTGCTGGCCGCGAACACCGCCACCGGTCCGATCGACTGCAGCATGCGGCGCAGCTCGGGGCGGGGCGGCACGCTGGAGGCGTCGGCGGCGTCCAGCGTCGCCTCCAGATAGCTGCCTTCGCGCAGCACGTCCGCGAACAGGCGCAACTGGCTGGTGGTGCGCTTGATCTCGCCGGTGAGTCGCGGCAGGCCCAGCGCCGTTTCGCGGTCGGCGAGCGCGGCGAGCTCGGTCGATTCGGCGTCGATCGCCGCGGCGATGCCTTCCAGCGCGGCGGCGCGTACCGCCGCCGGAGTTCGCGCCCAGCGCCCGAGGGCGGCCGCGGCACGCGCAGCGATGGCGTCGACTTCGGCGACGGTGGTTTCCGCGACCGGTGCGCCCGTGGCGGCGCCGGTGCGCGGGTCGAATCCCTGGATGCTCACGATTGCCTCTCCGGTTCCTTTTCTGCGGTGTTCCAGCCCGGTCCGCACCACGCGCCGCCCACGCGTTGCAGCGAGGGATCGGCGGGATCGAGGTTGCGCTGCGGGGCGGCCAACCCGGCGGCGTGGCGTTCGGAATCGTCCTGCGGCACGTAGCCCAGCGCGCGGGCGCCGGCCAGCGACACCCAGTGGCGCGTGTTCGCCGAGGCGCCCCAGATCACGCGGAATCCCGGCGCGGGCGCCGCGATGCAGGCTTCGACCAGGCGCGCGGCGTCGTCCGGCGAGAGCCAGGTGCGCAGCATGCGCGCGTCCCTGGGGCGCTCGAAGCACGAGCCGATGCGGACGGCGATGACTTCCATGCCGTAGCGGTCGGCATACAGGCTGCCCAGCGCTTCCAGCGCGACCTTGCTGACGCCGTAGTTCGTGTCGGGGCGGGGAAATGCGGCGGCATCGATTTCGCCGTCCTGCGTGCCGACGAAGCCGATCGCGTGGTTGGAACTGGCGAGGATCGCGCGCCGCACGCCGCAGCGGCGCGCCGCTTCCAGCGTCACGTACGCGCCATGGATGTTCGCCTCGAGGATTTTCGCCCACCCGTGTTCGGTACTGAGCCCGCCCAGGTGCAGCAACACGTCGACGTCGGCGCAGGCCGCTTCCATCGCCGCCGGGTCGGTGATCGATGCGCGGACGATCTCCGCCCCATCGCCCCGCACCGGAACCTCCGCGATGTCCAGCAGGCGCAGCACCCGGCCGGGCCGCGCGAGGCGCGGGCGCAGCAGCGTGGCCATGCCGCCCGCCGCGCCGGTGATCAGGACGCGTTGCGGCCGGCTCATGGCGTGCAGGCCGGGGCGGGCGGACGCGCTGGCGGCGGGAGCGGACAGGCGTGGCGGTGCATCGGTTCTCCGTGCTTCATGGACGGCCGGTCGTCGCGGCTAGAGGCTGCCGCGCAAGGTGTCGTTGATGGTGCGGATGGCGTTGAACAAGCCGTCGACCACTTCCTTCTCGTGTTTCTTGTCCAGGCGCGCGATCGGCACCGAGCAACTGATCGCATCCACGGCCGGCGTGGCGTTCGGCAGCACCACGGCGAAGCAGCACAGTCCGGGCGTGTTCTCCTCGCGCTCGAATGCGTAGCCCAGCGCGCGGAACTCGTCGAGCTGCTTGTGCAGGGCGCGGCGGTTGCGCACGGTATTGGCGGTCAGCGCGACGAACTTGTCCGGCAGCAGCGCGTCCACCTCCTGGTTCGAGCGCGCCGCCAGCAAGGCCTTGCCCAGCGAGGTCGCATAGGCGGGCACGCGCCGGCCCACGCGCGAGATCACCCGCAGGTGGTGCTGCGATTCGCGGCTGGCGAGATAGACGACGTCGCTGCCGTCCAGCCGCGCCAGGTGCACGGTCTCGTTGATCTGCGCGCGCAGGTCGCTGATCACGTGCGCCGCCGTCTGCACGACGCGATCGTGGTCCAGGTAGGAGGTGCCGACCAGCAGCGCGCGCACGCCGATGCCGTAGGTGCCCAGCCGCGTGTCGCAGGCCAGCCAGCCGCGCGCGACCAGCGTCTGCAGCAGCATGTACAGGCTGGACTTGGGCATGTCGAGCAGTTGCTGCAGTTCCGTCAGCGTGAGCGCGTGGCCGCTGGCGGCGAGTGCTTCGAGCAGCAGCACGGTGCGGTCCGCCGATTTGACGGCGGTGGGCGCCGCAGCTTTGGTTTCCGGTTTCCTGGTCATGGTCGAGAACCCGTTGCCTCGGTTGGGTGAATGGCTTGACAGTCCACAAGACGGCTCCTACAGTCAATCGCGTTCACAGATAGGATAGTAATTCATACATATGAACTTTGTAAATCACCGCTCGACGACGAAGGGTAGCGCTGCCAGGGGTGACGCAGCGGCTGCCGGGCAGTTGCGCGGGGTGCTGTTCTTCCCGGTCACGCCGTTCGGCCTCGATGGGGAAGTGAACGTCGAGGCGCTCAGGGAGCATGTCGCGCGCGGCGCGTCCGCGGGCCCCGGTGCGGTGTTCGCGGCCTGCGGCACCGGCGAATTCAACGCACTGGAGCCGGGCGAGTTCGAGACGGTCGTGCGCGTCGCGGTGGAGGCAGTCGCCGGGCGCGTCCCGGTCTATGCGGGCTGCGGCGGAGCGCTGCCGTTGGCCAGGCAGTTTGCCGCGGCGGCGGCGCGCGCCGGCGCGGACGGGCTGCTGCTGCTGCCGCCGTATCTCGTGAGCTGCCCGCCCGAGGGCATCGCGAATTATGTCGAGCAGGTCGCGGCGGCCACCGCGCTGCCCATCATCGTGTACCAGCGCAACAACGCGGTCTTCACCCCGGAGACCGCGGTCCAGGTGGCGCGCCTGCCCAACGTGGTCGGCTTCAAGGACGGGCTCGGCAACCTGGATGCGATGCAGCGCATCGTGCTTGCGGTGCGCGGCGCGCTGGGCGGCAAGCCGTTCCAGTTCTTCAACGGCATGCCCACCGCCGAGATGTCGCAGCTGGCCTATCGCGCGATCGGCGTCCCGCTGTATTCGTCGGCCGTGTTCTGCTTCGCGCCCGAGGTCGCGCTGGCGTTCCACGCGGCGGTCGAGGCTGGCGACCAGGCGCGCGTCGACGCGCTGCTGGAGCAGTTTTACGCGCCGCTGGTGGCCTTGCGCAACAAGGTGCCGGGCTATGCGGTGTCGCTGGTCAAGGCGGCCACCGAGTTGGGCGGCATCGCCACGGGATCGGTGCGCGCGCCGCTGGTGCCGCCGGCCCCGAAGCATGTCGAGGAGCTGAAGCGCATCATCGCCGCGGGCCGGGCGCTGGTGGAGCAGCCCGGGAAGCACGCATGAGTTCTGCGCGCACGCCGATCCGCGAGATCGTCCTGACGCCGATCGCGTTTCGCGACCCGCCGCTGTTGAACGCGGTGGGGCTGCACGAACCCTGGGCCCTGCGGACCATCGTGGAAATCCGCATCGACGATGGTCTGATCGGACTGGGCGAGACCTATGGCGACCAGGGGCATCTGGCGCGGCTGCATCAGGCCGCGCCCGCGCTGGTGGGGCTGGACGTATTCGCCCTGAACGATGCGCGCGCCTGCGTGGCCCGGGTGCTGGGCGGCGCGATCGGCGACGACCGCCACGGCCTGACCGGCCAGATCAACCTCAGCGGCACCGTCGACCGCGTGTTCGCCTCGTTCGAAGTGGCACTGCTCGACCTGCAGGGCCAGTTGCTGAGGCGCCCGGTCAGCGACCTGCTGGGTGGCGCGGTGCGCGACCGCGTGCCGTACAGCGCCTATCTGTTCTACAAGTGGGCCGCGCATCCGGGCGAGGCGCCGGACCGGTTCGGCGAGGCGCTGGACCCCGAGGGCATCGTCGAGCAGGCCAGGTCCTTCATCGCCGCGCACGGCTTCTCCGCGATCAAGCTGAAGGGCGGCGTGTTTCCACCGGAGCAGGAAGTCGCCGCCATGCGCGCGCTGCGCGAGGCGTTTCCGAAGCACATGCTGCGGATCGATCCGAACGCGGCGTGGACCGTCGAGACCTCGTTGCGCGTGGCGCGCGAACTCGACGGCGTGATCGAGTACCTGGAGGACCCCACGCCCGGCATCGACGGCATGGGGCAGGTCGCGACGCGCACGCCGATACCGCTGGCGACGAACATGTGCGTGGTCGCCTACGACCACATCGCGCCGGCGGTGGAGCGCAAGGCGATCGGCGTGCTGCTGGGCGACCACCACTACTGGGGCGGCTTGACCCGCTCGCGCCAGCTCGCGCTGCTGTGCGAGACGTTCGGCATCGGCATGTCCATGCATTCCAATTCGCACCTGGGCATCAGCCTGGTGGCGATGACGCATCTGGCCGCCGCCACGCCGAACCTGGGATACGCCTGCGACACGCATTACCCGTGGAACAGTGCGGACGAGATCGTCGCCGGTGGTGCGCTGAAGTTCGTCGACGGCGCGTTGCCGGTGCCGACTTCGCCAGGCCTGGGCGTGACGCTGGACCGCGACGCGCTGGCGCGTGCGCACGAGCGCTACCAGCGTTGCGGAATACGTGTTCGCGACGACACCGGCTACCTGCAGCGCTTTCGCCCGGAGTATTCCGGCAAGCTGCCGCGCTGGTAGCGCATGGGCCGCTTCGCGCTGGCGCACCTGTACCCCTGGGACGTCATCGGCGATCCCGATGCCGCGCAGCGCATCCGCGATCTCGGCGTGGGGGCGGTGGCGCTGGCCGCGGCCTACCACAGCGTGCGCGCGGCGACGCCGCTGCATCCCCGGCATCGCGTCGTCGATGCCGGACATGCCGCGATCTACGTGCCGTTCGATCCGCAGGCGTGGGAGCGCAAGGCGCTGCAGCCGGCCGTGCCGACCTGGGTCGCCGGGCCCGACCCGTTCGGCGCCGCGGCCGCGGCGCTGCGCGGAGCGGGCCTGCCGGTGTACGCATGGCTGGTGTTGACGCATGCGAGCCGGCTGGGCGGGCAATGGCCGCGGTTCGCGGTGCGCAACGTCTGCGGCGACGTCTATCGCCATGCGCTGTGTCCCGCCCACGACGAGGTGGTCGAGTATTGCGTGACGCTCGCGCTCGAGGTGGTGCGGCTGGGGCGGCCCGACGGCGTCGTGCTGGAGGCCGCCGGTCCGATGGGCTTCGTGCACGGCGGCCATCACGAGAAGACGGACGGTGCGGACCTCGACGCGGTCCAGCAGCAGTTGCTTTCGCTGTGCTTCTGCGACGCCTGCACTTCGCGTTATGCGCGGGAAGGCATCGACGTCGCCGGCTTGCGGCAGCGCGTCGCGGCGCGACTGGACGGGGCCGGGGGCAGTGTCGAGGCGGTGCTGGGCGAGCCGCTCGCGCAAGCCGTCGCGGGCGTGCGCACCGCGCTCGCGCGCGGGCTGCGCCAGCGCGTGATCGGTGAGCTGCGCAGGATCGCGCCCTCCCTGCGGATCGTGCTGCACGCCAGCGCCGATCCGTGGGCCACCGGCGCATTCGCGACCGTGGCCGGGCGCGTCGACGCGGCGGCTGATGTCCTGGTGGCGAATTGCTGGACGGGACCGGATGCCGGACTGCAGGAGATCGCCGCGCTGATGCGCTGGCGGGAATCGCGCCGCCTGGCCGCCTATGTGCTCGCCCTGCCGCCGCGCCCCTGCGACGCGCGCGCCCTGCGCGCGGAACTCGATGCCTATGCGGGCGCGGGGGTCGAGGAATTCCACATCTACCACGCGGGACTGGCTTCGCGGGCGCGGCTGGACGCGATCCGCACGGCATTGCGCGCAGGAGGCGGCTGATGCAAACGATCGTGGCGGCGGACGAGGAGCCCATGCGCGGCATGCGCCATCGCTGGTCGATCTGCGCCTTGCTGTTGATCATCACCACGATCAACTACATGGACCGCCAACTGATCGGGATCCTCAAGCCGCTGCTGCAAGGCACGCTGGGTTGGAGCGAGATCGACTACGGCAACATCGTGCTCGCGTTCCAGACCGCCTACGCGATCGGCCTCGTGCTCGCCGGACGGCTGCTCGACCGACTGGGCACGCGGCGCGGTTTCTCCTTCGCCGTCGCGGTGTGGAGCCTGGCCGCGGCGGCGCATGCGCTGACGCGCGGCGTGGCGGGTTTCGCGCTGGCCCGCTTCGGGCTTGGCCTGGGCGAGTCGGCGCATTTTCCGGCGGCGATCAAGACCGTGGCGGAGTGGTTTCCGCGCAGCGAGCGGGCGCTGGCGACAGGCGTGTTCAATGCCGGCGCCACGCTGGGCGCGCTGATTACGCCGCTGATGGTGCCGTACGCCATTGCTGCGTTCGGCTGGCGCGCCACGTTCGTGCTGACCGGCAGCCTGGGCTTCGTGTGGATTGCACTGTGGCTGGGCCTGCACGCGCGGTTGCGCGTGCGCGACCGCGCACTGACGGAGGCTGAGGTCGATCCCGATGCCGCGCCGAGGGCGCCGGCGTGGCGCGAGGTGTTGCCGCAGCGCGTGGCCTGGGCGTTCGCCTGCGCGAAGTTCCTCACCGACCCCATCTGGTGGCTGTACCTGTTCTGGCTGCCGGACTTTTTCTCGCGCCAGTTCCACCTGGACCTGCAGCGTCTTTCGTTGCCCACGGCGGCGGTCTATCTCGCCGCAGGCGTCGGCAGCATCTTCGGCGGCGCGCTGTCGTCGTGGCTGATCCGGCGCGGCGTGGCGGTGGGGCGCGCGCGCACGCTGGCGATGCTGTTGTGCGCGCTGGCGGTGACGCCGGTGTGGTTCGCGCCGTTCGTCACGCGGACCTGGCTCGCGGTCGCGATGATCGGGCTCGCGGCCGCCGCACACCAGGGCTGGTCGGCCAATCTGCTGACGGTGGTGTCGGACGTGTTTCCGCAACGCATGGTCAGTTCGGTCACCGGCTTCGGCAGCATGTTCGGCGCCGTGGGCGGCATGCTGATCGCCTGGGGCGTTGCGCACCTGCTGCAGGTCAGCGGCAGCTACGTGCCGGTGTTCGCGATCGCCGGCGGGGCGTATCTCACGGCCCTGCTTGCATTCCGCCTGCTCGCTCCGGACCTGTCGCCGCTGCGGCCCGGTGCCGGAAACCAGACCGCAAAATAACCGCGCGGCGGGTCGCGACAGAGCTTGCATAGATTCATATCCATGAACCTTATTCCCATACTTGCAATGAGTTTCTGGACGTAATACAACTGCGGCCGGGGATCCGATCGGTGGATCGGTACGGCTGGCTCAACTCGTCGGGGAAAAAAGTATGACCAAGCAGATGCAGGGTCGCGTCGGGAGGCGTGCGCTGGTTTCGGCAGCGCTCTCGCTCGCGATATTCCAGGCCTTGTCGGCGCACGCCCAGGGCGTCGACGGCGGCAAGGCGGCAGCACAGCAGGGCGACAGCAGCAAGACCAAGCCCGTCACGCTGAACGCGGTCGTGGTCACCGGTTCGAAGATCAAGGGCGTCGACCTGGCGGACGCGGTGCCCGTCACGACGATCACCCGCCAGCAGATCGACAAGCTGGGCGCGGCCACCGTCACCGACGTGGTCAACCAGCTCACGGTATCGGCGGTGGGCCTGGACCGCATGAGCGGATACACGCAGGAAGCGTATGCGAACCTGCGCGGCATCAACCGCTCCTACACGCTCGTGCTGGTCAACGGGCATCGCTGGCCCGGCGGCGCCAGCATCGACGGCAACGTCGACCTGAACACGATCCCGCTGATGGCCGTCGACCATATCGACGTGCTGCTGGACGGCGGCTCGGTGCTGTACGGCTCGGACGCGATGGTCGGCGTGATCAACATCATCCTGCGCGACCACTACGACGGCGTGGAATTCAACACGACCTACGGCCAGTACCAGAAGGGCGGCGGCCGGACCACGACGACGAACGTCATGGCGGGGCACACCGGCGACCGTTATTCGCTGCTCGGCGGCGTGTCCTACAGCAACAGCCACGATGTGCCGGTCAGCGACTATCCGTTCACGGCCACGCCCCTGTGGGGCTCCGGCACGGCCCTGTACACCGACACCACGCCGGCCGGCTCCTTCCAGGTCTGCAACATCCCGAACCACACGGGCGTGTGTCCGGCGGCGTCGCGCACGCAGCCGGATGGCAGCCACGGCTTCTTCACCTATGCGCCGGGGCAGGGCGGCAGCAACTGGACGCCCTACAGCCGCAGCGCCGACGGCTACAACAACCGGTATGGCTACTACCTCGAGCTGCCGTTGAAGGTGAAGTCCGTGTTCGGGCAATTCACCTACGACGTGACCGACAACATCAAGTTCAAGCTCATCGGCAGCTGGACGAAGACGAGCTCGTCGAGGGTGCTCAACTACAACGCGATGAACCTGGGCGCAGGCGGCGCGGCAGGTACGGCCGGGGCGATCACGATACCGGCCGACAGCTTCTACAACCCCTTCGGCCAGCAGATCGCCGTGGCCCAGCGCATGGTGACCGAGGCGGGCCTGCAGGGCAGCAGCTATACCGACAAGACGATCAACCTGACGCCGACCCTCGACGGCAGCTTCAGCCTCGGCGGACGCGACTTCGATTGGGAAGTGGGCACCGTCTACGGCAAGACCGACGCCCTCACCACCTTCTTCAACCAGCTCAGCATCAGCCGCCTGGGCAATGCGCTCGGCCCTTCGTTCAAGGATGCCAACGGCCAGGTCGTCTGCGGCACGCCGGGCAACGTCATCGCCGGCTGCGTTCCGCTCAACCTGCTCGGGCAGAACACGATCACGCCGTCGATGCTCGACTACATCGAATACGGCCGGTTCGCGCCGAGCCCGACCGACGGCAACGTCATGCACCTGCACGACACGTTCGCGCAGATCAGTTCCGCGAACCTGCTGGAGTTGCCGGCCGGCAACCTGGGCTTTTCGCTGGGCTTCGAGCGGAACAGCCAGTCGGGCTACACCTATGGCTACGGACCTTTCCTCACCAAGGACGTGCTCAACAACAATCGCGGCATCGCGTCCGGATCGTATGCGACGAACGAGGAATACCTGGAGCTGAACATCCCGCTGCTCAGCAACCTCCCGGGCGTGCGCCAGCTCGACCTGGACGTGGCCGGGCGCGAGTCGAAGTACGATTTCGGCGCGCGGGCCTTCAACAAGCAATACACGCTCAAGTGGAAGGTGACCGACGACCTGGCCCTGCGCGCCGGATACAGCACGGCATTCCATTACTCGCTGGCCTCCTCGATCGCCTACCCGCAAGTGGGCTACGGCGTGGTGTCGGACGCGAGCGGCGTGCCGCTGGACCCGTGCTCGTTCACGACCAACGGCAGCGGCACGGTCATCTCAAACCGCTACGGGCAGCTGACGCCGGCGCAGCAGCAGACGTGCCAGGCGCACGGCGTGCCTGCCGGCGGTTACAACACCGCGCTGGCGCCGCAGACGACCATCGTCACCGGCGGCAACGCATTGCTCCAGCCGGAACAGGACAAGTACCTGACCTGGGGCGTTGTCTACAGTCCGTCGTACGTGCCCGGGCTGGACATCACAGCCGACTGGTGGAGCATCACGTTCCGCAAGCAGATCACGACCTTCAGCACCCTGCAGATGATGCAGAACTGCCTGAACAATTACGGGGTGAACTCGTCGTGTCCGTCGAGCTGGTTCACCCGCGGGGCGGGCGGCTACCTCGCCTATTTCCAGAACAGCCCGATCAATGCCATCAACGGCAATCGCGACAAGGGCCTCGACGTCACGCTGAGCTATCGCCTGCAGGACACGCCCTGGGGCAGCTTCCGCTTCAAGTGGACCAACGCGTACCTGATCGACAACTCCTCGCCGAACACGCCCATCCCGAACCAGAACTACGCCGGCACCATGGCCGGCAGCAGCGGTGGCGGCCCGTACTGGCGCCTGCGTTCGAACCTGCAGACGGATTGGGAACTCGGTTCGTGGGGCGCGACGTGGAATATCCGCTACTTCTCCAGCCTGCGTGAGCAGTGCACCCTCGTCGGCACGGCCATCGTCTCGCTGTGCAACGACCTGGGCCCGGCGCAGAACGCCGCCGGCACGAAGTTCCTGCCGTTCATGCAGGGCGGCAGCGCGAACCGCCTGGGCGCCTCGACCTATCACGACCTCAGCGTGTACTGGAAGACGCCGTGGGATGCCCGCCTGACGTTCGGCGTGAACAACGTCTTCAACAAGCGGCCGCCGTTCTCCGTCACTTCGGGCGGTGCCAGCTTCAACGTCAATTACGGTGTGCCGGACCGCTACTTCTTCGTGACCTACAGCCAGAAGTTCCTGTAGGCGGCGGCTGTCGGCTTCGCGACAGCTGCTCTCCGGGGCTTCCGTGCAGATGGCGGAGGCCCCGGCGGAGCGTTCCGGTCGAGCCGGAAACGGGTGGCCGGATTGCGAACCGTCGGGCGGGCCCGGAGGGCATGCGTCCCGGCGTGAACCCTCGCGCCAACCGGCGACGCAGCCGGGCGGCGCGTCCACTTGCAGAGGAGAGTGACCATGTCGAAAAAGACAGCGGGCAGGCGTGGCGTCGTGGCTTGCGGTTCAATCGCCGCGCTTTGCCTGTTCGCCGGCGGCCATGCGATGGCGCAGACGCAGAGCTATCCGACCTACACCGCGAATTCCACGAATACCCTCAACGGCAACCTGACCGGAGACATTGTCGGCTCGGCGTTTGTCGATCTCGACGGGACGTTCCACTGGACGACGGCGTTTACCAGCTACAACGCCACCGACGACGGCACGGCGTGGGAGCGCGCGTTCCAGAACTCCGACTTCGGAGCGCTCACGGGAAACTACGGCACGACGACCCTGACGCAGGCGGATGCCTTCTACGGCACGTCCGGAACCCTCTGCAACAACCTGTCTTCCCGCGCGAACAATCCCGTCGCATCGCCCTACGGCGACGACCATTGCGACCTGGTGGGCATGTGGGTGGACCCGTCGGACGGCACCTGGTACGGCATCGCCAACGACGAGTACGACTTCAATCCGTTCAACACGACGCAGACCGTCACGCAGCGCGTCGGCTCGGGCATCCACAGCAACCGTATCCTCGCCGTGGAATCCACCGACAAGGGCGCCAGCTGGTCGGTGATCGACGAGATCATCACCTCGCCCTACCAGCACAACGACGCGGCGGACAACACCGCCTTTCCGGACGGCTTGTGGTCGTACGGCGTGGCGGGCTGCCGGCTGTTCGTCGACAACAGCACCGGATATTTCTACGTCGTCTACAACAACTCGATCAAGGTCAAGCCGAATTATTCGACCTTCGTGAGCTGGGCGGCCATTGCGCGTGCGCCGATCAGCGGCAAGATGGCCAAGGGCAGCTGGAACAAGTACTACAACCACACCTGGACGCAGCCCGGCATCGGCGGCCTCGACGGGAATGTGGACGACCCGCTGGGGCTGGTCGCCTCCTTCGTCCCATCCACCGATTCGTTCTCCCTGGTCGGCACAGGTGCGGACGGCTCGAGCCTGAACATCCAGGCGAAGTGGGTGCCTTCGAACGGGGCATTCACGTTCAACGACGCCAGCGGAAATGCCTACACGGCGAACGTCTCCACGGGCACGATCACGAACGCTTCCGGCACTTCGGTGCCGTCGGTGAGCTACCAGGACCCGGCGACCAACAGCACGTTCACGGTGGCCGTGGTGAGCGGGAAGATCCAGCTCGCGCAGACCGACAGCACCGGCCGCACCGTCACGAACACGCCCGGCATCGGCTACCCCGTCTTCAGGGACGCCACGACGAACCGCCTGTACATCACCCCACAGAACAGGATCCAGGAAAGCGCCATCAGCTACAACACGTATTCCGGCAGCTACCGCTTCGTCGGCTACGACCGGAATGTCTATGAAGAGGCCGATCTCGGCAATCCGATCGGCGTCGGCATCGTGGGCGCGCTGCCCTCCACCGCGAGCACGGGTAGCTACCTCACGACGCTCGATGTGGGAAGCCTGACGAACCAGAACGTAACCGGCTACTCCTTCCGGCTCATTTCGGACAACCCCGGGAAATTCTGGGACCTGACGACGGCCGCACCGGGTTCCGGACAGACGAACTACTCCGCCGCCGCGACCTACTACGACGCCAACGGGAATCCGCTGACCACCACGGGCACCTACATGATCTCCGCCGGCGGGATCACCATCTCGGCGAGCGGCGCCAACAATTCCTCGGGCGCGAACCGCTGGTACCTGGAGCCGGTGGCGGACGATTACAACAGCGGGGTCGCCGGAGGGTTCTACCGCATCAAGAATGTCTGGAACGGCAATTACCTCGACGCCTCCGGTTCCACGGTGGCGGCCCGGCGCGCGGTGGGAGCGCCCATCCACGTGGATCCGATCCAGGGCGGTTTCGTCGCCTCGGCGAACGGCGGCGCGGGCTCGCCGGGCGGTAGCGACCAGTGGTATCTCCTGCCGGTGGCGAACGACACGCCGGCCACGCTCTCGCCGACGTCCACGACCGCGGTCATCGCCGCAGCGACCAACACTTCGCTCCAGAGAGTGAAGCGCTACAAGATCGTCAACCGCAACAGCGGCTTCGTGCTCGAGGTGGTGGTCGGCAGCGGATGGCGACTGGCCGCACCGTCGTTCACCGATTCCGCCCAGATCGCGACGCTCACGCCCACCTACTGAAGCATCGCGCCACCCCGTCCGGGCCGGACCCATGGGGCCGGTCCGGATGTGTTTCGTCGGGCGGTTTCCATGGCTGTTGGCCGGCGCGGAAGGCAGCCGTCCACGGCCGATGAAGCGCGGCCTCCGCAGCGTTGCCCGCATTCGCCGGATCGGTGGCGTGGCCGCCCCGTCGCGCGTTGCTGTACCGGAAGTCCACATCCGGGATGCCAGCATCCAGATACCGGGCAAGCCGTGATCGCGGCTCCCGTGGAGCATGCCTGAGGTTGCTTTGGATCGGTTGAAGCTGGAGCGGTCGTCTTTGCCCGGCTGAGCGCAGCATTTTTTGCAGTGCGGCATGCTTCGAGGCATCCCGGATGTTAGCGTGCGGATGGATCGATCTAAATGGACGCTGCATCGGTCGGGCTCGCAGCCCGGATGGCTGGTGCGGGATTTCGGCGCGCGGCGGGCAAGGTTGGCCGCCACCGGACAACGGAAACGGGAGGGGATGGATGATGACCAGCCACGAAGCGGGACACCGGACGGAGCTGCGCAGCGCACCTGGGCGGGGCGGCATGAGCGCGGTGACGCGCGTGGCCGCGGGCCGGCGCGGAGCCTGGTTGGCGGCGGTCGCTCTGTGTGTCTTCGCGCTGCTCCTGCCCGGCGCGGGCCGGGCCGCGACGCCGGGCGTGCAGACGCTGGATGCCGGCTGGCAGGTGCGCCTGCTGCCCGGCGACAAGCACGCCGCTGCGTATCCGCGCGCCGCGCAATGGCTGCCCGCGAGCGTGCCCGGCACGGTGCAGACGGACGTGCTGGCGGCGAAGCTGGTGCCCGATCCGTACTGGCGCGACGACGAGGCGAAGATCCAGTGGGTGGGCCTGGCCGACTGGCAGTACCGCATGCGGTTCGACGTGGATGCCGCCACGCTGGCGCGCCAGCACGTCGACCTGGTGTTCGATGGCCTGGACACCTTTGCGGACGTCGCGCTCAACGGCCACAAGCTGCTCTCCGCCGACAACATGTTCCGCCGCTGGCGGGTGCCGGCGAAGGCGTGGCTGCACGCCGGCGCGAACACGCTGGAGGTCACGCTGCATTCCCCGATCGCACGCCTGCAGCCCTGGCTGCAGAAGCAGCCGTATCCGCTGCCCGGCGAGTTCGATTCGGCCTTCGGCGACGAAGCCGAGGGCGTGCAGACGGCCAACTACGTGCGCAAGGCCGCCTACCAGTACGGCTGGGACTGGGGCCCGCGCATCGTCACCCAGGGCATCTGGAAGGACGTGCGGCTGGAAAGCTGGAGCGCCCTGAGCCTGGCCGATTTCCACATCGCGCAACCCGGGGTCGACGCGGACGTCGCGCGGCTGCAGGCGCAGTTGCGCATCGCCGCCGACGCAGCCGGCAAGGCGCAGGTGCGCCTGCGCTGGCGCGCGCCGGATGGCGGCACGCAGTCGCTGGTGCGCGACGTGACGCTGAAGGCCGGCGAGAACGAGGTGTCGCTGCCGTTCGAGATCGCCCATCCGCAGCGCTGGTGGCCGGTGGGTTACGGTGCGCCGAACCTGTACGACTTCCACGTCGACGTCGCGCTGCACGGCGAGGTCGCGGCCAGCGCGGAGCGCAGCACCGGCCTGCGCAGCGTCGAGCTGCGCAGGCCGGTGGACCAGTGGGGCAAGGGCTTCGAGTTCGTGGTGAACGGCGTGCCCGTCTTCGCCAAGGGCGCGAACGTGATCCCGATGGACAGCTTCCCGAACCGCGTCACCAAGGCGCGCATCGACGCGATGCTGGAATCCGCGCGCGACGCGAACATGAACATGTTGCGCGTGTGGGGCGGCGGCTACTACCTGGAAGACGCGTTCTACGCCGAGGCGGACCGATTGGGCCTGATGGTGTGGCAGGACTTCATGTTCGGCGGCGCGATTCCGCCCTACGACAAGGCGTTCCGCGACAACACGCGCGTCGAGGCGATGCAGCAGGTGGACCGGCTGCGCGACCATCCGTCCATCGTGCTGTGGGCCGGAAACAATGAGGTCGAGACCGCGTGGGAGACCTGGGGTGGCGGTGCGCATCTCAAGGCCACGCAGCCCAGGGCCGAGGTGGATCGCATCGAGCAGGGCATGCGCGAACTGTTCGACCGCACGCTGCGCGGCGTGGTCGCGTCGCAGTCGCCCGAGGTGCCGTATTGGCCCAGCTCGCCCGGCAGCGACTACGACGGCGCCGCCAACGTGCTGGACAACGGCGACTACCACTACTGGAACGTGTGGTCGGGCAAGGCGCTGCCGCCCAGCGCCTACCTCGACGTCACGCCGCGCTTCCAGTCCGAGTACGGCCTGCAGTCCTTCCCCGCGCTGGCGACGCTGCGCAGCGTGCTCGATCCGGCCGATCTGTCCATCGATTCCCCGGTGCTGCGCGCGCACCAGAAGTTCGACAAGGGCAAGGGCAACCAGCGCCTGCTGATGTACGTGGAGCGCGAATACGGCAAGCCCAAGGACTTCGCCGCGCTGGTCTACCTCAGCCAGGTGATGCAGGCCGAGGGCATCCAGCTCGCCGCCGAGCACCTGCGCGCCGCACGGCCGCAGAGCATGGGCTCGCTGTACTGGCAGCTCAACGACGTTTGGCCGGGCGTCACCTGGTCCAGCGTCGACTACTACGGCCGCTGGAAGGCGCTGCAATACCACGCGAAGCGCTTCTACGCGCCGCTGCGCGTGGTGGCGATCCGCAAGGACGGCAGCACGCGCGTGTCGCTGGTCTCCGATCGCACCACGCTGCTGGATGCCAAGCTGCGCGTGCGCGTGCTGGGCATGGACGGCAAGCTGGTGTGGGAGCACACGCAGGACGCGCAGGTGGCGGCGCTGGCGAGCACCGCCGCCGGCGACTACACCGACGCGCAACTGCTGCACGGCGCCGACCCGCGCCAGACCGTGGCGGTGTTCGAGCTGCTGGACCACGGCAAGCCGCTGAGCCGTCATCTGTCCTACTTCGATGCCGCGAAGAACCTGGCGCTGCCCGACCCCGGCCTGCATGCCGAACTTTCCGCCGACGGCCACGGTGTCACCGTCAGCGCGCAGCGTTTCGCGCGCGAGGTGTGGGTGGACTTCGGCGACCTCGATGCGCGGCTGTCCGACAACGCGTTCGACCTGCTGCCGGGCGAGTCGGTGACCTTGCAGGTAGCCAGTGCGGCCGATGCCGCCGCGCTGCGCAAGGCGCTGACGGTGCGCAGCCTGTATGGCGCCACGGAGCCCGGGCCATGAGGAAGACGGTCGCCAGCATCGCGGCGGTGGCGCTGCTGCTGTCGGCAGGCGCCGCCGCGGCGCCTGCACAGGATGCCGAGGCACGCGCTGCCACCCTGGTGGCGAAGATGACGCTGGCGGAAAAAGTCTCGCAGTTGCAGAACGACGCGCCGGCGATTCCGCGTCTCGGCGTGCCCGCCTACGACTGGTGGAACGAAGGCCTGCACGGCCATGCCCGCGACGGTTACGCCACGGTTTTCCCGCAGGCGATCGGCCTTGCCGCGAGCTGGGATGCGCCGCTGCTGGAACACGTGGGCCGCACCGTGGCGGTGGAGGCGCGTGCCCGCTTCAACGCGATCGGCGCCGGCCACGACCACGGGCAGTACCAGGGGCTGAGCATCTGGTCGCCGAACGTCAACATCTTCCGCGACCCGCGCTGGGGCCGTGGCCAGGAAACCTATGGCGAGGATCCCTTCCTCACCGGCCGCCTCGCGGTGGCCTTTGTGCGCGGCATCCAGGGCGACGATGCGCGGCATCCGCTGGCCATCGCCACGCCCAAGCACTTCGTGGCGCACAGCGGCCCGGAAACCGGGCGCGACAGCTTCGACGCCAAGGTGTCGCCGCACGACCTGGAAGACACCTACCTGCCGGCATTCCGTGCCGCGGTGGTCGAGGGCGGCGCCGGTTCGCTGATGTGCTCCTACAACGCGCTGGACGGCGTGCCGATGTGCGCCAACCCCGCGCTGCTGGACACGCGCCTGCGCAAGGACTGGGGCTTCAAGGGCTACGTGGTGTCCGACTGCGACGCGGTGGGCGACATCGCCGCGTTCCATCACTACAAGCCCGACGATGCGCAGGCATCCGCCGTCGCCTTGCGTGCCGGCACCGATCTCGATTGCGGCCACACCTACGCCAGCCTGGCGAAGGCCGTGCTCGCGGGCGACGTGGCCGAGCCGGTGCTGGATACGGCGTTGCTACGCCTGTTCGCCGCCCGCTACCGGCTCGGCGAGCTGGGCGGTACCAGCGATGACTCGCATACGCAGATCGGCACCGGGTCGGTCGACAGCCCGGCCCACCGGCAACTGGCGCTGCAGGCCGCGCAGGAATCGCTGGTGCTGCTGAAGAACGCGCACGACACCTTGCCGCTGCGCGCCGGACTGCGGCTTGCGGTGATCGGGCCGAACGCGGACACGCTGGAAACGCTGGAAGCGAACTACCACGGCACCGCGCGCGCGCCGGTCACCCCGCTGGCGGGATTGCGCGCGCGCTTCGGCGCCGAACGCGTGAGCTACGCGCAAGGCGCGCCGGTGGCTGCCGGCGTACCCGTGCCGGTGCCGGAGACGGCCTTGCGCACGCCGGATGGCGCTGCGGGACTCGCCGGCGAGTACTACGCGGGCGCCGACTTCCACGGCAAGCCGCTCCTCGTGCGCACCGATCGCGTGATCGATTTCGACTGGAATCGCGCCGCGCCCGCGCCGGGCCTGGACGCCGGGCGTTACGCCGTGCGCTGGAGCGGCGAGTTGCTGCCGCCGGGGCCGGGCGACTACGTGCTGGCCGTGCACGTGGACCGCTGCTTCGACTGCAGCAGCCACGATGCGGCGACCCTGTTCCTGGACGGCAAGCGCGTGCAGCTGCGGCCGCCAGCCGCCGGCAAGGGCGGCGACGCCAGCCAGCTGGAAGCGCGCGTGCACTTCGCCGACGCGCGCCCGCAGGCGATCCGCCTGGAGCTGCTGCACGCCAGCCCGGACGAGGGCGTGCGCCTGCAATGGCTGGCGCCGCCGGCGGTGCAACTGGCCGAGACGGAGCGCGCGGTGCGCCAGGCCGACGCGGTGGTCGCGTTCGTGGGCTTGTCGCCCGACGTGGAAGGCGAGGCGCTGCAGATCGAGGTGCCCGGTTTCGAAGGCGGCGACCGCACCGACATCGGCCTGCCGCCTGCACAGCGTGCGCTGCTGGAGCGCGTGGCCGCTTCCGGCAAGCCGCTGGTGGTGGTGTTGATGTCGGGCAGTGCGGTGGCGCTGGACTGGGCACGGGAACATGCCGACGCGATCCTCGTCGCCTGGTATCCGGGGCAGGCCGGCGGCACCGCGATCGCGCAGGCCCTGGCCGGCGACAGCAATCCCGGCGGCCGCCTGCCGGTGACCTTCTATCGTTCGGTGCGCGACCTGCCGCCGTTCACCAGCTACGCGATGCAGGGGCGGACCTACCGCTATTTCCGCGGCACGCCGCTGTATCCGTTCGGGTACGGCCTGAGCTACACCCGCTTCGCCTATGCCACGCCCAGCGTGTCGGCCAGCACGCTGAAGGCTGGCGCCACCCTGGAAGTCGGCGCCGAACTGCGCAACACCGGCGCGCGTGCGGGCGACGAAGTGGTGCAGGTATATCTGGAGGTACCGCCGTCGCCGCTGGCGCCGCGGCATGCGCTGGTCGGCTTCCGCCGAGTGCATCTCGCACCCGGAGAACGCACGCGTGTGCAGTTCGCGTTGACGCCGCGGCAGCTGAGCAGCGTCGATGCGGCCGGCACGCGCGCCGTCGAGCCCGGCCGCTATCGTGTCTTCATCGGCGGCGGCCAGCCTGGCGATGCCGCCGGTGTCGCCGCCACATTCACCATCGAGGGCCGCGAGGCACTGGCACCATGACCAACGAAGATATTCCGCACGCCATGATGACCCGACGCAACCTGCTCAAGCTGATCGGCGGCGCTGCCGCATCCGGCGCGTTCGCGCTGGCCGCGCCACGTGTTTCCGCGGCGACGGCGAAGCCGTTCGCCAGCCGGCGCCCACCGGCGGACAAGCGCAAGTTCAGCAGCCCCGCGGTGGAGGCGGAGATCGCGCGCATCCAGGCGCGCATCGGCGACCCGGAACTGGCGTGGCTGTTCGGCAACTGCTATCCGAACACGCTCGACACCACCGTGCACATGGGCACGGTGGGCGGCAAGCCGGATACCTTCATCGTCACCGGCGACATCGACGCGATGTGGCTGCGCGACTCCTCGGCGCAGGTGTCGCCGTATCTTCCGCTGGCGGCGAAGGACGAAGCCTTGCGGCAGCTGTACCGCGGCCTGATCCATCGCCAGGCGGCATGCATCTCGATCGACCCCTACGCCAACGCCTTCCTGCCCGATCCACGTGCCAGGACCAACCTGGACTGGGCGCAGCACGACCTCACCGACATGAAACCCGGCGTGGCCGAGCGCAAGTGGGAGATCGACTCGCTGTGCTGGACGATACGCATCGCGCACGGTTACTGGAAAGCCACCGGCGACCGCGCGCCGTTCGACGACGACTGGCGCGCCGCGATGCACCTGGTGCTGGCGACGTTCCGCGAGCAGCAGCGCAAACATGGTTCAGGTCCCTACCACTTCCAGCGCGCATCGGCCGTACCTACCGACACGGTGCCGCTGGGCGGTTACGGCAATCCCGCGCTGCCGGTGGGGATGATCTTCTCGATGTTCCGTCCTTCGGACGATGCCTGCATCTATCCGTTGTTCGTGCCGGCGAATGCCTTTGCCGTGGTGTCGCTGCGGCAGCTGGCGGAGATGTCGCGCGCCCTGCACGGCGACGCCGCGTTCGCCGGCGACTGCGAGGCGCTGGCCGCCGAGGTGCAGGCCGCGCTGGAGCGGCACGCGGTGATGCACGAGGGCGGTGAGGATTTCTGGGCCTACGAAACGGACGGCTACGGCAACCAGCTGTTCATGGACGATGCGAACGTGCCCAGCCTGCTGGCGCTGCCGTACCTCGGCTTCTGCGCGCGCGACGATGCGCGCTACCGCCGCACCCGCGATCGCGCGTGGGGCCAGCGCAATCCGTACTTCTTCCGCGGCAAGGCGGCGGAAGGCATCGGCGGGCCGCACGAGGGACTGCGCATGATCTGGCCGATGTCGCTGATGGTTCGCGCACTCACCACCGACGACGCCGGCGAGATCCGCCAGTGCCTGCACTGGCTCAAGACCACCCATGCCGGCACGGGCTTCATGCACGAGGCCTTCGATCAGGACGATCCGGCGAAATTCACCCGGTCCTGGTTCGCCTGGGCCAACAGCCTGTTCGGCGAGCTGATCGCCGGATTGGCCACAAGCCACCCCGAACTGCTGCGCTGACAAACGCGCACCCCACACCCCCACAGGAGCCCACGACCATGGTGACCCGCAGACGATTCCTGCAAGGCGCAGCGGCATTGACCCTGCTTGGCGGCATGGCCCAGCGAAGCGCACTGGCTGCGCCGCGCGGCCAGGGCAGCGCGGCGGCGCTGACCGGATTGGCGAAGAACGGCGTGTCGAAGTGGGTCGACGTGTTCGTCGGCACCGGCGGCCACGGCCATACCTATCCCGGCGCGACGCTGCCGTGGGGCATGGTGCAGCTCTCGCCCGACACCAACGACTTCGGCTGGGACGCCTGCTCGGGCTACCACCAGGCCGACGGTTCCATCATGGGCTTCTCGCACACCCACCTCAGCGGCACCGGCGCGAGCGACATGCTGGACGTGCTGGTGATGCCGGCGCAGGGCGAGGTGCTGCTCGATGCGGGCGATCGCGGCCTGCCGACGTACAACTACTACTCCAAGTTCGACGGCGCGGCGCGCGGGCCGCATCTCGACGCGAACGTGGTGGCGCATCCGGGCAAGGGCTACCGCTCGCGCTACGACAGGGCTTCCGAGCAGGGCGTGCCCGGCTATTACCGCGTGCGCCTCACCGACCACGACATCCTCGCCGAGCTGACCGCGACGCTGCGCGCGGGCCTGCACCGCTACACCTTCGCGAAGGGCGGCAAGGCGCACCTGATCGTCGATCTGGCGCACGGCTACCACGACGATCCCAAGGTGCCGTGCAAGGTGTCGGACGCCACGCTGAAACTGGTGGGCAAGGACACCCTCGTCGGCGGCCGGCGCGTGCACCAGTGGGCGAACGGGCGCCACATCTACTTCGCGCTCAAGCTGTCGCGGCCGTTCGCGCAGGCCACGTTGTACAGCGAGAACCAGCCGCTGCCCAGCGGTACGGGCGAGGCCAAGGGCACGCATCTCAAGGCCGCGCTGCACCTGGATCACGCGGACAAGTCGCCGCTGCTGGTGAAGGTCGGCATCTCCGGCGTGGACATCGACGGCGCGCTGCGCAACCTGGAATCCGAGCTGCCGGACTGGGACTTCGAGCGCGTGCGGCACGCCGCCGGGGAAACCTGGGAGAACGAGCTTTCGCGCATGCAGATCGACACGCCGTCCGACACGGCGAAGCGCACGTTCTACAGTTCGCTCTACCACACCATGCTCGCCCCCACGCTGTTCAACGACGTGGACGGCCGCTACCGCGGCATGGACCTGGCCGTGCACGAGCTGCCGCAAGGCCAGCACAACTACAGCACCTACTCGCTGTGGGACACCTACCGCGCGTTGCATCCGTTCTACACCCTGCACCAGCCCGCGCGCGTGCCGGACATGGTCAACGGCCTGGTGCGCATGGCCGCGGAAAGCCCGGAAGGCCCGCCGGTATGGCCGCTGCAGGGCGTGGAGACCGGCTGCATGATCGGCTACCACTCCGCCGTGGTGATCGCCGAGGCGAAGGCCAAGGGCTTCACCGGCATCGACTACGACAAGGCGTGGCCGATCTACCGCAAGCGCGCCTTCGACGACGACTACCGCGGCCTGCCGCTGTACCGCAAGCACGGCTACATCCCCGCCGACCTGGAACCGGAGTCGGTGAGCAAGACGCTGGAATACACCTACGACGACTGGGCGCTGGCGCAGCTGGCCGAGAGCCTGGGCGCGAAGGACGATGCCAGGCATCTGCGCGAGCGTTCGCGCAACTACCGCAACGTGTTCGACGAGAAGCTTGCCTTCACGCGCCCGCGCGACAGCAAGGGCAAGTGGATCGAGCCGTTCGACCCGCGCGAGATGGGGCACTTCGAAAAGTGGCGCGACTTCACCGAGTCGAACCCGTGGGAGGCCACCTTCCTCAACCAGCACGACCTGTACGGCTACATGGGCATGTTCGGCGGCGTGGCGGCGTTCGAGCGCAAGCTGGACGAGCTGTTCACCACCAGCTCCGAGCTCCCTGCCGATGCGCCGCCGGACATCGCCGGCATGATCGGCCAGTACGCGCACGGCAACGAGCCCAGCCACCACGTGGCCTATCTGTATGCCTACACCGGCAACCACTGGAAGACGCAGTCGCGCGTGCGCATGCTGCTGGAAACCATGTACCCGCCGCTGCCCGACGGCATCGCCGGCAACGACGACTGCGGCCAGATGGCGGCGTGGTACGTGCTGAGCTCGCTGGGCCTGTACGCGGTCGATCCGGTGAGCGCGGACTACGTGTTCGGCAGCCCGCTGTTCGACCACGCGGAGATGGAGCTCGGCGAAGGCAGGAAACTCGTCGTCGAGACGAAGGGCAACGGCCCGGGCAAGGCCTATATCCAGTCGGTGACCTGGAACGGCAAGCCGTGGACGAAAAGCTGGATCAGCCACAAGGAACTCGCCGCCGGCGGCACGCTGGCATTCGAGATGGGCGCCACGCCGAACAAGAAGTTCGGCGCCGCACCGGAAGACCGGCCGCCGTCCTACGGCCTGCCGGCCGCGCAGTCGCTGCCGCGCGACAAGGCCTGAGCGAGCAGGCGGGCAGCACGCTGCCCGCCTCGATCCTTCTGCCGGATCGGCCTGCGCGACCATCGTCGCGCAGGCGGCGTTTCAGTCGTGGTCGTTCATGACGGCTGCCACACGCGGCAGCGCCGACCCGCCGCGCTGAATTTCCCCGCCGGCCCGATTCGCGAACGCCATGCGCGTCGCGCTGTGCCTCATCGCCGCATGCTGCGGGAGGCAGCGGCTTCGGCTTCGCCTGGGCGGCATGAATCGCGCGCCGAGGGCGCACGTCGATGTCGGAATCACCTGATCGATACGCGGAGGCCGGCAGGCTGCGGGAGGGCCGCCCGTGCCTGTCCCGCGATGCATCGCCACGCCAGTCCCACCCGTCCCGGGTGCTGCTGAGCCTGCAGCGGCGCTGGCGATCCGGTGCGCCATTTGCGCGGCTGATCGAGGGCCGCCAGGGCGCGCCACCGGCTCCCGCAGCTCGCCAGCCGGGGGCGGGCGCCATATTGCAATGCGGCTTGCATCATCACTAGTGAATATGTAGTTTAGATATGAATCGATCCAAACAGAGATCGAGGGCAATGGCTTGTGCCCAAGGAAAGGCATGCGTGGAAAGGCGGTTTGCGCCTGTCCGGCATGCGAGGGCGTAGAGCTCTATGCGATTTGCACGATCCAAGAAGGCTGTGCGACGACGGACCGGCCAGCAGGGGGCTCGCCAGTCGAAGCGACGACAGCACACCGAAAACACGTTCGAGGGAGGGGTTTCCATGCGTCACGCCATCGCAATGCGCCGCAATGCACTCGTCAGCGCGCTCTCTGTCGCGCTGCTGTCGCCGTTGGCTGCCTACGGGCAGGCGGCGTCTTCGACCGCCAGCGACCAGGCCGCCGCGCCGCAGACCGGCACGCCAGCCGGCCAATCGTCTTCCACGGCCAGCCAGCAAAAGGCCGTGCAGCTGAAAGAGGTCGTGGTCACCGGTTCGATGATCCCGCGTGTCGAGGTCGAGGGCCCGGCGCCCGTGGTCACCATCACCGGCGCGCAGATCAAGGCCCAGGGCTTCACCACCATGTGGGAGTTCCTCGACTCGCTGCCGCAGATGGGCCAGACGCAGGACCCGGCCAGTTGGGGTTCCACCTCGGTCAATGCGCGCTCGGTGAACCTGCGCAACCTGGGGCCGGGCTTCAGCCTGCTGATGATCGACGGCCATCGCGTGGTGGACTACCCGCAGCCGATGAACGCGCAGAGCAACTTCCAGAACTACAACAACATCCCGACCGGGATGATCGACCACGTGGAGATCCTCGCCTCCGGCGCCTCGTCGATCTACGGTTCGGACGCGGTGGCTGGCGTGGTCAACGTGATCCTGAAGAAGAACTACCAGGGCGATGAGCTGCAGATCACCGGCGGCGGCGCCACCCGTGGCGGCCGGTCGTACGGCGACATCAACTTCTTCGGCGGCAAGTCCGGCGAAAACTGGCACCTTCTCTACAACCTCGAGAAGTCCAACCGCACGGCGTTGTGGGGCAAGAATCGACCCTATCAGGACTCGGTGTCCGATGCGGGTTACGGCGCCTGGGGCCCGGCGGCGCGCATGTTCGGCTACCAGTACGACACGGCCGGCGGCATCGCGCTCTCCGCGACGAACGGCCTCACCGGCCAGTACATCACGCCCCCGGCGGGCACCTGCGGCAAGTTCACGAATTCGCAGTTGAGCCATTCGTACAGCGTCAGCACGAGCGGCACCCAGATCACCGGGGTGACCGACAACGGCTACTACTGCTCGCAGCCCCATCTGTTCCAGAACTGGGTGCTGACGCCGGGCAGCCGCAGCAACAACGGCTACGTGGCCGGCGAGTACGACTTCAGCAACGGCCTGCAACTCTACGGCTCGGCGGCCCTGTACAAGACGGTGGGCATCTCCAACACCCAGATGTGGGGCGTGGGGACGGGTGCGTTCTACGACCAGAACACCGGGCAGGTCATCAGCCAGGCCGTCCGTCAGTTCACCGCGCAGGAAACGGGTACCTCGATGAATACCCACGACCGCGAGACGAACTGGAACATCACCGCCGGGCTGCGCGGCACCATGTTCGGCGGCAACTTCAACTGGGACCTGAGCCTCAATACCCAGAAGTACATCGTGCGCGAGGACTACACGGCGTTCAACCAGACGGCCACGAACAACTTCTTCCTCGGCCAGCAACAGGGCACCACCACGGTCGCCGGCTACAACGACGGCAACGGCAATCCCATCGTGTTGCCCGTCTATGCCATGAACTGGCAGCAGTGGTGGAACCCCATCACCCCGCAGCAGTACAGCCAGTTCGCCGTCAATGGCGAGAACAGCGCGTCGTCGTGGCTGGACCAGGCGCAGTTCCGCATCAACGGCGATCTGTTCCGCATTCCGTGGACCGACCAGTCGGTGGGCTGGGCGGCGGTGCTGGAAGCGGCGCACAACGGCTTCCTGCTCTCGCCCGACCCGCGCGGCGGCGACTCGTCGACGTTCGTGAACCCGTTCTACGCGAACAACACGGGCGGCGGTACCCGCCAGCGCTTCTCGCTGGGCACGGAGTTTCGCGTGCCGGTGCTGGATTCGCTGACCTGGACCATCTCCGGTCGCCTGGACAAGTACCATGACTCCAGCAGCGCAGACATCGCGCGCACCTGGGGCACCGGTATCGAGTGGCGTCCCATCGACAGCCTGCTGCTGCGCGGCTCCTACGGCACCAACTTCAAGGCGCCGGACATGCAGGCGATCGACCAGACGGGCTCCACCGTGCCGGTGGGCATCTACGAGGATTACCTGAGCTGCATCAACGACATCAAGGCCGGAAATACCAACAGCACCTGGTGCAACGGCAGCATCCAGCGCCCGCAGTCCCAGTACTACACCCAGTACACCGCCGGTAACCGTCTGCTGAAATCCCAGACCGGCCACTCATGGACCTACGGTTTCGTGTGGCAAATTCCGGGCGTGCAGGGCCTGTCGGTCTCTGCCGACTACTGGCACATGGGCGTGGACAACACCATCCAATACCTGGGCCAGGACACCGTCCTGAAAGACGAGGCGGGCTGCCTTACCGGTGTGCTGCCGGTCGGCTCGAGCGGTCTGGCGCCGTACATCCGCTACCCGCAGGGGTCGGAGTACTGTCGCATGGTGGAGGCGATGGTCCAGCGCAATGCGGCCGGCAACATCACCTCGGTGCACTCCGGCCCGATCAACGTGGCATCGACGTACGTGAGCGGCGTCGACGCCACGCTGGATTACAAGCTGCATACCGAGAACTACGGCGATTTCCGCGCCAACGTCATCTACACCAACAACCTCGCCTACAAGAACCGCACGGTGGCCAGCGATCCGCTGATCAACACCCGCTACGACCGCGTGGCGAGCAAGGTCAGCTGGATCGGCGACTGGACCAAGGGCGACTGGAACGTTTCGCTCTCCGGCCAGCGCGTCGGTACCCTGCGCGCCAACAACTATGGCGGCTGCGAGGTGCTGCCCAACGGCACCTTCCCGGGCATCGGCGATCCCGACTGCACGGTCTACAAGGGCCGCATCCCGCCGTGGATCGTGTGGAATACCGCGGTCGGCTGGCAGATCAATCGCGATACCAAGCTGACTCTCGCGGTGTCCAACATCTTCAACAAGGTTGCCGGGATCGCGTACTACTCCGGTGGTTTCGAGTTCGTCCCGACAGGGCAGACCGCGGGCGAATACAACGGCCGCGAATGGTTCCTCACGTTCGACTACAAGCTCAACTGATCCCTCTCAGGTCGGGCTTGTTCCGCCGCCCCGGCTTCGGCCGGGGCGTTCTTTTTCTGGCGCCGCCTGCATGCCGGCGCCCGTCCTGCCGCGCTCGACCCGGCACCCGGCGCCGGCAGCCTGCGTGACGGTTCACCCGGACGGAAAAGAGGATGCCCGCTTGCGCGGGCATCGGGCGGGTGGCAGCCAGGTGCGGCGGGATCAGTGCGCGAACACCTGCAGCAGCTCGTGGCAGGCGCCCATGGTGTGGTAGTCCACCTTGCCGGCGGGGCTCTTCTCGTCGCTGTACTTGCGGTTGTCGCGGGTGAGGATGCGGTACCACGCGCCGTACCTGTGGTCGACGAAGTGCTGCCACGAATAAGTCCACAGCTTGTCGAACCACGTGGCGTAGGCGGCGTCGCCGGTGCGCGCATGCAGCAGGGCGGCGGCGGCCAGCGATTCGGCCTGCACCCAGAAGTATTTGTCGTCGTCGCACACGCTGCCGTCGGGCGCGAAGCCGTAGCACAGGCCGCCGTGGGTGTCGTCCCAGGCGTGCTTCACCGCGGTGTCGAACAGGTGGCGTGCGGTGGGCAGCAGCCAGGCTTCCTCGCGGTTGCGTTCCAGCAGCAGCGATTCCAGGATCAGCAGCAGCTTGGCCCACTCGGTCTGGTGGCCGGGCTGGAACCCCCAGGGGCGGAACAGGTGCTTGGGGTCGTCCTTGTGGTAGTCCCAGTCGATGCGCCATTGCGCGTCGTAGTGCTCCCACACCAGCCCGTCCGCGAGCGCGGCCTGGCGGCGGGTCATGTGATCGGCGAGGGTGAGCGCGCGGTCGAGGTAACGCGGCTCGTCGCTGGCCTGGTAGGCGGCCAGCATGGCCTCGCACATGTGCATGTTCGCGTTCTGGCCGCGGTAGGTGCTGAAGTGCCAGTCGGCATCGGCCTCGTCGCGGTACAGGCCGGCTTCGGCGTCCCAGTAGCGCCGTTCCAGCAGCTCCCAGGTCTCGTCCATCCACGCAGCAGCTTCCGCAATGCCGGCCTTGCGCGCGCTGGCATAGGCCAGCAGCACGAAGGCCACCCCGTAGGCGTGGTTGGTGCGGTCCTCGGGCACGCCGTCGCGGATCGTCCACGCGTAGCCGCCGGTCAGTGCGTTGCGGTGCACGTCGCGCAGGTAGCGCAGGCCGTGGCGCACGGCTTCGCGGTACTCGGCGGCGAGCGTGGCGTCGTCGCCGAACTCCAGCGCCGCCATCGCGTAGTTGAAGACGAAGCGCGTGCTGCTCACCAGGTGGCGGTGGCTGCGGTCGTAGATCGTGCCGTCGTCCTTGAAGTAGTGGAAAAAGCCGCCGGCCGGATCGATCGCGTGCGGATGGTAGAACTGCATGGTGTCGGCGATGTGCCGGCGCAGGAACGCCGGCGAACGGAAGTCCGGCAGCGGCGTGGCCGGCAGGACGGAATGCGTGCGGGTCGTGCTCAAGAGTGCGACTCCATGAAGGCGTGGACTTCGGCGGTATCGGGCAACGCGGTGAACGAGCCCTGCCGCGTCACGGTCAGCGCGCCGGCCGCGGCGGCGTAGCGCAGCAACGCGTGCAGGCGCGGCAACGTGGCGACCAGCGCGTCCAGGTCGTGCGGGCCGACCTGCTGCTCGGCGAGCTGCTGCACCAGGCCGCCGACGAAGGCATCGCCCGCCGCGGTGGTGTCCACGGCGGGCACGCGGTAGGCCGGAAGCTCGCCCTCGGCGTCGGGATGGAACCAGCGCAGCGGATTCGGGCCGTCGGTGACCACCACCAGGCGCGTATCGCCCTGCCACAGGCGTTCGAGCACGGACTCCTCGCCATCCGCCTCCGCCAGCCAGGCGAATTCTTCCGCGCTCAGCTTCACCAGGTCGGCGAGTTGCAGCGCGGGCCACAGCAGGGGGCGTATCTCGATGCCGCTGGGCCACAGCGCGGGACGCAGGTTGAGGTCGAAGCTCACCAGCGCGCCGGCGTCGCGGGCGCGGCGCATGCCTTCGCGGGTGGTTTCAGCGGCCTGCGGCTCGGTCATGCTGTTGGAGCAGATGTGGAACACCGCCGTATTGGCGAAGGTGTCGGCACGGAAATGCTGCGGGCGGAACAGCAGGTCGGCGGACGGCGGCCGGTAGAAGCTGAAGCTGCGTTCGCCGTGCGCATCCAGCGCCACGAAGGCCAGCGCGGTGTTCGCTTCGCCGGTGCGCGCCACGTCGCGCGTGTCCACGCCGGCCCGGTGCAGGCTGTCCAGCAGCAGGTCGCCGAACAGGTCGGTGCCCAGCATGCCGGCGAAGCGCGCGTCGCCGCCCAGCCTGGCCACGGCCACCGCCACGTTGGCGGGGGCGCCGCCGGCGAACGGGACGAACGCGCGCGGGTAGCCGTGCGCGTCGCGGCCTTCGGCGTGGAAATCGATCAGCGCTTCACCGAAGCAGAGTACGGAACGCATGCGGCAGGGTTACCTGGGGCTGGTGGCGGCGTCGCGGATCTTCGATCCGCTGCGGCCGTAGAAAATGACGTAGGCGTAGCACAGGAGCGGCAGCACGAAGGCATGCTGTATGCCGATGCGGTCGGCCAGGAAACCTTGCGCCAGCGGCACCAGCGCACCACCCACGATCGCCATGATCAGCAGGCTCGACGCCTTGTCGGTGAGCGGTCCCAGCCGCTCGATGCCGAGCGCGAAGATGGTGGGGAACATGATGGAGTTGAACAGCCCCACCGCGATGATGCTGTACATCGCGACGTTGCCGGTGCTGAGCATGCTGGTCAGCACCAGCGCCGCGGTGGCCACGCCGAACGCGGCCAGCAGCTTGCGCGGGTCCAGCCACGCCAGCAGCGCGGAACCGGCGAGGCGGCCGACCATCGCGCCGCCCCAGTACAGCGACACGTAATGCGAGGCCTGCTGCTCGCTGATGTGGCCGATCTCCGGTTGCGACAGGTAGTTCACCAGGAAGCTGCCGATGGACACCTCGGCGCCCACGTAGAAGAAGATCGCCAGCACGCCGTACTTCACGTGCGGAATGCGCAGCGCATCGAGCAAGCTGTGCTTGCCGGTGTCGGCCTGTTCGGTGGCCTCGGCCAGCACCGGGAGTCGGAACAGCCCCACGATCACCGCCAGCAGCACCAGCACCAGCGCAAGGCCCAGGTAAGGCCCCTGCACCGACTGCGCTTCGTGCGTGCGGTAGGCCAGCTGTTCCGCCGCCGGCATGGCGGCCACCTGGGCGCTGCCCAGCACGGTGTTGGAGAGGATCAGCCAGCCGCCGAACAGCGGCGCCAGCGTGGTGCCCAGCGAATTCAGCGCCTGCGCGAGCGTGAGCCGGCTGGAACCGGTGCGCGGCGGCCCGAGCAAGGCGACGTAGGGATTCGCCGCCACCTGCAGCACCGTGATGCCGGTGGCCAGCACGAACAGCGCGCCCAGGAACAGCGGGTAGCTGTGCCACTGCGCCGCGGGCCAGAACGCCGCCGCGCCCACGCCGGCGATCGCCAGACCCGCCACCATCCCGCGCTTGAAGCCCAGGTGCGCCACCAACCGTCCCGAGGGCAGCGACATCAGGAAATAGGCGCCGAAGAACGTGAACTGCACCAGCATCGCGCGGGTGTAGTTCAGCTCGAACACCGCCTTGAGGTGCGGGATCAGGCTGTCGTTCAACGCGGTGAGGAAACCCCACATGAAGAACACCGCGGTAGTCACCGCCATCGCGCCGGGATAGTCGGTGTAGCGTCCGCTGTCGGCGCCCGTACCGGTGGTTTTTGCTGGCGGTGGTGTGGCGGCGAAGGCCATGCGGCTCCCCTTGCTGTGAGTGCGCTCAGGCGCTGGGTGGTGGACAGCTGCTGGCGCGCACCACCAGCTGCACCGGGGCGATGGTGCGCTGTGGCGTCGCTTGCGGATCGCGCAGGCGCTGCAGCAGCAGCTCGGCGGCCTGGCGGCCGCGGGCGCGCGGCTTGGAGGCCAGCGTGGTGAGCGGCGGTGCGCTCAGCGCGGACTCGGCGATGTCGTCGAAGCCGGTGACCGCGAAGTCGCGCCCCGGCCGCACGCCACGCTGGTACAGGCCCAGCATCAGGCCCAGCGCCACCGCATCGTTGTAGCAGACCGCCGCGGTGGGCGCCGGCGCGTCGAAGAACAGCGCACCGCACTGCGCCGCGGCGTCCACGCGGTTCGGCGCGCATTCGATGCGCCAGTGCGCCTCGATCGGCAACCCGGCGGCCTGCATCGCCTCGACGTAGCCGGCATGGCGCTGCTGGCAGGAGCTGGAGCTGGCGTGGCCGCCGAAGAACGCGATGCGCCGCTGGCCCAGCGAGATCAGGTGCTCGGTGGCGAGCCGTGCGCCGCGCTGGTTGTCCAGCATCAGCCGGTCCCAGGGCGCACTGGATGGCGCCTCGCCGGCGAGTTCGCGGTTGAACAGCAGCAGCGGAGTGTGCAGGCCCACTGCGGCCAGCACGCGTGAGGCGGCGCTGCCTTCCGCGGGGGAGAGGATGATGCCGGCCGGATCGTGCTCCAGCAGCGAGCCGAGCACCGCCTGCTCGCGTGCGATCGACTCGCTGGTGCTGCCCAGCAGGGTGACGTAGCCGCTGCCGCCCAGCGCTTCGTCCACGCCGGTGGCAAACTCGGCGAAGAACGGGTTGGCGAGGTCGTTCAGCACCAGCGCGATGCTGGACGAGGTGCGCCGGCGCAGGTTGGCCGCAGCGCGGTTGTAGACGTAGCCTTGGCGGCGCAGTTCCTCTTCGACCCGTGCGCGGGTGAGCTTGTTGACCAGTGGGCTGCCGCGCAATACCAGCGATACTGTGGCTCGCGAAACGTCACAGCCTGCAGCGATATCGGCGAGGGTGACCTTGCGATTGGCGTGAGGCGTACTGTCCGTTGCCATGCTGGATGATTGCTCGATTGGAACGATCAAATGTACAGGAACCCGCTGCCGGATGGTTCCGCGATGCAGCATGCATCGTTGTGCGAACGGATGATAGCGTGTGCAGCTTGGAACGATCCAAATTTGGATGCAAGGGGGTTGCACATGAACCGGCGTAGTCACCATTCCAGGGGCCTGATCGTGATGGCCGCGACCCTGATGCTGGCCTCCACCGCGGCGGCGGCTGCCGCCGGGCACGCGGCCGCGGTCGATCCGCGCATCGGCACAGGCGGCGACGGCCACACCTTTCCGGGCGCCACCGTACCGTTCGGGATGATCCAGCTCTCGCCCGACACCGCGATGCCGGATTTCAAGCACGCCTACAAGTGGGCTGCCGGCTACCAGTACGGCGACCCCACCATCATGGGTTTCTCGCACACGCACTTCTCAGGTTCCGGCCATTCGGACCTGGGCGACGTGCTGGTGATGCCCATCGCCGGCGCGGTGAGGCTGGACCCGGGCGAGGCGGACCAGCCGGGCAGCGGCTACCGTTCGCGCTTCAGCCACGCCAGCGAAACGGTGCAGGCGGGTTACTACGCGGTCACCTTGTCCGATTACGGCGTGCGGGCGGAACTGACCGCGGGGCGCCGGGTCGGCTGGCATCGCTATACCTTCCCCAAGGGCCAGCCCGCGCACCTGCTGCTGGATCTGCGGCCCAGCATCTACGACTACCCCGGCAAGGTACTGTGGTCGCGCCTGCGCGTGCGCGCCGACGGCACCGTCAGCGGCTGCCGCACCACCCGCGGCTGGGCGCCGGGGCGGGAGCTGTGCTTCGCGATGCGCTTCAACCAGCCCATGGTCTCGCGCACGCTGTACGACCGCGAGACGGACGTGGCCTACAAGGGTTTCAAGGGGCCGGGCTACCAGCCCGAGGATCATGACGCCGAGAACGGTCGCGCGCTGGAAGGCGTGTTCGACTTCGGCAAGCTGGACCGGCCGCTGCTGGTGAAGGTGGCGATCTCGCCGGTGAGCGACGCGAACGCCATCGCGAACCTCGACCAGGACGGCGCCGGCTGGGACTTCGACGCCCGTCGTGCCGAGGCCACCGCGGCCTGGGACAAGGCGCTGTCGGTGATCGACGTGTCCGGCACGCCCGCACAGCGCACCCGGTTCTACACCGCGCTGTACCACGCCATGCTCGCGCCCACGCTGAGCATGGACGTCAACGGCGAATACCGCGGCCCCGACCACGCCGTGCACAAGGCCGACGGCTTCGACTTCCATTCCAGCTGGTCGATGTGGGACGTCTACCGCGCCGAGGAGCCGCTGATGGTGTTGCTGCGGCCCGACCTGAGCACGCAGTTCATCCGCTCGCTGATCGCCGCACGGCAGGCCAGCCCGTTCGGCATCCTGCCGGTGTGGGCGTACCAGGGGCTGGAGACCTGGTGCATGATCGGCTACCACTCGGTGCCGGTGATCGCCGATGCCTACGTCAAGGGCGTGCGCGGCTTCGATGCGGAGCAGGCGCTGGACGCGATGGTGGCCAGCGCCACCTACGGCCCCTACGGCGACCTTGCGGATTACATGAAGCTCGGCTACGTGCCGATCGACAAGGAACCGGAAGCCGCGTCCAAGACCCAGGAGTACGCGTACGACGACTGGTCGCTGGCGCAGATGGCGAAGGCGATGGGCAAGACGAAGATCGCCGGCGAGTTCGACAAGCGCGCCGCGAACTGGCGCAACGCGTGGGACCCCGAAAGCCGCTTCATGCGCGCCAGGCTGAGCAACGGCCAGTTCCGCACCCCGTTCGATCCCACGTTCGCCGGCTACGGCAGCGACTACACCGAAGGCAACGCGTGGCAGTACTCCTGGTACGTGCCGCAGGACGTGGCCGGCCTGATCGCCGCGAACGGCGGCGACGCGAAGTTCGTCGCTCGGCTGGACGAGCTGTTCGACGCCAAGGTCGACCCCGCGCACTTCAAGAACGTGGAGGACATCACCGGCCTGATCGGCTGGTACGCGCACGGCAACGAACCCAGCCACCACATCGCCTACCTGTACGACTACGCCGGGGCGTCGTGGAAGACGCAGCAGCGCCTGAAGCAGATCATGGACACCCAGTACGCGGCGCGCCCGGACGGCCTTACCGGCAACGACGATCTGGGCCAGATGTCGGCCTGGTACATCTTCACCGCGCTGGGTTTCTATCCGGTCACGCCGGCCAGCGACGAATACGCGATCGGGCGGCCGTTCGTGCCGAAGGCCGCGATACATCTGGAGAACGGCCATACCTTCACCGTGGTGGCGGAGCATCTGGACGACGGCCACCCTTATGTCGGCCAGGTGTTGCTGAACGGCAAGCCGCTCGATCGCGTTTTCCTGCGCCACAGGGAGATTCTTGCGGGCGGCGAGCTGCGCTTCGTGATGCAGGCTGAACCGAACCGGCAATGGGGCACGGCCGTGGCGGCACGACCCGCGGCGATGAGTGTCTACACTCCGTGAAGGCACGCCCGCGGCCGGCCCGTCGGGCTGGTTGCGGGCGCCAAACCTGCGCAAAATATCCACAGCCGTGTACGGCCGACCGCTCCTCGACGAGAGTTGCCTATGCTGCGTGTCCAATGAAAGTCCATGGCTTGTTGAGCTGGCGTGTGGCCGGCCTGCTGGTCGCGATGGTCGTCATCGTGGCGCTGCCGTACGTCGCCACCCGGATGATGGTCGACGAGACGCAGCAGGCCAGCCTCTGGCTCAATCACGCCAGCACGATCAAGGCGCTCACCTACCGCATCGGCTACCTGGTCCGCGACAGCGAGGCGGCGACTTACCGCATCCTCGCCCATGACGGCGATGCCGCCACCGAGCGCCGCACTCTCCGCGCCAAGCAGGAAGTGCCGGCCATGCTGTCGCAGCTGCGTGGCCTGACCCGCGACAATCCCGACCAGCAGGCGCGCCTGGGATCGCTGGAGAGCATCACCAGCGGCCGCATCGTCCTGGTGGACCAGGCGCTGGTGCGGTTGCGGCAGGGCGATGCCGCGGGCGCGCGGCAGTCGTTGCGCGACACCGACGACCTGTTCCGCATGTACGGGCTGATCGACGGCATCGCGCAGGCCGAGGACCGCCTGCTCCACGCACGCTCCCTCGAGGCGCAGCAGCGGGTGAGGCACAGCCAGGTCGTGCTCGGGCTCACCGTGCTGGCGCAGCTGATCCTGCTGATCGTGGTGGTGACGTCGTCCGAGCGGCAGATCGGCAAGCGCCAGCTCGCGGAAACCCGCGAGGGCCGCGCGGTGCTGCGTGCGCAGATGATCGTGCAGGCGGTGCGCGAGCCGATCGCGCTGTTCGACGAGCAGTTGCGCAGCCTGCTGGTGAACGCCGCCTTCAGCGAGATGTACGGGCTGGACCCGAAGCATCAGCATGCCTTGCCGCTGCCGCAGATCGGCGACGGCGCCTGGAGCGACGGCGCGCTGCTGCAGCGGCTCAACGACGTGCTGCTGCGCAACCGCGAACTGTGGGACTACGAGCTGGTCCAACGCACCGCCGACGGCGTGGAGCGGCACGTGGTGGTCAACGCGCGCCGCATCCAGCAGCAGGACAGCGATGCGCAGACCCTGTTGCTGACGGTGAGCGACGTGACCGCGCGCGCGCTGGCCGAGCACAGGGTCAGCGAACTGAACCACCAGTTGGAGGGCAAGGTGGCGCAGATCTCCGACGTCAATCGCGAACTGGAGGCATTCAGCTACTCCGTCTCGCACGACCTGCGCGCGCCGCTGCGCCACATCGCCGGTTTCGCCGGCAAGCTGCGCCAGCACCTGGGCGAGCGGGTGGACGATACCGGCAGCCACTACCTGGACGTGATCGGCAGCTCGGCGCAGCGCATGGCGCAACTGATCGAGGACCTGCTGGTGTTCTCGCGCCTGGGTCGCGGCGCGCTGCGGCTGCAGCCGGTGGACATGCAATCGCTGGCCGAGGAGGCGCGCGTGCTGTGCGAGGCGGAGGTGCCCGGCCGGCGCATCGCCTGGACGATCGCGCCGCTGCCCATCGTGGTCGGCGACGAGAACATGCTGCGCACGGTGTGGCAGAACCTCATCGGCAACGCGGTCAAGTATACTGGCCGTCGCGAGATCGCCCACATCGCGGTGGATGTGCGGCGCGACCGCAACGGCGACTACGAATTCACGGTGAGCGACGACGGCGCCGGTTTCGACATGCAGTATGCCGACAAGCTGTTCGGCGTGTTCCAGCGCCTGCATCGCGCGACGGATTTCCCGGGCAACGGCATTGGCCTGGCGAACGTGCGGCGCATCCTCGCCCGCCATGGCGGCCGCGTCTGGGCCGAGGCGGAGCCCGACCGCGGCGCGCGTTTCCACTTTTCGCTGCCGGCGCGGGATCTGTCCCCGGCATCTTCAGGGGGGATTGCATGATCCACAACGATATTCGCACCATCCTGCTGGTCGAGGACAGCATGGCCGACGCCGAGATGTCGCTGGACGCGCTGAAGGACGCGAACCTCGCCAATCCGGTGGTGCACCTGCAGGACGGCGTGGAATGCATGGACTGGCTGCAGCGCCGCGGCGAGTGGGCCGGCCGTGTTCCGGGCGATCCGGCCGTGGTGCTGCTGGACATCAAGATGCCGCGCATGGACGGCCTCGAGGTACTCACCCGGATGCGCGCCGACGAGCGGCTGCGACGCGTGCCGGTGGTGATCCTGTCCTCGTCGCGGGAGGAAAGGGATCTCGCGCGCAGCTGGGATCTGGGCGTGAACGCCTATGTGATCAAGCCGGTCGGCGCGGACCAGTTCTTCACCGCGGTGCGGACACTGGGCCAGTTCTGGGCGGTGCTGAACCAGGCCCCGGAGCAGGAGTAGGGCGTCAGCCGCAAGACGAGAGGGAGGCACTATGCACGGTTCGCTCGGCAGCGACGCACGCCCGATCCGGGTGTTGCTGGTGGAGGACGACCGGAACGATGCCGAGCTGATGCTGGTCGAGCTCGACAACGACGCCATTGCGTACAAGGCGCGCCTGGTCGACAGCGAGAACGCCTACCTTGCCGCACTGCGCGAGTTCGCGCCCGACATCGTGCTGTCCGACCTCAGCCTCCCGGACTTCTCCGGGCAGCGCGCGCTGGAACTGCTGCGCTACGGCGACGCGGACCTGCCCTTCATCTACGTCTCCGCCACGCTGGGCGAGGAGGCGGCGATCGAGGCGCTGCGCACCGGCGCCACCGACTACATCCTCAAGCAGAACCCCGCGCGCCTCGCCAGCGCGGTGCGCCGCGCCCTGGCGGAGGCGGCGGAACGGCGTGCCCGGCAGCGCGCCCAGGCCGAGCTGATCCGCTCGCAGCGATTCGAGAGCCTGGCGATGCTGGCCGGCGGCCTCAGCCACGACCTGCGCAACCTGCTGCAGCCGCTGCTGCTGGCCGGGGAAAGCCTGCGCGACCATGCGGGGGACCCGCAGCTCGCGCGCCTGGGCATGCTGGTGCGCGACTGCGGCAAGCGCGGGCTGGAGATGGTGCAGTCGATGCTGTCCTTCGCCCGCGGCGCGCGTCGCGCCGAGCAGGTGCGGCTGGGGGCGCTGATGGACGCGCTGTCCCTGCTGCTGCAGGGCAGCGTGCCGCGCACCATACGCATGGAGATCGTGGTCGACAACCCCGACCTGGTGTTCGCCGGCAACCATACCGAGCTGCAGCAATGCCTGCTCAACCTGTGCCTCAACGCGATCCAGGCGATGCCGGACGGCGGCGAGTTGCGCATCGAGGCCGTGCAGCTGCGGCTCGCCCCGGATTTCTTCCTGCCGGAGGAACAGTCGAATCCCGGGCGCTACCTGCGCCTGGGCGTGGTCGACAACGGCCCCGGCATGAGCGACGCGGTGCTGGCACGGCTGTTCGAGCCGTTCTTCACCACCAAGGAGCACGGCACCGGCCTGGGCCTGCTGTCCTGCCGACGCATCGTGACCAGCCACGGCGGCGTGATGCGGGTGGACAGCGCGCCGGGCCGCGGCACCCGCTTCGACCTGTACATGCCGCTGCAGGAATTGGCCGCGGAAGAAACCGTGTCGACCGGTAGCGACAACGAGACCCTCGAGGGCGCCGCCGAGCGCGTGCTGGTGGTGGCCGAGGCGGCCAGCGAACTGTCCCTGATCAGCGACACGCTGGATGCCTGGGGCTACCAGACCAGCGCCAGCCAGAGCGGCACCGCCGCGCTGCAGTGGATAAGCGCGCACGGCCTTCCCGACCTGGTGCTGATGGATGCCGACATGAACCTGTTCACCAGCGCGCGCACGCTGGCCGCGCTGATCGACCAGGGCTACGCGGGTGCGGTGGTGATGCTGGTGCGTCCCGAATCGCCGCCGAAGCTCGACGAACTGCCGCACCTGTCGCGGCTGCATCTGCTCGAGAGGCCGGTGACCACGCGCAAGCTGCTGCGCACGTTGAGGCTGGCGCTGGCGGGCGCCTGAGGCTCAGGCTTTCCCCTTGAGGGGGGGGGCGTCGCTCCCTCTCCCCTCCGGGGAGAGGGTTGGGGTGAGGGACCGCGCTTGCCATGGAGTTTCTGTTTGCCGTGTCAGCTTCTGAAAGAGCGGTTTCGTGCGTCCTTCGGCCGCCCGAGTTCCTTTCTCTTTGCTTGCCCAAAGAGAAAGGAACCAAAGAGAAACGGCACCCCGATGGCGCGCCCTCCAGGCATCCTGCCTTGCGGGTGCGCGGGCGGGTTACGGGGTTTTCCGACGGCACCTCCGTGTGCCGGCGGAAAACTGGCCCGCATCCCTGCGGGCCATCCTGCGGACTTTCCTTCACCCGCCCGCCGCGCCATAGGGGCCCCGGTAAAGCAGCGCGCTCCCGGCGCGCAGAAGCAACAGCAGGGCACAGCCAGGGCCATGAAGGTCTGGTCAATCGACTGCCTGCACGTCATTCCTGCGAAGGCAGGAATCCAGTGCCTTTGTGTTCCGAGGCTTGCAGGCACTGGATGACCAGCTTCGCTGTTGTGAAGCACCTCCAGCCTTCGCTGGGATGACGAGCAAAATCAAAAGCGAAGCGCGGCGATCTCGCTGCGCTTCGCTGTTGCTGTTGCTGTGCTGTTGCTTCTGGCGCGCATGATGCGCGCCTGCTCTTACGGGGGCCCTGGGCGGCGGTGAGGTGGGGACGATCAGGCCGCGCAGCGGGCGTTGCCAAGGATGGCAACGCCTTTTCGCGCGGGCAGGAGCCCGCTCGAAAAGCCCGGCCCCACCTCACGCACTTTCCGTCCATGGATGGACGGAAAGCGCCAACCGGGGTGCCCTTTCTCTTTGGCTACTTTCTCTTTGGGCACGCAAAGAGAAAGTAGCTCGGGCGCCGTCAGGCGCACGAAACCGCTCTGAAATATGCAAAATGAGCATACGGAACCGCTGCGCAGAGTCCTCTCACGCGAGCAAGCAAAGACAGGCATGCATGCAATGGCGGCGTGGCGAGGGCGGCCCCTCACCCAACCCTCTCCCCCGGAGGGAGAGGGCCAGCAGCGGGCATCAGTCGATGCCGAGTTTCTTGAGCTTGTAGCGCAGCGCCCGGAACGTGATGCCCAGTTTCTTCGCGGCGGCGGTCTTGTTGTAGCGCGATTCTTCCAGCGCCTTCACGATCGCGCTGCGTTCCAGGTTGCTGATGTAGTCGTCGAGGCCGCCGTCGCCGGTGGCGCCGGGTGATGGCGCGGCTGGTACGGGGGGCGGATGGCCGTTGCTGGCTGCGGGCGTCGCTTCCGCGCGCGGCAGGCGTTGCGGCAGCATCAGGTCGCCGGCGTCGATGAGGTCGCCGTCGCACATCGCGGTGGCGCGTTCGAGGATGTTTTCCAGTTCGCGCACATTGCCGGGGAAGTCGTAGGCATCCAGCGCCTGCCGCGCCTCGGGGCTCAGCTGGCGCGGGTTGCCGCCGTCCTTGCGCGCCAGGCCCTGCAGGATGAAGTTGGCAAGCAATGGCACGTCGCCGCGGCGTTCGCGCAGCGGCGGCACGCGCAGCTCGATCACGTTGATGCGGTAGAACAGGTCCTGGCGGAACTGGCCTTGTTCGACCAGGGCGGCGAGGTTCTTGTGCGTGGCGGAGAGGATGCGCACGTCCACCGGCACTTCCTCGCGCGCGCCGATCGGGCGCACCGCCTTTTCCTGGATCGCGCGCAGCAGTTTCACCTGCATGTGCAACGGCAGCTCGGCCACCTCGTCGAGGAACAGCGTGCCGCCGTGGGCGGCCTGGAACAGGCCTTCCTTGTCGCTGCCGGCGCCGGTGAAGCTGCCCTTCTTGTGGCCGAAGAACTCGCTTTCCATCAGTTCGGACGGAATCGCGCCGCAGTTCACCGGCACGAACGGGCCGGTGGCGCGCGGGCCTTGTTCGTGGATCAGGCGCGCGACCAGCTCCTTGCCCACGCCGGATTCGCCGGCGATGTACACCGGCGCCTGGTTGCGCGCGAGCTTGCCGATGGTGGAGCGCACCTGCTCCATCACCTGCGAGGCGCCGATCAGCCGCTCGCCCGCGCTGCCGGCCTTCGCCGCCGCCTTGCCGCTGCGCCGCTCCTCGGCCAGCCGCAGCGCGGTGCGCACCAGCTGGCGCAGCATCTGGATGTCCACCGGCTTGGAGACGAAGTCGAACGCGCCGGCCTTCAACGCGGTCACCGCGGCGTCCACGTTGCCGTAGGCGGTGATCATCGCCACCGGCATCTCCGGGTGGTTGGCGGCGATGTGCTCGAGGATCTCGTGGCCGCTGCCGTCCGGCAGGCGCATGTCGGTGAAGCAGAGATCGTAGGCCTTGTCGCCCAGCGAGCGGCGCGCCTCGGCGACGGTGCCGACGGCGTCGACCTTGAGGTCCATCCGACCCAGCGTGATGGTGAGCAGTTCGCGGATGTCGCGTTCGTCGTCGATGACCAGGACGGTCTGTTGGCTCATGGCCTGTCGCGGTGGTGGCGTTGCCGTTCAGGATAGCGCGCCGCCGCCGGGGGGCAAAGCGGCAGGCGCGGCGAACTTGACCTGGGTCAACGGGCCAGCCGGCGCTCGAAGAAGTCGACCATGGCGGCGTACGCCTGCCGCGACTCCGGCAGCTCCGGGTCGGAGAAGAACGAGTGCCACATGCCCTCCCACACGCGCAGCTCGGTGGGCACGCCGGCCTGGCGGAGCAGCTCGTTGCTGTGCACCACCGAGCTCATGGCCATGTCGCGCGTGCCGGCGATCAGCAGGGTGGGCGGGAATTTCGCCAGCAGCGCGGGCGACACGCCTGGCTGCACCAGCGGGTCGTTCATGTCGGCGCCACGAAAGTAGGGGATCACGCGCAGGCCCAGCGGATGCGCGGGCACGCCCTGCCCGCCGAGCATGGGGGCGACGAAGGACGAGTCGCCGGCGAAGTCGGTCAGCCCGCCGCAGAACATGCCGATGGCGCCGGGCACCGGCAGCTTGGCGGCGATGAAGCGGGCCACCGCCTCGCCGGTGAGGACGCCGCCGGCCGAGCAGCCGTAGATGCCGATCTGCCCCGGCTTGTGGGTCTTCAGCAGCTCGCGGTAGACCTTCTCGACATCCTCGCTGGCGGCGGGGAAGACGTTTTCCGGGCCCAGCCGGTAGTTGATGCCGATCACCTCGATGCGGCCGAGGCTGGCGACGGGGATGGCCTCGACCAGGGCGCCGCTGTGCGCGCCCCACATGAAGGCGCCGCCATGCAGGTTGATCAGCACGCGGTGGCGGTTTTCCGGCGACACGCCCTGCGCCGGCGACACCACTTCGACGCTGACGCCGGCGATCGTGTCGCTGCGCGCCTTCACCGGATAGAGCTTCTCCATGCGTGCGGCGCGGTCGCTGTTCATGCGGTCGTAGAAGGCACGGCTGTCGGCGATGGGCGCCAGGAGCGACGGCGCCTTGGCGCCCTCCGCGAGCATCTTCGGGAAGAACGCCCGCGCCTCCGGCGAAGCGAGCGCGGAGAACGGCACGCTGGCAGACGACGCGGTGACGGTGCCGTCGGCCTGCACGCCCGGCCGGACGTCCTGAGCGCAGGCGCCGGTGGCGAACAGGCCGCCGCAGAGCAGCAACATCGGGATGAAGCGCGAAAGGCGTGGGCGGTTCATGGCGGTTCCTCGCTGGGTGCCGATGGGCGTGCTAGGGAGGCGATGCGCGTTGCCGATACGGGTCAGTGTAGCGGCGCCGGCCGGGCGGCGTCCTTTCCGGCCGTGCCGTCGAGCAACTGGCGAAGCTTCAGGTACACGCCGTTGGTCCAGCCGAAGCCGATGACGTTGGCGCTGTAGCCGGCGCTCACTTTCACGTCGGCGTTGCCGAGCGCCATGTTGTATTTCTCGCGGATGGTGCCGTCTTCGGCGAGGCTGCGATCCACCGTGGCGGTGAACTTGCCGGCGAGGCGCCGCGCGTCGTCGTGGAAGCCGTAGGCGTCCAGCCCGGCGATGGCGAGCCAGTTGGTCGGCGCCCAGCCGAACGGGGCGTCCCACTGCACTTCGCTGGGGCGGTTGTCCATGCTCAGTCCGCCCGGCAGTTCGAACACGGCGAGCTGGTCGCGCACGGCCCGCGCCTGCGCCGGGGAGGCCGCGCCCGCCCACAGCGGATAGAAGGTGGTGAGGTAGGGCGCGTCCGAGGGCTTGCCGGCGACGAAGTCGTAGTCGCGGTACATGCCGGGCTTCGGCTGCCAGAGATATTTGTCCATCGCCGCCTTGCGCGCAGCGGCGGCCGCTTCCCAGCGCTGTGCATCGGCGGTCTTGCCCAGTTTCCGGGCGAAGTCGCGCAGGTCCAGCTCGTAGCGGTAGAGCAGGCTGTTCAGGCCCACGCCGGCGTAGTGGTGCGTGGAGCCGCCGAACGGCCCGAAATGGAAGTTGGTGTCGAAACCGGATTCGCGCATGGCACGGTCGCCGCGGTAGTAGTCGGCGGTGAGCCGGTAGCCGCCCACCCAGTTGCCGGCGCAGACCTTCGATGCGCGCACGTCGCAGCTCGACGTCTTCAGGCGCGCGGCTTCGGCATCGTCCGGGTGTTCGGACGCCTTCAGCAGGTAGCCGGGGTCCTGCGCGGGATGCGCGATCAGCCACTGGATGACGCCGCGATAGAACGAGCTGTCCTGCGCTTCCAGCACCGGGCCGCTGCCGAGGTCGTCGTAGCGGGCGAGCCCGGTGTCGCCAGCCCGGTGCTCGGGCCGCGTCCAGATTTCATAGTTGCGCACCGCCAGCGGATAGGCCTGCGCGAGCCATGCGCGCTTTTCGTCCGCGTTGGCGAAGCTCCCCGGATCGGCGAGCACCGCCGCCATCATCGCGCTCAGGAAGGGCGGCTGCGAACGGCTGAGGTAGTAGGTGCGGTTGGCGTTGAGCACGCCGCCGTAGTGCTGCACCTCGAACAGCGCGTTGTCGGTCATGTCGCGCGCCAGTTCGGCGTGGCGGTCGGCAAGCAGGCCGAGCACGATGAAGTAGCTGTCCCAGCCGTACATCTCGTTGAAGAAGCCGCCCGGCACCACGTAGGGATGCGGCAGGTAGAGCAGACCCTGCTCCGGCAGTTTCGTGGCGTCCACCTCGCCGAGTTCGCGGATGACCCGCGGCAGCGGGCGCACTTCCACGTTGCAGCGTTTCGCCGTGCGTTGAAGGTCCGCGGGCACCGCGAATTGCGCGGGCACGTAGATCACCGGGCGGCCCTCGATCTTGGGGTCGGCGAGCGAGGCGCAGTTGTCCATCGAGCGTGTGAGGGTGCCCCACGCGTGGTGGATGTAGTCCAGCGTCTTCGCGGCGTCGGGCGTGCCTGCGGAGGCGAGCGGTGCCGACAGCAGGGCCAGCACGAGGGCGGACAGGCGGATGCGGATGTTCATCGGTGCGGATTCCCGGTGGAGGGCAGGGCGGTCATCGACAGCACGGGCTTGCCGTCGGCATCGCGCCGTACGGCGATGTCGTAGTGCTGCCCGCGGAAAACGAGGTTGCGCAACGTCAGCGATTTCCAGTGCGCGGGCAGCATCGGCGGATAGGAAGGTAGCAAGCCCTGCGCTTCGATGCGCAGGCCGGTGAACCCGTAGAGGATGTTCTGCAGCATGCCGGCGCTGGCGGTGAGGAAGTAGCCGGTGTTGTTGTTCGCCGTTTCGGTGCGCACGTCGAATGGCGGCTTCACCACGTTCGCGCGGATGTTGCGCTCGAACCACATGGCGGCATCCGCATGGTTGCCGGCGGTGGCGGCGGCGATCGACAGCGGCGCGAGGCCCATGCTGTTCGGATCGCGGCTCGAATGCTCGATCGGCCCCAGCGCGTAGGCGTAGTCGCGGCGGCGCACGTCCTCGCTCATCGGCAGGTCCAGCGCGGGCAGCGCGAGCATGGGCAGCGAGCTTCCGCCCCAGGTGTCGCGGTCGTGCGGCACCGACGGATCGAAGTCGAGATGGTGGCCGTCCTTGTCGGAGAACGGCAGGTAGAGGCCGTCCGCCACCTTGGCCCAGCGCGGATCGGGCTTTGCGCCCACCGCCGCTGCCGCCGCGGTGGCGATGCGCAGCGCCTTGCGCGCCACGGCGTTGGTGTAGGTGTCGTTCGGCACGTCGGCGTAGTCCTCGTCCACCGAGGTGACATGTTCGATCTCCCAGCGCTGCCTTGCCGCCACCCAGGTGGCGCGGCTGGCCCAGAAGTCGGCGACGGCGCGGATCACCGGCCAGCCGTGCTGCCGCAGCCAGGTCTTGTCGCCGCTGGCGAGCCAGTACTGCCACTGCGCGATCGCGACGTCGCCGTTGACGTGGATCTCGTGCTCATCCAGCACCTGGGCCGAGTGCGGCGTCTGCGAACCGCCGTCGTCGGGATCGGCCTCCCACGGGTACATCGCGCCGTGCAGGCCGCGCGCTTGGGCGCGCGCCTCGGCGGCCGGCAGCGTGCGGGCGCGGAACGCCACCAGCGACTTCGCGCGCTCCGGGTGCAGCAGGAGCAGGGCGGGGAACACCCAGGTGTCGCTGTCCCAGAACACGTGACCCGCGTAACCCGGCGTCATGCCGCAGGCGCCGGCGCCCCAGGCGGTGCCGGGCGTCACGTTGGAGAGCAGGTAGTAGAGGTCGGCGTGCACGATGCGCTGCGCGGCGGGGTCGCCGTCGATCGCCACGTCGGATGTCCACAGCGCATGCCAGGCATCCTGGTGCGCGTGCAGCAGCGCGTCGAAGCCCTGCGTGCGCGCCTGCACGGCCAGCGCAAGATCGGCCTGCGCGTCGCCGCTCCAGCCTTCGCGCGAGACGGCGACGAACTTGGCGAAGCGGTAGCGACGGTTCTTCCGCACGTCCACCACCACGTTCAGCGCGAGTCGCAGGCCGTCGCGAACCACGCTCGCCGAGACCGGATGCATGCCTTGCGGCAGCGACACGGCCACGGCTTCCGCCATCGCCGCGCTGTTCGCGGCGCGGCCGTCGAGCCACAGCGTGAGCTTCGCGGCGTCGCCGTCGTGCGCCAGCACCTCGGTGGTGCCGGGATACCACAGCGCGGCGCGGTCCGGCGTGGCGGGCGCCACCGGTTCGAGTTTCAGGTGGTGCTTGTCCAGCTCCCGGTGCATTTCCGCATCGGTGATGCGGGCCAGCGCGAAGCGCGGCTGGTGCGGCGCCCAGGCGTCCAGCGCGAACGACAGTTCCACGCGACCGTCGAAACGTGGCGTGAGGGTGAGCTGGCTGCCGGCGAGATGCGGCGAGGCCTGGCTCACCAGCGAGAGCACCTCGACATCGGTGGCGCGCGCGCCATCGCGGTAGGTGTAGCGCGTGGAGAGCGTGCCGTCGTGCATGTCCAGCGTCTGCGCGTAGTCCCGGAAGTGCGCGGCGTCCAGCGGCGCGGCGTTGAGCCAGGCGCCGCCGTCGGCGCGGTAATCGATGCCGCTCCATGCGGGCACGACCGCGGGGCGCGCCATGTCGCCGGGCGTGCGATCCATGAAGGCGGCGAGATAGGCCGGCGTGTTCTCGGTGCCGCGCGGCGCGGTCAGCGTGGAGGCGTAGCCGTTGCCGAGTTGTCCGGGGAAATAGCTGGCCCAATCGGCGGCGCTGGCCTTGAGCACGAAACTGGGGTCGGTGGCGGCGAACGCAGGCGTGGCCGCCAGCGCGAGCAAGGCCGTGGCGACGAGTGCGCTTTTCATGCGGGAACTCCCGGTACGGCGTCGAAGGCGATCGTGAGCCGCGCCTGTTCGCTGCGGAACGGCACGGTGCCGTGCCAGACGTAGGAAGGAAACAGCACCAGCAGACCGGGCTCGGGACGTACCGCGTGCTGCGCGTGCAACGGCGGCGCCGTGGCGATGCCGGGTTCGCCGAAGGCAAGGCATCCCTCCGGCGTGGTGGCCGCAGCCATGCCGTCGGGCAGGTCCACGTAGAACGCCGAGGAGATCCAGCCGCGCGGGTGCACGTGGTTGGCATGGAAGCCCGCGTCGCGCAGCCGCACCGACCAGCTGCCGTTCCAGCGGTAGCTGCCGCGGTTGCGGCGCCGCAGCGGGTCGTCGCCGTGGCCGACATGCGCGAGGTAGTCGCGGATCGGCGCGTCGAACGCCGCGAACAGCGCCCGTATCGCCGGGTCGGCGTGACGGGCCAGGTCGCCGGTGGTCTCGGTGCCGTGGCGCAGCGACTGGAACAGCAGCGGATGGCCGTGCGGATCGTGCAGGCGTTCCAGGCTGCGCTTCAGGTCGGCGAGGAAGCTGGCGAGGTCCGGCCAGCCATCCGGCGTGGGCAGGCGGTATGGCTGCACCAGTTGCGCGTAATTGCAATACGCGTCGTGACGCGGGTCGCCCAGCAATCGCCAGGCAGTGGTCTGCAGCGCGATCAGGTACTGGTCGTCGGGCGCGTTGGCCAGCAGGCTTTCGCAATGTTCGAGGGCGCCGCGTGCATCACCGGTGCCGAGCAGGGCTGCGGCGAGCAGGCTGCGTGCCGCCGTGCTGGCGGGCGACAGGCGCAGCGCGCGTTCCGCCAACTCGCGCGCGTTGGCGGGATCGAATGTCAGGGCGGAGAGTCCCGCGCGTACCAGCAGGGCTGGTGCCGCTTGCGCATGCGCGGCGGGCGCGGCGAGGCAGGCGTAGGCGCCGTGTGCATCGCCCGCGCCTTGCAGGATGGCGGCCTTTGCGGCGAGCAGGGCGGTATCGCCGGGGAAAGTCTGCAAGGCGGCATCGAGCGCGGCGGTGGTCTGCGCGGGATCGCCGGTACGCATCCATGTGAGCCGGGCGAGGTGGTCATGCGCGCCGGCGTTGCGCGGATCGAGTTGAAGGCCGTCGCGCAGCGCAGTTTCGGCGCGCGCGAACTCGCCCAGCGCGACCAGGCTGCGCGCGCGGGTGAAACAGGTGGCCGCATCCGGCGTGCCCAGCGCGATCGCCTGTGCTGCCGCGCTTTCGGCTTCGGCATGCCGGCCGGTCGCGGCGAGCGCGATGGCCAGCGCATGCGCGGCGGACGGCTCGTTCGGGGCAGCTTCGGCCGCACGGCGCCAGAAGCCCACGGCTTCGTCGTGGCGGCCCAGCGCGACCAGCGCCGCCACATGTTGCGTCACCAGCGCGGCGTCGGGCTTGCTCGTCCGGCACAGCGGCGCCAGCAGCGCGAAGGCCTCGGCCGGACGCTGGCTGTCGTTGCAGTGGCGCGCCAGCAGCAACGCGGCCTGCGGCAGTTTCGCGGCCGCACGCCGCAGCAGCGATTCGGCTTCGTCGGCGCGGCCGGCATTGAGCAGCAGTTCGCCCAGCGTGGCGAGCGTGGGCGCCCAGTTCGGGTCCAGCGCCAGCGCACGGCGCAGCAGGGCTTCCGCGCCGGCGGCATCGCCGAAACCCAGGCGCAGGCCACCGAGCAGGCGCAGGGCCTCCACGCAGTCCGGATGCTCCACGACGATGGCCTGCAGTCGCCCGTGGGCGCCCTGCAGATCGCCGCCCTGCAGCAGCGCACCGACCTGGCGCAGGGCATCGAGCGGCATGGGCGCAGGGGCGGGCACGGTGATGTCGCCGGCGCTATTTCGCCACGAGGCGGATGCCCGGCGTGGCCGCGGCCACGCCATGGCGATCGGTTTCGCGCTTGAAGAAGAACAGCGCGGCCAGGATCAGGCACATCGGCAGCAGCGAGAAATAGAACGCGTCGATGCCGTTGGAACGGGCGAACACGATGGCGGTGATGCGCGAGCCCAGCGTGCCGCCGAGCGCCGAGAAGATCACGATCAAGCCGGTCATCGCCGCGTGCGAGGGCTTGGGCAGCGAGCTCAGCACCACCGAGTTGATCACCGGATAGATCGGCGCCATCAGCAGGCCCACCAGCGGGAACAGGTACGCCGCGACGGGCGCGTTGCGCCAGCCGGCCACGGCGCCCGGCGCGACGTCGCGGGCCAGCGGCAGGCTCAGCAGCACGATCGCGGCCATGCCGACCACGCAGATGTTGAGCAAGGTGTACCAGTGCAGGCGCCGCAGCGCCTGTCCGGCGGCGAGGCGCCCCAGCGCGATCGCGCCGGGCAGGATGCTGGCGAGCTGGATGCTCATCGCGTTCGGCAGCTTGAGGATCTCGTTGTTGAAGGTCGGCAGCCAGGTCGAGAAGCTCTGCTCGATCAGCACGTAGAGGAAGGCCGAGATCAGGAACACGTAGACCAGCGGCCGCACGAACAGCTGCAGCATCTCCACCAGCGAGCCCTTCATGGTCGAGGTGTGCGCGTTGTGCGCCGCGGACTCGTCCATGCGCGACCCGGCCAGCAGGACGATCGTCACGACGCACAGCGCGGCGAGCACCCAGTACACGTCGAGCCACGCCAGGTCGGCCGGTGCGGCGTGGTTGATGAAGGCGCTGAACAGCCAGTTGCCGACCAGCACGCCGAGCATGAAGGTGCCTTCGATGGTCGTGGTCAGGCGGCCGTGTGCGGCGCGGTCGGCGGTGAGCAGGCCGATCGAGGAATACACGCCGACCTTGGCCAGCGCGAACGAGACGCCGACGCAGGTGAACAGCGCCTCGGTGGTGCGGAAGCTTGGCCACAGCGGCATCAGCACGCAGGCCGCGCCGAGCAGCGCCAGCGCCAGGATCATCGCGCGCCGGTAGCCGATCAGCGGCAGGAACGAGGCCACGCCGAACGAGACCACGGCGATGGTGAGGTCCTTGAACAGTTCGAGCAGGCTGGCTTCGGTCTTGCCCACGCCGAAGCTGGCGATGGACTGCAGTATCACCGTGCCCACGCTGTTGAGCAGGATCGCGAAGACCACGTAGGTCAGCGCGAGCGCGGCGATCATGCGGAAACGATTCATGCGCACCTCGGCCGTGGTCCGCGTCGAAAACGGCGGCCCGGACCGCCATCGCACGATCCGGGCCGCCACGCGGGGGAATGTTGCCTCGTCAGAACTGGTACTTCACCTGGAAGCTGTACTGGTGGCCTTCCAGCGCGCGCGCCAGCAGCACGCCCGACGAACCGGTGGCATTGCCCGCGATGCGCGAGTTCGACTCCGTCAGGCCCAGCGTGTCGGTCACGTTGGAGCCCAGCAGGGTGAACACCCAGCGCTTGTCGTAGGTGTACTGCGCGCCCACGTTGAAGTCGGTGTAGCTGCCCAGTTGCTGCAGGGCCAGCTGGTCTTGGGTGTGCGCCCCCACGTATTCCATGGTCACCCACAGGCGCAGGTCGCCATGGGTCGTGGGCAGGGTCAGGGTCGGCGTCAGGCGCACCTGGAACTTCGGCTGGCGCTGCAGCTGCATGCCCTGGTAGGTGCCCACGAATTCGCCGGTGGGATTGCCTGGCGTGGGCAGGCCGTAGAACACCGCGTTGCCCTTGAAGTGCGAGTAGTGGCCGTCCATCCAGTCGCCGGAGGCGATCATCGAGAACATCTTGTCCGGCGTGGTGGCGATCAGGTTGAAGTTGATGCCCCGGGTATCCGAGCCGTAGGTGGACTTGCTGCCGAACGGCACGCCGAGCAGGGAGGGCTGGTAGCTCAGGCCGTTGAACTGGCGGTGGTAGAACGAGACGTCGGCGTTCAGCCAGTTCGCCTGGTACTTCCAGCCCACCTCGAAGTTCTGCACCTTGAGCAGCGGCGGCGTGTCGCCGGTGACGCTGCCGCGCATGTCGTCGAAGCTGTTGAAGTGCGCGCCCTTGTTGGCGCGGGCGTAGACGGACATGTTGTCCATGATCTTGTAGGTGGCGCCGACCGTCCACGAAGTGTGGGTCTTGTCGTAGTTGGTGCGCGCGTACGTGCCGTTGCACATCGAGACGGCGTTGTTGTACAGCGTGTTCGGGTTGCCGTCGAGGTCGACGTTGGACAGGTTGCAGACGGTGTTGTGCGCGTCCTCGTTCTCCACGCGGACCGAGGCATCGAGGATCCACTTGTCGAGGTTCCACATGTCGGACAGGTAGAGCGCCTTGTTGGTGGCGACGCCGTTCTCGGTGATGTTGTAGCCGCCGTTGTAGATCAGGCCCTGGCCGTTGGTGACCTGGTAGGTCTGGCCGCCTTGCACGTAGCTCACCGCGATCGGGATCGCGTTCGGCGTGTTGGTCATCAGCATCGGGTTGCCGAGCGACCAGCGGTCGTTGTCGGTGTAGTGCGCGAGGTACAGGCCGGCGGTCAGCGTGTTGCCCTCGAACAGTTCCTTGCTGAGGCGGAAGTCGTTGATCACGCTCTTCAGGTTCTTGTGGATGTGCCACAGGCCCTGGCTGATCACGTCCAGGTTCGGGTTGGTGATCACGCCCGCGCCGTTGGCGTAGCTGGCGGTGTACACGGCGCCGGCGGGAACGGCGTTGCCGGGATAGGTTCCGGCGGTGTTTTCCCAGGCGCTGAGCGACTGGGGATTCGCGCCGGAGAACAGCGCGTTGGTGTCCATGTTGCCGCCGTTGACCAGGAACTTGTCGCTCACCGTCCAGCCGTTGCCGAAGTCCCAGTCGAAGTTGGCGCCGAGGAAGCCGAGCTGCGCGCCGCGGCCGTCTGCTAGGTCGACGCTGGTGCCGCCGCCCGGATAGCTTTCCAGGTAGGTGTGCTGCATGGCGCGGCTGTAGTAGGTGCTGGTCAGCGGGTCGAAGCCCGGATAGGCGGAGAAGATGCCGGGGCGGTCCTGGATCATCGGCACCGGCGTGATGAACTGGTTCTTGTCGTCCAGGCCGCGGGCCCAGAACACCAGCGAGCCGTTGTCCCAGTCCTTGGTCAGCGTGGCGGTGAGCTGGCCGCCCTTGTCGGACGGATACTCCGGCTTGCGCACGCCGTCGGAGACGCGGTAGAAGCCGCCCACGCTGCCGTACCAGCCGTTCTTGCCGATCGGGAAGCCGTAGAAGCCGTCGACGCGGCGCAGGTTGCCGGTGCCGTAGGTGACGCCGATGCTGCCGGACGGCGTGTCGGTGCCCTGCTTCAGGATGTAGTTGGAGGTGAGGCCGATCTGGCCGTCGCCGAACACCACCGACGGGCCGCCCAGCAGCAGTTCCACGTGGTCGATGGTGTCGTCGAGGCGGAACATCGAGCTCTGCTCGAAGAACGACAGCGAGGGCATGCCGTACAGCGGCGTGCCCATGATCTGGTTGGTGTAGAACGGGGCGTCGCCGCCGCCCGGGAAGCCGGCGATCTCGATGTTCGCGCCGGTCTCGCCGCCGGTGGACTCGGGCCATACGCCCGGCGCGAGCTTCAGCAGGTCGGCGGAGCTGCGCGGGTTGGCCTGCTGGATCTGCGCCGAGGTGGCGGTGGTGATCGAATAGCTGGCGTCGACCTTGCGCACGCCGGTGGTGCTGGCCGAACCGGTGACGACGACCTGTTCCAGCGACTGCACGGACTTGCCGTTTTTCGACTTGCCGTCCGGGCTCTGCCCGGTGGCGGGGGCGGCCGGCGTGGTGGCCTGGGACTGGGCCTGTCCGTTGTCCTGGGCCTGGGCGTTGCCGGAGGCGAGGGCCGCCGCGATCGCCGCGGACAGGGTCAAGCTTGTGAGTAGCCGAGTGCTCATGTTCTGACTCCCCGTCAGGTCTGGTTGCTGGGTGATGCGGCGGCGGCGGGATGCCGGGCCGATGGGCCGCTTGTCGTTGTGATCCGGCCGATGTCGAACGCGGCGATGTTCGACAAGAGCACGTCGGCGTCGGCCAGGGCTTCCGCCCGGCCTATGCCTATCGCCGCCATCCCCGCGGCATGAATGCTGGCGATGCCTGCCGCGGCGTCCTCCACGCCGAGGCATTCCGCCGGCGCCAGACCGAGACCGGCGGCGGCGGCGAGAAAGATTTCCGGGTCGGGCTTGGAGCGCGCGATGCGGCTGGCGTCGACCACGTAGTCGAACAGCCCGGCCATGCCCAGCCGCTCGATCAGCTGCGGCGCGTTGCGGCTGGCCGAGGCCAGCGCGGTCTTCAGCCCCGCCAGGCGCACCGATTCCACCGCGGCGCGCGCGCCCGGCAGCAGGTGCTGCGGGTCCAGGCGGTCGATCAGCTCGACGTAGCGGGCGTTCTTGCGCGCGGCCAGTTCGGCCTTCTCCGCGTCGTCGTAGCGGCGCGGCACGCGTTCCAGCAGGATCTCCAGCGAGCCCATGCGGTCCACGCCCTTCATGCGCTCGGCGATGGCCTCGTCGAACGGTGCATCGATCTCGGCGGCAAGCTGCTGCCAGGCCGCGCGATGCAGCACGGCGGTGTCGGCGAGCACGCCGTCGAGGTCGAAGATCACGCCTTTCGGCGCACAGGTGGCTGTCGCCGGATGGGCGAACTGCAGCGATTCGCCCGTGCGCACATGCTGCGGCTGGCCGCGATGCAGGAAGTCCAGCGCATCGCCATCGGTCAGCGTATAGCGCACGCCGTCGGCATCCACTTCCACGCGCAGCTGCGCATCGCGCCAGCGCAGGCCGAAGCGATAGCCCTGCCAGGCGTGGGGCAGCTGCGGCGCCAGCGTGGGGCGGCCGCCGGTCACGCGCAGGCCGCCGAAGCCCCAGACCAGCGCCAGCCAGCTGCCGGCCATGCCGGCCATGTGCAGGCCGTGCCCGGCGTTGCCGTGCGAGTCGTCCAGGTCCATCCGCAAGGTGTCGAGGAAATACCGGTACGCCTGCGCCCCGCGACCCACCTCGGCGGCGACCACCGCGAAGGTGGAGGCGGACAGCGTGGAGTCGTGCACGGTGACGCCTTCGTAGTAGTCGAAGTTGCGTCGCTTGGCGGCGACGTCCACGTCATCGCCGGCCAGCATCAGCGCCAGCAAGGTATCGGCCTGCTTGCACACCTGGTGGCGGTAGATCGTGAGCGGGTGCCAGTGCAGCAGCAGCGGGCGCAGCGCGGGGTCGTGCAATTGCGCGGGCGCGAGCCGCGGCTTGTCGAGGAAGCCGTCGTCCTGCGGGAAGATGCCCAGCTCCGCGTCCACCGGCAGGTACATCGCGTCGGCGGCGCGCCGCCATCGGGCGGCTTCGTCCGTGGCCAGGTCGATGCGCTGCGCCAGCGCGGCATGCTCGGCCGGGTGCGTCGCGGCCAGCCACTCGACGGTGGCGGCGGCGTCGCGCAGGTGCCGCTGCGCCATGCGGTTGGTGTAGTGGTTGTTGTCGACCAGGGCGGAGTATTCGTCCGGCCCGGTCACCTCGTGGATGCAGAACGCGCCGCCGCGGCGCGGGTTGCAGTGGCCGAGGTCCAGCCAGATGCGCGCGGTTTCGCACAGCATCTCCGCGCCCATGTCGCGCAGGAACGCCTCGTCGCCGCTGGCGTCCACGTACAGGCGGATCGCCCAGGCGATGTCGGCGTTGATGTGGTACTGCGCCGAGCCGCCGGGGTAGTAGGCCGAGCATTCGTCGCCGGCGATGGTGCGCCAGGGATACAGCGCGCCGCGCGCATGGTTCAGCTCGCGGGCGTGGGCGCGGGCGCGGTCCAGCGTGGCATGGCGCCAGGCCAGCATGTGCCGTGCGAGCCGCGGCGCCGCGGTGGCCAGCACCGGCAGCATGAAGGCCTCGGCATCCCAGAAATAATGGCCTTCGTAGCCTTCGCCGGTGAGGCCCTTGGCGGCCACGCTGCCGCCGTCGTCGCGGCTGGCGGACTGGAACAGCTGGAACAGGTTGAAGCGCAGCGCCTGCTCCGTGTCCGGCGCACCGTCGATGGCGAGGTCGGCCGCGCGCCACAACGCGTCGAGTTGTCCCGCCTGGCCGGCCAGCAGGGAGGGGAATCCTGCGTGGCCGGCCGATTCCAGTGCTTCCGCGGCACTGGACAGCAGGACAGGGTCGACGCTTGCCGCAGCGCCGGGCGTGGACCAGGCCCAGGCCGCGAATTTCTCCAGGGTCACCTCGCCGCCGGGAACCAGCGTGCCGGCGTAGGTCTGCACCACGCCGCGCAGCGTGCGGGTGGCGCCGTGAAAGCCCAGTGCAGGATCGGGCAGCGCATGCGTCTGCGCGCAGACCAGCCGGATGCCGCTGTGCGTGGTGTGCTGGCTCACCCAGGCGAGCGCTGCGGTGGCGCGGGCGTCGTGCAACTGCAGGCCGCCGCTGAGGTGGGCGCCGATGCGCGGGTCGTCGCCCTGCGCGGCGGCGGTGCGCACGGTGTCTATCATCGAGTCCAGCGCGATCGGGCCGCTGTAGTCGATCGAGCGGACGCAGTAGCGGATCGCCAGCACGCCGGGGCGGTCCAGCGGCACCAGCCGTTCGGCGACGATCTCCAGCGTTCCGCCGCGCGGCGCGCGCCAGCGCAGCGTGCGGCGGTAGCAGCCGGTGCGCAGGTCCAGCCGGCGCTCCAGCGCCAGCCACTCGCCTTCGTCCAGGTGCACGGGGACGTCGTCCAGCCGCAGCCGGATGTGGCTGGCATCGGCCACCGGCACGCGGGTGTCGGTATGGCTGGCGAAACCGGTGAAGCGCTCGTGGTAGGCGATCGGCGAGCGTTCCCACACGCCGGCCAGGAAACAGCCCTGGCTGGGGCTTTCGTCCTCTTCCAGGCCGCCGCGTACGCCCAGCGAGCCGTTCGCGAGCGCGAACAGGCTTTCGTCCTGGGCGAAGCCGGCGCGGTCGTGGCCATGGCGGACGAGCTGCCAGGGATCGGCCCCGGTGGTGGCGTGCGCCGTCGTGCCCGCATCGGCGGGCAGGGCAGTCGCGGCCGCATCATGAGTCCGCACGTGATGATTCCCCTCGCATGGTCGCAAAGGGCGCCGAAGCGACATCGGCACCCGTTCGGAGGCGAGCATACGGGTGAATGATATCGATATCAAGATATCGATATCATTACATTTGAAACGGCTTTGGACGGCCTCTGGGCCGGTGATGATGCATTGAACATGCTGCGTTCGCGGGCGACACTAGCCCCCGCTTGAGGAGGGCGCTTGCGCCCGCGTCCATCGCCGCCCGGAGGGCCGTCCCGTGAGTCCTGCCAAGAAGAAGCAGCCCGTCGCGGCCCAGGCCGGCCTGACCATGGCGGACCTGGCGAAGCTGGCGGGGGTGTCCAAGATCACTGTGTCGCGGGCGCTGGGCGACAGTCCGCTGGTGACGCCGGAAACCCGCGAGCGCATCCAGGCGCTGGCGCGCAAGCACGGCTACAAGCTCAACGTCAGCGCCCGCAACCTCCGTCTCCGGCGTAGCCACACGGTGGCGGTGATCGTGGAGATGAAGCCCTCGTCCAGCCGCACCATGTGGGATCCCTACCCGCTGTCCCTGCTGGGCGGCATCACGCAGGAACTGACCTCGGCCGGCTACAGCGTGCTGCTGACCACCCGCCACGACGCGGCGAACGCCGCGGTGCAGGCCGCCGACGGGCTGATCCTGCTGGGCCAGGGCGTGCACCAGGACGCGGTGAAGCTGTACGACCGCATGGGCCTGCCGATGGTGGTGTGGGGCGCCGAGTCCGACCACGACAACCACATCGTGGTGGGCAGCGACAACCGCCAGAGCGGGGTGAGCGTGGCCGAGCGCTTCCTCTCGATCGGGCGGCGCCACCCGGTGTTCATCGGCAACTCCGACCACCCGGAAATGGCCCAGCGCCTGCACGGCTTCGTGGACGAGCTGGCCGGCCACGGCATCAAGCCGCTGCTGCTGCAGCGGGTGGACTGGACGCTGGAGTCCGGCGTGGCCGCGGTGCACTCGCTGGCCAGCCGCAAGGTGCATTTCGACGCGATCTTCGCCTGCAGCGACCTGCTGGCGATGGGCGCGATCCGGGCGCTGGTGGAGCTGGGCCTGTCGGTGCCGAACGACGTATCGGTGGTGGGTTACGACGACACGCCGCACGGCGTCAGCTTCCTGCCGCCGCTGTCCACCGTGCGGCAGAACTGGCAGGAGGGCGGCGTGCTGCTGGCGCGCAAGGTGCTGGCGCTGATCGACGGCCAGCCGGTGGCCTCGCAGATGCTGCCGACCAGCCTGATCGTGCGCGCGACCTGAAACCGGGCCTCAGCCGGCGACCGCCTCGCTGGCCAGCCGGTTCATCTGCGGCGGCGTGAGCAGCAGGCGGAAGCAGCTGCCGCCGCCGGCCACGCGCACGTATTCCAGCGAGGCCTGGTTCGCCTCGGCCATCTGCCGCGCCAGGTACAGGCCCAGGCCGGTGCCGTATTCGTGGGTGGTGTAGAACGGCTCGAAGATCTGCGTGGCCACCTTGGGCGCAATGCCGGGGCCGCGGTCGGTCACTTCCAGGATCGGCTCGCCGTGTTCGCCGTTGCGCACGATCACCATCACCCGCGCCGGCTCGCCGGGCAGGCGGCCGTAGCGCAGCGCGTTCTGCACCAGGTTCCACATCACCTGCTGCAGTTGCTGCGGGTCGGCCACCGCGGCCACCGCGACGGCGCCGCCCACCACCACGCGCAGGGTGTCGTTGCCGATGTCGTTGCCGAGCTTGTATTCGTCCACGAAGGCCTGCGCCCAGCGGCCCAGGTCCAGCGTTTCCGGGCGCGAGCGCTCGCGGCGCGACAGCTGCAGGATGTTCTCGATGATCTCGTTGAGCCGCACGCAGTGGTTGTTGATGATCTCCACCATGCGCTGGTCGGTGCTGTCCATGCTCTCCGACTCGGCCAGCAGCTGCGCCGAATAGCGGATCGCCGCCAGCGGGTTGCGGATCTCGTGCGCGATCGAGGCCGACAGGCGGCCCAGCGAACTGAGCGTGAGCTCCTCGGCGCGGCGCGACAGCAGCGAGGTGTCGTCGAGGAAGATCAGCACCAGCGAATCGTCGTTCGGCGCGAGGCGGGAGAAGCGCGGCACCACCTCGGGCACGCCGTCGGCGAGCTGGGTGGCGGTCTCGTCCAGCTTGCCCGAGGTCATCCAGTGGTACAGCCGGCGCGACAGTTCCGGCGCCAGCCGGCCCAGGTCGCGCTGCTCGGCGCTGGGGTTGCCCAGCAGCATCCACGCCGACTCGTTGATCTGGTGGATGCGGTTCGCGTCGTCCACCAGCAGCACGCCGGTCTTCATGCGACGGATGATCAGCTCGTTCACCTGCGAAAGGTTCGCCAGGTCGGTGCTGCGCTGCTCGGCCAGCGCCTCGCTGGCGCGCAGTTGCCGCCCCAGCACGCTGCACAGAGAGGTGATCGAGAAGTAGGCCAGGCCGAACAGCGCCGACTCCAGCAGGTTGCGGTCGGCGATGGGGCTGCCGGGCTCGGAGAGCAGGGCGTGGGTGAGCAGCCCCAGCGTGGCCAGCGCGGCGAAGAAGCTGGACAGCCGCAGCGACAGGATCAGCGCGCCCACGCCCAGGTTCACCGCCAGCATCATGGAGATGCCGATGCGGGCGTAGTCGATCAGGCTGAGCGACAGCAGCGCGGCGGCGATGTCCACCACCAGCCAGATCGACACCGCGGCCTTTACGTGGAACACGGCGCGGCTGGTCAGCCCCAGCGCGACCACCGCGAACAGCAGGTAGGGCAGGGTGACCAGCAGGACCAGCTGCGGCGAAGCCGTCTGCGCGCTGCCGATCTGCATCGGCGCGAACGCCAGGCCGATGTACACCAGGGCCTGGATCAGCCGGAAGGTGTTGAGGAACAGCATCTCGTGGCGGGTCGCCGCCGGAACAACCCGCTGGACGCGCAGCGGTGGAAAGGTGGTGCTGGACACGATGTGCGGCACTCCGGAGCGATCCCGGCGGAGTTTATAGGCGGGTTGCAGTTTCGTGAACCTTGGACCCGCCGCCAGGCCGCGGGCGCGGCGCCCGGACGCCCCCGGCCGGGCCCGTGCCGGCGCCGGAATATGCGGCGCCCCTTTCCATCAGGGGGCGCTTCCGCGAAAATGGGCGGCCGTTTCGCGCGGTTCCTGCCTCGTCGGGGCACCGCCGCGCACTCCGCAAGCCGGCAGCGTCCGCGCCGTCCGACTCCCCGCAAGCCCGCGCCGCGTTCCATCTGCGCGAGCCCGTGTTTCCCCGTTCGCTCGAGGCTATCGAATGAATTTCCACGAATACCAGGCCAAAGAACTGTTCGCGCAGTACGGCATCGCCGTGCCGCCGGGCAAGGTCGCCAATTCCCCCGACGCCGCCGTCGACGCCGCCAAGGCGCTGGGCGGTTCCCAATGGATGGTCAAGGCGCAGATCCACGCCGGTGGCCGCGGCAAGGCCGGCGGCGTGAAGTTCTGCCGCAGTTTCGACGACGTCCGCACCGCCGCCAAGGCCATGCTGGGCACGAAGATGGAAACCTACCAGTCCGCCGGCCGCGCGCTGCCGGTGAACCTGGTGCTGGTCACCGACGCCACCGACATCGCCAAGGAGCTGTACCTCTCGGTGCTGGTGGACCGCGACTCCAGGGCCGTCTCCTTCATCGCCTCCAAGCACGGCGGCGTGGACATCGAGCAGGTCGCCAAGGACACCCCCGAGGACATCCACACCATCGTGGTGGACTTCGTCGAGGGCCTGCAGCCCTACCAGTGCCGCCAGCTCGGCTTCGCGATGGACCTGAACCCCAAGCAGGTCAACCAGCTCACCAAGATCATGCTGGGCCTGTACAAGCTGTTCAACGACAAGGACCTCTCGCTGGTCGAGCTGAACCCGCTCGCCATCCTCGCCGACGGCAACCTCGCCGCGCTGGACGGCAAGGTGAACTCCGACGACAACGCCGAGTTCCGCCACGCCGACCTCGCCGCGATGCGCGACCTCAGCCAGGAGGACGCCGCCGAGGCGGCCGCGGTGCAGAACAACCTCAACTACGTGACGATGGACGGCACCATCGGCTGCATGGTCAACGGCGCGGGCCTGGCCATGGCCACCATGGACGTGATCAAGCTGGCGGGCGGCGAGCCGGCCAACTTCCTCGACGTGGGCGGCGGCGCCACCAAGGAGCGCGTCACCGAGGCGTTCAAGCTGATCACCTCGTCCGACAAGGTCAAGGCCATCCTGGTCAACATCTTCGGCGGCATCGTCCGCTGCGACATGATCGCCGAGGGCATCATCGCCGCGGTGAAGGAAGTGGGCCTGAAGATTCCGGTGGTGGTGCGCCTGCAGGGCACCAACGTGGAGAAGGGCCGCGAACTGCTGGCCAACTCCGGCCTGGCGATCACGCCGGCCGACGATCTCAACGACGCGGCGCAGAAAGCCGTGGCCGCCGCGAAGTGAGGAGCTAAAAGCAATGAGCGTTCTCGTCAACAAGAACACCAAGGTGATCGTGCAGGGCTTCACCGGCCAGCAGGGCACCTTCCATGCACAGCAGGCGCTGGACTACGGCACCAAGGTCGTGGGCGGCGTCACCCCCGGCAAGGGCGGCAGCGAGCACATCGGCCTGCCGGTCTTCAACAGCGTGCAGGAAGCGGTGGACGACACCGGCGCCGACGCGTCGGTGATCTTCGTGCCGCCGCCGTTCGCGGCCGATTCCATCCTGGAGGCGGTCGACGCCGGCATCCGCGTGATCGTGGCGATCACCGAGGGCATCCCGGTGCTCGACATGCTGCGCGTGAAGAACGTGCTGGCGCAGCATCCGGAAACCGTGCTGATCGGCCCGAACTGCCCCGGCGTGATCACCCCGGGCGAATGCAAGATCGGCATCATGCCGGGCCACATCCACAAGCCGGGCAAGGTCGGCATCGTGTCGCGCTCCGGCACGCTGACCTATGAAGCCGTGTTCCAGACCACCAACGAAGGCCTGGGCCAGTCCACCTGCATCGGCATCGGCGGCGACCCGATCAACGGCCTCAGCTTCATCGACTGCCTGAAGCTGTTCCAGGACGACCCGCAGACCGAAGGCATCATCATGGTCGGCGAGATCGGCGGCAGCGCCGAGGAAGACGCCGCCGAATTCATCGGCGAATACGTCAAGAAGCCGGTAGTGTCCTTCATCGCCGGCGCCTCGGCCCCGGCCGGCAAGCGCATGGGCCATGCCGGCGCGATCATCTCCGGCGGCAAGGGCACCGCCGCGGCGAAGTTCGCCGCGCTGGAGAAGGCCGGCGTCACCACCGTGAAGTCGCCTGCCGACCTCGGCAAGACGCTCGCCGGGCTGATGAAGAAGTAATCGGGTCTTTCCGATCGATGCGAGAAGGGCCGCCACCGTGCGGCCCTTCTTGTTTTCCGTCCACTCAATGCGCCCGCGCGGGACGCAGGCTTTGCCGGGCCGCGCGCTGCAGCGCGTCGGTGACCTTGGCCAGCGCGGTGGAGCGGATCGACCAGTGCTGCCAGTACAGCGGCACGTCCAGCCAGCGCCTGGGCGCGATCGGCCGCAGCGTGCCTTGGGCGAAGGGCTGCTCCAGCATCGACTCCGGCGCCATCGCCCAGCCGAGTCCGAGCGCTGCGCCTTCGACGAAGGCGGTGGAGGAGGGCAGGTAATGCATGGGCGGGCTCAGCCGGGCGCGGGTCACGCTGCGCATGAAGCGCCATTGCAGGGCGTCCTTGCGGTTGAACACCAGCATCGGCGCCGCGCCCAGCGAGGCGGTATCGAGGCCCTTCGCGAAGTGCCGCGCGACGAAGGCCGGCGCGGCGACCGGCAGGTAGCGCATCACGCCAAGCGTCTTCACCGTGCAGCCCTGCACCGGGCGGGCGTCCGTGGTGATCGCGCCCAGCACCGAGCCATCGCGCAGCAGGTCGGCGGTGTGGTCCTGGTCCTCCACCCGGACGTCGAACAGCAATCCGTCGCGCCGATGCGGTTCGGCCAGCGCGCCGAGCACCCAGGTGGCGAGCGAATCCGCGTTCACGGCGATGGATATCGTGACGGGCGCGGCGCGTTCCGTTTCGACGAGGAAGTCGCCGAGGATCTCGGCTTCCAGCAGGCGCATCTGCTGCACGCCGCGCAGCAGGCGCTCGCCCGCTGGCGTGGGCCGGCTGGGCGACTGGCGCAGCACCAGCACCTGGCCCAGGCGGTCCTCCAGCGCCTTGATGCGCTGGGAGATCGCGGACGGGGTCAGCGAGAGCCGCCGCGCGGCGCCCTCGAAACTGCCCTCGTCCAGCACGGCGACGAAGGCGGCAAGTTGCGGGTTGAGCAGGCGCACGGGCGCTCCACTTGGTAAGAAAAACTGCATCAAGTTAAGAAAATACAGTTTTACTCATGATGGCGTCCATCCGAAAGTGGGCCTCCCTTGGTGAGGTCGATCATGTTTCCATCCGCTTATTTCGCCGGGCTGGGCACCGGCGCCGCCCTGATCGTCGCGATCGGCGCGCAGAACGCGTTCGTGCTGCGCCAGGGCCTGCAGCGCCTGCACGTGGGCACGGTGGTGCTGGTCTGCGTGCTGGCCGATGTCACGCTGATCGTGCTGGGCGTGGCCGGCATGGGACTGGCCGTGCAACAGCAGCCCGGACTGCTGCAGGTGCTGCGTTTCGCCGGCGCGGCGTTTCTCGCCGCCTACGGACTGCTGGCGGCCAGGCGCGCATGGCGCGGCGAAAGCGGCCTGCGCCCGGCCGATGCGGCGGCCAGCGGCCGTGGCCGCACGGTGCTGGCCTGCCTGGGCTTCACCCTGCTCAATCCGCATGTGTATCTGGACACCGTGGTGCTGCTGGGCAGCCTGTCCACCCATTACGACGGCGGTGGCCGCTGGTGGTTTGCCGCGGGCGCGGGCACGGGGAGCGTGCTGTGGTTCACGGCGCTGGGCTACGGCGCGCGGCTGCTGCTGCCGGTGTTCCGCAGTCCGGTGGCGTGGCGGGTGTTCGACCTGCTGGTGGCCTTGCTGATGTGGACGCTGGCCGCGCTATTGCTGCTGCAGCCCATGGCCTGAGGGAGCGGCGGCTGGCGACCGGGGGCGGGCGCACGCGGTTCCTGCGGCGGGGCGATGCACTACCATTTCGTCCGCGATTCCGCCGTTCCCCGAAGGACCCGATACATGGCTGTTCTCAGGCTGGCGCTGGCCCAGCACGATTTCCCGGTCGGCGCGGTCGCGGCGAACGCCGCGAAGATGGGCGACCTCATGGCGCAGGCCCGCGCCGGCGGCGCCGAACTGGTGGTGTTCCCCGAGCTGGCGCTGTCCGGCTATCCGCCGGAGGACCTGCTGCTGCGTCCCAGCTTCCTCGCCGCCTGCGAGGAGGCACTGCAGGCGCTGGCGGCCGCGACGGACGGGCTGGCCGCGCTGGTCGGCTTCCCGCACAGCGAGGGCGAGGTGTTCAACGCCGCCGCGCTGCTGCGCGAGGGCCGCGTCGTGCAGATCGCGCACAAGCAGGCGCTGCCGAACTACGGCGTGTTCGACGACAAGCGCTATTTCCGCGCTGGCCACGCCAGCGCGGTGACCACGCTGGGCGGCGTGCGCATCGGCCTGTTGATCTGCGAGGACGTGTGGCAGCCCGAGCCGGCCGCCGCCGCGGCCCGCGCCGGCGCCGAGCTGATCGTGGTGATCAACGCCTCGCCCTGGGACGACGAGAAGCAGGCCGGGCGCGAGGCCGTGCTGGTCGAGCGCGCGAAGGAAACCGGCTGCGCCCTCGTCTACCTCAACCTGGTCGGCGGCCAGGACGAGGTGGTGTACGACGGCGGTTCGCTGCTGGTGAATGGCGACGGCAGCATCGCCGCGCGCGCACCGGCCTTCGTCGATGCCTTGCTGTGGGCCGAATTCGACCCGGCCACGCGCAGCCTGCGCGCCGATGGCTGGCCGGCACGCCCGGAGCAGCCGCCCGAGGCCGTGCTGTACGCCGCGCTGGTGCGCGGCATCCGCGACTACATCGACAAGAACGGCTTCGCCGGCGTGCTGCTGGGCCTGTCCGGCGGCATCGACTCGGCGTTGACCCTGGCGCTGGCGGTGGATGCGCTGGGCGCCGGGCGCGTCACCGCGGTGATGATGCCCACCCGCCACACCTCGCAGCTGTCGCTGGACGGCGCCCGGGCGCAGGCCGTGCAACTGGGCGTGGACTACCACGTGATCGACATCGAGCCGACCTACCGCAGCTTCCTCGACGCGCTGGCGCCGGCCTTCGCCGGCAAGGCGGCCGATACCGCCGAGGAGAACCTGCAGTCGCGCACCCGCGGCGTGATGCTGATGGCGCTGTCGAACAAGCACGGCAAGCTGCTGCTCGCCACCGGCAACAAGAGCGAGATGGCGGTGGGCTACTGCACGCTCTACGGCGACATGTGCGGCGCCTACGCGCCGCTCAAGGACGTCTACAAGACGGTGGTGTACCGCCTCGCGCGCTGGCGGAATGGAGCCGGGATTCGGGATTGGGGATTGGGGATTCGGGAAAAGCCTCCGGCTGGCGGGGGAGCGCTTTACCCAATCCCCAATCCCGAATCCCCAATCCCGCACGAAGTGATCGAACGGCCGCCTTCAGCCGAGCTGCGCGACAACCAGACCGACCAGGATTCGCTGCCGCCCTACGAGGTGCTGGACGCGATCCTCGAACGCTTCATCGAAGGCGAGCAGTCGCAGGCCGAGATCGTCGCGGCCGGATTTCCCGCCGACGTGGTGCATCGCGTGGTGCGGCTGGTGCTGGTGAACGAATTCAAGCGCCGCCAGTCGGCGCCGGGGCCGCGCGTCACCACCCGTGCGTTCGGCCGCGAGCGGCGCTACCCCATCACCTCGGGCTGGCGCTGAACGGCGCTGGCCGGCCGTACGCGCCGGGCATGAAAAAAGACACCGGGCCAGGCCCGGTGTCTTCGTGTGCGGTTGCGGTGTTCAGTGGTGGCGCATGAACGGGATCATCTTGCGCCACATCGCCACCTCGTGCGGCCACTTCGGATCCTTCAGGTAGGGATGGTCCGGGTAGTTCAGCGCCAGCACCTGGCGGGTCTGGTCGGCCAGCTTGTCCTGCTTCAGCGCGAGGTAGCTGCGGGTGAGGATGGCCAGCGCGTCGCCGGTCTGCGGCGCCTGCTGGTAGTGCTCGATCACGTACTGCGCGCGGTCGGCGGCGCCGATGTAGACGCGGTTGTACAGGTAGAACTCCGCCACGTTGATCTCGTACTGCGCCAGCACGTTGCGCAGGTAGATCATGCGCTGGCGCGCGTCGGCCGCGTAGGCGCTGTTCGGAAAGCGGCGCGACAGCTCCGCGAAGTCGTCGAACGACTGCAGGTTGTAGCCCTGGTCGCGGCGGGACTGCGCTTCCTTGTCGTGCGAGATCTTGTCCATGAAGCCGGTGGTACGGTCGAAATTGATCAGGCCGCGCAGGTAATAGGCATAATCCACATGCTTGTTGGCCGGATAGGTCTTGATGAAGCGGTTGACCGTGGAGTACGCGTCCTCGGACTCGCCGTCCTTGTATTGCGCGTAGGCCAGTTCGAGCTGGGCCTGCTCGTTGTAGTCGCCGGACGGGAAGCGGGCGATCAGGCGCTGGTAGGCCTTGATCGCCGCGGCGTAGTCGGCGTTCTCCAGCGAGGTGTGCGCGTTGTTGTACAGCGCGCCCACCGGCATGGTATCGATGCTGTCGCGCTTGTGGCCGAACAGCGAGCATGCGCTCATGGTCAGGGCCAGGGCGAGTACGGCGAGCGTCCGGAGGCACGACCGCGTGGTCGTCGGCAGCTTGAGCGAATCGAAGGTTGGACGCATGGAAAAGGGTCGTTGATGTTTGATCGAAAAGGCATGATAGCCGAAACCGGCGCCGCACCGCGGCCTGCCGCCGCCTGCCCTGCGGGAGGCCGCGCATGACCGCGATACGCCATGAAGCCCGGGTGCCGCTGACGGCGGCCGGACGCAGGTTCGACCAGACGCTGGCCGAGTTGTTCCCGGACTATTCGCGTTCGCGCCTGTCCGCCTGGATCAAGTCCGGCGCGGCCACCCTGGACGGCGCCACCGCGGCGCCCCGCCAGCTGCTGCGGGGCGGCGAACAGGTGCGGCTGGAGGCCGAGCTGGAGGCCGAGGTGGCCAGCGCGCCCGAGGCGATCGAGCTGGCCATCGTGCACGAGGACGAGCACCTGCTGGTGCTGGACAAGCCGCCCGGCCTGGTGGTGCACCCCGGCGCTGGCAACCCCTCCGGCACCTTGCTGAACGCGTTGCTGCACCACGATCCCAGGCTGGCCGAGCTGCCGCGGGCCGGCATCGTGCACCGGCTGGACAAGGACACCTCCGGCCTGATGGTGGTGGCGAAGACCCTGCCCGCGATGACCGCGCTGGTGGAAATGCTGTCGCGCCACGACGTGGAGCGCCAGTACGAAGCCGTGGTGCTGGGCAGCCTGGTGGCCGGCGGCACCGTCGATGCGCCGATCGGCCGCAGCATGGGCGACCGCCTGCGCCAGGCCGTGCGCGACGACGAAAGCGGCAAGCACGCGGTCACCCATTACCGGCTGCGCGAGCGCTTCCGCGCCCACAGCCTGATCCAGTGCAACCTGGAAACCGGACGCACCCACCAGATCCGCGTACACCTCACCCACGTCGGCCATCCGCTGGTCGGCGACCCGCTGTACGGCGGCGGCCTGAAACTGCCCAGGCGCGCCACGCCGGAACTGGTCGCCGCGCTGCGCGGCTTCCGCCGCCAGGCGCTGCACGCCGAACGGCTGGCGTTCACGCATCCGGTCAGCGGCGAGGCGCTGGCGTTCACGGCCGAACGCCCGGCCGACATGACGGCGCTGATCGCCGCCCTGCGCGACGATCTCGCGGCCCACGGCCACGACGACGACTGAGCGTCACGTGTCTCCCTTCCCTGCATGCAGGGGAGGGCCGGGGCAGGCTGCTCTTGCCGCGTCCAGTCTGTCCGGGCATCGGCGGCGCGCCTATGCGATGCTTGTCGCTTCCCAGCTTCGCCCGCGTCGATGGACATGACCGACACCTGGATCTTCCCCGACTGGCCGGCGCCCGCCCGCGTGCACGCGGCGGTGAGCACCTGCGCGGGCCCCGGCGTTTCGGCGCCGCCGTTCGCACGCTTCAACCTGGGCCTGCGCAGCGGCGAGGCGGTCGAGGTGGTGGAAAGCAACCGCGGCGTGCTGCGCCAGGCGCTGAACCTGCCCAGCGCGCCACGCTGGCTGCACCAGGTGCACGGCGCAACGGTGGCCGAACTCGGCCCCTTGCCCGGCACGGGCGAACCCCAGGCCGATGCCGCGGTCTCGCGCATCCCGGGCACCGTGCTGGCCATCCTCACCGCCGACTGCCTGCCGGTGCTGTTCTGCGCCGACGACGGCAGCGCGATCGGCGCCGCCCACGCGGGCTGGCGCGGCCTTGCCGCCGGCGTGCTGGAGGCCGCCGTCGAACAGATGCAGTTGGCGCCCGGGCGCCTGCAGGCGTGGCTGGGGCCGTGCATAGGCGGCCCGTCCTACGAAGTGGGCGAGGAAGTACGCAGCGCCTTCGTGGGGCATTCGGCGGAGGCTGCCGCCTGTTTCAAGGCCACGCGCCCCGGACACTGGCGCTGCGACCTGGCCGCGCTGGCGCGGCAGCGGCTGGCCGCCGCCGGCATCGCGCGGGTGCACGGAGGCGGCTTCGATACCTTCACCGACCAGCGGTTCTACTCGTACCGGCGGGACGGCGCGCGCAGCGGACGCTTCGCGAGCCTGATCTGGCTGGCTGGCGGCTGATCCGCGCGCCAGGATGCCGCTGGCGCGCTGCATCTGCTTGAATCGCCGGGCGTCGTCCGCATTTCCGTGGGCAGTGGCGGCGTGGCCGCCAAACCTTTGTGGGGATTGCACCGATGCGTATGGACAAACTCACCTCGCGTTTCCAGCAGGCGCTGGCCGACGCCCAGTCGCTGGCCGTGGGTCGCGACAACAACATGCTCGAACCCGTGCACGTGATGGCGGCGCTGCTGGCCCAGCAGGGCGGCTCGACCGCGCCGCTGCTCACGCATGCGGGCGTGAACGTGCCGGCGCTGCGCCAGCGCGTGAACGAGCTGCTCGACCGCCTGCCCAAGGTCAGCGGGCAGGAAGGCAACATCAACGTGGGCAACGAGCTCAATCGCCTGCTCAACCTCACCGACAAGCTGGCGCAGCAGCGCGGCGACCAGTTCATCGCCAGCGAGTTGTTCGTGCTGGCGGCGCTGGAGGACAAGGGCGAGCTGGGCGCGGCGCTGAAGGCCGCGGGCGCCACCAAGGCCAGGCTCGAAACCGCCATCGAACAGGTGCGCGGCGGCGAGAAGGTGCAGAGCGAGAACGCCGAGGACCAGCGCCAGGCGCTGCAGAAATACTGCATCGACCTCACCGAGCGCGCCGAGTCCGGCAAGCTCGACCCGGTGATCGGCCGCGACGAGGAAATCCGCCGCACCATCCAGGTGCTGCAGCGGCGCACCAAGAACAACCCGGTGTTGATCGGCGAGCCCGGCGTCGGCAAGACCGCCATCGTCGAAGGCCTGGCCCAGCGCATCGTGAAGGGCGAGGTGCCCGAGGGCCTGCGCGACCGTCGCGTGCTGTCGCTGGACATGGGTGCGCTGATCGCGGGCGCGAAGTTCCGCGGCGAGTTCGAGGAACGCCTGAAGGCGGTGCTGAACGATCTCGCCAAGAACGAAGGCCAGATCATCCTCTTCATCGACGAGCTGCACACCATGGTCGGCGCCGGCAAGGCCGATGGCGCCATGGACGCCGGCAACATGCTGAAGCCTGCGCTGGCGCGCGGCGAACTGCATTGCATCGGCGCCACCACGCTGGACGAATACCGCCAGTACATCGAGAAGGACGCCGCGCTGGAGCGCCGCTTCCAGAAAGTGTACGTGGGCGAGCCCTCGGTGGAGGACACCATCGCGATCCTGCGCGGCCTCAAGGAGCGCTACGCCGTGCACCACGGCGTGGAGATCACCGACCCCGCCATCGTCGCCGCGGCCACGCTGTCCAACCGCTACATTCCCGACCGCCAGCTGCCGGACAAGGCCATCGACCTGATGGACGAGGCGGCCTCGCGCATCCGCATGGAGATCGACTCCAAGCCGGAGGAACTGGATCGCCTCGAACGCCGGCTGATCCAGCTCAAGATCCAGCGCGAGATGCTGAAGAAGGAGAAGGACAGCGAGTCGAAGCAGCGCCTCGCCGACCTGGAAACCGACATCGCCAAGCTGGAGCGCGAGTTCTCCGACCTCAACGAGATATGGAAGTCGGAGAAGGCCGCGCTGCAGGGCACCACCAAGGTGAAGGAGCAGATCGAGGCGGCGCGCCTTGAGCTGGAAGCGGCGCAGCGCCAGCAGGACTACGCCAGGATGAGCGAGATCCAGTACGGCAAGCTGCCGGAACTGGAGAAGCAGCTCGCCGCCGCGCAGGCTGCCGAGAAGCAGGAATTCACCCTGGTGCAGGACAAGGTCACCGCCGAGGAAATCGCCGAGGTGGTGGCGCGCTGGACCGGCATCCCGGTGTCCAAGATGCTCGAAGGCGAGCGCGAGAAGCTGCTGCACATGGAGGATGAGCTGCACAAGCGCGTGGTGGGCCAGGACGAGGCCGTGCGCGCCGTGTCCGACGCAGTGCGTCGCGCGCGTGCGGGCCTGTCCGATCCCAACCGGCCCAGCGGTTCCTTCCTGTTCCTCGGTCCCACCGGCGTGGGCAAGACCGAGCTGTGCAAGGCGCTGGCCGAATTCCTGTTCGACACCCAGGACGCGATGGTGCGCATCGACATGAGCGAGTTCATGGAGAAGCACGCCGTGAGCCGCCTGATCGGCGCGCCCCCGGGCTACGTGGGCTACGAGGAAGGCGGCTACCTCACCGAGGCGGTGCGCCGCCGCCCGTACAGCGTGATCCTGCTGGACGAGGTGGAGAAGGCGCATCCGGACGTGTTCAACATCCTGCTGCAGGTGCTGGACGACGGCCGCCTCACCGACGGCCAGGGCCGCACGGTGGACTTCCGCAACACCGTGATCGTGATGACCTCCAACCTCGGCTCGCAGCTGATCCAGGAGCAGGCCGGCGATTCGGAAGCCGACTACGTGCAGATGAAGGCCGCGGTGCTGGGCGTGGTGCAGGCGCACTTCCGTCCGGAGTTCATCAACCGCCTCGACGAGCTGGTGGTGTTCCGTCCGCTGGATAAGAAGCAGATCCGCCGCATCGCGCTGATCCAGCTCACCGCGCTGGAGAAGCGCCTCGCCGAGCGCCAGCTGAAACTGGAAATCAGCGAAAAGGCGCTGGACCTGCTCGGCAACGTGGGCTTCGATCCGGTGTACGGCGCGCGGCCGCTGAAGCGCGCGATCCAGCAACAGCTGGAGAACCCGCTGGCGAAGGAGATCCTCGAAGGCCGCTACGCGCCCGGCAGCACCATCGCGGTGGATGCCAGGGGCGGGCACCTGGCGTTCGAGGCGTCCTGAGCGACGGGCGATCGGCGCGGCACCCAACGAAAACCCCGGCCTGCGCCGGGGTTTTCGTTTCAGCGCACTGCGATGCCTGCCGTCACCAGCTGTAGCGCACCTTGCCGTACACGTAGGCGCCGTTGTAGCCGAACGGCGAGTACGTGGAATAGGGCAGTGTGCCGTTGTTGGTGTTGTTGGCGATGTTCTTGTCCGGGTGGTTGTTCAGCACGTTGTCCGCGCCCAGGGTGAAGGTCCAGTGCTGCCAGCGGTAGTTGCCTGCCAGGTCCAGGATCCACTTCGGGGTGAAGGTCTGGTCGACGATGCCCGCCGCCGGGTTGTAGGTGGACAGGCTGCTCACGTAGCTGGTGTAGCGACCGTAGCGGGTGAGCGTGCCGGTGAAGCCCCAGTTGCCGATGTCGTACTGCTCGCTGAGGATCAGCTTGCTGCGCGGCGTGGTGTTGGCCAGATAACCCTTGATGTCCTGGCGGTTCAGGCGCACGAAGCTGACGCCGAGGTTGTCCAGCACGGCCGGGTTGGCTTTGACGCTGGTGACCTTGTTCTGGTTGTAGTTGGCGCTGAGCGTGCTGGTGAGGGTGCCGGCGTCGCCGAGCTTCGCCACGTAGGTGCCCACGAAATCGACGCCGCGCGTGCGCGTGTCGGCGGCGTTGGTGAAGTAGTTGACGCTGCTGTACTGCAGGTTGGTGATGCCGTTGGCGGCGAGGTAGGAGACCACCTTCGGCGTGGTGGTGGAGATCGCGCCGGAGAGCGCGATGCGGTTGTCGATCTCGATCTGGTAGACGTCCACGCTCAGGTTCAGCGCTTCAGTGGGATTCCACACCGCGCCGAGGGTGAAGTTCCTCGACTTCTCGGCCTTCAGCGGTTCGGCGCCAAGCAGGGTGGCGATCGGACTGCCCACCGGCACCAGGCCGCGGTTGTAGATGCCTGCGGGAAGACCCGGCAGGCTGCCCGCGGCATAGAACAGCGAGGAGATCTGCGAGAAGTATTCCTGCCCCAGCGACGGTGCGCGGAAGCCGGTGGAAGCGCCGCCGCGCAGGGCGAAGCTGTCGGTGAAGTCGTAGCGCGCCGACAGCGAACCCGAGGTGGTGCTGCCGAAGTCGGAGTAGTTCTCGTGGCGTACCGCCAGCGAGGCGCCGAGTTTGTCGGTGAGGTTGGTCTCGAAGTCGATGTATTCCGCCACGTCGTGGCGCGAGGCGTTCACGGCGTTGGCCGGTTGCCAGCCCGCGAAACCCTGCGCGCCGCCCGCGGTGCCCGAGGTGCCCACGTACCAGGACGGCAGCGCGCCTGCGGCGATCTGGTAGCCCTGGCGCAGGTATTCGGTGCCGAAGGCCACGGTGAGCGGGTTGGGCAGCCAGCTGGGGCGGAAGTCCTTGGCGATGTCGATGTCGAAGGACTGCTGGGTGGCCTTGAGGATGCCGTCCTGGAACGCCGTGGGCGTGTTGCCGAAGTCGTGCAGGTAGGCGTAGTTCAGGCTGTTGCGCGTTTCGTAGGAGACGCGGTTGCCGCCGTAGTTGGCCGACACGTCCCAGCGCCAGCCGTTCACGGTGCCGCGCACGCCGGCCACCAGCGACTGGTCGGTGGAGTCGGCGTTCTCCAGCGGCAGGAAGCCGTTCGGGTAGAGCGAGGCCATCAGCGGGTTGTTCGGCTTCGGGCTGTTCAGGCCGTAGCGGAAGAACGCCGGCGAGGTGCTGTTGCGGTGGCCGTAGTGGCCGAACGCGTAGAACTCCACGTCCGGCGTGATGTTGTACTGCGCGTTCAGCAGCACGTTGTTGCTGTGCACGTCGGGGTCGCCCTGGCGGAAGTTGACGCCCAGCGCTTCCCAGGCCGGCGAGCGGTTGTCCGGGCCGGCGCGGTTGGTGTGGTCCTGGTTGCCGCTTTCCAGGGTGAGGCGCAGCCAGCCCTGGTCGCCGTTGAGCGGAATGCCGAAGTTGGCCGAGCCCAGCCACTGCCGGCCGTCGCCTGCGGAATACTGGCCGCCGCTCACTTCCACGTCGCCGCCCGCCGCGCCCTTCTTCAGGATCACGTTGATCACCCCGGCGATCGCGTCGGAGCCGTAGTGGGCGGAGGCGCCGTCGCGCAGCACCTCGATATGGTCGATCGCCGAGAGCGGGATGGTGTTGAGGTCCACCGGTTGCGAACCGCGGCCGATCACGCCGTTGTTGAGCAGGATCGCGCCGGGATGCCAGCGCTTGCCGTTCACCAGCACCAGCACCTGGTCCGGCGACAGGCCGCGCAGCTGCGCGGGGCGCTGGGTGTCGGCGGTGTCGGCGGCGGCCGGGCGCGGGAAGTTCAGCGAGGGGATGATGCGCGCCAGCGCGGTGGGCAGGTCGGTGGTGCCGGTCTGCTGCAGCGCCTGGGCCGAGACCACGTCGATCGGCGTCAGCGAGCTGCTTTCGGTTCGGCTGGCGGAGCGGGTGCCGGTGACGATCACGGTCTGCAACTGTTTCGCCTTGGCGGCCGCGTCGGCGCTGCCGGCGGCGTTGGCGTCCTGGGCGGCGACCGGGGCGCTGGCCAGCGCCAGCAGCACGGCGGCGGCCAGGGCGGCCGGGATCAGGGTATTGGTTTTCTTGTTCATGGGGGTCCCCAGGGAAGTGGATGATGCATTGCAACAATTGCAGGCTAGTGCCGCAGAAACTTTTCGTCAATAGACGTATAGACGTCCAAAACGAGCGGCCTGGCGCGTTCCCTGGCGCGGATGCGGCGGTCCGGAATTCCCTCGCGCCGGCAGCCTGACCCCGCCGCACCCGGGTGTCCATGCGCCGCATGGCGCATTGAAAAGCCACGGAACGGGCCGATAATGGGGCGCTGTGTGCCCCGTCCGGCCAGTCCGGACGTCGCGGGCGCCAGCTTCCGGAGTACCCATGCCGATCTACGAATTCGAATGCAGCCAGTGCGGTCACCGCTTCGACCACCTGCAGAAACTGTCCGATGCCGATCCCGTCGACTGCCCCCACTGCGGCGCGCCCAAGCTGCACCGGCGGGTCAGCGCGCCCGCGTTCCGGCTCGCCGGCGGCGGCTGGTACGAGACCGATTTCAAGAAGGACGGCGACCGGAAGCGGAACCTGGCCGGCGATGGCGGCGCCGCTCCTGCGCCTGCGCCTGCCGCCGCGGCTCCGGCCCCGGCACCCGCTCCGGCGGCCGGTTCTGGCGACTGATCGCGCAAGCTGAATCGACGCAGGCTGTTGCGACAGCCCGGTGATACCGGACGGAGTACAGCTCGGCTACCTTGTCCGCACCATCCATTCGCAGGGAACGGCCGTCATGCAGAACGCGCTCAAGATCGTGCTGGCTTCCACCGTGCTGCTGGCCGCAGGCTGCTTCGCCTCCGGCGACGCGCTGGCGCAACGCTGGGGCGACGGCCAGGGTCCGGGCCAGGGCGGCCGCGGGCAGGAAGTCTATTGCGCCAGCAACGACAACCGCGGCACCCGCTGCCAGATGCCGTGGCGCGATTCGTCGCTGGCCCAGCAGATGTCCAAGACCGCCTGCATCCAGGGCCGCACCTGGGGCAGCGATCCCCACACCGTGTGGGTGAAGGACGGTTGCCGCGCCAACTTCCGCGATGCGCGTGGCTACGGCGGCCGCCCGGGCCATGGTGGCGGTCCGGGCTACGGCGGCCAGGAAGTCTATTGCGCCAGCAACGACAATCGCGGCACGCGCTGCAGGATGCCGTGGCGCTCCTCGGCGCTGTCGCGGCAGATGTCCAGCGCGGCCTGCATCGAGGGTCGCACCTGGGGTTCCGATCCCTACAGCGTATGGGTGAAGGACGGCTGCCGGGCGCAGTTCCGCGAAGGCCGCTGGGGCCGATAACGCCAGCCGTTTCGCCGGCGCCGCCACGCGGCGTGCGCCGGCCGGCCCGCGGCGGCCCGCGGCGCCGTGATGCTAACATTCCGGGTCTTTCCTCCCGTTTCCAGGGGCTGCGGCCCGGAGTTCCAAGCGCATGCGCACGCATTACTGCGGCCTCATCGACGAGTCGATGTCGGGCCAGGCCGTCACCTTGTGCGGCTGGGTCAACAAGATCCGCCTGCAGGCCCACGTGGCCTTCATCGACCTGCGCGACCACGAGGGACTGGCGCAGGTGGTGGTGGAGCGCGACAACGCCGATGCGTTCGCGGTGGCCGGCGAGCTGGGCCACGAATACTGCGTGCGCGTCACCGGCACGCTGCGCAAGCGGCTGGCGGCGAACGACAAGCTGCGCACCGGCACGGTGGAAGTGCTGGCGGACAAGGTGGAGATCCTCAACGCCGCGAAGGACCTGCCGTTCGCGCTGCACGAGAATCCGAACGAGGACATGCGGATGACCTACCGCTACCTCGACCTGCGCCGTCCCGAGATGCAGGCGATGATGCGCCGGCGCATCCGGCTGGTGCAGGCGCTGCGCCGCTACCTGGATGCGCGCGGCTTCCAGGACATCGAGACGCCCATCCTGACCAAGGCCACGCCGGAAGGCGCGCGCGACTACCTGGTGCCCAGCCGCGTGCATCCGGGCCAGTTCTACGCGCTGCCGCAGTCGCCGCAGCTGTTCAAGCAGATCCTGATGATGGCGGGCTTCGACCGCTACTACCAGGTCGCGCGCTGCTTCCGCGACGAGGACCTGCGCGCGGATCGCCAGCCGGAATTCACCCAGCTCGATCTCGAATTCGCCTTCGTCGAAGAGAAGGACGTGCAGGACTTCGTGGAGGCGATGATCCGCCACGTGTTCAAGGAAGTGCAGGGCGTGGAACTGGCCCAGCCGTTCCCGCGCATGACCTGGGCCGAGGCGATGCGCCGCTACGGCTCCGACAAGCCCGACCTGCGCATCGCGCTGGAACTGGTGGACGTGGCCCAGGCGCTGAAGCACGTGGAGTTCAAGGTGTTCGCCGAGCCCGCGAACGATCCGGCCGGGCGCGTGGCCGCGCTGCGCGTGCCGGGCGGCGCGGCGCTGTCGCGCAAGGAGATCGACGGCCTCGCCGAGTACGTCGCGAAGTACGGCGCGAAGGGGCTGGCCTGGATCAAGGTGGACGACCTGGACAAGGGCCGCGATGGCATCAACTCGCCGGTGGCGAAGTTCCTCGACGACGCGGCGCTGGACGCCGTGCTGCAGGCCACCGGGGCGGCCTCCGGCGACATCGTGTTCGTGGGCGCGGGCAAGTGGAAGACGGTCACCGACTTCATGGGCGCGCTGCGCCTCAAGGTCGGCAAGGACCGCGGCCTGGTCGACGAGGGCTGGCAGCCGCTGTGGGTCACCGACTTCCCGATGTTCGAGTACGACGAGGAGGCGCAGCGCTACGTGGCCCTGCACCACCCGTTCACCGCGCCGAAGATCGACGACATCGCCGACCTGCGCAGCCACGCCGCCACCGCGGTGAGCCGCGGCTACGACATGGTGCTGAACGGCAACGAGATAGGCGGCGGCTCGATCCGCATCCATCGCCCCGAGATGCAGAGCGCGGTGTTCGAGCTGCTGGGCATAGGCGCCGAGGAGGCCGAGATGAAGTTCGGCTTCCTGCTCAAGGCGCTGAAGTTCGGCGCGCCGCCGCATGGCGGCGTGGCGTTCGGCATCGACCGCATCGCGGCGCTGATGGCCGGCACCGAATCGATCCGCGACGTGATCGCCTTCCCCAAGACCACCAGCGCGCAGGACCTGATGACCGACGCGCCGTCGATGGTGAGCGACGCGCAGCTGAAGGAACTGCACGTGGCGGTGGCGGTCCAGAAGGCCTGACCTTGTTCCTTCCCGCGCGCGGGAAGATGATGGCCTGCAGGGCCGGATGAGGGGCGGCGCCGGTGTTGGCACAACACCGGATGCCGGCCCCGACCCTCCTCCCGGAAGGAGGGCACACCCCGGGAAGCTCATGATCGAACACGTGATCCTGCTGCACGGCCTGTGGATGCGCGGCTTCGCGCTGGGCATGCTGCACCGCCGGCTGATCGCCGACGGCTACCGCGTGCACCGCTTCGACTACCTCAGCGTGGCCTCGTCGCAGGAACGCATCCTCGCGGGGTTGCAGGCGCGGATGAGCGGCTATGCGCCGGATACCGTGCATCTGGTGGGTCACAGCCTGGGCGGCCTGCTGGCGCTGCGCGCCTGCCTCGATGCCGCGACGCTGCCGCCGGGGCGCGTGGTTTGCCTGGGCTCGCCGCTCAAGGGCAGCGCCGCGGCGCGCGCATTCGCAGCGTGGGGGCGCAGCGGCGAGGTGCTGCTGGGGCACAATCGCACCTTGCTGGAGCAGGGTTTCGACCGCTGGGACGGTCCGCGCGAGGTGGGCGTGATCGCCGGGCGCATGCCGCTGGGGCTGGGCGCGATGCTGGGCCAGCTGGCCGGCGAGCACGACGGCACCGTGGCGGTGGAGGAAACCCGGCTGCCAGGCGTGGCCGACCACTGCGTGGTGGAGGCGAACCATACCGGCCTGCTGTTTTCGCAGGAAGTAGCGCAGCGGGTCGACACGTTCCTGCGGCTGGGGCGCTTCGACGCAGGGGCGGAGACTGGCGGCAGCTCGCCCGACTTGCGGTAAAATCGCCGGCTTGTCCTTTTCGCGCACGTCCGGGTATTGCCATGGGTAGAGGTCCGTCCATCGAAGGCCGCAAGAACGCCGAAGACGCCAAGCGCGCCAAGGTGTTCACCAAACTGATCCGCGAGATCACCGTCGCCACCCGCGCCGGCGTGGCCGACCCCGCCAGCAACCCGCGCCTGCGCGCGGCGGTGGACAAGGCGCTGGCCGCCAACATGACCAAGGACACCATCGAGCGCGCGATCAAGCGCGGCTCGGGCGCCGACGGCGCCGGCGAGGACATGCGCTACGAGGGCTACGGTCCCGGCGGCATCGCGCTGATCGTCGACTGCTTCACCGACAATCCGGTGCGCACCGTGGCGGACGTGCGCCACGTGCTCACCAAGCACGGCGGCAACCTCGGCACGTCGGGCTCGGTGGCGTTCCAGTTCAGCCGTTGCGGCGAGCTGGTGTTCCCCACCGACGGCGACGAGGCGCAGGAGGAGAAGGTGCTGGAAGCGGCGCTGGAGGCCGGCGCCGACGACGTGGTCAACGAGCACGGCGAAAGCACGGTGCTGTGCGCGCCGGAGCACTTCGAGGCGGTGCAGCAGGCGCTGGCGGCGGCCGGGCTGGAATCCGAGCACGCCGGCGTGGGCATGCGCCCGAACAACCGCGTGGCGGTGGCCGGCGACACGCTGGATGCGCTCAACACCTTGCTCGACAAGCTGGACGCGCTTGACGACGTCAGCGAGGTGTATCACAACGCGCTGCTGCCCTAGGGCAGCAAGGCGTTGTCGGGATTGGGGATTGGGGATGGGGGATTCGGTCTGAGTACGGAGCCGGTGTGGCTGCGTGCTCCGGGATCGCGAAGCAGATAAAGGTGTCGCTGTGGCTTTTCCCGAATCCCGAATCCCGAATCCCGGATCCCGTCGCATCCTGGGCATCGACCCCGGCAGCCAGCGCACCGGCGTGGGCATCATCGACGTCGATGCCGCGGGCAGGCTCGCGCACGTGTTCCATGGCGCGTTGGCGGTGGCGGGCGAGGCCAGCTTCCCGCTGCGCCTGAAACGCATTTTTGACGAGTTGAATGACATCATTGCCGCCCATCGGCCGGACGAGTGCGGCATCGAGCGCGTGTTCATGGCGCGCAATGCCGACTCGGCATTGAAGCTGGGCCAGGCAAGGGGTGCCGCGATTTGCGCGGTGGTGAGCCGGGGAATCGCAGTGCACGAATATGCGGCGACGGAAGTGAAGCAGGCGGTGGTGGGCAGCGGACGCGGCGACAAGGCCCAGGTGCAGCACATGATCGCCGTCCTGCTGGGCCTGAAGGGACCGCTGCAGGCCGATGCCGCCGACGCGCTGGCGATCGCGGTCGCGCATGCGCACACCCGCTCCAGCCTCGAACGCGTGGGCATACCGCGCACGGCCTGGAGGCGGCGCCGATGATCGGCCGTCTGCGCGGTGTGCTGGTCTCGAAGCAGCCGCCGTGGCTGCTGGTGGAAGTGGGCGGCGTCGGCTACGAGCTGGAAGCGCCGATGTCCACCATCTACGACTTGCCGGGCCTGGGCAAGGAAGTGATCCTGCTCACCCATTACGCGCAGAAGGAAGACAGCGTGGCGCTGTACGGTTTCCTGCAGGAAGCCGAGCGCGCGTTGTTCCGCAACCTGCAGAAGGTCTCCGGCATAGGCGCGAAGATCGCTCTGGCGGTGCTCTCCGGCGTGTCCACCGCCGACTTCGCGCGGCTGGTGCACGCCGGCGACGTGGTGGCGCTGACCAAGATCCCAGGCATCGGCAAGAAGACCGCCGAGCGCATCGTGGTGGAGCTGCGCGACCGCGTGGACGGCATCGCCGTCGCGCTGCCCGGCGGCGCGTCGCCGGGCATGCCGGTGGATGCGGCCGGCGAGGCCACCGTGGCGCTGCAGCAGCTGGGCTACAAGCCGGCCGAAGTCGCGCGGCTGGTGCAGAAGGCCGCCGCCGACGGCGACAGCGCCGAGGCCATCATCCGCAAGGCGCTGCGCGCCGCGCTGGGTGGCTAGATGGCCGGCATCCCCATGAGCGCGGCAGCCAGGGGAGATCGGCCCGCCGCAGGCACCGGCGAGGAGGACCCCTCGCACGGCAGCAAGAGGGCGCTGATCCTCGGCGCGGTCGGCGTGGTGTTCGGCGACATCGGCACCAGCCCGCTGTACACCATGCACGAGACCTTCCTGCCCGAGCATGGCCTGCACCCGCATCCGAGCACGGTGCTGGGCATCCTGTCGATGGTCACCTGGTCGCTGATCCTGGTGGTGGCGGTGAAGTACGTGAGCCTGGTGATGCGCGCCGACAACAAGGGCGAAGGCGGCATCATGGCCTTGATGACGCTGGCGCAGCGCGCGGTGGGCAGTTCCTCGCGCATGCGCAAGCTGGTGGTGCTGATGGCGCTGCTGGGTGCGGCGCTGTTCATCGGCGACGGCGTGATCACGCCGTCGATCTCGGTGCTGTCCGCGGTGGAAGGCCTGCAGGTGGCCGCGCCGCAACTGAAGCACTGGGTGGTGCCGATCACGGTGGCGGTGCTGCTGCTGCTGTTCGGGTTGCAGCGCCACGGTACGGCCAGGGTCGGGGCGGTGTTCGGACCGGTGATGGTGCTGTGGTTCCTGGCGCTGGGCGCGATCGGGGCGTGGAACATCGTGCGGGCGCCGGAAGTGCTGTGGGCGCTCAATCCCTGGCATGCCGTGCAGTTCTTCATGACCCACGGCAAGACCTCGATCCTCGCGCTGGGCTCGGTGGTGCTGTGCGTGACCGGCGCCGAGGCGCTGTACACCGACATGGGCCACTTCGGACGCTTCCCGATCCGCGCCGCGTGGTTCTTCTTCGTGATGCCGGCGCTGCTGCTGAACTACTACGGCCAGGGCGGCCTGCTGCTGCAGCATCCCGAGACGATCGCGAACCCGTTCTACCACTCGGTGCCGGATTGGGCGCTGTACCCGATGATCGGCCTGGCCACGCTGGCCACGGTGATCGCCTCGCAGGCGGTGATCTCCGGCGCGTTCACGGTGACCCGGCAGGCGATCCAGCTCGGCTTCATCCCGCGCATGCAGGTGGTGCACACCTCGCGCGAGGCGATCGGGCAGATCTTCCTGCCGTGGGTGAACCGTTCGCTGATGGTGACGGTGATCGCCACGGTGATCAGCTTCGGCTCGTCCAACGCGCTGGCCGGCGCCTACGGCATCGCGGTGACCGGCACGATGGCGATCGACACCACGCTGACCATGATCGTGGCGCGCCGCATGTGGCACTGGAACCGCGCGCTGGTGATCGTCGTCGCGCTGGTGTTCCTGTGCATCGACCTCAGCTACTTCGGCGCGAACACGCTGAAGATCCCCGACGGCGGCTGGTTCCCACTGGTGCTGGGCCTGGCGATGTTCGTGATGATGACCACCTGGCACCGCGGCCGCGAGCTGCTGTTGCGCGAGATCAAGCAGGGCGGCCTCGCGCTGCTGCCGTTCATCGAGGCCATGGCCAAGCATCCGCCGCTGCGCGTGCCGGGCACGGCGGTGTTCCTCACCGCGAACCAGAAGACGGTGCCGCACGCGCTGCTGCACAACCTGAAGCACAACAAGGTGCTGCACGAGCGCAACGTGCTGCTGACGGTGGACGTGCTGGAGACGCCGCTGGCCGATGCCGGGGAACGCATCCACATCGAGAACCTGGGCGGCGATTTCCACACCCTTGAACTGCGCTTCGGCTTCGCCGAGGACCCGAACGTGCCGCTGGCGCTGGCGCAGTGCGCCCGCCTGGGCCTGCCGTTCGACATGATGGACACCACCTTCTTCCTCTCGCGCGAGAACGTCGTGGCCGACAAGGACCGGCCCGGCATGGTGCTCTGGCGCGACAAGCTGTTCGCCTTCCTCACCCGCAACGCGCTGCCGGCGACGGCGTTCTTCCAGATTCCGGGCAACCGGCTGATCGAACTGGGCGCGCAGGTCGAGATCTGACCGAATCCCACCAGGCCCCCCACGCCATGACTTCCAACGCATCGCCCCAGGATGCCTCGCTCCAGCCGCGGCTGACCGCCCTGGTGCTGGGCGCCATCGGCGTGGTCTACGGCGACATCGGCACCAGCCCGCTGTACACGCTGCAGATCACGCTCAGCCACGACGGCATGCATCCCACGCCGGCCAGCGTCTACGGCGTGCTGTCGCTGATCTTCTGGGCGCAGGTCCTGGTGGTGTCGCTGAAGTACGTGGTGTTCATCATGCGCGCCGACAACAAGGGCGAGGGCGGCATCATGGCGCTGATGGCGCTGGCGCAACGCTGCCTGCGCGACCAGCCGAAACTGCGCTGGGTGCTGGTGACGCTGGGCATCTTCGGCGCGGCGCTGTTCTACGGCGACGGCGTGATCACGCCGGCGGTCACCACGCTGGGCGCGGTGGAGGGCCTGAAGGTGATCGCGCCGGAACTGGGCAAGTGGGTGGTGCCGATCACCGTGGTGGTCATGATCTTCCTGTTCCTGCTGCAGCGCTACGGCACCGACCGGGTCGGCAGGTTGTTCGGGCCGGTGATGGTGGTGTGGTTCGTGGTGATCGCGCTGCTGGGCCTGCAGATGATCGTGCGCCATCCGCAGGTGCTGCTGGCGCTCAATCCCTGGTACGGCGTGAAGTTCTTCTACAGCCACGGCCTGCAGGCGTTCATCGCGCTGGGCGGCGTGGTGCTGGCGCTGACCGGCGCCGAGGCGCTGTACGCGGACATGGGGCACTTCGGCAAGAAGCCGATACGCGTGGCCTGGTTCAGCTTCGTGCTGCCGGCGCTGGTGCTGAACTACTTCGGCCAGGGCGCCCTGCTGCTGATGCATCCGGAGGCGATCGACAATCCGTTCTTCAAGCTGGCGCCCACGGCGCTGCTGTATCCGATGATCGTACTGGCCACCGCGGCGGCGGTGATCGCCTCGCAGGCGGTGATCTCCGGTGCGTTCTCGATGACCCGCGAGGCGATCTCGCTGGGCTATTCGATGCGCATGCCGGTGGTGCACACCTCGCGCGAGATGTCCGGGCAGATCTTCGTGCCGTGGGTCAACGGCTTCCTGCTGCTGATGGTGCTGTTCGCGGTGCTGCATTTCGGCAGCTCCGAGCGCCTGGGCGCGGCCTACGGCATCGCGGTGACCGGCACCATGAGCATCACCACGGTGCTGGCGCTGATCGTGGCGCGCCGGCAGTGGGGCTGGAAGCTGCCGGTGGTGATCGCGGCGGGCGTGCTGTTCCTGGCGATCGACCTGTCGTTCTTCAGCGCCAACCTGATCAAGGTCGAGTACGGCGGCTGGTTCCCGCTGGTGCTGGGTCTGGCCGTGTTCACCTGGATGACCACCTGGCGCCGCGGCCGCGAGCTGGTGGTGCGCGAGATCAGGCAGGGCGGCCTGGCGCTGGCGCCGTTCATCGAGGCCATGCACGAGCACCCGCCGCTGCGCGTGCCGGGCACGGCGGTGTTCCTCACCGCGAACAAGCACGCGGTGCCGCATGCGCTGCTGCACAACCTCAAGCACAACAAGGTGCTGCATGAGCGCAACGTGCTGCTGACGGTGGACGTGCTGGAGTCGCCGGTGGCCGATGCGGAGGAACGCCTGCGCATCGATGCGCTGGGCAACGAGTTCTACCGCCTGGAACTGCGCTTCGGTTTCGCCGAGGACCCGAACGTGCCGCTGGCGCTGGGGCAGTGCGCCCGTGCGGGCCTGCCGTTCGACATGATGGACACCACGTTCTTCCTGTCGCGCGAGAACATCGTGGCCGACAAGCGCCGTCCCGGCATGGCGCTGTGGCGCGACAAGCTGTTCGTGTTCATGGCGCGCAACGCGCTGCCGGCCACCGCGTATTTCCAGATCCCCGGCAATCGCCTCATAGAACTCGGCGCGCAGGTGGAAATCTAGCTGGCGGTCCCTGCATCGCCCGCACGCCGGCCGGTCGCTTGGCGACCGGCCGGCGGGTGCCGCTCCCGGCGCCAGTCCCATCCACGGGCCCAAACCGCCATAATTGCCCTCATGACCGATCCCCGCCTGATCACCCCCGTCTCCCAGCTCGACGACGAGGCGCTGGAGGCGACGATACGCCCGCGCCGTTTCGCCGAATACCTGGGCCAGCAGGCGGTGCGCGAGCAGCTGGAGATCTACATCGAGGCGGCGCGCAGGCGCGGCGGCGCGCTGGACCACGTGCTGATCTTCGGCCCGCCCGGCCTCGGCAAGACCACGCTCAGCCACGTGATCTCCAACGAGCTGGGCGTGAACCTGCGCTCCACCTCCGGCCCGGTGCTGGAACGCGCGGGCGACCTCGCCGCGCTGCTCACCAACCTGCAGCCCAACGACGTGCTGTTCGTGGACGAGATCCACCGGCTCTCGCCCGCGGTGGAGGAAGTCCTCTATCCGGCGATGGAGGATTTCCAGATCGACATCATGATCGGGGAAGGGCCGGCCGCGCGCTCGATCAAGCTCGACCTGCCGCCGTTCACCCTGATCGGCGCCACCACCCGCGCCGGGATGCTCACGGCCCCGTTGCGCGACCGCTTCGGCATCGTGCAGCGGCTGGAGTTCTACACGACCGACGAGCTCACCGCGATCGTGCGCCGCGCCGCGAAGATCCTCGGCATCGCCTGCGAGATCGACGGTGCGCAGGAAATCGCGCGTCGCTCGCGCGGCACGCCGCGCATCGCCAACCGCCTGCTGCGCCGCGTGCGCGACTACGCCGAGGTGCGCGCGAACGGCCAGATCACCCTCGCCGCGGCGCAGGCGGCGCTGGACATGCTGAAGATCGACCCCGACGGCCTCGACGAGCTGGACCGCCGCCTGCTCGGCACCATCGTCGAGAACTTCGACGGCGGCCCGGTGGGCGTGGAATCGCTGGCCGCCGCGCTCAGCGAGGACCGCGGCACGCTGGAGGACGTGGTCGAGCCCTACCTGATCCAGCAGGGCTTCCTGGTGCGCACCGCGCGCGGCCGCATGGCCAGCGCGCGGGCCTGGCGCCACCTGGGCCTGAACCCGCCGCCGCGCCAGCCGCAGCCGTCCGACCTGTTCGCCGGGGACTCCCTCGATGGCTGAGCGCGAGCCCTTCAGCTGGCCGGTGCGCGTGTACTGGGAGGACACCGACGCCGGCGGCGTGGTCTATCACGCCAGCTACCTGCGTTTCCTGGAGCGCGCCCGTACCGAATGGCTGCGCGCGCTCGGCATCGGCCAGATGGCGTTCAAGGACGCCACCGGACTGGCCTTCCTGGTGCGCGAGATGCGACTGGATTTCCTGCGCGCAGCCCTGCTGGACGATGAACTGACGGTAACGGTGGCTGTCAAGGAAAGGCGCGCAGCCAGTATCCTTTTCGGCCAGACGATAGCCCGCGCCGACGGTGCCTGCCTGCTTCGCGCCGAGGTGCGCGTGGCCTGCGTGGATACCCGACGCATGCGGGCCGTGGCGATACCCGCCGACCTGATCCCAGAACCTGCCCCCTGACCCCACTGCCCGTGCGGAGTACCCCAAGCCAATGAACGGCGGACTCAATGTTTTCGACCTGATCGCCAACTCCAGCCTGCCGGTGAAGGGCGTGCTGCTGATCCTGCTGGTGTTCTCCTTCATGTCGTGGGTCATCATCATCCGCAAATACGGCCAGACCAAGGCGGCGCTGGAAAACGCGGAGAGCTTCGAGGAGCGCTTCTGGTCCGGCGGCGACCTGGCCCAGCTGTTCCGCGAGGTGAGCCACCGCGGCGCCGAGGGCGGCATGGAGAACATCTTCGAGTCGGGCTTCCGCGAGTTCGCCCGCCAGCGCCAGCGCAAGACGCAGGACGCGCGCAGCGCCATCGAAGGTTCCGAGCGCGCGATGCAGGTGGCCGGCACCCGCGAGATCGGCCTGCTCGAGCGCAACCTGGAGTTCCTCGCCAACGTCGGTTCGATCAGCCCCTACGTGGGCCTGTTCGGCACGGTGTGGGGCATCATGGGGGCGTTCCAGGGCCTGGGCGACATGAAGGACGTCACCATCGCCGTGGTCGCGCCGCACATCTCCGAGGCGCTGATCGCCACCGCGATGGGCCTGTTCGCGGCGATCCCCGCGCAGTGGGCCTACAACCGCTACGCCACCAAGGTGGAGCGCATCGCCTCGCGCTACGACGTGTTCCAGGAGGAGTTCTCCTCCGTGCTGCAGCGGCAGATCCAGTCCGACGACGCGGCCTGAGCGGAGCCCTGCCATGCGCAACGCGAAGCGCCAACGGCGCTACAAGCTGAAATCCGAGATCAACGTCGTGCCCTACATCGACGTGATGCTGGTGCTGCTGATCATCTTCATGGTCACCACGCCGATGCTGAACTCGAACGTCGACGTGAACCTGCCCCAGGCCAATGCCAAGGCGCTGCAGGCCAAGAAGGACAACCTGATCGTGCAGGTGTCCAAGGACGGCCAGCTTTCCCTCGTGCTGGGCAGCGGCAAGCCGGAGCCCGTGGACGACGCCGGGCTGCAGGCCAGGGTCAAGGCTTTCAGGGACGCCAATCCCCAGCTCAGCGTGCTGGTGGCCGGCGACAGCGGCGGCAACTACGGCGGCGTGTACAAGGTGCTGGCGAGCCTGCAGCAGGCGGGGGTCGACAAGGTCGGCCTGATGAGCACGCCCGGCGACGGTTCCAGCCCGGGTCAGGGGTCCCATGGACGACCGTAAGGCGATCCCGCGGGCGGTGGTGATGTCCGCCCTGCTGCATCTCGGCATCGTGGCGTTCCTGTTCCTCGCGGTGCTGCCGTGCGCCAGCTACGAGGCGTTCTTCAACGCGCTGCATCTGCCGGCGTGGATGAACCCGATCGCCTGCTCGCGCCCGCTGCAACTGCAGGGGCCGGTGATCGAGGCCACCCTGATCGGCCCCACCGGCAGCCCGCCGCCCAAGGCGGTGAAGGCCAAGCCGATCCCGGACACCGTGCCGCCCCCGCCGGCGGTGCCGCCGCCCACGCCGCCGCCCGAGGTGAAGCCCAAGGTGGCGCCGCTGCCGCCGCCGCCCGTGCATCCGGACATCAAGGACCAGGAACGTGTGGTGGAGCAGGGCGTGCAGCAGGCCGAAGAGAAGAAGCTGCAGGAGGAGAAGCAGCGCCAGCGCCAGGCGGAGCTGGACGCCCAGGCCGCCGCGAAGAAGAAGCAGGAAGAGCTGAAGAAGATCGACGACCTGTTCGCGAAGATGGACGCCGCCTCCGCGCAGACCAAGCGCGCCGACAGCAAGGCCAAGCAGGCCAAGCAGCAGCTGGCCGACCTCAAGAACGCCCAGGAGAACGGCCAGGCCGACCTGCCGAACGCCGCCCAGCGGCAGACCGGCAACAACGCCCAGAACAGCAACCTCGCCGACGAATATGCGGCGGCCATTCAGAATGCGGTCACGCCGAATTGGTTAAGGCCGGATAACATGCCGAATGCTCCATGCAAGGTGCATATCGTGCAGTTGCCGGGCGGTGACGTGATGAGCGCCACGGTCGATTCCAGTTGTCCGTACGACGAGGCCGGGCGGCGCTCGGTGGAAAATGCCGTCCTGCGCACCAAGACCTTGCCGTACAAGGGTTTCGAGAACGTGTTCCAGCGCAATCTGACCTTTACCTTCACGCCGCAGGGATAGCCCGATGCGCAAACCGAGTCCGCTGTACGCCCTCATCCTCCTGCTTGCGGCCGCCTTGTTCGCCGGCCCGGCGGCGGCCCAGTCCTCGGGGCTGGACATCCAGATCGTCGGCGGCGTGAAGACCGCCACCCCGATCGCGGTGGTGCCGTTCGCCCAGCCCGGCGTGGCCCCGCTGTCCACCGACGTGGCCGACGTGATCCGCAATGATCTCAACCGCAGCGGCAAGTTCCGCTCGCTGGCCAAGAGCGACATCGTGGAGTTCCCGGCCAGGGGCGCGGACATCCGCTTCCCCACCTGGCGCCTGCTCAAGCAGGACTTCGTCACCGTGGGCAGCATCAGCGAAGCCGGCGGCGGCATGCTGAAGATCAACTACGAGCTGTGGGACGTGAACAAGCAGCAGAGCCTGCTGGCGCAGTCCTACACCGCCCCGGCGGGCGACCTGCGCGGCGTGGCGCACCAGATCGCCGACGCCATCTACCAGAAGATCACCGGCGTGCGCGGCGCGTTCTGGACCCGCATCGCCTACATCACCCAGGTCGGCCTGGGCAACAACACCAGCTACTCGCTGGTGGTGGCCGACTCGGACGGCTACAACCCGCAGGTGGTGGCGCGCTCGCACGAGTCGCTGATGTCGCCGGCGTGGTCGCCGGACGGCAGGAAGATCGCCTACGTCTCCTTCGAGAGCGGCAACTCGCAGATCTACGTGCAGGACCTCACCACCGGCGCGCGCCAACTGGTGGAATCGCACAAGAAGGGCATCAACGGCGCCCCGGCGTGGTCGCCGGACGGCCGCAAGCTGGCGGTGGCGCTTTCCTACGTGGGCAACCTCGAGCTGTACGTGCTCGACCTGGGCTCGCGCCAGGAAACCCGGCTGACCAACAACCTCGCGATCGACACCGAGGCGGTATGGGCGCCGGACGGCCAGTCCATCTACTTCACCTCCGACCGCTCGGGCCGTGCCCAGATCTACAAGACCTCCGCCAGCGGCGGCGGCGCCACCCGCGTCAGCTTCCAGGGCCAGAGCAACTCCAACGCCGACATCAGCTACGACGGCAAGGAGCTCGCCATGGTGCAGAGCAGCGGGAACGTGTATCGTATCGCGGTCATGGATCTGGGCCTGGGCGGGCAGGTGCATTACCTCTCGCCAGGGCCGCTGGATTTCGGCCCCAGCTGGGCGCCGAACGCCAGCATGTTGCTGTACGGAGCCACTGAAGGTCCGCGCGGCGTGCTGTATGCCACTTCGGCCGACGGCATGGTGCGCCAGCGTCTCGCGCTAGCCAACGGCAGCGTGAGCGATCCTGCATGGGGACCGTACCGACAGCAGTGAGTTTTCGTGCTGTCGCATTCGCGTGCGGCAGCCGGATGCCGGGAGCGGCCCGCGAGGACCGCGTCCGGCATGTTTCGCCGGCCGCAACGCCTTCGCGCGCCAGGGTCAGCCATTGAAGGCGTGCACCACTTGCCGTTGATTTTGCTAGTGATTTTGCTACATCAGAATAAAGAACAGCCGGCCCACCGGCGACTTGTCCCGTAACCAGTCCGTCACTGTATGCCGGAACTCAACACGTTTGAAGGATCGTCACCATGAATAAGACCGTTCGCGTCGCTCTGGTCGCCCTGCTTTGCGTTGGCGCGGCCGCCTGTTCCAAGAAGCAGGAAGTCAAGCCGCAGCCCGCCCAGCCGGAGCAGCAGGCCCAGACCGAAGTCCCCTCCACCAGCGGCAAGTACACCCCTGCCGACCTGAACACCGATGCCTGCCTGCGTCAGCGCGTCGTGTACTTCGACTTCGACAAGACCGAGATCAAGCCGGAGTTCCAGCAGATCATGGCTTGCCACGCCAAGTACCTGCAGGACCGCCCGATGGCCCAGATGCGCCTGGAAGGCAACACCGACGAGCGCGGCTCCAAGGAATACAACCTGGGCCTGGGCGAGCGTCGTGCGAACGCCGTGTCCAGCGCGCTGCAGGCCAATGGCGGCTCCGCCAGCCAGGTCAGCGTGATCTCCTACGGCAAGGAAAAGCCGGTGTGCCGCGAGCACAACGAGGATTGCTGGAGCAAGAACCGCCGCGTCGAGATCGTCTACACGGCCGAGTAAGCGATGAAAATGCTGGTCAGCAAACTTGCAGCCAGGATAGGCATGGCGGGCGCATTCGCGTCCGCCATGCTGTTCGTGCTGCCGGCGTTCGCCCAGGACTCGCGCCTCAGCCTCGCCGACCGCGTCGCGCAGCTCGAGCAGCGGGCGCAGAACAAGGACCAGAGCAGCATGCAGTTGCTCAACCAGATGCAGCAGATGCAGTCGCAGCTGCAGCAGATGGAGGGCCGTATCGAGGAATTGCAGCACCAGCTGCAAGAGCTCCAGGACAAGAGCAAGGATCAATACATCGACCTCGACTCCCGCATGGGACGCCTCGAGGCCGCCGCCAAGGCGGGCGCTGCGCCCGCCGCTTCAGGCAACGGCAATCCTGCCGCCACGGGCACTGCGGGCGCCGCCGTCGCGGCTGCCGCGGGCAGCGCCGCAGCGAACGGCACGGCTGCCGCAACCCCGCCGGCCAAGGCCGGCAAACCGCTTTCCGCCGCCGACAACGCCGCGGCACAGGCCGCCTACGACGCGGCGTTCAAGACGCTGCGCGGCGGCGACTACGTGGGCGCCTCGCGCGAGTTCCGCCAGTTCATCGAGAAGTATCCGGACCACCCGCTGGTCTCCAACGCGTTCTACTGGCTGGGCGAGTCCTACTACGTGACCACCAACTACAAGGTGGCGCTGGATGCGTTCCAGCACCTGCTGGGCCAGTTCCCGCAGAGCGAGAAGGCGCCCGACGCGCTGCTCAAGGTCGGTTACTGCCAGTACGAGCTGAAGGAAGTGCCCGCCGCGAAGGCCACGCTGCAGTCCGTGGTGAGCAAATACCCCAGCTCCAAGGCTGCCGGTCTGGCGAAGGAGCGGCTGCGCCGCATCCAGACCACGGCGGGTTGAGGGCCGTGCGGTGAGCGTGACCAGCTCCAGCGCGGCCGACGCCGCGCTCCCGGCGGCCGACCAGCGGCTGCGCATCACCGAGATCTTCCATTCGATCCAGGGCGAGGCCGACGCGATCGGCTGGCGCACCGTGTTCGTGCGCCTCACCGGCTGCCCGCTGCGCTGCGTGTGGTGCGACACCACGTATTCGTTCCATGGCGGCGAATGGCGCGCGATCGACGACATCCTCGCCGAGGTGGCCAGCCACAGCGCGCGGCACGTCTGCGTCACCGGCGGCGAGCCGCTGGCGCAGAAGCGCTGCCTGGCCCTGCTGCAGGGCCTGTGCGACGCCGGCCACGAGGTCTCGCTGGAAACCTCCGGGGCGCTGGACGTGGCCGCGGTCGATCCCCGCGTGCGCAAGGTGATGGACCTGAAGGCGCCGGACTCCGGCGAAAGCGCGCGCAACCTGTGGTCGAACCTCGACCATCTGCTGCCCCACGACCAGGTGAAGGTCGTGATCGCCAGCCGCGCCGACTACGAGTGGGCGCGCGGCGTGGTCGCGGAACACGCGCTGGAGCGGCGCTGCATGGTGCTGTTCTCGCCGGTCTGGGGCAAGGTCGAGCCGCGCGAGCTGGCCGAGTGGATCATCGCCGACAAGTTGCCTGTGCGCTTCCAGCTGCAGTTGCACAAGCTGCTGTGGAACGACGCGCCGGGGCGATAGGCCCGGGCGATGCGTTCGTGCCCGGACGCGACGATCGAAGACTGCGCTCTCAGCAAATCCGCGCCGTGGCCTGTGTCGCCGCGAGCGCTTTCCGGCCGGTGACCGGCCGTACTCCGGTGGATGAAACCCATGTCTGAAACATCGCAACGCAAGGCCGTCGTGCTCGTCTCCGGCGGCATGGATTCGGCCGTCACCGTGGCCATCGCCCGCGAGCAGGGCTACCAGGTGCACGCGCTCAGCGTGGCCTACGGCCAACGCCACGGTTCCGAACTGGAAGCGTCCGAACGCGTGTCGAAAATGCTGGGCGCGGTCGAGCACAAGACCGTGCACGTGGATCTGCGCAGCATCGGCGGCTCGGCGCTCACCGCCGACATCGCGGTGCCGCTGGACGACGGCGCGCACGACGGCGACGGCCACATCCCGGTGACCTACGTGCCCGCGCGCAACACCATCATGCTGTCGATCGCGCTGGGCTGGGCCGAGGTGCTGGGTTCCAGCGACATCTGGTGCGGCGTCAACGCGGTGGACTATTCCGGTTATCCCGACTGCCGCCCCGCCTTCATCGAGGCCTACGAGGGGCTGGCCAACGTCGCCACCAAGGCGGGCGTGGAAGGCGCGGGCATCCGCATCCACGCGCCGCTGATGGCGATGAGCAAGGCCGACATCGCGCGCGAGGGCGCCCGGCTGGGCGTGGATTTCGCGGCCACGGTGAGCTGCTACCAGGCCGACGACCTGGGTCGCGCCTGCGGCCACTGCGACGCCTGCCGCCTGCGCGCGCAAGGCTTCCACGCAGCCGGCCTGCCCGATCCCACGCGCTATGCGTAGGGCCGGTTTGCTTGTGCCTGCAACGACCAGCCCATAAAATCACCCGCTTGTCCCGAGTGCGGGCCGTTAGCTCAGTCGGTAGAGCAGTAGACTTTTAATCTATTGGTCGACGGTTCGAATCCGTCACGGCCCACCAGAATTTCCAGAGCGCCCCATGGGCGCTCTTTTTCTTTATCCAAGAGTGCGGCCATGGATGGCCGCCCATTTGATCATCGCGATCGAGAACGATCGCAACGCTTCAATGCGCTCCCACCACCAGCGCGGTGAATTCCTTCACCGGCGCGTGGCGCGGCGCCGGGGCGGCGGCGACCAGCCAGACGTGGTGGGAGGCCTCGTCCAGCGCCATGGTGCGGGCGCCGACCTGGGTGGGCACGTTCGCCTCCACGCGGTAATGATCGGCATCGTCCTCGTGCACGATGGTCAGCGTGCCGTCGTGGTTGGAGCTGTAGACCAGGTGCGTGGCGGGATCGAAGGCGGCCGCGTCGGGGCCCTTGCCGATCGCCACGGCGGCGACCTGGTGGCCGTTGTCGGCATCGGTGACCACCATCAGCTGGTTGTCGCAGACCGAGAACAGGCGGCGGGTCTGCGGGTCCAGGGCGAGGCCGCTGGGCGCGTCGCAGGGCGCGAGCTTCCACACCGCGTCGACCTTGTCCGTCCTGGTGTCGATGCGCGCCAGTTCGCTCTTGTCCTCGAGATTGACGAACACGTGGCCGCGGCCGTCGCTGACCGCGAACTCGGGGCGGCCGGGCAGGGCGATGTCGGCGATGGCCTTGTGGCTGGCCGGATCGACCACGCTGGCGTTGCCGCTGTGGCCGTTCATGGTCAGCACGTGGCCGCTGGCCGGATCGAACACGATGGCGTCGGGCCCCTGGCCGCCGATCGGGATGTTGCGCAGTTCCTTCAGCGTGTCCAGGTCGATCTCGCGCACGCTGTTGGCGGCGCCGTCGCTGACGTAGCCGCGCCGTTGACTGGGCAGCAGCGCGATGCCGTGGATGTGCTGCATCCCGGAGATCTCGCCGGCCGGCTTGCCGTCGCGGGTGTCGACCACCATCACGCGGTCGTTGCGGGCGATCAGCAGGTGATGCGTGGCCGCGTCGATGGTGAGGTAGTCCCAGCCGCCGCTGCCGCCCAGCGGATGGCGTTGCAGCACGGCGTACTGCGTCGCGGCGGCGGCCGTCGCCGCGACGGCGCCGCCGGCGACGAGGAACAGCAGGGAGGCGAAGGATTTCATCATTGGCTCCGGCGGGAAGGACGACAGGGGTCCCTGCAAGCATGCGCGCCGGATGATTAGCAAACGCTGTGGGCGCTCAGCCCGGCGGCTTGGGCGGCGGGGCTTGCCGCCAGCGCCGGGTGATGCGCTCGATCAGCAGCGGCAGCAGCGCAAGCAGGGCCAGCCCACCCATCGGAAGCAGCACCGAGGGATGCAGGAACAGCCCCGCGCCGAACCGGCCGTCATGGCCCAGCGCCTCGCCCAGGCCGGCGCCGATCGAGGATTCGAACACCAGCGACACCGTGCCGCCCAGCCAGCTGGCGCCCAGGAACAGCCACAGCGGGCAGCGCAGCCAGGCCAGTCCGATGGTGACCGCGCCGAACGGCATCACCGGCACGAAGCGCAGGAAGAACGTGTAGCTCACCGGGTGGCGTTCGAAGCCGTGGTGCAGCCGGGCCGCGAACGGCGGCGGCGGCCGCGTGCCGGCGCTGAACGCGTAGCGGCTGGCCAGGTACAGGATCAGCGAACCCAGCGTCAGGCCTACCGACGAGCACAGCGTGCCTTCCACCACGCCGAACGCGAAGCCGCCGGCGAGGATGATCACGATGGTGCCGGGGATGCCGGTGGACATCGCCGCGGCGAGCAGGCCGATGTAGGCCAGCCGGCTCACCCAGGGGTGCGCGGCGATATGCGCATGCAGTTCCTCCTGATGGGTGACCAGGTGCTGCGGACCCAGCCGGTCCAGCGAGCCGGACGCGTACAGCGCGATCCCGGCGAGCAGCAGCAGGACCAGCGGCAGCGCGGCGCGCAGGCGTTTCAATACGAGGCGCCGCGGGCGCCGTAGGCGGCGAGCACGGCGCGCGCCTGGTCGCGCAGGATGTCGCGGCGCACGGCGATGCCGCGGCGCGCGAGTTCGCCGACCCAGTCGGCGGGCAGCGGGCCTTCGTCGAACTCGGTGAGCTCCTCGACGTCCTCGGCGCGCGCGCCGATCAGCAGTTCGTCGACGCCGGCCCACACCGTGGCGCCGAAGCACTGGCAGCAGGGCTGGGCGCTGGTGGCGAGCGTGTAGCGACCGCCGCCGGCGTTGATGCGGAAGCTGGCGAGGCGTTGCTGGGCGATCATGTAGGCCATCATCTCGGCATGCGCCACCGAGCAGGTCTGCGGCACCACGCGGTTCACGCCCACCGACACCACGCGGCCGTCCGCGTTGAACACCGCGGCGCCGAACGGGCCGCCCGGACCGGAATCGATGTTGCGGCTGGACAGCGCGATCGCGAGGCCCACGCGTTCCTCGTCGCTGGCGTAGCGGCGGCTGTCGTCGACCACCTCGCCGATCCACGGCGGCAGGGTGAGGTGGATCTGCAGCGGCAGGAACATGCCGCCTCAGCCCTGCTTCGACCAGGTGTCGCGCAGCGTCACCACGCGGTTGAACACCGGCGCCTCGGCGCGATGGTCGGCGCGGTCCGCCACGAAGTAGCCCAGGCGTTCGAACTGGCAGCGCTGCTCCGGTTCCGCCCGTGCGGCGGCCGGCTCGACCCAGCCCCGCACCACGCGCTTGGCGTCGGGGTTGATGTGCGCGGTCCACGGCTGGCCGTCGTCCTCGGCGTCCGGCGCGGCCACGTCGAACAGGCGGTCGTACAGGCGCACCTCGGCGGCCACCGCGTGCGGCGCGCCGACCCAGTGGATGGTGCCCTTGACCTTGCGGTCGGCGCCCGGCAGGCCGCTGCGGGATTCGGGGTCCAGCGTGCAACGCAGTTCCGTGACGTTGCCGGCGCCGTCCTTCAGCACCTCCTCGCACTTCACGATGCCCACGCCGCGCAGGCGCACCTCGCCGCCCGGCACCAGGCGCTTCCAGCCCTTGGGCGGCACCTCGGCGAAGTCTTCGCGTTCGATCCACAGCTCGCGCGCGAACGGCAGCTCGCGCGTGCCGAAGCTTTCGTCCTTGGGATGATTCGCGAAGACCAGCGTCTCCGTGTGGCCTTCCGGAAGGTTGACGAGGGTGAGCTTCAGCGGGTCGAGCACGGCCATGCGCCGCGGCGCCGTGGCGTCGAGATCCTCGCGCACGCAGTTCTCGAGGATCGCGTAGTCGATCACGCTGTTCTGCTTGGAGACGCCCACGCGCTCGATCAGCAGGCGGATGCCGGCCGGGGTGAAGCCGCGCCGGCGCAGGCCGCGCAAGGTGTTCATGCGCGGATCGTCCCAGCCCTCCACGTGGCCTTCGGCGACCAGTTGCGCGAGCTTGCGCTTGCTGGTGATGCAGTAGCTGAGGTTGAGGCGTGAGAACTCGATCTGTCGCGGCTTGGCCGGCTTCGCCTCCAGCCCGGCGGCGACCACCGACTGCCAAAGCTCGGGATGATTCGGCAGGTCGACCTTGTCCACGCACCAGTCGTACAGCGGGCGGTGGTCCTCGAACTCCAGCGTGCACAGCGAATGGGTGATGCCTTCCATCGCGTCGGAAAGCGCGTGCGCGTAGTCGTACATCGGGTAGATCGGCCACGCGTCGCCGGTGTTCTGGTGGGTCACCTTGCGGATGCGGTACAGCGCCGGGTCGCGCAGGTTGATGTTGCCCGCGGCCATGTCCATCTTCGCGCGCAGCGTGCGGCTGCCGTCGGCGAACTCGCCCGCGCGCATGCGCTTGAACAGGTCGAGGTTCTCCGCCACCGTGCGGTCGCGGTGCGGCGAGTTGCGGCCCGGCTCGGTGAGCGTGCCGCGGTATTCGCGCATCTCGTCGGCGCTGAGGTCGTCCACGTAGGCCAGGCCGTCCTCGATCAGCTTGAGCGCGGCGCGGTAGAACACGTCGAAATAGTCCGAGGCGTGGCGCAGTTCGTGCCAGCCGTAACCCAGCCAGTTCACGTCGTCCTTGATGCCCTGGACGAATTCCGGGTCTTCCCTGCCGGGGTTGGTGTCGTCCAGACGCAGGTTGCACCAGCCGTTGAACTCGCGGGCGATGCCGAAGCTCAGGCAGATCGCCTTGGCGTGGCCGATGTGCAGGTAGCCGTTCGGTTCCGGCGGAAAGCGGGTATGGATGGCGACGTGCTTGCCCGCGGCCAGGTCCTCGCGGACGATCTGGCGGATGAAGTCGCGCGGGCCGTCGGCCGCGGGGGCGGCGGTGGAGGGCTCGGCGGGGCTGGAAGGACTCGACATCGGGCGCGGCTCGCGGAAAAAGTAACGGAAACCGTGGAGTTTACCCTGTCCCCGCGGCAGGCCGAAGGCGCGGGCACGCCTGCGGGTCCGCCGATATTCCCCGGGAGATCGTCCACGCGCGATGACGGCCGCCACCGGCGCGTCGCCGGGCGCCGGCTTCAGCGCGCCACGGTTTCCGGCGCCGTGGCGCAGACGCGGTTGCGGCCCTGGCTCTTGGCCCGGTACAGCGCGATGTCCGCCTGCTTGATCCAGGCCTCCACGTCCCCGTGCCAGGGTCCCGCTTCCACCACGCCCAGGCTCACGGTGCAGGACTGCACGTGCGAGCCCTCGGTGCGGCCCAGCCGTTCGACCCGTTCGCGGATCCGTTCGGCCACCTCGTGCGCGCAGGCGAGGTCGGTTTCCGGAAGCACCACGCCGAACTCGTCGCCGCCCAGCCGGCCCGCGGTATCCACGTTGCGCAGGCTCTCGCGCAGCACGGTGGCGAGGTCCTGCAGCAGGGCGTCGCCGGTGGCGTGGCCATGCCGGTCGTTCGCCAGCTTGAAGCCGTCGATGTCGAGCAGGATCAGCGAGGCCGGCCGCTGGTGGCGCAGGTAGCGGTGCATCTCGCGCGCCGCAACGTCCAGCCAGTGCGTGCGATTGGCGAGGCCGGTGAGCGTGTCGGTGCGATTGAGCTCTTCCAGCAGGCGGTTCTGCTGGCGGATGCGGCGGCCGAGCCGGAACGTCACGGTGCTGAGCCAGATCGGGTAGATCGTCATCATCGGCACGCAGGCGACGATCACGAACATGCCGCTCACCGGCTGCCATGCGAAGCCGGTGGCCCACGCGGCCAGGGCGCAGGCGGCGGCCTGCAGCAGCAGCGCACGGGTGGCCAGCCGCCAGCCGCCGGCGCTGATGCGGTCCATCGCCATGATGGAAACCAGCATCACGCAGGGCAGCAGGTTGAAGCGCATCGCGGCGACCCATGCCCCCAGCATCGCGGAGTCGGCCACCAGGTTGAACAGCTCGTGCTGCACCGGGCGCGCGGCGCGCACGGCGTGCAGCCATGCCAGATGCGGCCACAGCAGGCAGTTCGCGAACAGCAGCAGCCACAGCCAGGCCGGTGCCTGCTGCTGGTGCAGCACGGCCGCCACCGGCAGCATGCCGAGCGCGAATCCCAGCGTGCGCAGGCGATGCGCCAGGCGCACGAACCCCAAGCCTTCCTCGCGTTTCCCCATCGGCCGGCTGCCCCCTGTGGCACCCATGACGCTGCCGCGTCGCTGGCTCGACGATAGAGCAGAAGGCCGCCACGCCGCCACTGGGCCCGGGTCGGGGCTTGCCGCGGGCCCGCGACGGGGCTAGCGTGCAGGCATGCACACCGTCTACCGCGCCGAAAACCTGTTCGATGCGCATCTGGTGAAGGATGCGCTGGAGCACGCGGAGATCCCCGCCTTCATCGCCGGCGAATACCTGACCGGGGGCGTGGGCCAGTTGCCCGCGCTGGACTTTCTCGCGGTGATGGTGCCGGATTCCAGCGTGGACGTCGCCGAGGGCGTCGTGCGCGGCGTCGAGGCGCAACTGGCCGAGGCGCGCGAGGCATTGCGCGAGCTCGAGCGCGACGACACGCCGGACGGTCCGCTGCTGCTGCCCTGCTGAAGCCATGGGCTCCGCCCGCGTGCGCGAGACGCCCTCGCGACCGGAGCTTCCGCGACCCTTGAAGATGGAGTTTCGATGCCCGCATTCGCCGAGCTGATCCGCACCGTACCGGATTTCCCCAAGCCGGGCGTGCTGTTTCGCGACGTCACCCCGCTGCTGGCCGATGCGCGGGGTTTCGCCGAGTGCATCGCCGCGCTGGCTGCGCCGTGGCGGGACGCCGGCGTACAGGCGGTGTGCGGCATCGAGGCGCGCGGCTTCATCTTCGGCGCGGCGCTGGCGCAGGCGCTGGCTGCGGGCTTCGTGCCGCTGCGCAAGCCGGGCAAGCTGCCGCCGCCGGTGCTGGCGGTGGACTATCGACTGGAGTACGGCAGCGACCGCATCGAGGCGCGCAGCGATGCGCTGAAGCCCGGTGAGCGGGTGCTGCTGGCGGACGACGTGCTCGCCACCGGCGGCACGCTCGCGGCGGCGCAGGCGCTGGTCGCGCGCTTCGGCGCCGAGCTGGTGGGCGCCAGCGTGGTCATCGAGCTGGCGGCGTTGCGCGGACGCGAGCGCTGGACCAACGGCCAACCCCTGCACGCGCTGCTGCGTTATTGACCGCCTTCGCAGGCAGGGCATCAGGGGGAAGGACCATGGTCGGCAGCGATGCGGGAGCGCTGCGCATGCCTCGCCGCGACGCGTCGTTGCCGGGCTGTGCGCCTGCGTGGCGGCCGTAGCGTCCGCCTGGCGCTGCCGGGTCGCACGGCGTGGCGCGGTTACTGCAGGGATCGCGCTGGCCGGTCCGTTCCATTGCGCCGTGGATGCGCACCGGCCATGCCTCGCCCGGCATCCGGACGGCTACGGCGGGCTGGGCGGCACCGGGGTGGCCTGGCCGCCGTGCATGTCGATCGACGTGACGTAGAACAGCTCGCAGGCGCCGTCGCCGGTGTCGGCGCGGGTCAGCGAGGTGCGCCAGTGCCAGCCGTCGGCACGGTCCGCGTCCACCAGGTAGCCGTCCAGCGCCACCACCTGGCCCACCCGCACGCGGCCCAGCGCGCGGCGTACGCCGACATCGGCGGGAATCAGGTGCATGTTCGCGCTGTGCGTCTCGATCTCGCGGCCCGGTATCGGGAATGTCCGCACGCTCCAGCGATAGAAGCGCGCCGACTGCGAGATCGCGATGTCCGCGAGCACGGCGCTGTCGGACATGCGCCCCCAGCCCAGCGCGAAGTCCTCGGGCGCCAGCGCGGCGCCGGCGTCGAAGCGGTAGCGCTCGGTGGACAGCACGCGCGCGGCGAGTTCGAAGCGGGCGCGCGGGGTGAGCGTGAAGTCGCCCACGCGGATGGTCGCCGTCGGCGAGTCCAGCGGCATCTGCACGGGCTCATCCGGCGCGAGTACGCCCGGCGGCGGATGCAACGGTCTCGTTTGCAGCCACGACCAGCCGCCCCACAGCGCCAGCAGGGCGGCGGCGAGCAGCCAGGGACGCCGCATTCAGTCGAAATCCGTGGCCAGCACGCGGCACTGCTCGGGCGACAGCGGCATCGCCACCGGCAGCGCCGGCAAGGTGCAGGCCAGCGTCACCGCCGCGCCCGCCTTCCATGCGGCGATCCGGTCCGCGTCCAGCGGGAAGCGCAGGAAATGCACCGCGGCGGTCTTCTCGTCGTTGCTGCGCTCCATGTCCTCGTCGGCCACCGCGACGGCCGGCGCGTGGCCGGCCACGGTCAGCGCGATCGCGTGCTCGATGTTGCGCAGGCGCACCAGTTCGCGCTTGCGCTCTTCGACGTCGTCGTACTCGATCAGCAGCGTGGCCTTGAGGTTGTCGCCGTCGGGGATGAGCGGGTTGTAGGCATCCAGTTCGTCCTGGATGCCGGCGGGTTCGAAGATGCGCTCGATGCGCAGCATCTCCTGCACCTGGTACTGGATGCTGAGGCGGTCCTCGAAGATCAGGGTGAGGTGGCCGCCCAGGTGCGCGGTGCGCTGCTTCTTGTGCGCCATCACGCGGGCGCGGAACTCGATGCGCTCCAGCGCGTAGTTTTCGAGGCTGAGCAGGTCGCCGCGTTCGAGCTTGTCCATCGTCAGATCCCGTAGGCCTTGCGCAGCAGGCTGAGCGGATGTTCGGCCGATGGCTTGTCGCCCAGGCCGTGCGCGATATGGCCGCCGGCCATCGGGCAGTCGCTGGTGAAGTGCGCGGGCTCGGCCTGGGCCACGCGGTTTTCCACAGGCCTGGCCAGCTTGCGCGACAGTGCGTAGGTCTTGTGCTTCACGCCGTAGGTGCCGTCGTGGCCGGAGCAGCGCTCGATGGTGACGACCTCGGTGTCCGGCACCAGTTGCAGGATCTCGCGCGTCCTGGGGCCGATCTTCTGCACGCGCTGGTGGCAGGGCACCTGCCAGGCGACCTTGCCCAGCGCGGCCTTGAAGTCGGTGCGCAGCAGGCCGGCCTTGTGGCGTTCGGCGAGGTATTCGAACGGATCGAAGAAGCGCTCGCGCACCAGCGCCACATCGGTGTCGTCGGGGAACATCAGCGGCAGCTCCTGCTTGAACATCAGCACGCAGGACGGGATCGCCGCGGTGAAGTCCCAGCCTTCGCGCGCCATCTTCGCCAGCACCGGGATGTTGCGCTCCTTGTACTTGCGCACGGTGTCGAGGTCGCCCAGCTCCAGCTTGGGCATGCCGCAGCAGCTTTCCCGTTCGACCAGCCGGTTCGGGATCGCGTTGTGCGCGAGCACCGCGGCAAGGTCTTCCACCACGCCCGGTTCGGAGTGGTCGCAGTAGCAGGTGGCGAAGATCGCCAGCTTGCCGCGCGTGCGGCCGGTCGGCTGCGCTTCGCCCGCGCCGTCGAGTTTCTTCAGCCGCGTGCGCGCGGTGGGCGCATGGTATTCGGGCACGCGCGCATCCGCGTCCACGCCGAGCGTCTTCTCGAGCAGCTTGCGCGCGGCCTTGTTGCGGTTGGCCGCGTTGACCGCCTGCACCACCACCGGGATCGAGGCGAGCTTGCCCACGGCGCGGGTGTTGGACAGGATTTTCGCGGACAGCGGCGCGCCGTGTTCGCGGAAATCCACCGCCTTGGCGCGCAGCATCAGGTGGGGGAAATCCACGTTCCACGGGTGCGGCGGCGTATACGGACACTTGGTCTGGTAGCAGAGGTCGCACAGGTAGCACTGCTCGACCACTTTCGGGTAGTCGGTCTTGTCGACGCCGTCGATCTCCATCGTCTTCGACTCGTCGATCAGGTCGAACAGCGTGGGAAAGGCGTGGCACAGGCTCACGCAGCGGCGGCAGCCGTGGCAGATGTTGAACACGCGCTCCAGTTCCGCGTCGAGCGCGGCCCGGTTCCAGAACGCGGGATCGTCCTGGCCCAGCGGATGGCGTGTGGGTGCCTCGAGATTGCCTTCGCGGTTGCTGTCGACGGGTTCCGACATGATCGCGTCCTTGTCCGGGTGGCCGTGCTCAGACGCCGCCATCCCCGCCTGTGCGGGGATGGCGGACTCGAATGCCAGGCTCAGCCCAGTTCGCCCAACGCCTTGGTGAAGCGGTTGGCGTGCGAGCGTTCGGCCTTGGCGAGGGTCTCGAACCAGTCCGCGACTTCGTCGAAGCCCTCGTCGCGCGCGATCCTGGCCATGCCCGGGTACATGTCGGTGTACTCGTGGGTCTCGCCGGCGATCGCGCTCTTCAGGTTGGCGTGGGTCTCGCCGAACGGCAGGCCGGTGGCCGGGTCGCCGCACTGTTCCAGGTACTCGAGATGGCCGTGCGCATGGCCGGTCTCGCCTTCGGCGGTGGAGCGGAACACGGCGGAAACGTCGTTGTAGCCCTCCACGTCCGCCTTGGCGGCGAAGTAGAGGTAACGACGGTTGGCCATGGATTCGCCGGCAAACGCGTCTTTCAGACTCTGCTCGGTCTTCGAGCCTTTCAGCTTGCTCATGACATCACCTCGTGGCGTCGGGCTGGGAGGGAAATGCGGGAGCGGCCAGGGAGCATGGGTGGCAGAAACACAAGCGGCTGCGGCTTCGTCGTTTTGGGCATCCTCCGCGTCGGCTTTCGGCCCATGGAACCACCATGGACCTTCAAGTCGCCACGAAACCTGCCTCAAAACGACTTTGCCTCGCCCGCCTGGTTTCTGCCACCCACGCTCCAGAGCGGTCGCGACCATCGGAGACTAGCGCCGCGCCGGCCTTCGTTGAAATTGATTGTACTTATCAGTCCGATCGTTGCCGGCTATTGCGGTGCGGTTTCGCGCGCCCATCCGTCATTGCGACTGGCGCGGTCACGTCGCGCGGGTCGAGCAGGCCCGCCGGCAGGTCGCGGAACACGCCGGCGAGCTGCTTGAGGAAGCCGCCCATAGCCGAGCTCTTGCGCCACAGCATCGCGATGCGCCGGCTGGGCGGGTGGCTGCCGCGGAATTCGATCAGCTGCACGTTCGGCGCCTGCGCCACCGGCGGTTTCACCGCCAGCGTGGGCAGGAGGGTGATGCCGACGTCGGCGGCCACCATCTGGCGCAGCGTTTCCAGGCTGGTGGCGCGGAAGCCGCTTTTCTCGCCCGCACCGGCGAGGTGGCAGACCTCCAGCGCCTGGTCGCGCAGGCAGTGGCCGTCTTCCAGCAGCAGCAGGCTCTGGTCGCCGAGATCGGCCAGCTTCAGCGAGGGGCGCCGCGCCAGCGGATGCGACTGCGGCACGGCGAGCAGGAACGGTTCCTCGAACAGGAATTCCGCGTGCAGGCTGTCCTCGTGCACGGGCAGGGCGAGGATGCCGGCGTCGAGCCGGCCTTCGCGCAGGCGGCGCAGCACCTCCTCGGTCTTCTCCTCCACCAGCAGCAGTTCCAGCCGCGGGAAGCGCTGGCGCACCCGCGGCACCACGTGCGGCAGCAGGTACGGCCCCAGCGTGGGAAAGATGCCCAGGCGCACGGTGCCCGACTCGGGGTCCAGCGTGCGTCGCGCGATGCCCTTGATCTGCTCCACCTCGTTCAGCACGTCGCGCGCGCGGGCAACGATCTCGCGGCCCACGTCGGTGAGCAGCACCTTGCGCGGCGTGCGCTCCACCAGCGCCACGCCCAGCTCTTCTTCCAGCTTCTTGATCTGGGTGGACAAGGTGGGCTGGCTGACGAAGCAGGCTTCCGCCGCGCGGCCGAAATGGCGCTGCTCGGCGAGGGCCACCAGGTAGTGCAGGTCACGCAGGTTCATCGCGGCACCTCTCGGCTTCAATAGCCGGAATCGATGGTGATGAGAATAACCATTCCTTGGAGTAATGATAAAAGAAAAGCCGGGAGTCCCGGCTTTTCCTGTTGCAGCCGTCCGTGCGGGCTTACAGCTGGTAGTTGCCGAGCACGGAGACCTTGGCGTACGCAGCCACGCCCACCACACGGATGTAGTAGGTGCCGGCCACCGGCGCTGCGATCACCACCGCCTCGTTGTTGCCCGGCTTCGCCGACTTGTACAGCGCGTCGCTGCCATCGATGGCCGGCGGCGTGTCGGTGGACACGTAGATGGTCACGTCGCCGGTGCCGCCCATGGTGCGCAGGCTGAGATTGCGGGCGCCTGCCGGCACGTTGAGCGAGTACAGGGAGGTCGCGCCTGCGCCGCCGCTCTGGCCGCCGAGCAGCACGCCGTTGGCGAGCGCCTTGACGGTCTCCACCGGTGCCGGACCGCCGATCGACTTGTTCACCGCGGCCCACGCGTCCACGATGCCGACGCCGATGGGCTTGTCGATGCTGACCGGGAACGGCCGTGCGGTGGTGGTGAGCAGGGTGCGGATCTGCGCCGGGGTCGGCGTGGCCAGGCTCGCACCCTTGGTGGCGCTCAGGATCATGGCGACGACGCCAGCCACGTGCGGCGTGGCCTGCGAAGTGCCGGCCATGCCGCCATAGGCCGCATTGCCGGGCACGCTTGTGCCGTCGTTGATCGTGGACCACACGAAGCCTTGCGGATTGGCGGCCTGGCCGCTGTTGGGGTCGTCGTTCTGGTAGACGCCGCCGCCGGGAGCGGAGATCGTCACCGTGGTTCCGTAGTTGGAGTAGTACGCGCGCTTGCCGGTGATGCCGTTCGAGCCCACGGTGATCACGCCGGGGCAGCTGGCGGGCGTGAAGTTCGCCGCGTCGGCATTGCTGTTGCCTGCGGCTGCCACCACGGTGGTGCCGCGGCCGATCGCGTCGGCGATCGCCTTGCCGGTGACGTCGCTGGCGCTGCAGACGCCGGCGCCGCCAAGGCTCATGTTGATCACCTGTGCCGGGTTCTGGTTGTCCGGCACGCCGTCGACGTGGCCGCCGGAAGCCCACACGATGGCGTCGGCGATGTCCGAGTTGTAGCCGCCGCAATGGCCGAGCACGCGCACCGGCAGCACCTTCGCATTGTGCGCGATGCCGGCAAGGCCCTGGCCGTTGTCGGTCAGTTCGGCGATCGTGCCGGCCACGTGGGTGCCGTGCCAGTTGCTGGTCGTGGGCGGATGGCTGGCGTCGGTGCACTGGCTCTGCCACGGTTCGGAATTGGTCCAGTTGCCGGTATCCCAGCCGCCGGGCACGCGGCCGTTGGCGTCGCGTCCGGAGACGAAGGCGTCGACGATGAAGTCATAGCCCGCATCGGCCAGCGAGAGGTCTAGGTCCGGGTGCTGGGTGATGCCGGTATCGAGCACCGCCACCACGACGCCGTTGCCGTCGGCGAGTTTCCAGGCTTTCTCGACGTCGGCGCCGCCGACGGCGTTGTTGAAGTGCCACTGGTTCGACGCGTAGTAGGGATCGTTCGGGGCGCCGTTCAGCAGTTGGGTCGGAGCGAGCAGCGCCGGCGCCTGGACGTCGCGCACGGCCTGCATCATCGTGTCGACCTCGACATGGGCCACGGCCGGGTCGGCGGCGATCTGCGTCATCAGCGCGCTGGCCTCGCTCTGGCTCAGCTTGCGCGAGGTGTGCACGAGCTCGGAACCCACGGCCAGGTGGCGCTTGTAGCTGACGCCGAGAGGCTGCGCGCCGCGGCTCTGCGTCGAGGCGTGGACGAGGCCGGTGCGACCGATCGCTGCGCCGAGGTTCTGCACCACGGCGTTGCGGTTGCCGCGTTCCGCGCTGCCGTCACGGTAGGTGATGATGAAGCGGTCGTAGCTGGCGTTGGCCTGCGTGGTGCTGAGGTTGACCTTGGGCGTGGGCAGCGGCCCGTTGCTGGCGGCGTGGGCGACCGGCAGGGCCAAGGCCAGGGCGGCCGCGAGCGCGCCGAGTTGGATGGAACGGTATGACTTCATGCAATGCTCCCCGCATCGTGGTTCGAGAAAAGGCCGGGTGGCCTGCCTACATCCATGTCCGGCCGGCGTGGTGCGCCAGCCATGGGTGGCCCGCTGCGTGTCGTGTGGAATGGAAGGACGCCGCAGCGACCGGTGAATCCGCGCCCGCGCACCACTCCGTTGCGGAGCGGTGCGCGCGACGCCTTACCAGCCGAAGCTGACGCCGATCGTGCCGCTGGACTCGCCGCCGCCCGCGATGGAGGCGCCGACCAGCACCGCGCCGTTGCCCGGGATGCGTTTCGCATAACCCACGGCAAGTGCGCCCTGGCCGCCGTAGCCGCCGACCGCCGCGCTCACGCGGTTGTCGGTGCCCGGTGCCGCGGCGATCGCGCCGGCCATGCCCGACATCGCGCTGCCCATGGCGCCGACCCGACTGACCCGGGTGTCCAGGACGCTGAAGCGCGTGTTCACATCGCTCTTGAACGAGTTGTAGTCGGCCGTGCTGACGGTGTTGGCCAGCTTGGTGTCGGTATAGGACTTGGCGGATGACAGGGTCGCCTGGTCGCCGGCATCGGCGTAGGCCTTGGCGTCGACCACCGCCTGCTGCACCTGGCTCACGTTGGCGGCGTCGGTGCCTTGCGTGCCGGCCGCCACGTTGGTGATCTGGCGTTCGCTGCCCCCCGCGCCCACCGATACCGTGTTGGCGCGGTCGGCTACCGAGCCCGCGCCCAGCGCCACCGCGTTGTCCGCGCCGGCCTGCACGCTGGCGCCGGAACCGAGCGCGACGCCGGAGGCGGCATCGTTGCTGGCGTAGGCGCCCACCGTGACCGAATCGGTGGCTGCCGCGGTGGAGCTGGCGCCGGTGCCGATCACGACGCTGTTGTCTGCATCTACCGCGCTGCCATGGCCGATTGCGATGTCGCCGCCGTCCTTCGCCACGCTGCTGTTGCCGATGGCCATGCCGTTGCCGATACCCTCGGGAAGCTTCCACGATCCACCGGTCAGCGATGTCTGCATGCCGTCCAGCCGGCCGCTGAGGCTGCCGATCGCGCCGTCCAGCGCGCCCAGCGCATCGCCCACGCTGTAGTAGCTGCCGCTCTGCAGGGTGTAGACGGGTCCGAGGAAGCCCGCTGCGCCCATGCTCGCGCCGCCGCCCAGCACCTGGGCGATGTCGTCGGCGAGCTTGAACAACTGGCCGCCATTGACCGCTTCCATGCTGGTGGCGCTCAGCATGCCTGCCGTGACGTTGGCCAGCGTGGTGCCGTTGCTGCCGGCCAGCGTGACCTTGGCCTTGCCGGTGTCGTCGTAGGCGACCGCATTCGCGATCTGGCCGTCGAGGCCGCCGACCGCATCCTGCAGCTGCTGCACGTTCACCGCGTCGGTGCCCTCGGTGCCGGCGGCGACGTTGGCGATCTGGCGGGTGTTGGCGGCGTGGACCACGCCGGCGGTATCGGTCCAGTCGTGCGAGGCGCCGACGGAGACGGTGTTGGCGCGGTCGGCAAGGGAGTTGGCGCCCAGCGAGACGCTGTTCACGGCGTCCTTGGTGACCCAGGCGTTGGAGCCGAGCACGGTGGCGTTCACGGCCTGCGCATAGCTGTTGTAGCCGAGCACGCTGGCACCGTCCTCGGTGGCCCAGGCTTCGTTGCCCACGGCGGTGGACGCCTTGCCGGCGGTCGCGCTCTTCGCGTCCTTGCCGGCCAGCGCATTGAAGCCGACGGCAGTGCCCGCCTCGTCGCTGACGCTGTTGTTGCCGATCGCGATGCCGGTGACGCCGGCCACGGCCTGCACGCCGAAGGCGGCGCCGGCGGTGCCGGCGATGGCTTTCTGGCCGACGGCGGTACCGAGGTTGGTGGCCTGGCTCTCCGCGCCCACGGCGGTGGAGAACAGTCCGCTCGCGAGGGAGCCGCCGCCGAGCGCGGTGGCTTCCCAGGCGGTGGCGGTGGCGGCCATGCCGAAGGCGGAGGTGTTCTGGAAGCCCTTGGCCGTGGCCATCATGCCGACGGCGGTAGCGCCCATGCCGGCGGCGACGGAAGACGGGCCGATGGCGATCGCACCGGAACTCTGGGTCTGGCTGAGGTAGCCCATCGCGATGCTGGAAGGGCCCTGTGCGGAACTGTTCGAGCCGATGGCGATGCTGCTGGCGGCGGTGGCCTGTGCGTTCTCGCCATAGGCGGCGCTGTGGGCGCCTTGGGCGATGCTGCCATAGCCGGTGGCGGTGGCGAACAGGCCGATGGCGTTGGCGCCGCTGCCGACGGCGGTGGTGCCGGCGGCCATGGCGAAGCTGCCCGAGCCGACGGCGGTGGCGTAGTCGCCCAGCGCCTGGGCGTCGTCGCTGCCGTCGCCGTTGCCGTTGGCGGCGAAGTAGTGGCTCGATGCCGATGTCGCATTCGCCACTGCGTCCAACTGCTCCTTGTTCACCGCATCGGTGGCTTCCGTGCCCGCCGCAACATTGGCGATCTGGCGGGTGTTGGCGGCGTGGACCACGCCGGCGGTATCGGTCCAGTCGTGCGAGGCGCCGACGGAGACGGTGTTGGCGCGGTCGGCAAGGGAATTGGCGCCCAGGGAGACGCTGTTCACGGCGTCCTTGGTGACCCAGGCGTTGGAGCCGAGCACGGTGGCGTTCACGGCCTGCGCATAGCTGTTGTAGCCGAGCACGCTGGCGCCGTCCTCGGTGGCCCAGGCTTCGGTGCCCACGGCGGTGGTGTAGTCGCCCGTGGTGACGCTATTGCCGTCCTTGCCGGCGAGTGCCCTTTTGCCCAGCGCGACGCCTTGGTTGCCGAAGGCGCTCGACAGGACACCGACTGCCACGCCGTTCGCACCGCTCATGCTTTGCGTGCCCAGTGCGGTGCCACCATCGCCGGCGTAGGTGCCTTGACCCAGGGCAACACCAAAGCTCATCGCCTGGCTCTGCGCGCCCACCACTGTGGAGAACATGCCATTGGCCCAGGAGCCACCGCCCAGTGCGGTTGCATTCCAGCCGTTGGCCGTCGTCCCCATGCCGAAGGCTGAGGCGTTCTGGAAGCCGTTGGCCGAGGCGAACATGCCGACGGCGGTAGCGCCCATGCCGCCGGCGACGGAAGACAGGCCGATGGCGATCGAGCCGAGACCCTGGGTCTGGCTGCGGACACCCATTGCGATGCCCGAGACGCCCTCGGACGAACTGTTCGAGCCGATGGCGACGCTGTTGACGGCGGTGGCCTGGGCGTTTTCGCCGTAGGCGGCACTGTGGTCGCCCTGGGCGACGCTGCCGTAGCCGGTGGCGGTGGCGAACTGTCCGATGGCGTTGGCGCCGCTGCCGACGGCGGTGGTGCCGGCGGCCATGGCGAAGCTGCCCGAGCCGACGGCGGTGGCGTAGTCGCCCAGCGCCTGGGCGTCGTCGCTGCCGTCGCCGTTGCCGTTGGCGGCGAAGTAGTGGTTGGCGGTGCCGGCCACGGCATTGAGCTGGTCGACGTTCACCGCGTCGGTGCCCTCGGTGCCGGCGGCGACGTTGGCGATCTGGCGGGTGTTGGCGGTATGAACCACGCCGGCGGCATCGGTCCAGTCGTGCGAGGCGCCGACGGAGACGGTGTTGGCGCGGTCGGCAAGGGAGTTGGCGCCCAGGGAGACGCTGTTCACGGCGTCCTTGGCGACCCAGGCATTGGAGCCGAGCACGGTGGCGTTCACCGCCTGGGCGTAGCTGTTGTAGCCGAGCACGCTGGCGCCGTCCTCGGTGGCCCAGGCCTCGGTGCCTACGGCCGTGGTGTTGTTGCCCTTGGTGACGCTCTTGCCATCCTTGCCGGCCAGTGCCCGCACGCCCAGTGCGGTGCCGGACGCGCCGGATGCGTGGCTGCCGGAACCGATGGCCGTGGTGTATGCGCCAGTGGCCGCGGCGCCGCCGCCGAAGAAGTCGGCGATGCTGCCAATGGCCGTGGCGGCCTGGCCGGACGCCACGCTCTCGGCGCCGACGGCGGTCGCATAGGCGTAGTTGGCCTTGGCCGCCGAACCCAGTGCCGTGCTTTCCCATCCCCCGGCGCTGGCACCGCCGCCGAATGCGGAGGACTGCGTGCCGGCCGCGCTTGCGAACACGCCCGTGGCGACGCCATAGATTCCGGTCGCACGGGCGTTGGCGCCCACGGCCGTGCCGAAGGCCGCCTCCACCGAGCTGTTGTAGCCGATCGACGTGGCGATCGCCCCGTTGGCCTTGGCGTTGTAACCGAACGCCGCGCTGCTGCCATTGGCCTGGCTGTAGCCGCCCACGGCGATATCCCTGGCGCTGCCGGCACGATCTCCTGCGCTGGCGCCGTTGCCGATCGCGATGCCGGAATCGCCGGCTGCCATCGCGCCATAGCCGTTCGCCACGGTGAAATCGCCCAGTGCGACCGCCCCGCTGCCGATGGCGGTGGCGCCGGTGCTCATGGCGAAACTGCCCGAGCCGACGGCGGTGGCGTAGTCGCCCAGCGCCTGGGCGTCGTCGCTGCCGTCGCCGTTGCCGTTGGCGGCGAGATAGTGGCTGGCGGTGCCGGCCATGGCGTTGAGCTGGTCGACGTTCACCGCGTCGGTGCCCTCGGTGCCGGCGGCGACGTTGGCGATCTGGCGGGTGTTGGCGGCGTGGACCACGCCGGCGGTATCGGTCCAGTCGTGCGAGGCGCCGACGGAGACGGTGTTGGCGCGGTCGGCAAGGGAGTTGGCGCCCAGCGAGACGCTGTTCACGGCGTCCTTGGTGACCCAGGCGTTGGAGCCGAGCACGGTGGCGTTCACGGCCTGCGCATAGCTGTTGTAGCCGAGCACGCTGGCACCGTCCTCGGTGGCCCAGGCTTCGTTGCCCACGGCGGTGGACGCCTTGCCGGCGGTCGCGCTCTTCGCGTCCTTGCCGGCCAGCGCATTGAAGCCGACGGCAGTGCCCGCCTCGTCGCTGACGCTGTTGTTGCCGATCGCGATGCCGGTGACGCCGGCCACGGCCTGCACGCCGAAGGCGGCGCCGGCGGTGCCGGCGATGGCTTTCTGGCCGACGGCGGTACCGAGGTTGGTGGCCTGGCTCTCCGCGCCCACGGCGGTGGAGAACAGTCCGCTCGCGAGGGAGCCGCCGCCGAGCGCGGTGGCTTCCCAGGCGGTGGCGGTGGCGGCCATGCCGAAGGCGGAGGTGTTCTGGAAGCCCTTGGCCGTGGCCATCATGCCGACGGCGGTAGCGCCCATGCCGGCGGCGACGGAAGACGGGCCGATGGCGATCGCACCGGAACTCTGGGTCTGGCTGAGGTAGCCCATCGCGATGCTGGAAGGGCCTTGTGCGGAACTGTTCGAGCCGATGGCGATGCTGCTGGCGGCGGTGGCCTGTGCGTTCTCGCCATAGGCGGCGCTGTGGGCGCCCTGGGCGATGCTGCCGTAGCCGGTGGCGGTGGCGAACTGTCCGATGGCGTTGGCGCCGCTGCCGACGGCGGTGGTGCCGGCGGCCATGGCGAAGCTGCCCGAACCGATGGCGGTGGCGTAATCGCCCAGCGCCTGGGCGTCGTCGCTGCCGTCGCCGTTGCCGTTGGCGGCGAAGTAGTGGCTCGATGCCGATGTCGCATTCGCCACTGCGTCCAACTGCTCCTTGTTCACCGCGTCGGTGGCTTCCGTGCCCGCCGCAACATTGGCGATCTGGCGTTCGGCGCCCACCATGCCCACCGACACGCTGTTCTCGCGAGCGGCGATGCTGCCTGCACCGAGCGCCACGCTGTTCTTCGCGTTGGCACGGCTGGCGTTGCCGACTGCGGTGCCGTTGTCGGCGGTATCCAGCACGCGGCTGTCGTAGCCCACGGCGGTGGCGCCCCTGGCGCGCGCCTGGGCGTTGGAACCGATCGCGCTGGCGGTGGCCGCCAGCGCCTGGGTGTTGGCGCCCAAGGCGGTGGTGTTGGTGTCGGCGGCGTTGGCATTGCTGCCGAAGGCCGAGGCGCTGATCTTGCTGGCCTTGCTGGCGCCGCCCAAGGCGGTGGTGCCGTTGCCGGTGGCGGTGGCGCCCTTGCCCACGGCGGTGGCGTTTGCGCCGGTGGCGGTGCCGCTGCCGGTGGCGAAGCTGCCATCAACCGGATTGGCCGTTTCGCTGGGGGTGACGTCGATGGGGGCGGGTGCTGCGACCGTCTGGGCGCCCGCCGGTTGATCGGCGGTGGCAGCATGGGCGCTGCCGAGGATGCCGGCCGCCAGGCCCAGCGCGCCGAGCGAGGCGCGCAGGCGGCGGGATGCGCGGGCCTTGCCGTTGGCGCGGGCGAATTCGGAGGCGACCACCAGTGCGTTGAGCGACTTGCTCCAGACCTTGCTGTAAATCTTGTTCACGTATTGCTCCCCATCTGATGAGTAATCGCACGACCATGGCGTGGCGCCGCTCAATGCGGACGGCATCACGGCGATGTGCACCCGCATCCCCATGCGTGGCGCGCATCGCGATTGGACGCCTAGACGGCTATGGGCCATGGCGTCGCTTATGGACGAGCATTCGCCAGGTGGCGCGGGCAAGTCACGCACTGTTCCTTGCGCGGTTTCGTGCGTATCGGTGAGCCTCACCGAATCTCACGCTTGATTGCAGCGTCGCCAAATGAGACAAAGCGGGTGGGGATCGCAGAGGTTCGATGGTGAGCAGGCAATTTTCAGGCGGGATCCGCTCAGGGGCGGCACGCACCCTTGTTGCGGATGGGGCCACGCGGCGCGGCGCGTCTGCCGGGGCCGTTTCGTTTCGCGCGGCTGGCGCGGCGGCGACAGCCGATCGCCCGTGCGCGAAGCATGTTCCGGGGGCGCGGGCGGCGTGATCAAGTCCGTCCTGGCATCGATCCATCGCTGGCTTGGCGCCGCGCCCATCACCGACCCGGTGGATCGCCGCAATGCGCCCTTCGTGCAGGTGCTGCTGCTGTTCTTCTGCGTCTTCGTGCCGTTGAACAAGGCGCTCTATCTGTGGGCCGTGCTCAGCGGGCGCTGGTACGGGCGCACGGCGCTGGCCTTCGATGCCGCCACCGACCTGCTGATGTGCGTAGCCGCGGGCGTTGCGGTGTGGATGATCCGGCGCGGGCGTTTCCGCCCGGCGGTTTCGCTGTTCCTGGGCACGGCGCTGGTGGCGATGGTGGCCATCTACGCCGTGGTCGACGTGAAGAACGTCTCGGTGGAAGTGTTCCCGATGATGGTGCTGGCGCTGGGCGGCCTGGTGCTGGGCCGCCGCGCGCTGTGGACGATCGCCGCCCTGCAGGTGCTCGGCTACCTGATCTGCCTGGTCAGCAACCTGCTGGGCTTCGTGCCGGAGAAGCGGCCCGCGCTGGTCGCCACGGGCATCATCATCGCCACCACCGGCGCCTACCTGCTGATCGCGATCATCGTCGACCGCACCGTCACCGCATTGCGCGAGGCCCTGGCCGAGTCGATCGCCAAGACTGAGCGGCTGGAACGCGAGATGGCCGAACGCGAACGCGCGCAGCAGCAGCTTGTCCACGCGCAGAAGATGGAAGTGGTCGGCCGCGTCGCCAGCGGCGTGGCGCACGATTTCGACAACGTGCTGAACGTGGTGCTCGGTTACGCGATGCGCCGCGAGCGACTTGCCGATCGCGGCGTGCCGGCCCTGGTCGAGGCCATGGGCGGCGTGGAACTGGCCGCGCGGCGCGCGCTGGCGATCAGCCGCAAGCTGCTGAGCTTCGGCCGGCAGGAAGTGCCGAAGCCGGTGCTGTTCGACGCGGCGCAGGCCTTGCGCGAGCTGCAGCCGATGCTGCGCCAGCTGTTCGAGGCGGATATCCAGGTCGAGGTGCAGGCGGAGGCGCCTGCCTGGGTGCGCATGGATCGAGGCCAGCTGGAACTGGCCCTGATGAACATGGCGGCCAACGCGCGCGACGCGATGCCGGACGGCGGCTGTTTCCACCTGCACGTCCATCTGCTGGACGATGTCGTGGAGCTCGACGTGGAGGACACCGGCCACGGCATGTCGGCGCAGGTGCAGGAGCACATGTTCGAGCCCTTCTACACCACCAAGCCCTCGGGCAGCGGCACCGGGCTGGGGCTGGCGGTGGTGCGCGACCTGGTGCAGGCGGCGGGCGGCACGATTGCCGCGCACAGCGTGCCGGGGCGCGGCACCAGCTTCCACATCCGCCTGCCGCGTGCGGGCGATGGCGCGGGTGTCGCGCTGATGCCGCTCAGGGCCGGCTGACGAACAGGTAGCCGAAGCCCCGGGCGGTCAGCAGGGGCAGCTCGCCGGTGCCGGCGTCGAGCGCCTTGCGGCGAAGGCGGTGCACCAGCATTTCCAGGCGGTGCGGATCGAAGTCGTAGACGTCCGAGCACAGCGCGGCGATCAGCGTGTCGCGCGCCACCGGCTGGCCTTCCGCCGCGACGAGCGCCTTGAGCAGCGAGCGTTCGGGAGCGGTCAGCGCGAGCGGGATGCCGCTGGGCGAGGCCAGCCGCCAGCCGTCGGTGTCCAGTTGCCATGCTGCCGGGGCAGGAGTGGTGGCTGCCGGCGCCAGGGGCGGGGCGCCGGCGGCGCCCGCCAACCGCCGGCCCAGGCTGTGCAGGGTGGCGGCCAGCACTTCGATGTCCACGGGCTTGGAGAGGTAGGCGTCCGCGCCCACGCTCAGCGCATGCACCTGGTCGCGCCTGCCGTGGTTGCCGGTCAGCATGACGATGCCCATGGTCGAAATGTCGCGCAGGTGGCGCGCCACGGTAAGGCCGCTCTCGCCGGGCAGGCCGATGTCCAGCACCACGATGTCGAAGGCCCGGGTCAGCATGCTGCGGTACAGGTCGGCGGCGGTGCCGGTGCCGGTAACGTCGAAACCGTAGTCCTGCAGGCCCGGCACCAGGATGCGTTCGCGCAGTTCGGCATCGTCTTCGAGCAGGGCGATGCGGAGTGGCTGCGTGCCGGTACGGACGGTGCTGGGGGGCTGGGACATCGGCGGGTCCGGCGACAAGCTACATATGGTCGGACTATAGCAATTTCCTGCGCCGACCCTGTATGCCCGCGCGCCGAGACGGGCGGGCCAGGGCGGTCTGCGGGCGGCCGGACATGCCTTATGGCACTGTGTGGAAAGTCATGTGCCGCCTAGCGTGGCTGGCTCCTGTACAGATTTCCGGGGAACCGCACATGCATCGCCACATCCGCCCTCTCCTGTTCACCGCCCTGGCCGCCGGCTGCGGGCTGGCGTTTGCCGCCGGCGCCGACCAGGCACCCCGTGGGCGCCTGCCGTCGTGGGCGGTGCCGCAGTCCTACCGGATCGCGTTCAAGGTGGACCCGGCGCAGCAGGATTTCTCGGGCACCACCACGATCAAGGTGAAGCTCGGCCAGGCCTCCGACCACGTGTGGCTGGACGGCGCCGAGCTGAAGGTGTCGAAGGTGACGGTCGCCGACGCCAGCGGCGCGACGCACGACGCGAAATACGTGGACGTGGACCCGAAGGCCGGCGTGGTGCGCGTGGATTTCGGCAGCACGCTGCAACCCGGCGAGATCACGCTGCGGTTCGAATACACCGCGCCGCTCAACGCGCAACTGCAGGGACTGTACAAGGTCACCGCGAAGGGCCAGCCCTATGCGATGACGCAGATGGAGCCGATCAGCGCGCGCTTCGCGTTCCCGAGCTTCGACGAGCCCGGCTTCAAGACCCCGTTCGACATTTCCATCACGCTGCCTGAGAAGGATGTGGCGGTGGCGAACACCCAGCAGGTGAGCGAGCAGCCGGCCGGAAAGGGTTGGAAGACGGTGAGCTTCGCGCAGACCTTGCCGCTGCCGACCTACCTCGTGGCCTTCGCTGTCGGCCCGTGGGACATCACCAGGACCACGGAAATCGCGCCCGACACCTACCGCGGCACGCCGCTGCCGCTGCGCGGCATCGCCGCCGCCGGCGAGGCGCATCGCATGAGCCACGTGATCTCCGAGACGCCGAGCATCATCCACGCGCTGGAGAACTACTACGGCTTCGGTTATCCGTGGGACAAGCTGGACGTGCTCGCCGCGCCCGACTTCTCCGCCGGCGCGATGGAGAACGCGGGCCTGGTCACCTTCCGCGACTGGCTGCTGCTGCTCGACAAGGATTCGCCCGCGCGCAACGTGCGCGGCTCGTTCAACGTCACCGCGCACGAGCTGGCCCACCAGTGGACCGGCGATACCGTGACGCTGGCCTGGTGGAACGACATCTGGCTCAACGAAGCCTTCGCCACCTGGATGCAGCAGAAGGTCACCGAGGAAGTGCATCCCGAATACCGCGCCGACCTCGACCGCATCCATGGCGCGCAGGGTGCGATGGGCAGCGACAGCCTGGTCAGCGCGCGCGAGATCCGCCAGCCGATCACCGGCAACGGCGACATCATGACCGCGTTCGACGGCATCACCTACCAGAAGGGTGCCGCGGTGATCGGCATGTTCGAGAACTACGTGGGCGAGCAGACCTTCCAGAAGGGCATGCGCGCCTACATCCAGGCGCACAAGTTCGGCAACGCCACTGCCGACGACCTGGTCGGCGCAATCGCCACCGCGGCAGGCAAGGGCGATGCATTCAAGCATGCGTTCAAGAGCTTCCTCGACCAGTCCGGCGTGCCCTACGTGCAGACCAGGCTGGCACAGAAGAACGGTCAGGCCGTGCTGGAGCTGAAGCAGAGCCGTTACCTGCCGCTGGGCAGCCGCGGCGACAGCCAGCGCGTCTGGGGCATTCCGGTGTGCGTGCGCTACGGCACTGCGGACGGCAGCAAGGTGGCCTGCGACATGCTCGACAAGGCCACCGGCTCGGTGGCGCTGCCCGGCGCCAGCAAGCCCACGTGGGTGATGCCGAACGCGAACGCCGCCGGCTACTACCGCTTCAGCCTCGACAAGGGCGAGCTCGCCGCGCTGGAGAAACAGGTCGCCAAACTCGGCGATACCGAGCAACTCGCCTATGCCGACGCGATCGACGCCAGCTTCAGGCACGGCGACCTCGACGCCGGCCAGGTGCTGGCCGCACTCAAGCCGCTCACCGAATCGAAGACGCGCCAGGTGTTCACCGCGCCGCTGAGCCAGCTCGAATGGATCTATCACCGCATCGCCAAGACCGACGCCCAGCGCGCGCATATCGCGGACTGGGCGAAGGCCGCCTACCTGCCGAAGCTCGAACAGCTCGGCTACCAGCGCAAGGCCGGCGAGTCGGAGGACGATTCCCTGCTGCGCAGCACGCTCGCCGCTGCGCTCGGCCTCGACTTCAAGCTGCCGGAAGTGCGCGCGGAACTGCTGAAGCAGGGCGAGGCCGCGCTGCAGAAGAACGCCGACGGCCGCCTGAATCTCGCCGCCGCCAACCCCGACCTGCTCGGCGACGCGCTGGGCGTGGCCGCGCAGACGCAGGGCAAGCCGGCGGTGGATGCGCTGATCGCCGAACTGCCGCAGACCAGCGATCCGGCGCTGCGCAACGGCATCCTCGGCGGCCTCGCGAGCGTGGACGATCCCGCGCTCACCGACGAGGTGCGCGACTTCGCGCTGACCAGGCCGGTCAAGGTGGGCGAGATGGCCTCGCTGCTGCGCGCCGGCCGCAATACCCTGGCCCGCCGCGATGCGATGTGGACCTGGTTCAACGGCCACTACACGCAGATCATCAAGCGCACCGGCAGCTTTGCCGGCGGTTTCCTGCCGATGCTGGCCGCAGGCGGCGGCTGCTCGACGGCCGAGGCGCAGCGCCTGCAGGCCTTCTTCAAGCCGCGCGTGGACGATGCCGCCGGCATCGCCCGCGGCCTGGCACAGACCACCGAGTCGATCGAGCTGTGCACGGCGCTGACCGCGAAGCAGGACCCGGCATCGATCACACGCTGATCGCTTGCGTGCAGGCATGGCGACAGGCCCCGCCTCGGCGGGGCCTGTCGTTTCGGGCGTTCGCGCGTCCGTCCGGCGCGCCGCGATGCAAGCCATTGCCACGGCCGTTGTCGTAGCATGGGCGCCCAATCAACCCACCGACATCGTCTACAGGGGGACGCATGATCGAGTTGGAAATCCAGGCGCTCGCGCTGCAACGCGAGGGCCTGCTCGTCGAGGTTGGCCGTCTGGCCGGCACCTGCGGCTACACGCTGGTGCGACAGCGGCTGGTGCAGGACCCGCACGGAACCCTGCTGTCCATGGTCGTGCGCGGCTCGTGGTTCAAGAAGCGCGCGCTGCGTGCCGCGCTGGCCAGTAGCGAACGACTCGTCAGCTTCGAACTCGAACCTGCCGTCGACGGCGAGCCGCGGCCGCATTTCGCCGCCACGCGCCGGATCGACACCGACTACACGCCGCCGCCGGCGCCACCGCCGGAACCCGTTTCCGCCGGGGCGGTGGAGACAGCCGATGCGGATACGCCGGAGGTGGACAAGGGTGACGCGCCGCCGTCGCTGCCACCCGCAGCTGCGGTTGACGCAACCACGCCCGAACCGTTCGAGGAATTCATCGTGGTGCGGCGCGCGTCGCCGGCCGTCCCCGAGGCTGCCAAGCCGGCGCCCGAGCCGTTCGTCAACGTGCCGGTGCTTCCGGCGGATGTGCCGGCCGTCGACCAGGCGCTTGCCGCGCTGGAGCAGGATTACCCGCGCATCGTGCCGCGCCTGCTGGCGCTGGATCGCGCCGTGCCTGCCGGAGCACGCGAAGCCTCGCTGCAACTGGCAGGGCAGCGCGTCGGCGCATGGCTGTTCGCACGCGAATATGCGCTCGATACCGGGCTGGGCCTGGAGGCGGCGCTCGCTTCCATCGGCGTGCCTGCGCTGCATGCGTTCGCCGAGATCGACCAGCAGGGTGGGCGGCTGCACATCAAACACAGCCCGCTGTGCGCCGAAAACGACCATTCAGGCTGCAGCTTCTTCGGCGGCTTCCTGGAGGGCCTGCTGGGGCCGGTCATCGCGCCGGGCGGCCTGTCGATCTTTCCCGTCTGCTGCCGCAGCTTCGGCGCCGACGAATGCGTGCTGGCGGTTTCGGAATGAGCCGGTAGCAACGGCAGCCAGGGATGGTCCGATCAATCGACTGGCTTGCCCGTCATTCCAGCCTTCGCCGGGATGACGGGCAAAGTCGGATATTCCCTGGCTGTCGCCCCCCCCCTCACTTCGGCAAAAGCCACTCCCGGGTCTTCGGGTTGCGACGCGACAAAGCGGCACGCACCGTGCAGATGTATCGCACAGGCCCTTACACTTGACGGACGCGTGACACATGGAGAGAAACGCATGCTTGCTCGACTGACAGGATTGTTGGCCCTCTGGCTGCTGCTGGCCGCGCCCTTGCCGGCGCAGGACGTACCGGCGCCCCTGCGCGACTGGCAAGGCTGGGTGCTGCACGACGTGCCGCAGCATGCCTGCCCGTTCCCCGCCGGCCACGCGCCCGGCGCCGACGGCAGCCAGTGCGCATGGCCCGGCCGGCTTGCGCTGGATGCCGGCAAGGACGGCGCGCGTTTCAGCCTCGATGTGCACGTGGACGCGCCGAGCTGGGTGGCATTGCCGGGCGACGAGCGTGCGTGGCCGCAGTCGGTGACGGCGAACAACCAGCCTGCCGTGGTGCTGCAGCACGACGATCGGCCGATGCTGTGGCTGGCGCCCGGCGACTATCAGCTGCGCGGCTCGCTGCCGTGGACGGAACGGCCGTCGCGCCTGCGCGTGCCGGCGGAGATCGGCCTGGTCGCGCTGAGCCTGGACGGCGCGGCGGTGTCGCACGTGGAACGCAACGGCGACGAACTTACGCTGGGCGAAGCCGCCGCCGCGCAACGCACCGCCGATGCCTTGTCGCTGCGCGTCTACCGCGAGCTCGGCGACGGCCTGCCCGCCACGCTGCAGACGCAACTGCAGCTCGACGTGGCCGGCAGCGCGCGCGAGGTCCTGCTCGGGCCGGTCCTGCCTGCAGGCTTCGTTGCCACCGCGCTCGACGGCGACTTGCCGGCGCGGCTGGAAAACGACGGCCGCCTGCGCGTGCAGCTGCGCTCGGGGCATTGGGTGCTGACCCTGCATGCGCGCGCCACCGCGCCGCTGGAAAAGGTGGCGCTCAAGCTGCCCGCCGCGCCCTGGCCGCGCCAGGAAACCTGGAGCTATCGCGACGATCCGGCGCTGCGCGGCAGCCGCGCCGAAGGGCAGGCCGTCGACGCTGCGCAGGCCGGCGTGCCCGGCGACTGGAGCGATCTGCCCGCGTTCGCCTTGAACGACGATACGGGCCTGAGCATCGCTGCCGGCGCACGCGGCAACGAGGGCGGCAAGGGCGACCAGATCCACCTGCGACGCGAACTGTGGCTGGATTTCGACGGCAGCGGCCTGCGTGCGGCCGACCATCTGCGCGGCGAGTTGCGCCACCACCAGCGGCTGGAGGCGAGTGCGCCGTGGCTGCTTCAGCACGCCAGCGAGGGCGGCAAGCCGTTGCTGGTCAGCAAGGGCGGCGACGGCCGCAGCGGCGTGGAACTGCGCACCAGCAAGCTCGATCTGGACGCCGGCCTGCGCCTGTCCGCACACGGCGGCGCCATCCCCAGTTCCGGCTGGCAGCTGCCGCTGGAGGGCATCGATGCGAACCTGCATCTGCCTTCCGGTTACCGCCTGGTCGCGGCGCCCGGTGCGGATCGCGCGCCGGATACCTGGGTGGCGCAATGGAGCCTGCTCGACCTGTTCGTGCTCGCGCTGGTCGCCTTGCTGGCCGGCCGCCTGCTCGGCTGGCGCTGGGCCCTGCTGGCGGCGCTGTACCTGGCGTTGGGTCGCCATGAAGGCGGTGCGCCGTTGTGGACCCTGGCGACAGGACTGCTGCTGGCGCTGCTGCTGCGTGCGTTGCCGGAAGGACGCCTGCGCGTGGTGGTACGCGGCGCCACCCTCGCGCTGTTTGCGTTGGCGGTGCTGTGGGCGCTGCCGTTTGCGGCGCGACAGTTGCAGTACGCCTTGCATCCGTCGTTGGAGGGCGGGACCTTCGCGCAAGGGCTGTATGCCGAAGCGCAGCTGCGCCAGCCGTCGAGGCAGGAAGCGCAAGCACAGGAAGAGGAAGCTGATAAGGCAATGCAAGCATCGGCGCCCGCACCTGCGGCTGCTCCCGTCCCGTCGTCGCTGCGTATGAGCGCAGCCAAGCTTGCGAAGCTGGATTCCATCGCCGTCTCGGCCAACGCACTGTCTGGCCCCGGACTCGCCGACTTCGACAGCCGCAGCCCGATCCAGGCCGGCGCCGGTACGCCGAACTGGGATCAGGGCAACAACTACCAGCTCGGCTGGTCCGGCCCGGTGAGCGCGGAGCAGACCACGCGCCTGCTGATCGCACCGCGCTGGCTGGTGCGCCTGCTGCGCGTGGCGATGGTCGCCCTGCTGGCGGCCCTGCTGGCGAAACTGCTCGCCAGCCTGCGTCCGTGGCGCGTTGCCAGGCCTGCCGCGCGTGGTGCCAACGCGGCAGGTGCGCTGCTGCTCGCCATCGCGCTGCTGCCGTCGGTTTCGCACGCACAGAACCTGCCCGACCAGCGCCTGCTGGACCAGTTGAAGGCTCGCCTCACCGAGGCGCCGAAATGCGCGCCGGACTGCGCCGCGGTGGCGCAGGCGCAACTGAAGGCCAGCGGCGACGCGCTGGAAGTGGCGCTGGACGTGAACGCCGGCGCCACGGTGGCGCTGCCGTTGCCGCAGCCCGACGCGGCGCTGCAATGGCTGGATGCCAGCGTGGACGGCCACCCCGCGGTGCTGGCCCGCGACGACGACACCGCCGTGCTTCGCCTCGACCGCGGCGTGCATCGCATCGGCCTGCGCTATCGCATCGGCGCGGCGGACAGCGCCAGCCTGCGTTTCGCCCTGCGCCCGCAACGCGTGGCGTTCAGCGGGCAGGGCTGGTCGCTGGACGGCGTGGATGCCGGACGCATGCTGGGCGACAGCCTCGCGCTGCAGCGCGTGCGCGTCGACGACAACGGCAAGCAGGCGCTGGCCGCCCAGGATTTCCCGCCTTACGTGCGGCTGACCCGCCGCCTGCTGCTGGGCGTGGACTGGCAGGTGGAAAACACCGTCGAGCGCATCGCGCCCGCGGACGGCAGCTTCAGCCTCAGCCTGCCGCTGCTTCCCGGCGAGCATCCGCAGGGCGACGGTGCGCTGGTGAAGAACGGTCGCATCGACGTCACGTTCAATACCAGCAGCCGGCAGATGCGCTGGACCAGCCGGCTCGATCACGCGACCAAGCTTGCGCTCACGGCGCCGGCGCTGGGCGAGCGTGCGGAAGTCTGGGAGGTGGTCGCCGCACCGATGTGGCACGTCGATGCGCAAGGCGTGCCGACCAGCGCCAGCGACGACGGCCTGCGCTTCCAGCCGCTGCCCGGCGAAACGCTGCAACTCGGTTTCAGCCAGCCGGTGGCGATCGACGGCGGCAGTCTCGCGTTCGATGCGGTGGACGTGCAGGCCGACACGGGCGAACGCAGCACCGAAACTACGCTCGCGCTGACCGCGCGCAGCACGCGCGGCGGCGAACACGCGATCGCGCTGCCGGCAGGCGCGGAGTTGCTGGAGGCGAGCCGCGACGATGCGCCGGTGAACCTTGCCGTGCGCAACGGCAAGCTCGGGCTGCCGCTGCTGCCCGGCTCGCACTACTACCGCATCCGGCTGCGCGTGCCGCAAGGCGTGGCGACGCGCATCGTCACGCCATCGTTCGCGCTGGATGCGCCGGTGGCGAACATCAGCAGCGAACTCCATCTGCCGCAGGACCGCTGGGTGCTGTGGACGTGGGGGCCGACCACCGGCCCGGCGGTGACGTACTGGTCGCAGCTGGTGGTGTTGCTGCTGGTTGCATGGCTGCTGGCCCGTTATGCGCCCACGCCGCTGCGTTTCCGCCACTGGCTGCTGCTGGGGCTGGGCTTCTCCGCCTTCGCCTGGGGCGCGTTCGCGCTGGTGGTGGCGTGGCTGATCCTGACCGGGTTGCGCGCACGCTGGACGCCGGCTGAAAAGCTGCCGGCGATGCGGTTCAACCTCGTGCAGCTCGGGCTGGCCCTGCTCACCGTGGTGGCGTTGGCCGTGCTGGTGGCCGCGGTGCCCAAGGGGCTGCTGGGCGTACCCGACATGCACGTGGTCGGCAATGGCTCCCACGCATGGCGCCTGCGCTGGTTCGCCGACCAGGGCAACGGCGTGCTGCCGGTCGGCGGCGTGCTCAGCGTGTCGCTGTGGTTCTACAAGCTGGCCATCCTGGCCTGGGCGCTGTGGCTGGCCTTCACCCTGATCGGCTGGCTGCAGTGGGCGTTCGCCGCATGGACGCACGGCGGCTACTGGCGCAAGCGCGAACCGAAAGCGGGAACCCCGGTGCCGCCCCTGCCGCCCGCGAAGGAGCAGTCGCCGGGTGGCTGATGCACGCGCCATGCTGAGGGCTGCCGCGAACCGTCTCGGCGAGCGTGCCGATGCCGAGGCGCTGCTGCTGCATGCGCTCGGGCAGTCGCGCGGCTGGCTGTTCGCGCATGCGGACGATGCCGTGGATATGGACGTCCAGACGGCCTTCGAGGCCCTGGTCGCGCGACGCGAAGCCGGCGAACCGGTGGCCTATCTCACCGGTCGCCGCGGTTTCTGGACGCTGGAGCTGGAAGTGACGCCGGCCACGCTGATCCCGCGACCGGAGACCGAGTTGCTGGTGGAACTGGCGCTGGAACGGCTGCCGCGCGATGCGGCGGCAGGCGTGGCCGATCTCGGCACCGGCAGCGGCGCGATCGCGCTGGCGATCGCCAGCGAATGCCCGCAGGCGCAGGTGCTGGCCACGGACGCGAGCGCGGATGCACTGGCGGTGGCGCGACGCAACGCGCAGCGGCTCGGCGTCGGCAACCTGCGTTTCGCGCAGGGCGACTGGCTGGCGCCGCTGGCGGGCCAGCGGTTCGCGCTGATCGTTTCCAACCCGCCGTACATCGAGGCCGCCGATCCGCATCTCGCGCAGGGCGACCTGCGCTTCGAGCCCGCTTCCGCGCTGGCTTCCGGCGCCGACGGCCTCGACGACATCCGGCGCATCGTCGCCGGCGCACCCGGGCATCTCGACGCCGACGGCTGGCTGCTGTTCGAGCATGGCTGGAACCAGGGCGCGGCCGCGCGCGCGCTGCTGCGCGAGGCAGGCTATGTCCAGGTGTTCACCGCGCAGGATCTGGAAGCGCGCGACCGGGTGAGCGGCGGTCGCTGGGCGATCCCTTGAACGAAGACGCCCCGCGCAGGCGGGGCGGCTTTGCATGACCAGCGGGCAAACTCAGCTCGCGTGGGCGATGCTGCTGCCGATCGACTGCGGGAAGCGTGCGTGGATCGCGCGGCGGATGCCGGGCAGGTCGAGGCCGGCCATGCTGAGCACTTCCTCGCGGCTGCCGTGTTCGAGGTATTCGTCGGGCAGGCCCAGGTGCAGGATGGGCTTCACGATGCCGTGCGCGGCCAGGCATTCGGCCACGGCGGAGCCGGCACCGCCGGCGACGGCGTTGTCTTCCAGCGTGACGAAGGCGTCGTGGGTCCTGGCCAGTTCGACGATCAGCGCCTCGTCCAGCGGCTTCACGAAGCGCATGTTGACGAGGGTGGCGTCGAGTTCGCCGGCGATCACCGCGGCGGGCGCCAGCATCGCGCCGAAGCTGAGCAGGGCGAGGCCGTGGCCGCGGCGACGCAGCTCGGCCTTGCCGATCGGCAAGGTATCGAGCTCATGGTGGATGGCGACGCCGGGGCCGGTGCCGCGCGGATAGCGGACGGCGGCGGGGCCGGCGTACTGGAAGCCGGTGCTGAGCATCGTCCGGCATTCGTTCTCGTCGGCCGGCGCCATGATCACCATGTTCGGCAGGCAGCGCAGGAAGCTGAGGTCGAAGCTGCCCGCATGCGTGGCGCCGTCCGGGCCCACCACGCCGGCGCGGTCGATGGCGAAGGTGACGTCGAGGTTCTGCAGCGCCACGTCGTGGATCGCCTGGTCGTAGGCGCGCTGCAGGAAGGTGGAGTAGATCGCCACCACCGGCTTGGCGCCTTCGCAGGCCATGCCCGCGGCCAGCGTCACCGCGTGCTGCTCGGCGATCGCCACGTCGAAGTAGCGCTCGGGGTATTCCTTGGAGAAGCGCACCAGCCCCGAGCCTTCGCGCATCGCGGGCGTGATGCCCAGCAGGCGTTCGTCGGCGGCGGCCTGGTCGCACAGCCAGTCGCTGAAGATGTCGGTGTAGGTGGGCTTGGCGGGTGCGCCCTTCTTCACCAGGCCGGCGTCGGGGTCGAACGGACCCACCGCGTGGTATTCGATCTGCGCCTGCTCGGCCGGGGCGTAGCCCTTGCCCTTGGTGGTGACCACGTGCAGCAGCTGCGGGCCGGGCAGGTTCTTCACCGTGCGCAGCGCGGCCAGCAGTTGCGGGATGTTGTGGCCGTCGATCGGGCCGGTGTAGTGGAAGCCCAGCTCCTCGAACAGCGTCGAGGGCACGAACATGCCCTTGGCGTGTTCCTCCCAGCGCTTGAAGAAGCGGCCGGCGTAGGACTGCTTCGGGATCGCCTGCTTGGCGCGCTCGCGCACCGCGTTGAGGCGGCGGCTGGCCATGGCGCGCGCCATCATCTTGGTCAGCGCGCCCACGTTCTCGCTGATCGACATGCCGTTGTCGTTGAACACCACCAGCATGTTCGGCTCGATGCCGCCGCCGTGGTTCAGCGCCTCGAAGGCCATGCCGGCGGTCATTGCGCCGTCGCCGATCACCGCCACCACCTTGCGCGGGTCGCCCTTGCGCTGTGCGGCGATGGCCATGCCCAGCGCGGCCGAGATCGAGGTGGAGGAATGGCCCACGCCGAAGGTGTCGTACTCGCTTTCCTCGCGGCGCGGGAACGGCGCGAGGCCGTCCTTCTTCTTGATCGTGGTGATGCGGTCGCGGCGGCCGGTGAGGATCTTGTGCGGGTAGCACTGGTGGCCCACGTCCCACACCAGGCGGTCGGTGGGCGTGTCGAATTCGTGGTGCAGCGCCACGGTGAGCTCCACCACGCCCAGGCCGGCGCCGAAGTGGCCGCCGGAACTGGCCACGGACTCGATCAGGTACTGGCGCAGCTCGTCGGCGACCGCCGGCAGATCTTCGTCGGGGACGAGGCGCAAATCGGCCGGCGCCTCGATGGCCGCCAGGTGGGGGTAGCGTGCGGGATCTTTCATCCCCGTATTGTTGAACCAGCGGCGGGGCGGGGCAAGGGCGGGGATGTGACGACTGGCGGCCCGTTCAGGCCATCGCGTGGCGGCGGTCGCGCGGCAGGTGGCTGACCAGGAACTCCATCTGGTCGGCCAGGATGTTGCGGTTGGACAGGATCAGGTGCTCCACCCAGCTCGGCCGGTAGGGCACGGCCAGCAGCGGCATGTGGGCCTGTTGCGGGGTGCGGCTGCCCTTCTTGAGGTTGCAGGCGAGGCAGGCGCTGACCACGTTCTCCCACTCGTCGCGGCCGCCCTTGGATACCGGCTGCACGTGGTCGCGGGTCAGCTCGCCGCGGTTGAAGTGCTCGCCGCAGTACAGGCACAGGTGGCGGTCGCGGGCGAACAGCGCGGTGTTGGTGAGGGCGGGCGCGGGATCGATCGCGCATTCGTGGCAGTGGCCGCTGCTGGCCACGATGGGGTGCAGTTCCAGCAGGCTCTGCGCGCCCAGCGCACGGTTGTGGCCGCCGTGCACGGTGAGGCACGGGTCGCCCAGCGTCCAGGCCACCGCGCCGCGCACATACAGGCACACGGCGTCCTGCCAGCTGATCCAGTCCAGGATGCGGCCGGCGGCGTCCAGCGACAGCACGCGGGTCGAAAAGAGATCGGCCCGGTTCGTGACTTCCATCAGCATGCGGTTCGTCCTTCCGGTGAGAAAGAGCGCTGCGGCCATGCAACGGTGCTCGGATGCAGCGCAGCATAGAACATTTTCATGTCAGAACGTATGCGAAAGGCTTTGCGGTCAATCAGATAGCTCTTGCGGCGGGGGGTTCGCGGGCGGCCCGCCCGCTGATATAGTGATCGTTCATCTGTAGACCCGACGCCGGGTTTGGGAGGGGGAGCCACGTTGGCAACCCCGGCACGGCGGGGCAGAGGTAAACAACGTGGCTGAAGTCCTTTTCTACGAGCGCCCGGTGCCGCTCAACCGCAACGACCACAAGGATCTGCGCCTGAAGCCGATCCCGAACATGAAGTTCGCGCTGAGCGCCCATTCGGTGCCGCTGACCGGCGTGGAATTCGGGCTGGCCGCGCGCGACCTGCCCATCGTGTTCGCCGGCAACGACCTCAGCGACGCCGGTCCGGTGGGGCTGCTGGGCCTGCGCCAGAACGAGAACCTGTTCGTGGACGCCGAAGGCCAGTGGGCGCCGAACGTCTACATCCCCGCCTTCGTGCGCCGCTATCCGTTCGTGCTGGCCGAGAAGCCGGCCGGGCAGGAAGGCGACGACTTCGCGGTGTTCCTGGACGAGGGCTACGAAGGCTTCGGCACCGCCGAGGGCGACCGCCTGTTCAACGAGGACGGCAGCGACACCGAACTGCTGAGCCGCGCCGTGGGCTTCCTCGGCGAGTTCCAGCAGCACGTGGCGCGCACGCGCTGGTTCATGGACCAGTTGCGCAAGCACGACCTGCTGGAGTCGCGCAACATCAGCCTGCGCAAGGGCCCGCCGGACAGCGCGGACGGCCACGTGATCAACCTCAACGGCCTGTTCGTGGTCAACGAGGAAAAGCTGCGCCAGCTCGACGAGAAGACCGCCCAGGAATTCCTGCGCGAAGGCGTCGCCGGCTGGATCTACGCGCACCTGATGTCGATGAACAACTTCGATCGCCTCGGCCAGCGCATGGGCGAGCGCGAGGACGCCGAAGCCGCCGCCGCACGCAAGAACTGAAGCGGAACATCGCCTCGATCAGCGCCGCGCCGGCTTGTCCGGCGCGGCGCTTTTTGTTGCCCTGCGGCGGCGCCTGCGCGGCGCCGACATGCGTGCAGGCCAGTGCCCGCCGCACGTTCGGCCGTTTCCCCGGGCCATGGACGGAGTCGGCTTAAGTAACTGCTAAGAACGTCCCGGCACTCTGTGCCCATGATTACGGACGCTCCCACTGCCAGACCGTTGCCGCCGCGCCCGCATGCGCGGCTCGCCCGCGGCGGCCTGCTCGCCGCGGGCCTCGTCGCGCTGCTGGGCGGTTGCGCGACCTACCATCCCCTGCCGCTGGACAAGGGCGTGGGCGCCGCCAGCGCCACGCAGCTCAGCGTGCCGGCCAGTGCGATGCCGCTGCCCGAGCTTGCGACGCATCGCTTCGATCCCGCCGACGGCCTCGACGTCACCGAGGTGGCGATGCTGGCGGTGGCGAACAGCCCCGACCTGAAGGTGCAGCGCGATGCGCTGGGCGTGGCCCGCGCCCAGGCGTTCGCCGCGGGCCTGCTGCCCGATCCGCAGCTGAGCTTCGGCGCGGACCTGCCGCGTCATTCCGAAAGCGGCCTCACCAAGGCCTACAGCCTGGGCATCAGCCAGGACGTGAGCGCGCTGTTGTTGCGCTCCTCGCGCAAGCGCGCGGCGAACGCGCAGGCCGAGCAGGTGAACCTCGACCTGCTGTGGGCGGAATGGCAGACCATCGCCCAGGCGCGCCTGCTGTTCGACCAGGTGCAGAGCCTGCGCGCGCAGCAGGCCGAGCTGGACACCGAGCGGCAGGCGCTGGCGCCGGTGGACAAGGCGGTGCAGGCGGCGCTGGCCGCGGGCAACCTCAACTACGACGGCGCCAGCGCGGGACTCAATGCGATGGCCGACGTGCGGCAGCGCGCGACCGACAATGCCGTGACCCTGCACCAGGCGGAAAGCGACCTGCGCCAGTTGCTGGGCCTTGCGCCCGACGCGTCGCTGGACCTGGTGGGTGCGCCGTATCAGGTCGATCCCGACACCACGCAACTGCAGGCGGCGCTGGCCGACCTGCCGCGGCGACGCCCCGACCTGCTGGCGCTGCAGGCCGGCTATCGGGCGCAGGAGGCGACGCTGCGCGGCGCGATCCTCGCGCAGTTCCCCGCGATCACCTTCGGCCTCAGCCAGGCGCGCGACACCAGCAACATCACCACCCGCGGTTTCAGCATCGGCATCACCTTGCCGCTGTTCGACCGCAACCGCGGCAACATCGCGATCGAGACGGCCGGCCGCCAGCAGCTGAAGGACGACTATGCCGCGCGCCTGCTCGCCACGCGCAGCGACATGCAGCGGCTCGCCGCCGATCTCCAGACGCTGGATCGGCAGCAGGCGGCGCAGGCCGAGCACGCGCAGCGGCTGGATGCCGCGCGTAGCGCGGCCGAGCAGGCCTGGCGCAAGGGTCTGCTCGACTGGCCCACCTATCTCGCGATACGCGGCAACGCGCTCACCGCCGACATGGACCTGATCATGCTGCGGCGTGTGCGCGCCACCGCCGCGATCGGGCTGGGCGCGCTGCTGGGCCGCACGGATTTCGTCATGCAACGGACGTCCAAACAATGAAACAAGTCTTGCTCGCGCGCTGTGTCGCGCTGGCCGTCACGGCGCTGTTGCTCGCTGCATGCGGCAAGGGCGGCGGCGATGACGGTGGTTCGGCCGACGACGCCAAGGGCGTGGCCCTGGTCACCACCGCCATGCCGGCGCAACGCAGCTTCCACGACAGCGTGGCGGCCTGGGGCAGTGCGGTGGGCGATCCGCATCACGCGCGGGCGATCAGCCTGGGTCACGGTGGGCAGGTCGTCATGCTGCAGGTCAGCGCGGGGCAGACGGTCAAGCGCGGCCAGCCGCTGCTGGTGGTCGCGCCCGACCCCACCGCGCGCAGCGCCTACCTGCAGGCGCAGACCGCGCTGGGGCTCGCCACCGGCGAGCTGCAGCGCACCGAGCAGATGGCCGCGCAGCACCTGGCCACGCAGTCGCAACTCGCCACTGCGCGCAAGGCGCTGGCCGACGCGCAGGCCACGCTGGACGCACAGCGCGCGCTGGGCGGCGGCGATGCGCAGGAAACCGTGGCGGCGCCGGACGACGGCGTGGTCACCACGCTGGCGGTGGCGCTGGGCGACCGTTTCGCCGCGAACGCGCCGCTGCTGGGCTTCATGCCCGCGCACGCCCTGATCGCCGAACTGGGCGTGCAGCCCGACGCCGGCGCGGGCTTGCGCGTGGGCATGCCGGTGCAGCTGCACGGCGTGTACGGCGCCGCCGCCGCCTTCGACGGCAAGCTGAGCATGGTGGGACGCGCGATCGATCCGCAGACCCACCTGCTGCCGGTGCAGGCCGAGATGCCGGCCACGGCCGACGCCGCGCTGGTGGCCGGCGCGGCGCTGGAGGCCAGCATCCAGAGCGGCGACTACACCGCGTGGGCGGTGCCGCGCGCCGCCGTGCTGCACGACGAGGAAGGCGACTACCTGTACCAGCTCGAACAGGGCAAGGCGCACCGCGTGGACGTGCAACTGCGCCAGCCGGCCGGCGACACCGTGGGCGTGCTCGGCAAGCTGGACGCGAAGCTGCCGGTGATCGTGCAAGGCGCCTACGAAGTGGGCGACGGCGACACGGTGCGCCAGCGCGACAGCAGGGCCAAGCCGTGACCGCCGTGCCGATGACGATCACCCAGTGGATGCACAAGCACCGCCGTTCGCTGCTGTTCCTCGCCCTCATCCTCGCCATCGGCGGCATCGCCGGCGCGTTCAACCTGCCGGTCTCGCTGTTCCCCAACGTGTCGTTCCCGCGCGTGCGCGTGAGCCTGGACGCCGGCGACCGCCCCGCCGACCAGATGGTGGTGAGCGTCACCCGGCCGGTGGAGGAGGCGATCCGCCGCGTGCGCGGCGTGCGCGAGGTGCGCTCCACCACCAGCCGCGGCAGCGCCGAGATCAACATCGGCTTCGACTGGGGCGCGGACATGGGCCGTGCGCTGCTGGACGTGGATGCGGCGATCGGCGAGGCGCTGCCCAGCCTGCCGCCCGGCCTGAACGTGCGGGCGATCCGCCTGGACCCCACGGTGTTTCCCATCCTCGCCTACAGCCTGCGTTCCGACACGCTGACGCCCACCCAGTTGCACGACATCGCCGAGTTCCAGCTGCGCCCGCTGCTGTCCGGCGTCACCGGCGTGGCCCAGGTGGACGTGCAGGGCGGCGCCGTGGCCGAGTTCCACGTCGACGTGGACGCAGCGAAGCTGCGCGCGCAGGGCCTCGCGCTGGCCGACCTCGAGCACGCGGTGGCGAGCGCCGCCACCATCCAGTCGATGGGCCGCCTGCAGGACCACTACAAGCTCTACCTGTTGCTGGCGAACAACCAGCCGGCCACTGCCGCGGCGCTGGGCGACATCGTGCTGCGCGCGGATGCGCGCGGCGTGCTGCGGCTCAGGGACGTGGCCACGATGTCGCTGAGCCACGAACCGCAATGGATACGCACCACCGCCGACGGCCGCGACGCGGTGCTGCTGCAGGTGTTCCAGCAACCCGACGGCAACAGCGTGCAGATCGCCCGCGACGTGAAACAGCGCCTTGCCGACTACCAGAAGCAGGCGCCGAAAGGCCTGCACATCGCCAACTGGTACGACCAGACCCAGCTGGTGCTGGGCGCGGCCGCCAGCGTGCGCGACGCGATCCTGATCGGCATCGTGCTGGCCGGGCTGGTGCTGTTCGTGTTCCTGCGCAACGCGCGCGTGATCCTGGTGGCGATGATCGTGGTGCCGGCCACGCTGGCCGTCACCGTGCTGCTGCTCGACGTGCTGCACATGAGCTTCAACATGATGACGCTGGGCGGCATGGCGGCCGCGGTGGGCCTGCTGATCGACGACGTGATCGTGATGCTGGAGCACATCATGCGCCGGTTGCGCGACGGCACCGGTCCGGTGCGCGACCGCATCGCCGGCGCGGCGTGGGAGTTCACCCGTCCGCTCACCGGCTCCAGCGCGGCCACGGTGGTGATCTTCCTGCCGCTGGCCTTCCTCACCGGCGTCACCGGCGCGTTCTTCAAGGCGCTGTCGCTGACCATGGCCAGCGCGCTGGTGATCTCCTACCTGCTGACCTGGGTGGCGGTGCCGCTGCTGGCCGAATGGCTGATCGACGAACGCCACGCCGAGGAGCGGCCGCCGGGGCGTTTCGCGCAACGCGTGCTGGCCGGCTACGAACGCACGCTGGGGCAGCTGCTGCAGCGGCCCGTGCTGGTGCTGCTGGGCGTGGTCCCGCTGCTGCTGGTCGGCGTGCTGGCCTACCGCCAGGTGGGCAGCGGCTTCATGCCGAAGATGGACGAAGGCGGCTTCGTGCTGGACTACCTGTCGCAGCCCGGCACTTCGCTGGACGAAACCGACCGTCTGCTGCAGCAGGTCGAGCGCATCATCCGCGCCAATCCCTACGTGGACACCTACTCGCGGCGCACCGGCCTGCAGCTCGGCGGCGGCCTCACCGAGGCGAACACCGGCGACTTCTTCGTGCGCCTGAGGAGCGGTTCGCGCCCGTCCACCAGCACCGTGATGGAGCAGATCCGCGAGCAGGTGGTGGCCCAGGTGCCGGGCCTGGACGTGGACGTGGCGCAGTTGATGGAGGACCTGATCGGCGACCTCACCGAGGTGCCGCAGCCCATCGAGATCAAGCTGTACGGCGACGACGAGGCGCAGCTCGACGCCACCGCGAAGAAGGTCGCCGCGGCGATCGCCAAGGTCAACGGCGTGGCCGAGGTGCGCAACGGCATCAATCCCGCCGGCGATGCGCTGGACGTGCACGTCGATCCGGTCAAGGCCGGCCTGCTCGGGCTCGACCCGGTGTCGGTGGCGCAACAGGTTTCCGATGCGGTGGCCGGCAACGTGGTCGCGCAACTGCCGCAGGGGCCCAAGATGATCGGCGTGCGCGTGTGGCTGCCGCCGACCGCGCGCGCGCAGCTCGAACAGCTGCAGGCTCTGCCGATCCGCGCCGGCGACGGCCGCGTGGTGCCGCTGTCCCGGATCGCCGCCATCGAGGCGGTGCAGGGGCAACCGGAAATCAACCGCGACAACCTCAAGCGCATGGTGGCGGTGACAGCGCGCATCGTGGGCCGTGACCTCGGCTCCACCGTGGCCGACGTGAAACAGGTGCTGGCCAAGCCCGGCCTGCTGCCGCCCGGCATGTACCACGAGCTGGGCGGCCTGTACGCGCAGCAGCAGATCGCCTTCCACGACCTCAGCATCGTGATGCTGGCGGCGATCGCGCTGGTGTTCGCGCTGCTGCTGTTCCTGTACGAGAGCTTCCGCGTGGCGCTGTCCATCATGGCGGCGCCGCTGCTGGCGATGGCGGCGGTGTTCGTGGGGCTGTGGGTCACCGGCATCGAGCTCAACATCTCGGCGATGATGGGCATGACCATGATCGTGGGCATCGTCACCGAACTGGCGATCTTCTACTTCACCGAAATGACCGACGCGGAACAGCGCATGCCCTTGCACGAGGCATTGCGCTACGCCGGCCACCACCGCATGCGGCCGATCATGATGTCCACGCTCGCCGCGATCCTCACCCTGCTGCCGCTGGCGCTGGCGATCGGCGAGGGCTCGCAGATGCAGCAGCCGCTGGCGGTGGCGATCATCGCCGGCATGCTGGTGCAGGTGCCGCTGGTGCTGCTGGTGATGCCGGTGATCTATGCCGTGCTGCGCAAGTCGCGCAGGGAGCCGCCCGGCCAGGGCGGCGGGCAGTTGCTCCCGCCGGCGCACTGAGACGGCGAACCCGACGCCCATGCACCTGATCGACGTGCGCTGCCTCGAAGGCGTGACGCCGGACACGCCAGGACGCGTGCCGTTCGACGGCCGCAGCCGCTGAACCCCGGGTTTGCCTGGCCACATCGAAAGAGCGGCCTAAGCGCCACGTCCTAGCGTATGGGTGCCGCCCGCGATGCAGGCATCGCGGGGGCCGCATACCCACTCAAGGAGAAACGCATGTACAAGTCCATCGCTCTCGCCCTGTCGCTACTCATGGGCGGCCACGCTTTCGCCGCCCAGGCGGAAAGCCCGGCGCCGCAGAAGGCCGAACAAGCCAGGATCAGCATGGCGCAGGCCCGCAAGATCGCCCTGAAGGTGGTGCCCGGCCAGGTGGTCAAGCAGGAACTGGAGAAGGAAGCCGGCGGCAGCGGCCTGCGCTACTCGTTCGACATCAAGGCCGGCAAGGACACGCGCGAAGTGGGCGTGGACGCGAAGACCGGCAAGGTGCTGGAAAACTCGCTGGACAACAACGCCATGGATTGACGCGGAGAGCATGCGGCGGCCAGGTGGATGCGCGCCAGGCCGCCGCATGGCAACGGCTCAGCGCACCGGCTTGGCCAGCCGCAGCAGATCCGCGTCGAAGCCGGCCGCCTCGTACACCTTGCGCGCACGCTCGTTGCCGGGGAACACCGCCAGCGTCACCAGCTGGCAATGGTGTTCGCGCGCCCAATGTTCGGCATGCGCCAGCAGCGCCTTGCCCACGCCGCGGCCTTCGTGCGCGGGCACCACCGCGAGGTCGGAGATGTGGCAGTTGCTGCGGCCGGTGAAGAAATCCTCGGTGCGCTGCAGGTGGATGAAGCCGACCCGCGTGCCGTCGGCGTCCTCGGCCACGAACAGGCAGCTGTTCGGGGGCTGCTCCTCCAGGTGGCGCAGAAGTTCGCTACGGATACCCTCGATGCACTCGTGCCGGCGCCGCCATGAAGGCAGCGTGAAATCCACGAAGCGTGGCACCAGGGAAAGGATGAAGTCGTCGTCGTCTTCGGCCAGACGGACGAGCAGGGACGGTTCGCTCATGGTCGTCGTTCGCACGGATGTCTGCGTTGCTTCTACTCCGTCGCGGCGCGTGGTGGAAGCATGCACGATGGCTGGCGGCCACACGGTTATAGTGCGGCTTTCGTGCGCCAGCGCACTTTCGCCAGGGACGCCCATGCCTGCCACCCGCATTCGTCTTCAGACCGGCGCCGACACCACGCTCGCGCAGGGCATCGCCGCGATCCAGCGCCAGATGAAACTGGCCGTCGGGTTTCCGCCCGAGGTCGAATCCGCGGCGACGCAGGCGGCGGCACAGCCGCGGCTGCCCGAGCTGGATCGCACCGACATTCCGCTGGTCACCATCGACCCGCCTGGCTCGATGGACCTGGACCAGGCGCTGCACCTGGAGCGGCGCGACGCCGGTTACCGCGTGCATTACGCGATTGCCGACGTCGCCGCCTTCGTGGTGTCCGGCGATGCGGTGGATGCCGAGGCGCATCGCCGCGGCGAAACGCTGTACGGCGCCGACTCGCGCATTCCCCTGCATCCGCAGATGCTCTCCGAAGGCGCGGCCTCGCTGCTGCCCGACCAGTTGCGGCCCGCGCTGCTGTGGACGATCGACCTCGACGCCAGCGGCGAGATCGCCGCCGTCGACGTGCGCCGCGCCAGGGTGCGCAGCCGCGCCCGGCTCGACTATGCCGGTGTGCAGCAGCAGATCGACGCAGGCACGGCCGATGCCCTGTGGTCGCTGCTGCGCGAAGTGGGCGAGTTGCGCCAGCGCCGCGAGCAGGCGCGCGGCGGCATCAGCCTCGCGCTGCCCGAACAGGAAATCAGCGTGACGGACGGCCAGTGGCAGCTGGCCTATCGCGTCAACCATCCGGTGGAGGACTGGAACGCGCAGATCTCGCTGCTCACCGGCATGGCCGCGGCGCAATTGATGGTCAAGGGCAGGGTCGGCCTGCTGCGCACGTTGCCGCCGCCGGACCCGCAGTCGGTGGCGCGGCTCAAGCTCACCGCACAGGTGCTGGGCATCGCGTGGCCGGCCACGCTGGGCTACCCCGATTTCATCCGTTCGCTCGATCCCGCGCAGGACACCCACGTGGCGATGCTCACCGCCTGCACCACGGTGCTGCGCGGCGCCGGCTACGTGGCCTTCGACGGCGAGCTGCCGGCGCAGCCCGTGCAGTCGGCGCTGGCCGCCGAATACAGCCACGCCACCGCGCCGCTGCGCCGGTTGGTGGACCGCTACGTGGGCGAGGTCTGCGTCGCGCTGTGCGCGAACCAGCCGGTGCCGGACTGGGCGCGCGCCGGCTTGCCCGCGCTGCCCGAGTTGATGCGCGAAGCCGACCGCCGCGCGCGCCAGTACGAACGCCAGGTGATCGACCTCGTCGAGGCGGTGCTGCTGGCGCCGCGGGTGGGCGAGAGCTTCCACGGCGCCATCGTCGAAGCCGACGGCGCGGGTCGCGACCGCGGCAACGGACACGGCGGCAACGACGCCGCGCATGGCGGCGCGGTGATGCTGCGCGATCCCGCCATCGAGGCGCGCGTCAGTTCGGCGACGCCCTTGCCGCTGGGGCAGGAGGTGACGGTGCGCCTGGCCGAGGCCGATCCGGTGAAGCGCGTGGTGCGGTTCGAGCTGGTGCAGCAAGTTGTCGCAAAAAGCTGACGCGAGGCATCGTAAAATAGCCGACGCGAGGTATTGCGAAGAAGGAATACGCTGCGCTTGTGTGGCGGCTGAATTGGCCCGGGGCGGCCCCGCGCGATGCATCATCGACCATGGAGGATCGTTGAATGAGCACGTTGCCGAAACTGAAGGTGTTGGGGGGCCTTGCCATGCTGGCCTTTTGCGGCCACGCACTTGCTGTCCCACAGGATGGCATGGCTGGTGTTTTTCATTCCGGTTCCGCAGATACGGGTAGCAATCGGGGGGCTGTTCGTGCGAATGGCGACATCGAGGCTGTGCACAGCGAAAAGGGGATGACGAACAAGCTATCCATTCGCCTGGTCGGTCGCGTCGCGATAATCGCCCTGGACAATGGCATCAGTACGGGTACCACGACAGTGAATCTGAGTGCGATGGGCGACTGGATGAAGAGCCATCCTGATCTTGCCTATCAGTTGGATTCGGCGGCTCTGATGGTCAACAAGTCGCGATCGGGTTCGTTGTCCGCGAATGCGCAGCCCATGGGAACAGGCCGCTGTCGGGCAGAGCTGAAAAATTCGCTCGAAAAAGCAGACGCTGCTGTTACTGCCTGCGCATGAGGAGGAGGGATCATGTGCGCACTCGCGACGGTCGAGTACGGCACGGCGAAAGACGACCACGACAAATGCATCAACGCGGCAGATACCGAGGCTGGTGGCTGACGGCAAGTCGCGGTGTGATTTTTGCAGAACAAAGGGCGTCGCTGCATGCGACGCCCTTTGCTTTCATGGCGTGGATACCGGCTGGCGGATCGCCCGCGAGAAATCCTCGTCCGGCCGGCTGGCGCGTGCCTGTTCGGTGATGGGGGCGCGGGCGATCCATTGCTGCAGCGTGAGGCGGTGGTCCAGCGCGCCGATCTTGTAGAGATAGCCGGGCAGGTAGCCGGTGAACAGCAGGCGCGGGTCCAGCGTCAGGCCGGGGTCCAGGTGGCGCGCCATGCGGAACACCACCGTGGCGCAGTTCGAGGTGACCGTGTTGTAGAACGCGGGCCGCGCAGCCAGCCGGTTCGCGGTGGAGACATAGGACAGGAACAGCGCACGCATCGTTTCGCGGCCGACGGCAAGCGGGTAGAGGTAGTCGTCCTCGCCGCGCACATTGGTGCGCACGCGGATCACGTCGCTCTCGGGCGCGGCGATCAGGGTCGTCTCGAAATCCTTGAAGAAACCACCGATGGACGAGAACTGCTGGCCGCGCCGCTTGCGTATCTCCACGGAAAACACCAGGTGGCGGCCGTCGTCGAAGCCGAACGAGACCATCGCGTGGGCGATCGCCTTGCTGCCCCAGTGCGAGAGCACCACGTCGGCGGAAACCAGACGGTCGAGATCGTAGGCCTGGGTTTCCCAGCGGGCGTCGTAGTCCTCGTCGCTGCGCCAGGTGAAGTTGCGCACGTCGTGCAGGACGACCGTGTTGCCGTGCACCTCGCCGTGCAGCCGGCGCGCAACGTCGTCGGCCCAGACGCGATCGTTGGTCGGCGCGATGGTGGACCACCAGGCCAGCAGCAGCGCATAGAGCAGGGCATAGCCCCCCAGCGGCCACCAGCTGCGGCGCCGTATCGCGATGACGGACAGCCCCAGCACCAGGGCGATCCACAGCGTGCTGCCCGCGATGCGCGCCGCCGCGCCGCCGGGCAGCTGGTATCGGAGCGCCAGCGCTCCCCAGGCACCGGAGGCCAGGACGATCAAGGTGCCCAGCGACCACTTCAGGCCGCGCCCTGCCGCTCGCAGGAAACCCCTCATGCGTGTCGTCCCTGCGTGTTCCCGATGCCGCCAGCCTGCCGCGATGCGCGCGGGAAGACAATGGCTTGCCATATGGGTGTGGCTACAATCGCGCTTGGTTTCAGGATGGGGAGCATGCATGCGAAGTGATCGGATCACTCCCGGCTGGTTGCTGCGGCTTGCATTGCCGGCGCTGCTGCTTTGCCTGCATGCCTGCGCCATCGTGGACGTGAGCCGGATCAAGCCGGGCGAGGTGGTGAGCAAGCAGCGCACCGACGTGTTCAGCGGCGGGCAGTTCAGCGATGCCACCGAGCAGGCGTTGAACGTGGTGTCCCTCGATGCCAAGCAATGCACGAAATCCTTCGACAGCTGCACCGGGATCGTCGAGCATGCCAGCGGACTCAACGAGGAGCGGCGGCTCTCCGCGCTGTCCGAGTTGTGGCTGGGGCGGGCCCTGCGCAGCGACCTCGGGCCGGCCATGGACGACGCCACGCTGGATGCCTACATGCAGTGCGCGCGCTACGCCTATGCCTACCTGTTCTACACCGGGCGCACGCCGGCCGAGCGCGTGTTCGACCAGCGCCAGGCCCAGGTGATCGCGTACTACGACTACGCGGTGGAGCGCGTGGTGGGGCGCTGGTTCCAGGAGTTGCCCAGGCTCGGCCGCGACTGGACGCAGACCACGATCGCCGGCTGGACCGTGCTGCGGCCGGATGCCGACCTGCACCTGCAAGCCATGCCGGCAGAGCTGTTTCCTTCCTCGACGCTGCGCTTCAGGGGCCTGCGCAACGTCTATCGACGCGACGGTTTCGGCACGGATTTCGTGGCGGTGGAACCGCCCGCCACGGAGGATGCGCGCGCCCGGCCCTGGCGCGAACCGCGCTACGTGGCGATGAGCGGGGTGCTGGTGTTCGGCGGCCATACCCTGGACGAGGTGCTGAACACGCAGCAGGCGCAGTTGCTGTCGCGCGATCCCTACCGCGACACGAGCGTCACCATCGCCGGCCAGCGCTTGCCGCTGGGAGCGAATTTCACCGCGCCCTACGGCCTGTGGCTGGCCCGTTCGGGCTTCGCCATGCAGTCGATCCGCTCGCTGCTGGGTCGCGAGGGCGGCATCCAGGAGCCGCGCGTGCTGCTGATGCAGCCCTACGATCCCGACCGCCTCACCGTGGTGATGCTGCACGGCCTGGCGAGCAGCCCCGAAGCCTGGGTGAACGTGGCGAACGAGGTGCTGGGCGACGAGGAGCTGCGCTACAACTACCAGGTGTGGCAGGTCTACTACCCCACCAACGCGCCCATCGCCGTGAACCTGGTGCAGATCCGCCGCGCGCTGGATGCCACCATCCGCCATTTCGATCCCGCCGGCACCGCGCGCGCCACGCACGGCATGACCCTGGTGGGCCACAGCATGGGCGGCGTGCTCGCGCGCCTGCTGGTGTCGTCCAGCGGCGACAAGCTGTGGAGCCTGACGCCGGGGCGCGGGGATCTGTCTGCCAGGCAGCGCACGCAGCTGCACCGGAAGCTTGCGCCCTATTTCGAGTTCTCGCCGATGCCGCAGGTCGATTCCGCCGTATTCCTCGCCGCGCCGCACCGCGGCACGCCGGTGGCGCGGCATCGTCTCGCGCGCTGGCTGGGCGAGTTGATCCGGCTGCCGTTCAGCGTGCTCACGGAGATGGCGAACGTCACCGACCTGCTCGACGAGGGAGGCGGTACGAGCGCGCCGCTGCACGTGTCCAACAGCGTGGGCAACCTCAGCGACAAGGATCCCTTCATCATCGCCACCGAGAACCTGCAGATCGATCCGCGGGTGCGTTACCACTCGGTCATCGGGCTGTATCGGCCGCACGGCCTGCTGGAGGAAAGCAGCGATGGCGTGGTGCCGTATGCCAGCGCGCACCTGGCCGGCGCCGCCTCCGAGGTGGTGATTCCGTCGTGGCATGGCGTGCAGGAGACGCCGGCGGCGATCCTGGAGTTGCGGCGCATCCTGCGGGCGCATCTGCAGCGGGAGAAGGCCGGAAGCTCCGCGTCGCGGCAAGGGCCGGTGAAGGACAAGGCGGCGAATCCGGATTGAGCGGGGCATCCGGGCGGCGCGTCATGGTGCGCCGCCTCCTGCTTCGTCGAACGATTCGGCGCGCACGGCCCGGGCCTGCGGGCCGCAAAATCGCCGGGATGCGCACAAAACAAGGCCCGGCTGTTGCCGGGCTTGTTTCGACACGGGTGCCGGGCGCGCTCAGGCGATGTCGGGCAGCGTCGCCACGCCGGCTTCGATCGCCGCCTTGTGCATCAGCGTGCGCGGCAGGATGCGCGCGAAGTAGAACGCGGCGGTGTCGCGCTTGGCCTGCTTGAACGCTTCGCCCTGGCTGCCCGCCTCGGCGGCGGCCACGCTGCGCGCCCAGAAGTAGGCGAGGGTGACGTAGCCCGAGTACCACAGGTAATCCGTCGCGGCGGCGCCCAGCTCTTCCGGGTTGGCCTGCACGCGCTGTGCGAGCGCGAGGGTGAGGTCGCCCCATTGCTTCAGGGCGGCGCCCAGCGGGGCCACGAGGGCGGCGAGTTTCGCGTCGCCCGCGTGCGCCTTGCAGAACGCACCGATTTCCGCGGCGAAGTGCTTGAAGCCCACGCCCTGCAGCTGGAGGATCTTGCGGCCCAGCAGGTCCGCCGCCTGGATGCCGGTGGTGCCTTCGTACAGCGTGATGATGCGCGCGTCGCGCACGAACTGCTCCATGCCGTTCTCGCCGATGAAGCCGTGGCCGCCGTATACCTGCAGCGCTTCCTTGGTGCACTCCTGCGCGAGTTCGGTCACCACGCCCTTGGCGATCGGGATCAGGAAGGCCACCAGTTCGCCGGCCTGCCTGCGTGCGGCTTCGTCCGCGCCGCGCGCCTCGATGTCGGTCTGCAGCGCGGTGTACAGCAGCAGCGCGCGCGAACCTTCCACGAAGGCGCGCTGGGTGAGCAGCATGCGGCGCACGTCCGGCTGCACCAGCAGGTTGTCGGCGGGCTTGTCGGGGAACTTCGCGCCGGAGAGCGCGCGGCCCTGCAGGCGCTCGCGTGCGTAGTTCAGGCTGTTCTGCCAGGCGCGCTCGGAAAGCGCCAGGCCTTGCACGCCCACGGAGAGGCGCGCCGCATTCATCATGGTGAACATCGCCGCGAGGCCCTTGTGCGGCTGGCCGATCAGGTAGCCCTCGGCGCCGTCGAAGTTCATCACGCAGGTGGCCGAGCCCTTGATGCCCATCTTGTGCTCGATGGCGCCGGCGAAGGCGGCGTTGCGCGCGCCCGGCGAGCCGTCCGCGTTCAACTTGAACTTCGGCACGATGAACATCGAGATGCCGCGGCTGCCGGCCGGCGCGTCGGGCAGGCGCGCCAGCACCAGGTGCACGATGTTCTCGGCAAGGTCGTGCTCGCCCGCGCTGATGAAGATCTTGGTGCCGCTGATCGCGTAGCTGCCGTTGGCGTTCGGTTCGGCGCGCGTCTTCAGCAGGCCGAGGTCGGAGCCGGCCTGCGGCTCGGTGAGGCACATCGTGCCGGTCCAGCGACCTTCGACGATGGGCTTCATGTAGGCGTGCTGCTGCGCCTCGGTGCCGTGCAGCTCCATCGCGTGGCAGGCGCCCTCGGACAGCAGCGGGTACAGGCTCCACGACAGGTTGCCGGACTGGAACAGCTCGGTGGTGGCGATGCCCAGCACGCCGGGCAGGCCCTGGCCGCCGAACTGTTCCTTCGCAGTGAGCCCGGCCCAGCCGCCTTCGGCGAAGGCCTTGAACGCCTCCTTGAAGCCCTTGGGCGTGGTCACCGTCTGCGTGGCCTTGTCGTAGTGGCAGCCCTCGGCGTCGCCCGGCGCGTTGGTGGGCGCCAGCACCTGCTCGGCGAGCCTGGCCGCTTCCTCCAGCACCGCGTCGATCAGGTCGCGGCCGTGTTCGGCGCCGCCCTGCAATCCGGGCAGGACGGCCTCGACGTCCAGCAGGTCGAAGAGGGCGAAGCGCTGGTCGTCGAGCGGAGCCTTGTAGATCGTCATGGAGGTTGCCTCTTGGAATGCGTGGGGATTCAGCGGAAGGTGTGCGGGATGCCCGGCACCGGCGACAGCCACTCGTTGCCGTTGAACTCGAAATCGCGCGCCTGCTTTTCCTGCTCGGGCTTCGCGCTGGCGCGGCCGCTGATGCGGTAGGGCAGCGAGCCGGCGCTGCCCTTGGCTTCCACCGCGGCCAGCGCCTTCGCCATCTCGGGCGTGGGCAGCAGGTCCAGCGGCAGCACGTCGCCGGCGAAGGCGGGGATGTCGCGCTGGAACGTGGCGTGCAGGCGCACCGGCACCAGCTCCGCGACCTGCAGCTGGCCGTCCAGCGACTTGAAGTCCATCTCGCCGTAGCTGTTGTTCTGGATGCGCACGGTGAGGTGCCAGGTTCCGTTCGGCCGCACTTCCAGCTGCTGCACGCTGAGCGTGGGCGGGAACACGCTCTTGCGTGGCGGCCCGCAGGCCGCCAGGCCGGCGGCGAGGGCGACGAGGACGAGGCAGCGGAGCAGTCGATGCATGCGGGTCACCTCAAACGATTGTTTGAACTGTAGCAGATCGCCGTGTCGATGCCGCGTGTGGCCCGGGCGCAGCGCACCGGTGCGCCGGGCCGATTCCCATCCGGCGCGGCAACGGGCATCATGCGGGGCTGCCCCACGTCCGAATGCCCCCATGACCCGTCGCATCGTCGCCCGCCGTTCCCCCATCCACGGCAATGGCGTGTTCGCCGTCGCCCCGATCCGCAAGGGCGAGGAGATCATCCAGTACAAGGGCACGCTGATGACCCACGCCGAGGCCGACGACATGTACGGCGACGGCGGCGAGACCGGCCATACCTTCCTGTTCACGCTCAACGACGACTACATCGTCGACGCGAACCGCCACGGCAACAGCGCACGCTGGATCAACCACAGCTGCGTGCCGAACTGCCGCGCGGTGGTGGAGGAGAGCGCCGACGGCAACCCGCGCCACGACAAGGTGATGATCGAGGCGATCCGCGCGATCAAGCCGGGCGAGGAACTCACCTACGACTACGGCATCACGCTGGAAGTGCCGCACACCGCGCGCCTGAAGAAGCTGTGGACCTGCCTGTGCGGGGCGCCGACCTGCACCGGCACGCTGCTCAAGCCCAAGCGCTGACCGCTTCCTTCCGCGACGGAAATCCGCGGCTTCCGCGGCCCCTAGTCACGCGCCAAAACGCCCCCCTATACTCGCCGGACACGCCCGGCATGGGGACGGGCGGCCATGGAATGCAACAGGGGGCAACGATGGAAAACAATCCGTATGCAGCGCCAGCCGCGGCGGTGGTGGATGTCGCCGTCAGCGAAGCCGACGATCTGGAAAGCCGCAAGGCCAGCCGCGGCAAGCGCCTCGGCGCGTCGTTGATCGACGGCCTGGTCAATTTGTTGTGGCTGGGCCCGATCTTCGCGGCGCTCATGATGCGTTACCAGGCAAGACTGCACGGCATGCCGGCGCCGTCGATGGCGGGGCTGCTGACGTTCCTTGGCGCGGTGCTGGCGCTCGCCATCCTGGTCGTCAACTGCTTCATGCTGTACCGGAGCGGCCAGACCATAGGCAAGCGCGCCCTGGATATCGCCGTGGTGCGCGGCGACGGCAGCCCGGTGGCGCTGTCGCGCTACATCTTCCTGCGGGTGTTGCCCGTCGTGCTGCTCGGCATGATTCCGCTGGTCGGCCGCTTCGTCGGCCTGATCGATCCGCTGCTGATCTTCGGCAAGGAACGGCGCTGCCTGCACGACATGATCGCCGACACCATCGTCGTCGACGTTTGATGCTGGACTCGGTCCGCGAGATCGAGACGCCCGAAGGCATCTCGCTACGCCTGCGTGCGGCCGGCCCGCTGCCGCGGGCGCAGGCGTGGATGGTCGACACCGTGGTGCGCCTCGTGCTGCTGATGTTGGCGATGATCCCGCTGTCCCTGTTCGGCACCGGCGGCCTCGGCCTCGCGATGCTGGCGATGTTCGCCCTGCTGTGGGCGTACTGGGTGGCCTGCGAGCTGTGGCTGGACGGGCAGACCCTGGGCAAGCGCGCGCTGGGCCTGCGCGTGGTGAACCTGGACGGCACGCCGGTGACCTGGCTGCCGTCGGTGACGCGCAACCTGCTGCGCGTGGTGGACGCCTTGCCCGGCGTGTACGGTGTGGGCCTGGCCAGCACCCTGGTCGACCCCTGTTCGCGCCGGCTCGGCGACATCGTGGCCGGCACGATGGTGGTGCATACGAAGGAAGCGTCGGCCGGCCACCAGATACAGGCCGCGCCGGCGCAAGCCTTGCCCGTGCCGCTGGCGCCCGAGGAGCAGGCGGCGCTGGTGGACTTCGCCGAACGCGCCGGCCAGCTCACCGTGCAGCGCCAGGAGGAACTGGCGAACCTGCTGGAGCCGCTGACCGGCTGCCGTGACACCGCCGCAGTGGCGCGCCTGCTCGGCTACGCCAACGGCCTGCTGGGGCGCCCATGAAACAGGAACGCTTCGTGGCCCTGCACGCCAAGGAGTGGGACAGCCTGCAGGCGTGGCTGGGCGAACTCGATCGCCAGCCAAAGCGCGGCATGCGCAGCGAGCAGGCGCTGGATTTCCCGGCCGCGTACCGGCGCATCTGCCATCACCTTGCGCTGGCGCGCGGACGCGGCTACAGCCACGAGGTCACCGAGCGGCTGCAGTTGCTGGTGCAGCGCGGACATCGCGTGCTCTACCGCCCACCGCCGCCGCGCTGGCATCGCGCGGCGGCTTTCCTCGTCGTCGAATTCCCGCGCCTGGTGCGCTCGCAGTGGCGCTGCATGGCGCTGGCGGCGGCGCTGTTCTACCTGCCGGCACTGGCGCTGCTGGCGTGGCTGCAGGTGCATCCGGAGCTGGCGCACACCTTGTTCAGCAGCGCGCGGCTGGCCCAGTTCGAGCGCATGTACGACCCGGCCAATCCGCAGCTGGGCCGCAGCAGCGGCACCAACCTGCAGATGTTCGGCTACTACGTGTTCAACAACGTCAGCATCGCGTTCCGCACGTTCGCCTCGGGCCTGCTGTTCGGTGTGGGCGCGATCTACGTGCTGGGTGCGAACGGCATCGTCATCGGCGGCGTGGCCGGCCATCTCGAGGCGATCGGCTACGGCGGCCCGTTCTGGCGTTTCGTGGCGACCCATTCGGCGTTCGAACTGACCGCGATGGTGATCGCCGGCGGCGCCGGCCTGCAACTGGGATTGACGCTGCTGGCGCCCGGCCGGCGACGGCGCGGGCCGGCGCTGGTGGAGGCCGGCTGGATCGGCGCGAAGCTGGCGCTGGGCGCCTTCGCGATGCTGGTGGTGGCGGCGTGCATCGAGGCGTACTGGTCGTCGCAGGCGGGCTTGCCGGATGCGCTGCGTTTCGGCGTGGCCGCGCTGGTCTGGCTGCTGGTGCTGGTGTGGCTGGGTTTCGGCGGCAGGGCGGGGCGGCATGGAGCTTGAGCGGATCAGCGTGGTGCTGCGTCCGCGCGAGTCGCGCGAGGCGCTCGACCTGGGCGCCGCGATGCTGCGGGCGAACGCCCGCGCGGTGTGGTCCGCGTGGTTTGCGTTCACCGTGCCGGCGTTCCTGCTGTGCAACGCGCTGGCCGTGCTGGTGGGCGTGCCGTGGCTGGGCCTGCTGCTGACCTGGTGGCTGAAGCCGCTGTTCGACCGCGTGCCGCTGTACGTGCTGTCGCGCGCCGTGTTCGACCGCCCGCCGTGCTGGCGCGAAACCCTGCGCGGCCAGCACGCGATGCCGTGGGGCCCGACCTTCGCCGGACTGAGCTGGCTGCGCGTGGACAGCCACCGCGCGCTGCGCCTGCCGCTGGCGCTGCTGGAAGGCACCTCGCGCCAGCGGCGCGCCGAGCGCTGGAAGGTGTTGCGCCGGCGCCTGGTGGGCGAGGCCAGCCTGCTCACCTGGGGTTGCCTGCAGTTCGAGCTGGTGCTGTTCCTCAGCGTGTGGCTGCTGGCCTGGTGGCTGCTGCCGCAGGAATGGCGGCCGGCGTCGCTCGCCACCTTCTTCCGCCACGACGTGCACGGCGCCGTCACCGCATGGACGCTGGCGGCGTCCGCCGTGGCCTACCTCGCGATCAGCGCGATCGAGCCCTTGTACGTGGCCTGCGGCTTTGCGCTGTATCTCAACCGGCGCACGCAGCTGGAGGGCTGGGACATCGACCTCGCGTTCCGCCGCCTGCGTGCGCGCCTGCAAGGCCTGGGCCGGGTGCTGGGCGTGCTGCTGTGCCTGGGCCTGCCGCTGGCCGGCCACGCCGCGGTGCCCGCCGCGCCGCCGTCACGGCCGGCGAGCACGCCTGAGCAGGTGTTCCGGCAGCCGCTGGACGAGGGCGACCGGCGCTTCGCGGCGGCCGCGGCGAAGGTGTATCGCGATCCACGCTTCGGCGGGCAGCGGCACGTGCGCCGCTGGGAACTGAAGCGGGTCGAAAGCCGCGTCGACCAGCCGGTGAACCCGGGTGCGGCGCCGCTGGGCATGTTCTCCGGCCTGTTCAACGGCCTGCTGTGGCTGGCGCTGGGCGGTGCGGTGCTGGCGCTGGCCTGGTTCGCCTGGCGCTGGCGCGGTGCGGGACGCGACGCGACGCAGCCCCTGACGCCGCGGGCGAACCTGTCCGTGGTCGTGGATGAGGCGCCTGCCGCGCTGCCGGCGGACGTGGCCACGGCCGCCCGCGGGCTGTGGCAGGCACAACGCCGGCGCGAGGCGCTGGCGCTGCTGTACCGCGGCTGCGCGGAGCGCATCGCCCAGCAACTGCAGCTGCCGTACACGGCGGACGCCACCGAGTCGGACTGGTTGCGCCACGCCGCCACCCTGGGCGATACCGCGCGCGCGCAGCGCGTCGTCGTCATCGTGCGTACCTGGCAGTTCGCCGCCTACGCCGGTCGCTACCCCGATCAGGCCGCGTTCGAGCGTCTGCTGGACGGTTGGCCGCTGGGAGCCGGCGCATGAGGCATCGCGGCCTGCTGATTGGCGTGCTGGTGCTGCTGGGCGCGGCGGTGCTGACCGGGCTGTTCCTCACCATGTTCGAGCGGCGCGACGTGGTGCAGCCCACGTCGCCCAGCGGCCCGGCGCGGGCCAATCCGTTCTTCGCGCTGGAACAGGTATTGCGCGACATGGGCGAGCCGGCCGCGTCGCTGACCACGCTGGATCCTGTCCGGATGCCGCTGCAGCCGGGCGACACCGTGCTGGTGGGCGCGGATGTGGCGCGCATCGACGCCGAAACCGCCGCGCGGCTGGCCGGCTGGGTGCGGCGCGGCGGCCATCTGCTGCTGGTGCCGCCCGTGGGCGCGCGCTCGCCCATGCTCACGGCGTTGAACCTGCTCGACCCGCGCACGAACGGGTTCGCCTGCAACGGGCTCGGCGACGGGACGCATGCCATCAGACTGTGCGGCATGCGCTTCCGGCTGCAACCCGCCGCGGTGCAGGCGGTGGATGCGGCGATCGGCAACGCGGACGACGGCTACCTGTTCGCACGCGCCGCCGTGGGCCGCGGCCACGTCAGCCTGCTGGCCAGCGTCGCGCCGCTGCAGCGGCTGGCGCTGAAGCAGGTCGAGGCGCAGCGTTTCGCCTGGCGCCTGCTGGCGCCGAACCGCGGCCGCGGCCAGATCTACCTCGTGCATGCGCTGGACGGTCAGCCCTTCCTGCAACTGCTGGCGACGCGGGGCTGGCCGGCGCTGCTGGCGCTGGCCCTGCTGCTGGCGGGCTGGATGGCGATGCGCGGCGCGCGTTTCGGTCCGCTGATGCCCGCGCCCTCGCCGCACCGGCGTGCGCTGCTGGAGCACGTGCAGGCCGCGGGCGAATTCCTGTATCGCCGCGACGGCGGACGCAGCCTGCACCAACTGGCCGCCCAGGCCGTGCTGGAGCGGCTGCGCCGGCGCGATCCCGGCAGCGTGCGCCTGAGCGGCGAAGCGCTGTACCAGCGCCTCGCCGAGCGCGGCGGCCTCGACGCCGCGCAGGTCGCGCAGGCCTTCCAGTCACCCGCGAACGCGCAGGCGTTCCGCGCTTCCCTCATCACCCTGGCCCGACTCGGGAGCCGCCCATGACCACCGAAACCCCCGCCGCCCCGGCCCCCGCGCCGGCCGCCACCATGCCGATCGCCGAACTGGGCGAACGCGCCCGCGCGTTGCGCGACCAGGTGGGGCGTGCCTTCATCGGCCAGCCCGCGGTGTTCGAACAGGTGCTGCTGGCGCTGCTCGCCTCCGGCCACGTGCTGGTCGAGGGCGTGCCGGGGCTGGGCAAGACGCTGCTGGTGCGCGCGCTCGCCGCCGCGGTGGGCTGCAGCTTCGGGCGCATCCAGTTCACCCCCGACCTGATGCCGGCCGACGTCACCGGCCATGCGGTGTACGACCCCAAGGCGGAAAGCTTCCGCCTGCGCCGCGGCCCGGTGTTCGCGAACCTGCTGCTGGCCGATGAGATCAACCGCGCGCCGGCCAAGACCCAGGCCGCGCTGCTGGAGGCGATGCAGGAGGGGCAGGTCACCATCGAAGGCCGCCGCATGGCGCTGCCCGAGCCGTTCATGGTGGTGGCCACGCAGAACCCGATCGAGCAGGAAGGCACCTACGCGTTGCCCGAGGCGCAGCTCGACCGCTTCCTGGTCAAGGTGCTGATCGGCTATCCCGGCCTGGAGGACGAGCGCCGCATGGTGGCCGCGGTGGTGCAGGGCAAGGTGGCCGCCGACCTCGACGTGTCGCGGGTGGACCAGGTGATCGACCAGGCCGGCCTGCTGGCGATGCAGCGCGGCGTGGCCGCGATCCGCATGGATCCGGCAGTGACCGACTATGCCGTGCGCATCGTGCGCGCCACGCGCGAATGGCCGGGCGTGATCGGCGGCGCCGGCCCGCGCGGCGGCCTGGCGCTGGCGCGGCTGGCGCGGGCGCGCGCCGCACTGGACGGCCGCGATTTCGTGGTGCCCGACGACGTGCGCTCGGTGGTGCTGCCGGCGCTGCGCCATCGCCTGCTGCTGGCGCCGGATGCGCTGCTGGAGCGCCAGCGTCCGGACGACATGCTGGGCGCGCTGCTGCACAAGGTGGCCGCGCCGAAGCAATGAAGACATTGCCCGTCGCCACTCGGTTGCCTGTCGCGCCTGCGCCTGACCGGTGTCGCGCCTCGATCCGCCCTCCCGTGCATGCAGGGAAGGGCCGGGGTGGGGTGCTTTTGCCTGCCGGGCGCTTCCATAAGCACCCCCTCCCAACCTCCCCCTGCGCGCAGGGGGAGGAGCGAAGCGGCGGCGCAGTCCATCGACTGGAGCCCGAGGCTTGAGACCCGCACCGCTGCTGCTGTGGCTGCTGCTGGCCTGGACTGCGCTCGGCGTGGCGGCCAGCCTCGGCCAGTTGCCGCTGTCGGCATGGCTGGCAGCGGGCGGCGCACTCGCCGCGCTGGCCCTGCTCGATGCCTGGCGCCTGCGTCGCACCGCATCGCCCGAACTGCAGCGCGAACTCGCGCCGGTGCTGCCGCTGGGACCGGAGGCGACGGTGGCGCTGCATCTGCGCAACCCGACGAAGCGCCGCCAGTCGCTGCGCCTGCACGACCTGCACCCCGGCGGCTGGGCGGTGCGCGGCATGCCGTGCCGCGTGACACTGCCACCCGGCGGCGCGCTGCGGCTGGACTACGCCACCACGCCCGATGCGCGCGGCCAATTCCATTTCGGCGGCTGCCACGCGCTGCTGCCTTCGCCGTGGCGCCTGTGGCACGGGCGACGCGTGCTGGGCGGGCCGTCCTCCACGCGGGTGTATCCGAACTTCGCGGTGCTCGCGGAGCTGGCCGGGCTCAGCGTGGAGCTGGCCTCGATCAGCGTGGGCGCGCGGCTGCAGCGGCGGCGCGGCGAAGGCACCGAGTTCCAGGAGCTGCGCGACTATCGCGTGGGCGACAGCCTGCGCAAGATCGACTGGAAAGCCACCGCGCGCAGCCACCGGCTGATCTCGCGCGAGTACCGCGAGGAGCGCAACCAGCAGGTGATCCTGATGCTCGACTGCGGCCGCCGCATGCTGGCGCAGGACGGCCCGCTGGCGCATTTCGACCACGTGCTCAACGCCTCGCTGGCGCTGGCCAGCATCGCGCTGCGCGAAGGCGACGCGGTGGGCCTGATGGCCTGCATCGGCCAGCAGCAGCGCTGGCTGCCGCCGCAGCAGGGCAGCGGCGGCATGGACCACCTGCTGGGCGCCGGCTACGACCTGCACGCGCAACCGCTGGCCACCGACTACCTCGCCGCCGCCGGCGCGCTGCAAGCCCACCAGCGCCGGCGCGCGCTGGTGATCGTGGTCAGCAACGTGCGCGACGAGGACGACAAGGAACTGCGCATGGCGCTGAACCTGTTGTCCCGCCAGCACCTCGTGGTGCTCGCCAGCCTGCGCGAGCAGGCACTGGACGATGCCGCCCACGACCCCGGCGCCACCCTGGAAACCGCCATCCGCAGCGCCTCCGCGATGCACTACCTCGCCGAGCGCGAGCGCGTGCACGAAACGCTGCGGCGGGAAGGCGCGAACGTGCTGGACGTGCGCTGCAGCGAATTGTCCGGCGCGTTGATCGAACGCTATCTGGCGATCAAGCGGGGGAACCGGTTGTAGGGGACAGGCCGGTAGCGTGCGGGCGGGGATGGCACTGCGCTTGTCGTTTTTGGCCTTGGGTGGATGGGTCGCTGCGTGGCCGGTGTGGCGGGAACGATTGCAAGATTGGATGGCATGAGCAGGGGGCTCGTTTATTTATGCGGTGCTTCCCGGGTTGTATCCCGATTTGCCGGATTGGATTGCAGAATTCAGGTGTCATTCGATGGCCGGATCCAGGTGGATGCGCATGAAGGTTCATTTGTCCTTCCTTGCAATCATGTCCGTACTTTCCCTTTGCTCCTGCGGACACGGGGAGCCTGGAAAAAGCACGCAAGCCGTCATGTGCGGAAAATTTTCGTTCAGGGCTTCCGGCAGGTCTGAAATACTTCAGGCGCGAAGGGCTTTCCATGAGGCATCCATCGTCCTGAACCTGGACTTTTCCGACAGCAGCAATACCTCATCGGACCAGCGCCCCGGCTGGTCGTGGACGCACGCGGAAATCAAGATCAACTCTGCCCGAATCGTTCTTGGAGGGCATGGCGACTATCCAAAGACGCCGGACCCGCCCTCCGACATGCAGGTTTACCTGTTTGATGACTCACCGCCCAATGTGGTCGCATGCGGTAGTTACTATGTAAATCAATTCCGGAAGGTCAAGGCCATCATGTCCGAGCGCTGGCATATCAGTGAGGACGAGTCATGAGACCGCGCTGGAGATTTTCAATCGGCGAAGCCGGAACGAGGGGCGGAGCATGTTTTCCGGCGTTCCGTAGCTCTTGAGGTCGTTCGAATCCTCCATCGGGGGAAGCGCGTTCCTGCGGAGCACGGGCGGGCGCGAAACATTGCCTGCCGAGAAGCGTGGCTGATCCGCGTTGCGGTGAACTGTCCGGGAATTGTCCGGCGCATTGATCGAACACTATCTGGCGATCAAGCGGGGGAACCGGTTGTAGGGGACGAGCGCGACGGCCGACGCATGCCGGAAGCGCTTGCGCGGCCGCGCGCGAGGTCGGCTCCGGCTGCGGCCAGGGCAAAGGGTCACCGGACCTTCATCCGCCTGTTGCATCGAGGCGATAGAAAGCCGGAACGGCGTGGTCGCCGTGCCCCGGCTGCCCGCCGCGGCGGCGCCGCGCGGGTGCTCCTTCGGTGGTACGCTGCGGCCGCGAATTCGGGGCTGAAGCCGCGTCCGGGGGGGAAGCGGCGTACCCGAGGCAACGAAATGCTCGATCGGAAGCAGTCCACGGACGAAACGATCCACTTCTACATCCACCCGGAATTCTGGCCCCGGGGGGAGCTTCCCCTGTCTCCTGACAGCCACTGGCCGGGCTTCGGCTTCGGTGTCTACACGTGGACGATCCAGACTTTTCTGCGCCTGCGCGAGGCAGGGATCGCCTGCCGGCTGGCCCCGGAATTGCCCGAGCGCGGCGTGGTCGTGGCCCACCGCGAGTGCCTGTCGGCGATAGACGGCAAGTACAGCGGCCGCGTCACGGCGACGAAGGGCCGCTTCGTGGTCGACATGTGCGCCGACCTGCGCCCCTACACGCGGGCCAACCTGCACATCGTGCAGAACCCGCACATGACCCGCTTCGGGCCCACGTTCCTGTACATGCGGCATTGGCCGCAGCCGGGCCTGCTGCCGCGCTCCGCCGCGCGGGGGGAGACGTTCCGCACCGTCGCGTATTTCGGCAACGAGAAGAACCTTGCCGACGACCTGCGCTCGCCGCAGTGGGAGCGGGAACTGGACCGCCGCGGGCTCGCCTGGATCAGTCGCTACCAGCCCTTCGACTATGCCGATCCGGCGACCTATGCGCCCGCTTCGGTGTGGAGCGACTACCGCGGGATCGACGCGGTGGTGGCGTTGCGGCGGTCGCCGCACGGGGTGGAATCCATGCACGGCCAGAAGCCCGCGTCCAAGCTCTACAACGCATGGATCGCCGGCGTGCCGGCGATCCTGGGGCGCGAATCGGCGTACCGCGTGGAACGCCGCTCCGAGCTGGACTACCTGGAAGCGAACAGCGGCGACGAAGTGCTGGCCTGCCTGGATCGCCTGCGCGCCAGCCCGGAGCTGCGCCATGCGATGGCGGAGAATGCGCACGGCCGCGCCGCCGAGGTGTGCGCGGGCGCCACGCTGGAGGCATGGGTCGCGTTGCTGTTCGGCCGCGTGCTGCCCGCCTACCGGGCCTGGACCCACGCAGGAACGCTGGCGCGGCACTGGGCGCTGTCCCGCCAGCAGGTGGGCTATCAGACCACCCGGGTGCGGCAGGCCGTGGAGCGCCGGCTGGGACGCTGAGCGCACGACCCGGACCGCACGCGGGGCACGGCGCCGGCGGGGATCGCCACGCCCGCCTCAGTCCTCTTCCACCTTGGGCTTCCACGCCTCGCTGAGCTGCTTCTGCACCGGCGGCGGCACCGGCTCGTAGTGGCTGAGGTCCAGGCTGTAGCGGCCGCGGCCGCCGGTCATGGCCTTGAGTTCGGTAGGGTAGTCGATGAGTTCGGCCAGCGGAGCCTGGGCCTTGATCATCAGCTCGCCGCCGCGCCGGCTGTCGGTGCCCAGGATGCGCGCGCGCTTGCCGGCGAGGCCGCCGGTGACGTCGCCGACGTCGCTCTCGGGGATCGACACCTCCACGTCCACGATGGGCTCCAGCACGATGGGTCGCGCCTTGCCCACGGCGTCGAGGAAGGCCTTCTTGCCCGCGCTGACGAAGGCCACTTCCTTGGAGTCGACCGGGTGGTACTTGCCGTCGTACACCGTGACGCGCAGGTCCTGCAGCGGGTAGCCCGCCACCGCGCCGCGCTCCATCGCCTGGCGCACGCCTTTCTCGATCGCCGGCAGGAAGGTGCCGGGGATCACGCCGCCCTTCACCGCGTCGACGAACTCGAAGCCGGCGCCGCGCTGCAGCGGCTCCACGCGCAGGAACACTTCGCCGAACTGGCCGGCGCCGCCGGTCTGCTTCTTGTGGCGATGGTGGCCTTCCGCCGGCGCGGCGATGGTTTCGCGGTAGGCGATGCGCGGCGGGTGGGTGACGACTTCCACGCCGTAGCGCTCGCGCATGCGTTCCAGCGTCACCTTGAGGTGCAATTCGGAAAGGCCGCGCAGCACGGTCTCGTTCAATTCCTTGTGGTGCTCCATGCGCAGGCAGGGGTCTTCCTCGGCCAACCGGCCCAGCGCGTTCGCCAGCTTCTGTTCCTGGCCCTTGTGCTTCGGCTCCAGCGCGAGGCCGAACATCGGCTGCGGGAAGCGCATGGGCGCGAGGTGGATGCGGTCCTCATCGTGCGCGTCGTGCAGCACCGCGTCGTAGTGGATCTCCTCCACCTTGGCCACCGCGGCGATGTCGCCCGGCACCGCCTGCTCGATCTCCACGTGGTTCTTCGCGTTGAGCCGGAACAGGTGACTCACGCGGAACGGTTTGCGCCCGTCGTCCACGAGCAACTGCGCGTCGCGGCGCACCGTGCCCTGCCACACGCGGAAGATGCCGAGCTTGCCCACGAAGGGATCGTTGACGATCTTGAACACGTCGGCGATCACGTGCTGCGCGGGGTCGGCGTTGACCGTGATCGCCTCGTCGTCGCCGTTGAGGAAGGGCGGCGGGTTGCCTTCCGCGGGATTCGGCAGCAGGCGGTCCGCGATGTCCAGCAGCTCGGCCACGCCCGCGCCGCTGCGCGCGCTGACGAAGCAGATCGGCACCAGGTGGCCCTCGCGCAGGCATTGCTCGAACGCATCGTGCAACTGCTCGCGGCTCAGCGCAGCCTCGCCGTTGTCCAGGTAGGCGCCCATGGTCGCCTCGTTGATCTCCACCACCTGGTCGAGGATGTGCTGGTGCGCGGTGGCCAGCGAGGAGAAATCGGTGGCGCCCTCGGTGTGGAAGAAGCAGTCCAGCACCTGCTTGGCGCCCTGCGCGGGCAGGTTCACCGGCAGGCACTCGGGGCCGAACTCCTCGCGCAGCGCCTCCACCAGCGCGCCGAGATGGGCGCCCTCGAAATCGATCTTGTTCACCACCAGCACGCGGGCGAGGCCGCGCGAGCGCGCATGTTCCATCATGCGGCGCGTGCCGTGCTCGATGCCGTTGACGGCGTTCACCACCACCATCGCGGTTTCCACCGCGGCGAACGCGGAGAGCGTGCCGCCGCGGAAATCGCCGTAGCCGGCGGTGTCGATCAGGTTGATGTGGCAGTTGCCGCGGTCGATGCCGGCGATGCAGCTGTCGATGGAATGGCCGCGCGCCTTTTCCTGTGCGTCGGTATCCGACTGCGTGGTGCCGCGCTCCACCGAGCCGGGCGCCTGGATCACGCCGCCGGCGTGCAGCAAGGCCTCGAACAGCGTGGTCTTGCCGCTGCCGGCGTGGCCGGCGAGCGCGATGTTGCGGATGCTTTCCGTGTGCGAGCCTGTCTGGACAGTCATGTCCGTCTCCGCCGAATGTCGTTTGCCCGCAGGGCAAGGAAGAGGGAGGAAGCGTATGTCGATACGCGACCGAGCGATGACGCAGCCATGCGGGCAAATGACATCGGCCCAAAGGGTTGGCCCGTCAGGGCCGCCATGCGGCAGCGCGCGGCTTGACCATGGCGCCACCATGGTCGGCGCCGCGCACTACCACCTGGCAACCCTGACGGGCCAACGGAGATGGACATGACTGTCCAGACAGGCTCAAACACGATGCGACCCTCCCATGTTGGGGCGCGGGTCGTACGGCATCGCAGCGGTGCCGCGCGGGCGTCGCGCCTGGCGACTGGCGGGCCGTCATGGTCGTCCGGGCGCAGACGCGGGGGCGGTCATGGCGGAACGATGAGGTGGCTACGGTGCGACAGGATGGTCCCCGCGTCAACGCTCGCCGTGCCGCACCGCGGGAACCGTCGCCCCCGATCGCGGTCTTGGGGATACGGTTCAAGCTGCGCCGTCCATACTTTCCCCCTCCACCGGCGCAAGGGCATTCCCATCATCCACCGCACGCAGGCCGAAACCCGCGCCACGCCGCCGCCAGGTTCCGACCGGGCCGCCGTGTCCGCGCTGGGCATGGCGGGCACCGCGCGGCTGCGTCGCCAGCGCTGGCGCGAACCCACGCGCGGGCATCGGCTGGCGTGGCTGGTGCTGCTGCTCACCGCGCTGCTGCACGTGGTGTTCACGGTGATGGTGTGGTGGGCGATGCGCCCGCCGCCGGTGCGGCCCGTGGAGCGCACGGCTGCGGCCACCGACGTGCTGGAGGTGCGCTTCATACCGGCCGCCGCCGCGCCCGCCGCGCAGGCGCCGCCGCCACCCGCGCCGTTGCCGGCGCCGCCACGCGTGGCGCCCCGGCGCACCACCGAGCCCGCGGCGAAGCAGGCGCTGAGCGTGCAACTGCCGGCGCCGGCGCCCGCGGCCAGCGTGGCCCCGCCGCGCCTGTACGACCGCAACGGCCAGGTCATCCTGCCGGCCGTCGCCGGCAGCGCGCCGCTGCCGGACTACGTGCAGCGGCCGCCGCAGGGCGACACGCGGATCATGCAGCACGACAGCCCGGTGAAATACCAGGCCACCCGCTTCGACAAGGACTGGGGCAACGGCTCCACCAACGCGATCGACGACGCGCTGCAGAAGGCCGTGGACAAGACCACGGTGAAGCACACCTTCCGCCTGCCCGGCGGCATCCGCATCCATTGCGGCGTGTCGCTGGCGGCGCTGGCCGGCGGCTGCGGCGGCGACCCGCCGCCCCCGCCGCCGCCCAAGGACGGCGACGTGCGCCTCAACATGGCGCCGGCCCGGCCGCTGGCCGCGAACCCCAACGCCCCGAAGCCGCCGCCGCTGTCCGAATGCATCGCGCTGTACCGCGCCGGCAAGCCGCTGGCCGACGGTTGCCCCAGCGACACGCCGATGCGCGCCATCGACGAGGAACTGCAGAAACAACGCGCGAAGCAGCAGCCCTGACGCCCAGCCGCGCGACGGCGCCCGCTACACTCCGCGCATGCCGTCGCCCACCGACCCCAACGCGCCGCGCCCGTCCGCCAGGCGGCCGGCGCAGGTACTGCTGAACTCGCCGCTCGCCGCCTCTTCGCGCATGCTCAGCCTGAGTGCGCAGCGGCGTCCGCAGCCGCGCGTGATGTGGCGGCGCGTGCTGGCGATCGCGGGCAGCCTGGTGCTGCACATCCTGTTCCTGTTCGCCTTCATCCTCGGGCCGGCGTGGGAACCGCCGCCGCCCGGCAAGGCGCCGCCGGCACAGTTGCAGGCGCAGTTCATCGAGCTGCCCGACCTCGCGCCGCCGCCGCCGCCGAAAGGCGAGCCGCCGCGCCAGCAGGGACCGGTGCACCAGGGCCACGCGGCAGCGAACCCGCAGCCGCGCCGCGCCGCCAGCGCCACCGCCGCACGCAGCGCCCCACGCGCGCCTGCCGCCACGTCGGCCACCGCCCAGCGCGCCCGGACGGCCGCGGCGCCGGTGCCGCCGCCCAGCCTGCCGCAGCCGGCGCCCACGCCCCGGTTGCAGCCGGTGCCGGTGGCGAACCAGCCGCCGCCGGTGAACCTGCCCAAGCCCGTGCTGCAGCCGCCGGTGCCGCCGAAATTCCAGCCGCAACCCGTGCGGCCGCCGCAGCCCGAAGGCAACCAGCCGATGCCGCCGCCACCCTCGCTGGCGATGCCGGCGTTGCCGCCGCAGGCGCCGCCCGTGATCGCGCCGCCCAGCATGGCGCTGGATCGCGTGGCGCCGGACACCCCGGCGCTGGCCATCGCGCAACCCATGCACGTGGACGTGGCCGCCGCGCCGCCCGCGCCCGAACTGCAGAGCGTGCCGCTGCCGGCGCAGCCCGCGCCCGAGGTGAACCTGCAGGCCGCACCGGCCACGCCGGTGCCGAACGCCCCGCAGCACCTGTCGAAAGTGCAGGCGCCCGCGCCGGTCGCTGCACCGGAACAGCCGCTGGCGGCGATTCCCCAGGCCGCGCCCGCCGCGCCCAGCGTGACGCCGTCGCCCAAGGCCACGGTCGAGCTGGCCCCCGACCAGGCGCTGACCCGGATCAGCCAGCCGTCGCCGGTCGCCGCGGCGCCGGCGGAGGCAAGCGCATCGAACGCAGCCGAAGCCGCCGCGGCAAGCGCCGCGGACGAGGCGCCGGGAAAGGCGGGCGAAACCGCTGCGACGGACGTCAGCAGCGCACCGAACGCCAGCGCGCAGGGCAGCGACGCCGCGCGCGTTGGCGAACCGCAGGGCAAGACCGAGGGCACGGCGACGGCCGCCGCGCCCGGCAACGGGCCGCCGGAGTCGCACGGCACCGGCCAGGCCACCGCGGGCGCGCCCGGCAAGGGCGAGGGCGCCCAGCCGGGAACGCAGCCAGGCGCCGGCACCGCCACCGCCGGCGCGCAGGCTTCCAGCCAGACGCCGCGCATGGTCCCGGAATACATCCAGCTCAAGCCCACCGGCAACACCAAGGTGATGGAACACAAGATCAAGGGCATCGACTACAAGGCCACGCGCTTCGATCCGTACTGGACGCCCGAGGGCGAAAGCTCGGTGGACACCGCGCTGCGCCGCGCGGCGGAAAAGACCACCGTGCAGCACACCTTCCACCTGCCGCGCGGCATCCGCATCAAGTGCAAGGTGATGCCGCTGGTGCCGGTGGCGCTGCTGGGCTGCGGTGGCGCCGATCCGCCGCCCGCGCCGGTGGCGCAGAACCTCTACGACCGCCTCAACCTGCCGAACCAGCCCGGCGGCAGCGTGCCTGTTGCGCCCGCACCCGCAGCGAGCGCCGCGGCGCCTGCGCGCGTGGTGCTGGACAACGGCGCGCAATGCGCGGCGGCGCGCGTTGCCGGCGGCCCGCCGCCGCCGGGCTGCCCGCCGACCGAGCCGGTGGTGAAGCGCTACGTGCCCGCGGCCTCGTCCAGTTCCTGGGTGCCGGCCAGCGACCAGTTCCATTGAGCACGCTGAGGGTGTGGCGATGAGCGACGCGACGAGCGGTGCCGAAACCTTCGACGGCGGCTGCGATTGCCGCGCCGTGCGCTACCGCATGACCAGCACGCCGCTGTTCGTGAACTGCTGCCACTGCCGCTGGTGCCAGCGCGAAACCGGCAGCGCGTTCGCGATCAACGCGATGATCGAGACGGAGCGCGTGCTGCTGCTGCACGGCGAGCCGGAGCTGCTGCTGACGCCGTCCCTCAGCGGCAAGGGCCAGAAATTCGCGCGCTGCCCGCACTGCCGCGTCGCGCTGTGGAGCCACTACAGCGGTGCCGGCGACGCGGTCAGCTTCGTGCGCGTGGGCACGCTGGACGACCCCGACCGCTTCCCGCCCGACATCCACATCTTCACCGCCTCGAAACAGCCCTGGGTGCTGCTGCCGCCCGGCGTGCCGGCGATGGCCGGGTACTACGATCGCGGGCAGCATTGGCCGGCGGCGAGCCTGGCGCGATGGGAGGTGTTGCGGGCTACGATGGGCGGCCGGTGAACGCCTGATTTTTCTCGTCATCCCGGCGAAAGCCGGGATCCAGTGCCTTCCAACCCCAAGAAAATAATGCTGCTGGATTCATGGCACTGGATTCCTGCTTTCGCAGGAATGACGAGTGGAGTTTTGGGTGTTGCTCGTCCTGCTTTGACTTCAAGCCGCGCCTTGGCCGCCGTTTCGGCGCAAGACACACCAAACTGCGAAAGTGTTGCAAAGACCAGAGCCCCGCGGCCTGCTACGACAACCGCTGGAACTCCTTCATCAGCGGCAGCCGCCGCACGCGTATCGCGCTGACGCGGAACACCGCGTTGGCGAGGGCGGGGGCGGCGGTGGGCATGGCGAGGAAGCTGGCGCCGGTGGGCGGGCGGGCGTCGTCGGGCACGACGATGACTTCCACGTTGTCGGGGAGCTGGTCCATGCTGGCCAGCGGATAGTCCTTCCAGGCGTGCTGCTGGACCTGGCCGTCCTTGTAGGTGACGGCAAGGTTGAGCGCGGTGGAGAGCGCGTCCAGCGTGGCGCCGGCGACCTGGCCCTGCAGGCCCAGCGGGTTGATCACGCGGCCCACGTCCACCGCGCAGACGACGCGCTCGATGGTCAGCTTGTCGCCGTGCAGCGAGGTCTCGATGGCGTGCGCCACGTAGGCGCCGTCCATGGCCCAGCAGGCGATGCCCAGGCCGTTGAAGCTGCGCAGCCAGTTCTTCCACTCGATGCGGTCGGCGACCAGCTGCAGCACGTTGCGCAGGCGGCCGGTGTCCAGCGTGCCGCCGCTCTTCAGCGCGATCATGCGCGGGTCGCCGATCAGGCGCAGGCGGGTCTTCAGCGGGTCCTCGCGCAGCAGGTGCGCGATTTCGTCGACGAAACTCTCCGCGGCGAACGCGTTCGCGAGGTGCGGCATCGCGCGGTGCGGTCCGCGCGGCAGGGGCGATTCCAGCGCGTACCAGTCGCTGCGGAAGTTCGGCACCAGGCCGGCGGGCAACTGGTCCGGCAGCACTTCCGAACTCCACAGGCGGTCGGCGGGCACGCCGCGGCCGGCGAGCGCGGAGGCGCTGGCGACGCGCTGGTTCCACGCGACGAGGTTGCGCTTGCCGTCGATCGCCGCGCTGATCCTGTGCACGCTGGCGGAGCGGTACCAGTCGTGGGCGAAATCCTGGTCGCGCGTCCACAGCAGGCGCACGGGCTTGTTCACCGCCTTGGCCAGCATCACGGCTTCGGCCACGTAGTCGTGGTCGAGCCGGCGGCCGTAGCCGCCGCCGACGCGCGGCACGCGGATCTCGATCTGGTCGGGCGCGAGGCCGGTGAGGCGCTGCACCACGGCCCAGGCCTGCTGCGGCGCCTGGCTGGGCACCACGAGGCTGGCGTGGTCCTTGTCGATGCGCGCGAGGCAGTTCATCGGCTCCGCGCAGGCGTGCGCCAGCCAAGGCTGGTAGTAGCTCGCCTCGAAGCGGCGCGCGGCGCGCTTGCCGGCCTTGTCCACGTCGCCGTCGTCGCGCACCCGGGTGGTGGGCGCGGCCTGGCCGTCGAGCAGGGCGGTGGCCTGCTGCTCCAGCGCACCGCTGCTGGCGGCAGCGCTGGCGCCGGGCTTCCATTCCGGCTTGAGCTGCTCGCGGCCCTGCAGTGCGGCCCAGGTGTTCTCCGCGAGCACCGCCACCGCGGGAGCGATTACGGTGTGGCCGGGCTGCTGCCCGGGCTCGGGCTTGAGCAGCATAACCTTCACCACGCCCGGCACCGCGAGCGCGGGCGCGGGGTCGACGCCGGCCAGCGTGCCGTCCGGCCACGGGCAGTGCAGCAGCACGGCGACCAGCGCCTCGGCCTCGTGGTGGTCGATCGCGTACTTCGCGTGGCCGGTGACGATGGCGTGCGCATCCACGTCGCCGACCGGCTTGCCGATCAGGGTGTAGCGCTCGGGCGCCTTGGGCGCCGGCGCCTGCCTGGGCAGGTCGAGCTTGCTGGCGTCGTCGACCAGGCTGCCGTAGGTGACGCGGCGGCCGTCCGGCGCGATCACCGTGCCGGCCTCGCAGCGCAGGCGGTCGGCGGCGATGCCCAGCCGGCGCGCGGCGGCCTGGGTGAGCAGCCAGCGCGCCAGCGCGCCGGCCTGGCGCAGGTCGGCCCAGGCCGCGGGGATGGAGTCGCCGGTGCCGCCGCGCTGGCGGCCGTAGGTCCACTGCGGCTGGCCGTTGGCGCCGGCGGCGATGCCCAGACCCAGTTGCACCACGCTGACGCGGTTCCAGTCGGCATCCAGCTCGTCGGCGATGATCATGGGCAGCGCGGTGGCGACGCCGGTGCCGGTGTCGGGGTCGCGGGCGCCGATCAGCACGTTGCCTTCGGCGTCGATGCGCACGTAGGCGCCCAGTTCCTGGAAGTGGTTGCCCAGCCATTCCGGCGGCAGCGGCGGCTCGGCCGCCTCGGCGAGGCGCACGCCCACCACCAGGGCGCCCGCGGTGCCGGCGAGGATCTGCAGGAAGCGCCGGCGCGGCAGCGCGATGCCGTTGGATGCGCTCATGCCTGGCTCGCCCTGCCGGCGGCGGCGCGCTTGATCGCGGCGCGTACCCGGGTCTGGCAGCCGCAGCGGCAGGTGTTGGGCAACTGGTCGATGTCGGCGTCGGAGGGTTGCGGCTTGCGCTTCAGCAGGTCCACGCCGGCGATCAGCCAGCCCGGCGTGCAGTAGCCGCAGCCGATCGCGTCCTCGTCGATGAAGGCCTGCTGCAGCGGGTGCAGCACGCCGTCGTTGGCGGCCAGGCCTTCCACCGTGGTGATGCGCTTGCCGTCGAGCTTCGCCATCGGCTGGGCGATCGCGGATACCGGCTTGTCGTTCACCAGCACCAGGTCGGCGCCGTTCTCGCCGCGGGCGCCGCCGTACTTGGTGCCGGTGAGCCGCAGCACGTCGCGCAGGTACCACAGCAGCGGCATCTGCGGGTCGCCGTCGTGGCGGAAACGCTCGCCGTTGATCTCGATGCCGATGCCGCCGCGCGCCTTCTCGGGCACGATGCCGCTGTCCGGAACGACCGGCACATCGTGGGCTTGGGCTGGCGCCATGCGGAATCTCCTCGACCGTATCCGCGCATTGTGGCATTGCGGCGGGCGGCTTAGGAACGTGTGGCGCTGAACGGGCGGCATGCCGGAAACGACAACGGCCGCTTGCGCGGCCGTTGTCGCGGCGAAACCCCGTGCAGCCTCAGCGGCCGCCCAGGAACAGGTTGAAGTTGGCCACGTTGAGCGTGCCGATGCCGGCGCCCGGCGTGTAGTTCGGCGCACCGTAGTAGAACCAGTTGTCGCCTGCGTTCACGCTGTTGAAGGCCGACCACGGGCCGTAGCCGAAGATGTCCTGCAGCAGGTACACCTGCGGATTCCAGAAGCCCACGCGGTGCCCGGTGCTCTGCGCGAGCAGGGCGCTGATGCCGTTGAGCTGGGGCGCCACGAAGCTGGTGCCGCCTTCGGAGATCACGCCGCCGTCCGAGCTGGACACCACGATGTAGCCGGTTTCCGGATCGGCGTTCAGCGAGACGTCCGGCACGTTGCGGCCACGGAAGTTGCCGGGCAGGTCGACCAGGGCGGTGGGGCCGGCGCTGGGGTCGTTGTAGACCAGCGACTGTTTCTTCTCGCTGCGCCGCATGCCGTCGGTGAAGGCCTGGTAGAACGGCTGCTTCCAGTACACGCTGACGCCGCCGCCGCCGCCGGTCGAGAACACGGCCGCGCGGCTGCTCACGAAGGGCAGCAGGTAATCCCAGCCCCAGACGCTTTCCTGGTCGATGGACAGCACCACCTTGCCGGCGGAGTTCGTGAATTTCACCGGCACCGTGGTGCCGCCGGCGGCGGTGATGTACGGATCGGAGGCCGGCGAATCCACCGTCAGCGGCGCGTTGAACTGGCCGGGGCCGGTACCCGTGCCCAGCCCGCGCACGGTGTCGTAGGCACCCGAATCGCCCGCGGCGGCGAACACCGATTGCCCCTGCACGGCGGCTTCCAGCAGGATCTGGTGGAAGGCGCGCAGGTCGCCCACGTCGCTGGTGTCCTTGATGCTCGCGCCGGGCGTGTTCAGCGCGGCGAAGTTGTAGATCTCCGGCGAGCCCCAGCTGGTGGAGATGCTGTCGGCCTTGTTGTCGGAAACCGCCTGGGCGAAGGCGTCGATGAAGCCGTTGCCGGCGTTCGGCGCGTCGTATACGACGATGTCCGCGTTCGGCGCGATGCCGCCGGACTGCTCGACGTCCAGCGCGGTCTCGCCGCTGCCGCCGTCGATGACGCCGCCGCCGTCCACGTGCACCTGGGTGATGCGGTTCGGCTTGGTGGCGAGGCCGATGGCGTCCCAGTAGGTCTGCGCGTCGGCCGGGTAGAAGTTCGACAGCGTCACGATCGCCAGCGTGGAGCCCTTGCCGGTGATGCCGCGCTTGTAGAGCGGGTTGATGTTGTAGAGGTCGGCCACGTCGCCCACGGTGTAGTTGCCCGGCTGGCCGGTGGCCGTGGGGTTGCCGCTGGACGCGGTACCGAGCGTCTTCAGCGTGAGCGCCTGCTGCGGCGTGGCGGAAAGCTGCGGCGAGCGGATGCGGTGCGACAGGAACTGCCGCTCGTTGCTGAGGCCGCTGACGGAGACCACGCTGTCGGCCAGCACGGCCGGCATCTGCGGCGCCGAGGACGGACGATGGAAATGCCGGCCGCTGCTGGCCGACACGTAGCTGTGGATCGGCGCCTGGAAGATCGCGCCGAACTGCGCGAGCGTGCCGCTGGTCTCGATCGCCAAGTGGCTGGGCAGCACCTGGCTGTCCAGGCCGTGCTGGCGCAGGAACGCCTGCACCCGCGCGACATCCGCATCGCTCGCGCCGTACTGGCTGGCGAATTCGGCGGTGCCGAGGAACTGGCGGTAATGCGCGCTGCCGGGCGTGATGGTCTGCCGGATGTAATCCTGCAGCGCCGCTTCGTTGCGCAGCTTCAGCATCAGGGTGACATGCACGGGCTGGCTCGAGGCGGCCATGCCCATGTCGATGCTCGGCCGCACGTTGGCGGCGAGTGCGGTGCCGCCGCCTGCGCCCGCAAACAGCAGGGCGAGGCAGCCGGCGAGGGACTTGCGATGCAGCTTCACGAACATTGCGCTTCCTCCTGGTGGCAGTGATTCGGGCGTGCACGGGCGACGGTGCGTCGCCGGACGCCTTCCGGCCGATCCGCATGGGCGTTTCGTCGGGACGAGCTATGAAATCCAGGTTTCCCCAGCGACGTCGTCGGTCTCCCCTGACGACTGGCGTTGCGCCGCCGTGCGAGCCTACTGCGCTGCCCGGAGCGTCGATAGTCCTGCAGGAAATTGCGTGCGAATCGCAAATTTGGGCGAACGCGCATGCTGCGGCACAATAGGCAGTTGGCGCCGCGGACCTGCTCTGGCGGCGTCCCTCATCCCCGCCGAAGCCATCGCCATGACCGCCATCAAGCAAGCCGACCTGATCCAGTCCGTCGCCGACGCGCTGCAGTACATCAGCTACTACCACCCGGTGGACTACATCAAGAGCCTCGCCGCCGCATACGAGCGCGAGGAATCGCCGGCCGCGAAGGACGCGATGGCGCAGATCCTGATCAACTCGCGCATGGCCGCCGAAGGGCATCGCCCGCTGTGCCAGGACACCGGCATCGTCACCGTCTTCCTGAAGATCGGCATGAACGTGCGCTGGGACGACGCCAGCATGGGCGTGGAAGACATGGTCAACGAAGGCGTGCGCCGCGCCTACAACCATCCGGACAACAAGCTGCGCGCCAGCGTGCTGGCCGACCCGGCCGGCCGCCGCCTCAACACCAAGGACAACACGCCGGCGGTGGTGAACGTGTCGGTGGTGCCGGGCGACACCGTCGAGGTGATCGTGGCGGCCAAGGGCGGCGGTTCGGAAGCGAAGTCGAAGTTCGTGATGCTGAACCCCTCCGACTCCATCGTGGACTGGGTGCTCAAGACCGTGCCGACCATGGGCGCCGGCTGGTGCCCGCCGGGCATGCTCGGCATCGGCATCGGCGGCACCGCGGAGAAGGCAATGCTGCTGGCGAAGGAATCGCTGATGGAGCACATCGACATCCAGGAGCTGATCGCGCGCGGCCCGCGAAACCGCGTCGAGGAACTGCGCATCGAGCTGTACGAGAAGGTCAACGCGCTGGGCATCGGCGCGCAGGGCCTGGGCGGCCTCACCACCGTGCTCGACGTGAAGATCAAGGACTACCCCACCCACGCGGCCAACCTGCCGGTGGCGATGATCCCGAACTGCGCCGCCACCCGCCACGCGCACTTCACCCTCGATGGTTCCGGCCCGGCGACGCTGGACCCGCCCTCGCTGGAGGACTGGCCCAGGCTCACCTACAACCCGCAGAACGCACGCCGGGTGAACCTCGACACCATCACCCAGGAAGAAGTCGCCAGCTTCAGGCCGGGCGAAGTGCTGCTGCTCAACGGCAAGCTGCTCACCGGTCGCGACGCCGCGCACAAGCGCATGGTGGAAATGCTCAACAAGGGCGAGCCCTTGCCGGTCGACTTCAAGGGCCGCTTCATCTACTACGTGGGCCCCGTCGACCCCGTGCGCGACGAGGTGGTCGGCCCCGCCGGCCCGACCACCGCCACCCGCATGGACAAGTTCACCGAACAGGTACTGGCGCAGACCGGCCTGCTCGGCATGGTCGGCAAGGCCGAGCGCGGCCCCGCGGCGATCGAGGCGATCAAGAAGCACCGCTCCGTCTACCTGATGGCGGTGGGCGGCGCGGCCTACCTCGTCTCCAAGGCGATCAAGGCCGCGAAGGTGCTGGCCTTCGAGGACCTCGGCATGGAAGCGATCTACGAGTTCGAGGTGAAGGACATGCCCGTCACCGTCGCGGTGGACAGCGCCGGCACCTCGGTGCACCAGACCGGCCCGAAGGAATGGCGCACGAAGATCGGCAAGATCCCGGTTGTTGTCGAATAAAAGCCGTGCGCAAAGCGCACGCCTTCGCCTCCTCTCCCCTCCGGGGAGAGGATTGAGGTGAGGGGCCGGGGCTCGCACGGAACAGGGCCGCACGCCTTCGCCTCCTCTCCCCTCCGGGGAGAGGATTGAGGTGAGGGGCCGTGGCTCGCACGGAACAGGGCCGCATGCCTTCGCCTCCTCTCCCCTCCGGGAGAGGATTGAGGTGAGGGGCCGTGGCTCGCACGGAACAAGGCCGCACGCCCCGCCTCCTCTCCCCTCCGGGGAGAGGATCGAGGTGAGGGGCCGTGGCTCGCACGGAACAGGGCCGCACGCCATCGCCTCCTCTCCCCTCCGGGGAGAGGATCGAGGTGAGGGGCCGTGGCTCGCGCGGAACAAGGCCGCACGCCTCCGCCTCCTCTCCCCTGCGGGGAGAGGATCGAGGTGAGTGGTCGGGGCTCGCACGGAACAAGGCCGCACACCTCCGCCTCCTCTCCCCTCCGGGGAGAGGATCGAGGTGAGGGGCCGGGGCTCGCACGGCGGCGGGCGCTGCGCGCCTTCGCTCCCCTTCGCGGAAAGCATGGAGGCAGAGGCAGGCGCCCTCCAGCCACCGGCCACGCCAAAGTAGCCGTATGGATGGCCAAACGGCGGCGCATGGCGGCATGGTTGCAATCGTGTTGCCGCAGCGCAACACTGGCGGGATTGCTCCCCCCAACCACCCATGAGACCCGTGAATCCCAACGCCCCTGCGCCGCTGCCTGCGGACGCCCCCTGGATCGTGATGAAGTTCGGCGGCACCAGTGTCGCCACCCTTCCGCGCTGGCAGAACATCCGTGAGCTGGTCGCCAGCCGTCGCGCCGAAGGTGCGCGCGTGCTGGTGGTCGTCTCCGCGCTCACCGGCATCACCGACGCACTCAAGCAGATGTGCGGCGAGGGCGACCAGGGCAAACGCAAGGCGGCGGCCGGCGCGATCGCGCAACGCCACCACGACCTGCTTGCGCACATGCAGCTGCCGCTGCCGGCCACGCTCGGCGAGCGTCTGGAAGAACTGGCTGCGCTGGCGGCGGAAGGCCCTGCGCGGCTGGGCGAGCTGGCCTGGACCGCGCTGGTGCAGGCGCACGGCGAGCTGATGTCCAGCGCGCTGGGCGCGGCCTTCCTCAGCGCGAGCGGCCTGCCCACGCGCTGGGTGGACGCGCGCGACTGCCTCGCCGCGGCCGCGCTGCCGAACCAGAACGAGCGCACGCGCCTGCTGTCGGCGATGGTCCAGGCCCGGCCCGATCCCGCGCTCAACGCGCGCCTCGCCGCGCTGGGCGACGTGTTCATCACCCAGGGTTTCATCGCGCGCGAAAGCGAGGGCCGCACGGTGCTGCTCGGCCGCGGCGGTTCGGATACCTCGGCGTCCTACTTCGGCGCGCTGCTGAAGGCCGCGCGCGTGGAAATCTGGACCGACGTGGCCGGCATGTTCACCGCCAACCCGCGCCAGGTGCCGGGTGCGCGCCTGCTGCAGAAGCTGGACTACGAGGAAGCCCAGGAAATCGCCTCCACCGGCGCCAAGGTGCTGCATCCGCGCTGCCTGTCGCCGCTGCGCGAGCCGCGCGTGCCGCTGCTGGTGAAGGACACCAACCGCCCCGAGCTGGATGGCACGGTGATCGGTCCCGAGGTGCGCGACCATGCGCCGTCGGTGAAGGCGATCAGCGCACGCAAGGGCATCACCCTGGTCTCGATGGAATCGGTGGGCATGTGGCAGCAGGTCGGCTTCCTCGCCGACGTGTTCGCGCAGTTCAAGCAGCACGGCCTGTCGGTGGACCTGATCGGCTCGGCCGAGACCAACGTCACGGTGTCGCTGGACCCCACCGAGAACCTGCTGGATTCCGACGCGATCGCCGCGCTGGCCGGCGACCTCGCCAAGGTGTGCCGGGTCAAGGTGATCGCGCCCTGTGCCGCGATCAGCCTGGTCGGCCGCGGCATGCGCTCGATGCTGCACACGCTGTCCAGCGTGCTTGCCGAGTTCGACCAGTTGCGCGTGCACCTGATCTCGCAGTCGTCCAACAACCTCAACCTCACCTTCGTGGTGGACGAGGACGTGGTGGACGACCTGATCCCGCACCTGCACGAGCTGCTGATCGCCGCCGGCGCGCTGCGCACCGACGACAGCGCGCTGTTCGGCCCGAGCTGGCAGGCGCTGTACGGCAGCGGCGAAGCGCAGGCGCAGTCATCCTGGTGGCGCGACGGCGAACGCCAGCGCCTGCTCGACCTCGCGGCCGAGGCCACCCCGCGCTACGTCTACCACCTGCCCACCGTGCGCCAGCAGGCGCGCGAGCTGAAGTCGCTGGCGGCGGTGGACCGGTTGCACTACGCGGTGAAGGCGAACACGCACCCGGCCATCCTGCGCGCGCTGGCCGCGGAAGGCTTCGCCTTCGAATGCGTGTCGCCGGGCGAACTGGCGGCGGTGTCGGCGGCGGTGCCGGAAAGCGTGCCGCTGCTGTTCACGCCGAACTTCGCCTCGCGCGAGGATTTCGAGCGCGGACTCGCCACGCGCGCCACCATCACGCTGGACGCGCTGCACCCGATGGAGCACTGGGGCGAGCTGTTCCGCGGGCGCGAAATCTCGCTGCGCGTGGATCTCGGCCGCGGCCTCGGCCATCACGAAAAGGTGCGCACCGGCGGCAGCGGCAGCAAGTTCGGCCTGCCGCTGGAACAGCTCGACGCCTTCCTCCGGCACGCCGACGCGCATGGCGTGACCGTGCGCGGCCTGCATGCGCACCTCGGTTCGGGCGTGCTTGACGCCAAGCATTGGGGCGAGGTCTACAGCCAGCTCGCCAGCCTCGCCGAGCGCATCGGCAGCATCGCCTTCCTCAACATCGGCGGCGGCCTGGGCGTGCCCTCGCATCCCGGCGAGGCGAAGCTGGACATCGCCGCGCTGGACAAGGTGCTGCGCGAGGTCAAGGCGGCCTATCCGCATTACCAGCTGTGGATGGAGCCGGGCCGCTACCTGGTGGCCGACGCCGGCGTGCTGCTCACCCACGTCACCCAGACCAAGGGCAAGGGCAGCTGGCGCTACCTCGGCGTGGACACCGGCATGAACAGCCTGATCCGCCCCGCGCTGTACGACGCCTGGCACGAGATCGCCAACCTCACCCGCCTCGACGAAGCGGCCACCGGCCTGTTCCAGGTGGTCGGCCCGATCTGCGAGAGCGGCGACGTATTGGGCAGCGACCGTCGCCTGCCGGAACCGCAGGAAGGCGATGTGATCCTGATCGCCCAGGCCGGTGCCTACGGCAAGGTCATGTCCTCGCCATACAACCTGCGTGGCGACACGGAAGAGGTCGTGCTGGACGATTGACCGCATCATTCTCCCTCTCCCCTTTGGGGGAGAGGGTTGGGGTGGGGGGCCGGGGCTCGCGGGGAAGTGGCCAACAGCGCGGAGATTCAAGGATGAAGCGCATGCACGTGGATCGTGCGCGCAACTTGCGTGCCGATTCGACCGATGCAGAACAACTGCTGTGGTCCAGACTGCGGAACCGGCGCCTCTCGGGCTGGAAGTTCAGGCGACAACACGAAATAGGGCGGTACATCGTCGATTTCGCGTGCCCTGATGCGTCCCTGATCGTGGAGCTGGACGGCGGGCAGCATGGCGACCAGCGGATCTACGACGAGCATCGAAGCAGCGAACTTCAAAGAGTGGGATACAGGGTCCTGCGTTTCTGGAACAATGAGGCGTTGAAGAATCTGGACGGCGTGCTTGAGGTGATTCTGGAGGCCTTGGCAAGCTCGGCCCCTCACCCCAGCCCTCTCCCCGGAGGGGAGAGGGGGTAGGGATGGCGGGATTTTTAAGGCCTTTGGCAGGCTCGGCCCCTCTCCCCGGAGGGAGTAGGGATGGCGGGGTTTTTTGAGGCCTTGGCAGGCTCGACCCCTCGCCCCGACCCCCTCCCCGGAGGGGAGAGGGTGCAGGGCTCGCGGGAGACTTGAGAGAGTGACGACAACCATCCAACCGCGCCTGACCCAGGTGTTCCGCTTCCTGCACGCGCGCTATGCCGACGGCGTGGCCGAGCTGGCGTATGCGTTCGACGATGGCGAGGCCATGGTGGAGCGCATCCGTTTCCCGCACGCGCCTGCACTGCCGCGCGAACGCCAGGCCGCCTTCGACGCGGCGCTGAAGCTGCTGCACCTGGTCGCCGGCGTCAGCTACTACAAGGCCGGCGTGCCGCCGAAGATCGAGATCGCGGATGGCCCGCTGGACGATGCCACCGCCGACCTGCTGGATGCGCTGTACCTGCACGGCCTCGCCGAGTTCGCGTACCGCAACAGTCTGGACCTGCGCGGTCGCATCGCGTTTCCTCGCCTGGGTGCGGAAACAAAACTCGCAAGCCCGGGCCATTCCCCCTCTCCCCTCCGGGGAGAGGGCCGGGGTGAGGGGCCGGGCTTGCCGCAAGTCCCGTCGCTCGGTCTCCCAAAGCGCACCCTCGTCCCCATCGGCGGCGGCAAGGATTCCCTCGTCGCGGTGGAGGCGATCAAGTCCATCGGCGGCGAAGCGACCGCGGTGTGGGTGGGCAACTCCGCGTTGATCCAGGCCTGCGCCGAGCGCACCGGCCTGCCCACGCTGAACATCCAGCGCGAACTGGCGCCGGCGCTGTTCGAGCTCAACCAGCGCGGTGCGTGGAACGGCCACATTCCGGTGACCGCGGTGAACTCGGCGATCCTCGCCATGGCCGCGATCCTCTACGGCCACGACTCCATCGCCTTCGCGAACGAGCGCTCCGCCTCGGCCGCCACGCTGGAGTACGAAGGCCAGCAGGTGAACCACCAGTGGAGCAAGGGCTACGCCTTCGAGCAGTTGCTCGGCGACTGGCTGCACGGCCACGTGGCGGCCGACCTCGATTACTGCTCGCTGCTGCGGCCGTATTCCGAACTCGCGATCACCCGCGCGTTCGCGAAGCTCACGCCGTACTTCGACGTGTTCTCCAGCTGCAACCGCAACTTCAGGCTGCTCGGCCCCAAGCCGGCCGACCGCTGGTGCGGGCAGTGCCCGAAGTGCCATTTCGTGTTCCTCGCGCTGGCGCCGTTCCTGCCCAAGCCGCGCCTGCTGGCGATCTTCGGCCGCAACCTGCTGGACGACGAGACGCAGGCGGCCGGTTTCGACGCGCTGCTGGAATACAAGGACCACAAGCCGTTCGAATGCGTGGGCGAGGGCGCCGAGGCGCGCGCCGCGATGTACGCGCTGAGCCAGCGCCCGGAATGGCAGGAGGACGCGCTGGTGGCGCGCTTCCGCGACGAGATCCTGCCCCGGCTCGACGCCGCGCAGCTCGCGCTGGAACCGTGGCTGCAGCCGTCCGCCGAGCACCGCATACCGGCAAGGCTGCAGGCGGCGCTGCAGGCCATCGCCTGATGCGCATCGCCGGGCTGGCGGGCAAGCGCGTCGCCGTGTGGGGCTTCGGCCGCGAAGGGCGCGCGGCGATTCGCGCGATCCACGCGCAGTTGCCGCAATTGCCGCTGGCGCTGTACTGCAGCGAGGACGAAGCCGAGGCGGCGCGCGCGTTCGACGCCACGCTCACCGTCTACGGCCCGGAGCCGGGGCCGGTGGCGCTGTGCGCCTACGACGTGGTGGTGAAGTCGCCGGGCATCTCCATCTACAAGCCCACGGTGACCACCGCGCAGGCGCAGGGCACGCGGTTCACCTCCGGCACCGCGCTGTGGTTCGCGGAGAACCCCGACGCGCGCGTGGTCGCGGTCACCGGCACCAAGGGCAAGAGCACCACCACCGCCCTGGTCGCGCACCTGGCGCGCAGCCTGGGCGTGCGCACCGCGCTGGCCGGCAACATCGGCTTGCCGCTGCTGGAATTGCAGGGCCAGTCCGCCGCGCTGTGGGCCATCGAGCTGTCGAGTTTCCAGACGGGCGAGGCCGGCGCGCTGGAACTCGGCGTGGTCACCAGTCTGTACGAGGAGCACCTCGACTGGCACGGTTCGCGCGAACGCTACGTGGCCGACAAGCTGCGCCTGGCCGACGTGTCGCGCCGCCTGCTGGTCAACGGCCTGCAGCCGAACCTGCTGGAGCGCACCGCCGCGCATCCGCATCGCCTCGTCTTCGGCACGCCCGAAGGCTGGCATGTGGCCGATGGCGCAATCCGCCGTGGCGAACAGGCGGTGTTCGACATCGCGAAGCTGGCCGCGCCCGGGCTGCACAACGCGCTCAACGCCTGCGCCGCGCTGGCCGCGCTGGAAGCGTTGGGCCACGACGCGATCGCGGCCGCACCCGCGCTGGCGAATTTCCACCCGCTGCCGCACCGCCTGCAGCCGCTGGGCACACGCGACGGACTGGACTGGATCAACGACTCGATCAGCACCACGCCGCAGGCCACGCTGGCCGCACTGGACAGCCTGGCCGGGCGCGAGGTCACGGTGATCGCGGGCGGCCACGATCGCGGGCTGGACTGGTCGGATTTCGTGCAGGCCGTGAAGCATCGCGCCAGCCTGCGCATCGTCACGCAAGGCGCCAACGGTCCGCGCATCGCGCAGGCCCTGCGGCAGGCGAAGACCGAACTGCCGCTGGGCGAGGCCGAGGATTTCGACGACGCGGTGACGATGGCGCGCACCGTGACGCCCGCGGGCGGCGTGGTGCTGCTGTCGCCCGGCGCGCCCAGCTTCGACCAGTTCAAGGACTATGCCGCGCGCGGCCGCCGCTTTGCGGAACTGGCCGGCTTCGACGGTACCGCCATCGCCGGCATCGAGGGGCTAGGCATCGCGTGACGGCGCCGCGGGCGAGGGCCCGCGGCGCGCGCGTTCAGCGCAGCGTGTAGCCAGCCACCCGCCACACCTTGTCCGTGTCCAGGTGGAACGAGATCAGCTCGCGTATCGGCTGCTTCCGGTTCGCGAACTGGGTCGCGAAGCTGACGTTGACGTAGTAGCCGGCCGGCGTGGCGCCGCCCTGGGAGGCGCTGCGGGTGATCGTGGCGAACTTGCGCGACACCAGGTTGCCGGCCTGCTTGCGGTCGGCATCGACCTGCTTGACGAAGGCGTCGCGCTGCACGGCCTGCTTCGCCACGCTGGAGGCGCCGTCCCACACGCTGCCGGTCTTGCCCTGGTCGACCTGCAGCGCGACCTGCAGCGCGGCCTGTTCCATCTTGGTGTTCTGCTCGCGCAGTTGTGCCTGCTGTTCCGGGGTGAGCGCCGGGGCGGCCTGTGCCTGCGTTTGCGGCTTGGCGGCGGGTGCGGCGGCCGACTGGGCCAGCGCGGCGGTAGAGGCGCCCAGCAGGGCGGCGGACAGGACGATCTGCTTGAGCATGATGCGAATTCTCCCTTGCGAATGATCACGGATGCCTTCCAGGGGCACCCTGGTCGCAATTTATCACGACGCTCTCCGGCCAGTGTGCAGGGTCGGTGTGGGGGCGGCACCGCCCGCCCCACACCGACCGGCGACGGCCGCGTCTACCAGATCTTCACGCGCTGGTCCGGCGCCAGATACAGCTTCTGCCCGGGCTTCACGTCGAACGCCGGGTACCAGGCGTCGAGGTTGCGCACGGTGAGCGCGCGGAACTGCGCGGGCGCGTGCACGTCGGTGGCGAGGCGCTGGCGCATCGCGGCCTCGCGCATCTTCGAGCGCCAGGCCTGGCCGAAGGCGAGGAAGAAGCGCTGGTCGCCGCTGAGGCCGTCGACCACCGGCGCGGGCTTGCCGCCGAGCGACTTGTGGTAGGCGAGGTAGGCGATGGTGAGGCCGGAGACGTCGGCGATGTTCTCGCCCAGCGTCTGCTCGCCGTCGACGTGCAGGCCGGGCAGCGCTTCGTACTTGCCGAACTGTTTCGCGAGTTGCGCGGTGGCGCTCTTGAAGTGCGCCTCGTCGGCCGGCGTCCACCAGTTCTCCATCTTGCCCTGCGCGTCGAAATCGGCGCCGGTGTTGTCGAAGCTGTGGCTGATCTCGTGGCCGATGATGGCGCCGATGGCGCCGTAGTTCGCGGCGGGATCGGCCTTGGGATCGAAGAACGGCGGCTGCAGGATCGCTGCGGGGAAGTTCAGCGCGTTCTGCAGCGGAAGGTTCACCGCGTTCACCGTCTGCGGCGTCATCCACCACTCGCCGCGGTCCACCGGCTGGCCGAGCTTGGCGAGCTGGTGCTCGTATTCGTGCTTCACCGCGCGCAGGTGGTTGCCCAGCGGATCGTCGGCGCTGACCTTGAGCGTGGCGTAGTCGCGCCATTTCTCCGGATAGCCCACGCCGACCTTCAGCGTGACCAGCTTCTCCTTGGCCTTCGCCCGCGTGGCCGGGGTCATCCAGCTCAGCGTGTCGAGGCGCTCGTCGAAGGCGGCGATCAGGTTCTTCACCAGCTGTTGCACCTCGGCCTTGGACGAGGCGGGGAAGTACTTCTTCACGTACAGCTCGCCCACCGCGTCGCCGAGGTCGGTGTTGGTGGCGCCCACCGCGCGCTTCCAGCGCGGCTGCTGCTCGGGCGTGCCCTGCAGGGTGTGGCCGTAGAAGTCGAAGCTGAGGTCGGCATAGGCCTTGGGCAGCAACGGCGCGGCGGCATCGAGCGTGTGGAAGGCGAGCAGGGTCTTCCAGGCGTCGAGCGGCTCGCTGCCGACCAGCGCGGCGAGACCGGTGGTGGCGGTCGGCTGCCATACGTCGATGCTCTTCTGGCCGTCCAGGCCCGCGGCCTTGAAGTAGGCGGCCCAGTCGAGGCCCGGCGCCTTCTGCGCGAAATCGGCCGCCGTCCAGAGGTTGTTCGCCTTGTGCACGTCCTGGCTGGCTATCAGGCTTTCCTGCGCCTTGGCGATCTTCGTTTCGAGATCGATCACCGTGTTCGCCTTCGCGTCGGCATCGGCGATGCCGGCTTGCTTCAGCAGCGCCACCACGTAGGTGCGGTACCTGGCGCGGAACTCCGCCATGTGCGCGTCGCTGGAGAGGTAGTAGTCGCGGCTGGGCATGGCCAGGCCGCCCTGCAGCAGGTAGGCGATGGTGTGCGAGGGATCTTCCAGCCCCTGCGTCACGAACAGGCCGAACAGGTTTTCGGTGTGGAAGTTGGTGGCGTTGATCGGGTCCACGTCGGCGCGCAGGCGGCTGCCCAGCACGCGGGCGAGATCGTCTTTCGAGGCGATTGCGTCGATCGCGGAAAGCTCGGGCTTCAGTGGCGCGAGGCCGTGCTTCTCGATTGCGGCCTCGTCCATGTACGCCGCGTAGTAGTCGGCGATCCGGCGCGTGTCGCTGCCGGCGGCGGGATGGCTGGCGCCCGCGTTCCTGATCAGGTCGGCGGTGTGCTGCTCGGTGAGCTCGAAGATCTTCAGGAACGTGCCGGTGCTGGAGCGGTCGGCGGGAATCTGCGCGGTCTTCAGCCAGCCGCCGTTCGCATAGTCGAAGAAGTTGTCGCCGGGGCGCACCGCGAGGTCGATGCCGCCCAGGTCGATGCCGATGTCCGGCGCGCGCGGCATGGGCGGCGTGGCTGCCAAGGCGGGGGCGCTGCAGAGAACGGCGACGATCGCCGCGGAAAGGATCCATCGAGTGCGCTGCATGGGGTTACCTCGTCGGTGTGGGGCTGCCGTGGGCAAAAGCGGTGGGGCAGCATGCCACCCCGCGCGGCGGCAGGCACGCGGCGTTGCAGGACGGCGGCGCAGGTTTCTACTTTTCGAGGCGGTAGTTGAAGCTGGCGCGGTTGAATTCCGTGGCGCTCTGCGCCTCGAAGTTCCAGCGACGGGTCAGCCGGTAGCGCAGGGTCACCACCTGGCCCGGTTCGAACAGGCCCACGCCGTAGCTGAGGTAGAGCCGCGGCGAGAGGTACTTGCCCACGGTGAACGCGGAGTTGCCGCCGAGCGCCTCGTTGCTGGAGACGCCGATGTCGTCCACGCCCAGCTTCGAGCCGATGCTCTTGGCCAGCAGGTTGCCGGCGGCCGAGCCCAGCGCCTGCGCGGCGGCGCCGAGCATGTCGCCTTCGCCGCCCTTCACCTGCGACAGCGGCTTGCCGGTGATCAGGTAGGAGAGCGCGTCGGACTGCTCCATCAGCGGGTTGGAGAACACGGTGAGCACCGGCCGCTGGGCGGTGCCGGCGATCTGCAGGCCCACCTCCTGGCCTTCGTCGATGGTGGCGTTGGGGTTGAGCTTGCGGATCGCGCGGATGTCCAGGCCGGGATTGTCGATCGGCGTGCTCGCGAACAGCAGCCTGCCGCGCTGGATGACGAGGTTCTGGCCGTAGGCCCGGTAGGTGCCGTCCACCGTGATCTGGCCCTGGCCGGTGGTGGCGCGCCCCGGCCGCTCGTTCACCGTGAGCACGCCGGCGAGGCGGCCGTCCAGGCCGAGGCCGGTGAGGTGCGTCCTGCGGCCAAGGTCCACCCGCACCGTGGCGGTGAACGGCAGCGATGCGCCGGGCGCGGGCTGTTCGCGGTCGACCACCACCACGTCGGGGGAAGCCTTGTTGGCGCCGGCGCCCGGCAGCTTGTCGAGGTTCACGTCGGCGCTGTCCAGCAGCACCGTGCCGCCGAGGTCGAGGCCTTGCGCGGTGCGCTGCAGGCGCAGGTCGGGGCTGATCGCGACCTTGGCGGCGGGAATGTCGGCGGCGGTGAACTGGCTGCCCTTGATTGCGATGTCGGTGGTGACGCTTCCGCCCAGGCCGGCGACGCCGGCCACCGTCAGCGTGCCGGTGCCGGACTGCACGCTGCCGTCGATGCGCAGGGTGCGGGCGTCGAGCGCCTGCACGGCCAGTCGCCCCTTGGCGAGCTTGAGTCCCGCGGCCGGCACCTCGGCGGCGAAATCGTCCACCGTGGCCCGGCCGCTGACGACCGGTTGCGCCAGCGTGCCGCCGAACTGGAAGCTGCCGGCGGCCTGGCCGTGCACGTTCGCCACCGCGTTGCCGAACAATTCGAGGAAGGCGAGGTTGTTGAGGCGCAGGTCGAGCTGGCCGCCCAGCGCCTGCTGCTTGCCGCTCACGCTTGCATGGCCGCTGAGGCTGCCGTCGTGGTCGAGGCTGGCGCGCAGGTCGATGCGCTGGCCGTTCGCGCCGAGTTCGCCGTTCACCGCCAGGTTGTCGTAGCTCAGCAGCGGCGCGTCGGGATGCTCGGTGTAGGTGATGCTGCCATGGCTGGAGCTGATGCTGGTCGTGCCGCTGAGCACGCCGGCCGCGCTGAGGCGCGCCTTTCCCTCGCCCTGCAGGCTGCCGTCCGCGCGCATCGGCAGGTTGGCCTCGCCGGCCGCGTTCAGCAGCAGCGCCAGCGGCAGGGCGCGCAGGCGGTAGTTGGCGTCGAGGTTGCCGGCCTTGTCCCGCCGCGCGCTGGCGCACAGCAGCGGATCGCCTGCCGTGAGGCACAGCTCGCCGAGGGTGAAGGCGCCGTCGCGCCAGGCCAGTTGGCTGGGATGCTGCAGGCGCCAGCCCGGCAGGCCCTGCGGTTCGAGGTTCAGCGTGCCGAGCGTGCCGCTCCAGTTGCCGTCCCGCAGCGCGCCGCGCAGGCCCAGCGCGCCGGAGAGCTGGCTGCCGCGCATGTCCAGCTCCAGCCGGTGGTTGCCCTGGCTGCCTTCGGCCAGCAGGTGGATGCGCTGGAACACGAGGCCGTCGAGGTGCGCGCCGCCGGTGGTGAGTTCCAGCTTGCCCGCGGGATGGCTGATGTCGGGGACGCCGGCGATCAGTTGCAGGCTGTCCACGCGTTCCTGCTTCCAGGCCAGCGCGTTGCCGCGCAGGTGGCCGTTGATGGCCAGCGCCGGCAGGAGGCCGCGCAGGTTGAATTGGCCGTCCAGACGTCCACCGGCGCCGGGCAGCCAGTCGCCCAGCGAGGCGATGGCGAGCCGGACGTCGGCATCGTTGACGCGACCCGGCCTGGCGTCGACCTGCACCGTGCTGCCGCCGGAAGTCAGGCGGAGCTGGCCGTCGATCACCTTGCCGGGCGAGAGGTGCAGCCTGGCGCTGCCGCCGACGGTGCGCTCGCGCAGGCGCCCGGCGAGTTGCCGGAGTTCCAGCGTGGCGTCGGGTCCGTCCTTCGTCATCGTGCCCTTGCTGTCGAGCGCGAAATCCAGCGCGCCGTTCCAGCCGGCGAGCAGCTGGCCGGGGTCGAAGCGCGTGGCGCTGGCGTCGAGTTGCCAGCCCAGCGCGGGTTGCAGTTGCAGCGTGCCCTGCATTTCGAGCTTGCCTTGCAGTTGCTGCAGGGTGAGCGGATGCAGGGCAATCGCCTGCGGCGTGCCGTCCACGTCCAGGGTCAGGTGCGCCGGCTGGCCGGGTGGGCCGATCGTGACGTCGCCGGTGGCATGGAAACGCTCGGCGCTGCCGCGCGCATCGAGCTTGCCCGCGCTGGCGAGAGGCTGGCCGACGAGTTCGGCCGGCAGTTGCAGGTCGCTCCACCGGATCGTCAGCTGGCCGCCCAGCGGCTTCGCGTCGAGCTGCAGCGTGCCGCTGGCGTCGAGCCGTCCCTTGACCTGCGGCGAGCTCAGGGCGAGTTGCTGCAGGTCCAGCGTCTTGCCGTCGTCGCTGAAGCGCGCGCGCAGCGGTTGCAGCAGCAGGCGGTATTCGTTGAGGTCCAGCGTGCCGGCGAGTTCGCCGCCGTGGCGGTCGCCGTGGCCTTGCAGGTCCAGCGCCAGCGATTTCAACGCGCTGTCGTCGCCCAGCAACGGCTTGGGATCGAAGCGCGGCGCGCTCAGCGTGGCTTTCCAGTCGTGGTTGCCGCTCTGGGCCAGTTCCAGGTCCAGGCGCGCGGCGGTGGGTTGCTCCAGGGTGAGGTCCAGCTTCGCCAGCTTGCCGTCGCTGTCCGCGGCGAGCTGGCCCGCATACGCTGCGTCGCCCACTTTCCACGCAAAGTCGGCCTTGCCGTTGCCGCGCTGTCCGCGGCTGAGGTCCAGCACGCCCTGCAGGTTGGCTTGGCCGTCCGGCGCGCGCAGCTTCAGCGTGTCGATGGCGATGCCCGCACGCGTCCAGCGGCCGGCCAGGTCGAGGCTGTCGGAGGCGAACAGCGGCTGGCCGTCCTGGCTCACGCGCACCGTGCCCACGTGGACGCGGTCGAGCAGCAGGTCCACCGGCGGTTGCAGCGAGAAGCTGCCGGAGCTTTCGCTGCTGTCCGTGCTTTTCGGCAGGGCCACCGTCACGCCGTCGGCGTCGAGGTCGCGCACGTGCACCTTGCCCAGCAGCAGCGGCCAGAGGCGCAGGTCGAGGCGTATCCGGCTTGCGCCGATCGCGGTGCCCTTGCCGTCGTCGTAGTGCAGGCCGTCGAGCCGCAGCGGGCCGATCAGCGAACCCTGCGCCTGCTTCCACTGCAGCGCGCCGTGCGTGGCCGATTGCGCACGCGCCAGCGCGAAGCGCAGGCCCGCGCCGGTGCCGAGCAGCCACCAGGCGGTGGCGGCCACGACCAGCAGCAGGATCGCGAAGGCGATGGCGATGCGCTTGAGCCACTTCATGAAACCGACTGCCTCCGCAATGTGCACGTGCACGTTTGTCGTGCTCCGGGATCAGGAGCGAAGCGTTGCCCATGTCGAAAACGGGCTGTCCTGCCCGTTTTCGACTCGCCGGGTCCGTTGCACGGACCCGGCTCCGCCGCATCGGCCGCAAAGCGGCCGATGCGCGCGCGGCCATCCGTGGCCGCCTGCGACCGGGTGCCATGGCAGCCGGTCACAGGTCTGGCCCTATGACCAGGTGCAGCACGACGCCGTGGCGTCGCGAGTCGTGGATCGGCGTGCCGAGGTCCACGCGGATCATGCCCACCGGCGAGCGCCAGCGCACGCCGAGGCCGGTGCCGATCTTCGGGCGGTAATCGGTGCCGTCGAAGGCATTGCCCGCGTCCACGAAGGTGGCGATGCCCCAGTTGCGGGTGAAGTAGTGCTCCACCTCGGCGCTGGTCACCAGCAGGTTGGTGCCGCCGAGCACGCGGCCGGAGCTGTTCTCGGGGCCGATGGACTGGAAACCGTAGCCGCGCACCGAGCGGTCGCCGCCGGCGAAGAAGCGCAGTTGCGGCGGCAGCGCGGCGAAGTCGGCTGTCCAGACGTGGCCGGCGCTGCCGCGCAGGATCAGCCGGTTGCGCCGCTTCGCGCCAAAGGCATGTATCCATTTCGCGTCGGCGGTGAGCTCGCTGAAGCTGGTGGATGAGAGCAGGCCGCCCGCCGTGCTGCGTGCAGTGAGGTCCAGCGACCAGCCGTTGTGCACGAAGTTGAAGTTGTCCGCCCGCTTGCGCGACAGCGACGCTTCGGCGAACACCAGGGTGCTGTTGCCGTGCTCGATGCCCGGCGTGCTGTCCGGCTCGTTGCCGCGCTTGCCCACGGTGAAGGTGCCTGACAGCGCGTGCAGGCCCAGGGTGCGCGTCCAGCCGCGCCACTGCCGCGTCTCGTTGGCCACCAGTCCCAGCGTGCGCGACTGCGAGGTGCTGGTGTTCGCGTCGCGGAAGTTGGCGCCGACGTTGAAGCTGCGCTGGTCGTCGCCGGGCATGGGGATGGAGTACAGCGTGGACAGCGTCTTCAGCCGCTGCGCCACGACCAGTTCGTTCTTCCACTTGTGGCCGCGCCGGTTCACCCAGCGCCGTTCCATGCGCGCGCGCGCGCCGAAGCCGGTGTCGGTGCCGATGAACGGGCCGCCGGTGTAGACCGTGCGCTTGGCCGGCGCCAGTTCGACCTTGATGTCGACCTTGCCTTCGGCTTTCTCGTCGATCTGCGGCAGCACGTTGACCACGGCGAAGTAGTCGGCGCCGTTCAGCGCCTGCTGCAGTTGCAGCAGCTGGTACTGGTCGAAGTAGTCGCCGGACTTGAACGGCACGTAGCGATCCAGGAAGCCGTCCCTGAACTGCGAGCCTTCGAACTGCACGGCGCCGTAGCGGTAGCGTTGTCCCACCTGCCACGCGAGCATGATCGCCGCGCTGTGTTCCGCGCGGCGCACCTCGACGCGGCGCGTCGTCAGCTTCGCGTCCAGGAAGCCGTTCGCGGTGAGCGCGGCGGACAGCGCGTCACGCGCGGCATCGTAGCTGGCGTCGTCCAGCCGCTGGCCGCGCATGCGCTCGATCGCGTTGCGCGCGCGGCGGATCGGGGGCAGGGCGAGCGCCGCGGCATCCAGTTGCACGTCCACCGAGGCGACCTTCACCGGCTCGCCAGGACGCACGTCCAGCGTCACCTTCCAGTCCTTGCCCGCCTGCTGCAGCTGCGCGGCGACCTCGGCGTCGTAATAGCCGTAGGGCTCCAGCGCGGTCTTCGCCTGGGCCTGCGCCTGCGCGTACAGGCGCTGGATCTGCGCTTCGCTCACGTCGCGCTGCGCATACTGCGACAACCCCACGGAGGCGCCGATCGCCTGCTGCAGCGGCTCGTCCACCCCGCGCACCACCAACTGCACGCCCGCCTGCGCCAGCGGCGCGAACAGCAGCATCGCAAGGAGGGCAAATACGGACAGGCGTCGAAGGGGGCGGCGCATGCGGAGGGAATCCATCCTCGGGGATTGTCGCGGGGTCGGGACAGCTTACCGAAGTGGAGCGGGATTCGGAGGAATCTGCGATTCGGGTCTGTGCCTTGTGACGCGTTTGCGGAAGTGACAGGGCGATGTCGGCCATTTGTCGATGGCCGGGTCGCTTCTCCTTTGTGCTTGTCCGAAGGGAAGCAATCAAAAGGCGTCCGTACTCATGGTGGTGAGCAGTACGTCCGGCGCCGGTGTTTGCGCGAGTTCGGTTACGCGAAGAAGCGTCGAATCCGCTGCTGCACAGGCTTTGATCATGCGCCCAGTTCGCCAGATACATATTCGGTCAGCTCGCGGGTGTTTCTGGTGAACTCTGCCTCCAGATCGATGCCGCACTTGCTGGCAAGCACAAGGATCGACCATAGGCAGTCCGACAGTTCATGACCGAGTTTCGCCTTGCAGTCATCGATATTCCGGATGCCCGCATTTGCCTGGATCAGTTTTGCCAGGTCGCCTACGTCCCCCATGAAACCCAGTGCCAGTTCTTCGGTGGTCCAGATGCGCCCGTGCCTCTTGATTTCGAGTTGTTCGTAGAGTTCGTTCAGCTGCAGTGCTGACTTTTCAAGATCGTGGAATTTCATGTCGATTGCATCCAATGCTTGGGACGGAATACTCACTGCGGCAGATTTGAGCGAATCAGGTTCGCGGTTTCAGAAAGCTGCTTGGCAGAAACCTGCGCCCGCTCCCGGCGCTGTGCGTCCTTGCCTGGATCGTACGAGGCGCCCCTTTCGCGTCCGGCGCCATCGAATGTCGCGAGTTGAGGCGGGCCTATGCCCCAATCACTGCCCTTCTGCCGGGGCACGACGTGGAAATGGAAGTGCGGCGTTTCCTGGCCGCTGAAGACTCCGTTGTTCTGGAACGTGAGTATTCCAAGCGGCCGATAAGTCTGGACGAGCGCCTCTGCGACCCGTTTGGCCGAGACCATGATGGCTGCGCACTCCTGGTCCGAAAGATCGAGCAGCGTCGCGACATGCCGGCGCGTGATGACGCAACACTGGCCAACTTCGAACTGCCACGGATTGATCACGGTCAATGTATGTTCGCTTTCGTCGATGACCTTCCATCTTTCTTCGCGACTTGCCACGCATAGGTCGCATGGATCTCTTACGGGAAGTTCGATCATTGGCCTCTCCGATCAAGCAGTCTGCCCCAGGCGGCCTGACGCCAGGCACGCTGGGGGCGAGATATGGGGTGCGGGGATGCTCCGGGCCTTCCACCCTTGCGTCAAGCTGGTAGACGCCCGGTGCGGTCAGGGGCTTGCGCCTGCCGTGCGAGGACGGAGCGGAACGAGCGAGCGCAGTGCAGCGTGGTATCTGGCGAGAGTGCGAAACTTCGCGTGAGCCGTACCCTCATCCGCCCCTTCGGGGCACCTTCTCCCGATGGGAGAAGGGAGTCAGGGCCGCGTCAGTCCTTCACCGGAAACCACATTCCCGCGTCGACCTGGAACGGGCGCGGCTGTATTCCCAGCAGGCGTTCCAGTTCGGTGTTGTCGGCGATCAGGTCCGCATCGAGTCGCGCGAGTGGCCCGCGCAGTTTCGCGGGGGCGAGGCGCTGGCCGGCGTGCAGCAGCCACGCGGGCAGCGGCAGGGGCAGGTTGGCGTGGGGCAGGGTGCGGCGGACGCGGGCGAACATTTCGCGGGCGCTGAGGCGCTCGCCGCCGCCGATGGAGAGGATGCGGCCGGCGCTGGCGGGGCAGCCCAGCGTGGCGAGCACGGCGAGCGCGAGGTCGTCGGCGTGCACGGGCTGGCGCAGGCCGCGGCCGGCGGGCAGCGGGAAGACGCGGGTGCGCCAGGCGCGGCGGGCGATGGGGCTGAGGCTCTTGTCGAGCCCGGCGCCGTAGATCAGGGTGGGGCGCAGCACGGTCCACGGCGCGCCGTGGCGGGCGCAGGCGGCGGCCAGCGCCTGTTCGCCGTCGCGCAGCTGCTGCGCGATCGCGCGTTCGGCCGGTACGCCGGAGTCGCGCTTGGTTTCCGCGCTCATCGAGCTGGTGGCGACGATGCGTGGCGGCTCGCTGCCGAAGTCGGCGCGCGCCAGCCATTCGGCGAACGGACCCAGCGGGCCGAAGCTGACGATGGCGACGGGCGGCGGCAGTTCCGCCGGCACGGCGTGGGGCAGTTCGCCCTGCAGCCAGCGCAGGCCGGGTTGCGGCGGGCGTGCGCGGCGGCTCAGCGCGACCACGGAGGCGCCGCCGGCGAGCAGGCGCGGCAGCAGGAAGTGGCCGATCTGGCTGCTGCCGCCGAATACCAGGACGGTCATGCGCTTGTCAGGAACCCGATTGCAGGCGCGCGGCGAGGTCGAGCACGCGCGGCTGGTTCGGCGCCAGCTTGCGCGCCTGTTCCAGCGACTGTGCGGCGCCGATGCGGTTGCCCTGGGCGAGCTGGCGGTCGGCTTCGTCCAGCCAGGCGCCGGCGAGGCGCTGGCGCATGATGTTCTGCGAGGCGTCGCCGGGCGCGAGGTCGGCGAGGTTGTCCAGCATCTGGCCGGCGCGGTTGAGGTCGCCGGCGGCCAGCGCGCGGTTGAACAGTTGCTGCACCACGCCGGGCAGCGCCTGCAGGCCGCGCTGGGCCACGGCGCTGTCGCCGTCGATCGCCAGCACGTTGCGGTAGAGGTCGTAGGCGCTGCGGCCGGGCGGCAGCATGATGTCGCCGCGCTGCGTGGCGTCCTGCGCCTGCTGCAGCAGGCGGGCGACCTGCGCGCTCTGCTGCGGGGTCAGGACGGGCGGCGGAGCGGGGGGCGCCGCCTCCTCGTTCCTGGCGGGTGCGGCGGCGCGAGGCGGCTTGTGCGCCTGCGCGCCTTGCAGGCGTGCGCGGGCGGCGGCGAGGTCGGCGGATTTCGGGGCCAGCGCCTCGGCGTGGTCGAGCAGCGTGGCGGCTTGCGCGGTGTCGCCGGCATCCAGCGCGGCGTTCGCCTGCACGGTGAGCGCCTGCGCCACCTTGCCCAGCCCGGCCTCGGCCTGGGGATTGTCCGGGCTCAGCGCCAGCGCGGCCTTGTAGTGCGCCAGCGCGGTGTCGTCGCCGGGGCCGTCGATGCGGCCGGCGCGCAGCGCCTCGTCGCCCTGCTGCAAGGCGGTGTCCAGCGCGGCGCTGTCCTGCTGCTGCGCCTGCGCACGTGCGGCACGCAGGCCCGGCAGCGCGGCGTTGTTCGGCTGCAGCGCGGCCAGTTGTTCGATGTCGGCATCGGCGGCGGCGCTGTCGTTCGCGTCCAGCGCCTTGCGCGCCTGCGCGGCGAGCGCATCGCCGACCTGGTCCAGTCCGTGGCGCGCCACCGCATTGCCGGGATCGGCCTGCAGCACCTGCCGGTACAGCGTGCCGGCGCCGTGCTCGCCGCCGAACTGGTTTGCGGCGAACGCCTGCTGCGCCTGTTGCACCAGCACCGAGACCTGTACCTGCGAGGCGCGCTTCGCGGCGATCTGCTGGTCCAGGCGGTCGACGTCGCTGCCGCCGCCCAGCAGCTCGCGCGCCACCGCCGCCTTCTGCGCGGCCACGTCGAACTGGCCGGCCTGCAGCGCGGCGTCGGCCTGCGACAGTTCGGCCATGCCGACCTGGTGCAGGCCGTTGCGCGCCATGTCGTTGTCCGGCTCCAGCGCTATCGCCGCCTGGTACAGCTCGCGCGCGCTGGTGCCGTCGCGGCCGTCCAGTTGCCCGGCCGCCAGCGCCTGCTGTGCGCGACTCAGCACGTCGTTGAGTTCGGTACGCGGCAGCAGGCTGCGCAGGCGGTTCTGCCCGATCCACGCGCCAGCCACCACGCCGACCAGCGCCAGCAGCAACAGCGGCACCAGCCAGCCGCGGCGGGGCCGGTTCCGCATCGTCGAGGCGCGGCGCCAGCGGCGGCGCGGCTCGGTGTCCGGCCACGGCGGATCGTCGCGCATCGGCGCGCCGCGCGGCGGCGCATCGAGCTGGTCGAGGCTGCCCAGCGTGGGCTCGGTGCGTCCGCGGGATTCGGGTTCGTGCTGGTCGCGGCGTCCGCTCATGGAAACAACAGGTTCAGAAGTTGGTTGTTGAGAGTGCAGCCATGGATGGCTGCCCGTTTGATCTCGCGATCAGGATGATCGCAAAGCCAAGTTGAGAGTGCAGCCATGGATGGCTGCCCATTTGATCCCGCGACCGGGAAGATCGCAAAAGTGAAACCAGGAACGGCTGCTCGTTTGACTCCACGATCGTTGACGACCGCAAAGCTGATCCAGCTTAGCATCGCGCTGCTGCACTGCCGCGTGAAGCGGAAACGCGCGTTCAGGATGCGCGGGAACCGCCGATGCGGCGCGCTTCGACCACGTTCGGCAGCGCCAGCAGGCGGCCGAGCAGGGTGGAGAGCTGCTCGAAGTCGCGCACGCGCAGGGCGAAGCGCATTTCCACCTCGCCGCTTTTCGCGAAGGCGCGGCTGGAGGAGGCGATGATGGGCGTTCCGGCGTTGCTGATCACGCTGGTGACGTCCTTCTGCAGGCCCTTGCGGTCGTAGCCGCGCAGCTCGATGTCCACCTCGTAGGCCTGGGCGCTGGCCTTGCCCCAGTCCACCTCGATCACCCGGTCCGGGTCGCGCCGCGCGAGCCGCGCGAGGCTGGCGCAGTCGGCGCGGTGCACCGACACGCCGCGGCCGCGGGTGATGAAGCCGCGCACCGGATCGCCCGGCAGCGGCTGGCAGCAGCGCGCCAGCGTGGTGAGCAGGTTGCCGATGCCCTCGATGCTGAGCGCGCCCGGGTCGCGGGCCGGCGGCGGCCGCACCGGCGCCAGCGGCACGACGGCTTCGTCGTCCAGCGGTTGCGCGGCTTCCTGCAGCGCGCGTGCGATCTGGCCGGTGCTGATCTCGTTCAGCGCCAGCGCCACCAGCAGCTCGTCCTGCGTCTTCAGGTGGAAGTGCGCGGGCAGCTTCGCGAGGTCGACCTCGGGCAGGGCGAGGCGCTTCAGTTCACGCTCGAACATCGCGCGGCCCACCGCGAGATTGGCGTCGTGCGCCAGCCGGCGGAACCAGGCGCGCACCTTGTCGCGCGCCCGCGAGCTGTTGAGGTAGCCGTGGTGCGGCGACAGCCAGTCGCGGCTGGGTTCGGCGTGCTTCGCGGTGAGGATCTCCACGCGGTCGCCGCTCTGCGGCTGGAACGTGAGCGGCACGATGCGGCCGTTGACCTTGGCGCCGCGGCAGCGGTGGCCCACCTCGGTGTGCACGTGGTAGGCGAAGTCCAGCACGGTGCCGCCGTGCGGCAGGTCCACCACCTCACCGCGCGGCGTGAGCAGGTAGACGCGGTCCTCCATCAGCTCGGTGCGCAGGTTCGTGGCCAGCGAGCCCTCGTCCTCGCTGCGCGTCTCCAGCAGCTTGCGCATCCAGGCGACCTTGGCCTCGAACTCGGCGTCGGCGCCGCCGCCTTCCTTGTAGCGCCAGTGCGCGGCCACGCCGAGTTCGTTCGCGCGGTGCATCTCGTGGGTGCGGATCTGCACTTCCAGCGTCTTGTCGCGCGGGCCGATCACCGCAGTGTGCAGCGAGCGGTAGCCGTTGCCCTTGGGGCGCGCGAGGTAGTCGTCGAACTCGCGCGGCAGGTGCGGCCACAGCGTGTGCACCACGCCGAGCGCGGCGTAGCAGTCGGCCACCGTGTCCACCAGCACGCGCACCGCGCGGATGTCGTACAGCTCGGCGAACTCCACGCCCTTCTTCTGCATCTTCTTCCAGATGGAATAGATGTGCTTGGGCCGCCCCGCCAGCTCGGCGCGGATGCCGGCGGCGGCCAGCGCGCGGCCCAGCTCGTCCAGCGATTCGCGGATGAAGGCCTCGCGGTCGGCGCGGCGCTCGTCGAGCAGGTTCGCGATGCGCCGATAGACGTCCGGCTGCAGGTGGCGGAAGGCAAGGTCCTCCAGCTCCCACTTCAGCTGCCAGATGCCCAGGCGGTTCGCGAGCGGCGCGTGGATGTCGCGGGTGAGCCGGGCCAGTTCCGTGCGCTCGGCGTCGGGCAGCGCTGCCGCCGCGCGCAGGCGCGCGAGCTGGCGCGCCAGCAGCACGAACACCACGCGCAGGTCGCGCACGATCGCCAGCAGCAGCCGGCGCAGGCCTTCGGAGCTGGCGCCCTGGGTGCGCTGCGCGTGCAGCGCCCACACCTGTTCCGCCGCCTGCTGGCCTTCCACCAGCCGGCGGATTTCTTCCGGCTGCCGCGGCGCCTCGACCTGCCAGAACGCCGGATCGACGCGCGCCACCGCGAACCACAGCGCCGCCGCCTGGGTGGGCGCATCGCAGCCCAGCATCGCCAGCAGGTCGAGCACGTCGGCGCCTTCGGCCTGGTCGACCGGGCGCGCCAGGCAGGCATCCAGCGCCGCCGCCAGCACGGGCGGCGGCGTGCCGGCGCGGTCGCGCCAGGCTTGCAGGCGGGCGGATTGCGGATGCGTGGTCATGGCCGGGAGCGTGTCGTGATGGCCCATTCTAGGCGGATGGGCGGTGCTTGGCTTCGCTGCCCGGCAGTCGCAGAATCGCCCCGTCGCCCCTTCCGTCGCTACAGGACCGGCCCATGAAGACCCCGCCAGCCATCCTTGCACTCGCCTGCCTGCTCGCGTTGCCGCTCGCGGGGGCGCCGGCCCATGCGCAACAGGCGGACGGCCTGCGGCAGCGCATGAGCGCCGCCGACTTCAAGGCGGCCGGGCTGGACAGGCAGACCCCGGAGGAACTGGCCCACCTCGATGCGTGGCTGGACGCGCATCCGGTGGTGAAGACCCGCATGGTCAGCTCCAGCGGCAAGCCGGTGTTCTACGCGGACGACGCGAAGCGCGAGAAGATCGACACGCGCATCAAGGGACATTTCGGCGGCTGGTCGGGGCAGAGCGAATTCACCCTGGACAACGGCCAGGTGTGGAAGCAGTCCAGCTCCGACGCGCCGCAGTGCATGAGCGCGGAGAACCCCAAGGTCAAGCTCAAGCCTTCGCTGTTCGGCGCCTGGCTGATGTACGTGGACGGCTGCAACGGCGACGCCCACGTCGAACGGGTGCGCTGAGCGTCCCGTGCGCTGGCTGCGATCCCTGGCGGCGGCGACGCTGGCCGCCGGCCTCACCCTGCTTGCCGCATGGCTGCTGCTGGCGTGGAGCGACGCCGGCGCGCCGTCGCCGGTGGACCTCGCGCGGCGGCATCCCGGGCTGGGGGCTGCGTTCGGCCTGCTGTCCACCTTGACCGTGCTTGGAGCGGCGCTGCTGCAGCGCCGCCGGCGCAAGTCGCGCTGAGCTGCACGGGGTCCCCGGCTGCGTTCAGGGCCGGTTGGACGGAAACGCCTCGCGCAGCTCGTTCACCAGCACGCGCTCGTTCTCCGAGTAGTCGATCGGCACCGAGACCAGGTGCACGCCGCCGGCCCGGAACGCGGCTTCCAGCGTGGGCACGAACTGCGCGACGTCGTCGACGCGGTGGCCCTGGCAGCCGAAGGCGCGCGCATACAGCGTGAAGTCGGGGTTGCCGAAGGTCATGCCGTAGTCGGCGAAACCGTCCACCGCCTGCTTCCAGCGGATCATGCCGTAGGCGTTGTCCTGCAGCACCAGCACGACCAGGTTGAGCTTGAGGCGCACCGCCGTTTCCATCTCCTGGTCGTTCATCATGAAGCCGCCGTCGCCGCACACCGCCAGCACGCGGCGATCCGGGTAGAGCATCGCGGCCATCATCGCGGAGGGCAGGCCGGCGCCCATGGTGGCGAGTGCGTTGTCCAGCAGCAGGGTGTTGGCGACCTGGGTGCGGTAGTTGCGCGCGAACCAGATCTTGTACATGCCGTTGTCCAGCGCCACGATGCCGTCGGAAGGCATCACGGCGCGCACGTCGTGCACGATGCGCTGCGGCGTGAAGCGGTCTTCGTCGGCGCGGTCGGCGAGGTGCGCGAGGATGTCCTCGCGCAGCGGCAGCAGCGCCTTCGCGTTCGGCACCTGGCCCTCGATGCGGTCGGCCAGCAGGGCCAGCGAGCGGCCCAGGTCGCCCACGATTTCCGCCTGCGGGAAATACACCTGCTCGACGCTGGCCGGCTTGTAGCCCACGTGGATCACCGTGGGGCCGCCGGGACGCATCATGAAGGGCGGCTTCTCCACGGTGTCGTGGCCGATCGCGACGATGACGTCGGCGCGGTCGATCGCCTTGTGCACGTAGTCGCGCTCGCTCAGCGCCGCCGTACCCATGTACAGGCCGGAGCCGCCGGCGACCGAGCCTTTGCCCATCTGCGTGGTGAAGAACGGGATGCCGGCGCGCAGCACGAAGCGCGACAGCGCCGCGCTGGACGCCGGCCGCGAGGCCGCCGCGCCCAGCATCACCAGCGGCCGCTGGGCGGCGCGGATCTGCGCGGCGGCGCGCTCCACCGACTCGGCGCCGGCCACCGGCGTTTCCAGCGCGTGCGGCGGCACCAGCGGCACCGCCTCGCATTCCATGCCGGCGATGTCCTCCGGCAGTTCCAGCAGCACCGGGCCGGGGCGTTCCTCCTGCGCCATGCGGAACGCGTCGCGCACCAGCGTGGGAATGGTGGTGGGCGAGACGATCTGCCGCGCCGACTTGGTCAGCGGCTTCATCGCGTTGACGATGTCGACGATCTGGAACTGCGCCTGCCGGCTGGAACGGATGCCCTTCTGCCCGGTGAGGATGATCATCGGCATCGCGCCGAGGAAGGCATAGGCGGCGCCGGTGGTGAAGTTCAGCGCGCCCGGGCCCAGCGTGCTGAGGCACACGCCGGGCTTGCCGGTGAGCCGGCCGTAGGTGGCGGCCATGAACGCCGCCGCCTGTTCGTGGCGGGTGACCACGAGCTGGATGGAGGAGTGGCGCAGCGATTCCACCACGTCGAGGTTTTCCTCGCCGGGTATGCCGAAGATGCGTTCGACGCCTTCGTTCTCCAGCGCGGCCACCAGCAGGTCGGATCCCTTGGTCATGTCGTGATGTTCCGTTGGTTGGAATGCGAGGCGACGGTCAGCGGCGGTCGACCCAGACGGTCTGCGCGTTGACGAATTCGCGCAGGCCGAAGTGGGACAGCTCGCGGCCGAAGCCGCTCTGCTTCACGCCGCCGATCGGCACGCGCGGGTCGGAGGCGGACGAGCCGTTGATGAACACGCCGCCGGTGACCAGCCGACGCGCCAGTTGCTTGCCGCGTTCGACGTCGCCGGTCCACAGGTTGCCGCTGAGGCCGTAGTCGCTCTGGTTCGCCAGTTCCACCGCGTGGTCGGCATCGCGCGCGGCGACGATGGCCGCCACCGGGCCGAAGGTCTCGGCGTCGAACACGGGCATGCCGGGCTTGACGTCGGCGAGCACGGTGGGCGCGTAGTAGTAGCCCTTGCGGTCCAGTTGCTGGCCGCCGAGCAGCAGCTTCGCGCCGGCCTGCACGCTGTCGGTCACCTGCTTGTGCAACTGCTCCAGCAGGTCGAGGCGCGCCATCGGGCCGACCTGGGTGGCCGCGTCGCGGCCGTCGCCCACCACCAGCGCCCTGGTGCGTTCGACGAAGGCACGGGTGAAGCGTTCCAGCACGGCTTCCTCGACGATCATGCGCTTGGCCGCGATGCACACCTGGCCGGCGTTCTGGAAGCGCGCGGCCACGGCGATTTCGGCGGCCTTCTCCACGTCGGCGTCGGCCAGCACGATGAAGGGATCCGAGCCGCCCAGCTCCAGCACCACCTTCTTGATCGCCTGGCCGGCTTGGCCCGCGATGGTGCGGCCGGCGCCCACGCTGCCGGTGACGGTGACCGCGGCGGTGCGCGGGTCGGCGATGGCGGTGGCGCTCTGCGCGCGGGTGAGATGGGCGGCGATGAAGGCGCCGTCGGGCAGGCCGGCGGCGCGCCAGGCCTCGTCCAGCAGTTCGGCGCAGCCCACCACGTTCTCGGCCGGCTTCAGCAGGAAGGCGTTGCCGCCCATCAGGATCGGCACCGCGGCGCGCATCGCCTGCCAGTACGGGAAGTTCCACGGCATCACGCCGAGCACCACGCCCAGCGGCAGGTAGGACACGTAGGCCTTGCCGTCCGGCACTTCGGTGGGTTCGTCGGCCAGCCAGCGCGGGCCGTGTTCGGCATACCAGTCGCACAGGTGCGCGCACTTCTCCACCTCGGCGCGCATCTCGCGCAGCGGCTTGCCCATCTCGGCCGTACCCATCGCGGCCATCGCCTCGCTGCGCTCGCGCAACGAGGCGGCCATGGCGCGCAGCACGTCCGCGCGCTGCGTCAGGCTGGTCGCGCTCCAGCGCGCGAAGCCGGCCTGGGCGCGGTCGAGCAGGGGCCCGAGCGCGGCGTCGGCGAGGAAGGGGCGCTCGGCGATCAGTTCGCCGGTGGCGGGGTCGCGCGATACCGACACGTTGTCGGGCGCGGTGGTGCGGGTGGAGTCGGCAGCCATGGTGTGTTTCCTCCGGAGTTCGCGGCCGGGAGCACGCCCGGCCAATGCAGTGAAACATGGACCTGTGCGATGGCAGGGACAAGACGGGCGGCGATCATGGGAGTCGTACCACCAGTGTCGGAAACCGGGAGAGGTCCGATCAATCGACTGCTTGCCCGTCATTCCTGCGGCCTTCGACGGCCGAAGAGCTGGTCAGGCAGGAATCCCGGGCCTTTGTGCCCAGTGGCTTGCAGGCGCCGGGGCCAGCTTTCGCCGGGATGACGAGCGGAATCAGGCTATTCCTAGCTCTTCTTGCGTCGAAGATAGGTGACCAGCGACAGATCGTGGCGGTTCTGCGGCACCAGCGCCACGTACTGCAGGTCGACCCGGCCCAGCGCGGGATGGTCGAGCTGCTTGATGCCTTCGTCGAAGCGGCGCACGTCGTGCTCGGGCCACCAGCGGCGGAAGTCGTCGCTGCGTTCGGTCAGCTCGGCGATCAGCGCCTCGAACGGGCGCTTGTCCGCCGCCTGCGCGTGGGCGGCCCGGAAGCCGGCGAGCGTGCCGCGCGCGATCTCTTCCCAGTTGACGATGAGCGTGCGGTACGGCGCGTGCAGGAACATCAGCCGCAGCGTGTTGCGTTCGTGCGGCGCGAGCCGGTCGTAGTCGACGAACAGTTCGGCGATCGCGCGGTTCCAGATCAGGATGTCGAAGCGGTTGTTGCGCACGTACGCGGGCAGCGGGTCCAGCGCCTGCACGAACTGGCGCAGGCCTTCGGTGAGCGATTCGTCGTGGGTGTCTTCCGGAGGCGCGTGGCCTGACAGCGCGAACACGTAGGCGCGCTCGGCGTCGCTCATGCGCAGCACCCGCGCCAGCCGCTCCAGCGCCTCGGGCGAGGCGCGCACGTCGCGGCCCTGCTCGATCCACGTATACCAGCTCGCGCTGACGTCCGCGGCCAGCGCCACTTCCTCGCGTTTCAGCCCCGGCGTGCGGCGGCGCCCCACCGGCAGGCCCAGCTCGGTCGGCGACACGCGCGCACGGCAGGCCACCAGGAACGCGCCGAGTTCCCTGCGTTGCGCCGCGTTGTGCGTGCTGGCATCCATCGTCGTCGCCTGTGGGGATGGCCACATGATAGTGAGGCGTGGCCGTGGCGTGTCCGCCATCGCGCTGCGGCGTGGCGCGGAAGCCGGAGCGGCGATGCGGGGGGCGGGCGCCCGTGGTCCATGCCGGGCGCCTTGGCGGAAGGCGCGCCGAACGCGCAGAATGCCCGCAAGATATTTCGTGCCCTGCTTCCCGACCGGAGAAGGTTTCCCATGTTCCAGCGCCTGTATCGCCCTCTCGTCTTCGTCCTGCTGGCCGCCGTGGCCGCCGCCGCGCAGGCCCAGTCCGCGCCTTCGCTGCAGCAGAGCATGGGCAGCGCGGCATTCCGCCAGGCCGGCCTGGACAAGCTCAGTCCGCAGGAGCTGCATGCGCTGGAACAATGGCTGTCGGCGCACCCCGATGCCATGGTGCCGCCGCCGTCCCAGGCCAGCTCGGCCGCGGTGGCCGCGAACCGCAGCAGCAGCCATCCCGACGCCAGGGCCGCAAAGGCCGAGCCGGCGCGCACGGTCATCGCCAGCCGTGTCGCGGGCCGTTTCGGCGGCTGGCAGCGCGGTACCGTGCTGACGCTGGAGAACGGGCAGCGCTGGCAGGTGGTGGACGACAGCTCGCTGAGCCCCGGCAAGCCGCTGGACGCACCGGCCGTCACGATCAAGCCGGGCATGGTGGGCGGATGGCTGCTGAAGGTCGAGGGCTACAACGCCTCGGCGCGGGTGAAGCCGGCAAATTGATTCTTGCCGGTCGTCGGCGTCGCGTCTTGCGCGCGAAGGAAGGCGTGTAGCCGCGACGCGTCGAACACGCGACAGCTCAGCTCCGGCCGAGGTCGGCGCTGGCCTTGGCCAGGCGCTTTGCGGACACCGGCTCGGCGGTCTTCAACTCCTGCGCGAACAGCGACACGCGCCATTCCTCGATCAGCCAGCGCAGTTCGTCCAGCCCGTCGTGGCCGGCTGCGCGGTGCTTCAGGTACTCGCGCCAATAGGGCAGCACCTGCAGCATGCGCTGCTGGTCCTTCGCCGGGTCCTGGCGCAGGCGCTCGCCGCGCAGGCGCATGGCCTTGAGGTAGCGCGGGTAGTGCGCCAGCCGCGCCGGCGGCAGCTCGCGCAGGAAACCCGGTTCGAGCAAGGCGTCGAGCTGCTCGCGCAGATCGTCGTAGCTGGCGCGGGCGAAGCCCAGCAGCGGCGGCTGCAGCCACGGCCGGAGTTCGGCCTGCGCCTCGATGATCGGTTCGGCGAGCTTCAGCCGTTCCACCGCCGCGGCGAACAGTTCGCGCGCGGCCTGCGTGCGCAGCGCCTCGAACGCGCCTGCGCTGCGCGCGTCCAGCTGCAGCCTTGCCACGAGATCGGCGAGGCCGCCTTCCACCAGGTCTTCGCGCAAGCCGTCCACGCCGCCCAGCGACGCGTATTTCAGCGCCAGGGAATTGTTGATGGGCAGGCGTCGGCGCGCCTGCTTGAGTTCGCTGGCCAGCGCGTTGCGCAGCAGGCGCAACACGCCGTCGACGTGCGCGGCGGCGGCCTCGTCGCGGCGCTCGAACACGCGCAGCGCCACCGCGTCGCCGAGGTCGACCAGCGCGGGGAAGGCGAGCAGGTTGCCCCTGGAGCGCACTTCGCGCGGGATCTCCTCGAAGTCCCACGCGGTGACGTCCTCGCGGGTCAGTTCCACGTCGGTCTTGCGCGAGAACGCCTCGCGCGCGCGGCCTTCCCATTCGTCGCGCAACGCGACGAGGTTGCGGCCGGCTGCGAGCGTGCGGCCGTTGTCGTCGTGCAGGCGGTGGCGCATCAGGAAGTGCGGCGCGAGTTCCGTGGCGGCGAATTCGCCGGCGTCGATGGCGACGCCGGTGGTGCGTTTCAGGAACGCAGCCAGCGCCTGCGCCAGCGGCTCGTCGCGCGGCGCTTCGGCTTCAGCGAAGGCGCGCGCGAAGTCGGGTGCGGGCACGAAGTTGCGGCGCAGCGCCTTGGGCAGGCCACGGATCAGCTCGGCCGCCTTTTCGGCAAGCAGGCCGGGCACCAGCCACTCGCAGCGCGCGAGGGGCAGGGCGTTGAGCATCGCCAGCGGCAGGTGCAGGGTGACGCCGTCGGCTTCGTCGCCGGGCACGAAACGGTATTCCAGGCGATAGCGTTGCGGCGCGCCACCGGTCGGCACGATGTCCAGCGCGGCCGGGAACGCCTTCGGATCGAGGCCGGCGCCGCCGGCCATCACGTCGTCCAGCGACCAGCGCAGCGCCGCCTGCTCGGCCGGTCGCGCGTTGCGGTACCACGCGTCCAGCCCGCGGCTGCTGGCGATGTCTTCCGGCAGCTTGCCGCGGAAGAAATCCACCAGTTCGTCCTCGTGGCGGATCAGGCCTTCGCGGCGCTGTTTCGCCTCGATGCCTTGTGCATCCTCCAGCACGCGCTGGTTCGCACGCACGAAATCGGCGCGCGCCTCGATGTCGCCGCGGGCCAGCGCCTCGCGCAGGAATATCTCGTGGGCCAGCGCTGGGTCCTGCTGCTGGAACGTCACCGCGCGTCGTTCGACCAGGGTGAGGCCGAGCAGGCTCACCTGCTCGTACGCCACCACGCAGCCGCGCTTGCGCGACCAGTGCGCGTCGCGGCAGGAGGACTTCAAGAGGTGCGCGGCCTGCTGCTCCACCCATGCCGGCTCGATGCGCGCGCACATCATCGCCCACACCTTGCCGCCCACGTCGAGGATCTGCGCGGCGAACACCCAGTTCGGCGGCACCTTCGCCAACGCGGAACCCGGGAAGACCTGGAACTTGCGCTCGCGCGTGCCCTGGTAGATGCCGCGCTCGTCCTTGCGGCCGACCTGGGTGGGAAGGCCCGCCAGGAGGCTGCGGTGGATCGTCTCGAAGCGACGGGACGCCACAGCCTCTTCATCGATGCCGCGCTCTTGGCGTTCGCCTCCTCCCCCCTCCGTGGAGAGGATTGAGGCGAGGGGCTGGGGCTTGCCCAGCCGCGCGTGCGAAGCGTGCCTGCGCTCGCTCCCTCTCCCCTCAGGGGAGAGGGTTGGGGTGAAGGGCTGGGGCTTGCCCGGATGCTCAGGCGAAGCGTGCGTGCGCTCGCTCCCTCTCCCCTCCGGGGAGAGGGTTGGGGTGAGGGGCTGGGGCTTGCCGGGATGCTCATGTGAAGCGCGCGTGCGTTCACTCCCTCTCCCCTCCGGGGAGAGGGTTGGGGTGAGGGGTTGGGGCTTGCCCGGATGCTCATGCGAAGCGCGCGTGCGCTCGCTCCCTCTCCCCTCCGGGGAGAGGGTTGGGGTGAGGGGCTGGGGCTTGCCCGGATGCTCATGCGAAGCGCGCGTGCGTTCACTCCCTCTCCCCTCCGGGGAGTGGGTTGGGGTGAGGGGTTGGGGCTTGCGCGGATGCTCAGGCGAAGCGTGCGTGCGTTCACTCCCTCTCCCCTCCGGGGAGAGGGTTGGGGTGAGGGGCTGGGGCTTGCCCGGATGCTCATGCGAAGCGTGCGTGCGCTCGCTCCCTCTCCCCTCCGGGGAGAGGGTTGGGGTGAGGGGCTGGGGCTTGCCGGGATGCTCAGGCGAAGCGCGCTTGGGCTTGTTTTTATCCCGCAAGCGCGGCCCCTCACCCCGACCCTCTCCCCGGAGGGGAGAGGGGGAGAGATCGTTGCGGCCCTCTCCCCGGAGGGGAGAGGGGGAAGGCACGTCGAGCTTCCACCCCAACTCCTGCACCACCAGCAGCAGCTGCCGGTGCAGTTCGCGCCATTCGCGCATGCGCATGAAGCTGAGGAAGTGCCGCGAGCACCAGTCGCGCAGTTTCGACTGGGTGAGTTCCTCGTGCGCCTTGCCGTAGTCGCGCCACAGGTTCAGCACGCCGAGGAAATCGGATTTCGGGTCGGCGAACGCAGCGTGCGCGGCGTCGGCCTGCTGGCGTGCGTCAGCGGGGCGTTCGCGCGGGTCCTGGATGCTGAGGAAGGACACCACCGTCAGCAGCTCGCGCAGCGCGCCGAGCTTTTCCGCTTCCACCAGCATGCGCGCCAGCTGCACGTCGATCGGCAGCCGGGCCAGCGTGCGGCCGATCGCGGTGAGCGTGCGCGCCGCGTCGATCGCGCCGATCTCGGCGAGGCGGCGGTAGCCGTCGGCCACCACGCGCGGATCGGGCGCGTCGAGGAAGGGGAAATCGTCCACCTCGCCCAGCTGCAGCGCCAGCATGCGCAGGGTCACGTTGGCCAGCGAGGAGCGCAGCAGTTCGGGGTCGGTGAATTCGCTGCGCGCGGCGAAATCCGCCTCGTCGTACAGGCGGTAGCAGATGCCGGGGCCGATGCGGCCGCAGCGGCCCTTGCGCTGGTCGGCGGCGGCCTGCGAGACCGGCTCCACGTGCAGGCGTTCGAGCTGGCTGCGCTGGCTGTAGCGCTTCACGCGCGCCTGGCCGGTGTCGACCACGTAGCGGATGCGCGGCACGGTGAGCGAGGTTTCCGCCACGTTCGTCGCCAGCACCACGCGGCGTTTCGGACCGGGCTTGAACACGCGGTCCTGGTCGGCGGCGGAGAGCCGCGCGTACAGCGGCAGGATCTCGGTCTCGCGGTATTGCCGGCGCGACAGCAGCAGGTGCGCGTCGCGGATCTCGCGCTCGCCGGGCAGGAACACCAGCACGTCGCCGGGGCCGCCGCCCAGGCTGCGGTCGGCCACGATCTCGTCGAGCACGGCGGCGATGTGTTCGGTGCTGCCCTGGCCCACGCCGCGCGCGCGTTCGCCGCCGAGCTGGTCGACGGGCCGCCAGCGCAGCTCCACCGGATACGCGCGGCCTTCCACCGAGACCACCGGCGCGCCGCCGAAGTGTTCCGCGAAACGCGCGGTGTCGATGGTGGCCGAGGTGACGATGATCTTGAGGTCGGGCCGCTTCGCGGCGAGGCGCTTGAGATAGCCGAGCAGGAAGTCGATGTTGAGGCTGCGCTCGTGCGCCTCGTCGATGATCAGGGTGTCGTAGGCCGACAGCCAGGGATCGCCCTGCGTTTCGGCGAGCAGGATGCCGTCGGTCATGAACTTCACCAGCGTGCGCTCGCTCACCTGGTCGGTGAAGCGCACCTGGAAGCCCACCTGGTCGCCGAGCTGGGTGCCGAGTTCCTCCGCCACGCGGCGCGCCACCGAACGCGCGGCCAGCCGGCGCGGCTGGGTGCAGCCGATCAGCCCCGCTTCGCCGCGGCCGGCGGCCAGGCACAGCTTGGGCAACTGCGTGGTCTTGCCCGAGCCGGTTTCGCCGGCGATCACCACCACCTGGTGCTCGCGGATCAGCTTGACGATCTCGTCGGCGCGCGCGGTGATGGGCAGCGATTCGTCGAGCCGAATCGCGGGCTTGGCCTCCATGCGCTTGCGGCGCTTCGCCGCGGAGGCCTCGATATCCGCGGCCAGCGCGGCAAGCTTCCTCTCGTCGTGGCGCCTGGACAGCGCGCGCCAGCGCCCCAGCAGGCGGCCGAAGTCGCGGCTGCACACGCCATCCAGCGCCCCGCGCAGCGTGCGCAGGGAAGGTTCGGAAGCGGGGTGCGGGCGGCCGGGGTCGTTCATGGAACCGCACATGATAGCGGCAGGCGTTTCGCTCAACCGATAGCCTGCAGCTATCGCGGGCATCGCAAGGATTCATTTCACTGTCATCCGCAGCGACGTTACTGTCGCCACCATCCCACGACGCGAAGAGGAAGCCACCATGGCCACGAACATCGGTATTGCCCGCAAAGACCGCGAAGCCATCGCCAAGCAGCTGGCCAAACTGCTGGCCGACACCTACTCGCTGTACCTCAAGACCCACAGCTTCCACTGGAACGTCACCGGCCCGCAGTTCAACAGCCTGCACGCGATGTTCGAGACCCAGTACAACGAGCTGTGGCTGGCTGCCGACGAAGTGGCCGAGCGCATCCGCACGCTGGACATGTTCGCGCCCGGTTCCTACAGCCAGTTCGCCAAGCTCGGCTCGATCAAGGAAGAGCCCGGCGTGCCCGAGTGGAAGGTGATGGTGAACCAGCTGGTGGAAGGCCACGAGATCGCCGCGCACACCGCGCGCGCCGCGATCAAGGTGGCCGGCAAGGCGGGCGACGAAGGCACCGCCGACATGCTCACCGGCCGCCTGAAGGCGCATGAGAAGACCGCGTGGATGCTGCGTTCGCTGCTGAAGTGAGCTGCCGCGCGCATCGAAATGAAGGTCGCTTTTCGGCGACCTTCGCTGGTTTCAGGCAGGTAGTGATGGGGATGGTTGCAGCATTGCGCGCAGTTTGCGCAACGTCAGCAACGGGCCAACGACGGTATCGCTTTCGTAACGCACGATCTGGCTGTCGAAGTACAGCGCGCGTGGCAGTTGCGGCACCCATCCGCGGTCGTCCCGTACATGTCGACGCGCGGCAAGCCACGCGTCGATGCGGGCATGGTCGTCTGCAACGATCGCCATGCATGACGGCGTGCCGAGTCGCAACGAAGGCAGCATGCCGACAATCATGCCTGTCATCACGATCAGCGGTATGCGCAGCCACCACGTAAGCAACGCGGCGAGGGCCACCAGGGCTGGAAAGAACAGGGCGCGATAGGTGTCATGCAGTTGGGTACGCAGCGGCAGGCTGCGAATCACGTAGAGCGTCGTGCTGTCCATGGTTGCGGCTTCAATCGTTTTGAGTGGCGCATGTCGTCGTCGTTCCTGCGAAAGCCGAGACCGGATGCACGGCCAGGCCTATGCATCTGGTCTCGGCGAGCGCATGCGCTCAGCCCTTCGGCGCCGGCCCCTTCACCGCGGTGACCAGCCCGTCCGGTCGCACGTACTTCTGGAAGGCCTGCTGCACTTCGGGTGCGGTCAGTTCGAGGTAGTGCTGGCCGGCGACGGTCATCGAGTCCAGCGGCTTGCCTTGCAGCGACAGGGTGAGCAACTGGCCGCCGATCGCGCCGAAGCTGGATTCGCCGAGCGGGATGCGGCGCAGCAGGATGCCCTTGGCCTGCTTGAGTTCGGTGTCGGTCACCGGCTGCTGCTGCATCTGCCTGAGGTTCTGCACCACCAGCGCGCTGGCCGCAGCCACCTTGTCGGGGTCGCAGCCGAAGAACACCTTGTAGGTGCCGCGGTGCTTGTCGGCATCCAGGCCCACGCCGACGGTGTAGACCAGGCCGTGCTTCTCGCGCAGGTCGCGGGTGAGCCGCGAGGCGTAGAAGCCGCCGCCCAGCACCTGGTTGCCGAGGTTGATCGCGTAGCGCGCGGGATCGTCGTAGGTGACGGCGATGGTCTGCGCCATGTCCACGCTGTCCTGCACCGCGCTGGCGTCGGGCACATGCAGCTTGCCGGGCTGGTTCGCGGGCACGGCGGCGTAGTCGGTGTCGGGCTTCGGTCCGCTGGCCTTCCAGTCGCCGAAGGCCTGTTCGATGACCTGCTTCGCCTGCGCCGGATCGACCTTGCCCACGACCACGATGGTGGTCATGTCGGGGCGGAAGGTCTGCGCGTAGTACTGCTTCACCTTGTCCAGCGTCAGCGCCGTCACGTTTTGCGGCGTGGCGTGGCGCAGCTGCAGGTCGTTCGCGGGCAGCAGCGCCTTGCCCAGGCCCAGCTGCAGCAGGAAATCGGGCGACTGCAGCTGCCCGGCCAGCATGCCGGCGGTCTGTTGCTGCACCACGCCGAAAGCCTGCGCGGGCAGGGCGGGGTGCAGTTCGTTGTCGGCCAGCAGCTTCACGCCTTCGGCGAAGTGCGTGGACGGCACCGCCAGCGAGAAGTGGGACCCGGCGTTCGCGCGCGCGCTGATTTCGTCCAGCGCCTGCTGGAACTGCAGGCGGTCCATGTGCTCGGTGCCGAACGGGAACAGGCCGCCCAGCACGTCGGCCACGCCTTCCTCGCCCTTCGCGGCCTGCAGGTCCTGGTTGGTCTTGATGCGGCCGAAGAGTTCCACCGTGTCGCTGATGGTTTCCGGCTGCACGATCAGGGTGAGGCCGTTCGGCAGGGTGTAGGTGACCGGGTTCAGCGAGGACTTCGGCACTTCCAGCCTGGCGAACGCCTGCTCGGCCCATGCGGGCAACTGCACCGGCTTGTCGGGGCTGGAAGCGAAGCTCTCGGCGCCGCCGAAGCCCTTGCCCGCCACCGGCTTGCCCGAGCTTTCCGGGGTGAGGATGGCGGTGATCGCGTGGGCGGGGTCGAAGGTCTGCTTCGCCAGCGCATTCACCGCCGCCGGCGTCACGGCCTCGATCGCCGCCTTGATTGCGTCGGGCGACTCGGCGCCCTGGAAGGCCAGCGCGTGCGACCAGGCGTTGGCGAGGCCGTCCACCGAATTCTTCTTGAATTCCAGGCTCGCGATCGCCTTGCGCTTGGCTGCGTCCACCAGCGCCGGATCGATGCCCTTGCTCGCGGCCTCGGCAAGGATGCCCTGCATCTTCGCGAGGATGGGTTGCGGGTTGCCGCCCTTGGGGAAGATGCCCACGGCCATGCCCACGCCCGCATGCGGCATGGACTCGCCGAAGAAGCCGCCGAACAGCGCGGTGCCGTCGAAGCGCATGCCCGCCAGCGCGGCGCGCTGCGAGCCCAGCGCCTGGCTCAGCACCAGGGCGGTGGCGTGGTCCTTCGAGGTGAGCCCTGGCATGCGGTAGCCGAGATAGACCGAGCCATAGGGGCTGTCGGTGGGCAACTGCACCGTCTTCGCCGTCACCGGCTTGAACTCGAACGCGGGGCGGGCAGGCAACGTCCTGCGCGCGATGCCGCCGAACTCCTGCTTCACCTTCGCCAGCGTGGCGGCGGGGTCGACGTCGCCCGCGATCACCAGGATCGCGTTGTTCGGTGCGTACCAGGTGTCGTGGAAGCGCTTCAGCATCGCTGCCGTGGTCTTCTCGAACGAAGGCCGCGTGCCCAGCGGCGTATGCGCGTACGGCGTGCCGGCGAACATCTGCTCCAGCAACTGCGTGTAGAACTTGAAGTCGGGGCTGGAGAGGTCGCGCGAGACTTCCTGCTCGATCGCGCCGCGCTCCTTGTCCCATTCCTTCTGGTCCATGTCCACGCCGCGCATGCGCAGGCTCTGCACGTGCAGGGCCACGTCGAGGTCCTGCGCCGGCGCCACGAAGTAGTACTGCGTCACGCCCTGCGTGGTGTCGGCATTGAACGCGCCGCCCATGTTCGCCGCGATCGCCGCGAGCTGGTCCTTGGACAAGCCGGGGCTGCCGCGGAACATCATGTGCTCCACCGCGTGCGCGGTGCCGGGGAAGCCTTCCGGCACCTCGTCGGAACCGGCGAGGTAGTTCATCTCGGTGGTGATCACCGGCGCCAGCGTGTCGCGCACGATCACCACCCGCAGGCCGTTGTCCAGCGTGGCACGGGTGACGTCGGCGTCGTTCGTCGCGGCCATCGCGCCGCCCGCCGCCAGCGCCAGGCCGATTGCCGCGGCCAGTTGCAGAACTCGCTTGTTCATCGTTCGATCCTTGTGTCGTTGCGAAGACGGACGCGCGCCTCGCGTCCCGAGGTTTGGAGCGAAGGATTCAACCGCCCGGGCCGCTGCCCGCAGCGGGACCGCGGGCCACGGCCACGATGCAGGCTTGGGCGCGCCGCCGGCTCAGAAGTTCCCCGATGCCGCTGCACAGGCAGGCGCAAGCCCAGACGATGTTGAACACCGGGTTCGCGAAAGGCCGGGACAGCAGGAAGGCGCCCGCGATCATGACCGCGAGGCCGATGCCGCCCAGCACGAACCACACGCGGTAATGCTTGCGCGCCAGCGCCGTCTGCTCGTGGATGAGGTTCGCCGCGGCGACGAACGGCAACCCGTAGTCGCGCTGCAGGGACCGGATGGTCGCAAAGCTCATGGTCGTGCCTCCCTGGATGAATCCACCTGTCCGTGGCGGGTGCGCATGCTGCCGCCGATCCTGATCGCGCCGAACGCGGGGCCGGTGCCGGCATGCGGCACGGCAGGTGCTGCAGCGTAGCGAACCGGCGCGCGCAAGTACTTGCGCGCGCCGGCACCCGGTCCATCCACCCTCATGCGCTGGCCAGGAACGGATGCGGGCGGCGCAGCAAGGCCTGCCAGCCGCGGCGCCCCAGCCACAGCAGCACCACTGCCATCACCACCCACGCGACGCTGAGCCAGCCCTGGACAAGGTTCGCGTACTGCCAGGGGTGACGGCCCAGGGTGGTTATCGGTATGAAGGTGCTGACGAAGAACAGCACCAGCAACGGGGTGTAGACCAGCCACTCGCCCCAGGTCGGCAACTTGCGGCCGCCCAGCGTGCACAACACCTGCGCGACCATCGCGCCCGCGACGGCCAGTTGGGGCAGGGCGACCAGCAGCAGGCTGAGCCCGCTCATGTGCCGGTAGTGCGCGGCGATCAGCGCCGCGACAAGCACGGTGCCCAGTACCAGGAGCTGCGCGGTCACCGGCGAGGTGAGCGCGGCGCGCAGCAGGCTGCGCCGCACATGCGGGGCGTCGCCCAGTCCCGGCAGCAGGGCCAGCAGCGGCAGTTCGGCATTGTTGCGCTGCCAGCGCTGGCGTAGCAGCACCGAGGTCATCGCGGTGAGCATCAGGCTGCCGAACAGCAGGGCCCACAGCAGGCCGGCGCCGAAGCCGATGAGGCTGGCGCTGCTCAAACCCGGCTGGCGATTGCTGGCGAACACCAGCGCCATCACCGGGATCGCCAGCAGGATGGGCAGCAGCACCGGCGCCGCCGCGCGCAGGTGGCCGGCCAGTGTCTTCGGCAGGTACCAGCCGCCCAGCGCCACGCGCAGCGTGCGCACGGTGAATTGCGGCCCGGTGCGGCGCAGGTCGGCGCGCGGCTGCATCCAGTCCGGGCGCTGGCGTATCAATTGCCCGCTGTCCAGTTGCTGCAGGCCGTTCCAGTTGCCCATTGCGCCCTGGCGGCGGTACTGCAGCACCATCGCGCTGCCGAAGCCCAGTTCGTTGTCGGCGTCGCTGCGCAGCAGTTGCCGCCAGCGCAGCACGTCGACGACCAGCAGCGCCGCAGCCGCCAGCGCGCCCCACACCAGCCAGCGCGGGTCGAGCAGGGACGGGAACTGGAACAGGTGGCGCAGCCCGATGTTCAACGCGGGAACGAAGCCCATCAGCATCGCGCACCAGCGCGGCAGCAGCGCGAAGCCCAGGCCCCCGGCCACCGCCAGCGCGGCCAGTACCGCCACCAGCGGCGCCTTCGCGCCCAGCATGCCCAGCACGAGGGTGGGTACCGCGATCGTGAGCAGGCCATAAAGCAGCATGCCGGCATGGATCGCCCGCTGCATGCCGGGCAGGCGCAGCTTGCGCGCGTCGATGGCCAGCAGCATTCCGGTCGGCAGCCAGAACGCCCACACGAATGCCGCGCCTATGCAGTAGATTCCGGTGCTGAGCGGCCACCAGAGGTGGTCGCGCCCGAACCAGCCGGCCGCGATCGCCCCCAGCACGCAGACGACGAACAGTCCCGACACGAACCAGCGCGTTGCGCGGTGGGTCGAACGCCAGGGCATCAGCAACACCTCGCTCAGGCGCATGTTCTTTCTCCCATGGTCAGGGTGGCGTGGCGATTCATTCGGCGATCTCCACGAACAGGTCTTCCAGCCCCAGCGCATCGATGCGCGCGCCGGGCAGGTGGGCGGCTTCCGGCCAGCGGCCTTGCGCGTCGCGCTCCACCACCAGGCTGAGGCTGCCGTCCTCGTGGCGGCGGCGGCTCAAGGCCAGCGCAGGCGCGGCCGCGCTCTTCGCTGCGGGCAGCCACAGCCGGGCGTAGCGCTCCTTGGTCTCGTCCACGCCACAGCGCAGCAGCAGGCGACCCTCGTGCAGGAACGCGATCTCGGACGCCACGCGTTCGAGGTCGGAGACGATGTGGGTGGAGAACAGCACCGTGGTGCCGCTCTCGCCCGCGCGCAGGGCCACCTCGCGCAGCAGCTCGCGGCGCGCCACCGGGTCGAGCGCGGCGGCCGGTTCGTCCAGCACCAGCAGTTCCGGCTGCGAGGCGAGCGCGCGGATCAGGTCCACGCGCTGGCGCTCGCCGGGCGAGAGCTTGGCCAGCAGCTTGTTCGGCTGCAGCTTCCAGCGCTCCAGCGTGCGCCGCACGAACTCGGCGTCCCAGCGCGGGTAGAAGCGGCCCACGTAGTCCAGCATCTGCTGGGCGGTGAGCCAGGCCAGCGCTTCCGGCTGCTGCGGCACGTAGGCGAGCCGGGCCTTGGCGTCGTCGGACAGCTTGAGCGCCGGTTCGCCGAACACCGTCGCGCTGCCGGACAGCGGTTCGAGCAGGCCCAGCATGGCGCGGATCAGGGTGGACTTGCCGGCGCCGTTGCGGCCGATCAGGCCCAGCACGCTGCCGGGCTCCAGCGCGAGGTCCACGCCGCGCAGCACGTTGCTGCCTTCGTAGCAGTGCGTGAGGCCGTGTGCGGCCAGCGGCGAGGCCGCGGCGGATGTCCTTTCGCTGAGCATGGCGTTCATGGTCCTTCCCCGTGTCGATCTGGTGTGAGTGGTTGGGCGATGGCGGTGCCGGATCGCCGCGGTGGTCATGGCGTGGGCGTTTCGGCCCGGGACGGCGCGGCGGCTGGCGGGTGCGCGCGGGCGGCCCGCGCGTGCGGCCGCATCCGCTGCCGCAGCCGCTGCAGCCAGGCGAGCCGCCGGTCCGGCTGGCGGGAGCCGCGGCGCCAGGGCAGCGGCACGGCGACCAGCAGGCAGGGCAGCAGGACGGCGATGGCGAGCGTGGCGGGCGTGGCGAGCATCTCAGTCCCCCATCAGCTTGCCGAGCCGGCGCAGCACCGGGTCGGGCGGCAGTTCCAGTTCGCGCGCATGGCGGGCCAGTTCAAGCAGTTGGGGCTCCAGCAGGGCGAGGCGCTGGCTCTCGCTCTGGCTGGCGCGGCGCGTGGCGGCCACTGCCATGCCCTTGCCGCGCAGGCGTTCCAACAGGCCCTCCGCCTCGGCCAGGCCGTAGGCGCGCGACACCGTCATCGGGTTGATCGCGTGGAAGCCGGCCACTTCGCGCACCGAAGGCAGCAGCTCGCCCGCGGCGAGCTGGCCGCCGGCGATCAGCCGGCGCAGCTGTTCCACGATCTGCCGGTAGATCGGCTCGGGCGCGTTCGGCTGTATCGTGAGCAGGGAGGCATCCATGTGTATCAATACAACAATACACATGCAGGGCTGTCAAGCATGACTTGCGACCTGGTCGCCGCCGTCCGCCCTGACCTTGCGCTGACCACGGAGGCCGCCCTTTATTGAGGCCGGCGCCGTGCATTGGTTAAGCTCACGCGGCTTGGCACGCCTCAGGAGAGGCATCCCGGGGACTTTCTTGAGCGCCGATCTTTCTTTTCAACGCCGCCCTTCGCTGTTCATTGCCGTCGTGCTGGCGCTGGTGGTGGCCGCGCTGAACATCGCCCTGTGGTGGTGGGGCAACCGCCCGCATGGACCCGAGGACTGGCACGGTCCCATCGGCGGTTTCGCGCTGGAGCCGTACCAGCGCTACCAGGATCCGCTGAAGGACAAGTTCCCCAGCGACGAGCAGATCGACGCCGATCTCCGGCTGGTGCGCCAGTACACCCCGAACATCCGCACCTACTCGATGCTGCAGACCCCGCAGGTTCCGCGCCTCGCGGAGCGCGAGGGGCTGAAGCTGCTGTCCGGCGCGTGGATCGACACGCGGCTGGACAACAACGAACGCGAGATCGCCGCGCTGATCGCGCAGGCGCGGCGCTACCCCGGCACCATCACCCGGGTGCTGGTGGGCAACGAGACGCTGTTCCGCAACAACGTCACGCCCGAACAGATGATGGCCTACCTGGACCGGGTGCGCGCCGCGCTGCGCCAGCCGGTGTCCACCGCCGAGCCGGACTACATCTGGATGAAGTATCCCGAGCTGGCCGAGCACGTGGACTTCATCACCGTGCACCTGTTCCCGTACTGGAACGGCATCCCGCGCAAGGACGCGATCGGCGCGGCGCTGGGCAGCTACGAGCAGTTGCAGAAGCAGTTCCCCGGCAAGCACATCGTGATCGGCGAGATCGGCTGGCCCTCGAACGGCGACCGCAAGGAGTACGCCTACCCGTCGGTGTCGGACGAGGCGATCTTCCTGCGCCAGTGGTTCAACGTGGCGAAGCAGCTGCATCTCGACTATTACGTGATGGAGGCGTTCGACCAGCCCTGGAAGGAGCAGCTCTCGGGCCGCACCGAGGCGTACTGGGGCATGTTCAACGCCGACCGCCAGCCGAAGTTCCCGTTCACCGGCCCGGTGACGGAAGACACCGGCTGGCCGTGGAAGGCGCTGGCGGCGAGCCTGCTGGCCCTGCTGCCGATGATCTGGTTCGCGCGGCGCTTCGCGCGCTTCAAGCTCACCGGGCGCTTCTTCTTCTGCGCGCTGATCCAGCTCGCCTGCGGCCTGATCGTGTGGTCGGCCACGCTGCCGTTCAATTTCTACCTGAGCTGGGTGGACTGGACGATGCTGGTGCTGCTGTTCCCGGCCCAGATCGCGATCCTCGCCATCCTGCTGATCAACGGCTTCGAGTTCACCGAGGTGCTGTGGCGGCGCGAGTGGGTGCGCCATGCCGGCATGCTGCGGCCGGACAGCCCCGAGAAGCAGCCGTTCGTCTCCATCCACCTGGCCTGCTACAACGAGCCGCCGGAGATGGTGATCGTCACGCTGGATTCGCTGGCCGAGCTCGACTACCAGAACTACGAAGTGCTGGTGATCGACAACAACACCAAGGACCCGGCCGTGTGGGGCCCGGTGAAGGACTATTGCGAGAAGCTGGGCAAGCGCTTCCGCTTCTTCCACCTGGAGCCGTGGCCCGGCTTCAAGGCCGGCGCGCTGAATTTCGGCCTGAAGGAAACCGCGCCCGAGGCCGACGTGGTGGCGGTGATCGACGCCGACTACGTGGTGCGCCACGACTGGCTGGCCACGCTCACGGGTTACTTCCACGATCCGAAGGTGGCGGTGGTGCAGTGCCCGCAGGCGCACCGCGACTTCGAGCACAACCGCTTCCGCCGCATGACCGCGTGGGAATACGACGGCTTCTTCCGCATCGGCATGCACCACCGCAACGAGCGCAACGCGATCATCCAGCACGGCACCATGACCATGGTGCGGCGTAGCGCGCTGGAGGGCACCGGCGGCTGGTCGGAGTGGACGATCTGCGAGGACGCCGAGCTGGGCCTGCGCCTGATGCACGCCGGCTACGAGCTGGTCTACGTCGACGAGCTGATGGGCAAGGGCCTCACCCCGGCCGACTTCAAGGCGTACAAGAGCCAGCGCTACCGCTGGGCCTTCGGCGCGATGCAGATACTCAAGGGCCGCTGGAGCTGGATGACGCAGCGGGGGCCGCTGTCGGCCGGCCAGCGCTTCCACTTCCTCACCGGCTGGTTCAGCTGGTTCGCCGACGCGCTGCACCTGATCTTCACCCTGATGGCGCTGTTCTGGACCGCGGGCATGGTGGCGCTTCCGCAGTATTTCAGCCTGCCGATGCAGCTGTTCCTGATCCCGGTGATCGGCTTCTTCTTCGCCAAGGCGATCTTCGGCATCGTGCTGTACCGCGCCCGCGTGCCCTGCGGCTGGTACGACACCCTGATGGCCTCGCTGGCCAGCATGGGCCTGTCGCACGCCATCGCGCGCGGCATCCTGCACGGGCTCACCCGCCAGAAGACCTCGTTCGTGGTCACCGCCAAGAGCCGGCGCATGGGCGGCAGCAGCTTCGCCGCGTTCGCGCCGGTGCGCGAGGAACTGCTGATGGCGGTCGCGCTTGCGCTGTGCATCGTGGGCATGGCGCGCAGCTACGGCACGCACTACATCGAGGGCATGCTGTGGATGTTCATCCTCGCCGCGCAATCCATCCCCTACGTCTCGGCCGTGGTCGGCGCGTGGATCGCGCACCGGGCGGGCGACAAGTCGGGCTGACCGGGATGTCGTCGTTGGTGCCGGCGGGCCCGGCAGGCAGGGACGCGGCATGACGCGGATTTCGTGGTTTGCGGATCGCGACGGATTCACCGCCGCCGCATCGGGCCTGCAGGATGCGATCGTGCGGTTCGACCGGCCGATCGCCGCCTCGTCGGCGGCATCGGGACATTGCACGGCGTGCGGCCGGGCCAGCGAGTTCGAGGTCGGCCAGGGCGGCGACCACCCCAACCTGCGCGAAAGCCTGCGCTGCCGTCGCTGCGGCCTGACCACGCGGCAGCGCCTGATCCATCACGCGCTCGCCGGGGAGGCCGAAGGCCGTGGCGGAGCGCTCCGCGGCGCGCTGCTGGAAAAATCCACCCGGCTGTACCGCGTGGCCCATGCCCGCTGGCCATGGCTCACCGGCTCGGAGTTCCTCGGTGCGGACCGCGTTCCGGGACGAAGCTACTGGTGGTCGACGCACTGGTGGCGCTGGCGTCGCACGCGGCACGAATCGATCACCTCGTTCTCGTACGCCGCGCAGTCGCTGGACCTGCTGGTGCACAGCGACGTGCTCGAACACGTTTTCGACACCGGGGCGGCGCTGCGCGAATGCGCACGCGTGCTGCGCAGCGGCGGCGCCATGCTGTTCACCGTGCCGTTCGCCATCGGCAACACCGCTTCCATCCTGCGCGGACGGCTGCTGCCCGACGGCAGCGTGGAACACATCGAGCCGCCCGAGTACCACGGCGACGGCGTTCGCCACGGCGGCATCTACACGTTCCATACGTTCGGCTGGGATATCGTCGACCGCCTGCGCGAGGCGGGGTTTGCACGGGTGGAAATCGGCCTGTGCCATGCGCCGCGCGAAGGCTTCACGGCGTCCGATCCCGGCGTCGCGCAGGCGTGGATGGGCTTGCCCACCCTGTTTCGCGCGACCCGGTGACGGCCGCAGCCCTGGCCGCCTGCCCGGCCCGGCGGCTTGCGGCCAGGTGTCTCGCGGCGCCTGCCAGCGCCCTTGCGCCGCCCCCGAAAGCGCCCCGGCCGTTCATATCCGCGCCGGGTAGCACCCCCTATCATCCGGACACCGTGCCCTGGATTCCCCTGCATTGGCCTTGTTGACCCGTACCCGTTCGTTCGCACGCGCCTGCTGGCCGTGGGTGCGTATCCCGTTCTGGATCGGCCTGGGCCTGCTGGTGGGCTTCGTGCTGCCGTACACGCTGGTGCTGAACAAGCGCGTGCAGCAGCGTTTCAGCGACCTGGTGTTCGCGGTGCCCACGCGGGTGTTCGCGCGGCCGCTGCCGCTGGCCGCCGGCGAGCCGATGACCTCGGCCGCGCTGCAGCTGGAGCTCACGTTCGCCGGTTACAGCGACGACGGCCACGGCAAGGTCGCGGGCAGCTGGGCCCGGCAGGGCAGCAGCTACACGATCTCCTCGCGCGGCTATGCCGGGCCGGAGGGCGGCGAGCTGCCCAAGCGCATCCAGGTGACCCTGGGCAAGGGCACGGTCGCCGCGGTGCGCGACCTCGCCACCGGCAAGCCCCTGGAGCTCACCCATCTCGATCCGGCGCGCATCGCCACCGTGTACGGCGCGAACCAGGTCGAACGGCGCATCGTGCGCCTGACCGACCTGCCGCCGCTGCTGGTGGGCGGCCTGCAGGCGGTGGAAGACCGCAGCTTCAAGCACAACATCGGCATCGACTTCGGCGGCATCCTGCGCGCCGCGTTCGCGAACCTGCGCGCCGGCCGCACCGTGCAGGGGGCCTCCACGCTGACCCAGCAGCTGGTGCGCAACCTCTACCTCAGCCGCGAGCAGACCTTCACGCGCAAGATCAACGAGGCGCTGATGTCGCTGCTGCTGGAGATGCACTACAGCAAGGACCGCATCCTCGAGGCCTACGTCAACGAGGTGTTCCTGGGCCAGCAGGGCGGCCAGGCGGTGCACGGTTTCGCGGCGGCGTCGGAGTTCTACTACGGCCGCCCGCTGCGCGACCTGCGCCCGCAGGAGATCGCCTTGCTGGTCGGCCTGGTGAAGGGGCCGAGCTACTACGACCCGCGCCGCTATCCGGACCGCGCGCTGGCGCGCCGCAACCTGGTGCTGCAGGAGTTCGTCGACACCGGGCTGCTGGCGCCGGAGCAGGCGAAGCTCGCGCAGGCCGCGCCGCTGGACGTGATCAGGAACGGCCAGCTGCCGCACAACCGCTTCCCCGCCTTCATGCAGCTGGTGCGCCAGCAGATCACCGCCGATTTCGACGAGGACACGCTGCGCGCGGGCAACCTGTCGATCTTCACCACGCTGGACCCGGCCGCGCAGCTCTACACCGAGCAGGCGGTCGCCACCACGATGAAGGAACTGGGCAAGCGCGCCGACCCGATCCAGGCCGCCGGCGTGGTCACCGACACCCACGACGGCAGCGTGCTGGCGATGGTGGGCAGCAAGATCCCCGGCGACCAGGGCTTCAACCGCGCGATGGATTCGCAGCGGCCGATCGGCTCCACCATCAAGCCGTTCGTCTACCTGGTGGCGCTGGCCAATCCCTCGCGCTGGAACCTCGCCACCGCGCTGGACGACAGCCCGCTCAGCATGCGCATGCCGAACGGCACGCTGTGGGAGCCGCACAACGACGACAACGAGAGCCACGGCATGGTGCCGATGGTGGACGCGCTGGCGCATTCCTGGAACATCGCCAGCATCCGGCTGGGCCTCGCGGTGGGCCTGCCGCGCGTCCGCGGCTTCCTGCAGTCGTTCGGGCTGACCAACGTCAACAACGGCCCCTCGCTGCTGATCGGCGCGCTGGACCTCGCGCCGCTGCAGGTGGCGCAGATGTACGAATACATCGCCTCCGACGGGCATGCGCTGCCGCTGCTGTCGGTGCGCGGCGTGGTGGACGGCAACGGGCGCACCGTCAAGCGCTACGAGGTGCAGGCCGGCAAGGGAGAATACCAGCCGGCGGTGCGCCTGGTGACCTGGGCGATGCAGCAGGTGTCGCTGTACGGCACCGCGCATTCGCTGGGCGACTCCAGCCTCGCGTCGCTGCACGTCGCCGGCAAGACCGGCACCAGCAACGACCTGCGCGACAGCTGGTTCGCCGGCTTCACCGGCGAGCATCTCGGGGTGTTCTGGATGGGCCGCGACGACAACAAGCCCACCCACCTGTTCGGCGCCACCGGCGCGCTGCGCGTGTGGCGCAACCTGTTCGCCAAGCTGCCCACCCGGCCGCTGCCCGCCACGCTGGGCGACGGCCTGCAGATGGCCTGGATCAACCCCGCCGACGGCCGCCCCACCGAGTCGCAGTGCAGCGGCGCGAAGCAGGTGCCGGTGGTGGCGGGCTCGCTGTCCGGCGACGTCGAGGGCTGCGGCTTCTGGCAGACCTTGTTCGGCGGCGGCAATCCCGCGGCCGCGGCGTCCGGCGCCGCGCCGGCCGATGCCGATGCGCCCCCGGTGGCCGTCCAACCTCCCAGCGGAAACTGAGCATGTACTTCGTCCGTCCATTCCTGCGTGCGTGGCCCCTGCCGTTGGCGGCGGTGCTGCTGGCGGCCTGCACCACCCCGGCCCCGGTCGAGGCGCCGAAGCCGCGCGCCGCGCTGGCGCCCGCCGCGATGGTCGCGGCGATCCGCGCCGCCGGCGAGCGCGAGCAGTCGGTGATCGCGGTGCAGCCGCTCGCCGATCCCGGCATCAACGCGTGGCAGACGGCGGCGGAAGCCGACGTGCGGGCCGGCCATTACGACGCCGCCGCGGCCAAGCTCGACCAGGCGCTGAAGCGCAGCCCGGAATCGCCGGACCTGCTGCAGGATCGCGCCGAGGTGGCGGTGTACCAGCACGACTACGCGCAGGCGCAGAAGCTGGCGCAGCAGTCGTGGACGCTGGGCCCCAAGCTGGGCCCGCTGTGCGCGCGCAACTGGGAGACCATGGCCCAGCTGCGCAAGCAGGCCGACGACGAGGCCGGCGCCGCCACCGCGCAGAAGTGGGTGGAGAAGTGCCACGTGCAGGGCGTGAACCGCTTCTGAGTTCCCGCGTGCGGCAGGCCGCCGCCGCGCCGCGCGCGCGAAACGGTTTGGCCGCGTGCAGGCGCTGGGCGATACTGCGGCGATGATGGATTCCGACGACACGCCGCCCGACCGCGTCGATGCGCTGCTGGGCGCCGATGGCCCGTTCGCGCGCGAGCTGCCGAACTTCGCGCCGCGCGCCGCGCAGCAGGCGATGGCGGCGGCGGTGGCGCAGGCCATCGCCGGGCGCGACACCCTGGTCGCCGAGGCCGGCACCGGCACCGGCAAGACCTACGCCTACCTGGTGCCGGCGCTGCTTTCCGGCGAACGCGTCGTCGTTTCCACCGGCACCAAGGCGCTGCAGGACCAGCTGTATTTCCGCGACCTGCCGAAAGTGGTTTCCGTGCTCGGCGCGCGCCTGAAGACGGCGCTGCTGAAGGGGCGCGCGAATTACCTCTGCCTGTACCGCCTCGACCAGACCGTGCGCGAGGGGGCGAGCTTCGACAAGGCGCAGGCCGCGCAGTTGGCGACCATCCGCGCCTGGTCTGCGCGCACGCGCCGCGGCGACCGCATGGAGCTGGCCGAGGTGCCGGAGGAATCGCCGCTGTGGCCGCGCGTCACCTCCACGCCCGAGAACTGCCTCGGCGTGGAGTGTCCGTTCCACGACGACTGCCACGTGGTGAAGGCGCGCCGCGAGGCGCAGGAGGCGCAGCTGGTGGTGGTCAACCATCACCTGCTGTTCGCCGACCTCGCGCTGAAGCAGGAGGGCTTCGGCGAAATCCTGCCGAGCGCCTCGGCCTTCATCCTCGACGAGGCGCACCAGATTCCCGAGCTGGCCGGACAGTTCTTCTCGCAGAGCGTAAGCGCGCGCCAGTTGAGCGAATTGGCACAGGATGTCCTGCGCGAATGCAGCGGCGTCACCGGCGCGATCGGCCTGCTGCTGGAGCCGGTGGAGGCGCTGCAGGACGCGCTGCGTCGCCTGCGCCTGGCGATGGAGCCGCTGCCGCCGCGCGGCGCGTTCGGTGCGCTCGAAGCCGTGGCCGCCGTGCGCGCGGGCTTGCACGAGGTCAGCGAACTGCTGGCCACGCTCGCCGACCTGCTCGCCTCGCAGGCGGAGCGCTCGCGCGGGCTCGCCAACGCGCATGAACGCGCCGCGCTGCTGGCCGAACGACTGGAGCGCATCGTCGAGCAGGCATCCGAACGCGACGTGCGGTGGTACGAACTTTTTCCGCGCGGTTTCGCGCTGCATGCCACGCCGCTGGATCTCGCCGCACCGCTGCGCGCCATGCGCGAACGCAGCGAGGCGGCGTGGATCTTCACGTCGGCCACGCTGTCGGTGGCCGGGCGGTTCGACCACTTCGCGCACCAGCTCGGCCTCGACGAGCCGCAGACGCTGTTGCTGGAAAGCCCGTTCGACTATGCGCGGCAGGCGCTGTGCTACCTGCCGGAAGGCTTGCCCGATCCGGCCGCGCGCGACCACACCGAGCGCGTGCTCGACGCCGTGCTGCCGGTGCTGCAGGCCTCGAACGGCCGCGCCTTCCTGCTGTTCACCTCGCACCGCGCGCTGCGTCGCGCCGCCGAACTGCTGGCCACGCGCGTGCCCTGGCCGCTGTTCGTGCAGGGCACGGCGCCGCGCCACCAGTTGCTGGAGGAATTCCGCCATTTCGGCCATGGCGTGCTGTTGGGCGCGGCGAGTTTCTGGGAAGGCGTGGACGTGGTGGGCGACGCGCTCAGCGTGGTGGTGATCGACAAGCTGCCGTTCGCCGCGCCCGACGACCCCGTGCTGGTGGCGCGGCTGGAAGCGCTGGAGCAGCAGGGCATCAACCCCTTCATGGGCTGGCAGGTGCCGGCTGCGGCGATCGCCTTGAAGCAGGGCGCGGGCAGGCTGATCCGCAGCGTCACCGACCGCGGCGTGCTGGTGCTGTGCGATCCGCGCATCACGGGCAAGGGCTACGGCAAGCTGTTCCTCGCCAGCCTGCCGCCGATGCCGCGCACGCGCGTGCTGGCCGACGTGCAGGCGTTTTTCGCGCCGCCTGTCGAGAATCACGAGGAGTCCGTCGCATGAGCACGGAACCCGAACTGCGCACCGATCCCGCCTTGCTGCCCGTGCTGGAGGAATTGCGCCAGCGCGAGCCGATCTTCCATCGTCCCGAATTCGGCAACACGCGTGCCGATCACCTCGCGATGACGGTGGAGGATTTCCGGGAAGTGGGCGCCTCTGGCCGCCGCTACAGCCGCGAGCACGTGCTCGACGTGCTGGACGAGCGCCAGCGGCATCCGCAACCGGACCCGTGGGAAACCGGCGAATTCCATTGCCGCCAGCTGGCCGACGCGGTCTACCTGCTCACCTACACCTTGCGGCAGGGCGAACGCGTGACGCGCCGCGCCACGATCTGGCGGCGCGATCCCGACGGCTGGAAGATCGTGTTCCACCAGGGCACCGTGGTGACGGAGGCCTGAGCCGGGCGCGAAGCGTCCTCCGGAATCCCCGTCATGCGCATCTTCTCCCACACCTGTTCCAACACCGAGATCGTCTGCGCGCTGGGTTGCGCGCGGATGCTGGTCGGCGTGGACGCGGATTCCGACCATCCGCCCGAGCTCGTCGCCGGCCTGCCGAAGACGGGGCGCGACCTCGATCTCGACGTGGACGCGGTGCTCAGGCTTGAACCCGACCTGGTGCTGACCTCGCTCACCGTGCCCGGTCACGAGCGCGTGGTGGCGGCGTTGCAGGCGGCGGGTTTGCAGACCCTGGTATGCGATCCGCAATCGCTGGACGACGTGAACGGCGATATCCGCCGTATTGCAGAAACCTTGGGCGTGCCGGCGCAGGGCGAGGCGCTGGTGGCGCGGATGGAGGCCGCGATGCCGCATGTCGAACCGCAGGGGCCGCGCCCCGCCGTGCTGGTGGAGTGGTGGCCGAAGCCGGTGATCGTTCCCGCGCAACGCTCCTGGGTCAACGACCTCATCGTGCGTGCGGGCGGGCGCAACCCGTGGGGCGAGGTGGATGCTCGCAGCGTGCCGCTGACCCACGATGCGGCGGCCGCCGCCATGCCCGACGTCGTGACGATGAGCTGGTGCGGGGTGAAGGTGGAGAACTACCGCGCCGACGTGGTGCGTCGGCGCGAGGGCTGGGAGCACGTGCCGGCCGTCGTCGCCGGGCGCATCCACGCGATCAGCGAGGCCTTCCTCGGCCGCCCCGGTCCGCGACTGGTGGAGGGCTACCGGCAATTGCGCGCGGCCATCGCGGCGGCTGAGTGAATCGCTGGCGTTGCGCGATGGGCCGGCACGTAGCACAGTGCCGCGCATGATCATTTCCTCCACGATGGACTACCGCGCGGCCGCCCAGCGCCGCCTGCCGCCCTTCCTGTTCCACTACATCGACGGTGGCGCCTACGACGAGCAGACCCTGCGCCGCAACGTCGAAGACCTGCGCGGCCTCGCCCTACGTCAGCGCGTGCTCGGCGAAGTCGGCGAGGTCGATCTCTCCACGCAACTCTTCGGCGAAAGGCTGAGCCTGCCGGTGGCGCTGGCGCCGGTGGGACTCACCGGCATGTATGCGCGTCGCGGCGAAGTGCAGGCGGCGCATGCGGCGGCGGCCAAGGGCGTGCCGTTCACCCTGTCCACGGTGTCGGTGTGTCCCATCGAGGAAGTGCAGCGCGAGCTGTCGCGGCCGATCTGGTTCCAGCTCTACGTGCTCAAGGACCGCGGTTTCATGAAGAACGCGCTGGACCGCGCGTGGGCGGCCGGCGTGCGCACCCTGGTGTTCACCGTGGACATGCCGGTGCCGGGCGCGCGCTACAGGGACAGGCATTCCGGCATGTCCGGCCCGCATGCCGCGCTGCGCCGCATGTGGCAGGCCGTGTGCCATCCGCGCTGGTCGTGGGACGTGGGCCTGCGCGGCCGGCCGCACGACCTCGGCAACGTCTCCGCCTACCTCGGCCATCGCATCGGGCTGGAGGATTACATCGGCTGGCTGGGCAAGAACTTCGATCCGGCCATCGGCTGGCGCGACCTGGAGTGGATACGCGAATCCTGGAAGGGCGCGATGGTGCTCAAGGGCATCCTCGACCCGCAGGATGCGCTGGAGGCGGTGCAGTTCGGCGCCGACGGCATCGTGGTTTCCAACCATGGCGGGCGCCAGCTGGACGGCGTGCTGTCCTCGGCGCGCGCGCTGCCCACCATCGCCGATGCGGTGAAGGGCAAGCTCGCCATCCTTGCCGATTCCGGCGTGCGTTCCGGCCTCGACGTGGTGCGCATGCTGGCGCTGGGCGCCGACGGCGTGCTGCTGGGCCGCCCCTTCGTCTATGCGCTGGCCGCGGCCGGCGGGCAGGGCGTGGCGCACCTGCTCGACCTCGTCGCCGCCGAGATGCGCGTGGCGATGACGCTGACCGGGGCGAAATCGATCGCCGGCATCACGCGGGACAGCCTCGCTGCCGCGTAAAAGCCACATCATGCCCATTCGCCGCCACGCGCCGCCCGGGGCAGGACATCGCGCGCTGCTGTGATGCACGCTCCGGGTCGAAGGAGTCGTGACATGGGCAAATGGATGCAGAGCGCAACGGCCAAGGTGCTGGGCATCGGCGTGCTGGCGCTGCTGATGACCATACCGTTGTTGAAAGTGAGCGGCCTGGTGACGGAGCGCCTGGCCATGCGCACGCAGGCCATCGCCCAGATCGCGCAGGGCTGGGGCGGCGCGCAGGTGCTGGGCGGCCCGGTGCTGGTCATACCCACGCGCCGGCTGGTCGCGCCGGAGGGGCAGGCGCCGCAGTGGCGCGCGGGCAGCGAGACCGTTCTCGCGGACACCTTGCACGTCGACACGACGCTGGCCACGTCCACGCGCCAGTACGGCATCTACTCCGCGCCCGTCTTCGTGGCCACGACGAAGCTGCAGGCCGCGTTCCGCGCCGCGGACCTCGCGCAGTTCCGCACGGCCAGCGATGCGGCATGGCAGGGCGGCAAGGCCGAGCTGCGCCTGCCGGTGGCCGACCTGCGCGGCCTGCAGCAGGTGGACGAGCTGACCGTCAACGGCAAGCCGGTGCGCTTCGAGTCGTCCGCCGAACGCTTCGGCTCCTGGCCTGTCGTGGTGGTGCCGATCGACCTCGACGCGCTGGGCAACCAGTCCATCGACGTGGCGATCACGCTCAAGCTGGCCGGCACCGAGTCCATGCAGTTGCTGCCGTTGGCGCGCAGCACCGACGTGACCATGCGCGCACCGTGGCGCGACCCCGGCTTCACCGGTGCGGCCTTGCCGCTGGAGCGCGACATCGGCCCCGACGGCTTCAGCGCGCACTGGCACCTGCTCGATCTCAATCGCAGCTACGGCCAGCACTGGGACGAACGCGACGAAGGCGTGGCGCGTGCCCTGTCGTCCTCCGACTTCGGCGTGCAGCTGTACCAGCCGGTGGACGTCTATCAGCGCAACGTGCGCGCGGGCAAGTACGGCCTGCTGTTCATCGCGATGACCTTCGTGGTGTTCTTCCTGTTCGAGGTGTTGAAGCGGCTGCGCGTGCACCCGGTGCAATACCTGCTGGTGGGCATGGCATTGGCCACGTTCTACGTGGTGCTGCTGGCGCTTTCCGAGCAGATCGGCTTCGGCCCGGCCTACGCGGTCGCGGCGGCGGCGGTGGCCTTGATCGTGGGCGGCTACGCGGCTGCGGTGTTGCGTGCGCGGCGCACCGGCGGGTTGCTGGGCGGCGTGGTGGCGCTCACCTACGTGATGCTCTACGGCCTGATCGCCGCCGAGCAATACGCGTTGCTGGTCGGCGCACTGGTGCTGCTCGTCACCGTGGCCCTGCTGATGTATCTCACCCGCCGCATCGACTGGTACGCCCACACGCCGGCCTTGGGCGAAGCGCCAGCGGCTATCATGGAGCGGCCATGAACCTGCTTGCCATCGAAACCGCCACCGAAGCCTGCTCCGTCGCCCTGGTCCACGGCGATACCGTGATCGCACGCAGCGAGCTGGCACCGCGCCGCCACGCCGAACGCGTGCTGCCGATGGCCGACGAGCTGCTGGCCGAGGCGGGCCTCGGCCGCCACGCGCTGGACGCGATCGCCGTGGGCCGCGGCCCCGGCGCGTTCACCGGCGTGCGCCTCGCGATCTCGCTGGCGCAGGGCGTGGCGCTGGCGCTGGACCTGCCGGTGGTCACCGTTTCCTCGCTCGCGGCGCTCGCGCTGGAAGCGCCTGACGACGGCGACGCCGACACCGCCATCCTTGCCGTGATCGATGCCCGCATGGGCGAGATCTACGCCGCCTGCTACCGCCGCGACGGCGAAGGCGGCCTGCTCGCGCTCGACCACGAACGCGTCTGCACCGCCGATGCGTTGCTGCTGCCCGAGGCCCGTGCCTGGCAGGTGGTGGGCAGCGGCTGGGCCACCTACGAAACCGTGCTGCGCGAACGCCTGGGCAGCGAACCCCGCTTCGCCGACGGCGCCCGCTACCCCCAGGCCGTCCACGTCGCCGAACTCGCCGCCCGCGAATACCGGGCCGGCCGCGCACGCCCCCCCGAACAGGCGCTTCCGGTGTACCTTCGCGACAAGGTGGCCTTGACGCTGGTGGAGCAGGGGAAGGCTTGAGGCCTTGGTGCCCGCTTTCATCCAGGGCAGGCACGGCGTCCATTGCCGTCCGCTGCCGCAGGGGTGTTCAAATCGCCGGTGGCTGAAAGCTTCTCTATCTGCGGGGAGGGCGTATGGACGTCTACGATCTGCTGGATACGACGATCAAGATCGGCCTGGGCGCGGCTGCTTCCGGCATCAGTGCCTACGTGCTGGCCAGGCAAAGCCACCGCAGCGAGATGCGCAAGGCGGCGGTCCTGCGGCGTATGGACATACTCGAAAAAGCCTCCGAGCGCAGCGAGGAATTCATGCGCGCCTGGCGCGAACTGACCGGTACGCTGGGCGGGATGTTCGAGGGTCTCCATCCGCCGAAGCCCTACTTCTCCGAGGCGCAGTGGAAGTCCGTGATGGCGGCGGACGAGATCCTCATGCAGGCGAAGGACCAGATCTACGCCGTGGTCGCCGGCCTTCGCCTGATCGGCGCAACCGAGCCCGTCAAGTATCTCAACGAGATCAACCTCGCCATCGGCTCGTTCAGGGACGAGATGATGCTCAGGCACAGCACGCCGACGGCCGAAGGGCTGCGCGGTGTACGCGACGAAGTCGGGAAGCTGCGGAAGCAGTTCTTGTCGTCGTTGAGCAAGAGTTACGCGGCGTTCTGATCAAGGAACCGTGAAGGCTCGCGACGTCCGCGTTCGGACTGCCGCGGGCAGCTCCCCCAGTGGCCCGTGTCGATCCTGCACTCGCCCATTCGTTGCATCCATGAAGGTGACCCTCTCGGCCACCCGTCAGCCAAGGAGACTGCCATGTCCTATGTCGATGGTTTCGTGATCGCCGTACCCAACGCCAACCGCGACAAGTTCATCGCGCACGCCCGCACCTTCGACGCCATTTTCCTGGAGTGCGGCGCCATCCGGGTGGTGGAGTGCTGGGGCGACGACGTGCCCGACGGCAAGCTCACCGATTTCCGCCGCGCCGTGCAGGCGACGCAGGACGAATCCGTGGTGTTCTCCTGGGTGGAATGGCCGGACAAGGCCACCCGCGATGCCGGCATGGCGAAATTCATGCAGGACCCGCGCATGGAGGCCGCCGCCGACTGTCCTTTCGACGGCAAGCGCATGATCTTCGGCGGCTTCCAGTCGGTAGTCAGCCTGCCGGGCTAGGCGGCCCCTGTGCTGCGCGCCCGCTTCGCGAGATGCGAACGCCGCGGCGTCAAAGCCGCCCGATCAGCAACTGCACGGCCAGGCTGCTGACCGACACCGCGGCCCACACGCCCAGGCCCAGCAGGATGGGGCGGGGGCCGCTGGCGATCATCCTGCGCAGGTTGGCGGAGAGGCCGATGGCGGTGAGCGCCACGATGATCAGGAACTCGGCGAGGTCGTGCAGCGCGGGCAGGACGGCGGCGGGGATCAGGCCGGTGGTGCGGATCGTCGAGGCCACCAGGAACCACAGGATGAACCACGGGAAGATGCGGCGCAGGCTGAAGTCGGCGGCGCCGCTCTTCTTCTCGCGCACGGCGGTCGCGAAGGCGAGGATCAGGCAGATCGGGATGATCAGCGTGGCGCGGGTGAGCTTGACGATGGTGGCGTAGTCGCCCGCCGCGTGGCTGTAGCTGTAGCCGGCCGCCACCACCGACGAGGTGTCGTTGATCGCGGTGCCGGCCCACAGGCCGAAGCCGAGGTCGCTGAGGTGCAGCAGGTGGCCGAGCAGCGGGAACAGCAGCACCGCCACCACGTTGAACAGGAAGATGGTGGAGATCGCGAACGCGGTGTCGTGGTCGTCCGGCTTGATGATCGGCGTGACTGCGGCGATCGCCGAGCCGCCGCAGATCGCGGTGCCCACGCCGATCAGCACCTTCAGCTTGTCGTGCACGCCCAGCCAGCGGCCCAGCGCCCACGCGGTGGTGAAGGCCACGGTCAGGGTCACCAGGGTCACCGACAGCGATTCCAGCCCGGTCTTCGCCACCTGGGTGAGGCTGAGGCCGAAACCCAGCGCGATGATCGACCACTGCAGCACCTGCTTGCCGGCGAAGGCGATGCCCGGCGTGAAGCGCGCATCGGGCGAGAACAGGTTGCGCACCGCGATGCCCAGCAGGATGCCGATCACCGGGCCGCCGATCAGCGGCAGCCGCCGGCCCAGCCACCAGGCGAGCAGCGCGATGGCGACCGCCAGCAGGAGCCCGGGTGCGCGGCTGCGCAGGCTGGGGCGGGCGACGGCGGTGGCGAGCGGCGTGTTCATGGGGCGATGCGCTGCGGGGAGTTGCGCCATTGTCCACGCGCCAGCCAATCAGCAAAACTTGGAAAATCTGATCGATCCTATAAAATAAGCTGATGAACAACATCAGCCCGCGCCAGCTCGAGGTGTTCGTGCAGATCGCGCTGCTGGGCAGCGTGCGCGCCGCCGCCGAGCGGCTGTACCTGACCCAGCCGGCGGCCAGCATGGCGCTGGCCGAGCTGGAGCGGCAGCTGGATGCTCCCTTGTTCGCCCGCGAGCGCGGTCGGCTGCGGCTCAATCCGCGCGGCCGCGAGCTGCTGCCGCTGGCGCAGGAACTGCTGGAGCGCCACGCCGAATTCGGCCGCCGCGGCCGCGAGGACGGCGGCGCGCTGTCCGGCGAGCTGCGCATCGGCGCCAGCAACACGGTGGGCAACTACCGGGTGGGCGAGTTGCTGGGCGCGTTCGTGCGCGCCCAGCCGCAGGTGGCGATCCGCCTGCGCGTGGCGAACACCGACGCGATCGCCGCGGCGATGCTGGACCACAGCCTCGACCTGGGCTGCGTGGAAGGGCCGGTGACCCATCCGCAACTGGAAGTGCGGCCGTGGCGCGACGACCTGCTGGTGGTGTGCGCCCCGCCCGACCATGCGCTGGCGCGCAGGCGCGGGCTCAGGCCCGCGGATTTCGCCGGCGCGCGCTGGGTGATGCGCGAACCGGGCTCGGCCACCCGCGCCACCAGCGAGCGCGTGCTGTCGCAGCTCCCGCCCGGCGACACCGTGCTGGAGCTGGACCAGATCGAGGCGATCAAGCAGGCGGTGATCGCCGGCCTCGGCATCGCCTGCCTGCCGCAGGTGGCGGTCACCGACGCGCTGGCGACCGGCAGATTGAAGGCGCTGAAGACGCCCTTCCTCGACCTGCGCCGCAAGCTTTCCATGCTGGTCCACCGCCAGAAATACCGCGGTGCGCTGCTGGATGCCTTCATCGCCCAGGCTGGCCTGGAGCGCTGAGTCGAGACGGGCGGCTCAACCGCCGCCGCGTCGTGTCTCCGCCGCATACGCATCGAAACCTGCCCGTTGCCACCGCCGCTGCACGGTCGCGACCGGCGATCTCCCGGGCGGCCTCGACCGCCCGGGAGCAGGACTTCCGCATCACAGCGATACGATGGCGCGAGCCCAGTAATAGCGGCCGATCAGGTCGTAGGTGTAGGCATCGGTGTTCGAGTTGCTGCCCCACTGGTAGAACATCGGCGGCTGCTTGTCGGCGATGTTGTCGACGCCGACCGACAGCGTGGTGTGGTACTTGCCGAACTCGTAGCTGGCGGACAGGTTGTTGTAGACGTACGCGCCGATCCTGTGCACCACGCCGTCCCGGCCTTCGTCGGCCGAATAGCTTTGCGACAGGTCGGCACTGCCCACCTTGGTGCGGCCGATGTAGCGCAGCGTCCAGCTGGCGCTCCACGGGCCGCGGCTCCAGTTCAGCGTGCCCAGGCCGCGCCAGCGCGGGAACTCGCCGTAGGAGGGGCAGAAGGAGCCGGCGCAGTGCACCACCGCCACGCTGGCGTCGCCGGGTGCGGGATCGACGTCGTAGCGTGCCATGTAGGTGCCGTTGAGGCTGGCGTTGAACTTGCCGTAGCGCTCGGTGGCGAAGCTGTACTGCACGCTGCCGTCGACGCCCTTGGCCCAGGTCTGGCCCAGGTTCACCGTGGGCACGCTGATGTAGCTGATCTGGCCGTTGCCGGAGCGATGGATCAGGCTGCACAGCTTCTCGCTGTAATAGCACTCGTTGAGGATCGTGGTCGGGTCGATGCCGTCGACGATGGTGTCGTTGAGGTTGATGCGCCAGACGTCGGCGCTGAACGACAGCCCGCGCAGCCAGTGCGGGTCGTAGACCAGGCCGAAGTCGAAGGACTTGCCGTGCTCGGGCTTGAGGCTGTAGCCGGCGGCCACGGAACCGGAACCCTTGACGCCGAGCTGCGGGTTGTTCTGCTCGAAGCTGCCGTCGGTGGGGACGTTGACGCAGGCCTGCGCATGGCCGCCGGTGTAGCCGTTGCAGAGGTCGGTAGCCGCGAGGGCGCCGCCGCTGGTGCCGGCATACAGTTCGCCGATGTTGGGGGCGCGGAACACCTGGGATGCCGTGCCGCGCAGCAGCAGGTCGGCTATCGGGCGCCATTCCAGCGCCACCTTGCTGTTGGTGGTGCTGCCCGAAAGGCTGTAGTTGGAATAGCGCGAACCGATGTCCAGGTTCAGCGAGTAGAACCACGGCTGGTTGGCGAGGATCGGGATCAGTGTTTCCGCGTAGGCTTCCTTGACGTTGTAGCTGCCGTGCAGCACGGTGCCGCATTCTTCCACCACGCCGCACAGGCCCGCGTAGTCGCCGGAGGTGATCGCCGTGGCGATCGGGGTGTCCGTGCCGTCGACCTGCGATTCCTTGCGGTAGGACACGCCCGCGGCCAGGTTGACCGGGCCGGCCGGCAAGTCGAACAGCTCGCCGTTGGCGCTGGCCTCGAACTGCTTCATGGTGTAGTGGTAGTAGGTGACCGGATCGACCACGATCTTCTTCAGCGCCGCGACGGTGGTGGGGTCGTTGATGTTGAAGAGATTGATCGGCGTGCAGTTGGCGATCGGCGCGGACGGCGTGCCGCAGGTCACCACGCCGGTGCCGCTGTCCAGGAACGAGGGGCCCAGGCCCTGCTGGAGCGCGGCGTAGCCGAGGAAGCCGTTGTTTTCGGTCTTCTGCTTGACCTTGCCGTAGTTGACGTCGGCGTTCCACTGCCAGCTGCTTTCGCCGAAGCTGCCGCGCAGGCCGGCAACGAACTGCAGGTCGTAGGTCTTGTTGACGAAGTCGCGGTTGCCCAGCGAGGACAGCCGCGTGTTGAAGTCGTGGGCGCTCTGGCCGGTGGTGCGGTCGGTGCCGAAGTCGATGCCGAACGGGTTGTAGTAGTTGTTCCTGGAAACGAAGAAGTCGTCCGCGTTGGCGACGATCGGCACCGGCGCGATGATCGACGACGCCACGGTCCGGGTGTAGAAAAGGTTCGTGTAGGCTTCGACGTTCGGTGTGATCTTGAAGCTGCCGACCAGCGACAGGTTGGTTCGCTTCTGCGGCGTCTCGATCAGGTTGAACGGCTGGTAGTTGTAGGAGTCGGCCTTGCCGAACGGGTGGTAGTCGGACAGCGTGGTGATGCCGCCGACGCCCGGGTTCAAGGTGACGTAGGTGCCGTCGGCGTTCTCGATCAGGCCGGTCGGCACGGTGGACGAACCCAGCTTGGCCACCTCGCCGTTCTTCAGCGCCAGCGCATTCCGCGAATAGGAACGTGCGCTGGCCGTGATGCCGTTGACGCTCTGCTGGGTGGCGCCGAAGATCAGGTTGTAGCGGTCGCCGCCCAGCCCTCCCAATACGCTGAAGTCGCGCCGGTTGCCGTCGCCGCGCGAGCTCTGGCCGTAGCTGCTGCCCAGCTGCACGCCCCGGTAGTGGTCCTTCAGGATGAAGTTGACCACGCCGCCGATCGCATCCGAGCCATAGACCGAGGAAGCGCCGTCGCTGAGCACCTCGATGCGCTCGATCATGTTGGCCGGAATGCTGTTGACGTCGTCGTAGGCCAGGCGCCGGCCATTGACCAGCACCAGGGTGCGGTTGTCGCCGAGGCCGCGCAGCGAGATGGTCGAGGCGCCGGTGCCGCCGCCGTTGTTGATCGTGGGATTGGTGGCATTGCCGGCGACCGCGGGAAGTTGCTGCACCAGGTCGCCCAGGGTGGGCTTGCCGCTGTTCCTGATCTGGCTGCTGTCGATGGTCACCACCGGGTTCGAGGTTTCGGCATCGACGCGGCGGATCAGCGAGCCGGTGACGGTGACCGCCCCGAGGTTCTTGGCCTTCGCGGGTTCAGGCGTGGTGTCGGTGCCGTCTGCATGGGTGCCCTGCGCGGTGCCGGCATCCTCCGCATGCAAGACGAGGCTGCCGCCCGCCAGGCCGAGCACAAGCGCAAGACGAACGGCGTGGGCAATCAGCGTGGAGCGTCGACAAGGTGCGCGATCGGGCAGGCGGACGGTGGATTCCATGGTGTGAGGTCCTCGCGTGGTGGGCCGCGGGATGAAGGGCGGCGTGGTGTGTGGATGGCGCAGGCTGGAGCGGTGCAACCGGCCTTGCGCTGCGGGTGGTGGCGCTGTGTCCGTGTCGGCCTGTTGCATGGCGATACCTGCCGACGGGCACACGGGCTCCCGGAGGCGGTTGCCCGCCCCTTCGGTTCGTTCCATGGATGCGTCCATCGCGGGGGCGATCGACGCGTCACGCATTCAACTGCTGTCGGATGCGTCCGATGCGTTTTGCCAGTACACCGCGTAGCGCTCGCCCTGAATCCTGTTCAGCGGCGCCACGGCAACGGTGCCCTGGCGGGTGGTGGCTTCGAACCGCAGTTCGTCCTTCGACACGATGCGCATCCAGCCGGTGTCGTCCGGTTTGTCCGACGCGATCCGGGGCGCCGGTTCCGGCTTGGGTTCGGGATCGGGCGTGGCCCACATGCCGGTGTACTGCATGGCATGGGTCAGGCCATGGCTGCCGAGGCGCGCCGCCAGCACCAGCGGTCCGTACAGCATCGCGCGCAGGCTGTCGTCGCCCGGCAGCGCCACGCTGCGCAGCCGCATCGGCAGTTCGAGTTCGATGCGGTCGCCGTCGTGCCATTCGCGTTGCAGGGTCAGGTAGCTGCCGGGCGAGGCGAACACGTCGAGGGCTTCGCCGTTGAGACGCACCCTGGCATCGGGGCCGATCCATTCGGGCACCCGCAGGTTGAGGGCGAAGCGGGCCGGTGCGCCCAGCTTGAGGCTGAGGCGGGTGCGCGGCTCGCGCGGGAAAGCGGTTTCCTGGCGCAGGGTCAGTTTCTGCTTCGGCCATTCCAGTTCGGAGGGGATGAACAGGTTGACGTAGAGATCCTGCCCGTCGCGGAAATAGATGCTGCCGTTGAAGCGCGCGAACTCCTCGGCGCCGGTGCCGGTGCAACACCAGAACGAATCGGTGGGCGTGTTGAACACCTTCGCTCCGCCCGGACGCAGCGAGTAGTAGTAGAGCTTCATGCCGTCGTCGTCCTGGGTGCCCAGGCGCGCGTTGTAGAGCGTGCGCTCGTAGTAGTCGAAGGCGCGCGGGTCGCCGCTCCAGCGGTAGACGTGATCGGTGAGCTTGAGCAGGTTGTAGGCGACGCAGCATTCGGCGCTGTAGAGCCCGAGCTGCCCCTTGAGGTCGCCCGGCCCGGTTTTCCAGAACTCGTCGTTGCTGGAGCCGCCGGTGGCGTAGGTGCGGTTCCGGGTAACGGTTTCCCAGAAGAATTCGGCGATGCGCCGGTATCGCGGTTCGCCGGTCAGCTCGTAGCGCCGCGCCGCGCCGATGATCTTGGGCACCTGGGTGTTGCTGTGCAGGCCTTGCAGCTCGTCGCGATGGGCCGCCAGCGGGCCGAACAGCGAGGCCTGGTCGAAGCGGTGCGCGGCATCGAGGTAGCGGTCGTTGCCGGTGACGGCGTACAGCTCGTACATCGATTCGTTGAGGCCGCCGTATTCCACCTTCAGGATGTGCGCGATCTCCTCGTCGGAAAAGCCGTTGAGCCAGCGCACGACCCAGTTGCCGATGCCGGTGGCGACCTGCAGCGCCTGCTGGTTGCCGGCATGCAGGTACATGTCGAGCATGCCGGCCTGGATCTTGTGGATGGTGTAGAACGGCGCCCACACCTTCTGGCCGCGGCTGAGGCGGTCGAAGAAATTTTCGGGGAATGCGCTGAGGTAGCCGTTGGCCTGCTGGCAGGCGGCAAGCGCCGCGACCAACTGGTCGCCCCGTTCCTTCAGCAGCCGGTCGCCGTGGCTGGCCCAGGCCAGCGCGACGGCGGACAGGTAATGGCCGCCGCTGAAATGGCCGCGCAATTCGCAGTCCGGTTTTTCCCAGCCGCCCAGCGGCGCGGCGTGCGAGGCGATGCCGGCCTGCACGCGGAAGCTGTGCGCCAGCCGGTCCACCGGCAGGCTGCGCAGATACCGCAGGTTGGCGGCGGCCGCGGTGGCGAACTCGCCGTCGAGCAGGCGTACCTGGTTCAGGGGGAAACCCTGCATGCGGTAGACAGGCTGTTCGCGGGAGGCCGGGGCGGCGCCGGCGGCCGCGGCGGAAGGCGGCGGATCGGCCACGTCGGGAGCGAAGGCGAGCGCCCTGGGCGCCAGCATGGCGGACGCCAGCGCCGTGGCCGCGCCCTTGAGAAACTGCCTGCGATATCCCGCGTCGTCTGACATGCCCGATCCCCGAAAGCCTGGATGTCGCCAGCGGAGCAACCCCTGGCGCGAGTGCGCGCATCCCCCGATGCACGCTTTCATCCTGCCGTCATGTGGGCAAGCCGTCTTGTGTCAATTGCCGAATTGGCGTGCGGAATCCTGCATAGTTCTTGTGGTAGTGCGAATTGAACGGACGGCCATACGGAATGGCGCGAAGCCGCCGCGACATGCGTGTTGCCATGCGGGCGGCGCGGCCTGGGGCTTCAATGCGGCTGGTCGATGCGCACCATCAGCACGTCGTGGTGGCGCAGCGCGATCGGCATGTGTTCGCTCAGCGTCAGCGGCTTGCCGCTCCAGAGATCGGTGCCCTGCTGCGCGCCGTGCAGGCCGAGCCGCGCGAGGTCGAGGTGGAAGGGATGCGTGCCGGCATGACGGTCGCTGCCCACGTTGAAGATCGCGACGGCCATGCCGCCGCCCTGGAGCGGACGCGTCCACACTTCGGTCTCGCCCTCGGCGTAGGCGCGCGTGGCTTGCCGCCCCAGCGGGTCCTGGTCGATCGCGATCACGGCCTTGTTGGTCAGCACCGCCTTCACCGGCGCCGGCATGTGGGCGAGATCGTTGCCGGCGAGCAGCGGTGCGGCCAGCATCGCCCACCAGCTGAAGTGCGCGCGGTTTTCCGCGTCGTTGAGCTTGCCGTTGCCGACTTCCAGCATGTCGGGGTCGTTCCAGTGGCCGGGACCCGCATAGCGGGCCAGGCCGGCCTGCTGCGAGGCGATCGCGTAGATGCGGTCCCATTCCGGCGTGATGTCGCCGGTGGTGCGCCACAGGTTGGCGCCGATGTCCGGGCCGGCGGCCCATTCCCACGAGGCATCCCAGCCGTACTGGCACATCGAGAACACGATCGGCCGGCCGGCGGTGCGCAAGGCATCGTGCATGGTGCGGTAGGCCGCGATCATCAGCCGCATCTGCTGGTCGGGATCGTTCGGCGCCTTGGCCTGCATCACGTCCTCGATGTAGCTGCACAGGTCGTACTTCAGGTAGTCGACGCCCCAACTGGCATAGGTGCGTGCGTCCTGGGCCTCGTGCCCCAGCGAGCCGGTGTAGCCGGCGCAGGTCTTGCTGCCCGGCGAGCTGTAGATGCCGAGCTTCAGCCCGCGGGCGTGGACGTAGTCGGCCAGCGCCTTCATGTCGGGAAAGCGCGCGTTGGGATGGATCGTGCCCTGCGCGTCGCGTTCGCCCTGCCAGCCGTCGTCGATGTTCACGTAGACATAGCCGGCGTCGCGCATGCCGCTGCTGACCAGCGCGTCGGCCGCGGCGCGCACGTCGGCGTCGCTGACCTTCTCCGCGAAGAAGTTCCAGCTGTTCCAGCCCATCGGCGGCGTGGCTGCGACCGTAGCCGCGTGGGCCTGTGGCGCCGTGGCCATGGCGGTGCTGCAGGCCAGCAGGCTGGCGGCGAGTAGTGCGGTGCGGTACAGGCGCATGGGAACCTCGATGGCGGTGGCGGTCGGGGGGAATGGATCAGCTGCAGCGGGCACGGATGCGGATGGACTGGCCGGGAGTGCCGCGGAGTCGTACGGCGTCGCCGCGGCGATCATCGGCGCTTGCCGCCCGGCCGTCGAGTTCCACGTCGGCCAGCTGCTTGCCGGCCGGCAGCCGCAGGCTGAGCCAGGTCTCCGCGGGCGCGCTTCGCCCGGGGAGGCTGACCGTGCCGTGGATCGTGCCGTCCTGCGCGGCCTGCAGGCGGAAGCCGGTGCGGCCCCAGCGGGTAGGGGCGTTGTCGATGCCGATCGGTTCGCGGCTGGCCAGCCATGCACGCGGCACGGCGCGGCCCAGGTACAGGGTGCGGCCGGCGCTGTCCTCGAACACCAGCATCCAGCGCAGCAGCAACGGTATGGTCATTTGCGCAGGCATGCAGAACAGCGGCATGCCGCCGCCAATGTCCGATACCTCGCCGGCGGTCCAGCTGCCCGGCGTATGCGCGTGGTGGCGGTGCGCGTACAGGAACAGCAGGTATTCGTCGATCCGGTCGAGCCGCAGCAGCTGCTGCGCATAGCCGTAGGAAATGAAGCCGAGGATGTCGCGGCTCTTGTCGTCCGGCGGTCCGATGTTCGCCACCACGCCGATGCTGGTGGCGCCATGCCCGCGCATGCAGTCGATCACGAGGTGGGCCAGCTCGTCGGGCAGCACGTCGGCCTGCAGCAGCTCGGCGTAGGCGCGGTGCGGCCACTGCTGCTCGCTGGGCTTTTCGCGTGCCAGCGATTCGCGGAAGGTGAGCCGCACGCCGGGCAGCGGCCCGACGTAGGGCGGCTCGAGGTCGTGGCGCACGTTGGCGCGCAGCGTCCGCACGGTCTGCTCGCGCAGCGCGTCGGCCCGCTCCCGCCAGCGGCGGGCCGTGGCGGCGCCGTCGGCAGCGGCGATCTGCGGCCATGCGTCGGCGATGTCGGCCAGTCCGCGCGCGGCCAGTGCGCTGTTGGCGTAGTACGGTTTCCACCACAGGCGGGGATCGGGAAACAGGCAGGCGTCCGACTCGTTCCAGCCGTGGATCAGGCCGTGGCCCGGGTCGTCCGGCGGCAGGCGCAGGCTGGCGTCGTGCAGTTCCAGCAGGAGCTGCGCGGTCGCCGCGATCTTGTCGCGATGCCTGGCCAGCAGCGCACGGTCGCCGGTGTAGTGCAGGTAGCGCGCCAGCAGCGAGAGGGTGAGGCCGAACTGCCCGGTCTCGGCGCCGCGCATGTTGATCATGCCGTCGGGCTGCACGAAGTCGGTGAAATAGCCGTCCAATACTGCGGCGGCCTGCGCATGGCGGCCCCACTCCAGGTTCGCGTACAGCGAACTGGTGAAGGTGTCCTGGAAGCCGTCGTATTCGTTGCCGTAGTAGTCGCGGTCCACCGCGCCGTACTTGGGATAGTCGCCGCCCGGGCGCACCACCAGCTCGCGGGCGAAGGCGTGGCGGGCCATGTCGGCCCAGCCGGGCGCCGGCAGCGTGGCCGGGCTGGCATCGGCCAGTTCGCGCTGCCACTCATCGTGGAAGCGCAGCAGCGCGCAATAGAACGCGGCAGCGTCCGGCGCCACCCGCCGCGGCGGGTAGTCGGGATAGCTGTGGCCGTAGCGGACCTGGCCGAGCTTGCCGTGTTCCACGAGTGCGGTGCGATGCCAGGTCTGCACCACGAAGCGGTCGGTGGCGTCCACGTCGGCGAACACCAGCACGTCGTACCAGCGCCCCTGGTCGATCGGCACCACCTTGTGCACGGCGGGCAGCCAGCCGCCCAGCAATCCTTCGCGGCGATGCGCGACCCGCATGGGATCGTGCAGGTCGGCGAATACCTGGTCGGCGTGATAGCTGCGCGTGCTGCCGGAGGTATACACCGGCATGGTGTCGGCGCATTGGCGGGTGCCGACGAAGGTGGTCCAGGGCAGGCGGCCGTAGTAGTCCTCCGGGTTCAGATGCGCAGCCGGCGGCGGCGCCGCAAGCCGCACTTCCCGTTCGTCCGGTTCGCCGTGCCGCAGCAGACGTTCGGCCAGCAGGTCGGCTTCGGCCCGCGCGATATCGGCCAGCTTCATGCCGAGGTAGGCGGTCTCCGCCTCGTCGTAGGCGGCTTCGGTGCGCTTGCGCAGCACACAGGCGAGGTCGCCGCTGGCGAGGATCAGGTTGCCGTCCGGGTGGCTGAAATCCTCCAGCACGTCCCAGGATTGCGCGTCGTCGACGAAACGTGCCACGGCCTGGCAGCCTTGCGTCGATGCCTGCGCCAGCGGCACGCGCACCGGCGGAGGTGCGGGTTTCGCCGGTGAAGGATGCGTGCCGGCTGCGGCAGCCGATCCCGGACGGGAGGCGGCAGCCAGCCCGGCCGCGACGCCGGTTGCGGCGATGCCTTGCAGGAAACGGCGACGGTCCATGGTGGCTACTCGAAGGAAGGCATGCGGAATCCGGGCGGCGCTCAGTCGTCGTCGCTGCCCAGGTCGAGCAGGCGTGCGGGCAGGCCCGTGGAGGCGCCCCAGTAGTAGATGACCACGCCGACCACGGCGACGGCCGCGGTATCCCAGGGGTGGCCGATGATGCCGCGACCGCCGAACGTGCCCAGCCAGGACAGCGCGATCAGCAGCGCGTAATAGACCACCAGCCACCACGACGAGCGCAGCTCCTGGCGCAGCCGCAGGCGGCCGTCGGGCGAGGACAACCTCCACGGCACGTAGATCGCGAACAGCACGAGCTGCAACCCCAGCAGCCACGACACCGTCTGCCAGCTGGACCAGTACACGATCAGCGTGGCGATCACGAACGAGGCCGGCCCGAGCACGCCCAAGGCGCGCACCCGGAACGGCCGCGACAGCTCCGGCGCGTTGCGGCGCAGCGCCGCCACGGTGATCGGCGCCACCGCGTAGCTCAGCACCAGCGCCGCCGACACCACGCTGATCAGCGCCTGCCACGAGGGGAACGGGAGCGTCCAGAAGATCGACAGCGCGAAGGTCAGCCACAGCGCGGGGCGCGGAATGCCGGACCTGACGTCGATGCGCGTGAACACCTGGAAGAACGAACCGCTGCGCGCCCAGCCGTAGACCACCCGGGGCGTGGCGTTCATGTAGATGTTGCCGGTGCCGCTGGGCGAGATCACCGCGTCGCAGACCACCAGCGTGGCCAGCCAGCCCATGCCCAGCGTCAGCGCGATGTCGTGGTAGGGCAGCGAGAACAGCGTGCCGGTGTCGCCCCAGCCCTTGTCCAGCAGGTGCGGGGGAATGCTGCCCAGGAACGCCAGCTGCAGCAGCAGGTAGATCACGGTGGACAGCAGCACCGACAGGATCAGCGCGATCGGGATCGTGCGCTGCGGGTCGCGCACCTCGCTGGCGACCGAGATGATCGGCGTCAGCCCGAGGTAGGCGAAGATGATGCCGCCCGCCGAAACCGCGCCTTCCACCCCGGCGAAGCCGTTCGGGGCGAAGCCGTGCGCAGTCATGTTGCCCGGCTGGAAGTGCGCCAGCAGCACCACGATCACCAGCAGCGGCACCACGAACTTGAAGACGCTGATGAGGTTGTTCGCCTTGGCGAAGGTCTTCACGCTGGAATAGTTGAGCGCGAAGAACAGCGTCAGCACCGCGAGCTGCACCAGCCAGCCCAGCACGGTGGGGTTGCCCGCCGCATCGCGGCTCAGCGCGGGGAACCAGGCCGCGGCGTACTGGCGGCAGGCCACGGTCTCGATCGCGATCAGGCTGGAGAACGCGATCAGGGTGATGAAGCCCATCAGCGAGCCCAGCAGCAGCCCGTGCGAATACTCCGGGTAGCGCACCACGCCGCCGGCGCGGGGCAGCGCGGCGCCCAGCTCGCAATAGACGATGCCCAGCAGCAGCACGGCGGCGCCGCCGATCAGCCAGGACAGCATGCCGGCCGGCCCGGCGATCGCCGAGACGTGGCTGGCCGAGAACAGCCAGCCGGAACCGAAGATCGCGCCCAGCCCGATGAAGGTCAGGTCGGTGAGGCTGAGCTGGCGATGGAATTTTCCCGTCGATGGCATGAGGCGCGCTCCGGCGGTGGCGTGGAAAGTGATGACGCGAGCGTCGACTTGGCGCCGGCCGGCATCGGCCGGCGCCGCTTTCGTCAGGGCGATTTGCAGCTGCCGTGCTTGTCGTCGGCCCAGGGCGACTTGCCGCCGTCGGCGATGAATTGGTCGATGCGCCGGTTCAGCACCGGCAACGGCACCGAGCCGGTGGACAGCACCGCGTCGTGGAAGGCGCGGATGTCGAACTTCGGACCCAGCGCCTTCTCGGCGCGCTCGCGGTCCTGGCGTATCGCCATCTCGCCCAGGTAATAGGACAGCGCCTGCGCCGGCCAGGCGATGTAGCGGTCCACCTCGGTCTCGATCTCGTGATCGGCCAGCGCCGTGTTTTCGCGCAGGTAGTCCTGCGCCTGCTCGCGTGTCCAGTGCAGGTGATGGATGCCGGTATCCACCACCAGCCGCGCGGCGCGCCAGGCCTGGTAGCTCAGGTAGCCGAACTGCTCGTAGGGCGTGTGGTAGATGCCCATTTCCTGGCCGAGGTATTCGCTGTAGAGCGCCCAGCCTTCGCCGTAGGCGGAGATGTAGGAATAGCGGCGGAAGTCCGGCAGGCCGGTCATCTCCGCCGCCAGCGGCATCTGCAGCGCATGGCCCGGCGAGGACTCGTGCAGGGTCAGCGCCGGCAGCGAATACAGCGGGCGCGAGGGCAGGTTGTAGGTATTGACCAGGTAGATGCCCGGGCCGCCGCGGCCGCCGGTGTAGATGGGCGCGAGGTCGGCCGGCACCGGCTCGATCGCGAAGCGGCGGCGGGGCAGGTGGCCGATGTAGTCGCCGATCTTGCCGTCCACCTGCTTGGCGATCCACGCCGCGTCCTTGAGCAGCTCGTCCGGCGTCTTGGCGTAGAAGCGCGGATCGGTGCGCAGGAAATGCAGGAAGTCGGCGAAGCTGCCCTTGAAGCCGGCCTGCATCATCGTGTCCAGCATCTGCCGGTGGATGATCGCCATCTGCTCGAGGCCGAGCTGGTGGATGGCGTCCGGGCTCATGTCCAGCGTGGTGTATTCGCGGATCTGCGACTGGTAGAACGCCTTGCCGTCGGGCAGGTCCTCGGCGGCGATGCCGGTGCGCGCCTTGGGGATGTACTCGTCTTGCATGAAGCGCAGCAGCTTCGCGTACGCGGGAACCACCGCATCCTTGATCGCCGCCAGCGCCTCGGCGCGCAAGCGCGCCTGCTCGTCGGCGGGAATGATCGCCGGCATGTGTCTGAACGGGGTGTAGAACAGGTTGCCTTGGCCGGGCGCGTCGGCCACGTCGCTGATCGACTGTGTGCGCCCCTGCAGGATGATCCTGGGCTGGCTGAAACCGCGCGCCAGGCCCAGCCGCATGTTGTCGGTTTCCTCGCCGAAGTAGCGCGGTATGTCGCGCAGCTTGCCGATGTAGTCCTTGTACTGCTGCAGCGTGGTGAAGCTGGCGCGCGCGGTGAAGCCGAGATCGCTCCAGAAGCCCGAGTCGCTGTTGAACGGCATTTCCCAGGTGCGGAAACGCTGGTCGGCCAGCAGGGTTTCGATCTGGAAGCGATAGACCGCGTAGTTCACGGCGTCTTCGCCATGCAGCTCGGTCGGCTTGATCGCATCGAGCTGCTTCAGCACGTCGGCCCAGTAGCGTTCGCGCATGGTCTGGGTGGCGGCGTCGACCCTGGGCAGGTGGTCGGCAGGCGCGCCCTGGCTGTCCTCGTCGTCCAGGCCCTGGAACTGGGCCTGGCGCCACGCCCATTCCTGCGCGTAGATCGCGTGGAAGCGGCTGGCGGCATCGTCGGCCGCGTGCACCGTGCCGGTGGCGGCGGCCAGGCCGACGACGCATCCCAGAGTGGCGAACAGCTTTCCCATGTGTGTTGTCCCCAATGGCTTTCGCAGGCAGGTCGGCGGCGTGCGCCGCTCAGGCAAACGGCTGGTCGATCGCGGGCGACGGCGGCGTGAACCAGGCGGCGCCGTCGCCGGTGACGTGGAAGTGATCCTCCAGCCGCACGCCGAAGCGGTCGGGGATCACGATCATCGGTTCGTCGCTGCAGCACATGCCGGGCTGCAGTTCGGTGGCGTTGCCGCGCACCAGGTAAGGCGTCTCGTGGATGCTCAGGCCGCAGCCGTGGCCGGTGCGGTGCGGGATGCCGGGCAGGCGGTAATCGGGGCCCAGCCCGGCGCGCTCCACCACGGCGCGTGCGGCGGCATCCACCGTGGCGCAGCTCCTGCCGGGGCGCACCGCGTCGAACGCCGCGCGCTGCGCCGCCTGTTCCAGCGCCCAGATCCGCGCCTGCTCCGCCGTCGGCGTGCCGAAGATGTAGGTGCGGGTGATGTCGGACTGGTAGCCCTGCACGCTGCAGCCGGTATCGATCAGCACCAGCTCGTTTTCGGCCAGCCGCTGCTCGCCGGGGATGCCGTGCGGATACGCCGTGGCGTGGCCGAATTGCACGATGCAGAAGGTGGAGCCGTTGTCGGCGCCGAGCGCACGGTGCGCGTCGTCGATGAAGCGCGTCAGCTCGATGCTGCTGACGCCCTCGTGCACCAGTCCCGCGGCCAGCCGGTGCACCTGCAGCGTCATCGCGGTGGCCTGCTCCATCAGGGCGAGCTCGGTCGGCGACTTGCACATGCGACAGCCGTCGACGATGGCGCTGGCGTCGACCACCGGCTTGCCGCCGAGTGCCGCGCGCAGGCGTTCGGCCACCACGCTCGGTGCGGCCGGATCGAGCGCGAGGCTGCCGGCGCCGCGTTCGCGCAGCGCATCGGCGACCAGCGCCTGCGGGTCTTCGTGCTCTTCCCAGTAGCGCAGCCCGGCGGGGATGCGCAGCGCGTGGGCCAGCGAGCCGGCTTCGAACGCGGGACAGATCACCAGCGGCTCGCCGTGCGTCGTCAGCAGCAGGCCGAGCAGCCGCTCGCTGGCGCCCCAGCCGATCCCGCTGAAATAGCGCAGCGAGGCGCCGGCGGTGATCAGCAGCGCATCGACGCGCTGTTCGCGCAGCAGGGTCCGGGCGCGTTCCAGCCGCTGTTCGTATTCGGCGCCGGCGATGGCCGCCGCCGGTGCCGCCCACGGCGCCAGCATCGCCCGCGCCTGGGCGAAGTCGAGGCCGCCGATCTGTCGTGCCGTCGTCATGCCGTCGTGCCCCGTGCGTCGACATCGTCGACACACCAGTGGCCGTCGATCTGCCGCGCCACGCCGCCGGGGTTGTGGTCGCGGAGCTCGGGCGGCAGTTGCGCGTCCGGCACGTGGTCGTAGCAGTGCAGGGCGGTGAAACGCCGGATCGCCGCCGGCATGCCGACCGCGGTGAAGCCTGCGTGGCCCGTGCTGGGATAAGGGCCGCCGTGGTTCATCGCCGGGCTCACCGCCACGCCGGTCGGCATGCGGTTGCCGATCAGCCGGCCCACGCGCGGACGCAGGGCGTCGGCGACCGCGGTCCATGCGGCCGCGTCGCTGCCGTCGGCGGCGCTGTACAAGGTGCCGGTGAGGTTGCCTTCGAACGCCGCCGCGAGTGCAGCCATTTGCGCGGCATCGTTGGCGCGCACCAGCAGACTGACCGGGCCGAAGGCTTCGGTCTGCAGCGCCTGCGGCGCGCGCAGGAATTGCGCGGCATCCACCTGCAGGAGGGTCGGCTGGTAGCGATGGCCCGGGCCTGCCGCGGCGCCGCCGACGAGCAGATCGGCGCCCGCCTTGCGCAGGGTGTCCACGCTGCGCTGGAGGTGTTCCAGCACGCCGCGCGAAAACAGCACGCCCGCGGCGGCGTTGCCGAAATGCGCCACGGCGGCAGCGACGAAGGCGTCGCCGTCGTCGCTGCGCGGTACCACCACGACGCCGGGATTGGTGCAGAACTGGCCGCTGCCCATCGTGCAGGAGCTGAAGAATTCCTGCGCCAGCGCCGTGCCGCGCTCGGCCAGCGCGCCAGGCAACAGGAAGACCGGATTGACGCTGGACAACTCCACGTAGGCCGGCACGCCGGCGGCATCGGCAGCGGCTTTCAGCGCCAGCCCGCCGGCACGGCTGCCGGTGAAGCCGATGGCGCCCAGTCGCGGATCGCCGGCCAGTTTCAGGCCGAGCGCGGAGTCGAACTGGTAGAGCATCTGCACCGCAGCCGCGGGCAGTCCGGCTTCGCGCAACGCGGCGTGCGCCAGCTGCGCCAGCCGTTCGCTGGTGGCCGGATGCGAGGGATGCGCCTTCGCGATCACCGGATTGCGCGCGGCGATCGCCGAGGCGAAATCGCTGCCGGCGATCGCGTTGAAGGCGAACGGGAAGTTGTTCGGCCCGAACACCAGCACCGGCTTGTGCAGCGGCGCGTGGTGGCTGCGCAGGCCCCCGGCGGTGTCGATCACCGGCTGCGTCCAGCTGAAGTTGCGCACGGCGCGCGCGGCCTGGCGCAACTGGCCGCTGGTGCGGGGCAGCTCCACCTTGGCCAGCCGCGTCTCCGCGGGCAATGCGGTTTCGGCGTGGGCGAGCGCGACCAGCGTTTCCGCGTCGCGTTCGATGCCGGCCGCGTAGGCTTCGAGGAAGGCGGCGATCCGTTCCGGCGGCGTGCGCGCCAGTTCGTCCGCCACCGCGACGGCGGCGGCCAGCGCGGCTTCCAGGTCGGCCGCGCCGTTGACCGGAAACTCCGCGCCGATGGCCTCGCCGGTGGCCGGGTTCTCGGCGCGGAAGCTGGCGACCAGCTCGGCGGCCGGTCGCCAGTCGCCCGCGATCAGCAGGGGTTGCGCAGCCATCTCAGAGCACCGGCGGGTGGGCGATGGCGTGGTCGATCACGCGCAGCGCAGCCTCGCGCTCGGCGCCTTCCACCACCAGTCGCGGCGCGCGCACGCGCTCGCTGCCCAGGCCGACCTTTTCCTGCACCAGCTTGATCAGTTGCACGAACTTCGGCACGGTGTCCAGGCGCAGCAGCGGCAGGAACCAGGCATACAGCTCGGCGGCCGCGTCGGCGCCGCCGTCGCGCGCCAGCTCGAACAGCTTCACCGACTCCTTCGGATACGCGTTGACGAGCCCCGCGATCCAGCCGCGCGCGCCCATCGCCACGCCTTCGACGATCGCGTCGTCCATGCCCACCAGCAGCACCAGGCGGTCGCCCAGCAGCGAACGCAGCGCGGCAAAGCGGCGCACGTCGCCGGAGGATTCCTTCACCGCCTGCACGTTGGGGTAGGCATGCGCCAGCTCGGCGATCTGCTCGGGCGAGAAGTCCGTCTTGTACGCGATCGGGTTGTTGTAGAGCATGCACGGCAGGTCGGTAGCCGTGATCACCGCGCGCAGGTGCGCGCCCATCTCGCGCCAGTCGGTGGAGTAGACGTACGGCGGCAGCACCATCAGGGCCGCCGCGCCGGCCGCCTTGGCCTCGCGGGCCAGGCGCACCGCCTCGTCGGTGGACAGCGCGGCGATGCCGGGGATCACCGGCGCGCGGCCGTCCAGCGCCTTCACCAGGGTGCGGATGATCGCCAGCTTCTCGTCGAACGTCAGGGTGGCCGCCTCGCCCAGCGAGCCCAGCGGCACGATGCCCTTGCAGCCGCTGTCGATCAGCGTGCGCGCGTGGGTGGCAAGGAAGTCGTGGTCGACCTTGCCGTCGGCGGTGAACGGGGTGGTGATGGCGGGAATCACGCCGTGCCACAGGGAAGCGTTGCTCATGGTCGATTGCCTCGTCGTGCGTCGTCAGGGGAAAAGTCGGCCAGTCCGGCCAGCGTGGCCAGGCGGGCGGGGAAGATCGGCGGTCGTGCGCCGCCGCGTGGAAAGCGGCCCAGTTCGGCCAGCGCCGTGCCGCAGATGCGGCCCTGGCAGGCGCCCATGCCGCAGCGGGTGGCGAGCTTGGCGGCGCGGGCGTCGTCGTAGCCGGCCAGCGCGCCGAGCGTGACGTCCTCGCAGCGGCAGACCAGGGTGCGCTCGTCGGCCAGCTCGCGCAGGCGTGGGTCCAGCGTGAAATGCCGGGCGAGCAGGGCGCCGAAGCGCCGTTCGCGGTCGCGCCGCGGCAGCAGTGCGCTGGCGGCCGCGACATCGCCGGCCGCCATGTGGCCGGCCATCGCGCCTTCGATGCGCGCGACCGCGAGGCCGCCGATGCCGCAGGCTTCGCCGGCGGCATGGATGTTCGCCACGCTGGTGCGCAGCAGCGCGTCGACCCGCACGCGCGGATGGGCGTCCGCTTCGTCGAGCGCGCAACCCAGCAACGCGGCCAGCTCGGTGTTGGGCACCAGCCCGTAGCCCACGGCCAGCAGGTCGCATTCGACCTGCCGCGTGCCGTGCGGCGTTTCGATGACGGCGCCGCGCACGGCGTCGCCGCCGATCGCTTCGCGCACGAAGGAACCGCAGCGGTACGGCACGCCGGCGAGACGCAGGCGCAGGCCGGCTGCCTGCGCGGCACGGGCGGGCCACCGGCGCAGCTGCCATGCGAAGGAGCGCACCGTGGCGGCGGAAGCCTGCTCGTGCATGCCCAGCACGTGAGCGCCGTGCTTGCGCAGCGTATCCGCCGCCGCCAGCAGCAGCGGTCCGCTGCCGCCGATCACGACGCGCTTGCCGGCGACGGGCCAGCCCTGCTTGGCCAGCGCCTGCAGGCCGCCGGCGCCGGTCACGCCGGGCAGCGTCCAGCCGGGGAACGGCAGCAGCAGTTCGCGCGCGCCGGTGGCGAGCACCAGCGCGCCGAACGAAAGCAAGTCCGAACCTGTCGGCGTTTCCACGCGCAGCGCCGACGGTTCGGCAGTGACCACGCTGTGGCGCGCCAGCAGCTTGACGCCTTGCAGGCCTTCGATGGCTTGCCGCGCGGCCGGCGCCGCGGGCAGGCGCACGTCGTGTCGCCAGACCTGTCCGCCGGGACGCGCCTGCATGTCGAGCAGGCCGACCCGCGCGCCATGCGACACCGCGGCCTGCGCCGCGGCCAGGCCGGCCGGCCCGGCGCCCACCACGAGGACATCGTAATGCTCACGCATCGGTGATCACCTGCATGCCTTCGCCCGCAGGCGTGAGGCAGGCGCGCACATGGGCCACGCCATCCACGCTCACGCGGCATTCGAAGCACACGCCCATGCCGCACAGCGGCGCGCGTGGCGCATCGTGCACGGAGCGGCGGAAGCGCTGCGTCGCGTGCGCCACCGCGGCGGCGACGCTGGCGCCGGCAGGCACTTCCACCGCCTTGCCGTTCACGGTGAGCCGCACCATGGCGCTCATGCGGCCATCCTCTGGGGCGAGTACGGGGCGGGATCGATGGCGGGCCGGCGGCCCTGGATCAGGTCGATCATCAGCTTCGCGCTGCCCAGCGCGGTGGTGACGCCCAGGCCTTCGTGGCCCGCGGCCACCCACTGGTCGACCGCGCCAGGCACGGCGCCGAGATACGGACGTCCATCCGGCGTGGTGGGGCGGAAGCCGGTCCAGATGCGCAGCGCCTGCAATCCGCGCAGGCGCGGCACGAAGGCGAAGCTGCGCTCGAGCATGCGCTGCACCATCGAGGGCGAGACGCTGGCGTCGTTCGCCTGGAATTCGCGCGAGGAGCCGATCAGGATCTGCCCCGTCGGCCGCGGCTGCACGTTGAACGCCACGCTGCTGTCCGCGTCGCCGTGGGCGCTGTCGGCGTAGCCCAGCTCCAGCAACTGATGGCGGATCAGCCCCGGGTAGCGGTCGGTGATGACGAGGTGGCCCTTGCGCGCGCGCATCGGCAGCATCGGCAACAGGTCGGGCAGCGCGCAGCCGGTGGCGACCAGCACGGGGCCGCCCAGGCGCGTATCGTCGTCGAGTTGCACGCCGCCGCGGTACAGCGCCTGCGCGCGGCGGCCGGCAAACAATCGCGTGCCGCGCGATTGCGCGCGGCGCACCAGGTGGTTCGCCACGCGCGGCGGATACACCACGGCTTCGCGCTCCACCAGCATGCCGCCGGCCAGGCCCCGGACCAGCGCGGGTTCGAGTTCGTGGAGACTCGCGGCATCCAGCAGCCGGGCGTCGCGGTCCGCCGCTTTCAGGCGCGCGATGCGTGCGGCGGCCGCGGCAAGTTCCCTGTCGTCGCGCGCCACCCACAGCGTGCCGCAGCGGCTGAATTCGGCTTCCTTCAGGTCGGCGAAGCTTTCCCACAGTCCAAGCGAATAGCTGGCCAGCGCGAGTTCGGCGGGATCGTCGTCCATGGCCACCAGATGTCCCATCGCCGCCGCCGTCGCGCCGCCGCCGATCGGGCCGGGTTCCACGATGGCGACGCGCATGCCTTCCGCGCTGGCGGCGTCGGCGCAACTGGCGCCGACGATGCCGGCGCCGACGACGATCAGGTCGAACGTGGCCGTGCTGCCGCTCATTCCGCGCCGCTGCCCCAGGCGAAGGCGTCCGCGTCGTCGAACAGCAGCGTGCTGCGCGCCACCACGAACGCGGTGCCGGTGATCTGCGGGCGCACGCCGCGTTCGCCCGGCGTGTAGCGGCCCTCGAACACGCTGCCGAGGATGCCTTCCTGGTGCCAGGTGGCGCCCGGCGCGAGCTTGCCGTCCGCGGCCAGGCAGGCCAGCTTGGCGCTGGTGCCGGTGCCGCAGGGCGAGCGGTCGTAGGCCAGGCCGGGACACAGCACGAAGTTGCGGCCGTCCATGCCGTCCACCGGCGAGGCGGTGTTGACCTCGATGTGGTCGATCTCGCCGCCGTCCGTGCCGGTGATGCCGGCCGCTTCCAGCGCGTGGCGGATCGCCTCGGTGTACGTGGTCAGCGCGCGCTGGTGGCGGATCTCCAGCGGCAGCGGCGTGTCGCGGGTGATGAAGAACCAGTTGCCGCCCCAGGCCACGTCGCCGCTGACGCGGCCGTAGCCCGGCACGTCCACCGTTACGCCCGCCGCATGGCGGTAGCTCTCCACGTTGTCGATGGTGACGCGGCCGTCCGCGTGCAGCTCCGCGCCCACCGTGCCCACCGGCGTGTCGATGCGGTGGCGGCCGGGACCGATGCGGCCCAGGTGCTGCAGCGTGCGCACCACGCCTATGGTGCCGTGGCCGCACATGCCCAGGTAGCCGACGTTGTTGAAGAAGATCACCCCGGTGCAGGCGTCCGCACTTTGCGGCGGCACCAGCAGGGCGCCGACCACGGTGCTGGAACCGCGCGGTTCGCAGGCGATCGCGCTGCGCCAGCGGTCGAAGTCGCGACGGAAGCGCTCGCGCTGTTCGGGCAGCGGGCCGGGGCCGAGGTCGGGGAATCCGCCGATGACGACACGGGTGGGTTCGCCGCCGGTATGCGAGTCGATCACGTCTATCGTAGTCATGGGTCCATGCTGGTGCCGCGGCCGCCGCGCGTCTATGGCCGCTTGTGGCCCACGGATGCGGAAATCTGCATACTCCGGCTGCGTGCCGCGGCGGGCGATGCGCCCGCCCCGCGTCCTGTCGGAGCTCCGCGATGGAAACGACAATTTCGGCGAACGAGCTGGAGGCGCTGTTCGACGCGCTGCCCGACGTGGTGTTCTTCGTGAAGGACGCCACCGGCCGCTACACGCACGCCAACCTCACCCTGGTGCGCCGGCTGGGCCTCAAGCGCCGCGAGGACGTGATCGGCCGCAGCGTGACCGAACTGTTCCCCGCGACCTTGGGCGGCTCGTACGCGTCGCAGGACCGGCGCGTGCTGGAGGGCGAGGTGATCGAGAACCAGCTCGAGGTGCACATCTTTTCGAACCGGACGCCGGGCTGGTGCCTGACGTTCAAACGCCCGCTGCGCCAGGACGGCGGCATCGGCGGCGTGATCGGCATCTCGCGCGACCTGGGCCAGCCGGACGGCCGCCATCCGACCTACCTGCGCCTGCGCCGGGTGCTTGCCCACCTGCAGGAGCACTACGCGGAGAACGTCCGCGTGGCGACGCTGGCGGCGCTGGCCGAGCTTTCGGTGGCGCAACTGGAGCGGCATTTCCGCCGGGTGTTCCAGCTCACGCCGCAGCAGGTGCTGACCAAGCTGCGCATCGAGGCGGCGATGCGCATGCTGCAGGGCGAGGACAGCGTGGCGGCGATCGGCCTGGCCTGCGGCTTTGCCGACCAGAGTTCGTTCGCGCGCCAGTTCAAGGCCACCGTGGGCATGCCGCCGCGCGACTACCGGAGCATGCTCGCGTCGACGTGAGCGCCGCGGGGTGTGTCAGCCGGCCAGTTCAGCCAGCAGTTCGGCCACGTGCTCGTGCGTGTAGGCGCGCAGCAGGCGGGTGGCGTGGCCGCGCAACGCGGCGTGGTCCAGCGTGGCGACGCGGTCGCGCACCTGCAGCAGCTGGCTGGGATGCATGCTGAACTCGTTGAGGCCGAGCGCGAGCAGCATCGCGGTGAAATGCACGTCGCCGCCGATCTCGCCGCACAGGCTCACCGGCTTCCTCGCGCGTCGCCCCGAACTGATCACGTGCGAGAGCAGGCGCAGCAGGGCCGGCTGCAGCGGCGTGTAGATGTTGTCCAGCGCGTCGTTGCCGCGGTCGGCGGCGAGCACGTACTGGGCGAGGTCGTTCGTGCCGATGGCGAGGAAGTCGGCGTGCTCCAGCAGGGCGCGCACGTTGATCGCGGCGGCGGGCACCTCGATCATCGCACCCAGCGGCAGCTTCTCCGGCAGGTCGATGCTCTCGCGCTTCAGCTCCTGCCGCGCCAGCTTGAACAGCGTGCGCACCGCGATCAGTTCGTCGGGCTGGGTCACCATCGGCACCAGCACGCGCACCGGGCCGTAGCAGGCGGCGCGCAGGATCGCGCGGATCTGGGTGGTGAACACGGCAGGGTAGCGCAGCGACAGGCGCACGCCGCGCACGCCGAGCGCGGGGTTTTCCTCGCCGCGCATCACCAGGCCCGCGGCATCGGCCTTGTCGGCGCCGAGGTCCAGCGTGCGGATGGTGACGGGCAGGCCGCCCATGCCCAGCACCAGGTCGCGGTAGGCGATGAACTGCTCGTCTTCCGATGGCAGGCCCTTCTGGCGCAGGAACAGGAATTCGGTGCGGTACAGGCCCACGCCGTCGGCACCGCGCGCGCGCGCCAGAGCGACGTCGGCCGGCGTTTCCGCGTTCGCCAGCAGGCGGACGTCCACGCCGTCGCGGGTGCGCGTGGGTGCGTTCGCCAGCATCGCGAGGCGCCGCCCTTCGGCGGCGGCTTGGCGCTGCCAGGCGCGGTAGCGCGCGAGGTCCTGCGCGGTGGGGTGCACGATCGCCTCGTTGTGTTCGGCGTCGAGCAGGATCAGGTCGTCGTCGTGCAGCAGCGACAGCGCGTCGCGTGCGCCCACCAGCATCGGCAGGCCCAGGCTGCGCGCGAGGATCGCGCTGTGTGAGTACGCGCTGCCGGAGCTGGTGACCACGCCGAGCAGGCCGTTGCCGGCGAGCTGGGCCATGTCGGCGGGCGCGATGGTGTCGGCGACCAGGATCTCGCCCACGCGGGCGGCCAGCTTGCGCTCCTCCGCGCTGGTCTGGCGCTGCAGCGCGGAGATCACCCGCGCGATGACCTGGTCGATGTCCTCGCGGCGGCTGCGCAGGTAGGGATCGTCCATCGCCTCGAACACCGCGGCGAGCTTGTCGCGCTGCTTCTTCAGCGCGGCGCCGGCACGGTAGTGGCCGATCTTCACCAGGTCGTCGAGGCCGCGCAGCATCTCGGCGTCGTCCAGCAGCAGGCTGTGCGCGTCGATGAACTCGTTGACCTCGCGTGCGAGCGCGCCGTGCAGCTTGCCGCGCAGTTCGCGCAGTTCCTGGCGCGCCATGTCCAGCGCGCGGTGCAGGTGCTCCAGCTCGCCCGCGATCTCGTGCTCGGCCAGCGGCCGCGTGTCCACCGCGTAGCGGCTGGGCTGCACCAGCCGCGCCCGCCCCAGCGCCATGCCGTGCGAAGCCAGCATGCCGGCCATGACGTGTCTCATTGCGGGCTCCTTGCGGAGCCGGGATTCGGGATTGGGGATACGGGATACGCAAAACCGGGATGCGCACGGCTATCGCGGCAGCCGACCCCGCCGCGGCCCGCTCTGCCGTATCCCGTATCCCGTATCCCGTATCCCATCGCCATCAAGCCCCCTCGTCGAACTTGCGCTCGAACAGCGCGACCACGGCATCCAGCGCGGCCTGCTCGTCCGGGCCGTCGGCGCGCACGGTCAGCGGCGTGCCGATGCCGGCGGCCAGCATCATCACGCCCATGATGCTCTGCGCGTTCACCTCGCGCCCCTTGCTGAGCAGCATCACGGTGGATTTGAACCCCTGCACCAGCTGCACCAGCTTGGCCGATGCGCGCGCGTGCAGGCCCAGCTTGTTGGATACCACGATCTCTTGTTCAAGCATGGTCGATGAAGATCCCTCCGCGGCCGCCGCTTGCCGCGATCTCGGCCAGTTCGTCCAGTGGTTTTTCCGCGTAGTTGAGCACGCGCAGCAGCATCGGCAGGTTGAGGCCGGAGACGCAGCGCAGGCGCACGCCCAGCGAGCCCAGCGACAGCCCGATGTTGCACGGCGTGGCGCCGTAGAGGTCGGCCAGCACCAGCACGCCTTCGCCCTGGTCCAGTTCGCGCGCATGGCGGGCGGTGAGCGTGCGCATCACGTCGGGGTCGGACTGCGGCGGCACTTCCACCGCTTCCACCTGCAACGGCAGTTTCGGCATCACGTGGTGCGCGGCGGAGATCAGCGCCTGGCCGACCGCCTCGTGGGTCATCAGCAGCACGCCCACGCTCATGGCTGCGTTCCCGGCGGGTTGCGTCGTGGCGCCATCGTCTCAGTCCAGCTCGCGGTGGAAGGTGAGCACGCCTTCGCGGGTCGCGCGGTAGTGCGCGGCGAGCTGCTCGACCAGGTAGACCGAACGGTGGCGGCCGCCGGTGCAGCCGATCGCCACGGTGACGTAGCTGCGGTCGTCCTGTTCGAAGCGCGGCAGCCAGGCGTCCAGCCAGCGCGTGGTGTCGGCGAGGTATTCCCCGACCAGCGGTTCGTTCTCGAGGTACTCGCGCACCGGCGCGTCCTTGCCGGACAGCGGGCGCAGGCGCGGCTGCCAGTGCGGGTTGGGCAGGCAGCGCGCGTCGAACACGAAATCCGAATCGAGCGGCAGCCCGCGCTTGAACGCGAAGGACTGGAACATCAGCGTCATGCCCTCGGTGGCCTGCGCGTAGCCGGTGGCCACCAGGCGGCGCAGCTGGTGCACGTTGAGCTCGCTGGAATCGATCACCTTCTCGGCGATCGCGGCCAGCGGGCGCAGCAGGTGGCGCTCCTCGGCGATCGCGTCGGCCAGCGACATGCCGCGCTTGGCCAGCGGATGGCGGCGGCGCGTTTCCGAATAGCGCTTGAGCAGCACCTCGTCGCGGCAGTCGAGGAAGACCAGGTGCAGGTGCACGCCGGCGCTGGCCAGCGTGGAAAGTATCGTGGGGATCTGTTCGAAACTGGCGCCGCGGTTGCGCACGTCCACGCCCACCGCAATGCGCCGGCTCCGGCCGGCGCCGCGGCCCACCGCCTTCACCAGCTGCGGCAGCAACGAGGGCGGCAGGTTGTCTACGCAGTAGAACTCCAGGTCCTCCAGCGCGCGCAGCGCCACCGTCTTGCCGCCGCCGGACATGCCGGTGAGCACGATCAGGTGCGTTTCGTGCGGGTTGGAGAACTGGTTGTTTTGCGCGGCTGGCTCTTCGTTCACGGGGTCACCATGGCGGCAGTCGGCGCAACTGGTGCGCCTGGCGGTCGATGAAGGTCTGCGCGGGGTCGATGCCCTTGCTCTTCAGCGCGTGGCTGCGCACCGCGGCCTCGACCAGCACCGCGATGTTGCGTCCGGACGCCACCGGTATGGTGATCTTCGGCACCTTGACGTCGAACACCTCGCGGTGGCCGATGTCGCCGGTGAGCCGGGTCAGCGCGTCGATCTCCTCGCCCTCGCGCAGCGGCTTCAGGTGGATCACCAGGCGCAGGTACTTGGACGGCTTCACCGACATGTGGCCGAACATCTCGCGCACGTTGAGCACGCCCAGGCCACGCACTTCCAGCAGGTCCTGCAGCAGTTCCGGGCAGCTGCCGTCGATCACGTCCGGCGCGATCAGGGTGAACTCGGTGGCGTCGTCGGCGACCAGGCGGTGGCCGCGGCTGATCAGTTCCAGCGCCAGCTCGCTCTTGCCGGAGCCGGCCTCGCCGGTGATCAGCACGCCGATCGAGAACACTTCCAGGAACACGCCGTGCAGCGTGGTCTTCGCCGCGAGCTGGCGCGCCAGGTGGTATTGCAGGAACGTCAGCAGCTCGTGGCCGCGCTTGGAGCTGACCCACAGCGGGGTGTCGGTTTCCTCGGCCACCTCGCGCAGGTCCGGCGGCACCGGCTGGTCCTTGGTGACGATCAGCGCCACCGGGCGGGTGGCGGCGATCTTGTGGATCGCTTCCCAGCGCTGGCGCGAGTCCAGCCCGTCGAGGAAGTTCAGTTCCTCCGAACCTATGATCTGGATCTTGTTCGGGTAGATGACGTTGAGGTAGCCGATCAGCGAGGGCCGGCGCGCCTGCACGGCGCCGGGTTCCAGCGCGCGGGATTCCCCGCGCATGCCGGCCAGCCAGCGCAGCGCCATGCGCTCGTTGACGCCGTCGTAGAGTTGTCGTGCGGTGAGCCGGTCCAAGCCTTCGGTCCTTTGCGTCGCGCGCCGCCCGTGGGGCTGGTGGCAGCGCAACCATTGTGCCAGCTTGGACGGCCGGAATGTTTCCGCAGGGAGGGCAGGCCGCCCGTTGCGGGCGGCCTGCGGCAGGCGATCAGCCGTACTGGCGCTCCTCGCGCACGGCGCGCTGGTGCTTGTTGGCGATCTTTTCGCGATGGCGGCGCAGCTGGTTCACCAGCTTGTCGAACAGCGCATCGATCGAGGCGTACATGTCGGCCTCGGCGGCCTGGGCGTGCAGGGAGGCGCCGGTGACGCCCAGCGTGGCGTCCGCGCGGTGCTGCAGCTTGTCCACCGTGAGCACCACGGACAGACTGATCAGCTTGTCGTCCAGGCGATGGAGGCGGTCCAGCCTGGATTCGACGTGGGCGCGCAGCGCGGGGGTGACTTCGATCTGCTGGCCGCTGAGTTGGAATTGCATGGTACGCCTCCTCTGGTGGTGCAGTGCCGCGTTTCGCGGCGGGATGGACACGCCCGGGACCGGGTCCGGGGCGCATCGTCAATCATCCTTCGCTTTCAGATATGGGAGCGTTTTTCCGGCTGGCAAGTTCCCCGCTCAGCCGATGCGCTGGCGTTCGCTGGAACTGGGGATGCGCAGGCCCTCGCGGTATTTCGCCACGGTGCGGCGGGCCACCTGGATGCCCTTGCTCTTCAGCTCCTCCGCCAGCGCCTGGTCGGAAAGCGGCTTGCGCACGTCTTCCGCGTCGATCAGCTTGCGCAGCATCGCCTGGATCGCGGTGGCCGAGGCGCTGCCGCCGTCCTCGGTGGACACGCCGCTGGAGAAGAAATATTTCAGCTCGAACGTGCCGCGCGGCGTATGCAGGTACTTGCGCGTGGTGACGCGCGAGATGGTGGATTCGTGCATGCCCACTTCCTCGGCCACCTCGCGCAGCACCAGCGGGTGCATCGCCTCGGGGCCGTAGTCCAGGAACGCGCTCTGCCGCTGCACGATGGCGCCGGCCACCTTGAGCAGGGTGTCGGCGCGCGATTCCAGGCTCTTGAGCAGCCAGCGCGCCTCCTGCAGCTGGCCCTTCATCCAGCTCGCGTCGTCGCCGCGGGCGCGGGCGATCAGGTTGCAGTAGTGCTGGTTCAGGCCCAGCCGGGGCTGGGCGTCCGGGTTCAGGCGCACCTGCCAGCGGCTGCCCTCGCGCACCGCGTAGACATCCGGCGCCACGTACTCCACCGGCGTGGTGTCCAGCGCCGCGCCGGGGCGCGGGTCCAGGCTGCGGATCAGCGCCGCCGCGGCCGCGGTGTCGTCTTCGCCGGCGTGCAGCTTGCGCGCGAGTTTCGCGATGTCGTTGCGGGCCAGCAGCTCCAGTTCGCCGTCCACGATGGCCAGCGCGAGGCCGCGCTGCGGGGTGGCGGGGTCGAACTGTTCCAGCTGGCTGCGCAGGCAGTCGCGCAGGTCCAGGCTGGCCACGCCCACCGGATCGAAGCCCTGCAGCCGGCGGCGCACCGCCTCGATCTCGTCCAGGTCGGCCGCGAGGTGGCCGGGCAGCGCCGCGCGCACCGCCTCGATGCCTTCGGCGAGATAGCCGTCCGCGTTGAGCGCGTCGATCATCACCGTGGCGATCGCGGTCTGGCGCGGGTTGAAGCCGGCGAGGTTGAGCTGCCACAGCAGGTGTTGCTGCAGGGTTTCCGGCGCGGCGCTCTGCGGCTCGAAATCCTCGTCGCCGCGCGAGTTGTTGCCGCTGCCGCTGCCGCTGGAGAAGTCGATCGGCGTCTCCACGCTGCCGCCGCCGTCGTCGGACCAGTCGCCGCCCTCATCGCGGTCGGCGACGTCGTTGGCGGCCGCCTCGGCAGGGCCGGACGGCGGCGCGTAGTCGGTTTCCGGCGCGGTTTCGCCGGCGCCGGCCTCGTCCTCGTTCTCTTCGGCGAACTCCAGCAGCGGGTTGCCTTCGGCAAGCTGCCGCAACTCGGCCTCCAGCTCCAGCTGCGACAACTGCAGCAGGCGGATCGCCAGTTGCAGTTGCGGCGTCAGGGTGAGCTGCTGGTGCAGGCGGAATTGCAGTGCGGGTTTCATGCCGGCCTTTTGGATGAAGTGGGCTCCATCCTACCCCGCGGCCGCCGCTGCGTGCAGCCCGGGCGGCTTGCGCACCCGGGCCGCACGGAGCCGCGGACGAGAGCCCGGTCACAACCTGGCGTCGAGCTTGATCCACAGGCTGCGGCCGGGCTCGTTCACGCGCACGGTGTTGACGTAGCCGGCGAGGGCGGCCGGGGCGGCGTTGACGTGCTCGGCGTAGGCCTTGTTGAACAGGTTGTCGATGCCGGCGCTCAGCGTGTAGCGGCGGTCGATGCGGTAGGCGCCGTTGAGCGAGAACACGCCGAAGCCGCCGCTGGGGCCGAGGTCCTGGCCCACGATGTTGCCCTCGCCCCTGGCCACGCGGTGCTGCGCCGCCGCAACCCGCCACAGCGCGCCTACGGACCACTCTGCCGCCTGGTAGGTGAGGCCCAGCCGCGCCTCCAGCGGCGGCATCTGCGGCAGCGGGCGGCCTTCGCTGCGGTTGCGGCCCCAGGCGTAGGAGAGCGTGGTTTCCGCCTTCCAGTGGTCGGTGAGGAGGTAGCTCGCGCCGGCCTCGCCGCCGGCGGTGCGCGCCTTCACGTTGCTGGCGTAGCCGGTGCCCATGGCGCCGACCGGGTAGTGCATCAGGATGAAGTTCGCCACGTTGCCGGCATAGGCGGACGCCCAGGCCTTCAGGCGGTCGGTGTGGTACTGCATGCCCACGTCCAGCTGTGTGGTGCGCTCGGGGCGCAGCGACAGGAAGGCGGCGCGGGTGCCCAGCGCGTTCCGGCCGAACAGTTCCCAGTAGTCGGGAAAGCGTTCGACGTGGCCGATGCCGGCGTACAGCGTGGTGGGTGCGTCGGCGAGATCGTGCTCGTAGCGCACGAAGCCCGCGGGCAGGGTGCTGGAGCGATCGGCGGCAACCTGCGTGGACATCGTGCCCATGCCGCCCATGCCGGGGACGGGGACGGCCAGCGTGTAGCCGCGCACCTCGGCACGGTCGACCCGGGCGCCGGATATCAGCCGGTCGCGGGGAGTCAGCGTCCAGCGGGCCTCGGCGAACGCGCCGATGTCCTGGATGCGGGCGTCGCGGACCCTCGGCTTGGTCTTGTAATAGCCCATGGGGCTGCCGAACGGACCGCCCATGCGGTTGCTGTGCACGCTGGAGGAGCCATCCAGGCCGGCCTGCAGTTCCAGCGCATCGTCCCAGCGCCAGGTGCCCATCACCTTGCCGCCGTGGGTGCGGCGGTCCACGTTCGAGGCCATCGGCATCGCCATCATGCTGCGCGGATCGGGCTGGCGCAGGGTGTAGTTGTCCATCACGTGGTCGGCGTAGTTCATGTACGCCTGCACTTCGAGTTCGTCCCAGTGTTTGGTGAGGTGTTCCTGGGTCCATTTGATGGCCGCGCTCTCGCGCAGGAAGCGCGAGCCGTCCATGCCGCTGAACGCGTAGGCGGCGCTGCCGTTGCCGGTGCCGGCGGTCAGTTCCACGCGGGTGTCGTCGCTGGGCGTCCAGCCCAGCGTGGCGTCGACGTTCCAGCGGTCGTACTGCGAATGCACGCGGTGCCCGTCGCCGTCCTTGTAGTCCTGCGAATGCGTGTGGTTGGCGCTGACGCCGACGTAGCCGCTGGCGTTGCCGGCGCGCAGGTCCAGGTTTTGGTCGTTGCGGCCGGAGGAGCCGAACAGCAGGCTGCCGGAGCCTTCCAGCGTGGGCTCGGTGTAACGCTTGTAGTCGCGGTCGAACAGCACGACGCCGGCGGAATTGCCGGGGCCGTAAAGCACGGTCTCCGGTCCCTTGACGATGGTGATGCGGTCGTACAGCCAGGGCGCGATGTAGGCCGTGGGCGGGTCCATGCGCCCCGGGCAGCCGCCGGCGATCATGCCGCCGCCTATCATGAAGCCCAGTCGCGAGCCGCTCATGCCGCGCAGCATGGGGTCGCCGTTGCTGCCGCCCTTGCGGATCACCGAGAAGCCCGGGATGTTCTTGAGGAAATCGGCGCCGTCGCTGGCCGGCACCGGCTGGACCGGCTGGCGGGGGTCGATGGTCACGGTGAGCGGGCCGCTCTGCATGGCCGCGGTGACGACCACCGGCGCCAGCGTGACGGGTTGGGCGCCGGCAGGGGCGGCATCGTTCGCCTGCGCGGCGCCGGCCAGGGCAAGGCCCATGGCGAGCGCGAGCGCGCGTCGCGCCGGGACCGGCGCGTGGGGATGTTTTGACATGATTGGAAAATCCTGGATGCGTTTCAGCAGCCGCAGCGGCATGCATCCGCACGCGCGATGGCGGGTGCGAACGGGGCGGGCGGCATCGGAATGCAGGCGTCGTTCAGACGACGACGCGGGTGCCGATCGGCTGCGCGGGCGGGCCGCGCGCGTGCTTGCGCCAGATGACGAGGTTCGCGATGTGGCGCCCGGCGGGCCGTACGGTCATCGCCGCCGCTGGCACGGCTGGCACGGTGAACGCCACCGTGCCGCTGTCCACCGCACCGTGCGACATCAGCGTGCAGTAGCTGCACACGTCCACGCCGTGACCGGCATGCGGGTCCGGCTGGTCGCCGTCGGCGTGCCCGTGGTGCGGGGCCGCCATCGCCATCGCCATGGGTGCGGCGGGCAGCAGGCGGGAGATGCTGGGCGCCACCAGCAGCAGGCCCATGGCGAGCATGGCCAGCCAGGCAAACGGGCGGTGCCGAGCGCTTCCGCGAACCACGTCGATCTCCCAGTATCGGGAGCGATGGTATCGCTGCGGCGACGACGCCAGCCGCCGCTGCGGCAATGCGACACGCGAGCGGCGGGGCGCGCTGGCGCGGTCGTTCAAGGCTTGCGGAGGCGTGTGCGAAAACGGCGTGTTTGCGGGCGAGGGCGACGATGTTGCGGGCCGCCACGTGCCTGCCCCGGCGCGCAGGCATCGCAGCGCTTCGGGGAGTCGCCACGCGAGGGGCGGATGCGCGAATTACAGCTTGAATTCGCGGCCCAGGTAGACCTCGCGCACCTTCTCGTCGGCGAGGATGTGGGCCGGGGTGCCGCGCGACAGCACCTCGCCCTCGTTGAGGATGTAGGCGCGGTCGCAGATGCCCAGCGTCTCGCGCACGTTGTGGTCGGTGATCAGCACGCCGATGCCGCGCTCGCGCAGGTGGCGCACGATGCGCTGGATCTCGCCCACCGAGATCGGGTCCACGCCGGCGAACGGTTCGTCCAGCAGCATGTAGCGCGGGTTGGCGGCCAGCGCGCGGGCGATCTCCACGCGGCGGCGCTCACCGCCGGACAGGCTGATGCCCTTCTGGCCGGCGATGTGGGCGATCTTCAGCTCGTCCAGCAGGCTTTCCAGCTCGGTGTCGCGTTCCTGCGCGCCGAGGCCCTCGCGCAGTTCCAGCACGGCCATGATGTTGTCCGCCACGCTGAGCCGCCGGAACACCGAGGCCTCCTGCGGCAGGTAGCCGATGCCCAGGCGTGCGCGCATGTGCATGGGCAGGCCGGTGATCTCCTGCTTGTCCAGCTTGATCGTGCCGGCATCCGCCTCGATCAGGCCCACCACCATGTAGAAGCAGGTGGTCTTGCCGGCGCCGTTCGGGCCGAGCAGGCCCACCACCTCGCCTTCGCGGATGGAGAAGGCGAAGTCGCGCACCACCTGGCGCGCCTTGAAACTCTTCTGCAGACCTTCGGCCGACAGCATGCTTACTTGCCGCCCGTGGCCGGCTTGGCCTTGGGCAGGATCACGCCGTGCACCAGGCCGTCGCCGGCCGAGTCGCCGGTGATCTGGCTGGTGTCGGTGTTGTAGGTGAGCTTGTCGCCGTGGAACTCGCCGCGGTTCTGCTGTTTCACCGCCGCGTTGCCGGTGAGCACGGCGATGCCGTTGATGTTGTCGTAGTTCAGCGTGGCGGCGTCGCCGGTCATCAGGTTGTTCGCTTCGTCCAGCTGCTGGATGTGCGCCGGCTTGCCGGTGACCACCACGCGCGAGATCTGCTGGTCGGCATCCAGGTGGATCTTGGCCTCGTCGCCGGTGATCAGCAGGGTGCCCTGGGTGATCTTCACGCCGCCGGTGAGCGTGGTCACGCTGTTCGGCGCGTTGTAGGCGTCCGTGTGCCTGGCCTGGTAGGCCATCGGCTGCTGGCGATCGGACTTCTTCGCCAGCGCCAGCGCGGGCAGCAGCGCCAGTGCAGCCACCGCGCACAGGCCGGCGGCAAACTTACGACTTGCGCTTGCGCGGCGGGAACGAGCCGTGGCTGTCATCGAGCAACTCCAGGTGATTGTCGTTGAGGTCGGCACGCATGCCGACCCCGTTCATTCTACTGTCGCCCTGCGTCATCTGCGCCGGGGCGTCGGTCGCCATGCGGTTTTCCCTGGGCCACACGGTGGCGTCGGCGGTGACCAGGTCGGCGGGCGGATTGTCGGCCCAGGCGGGGCGGTGCATGGTCACCGGGCCCTGCAGCTTGATCAGGGTGCCGCCCTTGTCCACCCAGCCGTACAGCGACTGGCCGTGCCATTCCGGCACGCCGGGCTTCTTGGCGGACAGGTCGAACACCGGCGAGTTGATGTACAGCGAGTCGTCGCCCTCGCGGCGCTCCAGGTGCGGCGACTGCATGCGGAACGCGAGCGCGCCTTCCGGGTTGTAGGACCACAGCTTGAAGTTGGTCAGCGTGTAGCCGGAGCGCGGCGGCCCCACGAAGTCGTTGGGCTTGGCCGTCGGCTCCATCCACCACAGCAGCAGCTGGGCGAGGCCGGCGGCCAGCGCCACGGTCACGATCGCGCTGGCCAGCTTGCGGTCGCGCAGCCAGCGGCGCAGGCGGCCGATCACTGCCAGCGCTCCCGCTCCGCGGCGGCCAGGCCTTGCGCGTGCAGGATCAGGTCGCAAACCTCGCGCGCCGCGCCCATGCCGCCGGTCAGGCGGGTCCGCCAGTGCGCGGCCTCGGCCACCCACGGGTGGGCGTTCGCCACCGCCACGGCGAGGCCGGCGATGCGCATGGGCGGCAGGTCGGGCAGGTCGTCGCCGATGAAGGCGGCCTGTTCGGGCGCAAGATCCAGCGCCTCCAGCAACTGCCGCAGGCAGGCGCGCTTGTCGGCCTGGCCCTGGTAGACGTGGGCGATCTCCAGTTCCTCGGCGCGCAGCGCCACCGGGCGGCTGATCCGCGCGGTGATCAGCGCCACCCGCACGCCGTTCGCCTGCAGCCGCTTCAGCCCCAGGCCGTCGTGCACGTGGAACACCTTGGCTTCATGGCCGTCCTCGCCGTACCACAGGCGGCCGTCGGTGAGCGTGCCGTCCACGTCGAACGCGGCCACGCGGATTTTCGCGGCGCGGGCGAGGACATCGGGCGGGATGTTGGAGAGGTGGGAGGTGGGCACGGGTCGTGGTTCTGGATGGGGCAGGATCAAGAGCGGCTTGCCTGATGGGTCTGATTCGCCAAGGCGAATCAGACAACACGCGCCCGGAGCAGATCATGAATGTTCAGCGCGCCGATCACCCGGCGCTCGCCGTCGACCACCAGCAGGGCGTGGATCTGGTGCTTCTCCATCAACTGGGCGGCCTCGGAGGCCAGCTTGTCCGGGCCGATGGTCTTGGGGCCGCGGGTCATCAGCTCGGCCACGCTGGCGCCGCGCAGGTTCACGTCCTCGTCGTCCAGCGCGCGGCGCAGGTCGCCGTCGGTGAACACGCCGAGCAGGCGGTCGTCGGCATCCACCACGGCGGTCATGCCCAGGTGCTTGCGGGTCATCTCCACCAGCGCGGCGGTGAGGCTGGCGTCGGGCGGCACGCGCGGCACGTCGTCGCCGCCGTGCATCACGTCGCTGATCCGGAGCAGCAGGCGGCGCCCCAGGCTGCCGGCCGGGTGCGAGCGGGCGAAGTCGTCCGAGGTGAAGCCGCGCGCTTCCAGCAGCGCGATCGCCAGCGCGTCGCCCAGCACCAGCGCGGCGGTGGTGCTGGTGGTGGGGGCCAGGCCCAGCGGGCAGGCTTCGCTGCTGATGCTGCCGTCGATGTGCACGTCGGCCTGGCTGGCCAGCGAGGAGCCGGGCTTGCCGGTGAGCGCGATCAGCGGGATGCCCTGGCGCTTGATCATCGGCAGGATGAACAGCAGCTCGTCGGTTTCGCCGGAATAGGACAGCGCCAGCACCACGTCGTCGGGCTGGATCATGCCCAGGTCGCCGTGGCTGGCCTCGCCGGGGTGCACGAAGAACGCCGGGGTGCCGGTGGAGGCCAGGGTGGCGGCGATCTTGCGCGCCACGTGGCCGGACTTGCCCATGCCGGTGACCACCACGCGGCCCTGGCAGGCCAGGATCAGCCGGCAGGCTTCCACGAACGCGGCATCGACCCGCGGTCCCAGTTCCGCGATCGCCGCCGCCTCGGTGGCGATCACCGCGCGGGCGCTGCGCAGGACGGCGTCGGGCTGCGGTTCGATGGCGGCGTGCGGGGCGGGGCGTGGGTTCATGTCGGCTCGATGCGGAACGGAGGCTGCCGGAACGGGGCCGCTGTCGTTTCTGCGACAGGGGATTTCCATTACCATGGCATATTCGCATTTTAACGTCACAAGCCAGCGCGATGCCGCGTTGCGCCCCTCTTTTCGTGGAAGCCCGATGGACCCAGCACGCATCCAGACCCTGATCGAAGCCGGCCTGCCCGGAGCGCGAGTGGAGGTCGGCGGCGACGATGGCGTGCATTTCGAGGCCACCGTGATCTCCGCCCAGTTCGCCGGCAAGCTGCCGATCGCGCGGCACCGGCTGGTCTACGCCACGCTGGGCGAGCTGATGGGCGGTGCGATCCACGCCCTGGCGCTGAAGACGCTGACACCGGAGGAGGCGGGAATCCGGGAATCGTGATCCGGGATTCGCAGTAGGCGAATCCCGACCGAGCCCCGCCCCCGCTTTTCCCGATCCCCCATACCGAATACCGAATCCCTCAGAAACAATGGCCAAGATCCTCATCAACGGCGGCGTGCCGCTCCAGGGCGAGGTGGGCATTTCCGGCGCGAAGAACGCCGTGCTGCCCATCCTCGCCTCCTGCCTGCTGGCCGACGCGCCGGTCAGCATCGGCAACGTGCCGCACCTGCACGACGTCACCACCTTCATCGAATTGCTGGGCCAGATGGGCGTGCAGCTGGTGCTGGACGACCGCATGAAGATCCACGTCGACCCGCGCACCACCAGCACCTGCATCGCGCCCTACGACCTGGTGCGCACCATGCGCGCGTCCATCCTGGTGCTGGGCCCGCTGGTGGCGCGCTTCGGCCAGGCCGAGGTGTCGCTGCCCGGCGGCTGCGCGATCGGTTCGCGCCCGGTCGACCAGCACATCCGCGGCCTGCAGGCGCTGGGCGCCGAGATCACCGTGGAGAACGGCTACATCAAGGCGCGTTCCAGGCGGCTCAAGGGCGCGCGCATCGTGATGGACATGGTCACCGTCACCGGCACCGAGAACATCCTGATGGCCGCCACCCTCGCCGAGGGCACCACGGTGATCGAGAACGCCGCGCAGGAGCCCGAGGTGGTGGACCTGGCGCATTGCCTGATCTCGATGGGCGCGCAGATCGAGGGCGTGGGCTCCTCCACCCTGGTGATCCACGGCGTGGAACGCCTGCACGGCACCGACTACAAGGTGCTGCCCGACCGCATCGAGACCGGCACCTTCCTGGTCGGCGCGGCGATGACCGGCGGCAAGGTGCGCGCCCGCGGCGCCCGCGCCAGCACCATGGAAGCGGTGCTGGCGAAGCTGGAGGAGGCCGGTGCGCAGGTCTCCAGCGGCGAGGACTGGATCGAGCTGGACATGGGCGGCCGCCGTCCGAAGGCGGTCAGCATCACCACCGCGCCTTACCCCGCGTTTCCCACCGACATGCAGGCCCAGTTCACCGCGCTCAACTGCGTGGCCGAGGGCACCGGCGTGATCACCGAGACGGTGTTCGAGAACCGCTTCATGCATGCCCACGAACTGCAGCGCCTCGGCGCCGACATCCAGCTCGAAGGCAACACCGCGGTGATCAAGGGCGTCGATCACATGAGCGGTGCGCCGATCATGGCCACCGACCTGCGCGCCTCGGCCTGCCTGGTGCTGGCCGGCCTGGTGGCCCAGGGCGACACCACGGTGGACCGCGTCTACCACATCGACCGCGGCTACGAGAACATCGAGGAAAAGCTCGGCGTACTCGGCGCCCGCATCCGGCGGTTGCCCAACTGACGGGATTCGGGGTTCGGGGGGCGGCGCATGGGGTACTACTGGCGGGCGAGGAACATTCCCGAGCTGCAGGAAGTGCAACCCGCCGACCGGCATGAGTGGTGGCAGGTGGCGCGGGGGAGCGTCTGGCGGGGATGGATACAGTGGATCTGCGTGGCGGCCGGGGCTTTGGCCTACGTCGGCGCCAGGCAGCTCGACGGCACGTTGCACCTGAATCCGTTCGCGGGCCTGCTCGTCGTGCTGGTGGCCGCGGGGCTGGTCGGAGGTTCTTTTGAATTCTTCTGCGTGCAGCCGCGCGCCCGGCGCTGGCTGCGCGAACACCTCCACGAGTTCCGCACGGACGACGGCGATGCCGGGGCTACCGGCGCGGTGCGCCGATGACGATCTACTGGCGACTGCGGGATATCCCCGAGTTGCGCGGCGTGTCCCGGTCGCGGCGGCGGCGCCTCTGGCGCGAGGCGTGGAGTCGCAGTTTTTCCGTGCGCTCCATGGGGCTGAGGTTGGCGGTGATGCTGGCCTTCGCCGGTTTGTCCATCCTGCTTGGACATCTGCTGTGGCCCGGATGGTTGGTTTCCGCGTACGCCATTCCGGGCATCTTGCTTGCCGGTGTGTTCAACGACCATGCCGTGGCCCAGCCCGCCGCCCGCCGCTGGCTGCGCGAGCACGCGCATGAGCTGGACCGCTACGCGCCAGCGTGACGCCTACGGGCGGGAGAAGCTTTCCAGCTCCAGCACCAGGTCGCCGCCGTCGTGCTGGGCCAGCTTCACCGGCAGCGGGTAGCGGCCGGGGGCGTACCAGGCGCTGAATTCGCGGGCGGCGTCGCTGCGTTCCACGCGCTGGGTCTTGAAGCTGCCGGCCGGCACCTGGACGGTCTCGCTGCCGGCGACCTTGAAGTCTTCCGTCTCCACCTTCTGGCGCACCGCCACCGGCAGGCTGATCTGCCGGCCGCCGCCGGCCAGCGCCAGGCCCACCGCCAGCGGCAAGGTGTTGCGCTCGACCATGCCCGGCTGGGCGGGGTAGGTGTTGACGCCCTTGCCCTCGTCCACGCTCACCTGTTGCTTCGGCCAGTCCACGCGCAGGTGGCGCTGCTTGTTCTTGCCGGCGGCGACGAGGCGGTAGTCGTAGCCGATCGCCTCGGGCACCTTGCCTTTCCAGCGGAAGCTCGACGTTTCCTGCGTGCTGGCGCCGAGCAGGGCGGCGAGGCCGCCGGTGCCCTTCACGTCCTTGCGGTAGAGCCAGGTGCCGTCCGCCCCGGGGCGCAGGGTCACGGTGGCTTCGCCCATGGGCTGGCCGCCCTGGGTGACCTTGTAGTGGGCGGTGAACGCGGCCGGGACGGTGGCGGCGAGGGCGCTGCCGGTGGTCAGCAGCAGGGCGACGGTGCAGGCGAGGACGGTGCGCGGGTTCATCGGCCGAGTCTGCCCGGCGCCAACTGAACCGTTTGTCACTGCAGGCCGTGTTCGCCCAGCCGCAGCGGTGCGCGCAGCGGCTGGCCGTCCAGCAGCACGCCGGAGTCGCCCAGCGCGAGGCGGCGTGCGGCCAGCAGCGCCACCACGGCCGGCAGCAGGCGGTGTTCCAGCGGCAACAGGCGGCGGGCCAGGGTCTCCTCGTCGTCGCCGGCCTCGACGGCCAGCCGGGCCTGGGCGATCAGCGGGCCGCCGTCCAGTTCCGCGGTGACGAAGTGCACGCTGGCGCCGTGCTCGGCATCGCCGGCTTCCAGCGCGCGGCGGTGGGTGTGCAGGCCGCGGTATTTCGGCAGCAGCGAGGGATGGATGTTGACGATGCGGCCCGCCCACGGCGCCAGCACGGCGCCATCGATCACCCGCATGAAACCGGCCAGCACCAGCAGATCGGCGCCGCTGGCGGCGATGCGGGCGAACAGCTCGCGGTCGAACGTCGGGCGGTCGGGGTAGCTCTTCGGGTTCAACGCCAGCGTGGGGATGCCGGCATTCTCGGCCAACCGCAGCGCGCCGGCGGCGGCCTTGTCGCTGGCCACCAGCACGAACTCCACCGGCAGCGTGCCGTCATCGCGCGCGGCGATCAGTGCGGCGAGGTTGCTGCCGCGACCGGAGGCGAGTACGGCGATGCGCAAGGGTGGGTGCATGAATGCTCGTTGACTTGAAGCCGTTGGCCGCGGGCGCAGGTGGTCGATGCCGGGGGCGATGTCGGGAGGCCCTTCGACTTCGACCCTTCGGGTCTGCGCTCAGGGCGAACGGTGCGGATGGGGTTCGGGTCTGCGTGCAGGGCGGATGGCGTGGGTGGAGTCCGGGTCTGCGTGCAGGGCGGATGGCGTGGGTGGAGTCCGGGTCTACTACGTCGGGGGCGGCATCGATGGGGTTCAGCCGATATGGACGCGCTCGTCGCCCGCGGCCTTGACCACCCCGCCGATCACGCGGCTGGCGAGGCCGTGCTTCGCCAGCAGGGTCGACGCCGCTGCCACGGCGTCGTGCGGCAGGATCACGGTGAAGCCCACGCCGCAGTTGAAGGTGCGCCACATTTCCTCGCGCGCCACCTTGCCTTCGCGCTGCAGCCAGTCGAATACCGGCGGCAGTTCGATGCTGGCGGCGTCCAGCGCGAGGCCGAGGCCGTCGGGCACCACGCGGATGATGTTTTCCTTGAGGCCGCCGCCGGTGATGTGGGCCAGGCCGTGGATCGCGTGGGCCTGGGCGGCCAGCAGCGCCAGCATCGGCTTCACGTAGATCGTGGTGGGGGCCAGCAGCGCGTCGGCCAGCTTCGTGCCGCCCAGGTCGAGGTCCAGCGGGCTGCCGGCGCGCTCCAGGATCTTGCGGATCAGCGAATAGCCGTTGGAATGCGGGCCGCTGGACGCCACGCCCAGCACCACGTCGCCGGCCACGATGCCGTCGCCGGAGAGCAGCTGCGACTTCTCCACCGCGCCCACGGTGAAGCCGGCGAGGTCGTATTCGCCGGGCGGGTACATGTCGGGCATCTCGGCGGTCTCGCCGCCGATCAGGGCGCAACCGGCCAGTTCGCAGCCTTTCGCGATGCCGCCCACCACGGCCGCGGCGGTGTCCACGTCCAGCTTGCCGGTGGCGAAGTAGTCGAGGAAGAACAGCGGCTCGGCGCCCTGCACCAGCACGTCGTTCACGCACATGCCCACCAGGTCGATGCCGATGGTGTCGTGGCGCTTCCACTGCTGGGCGAGCTTGAGCTTGGTGCCCACGCCGTCGGTGCCGGACACCAGCACCGGCTCCTTGTACTTGCCGCCCAGGTTGAACAGGCCGCCGAAGCCGCCCAGGCCGCCCATCACCTCGGGACGGCTGGTGCGCTTCACCAGCGGCTTGATGCGTTCGACCAGGGCATTGCCGGCGTCGATATCGACCCCGGCGGCGCGGTAGGTGAGGGCGTCGGACATGGCGGGAACCGGCGGTGGGGAAACCGGTGATTCTACGGCATGCGGGGCTGCGGCAGGGCGGAAGCGGACCGGTCCAGGGGCCGGCGGCATGGACGCCGGCAGGGCGATTGGGCAGACTTCCGCCGTATCCCCCGCCCAAGTGTCCCGCCGATGCGCCCGTCCCCGATGCGTCTGCTGCGCCTGTTCTCCCTCGTCCTGCTGCTGGGCTTCGCCGCGCCGCCTGCGCTGCGCGCGCAGAGCGCTTCGCCGTATTCGGTGACCGTGCCGGTGCCCGATACCAGCGACACCCAGCGCAGCGATGCGTTCGCCACGGCGCTCAGCCAGGTGCTGGCGCGGGCGGCGGGCGGCCAGGATCTGCGCGGCAAGCCGGGTTACGACGACGCGCTGAAGAACGCCGCCTCGCTGGTGCGCCACTTCCAGTACGCCCGCGCCGCCCCCGGCATGAGCCTCGCCGTGGACTTCGAGCCCGGCGCGGTGCGCCACCTGGTCTCCTCGCTGGGCGTGGCGGGCAGCGTGGGCGCCAAGCCGCCGGTGCTGTTGATGGTGCGCGGCAGCGACGGCCAGTTGCTGGACAAGGCGGCGCTGGCCAGCCTCGCCGCTGCGGCCACGGCGCGCGGCTACGGCGTGGCCTACGTGGATCCGGCGAACGCGCCCGACCCGGCCAAGGTGGATGCCGCCGACCCCGCCACGCTGGCGGCGATCAACCAGCAGTACCACACCGGCCTGGTGCTGCTGGGCAGCCTGCACGACGGCGATGCCGACTGGACCCTGGTCTCCGGCGGCAAGGCGCAGCACTGGAACGACAAGGCCGCCACCGAGGACGCGTTGCTGGCCGGCGCCGGCAACGGCATGGCCGCGCGCATCGGCAGGCAGCTCAACGTGATCGGCGCCGCGGTCAGCGACGGGAAGCTGTGGGTAAGCGGCTTGAAGAGCGCGATGGACTACGCCGGCCTGCTCAACGTGCTGCGCGCCGATCCCTCGGTGCGCAGCGTGGTCACGCTGGGGGCGGAGAACGACGGCATGCTGTTCGCGGTGAAGTCGGCGATGCCGGCCGATGCGCTGGCCGCCAACCTCGCCGCCAGCGGGCGGTTGATCAGCGGCCCGGCGCATGCGGGCACGGATGCCAGCCTGCGCTGGCTGCACTGATGCGCAAGCGCCACGGGACGCCCTCATGCTGACCCAGGAAAACCAACGCCGCTGGCAGTTGCTGGTGATACTCGCGGTCATCGGCTTCCTGCTGTGGCGACTGTCGCCGATGCTGATGCCGTTCGTGGTGGCGGCGATGCTGGCGTATTTCGGCGACCCGCTGGCCGACCGGCTGGAACGCATGCGCATGAGCCGCACGCTGGCGGTGAGCATCGTGTTCCTGGTGCTGTCGCTGCTGCTGGCCGGCGCGCTGCTGCTGCTGATCCCGCTGATCTCGCACCAGATCGAGAACCTGATCCAGAACGTGCCGCGCTACGTCGACTGGGCCGAGCACACCGCGTGGCCGTGGCTGCAGACGAAGCTGCATCTGGACCCGCGCACCTTCGACAGCGACCGCATGATCGCCACGATCAAGGAACACATAGGCTCGGTGGGCGGCATCGCCGGCCAGGTGCTGGGCAAGGTCTCGCGCTCGGGCCTGGGCGTGGTGCTGTGGCTCACCAACCTGGTGCTGATTCCGGTGGTGGCGTTCTACCTGCTGCGCGACTGGGACCGCCTGGTGGCCGGCATCGACCGCGTGCTGCCGCGTTCGATCGAGCCCACCATCGCCTACCTCGCGCGCGAATCGGACGCGGTGCTGGGCGCGTTCGTGCGCGGCCAGTTGCTGGTGATGCTGGCGCTGGGCGTGTTCTACGGCGGCGCGCTGTCGCTGATCGCGGGCCTTTCGGTGGGTGTGCTGATCGGCCTGGTCGCGGGCCTGCTCAGCTTCGTGCCCTACCTGGGCTTCATCACCGGCTTCGGCGCCGCGATCATCGCCGCGCTGGTGCAGTATGGCGACTGGACGCACGTGCTGATCGTGTGCGCCGTGTTCATCGTCGGCCAGTTGCTGGAAGGTTACGTGCTGGTGCCCAAGCTGGTGGGCGAGAAGATCGGCCTGCATCCGGTGGCGGTGATCTTCGCCGTGCTGGCCGGCGGCGAGCTGTTCGGTTTCATCGGCGTGCTGCTGGCGCTGCCCGCGGCCTCGGTGGTGATGGTGCTGCTGCGCTACCTGGTGGATCGCTACCACCAGAGCGACCTGTACACCGAGGAGGGCGAGGCGGACCCCGCGATCCACGAAACGGAAACCGACGTGGAAGTGACGGTCAGCACCGACGCCGGCACGGTGAAGACCGAGACGGTGATCGAAACGCCGCCGCGCGAACCGCCCGCGAAGCCGTGATACCGCAGCTCCCGCTCGCGCTGCGCTGGCCGCGTCGCCAGCGCTTCGAACATTTCCACGCCGGCGCCAACGCCGCCGCGCTCGCCGCCGTCGAGGCGCTGGCGCGCGAACCCGGCGCGCCGTGGGTATACCTCGACGGGCCGGCGGGCAGCGGCAAGAGCCACCTGCTGATGGCCGCCTGCCAGGCCGCCGGCGAAGCCGGCCGCGCCGTGCAATACCTGCCGCTGGCGCGCATCGCCGACCGCGCCGCCGCGATCCGCGGCGTCGCCGGCGGCGCACTGCTGGCGCTGGACGACCTCGGCGCCCTCGCCGGCGAGCGCGCGGCCGAACACGCGCTGTTCGACCTCTACAACCGCGCCAGGGCCGAAGGCGCTGCCCTGCTGTTCGCCGCCGAAACCACACCCCAGCAACTCGGCCTCGGCCTGCCCGACCTGCGCTCGCGCCTGGGCGCCTGCACCCGGTTCGCGCTGAAGCCGCTGGACGACGCCGAGCGCCGCGCCGTGCTCAAGGCCCAGGCCGGCCTGCGCGGCATCGAACTGGACGACCCCGTGCTGGACTGGCTGTTCGCCCGCCACACCCGCGACCTGGGCGCGCTGCTGGACCTGCTCGACAAGCTCGACCAGGCCTCGCTGGCGGCGCAGCGGCGGGTGACGATTCCGTTCCTGCGCGGGTTGCTGCGCGACTCCGGTCGCAGCGCCCCCTGACATGTCGCTGACCGCGCTCGCCTGGTTGTTCACCGCCGGCGTGCTGCTGCACAACCTCGAGGAAGCGTTGTACCTCCCGGCCTGGTCGATGCAGGCGACGCGCTGGTACCGGCCCGTGCCGACACCCGTGTTCCGCTTCGCCGCTGGCGCGTTGTCGCTGGGTTTCGTGGCCGTGACCCTTGCGGCGACGTTCTCGGCCGCCGGCAGCGTGGCGGCGTACCTGATGGCGGGCTACGCGCTGGCCATGCTGCTCAACGTCCTGATGCCGCACGTGTTGGCCACCATCGCCCTGCGCCGCTACATGCCGGGCACCGCCACCGCCGTGCTGCTGAACCTGCCGCTGGGTTTGCTGTACCTCCGGCAGGCGTTGGCGGAGCGTTTAATCGATCCGCAGGTGTTCCGCTGGGCGGGTCCGCTGGTGGTGGTCGGCCTGCTGCTGGCCTTGCCCGCATTGTTCGCGCTGGGACGTCGTGTGTGCCGGATCGGGTACGGATCAACGTCGGCGCATGGCGGGTGACGGTTCCGCTTCGCGGGAACTGTTGGAATAGCCGGAAAGACGGCCCGGTCGGCGGCCATGCCCCGCCCGAAACTCCGCTGATGCCGGGTACTGCCCATGACGGCAAGCAAAGTCGGGGCGCTTGCGGCAAGCCATCCTTCGACTTCGGCCCTGCGGGCCTGCGCCCGGGACGAACGATGCGAGTGCTGGCACAGTGCCGCTGCCGAATCAGAAAAGATGGTGGTGAAACCCATGCCCGAGATCCAGTTCAGCAGCGACGAGAAGGAAATCATCGTGCGCAAGATCAAGCTCTACTTCGCGGAGGAGCTGAAGCAGGAGATCGGCCGCTTCGATGCGGAATTCCTGCTGGATTTCTTCGCGGGCGAGATCGGCCCGTACTTCTACAACCGCGGCCTGTACGACGCGCAGGCCATCCTCTCCGGCAAGCTGGACGAGCTGGGCGAGGCGATCTACCAGCTGGAGCGGCCGACCGAGTTCCGCCGCTGAGGCAGCGCGCCGCTCAGGCCTTCAGCAGGTCCGGCGTGGCGTGCGCGCCGATGACGTCGGTCATCGCCTTCGCCACGTTGAGGTTGCCGGCGATGAGGTTGCCGCTTTCCGGGATGCCGTCGCGGCCGGCGAAGTCGCCGTAGCGGCCGCCCGCCTCGTGCACCAGCAGCACGCCGGCGGCGAGGTCCCAGGGCTTGAGGCCGATCTCGAAGTAGCCGTCGTAACGGCCGGCGGCGGTGTAGGCGAGGTCGAGCGCGGCGGAGCCGGAACGGCGGATGTCCTCGGCCTGGCCGAGCAGGGCGCGGGTCATCGCGAGCTGGGCGTCGAGATGCTTGCGCTGGCGGTAGGGGAAGCCGGTGGCGATCATCGCGCCGCCCAGGTCCTCGCGCTTGCCGACACGGATGCGGCGGTCGTTGAGATAGGCGCCGTCGCCCTTGCTGGCGGTGAACAGCTCGTTGCGCAGCGGGTCGAACACCACGCCGTAGACCGGCACGCCCTTGTCCAGCATGGCGATGGACACGCTGAAATGCGGGATGCCGCGCAGGTAGTTGTGGGTGCCGTCCAGCGGGTCGATCACCCAGGTGAGCGGGCCCTTGCCCACCGCGCTGCCTTCCTCGCCGATGATGGCGTGGTCGGGGTAGGCGCGGCGCAGCTCCTTGACGATCTCGGCCTCGGCCAGCTTGTCGACCTCGGAGGCGAAGTCCATGCGCTGCTTCTCGACGACGGTGAGGCCGTCGATGCGATTCATGTAGCGCAGGATCACGTTGCCGGCGGCGCGCGCGGCGCGCACCGCGATGGTGATGGCGGGTCGGGTCATGGCTTGGGCTGTCGAAAGAGCGGATTGCGGCCGGCGATTCTAGCAGAGCCCGGCCGTGCGCTGCGGGTGTTGCCGTATCCTAGGCGGTCCGCCCGCATCCGGCCGCGCCCATGAATCCGCTCGAACTCGCCCCGCTTTTCCGCTTCGTGCTGGTGCGCACCTCGCATCCGGGCAACATCGGCGGCGCGGCGCGGGCGATCCGCACCATGGGTTTCGAGCGGCTGGACCTGGTGGCGCCGCAGCGTTTCCCCGACCGCGAGGCCGATGCCCTGGCGGCGAACGCGGTGCAGGTGCTGGCCGGGGCCGGGGTGCACGGGACGCTGGTCGACGGACTTGCCGGGACGAGCTTCGCGCTGGGCCTGTCCGCGCGCCGGCGCGGGGTGACCCTGCCGGAGCTGTCGCCGCGCGAGGCGGCGGCGCAGGCGCTGGCCGCCGCCGTGCGCGGCGAGCAGGTGGCGCTGGTGTTCGGCAACGAGCGCACCGGGCTGGAGAACGAGGAGCTTGCGACCTGCCACGCGATGGTGCGCATTCCCAGCGTGGACGATTTCAGTTCGCTGAACCTTGCGCAGGCGGTGCAGGTGATGGCCTACGAGCTGCGGCTGGCCATGCTCGGCGACGAGGCGCCCGCGCCGCCGCCGGAGCATGACGAGGCGCCGGCCGATGCGGCGCAGATGGAGCGCTTCTACGCACACCTGGCGCAGATGCTGGACGACATCGATTTCCACAAGGGCCGCGAGCCCGCCACGATCATGCTGAGGCTGCGCAAGCTGTTCCAGCGCGCGCAACCGGATCAGCGCGAACTGCGCGTGCTGCACGGGATACTCGCCGATGCGCAGCGGATGGCGCAGCTGGCGGGGGAGAAGAAGTAGGCGCTGTCGTTCGCGCCGCGCGGCGACGCAGGGCCGGCGGTACGGCCCTTCGACTCCGGCCTGGCGGACGGCGAGCGGTTCGTGGCGTACCGTGGGTGGCTAGCCTTCAGCCTCGTCCGCGTTGCCGGGTGGCGGCGTGCGGGTGACCAGCAGCTTGTCGATGCGGGCGCCGTCCAGGTCCACCACTTCGAAGCGGATGCCCTGCCAGGCATAGACCTCGCCGACCTGCGGGATGTGGCCCAGCGCGGCCATCACCATGCCGGCGACGGTGCGGAAGTCGTGGTCGCCCTCGCCGGGCAACTGGTCGACCTGCAGCAGTTCGCGCAAGTCGTCGTTCGCGAGGCTGCCGTCCACCAGCCAGCTGCCGTCGGCACGCCGGACGATGGGGGCGTTCGCGTCCGTGTCGCCGCCGTGGCCCAGCTGGCTGGCGCCGACCACGGCGGCGAGCAGGTCGTTGACGGTGACCAGGCCCTGGATGTCGCCGTATTCGTCCACCACCAGCGCAAGCGGGGTTTCCGCGTCGCGGAATTCCTCCAGCAGGTCGAACGCGCGCGCGGTGGCCGGCACGTACAGCGGCTTGGCGAGGTGGTCGAACAACTGCGGGCGGCCTTCGGCGAACGCCTGCAGCAGGCGCTTCACCTCGACCACGCCGACCACTTCGCTCTCGTCGTCGCGGTAGACCGGGTAGCACGAATACGGCGTCTGCCGCAGCACCGCCACGTTCTCCTCGCGCGGCGCGGCCATGTCCAGCCAGGCGATGCGCACGCGCGGCGTCATCACGCTGTCCACGCTGCGGTCGCCCAGGCGCAGCACGCGGTTGACCATGGCGTGCTCGTCGGCGTCCAGCACGCCTTGTTCGGCGCTTTCGGCCACCAGCAGGCGGATCTCCTCCTCGGTGGCGGCCGCATGGCCGTGGTTGCGCACGCCCATGAGGCGCAGCAGCAGGCTGCTGGCGGTGTTGAGCAGCCACACGAACGGGGCGGTGACGCGCGACAGCAGCAGCATCGGGATCGCCACCGCGCTGGAGAGCTTTTCCGGCGCGGACAGCGCCAGGCGCTTGGGCACCAACTCGCCCACCACGATCTGGATGAAGGAGATCAGCACGAAGCCAAGCACCACGCCGATCACCCGCGCATAAGGCTCCAGCCACGCGGCGCGGCCGCCGTGCAGCAGGGCGGCGATGTGCGTACCCAGCGCGTCGCCGGCCACGGCGCCGGTGACCAGCATCATCAAGGTGATGCCGACCTGGATGGTGGAAAGGAAGTATTCCGGCTTCTCGGCATGCCGCAGCGCCACCGCGGCGCCCCGGTTGCTGCGCGCCATCTGCTTCAGGCGGCTCTTGCGCGACGCCACCAGGGCCATCTCGGACAGCGCGAAGAAGCCGTTGCAGAGGGCGAGCACGAACACGAACGCGATTTCGGTCAGCATCGCGGGAATGGCGGGCAGGGGCGCATGCAGCGAAGTTTAGCGGCAGTGCCGCACGGCGCTCCATGGCCGCTGCGTGGCGGTCGCGACGGTCGCCGGAGGCGGTTTCGGACCTGGTCATGCTGCGGTGCGCGGTAACTGTCCTGTAACATTAGTGTCATTCGGTTTCCGGGCTGACCCGCATGTTTTCACTGCAGACGATCTTCGGCAAAGGCGACAAGTTCTACGGCTTGCTGGAACAGAGCGCCGAGGCGGCGCGCGAGAGCGCGGAGGCGCTGCATGCGCTGGTCACCCAGGCCGACCACGTGCCGGTGATGGCCGCGTTCGCCGCCACCCGGGCGCGCGAGAAGGCGCTGGCCGCGCAGATCAGCGAGGAACTGGTCAACACCTTCGTGACCGCGCTGGACCGCGAGGACATCGAGGCGCTGAACTCGGCGCTGTACAAGATTCCCAAGGCGGTGGAGAAGTTCGCCGAGCGCTACGACATCGTGGCCGGGCGCCTCGAAGCCGTGGATTTCGCCCAGCGCGCCCGGGTGCTGGAGCGCTCCACCGGGGTGGTGGCCGAGATGATAGGCGAGCTGCGCCGCGGCCTGCGCATCGACCCGGTGAAGAAGCTGCAGGACCGCCTGCAGACGCTGGAGTCGGAAGGCGACCGCATGCTGCTCGCGCCGTACCGCACGCTGTACGTCGAAGGCAACGACGCGATGAAGGCGATGCTGGCCAAGGACTTGTTCGAGCTGATCGAGAAGGCGATCGACAAGTGCCGCGACGTCGGCAACATCGTCTATTCGATCGTGCTGAAGAACTCCTGAGGCTGCCTGCATGAGCCTCGGACTGGTCGTGGTGGTGGTGGCGATCGCCCTCGTCTTCACCTACATCAACGGTTTCCACGACACCGCCAACTCCATCGCCACCGTGGTGGCGACCAAGGTGCTCACGCCGGGGCAGGCGGTGCTGCTGGCCGCGGTGACCAACCTGATCGGCGCGCTGTGGGGCACGGCCGTGGCGGCCACCATCGCCGCCGGCATCGTCAACACCGGCGTGGTGGAGGCCGGGCCGCAACTGCTGATCTGCGCGCTGCTGGCGGCGATCGTGTGGAACCTGATCACCTGGTGGCGCGGCCTGCCGTCCAGTTCCAGCCATGCGCTGGTGGGCGCCCTGGTCGGCGCGGCGATCGGCGCCGCCGGCGGCCGCTTCGACGCGGTGGTGTGGGCGCGCGACGGCCTGCACTGGTGGCAGGGCAAGGGCGTGATTCCCAAGGTCGTCGTGCCGATGGTGGCGTCGCCGATCATGGGCCTGGTGATCGGCTTCCTGCTGATGGGCGCGCTCTATGCGCTGCTGGCCTGGTTCTCGCGCCGCGGCGGCTGGCTGCGGCTGCTGGGCCGCACGCCGTTCGTCAACAGCTTCTTCGGCAAGGCGCAGATCGCCTCGGCCAGCGCGATGGGCCTGGCGCACGGCATGAACGACGCGCAGAAGAGCATGGGCATCATCGCGCTGGCGCTGGCCAGCGCCACCGCCGCGGGGCAGTTCGACCAGCTGCCGGCGTGGCTGCATTTCCTGCGCATCCACGAATCCACCGCAGGCGGTTTCACGGTACCGGCCTGGGTGGCGGTGGTGTGCGCGCTGACCATGGCCGGCGGCACCGCCGGCGGCGGCTGGCGCATCATCAAGACGCTGGGCCACAAGATGGTGAAGCTGCACCCGATCAACGGCTTCGCCGCCGAGGGCAGCTCGGCCATCGTGATCCTCACGGCCTCGGCGTTCGGCCTGCCGGTGTCCACCACACATGTGGTGTCCTCGGCGATCATGGGCGTGGGCTCGGCCAAGCGCTCCAACGCGATCAAGTGGTCGGTGGTCGAGCGCATGGTGTGGGCATGGATACTCACCTTGCCGGTCACCGCGCTGATCGCCTGGTGCTTCGTGGTGATCGCCCGCCTGCTTGGCTAGAACGTGTCGCTGCGCAACGCCAGCAGCTGTTCCAGCTGGTCGCCCAGCCGGCCCAGTTCGACGATCACCCGGTGCAGCTCGCCTTCGTCCAGCAGCTCGTAGGGGCGGTTCTCGTACAGGTGCAGGCAGGGCGCGCCGTCCAGGTCGGCCACGGCGAGAAAGCCGCAGCGCTGCGCCCAGTTGAAGCGCAGGCAGCGCTCCGGATCAGTGCCGGCCAGCGGCCCGATCGGCGTGGAGATGCGCAGGTAGCGGCGGCCGGATTCGGCTTCCAGTTCGGCCAGGTAGATGCCCTGGCGGCGGCCGTGCGGCAGCGTCAGGTCGAAACGGATCAGGTAGGGATCGTTGCGGCGCAGCCCGTGCTGGCTGCCGACATGGGAACGCACGGCTTCGAAGTGGTGCATGGGACACCCTCGTGACTCGCCGATGGCCCTGATACTCTGCCACGTCCGCCGTTCGCCTTGGTCAAACACGCGTTATCGCCATGCAAGACAGCCACGCCCGCGTCTACGCCGCCATCGCCGCGATCCCGCCCGGCCGCGTGGCCAGTTACGGCGCCATCGCCGTCCGCGCCGGCCTGCCGGGCCGGGCGCGACTGGTCGGCAGGCTGCTGGGCGAGGTGCCCGACGGCATGGAACTGCCCTGGTTCCGCGTGCTGCGCGCCTCCGGCGAGATCGCCCTGCCCAAGGGCAGCCGAGGGTTTCGCGAGCAGGTGCGGCGGCTGCGTGCCGAGGGCGTGGAAGTGAAGAACGGGCGCGTGGCGCTGTCGGCGTTCGGGTTGGACGCGAATCTGGATCGGGCGTTGTGGGGGATGTAGGCGGCGCGGCCGCCGGCGTTTGCGGGCGGAATTCGCGCGGAATTCGCGTGGCACTCGCATGGCGTTAAAGCGGTTTCGTGCGCCCGTTGGGCGCCCGAGTTCCTTCTCTTTTGCTTGTCCAAAAGAGAAGGAACCAAGAGAAAACGACACCCCGCGGCGGCGCTTGCCGGGCGTCCTGCCCGGCAAGTGCGTGAGTCGCGGCCGGGCTTTTCGAGCGGGCATCCTGCCCGCGCGAAAAGGCGAGGCCATCCCTGGCCTCGCCCGCTGCGCGGCCTGATCGTCCGCGACTCACCGCCGCCGAGGGGCCCCGGAAGAGCAGGCGCGCGTCGTGCGCGCCAGAAGCAACGGCAACAGCAACAGCGAAGCGCCGCGAGATCGCTGCGCTTCGCTTTTGATTTTGCTCGTCATCCCAGCGAAGGCTGGACAAGCGCAAAGCGCGCAGAACGCCCGCAGGGCGGCCCCGAAGGGGCGAGCGCAGCGAGTCACCCAGTGCCTGCAAGCCACGGAACACCAAGGCACTGGATTCCTGCTTTCGCAGGAATGACGAGTAAGCCGGAGGAATGACGAGCAGGCTGCCGATTAATCAGACCATCCTTGGCTCTGGCTCTGGCTGTGCCCTGCTGTTGCTTCTGCGCGCCGGGAGCGCGCTGCTTTACCGGGGCCCCCATGGCGCGGCGGGCGGGTGGAGGAAAGTCCGCAGGATGGCTCGCATGGATGCGGGCCAGTTTTTCGCCGGCACAGGATGTGCTGTCGAAAAACCCCGCAACCCGCCCGCGCACCCGGAAGGCAGGATGCCTGGAGGGCGCGCCATCGGGGTGCCCCTCTCTTTGGTTACTTTCTCTCGGTACGCGAGAGAAAGTGACTCGGGCGCCGACAGGCGCACGAAACCGCTTTGTCTCTGGTCCTAGCCCATCGGGCAGGCGCATCGATCCGCGCGCCAGCGCGTACTACTTCTCCGCGCGATCGAACTTCCGGATGAAGTCCCGCACCTGCGGATAGACGATCTCGCGCCAGCGCCGGCCGCTGAAGATGCCGTAGTGGCCGGCGCCATCGATCACCTTGTGTGCGCGGAGCCTGGCCGGGATGCTGCTGCACAGCTCCTGGGCGGCCTCGGTCTGGCCCAGGCCGGAGATGTCGTCGAGTTCGCCTTCCACGGTGAGCAGGGCGCTCCGGGTGATCGCGGCGGGGTTGACCCGCTCGCCGCGCACGTCCCACAGCCCGCGCGGCAGCAGGAACTGCTGGAACACGGTGGCGATGGTGTCGAGGTAGAACTCGGCCGGCAGGTCGAGCACGGCGTTGTATTCGTCGTAGAAGCGGCGGTGCGATTCGGCGTCGTCGAGGTCGCCGCGCAGCAGGTTCTCGTAGAAGTCCCAGTGCGATTGCAGGTGGCGGCCGGGGTTCATCGCGACGAATCCGGCGTGCTGCAGGAAGCCGGGATAGACCTCGCGGCCGTGGCCGGGATAGTTCGGCGGCACGGTGTGGATCACGTTGCCCTTGAACCAGGCCAGCGGCTGGGTGGTGGCGAGGTTGTTGACGCTGGTGGGGCTGCGCCGCGAGTCGATCGGGCCGCCCATCATGGTGAGGCTGCGCGGCGTGGCCTCGCCGCGCGCGGCCATCAGCGACACCGCCGCCAGCACCGGTACGGTGGGCTGGCACACCGAGATCACGTGCAGCGATTCGGCGCCGATGTGGCGGATGAAGCGTTCGATCAGCGCCACGTAGTCGTCCAGCCCGAACGGGCCGGCGTCGACCGGCACCATGCGCGCGTCCACCCAGTCGGTGACATACACCTTGTGGTCGCGCAGCAGGGTGCGCACGGTGTCGCGCAGCAGCGTGGCGTGGTGGCCGGACAGCGGCGCCACCACCAGCACCACCGGGGCGTTCTTCATCGTCTCGATGGTGGCCGGATCGTCGCTGAAGCGCTTGAAGCGCTTCAGCTGGCAGAACGGCGTATCCAGCGCCACGCGCTCGATCACCGCGATCTCGTGGCCGTGCGCCTCGGCCTGGTGGATGCCGAAGGCGGGCTTCTCGTAGTCCTTGCCGAGGCGATGGATCAGCTCGTAGCCGGCGGCCAGGCGCTGCGTGCCCGGCCACGACGCGAACGGGTTGTTCGCATCGCCGAGCATCTGCGCGTTGGCGTCGGCAAAATGGCTGAGCGGGCCGAGGAAGGCGCGTTGCCACTCGTGGATCTGATAGAGCATGGGGCGACCGGCATGTGCTGGAAGCGCCTCATCTTACCCCCGTTTGGATCGTTTGTATTGCATTGCCGCAAGAGCGATCGTCAAGGCGATCAAGGGCTTGGCTTGTGCCGCGTTGACGGCGCCCGGCGTCGCGCGTAGCGTCGCGCCAGGGTTTCGCTGCGTGACGCTGCGCAGGCAGCGGCTGCCTTGCCCAGGGGGGGGGGGGATCGACATGGCTGCAGTGGGGATCGACGTGCAAACGTCTCCGGAAGCGCGGACGCAACGCCGGGTTGCGCTCGAGCGGCGCTCCGCGGCGGAGTTGCCGTATCCGGTCTTCGTGCGGGAGTACATCGCCCGCAATCGTCCGGTGGTGGTGGAGAACGCACTGCAGGCCTGCCCGGCGCGGCAGCAATGGACGCCGGAATATTTCCGCGAACGCTTCGGCGGCAAACGCATCCAGGTCAGCCCAAGCGAGCAGATGACGTTCGCCGATTTCATCGACGCGGTGCTGGCCTCGCGCGAGGACGCGCCGGGGCCCTACATGTACCGCCTGTTCATCGGACCGCACATGCCGGAGCTGCTGCCGGACCTGGAGCCGCTCAATCCCTATGCGTTCCCGCGGCGGCTGGCCAGCCCGCTGATGCCGCAGCGATGGCGCCGCCCGGACGGCTACCTCAAGTTGCTGATCGGTGGCATCGGCGGCCGCTTTCCGTTCCTGCACTACGACCTCGAGAACGCGCACGCGACGATCACCGAGATTCACGGCGACAAGGAGTTCATCCTGTATCCGCCGGAAGACTCCGCCTTCATGTACCCCAAGCCGGGCATGCCGAACCAGTCGACCATCCCGGACGTGCAACGGGTCGACCCGGCGCGCTTCCCGTTGTACGAGCGCGCCACGCAATATCACACCGTGTTGCATCCGGGCGACATGGTGTTCGTGCCCTCGCGCTGGTGGCACGGCGCACGGGCGCTGTCGCCGTCGATCTCGATCTGCCAGAACGTGCTCGACGGTTCGAACTGGGGCGGCTACGTCGACGAGCTGTGTTCCCGCAGCAGCGGCTTGTCCGGACCCAAGCGCCAGGCCAAGCGGATGTACCTGAGCGCGCTCGGCGGCTTGCTGTCGACGCTGGAACGCTGGCCACGACGTCCCGCTGCGGGGGCGACGGGGCGCATCGCGCGACTCTCGCCGGTGACCTGCGACGAAGCGGGCGACTCCACCGCCTGGGCCGTCGCCAACTGGAAGTAGCGCCGACCTTCAGTCGATGCGCCGCAGTTCGGTACCCGCGGCGAGGTCGTGCAGCGCGCGGCGGCGCGGGTCGAACAGCGCCACCGCGAGCCACAGCACCCATGCGCCCAGCACGGCCCACAGCGTGGCACGCAGGCCGATCGCCGGCTCCAGCGCCAGCAGCAGCAAGGGCGCGGCGGCGACCAGCACGCGGATCACGGCCTGCTGCAGGCTGATCGCGCCGCCGTCGTCGCGGCTCACGCGGATGCGCCACGGCCGCATGCCCAGCGTCTGCCCGCCGCGCCGCCACGAGGCGACGAAATAGGCGGCGACCACCACGCCTTGCAGCACCTGGTACCAGAGCGGGACCACGGCGTGTGCGCCGGTCTCGATCAGGCGGCCGCCGGTGGCGAGCTGGCACAGCAGGCCCACCACCATCACGATCGCCACCACGATCAGCAGGTCGTACAGCAGCGCGGCGAGGCGGCGCCACAGTGGACAGGGTTCATGGCTCATCTGCTTGCGCTCGCCGCGCACGACATCCAGCATCGTGCGCATGAAGAAGGAAGAAACGACCGCCAGTATCGCCGATGCGGATGCCGCCAGCATCGACGCCTTCCTCGAACGCGTGTGGTCCGAGGACGGGCTCGCCGACCGCACGCTGGAAGCCTACCGCCGCGACCTCGAGGCGCTGGCGCGCTGGCTGGCGGCACGCGGCCGCTCGCTGCGCGACGCGCGGCGCGAGGATGTTTCCGCCTACCACGGCAGCCAGCACGGCGCGATCCGTTCGATGGCGCGGCGGCAGTCGTCGTTCCGCCGCTACTACGGTTTCCGCGCCCGCGAGCAGGCGGGTTTCGAGGATCCCACGTTGCTGATCGAGCGCCCGCGCATGCCGCGCAGCCTGCCCAAGGCGCTGGCCGAGCGCGAGATCGAGGCGCTGCTGAACGCCCCGGACACCGACGGCACGCTGGGCCTGCGCGACCGCGCGATGCTGGAGCTGATGTACGCCTCGGGCCTGCGCGTGTCCGAGCTGGTGGAACTGCCGCTCGCCGCGCTGAATCCGCGCCAGGGCGTGCTGCGCGTCACCGGCAAGGGCGGCAAGGACCGGCTGGTGCCGGTGGGCGAGGTGGCGCTGGGCTATATCGAGAGCTACCTCGCCACCGCGCGTCCGGCGCTCGCGAAGGGCCGCCAGCCCGCGGCGCTGTTCCTCAGCAGGCGCGGCGAGGGCATGACGCGGCAGATGTTCTGGACGCTGGTGAAGCGTCATGCGCTCAAGGTCGGCATCCAGGCGAAGCGCATCTCGCCGCACGTGCTCAGGCATTCCTTCGCCACCCACCTGCTCAACCACGGCGCCGACCTGCGTGCGCTGCAGATGCTGCTGGGCCACAGCGCGCTGAGCACCACGCAGATCTACACGCTGGTGGCGAAGGAAGGCCTGAAGCGCCTGCACGCCCGGCACCATCCCCGCGGCTGAGTGTCGCATTCACCGCCGTCGCGGGCGCCTGTGCGAGAATCCGCGGATGGCCGATTCCCCGGGCCCCGAGGTGCACGATGTTGAAAAAGCTGCTGCTGGCCGTGTGCGTCAGCGGATTCGCCCTGACCGCATGCGCGGCCGATAACGCCACCGCCGCAGACCCGGCCGCCGATGCGCCGGCCCATGCCGCGGTGCTGGGCAACGGCGTCGACGCCTCCGCGCTGAAGCTGGTGCAGCAGGCGCTGGCCAAGCTGGCGCCGGGCGTGGAAGTGGATGTGGTGAATCGTGCGCCGATGCCGGGCTTCTACCAGGTGATCGCCTCGGGCCAGCTGGTCTACGTGAGCGAGGACGGCAAGTACCTGCTGAACGGCGACCTGGTCGACCTGGGCAGCAGGAAGAGCCTGAACGACGCGGCCTGGGCCGCCTACCGCAAGGCCGAGCTGGCCAAGGTGCCGGCGGCCGCGCGCATCGAGTATGCGCCGGCGAACCCGAAGTACCGGGTCACCGTGTTCACCGACGTGTCCTGCCCCTATTGCAAGGTGCTGCACGAACACATGGCCGAATTCAACAAGGCCGGCATCGCGGTGGACTACCTGGCGTGGCCGCGCGAGGGCGCCACCGACCTGCGCGGCCAGCCCACGCCGGTCTACAAGGAAATGGTCTCGATCTGGTGCGCCGCCGACCCCAGGGCGGCGTTCACCGCCGCCAAGCAGGGGCAGGCGCCCAAGCCGGCCAACTGTTCCAACCCGGTGCGCGCCCAGTACGAGCTGGGCCTCAGGCTGGGCGTGAACGGCACGCCGGCGATCTTCACCGCCGACGGGCGCCAGGTGGGCGGCTACGTCACCCCGGCGCAGCTGCTGCAGGCGTTGCAGAAGGGCGGCTGAGCCGGCGGCGGCCGCGCCCCGCAAGAGGCTGCGGCCGGGCGTCACGGGCGCCGGCGTGGGCATGCCGTGGTGCAGCATCGCAGGGGCGCATCGGCTAGAATAGGTGTCCCCCGCAACCTGGCGCCGCCCCCGCATGATCGCACTCGACGGGCAGAACGCCCTTTCGGCCTTCCGTCTCGAACGCCTGAACGCCCGCCTCGATGCCTTGCACCGCGGTATCCGCGTGCAGGCCGCGTGGTTCGTGTATTTCATCGACGCCGCCGCGGCGCCGGAAGGCACGCTGCGCCAGCGTCTGCTGGACGTGCTGGAGGCAAAGGACGCCGCCCCGGCGCCGGCCACGCTGTGGGTGGTGCCGCGGCTGGGCACGATCTCGCCGTGGTCGAGCAAGGCCACCGACATCCTGCACGGCGCCGGCTTCGAGCTGCGCCGGGTGGAGCGCGGCACGGCCTGGCAGCTCGCCGGCATGCCCGACGCCGGCACGCCCGAGCATGCGGCGGTGCTGGCCGTGCTGCACGATGCGATGACGCAGTCGGTGCTGGCGTCGCTGGACGAGGCGCAGGGCCTGTTCCTCGCCGGCCAGCCGGGCGAGCTGGTGCACATCGTGCTGGGCGACGATGCCCGCGCCGCGCTCGCCAAGGCCAATGCGGAACTGGGCCTGGCGCTGGCGAGCGACGAGATCGACTACCTCGCCGCGCGCTATGCCGAGCTGGGCCGCGATCCCACCGACGCCGAACTCTTCATGTTCGCGCAGGCGAACTCCGAACACTGCCGCCACAAGGTGTTCAACGCGAGCTGGACGGTGGATGGCGCGGACCAGGACAAGAGCCTGTTCGCGATGATCAAGAACACCCACCAGCACTCGCCCGCGCATACGCTGTCCGCCTACAAGGACAACGCGGCGGTGATCGAGGGCAGCACGGGCAAGCGCTTCTTCGCCGACGCGAACGGCGTGTGGCGCGGCCACGAGGAACAGATCGACTACGCGATCAAGGTGGAGACGCACAACCATCCCACCGCGATCGCGCCCTGGCCCGGCGCGGCCACCGGCGCCGGCGGCGAGATCCGCGACGAGGGCGCCACCGGTCGCGGCGCCAAGCCCAAGGCGGGGCTCACCGGGTTCTCGGTGTCCGACCTGCGCATTCCCGGCCATCCGCAGCCGTGGGAAGTGGAGCGCCCGCTGCCGCCGCGCATGGCCAGTGCGTTCGAGATCATGCGCGACGGCCCGCTGGGCGCCGCCGCGTTCAACAACGAATTCGGCCGCCCCTGCCTGGGCGGCTACTTCCGCAGCTACGAACACGAGACCGCCGAGGTGGGCCTGCGTCGCGGCTACGACAAGCCGATCATGCTGGCCGGCGGCATCGCCAACATCCGTCGCGACCACGTGCAGAAGCGCGCGGTGCAGCCCGGCCACGCGGTGATCGTGCTCGGCGGCCCGGCGATGCTGATCGGCCTGGGCGGCGGCGCGGCCTCGTCGGTGGCTTCGGGCGCGTCGAGCGCCGAGCTGGACTTCGCCTCCGTGCAGCGCGACAACGCCGAGATGGAGCGTCGCTGCCAGCAGGTGATCGACGCCTGCTGGGCGCGCGGCGAGGCCAACCCCATCGTCAGCATCCACGACGTGGGCGCGGGTGGCCTCTCCAACGCGATCCCGGAAATCCTCAACGACGCCGACGTGGGCGGCGAGATCGACCTCTCCAAGGTGCCTTGCGACGATCCCTCGCTGTCGCCGATGCAGGTGTGGAGCAACGAGTCGCAGGAACGCTACGTACTCGCCATCGCCCAGGAAAACCTGGCCGAGTTCGAGGGTTACTGCGCACGCGAACGCTGCCCCTACGCGGTGGTCGGTACTGCCACCGCCGAACGCGTGCTGCGCGTCACCGATCCGCGCCGCGACCTCGTGGTGATCGACTTCCCCATGGACGTGCTGTTCGGCAAGCCGCCGCGCATGCATCGCGACGCCAAGCGCATCAAGCCGCGCGTGGACCTGGTGCCCGACCTCACCGGCATCGGCATGGACGAGGCGCTGCTGCGCGTGCTGCGCCTGCCCACCGTGGGCAGCAAGAGCTTCCTCATCAACATCGGCGACCGCACCGTGGGCGGCCTCAACCATCGCGATCCGATGGTGGGCCCGTGGCAGGTGCCGGTGGCCGACTGCGCGGTGACGATGGCCGACTTCAGCGGCTACCGCGGCGAAGCGATGGCGATGGCCGAGCGCGCCCCGGTGGCGCTGCTCAACAGCGCCGACGCCGCGCGGCTGGCGGTGGGCGAGGCGATCACCAACCTCGCCGCCGCACCGATCGAAAACCTCGGCGATATCCGCCTGTCCGCAAACTGGATGGCCGCGGTGAACCATCCCGGCGAAGACGCCGCGCTGTTCGACGCGGTGAAGGCCGTGGGCATGGAACTGTGCCCGCAGCTCGACATCTCCATCCCGGTCGGCAAGGACTCGCTGTCCATGCAGACCGTGTGGAAGGACGGCGACACCCCGCAGCGCACGGTCGCGCCGGTGTCGCTGGTGGTCACCGGCTTCGCCCGCGTGGACGACGTGCGCCGCACGCTCACGCCGCAGCTGAAGCTCGACCGCGGCGACACCGATCTGTGGCTGCTCGACCTCGGCGGCGGTCGCGACCGCCTCGGCGCTTCCGCGTTGACCCAGGTGTTCAACCGCAGCGGCGGCGTGCCGCCGAACCTCGATGACCCGAAGCGCCTCAAGGCGCTGTTCGAACTGGTGCAGGAGGCGAACCGCAACGGCCTGCTGCTGGCCTATCACGACCGTTCCGACGGCGGCGTCATCGTCACCCTGCTGGAGATGGCCTTCGCCGGCCATTGCGGCCTGGAAATCCAGGTCGACGGCTGGGCCGAGGCCACGCTGCGCGCGCTGTTCAACGAAGAGCTGGGCGCCGTGCTGCAGGTGACCACGGTGAACCGCGAGGCGTTCGAAGCCCTGCTGGTGAAGCACGACCTCGCCGGCATGAGCTACCGCATCGGCCGGCCCAAGGAGAAGCTGGGCATCAAGCTGTACTCGGGCGGCGAGACGCTGTTCAAGTGGAACTGGAGCGTGCTGTACCGCGCCTGGAACGAGACCAGCCACGCGATGCAGCAGCTGCGCGACAATCCGGCCAGCGCCGATGCCGAACTGGCATGGCGGCTGGACGATGCCGATCCGGGCCTCAGCCCGAAACTGGTGTTCGACCCGGCCGAGGACGTCGCCGCGCCGCTCATCCACGCAGCCATCGCCGGGCGCGCGAAGCTGCGCGTGGCGATCCTGCGCGAGCAGGGCGTCAACGGCCAGGTGGAGATGGCCGCCGCGTTCACGCGCGCCGGCTTCGAGGCGGTGGACGTGCACATGACCGACCTCGCCAGCGGCCGGGTGAAGCTTGCCGATTTCCGCGGCTTCGCCGCCTGCGGCGGCTTCTCCTACGGCGACGTGCTGGGCGCCGGCCGCGGCTGGGCCACCTCGATCCTGTACAACGACCACCTGCGCGCGGAGTTCAGCGCGTTCTTCGCCGACCCGACGAAGTTCGCGCTCGGCGTGTGCAACGGCTGCCAGATGATGAGCCAGCTCAAGGACATCATCCCCGGCGCGCAGCACTGGCCGAAATTCCTGCGCAACGCCTCCGAGCAGTACGAGGCGCGCGTGGCCACGCTGGAGGTGCTGGACTCGCCCAGCATCTTCTTCAAGGGCATGACCGGCTCGCGCATCCCGGTGGCGGTGGCGCACGGCGAGGGGCGCGTGCACTTCCCGAACACCTGCAGCCCATCCAAGGCGCAGGCGGCGCTGCGCTTCGTGGACAACCACGGCAAGCCCACCGAGCACTTCCCGCTGAACCCGAACGGTTCGCCCGGCGGCCTCGCCGGCTTCACCGCCGCCGAGGGTCGCGTGACCATCCTGATGCCGCATCCGGAGCGCGTGTTCCGCAGCGTGCAGATGAGCTGGGCGCCGAAGACCTGGGGCGAGGATTCGCCATGGATGCGCATGTTCCGCAATGCACGGGTGTGGTGCGGCTGAGCGCCCCTGCGTCGCCGCGCCGGTGGCTGGCCTGGCTGCCGGCGCTGGCGTGGCTGCTGTTGCTCGCCGCCCTGCCGTGGTGGCTGGGCCTGGCGCTGCTGCTGGCCTGCGCGCTGGCGCTGTTGTGGCGCGACGGTCCGCTGCGGGAACACGCCGCGCTGCTGCGGCGTGCGTTGCGCTGGGGGCTGCCGGGCCTGCTGCTGGCCGTGCTGCGCACGTTCGGCGCGGACGCGCTGGCATGGCTGCTGACCTTGCTGGCCGCGCTGGCCGGCTTCTCGCTGCTGGTGCTGCTGGAGAACTGGCTGGATCGTGGCAAACCCCGCGAGCCGTCGCCTTCCCCCGCGGACGAATGGCCCGAACTCGCGCTGGCGCCGATCGGGCCGACCGGCGCCATCATCGAATTGCGCGCGCCGCAGTGGCGGCCGCTGCAGGGCGGCCTCGCCGATCCGCTGGGCGGCGAACTGCGCTGGAGCGACGAAGCGGTGCGACTGGCCGACGGCCAGCGGCTGTACGGCGTGGAGCCGTGCTGCGATCTCGATGCCGAAGGGCGCTGGCTGGTGCTGCCCATGACCGGACGCCGCGGCGTGCTGCTGCTGGACCGGCGGCACGACCGCCGGCATCGCCTGCGCGGCTGGCTGCTGGCCGGCTGGCACGATGGCCAGCCGTGGCTGAGCCGCGGCGAGGAGCGCGCCCCGCTGGCCGTCAACCACGTGCTGGGCCACGACGAAGGCGATTGAGCCGCCGTCATCCCTGTCCCCCTTCACGCGTTGCACACGCCACCAGCTTCCCTGCCGCATACTCGTACCGTGAACACGCCTTTTGCTTCCACTCCCCTGCCGCTCAGCGTGATCGTGGTCTCCGCGGACAGCGGCCCGGGCCTGCGCGACTGCGTGCGCAGGGTGCTGGCCTGCACCACGCCGCTGGAGCTGCTGCTGGTCGACAACGCCTCGGGCGACGGCATGCCGCAGGCGCTGGCGCGCGCGCACGAATACGAGCCGCGTTTCCACCTGATCCAGAACCACGGCAACCTCGGCTTCGGCCCCGCGGTGAACCAGGCGGCGGCACAGGCGAGCGGCAAGCTGCTGCTGGTGCTCAATCCCGATTGCCTGCTGGACCAGGACAGCCTGCAGCGCCTGCTTGCGGTGTTCGCCGTCGAGCACCAGGTCGGCCTGCTCGGCGCCGTGGTCTGCGACGCGCAAGGCGTGCCCGATCCCGCCTCGTACCGGCGCGATCCGCTGCTGCGCCGCGCGCTCGCCAGCCTGTTCGGCGGTCGCGGCGAACGCGTGGAGATCGGCGGGGAGATGCCGGATCGCCTGGTCGACGCCGAGGCGGTGTCCGGCGCGCTGATGCTGCTGCCGCGCCACCTGTTCGAGCGGCTGGGCGGCTTCGACGAAGGCTATTTCCTGCACTGCGAGGATCTGGACCTGTGCCGCCGCGTGCGCGACGCCGGCTGGCGCGTGCTGCTGGCCGGCGACGTGCGCGTACCGCACGGCAAGGGCGGCTCCAGCCGGCACCGGCCGGTGTTCGTGAGCCGCCACAAGCATCGCGGCATGTGGCGCTGGTTCCGCAAGTTCGATCCGGCCGCGCGCAACCCCTTCGTTTCCGCGGCGGTGTGGCTGGGCATCTGGGCGCACTTCCTGGCGCAGGCGCCGGGCCAGTGGCTGCGGCGGTCGCGTAGCTAGCGCGGAGAGCGACCCCGCGTCGCCATCGTTCCGCCATCCACCACATCTTCGTGACCCCATGAACGCACGCACCACCACGCTTCCGACCCTGGGCCTGCTGGCGATGACCGCCGTGTGGGGCTCCACGTTCTTCATGATCAAGGACGTGGTGGCGCGCATGCCGGTGGCGGATTTCCTCGCCGTGCGCTTCGCCTTCGCCGCAGCGGCGATGCTGCTGCTGTTCCCGCGTCACGTCTGGCGACTGGGGCGCGCGGGCATCGCACGCGGACTGGCGTTGGGCGCGATCTACGGCATCGGGCAACTGCTGCAGACCTGGGGCCTGCAACTGATCGCTCCCAGCGTCAGCGGTTTCGCCACCGGCATGTACGTGGTGTTCACCCCCATCCTTGCGACGCTGCTGCTGGGCCAGCGCATGCCGGGCGTGGTGTGGATCGCGGTGGCGCTGGCCACCGCCGGCCTCGCGCTGCTCTCGCTCAATGGCGTGTCGGTGGATGCCGGCCTATGGCTCACGTTGGCTTCGGCGGTGTTCTACGCGCTGCACATCGTGCTGCTGGGGCAGTGGTCGCGCCCTGGCGAGGCGTTCGGCCTCTCGGCGGTACAGATGGTTGCGATCGCGCTGGTCTGCCTCCTCGCCACGCTGCCGCACGGCGGCCCCGCGGCGCCGCCGGACCGGGCCGCGTGGCTGGCCGTGCTGTACATGGCGCTGGTCGCCGGTGCCGGCGCGATGCTGATGCAGACCTGGGCGCAGGCCCACATGCCCGCCACCCGCGCCGCGATCGTGATGACCACCGAACCGGTGTTCGCCGCCGCCTTCGCGGTCGCCTTCGGCAGCGACGTCTTCGGCTGGCGCATGCTCGCCGGTGGCGCGCTGGTGCTGGGTGCGATGTACCTGGTGGAACTGGCGCCGCGCCGGTCGCCCGCGCTGGCGGCGGAGGCCGGGCATCACGAGGTGTGAGGGGTGCGGGGTGGGGTTCGAGTGGCCTTGCGGCGGCTTTCCCCCTCTCCCCTCCGGGGAGAGGGCTGGGGTGAGGGGCCGGGGCTTGCCATGCGGTTTCTGTTTGCCCCTTGGGCTTTGAAGCGGTTTCGAACGCCCCATGGGCGCCCGAAATCGCTTTGCCCAATGCAAAAAAGAGTGCCAGGCGATGGCAGGTACCCGCGTCGTGTCGACGCGCTCCCCCTCACTGCCCCTCGGGCGGCTCCCAAAGCTCGATCTTGTTCCCCTCGGGATCGACCACCCAGCCGAACTTGCCGTATTCGGATTCGTCGACCTTGCTCTCCACCTGCACCCCTTCCCCGCGCAGCGCGGCGAGCACGGCGTGCAGGTCGCGGACCCGGTAATTGATCATGAAGGGCGCAGTGCCGGGGGCGAAGTAGGAGGTGTCGTCCTTGAACGGGCTCCAGATGGTGGTGCCGGTGCCGGTGGGGTTGTCGGGGTTGGCCCAGCGGAACGCCGCGCCGCCCCATTCCTGCACGTCGAAGCCGAGGTGGGTCCGGTACCACTCGCCCAGGGCCTTGGGGTCCCTGGCCTTGAAGAAGATGCCGCCGATGCCGGTGACGCGCGTCATGGTCTGTCTCCCGCGGGGTCAGGGTCGGGCGAGTGTGCTCCATCCGGGGCGGCCCGGCATAGCCTTCGGCCAACGGGAAACGCGCCGGCAGCGCTGCGCCGGTGGGCGGCCCGCCCTCAGCGGGGCGGGGCGTGCGCGGCGGCCTTCCGGGTCGCGCGCGTCTGCAGCGCCACGCGCACCAGGTACACCACGATCGCCACGTTGCCGACCAGCGCGGCGAACTTCAGCCAGCCGAAACGGTGCAGCGTCTCGTACAGCTCGATCGGGATCAGCGAGGCGGTGGCGATCACGGTGAACCACTCGGCCCAGTACTTGCCCATCAGCAGGCCCACGCCCTCGATGCCGAACAGCACGGCATAGCCCAGCGCGACCATGCCCACCGCCACGAAGCGGCTGGGCCCGAAGGCCTGCAGCCAGCCCACCAGGTGCCAGCGCAACTCGTTGCTGCCGGTGAGCGGCAGGTGTTCCAGCCAGTGCACCATCAGCTCGAAGTTCTGCTGGCGATCCAACTGGAACGCGGCGATGGCCACCAGCAGCAGGCAGAGGGTCTTCACCACCTCGTAGATCGCGATCACGCGCAGGCCGGCACGGTGCGGGGACGGCGCCGCGGCGGGTGCGGCGAGGGGGGCGGCAGCGATGGATTCGATCTCGGACATGGGCATGGGGGAACGGGCAACCCGCCCATTGTCGCGGCCATTGCATGAACCGCCAATACGCAACGGCCGGAAGTTGGCGGCATGGAAAAAACCCGCCGAAAAATCTCGGCGGGGTTGGCGGGAGGAAAACCGGTTCAGCAGCAGCGGCCGCCGCCGCCCTTGTAGCGGGCTTCCTGGCGCTCGCGGAAGAATTCGGCGTAGCTGGGCACCGGGCGCTCCGGGTGGTGTTCGTGCAGGTGCTTCACGTAGCCCTCGTAGTCGGGCACGCCGCAGCAGAGGCGGGCGGTCTGCACCGCCCGCTTCCGGAATGCCTGCCATCGCGCGACGAGTTCCATGGCCTCAGTGCGCCGCCACGTCCGCCAGCGCCACGTAGGGTTCCTCGTTGGCGGTGGGGTGGTTGATGCGCCAGGCCTTGAGCACGGCGCGCAGGCAGAACAGCGTCATCACCACCACCAGCGCCATGAAGATGCCGGTCATCGCCATGTCCACGCGGTTGTTGGTGATGATCTGCTGCATCGCCGCCACGGTCTTGGCCGGCGCCAGCATCTGGCCGTTCGCCAGCGCGGTGGCGTACTTGTCCGCCGCCGCGGTGAAGCTGATCGGGCCGACCAGCTTCTCGTAGCCCGCGGCCAGCGTGCACACGATCAGCCAGACCGCGGGGATGCCGGGCACCCACACATAGCGCTCGCGCTTCAGCTTCACCACCACCACGGTGGCCAGCATCAGCGCGATCGCGGCCAGCATCTGGTTGGCGATGCCGAACAGCGGCCACAGCGTGTTGATGCCGCCCAGCGGATCGACCGCGCCCTGGTACAGGAAGTAGCCCCACAGCGCCACGCAGATCGCGGTGGCGAGCAGGTTGCCGGCCCAGGATTCGGTGGCCTGCAGCGGCTTGTGGATCAGGCCGGCGATCTCCTGGATCATGAAGCGGCCCACGCGCGTGCCGGCGTCCACCGTGGTGAGGATGAACAGCGCCTCGAACAGGATCGCGTAGTGGTACCAGAACGCCATCATGCCTTCGCCCGGCATGACGTTGTGCAGCAGTTGCGCCATGCCCACCGCCAGCGTGGGCGCGCCGCCGGCGCGGCTGAGGATGCTCTGCTCGCCCACGTCCTTCGCGGTCTGCAGCAGCGCGTCCGGCGTCACCACGAAGCCCCACTGGCTGATCACCTGCGCCGCGTGTTCCGCCGTGGTGCCGATGATCGCGCCCGGCGCATTCATCGCGAAGTACACGCCCGGGTGCAGCGAGGCGGCGGCGATCATCGCCATGATCGCCACGAACGCCTCCATCAGCATGCCGCCGTAGCCAACCATGCGCGCCTGGCCCTCGTTCGCCAGCAGCTTGGGCGTGGTGCCCGAGGCGATGATGGAATGCCAGCCCGACACCGCGCCGCAGGCGATGGTGATGAACAGGAACGGGAACAGGTTGCCCTGGAACACCGGGCCGGTGCCGTCGATGAACTGGGTCACCGCGGGCATCTGCAGCATCGGCGCCGCGAGGAAGATCGCCAGCGCCAGCAGCGCGATGGTGCCGATCTTCAGGAAGGTGCTGAGGTAGTCGCGCGGCGCCAGCAGCAGCCACACCGGCAGCACCGAGGCGCAGAAGCCGTAGCCGATCAGCCACCAGGCCAGCGCCTTCGCGTCCAGGTCGAAGATCGGCGCCAGCGACGCGGAATCGGCCACGAACTTGCCGGCCCAGATCGACAGCAGCAGCAGCGCGAGGCCGATGATGGACACCTCGAGGATGCGGCCCGGGCGGAACCAGCGCAGGTAGGCGCCCATCAGCAGCGCGATCGGTATCGTCATCGCCACCGTGAACGTGCCCCACGGGCTGTGCGTGAGCGCCTTCACCACCACCAGCGCCAGCACCGCCAGCACGATCATCATCAGTACCAGCACGCCCACCATCGCCACGATGCCCGGCAGCGGCCCCAGTTCCTCGCGCAGCATGTGGCCCAGCGAACGGCCGTCGCGGCGCAGCGAGAGCCCGAGGATCATGAAGTCCTGCACCGCGCCGGCGAACACCACGCCGAACAGGATCCACAGCGTGCCGGGCAGGTAGCCCATCTGCGCGGCCAGCACCGGCCCCACCAGCGGGCCCGCGCCCGCGATTGCGGCGAAGTGGTGGCCGAACACCACCCACTTGTCGGTGGGCACGTAGTCCAGGCCGTCGTTGCGCAGCACCGAGGGCGGCGCGCGGCTGGGGTCCAGTTGCAGCACCCGGTGTTCCACGAACTTGCCGTAGAAGCGGTAGCCGATCACGAACACCGCGATCGCCGCAGCGACCACCCAGATCGCGTTGATCGGCTCGCCGCGACGCAGCGCCACCACGCCCAGGCACCAGGCGCCCACGATGGCGATCGCGAACCAGAGTATTTTTGCCGCGGGGTTCGGTTTGACCGTTGCGCTGTGCATGCAGGGAACTCCTCGTAACGTTGGGCAAGGGTCCCCCCGGGCGTGATGGGGGTCAATGCCGCGCGCCTTAGCCTTTGGTCGAATGCGGGAGGCGGCTTGCGATGGCGCAGATGCGCCGCGCGGCGTGATTGCCGCGTGAACCGCCGGGCTTCCGCCGATCAAGCACTTGCGTGCCGGGGCGTGGCGCGTTCATGCACGGGCACACCAGCGTCATCTCCGCTCGGCTAGAGTGGGCAGCGCACCCACGCCAGCCGAGGTAGCGATGATCCGCGAGATCCTGAAGATGGGCGATCCGCGCCTGCTGCGGGTGGCGCCGCCGGTGCCCGACACGATGATCGGCAGCGCGGAGCTCGACGCCCTCATCGCCGACATGTTCGACACCATGCACGACGCCGACGGCGTCGGGCTGGCCGCGCCGCAGATCGGCGTGGACCTGCAACTGGTGATCTTCGGCTTCGAGCAATCCGACCGCTACCCCGACGCGCCCGCCGTGCCGCGGACCGTGCTGCTCAATCCCGTGATCACCCCGTTGTCGCAGGACATGGAAGCAGGCTGGGAAGGCTGCCTCTCCGTGCCCGGCCTGCGCGGCGCGGTCAGCCGCTACACGCTGATCCGCTACGAGGGCGTCGATCCCAAAGGCGAAGCGATCGACCGCCGCGCCGAAGGCTTCCATGCCCGCGTGGTGCAGCACGAGTGCGATCACCTGATCGGTCGCCTCTACCCCTCGCGCATCACCGACTTCAGCAGGTTCGGCTACACGGACGTGCTGTTTCCGGGCATGGACGTGGCGGACGAGTAGCCGCCTCGTCGCGGCGCAGCCGGCAGGCCAGTGCCGCCAGGCAGGCACCCGGCCATCCGTCGCGGGCCCAGACCAGGCCCGCCAGGGCCGAGCCCACCGAGCTATCGTTCCCGCGCCAAGCGGCACGGACGTTGGAGGCGCATGGCCGCTTCAGCGCGGACAACACCGCCGCCTGCAATGCGGCGGCCGTGGCCGGTTCGGGCATCGCCACCGCTGCGCCGAGGCAGGTGCGCGCCTTGCCCGGCCAGGAACGCCTCGAAACGGTGCTGGACGACTGGCAGTGCCCGGCCTGCCGTTGCACGCAGTGTGGCAGGCGGGCAAGCAGCAGCCTGCGCGCACGCGGGCCTTCATCGATTTCGCGGCGGCGCACTGGCCGGTGGAACCGCTGGGCTGATGCATTGCGATACCCGGCAGGCAGCAGTCTCTTGCCTGCCGCAGGCAACGCCGCCACCATCGCGGTTCCACACGACAGGCAGGGCGCATGCGCGAGACGGATACCCCGGTGGCGACGGAGGCAGTGGCCTCGCGCAACCCCGGCATCGACCTGCTGCGCGGCCTGGCGATCGTGCTGGTGGTGTTCAACCACCTCGGCCTGCGCATTCCGCTGGAAAAGAGTGCGCTGGCGGCGGTGCTGCCGGGGTGGCTGCTGAACCGGCTGAACTGGAACGGCTACGAGGCCGTGTACGTGTTCTTCGTGATCTCCGGTTTCCTGATCGCCGGCAATGCGCTGCGCCGCTGGGGCAGCCTGTCGGCGATCGACGTGCGTGCGTTCTATGCACGCCGCTTCGCGCGCATCGTGCCGTGCCTGCTGGCCCTGCTCGCGGTGCTGGGCGTGCTGCACCTGCTGGGCGTGTCCGACTACGTCATCCACCGGCCCGGCCAGTCGCTGCCGGGTGCGCTGGGGGCGGCGCTGGGGCTGCACGTCAACTGGTACGAGGCGCGCACCGGTTATCTGCCGGGTTCGTGGGACGTGCTGTGGTCGTTGTCGATCGAGGAGGCGTTCTACCTCGGCTTTCCGCTGGTCTGCCTGCTGCTGCGCCGGCCTGCGCTGCTGGTGCCGCCGCTGCTGCTGCTCGCGTTGTCGCTGCCGTGGGCGCGGGCAGCGCTGCACGGCAACGAGATCTGGCTGGAGAAGGCTTATCTGCCGGGCATGGCGGCGATCGCCACCGGCGTGCTCGGTGCCTTGCTGGCCGATGCCTGGCTGCCACCGCGGCGCACCGCCGTGCTGCTGGGCTGGCTGGGCGCGACGGGCCTGGGCGCGGTGCTGCTGGACGGCGGGGCGCTATGGCACTGGCTGCGCGACGGCTACATGCTGGTGCTCACGCTGTCCGCACTGTGCCTGCTGTTGTCCTGCCGCTGGCGTTCCGCCCATGGCGCGACGCGGCCGTTGCGCGGCTTCGGCTGGCTGCGTGCATGGGGAAGGCTGAGCTACGAGATCTACCTCACCCACATGTTCGTGGTGTTCGCGGTGGTGCGCGCCTGGCGGGCCTGGGGCGGCGATGCGGCCACGGGATGGCTGTGGTATCCGCCGGCGCTCGTGCTGTGCTGGCTGCTGGGCGCGGCGGTGGAACGGTGGATTTCCGCACCTTGCGAACGCGGGCTGCGCATGCGGCTGATGAATCCCGTGCCGTCCGTGTCGTGACGGGACTGCGCTGGCGTCATTGCGTTTGCGGGTTGCCACTGGTCGCATGCATGCGCCGGATGCGCGCAATGCTGCCGCCCGCGTAGGTCACCACGTAGGTCGAGCCTTCGTGCGTTTGCTGCGTCACCTGCACGGGGTCGCTCAGGATGGCCTTGTCGAGTTCGTCCCGATGGAACGCGGCAAGCTCGCCCTTCGGGATCAGCACCAGCGGCGGGCTGATCTGCTCGAAGCTGGTGAAGTGGCTGCCGCACGCGGTGGTGTCGCCGCTGAACTTGAGCCGGCTTTGGCCGCAGCTCTGGCCGGATGCGTCCGGTAGGCGCTTCAGCCAGATGAAATACTTGTTTTCGTGGGTGATCTGCACGCGGTTGTAGCGTGTGTCGGCGCCGCCGGTGTTGCCCGCCGTCCAGACGCGCACGATGCTTGCCTCATGGCAGTCGGCCGATGCGCATTCCTGCAGCACCAGGTATTCGTCGTCCTGCAGGGACGTCGGCTCGATGCTGAGGATGTCGCCCTGCGCCAGCGCCTGTGCGGGAAACACCACCGACGACATGCGCGGGTCGACCTTGAAGTCCCCGGAAATCAGGTAGCCGCCGTGCTGGGACGAGTACAGCGGCGCGGTGACCTTGACGCCGGGAAGATCGGTCTGCGCCAGGGTGGCGGAACTCGCCAGTGCGCAACAGCCGGACAACACGACGGCGATGGTCTTCATGACGGCTCCGTGGGTGCGCGTCCGGCCTGGCGGTCAGGCGGCTGCGCTGCGCACCACCCGGCCGTAAGTGTGCACCTCGTCCACCAGCGCGCGCACGTGCTCGGGGTCGATGTCCGGCGTGATGCCGTGGCCCAGGTTGAACACGTGGCCGGGGTGGTTGCCGTAGCTGTCGAGCACGGCGCGCGCCTCGCGGCGGATCACCTCGGGGCTGGCGTGCAGGATCGCGGGATCGAGATTGCCCTGCAGCGCCACCTTGCCGGCCACCGCGCGGCGGGCGTCGGCGAGGTCGATCGTCCAGTCCACGCCCAGCGCGGCGCAGCCGGAGTCGGCCATGGCGGCGAGATGCGCGCCGGCGCCCTTGGAGAACAGGATCACCGGCAGCTCGCGCGCGTGCGCGTCGGCCTTCAGTGCGGCGACGATCTGCGCCATGTAGCGCAGCGAGAATTCGCGGAACGGCGCGGGGCCGAGCAGGCCGCCCCAGGTGTCGAAGATCATCAGCGCCTGCGCGCCGGCCGCGGCCTGTGCCGCGAGGTATGCGGCCACGCTGCGCGCCAGCACGTCCAGCAGGCGATGGGCCAGCGCGGGCTCGTTCCAGCACATCGCCTTGAGCGTGGCGAAGTCGCGCGAGCCGCTGCCTTCCACCATGTAGCAGGCCAGCGTCCACGGGCTGCCGGCGAAGCCGATCAGCGGCACGCGACCGGCCAGTTCCTTGCGGATCAGGCGCACCGCGTCGGTCACGTAGCGCAGTTCGCCGTCCATGTCGGGCACGGCCAGCCGCGCGACATCCGCGGCGCTGCGCACCGGGCGGGCGAACTGCGGGCCTTCGCCCAGCGCGAATGAAAGTCCCAGGCCCATCGCATCGGGGATGGTGAGGATGTCGGAGAACAGGATCGCCGCGTCCAGCTCGAAGCGCTCCAGCGGCTGCAGCGTCACCTCGCAGGCGAACTCCGGGTTCTGCGCCAGGCCCATGAAGCTGCCGGCGCGTTCGCGGGTGGCGCGGTATTCCGGCAGGTAGCGTCCGGCCTGGCGCATCACCCAGATCGGCGTGGTATCGACGGGCTCGCGCCGCAGCGCGCGCAGGAAACGGTCGTTCTTCAGCGGTGCATTCATTTCATCGTCCGTAGGGGCCTTCCAGGCCCTGGGCGAACATCACGCGATAGCCGCGCTTGAGCTGGGCGTCGCGCGCCTTCTCGAACGCGGTGATCGCGGCGTCGCGCTCCAGGAACTGCTCGCGCCGCAGCGTGGCCTTGCCGCCCTGGTGGCCCGTCTCGCGGTACAGCGTCCAGCCGCCCAGCAGGTCCTGTTCCAGCACGATCTGGACGTAGCGTGGCGGCTCGGCGGCGCCGGGCAGGTTTTGCAGGTAGAGGCGCATGGATCCGTGGCGTCGGGCGTGAACCGGCAGATTGCCGCGCCACAGTTTACAGGGGCCGTCGCCGCTTTGTGGACGCGCGGCCTCCGGCAGTCCGTGGTGTATGGCCGCGCGCGCCGCATTTCAGGCGGTGATGGCGCGCGACGCCAGGCGCAGCTTCGTCGACCGCCAGGAGAGGAAGCAGGTGGTCCACAACGCCAGCGCGCAGGCAGCGCCCAGCAGCGCATGGACGGTCGCGGCATCCGCGCCCAGCGCGATGGCGGCGATGCCGGCCAGCCCGGCAAGACTCATCGCGATGGCGGCGATGTACAGATGGCGCCGCCGCAGCAGTGCGGCGAGGGGAACGAAGTGCAGCCCCACGATCAGCGCGATGGCCGGCATGAGGCAGGCCATGTGCCGGGGATACAGCGCCCACGCGGCAAGGTTCATGGCGACGATTTCGGCAACGAGGATGAGCAGGAAACCGCGGCCCGTGTGGCGGTTCCGGCCGTCGGCCGGCGCCTGCGGCAGCCCGGCATGTCGCGCGATGCGCCACAGGTCCAGTGCGGCGACGACCAGGGCGGCCAAAACCGCCAGCGCGACCAGGCCCAGCAGGCTGGCGTATCCGCCATGGCGGCCCGCCAGGCCCGTCATCGCCCAGATCCCGCCGAAGCCGGTACCGGCCAGCATGCCGATCGCCTGGGCGCGAACGGTGCTCGCGGTCGCGGGTTCGGTGGCGTGGTCGGTCATGGCGTCGGCTCCCTGTTGCGGTGCCGACAGTCTCGCCCGATGGTGGGCGCCGCGCCGCTGCGGGGCGTCACGGATGCGTGCTGACAGCTGTCAGCCTTCGGTGCCGCTCCCGGATCAGGTCGCCACGGCGGCCTGCAACACCGCCAGCACCTCGGACTCGGCCACGTCGCCCACGATCTCGGCCTTGCCGACGCCGCGCCACAGGATCAGCCGCAGCTGGCCGGCGGTGTTCTTCTTGTCCAGGCGCATCAGGGCGAGGAGTTGCTGCGCATCCATGCCGGGCGGGACGGTCACGGGCAGGCCGAGCTTTTCCAGCAGGCGCCGCAGGCGCGCGGTATCGGCGGCCGCGCTCATGCCCAGGCGTTCGGACAGCCGCGCCGCCAGCAGCATGCCGACGGCCACGCCTTCGCCGTGCAGCAGGGCGGTGTAGCGGCCGGCGGTTTCCAGCGCGTGGCCGAAGGTGTGGCCGAGGTTGAGCAGGGCGCGCTCGCCCTGTTCGGTTTCGTCGCGCGCCACCACGCCGGCCTTGTAGCGCACCTTGCGCGCGATCGCCTCGATCACGGCGTTGTCGTCGCGGGCGGCCAGCGCGTCGGCATGGGTTTCCAGCCACGCGAAGAACGGTTCGTCGCCGATCGCCGCGCCCTTCACCACTTCGGCGAGGCCGGCGCGGTATTCGCGGTCCGGCAGGGTGGCGAGCGTGTCGATGTCGGCCACCACGGCGCGCGGCTGGTGGAAGGCGCCCACCAGGTTCTTGCCGGCGGGCAGGTTCACGCCGGTCTTGCCGCCGACCGAGGAATCCACCATCGCGAGCAGGGTGGTGGGCATCTGGATGAAGTCGATGCCGCGCATCCAGCAGGCCGCGCTGAAGCCGGCGAGATCGCCCACCACGCCGCCGCCCAGCGCGATCACGCAGGCGTCGCGGGTGGCGCCGAGCTCGGCCAGCGCGGCCAGCACGCGTTCCACGTTGGCGAAGCTCTTGTGCGCCTCGCCGTCGTCGAGCAGGAAGCTGGACCAGGTGAGGCCTTCCAGTCCCTTTGTCATCCGTTCGAGATGGAGCGGTGCCACCGTGGTGTTGCTCACCACCAGCGCGTGGCGGCCGCGCAGTCTGGCGCGCCAGCGCGCGCTGTCGCCGAGCAGGCCGCGGCCTATCCACACCGGATAGCTGCGCGTGCCCAGGGTGACGTCGATGGTGGTGAGGTCGTTTGCGTTCATGCGGTGGGTGCGGGCGTCGGAAGGGGAGGGCGTTGCCAATGCCGGTCGATCAGCGCGATGGCGTCGGTGCAGATGGCCGCGATGCCGCGGGCGGCGGGCAGCGCGAGATCGGCAGTGTCGCGGTACAGCGGTTCGCGCACGGCGGCCATCGCCTCGAGGCGGCTGCGGCGATCCGTGCCGGCCAGCAGCGGTCGCCGGGTGTCGTGTTCCAGCCGCTTCAGCTGCTGCGCCACGTCCGCCTGCAGCCACAGCACGTAGCCGCGCGCCCGGAGCAACTCGCGGTTGCGCGGATCGAGCACGGCGCCGGCGCCGGTGGCCAGCAGCACGTCGTCGCGGGCGCTGCATTCGTCCAGCAGCGTGCTCTCGCGCTGGCGGAAGCCGGCCTCGCCCTCGATCGCGAACACGGTGTTGATGTCGGTGCCGGTGTGCTGCTCGATCTCGCGGTCGAGATCCACGAAGGCGAGGCCGTAATGCGCGGCGAGGCGCTGGCCGACCGAGGTCTTGCCCGCGCCGGTGGGGCCGATCAGGAACAGGTTGCGCGACGGATTCATCGGGCAAGGCTCCGACCGGTTCCATCCGGGCGGCGAATTGTCCGGAAGGCCCGCAAGCCGCGCAGGCGGTCTGCGCCGCATGGGGCGATGCATCGTGCGAGCCTTCTGGACATCGTGCCACCTACGTAGAATGGGCCGGGACATCCCGAACTTTACAGCAGGTGTTTGGATGGCTGAACGGGTATTGCTGGGCGGTTGCGGCGACCTGGGCCTGCGCGTGGCGGCGCGCCTGCTGGCGCAGGGCGACGAGGTGTGGGCGCTGCGCCGGCGGCCGCCGGAGGAAAACCTGCCGGGATTGCGCTGGCTGGGCGCCGACCTCACTGCGCCGCACAGCCTGGGCAACCTGCCGCCGGGCATCACCCGGCTGGTCTACCTGCCCGCCCCGGACGCACGCGACAAGGCGGCGTACCGCGCCGTGTTCGTGGACGGCCTGCGCCATCTGCTCGGGGCGCTGGACCGCCGCGCGCTGAAGCAGGTGCTGCTGGTGTCGTCCAGCGCGGTGTACGGCGAGCACGACGGCGACCGGGTGGACGAGGACACGCCGACCGCGCCGCCGGGCTTCAACGGCGCGCTGCTGCTCGAAGCCGAGCAGTGGCTGGCCGGGCAGGACGTGCCGTCCACGGTGCTGCGTCTGGCCGGCCTGTACGGGCCGGGGCGCCTGCAGTTGCTGGAGCGCCTGCGTGCCGGCACCCAGCGGGTGCCGCGCGAGGTGCCGCACTGGGCCAACCGCATCCACGTCGACGATGCGGCGGCGGCGATCGTGCACCTGCTGCGCCTGCCCAGGCCGCAATCGCTGTATCTGGGCGTGGACGACACGCCGCTGCCGCTGGACGAGCTGTACGACTTCCTCGCGCAGCTGGTCGACGGGCCCTTGCCCGGCGAGGGGCCGGCGCCGCCCGGCGTGGGCAGCAAGCGGCTCAGCAACGCCCGCCTGCGCGCCAGCGGCTGGACGCCTGAGTGGCCGGATGCACGCGACGGCTACGCGGCCTTGCTGGATACTTGAACCATCCATCTTTTCCGTTGCGGAGAACACGCATGGCCAACCTCCCCATCCCCCACGGCATGGTCACCACCAGCAACGAACTGCACGGGCACCGCGTGCTGCGCACGCTGGGCATCGTGCGCGGCATCACGGTGCGCTCGCGCAGCGTGGTGGGCAACCTCGGCGCCGCCTTGCAGACCCTGGTGGGCGGCAACATCACGATCTACACCGAACTGTGCGAGAAAGCGCGCGAGGAGGCGTTCGAGCTGATGCTGCAGCACGCCGCCGCGATGGGCGCCAACGCGGTGATCGCGATGCGCTACGACGCGAACGACGTGGCCGAGGGCGTCACCGAGGTGCTGTCCTACGGCACGGCGGTGAGGGTGGAACCGGTGGCCTGAGGCCGCGCCGCCGGGCTCACGAATGCGTGAGCGCGGTCATGTGGCGGTCGTCGTCGTACTCCACGCAGCTGTCGGCCAGCGCCGGGAGCGTGGCCAGCGCGTGGCGGCTGAGCCGCTCGAAATGCTGCAGGAAGCGCTCCATGGCGGGCGCCTCCATCGCCAGCGGCGCGTGCCGGGCCAGCAGTTCCTGCTCGGTCTCGCCGCGCCAGCGGCGCACCACGTCCCAGTTCGGCGCCTGCAGCACGATCAGCGCGTCGAACTTGCGCCACAGCGGCTGGTAGCCGCGCAGCTGCTTGTTGACCCAGTGACGCCAGTCGCCGTCGGGGTCCTCCTCGCGCTCCAGCCGGTTCACCGGCGCCTCCAGCGCGGCCTGCGACTGCGGCCGCAGGCCCAGCGCCCAACCCTCGACGATCACCAGCCGCGGCGGCCGGACGACGCGCGGCCAGCGCGAGGGCGGGGTGCGCGTGTCGCGGCCCTTGTCGAAACGCGGCCACGCCACCGGCAGCCGCTCCGAGGCCTGCGGCAGCGCGGCCAGCACGGTGAGCAGCAGCTCGATCTCGTGCGTGCCCGGCACGCCGCGGGTGCGCAGCAGCGGGTGGATTTCCTGGGCCATCTGCTCGCGGTCGCCGCGCGAATAGTAGAAGTCGTCCAGCGACAGCACCTCGGTGGGCCAGCCGCGCGCCTCGGCCTGCGCCTTCATCTCGCGCGCCAGCGTGCTCTTGCCGCTGCCCTGCAGGCCCGACACGCCGATGATGTAGGGCCGGCGCGCGCGTGCGATGCGCCCCGCGTACTGGTCCAGCAGGTGCCCGGCCAACGAGGCGTTCGGTGCGGCGATGCGCGGCTTGGCTGCGCTCATGGGCGTCCTTCCGCGGCGATCGGTCGCGGCCGGCCGCAGGCACGGCCGGCAAGGAGGATTGGGTTAAGATGTGGGCGTTTCATCTGCGCCATGATGGCGCGAGCGCGCCACGATTCAAGGGAAAAGTTTCAAAGCCATGCTGAGCCCAGAGATTCTGCAGACTTTCCGGCAGTTGCTGGAGGAGGCCAAGGCCTCCGGCGACCTCGAGCCCACCGCGATGAATCTGTCCAGCGTGGATGCCGACGGCCGCGTGGCCTCGCGCATCGTGCTGCTCAAGGGGGTGGACGAGCGCGGCCTGCGCTTCCACACCAACTACGACAGCGACAAGGGCAGCCAGCTGGCGGCGCATCCGCAGGTGGCGCTGTGCTTCCACTGGAAGCCGCTGCGCCACGGCGTGCAGGTGCGCGTGGAAGGGGTGGCGCGCAAGCTGCAGGCGGAGGAATCCGACGCCTACTTCGCCACCCGGCCGCGCGGCAGCCAGATCGGCGCATGGGCCTCGCTGCAGTCGCAGACCCTGCCCGAGCGGCGCAGTTTCGACGAGCGCGTGGCCCGTTACGAGCGCGAGTTCGAAGGCCGCGACGTGCCTCGTCCGCCGCACTGGGGCGGCTACCTGGTCGAGCCGGACATGGTCGAGTTCTGGTACGGCGCCGAGTTCCGCCTGCACGAGCGCGTGCGCTGGAGCCGGCACGGCCAGACCTGGACGCACCGGCTGCTCTATCCCTGAGAGCCTCTTCCTGGTCAGGCCGACCCGGCCATGGGCCGGGTCGGCGGCTTGCCGCGTGGCCGCGCCTCAGGCGCCGCTGCGCAACGGAGCGCCGCCGGCGATGTAGTAGGGCGCGGCGGAGCGTGCCAGCGGGGCGCGGCCGCGGATCGCGTCGGCGATCTTCTCCGCGATCATGATCGTGGGCGCGTTGAGGTTGCCGGTGACCACCTGCGGCATGATCGAGGCATCCACCACGCGCAGGCCCTGCATGCCGTGCACGCGACCCTGGCCGTCGACCACGCACATGTCGCCGTCGCCCATCTGGTTCGAGCAGGATGGGTGGTAGGCGGTTTCCGCGTGGGCGCGCACGAACGCGTCGATCTGGGCGTCGGTCTGCAGCTCGCCGCCGGGCGAGATCTCGCGGCCGCGGTAGGGGTCCATCGCCTTCTGCTGCATGATCTCGCGGGTGATGCGGATCGCCGCGCGGAACTCGCGCCAGTCCTGTTCGTGCGACATGTAGTTGAACAGGATGCCGGGATCCTGGCGGGGATCGCGCGACTGCACCTGGATGCGGCCGCGGCTGGGCGAGCGCATCGAACCGACGTGCGCCTGGAAGCTGTGCACCTTGATCGGGTTGGAGCCGTTGTAATTGACGGCGATCGGCAGGAAGTGGTACTGCAGGTTCGGCCAGTCGAAGTCTTCGTGGCTGCGGATGAAGCCGCCGGCCTCGAACTGGTTGCTGGCGCCGATGCCGGTGCCGTTGAACAGCCATTCGGCGCCGATCCCCGGCTTGTTGTGCCACTTCAGCGCGGGCACCAGCGACACCGGCTGCTTGCACTCCCACTGCATGTACATCTCAAGGTGGTCCTGCAGGTTGGCGCCTACGCCGGGCAGGTGGTGCACCAGCGGGATGTCCAGGCCGCGCAGCAGGTCGGCCGGGCCCACGCCCGAGCGCTGCAGGATCTGCGGCGAGGCGATGGCGCCGCCGCACAGCAGCACTTCGCGGCGCACGCGCGCCTCATGCCGCTGCTCGCCGCGCAGCCATGCCACGCCGGTGGCCTGCTTGCCGGAGAACAGGATGCGCTCGGTCAGCGCATGGGTGACGATGGTGAGGTTGGGCCGCGGGCGCGCCAGATCCAGGTAGCCGCGCGCCGTGCTGGAGCGGCGGCCCTGCGGCGTCACCGTGCGGTCCATCGGGCCGAAGCCTTCCTGCTGGTAGCCGTTGAGGTCGTCGGTGCGCGGGTAGCCGGCCTGCACGCCGGCCTCGACCATGGCGTGGAACAGTTCGTTGTTGCCGTTCCTGGGCGTGGTGACGCGCAGCGGGCCGTCGCCGCCGTGGTAGTCGTTGGGACCGATGTCGCGCGTCTCGGCCTTGCGGAAGTAGGGCAGGCAGTCGAGATAGGTCCAGTTTTCCAGGCCCGGGCGCCTGGCCCAGTGGTCGTAGTCCAGCGCGTTGCCGCGGATGTAGCACATGCCGTTGATCAGCGAGGAACCGCCCAGGCCCTTGCCGCGGCCGCACTCCATGCGGCGATTGTCCATGTGCGGCTCGGGATCGGTGAGGTACGCCCAGTTGTAGCGGCGGCCCTGCAGCGGGTACGCCAGTGCCGCCGGCATCTGCGTGCGGAAGTCGAGGCGATAGTCCGGGCCGCCTGCCTCGAGCAGCAGGACCGTGACGTCGGCATCCTCGGTCAGCCGCGTGGCCAGCACGTTGCCTGCCGAACCGGCGCCGATGACGATGTAGTCGTAGGTTTGGATGTCGCTCATGGGAATACCTTGCATGGAAGGGGGCGGCGTCGTGGCGGGGCGTCCTGCGTGACGATTCAGAACACCGAGGCGTACGGCCCCAGCTCGACCTGCACCGACTTGATGCGCGTGTAGTGGGCCAGCGTGCTGATGCCGTTCTCGCGGCCCACGCCGGATTGCTTGTAGCCACCCACCGGCATCTCCGCCGGCGATTCGCCCCAGGTGTTGATCCAGCAGATGCCGACCTGGAGCTGGTGGACGACGCGATGCGCCTGCGCCAGGTCGGGTGTGACCACGCCCGCGGCGAGGCCGAAGTGGGTGTCGTTGGCGCGCGCGACCACTTCCTGTTCGTCGTGCCATTCGAGGATGCTCATCACCGGCCCGAAGATCTCCTCGCGCACGATGGTCATGTCGTCGCGGCAGTCGGTGAACACGGTGGGCTGCACGTAGGCGCCCCTGGCGTAGCTGCCGCCCAGTTCGCGGGCGCCGCCGGCGAGCAGTCGGGCGCCTTCGCGCTTGCCGCTTTCGATCAGCGACAGCACCTTCTCCATGTGCGGGAAGCTGGCGAGCGGGCCGAAGTTGGTGGCCGGGTCGACGGGATTGCCCAGGCGGATGCGCCGCACGCGCTCGACGACGGCGGCTTCGAACGCGGCCTTGATGCTGTGATGCACGAACACGCGGGTGCCGTTGGTGCACACCTGGCCGGAGCTGAAGAAGTTGGCCATCACCGCGATGTCGGCGGCGCGGGCGATGTCGGCATCGGGGAACACGATCAGCGGCGACTTGCCGCCGAGTTCCATGGTCACCTCCTTCAGCGAGGAGGCGGCGGCGCTCGCCATCACCTTCTTGCCGGTCTCCACGCCGCCGGTGAAGGAGATCTTCTCGATGCGCGAATGTTCGGTGATCCATTGGCCGACCTGGCGGCCCTGGCCGTGCACCACGTTGAACACGCCAGCCGGCACGCCGGCCTCGGTGTAGATCTCGGCGAGCTTGTTGGCGGTCAGCGGGGTGACTTCGCTCGGCTTGAAGATCATCGCGTTGCCCGCGGCCAGGGCCGGGGCGGATTTCCACAGCGCGATCTGGATCGGGTAGTTCCACGCGCCGATGCCGGCCACCACGCCCAGCGGCTCGCGGCGGGTATAGAAGAAGCTCGATTCGCGCAGCGGCACCTGCTCGCCTTCGATGGCGGCGGCCAGGCCGGCGTAGTACTCCAGCACGTCGGCGCCGGTGACGATGTCCACCGTGGAGGTCTCGGCGTAGGCCTTGCCGGTGTTGAGCGTCTCCAGCATGGCCAGCTCGTCGTTGCGCTCGCGCAGCAGGTCGACCGCGCGGCGCAGGATGCGCGCACGCTGCACCGCGGTCATCGCGGCCCATGCCCGCTGGCCTTCCTCCGCGCTGGCGACGGCCCGCTCGACATCGGCCTGCGCGGCGCGCTGCACCTCGGCCAGCACCTCGCCGTTGGCGGGGTTGACGACCTCGAAGGTCTCGCCACTGGTGGCGTCGACCGGCTGGCCGTGGATATAGAGCTTGTGGAGTTCGTGCTTGGCCATGGGGCTTCCTTGCGTGCGCGGGCGCCGCTCAGTGGGCGTTCGGTGGCAGGTGGTGGTCGAGGTAGTCGTAGGCGGTCTGGCGGATCTGGTCGACGTCGAGCGGGCCGCCGGCGAGGCTGGCGCGCAGCCACAGGCCGTCGATCATCGCCGCGAGCCCGCGCGCGGCGCAGCGCGCCTGCTGCAGCGGCAGCGCGCGGTGGAACTGGTGGCACAGGTTGGAATACAGGCGATGGTCGTTGGAGCGCTGCAGCCGGCGCAGCTCGGGCTGGTGCATGCTCGCCGCCCAGAAGGTCAGCCACACCCGCATGGCGGTGGGGCTGATCTGGCTCTCGTGGAAGTTGCCTTCGATGATGGCGCGCAACTGCGCGCGCGGGTTGGCGTCCGCGCGCGCGCGGCAGGCGGCGACCGCGTCGCGCAGCTCGCGCAGGATGTGGCGCATGGTGGCGTTGAGCAGGCCGTCCTTGTCGCCGAAGTAGTGGCTCACGATGCCGGTGGAGAGCCCGGCCTTGCGGGCCACCAGGGCCATGGTGGTGTCCGCCAGGCCCACTTCGTTGATCGTCTCGAAGGTGGCGTGGATCAGTTGCTTGCGCCGGATGGGTTGCATGCCGAGCTTGGGCATCGGGCATCGCCTGTGCAGAGGGAAGGGGCGCCCGGACAGACGCCGGGGAGCCATGCGGCGCAGCCTATATTATCTTTATTGATTGATCAATCAATAAAGATTAAGCTCCCCCCGCCGGACCGCAAGGTGGTCTGGCCGGACGGCGTTGCCGGCGGGATTCGAGGGCTGCGGGGAGGCCTCGAGCTCCCCGGTGCACCGCAACGAAGGCCGGTATCCGTCACCAGACAGGGCCTCGTCGTCCGATCCGCAAGAACATGGTTTCCGTCACCCGTTGCAACCTCACAATCAGGAGTGCATGCCATGCATGCCCGTCCGCAACTCAACGCGCCGGTGTTCTACAGCTCGGCCATCCTCATCCTCGTGCTCGGCGCGCTCACGGTGGTCTTTCCGCAGGCGAGCCAGCACTGGCTGAACGAAGCGCAGGCGTGGGTCTCGCGCGTGTTCGGCTGGTACTACATGCTGGTGATGGTGACCTGCATGGCCTTCGTGCTGTGGCTGGCGGCCTCGCGCCACGGCACGATCCGGCTGGGCAAGGACGATGAACGGCCGGCCTTCAGCTACGCCTCGTGGACCTCGATGCTGTTCTCCTCCGGCATCGGCATCGCCTTGCTCTACTACGGGGTGTACGAGCCGCTCGACCACTTCCTGTCACCGCCGCAGGGCGCGGGCCAGACCGCGCAGGCGGCACGCACCGCCATGGTCACCACCTTCCTGCACTGGGGCCTGCACGGCTGGGCGCTGTACGCGTTGATCGCCATCGCGCTCGGCTACTTCGCCTATCGTCGCGACCTGCCGCTGGCCCTGCGTTCGGCGCTGTACCCGCTGTTCGGCAAGCGCATCCACGGCTGGGTCGGCGACCTGGTCGACGGCTTCGGCATTCTGGTCACCCTGGTGTCGATGGTGACCAACCTCGGCATCGGCGCGCTGCTGCTCGACTCCGGCCTGCGTTACCTGTTCGGCATTCCGGCCACGCCGCAGGTGCTGGTGGGGCTGGTGATCGTGATGATGGTGGTGGCGACGGTCGCCGCGATGTCGGGAGTGGAGAAGGGCATCGCCATGCTCTCCAACCTCAATATCCGGCTGCTCTGCATGCTGCTGCTGTTCGTGCTGGTGACCGGGCCCACCCTGCACCTCTTCGACGGCATGGTGCAGAACTCGGGCGACTACTTCACCTCGTTCGTGGGCCGCAGCTTCGACCTCTACCTGTACGACCATGCGCGCGGCTGGCTGGGCGCGTGGACGCTGTTCTACTGGGCCTGGTGGATCGCGTGGGCGCCGTTCGTCGGCATGTTCATCGCGCGCATCTCGCGCGGGCGCACCGTCCGCGAGCTGGTGATCGGCGTGCTGCTGATCCCGTTGGGCTTCACCCTGGCGTGGCTCTCGATCTTCGGCAACGCCGCCATCGACCTGGTGTTCAACCATGGCGTCGCGGAGCTGGGGCAGGTGGCGCAGGCCGATCCGCCGATGGCGCTGTTCAAGCTGTTCGAGTACCTGCCGTGGACCCGCCTCGTCGCCGGCGTCACCGTGCTGATCGGTTTCGTGCTGTTCCTGACGCCGGTGGACTCGGGCACCCTGATGATCGCCAACCTCTCCACCCGCGCTGGCTCGGGTGAGGGCGATGCGCCGGTGTGGCTGCGCGTGTTCTGGGCGGCGGCGACCACGGTGGTGGGCATCGGCCTGCTGCTCGGTGGCAGTTTCAGCGCGATGCAGACGGCGGTGGTGCTGTGCGGCCTGCCGTTCTCCGTGGTGCTGCTGCTGTACACGTGGAGCCTGCGCAAGGTGCTGGCCGAGGAAGTCGATTCCGGCGGCGGCGCGTGAGGGCGCGTGTCGCCTGCAGCGCGCTGCTGCTGTGCGGTGTCGCCACGTCGGCGTGGGCCGACGACGCCGGCCGGCGCTGGAGCGGCGATCTGACACTCGCTTCGCAGTACGTCTCGCGCGGCTTCCAGCAGAGCTGGGGGCGGCCGGCCCTGCAGGGCGGGCTGGATTGCGCCACGCCGCAAGGCTGGTTTGCGGGCACCTGGGCATCGGGCGTGAGCCCGCGCTTCGTGGAGGGCGGCCGCATGGAGTGGGATCTCTATGCCGGCTATGCGGGCAGCCGTGGCGCGCTCGATTACCGCGCTGCCCTCTACCACTACCGCTATCCCGGCGCCCGGATCAGCGCGACCGGCACGCCGTACGACTACGGCGAAGCAATCCTCGGCGCGGGCTGGCACGGCTGGTCGCTGGACTATTCGGTTACCTGGACGCGCGACTACTTCGGCTTCAACAGCCGGACCCTCGGTATCGGCGAGCGCATGCACTCGCGCGGTTCCACCTACCTCGACCTGAAGCGGCGCATCGACCTCGGCCATCGCTATGGCCTGACCCTGCATTACGGCTGGCAGCGCGTGAACCATTTCCGCGATTACGGCTGGCGCGACGCCAGCGTCGCGCTCGCCCGCGGTTTCGGCGGCTTCGATGCCACGCTGGCGTATGCGCGCGGCTGGAACGGCGCGGGCGTCTACCGCGCCTACAGCACTGGCGTGGCCGATTCGAGCGGTCGCCTGCATGTCTCGAATCCGATCGCGGGCACGTGGTACTTCACGGTTGGCCGCAGCTTCTGACTGAGCGCGCGGTTTTGTGCCGCTGCATGGCGCGTCCCATGCGCAGAGACCTTGGACAGGCGCCAGGGTCTGCTTCCCGGAAGCGCGAGCTTGGCGGGGCGATCAGCCCACCACCGCCAGCCGCATCCCGAGGTCGAGCAGCGGCGCCGCCACCAGTATCCGTGCCAGCAGCAGGCCGATGATCACCACGGTGGGCGAGAAGTCGATCATCCCGACCGTCAGCCGTCCGCGCAGCGGGCGCATCAGCGGGCCCACGATGACGCCCAGCAGGCGCTGCAGCGGCTGGCCCTGGTCGGGGGCGAACATGCTGAGCAGCGACCAGCCGAACACCAGCACGAGGTAGAACAGCAGCGCGAAGTCGAGCAGCTCGGCCAGCGACAGCACCAGCAGGCCGAGGAAGTTCGGCACCAGCCCCACCAGCGCGAACAGCGCCAGCCGCTTCAGCAGCATCGCCAGCCATGCCAGCAGCAGGGCGGCGAGGTTGATGCGGCGCCAGTTCGGCAGCACGCGGCGTACCGGCGCCAGCACCGGGTTGGTGCTGCGGTAGATGAACTGGCTGAGCGGATTGTGGAAGTCCGCGCGGCAGGCTTCCGCGGCGACGCGCAGCAGGAACAGCGCGGCGATGGCGCCGAACGCGAGTTCGAGCAGCAGTCCGAGGGCGTTGGCGAAATAGCTCACGCGTGCGGCTCCTGGTCCAGCGCCGCGGCCATCTCCGTGCCGCGGCGGGTGGCGGCGGCGATGGCGCGTGCGGCGACGCGCGGCAGGCCGTCGGCCGCGAAGCTTTCCAGCGCCGCCTGGGTGGTGCCGTTCGGCGAGGTGACGCGGCGACGCAGCTCGGCGGGGTCTTCGCCGGTTTGCTCCAGCATGCGGCCGGCGCCGAGGCAGGTCTGCGCCGCGAGTGCGCGCGCCGTGTCGCGCGGCAGGCCCTGCGCCACGGCGGCGTCCTCCAGCGCCTCGACCAGGGCGAAGAAGTAGGCCGGCCCGGAGCCGGAAAGCGCGGTGACGGTATCCATCAGCGTCTCGTCGTCGATCCAGCGGGTGAGGCCCACCGCGTCCATGATGTGCTGTGCCTGCGCGCGTTGCGCCGGGCTGACCCGGCCGTTCGCGCACAGGCCGGTGGCGCCGGCGCCGATCAGCGCCGGCGTGTTCGGCATGCAGCGCACGATCGGCAACGCGCCCAGCCAGCGTTCGAGCTGGTCCAGCCGCACGCCGGCGGCGATCGAGATCAGCAGCGGGCGCCGACCCTGCAGCGCGATGCGCAGTTCGGCCTGCACCTTGGGCACGGCCTGCGGCTTCACCGCCAGCACGACCACGTCGGCGTCGGCCACGGCCAGCCGGTTCTCGGCCCAGGTCGCCACGCCGAAGTCGCGCCCCAGCCCTTCGCGGGTTTCGGCCTGCGGGTCGGCCACGCGGAGGTCGGCGGGCGCCAGGCCGGTGGCGAGCAGGCCGCCGATCAGGCTGCGGGCCATGTTGCCGCCACCGACGAAGGCGATGCGTGTCATGGGGAATCCTGGGTGGCGGGGACAGCCGCATACCTTACCGTAGCCGGGGTCTTCCTGCGCGACCGGCGCCGGCGCTAACCCGTGTTCCGGGCCCCCGCAACGGTGGCGCCGGGCGATCACGGCGCGCTTTGGTGACGGGATGCGCAAACCGCCGCGAAAGCTGGCCGCACGCCCTGCGCGGCGAGTAGTATCGGCTCGCTGCAAGGGGAGCCGGATGGCCGGTCCGCGTCGCGCATCGCGCGGCGCGATGCGCCAGCACCCGTCTTTCCGCTGCAATCGCCGCCACGGCATCCTGACGACCGGTTGAGGGGAATCTTTGATGGACATCGCCGAACTGCTTGCCTTCTCGGTGAAGAACAAGGCATCGGACCTGCACCTTTCCGCCGGCCTGCCGCCGATGATCCGCGTGGACGGCGACGTGCGACGCATCAACATCCCCGCGCTGGAGCACAAGCAGGTGCACTCGCTGGTGTACGACATCATGTCGGACAAGCAGCGGCGCGACTACGAGGAGTTCCTGGAAACCGACTTCTCGTTCGAGATTCCCGGCCTGGCGCGCTTCCGCGTCAACGCGTTCACCCAGAACCGCGGCTCCGGCGCGGTGTTCCGTACCATTCCCTCCGAGGTGCTCACGCTGGAGGACCTCGGCTGCCCGCGCATCTTCAAGGAGCTGATCGAGCAGCCGCAGGGCCTGATCCTGGTCACCGGCCCGACCGGCTCGGGCAAGTCCACCACGCTGGCGGCGATGGTCGACCACATCAACAAGAACGAATACGGGCACATGCTCACGATCGAGGACCCGATCGAGTTCGTGCACACCTCGCAGAAGTGCCTGGTCAACCAGCGCGAGGTGCATCGCGACACGCACGGCTTCAACGAGGCGCTGCGCTCGGCGCTGCGCGAGGACCCGGACTTCATCCTGGTGGGCGAGTTGCGCGACCTGGAGACGATCCGCCTCGCGCTGACCGCGGCGGAAACCGGACACCTGGTGTTCGCCACCGTGCACACCAGCTCGGCGGCCAAGACCATCGACCGCATCATCGACGTGTTCCCCGCCGGCGAGAAGCCGATGGTGCGCTCGATGCTGTCGGAGTCGCTGCGCGCGGTGATCTCGCAGTCGCTGCTGAAGAAGACCGGCGGCGGCCGCCTCGCGGCGCACGAGATCATGGTGGCGGTGCCGGCGATCCGCAACCTGATCCGCGAGGACAAGGTGGCGCAGATGTATTCGGCGATCCAGACCGGCCAGCAGTACGGCATGCAGACGCTGGACCAGAACCTGCAGGACCTGGTCAAGCGCGGCCTGGTCTCGCGCCAGGAAGCGTACGGCTACGCCAAGAACAAGGACTTGTTCCGATAGGGCCGGGATTTGGGATGGGGGTTTCGGGATTCGAAAAACCCGCCCCTTGCCCGACTCCCTGCGACGAAGTGTCGGCTGCCGAGCGTTTCCGCCGAATCCCGTATCCCGTATCCCGTATCCCGTATCCCGTATCCCGGACACACGCCATGAGCGACTTCGATTTCACCTCCTTCCTCAAGCTGATGGTGCACAAGCAGGCGTCCGACCTGTTCATCACCGCCGGCGTGGCGCCGTCGATGAAGATCCAGGGGCGCATCGTGCCGATCACGCAGAGCCCGCTGTCGATCCAGCAGTCGCGCGACATGGTGCTGAACGTGATGACGCCCGGCCAGCGCGAGGAGTTCGAGAAGACCCACGAGTGCCAGTTCGCGATCTCCGCGCAGGGCGTGGGCCGCTTCCGCGTGTCGTGCTTCTACCAGCGCAACTGCGTGGGCATGGTGCTGCGCCGGATCGATTCGAAGATCCCGACCACCGAGGAGCTGAACCTGCCGCCGGTGATCAAGCAGCTGGCGATGACCAAGCGCGGCATCATCATCTTCGTGGGCGCCACCGGCTCGGGCAAATCCACCTCGCTGGCGTCGATGATCGGCTACCGCAACCAGAACTCGACCGGGCACATCATCACCATCGAGGACCCGATCGAATACGTGCACAAGCACGAGGGCTGCATCATCACCCAGCGCGAACTCGGCATCGACACCGACAGCTGGGAGAACGCGCTGAAGAACACCCTGCGCCAGGCGCCCGACGTGATCATGATCGGCGAAGTGCGCACGCGCGAGACGATGGAGCACGCGATCAACTTCGCCGAAACCGGCCACCTCTGCCTGTGCACGCTGCACGCCAACAACGCGAACCAGGCGATGGACCGCATCCTGCACTTCTTCCCCGAGGACCGGCGCCAGCAGCTGTTCATGGACCTGTCGCTGAACCTCAAGGGCGTGGTCGCGCAGCAGCTGATCCCCACGCCGGACGGCAAGGCGCGCCGGGTGGCGGTGGAAATCCTGCTCGGCACGCCGCTGGTGCAGGACTACATCCGCCAGGGCGAGGTGCACAAGCTGAAGGAGGTCATGAAGGAGTCCAACCTGCTCGGCATGAAGACCTTCGACCAGAGCCTGGTCGAGCTGTACCACGCCGGCGAGATCAGCTACGAGGACGCGCTGCGCCACGCCGACAGCGCGAACGAGGTGCGCCTGCGCATCAAGCTGGCGCAGGGCGGCGACGCCCACACCCTGTCGCAGGGGCTGGAAGGCGTGGAAGTGGAACAGCCGCGCGGCGGCGACAACTTCGGCGGCGGCCTGCTGCAGCGCTGAGCCGCATGCGCCGGGCCCGGAACGAAGAAGGCGCCCGCGGGGCGCCTTCTTCGTTCCGGCCGTCGTCGCGGCCTACTGCTACTGCTTGAGCGTGGTGTGGCTGGTGACCACGATGCCGTCGCCGGTCACGTGCATCTCGGCGTCGATGCCGTCCACGCGCTGCGCCTGGGCCTCCATCGCGGCGAACTGCGCCTTGGTGCGGGCCGCGTCGGCCGCGGCCTGGGCGGCCTCGTCGGCCGGCGAGCCCTCGCCGCCGTTGATGCCGGGCTCGTCGTTCTTGCTCATCACCGCGGCGGCGTTGGCGAGGCCGTCCGACTTCGCCTCCATGAACTTCAGCCAGTCCAGGTACATCGCGCCGCTGAGGTGCATGCGCGCCATCTGGCCAGGGCCGCCCACCGGGTCCTGCAAGGTGCCGGCGAGCTTGGCGTCCTCGCCGGCGCCGGCGCCCAGCGCGAGCGCCTTGTCGCCGGAGGCCAGCCAGGCCGGGCCGCCGAACATGGTGCTCATGTCCTTGGGCAGGGCCACCGGCGCGCCGCCGGCGGCCGGCTTCAGCCGGGCCAGCGCGGGCACCATCATCTGGCCCGTGGCGAGCAGGCCGGCGGGGTCGGTGCTGCCCAGCACGATGCGGCCGGTGAAGGCGGGCAGGCTGCTGGTCTTGTCCGCCTGCAGCGTGTCCAGCGCGAGGCGCAGGCCGAGCAGGTTGCCGAACGGCGGGATCGCCGCCTTCGGCGCCGCGTCGCCCAGTTTGGCGAACGCGTCGTTGAGGTCGGTCAGCATCGGGCAGGTGAACGGCGCGGCCGCCACCGCGTCGGCCTGCGCCGCCCAGAACGTGCGCAGCGGCGCCACCGGCAGCGCCAGGCTGAGGTCGAACGGCGCCGTGCCGCCGCCGCCCAGGCCGGGCAGGTCCACCTTGAGGCTGCTGAACGCCTTGGTGATGTCCGCGGCCAGCGCCAGATCGAAGCGCACGTCCTGGTGCGTGGCGTCCAGGCGGGTGTAGCCGAAGCTCATGGCCGGCACACGGGCGGCGATGCGGCCGGCCTCCGGCGCGCAGGCGGGCGAGGCCTGCAGCAGGTTGGGCACCGGTTCGCCGGTCTTGGCCGACTCGGCGCTGGCGTGGGCGTTGCGGATCGCGGCGATCAGCGGGTCGCTGCCGGAGACCATCAGCGGCAGCGCGCGGACCAGGTCGAACTGGCCCACCAGCCACTTCGCGTAGCCCTTGTCCCGGGCCAGGTCGGCGAGGCGGTTGTCGTCCTGCAGGCTCTTCGCCGGGCGGTCCAGGCCCAGCGCCAGCCGCAGCAGCGGCGTCGCGGGGTCGGCCGGCAGCAGCGCCGCCACCAGTTGCTTGCCGGTGACGGCGAGCACCAGTTCGGTGCCGGAGGCGGGGAACACCTGCCGGCGGTAGCGCTGCGTGCCTATCGTCGCGGTATCGAGTTTCTTGCCGTAGGCGGTTTCCAGCCGGTCCAGGAAGCCCTCGAACGCCTTGGGGTCGGCCAGGTCGGAGCGCAGCACCGGCGCCATGCCTTCGCCGTACAGCGCGAAGCGGCCCTTGAGGTCGATGCCGTTGGCCTGGGCGAAACCTTCGATGGTCTTGCCCTTGAGTTCGGCGCCCAGGGCGCGCACCAGCCGCGCGGCATCCGGATCGGCGCTCTGCTGGCGGGTGGCGAACGCTTCCAGCTGGGCCAGCTGCGAGGGCAGTTGCAGGTCGGCCTGGGCCAGCAGCGCCTTGCGGGTGTCGTCGTCCAGCGGGGCCAGGTTCGCGACCGCATACGGGGTGTCCGCCGGCGCGAAGGCCAGTGGCGCGTTCCTGTCCTTGTGCGAACAGGCCGCCAGCGCGACGCACGCCAGCCCCAGCGCGATGAAGCGCGTCCTCGATTGCATGGTGTTCCCCGGATGATGGATGCCGCGGCGCGCATTATGCCTCTTTGCGCGGAGGCTTGCTGCGGCGCAAAACGAACGGCCGCCCGGCGATACGGGCGGCCCGGCGCGACCCGCGGCGCTCAGCGCGCCAGCAATTCGCCCAGCACGGCCATGCGCACGAACACGCCGTTCGCCACCTGTTCGAGGATGCGCGACTGGGCGCCGTCGGCCACCTCGTCGGCGATCTCGATGCCGCGGTTGAGCGGGCCCGGGTGCATCACCAGGCAGCCCCGCGCGGCACGGGCGAGGCGGCGCGCGTCGAGACCGTAGTGGCGAAAATACGCGGCTTCGTCCGGAAGGTCGGTGGCGGCCATGCGCTCCTTCTGCAGGCGCAGCATGATCGCCACGTTGGCGCCTTCGATGGCGCTGTCGAAATCCTCGGTGTAGCGGCAGTTGGGAAACTCGGCGGGGTCCGGCAGCAGCGGGGCGGGTCCGCACAGGCGGATTTCCCTGGTGCCCAGCGCGGCCAGCGCGTGCACGTCCGAGCGGGCCACGCGCGAGTGGCGGATGTCGCCGCAGATCGTCACCACGAGGTTCTCGAAATCCGGGCGGTGCTGGCGGATCGTCAGCGCGTCGAGCAGGCCCTGGGTGGGGTGGGCGCGGTTGCCGTCGCCGGCGTTCACCACCGACACGCCGCTCATCGCGTGGCGCACCAGTTCCTCCGGCGTGCCGGAGACCTTGTGGCGCACCACGATCGCGTCCAGGTGCATCGCCTCCAGCGTGTGCAAGGTGTCGTACAGCGCCTCGCCCTTGGCGGTGGAGGAGAAGCCGATGTCGAAGTTCAGCACGTCCGCGCCCAGCCGCCGCGCCGCCAGCTCGAACGAGGTGCGGGTGCGCGTGGACGGTTCGAAGAACAGGTTCAGCACGGTGCGCCCGGCCAGCGTGTCCAGCTTGCGGGTGCCGTGCGCGCAGGCGTCGCGCATCGCGATGGCGCGGTCGAGCAGGCGCTCGATGCTGGCACGCGGCAGGTTTTCCAGCGTGGTGAGGTGGCGCAGGCGTGGGGTCATGGAAGGGCCGCGGTGGCAGGGTCGGAAGAGGGTGTGGCCAGCCAGCGCTCGAGGATCACGGCGGCGGCTTCGGCATCGATGGCGGCGGCGTCGCGGCGACGCTTGAGTCCGGCCGCGCGGGCGGCGGCGAAGCGGCGCGCGGCCTCCTGCGAGCTGTGGCGTTCGTCCACCAGCTCCACGGCCGCCTGGTAGCGCGCGCCGAGTTGCTGCGCGAAGCGGCGCGCGCGGCGGCTGGCGGCTTGTTCGCCGCCGTCCAGCGCCAGCGGCAGGCCCACCACCCAGACATCGGGCAGCCACTGCGTGCGCAGCGCGTCCAGCGCGGGCCAGTCGGGCGTGCCGTCGCGCATCGCCACGGTGCCCAGCGCGCGGGCGCTGGCGGTGAGGCGGTGGCCCACGGCGACGCCGATCAGCTTGCTGCCGACGTCGAAACCGAAGGCGCAATTCATGCGTGGCCCGCGTAGCCGGTGAGCTGCATGGGATCGACGCCGACCAGGCCGGCGGCAGCGCTCCAGCGCTCCTCCAGCGGCGTGTCGAACACCACGCGCTCGCTGGCCTCGGCGGTGAGCCAGGCGTTCGCCTTCAGTTCCTGCTCGAGCTGGCCGGCGTCCCAGCCCGCGTAGCCCAGCGCCATGATCGCCTGGCGCGGGCCGTCGCCGGCGGCCATCGCCACCAGGATGTCGCGCGAGGTGGTCACCGACCACGCGGCGTTGATGCGGTAGCTGGATTCCCAGTGGCCGGGCTCGCGATGCAGCACGAAGCCGCGCTCCTGCTGCACCGGGCCGCCGATCAGCACCGGCGCGTCGGCCAGTTCGGCGTCGCTGCATTCCAGCTTCATCTGCGCCAGCACGTCGCCGAAGCGGTACTGCGAGAGCTGGTTCACCAGCAGCCCCACCGCGCCTTCCTCGTTGTGCTGGCAGAGCAGGGCCACGCCGCGGGAGAACGGCGGTTCGGCCAGGCCCGGCATGGCGATCAGGAAATGGCCGGTGAGGGTGGGCGGTTCGGTGCGGCTCATGCGCGCATTGTAAGCCCGCGGCACCGCGGCGTGATGAACCGCGTCACCCGGCTCCGGCAGTGCCGGGAACCTATTTGCTTCTCAGCACGCCGCCGGGCAGGAACTGCCAGGTGCGGGTGATGTACAGCTCGTCCACCTTCGCCTCGGCGGGCAGCGCGGGGAACGGCGCAGCCAGCCGCACGATGCGTTCGGCGGCGGCGTCCAGCAGCGGCTGGCCGGAGCTGTGGATCACGTCGATGCTGTGGATGCTGCCGTCGCGGTTGATGCCCACGGTCAGCAGCAGGTCGCCGTGCAGGCCGCGCCGGCGCGCCTCCTCCGGGTAGTTCAGGTTGCCCACCCGCTGCACGCGGTCGGACCAGCCGCGCATGTAGGCGGCGTAGACGTATTCGCGGGTGTTCGCGGAGATGTACTTCTTGCGCGGGCGCTTGGCGTAGGCCTGGGTCTGGTCGCGCAGCTCGGCGGCGAGCTGGGCCATCTCCTGCTGGCGGCGCAGTTCCGCGGCGCTGGGCGCTTCCTGCGGCGGCACTTCGGTGTGCGCGGTGTCGCTGTCCACGCTGAAGTCGGCGCGGCCGCTGGTGGTGACCATGCGCCGCGGCGTGGCCTCGCGCGGCTGCGGGGTGGCGGCGGCCACGGCCTGCATCGCGGTGCCGGGATCGGGCTTGGGCAGCGCGCCGGAGAACGGCTGCGACGGCCGCGCCGCATGGTCGCTCTGGCCGCCGCCGCTGTTGTTCGCCTGGGCCAGGAAGTCGGCCTTGTCCGGCGCGTCGCGGTTGGCCACGTTGACCAGGGTGACGTCCAGCGTGGGCAGGCTGGGCGTGGGCTTGGCGAAATGGAAGGTGACGCCCAGCAGCAGCACGCCGTGCAGCAGCAGCGAGAACAGCAGGGTCGCGCCGATCGGGTCGGCGGCGGGGCGTGCGGCGGCGGAACTCACGGAGCGGGTTTCTCGAGGGCGTCGAACAGCAGGCCAGCGATATTAAGGCCGAATTGCGCATCCAGTTCGCGCGCGCAGGTCGGCGAGGTGACGTTGATCTCGGTGAGCCAGTCGCCGATCACGTCCAGGCCCACGAAGCGCAGGCCGCGCCGGCGCAGTTCCGGCGCCACCTGGGCCGCGATCCAGCGGTCGCGCTCGGACAGCGGCACGCCCTCGCCGCGGCCGCCGGCGGCCAGGTTGCCGCGGAATTCGTCGCCCTGCGGGATGCGCGCCAGCGCGTACGGCACCGGCTCGCCGTCGATCAGCAGGATGCGCTTGTCGCCCGCGCTGATCGCCGGGATGAACTTCTGCGCGATCGCGAAATGCCGGCCCTCGCCGTGCGGGCCGCCGGCCAGCAGGGTTTCCAGCATGGAGTTGAGGTTGCTGTCGCCGGCCTTCACGCGGAAGATGCCGCGCCCGCCCATGCCGTCCAGCGGCTTCAGCACCGCCTCGCCGTGCTCGCCCACGAAGCGGCGCAGTTCGGCCGCGTCGCGCGACACCAGGGTGGGCGCGCAGCATTGCGGGAACTGCAGGGCGAACAGCTTCTCGTTGCAGTCGCGCAGCGAGCGCGGGTCGTTCACCACGTTCACGCCGCCGCGCTGGGCGGCTTCCAGCACCATGGTGTCGTAGATGAACTGGGCGTCGACCGGCGGGTCCTTGCGCATCAGCACCACGTCCAGCCCGCGCAGGTCGCGCCACTGCGCGTCGCCCAGGCTGAACCAGTCGTGCGCGTCGTCGCGCACCGAAAGCGGGCGCAGCCGGGCCCAGGGAGCGCCGTCGCGGAGCGCCAGGTCGCCCTGTTCCATGTAGTGCAGGACATGGCCGCGGCGCTGCGCTTCCAGCAGCATGGCCAGGCTGGTGTCCTTGGCCGGCTTGATCGCCCCGATGGGGTCCATCAGCACCGCGACCGAAAGGGACATCGTGATTCTCCACGGCAGGTTTCTGCGGCGCGACGCGCCGACGGGGAACGACGATGTTCGCCGACCCCGCGGGCGGCGACAAGCGCGTGCGTCCCGATGTGCCGCTGAGGGTTCAACGCTGTCGATGTGCGTCACATTGCGTGCGTGAAGAGCGCCGTGTAATGCGAATGTTGCTTGACGCCATGACAGGCAGGCAGTAAACAACGAACCCTGAACATCCCGCCGCAGAGCGGGTACTGGGAAATGCCGGATCGATTTGTCTTGTCACATGCGCCATCGGCATGCTTGTTGCCTGCCTTGGTGGCTGTCCTGGGCCCGACATTGGGCGACAGGGGGGGAGTAATGAATCTGAACGCGAACGCGAATGGTCTGGCCGGCCTGCGAGTCATGGTGATCGATGACTCCAAGACCATCCGTCGCACGGCAGAAACCTTGCTGAAGAAGGAAGGCTGCGAGGTGCTGACCGCCGTGGACGGCTTCGAGGCGCTTGCCAAGATCGCCGACCAGCGGCCCGCCATCATCTTCGTCGACATCATGATGCCGCGCCTGGACGGCTACCAGACCTGCGCGCTGATCAAGAACAATCCCCAGTTCCGGGCCACCCCGGTGATCATGCTGAGCTCCAAGGACGGCCTGTTCGACAAGGCACGCGGCCGCGTCGTGGGTGCTGAGCAATACCTCACGAAGCCTTTCACGCGCGACGAACTGCTCGGCGCCATCCATCACCACGTCAGTACGGTACCCAGCCGCTGACCGCAGATTCTTGGGGGGAACCTGTGGCCGAAATTCTCATCATCGACGACTCGCCGACCGACGTGCGCGTGCTCTCCACGCTGCTGGAGCGCGCGGGGCATCAGGTCGCCGCGGTCGGCACCGCCGAGGAAGGCATCGAGCGCGTGCGCGCCGGCGCGCCGGCGCTGGTCATCATGGACGTCATCATGCCCGGCATGAACGGCTTCCAGGCCACCCGCACGCTCACCCGCGACCCGGTCACCGCCGAGGTGCCGATCGTGATGATCACCACCAAGGCGATGGAGACCGACCGCGTGTGGGGCCTGCGCCAGGGCGCGCGCGCCTTCATCACCAAGCCGGTGAACGAGGGCGAGCTGCTCGCCTGCATCAACCAGCTGCTGTCGGGTACCGCATGAACGCCCCGGCCGCCCTCACCCCGTTCGAGGTCCTGGCCCGCTACGAGCGGCTGTCGCTGGCGCACGCCTCGGATACCCGCGAACGGATGGACGCGCCCGGCCTGTGGCGCGGCATCGGCTACCGCGTGGGGCCGCGCATGCTGGTCAGCGAGATCGGCGAGATCAACGAGCTGCTGGCGATGCCGGCGCTCACCGCGGTGCCCGGCACCCGGCCGTGGCTGCTGGGCGTGGCGAACGTGCGCGGCAACCTGATGCCGGTGGTGGACTTCGGGCGCTTCCTGTTCGACGAGCGCACCCCGCTGACCGACCGCGCGCGCCTGCTGGTGGTGCGCCAGGGCGCCGGCAGCGTGGCCTTGCTGGTGGACGAGGTGTTCGGCCAGCGCACGATGGACGCGGAACAGCAGCGCACGGCGGAGCAGGAGGACGACCCGCGCCTCGCGCGCTTCGCCGAGCAGCGGGTGGGCGACGGGGAGCAGCAGATGGCGGTGTTCAGCATGAGCCGGCTGGTGCGCGCCCCCGATTTCCGCCAGGCCGCCGCCTGATCCGCGGCAGCCGCAGACAGCAGGTCCGGCGCCGCCAGGGGCCGGAAAATTCGAGATGACAGGCCCGGGACGCGCTCCCGTCAGGACGACGGGGCCGCTCCTGCGAAGTAGACGGACGAGGTGAACATGAGCACTACAGGGGGCGTCGGCAAGGAGCGCGGGAATACCGTACTCATTGTCCTGTTGCTGGTCGCGATCGGCTTCGCGGCACTGGATTTCTGGCAGCTCAACGTGAAGAACGGCGAGGACCGCCAGGCGGCCGCGCTGACCACGCAGATCCAGGTGCTGTCGCAGCAGACCGCGAAGTTCGCGTTGGAGTCGTCCGACGGCAACACCGATTCGTTCAAGGAGCTGGAAGGCACCCGCAACGCGATCGATTCGGCGGTGCGTCGCCTCAACAAGGGCGACCCGGCCACCGGCATGCACCCCTATGCCGACAACAACGCCTCACCGGTCGGTCGCGCGGCCAGCGCGCTGGACAGCGCCTGGAAGCAGCTGGACGGAGACATCGGCAAGATCCTGTCGAACAAGACGGTGGTGCTGGATTCCGCCCAGCGCGCGGCCACCGTGTCGCAGCAGATGCCCCTGCTCAACTCCAGCATGGACCAGGTCGTCACCATCCTGCAGCAGCGCAACGGCAGCGCCGAGCAGATGCTGGGCACCTCGCGCCAGATGCTGTCGGCCGACCGCATCATCCGCCGCGTGCAGGAAGTGCTGCAGGGCGGCGACAACGCCCAGGCCGCCGCCGACGGCCTGCAGCGCGACGCGCAGCTTTACGGCAGCGTGCTGCAGGGCCTGATCGAGGGCAACCCGGGCAGCGGCGTGCGCCCGATCGGCGATGCGAACGCGCGCAAGATCCTGACCGGCATGCAGGAGAACTGGAAGCAACTCGACGACCCGCTGAGCAAGCTGGTCGGCGCCGCCGGCAACCTCTCCGCGGTGAAGCAGGCCGGCAACAAGGCCTCGCTGGACTCCCAGTCGGTGCTGCTGCGCGCGAACGACCTTGCCGAGCAGGTCGCCAAGCTGCCGCTGCGCCGCCTGTTCCCGAACGTGTGGTGGGGCCTGCTGGCCGCGCTCGGCGCGGTGGGCTTCGCCCTGCTGCTGGTGGTCAGCCTGGTGCGCGACCAGCGTCGCCGCTTCACCGACTCCACCTCGCTCAACCAGCGCAACCAGGAGGCGATCATGCGCCTGCTGGACGAGATGGGCGCGCTGGCCGAAGGCGACCTGACCGTGAAGACCACGGTGACCGAGGAGATCACCGGCGCAATCGCCGACTCGGTGAACTACGCCATCGACGAGTTGCGCACCCTGGTGACCACGATCAACGAGACCTCCGAGCAGGTCTCCTCCTCGGCGCAGGAAACCCAGACCACCGCCCGCCACCTGGCCGACGCGGCCGAGCAGCAGGCGCAGCAGATCAGCACCGCGACCAGCGCGATCAACGAGATCGCCAGTTCGATGGACCACGTGTCGAAGAACTCCGCCGAATCGGCCGACGTGGCCGAACGCTCGGTGCAGATCGCCTCGCACGGCGCCGAGGTGGTGCGCGAGACGATCTCCGGCATGGACTCGATCCGCGACCAGATCCAGGAGACGTCCAAGCGCATCAAGCGCCTGGGCGAATCCTCGCAGGAGATCGGCTCGATCGTGGAACTGATCAACGACATCGCCGAGCAGACCAACATCCTGGCCTTGAACGCGGCGATCCAGGCCGCCTCGGCCGGCGAGGCGGGCCGCGGTTTCGCGGTGGTGGCGGACGAAGTGCAGCGGCTGGCGGAACGCTCGACCAGCGCCACCAAGCGTATCGAGACGCTGGTGCAGACGATTCAGTCCGATACCAACGAAGCGGTGAACTCGATGGAACAGACCACCACCGAAGTGGTGGCCGGTGCACGCAAGGCGGAGGACGCCGGCAGCGCGCTGGGCGACATCGAGCGCGTTTCGCACGACCTGTCCGCGCTGATCCAGAACATCTCCAGCGCCGCGCGCCAGCAGTCGGCGGCGGCCACGGACATTTCGCAATCGATGAACGCGATCCGCGAGATCACCTCGCAGACCTCGCAGGGCGCCAGCCGCACCGCCGACTCGATCGGCACCCTGGCGCAGCTGGCCAGCGACCTGCGGCGTTCGGTGGCGCACTTCAAGCTGCCGGGTTGACGGGGCGATGGCGATGTTACTGACTGGGGGCAGTCTCGAGGGTGGCGTGGCGGTACGCCGCGCAACCGCTGAGAGAAGCGCATGAGACTTCAAGACAACATTGATTTCACCACCCTGCAGTGGGTCCGGCCCGAGCTGGAGCAGACGCTGTCGGACGCCCGCGAGTCGCTGGAGTCCTACGTCGACAACCCGGCGCGGCCCGACGCCATGCGCGCCTGCGCCAGCGCGCTGCACCAGGTGCAGGGCACGCTGCGGATGGTCGAACTGCCCGGCCCGGCGATGGTCGCGGCAGAGATGGAAGCGCTTGCCGACGCCCTGCTGGAAGGGCAGGTCATGCAGCGCGAGGAAGCCTACAGCGCGCTGATGCGCGGCCTGATGCAGCTGCCCGACTACCTGGAACGCGTCGCCGGCGGCCACCGCGACGTGCCGGTGGTGCTGCTGCCGCTGCTGAACGAGTTGCGCGCCGCCCGCGGCGAGGACGCCTTGCCCGAGGCCGCGCTGTTCCACCCCAACCTCGACGCGTTCCTGCCCACCCACGCGCCCGCCGCGATGAGCGAGGCGCAGGCCGCCGCGCGCCGCGGCGAGCTGGTCGACCTGCGCCTGCAGTTCCAGCAGCACATGCTGGCCTGGTTCCGCGGCCAGCCGCAGGCGCTGGCCGGCATGCGCAAGGCGCTGCTGGCGATCGCCGCGCGCTGCTACCACGTGCACGGCCGGCGCCTGTGGTGGATCACCGCCGGCGTGGTGGAGGGCATCGAACACGGCATCCTCGGCGCGCACGGCACCGAGCTGCGCCAGTTGCTGGGCAAGGCCGACCGCCACATCCGCCAGCTGATCGAGCACGGCGAGGACAGCCTGCGCGGCGGCGACGCCGACGAGCTGTGCGACCGCCTGCTGTACATCGTGGCGCAGTCGCGCCAGCACAGCCCGCACATGGATCTGCTGCGGCGCACCTATCACCTGGACAGCCTGCTGCCCGACGCCGACGAGCTGGAGCACGCCCGCAGCTCGATGGCCGGGCACAACCGCGCCCTGCTCGATTCGGTGGCGCGGGCGCTGAAGGACGACCTGCTGCGCGTCAAGGAAGCGCTGGACCTGTTCCAGCGCCAGCCCGACGCCGACCCGGCCTCGCTGGCGCCGCAGGGCGAACTGCTGGGCCGCGTGGGCGACACCCTCGGCATGCTGGCGCTGTCGGTGCCGCGCCGGGTGGTGGACGAGCAACGGCGCGTGCTGGACGAGATCGTCAACCGGATGCGCCACGCCGACGAGGACACCTTGCTCGACGTGGCCGGCGCGCTGCTGTACGTGGAAGCGTCGCTGGACGACCACATCGAGAGCCTGGGCGCGGGCGAGGAACCGCGCGAGGCGGAAGGCGCCCCGGGCCTGCCGCGCAGCGAGGCGCAGGGCATCCTCAGCACGGTGATGCAGGAGGCGATCCGCAACACCGGCAAGGTGAAGGAAGCCATCGTCGGTTTCGTCGAGTCCGGCTGGGACCACGCCGGGCTGGCCGACGCGCCCGCCCAGATGGGCGAGGTCGCCGGCGCCGCGCGCATGCTGTCCGCCGAACGCCCGGCCGAACTGGCCGAAGGCATCGGCCGCTACATCCACAACGAGCTGCTGGTCGATCGCCGCGTGCCCAGCAGCGCGCAGATGGATCACCTGGCCGACGCGCTGGCCGCGCTGGAGTACTACCTGGAAGCCGCGCGCGAACACCGCGGCGGCCTGGCGCACATCATCGACGTGGCCGAGCACAGCCTCGGCAAGCTGGGCTACTGGCCGCTGCCCGACCAGCGCCCGCTGCCGGTCGCGCCGGCCGACGCGACCGCGCCGGCGGGGCACGCCGACGAGGCGCTGTCCGAACCGGTGAGCCTGTATTCCGGCAGCGACGTCAGCGAGCTGTTCGTCGCGCCGGAGGCGCCGCACGCGGCGCCCGCGCACGACGTCGACGGCCTGCGCTACGCGCAGACCGAGCCCACCGCGCCGCCGGCCATGGCCGACGCGGGCGGCGACGACGGCGACTGGATCGAGGTCGAGGAAGAAGTCGAGGAACCGGCGTCGGCGCAGGGCGCGCACGGCGGTGCGTTCCTGTTCGACCACCAGGCCGAGGGCATCGACGACGACATCCGCGAGATCTTCCTGGAGGAAATGCAGGAGGAGATCGACCACCTGCGCGGCGCCGAAGGCGCGTGGCTGGCCGATCCCGCCCAGCTCGACGCGCTGACGCCGATCCGCCGCTCCTTCCACACCCTCAAGGGTTCCGGGCGCCTGGTCGGCATCGCCGCGCTGGGCGAGTTCGCGTGGAAGGTGGAGGACATGCTCAACCGCGTGCTCGACCACACGATCGAGCCGCATGCGGGCGTGCAGGCGCTGGTGCACCACGCCATCGCCGCGCTGCCGCAACTGCTGGCCTCGCTCAAGGGCGAGGGCGCGCCGCACGCGCCGGTCGAGGCGATCATGCAGACCGCCAGCCGGCTCGCCGCCGGCGATGCGGCCGCGCGGGTCGAGGACCACGCGCCGGTCGCCACCGAAACCGTCCGCCGCATCGTGCGTCGCCGCGTGCCGCGGCTGGATGCCGCGGCGGCGGCGATCCCGGCCGCCGGGATCACCGATGCGCACAGCGTCCCCGCCGCGGAACCGGCCGAACCGCCGGCATCGCTGCCGCTGTCGCCGCTGCCGTCCGTCGACCCGGTGCTGCTGGAAATCCTGCGCAGCGAGGTCGCGCAATACCTGCAGGTCATCCGCACGGCGATCCAGCGCTGCAGCGGCGAACTGCCGGTGGGCGAAGACCTGCTGCGTGCCGTGCACACGCTGCACGGCGCGATCGCGATGGTGGAGATACCGCTGCTCACCGGCCTGCTGTCGCCGCTGGAGAGCCTGCTCAAGCGCGTGCGCCACGCCGGCCAGCCGCTGCCGGTGGAGGGCGTGCGCCTGCTCGACCGCTCGGCCGACGTGGTCGACCACACCATGGCCCAGTTCGACGTGGCCGTGCCGCAACTGCCGAACGTCGACCTGCTCACCACCCAGCTGATCGACCTGCGCGACCGCTATCCCGAGCCGCAGGTCGCCCACGTGGGCGCCGAGCTGCACGCGGAGGTTCCGCACGCGCCGGCCGAGCCCGCCGGGCAGGCCCCGGATGCGCCGCCCGCCGCCGCCACCGACGACCAGGCGGCGACGTTGCCGGCCGAGCCGTCGATTCCGGCCACGCCGCCGGAGGAAGGCTCGCACGACCACTACGCCAGCGAGTTGATGGCCGCACTCGGTGCGTTCGAGCCGGATACCGCGGCGAAGGAGCAGCGCGAGGCCGCCGAGCGTGCCGAAGCCGAGCGCGTCGAGGCCGAACGCGCCGAAGCCGAACGCGCCGAAGCCGAGCGTGTCGAAGCCGAGCGTGTCGAAGCCGAACGCATCGAAGCTGAGCGCGTCGAAGCCGAACGCGCCGAAGCCGAACGTGCCGAAGCCGAGCGTGTCGTAGCCGAACGTGCCGAGGCCGAGCGCAGCGCCCACGAGCAGGCCGAACGGCAAGCGGCCGAGCGTGCCGCCGCCGAGCAGGCCGAGAAGGAACGCCAGGAACTGGCACGTGCCGAACAGGCGCGGCTGGCGCAGGAACAGGCCGCCCGCGAGGCCGCCGAGGCGCAGATCCGCGCGGCGGCGGAAAAGGCGGCCGCCGAACAGCGCGCCGCGGAAGCCGCGGCGGCGGAACAGGCCAGGCAGGCCGCGGAACGCGAGGCGGAAGCCGCCCGGCAGGCGGCGTTCGAGGCCGCGCGCGCGGTGCCGGCAGCCGGGGCGGCGCCCACCGACACCGGCCTCGCGATCGATGCCGACCTGCTCGAAGTCTTCGTCGAGGAAGCCCGCGAGATCCTCGACCACGCCGACGGCGTGCTGGCGCAGTGGCATGCCGAGCCGGCCGCCAGCGGCCATCTGCCCGAGCTGCAGCGCGACCTGCACACGCTGAAGGGCGGCGCGCGCATCGCCGGCCTGATGCCGATAGGCGATCTCTCCCACGCGATCGAGACGCTGCTGGAAAAGCCGGCGACCGACGTCGCGCAAACGGTGCCGTTGATCGGCGTGCTGGAAACCAGCTTCGACCAGTTGCACGCGATGGTGCAGCAGGTCGCGCAGGGGCAGGCGCCGGCGTACCCGCAGTCCACCATCGACCACCTGCTCGCGCTGGCCGGCGAGCAGCACTTCGCCGACGAGGCGGAGCTGGCCCCGCATGCGGCGCCGGCCGTGCAGCCGGCAGCCGCCGCGGCGCTGCCCGGACTGCTGCCCGCGCAGCACGATGCCGATGCGGCGGCGGCGCAGGAGCAGATCCGCGTCCGCTCCGAGCTGCTGGACAACCTGGTGAACCATGCGGGCGAGGTGGCGATCTACCGCTCGCGCCTGGAGCAGCAGGTTTCCGCCTACCGCTTCAACCTGGTCGAACTGGACCAGACCGTGCAGCGCCTGCGCAGCCAGTTGCGCATGCTGGAAATCGAGACCGAGGCGCAGATCATCGCGCGCTTCCAGCGCGAGCATCGCGAGGCCGGCAGCACGACCGCGTTCGATCCGCTGGAACTCGACCGCTTCTCGCAGCTGCAGCAGTACTCGCGCGCGCTGGCCGAGTCCGTGTCCGACCTGGTGTCGATCCAGGGCACATTGGACGACCTGACCCGCCAGGCCGAGACCTTGCTGATCCAGCAGTCGCGCGTCAGCACCGAGTTGCAGGACGGCCTGCTGCGCACGCGCATGCTGCCGTTCGACACCATGGTGCCGAACCTGCGCCGTACCCTGCGCCAGGCCGCGCAGGAGCAGGGCAAGCAGGCCCAGCTCCACGTCGACGGTGCGCACGGCGAAATGGACCGCAACCTGCTCGACCGCATCAAGGCGCCGTTCGAGCACATGCTGCGCAACGCCGTGGCGCACGGCATCGAATCGCCGGACGAGCGGCGCAAGGCCGGCAAGCCGGCCGAGGGCGCGGTGCGCATCCGCGTGGCGCGCGAGGCCACCGAGGTGGTGGTGCGCGTCGCCGACGACGGGCGCGGCCTCGACCGCGAGGCGATCCGCCAGCGCGGCGTCGAGCGCGGCCTGATCCGTGCCGATGCGAACCTGGGCGACGAACAGGTGCTCGCCCTGATCACCCAGCCGGGCTTCTCCACGGCCAGCGAGGTCACCCAGCTGGCGGGCCGCGGCGTGGGCATGGACGTGGTGGCGAACGAGATCAAGCAGCTGGGCGGTTCGCTGGCGATCGAGTCGCAGCCGGGCCAGGGCACCACCTTCGTGCTGCGCCTGCCGTTCACCCTTGCGGTGACCCAGGCGATCCTGGTGCGCATCGGCGAGAACACCTTCGCGATCCCGATGACTTCGGTGCAGGGCGTGGCGCGCATCAGTCCCGACGAACTCACGGCCAAGCTGGCCGAGCACGAGCCCGCGTTCGCCTACAGCGGCGAGCAGTACGGCATCCACGACCTTGCCGAGCTGCTCGGCCTGCCGCCGGGCGCGGTGCCGGAAGGCGAACAGCCGCCGTTGCTGCTGACCCGCGCCGGCGACCTGCGCGCGGCGATCCGCATCGATGCGGTGCTCGGTTCGCGCGAGATCGTGGTGAAGTCGGTCGGCCCGCAGGTGAGTTCGGTGCCGGGCGTGCTCGGCGCCACCATCATGGGCGACGGTTCGGTGCTGATGATTCTCGACCTGGCGCCGCTGGTCCGCCACGGCGTGGTGCGTCGCGAGGCGCGGCTGGCCGAGGGCCTCGGCGCCATCAGCCTGCCGGTGGTCGAGGAGCAGCGCACGAAGCCGCTGGTGATGGTGGTGGACGATTCCATCACCATGCGCAAGATCACCGGCCGCGTGCTGGAGCGCCACGAGTACGAGGTGAGCACCGCGAAGGACGGCGTCGACGCGCTGGAAAAACTGCACGAGCGCGTGCCCGACCTGATGCTGCTGGACATCGAGATGCCGCGCATGGACGGCTACGAGCTGGCCACCCAGATGAAGGCCGACCCGCGTCTGTGCGACGTGCCCATCATCATGATCACCTCGCGCACCGGCGAGAAGCACCGCCAGCGCGCGTTCGACATCGGCGTGGACCGCTACCTCGGCAAGCCCTACCAGGAGGCCGAGCTGCTGGGCCAGATCGGCGAAGTGCTGGAGCAGCGCGCCATGGCCCAGCTGACCACGGAGCCGCACCATGGATGAAGCACGGCCCTCGGTGGCGCTGCTGTTCGACGACGCCGAGCTGGGTGGCCATCTGCGCCAGGTGCTGCAGGAACACGGCGCGCGCATCGTGCATGAAGGCACGCTCGCGGGTTTCGGCGCTGCGTCGCTGCAGCAGCTGGACCCGGACGTGATGGTGGTGAACCTCGACGACGAGGACGAGGAAGCGTTCGACCGCCTCTACGCGATGATCGAGGGCGAGCGCCCGCGCCTGGTGTTCAACGACGCCCGCGCCAGCCGCGCGCTGATCGGCTGGGACCGTGCCCGCTGGGCCCGCCATCTCGCCGTGAAAGTGCTGGCCAGCGGCGACGTGGACCCGCCGCGCCCGGCGGATGCGGCTGCGCCCGTCGACGCCGAACCGGTGGCGCTGGAACTTTCCGAGGTCGCCGCGCCGCCCGCGGTCGAGGCGCAGCCGGTCGAGCCCGTCGCGGCCGGCCTGGCAGCCCTGGACGAAGCGGAACCGGTCGGCTTCGATGCCGGCGAGGGCGAACACGTGGCGCAGAGTCGCGCGGCGTCCGACGATCTGGAGATGGAGCTGGCCGCGCTGCTCGCGGCCGACGAGCCGCTGCCGGAGGAACCCGTGGCGCCGGTGGCGCCGCGGCAGGAGCTGCCGCTGCACGACGGCGACTTCAGCCTGGCGGCGTTCGCGGACGAACTGCCCCCGGCGCCGCCGGTGGCGGCGCCCGAGCCGGCGACCGCGCCGAAGGGGCCGGCGGCCCACGAAAGCTGGGCCCTGGTCGACGACGACGTGCCCGCCCAGGCGGACACGGCGCCGGCGCACACCGCGGATTTCGGCGTCGAGAAACTCAGCGCCGCCGATTTCCTCGCGCCGGACGTGGCGGCGGCGGAACCCGGTTTCGAGCCGACCATGAGCCTGGAGCTGGTGTCCATGGAGGAGGCCGTGGCGCCGCAGGCCTGGGAGCCGACCGAGATGCTGCTGGACGATCTCGGCAGCGTGCCCAGCCGCGTGGTGCTGCTGGGCGCCGCCGTCGACGGCCTGGCGTCGGTCTGCACGTTCCTGGGCGCGCTGCCCGCGGCGGCGCGGCACACCATCCTGCTGGCCCAGCATTTCGGCAGCCAGCCGGCCGACGCCGTGCTGCAACGCCTGTCCGCGCATTCCGGCCTGCCGGTGCGGCTGGCGGCGCATGGCAGCCGTGCCCGCAGCGGCGAGGTGCTGCTGGTGCCGGCCGAGAGCCAGGTGCAGCTGCGCCGCGACGGCAGCGTCGAGCTGCGCAGCACCGATGCCGCGCAGGAGTCGTCGATCGACGCCAGCTTCACCATGGCGGCGAACGTGTTCGGCCGCGACGCGCTGGGCATCGTGTTCGCCGGCCGTTCCACCGATGCGGTGGCCGGCGCGCAGGCGATCCACGACCGCGGCGGCCAGGTCTGGGTGGAGACGACCGACGGCGAGCATTTCGCCGACATGGTCAGCGGCATCTTCGCCGAACGGCTGGTGAGTTATTCCGGAACGCTGCACGAACTGGCGGCGCACCTGATCGAGGTCCATCCATGAGCGACGTGTTGCCCCGCGAAATCCGCTGCGTGCTGGTGCCGGCCGGCAGCCTGCGCCTGCTGCTGCCCAACGCCACCGTGGCCGAAGTGATCACCCAGCCCGCGCACGAGGGCGTGGACGGCGCGCCCGAGTGGCTGGTCGGCCGCATCACCTGGCGCGGCTGGCGCGTGCCGCTGGTGTCGTTCTCGCGCCTGGCCGGCGCCGGCGAAGGCGATGCCGAACTGACCGTGCGCGTGGCCGTGCTGAAGGCGCTGGGAGGCCATCCGAAGCTGCCCTTCATCGCCGTGCTCACGCAGGGCTTCCCGCGCCTGACCACGCTGAACGCCGAGCTGATCATCCCCACCCACGACGGCAGCGACCTGCCGCCCGGCGTGCGCGCCCAGGTGCTGGTGCGCGACGATGTGGCGGTGATCCCGGACCTGGAAGGCATCGAGGACGAACTCGTGCGCCTGCTGGGTCTGGACGAGGAAGCGGAGTCGAACGGTACGGCCTGATGGGTCGCCATCTGGCCACGCTGTGCAGCCGGTTGTTCATGCTGGGCGGTGCGCTGTTCGTCGCTGCCGCGCTGCTGGGCGGCCGCCCTGCTTTTTACGTGGCGTCCGTGGTGTCCATCGCCGTCGCCGCCGTGTTCTGGTCACGGATACGAAAGCGGCGCTGATCTTTCGCCGCTCAGAAATCCCCGTGCAGCGCCTGCAGCGCCGCCAGCGCCGCCAGTCCGGCCGTTTCCGTGCGCAGGATGCGCGGCCCCAGCCGTAATCCGTGGAAACCGGCCTCGTGCAGCGCGGCGACGTCGCGTTCGCCCAGGCCGCCTTCCGGACCCACCGCCAGCAGTGCGCCTGCATCGCCTGGGCGCAGTTCGCGCAGCGAGGATTCCGCCTCGGGCAGCAGGGCCAGCCGCAGCGCGCCGTCGTCGGCCAGCGCTGCCAGCCATGCCGGCAGCGGCAGCGCGGGGAGGATCTCCGGCAGGCAGGCGCGGCCGCATTGCTCGCAGGCGCTGGCCGCCACCGCGCGCCAGTGCGCCAGGCGCTTCTCGGCGCGGGCGGCGTCCAGCCGTACTTCCGAGCGCTCGGTGAGCAGCGGCACGATGCGCGCCACGCCCAGTTCGGTGGCCTTCTGCACGATCAGGTCCATCTTCTCGCCGCGTGCCACGCCCTGCGCCAGGGTCAGCCGCAACGGGGACTCGCGCTGCACCGGCTGGCGCTCCAGCACCTGCACCAGCACCTCGCGCTTGCCCGCGCTGCGGATCGTGGCGGCGTAGTCGGCGCCGTCGCCGTTGAACAGGACCAGCGGATCGCCCGCCACGAGACGCAGCACGCGCGCCACGTGTTCGCCGGCCTGTGCGGGCAGGGCCAGTTCGGCGCCGCTGGCGAGCGGCTGGTCGACATGGATGCGGATGGTGCGCATGCGGGGCTTCGCGGCAAAGCGCCAGCATAATCGAGCCGTTTCGCAAGCTGAATGGTGGCGCGATGAAAAGCCGGCCTTCCTTGCCTGCGGCAAGCGGCGGGCGCAGCATGATCAGGCCACAAGGCAGGAGGTAACCGCCATGCTCAAGATCGCCATCCTTTCGCTGACAGCGGCATGTGGCCTCGGTATCGGCACGTTGGCGAGTGCGCAGACGGCGCAAGCCGCGTCGCAGGCCGACGCCAGCGCTTCGACCCAGCCGGACACCCGGCAGCACCAGGTGATCAAGCCGGGCGACCGCAACTGCATCCGCGAGACCGGCAGCCTGATTCCCGCGAAAAAGGGCCAATGCCTGCAGGGCGCCGTCGGCCGCAGTTACAACGCGCAGGACATACGCAACACCGGCCAGCAGAACGTGGCCGACGCCTTGCGCATGCTGGACCCGTCGGTTCACTGAACGTCGCCTTCAAGGCGCCGCGGCGGGTCAATCCGCCACGGCGCGCTCGATGCCTGCCGTCGCCACCTCGACCAGATGGTCGAGTTCGGGCGCGCTCGTCACGTACGGCGGCATGAAGTAGACCACGTTGCCCAGCGGGCGCAGCAGCGCGCCGTGCTGCAGGCCGTGGAGATACACGCGCAGGCCGCGGCGGTCCTCGGCGGCGAAGGGGCGTCGCGTGGCCTTGTCGGCGACCAGTTCCACCGCGGCGATCATGCCGGTCTGGCGCACCTCGGCCACGTGCGGGTGCTCGCGCAGCGGCTCAAGTCGTCGTGCGAGGTGGGCGGCCAGCGCGCGGTTGCGCTCCAGCACCGGTTCGTCGCGGAAGATCGCCAGCGTGGCCAGCGCCGCGCTGCAGGCCAGCGGATTGCCGGTGTAGCTGTGCGAATGCAGGAAAGCCTTGCCCGCGGCGTATTCGGCGTAGAACGCCTCGTACACGTGCTGCGTGGTGAGCACCGCCGACAGCGGCAGCGTGCCGCCGGTGAGGCCCTTGGACAGGCACATGAAATCCGGCGAGACGGCCGCCTGCTCGCACGCGAACATCGTCCCGGTGCGGCCGAAACCCACGGCGATCTCGTCGGCGATGAAGTGCACGGCGTATTCGTCGCAGAGGCGGCGCAGGCCCGCGAGATAGCCGGGGTGGTACATGCGCATGCCGCCCGCACATTGCACCAGGGGCTCCACGATCACGGCGCAAGTCTCGTGCGCGTGGCGTTCCAGCAGTGCGCGCAGTTCTTCCAGCCGGCGCGTTGCCACCTGTGCAGGCGTTTCGCCGGGCTCGCCCTCCCAGGCATCGGGCGAGGGCGCCAGGATCGGCGTGAGCAGCAGCGGCGCGTAGGTCTTGCGGTACAGCGCCACGTCGCTCACCGACAGCGCGCCCAGCGTCTCGCCGTGGTAGCTGCCGGTGAGCGCGATGAAGCGGGTCTTCCCGCCGTGGCCCTGGTTCAGCCAGTAGTGGAAGCTCATCTTCAGCGCCACTTCGATCGCCGCCGAACCGTTGTCGGCGAAGAACACCTTGTCCAGCCCGGGCGGCGTGATGCGCACCAGCTCCTCGGCCAGCTCGATCGCGGGCGGATGGGTGAAGCCGGCGAAGATCACGTGTTCCAGCGTCTGTGCCTGCGCTGCGAGCGCCGCGGCGATGCGCGGGTTGGCGTGGCCGAACAGGTTGGTCCACCACGAACTGATGCCGTCGAGGTAGCGGCGGCCTTCGGCGTCGATCAGCCAGGCTCCCTCGCCGCGCACGATCGGCAGCAGGGGAATGGTCTCGTGGTCGTGCATCTGAGTGCAGGGATGCCAGATGTGCTTCAGGTCGCGTGCGGCGAGCGCGGCGTTGCGGTCGGTGGGGTTCGTCATCCGGTTATGATCGACGTGCGCCGGCGTGCGCTCAAGAGCGCACGCGGAACTCCCCCGGAAAGCCCGCTTGAAAATCCCGAGAAAAATCCTGCCTGTCGCGGCCGTGTTGCTGCTGCTCGCCGCGGCCCTGCTGTGGTGGTTGCCTGCGCGCTGGGCCTTGCCGCTGCTACAGCCTTCGCTGCACGGCCTGCGCCTGCAGCAGGTGGGCGGCACGCTGTGGGACGGTCGCGCGGAACAGGTGCAGACACCGGCCGGCCGCGCGCTGGGCCGGCTGCAATGGCAGTTGTCGCGCCGCGCCCTGTTCGGGCAGGTCGACCTGCAGGTCGATTTCGACGGACCGTCGTTCGGCTTGCGCGGGCACATGCGGAAGTTGCCCGCGAACCAGGTGGAATGGAACGACCTGCAGGCGCATGCGGACCTGACGGCGCTGGCCGATCCGCGCATCCGCCTGCCGTGGGGCCAGCCGCGCGGCGAGCTGGCGCTGGATGCGCGGCACGCCGTGCTGCAGGCCGGCTGGCCGCTGGCGCTGCAGGCCGACTGGCGATGGCGGCAGGCCGCGATGCATATGAAAAGCGGTGATGCAGCCCTCGGCAATCTGCATGGCACGCTTGCCGCACAAGGCGGGGTGATCCATGCACAATGGCAGGACGACGGCCAGGGCCCGCTGCGCACCACGGGCGACCTGCAGCTGAGTCCGCTGGGCTGGCGCCTCGGTGCCGAACTGCAGGCGCGACAGGACGATCCCGCGCTGTCGCGCTGGCTGGCCATGCTGGGCAAGCCCGATGCCGGCGGCACGGTGCACGTTGAACGCAAGGGCGGACTGGCCGCCAGCTCCATCATGGGAAAGAACGCACGATGAAAGCCGCAATCCTCGACTCGGCCCTGGCCGCCGCCCGCGAAGCCGCCGCCGCCGCCGCCGAGGTGATCCTGCATTACTGGAAGCGCGGCGTGGACGTGGAGATCAAGGGCGACGCCACGCCGGTGACGGTGGCCGACCGCGAGGCCGAGCAGGCGATCCGCAAAGTGTTGCGCGCCGCGCTGCCCGAGGCCTCGATCTACGGCGAGGAATACGGCCTCGACGGCGCGCGCGACGGCCTGCTGTGGCTGGTCGATCCGCTGGACGGCACCAAGAGCTTCGTGCGGCGCACGCCGTTCTTCTCCACCCAGATCGCGCTGATGGACCGTGGCGAGCTGGTGCTCGGCGTATCCAGCGCGCCGGTCTACGGCGAGACCATGTGGGCCGGCGCCGGCCAGGGCGCCTGGTTCGAGGGCGAGCGCGTGCAGGTGGCCGATACCGCCGACATGGCGCAGGCATCGATCTCCACCGGCAACGTGAAGACGCTCACCGGCGATGTGCGCTGGGCCGCGCTGGGCGCGCTGATCCGCGACAGCAACCGCATCCGCGGCTACGGCGACTTCTGCCACTACCACCTGCTGGCGCGCGGCTCGCTGGACCTGGTGGTCGAGTCGGACGTGAACATCCTCGACATCGCCGCGCTGGCGGTGATCGTGCGCGAGGCCGGCGGCGTGTTCACCGACCTGGACGGCCGCGCGCCCACGCTGGAAACGCGCAGCGTGCTGGCCGGCACGCCGGCGATCCATGCGGAAGCGTTGCGGCGGTTCGCCGTCCGCTGACGGCCGCTGCGCCGCCCCTGGCCCGGGGCACCGGCCGCTTTCCTCGCCACGCTACAATCACCCGATGCCCAAGCCGCCCATCATCCACGCCACGCGCGACGTCGAGCACAGCCGCTTCCTGCGGCTGGAACAGGTCGATCTGGAATTCTCCAACGGCGAGCGCCGCACCTACGAGCGCATGAAACCCGGCGGCCTCGGCGCGGTGGTCATCGTGCCGATGCTGGACGACGAAACCGTGCTGCTGGTGCGCGAGTACGGCGTGGGCCTGGAACGCTACGAGCTGGGCCTGCCCAAGGGCCGGCTGGACCAGGACGAGACCGCCGAGCAGGGCGCCAACCGCGAGCTGAAGGAAGAGGTCGGCTACGGCGCGCGCAAGCTCAAGATCCTCCACAACCTGTCGTTGTCGCCGTCCTACATGACCCACATGGCGCACGTGGTGCTGGCGCAGGATCTCTACCCCGAACGCCTGCCCGGCGACGAGCCGGAACCGCTGGACGTGGTGCCGTGGAAGCTGGCCGACCTGCACACGCTGGTCGCGCGCGACGACGTCACCGAGGGCCGCTCGATCGCCGCGCTGTTCATGGCGCGCGAATACCTCGCCGGCCGGATGAAACTGTCGTGAGCACGCCGTTCGAACACCCACTGCTGTGGCGGATCGGCGCGCTGGCACGGCGCGCGGGCGACGCGATCCTGGAGGTCTACCGCCAGGACTTCGACGTCGAGCTGAAGGACGACCGCTCCCCGCTCACCGCCGCCGACCTTGCCGCACAGAACGTGATTGCCGAAGGCCTGGCGGGGATCGAACCCGCACTGCCGCTGGTGTCCGAGGAGGCCAGCCAGCAGCCGTGGGAACAGCGCCGCACGTGGGCGCGGCACTGGCTGGTCGATCCGCTGGACGGCACGCGCGAGTTCGTGAAGCGCAACGGCGAGTTCACCGTCAACATCGCGCTGGTGGAACGGCACGAACCGGTGCTGGGCGTGGTGCTGGCCCCGGTCACCGGCGACCTCTACGTCGCCGCGCGCGGCACCGGCACGTGGTGGCAGGCGCAGGAAGGCGGCGACTGGGAGCGCATCGGCACGCGCACGCTGGCGCAGCCGGCGATCGTGGCCGGCAGCCGCTCGCACGGCGGCGCGCAGGCAGAAACCCTGCGCCGCCTGGTCGGCGCCGACTACAGCCTGCAGCCGCTGGGTTCCTCGCTGAAGTTCTGCCTGCTCGCGCGCGGCGCCGCCGACATCTACCTGCGTCGCGGCCCCACCAGCGAATGGGACACCGCCGCCGCGCAATGCGTGCTGGAGGAAGCGGGCGGCGCCGTGCTGGACCTGCACGGGCAGCCGCTGCGCTACGACCGCGGCGAATCGCTGCTCAACCCCGAGTTCGTCGCGGTGGGCGATGCCAGCCTGGACTGGCCGGCCAAGCTGCGCGACGCCGACCTGCCATGAGCGACGCCGCGCACCACGGCCTCGACCAGCTGCTGGCGATCATGGCGCGTCTGCGCGACCCCGAACGCGGCTGTCCGTGGGACGTGCAGCAGGACTTCGCCAGCATCGCGCCGTACACCATCGAGGAAGCCTACGAGGTGGCCGACGCGATCGACCGCGGCGACTTCGACGACTTGCGCGACGAACTCGGCGACCTGCTGCTGCAGGTGGTGTTCCACGCGCAGATGGCGGCCGAGCAGGGCCGCTTCGACTTCGCCGACGTGGCGCACGCGATCAGCGCCAAGATGGTCCGCCGCCACCCGCACGTGTTCGGCGACGTGCGCTACGCCGACCTGGACGCGCAGAAGCAGGCCTGGGAGGAATTGAAGGCCGCCGAACGCGCCGCCAGGGGCGAGGCGCACGACGCCAGCGCGCTGGCCGGCATCTCGCGTGGCCTGCCGGAGTGGAAGCGCGCCGCCAAGCTGCAGCAGCGCGCCGCCACCGTGGGCTTCGACTGGCCGGATCACCGCCCGGTGCTGGACAAGCTGGCCGAGGAGATCGACGAGGTGCGCGCCGAGTTCGACGCCGGCGCCGATCCGGCGCGGCTGGAGGACGAGATCGGCGACGTGCTGTTCGTGGTGGCGAATCTCGCGCGGCACGCCGGCGTGGATTTCTCGCGCGCGCTGCGTCACGCCAACGCGAAGTTCGAACGGCGCTTCCGCCGCATGGAACAGCTCGCCGCCGAGGCGGGCGGCACGCTGGCGGAACACGACCTGCCCGCGCAGGAGCGCCTGTGGCGGCGCGTCAAGCAGGACGAGCGCTGAATCCGCGCGGCCGCCGCTGATCGCGGGGATCAAACAGGCGACGGGCTTGCAACCTTTTGCCCGCGGCCCGCATCAGAGCCGGTTGACACACCTCGAAGGAGTTCCGCCATGCGCCGTACCGCGTTTGCCCTGCTGCTGCTCGCCCCGCTGTCCGCCTTTGCCGCCAGCCAGTGCGCCCACGAGTCCCCGCGCAACCTGCGGCTGGACCTCAACGGCGTGCGCGGCGTGCAGATCGACGTCAACAGCTTCGACCTGCACCTCGACGGCACGCCCGGCGCGACGCAGCTGGTGGTGAACGGCCGCGCCTGCGCCTCGGACGCGGCGGCGCTGGACAAGCTGCAGATCACCCAGCGCCGCGACGGCGACCAGCTCATCATCGAGCTGGGCGGACAGAAAACCTACTCGTTCATCCAGTTCGGCAACTCCCACGCGAGTCTCGAGGCGAACGTGCAGTTGCCGCCGGACGTGCCGGTGACCGTGCGCGTGGGTTCCGGCGACGCCACCGTGTCCGGCCTGCAGCAATTGCGCAGCATGGTGGGCTCGGGCGACCTGCACGTGGGCAGGATCGCCGGCGCGTTCAGCACCAGCGTCGGCTCGGGCGACGTGGACGCCAGCGATGTCGGCAGCCTGCAGGCCGGCTCGGTGGGTTCGGGCGACCTCAAGGTGTCCGGCGTGAAGGGCGACGCGAAGGTCGGCAGCATCGGCTCCGGCGACGTGACCCTGCGCAACGTCGGCGGCAGCGTGCACGTGGACACGCTGGGCTCGGGCGATCTGGGCGTGCACGGCGTGGGCGGCGATTTCAGCCTGGGCGCCAAGGGCAGCGGCGACGTCAGCCGCAGCGACGTGAAGGGCAAGGTCAGCGTGCCGCGCGACGACGACTGAGCCCCGGTTTCGCGCGAACGCAGGCTTGGGCGGCAGCTACCCCAGCCACCGCCACGCCAGGTACGCCAGCGGCGCGCACACCAGCAGGAACGGCAGCGACACGCGATGGAACAGCCGCAGGCCTTGCGGCTGTTTCGCCAGCCGCAGCGCGATCAGGTTCGCCAGCGAACCGGTCGCCAGCCCGAAGCCGCCCACGTTCACCGCCACCGCCAGTGCGATGGCGTCGTGTGCACGGTCCAGCAGCAGCACGGTGGCCGGCACGTTGCTGATCAATTGCGAGGCCACGATGCCGCTGGCGTACAGCGTCAGCGGACGGTCCAGCACCAGCCGGTCGAGTCCGTGCCGGATCGGCGGCAGTTCGGCGAAGTGCCCCAGGCCCAGGAAGATCGCGGCGAAGGTGGCGAGCAGCAGCCAGTCGATGCGCGCCAGGCTGCGCCGCGCCAGCAGCGCGAACGCCAGCACCAGCAGCAGGGCGCCGGGCACGGCATGGCCGTATTCCATCGCCAGTACCATCGCCGCCAGCGCGATGATCGAGCCGGTGGCCAGCGGTGTGGCCACGCGGTGGCCGTCCACCTGCACGGCGCGCAGGCTCACCGGGCCTTCCGGCAGCCAAGCCAGCGTGAGCGCGGCCACCAGCGCCAACATCACCGCCGCCGCCGGCAGCATCGCCAGCACGAAGCGCGCGAACGGCAGTTGCGCGTGCTGCCACAGCAGCAGGTTCTGCGGGTTGCCGATCGGGCTCAGCGTGCTGCCCGCATTCACCGCCAGCGCTTCCAGCACCGCCATGCGCGCCACCGGCAGGTTGGAGATGCCGCCGATCGCCAGCGTCAGCGGCACGATCAGGAACAGGCTCACGTCGTTGGTCAGCACCATCGCCAGCAAGGCGGTGCACGTCACCAGCAGCAGGCCCAGCCCACGCAGCGTGTGCGTGCGCGCCACCAGTACGCCGGCCGCGTGCTGCACCAGCCCGCTGTCGCGGATGCCCTGGATCGCCACCAGCAGGCCGAGCAGGCCGGCCAGCGTGGGCAGTTGCAGCCAGCGCCGGTAGCTCGCCGCCGGTTGCGGGTCGAACAGCGCCAGCGCAATGGCGAGCATCGCGAACAGCAGCAACAGCCATTCGTTCTTCAGCCGTTCCTGCCAGCCGCTGCGTGGAGGAGCGGCTTCGCTCACCGGCGGGCGTCCCGCCACGATGCACGCCTGGCGCAAGGCGGACGATTCACCACTCCGTGAGGCCTTCCACCTCGTACAGCTTCTTCCAGCTGGGCCGTGCGCGCACCCGGTCGGCCAGCCGTTTCAGCGCGGGCCATTCGGTGGCGGGGCGCGGCATGTTGCGCGACCAGCGCATCAGCATGGTCAGCAGCAGGTCCACGCCCGAGAACTCCTGGCCCAGCAGCCAGGGACCGTGCGCCGCGAGCTGCGCGTCCAGCAGGTCCCAGACATCCTCGATCTTCCGTTGCACGGCGTGCTTGACCGCGGAATCGTGTTCCTCCGCGCCGAGGTCGGCCGGATAGAACCACAGCCGGTAGCTGGACATCAGCGCGTTGCTGAGGAACACCGCCCATTGCAGCCACGCCTCGCGTTCGGACGTGCCCGGCGGCGGGATCAGCTTCGCCTCGGGGTGGCGTTCGGCCAGCATCTGCAGCAACGCGACCGATTCCATCCGCGGGCGGCCGTCGATCACCAGCGTGGGCACCACGCCGCGCGGATTGAGCTTGAGGTATTCGGGGCCGTGCTGTTCGTCCCGGTCGAAATCGACCAGGCGCAGCTCGTGCGGCGTGCCGATTTCCAGCAGCGCAAGATGCACCACCATGCTGGCGCTGCCGGGCGAGTAGTAGAGCGTGTACATGCGACCTCCGCGGGGGAATGGGTTTCGGCGATGGTGAGGGTTCGCTCACCCTTCCCGCAACAGCCGCATCGGCGAGGTGCGCGTCACCTTGCGCGTGCCTGCCAGCCCCAGCAGCATCACCACGAAGGCGCAACCCAGCGCGCCCAGCGCCAACGGCCACGAGGGTGGCAGGAAGCCCTCGATATGAAACACGGCACGCCCCAGCCACAGGCCGGCGACCGCCGCGCCGAAGGCGGCGGTGAGGCCGGCGATCAGGCCCAGCAGGGCGAACTCGCAGGCGGCGGCCACGCGCAACTGCGCGCGGCGCGCGCCCAGCGTGCGCAGCAGCGCCGCCTCATGGCGGCGTTCGGCGGCGCTGGCAGCCAGCGAGGCGGCCAGCACCAGCGCGCCGGCCAGCAGGCTGAAGCCCAGGATCCAGCGCACCGCGCCGCCCACGCGGTCGACGATCTGGCGGATGCGGTCGAGCAGGTCGTCCACGTCCACCAGGCTGAGGTTGGGGTAGTCGCGCGACAGTTGCGCCATGGCCTGGGCATGGCCGCGCGGCAGGTGGAAACTGGCCAGCCAGGTGTGCGGCAGCGCGTCGGCGTGCGCAGGGTCCAGCAGCAGGAAGAAGTTGACCCGGAACGAGGTCCAGTCGACCTGGCGGAAACTCGTCACCGTCGCGGCCACGCGCCCTTCGCCCACGTCGAAGCCCATCGTGTCGCCCAGCTTCAGCGCGAACATGTCGCGCCACATGCGATCCACGGATACCTCGGCCTGCGCCGGATGCGCATCGAACCAGCGGCCGGCGATCACCCGGTTCGCGGGCGGCAGCGCGTCCGCCCAGGACAGGCGCAACTGGCGGTCGGCCCATTCCTTCGCTCGCGGATCGGTGAAGTGCCGGCTGTCGATCGGCTGGCCGTTGATCGCAGTGAGCTTGCCCACCGCCAGCGGCATCATGTTGAGCTGGTCGGCGCCGATGCGGGCGAGCGCCTGCGCGAACGCGGGTTGCTGGTCGTCCTGCAGGTTCAGCGCGAACCAGTTCGGCGTATCGACCGGCAGCTCGCGGCGCCAGCCGTCCAGCAGCGCAGGCGCCACCACCGACAACAGCAGCAGGGCGGTGAGGCCCAGGCTCAACGCGGTGGCCTGCACCACGCTGAGTCCGCGTCGCCGCGCCAGCGCGGCCAGACCCAGTCGCAGCGCGGGATGCGCGCCCGGCGCCACGCGCCGCGCCAGCCACAGCAGCAGCGTGGCGAGCAGCGCTGCCACCAGCGCCACGCCCGCGAGGCTGGCGGCGAGGATGCCGGCGAGTTTCAGCGAGCCGCTCTGGCTCCAGATCAGCGCCAGCGCCACCAGCGCGGGCAGCAGGTACAAGCCGTCGAAGCGGCGCGGCTTGCGCGCCAGGCTCTCGCGGAACACCGCCACCGGGGCGACCTCGGCCAGTCGCAACAGCGGCGGCAGCGCGAAGCCGGCCAGCACCGCCACGCCCATCGTCGCGGCAATCAGCGCAGGCAGCAGCGGCAACGCGGTGGGCACGCCGCCGAACAGCGTGCTGGCGAACTGCCACGCGAGTTGCGCCGCACCCAGCGCGAGCAGGGCGCCGGCCAGCGCCACCGGCAGCGCCAGCGCGGCCAGCGTGAGCAGCAGCAGGCCCAGCACCCGTCGGCGCGGCGTGCCCAGCGCGCGCAGCAAGGCCACCTCGGGCGTCTTGCGTCGCGCATAGCGCTGCGCGGAAAGCGCGATCGCCACGCCGGCCAGCAGCGCGGCCAGCAGGGCAGTGAGATGCAGGAAAGCGCCCGCGCGGTCGAACGCCGTGCGCATGCGCTCCTGGGTCTGTTCCGGCGTGAGCAGTTCCGCGCCCTGCGGCAGGGTCTGCTGCTGCGCCCAGCTGCGCCAGCGCTGCACGGCCTCCGGCGCGCCTGCCAGCAGCAGGCGATGCCGCGCCCGGCTGCCCACGCCCAGCAGGCCGGCCTGTTCGGCGTCGGCAAGGCTCATCAACGCGCGCGGCGCCAGCGCCACCAGCGCGCCGCCATCGGGCTGCTGCACCAGTTCCGCCGCGATGCGCAGTTCCTTGCCGCCCAGTTGCAGCGTGTCGCCCACCTTGAGCGAGAGCGACACCAGCGCGCGGTGGTCCAGGTACGCCGTGCCGGCGGCCGGACCGTGGCCGTTGCGCTGCCGCCCTTGCGCATCCGCCAGCACCAGCTTGCCGCGTAGCGGGTACGCGCCGTCGGTGGCCTGCACGTCCAGCAACTGGCTGCGGTCGTGGGCGAACGCCACGCTGGGAAAGCCGGCGTCGTGGCTGAGCGCCAGGCCGTCCTGCCGGGCCTCATCGGCGAACGCGGCCGGCACCGCCTGAGGCGCCGAGACGCCGATGTCGCCGCCGATCAGCTCCGCCGCGCTGGCGAGGATGCCACGCTCCACCCGCGTCGCCAGCGTCGCCACCACGCCCAGCGCCAGCACCGCCAGCAGCAGCGAGCCGGCCAGCGTGCGCAGTTCGGGGAGACGCCATTCGCGGCGCAGGTTGCGGAGCGCAAGACGCAGGAGTTTCATCGCTGCGCTCCGGGGGACGTATGCGCGACGTTTGGCGCGGGTTGGGTGCACGCTCCGTTTTCTTCGTACTCGATGGTTGGAGCGGGGTTGGTTTTTTCTGTCGCGCAGGCGTGGGTTTCAGAGCGGTTTCGTGCGCCTGTCGGCGCGCGAGCTACTTCTCTTTTGCTTGTCCAAAAGAGAAGTAGCCAAGAGAAAACGACACCCCGCGGCGGCGCTTGCCGGGCATCCATGCCCGGCAAGTGCGTGAGCCGCGGCCGGGCTTTTCGAGCGGACTCCTGTCCGCGCGAAAAGGCGAGGCCATCCTTGGCCTCGCCCGCTGCGCGGCCTGATCGTCCACGGCTCACCGCCGCCGAGGGGGCCCGGAAGAGCAGGCGCGCATCGTGCGCGCCAGAAGCAACGGCAACGGCAAAAGCGAAGCGCTGCGAGATCGCGGTGCTTCGCTTTGCTATGGCTTCTGTTCTGGCCTTTGTTGTTGCTTCTGCGCGCCGGGAGCGCGCTGCTTTACCCGGGGCCCCTATGGCGCGGCGGGCGGGTGGAGGAAAGTCCGCAGGATGGCCCGCATGGATGCGGGCCAGTTTTCCGCCGGCACACGGAGGTGCCGTCGGAAAACCCCGTAACCCGCCCGCGCACCCGGAAGGCAGGATGCCTGGAGGGCGCGCCATCGGGGTGCCCCTCTCTTTGGTTACTTTCTCTCGGGCACGCGAGAGAAAGTGACTCGGGCGCCGGCAGGCGCTCGAAACCGCTTTGTCGAATGCAACAAAGTACGAGAGGCAAGCCGCCGTTCCGGCAGGAAACAAAGAGACCCGCGCAGTCATGCGCCCAACCCCGTCGCCACGCGCCCTTCCTCCAACTCGATCCGCCGCTGGCATCGCGCCGCAAGCTGCGCATCGTGGGTCACCAGCACCAGGGTCGTGCGGTGGTCGCGGTTCAGCGCGAACAGCAGGTCGGCGATGTGGTGGCCGGTGCGCTGGTCGAGGTTGCCGGTGGGTTCGTCGGCGAACAGCAGGCGCGGGCCGTGCACGAAGGCGCGAGCGATCGCCACGCGCTGCTGCTCGCCGCCGGAGAGTTGCGCGGGATAGTGCCGGCGCCGCGCGGCGAGGCCCACGGCATCCAGTGCTTCGCGTGCCTTGATACGGGCTTGCGCGTCGCCTTCCAGTTCCAGCGGCAGCATCACGTTTTCCTCGGCGCTCAGCGCGGGGAGCAGGTGGAAGGACTGGAACACGAAGCCCACCAGGCGCCGGCGCAGGTCGGCGCGGGCTTCCTCGCCCAGCGTGTCCAGCACGTGGCCGGCGAGGCGGATCGTGCCGCTGCTGGGCGTGTCCAGTCCCGCGAGCAGGCCCAGCAAGGTGGTCTTGCCGGAGCCGGAGGCGCCCACGATGGCGAAGCTTTCGCCGGCGGCGACGCGCAGGCCGACGCGGTCGAGGATCTGCAGCCTTCCCTCTGGGCCGTCCACCGACTTGCTAACATCGTGCGCTTCCAGGACCTGGTGAGGCGTGTCGCTCATGCGTCGTTTCCTGTGCTTGCTGTTGTGGCTGGCCGGCGCCGTCGTCGCGGTGCAGGCCGCGCCTGCGCGCAGCGTGCTGGTGCTGGGCGATTCGCTGTCCGCCGCGCACAACATTGCGACGGAGCAGGGCTGGGTGCATCTGCTGGAAGTCCGTCTTGGCAAGATGGTGCCGCCCTGGACCGTGGTCAATGCCAGCATCAGCGGCGAGACCTCGCTGTCCGGGCGCAAGCGCCTGCCGGCGCTGCTGGCCGCCCACAGGCCCGGCGTGGTGGTGATCGAGCTGGGCGCGAACGACGGCCTGCGCGGCCTGCCGCTGGAGCAGTTGCGCGACAACCTCGCCGCGATGATCGATGCGGCCCAGGCCGCGCATGCGCGGGTGCTGCTGCTGGGCATCGAGCTGCCGGTGAACTACGGCCCGCAGTATCGCGACGGCCTGCGCGCGGTCTACGCCGACCTCGCGAAGCGCAAGCATGCGGCGCTGCTGCCGTTCCTGCTCGACGGCGTGGCGCTGGATCCGGCCTTGATGCAGGCGGATGGCCTGCACCCGCTCGCCGCCGGCGAGCCGAAGGTGCTGGAGAACGTCTGGACCGTGCTTCAGCCCCTGTTGCACCAGTAAATAGATATTTCACGCTTCCATCACCCGGTGCCCGGTTAGCTCATCGTGTTTTCACACGGATCGAGCTGGAGAGCACTTTTATGAGTGGACACGATGAGCAGGCCGGCCTGATCCTGTTGGTGGAAGACAATCGCCAGATCGCCGAGACGGTGGGCGAATTCCTGGAACGCTGCGGCTATTCGGTGGACTATGCGGCCGACGGCCCCAGCGGCCTGCATCTGGCGGTGACCGGCAGCTACGACGTGATCGTGCTGGACCTGATGCTCCCCGGCCTGGACGGCCTGGAGGTGTGCCGCAAGCTGCGCCGCGAGGCGAAGAAGGCCACTCCCGTGCTGATGCTCACCGCGCGCGACACGCTCGAAGACAAGCTGACCGGCCTGGAGGCCGGCGCCGACGACTACCTGGTGAAACCGTTCGAGGTGCGCGAGCTGGAGGCGCGGCTGCGCGCGCTGATCCGCCGCGACCGCCGCCAGGTTTCCGCCGAGGTGTTCAACGTGGGCGACATGACGCTGGATACCGCGACGCTGCGGCTGACCCGCGCGGGCCAGGAACTCACGGTGTCGCCGATCGGGCTGAAGCTGCTGGCGATACTGATGCGCGAATCTCCGCGCGTGGTGAGCCGACGCGACATCGAGCGCGAGATCTGGGGCGACATGTTGCCGGATTCCGACACCCTGCGCTCGCATCTTTACAATTTGCGGCGCATCATCGACAAACCCTTCCCGCATCCGCTGCTGCACACCATCCATTCGGCTGGTTACCGGCTCGCGGATCTGGACGCGGAAGCGACCTCGAACGTCCATATGGCGTGATGTCCGAACCACAATGAACGCGAAACATGTGCAGGGGATGACGGTGTTTCCTGCAGGGGCGTTCCGCCGGCGCATTGCGTGGGTGTTCGTCCTGCAATGCGTGGCGGCGGCGGTCGTGTGCGTGATGGGCGCGTACGACGAAGCCCCGCTCGGGGCGGTGATCGCGTTGCTGATCGCGATCACCGGCCTGGGCTGGCTGGCCATCTACCGGGAGTGGCAGCCCGTCAGCACGCTGGCGCGCGTGATCCGCGACTGGCGCGAGGGCCAGTCCGACCCGTCCGCGCTGCAACTGGCGCAACTGCCGTACAGCACCGATGCCGATCTCGCCGTGCTGGCGCACGCGCTGCACGGCTTCGCCTCGCGCCTGGCCGATTACGGCCAGCGCGAGCGCAACTTCACCCGCGACGCCAGCCATGAGCTGCGCACGCCGCTCACGGTGATACGCATGTCGGTGGACATGCTGGCCGACGAGGACGGCCTCAGCGATGCCGGCCTGCGTTCCGTGCGGCGCATCCACCGCGCCACGCGCGAGCTGGAGGCGCTGGTGGAGGTGCTGCTGATACTCGCCCGCGAGTCCGATCCGGGCGGCAGCGTGGAGCAGTTCGTGGTAAACGACGTGCTGCGCCGCGAGCTGGAAACCGCGCGCGAGCTGATCGCCGGCACGCCGGTGGAACTGCAACTGGAGGAGCCGGCGCGCTTCGCGCTGCGCGGTTCCACGCGCGCGTTTTCCGTGCTGTGCTGGCAGCTGATCCGCGACGCCTGCCAGAACGTGGCCGCGGGCCGCATCGTGGTGACCGTGCTGCCCGGCGCGATCACCGTGAGCCATGCGGCGGAGGCCGCGCTGGCAGTTCGCCCCGGCGGCGAACAGCTCAGCTTCGAACTGGCGATCGCCAAGCGCATCAGCGACCGCTTCGCGTGGCCGCTGGAGCTGCACGCGGCCGGCAAGACGGGCGTGGCCGCCCGGGTGCATTTCCCGGACCCCCTGCCGGTGGCGGCCTGAGGCGTCCCGCAGGGCGCGGGTCCGGCGGGACGCAGGTGGCCGTTACTGCTTCAGCGCGGGACTCACCGCGAACGCGCAGCCGGTCCTGGCCTTCACCTCGTCCAGCGTCACGCCGGGGTTCAGCTCGATCAGGGTGAGGCCCTTGCCTTTCTCGACCGCGAACACGCACAGGTCGGTGATGATCAGGTCCACGCATTCCTTGCCGGTGATCGGCAGCTCGCACGCGTCCTTGATCTTCGGCGAGCCGTCCTTCGCGCAGTGCTCCATCAGCACCACCACGCGGCGCACGCCGCTCACCAGGTCCATCGCGCCGCCGGGGCCCTTCACCATCTTGCCGGGCACCATCCAGTTGGCGAGGTCGCCGGTGGCGGAGACTTCCATGCCGCCCAGGATCGACAGGTTGATGTGGCCGCCGCGGATCATCGCGAACGAATCGGCGCTGGAGAAGAAGCTGGAGCCGGGCAGGGTGGTGATGGTCTGCTTGCCCGCGTTGATCAGGTCGGGATCTACCTGCTCCTCGCTGGGGAACGGGCCGATGCCGAGCAGGCCGTTCTCCGACTGCAGCACCACGTCCATGCCTTCCGGGATGTAGTTCGCCACCAGGGTGGGGATGCCGATGCCCAGGTTCACGTAGAAACCGTCGCGCAATTCCTTCGCGGCGCGCTGCGCCATCGCGATGCGCGTGGGGTTTTCCTTGCCGGTGTTCGCGCCGGCGAGGGTGCGGATCTCGATGCGCTTCTCGTACTTCGCGCCCTGGATGATGCGGTCCACGTAGATGCCCGGCACGTGGATGTTGTTCGGGTCCAGCTCGCCCACCTCGACCAGGTGCTCCACCTCGGCCACGCAGATCCTGCCGCAGGTGGCGATCATCGGGTTGAAGTTGCGCGCGGTCTCGCGGAACACCAGGTTGCCGAGGCGGTCGCCCTTCCACGCCTTCACGATGGAGAGGTCGGCGGTGATCGCCTCCTCCAGCACGTATTCCTTGCCGTCGAACACCTTGGTTTCCTTGCCCTCGGCCAGCTTGGTGCCGAACGCGGTGCGCGTGTAGAAACCGGGGATGCCGGCGCCGCCGGCGCGCAGCTTCTCGGCCAGCGTGCCCTGCGGGGTGAGGTGCAGCTCCAGCTCGCCGGCCAGCACCTGGCGCTCGAATTCCTTGTTCTCGCCCACGTAGGAGGCGTACACGCGCTTCACCTGGTGGGTCTTCAGCAGCGGGCCCATGCCGAAATCGTCCACGCCGGCATTGTTGCCCACGATGGTCAGCCCCTTGGTCCCGGCTTCGAGCAGCGCGCCGATCAGGTTCTCGGGAATGCCGCACAGGCCGAAACCGCCGGCCGCGATCGTCATGTTGTCGACCAGCAGGCCGTCGAGCGCTTCCACGGCCGTCGCGTAGACCTTGTCCATTGCCTTGCCTTTGTGGGGAGAACCAGCTGCCAAGGATACGACGGATTGCCTCCCGCCCGTGTTGTACGAAGGTATCAGGCCCTTGCGCGACGGTTGTGGATGTGCTTGACGGCAAACATTTACGCGTGTAAACATAACTCCACTTACAGACGTAAACGGTGCGCCATGGCAATCAGCGAAGCCGAAGCGGTGGTGATGGAAGTGCTGTGGCGCGCGGCGCCGCGCAGCGCCGAGGAGATCCTCGCGGAAGTGGGGCCGGCGCAGGACTGGCAGGAGGGCACGGTGAAGTCCCTGCTCAACCGCCTGCTGAAGAAGAAGGCGGTGAAGGCCGAGAAGGACGGGCGCCGCTACCTCTACACGCCGCTGCTGAGCCGCGAGAAGTACGTGTCGCAGGAGAGCAAGGGCCTGCTCGACCGCCTGTTCGACGGCCGCGTGGCGCCGCTTGTGGCGCACTTCTCCGAGCAGCGCAAGCTCAGCCGCAAGGACGTCGCCGAACTGCGCAAGCTGCTGAAGGAGCTTGACGATGAATGACGTGCAGATGCCGGATCTCGGGTCGCTGGCGGCGGCGTGGGCCACGCGCGGCTGGCTGGCCTTGCTGGCCTTCACCGCGGCGGTGCTGATCGTCGCCGCGCTGCGCAAGCCGATCCGTCGCTGGTTCGGCGCCGAGCGTGCGTTCCAGTTGTGGCTGTTGCCGCCGCTGGCCGTGCTGGCCAGCCAGTTGCCGCACGCCGCCACGTCGCCGGCGCCGCTGCCGCCGCTGGTGTATGCCATCACTTCGGCGGTCGGCGCGCCGGCACCGCATGCAGCCGTCGCCGGCCATGTCGGCTGGCACGGCGTCGCCTTGCTGCTGTGGCTGGCGGGCGTCGTCGCCGCGCTCGGGTTCGCCGTCCTGGCGCAGCGTCGTTACCGCAGGCGCCTGCACGGGGCCACGCCCATGGCCGATGCGTCGGCGCCGCGGCCGGTGCTGCGTGCCGCGAGCGCCGACGTGGGCCCGGCCCTGGTCGGCGCATGGCGCAGCCGCATCGTGTTGCCGGCCGACTTCCGGCAACGCTACGACGCGACGGAGCAGGCGCTGATCCTCGCCCACGAGGCTGCCCATGCGCGCCGCGGCGACGGCTGGTGGTCCCTGCTCGCCCAGATGCTTGCCGCTTTGCTGTGGTTCCACCCGCTGGCCTGGTGGGCGCTCGCCGCGCTGCGCCACGACCAGGAGCTGGCCTGCGACGCCGTGGTCCTGCGCGAACACGGCACGCACCGCCGCAGCTATGCGAACGCGATGTTGAAAACCCGGTCGGCCGCGCTCGCGCTGCCGGTGGGTTGTGCGTGGTCCCCCCGTCATCCACTCACGGAGCGTATCGCCATGTTGAAGCAGCAACCGGTTTCCCTCCTGCGCCGGCGTTCCGGCGCCGCCGCCCTGGCGCTGATGATCGCCATGGGCGCAGGTGCGGCGTATGCCGCCACGGCGCCAGCCACGCCAGCGCAGGCAAACCAGGCCGCGGCGCCGGGTCGATACACGCTGAAGCTGGACGTGTCGTTCGACGGCAAGGCCCCCTCGCAGCATTTCAAGCTGTGCCTGAAACCCGGCGAATACGCCCACGTGAACGGAGTCAGCACGGGCGTGCCGCCGTGGGAAGGGCGCATCACCGTGCTGCCGGCGCCGAAGGGGCAGATCGAGGTGCGCGGCGACGTGGGCGGGGGCGGCATCGACAAGGCGGTGCATCCCATCGTGCGCACCTTGCCGGAGCAGCGGGCCACGATCCAGGTCGGCGAACACATCGCCACCGGCAAGCAGGGCGATGCGTCGGATACCGACAAGGAAAGAAGCATCAAGCTGGAGGTGACGCCGACCTCCGGCTGTTGAGCCAACGCACGAAGTATGGCTAGCGCGGCTCGCTATACTGCTCATGTTGTCCCCAGGGAAGAATCTCGTGAAGCCGCGCCGCCTGTTGCTTGCCCTTGCCGCGTCCGGAGTCGCCGCGATGAGCCATGCCGCCGTGCCGCCCGTGCTGGTGATCCATGGCGGTTCCGGGGTCATCACGCACGATCTCACTCCGGCGAAGGAGAAGGCGATACGCGTCGCGCTGGCGAAGGCGCTGGAAAACGGCTACGCGGCGCTGAAGGCCGGCAAGAGCGCGGTGGCCGTGGTGAGCGCGGCGATCGTGGTGCTGGAGGACGATCCGAACTTCAACGCCGGCAAGGGTGCGGTGTTCACCCACGACGGGAAGAACGAACTGGACGCGGCGATCATGGACGGCGACACGCGTCGCGCCGGCGCGGTGGCCGGCGTGCAGCGGATCGGGAACCCGATCCTGCTGGCGCGCGCGGTGATGGAGAAGACTCCCTACGTGATGCTCTCCGGCCGGGGCGCGGAGGCGTTCGCGCAGAGCATCGGCATGCCGCTGGTCGATCCATCGTACTTCCGCACCGAGGAGCGCTGGCAGCAACTGCAGAAGGCGCTCAAGGAAGACAGCGCCGGCAAGCCGCACCAGGACGACGAGACCACGAAACACTTCGGCACCGTGGGCGCGGTGGCGCTGGATACGGATGGCCATCTCGCCGCCGGCACCTCCACCGGCGGCATCAACGACAAGCGCTGGGGGCGCATCGGCGATTCGCCGATCATCGGCGCCGGCACCTACGCGAACAGCGACTGCGCGGTGTCCGCCACCGGCTGGGGCGAGTACTACATCCGCACGGTGGCGGCGCACGCGATCTGCATGCAGGTGAGCCAGATGCGCGTGCCGCTGAAGCGCGCCGCGGCGGTGGTGATCAACCAGGAGATACCCGCGCTGGGCGGCAACGGCGGCGCGATCGCGCTGGATGCGCACGGCAACATCGCGATCCCGTTCAACACCGACGGCATGTACCGCGGCTGGATCGACGCCAGCGGCGTGCCGCACGTGGCGATCCACGGCGACGAGGACGACGGCAGCTCCGCGCCGCCCGCGCCCGCACCGGCCGACAGCACGGGCGACGCCGGCGGGCAGGCGCAATAGCGCGCGGGCGCGAAACATGTTGCCGGACTCGTTCGAAAACGATGGGCGCGCAGTGTGCCGCTACGGAAGCTTCTGCAACTGCGCCGCGGAAAGCTCGCCGCTGATGCCGCGGCGGCTGCCGTCGGCGCGGATCAACAGGGTGCGCGGCGTCTCGCCGCCCCAGTTCGGGTCGAGCAGGTAGTCCAGCCGTTCCGGCGCGGCTTCGGCATAGGCGCGCGCGGGATAGCCGTCCATGTGCATGGCGCCGAGGCGTGCGGCGATCTCCGCGCGCCGGGCGATGCTGTCGGTGGCCACGGTGACCAGCTCGATCTCGCGCGGGTGCGCGCGCTGCAGTTTCGCCAGCGCCTGCATGTTCGCCTCGCAATACGCGCAGTCCAGCGCCCACACGGCGAGGATGCGCACGCCGCGGGCGGGGGGCTTGAGCAGGGCCGGCACCTGGTCCGCTGCCAGCGGCGCGAGCGTGCCGGCATGGGCGGAAAGCGGCAGCGCCAGGGCGAGCAGGGTGGCCAGCAGCAGGCGGCGCATCACGGCGCCCCGGCGGGAATCAGGCGGAAACCGGCGGCGGTGTTCCACGCCACGAACGCCCGGCCCTGCCGCAGCAGCAGTTGCGGCGAGCCTACCGCGGCGGTCGATGCGGCAATGCCGTGCGCCGCGCCGAAATGCAGGCCGCCATCGTCGGAGCGGCGCAGCATCAGCGTGTAGCCCTGCGCGTCCACCTGGTTCCACGCCAGCCACACGGTCTTGCCCTGCGCCGCCACGTCGGCATGGCTGGCGCCGGGGCCGCCGATCTTCAGCGCGTGCCGCGGCGGATGGCCGGGATCGAGCTGGCCGTACCAGATCGCTGGGCCGTGCTTCGCCTCGTACCACACCGCGTGGCGCACGCCGTCGGCGGCGATCGCCAGCCCGGGGCCGTGATGCGGGCAGGCGGCGATCTGCCAGTCGTCGAAGGTGGCGCGCTCGGCGTGCGGCTGCTCGTCGTTCGTGGGCAGCAGGGCGTACGCGTGGTCGCGGATGTTGTCGCCGTAGACGCCGCGGAAGAATGCGGCCACCTCGCCTTGCGGCGTGCGTGCCAGCGCGATGCGGCAGCATTCGCAGGAGTTGTCCATCAGCTTGCGCTCGGGCGCGAAGCTCTTGCCGGCATCGTCCGACCAGCTGTAGTACACCGCGGCGCCGAGGTAGGGCTGGCCGTGCGACTGCGCCGCCAGCATGTCGCGCTTGTCGATCCAGGCGATCACCACGCGGCCCTGGCCGTCCACCGCCAGGGCGTCGAAACGGTGAGTGATCTCGGCGCGGTCGTGGTGCACGGTGACCGGCGTGGCGAAGTGCGCACCGCCGTCCGTCGAGCGGGCGAAGCGCACGAAGCCGGTCCAGGGTTTCGCCCGCGGCTGCGACCAGCTCACGTAGATCTCGTCGTGGGAGCCGAACGCGATCTTCGGCCGGTTCTCGCCCTCGGCGTAGATCGGTTCGGCCACGGCGTTGACGTCCGCCGGGGCGCTCAGCGTCTTGCCGAGGTCGTCGGAATGGCGCAGGCGCACGTGGCCGCCCGCCGTATCCACCACCCACAGCCGGCCCTGCGCGTCGAAGGCGGCGCTGGCGCCCAGCTCGGGCCCGTGGGACATCTTCATGCCGGCCATGTCGTGGGCCGCGGCGGTGGAGGCGAGCAGGCAGCAGAAGAGGAAGGTCAGCGTGCGCATGAAGGGTTCCGGGGCGCCGGGTCAGAGTTCCCAGTGCAATTCGCCGAACCAGGTGCGTCCGGCATAGGGATGGTAGACCCAGTAATGTTCGTTGGTGAGGTTGTCCACGCCCAGCGACGCGGTCCACTGCGGCGCGAAGCGCCAGCGCAGCTTGGCGTCGGCCACGGTGAAGCTGCTCACCGCGCCATAGGTGTCCACGAGGTCGCTGTTGTCCAGCGTGCCGTATTGGCGGCCGGAGCGGCGCAGTCCCAGCGAGGCGTCCCAGCCGGGTGCGAAGCGCCAGTCGGCAAACAGCGTTGCGCGCAGGCGCGGGATGCGCGGGAAGGTCTTGCCGTCCGCCTTCGGGAACTGCCGGTCGCGCAAGGTGGTGGCCTGGTTCCAGGCGACGCTGGCGGTGAGGTCCACGGGAGCGCCGCCCAGGTCGGTCAGCACCAGTTCGCCCTCGACGCCGCGCGTGCGCACCTTGTCGATGTTCTGCACGCTGGTGACCGGCACGGGCAGGGTGATGTCGGTCTGCGAATACAGCGTGTCGGCCACGCGGTCCTGGTACAGCGACACGCGCCAGTGGCCGTGCTGCAGCGTGCGGGTCAGGCTGAGGTCGGTGGACCAGTCGCGCTCGGGCTGCAGGTTCGGATCGTTGTTGACGATGGAGCCGCCCGAGATGGAGCCCTGGAACAGTTCCTCGACGGAGGGGTAGCGCACCGCCTTGCCCCAGGACAGGCGCAACTGCCAGTCGCTGGCGAAATCCCAGTTCAGCGCGGCCTTGGGCGAGAAATCGCTGCGCTGGCGCGAGGGATAACCCAGCGCGGCGCCGGCCGATGCCCGCAGGCCGCCGTAGGCGCGCCATTGCTCCCAGCGCCCGCCCGCGGTCAGCGCCCAGGCCTCGGCGAAGCTCCACACGTCCTGCAGGTACAGCGCGCGGGTCTGCGTGCGGCCGCCGTAGGCGCTGACCTGCGGGCCGTCGGCGGGGCCGCGCCAGTTGCTGGCGGCGCGCACGCGCGAATCCAGCCGGTAGCGGTCCACGTGCGCGCCGGCGTACAGCATGTTCGCGTCGCCCAGCGGACCGGAGCTGCGCAGGTCGAGCGTGCTCCAGCCGGAACCGCCCATGTCGGCCACCGTGCCGGGGCCGCTCCATGCGCTGCCGGCGGACGAGCCGGCGGCGTCGTGTTCGCGGTTGCGCGCGTAGTCGTAGTGGCTGGCCACCGCATCCCAGCGCCAGTCGTTGTCGAAACGGCCGTGCAGTTCGGCGCCGTAGAGCACGTGGGTCTGGTGGGTGCTGCTGGGCGCCAGGCCGCTGGCCGGCAGCGTCCAGACCTTGCCGCCGGCGAGGATGGTTCCGCCGTACACCGGCTGCCCGGCGGCGTCGCGGATCAGGCTGCGGGTGCTGTCGAAGGCGTTGTTGTGCCACCAGCCCAGGGTGAACAGCGCGCCGACCTGGCTGCCGAGGTCCACGCCGACCTGCAGCGCGGCCTGGGTCTGCCGGGTGTGCTCGATGCTGTTCGCGCCGTAGACCAGGCGCGGCGTGCCGTTGGGATTGCGGTCCAGCGTGGCGCCTTCGACCGCCACCGCGTTGGCCGCGTTGCCGCCTGCCTTGGCGGTGGCGTACTGCATGGGCTGGCCGTGGTTGTCGAGCTGGTTGAGCGAGAGCAGCCAGCGCCAGCGGCCCTGCCGGTCGCCGAGCTGTGCGGCCAGGCGGTGGCCGTCGTAGTGGCCGCCGGCGCCGTAGCGGTCGCCGTAGTCCTGGCTGAAGTACTGGGCGTCGGCGCTGGCGGTCAGCCGGTCGGGCAGGCGGGTGTGGATCAGCACCGTGGTGCCGATGGAGTTGCCGGGGTACAGCGCCGAGTAGGGGCCGTACAGCACGTCCACCGCACCGATTTCCGTGGGCGCCACCATGCCCCAGCGCGGCGCGCCGTCCCAGCTGTTGCTCATCAGGTTGGAGAGCAGCAGGCCGTCGGCGTACAGCAGGCTGCGCGCGTTCTGCAGCGTGCCGCTGTTGCGGCCGCTGATCGTGGCGTTGGGGTCGCCGATGTAGCGCTGGCGCACCTGCAGGTTCGGCGCGTAGCGCAGCGCGTCGGCGCTGGTGGTCAGGTTCTGCTGCTGCAGGCGCTGCTGCGATATGCGCACGGTCACGCTGGGCGTGTTCAGCACCGCGGTGTCGCTGGCGTGCACGTGGATGGGGGCCAGCGTGGTGGATTGCGGCGGTTCGGCGGCGAAAGCCAGTCCGCCGGCGGCAGCCAGCAGCAGGGCGGCAGGGAAACGGGTGTCCAAGCGGAAAGCCTTGACCATGGTCCAAGGTTTCAAGCTTAGTCGCGTTTCGCGGCAGCGGGAAATGACGGGTTGTCGCAGTCGCCTGTTTCGCCGGATGCCGGCTGACCCGCGGCCGGCGGAGTCATGCGCCCGGGGGCCGACGCCGCCTGCGACGCCGGACCGCGCGTGGCCGCGCTGCTTCCGGCAGCGGTTGCGTGGCGCTCAGTGCTCGTCCTGGGGGCGTTCGCGCACCGGGTGCTTGCCCAGCTTGCGCTGCAAGGTGCGCCGGTGCATGCCCAGCCGCCGGGCGGTCTCCGAGATGTTGCCGCTGCATTCCGTGAGCACGCGCTGGATGTGCTCCCACTCCAGGCGGCGCAGGGCCAGCGGCGCTTCCGGGGCGTCGGGCAGGTCTTCCTCGTCGCCTTCGCCGTTGTCGCCGTCGAGCAGGGCGCGCACCACGGCATCGGCGTCCACCGGCTTGGCGAGGTAGTCGTGGGCGCCGCGCTTGATCGCTTCCACCGCGGTGGCGATCGAGGCGTAGCCGGTGAGCAGCAGGATGCGCATGTCCGGCACCAGCGAGTGCAGCTCGGGAATCAGCCGCAGGCCGTTCTCGTCGCCCAGCTTGAGGTCGAGCACGCAGTAGCGCGGCTGCTGGCGGCGCGCCAGCATGCGCGCGTCGCCCAGGTTGGTGGCCGAGATCACCTCGAAGCCGCGCGAGGTCAGCGCGCGGGTCAGCACGCGCACGAAGGTGGCGTCGTCGTCCACCAGCAGCAGGGGACGGTTGGAGGCAGGGGTGGCTTGCTCGCTCATTGGAGTGTTCCGGACAGGCTGATTCGTACCATTCTTGCCGCTCGCGAAGGAACTTGCACGTGCATGGTGCTGGCGGCGCTCAATGCCGCGAGATGACCGCCAGCGGCAGGCGCAGGCAGACTACCGCGCCTTCGGCGGTGTTGGAGGCCACCAGTTCGCCGTTGAGGCGCTCGGCGGTGGCGGCCGCGAGGGTGAGTCCTATGCCCAGGCCGGTCTGCTTCTGCGAATGGCCCAGCCCGGCATTGCCTTCGGTGCTGGAGAAGCCGGGGCCGCGATCGATCACCCGGAATTGCAGCCAGCCTTCCTCGCGCCCCGCCTGCAGCCGCACCTCGCGGGAGTCGCGCAGCGCGGATGCGTCGGCGGCGTTGTTCAGCAGGTTCAGCAGCCCGTGCCGCAGGCCGGGCGGGACGCGCAACGGCAGCTGCGCGACGTCCTCGTCCAACTGCAGCTCCAGCTCGGCCTCGGGACGCAGCAACTGGAAGCGCTCGGTGCAACTGCGCAGGAACTGCGTCACGTCCATGCGTTCGGGTTCCTGCGAGAGCTGGGCGCGGCCGAACGCCACCATTTCGCGCAGGATGTCGCGGCAGCGGTCCACCTGCCCCTCGAGCAGGGAGAGATCCTCCGCCAGCTCCACGTCGCCGGCGTGTTCGCGGCGCAACTCCGGCAGCAGCGTGCGCATGGTGGACAGCGGCGTGTTGAGTTCGTGCGCGGCGCCCGCCGCCTGCGTCGCCATGGCGAGGATGCCCTCGTCGCGCAGCGCGCGTTCGTGCACGCGCTGCGTTGCGATCTGCTGCATGCGCAGGGCGCGCGCCAGCCGGTTGATGAAGAAGCCCAGCAGCACCGCGGTTATGACGAAGTTCACGCCCATGCCCGCCACGTGCAGCGGGAAACCGTTGTGCATGCCGTCCTGCATCGGCAACGGCACGTACCAGTACATCAGCAGCAGGTAGGCGGTGGCGGCGATGACCGCCACCGCGAAGATCGCGCGGATCGACAGCGCGGCCGCGGTGAGCGCGATCGGCACCAGCAGCAGGGTGACGAAGGGATTGCTGGCGCCGCCGGTGAAGTACAGCAGCACGCCCAGCACCAGGGTATCCATCACGATGTGGGCGATCGTTTCCCCCTCGCTCACCGGCCACGAGCGGGCGAGCCGCCACGCGGCCAGCACCGAAAACACCGCGAGCAGCCCGATGCAGGCCAGCAGCGGCAGCAGCGGGATGGCCAGGTGCAGCCAGAACGCGGACACCAGCACCGCCACGCTCTGGCCGCCGATCGCGCACAGGCGCAGCCACGCCAGCGTGCGCGCCAGCGCCAGCGGGCCTATGCGGTTCTTGATCGGGCGATGCGGCATGCGGTCCATTCCGTTGCCGTGGGGGCCCGCCATGGTACCGCGACGGGCCGTCCGATCAGGGCGTGTCGAATTCCTCGCTGCGCACGGCGGGCAGCGGTTCGCGTGCCGCCGCGCTGGCGTGGCTGGCCGACAGCTTCCGCATCAGCGGCAACACCGCCAGCGCGATCACGGTGCAGCCCACGCCGACCATGCCCAGCTTGTTGAACAGGTTGGTGTAGATGGCCAGCGACTGCACCGGATCGTTGAGGCCCGCGGGGATGTGCGCGAAGTTGGCCACCACGCTGCCCAGGTACTGCGAGATGCCGGAGGCGACGAAGTAGGCGCCCATCATGAAGCCGCCCATGCGCGCGGGCACGTAGCGGGCGATCATCGCCAGGCCCAGGCCGGACACCAGCAGTTCGCCCAGCGAGTACAGGCCGTAGCCCCACACCATGATCCACGACGACACCTGGCCGTTCACCGCCCAGTGCGCGCCCACGCCGTATATGAAGAAGCCCCCGGCCACTGCCGCGAAGCCCCAGGCGAACTTGGCGGCGACGGAAATATCCTTGCCCATGCGGCCCAGCGCGTTGTAGATGAACACCAGCACCGGGCTCAGCAGCACGATCCAGATCGCATTGAGCGACTGGAACTGCTCGGGAATCCAGGTCAGCACATGCCAGCCGAACAGGCTGAAATCCAGGTTCACGTTCTTCTGCGCGAACAGGTTCAGCGAGGTGGACATCTGCTGGTAGAAGATGAAGAAGAAGATCGTCTGCACCGTCAGCACCAGCGCGGCGATCAGCCCGGCGCGCTCGTCGCGGTGGCTGGAGCGGATCAGGTGCGCGAAGATGCCGAGCACCACCACGCCGGCCAGGTACACGCAGATGCGCGCAATCAGCTCGCTCTGCAGGATGAACGCCGAGACGAACACCATCGCCAGGGCGCCGGCCAGCACGCCTACCAGCTTCTTGAGGTTGACGGGGGCATTGTCGGCTGGCGAGCCGATGTGCCGCAGCGTGCGGCTCATCAGCGCATAGTTCGCCAGGCCCAGCAGCAGGCCCACCGCGCACGCGCCGAACGCGGTATGCCAGCCCCACTCGTCGCCGAAGTGGGTGCCCACGTAGTCGCGGATCCACGGCGTCAGCAGCATCGAGATCGTCGAGCCGATGTTCACCGCCATGTAGTAGATCGTGAATGCGCTGTCGATCTTGGTGTCGTCGCCCTCGTAGATCTTGCGCACCAGGTTGCCGGCGTTCGGCTTGAACATGCCGTTGCCGACGATGATCACGCCCAGCGCGATGTACAGGAACGACGCGTTCTCGGTGGGAAACCACAGCAGCGCGTAGCCCAGCATCAGCACCATCGCGCCGATGCGCATGGTGCGGCGCGTGCCGATCAGCTTGTCGCCCACCCAGCCGCCGATCGCCGGCGTCACGTAGATCAGCGCCGCGGCGGCGCCCCACACCAGGTTCGCCTTGGTGTCGACGAAACCCAGCTTCTTCATCATGTAGGTGACCATCAGCACCTGCATGCCGTAGAAGCCGAAGCGCTCCCACATCTCGATCAGGAAGACGGTACTGAACGACCGTGTTTGCGAAACGGGGGGATTCTGGATTGCCATGCATCGATTCCGTGCTGATGGGTACAACGGCCGCGCAGGCGCGACCGGCGAGTCGCGGCGCTGAACGCAACCACAACCGGCGAAGGGTAACCCATCCGTCATTCCCGCTTCGTTGCGCCGCAATATCCCGTGCCCCGTTCCGGAGGGCGCGGCGCCGGTCTGTGGCATCATGCCCGATTGGCCCGCGTTGCCGGGCATCCCTCACCGGAGACCCGTTTCCCATGCCAGGCCAAGGATTCCGCGGCGACCCGCGTCAACTCTGGAGGGCGTTCCGCTGGTCGATGCTGGGCCTGCGCGCAGGCTGGCGGCACGAGGCCTCGTTCCGGCTGGAGGCGATGCTGGCGGTGGTGTTGATCCCGCTGGGGCTGTGGCTGGGCGAGGGCGCGCTGGAAAAACTCGCGCTGGTGGGACCCGCCTTCCTGGTGCTCTCGGCCGAGTTGCTCAATTCCGCGGTCGAGGCCGTGGTGGACAAGGTCAGTCCCGAATTCCACGAACTGGCCGGTCGCGCCAAGGACATGGGTTCGGCCGCCGTGTTCCTGCTGCTGGTGCTGATGGTGTTGAGCTGGGGGCTGGTGCTGGGGCTGCGCTGAGGTCGATTGCGCCGTCCGCCCCGGGATGTTGCAATGGCCTTCCCCGCAAAGGAGCCCCGCCATGAAACTTCTGCGCAATCTCGTGCTGTTGCTGCTGGCCTTCGGCCTCGCCGGCTGCGGCTACAACGCCATGCAGCGGCAGGACGAGGCGGTCAAGGCGGCATGGTCGGAAGTACTCAACCAGTACCAGCGCCGCGCCGACCTGGTGCCGAACCTGGTGGCCACGGTGAAGGGCTACGCGCAGCACGAGGAGAAGGTGTTCACCGAGGTGGCCGACGCGCGCGCCAAGGTGGGCAGCATCCAGGTGACGCCGGAGCTGGCGAACGATCCGCAGGCGCTGGCGAAGTTCCAGGCGGCGCAGGGCGAGCTGGGCAATGCGCTGTCGCGCCTGATGGCGGTGAGCGAGAACTACCCCACGCTGAAGGCGGACGGCCTGTTCCAGAACCTGCAGGCGCAGCTGGAAGGCACCGAGAACCGCATCACCGTGGCGCGCCAGCGCTACGTGCAGACGGTGCAGGACTACAACTCGATGATCCGCACCTTCCCGAACAACCTCACCGCCAAGATGTTCGGCTACACCGTGAAGCCGAACTTCAGCGTGCAGAACGAGCAGGCGATCTCCACCGCGCCCAAGGTCGACTTCGGCGGCTCCGCTCCGGCACCCGCCGCCTCGGCGCATTGAAATGAGCCTGCGTCGCCCGCGGACCCGGTGGGCGTGGCTGCTGGCGGCGCTGCTGCTGCCGGCATTGCTGCATGCCGATGCCGCGGTGCCCAAGCTCGTGCGCCACGTCACCGATCTCACCGGCACCCTGAACGCGCAGCAGGTTGACCAGCTGGATGCGCAACTGGTGGCGCTGGAGAAGGCCAAGGGCGCGCAACTGGTGGTGCTGATGGTGGGCAGCACCGCGCCGCAGGACCTCGAGGGCTATTCGCTGGACGTGGCGATGGCGAACAAGGTCGGCCGCAAGGGCACCGACGACGGCGTGCTGCTGCTCGTCGCCAAGGACGACCGCGCGGTGCGCATCGAGGTGGGCGCGGGGTTGGAAGGGGCGATTCCCGACGCGGCCACGGCACGCATCATCCGCGAATACATCACGCCGAAGTTTCGCACCGGCGACTATTACGGCGGCATCCAGGACGCGGTCGGCGCACTCACCCAGCTGATCGACGGCGAACCCCTGCCGCCGCCGGTGCAGGGCGCGCCACGCGAGCAGCGCGGCCTGGATCTCAACAGCCTGCTGGGCATCGGCTTCTTTGCCTGGATCTTCCTGCGCGGCATCCTGGGGCGCACGCACGCCCTCGTGCGCGCACCGGTGGGCGGGCTGGTCATCGGCGGCCTGTTCTGGCTGATCGCGTCCGCGGGCATGGGCATCTTCGGCGGCATCGTGGGCGGCCTGCTGATGCTGCTGCCCGCCGGGGCCGGCCGTTCGATCGGCGGCGGCGGCTGGGGCGGATTCGGCGGCTGGGGCGGTGGCGGCTTCGGTGGAGGCGGCGGTTTCGGCGGCGGTGGCGGTTTCAGTGGAGGCGGCGGCAGCTTCAACGGCGGCGGCGCCTCGGGGAGGTGGTGACGTGGCCCTCCTGCAACGCGTGTTTGCGAATCTGTGCGAAAGCTGGTTCCAGCTGCATCGACGCTTCCCGCCCACCCTGCTGGACGAGATGGCCGCAGCGGTAGCCGAGGGCGAACGCACGCATCTCGGCGAAGTGCGCGTGGCCGTGGAATCGCGGCTGGCGCCGCTGGCCGTGCTGGAAGGCCTGGACGCGTCCACGCGCGCCCGCCAGGTGTTCGGGCAGCTCGGCATCTGGGATACCGAGCACAACAACGGCGTGCTGGTGTACGTGCTGCTGGCCGAACACCGCATCGAGATCGTCGCCGACCGCGGCATCGCCCGCCATGTCACGCCGGAAGAATGGGCGGCGGCCTGCACCCACATGCGCGACGCCTACGCGCGCGGCCAGTGGCGCGAAGGCAGCCTGCAAGGCATCGCCGACGTGCACGCCCTGCTGCGACGGCATTTCCCCGGCGACGGCAACAGTCGACCAGACGAATTGCCGGATCGGCCGGTGTTGCTTTGATACACGCCTGTTGAGTAAGCGAACCCGCGCGATTCGACTTTCCTCGTTGCCAGTCTCCCAGCCCAGAGGTGCGTTGCTTGCGTGCTGTGGTGCCTATGACCATGCCCAGACGTCGAATGGTGCATCGAGTTCGAAGGCTCAAGATCCATCGTGGTGTAGCAACTGAACGTCCTCCACAAAGAAAGCCACCCAGTGGATGGGTGGCTTTCTTCAAGGCGCCTATCGGCGATGCGGGCATCGCCGATAGATTCAAAACTTCCCTTACAGCGAGAAGTCGTAGCGTGCGGACAAACGCACCGAACGCGGCGAGGTTATCCCCAGTTCCTGGTCGTAGAACTGGCTGCGGGTGTTGCGATCCACCGCGTACTGCGGGTTGTTGAACTGCGCCACCTGCTGGTTGAAAACGTTCAACACGTCGGCCTGCAGCGTCAGCTGCTTGTTGGCCCATTCCGGGATGTAGGCGACGTTGAGGTTGAGCGTGTAGACCCAGGGCGTGCTGCCCTTGGTGCCACGCACCGACAGGGCGTAGTCCGACGACGGTGCGGTGTAGCCCTTGGTCCCCGGCGCGGTGCCGGAGCCCGGCAGGCCGCAGAAGTGGTAGTAGGCGCCGTTGTAGAGGCCCTTGTCCGGCGTCGGGTAGTAGCTCGTGCAGCTCTTCGGACGACCCGAGGTGAAGTAGGCGGTCGCGCCCACGCGCCATTCCGGAGTGATCTGGTAGTAGCCGAACGCCTTGACCTGATGCGTGCGGTTGTTCGGCAGCACTCCGTTCGAGCCCACCATGAGCTGCGGCAGGTCCCAGTCCTGGGTTCGCGAGACGTCGGCCTGGCCGCCGCTGCCGGTGTCGTTGTCCGACAGCAGCTGGCCTTCGGTGTTGCCGTAGTTGCGCGAGAAGGTGTACTCCAGCTTGCCGTACCACGTGCCGTCGAACGGACGCTCGGCAAACAGATCCAGCGCGTAGTAACGACGCTTCAGCTGCGGCATGCCCAGCTCGGCGTTGGTGAACGTGACCGTCTTGAAGCTGCCGTCGGGCTGCTTGATTTCGAAGGTGTTCGCCACGCCCGGGTTGAAGCCGAGGCAGTGGCCGCCCAGGACGGGGGTGCAGGTGTCGTCGATCGCGCTGCGCAGGTTGCGGAAGGTGAGCTTGGCGCCCCAGTTGAAGGCCGGCGTGAGCTGCTGCTCCATGCCCAGGATGTACTCGTCCTGGAAGTGCGACTTCATGTTCTTCGCGGACACCGTGCGCGGATCGGGCGATTCGCCGCACTCGTGGTTGCTGGACACGGCACCGTTCGTGCCGGGGCAGATGTAACCCAGGCTGGCGTCCACCGGAACCGGCGTGAGGCCGGTCGGTGCGCCGGTCTTCGGGTCGGTGCCGGTGTAGGTGAAGTATTCCTGCGTGTACAGCGAGGCTGCCGCGCCGCGCACGGCCACGTTGTTCGGCGGCGCCAGGTGGTAGCGGCCGGCGTTCGCGAACAGCTTCAGCGACGAGTCGCCGTGCACGTCCCAGGAGAAGCCCAGGCGCGGCGCCAGCTGGTTGCGCTGCGACATGAACGAGAGCCCGTCGCTGTTGTAGTTGGTGAACTGCTCGTTGCGCAGGCCGAGCACCAGCAGCATCCGATCGTTGAGCTGCCAGCGGTCTTCGATGAACTGCGAGGACTGCTCGACCTTCACGTCGGCGAAGTGGGTGTAGTACTGCCGGCGAACGAAATAACCCTTGTCGGGCGTGGCGCCCGGCACGCCCAGACCCGATCCGCCGGCGGAGGCGGGGGAGCCGACGCCCGCGCCGGCGTTGATCGGGGCGTTCTTGTCGGCGGTCTGCTGGAACACCCAGATGTAGCCGCCGGCGTAGGCGTCGCCGGTAATGGAACGCGCCGACTGCGAGTCGGCACCCACATGGATGGCATGGTCGCCGATGCGGTATTCCACGTCGAGGCGACCGCCCTTGGTCTTGTCCATCGACCCTGCGGGGTACACGGTGGTCGCGTACTGGCAGGTCGGGTAGTAGGTGATGCCTGGCATCTGGTTGACCGCGGCGGTGTTGCCGGACAGGCGCGGGCAGGTCGGATCGTAGTTCCACGGCGAGTTGACGTGATCGATCTTCTGCTCGCCGTACAGCGCGCTCACCGTCAGGCTGTCGGTGATGTAGCCGGTGTACTTGCCGATGTAGAGCTCGCCGCCGTTCTTGGTGTACAGGCCGCCGGCCTGCACGTCATCGTGCGACTTGCCGTTGTAGTTGAAACGGGACAGGTCGCTGAAGTACTGCGTCTTGTCGGAGACGCCGGTCAGCTCCAGGATGTTGCTGTCGTTGATGTTCCAGTCGATCTTCGCGGTCCAGCGCGGCATCTTGTAGCTGTAGTCGTTCCAGCCGCTGGCCGAGTTGGCGTTGGTGATGGTGTTGCCCACGCTGGTGCCGTTCTGCTTGTTGATCTCGCCGCTGGCGTAGATGAACAGTCGATCCTTGATCAGCGGGCCGCTGATGTAGGCGCCGTAGTCGATCACCGAGTACTGGTTCTTGTTGCGGTACTGGTACAGCGTGCCGTCGGTCTTCGAGAAGGCGCCCGTGTTCGGATAGGCGATGTTGCGCGGGTTCGCGCGCAGGCGCTCCGGGGTCCAGTAGGCCAGCACGCCGGCCTTCCACTCGTTGGTGCCGCGCTTGGTGGTGATGTTGATCACGCCACCGGTGGAACGGCCGAATTCCGCGCCGTAGCCGCCGGTCAGCACCTGCATCTGGTCGATCGCGTCGAACGGTAGCGTGCTGTAGCCAAGCGAGGTGAGCGGGTTGGTCACCGCGTAGCCGTTGATGTAGTAGGCATTTTCCGAAGATGCCGAGCCGCCGAAGCTGGGCGCGGCCGTATAGGACGAGTTGTTGATCACGCTGGGTGCGAGCAGCGCCACGGCGGACACGTCGCGGCCCACGGGCAGCTTCGCCAGCTCGCTGGCGGTGAACACCGTCTTGGTATCCACCGAGGAAACGTCGATCGAGGGCAGCGCCGAAGCCACCACCGACACGCCTTCGAGATTCCTGGCTCCCGCAGCCGACCCGAACGACACTTCCACGCCGCCGGCAATGTTCACCAGCACGTTCTCGCGGGCGCTGACGGCTTGGCCATTGTTCTGCAGCGTCACGGTATAGGTGCCGATCGGCAGCGAGGTGACGCGGTAGCGGCCGGCGCTGTCGACCGGAATCGAGCGCTCGAACCCGGTATCCATGTTGCGGATGGTCACGGTGTTGCCGTGCTGGCCCGAGACCTGACCAAAGATCGATCCGGAGGCCTGCTGCGCCAGTGCGTCCGTGCCGCCCAACCCCAGCCCGAGGCCAAGGCTCAGCGCGAGTGCCGTGCGACGCAACTGAAGTGTTGTCAAGGTCTTGCTATTGCTCATGAAATCCTCGCTCCCAATGATCCGGTCGGGCCGGAGCGCCCCGGAATTTAGAAAACCCATATGCTTCAAGTGTTTGCAGCGTGGTCGGCGCCGCGCCGTTCCGGTGTTGACCGCAGGGTCAGCAATAGGGACAGGCGGGATCTTGCAGATTTGAACAGCATGTTCTTGCGCCGATCACGAACATAACGTGCTTGTAACAAATCTTCAACAAATTGCTGCGATACGCTCGCGCATGTATTTGCGCCAGGTGGGCTTGATTGAGCCATTCGCGCTGCTGGGCGGGCTTGCACGTCAGGCGCGCGTACGTGAACCCTGCGCATGGAATGGAAAAGGCGCCGAAGCCCCTTCCTCACAAGGCCCGGATCCGCCACCGAGGTGGTTCGGGAGGCCGTGGCGTCGTTGCCGGTGCACCTTGCCTATGGATGGTGCATGCGGTTCGCACGCTCCACGTTGCCGGTTCTCATCTGGAAGCCGTGGCATTCGTCGGGTTTGCCCAGCCCTTCATACGGTCGGTGCGCGGCGTGCAGGCTGCACTGATACGCGGCCGGACCGGCAACGGTCGCCCCGGCCGGGATGGTCATCGCGTGGCTGGCCGGTGTTGGCGGCAGCCGCCCGTTCTCGCACCGGGGGGAAGGCGTTCCAGATCGCCACCCACACGCCGCCAGGCCATTGCGCGTCGATCGCTGTGCCGGACGTTCGCCCATCAAAAAAGCCGCCGGGATATCCCGGCGGCTTGAACTGACTGGTCAGGAGAGGGCGCAGCGCCCGCTCCAGACGGATCGCATCAGTAATCGTAGGTCACCCCGAACCGCACGTAACGCGGCGCCTGCGAACTGATCGGGCGCAGATAGCTGCTGGAGGCCGAGATCGCGTAGACCTGCGTGGTTTTCTGCGTATTGAACACGTTGTAGACCATCACGTTGAAGGCCAGCTTCTTCCCGGCCCACTCCGGACGGTACTGGGCGCTGAGGTCCAGGCGATACGTCCACGGATTGTCCTTGGTGCCCGGCGGCCACGGCTTGCCGTTGCAGAAGTGGTAGTAGGGGCCATAACCCAGGCCAGGGTTGGGCTGGGCGCCGGGGTAGAAGCCCAGGCAGGTCTGCGGCGCGCCGGACAGGACCGCAACATTGCCCGAGACCAGCCATTCCGGCGTGATCTGGTACGAACCATAGGCCTTGAACTGGTGCTTGTGGTTGTTCGCCAGGTAGCCGTTGGCGAAGTCCATGACCTGGGCGTAATCCCAGTCCACCGTGGCCGACACGTCTTCCTGGCCGATGTCGGTACGCACCTGGCCTTCGCTGTTGCCGTAGTTGCGCGAGAACAGGTAGTCGAAGCGGGCGAACCACTTGCCGTCGAACGGGTGTTCCAGGTACGTGTTCAGGCCGTAGTAGTGGCGCTTCATGGTGGTGTTGAAGCCGAAGTCCTTTCTCCAATCCATCGGGACTTCGTAGTAGCCGCCCCCGAGCTTGGCGACGTAGTACGTCGCGTTCTTGCCCGGATTCATCAGGTAGCTGCCCGGCATGACGCTGGCGTCGTAGGTCGCCGGGTCGATGCCCATGTTGTTCATCTTGTTGATGATCGAGTTCTTGTCGCCGATGTCGTCGATCGCATTGCGCAGGTTGCGATAGGTGGCCTTGGCGCCGTACATCCACGAGTCGCCCAGCTTCTTGTCGAAGCCCAGGATGTATTCGTCCTGGTATTCCGACTTCAGACCCTTGGCCGCGGCCACCCTGGGATCGCGCGGCTGGCCGTATTCGCCGTTGGCGGACAGCGGCATATCCGGGCCGCGGCTGGTGTCGATCGGGCTCAGGCCGGTCGGGATGCCGTTCGCGTCGATGCCGGTATAGGTGTAGTAGGTGCGGGTGTACAGCGAGCTGCCTGCGGAGCGCAGCGCCACGCTGGTCGGCAGCGCCAGATAGTAACGCCCCACGTTGCCGTAGACCTTGAAGCTGCTGTCGCCGCTGACGTCCCAGCTGAAGCCCAGGCGCGGCGCCCATTGCGGCTTGGTAAGGCGCAGGTAAGGCTGGCCGACGGCGTTGAAGTTGGTGAACTGGTCGTTGCGCAGGCCGAGCTTCAGCAGCAGGCGGTCGTTCACCTGCCAATCGTCCTGGATGTACTGCGCGCGTTGCGCCACGCGTACCGAGGCGTTGTCGTGGTACTCGTACTTCGCCACGTAGTAGCCGGTTTCGCCGCCCGCATAACCGGCGGTGGGAGCCACCCAGGGCGAGTTGTGCCAGTCGGCGCCCGGCAGCGCCGAGCCGGGGCCGCCGAGGATGTACAGGCTGGGGTCCGGATCGCCATTGGCGTCGGTGACCGGCTCGTTGTATTCCCAGCCGTAGCCCAGGCCTTGGGAGGGGAACATCGTGCCGCCTTCGATGTTCTTCAGGTCCATGTTGTCGATACCCGCCGTGAGCGTGTGATCGCCAAGGTGGTAACTGAGGTCCACGCGCAGGTTGGTGCTGACGGAACGGTGCCCTGGCAGGTTGATCGTGCTGACGGTCTGGTTGTTGGTTATGACCTGGCCACCGGTGATATCCGGGTTTTCACCGGTCGGGGTGTAGATGTACGGGTAGGTGGGGTCGTACCCGGGGGTGTCGCTGTAGTACGTGCTCTTCATCTTGCCGTACATGACCGACACGGTGAGGTCATCGGTGATGTAGCTGGTGAACTTGCTCGAGAACAGCTGCGCGGCATTCTTGGTGTGGGTGTCGTAGCTGTTGAAGCCGCCTTCCTGCAGCGTGCCGTAATCGAACGCGTTCATCGTGCCCCGGTAGGACGACTTGGTCGAGGCGCCGGTCACTTCCAGGATGTTGCTGTCGTTGATGTTCCAGTCCAGCTTCGCGTACCACTTCGGATTGTCGTAGCGGTAATGGGTGTCGTACGGGGCGGCATTCGAACCGACGAGCTGGCCCTGCCTGCGTTCCGCCTCGATCGAAGTGAACAGGAACAGCTTGTCCTTGATCAGCGGGCCGCCGAGGTAGGCGTCGATCGTGGTGGTCCAGCCCTTGTTGTCTTTGCGATACTGGCGCATCGCGCCACGCGAGCCGTCCTTCTTGACGTAGTAATAGTTCTTCGGGTCGCTCTGGAGATCGGTCGGCGTCCACTCGACCATGCCGCCGAAATGCCAGTCGTTGGTGCCGCGCTTGCCGACCTGGCTGATCACGCCGCCGTCGGAACGACCGTAAGCCGCGCCATAGCCGCCGCTGAGGATTTCCTGCTGGTCGATCGAGCCGTAGGGCAGGGAAATGCCACCGAAGCCGCTGAGCGGATCGGTGGTGTTGAAGCCGTTGAGATAGTAGGCGTTCTCGGTGACGGAGGAGCCGCCGAAGGAAACCAGGGAGCCGCCCATGGGGCCGACGAAGTAGGAGCTGCCCTGCACGACGCCGGGAGCCAGCAAGGCGATCGCCTCGGCGCTGCGCGCCAGCGGCAGCGTGGCCAACTGCTGGGAGGTGATCACGGTGCGCGAATCGACGCTGGTGACGTCGATGGACGGGAGGGCGTTCGCGGTGACGGTCACGGAAGACAGCTCGCGGGCATTCGCTTCCGAGGCTCCGAAGGAAACGTCCGTGCCCGAACCCACGCGCAACACCACGTTCGAGCGTGAATCGACGGTCTCGCCGCCACGCTTCAGCGTGACGGTGTACGTACCCAGCGGCAGCGAGCCCACGTTGTAACGGCCGGATGCGTCAACGGTGGCCTCGCGGGTGAGGCCGGTTGCGTTCTGGACGACGACCGTGTCCGCGCTACCCGAACGCGTCTGGCCAAAGATGCTGCCCGTCGTGGCTTGGCCGGAGGCCAAGCCGGTGAAACCCATGCCCAGCGCCAAGGCGAGGGCGGTTCGACGATAGGTGACCCCGCGTCGGCTGTGTTTGTTGGCCATCGTTGATCTCCCCGAATTCCAAGTTGTGCAAAAATGATGAGGCATCCATTTCCTTTAAAAACAAGGATTTATGGAGCAAATTGCGATCCCCCGCTTTCTTGCGACGAATGGGCGCCTGCTTCCGACAGACACTGCCTGGCAACGCCTACACGACAAGAAGTAACGAACCTATAGCAAGAAGATACGGTGGTCAACAATTCCATAACGTATTTCCTGCGAAAGAGCGCGTGTTTTTGGGACGCGTTGGAGGTTTTCGCAAGAAAAAGAAAGTCGACTGAGCGTCCTTGCTGGGATGTCGGCACGCAGAAATGTCTCGAGGCACGCATAACCGTGGATGCTGAATCAATCCAGGGCACCGGCGGACAACTTCGCCTTTTAGCATGCGGTGTCGATCAGACAGCGCATGCCCGGTTCGCAATCGTTGCTGATGGCGAACAGCAACTTCCGGTCGTCCTCACTGAAGTTGGGAGGTCGATGCATTCGTCTGGAGGCTTCTGGCTGATCGCCATGCATCTCCCGGGTGGACCCGGGGCGATGTAGGTCGGATGTGGATGCTCGTTGCGGAGGATACTGTGACCGATCAGCGAGACGGTGCGATCCACTGGGCATTGCCGGTACTCCCGAGGTCGTCTTTGGCCAGCGCCTTGCGGAAGGCATTCCGCCGCTGCTTGATCGGTTGGGGGGCGCCCTCTGCGCTATGCCAGGTATGGATGTGTCCCCTGTCCGGGCCACCTCATCCTTGCCCGCATGGGGAGAAATGGTTCTGGACATAGGCCGCCAGGCAGACGTTGCCTCTCTCTGCACAGCATCGCCAACCCGTAGATGCCGGTGTAGTCGATCACGCGGTTCAACAGACTGGTGGCACGGATCACCGAGGTCGGGCATCGTCGACATGCATGCCTTACTGCTGCAGCATTTTCCCGACGCATGGCCGGGCCTGCCAAGGTAGCTTCAGCGCGGCTGGTTCCCGCGTGGCTGCTCGGTGTCCGCAGGAGGCGCAGGCGCTTTCGGATCGGGGACGTGTTCCAGGTCGCCCACATGCACGTTGCCGGTCCACTGCGCGTCGATCACCTTGAAGTTGAGATCGGGTTTCCAGCGCCACTCGGCGTACAGGTCGTTCGCACAGCCCGTGGCGGGCCCGCCCTGGATGGTGGGGGCGGCGCAATTGCCCGACGCTGCGCCGGCATCGCCGACGTCGAGATGCTGGACACCATAGTTGAAGCCCGTACGTGAGCCCGCCATCTGGCCGCGCGCGTAGTTCAGCTCGTTGACCATGCGCTTCTTGGCCACGACGTCGCCGAATTCCGCGGTCAGTGCGGTCGTGGTGGCGGCAGCCTCCGCGCGTTGCGAGGCATCCAGCGTTTTGCACACCTGCTCGCGGGTGGCCACGAAGCGGGGATAGTTGCGCTCGGCGGCCACGGTGAGCCACGCGCAGGCGGTGGCGGGGTTGCGCGCGACGCCCTCGCCGTTCATGTACATCAGGCCGATGCTGAGTTGCGACAACTTGTCGGCGTAACGGGCGCCGATACGGAAATACTTCAATGCGTTCGGGTAATCGCCCTTGGCGTGGTAGCGCATGCCGGTGAACTGGCCGAACTGGTCCGGGTGGCCCCAGGTGGAGGTGTTGTCCATGGCCTTGAGTGCGGCCTCGATCTCGGGGTCGCGTTGCTGCTGCGCGTGGGCGGCCGCGGACGACAACGCAAGTGCGGCGGCGGTGGCCATCTGCAGGAGGGTTTTCATGGGGTGCACCGAGCGGGGAAAGGGAAAAGGAAAAGGCCGGCTTGCGCCGGCCTTTTCGATGGTGCCAGAGGTCAGCGGCTGCCGCCGAACCTGAACTGCATTTCGGCCATGATGGATCGGCCGTAGATGTTGTAGTTGTACACGTCGTAGTACGGGAAGGCGCTGAAGGTCCGGTCTCGCGGCGGCATCTTGTTAAGGATGTTGTTCGAGATCAGCGACAGCGAGACGTTGTCGCGCACCTGCCAGTTCACGCTGGCGTTGTAGCGGATCCACGGGCCGATGTGATGCTGGCCGTTGTAGCTCCAGGTCGGTGCGTAGCGGATGCCGTACAGCGTGGTGCTGACGTCGTGGAATTTCCAGGTGACCGAACCGGTGAAGATGTTCTTGAATTCGGTGCCGAAGCCCCAGTCGCGGCTGTTCAGCCGGTCATAGGACGAATCTTCCGGGTTCACCCGCTCGGTGTGCATCAGCGGCCTGAAGAAGTCGCCGCTGAACACGAAGTTGCCGAAGCGTCCCGCCGACAGACGCCACTGGGCGCCGGCGCTGACGTTCGCCACATTCTCGGACGACATGTTCAGCGGGTAGGTGATGATCTTCTGCAACTGGTTCGGGTTGAGCGGGTCGCTGGCGGGGTTGCGCGTGATCAGGGCATATACCTGCTGGCACATGGTCGAGCTGCCGTCGACCGGCGTGCCGTCCACGGTGTGGCCCAGGCGGCAGCTGGCTTCCAGCGAGGCGATGTTGCCCACGCTGCGGCTGGCCACCTCGTTCTTGATCGCGATGCGCGTGTAGTCGACGTGCAGGTTGAAGTCGGGCGTCGGCGACCAGACCGCACCGAATCCCCAGGAGCGCGCCGTGACGCTCTTGAGCTTGGGGTTGCCGGAGGTGCCGCTCTGGACCTGCACGCTGCTCAGGTTGGACGGGCATCCGTTGGCGGTCGACACCACCTGGTCGCCGTACTGCAGACGGCACAGGTAATAGTCGTAGACGTTGGTGTAGCTGCGGCTGGGACCGGCGAAGACATAGCTCATCTCCGGCGCGCGATAGGCAGTGCCGTAATTGCCGCGCAGCAGCAGCGAATCGAACGGACGGAACTCCAGGCCGGCCTTCCAGGTGAAGCGGCCGTCGCTGTTGCCGGCGTACTTGTACTTGTCGTAGCGCGCGGCGACGTCGGCGGTGAGCATGCTGAAGATCGGCACGTTGAACTCGACCGCGGCGCCGTTGTGGTTGCGGTCGCCCTTGCCGGTGGTGCCGCCGGTGCCCCAGAACTCGCCGGCCGAGACGCGCGGATCGATCGGCTGGTTCCAGTATTCCTTGCCGGTCTGCAGTACGGCCGCGAAGCCCACGTCGCCGGCCGGCAGCTTGAACAGGCTGGTGTTGTTGACCTGCAGGTTGGCGTCCTGGGTCCAGGTACGCGAATTGCTCTTCACGTAATCGCTGAACCCCATGATGTCGGCCAGCGGGATGACGCTGTAGAAGCGGTCGAGGCGGACGTCGTAGACCGGATACTTGTGGTACGTCGGGTCGATCCCGTTCTGCTGGCCGAGGAAGTAGGCGTTGACCTTGCTGGCCAGCGGACGCAGGTAGTTCGAGTCGGTCTCGTAGCCGGAACGGTGGAAGTAGGCGTCATAGCCCCAGCTGGAGTCCCCGAATGTGCCACGCACGCCGACCGTGCCGGTATAGGCATCCTGCTTCAGCACTCGGTCGGCCGCGGTGCCCACTTCCTCGGGGGTGAACTGGACCTGGTAGCGCTCGTACAGGCCGGTGTTGCTGTTGAAGATGTACGGAGCCACCGGCGTGCTTCCCCACCAGAACGTGCTGAAGCCGTTGGTGTAGGACGTGGTGTTGTGGTTGTAGAGCAGGTCGCCGTACAGCTGGGTGTTGTTGTTCAGGTCGTACTTGACGTTGACGTAGCCGTTGACGTGCTTGCTCTGGTTCAGCATGGTGCCGTAGCTGCTGCTCTTGGTGCTGCCGCAGTAATGGCCCTCGGGACGGGTGGCATACACGGTCGAGTTTTCGTACTGCGAGGCCAGCGCAGCGCAGGTCGCCTGGCCCGGGTCGATGAACTTGCCGGTCAAGCCATTCCAGCGGACCCAGCTGAGCCCCGGGATGGCCGCTTGGCCGGGAAGCAACGTGGGATTGCGCGCGGTGGAATCGGTCCAGCTGCGTTGAGAGTTGTAGATCGGGGACTGCTTGGAGTACTCCAGCGCGTAGTTCACGCTGAGCTTGTCCCAGTGGTTGCCGCCCACGAACTGCACGCGCTGGTTGCTGCCGCCGCCGCGCGAGTAGCCGCCGCCGCGCAGGTCGATCATGTAGCCGTCCACGTTCTTCTTGAGGACCACGTTGATCACACCGGCGATTGCGCTGGAGCCGTAGATGGCCGACTGGCTGCCGGGAACGATGTCGATGTGGTCGACCATGGCCATGGGAATAGTCGAAAGGTCGACGATGGTGCCGGTGCTGTTGTACAGCAGCGGATAGTTGGCCATCGGATGGCCGTCGATGAGGTTGAGCGTGTAGCCCGGATCGAGGCCGAACAGGCTGATCGTGTTGGCGCCCGGCGTGAAGCCGTTGGTGAAGGCATTGCCGAGCACCGCACCGTTCGCCTGCGGCAGCGAACGCAGCGCGTCGGAAACGTTGACGAAGCCCTGGGTCTTGATGTCCTCGGCCGTGATCTGGATGGTCGGCGTGGCTGTTTCGATCTGTGCCTTCGGAATCAGCGAACCGGTCACGGTGACGCCATTGAGATCCTTGGCCTTCTTGTTTTCGTTCGGGGCCTGCTGGGCGGACCTGGAATCCGTTGCCGCGGCGTTGGACTCAGGCGCCGGCGCCTGCTGTGCGGAAACGCCGCCAGCAACCAGGCCCAGCGCCAGGCTCAGTGCGAGTGCGGTGCGACGCGGCAGGCGCACCGAAAGACCAGTGTGGTTATTCATGCAACACGTACTCCCTTAAATAAATCCGGCGTGGCCGGACGACTCCCCAATGCAAACAACGCAACTTCATGTGCCTGATGGATACACGGATGTTGCGTTGCCCCTGACCCCCTTGCCGGCTACTTCGACAGCACTCGTCGATCGCCCAAAGACCCGGATTCAGCTGGCGTTTTGTTTTCGGGCTTCATGGAAACATAACCCAGGCGTAACAACGATTCAATAAGAACTTGCGATACGCGATCGTATGTTGTTGCTGAAGCGGCCCGGGGCAGTCGTGGCGAGCGGTGGGCAAATGGCAATGCCCGGGAACTGGGTGGGAACCGCAGGCTGGCACCTCCTTCGCGCCCAACCTGCCGATCTGATGCCGCAGCGGCATCTCCGGTGTGGCTGCGCGTTTCCCGTCGGGACGCGACATGAGCGGTTCGATGCGTGTCAGCGTACGCATCCTTCCGCAGCGATGGGGCGCAGGAGGCGGTGATTGAGACTTCATTCCGCGCCTGTTGCCGAGGCGTAGAGCCGCTTGCCGCGACCGCCCGGGCGCGGCAAGCGCTGCTGCCGGGTCAGGGCGAAGGCTTGCCCTTGCCTATGTATCTGGCCAGGAACTCCTGCATGCGGTTCAGGCGTTCGACGTTGTTGGCTTCCGTATAGAAGCCATGGCCTTCGTTGGGCTTGCTCATCCATTCGTACGGTTTGTGCGCGGCGTCCAGGGCCGCCCGCATGGCCTTGGCCTGGGCGAACGGCGCGCGCTGGTCGTCCTCGCCGTGGATCAGCAGCACCGGCACGTCGATCCGGTCGGCGAGCTTGTCGGGCGAGTTGTCGGCCAGCGCCGCATCGTCCTTGCCGATCACGTTGGTGAGGTAGTTCCGGCCGGAGGCGGCCAGGCGGATGTCGCCTTTCTTGTACATCATCGCCAGGTCGTAGATGCCGGCGTAGCCGATCGCGCACTTGAACAGGCCGGGGGCGCGGATCACCGACATCAGCGCCGAGTAGCCGCCGAAGCTGCCGCCGTACACGCACACCCGGTCCGGGTCGGCGTAGTGCTGCTGCTCGGCCCACTTCACGCCGTCGATCAGGTCCTGCTGGATGCGGGTGCCCCACTTCAGATAGCCGGCCTCCCGGAAGTCCGCGCCGCGGCCGCCGGACCCGCGGTAGTTCACCTGCAGCACGAGGTAGCCGCGGCTGGCGAGGAATTGCGCGTCGGCGTCGAAGAACCAGTTGTCGTCCACGCCGTGCGGGCCGCCGTGGGGCAGCAGCACCATCGGCAGCTGGTTCATCGGCGCACCAGCGGGCACGGTGAGGATGGCCTCCAGTTCCATGCCGTCGCTGGCCTTGAAGCGCATCGGGATGCGTTCGGCCATTTTCGCCGGCTCGATCCACGGCGCCAGCTCGAACAGCTTGCGCACCTTGTAGTGCTCGGTGTCGATCAGGTAGTAGGTGCCCGGGTCGCGGTCGCTGCTGACGGTGAACAGCAGCTCCCGGCCGTCCTCGCTGAAGTCGATGAAATCGACGAACTCGCCGGGAAACTTCTGGCTGATCGCCATGTACAGCCTGGCCGCCGGCAGGGACGGGTCGACGTAGACCGGTTGCGGCGTGCCGGTCGACGGGATCACCGCGAACGGCTGTCGCGGCGGCGCGGTCCACTGGACGTTGCCGACGCTGCCGAAGTCGTCCTTGGCCAGCACCTTGCGGTCGGCGCCGTTCAACCGCTGCTCGATCAGCTGCGAGGGACCGCCTTCCGCGCTGTACCAGGCGTAGATGTGCTCCTTGTCCGGGGCGGTGGCGAACGGCGCGAAATACCTGCCGGCCTGCGCCTTGCCCAACTGGGCCCAGCGATCGCCGATGCGCTGGTAGGCCACGTACTCGAAATCGGGATTGGTGCCGAACGCGAATTCCACCTTGCCGTCCGGGTTCACCATGAAGCTGAGCTGGCCCACGCCGATGTCGCCGATCAGGTGGCGCACGTTCTTCACGGCATCGACGTCGTACAGCCTGCTCTGGTTGTCCTCGTTCCAGGGTTGCGCGCCGAGATAGAAGTGGCCATTGGCCTTCTCGGGCAGCCCGTCCACCGAACCCCAGCCGTTGTCGGCCTGGCGGGTGTCGCCGCGGCTGCCGTAACCGGACCGATAGCCGAACAGATAGTCCTGATGGGTGCCGTCGACATTGGTGGCAAGGATTTCGCCCGTTCCACGCGGCTGGTCGATGGAGCCGAACTGCTTGCCTTTCTCCACGACCAGTCGGGTCGAGCTGACCCAGGCCACGTTCACCGGTACCTCGAACCTGGGCATGCGCAGCATGCTGACCGGGTGGCTCATGTCGGCGACATCGAAGATCACCAGCGCATGGTTGCCGTCATCGTCCATGCGCAGCGCGACGTGTTTGCCGTCCGGCGACAGCCGGGGCATGGACACGCTGGCGTGGCGGGCGAAGCTTTCCACCGGAATCAGGTCCGCCGCGACGGCGACGGACGGCAGCAACCACGCCGCGACCAGCGCGACGCGCAGTTTGCGCAAAGGCATCATCCCCTGTTCTCCCCTGTAGAGACGTTGTGGCCCGGCCGTGGCGAGTGCTCCCCTGCACCAGGACTGACCGGGTGTCCGGCAGTGTAGCCACCGGGTGAGGGCCTGTCCCGCTACACTGGCGGCCTTGTCCGGCCTGATCCCGCACCGCATGACGCAGCCCCTGGTCGTCAATATCGAATCCGTCGCCTTCCACCTCGGACCGGTGCAGGTGCACTGGTACGGATTGATGTACCTGGTGGGTTTCTTCAGCGCCGCGCTGCTGGGGGAATACCGCCGCCGGCAGGGGCGCCTGCCGGTGACGCGCGACGCGCTGAGCGACCTGTTCTTCTACGGGATGATGGGCGTGATCGTGGGCGGCCGGGTCGGCTACATGCTGTTCTATTACGCCGGCGGCCTGCGCTGGATCTGGACCGAACCGCTGGCGCTGTTCCGCGTGTGGGACGGCGGCATGAGCTTCCACGGCGGCCTGCTCGGCGTGCTGGCGGCGGGCTGGTGGTGGTCGCGCCGGCGCCAGCTGCACTTCTTCGACACCGTGGACTTCGTGGCGCCGCTGGTGCCGATCGGGCTGGGGCTGGGACGGCTGGGCAACTTCATCAATGGCGAACTGTGGGGCAAGCCCACGCAACTGCCGTGGGGCATGATCTTTCCGCACGCGCATGTCGAGGACGTGGCCTATGCGGCGACACATCCGCAATGGCAGGCGCAGCTGCAGCAGCTCGGCGGCCTGGTCCGCCATCCCTCGCAACTGTACGAGATGGCGCTGGAGGGCGTGGTGATGTTCGCCGTGCTGTGGCTGGTGTCGATGAAGCCGCGCCCGCGCTATCTGATCTCCGGCCTGTTCGCGCTGATGTACGGCTGCTTCCGTTTCGCGGTGGAGTTCGTGCGCCTGCCCGACGCCCAACTGGGTTACCTCGCGTTCGGCTGGCTGACGATGGGGCAGATCCTGTCGCTGCCGCTGATCGCCGTGGGCCTGTGGCTGCTGTGGCTGTCGCGGCGCGCGCCCACGTTGCGCCTGTACGAGGTGGCGATGCCGCCCAGGGACAAGGCATGAAGGCCTACCTCGACCTGCTGCGCCACGTGCTGGAGCACGGCACGATCAAGGCCGACCGTACCGGCACCGGCACGCGCAGCGTGTTCGGCTGGCAGATGCGCTTCGATCTTGCCGACGGCTTCCCGCTGGTCACCACCAAGAAGCTGCACCTGAAATCCATCGTCCACGAGCTGATCTGGTTCCTGCAGGGCGACACCAACATCGCCTACCTCAAGGAAAACGGCGTCAGCATCTGGGACGAGTGGGCCGACGAGCATGGCGAACTGGGTCCCGTCTACGGCAGGCAGTGGCGCGCCTGGCCCACGGCCGACGGCGGCGCGGTGGACCAGATCCGCTGGGTGGTGGACGAGATCCGCCGCAACCCCGACTCGCGCCGGTTGATCGTCAGCGCGTGGAATGTGGGCGAGCTGCCGAAGATGGCGCTGATGCCCTGCCACTCGTTGTTCCAGTTCTACGTGGCGGACGGCAAGCTGAGCTGCCAGCTCTACCAGCGCTCCGGCGACATCTTCCTCGGCGTGCCGTTCAACATCGCCAGCTATGCGTTGCTCACCCACATGGTGGCGCAGGTGTGCGGGCTGGGCGTGGGCGATTTCGTGCACACGCTGGGCGACGCGCACCTGTACAGCAACCACGTCGAGCAGGCGCGGCTGCAACTGACGCGCGAGCCGCGCCCCTTGCCGACGCTGGTGCTGAACCCCGAGGTGCGCGCGCTGGAGGATTTCCGCTACGCGGACATCGCCATCGAAGGCTACGACCCGTATCCGGCGATCAAGGCGCCGGTGGCGGTGTAGCCACCACCGTGCAGTTGCCGGTTCGCAGCCGCAGCCGATTTGCGGCCGACCAGTTGCCCCAGTAGAGGCCGGCTCCGCCACCGCCCGTATCCACCAGCAGTTTCAGCTTCTGCCCGGTCACCCTCTCCGGCACTGCATGGAAACGGCCCGCCTCTTGCACGGTGGGCAGCGCCCGGCCTTGGTGGGCGTGGCGCCCGTGGCAGCCGACGCCAGCGCGGTCCCCGGAAACCCGTGAATATGACCATGCTCGGCGCTCCGTCGAATGGCTACAATGGGCGGGATCATGGGCAGGCGGTCGTGCTGCCGCATATGCCGCTTGTACTTATGACTTCCTGCCAGGAGCCAAGATGGCCATTTCGCTGATCGCCGCCCTCGACGAGAACTTCGCCATCGGCCGCAAGGGGCATCTGCCCTGGCACCTGCCCGACGACCTGCGCTGGTTCAAGCAGCTCACCGTGGGCAAGCACGTGTTGATGGGCTACAACACCGCCGTGTCGATCGGCCGGGCGTTGCCCGACCGCACCAACCTGGTGTTGTCCAAGCGCCACGACGCGCCGTTCCCCGGCCAGGTCACCGTGCGTTCCATCGAGGAAGCGCAGGCCCGCTGCGACCACACCGGCCTGATGGTGATCGGCGGCGGCCAGGTGTTCCGCGAGGCGTTGCCGGCGGCGCGCCGCCTGTACCTCACCTGGGTGAGCGCAGCGGTGGACGGCGCGGATACTTTCTTCCCCGGCGTGCACTTCAGCGAATGGACCGAGGTCTCGCGGGTGCATCACAAGCACGACGCCGAACACGCCTACGATTTCGACATGGTCGAGTACGTCCGCGGCAGCTGAGCGTGGGAACTGCGCCGCTGCACGTGCTGGCCGGCGCGCTGTGCGACCGCGAAGGGCGCGTGCTGCTGGCCGAGCGACCCGCCGGCAAGCATCTGGCGGGCCTGTGGGAATTTCCCGGCGGCAAGCGCGAACCCGGCGAGACGCCGCTGGCGGCGCTGACGCGCGAGCTGGACGAGGAACTGGGCATCGCGCTGGTCGAGGCCGCGCCGCTGATCCGCGTGCCTTGGCATTACCACGAGCGCGAGCTGCTGCTGGATGCCTGGTGCGTCACGCGCTGGCGCGGCGAGCCGCGTTCGCTGGAAGGGCAGGGCCTGCAATGGTGCCCGCCGATGCAAGCCGATCCGGGAATGCTGGCGCCGGCGGACCGCGCGATCCTGCAAGCCTTGCGCCTGCCGCCGCATTACCTCATCACGTCGGCCGGGGCGGCGCCGAGTGAATGCCAGCAATGGTTTGAGCGCATCGCCCGAGCGATCGAGGCGGGCGAGCGGCTGCTGCAGTTGCGCCTGCCGCAGTGGTCGCATGAGGAAGTGCGCGCGTTCGCCGCATCGTTGTTGCCCGTGGCGCGCAAACACGGCGCGCAGCTTTTGCTCAACGCGGATATCGAGGGCGCGCAGATGCTGGGCATCGGTGTGCACCTGACCGGCGCGCAATTGGCCGCGCTCGATGAGCGGCCGCTACCGCTGCTACAAGTCGTCGGTGCCAGTTGCCACGATGCCGCGCAACTGGCGCAGGCGCTGCGGCTGGAGGCGGATTTCGCCACGCTGTCGCCGGTGATGGCTACCGCCAGCCACCCGCAGGCGCCGCCGCTGGGCTGGGCACGCTTCCAGGCACTGGCCGAGGCGGCGGCCATGCCGGTGTATGCGCTGGGCGGCGTGGCGCCGGCGCTCCTGGCGCCAGCGCGTGCAGCCGGTGCGCAGGGTGTGGCGGGGATACGCGGCTTCTGGCCGGCCGCCTGATTCAGTCCGCAGTGTCGTCCTGCAGCGACTTCAGCAACTGGAACAGCTCGCGGTAGGCGCGCGGCGGCTTGTTCGGCGCCGCCTTCTCCACGCGCGCCTGGCGGATCAGCGCGCGCAGGTGCTGGCGGTCGACGCCGGGATGGTTCTCGATCAACTCGGAGGTCGCGTCGTCGCCGTCTTCGCCCAGCAGGCGCTCGCGCAGCGCTTCCAGCCGGTGCATCGCGGCGGTTTCCTGGCGCTGGCGGTCGCGGTTCTCGCCCAGCGCGGCGCGTACCGCGTCGAATGCGGAGCTGTCGTGGCGGCGCATCAGCTTGGCGAGGAAAGCCAGCTGGCGCTTGCGCGCGATGTGTGAAGGGATGCGGCGCACGTTGGCGATCTCGTCGCGTACGTCGTCCGGCAGCTCCAGCTTCGCCAGTTTCGCCGGCGGCAGTTCGACCAACTGGCCGGCCAGCTCCAGCACGGCCAGCGCATCGCGGCGCTGCTGGGTGCGGGTGGGGCCGTAGTCGTGCTCGGGGTCGTCGGTGTAGTTGCGGTTCATGGGTTTTCCAGCGGACCCGGTTCGGCCCGTTCCAGCGCGAAGCGGGGCATGCGCGTGCCGTCCACGGTCACGCTTTCGGCGAACATCGCCGCGGGGCGCACCCACAGGCCGTGCTCGCCGTACAGCGCCTGGTACACCACCAGCGGTTCCAGCGTCTCGCTGTGGCGGGCGGTGCCGAGGACGCGGTAGTGCTGGCCCTTGTAGTGGCGATAGAGGCCGGGGACGACCGACATGGGTGGCTCCGCGTAGCGTTGCAGTAGTGCCGCGGCATCCCCATGTGGAGACGGCACGGCGCGGATCGTGCATTCTACCTGTTTGAATTCAGCCCGTTGACCCGTCCGGAAATCCCTACGTGAGCGAAATCGCACCCTCTGCCGACCGCAGCCCCGCGGACCTGGACCACCTCGCCGAGCTGGCCGAAGACGTGATCCGCCGCGCCCGCGCCGCCGGCGCCAGCGCCGCCGAGGTGGCCGCCAGCATCGATACCGGCCTCAGCGTCAACGTGCGGCTGGGCGAGGTGGAGACGGTCGAACACACCCGCGACCGCGGCTTCGGCCTCACCGTGTACTTCGGCCAGCGCAAGGGTTCGGCCAGCACCGCCGACCTGCACCCCGACTCGATCCAGGCCACGCTGGACCAGGCCTGCGCCATCGCGAGGTTCACCGAGGAAGACCCGGCCGCCGGCCTGGCCGACGCGGCGCGCATGGCGACGGCCTTCCCGGACCTCGACCTGTGGCACCCCTGGGCCATCGACACCGCGGGTGCGATCGAGCTGGGCCGGCAGATCGAGGACGCCGGCCGCGCGCATGCCGGCATCAGCAACTCCGACGGCGCCGGCGTGCAGAAGGGCGAGAGCCTGTCGGTGTACGCGAATTCGCACGGTTTCGTGGGGCGCGAGCGCGGCACCCGGCATTCGCTGTCGCTGTCGCTGATCGCGGGCGAGGGCGAGCGCATGCAGCGCGACTACTGGTACGACAGCGTGCGCAGCGCCGGCGATTTCATCGGCGCGGTGGCGCTGGGCGACAAGGCGGCGGAACGCACGCTGGCGCGGCTGGATGCGCGCAGCCTGTCCACCCGCGACTGCCCGGTGCTGTTCGCGCCGGAGATCGCCCGCGGCCTGATCGGCCACCTGCTGGGCGCGGTGAGCGGCGGCGCGCTGTACCGCCGCGCCAGCTTCCTGCTCGACCATGCGGGCAAGGCGATCATGCCGGCGTGGTTGCGCATCGAGGAGCAGCCGCACCTCAGGCGCGGCCACGGCTCGGGCAACTTCGACGCGGAGGGCGTGGCCACCGCGGACAGCGCGCTGGTGGAAGGCGGCGTGCTGGCGCGCTACGTGCTGGGCAGCTATTCCGCGCGCAAGCTGGGCCTGGCTTCCACCGGCAACGCCGGCGGCATCCACAACCTGCGCGTGGCGCCCGGCGCCGCCGACGGCGAGGCCAGCGACTTCGCCGGCATGCTGCGCCGGCTGGGCACCGGCCTGCTGGTCACCGAGGTGATGGGGCAGGGCGTGAACACCATCACCGGGGATTACTCGCGCGGCGCGGCCGGTTTCTGGGTGGAGGACGGGGTGGTGGTCCACCCGGTCCAGGAAGTCACCATCGCCGCGAACCTGCGCGACATGTACGCCGGCATCCTCGCCACCGGCGGGGACGTCGACCCGCGCTCGCATATCCTGTGCGGCTCGGTTCTGGTAGGCCGGATGACAGTGGCGGGTGAATGATTCCTGCGGCATGCTGGGTACGCGTTTGATCCATGCGCGATGCGCGCATTCCACTCACCGGGAGGATTGCTCATGAGTACACCGTCGGACCAGATGCCACCCTCGCCACCCTCGCCGCCCGTCACCACCGAAGCCAGCAGCGACGACCGCAACGTCGCCATGCTCACCCACCTGTCGGGCTTCATCCTCAACGTGATCGTGCCGTTGATCGTGTGGCTGATCCACAAGGATCGCGCCGACAAGGCCTATCTCGTGAAGGAAGCCAAGGAGGCGCTGAACTTCCAGATCACCGTGCTGATCGGCTACGTGGTCTGCTGGGTGCTCACCTTCATCCTGATCGGCGCCCTGCTCACGCCGCTGCTGTGGCTGCTGAACCTGGTGTTCTGCATCATCGCCGCGGTCAAGGTCAGTTCGGACGGCACGTATCGCTATCCGTTCGCCCTGCGCCTGGTGAACTGAGCCGAAGTTCGGCCGAACGGAAAAAGCCCGCCATGCGGGCTTTTTCCGTTTTGCGGTCGCCAGCGGCAGCAGTCCGCATGCGGGACGACGTCAACGCGATGTGAAGAAAGCCGCGGAGGCTTTTCAGTGGTGCCGCTGTGCGGAGTAGCGGGCCAGCTCGGCCAGCAGTTCGCCGCGGGGGCCCAGCGGCGCGATGGCGTCGAGCGCATTCGTGGTGAGTTCGGCCAACCGGGCGCGCGAGGCGTCGAGGCCGATGATCGAGGGGAAGGTGGGCTTGTCGGCGGCGGCGTCCTTGCCGGCGGTCTTGCCGATCACGGCGGATTCGCCTTCCACGTCGAGGATGTCGTCGCGCACCTGGAACGCCAGCCCCACGGCGGCGGCGTAGCGGTCCAGCGCCGCCAGCGTACCCTCGTCGGCACCGGCGGCCAGCGCGCCCAGTTGCACCGCGGCGCGGATCAGCGCGCCGGTCTTGCAGGCGTGCATGTGTTCCAGTTCCGCCAGCGTGAGCTTGCGGCCGACTGCGGCAAGGTCCAGCGCCTGGCCGCCGGCCATGCCTTCGGCGCCGCAGGCGCGGCCCAGCGCGTGCAGCATGCGCATGCCGGTGGCGGCGTCAGGTGCGGCGCCGGGAGCGGCCAGCAGTTCGAAGGCCAATGCCTGCAGCGCGTCGCCGGCGAGTATCGCCATCGCCTCGCCGAACACGATGTGGCAGGTGGGGCGGCCGCGGCGGAGCGCGTCGTCGTCCATGGCGGGCAGGTCGTCGTGCACCAGCGAATAGGCGTGGATCAGCTCCACGGCGCAGGCGGAGGCGTCGAGCGCGGTGTCGTCGCGGCCCAGCGCGTGGGCCGCGGCGTAGACCAGCAGCGGGCGCAGGCGCTTGCCGCCGCCGAGCACGGCGTAGCGCATGGCGCGATGCAGTTCGGCGGGGGACTGCGCGGCGTCGGGCAGGCAGTTGTCCAGCGCCTGTTCGGCGCGGTGGATCAGTGCTTGGAGTTGCGGCCCCAGTTCAGAGTTCGGGTTCAAACGGTTCGGCAGTGTCAGGGGCTTCGGGGTCGAGCAGCAGGCGCACGCGCAGTTCGGCCTGCTCCAGTGCCTGCTGACAGTGACGGTACAGGCCGATGCCGCGCTCGAACGAGGCCAGCGATTCGTCCAGGCTCTGTTCGCCGCCTTCCATCTTCGCCACCAGCTGTTCGAGCTCGTCCAGCGAGTGTTCGAAGTCGACGGCAGGGGGCGTCTTGGCGGCGGTGGAAGCGGTCTTGGCCATGGCCCGCAACGCTAGCGCAGCGGGGCGCGGGAATCAATGCGGAAGGCCGTGGCCGACCCTGCAAAAACGCGGTTTTGGAGTCTGGTTGGCAGGTGTCACGAACCGGGTTGCCAGCACGGCAGGCGGCCTGCGTCATCGAACAGTTGCCGGCCGCGCGCGCTGGCCCAGCGGTCGGCCACGGCCACCAGTTCCTCGCCTTCGTAGAGCAGGGGGCAGGCGATGCGTTGCCACGGCGGCAGCGCCGCCTGCTGGAACAGGTCGCGCAGCTCGCGGGTATGCGCGTCGCCGGCCGGGCGGATGCGTTCGCCGCCCCGCCGCAGCCGCACCGTCAGCGGCACGGGCAGGCGGGCGGCCGCATCGCGCAGGGCGAGGTGGCCGCCATCGGGCAAGGCCAGCGGCTCGCCTCGCCAGCCTGTTGTCTCCCAGTCCGGATCGATGGGCGGGGGCAAGGCGCGCGCCCACAGGCGGCCCTTCCAGATGTGCAGTTCCGTGCCGCCCCAGCGGATGCACGGCGACTGGCCCGCTGCCGCGGCGCATTGGCGCTCGATCTGCGCGCGCTGGGCCGTGGTGGGCGCCGACAGGCCGCGCGTGTGCAGCCAGTGGTCGAGCAGGGGTTCGCGCAGCGCGGGGGCGAGCGTCAGCCAGCCGGCGGCGTCGAGGCTGCCGGTGTCTTCGTCGTGCAGCGACGCGAAGGCGTCCAGCCATTGCACGCGCAAGGCATCGGCGGCGGCGCGGCTGAGCGCGGCGCTGTGCAGGATCGAATCCACCGCCTGCGGCCAGTGTGTGGCGAGGCGCGGCAGGATGTCGTGGCGCAGGCGGTTGCGTGCGAGGCGCGTGTCGGCGTTCGACGGATCGTCGATGCAGGGCAGGCGGTGCGTGGCGACGTAATCGCGCAGTTGTTCGCGCGTGATGTCGTGCAGCAGCGGCCGCCAAAGTTCGCCGCGTCCCAGCGGCCGGCGTTCGCGCATGCCGCCCAGGCCTTCCGGGCCGGCGCCGCGCAGCAGCTTCAGCAGCACGGTCTCGGCCTGGTCGTCGCGGTGATGGGCCAGCAGCAGGATTTCGCCCGCGTGCAGGTGCGCTGCGAACGCGGTGTAGCGGGCATGGCGCGCGGCGGCCTCCACGCCTTCGCCGCGCTGCGTTTCGACCTGCACGCGCAGCACTTCGCACTCCAGGCCGAGACCGGCGCAGAATTGCCGGCAATGTTCGGCCCATGCGGCGCTGTCCGCATGCAGGCCGTGATCGATGTGCAGCGCCCGCAGGCCGCGCGCACGCGCTGCCGGCCGTTGCGCCAGCGCATGCAGCAGGGCCGTGGAGTCGGGACCGCCGCTGAACGCCACGCAGAGCGCGGCTTCGGGCATCCCAACCAGCGCGGCATCGAGGTGGTCGGGCAGCGATGGCTTCACTTCTTGCCGCTTTTGGGCCGCACGTAGATGTGCTTGCCGTTGCCGATGTGCCGCTCCTCGGTCTCGAACAGGCCGATGTCCTTGATCAGGCCGCTGAGCTTGGCGTAACCGTAGTTGCGCGAGTCGAAGTCGGGCGACTGCTTGCTGACGATGCTGCCGACGGCGCCGAGGCCGGCCCAGCCGGAATCGTCGGAGGCGGCCTCTATCGCGCCGCGCAGCAGGTTCATCAGGCGCGTGTCGCCGCGCAGTTCCTTGACCGAACGGGGCTTGGGCGCGGTTTCCGCCTCGCTTTCGTCGGCGCGGACCAGCACCTCGGTGTAGATGAACTTGTCGCAGGCGGTGCGGAACGGCTCGGGCGTCTTCTTCTCGCCGAAGCCGTACACGGTGAGCCCGGACTCGCGGATGCGCGAGGCGAGCCGCGTGAAGTCGCTGTCGCTGGAGACGATGCAGAAGCCGTCGAAGCGCTCGGAGTAGAGCAGGTCCATCGCGTCGATGATCATCGCCGAGTCGGTGGCGTTCTTGCCCACGGTGTAGCGGAACTGCTGGATCGGCTGGATCGAGTGGCGCAGCAGCGCGTCCTTCCAGCTGTTGAGGTCGGGCTTGGTCCAGTCGCCGTAGATGCGCTTGACGTGCGCGGTGCCGAATTTGGCGATCTCGGCGAGCAGGCCTTCGACGATGGCCGGGCGTGCGTTGTCCGCGTCGATCAGTACGGCGAGCTTGTCGTGGGCCATGGCGCTTCCCGGCAGCGTGAGGATGCTGCCGATGGTAGCGCCAGGTGCGCCGGCGCGCCGTTATTCCTGGAACGCGCCGTAGCTGCGCAGGCGCTCGTAACGCTGTTCCCGCAGGTCGGGCAGGGGCGTGGCCTGCAGTTCGTCGAGCTGGTTCATCAGCACGGCCTTGAGGCGGACGGCCATGGAGTGCGGGTTGCGGTGGGCGCCGCCCAGCGGTTCGCGGATCACCTTGTCGATCAGGCCCAGTTCCAGCAGGCGCGGCGCGGTGAGGCCGAGCGCCTCGGCGGCGTCCTTGGCGCGTTCGGCGCTGCGCCACAGGATGGTGGCGCAACCTTCCGGGGTGATCACGGAATAGGTCGAGTACTGCAGCATGTTGGTGCGGTCGCCCACGCCGATCGCCAGCGCGCCGCCGGAGCCGCCCTCGCCGATCACGGTGCAGATGATCGGCGTCTTGAGGTCGGCCATTTCCAGCAGGTTGCGGGCGATGGCTTCGCTCTGGCCGCGTTCCTCGGCGCCGATGCCGGGGTAGGCGCCCATGGTGTCGATCAGGGTGAGCACGGGCAGGCCGAAGCGCTCGGCCATCTTCATCAGGCGCAGCGCCTTGCGGTAGCCCTCGGGGCGCGGCATGCCGAAGTTGCGCCTGAGCTTGCCCTTGGTGTCGCGCGCCTTCTGGTGGCCCACGATCATCACCTGCCGGCCGTTGATGCGGCCCAGGCCGCCCACGATGGCGCCGTCGTCCGCGTACATGCGGTCGCCGGCCAGCTCGTGGAATTCCTCGCAGATCACGCCGATGTAGTCCAGCGTGTACGGGCGCGCCGGATGGCGCGACAGCTGGGCGACCTGCCACGAGGTGAGGTTCTTGAAGATGTCGTTGGTCTTGAGCTTGAGCTTCTCGCGCAGCCGGCCGACTTCCTCGTCGATGTCGAGCGCCTGCCCGTTGCTGGTGTGGCGCAGTTCCTCGATCTTCGCCTCCAGCTCGGCAATGGGTTGTTCGAAATCGAGGAAGTTGGGATTCATTCGCCAGGATTCGTGGACGGTAGCGGGCCAGTATACCGGGCGCGCAAAAAGCGGGGGAACGGGGGCGTATGGGCACCGGGCGCCCCGCAGCTTGGACGGAGCGGAACCGCGGCACATGGATGTGCCGCCCGTGTGCAGGCGCCATGCGCCTGCACAGCGGAGGCCGGGTCGGCTGCGCCGACCCGGCCGACTCACAAAGCCGCCGGGATGGCGGCTTTCGAGTTCAGGCAAGGCTCCTGCTCTGGTGCTGCGCGCCGTGGAAAAACCTCACTCCCCCCTCACCATCCGCAACCGCGCCGCCTGCACCCCCGGCAAGGCCCTGACCGCGCGCAGCAGGTCGGGTATGGCCTCCACCCGCCAGTCCTCGCCCAGTTCCAGGTCGGCCTGGGCGTCGGCGTTGTGGTAGCCGTGCAGGGTGACGCTGGCGCGTCCGCCGCGGAAGCCGGCCAGGGCCTGGCGCAGTTGGGCGGAGAAGTCGGGGCCGATGCCGTTCAACTTCACCTGCAGCAGGCGCGCCTGCCTGCGGCAGGCGTCGGCCAGGGTGGTGGCGCTGCGGGCGCGGATCTGGAAGCCGCCGCCGGAGAATTCGTCGATGCGCAGGCCGCCCTCGACGATCAGCATCTCGTCGCGCAGCAGCAGCGGCGCCACCTGCTGGTACAACTCGCCGAAGAAGCTCACCTCGATCGCGCCGGTGCCGTCTTCCAGCCGCACGAAGGCGTCGCTGTCGCCGCGCTTGCGCACCGCCACCACCATGCCGGCGGCCGTCCACGGCGTGTCGGGGCCGCGGCGGAAGCGGTTGCCGTCGTCGCCGTCGCTCTTGCGCGGCCGCGGCGGCTGGTAGCGGTCGACGATCTCGCCCAGCGGGCAGGTGGCGAGCTGGGCGAGTTCCTCGCGCCAGGGGTCGACGGGGTGGCCGGAGAGATAGTGGCCCAGCGTGTCGCGCTCGCCCTGCAGGCGCTGTTCCAGCGGCCACTCGGGGGCGGTGGGCAGGTCGATCTGCAGCACCGGCGTGGCCGCGCCCATGGCGGCGCCGAACATGTCGTTCTGGCCGGACTGGCGGTCGCGCAGGTGCTGCTCGGCGGCCTTGATCGCGTCGGGCAACTGCAGCATCAGACTGGCGCGGTTGGGCGCCAGCGCGTCCAGCGCGCCGGAGAGGATCAGCGCCTCCAGCACGCGCCGGTTGAGCTTGGCGGGATCGACGCGGCGGCAGAAGCCGGCGAGATCCTGGTAGACGCCGCCGCGCAGCCGTTCCGCCACGATGGACTCGCAGGCGCCCTGGCCCACGCCCTTGATCGCGCCCAGACCGTAACGGATGACCTTCGGTTCGACGGCCACGAACATGTAGTCCGAGGCGTTCACGTCGGGCGGCAACACCTCGAGGCCGATCGCTTTGGATTCCTCGATGAAGGTCACCGCCTTGTCGGTGTTGTCCATGTCCGACGAGATCGTCGCGGCCATGAATTCGGCGGGGTAGTGCGCCTTCAGCCACGCGGTCTGGTAGGAGACCAGCGCGTAGGCCGCGGCGTGCGACTTGTTGAAGCCGTAGCCGGCGAACTTCTCCATCACGTCGAAGATTTCGTCGGCCTTGTCGCTGCCCACGCCGTCCTTCGCCGCGCCCTCGCGGAACTTGGCGCGCTCCTTCGCCATCTCCTCGACTTTCTTCTTGCCCATCGCGCGGCGCAGCAGGTCGGCGCCGCCGAGCGTGTAGCCGCCCACGATCTGCGCCATCTGCATCACCTGCTCCTGGTAGACCATGATGCCGTAGGTCTCTTTCAGGACAGGCTCGACGCGCGGGTCGGGATAGACCACGTCCTCGCGGCCGTGCTTGCGCGCCACGAAGTTGGGGATCAGGTCCATCGGGCCGGGGCGGTACAGCGCGCCCAGCGCGATGAGGTCGTCGAAGCGGTCGGGGCGCGCGTCCTTCAGCATGCGCTGCATGCCGGAGGATTCGAACTGGAAGATCGCGACCGTCTTCGCCTTGGCGAAGATCTCGGCGTAGGTGGCGGCGTCGTCCAGCGGCAGCTTGGCGATGTCCAGCGCTTCCTCGCCGGCCTGCGCGCGGCGCGCGTTGATCGCCTTCACCGCCCAGTCGATGATGGTGAGCGTGCGCAGGCCCAGGAAATCGAACTTCACCAGGCCGACGGCTTCCACGTCGTCCTTGTCGTACTGGGTCACCACGCCGCCGCCGCCCGCTTCGCAGTACAGCGGCGCGAACTCGGTGAGCGGCTGCGGGCCGATCACCACGCCGCCGGCGTGCTTGCCCACGTTGCGGGTGAGGCTTTCCAGCTTCAGCGCGAGCTCGATCAGCGGGCGTGCCTCGTCCTCGTCCTGCGCGTACAGCTCGCAGAATTCCTTGACGACGCGCTCGGGTTCCTTCCTCGATTTTTCCGTGCGGCCCAGCGCGTCGGACAGCGTGAGGTCGAGCGGGCGCGGCGGGATCAGCTTGGCGATCTTGTCCACCGCGCCGTAGCCCATGCCGAGCACGCGGCCGGAATCGCGCAGCACCGCCTTCGCCGCCATCGAGCCGTAGGTGATGATCTGGCTGACGTGGTCGCGGCCGTACTTGCGCGCCACGTAGTCGATCACCTCATCGCGGCGGTCCATGCAGAAGTCGATGTCGAAGTCCGGCATCGACACGCGTTCGGGGTTGAGGAAGCGCTCGAACAGCAGGTTGAACTGCAGCGGATCGAGGTCGGTGATCTTCAGCACCCACGCCACCAGCGAACCGGCGCCCGAGCCGCGGCCCGGGCCCACCGGGATGCCGTTCTGTTTGCCCCAGTTGATGAAGTCCGCCACGATCAGGAAGTAGCCGGGGAAGCCCATCTTGATGATGACGTCCAGCTCGCGCTCCAGCCGCGCCTCGTAGTCGGCGAGGGTGTGGCCCGCGGCCAGCGGCGCGGCGGCCAGGCGTTCCTTCAGTCCCTGGCGCGACAGTTCGCGGATGTGGCTGTCGAGGTCGTGGCCCTCGGGCACGGGGAAGTCGGGCAGGTAGTAGGTGCCGAACTTCAGTTCCAGGTTGCAGCGCTTCGCCAGCTCGACGGTGTTTTCCAGCGCCTCGGGGAGGTCCGCGAACAGCTCGGCCATTTCCCCGGGGGATTTCAGGTACTGCTCCGCGCTGTAGTCGCGCGGCCGCTTGGGGTCGGCCAGCACGCGGCCCTGGTGGATGCAGACACGCGCCTCGTGCGCTTCGAAGTCCTCGCGCTTGAGGAAACGCACGTCGTTGCCGGCGACCACGGGAAGGCCCAGTTCGGCGGCCAGCGCCAGCGCCGCCGAGTTCCAGGTTTCCTCGCCCTCGCGGCCGCAGCGGGTGAGTTGAAGGTACAGGCGGTCCGGGAACAGTTGCGCCAGCGGGCGCAGCTTCGCCAGCGCGGCGTCGTGGCCCTGCGACAGCGCGATGCGCGCGGTTTCGCTCTCGCGGCCGAGCAGGGCGATCAGGCCGTCCGTCGCGTCGGCGGTGAGCCAGCCCGCCTCGACCAGCGCGCGGCCGCCATGCTGGCCTTCCTGCCACGCGCGCGAGACCAGGCGCGACAGGTTGAGGTAACCCTCGCGGTGCTGGCACAGCAGGGTCAGCCGCCACGGGCGCGGATCGTCCGGCGCGGCGATCCACAGGTCGCTGCCGCAGATCGGCTTGATGCCCGCCGCGCTGCAGGCCTTGTAGAACTTCACCAGCGCGAACATGTTGCATTCGTCGGTGAGCGCCACCGCCGGCATGCCCGCCTGCACGCAGGCGGCGACCAGCGCCTTGATGCGGATGGTCGAGTCGACCAGCGAGTACTCGCTGTGCAGGTGGGTGTGGACGAAGCGTGCGGACATGCAGACTCACCGGGTGAGTCTTGGAAGGCTAACCGTGGCCGGGTCCGCTCACAAGCTTGACAGCGCGGCCGTCAGGCGCGCGGGCCGTCCTGCGGCGCCCGCGCGCCGTCGGACTCAGCTCACGTGGAAGCGCTCGCCCTCCTCGGGCTTCACGTAGTGGTCGAGGCCGCTCACCAGCAGGGGTTGGTGGTTGTAGTCGAAATGCGGCGGATTCCGCGGGGCGCCGGCGGCGGGCGCGGCGGTGGCCTGGCCGTCGGGCAACGGGGCGGCGGGCGGCGGCAGGTTGATGGGCGAACGATGGATCGTGGGCATCATGGCACGACTCCTGCGTTTCGTTGACGCGGATGGCCATGCGGTGGCGATGCCTGCCGCCGGCATGGCCGGTGCGTCCGTGCGGGCGGTGGTCCCGGTGAACATGATGCGCCCGATCGCGCCAGGGTTGCATGTGATGATCGGCACATCCCGACGTGTCGGAGCGGCCGTTCCGCGCTGCGGCGACATCCGCGGAACCGTCAGAACAAGCTGTCCTGGGCCAGCCGCTCGCGTACCGGCGCGTAGCTGCGCCTGTGCTGCACGCAAGGCCCCAGCCGTTGCAGCGCGGCCAGGTGGGCGGGCGTGGGATAGCCCTTGTGCAGCGCGAAGCCGTAGCCGGGGTGGGCGGCGTCCAGCGCCACCATCAGCCGGTCGCGGGTCACCTTGGCCAGGATGGAGGCGGCGCTGATCGCCGGCTCCAGCGCGTCGCCGCCCACGATGGCGCGGCCGGGGCAGGGCAGGTCCCTGGGCAGCTTGTTGCCGTCCACCAGCGCCTCCTGCGCGGCGGGCGCCAGCCCGGCCACCGCGCGGCTCATCCCGGCCATGGTGGCCTGGAAGATGTTGAGCCGGTCGATCTCCTCCGCCTCCACTACCACCACGCAATGCGCCAGCGCGCGCTCGACGATCAGCGGGTACAGCGCCTCGCGCCGCCGCTCGCTGAGCTTCTTCGAGTCGTCCAGGCCGTCAATGGGGCGCGCGGGGTCGAGGATCACTGCGGCCACCACCACGGGGCCGGCCAGCGGCCCCCGTCCGGCCTCGTCCACCCCCGCTCTTAAAAAACCATTGTTCGCCACTGTAGGGATATCCAGGTACACCGAGATGTTGATGAGTGCGAACCCGCCCGGCACATTCGCCTCCTCTCCCCTCCGGGAAGAGGATCGAGGTGAGGGGCCGGGACTTGCGCGGCAGCACGGTCGGAACAGCTCCAACCCCGCCCATCATGCGCGCAATCCCGCCTCCTCTCCCCTCCGGGGAGAGGATCGAGGTGAGGGGCCGGGACTTGCGCGGCAGCACGATCGGAACGGCTCCAACCCTGCCCATCACCGCGCAACCCCTGCCTCCTCTCCCCTCCGGGGAGAGGATCGAGGTGAGGGGCCGGGGCTTGCGCGGCAGCCGGATCGGTCTGCCCCACTCTTGCCCGTCACCCACGCTCAACCAATTCCGCAATCGCCGCCGCCGCCGCATCCGCTGCACTCCCATCCAGCTCCGCCCGCAACGCGTGGTGCAAATGCTCGAACGCGGCGACGATGGCGCCGCGGCGTTCGCGGTCGTTGAACAGCGCGAGCACGGCGTCGGCAAGCTTCGCCGCGGTGCAGTCGTCCTGCATCAGCTCGGGCGCCAGCACGGTACGGTCGCCCATGCCGGAGGCGCGGGCGAGGATGTTGGGCAGCGCGTAGACATCGGTCTTGAGCATGCGCAGCAGTTTCGCGACGCGGTAGCTGGCGGGCGCGACGCGGTAGCCCACCACCATCGGCCGCTTCGCCAGCAGCGCCTCCAGCGTGGCGGTGCCGGAGGCCAGCAGCACCACGTCGGCGGCCTGCATGGCGAGATGGGCCTGGCCGTCCAGCAGCAGCGGCGCGGTGGCGTCCTGCGGCGCCCTGGCGAGCAGGGCGTGCAGCTGTTCCAGCATGCGCGGGTTCGCGGCGGGGATCACCACGCGCAGGCCGGGCAGCGCGGCGGCCACGCGCCGTGCGGCGTCGAGGAACGGGCCGCCCAGCCGGGCCAGCTCGCTGCCGCGGCTGCCCGGCAACACGGCCAGCACCGGTGCGTCCTGCGGCAGCTGCAGCGCCTCGCGCGCGGCGGCGCGGTCGGACACCAGCGGGAAGCGGTCGGCCAGCGGATGGCCGGTGAAGCGGGCATCGACGCCGTGCCGGGCGTAGATCGCCGGTTCCATCGGGAACAGGCACAGCACGCGGTCGGCCGAGCGGCCGATCTTTTCCGCGCGATGTTCGCGCCAGGCCCATACCGAGGGGCTGACGTAGTGCACGGTGCGCAGGCCGGCCTGCTTCAGCCGCTGCTCCACGCCCAGGTTGAAATCCGGCGCATCGATGCCGACCACCACGGCCGGTTTCGCGGCGAGCAGGCGCGCGACGAGTTCCTTGCGCAGCCTGAGCAGGCGCGGCAGGTGCGACAGCACTTCGGCCAGCCCGAACAGCGACAGCTCGCGGATGTCGTACCAGGACTCGAATCCCTCGGCCTGCATGCGGCTGCCGCCGATGCCGACGAAGCGGGCGGCGGGGTAGCGGGCGCGCAGCGCGGCGATCAGGTCGGCGCCGAGCTGGTCGCCGGAGTCTTCGCCGGCGAGGAGGGCGATCAACGGGGCTGTGCCTGCTTGTGGAGCGTCGTTCATGCCGACAGCATAAAGCAGAGCGCGTGTTTGATTTGCGGATATGCGGGACGCATATCCGCGACGCTTATCTGGCGAGTGCCCGATTGCTGCGGTCGATGAAGTCCAGCATGGCGCGCACGTCCGTGCTGTCCTGCGCCTGCTGGGCGAGCTGTTCGCGGGCCTCGGGCAGCGACAGCCCGGCCATGTACAAGGTGCGGTAGGCGCGCTTGATCGCGGCGATGCGCGGGCTCTCGAAGCCGCGGCGCTTCAGCCCTTCGCTGTTGATGCCGCGCGGACGGCCATGCTGCTCGTTCGCCATCATCAGGAACGGCGGCACGTCGGAACCGACCAGGCAGCCCATCGCGATGAACGCGTGCGCGCCGACCTTGCAGAACTGGTGCACCCCGGCGTAGCCGGAGATGATCACCCAGTCGCCGATCTCCACGTGCCCGGCCAGCGCCGAGTAGTTGGAGAACACCACGTGGTTGCCCACCTGGCAGTCGTGCGCGATGTGCACGTAGGCGAGCAGCCAGTTGTCGTCGCCGATGCGGGTGATGCCGCCGCCTTCGCCGGTGCCGCGGTTGATGGTGACGAACTCGCGGATCAGGTTGCGGTCGCCGATCACCAGCTCGGTGCGCTCGCCCTTGAACTTCATGTCCTGGGGATTGCCGCCCAGCGAGGCGAATTGCGTGATGCGATTGTCGCGGCCGATGCGGGTCGGCCCGTCGATCACCACGTGCGGGCCGATCACGGTGCCCTCGCCGATCTCCACCTCGGCGCCGATCACGCTGTAGGCGCCGATGCTGACGTTGGCGCCGATCCTGGCAGTGGGGTCGATCTGCGCGGTGGGGTGGATCATTTGTCCGACCTCGCCGCGCACATCAGTTCGCAGCTTGCCACTTCCTTGCCGTCCACCACGGTGCGTGCGGCGAACAGGCCCATGCCGCGCATCACGCGCTTCACCGACACTTCCAGCCGCAACTGGTCGCCCGGCACCACCGGCGCACTGAAGCGCGCGTTGTCCACCTTGACCAGGTAGAACAGCGGGCTGTCGGTGTTGCCCTTCATGCGGTTGCTGAGCTGGGTCAGCAGGCCCGCCGCCTGCGCCATCGCCTCCACGATCAGCACGCCCGGCATCACCGGATGGCCGGGGAAGTGGCCGTTGAAGAACGGTTCGTTGATGGTGACGTTCTTCAGCGCCACCACGCTCTGGTCGGGAACCATCTCGACCACCCGGTCGACCAGCAGGAACGGATAGCGGTGCGGCAGCAGCTGCTGGATCTGTTCCACGCTCACCGGCAGGGTCACGGTTGCGGCTTTGTCACTCATCGTTCTCGTCCTTCTCCAGCGCCGTGAGGCGGCGCGCGAAATCGTCCAGGTGCTTGAAGCGGGCGGCGTTCTTGCGCCACTGGCGGTTGTCCTGCAGCGGCGTGCCGGAGGAATACTCGCCCGGCTCGCGTATCGAGTGCGTAACCAGGCTCTTGGCGGTAATGGTAACGCGGTCGGCCAGTTCCAGATGGCCCAGCACGCCGGCGTTGCCGCCGATCATGCACCAGCGGCCGATCCTCGCGCTGCCGGCCACCGCCGCGCAGCCCGCCATCGCGGTGTGCGCGCCCACGTGCACGTTGTGGGCGATCTGGATCTGGTTGTCCAGCCGCACGTCATCTTCCAGCACGGTGTCGTCCAGCGCGCCGCGGTCGATGGTGGTGTTCGCGCCGATCTCGCAATCGTCGCCGATGCGCACGCCGCCGAGCTGGGGGATCTTCACCCAGTGGTCGCGTTCGAACGCGAGTCCGAAGCCGTCGGAACCGATCACCGCGCCGGGGTGCACCAGCACGCGCCGGCCCAGGCGCACCCGCGTCACCAGGGTGACCCGCGCCACCAGGCGCGACTGGGCGCCCACCGTGCAGTCCTCGCCCACGATGCAATGCGGGCCGAGCACGGCACCCTCGGCGATCACCGCGCCGGCGGCGACCACGCAGCAGGGGCCGACGCTGGCGCCCGCGGCGACGGTCGCGCCCGCGTCCACCACCGCGGTGGGGTGGATGCCGGACGCGGCTGCCGGCAGGCGCTCGAACAGCGCGGCGATCTTCGCGTAGGCCACGTAGGGGTCGGCGGCGACCAGGGCGTCGACCGGACAGTCCGCGAGGTGTTCCTCGCGCAGGATCACCGCACCGGCGCCGGTGGCGGCCAGTTGCGCGGCGTACTTGCCGTTGGAGAGGAAGGCCAGCTGGCGCGCGCCGGCGTTCGCGAGCGTGGCGACGCCGTCGATGGAGCGCCCGCCGTCGCCGTGCAGGCGCAAGCCGAAGCGTTCGGCCAGGTCGGCGAGGGTGGGGCCGGGATGGGTGCTCAAGGGCTTCTCCGCGAGGGGCCGCCCATTGTATCGGCAGTGCCGCGGCCGTGGTCCGGAAGGCGAAAAGCGCGGCAGGCCGCGCTTTTCGCCGGGGTGGTGCGTTCGTCCGGCCTCAGAACGTGGAGCCGAACGTGAACTGGATGCGCTCCTCGTAGTGGCCGTCGTCGCGCTGGGTGCGGAACGGCAGCGCGAAGTTGATGATCATCGGGCCGATCGGCGCCTGCCAGTGCAGCGACAGGCCGGTGGAGGCGCGCAGCGTGCTGGCGTCGAAGCTCTGCCAGTTCTTGTACGCGTTGCCCACGTCCACGAACCAGGACACGCGGGCGGTGTTGACGTCCTTGAGGAAGGGCAGCGGCAGGTACAGCTCGGCCGTGCCCAGCACCTTGAACGCGCCGCCGATGGGCTGTGCGTAGGAGTAATAGCTGCCGCTGCAGTTGCCGCTGGCGTCGGGCTGGCCCGTGCCCGAGCAGATGCGCGGGCCCAGCGTGTTGTCCTGGAAGCCGCGCACGTCGCGCACGCCGCCGGAGTAGAAGTTCTCCCAGAACGGGAAGTCGTTGCGCATGTCGAGCGGCTCGGGCATTCCCGCCGCGGCATAGGCGGCCTTGAGCTGGTCGAACGCCGTGTCGCTGATGCCGTTCTTGCCGTAGGTCTTGCCGTAGCCGACCTGGCCGTCGAGGTAGAGCACGAAGCCGTGGCCGATCGGCCAGTAGTGGTTCGCCTCGCCCGTCACCTTCCAGTACTTCACGGTGGAGGTGGGCAGCGCCACTTCGGAACTCAGCGACAGCACGCCGCCGCGGGTGGGCGCCCAGTAGCCGTTGCGGCTGTCCATGTTCCAGCCCAGCGTGCCGACCAGCGAATGCACGGTGTAGTTGCCGATCTCGTTCTGGTAGTCGACCAGCTGCTGCGGCGTGTAGCCGGCGATCGAGTTGATCTTGTTGCTGCTGACGCCGAGGCCCGCGCGGATGCTCTGGAAGTCGGTGATCGGGAAGCCGAGGTAGGTGGAGAACGCCTTCTGGCTGGTGGAGTAGTTCGCGAACTCGCTGTTGTCGACGTTGCCGAAGTCGGTCTTCGAATAGGTGGCGTTGTAGCCGATGCCGACGTTGTTGTCGGTGAGGTAGGGGTTGTAGTAGTTGACGTTGAAGCGGGTGTAGTAGCTGCTGCGCTCGCCGCTCACCGACACGCTGTCGCCGGTGCCGAACAGGTTGCGCTGCGACACCGAGGCGGACAGGATGATGCCGGAATACTGCGAGTAGCCCACGCCGAACTGCAGGCTGCCGGCGGACTGTTCCTCGACCTTGACGGTGACGTCCACCTGGTCGTCGGAGCCGGCCACCTTCTTCTTGTCGATGTCGACCTTCTTGAAGTAGCCCAGCTGCTGCAGGCGGATCTTGGAACGGTCGATCATCCCTTGCGAGTACCAGGACCCTTCGAGCTGGCGCATCTCGCGGCGCAGCACGTTGTCCTCGGTGAGCGTGTTGCCCTCGAAGATCACGCGCCGCACGTAGACGCGCTGGCCCGGTTCGATGTACAGCGTGAGGTCGACGGTGCGCTTGTCCTTGTCCAGCTTGGGATACGGCGTGACCTTGGCGTAGGCGTAGCCGATGTTTGCCAGCAGCGCCTTGAGCGCTTTGGTGCTGTTCTCGATCGCGGCGCGGTTGAACACCTCGCCGGGCTTGACGAACACCAGTTGCCGCAGCGTGGCTTCGGGCAGCACCAGCGTGCCCAGCAGCTTCACGTCCTGGATCTTGTAGATCTCGCCTTCCTTGACGTCGGCGGCGATGTACATCGACTGCTTGTCCGGGGCGATCGTGACCTGGGTGGAATCGACGCCGAAGTCGGCGTAGCCGCGGTTCATGTAGTAGGACTGCAGCTTCTCCAGGTCGCCGGAGAGCTTCTCGCGCGAATACTGGTCGTTCTTCGAGTACCACGACATCCAGTTCGGCGTGCCCAGCTCGAAATCGTCGCGGATCGCCTTGTCGGTGAACGCGTGGTTGCCGAGGATGTTGATCTCCTTGATCTTCGCCACCTGGCCCTCGCGGACCTCGATGTCGATCGCCACGCGGTTGCGCTCCAGCCGCACCACGTGGGGGATCACCGACACGCTGTACTTGCCGCGGTTGTAGTACTGGTGGATCAGTTCCTGCTGCACGTTGTCCAGCGCGAGGCGGTCGAACGTCTCGCCCTCGGCCAGGCCGATCGACTTCAGGCCCTTCTTCAGGTCGTCGGTCTTGATGTCCTTGTTGCCGCGGATGGTGAGCTTGGCGATCGACGGCCGCTCCACCACCTTGATCACCAGGATGTTGCCGTCGCGCTCCAGTTCCACGTCGCTGAAGAACTTGGTCTGGTACAGCGCGCGGATCGCCCGCTGCGCCGTGGCGTCGGTCATGCGGTCGCCGCGGCTCATCGGCAGGTAGTTGAACACCGTGCCGGCGGAGATGCGGCTGAGACCGTCGATGCGGATGTCCGAGATCACGAACGGATCGAAGGCGAGCGCGTTGGCGGAGAGGGAGGCAAGCAGGAGCAGGGCGGCGATACGCTTCATCGTCGATTCCGGTGGATGGTTTCGATCAGGCCGCCGGCCCGATCAAGGTGCGCGGCAGGGCAGAACCCCGCCGCGAGAAAGAACAGGTGCCCGCAAGAGGCACCGGATGCAACAGACCGGCGCGCGTGAGCGCGGCCGGCACGAACGTTTGCGGCGTCGACGAACCGGTGGCGCGGATCATCGACGTCACGACAGCAGCAGGCGATGGATGTCGTTGTAGAACACCAGGCCCATCAGGCTGAACAGCAGCACCAGCCCCACGTACTGGCCGATCGCCATGGCCTGTTCGCTGAGCGGGCTGCCCTTGACCAACTCGATAAGGTAATACAGCAGGTGGCCGCCATCCAAGACGGGGATGGGCAGCAGGTTCAGCACCGCCAGGCTCAGCGAGACCATGGCGAGGAACTGCAGGAACCGGGCGAAGCCCAGCTGGGCGCTGGCATTCGCCACCTGCGCGATGCCGATCACGCTGGACAGGTTGCGCGGCGAGGCCTCGCCGTCCAGCATCTTGCCTATCATGCCGAAGGTCTGCGCGGTGTTGCGCCAGGTGGCGGCCAGCGCCTCGTTCAGGGCGCGCAGCGGGCCGTAGCGCAGCGTGGCGGCCTCGGGCGGTTGCGAGCCTATGCCTATCATCCAGTCGGAGGGCTGGCCCTGCAGCGATTCGCGCCGCGCGACGACCTGCAGCGGGATGGTCTTGCCGTTGCGCTCGACCACGATCGCCAGCTTCGGGGACACCGCGGCGTCCTGCTGCACCAGCTTGCCCATCCCCAGGAAATCGGTGGCGGGCTTGCCGTTCACGCTGACGATGCGGTCGCCGGCCAGCATGCCGGCCAGCGCGGCGGGCTGGTCGGGCAGCACGGTGGCGGCCACCGCGGGCGCCGGCATCGGCAGCAGGCCCAGGGTGGTGAAGTACTGGTCGACGGTCTGGCCGGGCGGCAGCTTGTCCAGCGGCAGCAGCAGGCGCCGCTGCGTGCCGTCGGGATCGCGCACGGTGAGCGGCAGCGGCGTGCGGCCCAGCAGGGCATTCGCCACCACGTCCAGCGAATCGCCCCAGGTATCGACGTCGCGGCCGGCAATGCTGAGGATGCGGTCGCCCGGCTGGATGCCTGCCTGGGCGGCCATGCTCTGCGGCTTGGCGGTGACGATGGGCGCGCTGTCGGGCAGGCCCACCATGAACATCAGCCACAGCGCCGCCACGGTGAACAGCAGGTTGAAGCCCGGCCCCGCGAGCACGATCAGGATGCGCTTCCACACCGGCTGGCCGGTGAACTCCTGGCCTTGCAGCTGCGGCGGCACCACGCCTTCGCGCGCGTCCAGCATCTTCACGTAGCCGCCCAGCGGGATCGCGGCGATCTGGTACTCGGTGCCGTCGCGGCCGATGCGTTTCCACACCGCGTTGCCGAAGCCCACCGAGAAGCGCAGCACCTTCACCCCGCAGCGGCGCGCGACCCAGTAATGGCCGAACTCATGGAAGGTCACCAGCACGCCCAGCGTGACCAGCAACCAGAATACCGAGCCGAAAAAGGAAGTCATCAAACGCCGTGAGGGAAATCTATCGGTGACAGGATATCAGCAAGCCCCGGGAACCTGTTCATGTTCCCGGGTGCAGCAAGCTGCCCGGGGGATCATGAACAGCTGCGTAGCAACAGGCGCCGGGCCGCGGCCCGGGCCTCGCCGTCGCGCGCAACAAGAGACTCCACATCGACCACGGCTTGCGGCGGCAGTTCCGCAAGTACCCCCTCGACCACTTCGGCGATGGCCAGGAAGGGCAGGGCGCCGGCCAGGAAGGCCTCCACCGCCACCTCGTTCGCGGCGTTCAGGATGGCCGGCGCGTCGCCGCCGGCACGCAGCGCCTGGAAGGCCAGCGCGAGGCAGCGGAAGGTGTCCAGGTCCGGCGCCTCGAACTCCAGCGCGCCGCAGGTGGCGAGGTTCAGCGGCGTCACCCCCGATTCCACGCGGTCGGGCCACGCCAGCGCGTGGGCGATCGCGGTGCGCATGTCGGGGTTGCCGAGCTGGGCCAGCACCGAGCCGTCCACGTATTCCACCAGCGAATGCACCAGGCTCTGCGGATGCACCGCCACTTCGATCGCCGCGGCCGGCGCGCCGAACAGGTGGTGGGCCTCGATCACTTCCAGGCCCTTGTTCATCAGGGTGGCCGAATCCACCGAGATCTTGCGGCCCATCGACCACTTGGGGTGCTTGCAGGCCTGGTCGGGGGTCACCGCCGCCAGTTCGGCGCGGCTGCGACCCCGGAACGGGCCGCCCGAGGCGGTGAGCACGAGCTTGCGCACGCCGCTGGCGCGCAGGTTCGGGCGGCCGCCGGGCAGGCACTGGAAGATCGCGTTGTGCTCGGAGTCCACCGGGATCAGTTCGCCGCCCCCGGTGCGCAGCGCCTCCAGCAGCAGCGGGCCGGCCAGCACGATGGATTCCTTGTTCGCCAGCAGCAGGCGCTTGCCGGCGCGCGCGGCGGCGAGGGTGGAGTCCAGTCCCGCCGCGCCAACGATCGCGGCCACCACGGTATCGCACTGCGTGCCGGCCGCGGCGGCGGCGGCGAGCGCGGCCTGGCCGCTGGCCACTTCGCAGCGCACGCCGTCGGCGGCGAGGCGGCGCGCCAGCTCGCCTTCCAGCGCGGGGTCGGCGATCACCGCCAGTTCGGGGCGGTGCGTGGCGCACAGTGCGGCCAGGGCCGCCACGTTGCGGTGCGCACTCAGGATGTTCGCGCGGAAGCGGTCCGGATGCCGCGCGATGACATCCAGCGTGCTGGCGCCGATCGAACCGGTGGCACCCAGTACCGCAACCTTGTTCATTGCCACTTTCCCTTTACATCCGGAGCAGCTGCAGGCCCAGGGTGAACACCGGCAGGGCGGCGAACACGCTGTCCAGCCGGTCCAGCAGGCCGCCGTGGCCGGGGAACAGGTCGCCCGAGTCCTTCACCTGGGCATGGCGCTTCATCAGGCTTTCGAGCAGGTCGCCCACGATGGAGGCGGCCACGGTGAGCAGGGCCAGCACCGCCAGGCCGGGCAGCGCCGCGCCGCGCAGGCCCAGCAGCCAACCCCCGATCAGGGCGACCGCCGCGCCGGCGGCCAGCGCCCCGTAGGCGCCTGCCCAGGTCTTGCCGGGGCTGATCTGCGGCGCCAGCTTGCGCTTGCCGAATGCGCGTCCGCTGAAGTATGCGCCGATGTCCGCGGCCCACACCACCAGCAGGGCCAGCAGCATCCACCAGTGGCCGTGCGGCTCGCGGCCGTGCAGCGCGAGTGCGGCGATCCAGGCGGGGAAGACCACGAAGGCGCCGGCCGCCAGCTTGATGGCGCGGTTCTCCTTCGTGGGCGCCGCGCCGTAGGCGAAGTGGCGCAGCCACAGGCAGGCGATCAGCCACCACGCCACCCCCAGCGCCAGCAACAGTGGCGTCAGCGGGCCGGCATGCGCCAGCCACAGCAGCACGAACAGCAGCGCGGCGACCGCCAGCAGCGCGATGCGCGCGGCGGGCTGGCGTACGCCGGCGAGGCGGGCCCATTCCTCCAGCGCGCCCAGGAACACCACGGCGCCGACCACGGCCAGCCACGGGGTCGGCAACAGCAGGATGATCAGTATCGCCAGCGGCGCAAGCAGCAAGGCGGTGACGACGCGCTGGAACAGCATGCTTACCCCTGGGTCCTGGTGGCGGCGAGCTGTTCGCCGGTGCGACCGTAGCGGCGGTCGCGCCGGCCGTAGTCCTCGATGGCCCGATGCAGGCAGGCCTGATCGAAGTCTGGCCACAGGGTATCGGTGAAATGCAGTTCGGCATAGGCCGCCTGCCACAGCAGGAAGTTGCTGAGCCGGCATTCGCCGCCGGTGCGGATGAACAGGTCCAGCGGGGGCAGGTCGGCCAGGCACATCCGCGCGGCCAGCGTGGCCTCGTCGATCGCCTCGGCCTGCAGTTCGCCGCGCGCCACTGCCGCGGCGGCCTGGCGCGCGGCCTGGGCGATGTCCCAGCGGCCGCCGTAGTTCACCGCCACGTTGAGGTGCAGCTTGGCGTTGCCGCCGGTGCGCGCCATCGCGGCCTGCATGCGCTCGCGCAGCGGGGCGTCGAAGGCGGCCAGGTCGCCCACGAATCGCAGCCGCACGCCCTGGGCGTGCAGTTCGTCGGTTTCCTTGTCCAGCGCGCGCAGGAACAGCGTCATCAGCGCGCCGACTTCCTCCTCCGGCCGCTGCCAGTTCTCGCTGGAGAACGCGAACAGGGTGAGCGCCTCGACCCCTTCGCGCAGGCAGCCTTCCACCACCTCGCGTACCGCCTTGCGGCCGGCGTTGTGGCCGAAGCTGCGCGGCCGGTGGCGCGCCTTCGCCCAGCGGCCGTTGCCGTCCATCACGATGGCGATGTGGCGGGGGATGGCGGGTGTGGAGGTCATGGTGCGGCTTGGGCCGGTCCCTCCCCGGTCAGGGAAATGCTGCCCCGAAGGGGCGGATGGATGGAGTGGGTGCCAGTGTGCCCCTGTCGCCCTCTCCATGGCGGGGGAGAGGGCGCGCCGTTGCCCGAAGCCGCGGCGCCGGATGTTCCGGGCCCCGCGGTCCGGGCATGTGTCACATGGACATCAGCTCGTCTTCCTTGGCCTTCACCACGCCGTCGACGTCCTTGACGAAGCGGTCGGTGAGCTTCTGGATCTCGTCGTCGGCGCGGCGTTCCTCGTCCTCGCTGATCTGCTTGTCCTTGAGCAGGTCCTTCAGCTTCTGCAAGGCGTCGCGGCGCACGTTGCGGATCGCGATCTTCGCGTTCTCGCCCTCGTGCGACACGTGCTTGGCCAGCTCGCGGCGGCGCTCCTCGGTGAGCGGCGGCATGTTGAGGCGGATCACGGTGCCCGCGGTGGTGGGCGTGATGCCGATGTCCGAAGCCAGCAGGGCCTTTTCGACCGGGCCGACCAGGCTCTTGTCGAACGGCGTGATGATGATGGAGCGCGCGTCGCCCAGGGCCACCGAGGCCACCTGGTTCAGCGGCATCTCCGAACCGTAGGCGGGCACCTTGATGCCGTCCACCAGCGCGGTGCTGGCGCGGCCGGTGCGCAGGCGGGTGAGTTCGTGCCGGAGCGCGTCGATGCTCTTGCCCATGCGGGTCTGGGCATCGTTCTTGATGTCGTTGATCATGGAGGCGTTTCCCGGTGGATCTGGTCAGCCGGCGAGTATAGCAGCGCCGGTCGTCGCGGCCGGACGGCGGCCGCCGGCGCTGCACGGGGTCAGTTGTGGACCAGGGTGCCCACCGCTTCGCCGTGCATGATGCGGGTGAGGTTGCCGGGCACGGTCATGTCGTAGATGCGCAGCGGCATGCCGTGGTCGCGGCACAGGGCGATCGCGGCGGTGTCCATCACCTTGAGGTTGCGCTGGATCACCTCGTTGTAGGTGAGTTCGTCGTAGCGCCGGGCGTCGGGATCGCGGGCCGGGTCGGCGGTGTAGACGCCGTCGACCTTGGTGGCCTTGAGCAGCAGGTCCGCGCCGATCTCCACCGCGCGCAGGGCGGCGGCCGAGTCGGTGGTGAAGAACGGGTTGCCGGTGCCGGCCGCGAACAGCGCGATGCGGCCCTTCTCGATGTGGCGGATTGCGCGGCGGCGGATGTAGTCCTCGGCCACGTCGTGGATCTGGATCGCGCTCATCACGCGGGCGTAGGCGCCGCGCTTCTCGATCGCGTCGGCCATCGCCAGCGCGTTCATCACCGTGGCCAGCATGCCCATGTGGTCGCCGGTGACGCGGTCCATGCCGGATGCGGCCAGGCCCTCGCCGCGGAAGATGTTGCCGCCGCCGATCACCACGCCGACTTCCACGCCGCTCCTGCTCACGGCGATGATCTCGTCCGCCAGTTCGCCGATCACCTTCGGATCGATGCCGTAATCGGCCTCGCCCATCAGCGCTTCACCGGAGAGCTTGAGCAGGATGCGGCGGTACTTGGGCTGGTCGCTCATGGGGTCTCCGGATTGTGGTGGCGCAAACCGGCGCATTGTAGCGATTGCGCCCACGCGCGGCGAGCGATTCGCGTCATTGCCGGCCGGGCGCACGTGCGTTCCGCGGGTGCGCGAGTCGCACGCCAGGCACGAAAAAAGCGGAGCCGCGAGGGCTCCGCTTGTCCGTGGCGCTGCTGCGTGATCAGGCGAGGTTCTTCGCCGCAAAGTCCCAGTTGACCAGGTTCCAGAACGCTTCCAGGTACTTCGGGCGGGCGTTGCGGTAGTCGATGTAGTAGGCGTGTTCCCACACGTCCACGGTGAGCAGCGGCTTGTCGCTGCCGGTGACCGGCGTGGCGGCGTTGGAGGTGTTGACGATGCCCAGCGCGCCATCCGGGCGCTGCACCAGCCAGGTCCAGCCGGAGCCGAAGTTGCCGGCGGCGGACTTGGTGAACTCTTCCTTGAACTTCTCGAACGAACCGAACGCCTTGTTGATCGCGTCGGCAAGCTTGCCGGTGGGTTCCTTGCCACCCTTGGGGCTCAGCGAGTTCCAGTAGAACGTGTGGTTCCAGATCTGCGCGGCGTTGTTGAACACGCCGCCGGAGGACTTGCGGATGATGTCTTCCAGCGCGGCGCCTTCGAACTCGGTGCCCTTGACCAGGTTGTTGAGGTTGGTCACGTAGGCCTGGTGGTGCTTGCCGTAGTGGTACTCCAGCGTCTCGGCGGAGATGTGGGGCTCGAGCGCGTTCTTTTCGTAGGGCAACGGGGGAAGTTCGATCGCCATGGCTGGCTCCTTGACGGTGGCTGGGAGAAAAGGTCGCGACGACCGGCGGCCGCTGCGTGTCGGCTGATACAATACCGATCTGCCTGCATTGTAAAGATGAACCACCAGCCATGGACGTAAACGAGCGAATCAAGTCGCTGCTCGCCGCGCATCCGATCGTGCTCTTCATGAAGGGCACGCCGGAATTTCCCATGTGCGGCTTTTCCAGCCGCGCCGCACAGGCGCTGCAGCAGGCCGGCGCGCCGTTCCACGCAGTGAACGTGCTGGCCGATCCGGAAATCCGCGCGGCGTTGCCGCACTACGCGAACTGGCCGACGTTCCCGCAGCTCTTCATCGAGGGCGAACTGATCGGCGGCTGCGACATCGTGGTGGACCTGCAGGCTTCCGGCGAGCTGGCGCGCATGGCCGGCGACGTGACCGGGGCGTCGCAGGAATGACGCTGCCGTCGATGGGTCTTCCCGCGGGCTGGGCGCCCGCCGGCGGCGACACGCTGGCCGGTCGCGTGGTGCTGGTCACCGGCGCCTACGGCGGCCTGGGCGGCGCGGTGGCGCGCGCAGTCACGCGCGCCGGCGCCACCGTCGTGGTCAGCGGCAAGCGCAAGCGCCAGCTGGAACAGCTGTACGACGCGATGCTGGCCGAAGGCCTGGCCGAGCCGGTGATCCATCCGCTGGACATGGAAACCGCCACGCCGCGCGAGTACGCCGCGCTGGCCGACGGCCTGCGCCACGATTTCGGCCGGCTGGACGGCATTGCGCACTGCGCCGCCAGCTTCGCCGGGCTCACGCCGATCGGCATGCACAAGCCGGACGACTGGCTGCGCGCGATGCACGTCAACCTCAATGCGCCGTTCGCGCTGACCCAGGCCTGCCTGCCGCTGCTGCAGGAGGCGGCCGACAGCGCGGTGGTGTTCGTGCTGGACGATCCCGCGCGGCTGGCGCGCGCGCACTGGGGTGCGTACGGCGTCTCCAAGGCGGCGCTGGAGCGCTTCGCCTCGATCCTGCACGAGGAGACCGACGAGAGCCCGCTGCGCGTGCACGCGCTGCTGCCCGGGCCGATGCGCACCAGGCTGCGCCGGCAGGCGTATTTCGGCGAGGACACCATGCAGCACCCGCTGCCGGATGCCGCCGCCGAGGCGCTGGTCTGGCTGCTGGCCGCGCAGGGCGCCGCGGCGCGTGGCCGCGTGCTCGATCTGCGGGACGCGGCATGAGCTGCGTCCATCGCCAGTCCGGGGCACGCTGATGGAAACGCAGATGACCACCCTCGCGGCGGGAATCATGCTGTTCCTGATCATGGACCCGCTGGGCAATATCCCGATCTTCCTCAGCCTGCTCAAGGACGTGCCGCCCAAGCGTCGCCGTCGCGTGATGGTGCGCGAGCTGCTGATCGCGCTCGGCGTGCTGCTGGGCTTCCTGCTGGGCGGACAGGTGCTGCTGAACCTGCTGCAGCTGAAACCCGATTCCATCAGCATCGCCGGCGGCATCGTGCTGTTCCTGATCGGTATCCGCATGGTGTTTCCGCCCGCGGACGGCGGCGGCATCTTCGGCAAGTCCGGCGGCGGCGAGCCCTTCATCGTGCCGATGGCAATACCCGGCGTGGCCGGTCCCTCGGCGATGGCGGCGCTGCTGTTGCTCACCAACACCCAGCCGGGGCGCACCGCGGACTGGGCGATCGCCCTGATTGGCGCATGGCTGGCCACGGCGGTGATCCTGCTGTGCTCCACCTACCTGTTCCGCTGGCTCGGCGAGAGCGTGCTGACCGCGCTGGAACGCGTGATGGGCATGCTGCTGATCGCCCTTTCCGTGCAGATGTTCCTGGGCGGCGTGGCGGCGTACCTGCATCTGCGGCTCTGATCGCCCCGGTCGTCAGCGTCGTCGCCAAGGGGATATTCAATCTGGCGACAACCCGAATGAATGCGCAGTGTCTCCGGGCTTGAACCGGGGCACTTGCCTGCACGTCGTGGCAATTGTAAAGATGCTGTCAGCGGAGCTCGCCAAAATGCTAACATCGGCGTAAGGATTCCACGGGCGAATCCAGAGATCGGCTGCTCGGGGCGCGATTTTCGATCCCGGGCCACAACGCAATGGCTGCACTCACCCACCTGACCTTGCGGTCGGGTTTTTTTGCGCCCGAAGAAATCGTTTTTTCTTGCAATGGCCGCAAGAAATGCATGGGCGGGCGGGCTTGCGGTGCGGCCCGGTTTGCCATGGAGCGGGCTCGCGCGATCCGGATGGATTGCGCGGCCTCGTGCCTGGCGGTATCGGCAACGCGCGACGGCCAGCATGCAGGTTTTGCATTGCCGCGTGTTTTCCTTTTTTTCGAGCCGCGGCCGCATTCGAATGAAAATCCAACCAAGAGGTTCCGACACCATGAAGCAAAACCATCTTTCCCTGGCGATTGCGCTTGCCTGTTGCATGGCGCCCGGTCTTTTGCTGGCGCAGACGGCGGCCAGCCAAGCCGCCACGGATTCGGCCAACCCGCCTCCGCAGGAGCAGCGCAGCAGCGTATCCAGCACCTCGAACACCACGACGTCGAACGACACCCGGCGTGGCGTGCAGCAGTTGAGCGCGGTGCAGGTGACGGCGCAGTCGCTGGCGCTGGGCGGCGGCCTGATGTCGGTGCAGACCGCTCCGAAGGCGGTCTCCACCATCAGTCGCGACGCGATCGTGCAGGCGGCGCCGGGCGCCACCTTCGTGCAGATGATCGACAGCATCCCTGGCGTCAACGCTTCGACGGACGACGTCAGCGGCCTGGCCAACGGCAATTACCAGATCCGCGGTTTCACCAGCGACGAGATCGCCGGCACGGTGAACGGCGCGCCGATCAACGACAGCGGCAACTACAAGATTTACTCGACCGAATACGGCGACGCCGAGAATTACGGCGACATTACCGTGCTGCAGGGTTATCCGGACGTGGACATGCCGGTTTCCGGCGCGGCCGGCGGCTCGATTTCCTGGGTGACGATAGACCCCTCGCACCAGGCCGGTCTGGATATGACCCAGAGTTTCGGCGACCACGATTATCGGCGCACCTTCCTGCGGCTCAATACCGGCGACCTCGGACCGGTGCGGGCATGGCTTTCCTATTCGAACAATTCGGTCAACCAGTGGCGCGGCCCGGGCGACATGAACGTCACCAAGGTGGACGGCAAGGCGCTGTGGACCATCGACGGCAACAATTACGTCTCCGCCTCGTTCCAGTACAACCGCGAACGCAATTACGGCTACAACAGCCTGACCAAGGCGCAGATCGCCCAGGGCGGTTATTTCCAGAGCTACGACACCGCCTACAGCCCGACCGACACCTACTACTGGAAGCTCCACACCAATCCGTTCCAGAGCTGGCTGGCGAGCATGGACGGCGAGTTCCGGCTCAGCGACAGCCTGCGCCTCTCGGTGGTGCCGTATTTCTGGTACGGCAACGGCGGCGGCGGCGGCGGCTACAAGTTCACCGAGTCGACGGTGACGCAGAACACCATCGGCTATGCGAACCAGGACATCAACGGCGACGGCCGGATCGGCGGCAACGCCGTGGCCTACGCGTTCAATGCCACTTATACCTATCGCCCCGGCATCATCGCCAAGCTGAACCAGGACTTCGGCATGGACGACAGCCTGGAATACGGCTTCTGGTACGAGCGGCCGCGCCAGCAGCAGAACGAGTTCTTCACCCCGGCCGCGAACGGCGAGCCGGCGGATTTCTGGGCCACCACCGACCTGATCCGCTACTCCAACGGCGTGGTCCAGCGGGCGTACCGCGAATACACCACCTCGGACACCCGCAAGGTGTTCGCCACCAATACCTGGACGCCGAACGACCAGTGGACCGTGACCGTGGGCGCGGCCTATCTGTGGGAACAGCGTAGCGGCTACGACTACCAGAACTGGGGCAGCCAGAGCAGCAACCCCAAGTACGCCCAGTTCGGCGGCGCCGCCAGCGCCACCTATCGCAAGCTCAGCCCCACCGCGGGCGTGAAGTACCAGCTGGACGACGAGAACCAGTTCTACCTCGGTGCCGGCCGCACGTTCCGTGCACCGATCAACGGCGCGCTGCTGCAGAACTTCGCGGCCGCGGCCAATTCGAAGAACACGGCCAACGCGGCGGCCGGCGCCTACGTCAACCAGCCCGAGACCGCCACCACGGTGGACCTGGGCTGGCGCTTCTACGCCGACCGGTTCTCGGCCAACATCGACGCCTACGAGTCGCACCTGAAGAACAAGCAGATTTCGGGCTACGACAACGCCACTGGCGGCACGGTCTACCTGAGCCTGCCGAAGATGCGCATGCGCGGCCTCACCGCCGAGGCCAGCTACAAGATGACGGCGGACTGGACCGTGTACGCGAACTACTCGCTGCAGCGGGCCACCTTGCAAGGCGACGTCGACACGCTGGGCGACGGCATCTATCCGACGCACGGCAAGAGCTTCCTCAACACGCCGAAGAACTCCGGCTACCTGCGCGTGGCCTACAGTCACGGCCCGCTCTGGGCCAGCCTGGACGCCAAGTACCGCGGCGCGGTCTACGGCGACTGGATGAACACCGACAAGGTTGGCGGCTACACGGTGTTCAACCTCAACGCCGGCGTGAACCTGCCCGACCTTTCGAGCTGGCTGCACCACCCGTACGTCAAGCTCAACGTGTTCAACCTGGGCGACCGCCGCGCGCTGACCAATGCGAACAACATCGGCGCGTTCCTGGCGAGCAACCCGGGCGGCATGTACACGGACCCGTCCACCGGCAAGCCGCTGTACACCTCGGCGCCGTACTACTCGCTGCTGCAGGACCGCACCTACATGGTCACCTTCGGCGTTTCCTTCCGCTAGCAGCCGGGTCGGCCGCCTGCGGCCGGGCAGCCCGGATAGCCAGCCGGCACCCAGTGGGTGCCGGCTTTTTTGTGCGCGCAAGAGGCCCAGGCATCTTCTTGCGACCGGCCGTGGGCTGGCAGGTAAGTGTGATATTTACGCTAAAAGTTACGATTCTGTAATATGGTGCGGCTACATTCGTCGCGATGGGTCAGGGGCGGTCGTCGTGCCGCGCTTTTCGGAACATCAAGTTATTCCAGTGGAATCAGTCTATTAGAACGGAAAGAGGGGTGGCCCCTCTACGCTGGTCCCGTGTTTTTCCTGCGAATTTTCTAGGGGTCAAATCTCGATGAACAACAGTCTTCGTACCAAACTCCTGCCGGTGGCGATCGCCTCGCTGCTGGCCGCCGCGCCCGTGCTGGCCCAGGACACCTCGTCCTCGATCAGCGGCCGCGTGCTTGACGCCAACAATCAGCCGGTCAGCGGCGCCACCGTGCAGATCGTGCACGAGCCGTCGGGCACCACCAAGGTCACCACCACCGACGCCAGCGGCCGCTACGCCGCGCAGGGCCTGCGCGTGGGCGGCCCGTTCGACGTCACCGTGTCCAAGGCCGGCATGACGCAGACCGAGCAGAAGGGCGTCTACCTGCAGCTGGCGCAGGACACCGCGGTCAACCTGACCATGGGCGCCGAGCAGGCGAAGCAGGTGAAGGAACTCGGCGGCGTCACGGTCACCGGCCTGGCGACTGCGCAGACCTTCAACCCGGACAACAAGGGGCTGTCCACCAACGTTTCCGGCCGCGACCTCAAGTTCGTGCCGTCGCCGGGCCGCTCGATCCAGGACATTGCCCGCCTCGACCCCCGCATCGCCATCACCGACCGCGGCGACGGCTCGATGTCCGCGATGGGCATGAACAGCCGCTACAACAAGATCAGCGTCGACGGCGTCGGCGTGGGCGATCCCTTCGGCCTGAACTCCAACGGCATGCCGTACCTCGGCTCGCCGGTCTCGGTCGACACCATCGCCGAATACAACCTGTCGACCGCCAACTTCGACACCACGTCGGACACCGTCGGTGCGGACATCAACGCGGTGACCAAGAGCGGCACCAACCAGTTCCACGGTTCGCTGTACTACGCCTACCGCAACGCGGGCGACATGGTCGGCGACGCCGGCTGGATCCACAACGGTGACGCCGGCTACAAGGGCTACAACCGCGACTGGACCGGCGGCCTGACCGTGGGCGGCCCGATCATCCAGGACAAGCTGTTCTTCTTCGCCAGCTACGAGAAGCAGAAGACCGTCGGCCTGGGCAACGACTCGGCGAACGGCCTGGACAGCTCGCTGACCGGCGCCTCGACCAGCAACAAGATCTCGCCCAGCGACCTGCAGCGCGTGATCAACGCGGCGAATGCGCTTGGCCTGCACCCGGGCGACTTCCGCGGCGGCGGCGTCGATCTGGACAGCAAGCGCTCGCTCGTCAAGCTGGACTGGAACATCACCAACAACCATCGTGCCAGCCTTGCGTTCCAGCGCACCAAGGAAACGCAGCCGGTGATCCAGGGCAACAGCAACAATGCCATCGGCCTCACCAGCTACTGGTACACGAAGAACAGCGACACCAAGAACTATTCGCTGCAGTTCTTCGACGACTGGAACGACGTGTTCTCCACCGAAACGAAGGTCGGCTACAAGAACTTCACCCAGGTGCGCACCGTGCCGTGGCAGCAGCCGCAGGTCTTCGTGAATCTCGGCAAGGACAACAACGGCAAGCTCAACGGTTCCTCGCCGTACATCGACCTGGGCGAAGACCAGTACAGCGACTACAACCAGATCAAGACCAAGACCTGGACCCTGTTCACGGCCGGCACGCTGTACCTGGGCGACCACACCGTGAAGGGCGGCATCGACTTCCAGCAGGACAAGATCTACAACCTGTTCGGCCGCACGCAGTTCGGCGCCTACACGTTCTGGGGCATCGACAACTTCGAGAAGGGCATCTACAACCAGTTCGACCTGTATCAGCCGGCCAAGGGCTACACGCTGGACGACGTGGCCGGTGCCTGGACGCTGCGCCGCTACAGCTTCTTCCTGCAGGACAGCTGGCAGGTCACCGACCGCCTGTCGTTGCTGTACGGCTTCCGCGTGAACCGCTACTCGACCAGCGACAAGCCGATCTACAACCCGACGTTCGAGCAGGCCTACGGCTTCCGCAACGACCAGACCATTGATGGATCGACCCTGGTCGAGCCGCGCCTGTCGTTCAACTACTCGTTCGACACCGAGCGTCCGACCCAGCTGCGCGGCGGCGTGGGCCTGTTCCAGTCCAACCCGCCGACCGTGTGGATGACCAACCCGTACCAGAACAACGGCATGACGGTGGCCACCTACTCGATCCGCAACAGCGCCAACGCGCCGGTGGGCCCGGGCACCAACTTCCCGGCCTTCAGCTCGGATCCGCACGGCCAGAACGTGCCCCCGCCGTCCGCCACGCAGATGGCCGTCGACACGGTGGCGCCGAACTTCAAGCTGCCTTCCGTGTGGAAGTCCAGCCTGGCGATCGACCACGAACTGCCGTGGCTGGGCCTGGTCGCCACCGCCGAGTACGAGCACATCCAGGTCCGCAACGCGATCTGGTACAAGAACCTCAACATCGGCGCCCCGACCGGCACGCTGCCGGATGGCCGCTTCACCTACTACAAGAACCCGCTGGCCGGTCCGACCGGCAATACCAACCGCGCGAACGCCAACAAGCAGTTCTCGGCGAACACGACCGAACTGGACAACACCCGCAAGGGCCACTCCGACGCGCTGACCCTGTCGTTGAAGAAGCCGTTCGCCAACGAGTGGGCCGCGAGCCTGGGCGTGACGTTCGCGAACGCGAAGGAAGTGAACCCCGGCACCTCCAGCCAGGCTTCGTCCAACTACAGCAACAACGTGTGGATCAACCCGAACGAGGACGTTGCCAGCACCGCCAACTATGCGGTGAAGCAGCGCGTCACCGCGTCGGTGAGCTGGTCGCATGCGTTCTTCGGCGACTACGCGACCACCGTCAGCGCGTTCTACAACGGCCAGACCGGCCAGCCGTACAGCTGGACGTTCTCCAACGACGCCAACGGCGACAGCTACAGCCGCGACCTGGCGTACATCCCGCGTCCGGGCGACGTGGTCTTCCAGAGCGGCACGCCGCAGCAGGCGATCGACCAGTTCTACTCCTTCATCCAGCAGGACAGCTACCTGAAGGACCATCAGGGCCAGATCGCCCGCCGCAACGGCACCCGCGCGGCCTGGACGAACCAGCTCGACCTGAGCGTCAGCCAGGAAGTGCCGGGCCTGTTCAAGGGCAACAAGGGCGAGATCCGCCTGGACGTCTACAACTTCCTGAACATGCTCAACAACGACTGGGGCCAGCAGCTGTATGTGCCGTTCCCCTACACCCGCAGCCTCGCCAGCTTCGCCGGCGTGGATCCGGCCACCGGCAAGTACATCTACAGCCTGCCGCTGGACGCGAACAAGAACTACCAGCCCGGCACCAAGGTGTATTACGACGCCGGTCGCGACATCAAGACCAACGTGGTTTCGCGCTGGTCCGCGATGCTGACCCTGCGTTACACGTTCTGACGCAGGTTCCTGTTGCGGCAACACCAGGACCGGCACCCGCGAGGGTGCCGGTTTTTTGTGCGTGCCGTACACGCGTCGTAGCCCCCTTCCAGGCACCCCGTCGTCTTGACCGCGACACGGTCGAGGCGGGAAGCTTCCGGGTCGCCGCATCCGCGCGGGCGTGTGCCCGCGGGACAGTGGCATGGAGATACGGATGAATGATGCAGGTGCCGGCGTCGCCGGCCGCAACGCCACCGTGAGCGCGCGCATCTCGCCCGCCGGCGGCCTGGACATACTTTCCCGCCACGAGGTGGCGCGCCTGCGCGGCGCCAGCGATTCGGGCCTGCACGGCCTGCTGCGCCGCTGCGCGCTGGCGGTGCTGACCTCGGGCACGATCAGCGACGACCCGCGGGCGATCCTCGAGCAATATCCCGATTTCGACATCCAGGTGCTGCAGCAGGACCGCGGCATCAAGATCGAGCTGACCAGGGCGCCGGCGCAGGCCTTCGTGGATGGCCAGATCATCCGCGGCATCAACGAACTGCTGGTGGCGGTGGTGCGCGACATCGTCTACGTGTCCACCCAGATGGAGCTGATCGGCAGCGACCTGGACCCCTCGGACGCGCTCACCCAGGCAGTGTTCGAAATCCTGCGCAACGCGCGCATCCTCAAGCCGAACATCGACCCGAACCTGGCGGTGTGCTGGGGCGGCCACTCGATCTCGCGCGAGGAGTACGACTACACCAAGGCGGTGGGCTACCAGCTCGGCCTGCGCGGCTTGGACATCTGCACCGGTTGCGGTCCGGGCGCGATGAAGGGGCCGATGAAGGGCGCGACGATCGCCCACGCCAAGCAGCGTCGCAGGCACAACCGCTACATCGGCATCACCGAGCCCGGCATCATCGCGGCCGAATCGCCGAACCCGATCGTCAACCACCTCGTCATCATGCCGGACATCGAGAAGCGCCTCGAAGCCTTCGTGCGCATCGGCCACGGCATCATCGTGTTCCCCGGCGGCGTGGGCACGGCCGAGGAGATCCTCTACCTGCTCGGCATCCTGCTGCACCCGGACAACGCCGGCGCGCCGTTCCCGCTCATACTCACCGGCCCGAAGCAGTCGGCGGCGTACTTCGAGCAGATCGACCGCTTCCTGCGCCTGGCGCTGGGCGACGCGGTGGCGCAGCGCTACCAGATCATCGTGGACGATCCCGCTGCCGTGGCCAAGGCGATGGCGAAGGGCATCGACAAGGTGCGCAACAACCGCCTGGACACCAAGGACGCGTTCTTCTTCAACTGGGCGCTGCACATTCCTCTGGAATTCCAGACCCCGTTTCGCCCCACCCACGAGGCCATGCGCGCGCTGCAACTGCACCACGGCAGGCCGCTGCACGAACTGGCGGCGGACCTGCGCCGCGCGTTCTCCGGCATCGTGGCCGGCAACGTCAAGGAGGAGGGCGTGGAGGCGATCGAGAAGAACGGGCCGTTCGACATCGACGGCGACCGCGACATCATGCAGGCGCTGGACAAGCTGCTGCAGGCCTTCGTGGAACAACAGCGCATGAAACTGCCCGGCGGCGCGGCCTACGTGCCGTGCTATCGCGTGATCACGGGCTGAAAGGCCGGGCGCGGCGCTCAGCTTGACAGCCCGTCGCCCGCCCTACAAACTACGCAGCTCCCGCCCGAATAGCTCAGCCGGTTAGAGCACTTGACTGTTAATCAGGGGGTCGTTGGTTCGAGTCCAACTTCGGGCGCCATTTCCGCTTACTGCGCACCACCTCTTTCGGTGGTGCCAGCAAGCGATTCGGGTTGTAGCTGACTAGCAGCTCTTCCCCGTCCAGCGTGATGCTGTCGACGAAGCTGTTATAGAACGATCGGGTCCGCGCCGCGTTCTGATCATCCTTGACCAGGTTGTGCAGGAATCCCGTGAGCTCGTCGATTTCGACGCTGGTCATGCTGCTGGCCGGCGGCCGCTCGGCATCGATGGCCGCCAGGGCCGCCTCGGCATCCTTCTGCTTCGCATTGTTCTGGCGCAGCCTGGTGGTCATGTCGCCCAGGTTGGGGGCATCCTTTCCGTAGAGCTCCAACACCGAATAGAGCTTGTCGTTGGCCTCCTGCAGGCGGCCGATGGTGGCCAGCACCGCGGCACGCCGCTTGCGATGTTCGGCAGCCCAATTTCCGGCCTCGGCCTCCATCAGCTCAACGATGCTGGCGACGTTTCGGCGCGACAGCACGCGCTTCAGGATGACGTTCGACAGCCAGTCGTCGACCAGGTCAGCCCGGATGCGGCGCGGATCGCACTCCCGGTTCTGCATCGATCGTCGGCAGCGGTAGTAGAAGTACAGCTTTCCGCCGCGGCCGCGGCTGGTCTCGATCTGCATGCTGGAGCCGCATTTCCCGCAGCGCAGGATGCCCGTGAATGCATGGGTAGACTTCGGCGAGCCGTCGGCCTTGGTGATGTCCGCGGCTTCATCCATCAGGGCCTGCACCTGGTCCCACAGCGGCCGCTCGATGATGGCTTCATGGCTGGGCACCACGATCCAGTTGTTTCGGTCGCGCACACCGCGTGAGTTCCTTCCGCGGCGGCCGAAGACAATGTTCCCGATCATGACCTCATTGCGCAGTTCGTTGATCACGGTCTGCTTTGACCATTTGGCACCGCGGCGCAGGATGCCGCGGCTGTTGAGCCAGGCGGCTATCTGGAAGGCGCCCTGGCCGTGGGCGCGCATGGCGAAGATCTCGCGCACCAGGTCGACCTCTGCCGGCACTGGCACCAGCTTGCGACGCTTCGGATTGTCCGGCGCGGGCAGCGATATATAGCCGAATGGTGCACGGCCGCCAACCCAGTAGCCCAGCCTGGCATTGCGCATCATTGATCGGCGTGTATCGGCGCTGATCCTGCGGCTCTGCAGTTCATTGAAGATCTCCATCACGCCATCCATCGCCCAGCCCATGTCGGTGGCGCGGTCGATCGGCGACGAGATGTAGACCAGTTGCACGCCCGCGTCGTCCAGCAGGCGCTTGTTCACCATGGCCTCGTATTTGTTGCGGGCGAAGCGGGCTGAATCCCAGCAGATGAAGTAGGTGGCCTCCATCGCGCAGGCCATGTCGATCGCGGCATCAAAGGCTGGCCGGTTCTTTTCCCGCCAGGCGCTCTTTGCATCGTCGGTGAACACGCGCAGCACGCGCGCGCCGAGCTCCGCGGCGCGACGCTCGCCGACCTCGATCTGGGTGGGTATGGAGACGTCCTGCTCCGATTGCTTGCGGTCGCTGACGCGGGCGTAGTTGACGCTGGTGATCTCTTTTTCGGCCATGCTGGCAGTCTAGGCTTCGTCGAGGATGCGGCGAATGTGAGACGTGCTCGGCACGTCACTGGTGATAGAGGTGAGGTGCTGGCGGATTTGTTCCAGGTCCAGGCCTTCGGCGGCAAGCGAGCGCATCAGTTGGTTCCGCTGGTATCGCATGTACGTCGACAGCTTCGGAAGCACGATGCGATCGCGAGTGCCCGCTGCATCGACGGTGGCCAGCGCATGCCACAGCGCCATGAAGGCATCGAAGCCGATGATGGCGGCCACCCGCGGCCACGGCTGCGGCAGCCCGATGCGCCGCAATTCGGCAAGCCGTGGATCCGCGGGCGGCGTCGGCGCCGACGCGCCAAGGCGCGCCCCGTTTTTCGTGCAGACATCCTGGTACCCACCCCCGCGAGCTGGGGCGCGGGGCAAGGCTGCCGACCCCCCGGGTGCCGTGCCGGAGCGGCTCATGCTTGCCCCCTTACTACTATGCAGTAGCGGGTCCGCGCTGCGAGCTGCGTCTTTGTCGAATGAGGCGGCGTGGCGCTGGGCGTGGTTGCTGGATTTGCCCGGTCTACATCCACCACGAACTGCGCCTTATACGGGAGTGCGCAGTTAACACGACCAGTGCACTTAGCCCGCTCTCTTAACGAGCTAGTAACAACTGCGCAGGCCCCGCCATATCTCACGGTAAGGTCTGGAACTGCCCCGGCGTCTTTCATTTATCAGGCCCAGTATGGGTGCGAGGAACGCGTGGATGGCGCTCTGCGGCGTCGATGCGGCGCAGATCCTCCAGCACCGGCGTTCGCAGCTTGCCCAGCGGGTTGGCCTTGTCGACGGTGCGTCGCAGCTTGCGCATCGCCAGGTGTGCGTAGATCTCCGTACTCTTCGGATCGTTATGCCCCATCAGTGCCTGGTTGGCGAAGAGGCTGGCGTCTTCCTCAGCCAGCTCGGTGCCATAGAGGTGTCGCAGCGCGTGCGGGTTGAGCTGGTCTGCTGGGATCTTCGCGGCAGCGCCATGCTTGGCCAGCAGGTCACGCACGGCATATTCGCTGATGCGCCGCGCCTCGCCGCGGTAATCGCACGCCGGCACCATGTGATTGGCCACCGTCACGAACAGCACGCGATCGCCATCCTCCAGCGTCCGGTCGATCTCGGCCAGCTCGGGGTGGCCAAGGTAGGCACGCAACAGCAGCGCCACCTCGCGTGGCGCCGGCATGTGGCGCTCCTTCGAGCCCTTCTCCACGACGCGGATCACCAGATCCTCTCGGCCTTCGAACTCGGTCCAGATCATCGCCGACTCGTTCAGCGCGCAAATGCCGCTGATGCGCAGGCCGAGGCCCATCAGCACGGCCATGATGGCTGTATCGCGCAGGCCGAGAAACGTGGCCAGGTCGGGCTGGCGTAGCAGCAAGTCGGCATTGCTCAGCGTGATCGCTCGCGGCAACGGGCGCCCCGCCTTCGGATAGGGCAGGTGCTCAGCGACGTTCACCGGCAGCTTGCCCTGCGCATGCGCCCAGGCATAGAAGCCGCGCACGGCCGACACAAATACGCGGCGCGAGCGCGCGCCGATGCCCTGGCTGTGGCACACCATGCCGCTGAAGCGCTCCAGATCCGCCAGGGTCATGGCCAGCAGGTCAGACGTGCCGCAGCGCAGATGTTCGGCAGGCGGCGGCTCGATGCACCACTTCGCCAGGCGTTCAAGGACTGACTGGTACAGGTCGATCGTCTTCGGCGAACGGCCCTTGTTGAACTGCAGCCAGATCAGCCAATCGTTCACCAGGGCGTTGTAATGGTCGAGCTCGGCGGGGGGGACAGGCATCGCACACCGGTTTCCGTGGAACTGATATGACCGTGTGCTGCAACTTCCATTTAGTCAATCAGTTACGGTCCCACGCCGTTCCACGTTTTCCGTTCATCTTCCGTGGAAACCGTGGAACCCGATTTCAAACGGTTGTTTCAACCCGTGGAGCCGGCCTTCCTTCCTGCCTGCCCTTTCTTCTTCTTTCTATTCAATGACATGAGAGAGATAAAAGAGGTGTGACGTAGCGAAACGCAAGTGGAAGGAATGGAGCAAACCGTGGAACTTCCATCGCAAACCGTGGAATTGAAGTCGCGAATCGTGGATTGGTTGCTCTTAGAGAATCAATAGCTTACGCCAATAGCCGAAGCCTATCACACGGCTCGTGGTGCTGCCCCCGCTTCCCTTCTAGCTGCGCGCGGCCCGGTTTCCACTCGTTGGGGGCGCGGGGGAAACAACGGGCAGCGCGGCGTGGCGCCGAAGTGGGCGCCGGCTGGCGATGGCAGGAAGTGGTGCCAGCAGTGCGCATGGCGGCGTACGCGCGGTTCTGGCGCACTCGCGGTAGCTGAGTGCGCAGAACTGCCCTGCAGCCGCCGTCATGTCGTGCTGACCGCGCTGGCGATATGAGATGCCGCAGTAGAAAAGCGCAGCGCAGGGTCGCAAGCCTTCGCGCGTGCGGCGCGGGGGAGGCTGACCTAGCGGATGACGCCCTTGGCGCGCAGTTCAGCGCTGCAGGCGTGCTCGGCGCGCTGGGTGGTCACCAGGGCGGTGTACTTCGCGATGGCCACGCGGATCCACGCATCCACCGCCGGCAGGCTGGCGGCGCTCAGAAGCGGCGGCACGTGCGTCAGTAGCGGCGCCGGCGGCGTGAGGTCACAGGTGAACGTCGGAGGCGGCTGCGGCGTTGGCGGCGTCGACGGCCTGGTCGAGCTCTGCTTGCACGCCTGCAGGGCGAGCACACTGATCAGCAGGCACAGGACGGTCGCGGTAGATCGTGCGGATGCTTTCCACGGATGCATGGCTCTGTGCCTCGATGGCCGGCAATTGCTTGCCGAGGAAGGAATGCAGCGCCGTGCCGGCGACGGCGCTGAACTGGTCAAGCTGGGCGCGCTGCTGCTGCAACTGCGCCGCGGCGCGCGCATCGTCCGCCAGCACGGCATCGCGGCCTGCCATCTCGCCGGCCGCGTAGCGGGTCGCGCCGTAGTGGGCGCGTTCGATCACGGCCCCGGCGATCAGCAGGGCCATCACCAGCGCGATCGCGGCGTACAGGTACAGGCGAGTCATGGGTGGTCCCCAGTGGGCGTGGTGTTGATGACGGATCGCGCGGTGGCGTTGTTCTTCTCCAACTGGTCCAGGCGTTGCTTCACCTGGGCATCGCGCACGCGGCGGCCGGCCAGCTCGTTATGCAGTCCAAGCAGCGCATGGGCATCCATCCTGCGAAGGCGGTCGAGCCGGTTGATCGCGCGCTCCTGGCGGAGGATCCGCTCCCGTTGCTGCTTCAGCTTCTTGTCCTGGCTGGAGCTCTTCTGCTCCTGCAACTGCAGCTTCTCGTTATGGCGTGCGTTCTCCCGTTCCTGCTGGGTCACGCGCGAGTCGAGGTATACCGCCGTCTTATGGATTCGATAGCGATCGATCTCGCTGTTGATCGCCAACGCCATCAGCACCAGCACCGCCACGATCAGCCCATAGCCGACGTGCAGCAGGTGGTGTTTCTTGCCGATCTCAGGTTGCGGTGCCATCGCCGGGATCTCCTGCAATGCCCATCCACTTCCGCACCCACTTTTCCAGCATGCGGATCGATACCGTCGCACCAAGCCAGCCGCATACCCCCACCACCACGCCCGTGATCTGCGGCGACGTGCCCAGCGCCTGGCACAGCAACATCACCAGGCAGCCCACGAATCCCGCGGCCAATGATTCCAGCAGCGTTCGCCACAGCGAGACGTGCTTGCCGGCATCCAGCGTGCGCAGCACGTGGCCGAGCGCGCCGCCGATCGAGGCGAGCGCCGGAAACAGCACCATCTGCAACCAGGTGTAGTTGCTGGGCGGCTGATCCATGTCATCGGCCCCATGCATGGCGGATGCTCATTCCGGCACCAGCGCGGCTTTGGCCACGGCCCAGCGCCGGCGCCGATCGTCGACGCCGTTGGCCTTGCCGATATCCGCGTTGGGCGAACCCAGGTTGATCGCGCACGTGATGCGGTCGAATTCTCCTGCATTGGCCAGCGCGCTCAGGCCATGCGTATGCCACCACCAGGCCGACATGGCGCAGCCGATATCGATCGAATCCAGCAGCTCGGGGTGGGCCACCAGATCGAGACCTAGCGCAATGCCGGCGGCGCGGTGGTTGGCCTTGCCCGTCAGCTGGATCGGGCCATGCCCGCGGAATCGACGCCCATCGCCCTGCTGATCGTTGCCGAGCTCGTACGCCTTGCGGTTGCGGTTATCGGCGGACGTCGGCGGCCATGCCGCATCGAAATTACGCTCGTAGCGCACCTGAGCGGGCGTCGGTCCCCACAGCTCGGCCGAATAGCGGAAGCCCATCGACTCATGCCCGCACTGCGCGAGAAAGGCCGCCTGGTCGTCCGGCGTGTCGATGTGCCATTCCGCCATGGCGTCGAACATCGGGGGCGCCCACGCCGCCGCGATCGATGCGGTACAGCCCGTGGCGCGCTGGAAAAGGGCGGTCTGGTCCATGGGCCGACCGTGTGCGCGGCGGCCCTGCAGGTCAACGGGAAAGCATGCGCTACGCGGCCGCCGTAGCCGGCGCTTCGTCCACGGTGATGCCGCCGAGGTAATCCGGGCCCTGCATATGCCCGATCGCATCGAACCGCGCCACGCCGAATACTGCCGTGCGCTGGATCTCCGCCGCCGTGTCGAACCGCGGCACTGCCACCAGCCTGTTGCCGGCGCGGATCGCCGCGCGCACCAGCTGCCAGTCCGCGCCATTCGCCAGGCCGCCGCCGCGTACCGCATCGCGCTTCGCAAGCGCAAACGGCACCTGCAGCGTGCGATAGCCGCGCACCTCGGCAGTGAATGGCTGGCTGCCCTTGCTTCGTCGCGTGGTGCTCGGATCGTTGTCCAGATCCTTCCAGTCCGAAGTGTGCGGGATCTCCACGGTCGGTCCCACCCACGCCTCGCCGATGTCCACCACCGCGCCCGCGGCGATGCTGGCCGAGCCATACACATCGTTGACGATGCGGTACTCCACGCCGATCACCGGGTCCAGCCCGTCATCGAGCACGAACCAGGCGCAGCGTGAGCCGTCGGGCAACTGCACTATGCGCTGCTGCGGCACATCAGCCAGGTAGGTATAGCCGGCATCGGCCGGACGGCGGAAGGCGAGGCGGATCAGCGTGCCCGCCGGCAGCGTCAGGCCCACCAGGCCCACCACGCGCGGCGCAATGGCCGTGCCCCATGAGCCGCGCAGGGTGAGCACGCTGGCCGTGGTCTGGGCGCCGCTGAGCCATTGCAGGCGGCTCGCGGCAGCCGGGCGCCCATTGATGAGCGCGGCGCCGGCGTCATCACTGAGCCAGGCAGCGCCGGCGCCGATCAGGCTCCAGGCGATGTCAGGGGGGCGGTTGTAGGAGATCAGCATGGCGTCAGCCCCACAGGATGATGTTGGCAGTGTTGGCGAGCAGGTCCGGCTCGAAGTCGATCACCATCACCGGCTTGCCGACGGCGAGGCCGTACTTCGGATATTCGAGCGTCCAGACCTGGCCGAGGTCGAGGCCAGGCAGCGCCTCCAGTTCCACGGTGACGGCATAGAACCAGCGCGGTACGGCGTACAGTGCGGCCACGCGATCGATCTCGGCCTGACCGTCGGCCTGCTGGTCAAAGCAGCTGGCCACGGGCGCGGCATAGAGCGCGTGGCGATAGGCACCGGCCAGCGGCTGGGCGGTGCTGGCCACCTGCTGATAGTCGCGCAACATCGACTGGCGCACAGCCAGCGGGAAGTTGAGGCTGGCCTCGACCAGGTCGCCGTCGCTGAGGCTGGCCCAGTTACGGCGCACGCCCATCTGGGTAGTGAGGCCAGGAGCAGTATCCAGCGCCGGCACCAGGTCGCCGGACATGGCGTTGATGTCGATCGTGCCGGCCGGCTCCACGCTGGCCGGTTCGAGCAGGCGCGAGAACCGCAGCTTGCCGCTGCCGTCCGCCCATTTGCAGGCGGTGTAGCTGGCCAGCGCCATATCCAGCGCCTGCGCGATCGTCTCGCCGCCATCCAGGTAGACACCCAGGCCGGCATAGCCGGTGGCCGTGTCGATCGCTATGGCGTCGTCCTGCGACCAGATCACGCCGGCCTGCGCGCCGCGCACGTCCAGCACCTCGTGCAGGTAGTCGGCCAGCTTGATCGCCTGCAGCGTGGCCGGCGTGGTGTCGCGCGGATCCGGGGTGTAGGTGTCGTCGTAGGACATCACCTGCACGCTGCTCACCGTGGGAGGCACCGGCACGATGCTGCCGCCGGCGGAGAGCGGGATGCTGAGCAGGTAGAGCGGATGCTCGACACCATCGGTGTTCGTGATGGTCACCGAGTAGGTGCCGGCCTTGTTCCAGCTAGCTAGCGCGCTGTCGATGGTCTTGCCGGTGGCGAGCGCGATGTAGGTGAATCCGTCGTCTGGCAGCGAGTCGATGGTAATCGCCACCCTATAGGACTTGCCCGCACCTACCTTCACCGCCGAAATGCCCGCCCAGCCGAGATAGCTCACCGCCTGGCGCACGTTGGCCGCACGCACCGCCACGATGGCCGTGCTCTCGCCGGGCGGACCTGGCGCATGCTCGGCGTAAGCCGCGCCGCTGGGTCCGTTCGGGCCAGCCGGCTGCAGCGACCAGTGATCGCCCAGCGTCCAGCGGTCGGCCATGGTGAAATCGCCGAGGTCGATCAACGTGCGCTCGCCGCCGGTCGGCTCCAGCACGAAATCCCACTTCACGTCGTCGAATAGCGCGCCATTGCGGTTGCCGTTGCCATTGCCGCTTTCCAGCTCGATCACCGCATACACGGCGCCGGCCGGCGCGGTGCCGGTGACCGTGCACAGATCGAAATTGCCCTTGTCGCCCTTCGCTATCGATGCGCTGCGTGCACCGGGGAGGATTTCGTGGTCGCTGGCATCCAGCCAGGTGATGCGCAGCGCACCGTAGGGCATCTGACCACCGTCTCGGGTATCCAGCGAAATGCGGCAGTTGGCGGAGATGCGCTGTCCCGGTGTCACCGGCGCCACGCCGGCATTGCGAAGGCGGCTTCCAGCCGATCCGTTGTACTTGACGCACTTCGTTCCGGCCCACGCTTTTTCCGAACCGATCACCCAGTCCGGCGATGACGATGACCAGCCGGTCATGTCGTCTTCGAACGAGGGGTTTGTGAGGCCGATGGCATCGTGGTCGCCGTAGCGTACGTAGTACGCCTCCAGCGTGCCCACGCGGATGATGCCTCCGGTGTGGTTGTTCGTCGGCGCACGCAGCCGGGCGGTGACGGCATTGGCCGGCGCGGTATCTATCAGATCGATGTAGTCCCACGCATGCGTGCCAGTGACCGGCACCGAGGTCATCGAGCCGACGACATTGCCGGCGTCGTCGATCCAGTCCAGCTCCAGCGCGATGCTTCCCACTGCTGCGCTGGTATAGACCGGCACGCGCGCATAGATGGTCGGCGCCACCTGCACCAGCGGGAACTCCAATGCGCCAGAATTCATGACAGGCGTGGCCTCCGCCACGTCGCCACCCACGTCATCCCATCCGGTCGGCGGCTGCCCGTCATCTCCCGTGAATGGCGCGCCGGCGCCGTCCAGGATGTCGTCGGTCGGTGTCGGCAGCTGCTGGCCGCCCACACTGCTGGCATCTATGGTCATCACGCCCTGCGGCTGCGCGTGCAGCACGATGTTGAGCTTGCCCGGCGCCAGGGTGAAGTCCGGCGGCAGCGCCGCGGGGTCGTAGGGATAGCCACGATCACGGCCGAAGCCGATGCCGAGCACCGGCGCGTCGGCCACGGCGTAGGTATAAGTGGTGGCATCCAGCAACACGCAGGGCACGTTGCGGCAGGCGCCGAGCAGGATCGGCCGCGGCTGGTTGGCGCTGGCCGGGTCCGCATCCGGACGGATCAGCCAGCGCTGCAGCGGCACGTCCAACAGCGCCAGCGGATCACGGCAGGTCAGCTGCACCTGCAGGTCATCGACGGCGGACACATTGTCGATCACCGCGCTGAACAGGTTCACCCGATCGGCATAGGTCTGGCCGCGGTTGACCTGGCCGATGCGCACCGGGAGGTCGCGGGCGTCGCGGGCCAGCACTTCGGCGAAGGCGTTGTCGGCGTCCAGCACCGTCAGCACCATGGCCCCGGACTTGATGCCACGCTGCCATGGCCAGAAGTCCAGCGAGCGTACCGCGCGCAGTTCGTTGTTGTCGCCAGCCAGCAGTCCGCTGTAGCGCGCGTTCGGCACCTCGTCGGTCGGGTCGCTCAGCCAGTCCTCGTTCGCCAGCTTGAGGCCGCGGATGGACGGCGAAGGCTCGAACCATCCATCCGTTCCATCAGGCGCATACTCGAACGCTCGCTGTCCGGCATTGAGGAAACAGCGCAACCCGTAGGCCTCACTGCCGCCGAGGCTGGCGGCGAGCATCCACGGGCCGGTGCTGTCCAGTGTCTGCGTGTTGACCGGCAGGCCGTTGCGCGTCCAGGTGACCGTTGGCATGGTCGTCGTGAGGTCGAGCATCACGCCCACAATGTCGCCCTTCGCCGCCGCCGTTACCGTGGCCACGCTGGCGCCACCGTGATGGATTGCGCCATCGGCCAGGCGGTAGCCGTAGCCGAGCGCGTCGCCGCCGACGTAGGTTGCGAGAGAGGCGCCGGCCTGCGCGATGCCAAGGCTAGCGAGCAGGTCGCCCTTGCCGTATACCAGAAATTCGGCGTACCAGCGACCGGATGCCTGTGGCTGGATGGCCAGCGCGGAGCGGTTGATGTCGGCAACGGCGGTGACAGTTAGCACAGTGCCGGATTGCTCCAGTTCAAGCGCCGCTCCGATAGTCGATGTAAATATTGCATGCATTAATGTGCCCATGCATGACTCCCAGCAGGGATCGGGTAACTGAACTCGGAGGCAAGCTCGCGAAGTGTCGTTGTTTTGCTAAAAGATGAAGAATTTGACCCAGAAACAATCGGGTATAGCACTCCACTCAAGCCTGTATATGTCGGCGATGCATTCGTTGATGGGTCGCCGTTGATCCAGTTTCCATTATACGACCACCATATATTTCCGTCCTTGACACAACAGCCGATGACATCGCCGACATCCCATGAATTCAATGCTGGCTTACTGGTCCCCGAGTTATAGAACACAAGATTATTAGAGTAACCCCATCCGTTTGCGTTTGATCCAACAAAGCTATTTGTTTGCGCAGAGGCATTGCCTACGCCGACGAACATGTATGTGGCTGCATCGACGATCAAAACCTCGAAATAACCATCGGAACTTCCGTCAACACCAAAGGCAGACTCCCAAGAGGTAGCCGGTGTCGTCACACTCGCTGTTTTGTTCGAATTCGAAAGAACGAAAGACACGCCTTTCTTCGCCGGATCGAAATAATTAGCCGTCACAGCACTGACCGACACATTCTGCGCACTCGTAGCCGTTTGCCCATCGCTTGAATCAACTGCCGCGGTGAAACTTGACGATGCTACGGTCGTAGGTGTGCCGCTGAGACGCAGCTTGTCACCGACAACGCTCAGCGAAAGGCCGTCCGGAAGCGTTCCGCTTGTCACACGAGGATTATTGTACGGAGCGACGCCACCGGTTATGGTGAGATCAGCGCTATAGGCTGATCCAACGTTACCGCTAGGATAGGTTCCGGACAGATTAAGCGCAGGGGCGGCAAAGGTAGCGCCATCAGCAAGGTCGAATATCTGCTCTCCTGCGTCACTAACGCGCACTGTCCAATTTGCTTCCCCACCTGCAGTAGGCACGCCACTGATCTTGCCGGCTGCCTGGTCGAACGATAGCCCACTCTGAAGTGCTCCTCCGACGATTGACCATGTATATGGCGGAGTGCCGCCGTTGGCAGCGTAGGTGTAGCTGTAGGCCGTGCCAACAGAGCCGTCCGGCGCATGTCCGGTGGCGACCAGTGGCTGCGCGATCACCTGCAGGACAAACGTGCGCGTGGCCGTGGATCCACCGATATCCATCACGGTAACGACGATGCCGAACGTGCCCGGTGTTGCTACGTCCGATGCGGAGAAGATGCCGGTGGCGCGGTCGAGCGTGAGGCCGTCCGGCAGCAGGCTGCCGGTGGTGAAGCTGTACGGCGCCGAGCCGCCACGCGCGACAAGCTTCGCGCTATAGCTGCCGTGCAGGGCCACGCTGGGCAGGATGCCGGAGAGTGAGAGGCCCTCGCCGATGTCCACCAGCACGATGCGTCGGTTCATGCGGTGATGCCCCGGCCGGTGAGCGCAAGCTGATCCAGCGCCTGCCGCGTGCTGGCGGCGGCCATGGTCTTGTTCGTGTTCGCCGTGCTGCTGCTGCTGCCTTCGATGGCAGCAAGCCGCTGGTCGATGCTCTTGAGCAGCGCCAGCTGTTCGGCGCTGGACGTGTTGTTGTTGGCCGAGACGCCGGTGGCCGTGGTGATCGGGGCGCCGGTGATGGTGGCGATCAGGTCGCGGCCCAGCTTCTGGATCGCATCGACGATGCTGCCGCTGGCGTCGAGCACGCTGCCGGGCACGTCCTGCAGCTTCAGGCTGTCGAGGTAGCCGGCGATGTTCGTGATGCCGAGGTCTTTGGCGAGGTCGCCGAGGTTGAAGCCGAGCCCCTTGGCCGCTTCGTTGTAGTCGATGCCGTGCGTGGTGCTGATGTCCGCCACGTACTGCGCCAGCGTCTTCGCATCGGCGAAGCGCGCCGTGGCGTTGGCCTGCGCCTGCAGCTGGTCGCGCTGGCCAGCGAGGTCGGCATACTGCTTGATGGCGTCCTGCACGCTCAGTTGGCCGCCTGTGCCGGACAGGCCAAGGATGTCCTGCACCTTGTTGTACAGGCCGGTGTAGTCCGCGCTGCTGGCGTAGAGCTGGCGGCCCAGGCCCAGCACATCGTCGGCGCTGGTGAGGCCACTGCGCAGGCCCTGCAGGGCGAGGTCCAGCTTTTCCTTGCCGCTCAGCGGCGACTTGTCGCCGATGGCGAGCTGCAGCGCGCTCTGGGTCTTGGACTGCATCGCATCGAGCTGCGCCTGTACCGCCTGCAGGCTGGTGCCGGTGACGTTGTAGAGCTTCGCGGCGAGGTCTTGCGCGGCGCTGCTGAGTTGGGCGATCGCGTCGGCCGCCTGCTTGGCGGCGAACTGGTGGATGTTCACCAGGTCCTGCTCCGCCGCGCCCTGCATGCCCGCCGCGCGCGCCAGGTCGTTCGCCTGGTCGATGTTCGCCTGCATCTGCTTGGCGATGGCCTCCAACGAGGCGCCAAAGCCGGTGCTGACCGGTGCGAACTGGCCGACGAACTGCACATAGGCCTGGCTGGCCTGCATCAGCCGGTTGTAGGTATCCGCCAGCTTTTCGCCATCGGCCTGCAGGCTCTGGGTAAACGCGATTACCTGCGCCAGCGTTGCCTGACTTCCCAGCGCCACGAGGCTATTGCCATGCAGGATGTCCTGCTGGGCAGCCAGCATGGCGGCGACGCCATCGGCCAACGTATCCACGTTCGACTGCCACTGCTTGGCGATCTTGTTGGCCACATCGCCAGCGCTGGCCGCGATCACCGACAGAAGCGCCTCGGCGCCGATGCGCTGCGCGGCGGCATCAGCCGTGGCTTCCTTCCACGTCTGGCCAAGGTAATTGACCATGTAGGTCGTGGCTTTGCTCTTGACGTCGTAGTGCGACTGCAGCGATGCCGAGATCATCTCAGGCACGGCAACGCCAAGCTTCTGCGCACCCTGAACCAGCACCTTCTCAACGCTGTCGTACAGCGCGTTAGCGGCGTCGATCATGTCCTGCGTCGGCGCCACCTGTTCGCTTCGGTGCTTGGTGCCGCCGAACAGCGCCTTCTTGCCGCTCTCGTACACGGTGCTGCTGGCGCTCGCGCCGCCCGCGCCGATCTGCAGGAAGGTATCCGAGCCAGTTGGCTTGTACCCGGTGCCGAACAGGCCGCCGCCGGTGAGCGCGTCAATGGCTCCAAGCGCGGCGAGGCTCCAACCCGCTACAGGAATCCAGCTGGCGCCCGCGGCTGCGCCGAACGCGCCACCTGCCGCCGTTCCGAGCGATGCACCACCAGCCACACCGGCCGCCGTACCAGCCAGCCCAGCGCCTAGCGCGCCGTATCCAGCAGCGCCGAAGAGACCACCGATGCCGCCGCCGGCATGGTTGTACCCGTAATAGGCACCAAGCAGGCCGCCGCCAGCGCTGGCCCACGGCGCCGCGTAGCCGCCAAGGCCGAAGGATCCACCCAGTGGCGAGTAGCCGCCAGGCACCATGATGCCATTGCTTCCGGCATAAGCGATCTGTCCGTTCGGCAGGTTGATGCCGAGCGCGTTGCTGCCAGCCTGTGCGGACAGCGAGGACGTTCCGGCGCCGCCCCACAGGCCGCCGGTGCTAGCCCACTGGTAGGCCTTGTATCCCTGTAGGCCTTGCTGCACGAAGCCCATATAGCCTTGCGAACCGCCGCCACCCGCATTGCCACCGACCGCGCCAGCCGTCGTGCCGATCGTGCCGCCGTTGCCGTAGTAGTTGGATGACAGCGACAGGCTGCTTCCAGCAAGGCTGCCAGTGACGCCGAGCCAGCCAGCGATGGAGCCCATGGCTCCGGACAGCAATGGGCCGAGTATCCGCAGGCGCACGAACTGGCTGATCAGGTCGCTCACGAACTGCCGCGCGATCGACTTCAGAGACTTGCCGAAATCCTTCCAGCTCTTCGTCTGGCCGGTGATCAGGTCGCCAAACGCCTTGCTGATGCTGCCGGCGGCGTTCTCCCAGAAACCGGCATATTCCTGCGCGATCTGGCGCTGCTCATCGGCCATTTGCTTCATGTCGAACGAAGCTCCGGCCGCAGCTTCCACGCGCTGCTTCTCCGCTTCCAACTGATCCCTAGTCAGCTTCAGGTTCTGGGTGCGGGCATCCTGTTCATACTCCAGACCTGCCCGTGCAATCGCCTGGTCGCGATCGCTCAACGTTGATAGCCAGGCTTCCTGTTGCAATTGCTCGATCAGTCGACCGGATACGTCCAACTGGCGCTTGATCTTCGTGTACTCATCATCGCGAGCAGCGCTCGCCGCGGTGATGCCTTCGGCAACGAGCTTCTGCGCGGATGCCTCGACCGCCGCGGCATCGGCCACGCTCATATGGCCTTTTTTCACCGCGTCCTGGGCCTTGGTGATTTCGTCGCCGGCCTTCTTCGCCAGATCGCGGATGCTGTCGATGTAGGCAGCATCGGCCTTGTCGTATGGCGATCCGGCTTCCCCCTTCAGCTTATCGACCATATTGGCCAGGCTGGTCAGGTCGGGGAGCGCCGCCTTGGCGGCCTCACGCATCTTGCCGATACGTGCGGCCCAATCGGTTCCGGGATTGATATCTCCTTGGAAGAGGCCGAGCTTATGGGCGCCAGCCGTCACCTGGTCCGCGAGCGCCTTGGTTTGCGCATCCACCGCGGCATTGGCCTTGGCCAGTTCGCTGGGGAACATCTTGTCGGTGAACGTCTTCAGCTCGGACCACAGATCCTTGATGTCGCCCACGAATAGCCCGGTGTTCGACTTCATGCGGGCAAAGCCCGACGCTGTATTGGACGCCATGGTGTCGAAGGCCGTGGACCAGGTATCCACGACGCCTTTCACGTCGAAATGCAGGCTCTGGGCCATCGCGGTTTTCGCCGCGGTGAAGAAAGCCGTGGTGTTCTTGTTGATCGTGGTGAGGCCGGCGGCGAGATATTCCACTGCAGCCGCCACGGCGGTGGCGATCGCCTTAACCGCCACCACCACGGCATCGATGGCCACGGCCAGGCCCTTCATGGCATTCGCCAACACCGTGGCGATGCCGTTCATTCGATCGGCCTGCTCATTCGCGTCGCCCATGCCGGAGCCGACATCCAGCAACGATGGGAGCAGCTCCTTCAGGAACGTGTTGGCGGCGCCTGCGGCCAGATTCTTCATGCGTGCCAGGCGGTCGTTCAGTTCGGTGGCCTGCGCCGCCGTGTTCTGATCGATCATCAGGCCAAGCTTTTCGGCCTCGGCGGCCATGGCCGCCAGACCTTCCTTGCCCTGGTTGAGCATGGGTATCAGCTTGGCGCCTTCGCTTCCGAACAGCTTCACCGCCAGGGCGGCTTTGTTTGGTCCGTCCTGCACGCGGCGGAAGCGGTCGGCCAAGTCCGGCAGCATGTCAGCCAGCGATCGCAGATTGCCGCTGGCATCCTTCACCGGAACGTTCAGCGCAGCGAATGCTGCGGCGTATTGCTTCTGGCCGGCGGCAGCCTTGGTTTGGCTGTCCGCCAGCGCCTGCAGGCTGGTGTCCAACACCTGCAGATCGGCGCCGCTGGACTTCGCGGCATAGCCCATCGAACTGATGAACTCGGTGCTCACGCCGAAGCGCTGCGCCATCTTCCCAGTGGAGTCGGCGACATCCAGCTGGCGCTTCACCAATGCGGCGAATCCCGCAACCGTGGCGCCAACCGCCAGGCCGATGGCCTTCCCGGCACTGACCGCCGATTTCTCCGCGTCCTTCGCGGCGCTATCGATGGCTTTGCCGGCGCCCTTGGCCTTGTCGCTGACCACATCGAAGGATCCACCGAGATCCTTCATCTGCTGCTTGATCACCGCCACCGTGCCTGTCAGGCCCTTGGCGTCGCCGGTCAGAACAATGGTGATTTCTCGGCGCTTCGAGTCAGCCATGGTCGCGGCACACGATGGGGAGCATGCCCAGACCGTGTGCCGCGATCAGTGGTGGGTCAACGGGAAAGCATGCTCGTCAGCCGGCCAGCGCGGAGCGCAGGTCCTGCAGCCGGTTTTCCAGCGACGTGGCGAACGGCCGCATCAGGCTCACCGCGCCAAAGGCATCGTCATCGCCGTGGGTTTCCAGGTAGTCGAGCGCGCTGTTGAAGCGGTGCAGGTCCTCTTCCATCTGCTGAATCGGCATGGAAGTGGTCGCGGTGCAGTCTTGCGTGGCGGTGGCCATGGTGGATTTCCTCGTTGTCGTTGAAGTAGCCCCTGTTGAGGGGGCGGCCGGGTACTTCAACACCGCAACGAGACGGCCCGCAGTTTTCCCCCGTCACCGGGGTCTTGTATGGCTGCGCGCTACCCGACCATGGGGGAACCATAGTCGCAAAAAATCCGCGATGACGCTCGCGGATGACGCTCGTTGTCAGTGTGTTGAGCACCTTGAGGCGGAGCCTACTGCCGGCATATGTCTGTGGTCAACTGCGTCATTGTATTGCGCTAATGTATTTCCCATGCCACGGCCAACCGCCATCACCGAATGTTCAAGGTGCCATTCCATCTACATGGCTTCTTCCCATGACGAATGCCCGGCTTGCATGGCAAGAAGCATGGCGGAGATAGCTGAAAATCAGAGATGGATGCTCGTTGGGCTTTCCGATTGCGAAGAGATCGCCGGAATCATCACAGCCCGATCACCCGCTTGCGAGAGCGACGGTTGCAAGCATGTTCCACGGATCACATCCCTCAAGGCAGCCCTGGCCGTCAGCCCGCTTCCATGCAGGGCCGGGCGCCGCTGCTACGGATACATGCAGCCGGTATTCAAAGATGAGCTGACGCCAGAGCAGTTCGCGCTGCTGAGCAAGGATTTCTAGTCAACCGCCACGCGCGAATTGCTTCTCATCGAATCCGTGCACGTCAAAGGTGAACACCTGGTTACCTTGCTGGAAAAAGGTGGTCTCGATCCTCACCGTCTTGGCGGCAAGCATTCGCTGGTAGAACCGTGAGTGCTGAACGATGAACACGCTGGTCGTACTGCGGTCGCTGGGTTCGCTGGCGGTATAACGCTCTGGAGCCCCATCATCGAAACGCACTAGCAATTGGCATCCGTCGATGCTGCAGCCGAACTGGCCGCGTTCGATTGAGAAGACAACATCGCTGCCATAGCGAGGATGCTTGCGCACCATCAGGGTCGCGTGCTGGTCACCGGCATAGGGGAAAGAGAAATCGACGGTGTTCTGGCTTTCTACCCTGGCGACCTGCACCGGTTTGCCGGTCATGTCGTCGGTTGTCGCCCGATACAGCCAGCTCCGAAGCACGGAGTCGTCATGGTTTTCAGGCTCTGGATGTGCCTGCGATGCCACCGCGGGCGGTGTGGTTGGCGCGGCCCCTGATGTCTCGCTTCCGCCCTTCCAGATCGCCCAGATGATGAAGGCGCCGAACAGCACGACGATCCATGCGCATCCCGTCCTGGCGGCCGAAGGGCGCTGTTTCCCGCAATGCGGGCACACCTTCGCGCTGGAACTCATCTGCTGTCCGCACTCGCTGCACTTGATCAGCGCCATCCCCTGTTCCTCCCTGTGGCAGTCGCAACATCCTACAACCGCTGCAACTCCGGCAACACCGCGCCCACCATCAGCCGCACGTCGTCCAGCAGCTGCGGCCACGCCTCGCGCGGCACGCCCATCAGCTCGGCCGCGTCGCGGATCTCGCCGGCAGCGATGCCGGTGGGCAGCAGCCGGCCGTCCGGCAGGCTGGCGTACTGCCAGGCGCAACGGATGAATACGCCGAAGGCGGCGGCGTTCTCGGGCCACACCGTCACGGTGTCGTCGGGGTCGTCATCCTCCCGCTGCTGGTCGGCCCAGTCGTCGACATCAGGCACGCCCATGGCCGACAGTTCGTCGGCCATGGAATCCAGCTCGGTGTCGTGGTCCTGCGGGCCGTTGCTGCGCCGCAGGGCCAGCCAGGTCAGCGCCGCTTCTTCGAGGTTTTCTCGGCGCCATTGTCCTGACGCATAGCCTCGAAAAAATCACGGAACGCCGCGTTGCAGCACTCGATGCTGTTGCGAACCCATTTCAGTTGGTCGGCGGGCGGCAGCTCCTCGATCTTGCCGTCCTCGCCTTTCTGGCCGATGCCGCTGACGCCGGTCAGCACTTCGTCCAGCACTTCGCTCTGGGTGTAGCCGGCTTCGTCGTCCAGGAACTCGTCCAACCGCTCCTTGGTGATGCGGCGGAAGCTGGCCTTGAAGTCGCCCTCGCGGAAGCCACCGCTTTCGGTGGCAAAGCGCACCTTTACGGTGCGGGTGAAGGTGTCGCTGGTGGTGTCGGTGGTAAGCATGCGTGCCTCGATGTCGGCGTGGTGGTGGAACCCCGCACCGGCCATGCGCCGGTGCGGGGCTGTGGGGTGGGTTACCGGGCGACGATGGTGTAGTCCGGGTCGGGGGCGATGGCGCCCAGCGGGCCGGTCACCTGCAGGGCGCTCACGCCCTGCTCGTCGGCGCGCTTCACGCTCTGCGCCTGGCTGTTGGCGGCGTTGATCTCCACGATGTTGCCGGCCACGGTGCCGTGCTTGTAGAGCAGTGCGCCGGCGGCTTCGCTGTTCACGTCGGCGAAGAAGTCGTGGGTAGGGATGTCGGTCTCTTCGAAGCTGCTGTCGAAGGTGGCCCGGCGGTCGGTGATCTGGATCGACTCCTCTTCGGAGTGCTCGTAGAACTCCACCTTCTGGCCGAAGTCCAGGTTCAGGCTGTGCAGGCCCACCAACTGACCGAACAGCGTGCAGTCCACCGTGCTGGCGCGGAACGGCACCGGCTTCTTCCAGCTCGAGTACACCGCGCCCAGGCTGGTGCCGAGGTTGGTGGGGGCGTTGTACAGGCCCATGAAGCTGAACTCGAACCAGGCGTAGTCGCGCTTCGCGCTCACCAGCTTCAGGCTGCCGCGGGCGCCGGTGATGGTATGCAGGGTCTTGTCCTGCAGGAACTTGAAGGTCAGCGAGTCCATGTCCGAATCGACCGGCGTGTACACGGCGCTGGCCACCACCACGGGCGGGCCGGCGTCATCGGCCAGCAGCTCCTCTTTGTGGCCGCAGCCCTTCATCAGCACGCCCCAGGCGGGCGCGGTGCCGGCGGTGCCGCTGCCGGCCACCGGCACGCGGAACGTGCACAGCACATGCTTGCCCACCAGGGTGCCAAGGTTGGCGCCGTAGGTGGGCTTGTCCAGGTTGAGCTCGATCGCGTCGCCTTCCAGCGGGCTGATCGTGAGCTGGCTGGTCTGGATCGCGTTCACCGCGCCGTCGAGGGCGGCCGGCACGCCGTAGGTGGTTTCCACCGCCGCCAGCAGGGTCTTTTTGCGGGAGTAGATCTTGCTCATCGTGGTTCTCCGTAGGCCGGGCGCGTGGCCGTGGCGCGGGTTGGGTCAGGGTTCAGCGGTGGTGACCGAGTTGCCGGGCGCGCTCGCGCTTCCAGGCTTCGCGGTCGGCGGGGTCGCGGTCGCGGGTGTGCACGGGCGCGGCCGGTGCGGTGTCAACGGGAACGGGCTCGGCGTCAACCGCAACGGCGGTTTCGTCCACCGCAGCGGGCGCGGGATCGGGAAGGCGGGGCGTCTTCGCGCGGGCCATTTCATTCCTCCAGCAGTGGCAGCAGCCACTCGGTGTGGATCCAGCCGTAAGGCGCATCGAGCTGGGCGCTCTGCCGCGCATTCAGCAGACGCAGTGTCACCAGCTTGTCGTCGCCGATGGCTGCGTTGGCGAACGCTTCCAGGTCGGCCAGCATGTCGAACTCGGCGGCCTCCACCTGGGCGCCTTCGGTGCCCTCGGCCAGCTTGATCTGGCCGGTCACGATCAGCCGCAGCGCGCCCAGCTCGGTCTGCGCCGGCGCATCCAGGCCCGGGCCGTAGTCGCTGTGCTCGTAGGGGTAGTCGGCCACGCCATTGCCCAGCACGGTGAACAGGCCGGGTTCCAGCTCGCTGTCCGGCCGCTCGGTGTGCATGCGGAACGTGCGCGTCACGCTACGCGCCGGGAACTGCGCGGACAGCGCGGCGGCCAGGTAGTCGATGCGGGCGGACTTGGTGCTCATGCCCGCGCCACCGTGGCCAGCGCCTTGTCGGCGGCCTGCTCGATCAGCTCGTCCAGCCGCGGCAGCATGGCCTCCAGGCTGCGGTCGGCGAACGGATTTGGCTTGATGCCGTGCTTCACGATGTCGTGGCGGATCAGCCATGCCAGGCCGCGCTGTGTAAGGCCGGGCTTGCGCGGGGTGATGCCCTTCTTCTGGATCCAGTTGAGGATCTCGGGGAACGGCACCAGGCCGCCTTCGCCGGTGCCGTCGTTGACGTAGGCGCCGTACTGCTTGCCGCGGGCGCGCACCATGTGCAGCAGCAGGCCCACGCGCTCGTAGCCGATGCTGTTGGTCAGCTCGCTGCGGTACTTCGGCGCCTCGGTGCGCATGGTGCGCGACAGCTCGATGCCGCCGCGGCCCAGCGCCTGGTCGATCGCGTCCACCGCCGCATCCGGCGCCAGCGCCAGCGCACGGCCGACCTTCTCGGTGTCATGCACCAGATTGAACGTGCCGGCCATCATGCGGCCGCCTTGTATTCGGCCAGCAGCATGGCGTGCCAGCTCGCCGGCGTCTGGTTGCTGGGGTAGCTGCCGCTGCCGGGGCTGAGCGCGATGGGCTTGTGCAGGTTGCGGTTCACCAGCTCGCGCGCCGCTTCCACCATGGCGCGCAGTATCACCAGGTCGCGGTCGCCGTCGCGCAGCGTGCTGCCGCTGTCGGTGAGCACCGGCGTGGCGAGGTAGTAGTAGCGGTAGTCCGCGCCGAAGGTGCTGATCTGCGCGGCGCTGGGCGCCGGGGTCAGCACCAGCACGGGGGCGCCGTCCTGGTCGCTCAGCCGCACCACCGGCAGCGCGCCGGCGGGCTGCTGCCACACCGGTACCGCGCCAATGCCCCAGTCGCTGGCCTTGGGGGTCAGCAGGTCCTCGGGCACGTCGGTGTACAGGCTCTGCCCGGCCACCAGGGTGAGCGCGCCAAGCCGCGTGCAGCTGCGCTTGCCGTCGATGCCGATCGCGCGCGCGGCAATGCCCAGGTGCCGCTTGAAGTCGGCATCCGGGTCGGCCGGCTGGGTCGCGGGGTCGGCGCCGGCCGGCGTGCCCTTGAACACGCTGGCCGCGTCATGCAACGCGGCCTTGTAGTCGGGCAGCAGGCTGGCAAGGCTGAGCGCCATGGCTTACTGGGCGCCCTCGCTGGCGCGGCGCAGGTGCTCGGCGGTGATCGCCTCCAGCACGCTTTTGCGCGGCTTGTTCGCCGAGGCTTCCAGCGCTTCGAGCTGGTGCAGCGAGTCGATGTCCAGCGTGGGCAGTGCGGCCACCACGTCGGCGGCCTTGGCGGCATGCAGGGCCAGCACGGGGTCTTCCGGCGGCTCGTCGTTCGCCTGCGCGCTGAGCTCGCCCATGCCGGGCGGCACCAGGTGGGCCGGCACGTGCAGCGTCTCGCCGGGGCGGATCACGGCGCCGCCGACGTGCAGGTTGTCGGTGCCGTGGTTGGTGACGGGGATCTTGTCCATGGTTCAGCCCTTGTCTGGGGGAAAGGCGGAAGGGGCGCCCTTGCGGACGCGCCCTTCCTTCCCGGCGGCTATCAGGTACCGCGGGCGTTGGTGAAGCTGTACGCCAGGATCGACGTGAAGCGGCCACGCAGCGGCTTCGGGATGTGCAGCGAGCTGTACTCCTCGCCGTACGCGCCCTTCTTGCCCAGTGCCAGGCCGTTGCTGTCGAACAACTCATACGGCACGCCGGTCTGGAACGTCTTGGCGATCGTGTAGAAGAAGTTCGCGCGCTGGCCGAGCAGCATGCGCTCGTCGCCCAGGTCGATGCCGGGGGCGTCCGTGGCCCAGCCCGGGATGCCCTTCACCGGCTGCAGCGTGCCCTGCGCGGTGATGCTGCTGTCCGCGCGGGAGTTCGCCTCGGTGAACTGCTCCGCATCCGTGATCATGTTGGTGAGCACGTCGCTGGCCAGGAAGAAGTCCGGCTGCACATAGCGCTGCTGGCTCATCGTGGCCTTGCGCGCACCCACCGCCTGCAGCAGCTTGTTCATCTGCTTTTCGTAGGTGCTTCCGGCGGCGATGTCGGTGTCCACCTTCAGCACGTTGGTGGTGTAGCTGTAGCCGGCGGTGACGGTGCCGGCCGGTGCGCTGGGGGCGCCGGTCTGGTCCACGATCTGGAACGTGCCCAGGTTGTAGCTCAGCCAGCGGTAGTACTTGCCGGCCGACTGCGTGCCGCTGCCGTCGAACTCCACCAGTGCGGTGGCGCCATCCTTGATCGACACCGGCTGCTCGGCGCTGCCCACGGCGTTGCCCTTCAGGTCGCGCGCCTGGTACGGCCGTACTACCGGGAAGTTCGCCACCTTGTAGCCGTTGGTGGCACCGCTGTACGCGGTGACGGCAGTGCCGGCGGCCACGTCCACCACGCTGAAGCTGTCGCTGTCGCGCAGCATGCGGTTGGCGATGGCCGCGGCCACCAGCTCGCGCATCACCTGCGCGTTGCTGACGATGTTGCGGGCCCAGGCGTCGAAGTTGATGATCGAGCTGTTGCGGCTGAAGTACGCCGCCTCGTTGGTCAGCTCCATCGCCAGCTTGCGCGGCTCGATGTAGGCGTAGTCCATCGCCTGAGCGATGCCGGCGCGGTGGATCGGCTGGCCCTCGTACACGATGCCGCCATTGCGCACGGCGCTGGTGTCGCGGGTCTCGTACGGCACCGAGTGGGTCGGACCGGTGGTCGGGTCCACGGCGGCGTTCACCAGCTGCAGCACGTCCAGCCGCTGGTAGACCTGCTCGATCACCGCGCGCTGCACGCTGGCGGGGATGTTCATGTCGCCGGTGTTCACCGGGCCACCCGCCAGCATCTTGGCTTCCTGATGCAGCTGCTGGGCATGTTCGCGGTCGAACTCGGCCAGCATGCGCTTCACGAACGGGCTCTGCTTGTCCGGCTCGGCGAACACCAGCTTGCCGTTGAACGCCTCGTTGGTCTGCTGCAAGCCCTTGCGCACGTCCTCGCTCAGCTTGCGGATGGCGTTGCCGTCGTCCACGGTGATGTGGGTGACGCCGGAGCGGATCGGGAAACCCTGCTCGGCCAGCTTGCGCGAGGCCTCGATCTGGTTGCCCAGGGCGATCTGGTTGGCGGCCAGCGCGGTCACCTGCGCATCGGTCATGTCGCCGGTGATCAGGCCGTCGACGTTCTCGCCCAGCGTCTTGCGGGTGTCTTCGGACAGGCCTGCGGCGGCGGCGATCGCGTCGCTGAACAGCTTGACCTTGGCGGCCTTGTCGGTGGCCAGCTTGGTCGCGGCGGCAACGCGGGCGGCTTCGCGCTCATCGAGCAGCTTGGTGATGTCGGCCTCGCTCAGCATCTTGCCGGCCGGGGCCGTGATGTTCAGCGTGACCGGGCCGTTGTGGCCAGCCTCGGCCAGCGTCTTGCCGGTGGCGGTGAGCTGGTCGACCAGGCCCTTGTGGGCCTCGGCATCCTCGCCCAGGTTCTTGGCGGCCGCCTCGTAGGCGGCGCAGATGGACTTGATGGTTTCTTCGCTGAGCTTCATGGCGCGCAGGTTGGCGCGCAGGGTTTCGAGCCAGTTCATGGTGGTCTGCTCCAGGGATTCGGACAGTTGTCGGATCAGTTCCGGGTGCAAGAACACCGGGGTATTGGCGGTGCCCTCGGCGAGGGTCACCGGGTCCATGCGCTTGATGACGGGGCGCGTGGTGAGCCCGGCGCCAAGAAGCGTCGGGCCGTGGGGCTGTTTGGTTTCGTTGTCGACGAAGTTGTCGACGAACTCGGCGCTGAGGTACACGAAGCCGCGATCCTTCACCGCGGCCACACCGTACGGGGTGAACTCCACGTCCGCGCGCAGGCGGTTGCCGTCCACCTTCAGGCTGAGGATCTTCGCGGCGGCGCCGTCATTCGGCGCATGCGCCACGTCGATGAAGATGTCCTGGCCGTAGGCGTGCGAGTCGAAGTTGCGAACCATGCTCAGCAGCATGTCGCGGGTGATCTCGAACGTGCCGTAGCGCGGATCGCTGAACGTGCCAGTGCGGATGATGGTGACCGTGGCGCGTGGCGAGCCTTCCGCCAGCTTCACGCCGTCCAGGCCGCACATGAAGCGCTTGGCGCCGGGTGGCGGGTCATTGTTGTCCAGCCGGAAGACGCGCGGCGCGGCCGGCGGCGTGGCCAGCCCTGCCAGTGCAATCGCCATCAGTCGTTTCAGCATCGCCGTCTCCGCAAAATCGTCCCGCCGCGCCACTGCCATGGTCGCGGCGGGACCTCCCGCTGCCATGAATGACCGTGTGCGGCGGGTTTCGGGATGTCAACGGGAAAGCGTGCGCACCGGCGCCAACACCACCGGCACGGTGATCCAGCGCTTGCAGCGGTTGCAGCGGGCCTTGCTCTCGGTGGTGCCCAGACGAACCACGCGGGCGGTGAGCACGTTGTCCACCAGCAGCTTCTTGCCGCAGCCGGGGCAGCACAGGCCGTCGGTCTTCACGGCTGCGCTCCCAGCCGGTCGGCGATCTGGTACCAGGGTGCCAGCAGCTCGCTGTCGTGCAGCTGCCCGGCGCGGAACGCGTCCGCTTTCTTCTGGCCGCCGAGCACGGCGGTCTGGGTGCCGGCATCCTGCTTGCCCAGCCAGTCGAAGGCGCTCTGCTTGCCGGCACGGTCGGCGTCGGTCACCTCATCGGCAAACACCGGCTGCAGGTAGCTGAGCGTGTTCGGGTGGGCCGGGTAGGGATGGTCGCCGGGCGGGTACACGCCAGGGCCCAGGCCATGCAGGTTGGCGGCAGCGTACAGGTCGCAAATGTCGTGCTTCGGGTGCATCGGGCTTAGCGTGAACTTCACGCCGATCACGTCCGGATGCTGCGCCACGCTGGCCACGTAGCTCTCGGTGTAGGCGCGGTTCGTCTCGGTGCGGATCACCCGCTGCGCGGCGTAGAGCACGTCGGCGGACGGGTTCACCAGCAGCTGCTCGGCGCGCGCGGCCAGCGTCGCGGCCTGCCGCGCGGCCATGCCCATGTTCAGCTCGGACGGCACCGGCGCGCCTCGGTCGATGAACTCCTGCGCCGCCTGGTAGCTGGATTGCCCGCGCACGATGCCGTTCTCGATCGCCGCGCCCAGCTCGGTCTTCGCAGTGCTGGCCACTCGCCACAGCCGGTCGCTCAGCTGCAGGCCATCGGACGCGCGGAAGCTGGTGATCCAGGCCATGGTCTGGTTCACCAGCACATCCACGCTCAGCCCGGAGCCGCTCAGTGGCAGCACGCTGGCTCCGATGCGGGCGCTCTCCGGCAGCGCGCGGTACACGATGGCACGGTAGCGCTGCAGCAGCTCGTCGGTCTGGCCGCCCAGGAAGGCCCGCAGGCTGGGGATGTCGCCCGGCAGCACGTCGCGGCCGCCGTCCTGCAGGCTGAGAAGCTCCAGCTTGATCGCGTTGGCGATGCGCTGCAGCAGGTCCTGCGCTGCCTTGGCCTCCTGCTCGCGGTAGGCGATCTGCCGCTGCCGCGCGGCGCGGCTGGCCTTGTCGATCAGCGCTTTCTGGGCGGCTCCGCTGGCCATCAGGGCGTGCTGGTGGTGGTGCTGATGTTGGTGGCGCTCTCGCCGGTGCGCCCGTTGCCGGGGGTCACCTTGACGATGGGCGCGCGGTTCGCGTGCGCCGGGTTCGGCGGGTTGGTGCCGTCGCTTGGCGGCGTGCCGCTGTCGCCGTTCGGGTATGGGTCGCCGGCGGCCTTTTCCTGCGCCTGGGCGCGCTCGGCGGCGGCGATGTCGATGCCGGCCGCCTCCCATACCACCTGTTTTGGAAGGCCCAGCGCCTGCAGCTTCAGGGCGTGGTCGGCGCGCTGGTTCGGGGTGTCAGTGCGGCGCTCGGCGAACTCCACGCTGAACTCGTAGGCGTCCGGGTTGCGGCCGCGCAGCAGCAGGTGCAGGCGGAAACCCTGCTGGTAGGTCCAGGCGGTGTTGTCCTGCAGCGCGTCGAGCTCGTCGAAGAAGTCGTTCTTCAGGTCGGCCAGCACGTCGCGGGCCAGCCCCTTGGTGTAGCCGAACAAGCCCTTCGGCGCGGGCGCGCCGGCAAAGAACGTGTCCAGCAGCATGTCCACGTCGGCGATCTGGTCCAGGTTGGCGTCGCCCTGCAGCGCGGTCACCGTGCCCTTGCGGTTCATGAAGTAGTCGCGGAAGTTGCCGGCGGCCTGGTCGCGCTCCACCTCCAGCTTGTAGTTGGCCAGATCTTCCGCGGCGGCGCCTTCCATCACATGCGACATGCGCAGCGGGGCGCGCATGCGGCGACGTATCACCAGGTCTTCCTCGGTGCTGGTCAGCTTCTTCCACACCGCGCGGGTGGCATCGAGGTAGGGGCGGCCCATGCTGCCGAAGTCGTCGTAGTTGTTCGGCGTGAGCCGCGCATGGCTGATCTGCCACAGGGCGAAATGCACCGTGTCCTGCTCGGTGTAGATGTCGCGCTGGGTGAACGCCTTCTCCGGGTGCTCGAAGATGCCGGACTTGCCCACGTTCGGCACCATGGTCTCGGCGGGCATGCGCGCGCAGCTGATCACCTGCGACTGGCCGGCATCGAGCACCCACTGCATGCACAGGTTGCCTTCCATCATCAGGCCGCGGATGTCGCTCTCCAGCTTGTCGCGACGGTCCAGGTGCAGGCGGCGGCAATAGCTGTCGAACTCGGTGGCCAGCCACTTGGGTTGGCCGGGCGCCACCAGCTTGATGCCGCCCTTGGCCGCGGCGCGGCTGGTGCGGCGGTGGATGGACTTCACGCGGCTGTCGAGCTGGTCCATGTTGCGAATGTCCAGGATCACCGCGCGCAGCTCGTAATCCACCCAGAACTGGCGGTACAGGCGCTTCAGCGCATCCTCCGGCGTGCTGCGCCAGCCCTGTTCGCTGCTGCTGCGCGGCACCTCGCCGGTCAGCAACTGCTCGGCCGGCGTGTTGCCGGCGCTGGCGACGCTGGCGGTGGGTTTGCTGCCGAAGAGGCGGTCGATGATGCCCATGGCGATGGCTCCTATGCCGCGTGCGCGAGGAGCTTCTCGCGGCTGTGGCTCGTGGAAAGGATGATGGTGGGCGCGTGCGCGGTGCCGCGCGTGGCCAGCCCCCATACCGCGGCCATGGCGGCGTCGAAGCCGTCGTCGCCCAGTTTCGGGTTGGCCATCTTGTAGCTGCTATAGCTGGTCTTCGTGGGCTTGGCCACGATGTTCGGCAACTGCCGGGCGAACGCGCGCAGGTCGGCGGTTTCGCGGCAGGCCATGTCCTGGTCGTCGAAGTACGGCAGCACCGCGGCGTCGTTGTGGAACACCGTGCGCAGCGCGTGCGCCATCTGGTGCTTGGTCATGCCCTCGAAGCGCATCGGGCTGAACGCCCACTCCGGCCAGGTGCTGGCGGTGCTCTCGCCGTCGCCAATGGCGCGGCGGTCGATGTCGGTCAGGCCCTCGCGGAACAGCTCGTCGTTCAGCGCGGTGAGCATACCCACGCCGAAGGCGTCGCCGATGGCGTAGTCCGGGCGGAAGTACCGCCAGAACGCCACCAGGTCCTTCTGCACCTCCGGCTCACCGGTACCGGCCGGCCAGAACTTCACGAACGGGAAGAAGATGAAGTTGCCGATCTGCTCGGCCACCACCAGCGCATGCTTCGAGCTGGCCGGGTTCTCGCCGTGGCCGGCGGCGTCGTAGCCGAAGCTGAGCACGCCGCGGCGCGGGTACTTCGCGCCGGGGAACGGCTCGGCCAGCTCCAGCCCGCTGCGCAGGCCAAGCTGCATGGCCGCGCGCACCTTGTTCTCCCAGATCAGGTTGCGGCTGCTGATGTTCTTGCACAGCAGCTGGCGGATGTATTCGTCGGGATCCAGCTCGGCCCGCATCTGCTCCATGAACTTGGCGTTGAGGATGCCCAGCTCGATGCCAAGGTGCACGTCCACCGTGGGCAGCACGTGGTACTGCTCGCCGGCGATCATCTCGCTCAGCGTGTCGGCGCCCTTGAACACGCCGGTGATGCGGATCTCCGGCGTGTTCTCGCTGTCGGTGCTGGCGCCAAGGCGGCGCGTGGAGCCCATCATCAGCAGGAAGCGACCGTACAGCCGGTCGCGCGGCATGTCGTCCACCTCTTCCAGGCTGGCCATGGTGAGGTCGCCGCCGTCGACGTTCGCCATGATGCCGTAGGCACGCGCCATCGATCGGTTGGCGTACTGGAAGTAGGTGTCGGCCATCTGCTGGCGGCCGCTGCGGTAGTTCAGCCAGGCGGTGAGGATGGGGCTGCGGCGGATCGCATCCAGGTGATAGTTCAGGTTCACCAGCGACTGCGCCTCACGCGGCGCCACGATGCCAAGCTCCTGGTCCGCCTTGGTGGCCAGCTTCATGTTGTTGTACATCTCCTTCACCGCCGTCTTTCCAGTGCGGCGGCTGCTGAAGTCGATGGTGTTGGGGTGCCGGTCCATCTCGATGCACTTGAGCACCTGCATCGGGTCCAGCGTCACGTTGTGCACGTGCTTGTGCCACAGCGCATGGTCATGGGCGTAACGCATCACCTCGCGCTCGGCCACGCTTTGCAACCGGTAGCGCTCGGCGCGGGAGATCCGCTCAGCCATTTTCGCCAGCCTGCTGCTTGTGCTCGATCAGCACCGGGTCGCGCACGGTGTTCTCGCGGCTGCGGGCGATCAGGTTGCTGAGGTCTTCCAGCGCCAGCGTGGTGCGCTTCTGGTACTCCAGCTGGCTCTCCTGCCGCTGCTGCTGGCCGGCCAGGTAGCCCACGGCATCCTCGGTGGCCTCCTTCGCCTTCGGCGTCATGCCCATGTCGCTCAGCGACAGGCCGATCTTCGCCACCCACTCGCCGATGCGCTTCAGCATCGGGTGCTCGGTCAGCACCATAATGGTTTCGCGCTCATGCGGAAGCAGCTTTCCGCTGTCATCGTCGCGACCACCTATCTGAGCCACATGGAAGCCGCCATCCTTGTCGTAGTACCAGGCTGGCGTCCTGATCGTGCTGCCGTCGCGGATCACGTCCAGGATCATCAGGTTGACGATGCTGCGCAGGTTGGCGTGCAGGTCCGCGTTCAGGTCGTTCAGCAGCTTCGGGTCGCCGGCGGTGAACGCCAGATGGTGGGCGAAGTACAGGTCGACGCGCTTCTGGCAAGCCGTGGCGGTGAAGCAGCTGCTGAAGTATTCGCAGCCATCGCAGTCCGGGTATTTGCCCGGCCGCGCCGGCCAGTACGTGGCGGTGCGGGCGTTCAGCCCGTGCTTCAGGCCGTTGAAGCGCGTGCGTCGAGCCTCTTCCGGGGTGGGGTGGCCTTCCAGGTTCTTCGCCGTGCTGGCCAGCCCCTCGGCGGTCTTCGGCCCGGTGGCGTGTGCCCAGGCCTTCAGCAGGCCGCGCTGCTGGCGTTCCTGCTCGCACTCCCGGCCACACTCGGGGCAGGTGCCCACGTAGCGCCAAGGATGCCATTCGTCTTCCGGCGCATCCTCCACGCGGACGGGCTTGGCCTCGAAGCGGTAGTCGCAGTCGAGGCAGTGGAACCGGACATCATCGAGGCGTGGCCGCAGCTTTCCCATGCTGCATGACCGTGTGCGGGCTGGCGCCGCGGGTCAACGGGAAAGCGTGCGGGTGGTGTTCCAGCCGCGGGGCGAACCGGCGGCGCCGGGTGGCCGAATGCAGCCACGGGAACCTCTGGTGCAATGACTGCCGCAGCCGGAAGCTGCTGGCATGGCGCAGGTGGCCGGCATAGCTGGCCAGCGTGGACTGGACGCACCGAAGTTCGGCCGGCGTAGCCCGGATGAAACCGGCGCCGACGTGCCGTTGCTCCCAGCTAGCCAACGCCGATCGCAGGTGGACGGCAACGCGGCGGCGAACCAGCGTATGGGTGGGCCGCACCACGTAGCCGAGGAAGTCGATGCCATCGGCCAGCGGGCGCAGGCGGATGTCGTCCTTCAGCACCAGGTGCAGCTCGCGCTGAAGGAAGTCGGCGATCCTGCGCTGCCAGTCGGCCAGCACCGCACGGTCGTGGTGGACCAGCACGAAGTCGTCGACGTAGCGCACGTACCGCTTCGCGCGCAGGACGTGCTTCACGAACTGGTCCAGGCGATCGAGGTAGATGTTGGCGAACAGCTGCGAGCTGAGGTTGCCGATCGGCAGCCCGCAGCCCGGGGCAGCGTTGGCCAACCGTTTGTGTGCCGGCACCAGGGCGAACTCCGCTGGTGTGCCGCGCATCTTCACCCCGGCGGCCAGCGGCGGCCGGCGCAGCAGTGCATGGGTGGCGCGCTGCATGGGCAGCGGCACTGCATGCCGTTCCAGCACCGGCTTCAGGATGCGCCACAGCGTGGGCCGGTGGATCGAGTTGAAGAAGTTGCGGATATCGAGCTGCAGGTAGTAGCCGCCGCCCTGGCCGCTGTGCACCTGGCGGACGAACTGCTGCACGCGCCGCACGGCCGCATGGCTGCCCTTGCCGCGGCGGTTGGCATAGCTGTCGGCGATGAACCGCGGCTCCCAGATGGTTTCCAGGCGCGGAACCAGCCAGTGGTGTACCACGCGGTCGGCGAAGTCCGGCGCGTGGATCTCGCGCGCCTTGGGCCGCGTGGCCACGAAGCACACGCTGGGCCGTGGCCGCCACGTGCCGGCCTGCAACTCGCGCTGCAGCTGCAGCAGACCATCCGTCCAGCGGGCATCGAACGCGAGCTGGTTGCGGCTCGGCTGCTTTCCCCGGCGCGCCATGCGCCAGGCGTCATGGAGCGCGCGAAGCGAAACTGCCCCGGCGCCCGCCCCCTGATACTCACCGGCCGACACGACACGCACCGCCCGCACGCAGGCCTTGTTGTTGCGGTCGTTGTTGTTGGCATTGCCGTTGTTGAAGTTGACGATCCACGCGCAGGACGGCGCCCACGCTTCCCCGCGAACTTGCGACCTGGGCGAACAGTCCGGCATTGGAGTTGCGCGCCTTCGTCATGGATTGGCCCCTGCGAAAGAGGCGTCGCGGGTACTCAGTATCTGGGCACGCTCCGGCGAGGCATCGCACGCCGGATTCTGGCCCTTGGGGACTTGCAGTTGCCGCCACCAGCCGCCGGCCTGGCGGCCGAGATCCTCGGCCAACCGGATCAGCATCTCGAACTGGCGGAAGCTGGTGAACGCCCGGAGCTGGCTACCCATCTGCAGGCTCAGCTTGATCTCGTCGATCGCCCAGCGCAGCTGGTCGACCCAATGGGCCTGCCGCGGCCGGTCCCGCCATGCCCGGTGACACACGCGCACCACCGTCATGGCCTGCTGCCGCAGGTCCGTGCCGAGGGTGTACTTGTGATATCGGGCGAAGCCCCGAACCGCCTGCTCGATCTCGCGGAGCAGGCGTTCGGCGGTTCTCACGATGGGTGGCAGCGGATGGTTCATGGGTTCAAAGAGGCAGAGTTACTGACCGGCCGACACGACACGCACCGCCCGCACGCAGGCCTTGTAGTTGCGGCCGCCGCTGGAGGCACTGCCGCCGCTGAAGCTGACGATCCACGCGCAGGACGGCGCCCACGCGCTATCCGTGCTGGTCCAGTACCAGTCGTTCTGGGTATCGGGGAATGCCTCCACGTCGATCGCCGGGCGGATGCGCGAGCGGTCGGCCAGCAGGAACAGCTCCTCGACGGTAGGCATCCGCCAATCCTTGTGCCCCGCCACATCGAGCTTCTTCGCCGCGGCGATGGCCTGCTTGTGGGTCTTGCCCGTGGCGACGGTGGCCTTGGTCCACATCAGGCCGGTCAGGGTATCGGTTACGGTGCCGTCGCCGTTGTCGGTGAATCGCTTCATGGTGTGCTCCTGGTAGAGATCAAAGAGGCCAATTACTGACCGGCCGACACGACACGCACCGCCCGCACGCAGGCCTTGCCGTAGCGGTCGTTGTGGCCGGCATCGCCGCGGTCGAAGGAGACGATCCACGCGCAGGACGGCGCCCACGAACACGGCGTGCTGGTCCAGTACCAGTCGCTCTTCGTGTCGGGGAACCGCACGGTGTCGATGGCCGGGTTGTGGCGTGTGAGGTCGAGGATCGATTCCAGCTCCATGCGCGTCGGCAGGCGCCAGCCTTCGCCGAGCGCGGCGCAAGCCTTTTCGGCGGCGGCGTAGTCCACGGACTTGCCATCACAGAGGGTGGCGCTCCATTCCAGCTTCGGAGGGAGCAGCGGCGCGGGCGCGGACACGGTGATGCCAGCGGCCGGGCTATCGATGCCGATGTCGACGGTTCCTTCGGGATGGATTTTCAGGGTGAGCATGGGGTTCTCCTATGGGGTATCGGGACGGCGCACGCGGGCGCCCTGTTTCAGTTCATCGGTGCGCATCACGCTGACCACCTTGCAATCCAGCACCACCAGGGTGGCGCCGTCGGGCAGGTGCAGGTGGCCGGTGCCGATGCTGCGGATCAGCTCGGCGCGACCGTCGCTGATCAGCATGTCGCGCAGGCGCTCCACGTCGATCCGCATCACCCGCTCCATGTACCGGACCAGTGCGTGGTCGCTGATCAGGTGCTTCTCAGGTGACCGGAGCTTCTTCGGCGTCCAGGGCTTCGGGTAATCCTTCTTCGGCCAGGATTTGTGGTGGCTCATGCATCCACCTGTTGGCCGCGCCGCCGCTCGTCGAAGTGCCACCGTTCCTTGCCGTCGGCGTCGAGGATCTTCCAGGCGGTGGTGCTGGCGAGGATTCGGGCCATCGGCATGGCGGCCGCCTTCACCTCTTCGAACCGTGCTGCGTCGAAGACCATGGCCTTGCGCCAGCTGCCGGCCTGGTTGATGTGCAGGGTCAGGTCAGCCATGGGCCACCTCCCGCGCCGCCGGCAGCAGGCGGTCGGTGCGCAGGAAGATGCCTTGCTCGTCCAGTAGCGAGCGGGTGGCTTCGATGAAGGCCGGGAGATCGCCGCGAACGGCGGCCATGCGGATCTGCTCCACCACCGGCGTTTCGTTGCCGAAGCCAGGAGGGGCTTCGTCGGCGATTTTCTGGCCGCTTTTCACTCGGACCAGGCCGAGTTCCTTCAGGTCGGCATCGTCGAGATCTTCAACGACCTCTTCCAAGTCGACATCTACATAGATCGAGCGATACATGGCAGTGCTCCTACTCGTTGGCGGCGCGGGCCCACTCCGGCATCTGCGTGCCGGTGGGCTCGTCGGGTTGGCTGATGTACAGGCCGTACTCGGCCAGCTTGCGCAGGCTGAGGGCGGTGAGGTGGGCGTGGCGGCGATGGCCGATGCGGCGGTCGAGCTCGTCCTTCTCGATCACGCCGGCGTGGTCCAACTGGCGCTTGAAGATGCGGCCGCTCTTCACCGGCAGGCCGTTCCACATATCGCGCAGGCGGTTGGTGGTGCTGATGTGATCCATCACATGCTGCGGGCGCAGGATGATCACTTCCTCGCCGCTGTCGAGCACGTCAAAGGCGTACGGGTGCAGGAACTGGTGGCTCTCGATCTCGCTGAAGGCGGTTTCGAGGATCCACACCCATGGCTCGCGGTCGCCGCTGGTCTCGGCGATGTGCTTGTTCATCTCGGCGCGTAGGTCGCGCAGGAAGTCGCCGGTCTCGCGGGCCATGCCGGCGAACTCGCACAGCAGCGCCCAGGCCAGGGCGATGGAGCCGTAGTTGCGCACCATGCGGCTGGCGCCGGTGTCGCCGGGTCGCGCGCGGCAGCCGTCCCAGCACCACTGCTCCCATTCGGCCAGGCGCGACTGCACCTGCTCGCGGGTCAGGCTGGCGAGGAACTGCAGCCACTGCCGCACCGGGAAGCGCGGGATGCCTTCCGGCATCAGCGGGCCCTTGCGGCCGGTGAGGTCGGCGCGGATCACCTTGCCGGTGAGGCTGCGCACCGGCACGTCCTCGCCGGCCAGCAGCACCGGCGCGCTGATCAGGAACTCGGTGAGGTCGCTGCCGCGGCGGGTCAGGGTGAACTGGTAGCTTTCCTGCAGCATCGCCACGGCCACGTTGATCACGTCCTGCCGGCGGGCCGAGATTTCCTCCCAGCCCACCGGGTGGCTGGTGTGGCACGCGCTGGTGAGCAGGCGGAACTCGGTCTGCAGGCTCTGGCCGCCGAACATCGTCATGCCGATGCTGCGTTCCAGGCGCTTGATCAGGGTGCTCTTGCCGCTGCCCTTGTCGGCCTGCACGATCATGTGCGGCCAGAAGCCGAGGAAGGCCTTCAGGTGGCCTCCCAGCGACCAGGTGAGCAACTGGGCGGCGGCGTTCTCGCGGAAGGTGGCCTGGTAGGCCTCGATCACGCGCCGGGCGTCGCGGGCCTGCCCGCTGGGGAAGCTGAGCGCGCTGTACGGGCACTGCTTCTCCGGCTCGGTGAAGTAGCAGTCCGGCCCCTCGTTCACCACTGGCTTGCCCTGGCGCCAGGCGAGGCCCACGAAGTTCAGCGCATCGCGGGCGCCGCACTCGGCGCTGCGCTCCAGCACGGTGATCATGCGGGCGAAGCGGTTGGGGTTGAACACCGGGCCGAACTTCTTCCAGTAGTCGATGTTGTACAGGCGCTCGTCGTTGAGCACGCGGCGCATCAGCTGGGCGCCGTGGCGCGCCGTCTGCACGCTCACCGCGAACACGGTGTTGGGCTGGGCGTCTTCCTCGCCGCTCATGGTGGCGGTGGCGCTCTGGATGGTCACGCGGCTCAGCGAGGCCACGCGGAAGCCGGCCAGGTCGTCGATCACCGGCAGGTCTTCGCCGCCATCCTCGTTCTTCTCCAGCTTGCTGACGAAGCTGGTGAAGTCGAGCTTGGCGCGGAACCGCCAGTACACGGCAAAGTCGTGGCCGGGCAGGTAGACGCGCTGGATGCCCTTCGGGCCGTCGCGACCGGCCAGGCCGGGTATCACCCAGGGTTCATGGGTTTCCAGCATGGTGCGCAGCTGGTCCAGGCCGGCGCGTTCGGCGATGTCGGCCGCGTCGTTGTAGCCCAGCTCGTACCATTCCTTCTGGTCCACCATGATCGCGCCGATGTTCAGCGCGGTCAGCGCGTCGTACAGCGCCCAGGCCGCCTTCGCGCCCGGGCGCACGCCCTTGTCGTCGGGCTCGTCGGCGTCCATGCAGATCACCACCTGCTTGCCGACCAGGAAGCGCCAGTCGATGTTGCTGGCGTTGCCGGTGCCGCGCAGCGCGATCGCCGCGCTCATCTTCAGGCCGCAGGATTCGGTGACCAGCGCGTTGATGGCGCTCTCGAAGATGTACACGCGGCGGGCGCGCTGCACGTGCTGGCGGTCCACGAACCAGGGCTGGCCATCCTTCTGGCCCAGGCTCTTGGTCTTCACCCCGCCGTTGAGCGAAGGGTCCAGGTAGCGGAAGTCCACCGCCTGCACCTGCATGTTCGCGTAGTCGCGGCACACGAATGCCACCGCCGGGCCACCATGGCCCACCACGCCCTCGGCGATGCTGTTGCTGGTCCAGGTGTTGAAGCCCACCGCGCCGCGCTTGAGCGCCCACTCCACGGTTTCCTGCTTCACGCCGCGCTTAACCAGGTATGGCACGGCTAGCTGCGCCTGCACCTTGCACTGGTCAGCCAGGTATTCCTCGCGGCTGCGCTCGGGGCGCGGCTGGGTGTTGTCCGGCTTGTCGAAGGGGATGCTGTAGAGCTCATGCAGCCGGCGCATGGCGTCCGGCACGTTGTCGATTTCCTCCACGAAGCGGACCAGGCTGATGCAGTCGCCGCCGTTCTCGCTGCTGAAATCCTTCCAGGCCTTGCCCGCGTCGAAGATCGAGATGCTGGGGTTCTTGTCCGCGTGGTGCGGGCTCTTGTAATTGCCGGTTCCGCCCGGCCGTTCCAGGCCGAGTTTCTCAGCCAGATCGTGCAGGTCGATCCGCTGTTTGAGTTCGCGTATGGATGCCATGGTTCCTGCTATGCGGGTGAAGATGGTCGAGGCCGCACAACGGTGCGCAGCCGGCGAAGAGGTTGGATCTGGTTACCGCGGGTGTTCGGTGACGCTGTCGGCGGGAGCCCACCGCTTTCCGGCTGGGCCGCACAGCTCGCCCATGCGGCGGGCGGCGTCGCAGTCCCAGCCTAGGAATTCGCCGCCGCGCTCATCGCGCTCGCGTTCGTCTTCTGGATCGTGCTTACACGCGTAATAGAGCGTGCACAGGTGGATACCCCGGCCGATCAGCGATGCACCACGTTCCAGGTGATGGAAGCGGCAGTCGGTGCAGGCGCGCATTTCAGTCATGGCCAGCCACCGTTTTCTCGCTCTCGGCCATCTCCTCGACTTCGAGGTACTCAGCCGACATGTCGGGAATTTCGTGGTCGAGGATCTCGATGCCGAGCTTTTCGGTCGGGATGCACCAGCCTTCCTGCTTGTGCAGTTCCTGCACTGCCCAGTCGGCATTCCAGCCGTCCAGCAGTGTTTCCCAAAGCCGCGGCGCGGCATAGCGGGCAACCGCCTGGTATTCGTCCCCATCGGAAGCGTCCAGCACTTCATCTTTTGAAGCCCAGAACCGGCTGATCTCTCCAGCCCATTTCGGCGTGAGGATGTCTGTGTCGATGGATAGAAGAATCGACAGGTCCATGCCTGCGGACAGGGAAAAAATGCGCTTAGCCATGGGTTTTCTCCGTTTCAATCGACATCGCAATTTCCCCGGATCGTGGTCACCTGCGGAATGCCGCGCTGCCACTTCGCGCAGGCCGGTGAGCGCAACACCACGTCGGTGGCGCGGCCGGCGGTCCATTGGCCGACCAGCAACTGGCACTTGTAGTAGCGGCGGTCGGCACGGCTCACGCGCAGCCGGCAGTGCGCGCAGGTGTTGCAGGTTTCGCCCGCCGGTCCGGTGCCCGGCTTGGCGGCGTAGCCCTGGGCGGCACCGCCGCGCGAGCGCCGTTCCACCTTGGCGCGCTCCGGCTTGCCGCTGAACAGTCCGGACTGCTGGATGGCGGCCATGGTCATGCCTCCAGCGCCTGCAAGGCGGCATCGACGGCGAGCTTCGCCTGCTGCAGGGCAGTGCGGACGGCGCCGAGGTTGGTGGAGAGGGGCAGGTTGATGGATGCGGCGGCCGCCGGCGAGGCAGGCGCGACCGCCGGCGTCGGCGCGCCCTGATCCACCCGCTGCCAGCCAGCGTTCGAGGTGGTGCCGCTGCGCACCACGTCGCCCTTCTTGCGCAGCGCCTGCAACGCCATCACCACCTGGGTAGTGGTCAGCGGCGGCGAGATGCGCGACTCGATCACGGTGCGGCGCACCGGCGGCGCGCCGGGCACCAGGGCGGCCAGCACGCGGGCGGATACGCCGGTTTCATAGCGGTGGGCGGCGCGGGCAACGTTCGGGGCGGTTTTCGGCGCTACCACGGTGCCTGGTGCAAACGTCCCCACCGCCGGCTGTTGCATGGCGGTTGGTGCCGATGCCTTGGGCCCCGCAAGTGGCGTCAGCGGCGAGTAGCGCAGCACGCCATCGCCGTGGTGCACGCGCTTCACCTGCTGGTGGCGCACCATGCCGGTGAGCGTGCTGCGCAGGCGGTCCGGCACCACATCGCCGGGTTCGAGCATGCCCAGGGCATGGGCCAGCTCCACCACGGTGCAGGGTTCGTTGCAGTTGTACAGGTGTCGAAGGATCGGCCCTTGGAGTTCCATGCTCAGTCCTCCCCCACGCCGTCCGGCACGCCCAGGTATTCCCGCCAGTGCACCTTGCGGCGCCCTACCAGGAAGCCCCAGTGCTGCACCTTCGGCCCCGTGCAGAACAGCGTCCACGCGGTCTGTCCTTCCGGCAGTTCCAGCCGATGCCAGCTGCCGGCGCGGCGCAGCAACACGCTGCCCGGGCCATGCCAGCGGCGCCGCTCATAGCTCACCACCTGATCGATGAACACCGGGCGCACTTCCCAGTAGCCGCCGCGCAGGATGACGGTGAGGTAAGGCCACGGGTGGTCGTGGAAGTGCCTGTCGTCGTCGCTGCGCAGGATGTGGTGCACCCGCGCGCCGACCAGTGGGTATGTACCGCTCTGGCCACCGCCGCGGCGCCCGATGCGGATGAACCAGTAGCGCTCCATGTAGCCAGCCAGGTGCACATACGGCGTGCGCATGGCGCGGCGGATGATCCAGCCTGGCATGTTGTCTATCGCCGCATTCGTGGCATCGGCCAGCAGGATCAGGCAGAGCAGCAGCACGAAGCAGAACAGGGTCGCCAACGTCTCGAACCCGTGCCTGTACAGCAGGTCGACATCGTGGATGCAGATCACGACCAGCACGAAAAAGAAGAGGATGCGCACGGCTTCAACCTCCGAACGTGAGCAGCGGCACGTTGCCGCCGGTGGCATAGGCCTCGCGCACGCGCGGCAGCGCCTGCTCGCCCACGGTCTGGCCGTTGGGCAGCACGATGTGCGCGAGGAACTCGTCTTCGAACGTGGTGATGCCGGACTCCACCGCCTCCAGCTTCGCCTTCACCACCAGCGACAGCGCGCGCCACTTCTGGCGGCAGGCCTGCTCCCAGGCCTCATAGGCCTGCGCAGGCGTGCGCTTCTGGTTGCGGGCCGGCGTATGGGTGAACTCGCGGCTGGCCGGGTCGGGCATCGGCAGGTGGAAGCGCACCGTCCAGCCGTTGCAGCTGAAGCCGAGCACGGCCGCCTCGCGGCTGGTGGTGTAGCCGAAGCGGTCGGCGCCGTAGCGCTGCAAGGTGCGTTCGATCTCGGCGCGCGAGCGCTCGCTGCTCACGTCGGTGTTGCTGGCGTAGCGGATCATCCGATCGCCCTCTTGATGTAGTCCAGCGACACCGATGGGCGAACCGGGCCGAACACGGCTTCGAGCTCGCGCACGTCCGGGTTGGTCCTCAGGCCCTGCAGGTACTCGGCGGTGGCGGGATCGTTGGCCTGCATCCACGTCCACAGCGCGCGCTTGCGCTCCGGCTTCAGGTCAGCCAGCGCCACCATCTCCGGCGGCGGCACGGGCCGCTCGATCACCTGGCCGGGTTTCAGGTAGCTGCGATAGCCGCGGGTCTCTTCCTGCTTGGCGGCCATCAGCGCACCGCCTTCGCCGGCTTGGCGCAGCATGGTCCGGTGTAGATCGCGCCACCCACCGGTGTGCGCTTCACCTTCATCTGCGCCACCGGCCAGCGGCGGCCGCATTTGTAGCAGCAGCGCTTGGGCTGGGGAGTGGCGGCGGGGATGTCGCGGGCGACGGCATTCATGCGGCACCGCCTACACGTGCGACGGCCATCACCACGCGATCGCGCATGGCATTGCGCGGATCATCGATGCGGAACTCGACGTGCTGCAGGAGCTGCTCCGTAGCCTCGGTCAGCTCGTCCACGGCGGTGGCCACGTCACGCACGGATTGAGCGCGCTTTTCCATGAGGATCGCGAACTCAGAGTTGGTGCAGCCATCGGCGATGCCCTGCAAGCCATCGGCGATTTGCGACAGCACCGCCTTGACGTCGATGCACCCGCTCATCGCGCCAGCTCCAGCGCATCCTCGACCGTCTCGCGGTCGGGCAGCGTGTAGATCACCGTGCTCTCGCGGCTGCGCTGGCCCAGCACCACCTGCACGATGCCCTGCGGGTCGCGCGCCTCGCTGCGAGCCATTACGCGCTTGGCCAGGGTATGGCGCAGCCAGTGCGGGCTGGCAGACACCTGAAGGCCGGCCTCGGCCACCCACATGGCCATGCGCGCCTGGTAGCTGCGCACGGACATGCCACGGTGGTTGCGGCTCATTACCAGCGGCTGGTCGGGGTGGGCGCCATAGCCCATGTCGGCGCGGATCTTCACCAGGGCTTTCAGGCTGGCCATGGCGCGGGTATTCAGCGGCACTTCGTAGCCGCGGCGGCCCTTGGCGTGCTCGTCGACCAGGTGCAGACGCTTGCGGCGCAGCGCGGCCTGGGCATGGCCCAGCGTGACGCCGGCCATGCTGCCAATGCGGATGCCGGTCTGCCGCAGCAGATCCATCCATTCCGCGTCGCGGCGCGCCAGCACGTCGGCGAACTGCCGCACGTGCTTCATCAGCTGCTTTTCTTCTGCCTCGGTGAGGTAGCGCTCGAACACGGCGCGCTGGGTGATGGCGTTCAGCATTTCGCCACCTCCGCGCCGGCTGCGTTGAGCAACTGGGTGCGCTGCCACTGGCGGGCCTCGCACAGCGCGGCGACCAGCAGGCTGGCCGTGCCGATGTGCACGCGCAGGTGGGCGGCACCGCTGATGATCCACAACAGGCTGTCGGTGACCAGGTTGCCGCGGTCACGCAGCTCCTGCAGGTTGATCTGCAGTTCCTCGCCGCTGTCCAGGTGCAGCGGCGGACGCACGCGATCGCCGCCGTCTGACAACGTCATGACGCGGGCGATCTCCTCGATCACCTGGTCGCGGTCGACGTTCTCCACCTGCCACACGAACGGGCCGGTGCTGATGCACGTCATCGGCTGGCCCGGGTGCACGATCACCTCGATGTTGCCGTCGACGCTGTCGATCTGGCGCAGGAACAGTTCTTCGATGCTCACGGTGTGACCTCGCTGGCAGGCGATGACGCGGGGAAGGTGTCGGGCGTGGACAGCCGCAGGTCGACCATCTGCAGCAGCTGCTCCACCTCGTTTTCCGGGGTGACCAGGCGACGCGCGGCGGAGCGCTTCTTGGCGTCGATGCGGGCGCGCAGGATGGCGAACTGCAGGTCGGTGACCAACTGGTCCGCCGCCCCGATGTCGAGCGTGTGGGTGTTGCTGCCGACGCAGATCGCCGGCGCACCCATGCCCGGGATGTATTCCACGGTGATCGGAAGCGTGCTCATGCAGACACTGCCGCATCGGTGACATCCGCCACGGGATGCTTGATGGTCAGCGCGTGCTCGCCGTCGCCGGGGCGGGTGAACATCACGATGCCGCCGGGCGCGAGCTCCGCCAGGTTGATCACCTTGCAGCCCTTCCACAGCCAGCCCTGGTACGGGCGCACGTCGAGCACCACGCCATCGGCGGCCACGTCCCATGCCAGGAAGTCCTGGCCGTGGTCGGCGAAGTGGATGGTCTTGGCCGCGGTGGGCGGCACCATGCCGGGCCGGTTCATGCCGCACGCTCAACGCGGGCGCGCGGTTCGCAGTCCACGCCCTCGACCTCCACCAGCACCGCGATGGGCTGGTCGGCATGCAGGGCCACGGCACGGATCACCACGCGCTGGCCGCAGTCGCTGACCAGGCTCACCGGCTCGTAGCAGGTGAGCGCGCCCATGCGGTTGGCGCCGAAGTGCCAGTGCATGCGCAGGTCGAGGCCGGCGAGGCCACGGTGCAATTCCACGCGGCCGCACAGGCCGCTGGCGAAGCGCAACTGTTCTCCGACGCGCACCCAGCTACGGCGGCGCGCATCGGCGGACGGTACCGGCACGTGCCGGTTGATCATCTGGAACGTCACATCACACACGGGACACCTCCCTGGCAGGGGCAGTGGCGGATGCGATCTGCCGTTGGCGCAGCGCCATCAGCTCGTCGCGGAAGAGAAGGAAGAGGCGCTGGCCGGCGCCGTCGACATGCGCATGCGGGCCGATCGAGCGGGGGGACTCGACGACCTGCAGCCTGCCCGCCCGTACAGGGGGGGAGACCGACTGGCAGGTGCTGCGCTTATCGCCGGACATCGGCCAGCGCCTCTAGGCGGACGAGCAGGCCGAGACCGGCACGGGCGGCGTCATCGAACGCCGCACGGATGGTCTCGACTTCCTCAGTGGTGATGCGGCCGTCGCGCAGCGAATCGCGCACGGCCGACGCCATGCGGCCGATGTCGGCATGCATGGCGGCGTACTGGTCAAGAAGCTCCACGTCACTGGCGTCCGGCGAGCCGGCAATTGATAGGCGACGTGGTGCAGCGTCTGGGCGTAGGCGTGCAGGATCTGGAAGTCGTTGGCGACCAGCTGCACGGGAATGGACTCGCGCAGGGTCAGCTGGTGATCCTGCAGAGGGTTGGCCTTGTTGCTGAGCGTGGCCGGAAGCATGCCGACCTGCGGCGCCAGCGCCACGGCACCGCGGCGGCGCGTGGCGGGATCCACGTAACCGTTGACGGTCTGGTAGATCGCGTTCTCGACGGAGCCGTAGAGCTCGTCCTGCATGTTGTGAACCCCCGATCCGTTCTCACTTGGAGCGATCGAGGAACCCGGCTATGTTTCCGCCCGAAGCGTGCGTACAGCTACACTCCGCTTCGAGGGTCTCCCGCATGCCAATTGCCGAGCTCCTCACCCGACCCCGGGCGGCTGCTACCGCCCGGGGTCACTTCATTTCCAGCTGCTGCTACAGCTGCACAGCCTGTGGCGACAGCGTTCCCCATTACTGGGGAAACCATCGCCTGATTCGATCAAGCCGCCCTGAACAACGCCTCTTCCACGTAGCGCGCCAGCTGGAGTTCGCACTGGGCGCTCAGCGTGCGCTTCTCGGCCCGGGCCAGCTGTTCGAGCTTGGCCTTGAGCCCAACGTCCTCAAAACGTAAGGAAATACGTCGATCACGTTCCAGAGCGGAGCTCTTTTTCGCTGTTACGCTATTCCGCTGTGACATAACCGCGCACCCTGTAATACATCCCCACATATGGGGCTATGTCAGGATACTGCCCCACATCTGGAACAAATGCAAGTGGCGCCCAGGAAACCACCCGAAAACCCCATCGCACAGCGGCTTCTGTCCGTTTTGAATGGCCGGACTCCGTCTGCCTGGGGCGCTTCGGTTGGCCTGAGCAAGGGCACCATGTCGCGGCTTTGGCAGGGAAGTGCCCCAGATCCGGGGAAACTGGTACCGGCGATCCGCATGGAACGCCTCTCGCTCAGCTGGCTGATTGATGGCCAGGGATCGCCGTTCTATGTGGCGGTACCGGTCGACGATGCCGACGCATCAAAGATGCTGCTGGAGATCGTCGGCGACGAGCCCAACACCAACATCTACGTCTGCTACTGCCGCCACGGCTTCGCCATCGTGCTGACCACGCCGGCCACCATGGAGCGGCCTGACGCCGGCAGCATCTACTACATCGCCACCACCGTCCTGGGCGGGCACGCCGTCGGCGTGGAGACGATCCACTGGGTGAAGACGTACATCCCACAGACCCCTGTGGCCATATTCGAGATGCCCGTGGGCGACTGGGTGCGGCTCGCTACCGGCAGGATGGGCAACCATGAACTCTTCGTCGAGCCCGGCAACATCAAGTCAGCCATCACTCTCCACGAAGGCGACGAAGAGAAGCTCGACCAGATCGTGCTGAGCGCCGACGGCGTCAAGGAGAAGGGTGCCGACTACCGCATCACCACCGCTCTCGACACCCTGCTGCATGCTGCCCCCGCCGACCGCGAAGCCATGTTGCGCGTGATCAGCTGGCTCGCCGCGAAAACACCCTGATCCAACCACCACGTAATGCTCGAAGTTCGCGTCCATAGCCCGGACTCGAATCGCCTCAATGCGCCCGCACCTCCCGCGGACATCCACGAACCAGCGCCAGCTCGCTAGGCAGCGGAACCCGGATTGCCATGGTGCGCAGTAAGCCAAGCTCGGGGCGCCATTTCCGCTTACTGCGCACCACCTCTTTCGGTGGTGCCAGCAAGCGATTCGGGTTGTAGCTGACTAGCAGCTCTTCCCCGTCCAGCGTGATGCTGTCGACGAAGCTGTTATAGAACGATCGGGTCCGCGCCGCGTTCTGATCATCCTTGACCAGGTTGTGCAGGAATCCCGTGAGCTCGTCGATTTCGACGCTGGTCATGCTGCTGGCCGGCGGCCGCTCGGCATCGATGGCCGCCAGGGCCGCCTCGGCATCCTTCTGCTTCGCATTGTTCTGGCGCAGCCTGGTGGTCATGTCGCCCAGGTTGGGGGCATCCTTTCCGTAGAGCTCCAACACCGAATAGAGCTTGTCGTTGGCCTCCTGCAGGCGGCCGATGGTGGCCAGCACCGCGGCACGCCGCTTGCGATGTTCGGCAGCCCAATTTCCGGCCTCGGCCTCCATCAGCTCAACGATGCTGGCGACGTTTCGGCGCGACAGCACGCGCTTCAGGATGACGTTCGACAGCCAGTCGTCGACCAGGTCAGCCCGGATGCGGCGCGGATCGCACTCCCGGTTCTGCATCGATCGTCGGCAGCGGTAGTAGAAGTACAGCTTTCCGCCGCGGCCGCGGCTGGTCTCGATCTGCATGCTGGAGCCGCATTTCCCGCAGCGCAGGATGCCCGTGAATGCATGGGTAGACTTCGGCGAGCCGTCGGCCTTGGTGATGTCCGCGGCTTCATCCATCAGGGCCTGCACCTGGTCCCACAGCGGCCGCTCGATGATGGCTTCATGGCTGGGCACCACGATCCAGTTGTTTCGGTCGCGCACACCGCGTGAGTTCCTTCCGCGGCGGCCGAAGACAATGTTCCCGATCATGACCTCATTGCGCAGTTCGTTGATCACGGTCTGCTTTGACCATTTGGCACCGCGGCGCAGGATGCCGCGGCTGTTGAGCCAGGCGGCTATCTGGAAGGCGCCCTGGCCGTGGGCGCGCATGGCGAAGATCTCGCGCACCAGGTCGACCTCTGCCGGCACTGGCACCAGCTTGCGACGCTTCGGATTGTCCGGCGCGGGCAGCGATATATAGCCGAATGGTGCACGGCCGCCAACCCAGTAGCCCAGCCTGGCATTGCGCATCATTGATCGGCGTGTATCGGCGCTGATCCTGCGGCTCTGCAGTTCATTGAAGATCTCCATCACGCCATCCATCGCCCAGCCCATGTCGGTGGCGCGGTCGATCGGCGACGAGATGTAGACCAGTTGCACGCCCGCGTCGTCCAGCAGGCGCTTGTTCACCATGGCCTCGTATTTGTTGCGGGCGAAGCGGGCTGAATCCCAGCAGATGAAGTAGGTGGCCTCCATCGCGCAGGCCATGTCGATCGCGGCATCAAAGGCTGGCCGGTTCTTTTCCCGCCAGGCGCTCTTTGCATCGTCGGTGAACACGCGCAGCACGCGCGCGCCGAGCTCCGCGGCGCGACGCTCGCCGACCTCGATCTGGGTGGGTATGGAGACGTCCTGCTCCGATTGCTTGCGGTCGCTGACGCGGGCGTAGTTGACGCTGGTGATCTCTTTTTCGGCCATGCTGGCAGTCTAGGCTTCGTCGAGGATGCGGCGAATGTGAGACGTGCTCGGCACGTCACTGGTGATAGAGGTGAGGTGCTGGCGGATTTGTTCCAGGTCCAGGCCTTCGGCGGCAAGCGAGCGCATCAGTTGGTTCCGCTGGTATCGCATGTACGTCGACAGCTTCGGAAGCACGATGCGATCGCGAGTGCCCGCTGCATCGACGGTGGCCAGCGCATGCCACAGCGCCATGAAGGCATCGAAGCCGATGATGGCGGCCACCCGCGGCCACGGCTGCGGCAGCCCGATGCGCCGCAATTCGGCAAGCCGTGGATCCGCGGGCGGCGTCGGCGCCGACGCGCCAAGGCGCGCCCCGTTTTTCGTGCAGACATCCTGGTACCCACCCCCGCGAGCTGGGGCGCGGGGCAAGGCTGCCGACCCCCCGGGTGCCGTGCCGGAGCGGCTCATGCTTGCCCCCTTACTACTATGCAGTAGCGGGTCCGCGCTGCGAGCTGCGTCTTTGTCGAATGAGGCGGCGTGGCGCTGGGCGTGGTTGCTGGATTTGCCCGGTCTACATCCACCACGAACTGCGCCTTATACGGGAGTGCGCAGTTAACACGACCAGTGCACTTAGCCCGCTCTCTTAACGAGCTAGTAACAACTGCGCAGGCCCCGCCATATCTCACGGTAAGGTCTGGAACTGCCCCGGCGTCTTTCATTTATCAGGCCCAGTATGGGTGCGAGGAACGCGTGGATGGCGCTCTGCGGCGTCGATGCGGCGCAGATCCTCCAGCACCGGCGTTCGCAGCTTGCCCAGCGGGTTGGCCTTGTCGACGGTGCGTCGCAGCTTGCGCATCGCCAGGTGTGCGTAGATCTCCGTACTCTTCGGATCGTTATGCCCCATCAGTGCCTGGTTGGCGAAGAGGCTGGCGTCTTCCTCAGCCAGCTCGGTGCCATAGAGGTGTCGCAGCGCGTGCGGGTTGAGCTGGTCTGCTGGGATCTTCGCGGCAGCGCCATGCTTGGCCAGCAGGTCACGCACGGCATATTCGCTGATGCGCCGCGCCTCGCCGCGGTAATCGCACGCCGGCACCATGTGATTGGCCACCGTCACGAACAGCACGCGATCGCCATCCTCCAGCGTCCGGTCGATCTCGGCCAGCTCGGGGTGGCCAAGGTAGGCACGCAACAGCAGCGCCACCTCGCGTGGCGCCGGCATGTGGCGCTCCTTCGAGCCCTTCTCCACGACGCGGATCACCAGATCCTCTCGGCCTTCGAACTCGGTCCAGATCATCGCCGACTCGTTCAGCGCGCAAATGCCGCTGATGCGCAGGCCGAGGCCCATCAGCACGGCCATGATGGCTGTATCGCGCAGGCCGAGAAACGTGGCCAGGTCGGGCTGGCGTAGCAGCAAGTCGGCATTGCTCAGCGTGATCGCTCGCGGCAACGGGCGCCCCGCCTTCGGATAGGGCAGGTGCTCAGCGACGTTCACCGGCAGCTTGCCCTGCGCATGCGCCCAGGCATAGAAGCCGCGCACGGCCGACACAAATACGCGGCGCGAGCGCGCGCCGATGCCCTGGCTGTGGCACACCATGCCGCTGAAGCGCTCCAGATCCGCCAGGGTCATGGCCAGCAGGTCAGACGTGCCGCAGCGCAGATGTTCGGCAGGCGGCGGCTCGATGCACCACTTCGCCAGGCGTTCAAGGACTGACTGGTACAGGTCGATCGTCTTCGGCGAACGGCCCTTGTTGAACTGCAGCCAGATCAGCCAATCGTTCACCAGGGCGTTGTAATGGTCGAGCTCGGCGGGGGGGACAGGCATCGCACACCGGTTTCCGTGGAACTGATATGACCGTGTGCTGCAACTTCCATTTAGTCAATCAGTTACGGTCCCACGCCGTTCCACGTTTTCCGTTCATCTTCCGTGGAAACCGTGGAACCCGATTTCAAACGGTTGTTTCAACCCGTGGAGCCGGCCTTCCTTCCTGCCTGCCCTTTCTTCTTCTTTCTATTCAATGACATGAGAGAGATAAAAGAGGTGTGACGTAGCGAAACGCAAGTGGAAGGAATGGAGCAAACCGTGGAACTTCCATCGCAAACCGTGGAATTGAAGTCGCGAATCGTGGATTGGTTGCTCTTAGAGAATCAATAGCTTACGCCAATAGCCGAAGCCTATCACACGGCTCGTGGTGCTGCCCCCGCTTCCCTTCTAGCTGCGCGCGGCCCGGTTTCCACTCGTTGGGGGCGCGGGGGAAACAACGGGCAGCGCGGCGTGGCGCCGAAGTGGGCGCCGGCTGGCGATGGCAGGAAGTGGTGCCAGCAGTGCGCATGGCGGCGTACGCGCGGTTCTGGCGCACTCGCGGTAGCTGAGTGCGCAGAACTGCCCTGCAGCCGCCGTCATGTCGTGCTGACCGCGCTGGCGATATGAGATGCCGCAGTAGAAAAGCGCAGCGCAGGGTCGCAAGCCTTCGCGCGTGCGGCGCGGGGGAGGCTGACCTAGCGGATGACGCCCTTGGCGCGCAGTTCAGCGCTGCAGGCGTGCTCGGCGCGCTGGGTGGTCACCAGGGCGGTGTACTTCGCGATGGCCACGCGGATCCACGCATCCACCGCCGGCAGGCTGGCGGCGCTCAGAAGCGGCGGCACGTGCGTCAGTAGCGGCGCCGGCGGCGTGAGGTCACAGGTGAACGTCGGAGGCGGCTGCGGCGTTGGCGGCGTCGACGGCCTGGTCGAGCTCTGCTTGCACGCCTGCAGGGCGAGCACACTGATCAGCAGGCACAGGACGGTCGCGGTAGATCGTGCGGATGCTTTCCACGGATGCATGGCTCTGTGCCTCGATGGCCGGCAATTGCTTGCCGAGGAAGGAATGCAGCGCCGTGCCGGCGACGGCGCTGAACTGGTCAAGCTGGGCGCGCTGCTGCTGCAACTGCGCCGCGGCGCGCGCATCGTCCGCCAGCACGGCATCGCGGCCTGCCATCTCGCCGGCCGCGTAGCGGGTCGCGCCGTAGTGGGCGCGTTCGATCACGGCCCCGGCGATCAGCAGGGCCATCACCAGCGCGATCGCGGCGTACAGGTACAGGCGAGTCATGGGTGGTCCCCAGTGGGCGTGGTGTTGATGACGGATCGCGCGGTGGCGTTGTTCTTCTCCAACTGGTCCAGGCGTTGCTTCACCTGGGCATCGCGCACGCGGCGGCCGGCCAGCTCGTTATGCAGTCCAAGCAGCGCATGGGCATCCATCCTGCGAAGGCGGTCGAGCCGGTTGATCGCGCGCTCCTGGCGGAGGATCCGCTCCCGTTGCTGCTTCAGCTTCTTGTCCTGGCTGGAGCTCTTCTGCTCCTGCAACTGCAGCTTCTCGTTATGGCGTGCGTTCTCCCGTTCCTGCTGGGTCACGCGCGAGTCGAGGTATACCGCCGTCTTATGGATTCGATAGCGATCGATCTCGCTGTTGATCGCCAACGCCATCAGCACCAGCACCGCCACGATCAGCCCATAGCCGACGTGCAGCAGGTGGTGTTTCTTGCCGATCTCAGGTTGCGGTGCCATCGCCGGGATCTCCTGCAATGCCCATCCACTTCCGCACCCACTTTTCCAGCATGCGGATCGATACCGTCGCACCAAGCCAGCCGCATACCCCCACCACCACGCCCGTGATCTGCGGCGACGTGCCCAGCGCCTGGCACAGCAACATCACCAGGCAGCCCACGAATCCCGCGGCCAATGATTCCAGCAGCGTTCGCCACAGCGAGACGTGCTTGCCGGCATCCAGCGTGCGCAGCACGTGGCCGAGCGCGCCGCCGATCGAGGCGAGCGCCGGAAACAGCACCATCTGCAACCAGGTGTAGTTGCTGGGCGGCTGATCCATGTCATCGGCCCCATGCATGGCGGATGCTCATTCCGGCACCAGCGCGGCTTTGGCCACGGCCCAGCGCCGGCGCCGATCGTCGACGCCGTTGGCCTTGCCGATATCCGCGTTGGGCGAACCCAGGTTGATCGCGCACGTGATGCGGTCGAATTCTCCTGCATTGGCCAGCGCGCTCAGGCCATGCGTATGCCACCACCAGGCCGACATGGCGCAGCCGATATCGATCGAATCCAGCAGCTCGGGGTGGGCCACCAGATCGAGACCTAGCGCAATGCCGGCGGCGCGGTGGTTGGCCTTGCCCGTCAGCTGGATCGGGCCATGCCCGCGGAATCGACGCCCATCGCCCTGCTGATCGTTGCCGAGCTCGTACGCCTTGCGGTTGCGGTTATCGGCGGACGTCGGCGGCCATGCCGCATCGAAATTACGCTCGTAGCGCACCTGAGCGGGCGTCGGTCCCCACAGCTCGGCCGAATAGCGGAAGCCCATCGACTCATGCCCGCACTGCGCGAGAAAGGCCGCCTGGTCGTCCGGCGTGTCGATGTGCCATTCCGCCATGGCGTCGAACATCGGGGGCGCCCACGCCGCCGCGATCGATGCGGTACAGCCCGTGGCGCGCTGGAAAAGGGCGGTCTGGTCCATGGGCCGACCGTGTGCGCGGCGGCCCTGCAGGTCAACGGGAAAGCATGCGCTACGCGGCCGCCGTAGCCGGCGCTTCGTCCACGGTGATGCCGCCGAGGTAATCCGGGCCCTGCATATGCCCGATCGCATCGAACCGCGCCACGCCGAATACTGCCGTGCGCTGGATCTCCGCCGCCGTGTCGAACCGCGGCACTGCCACCAGCCTGTTGCCGGCGCGGATCGCCGCGCGCACCAGCTGCCAGTCCGCGCCATTCGCCAGGCCGCCGCCGCGTACCGCATCGCGCTTCGCAAGCGCAAACGGCACCTGCAGCGTGCGATAGCCGCGCACCTCGGCAGTGAATGGCTGGCTGCCCTTGCTTCGTCGCGTGGTGCTCGGATCGTTGTCCAGATCCTTCCAGTCCGAAGTGTGCGGGATCTCCACGGTCGGTCCCACCCACGCCTCGCCGATGTCCACCACCGCGCCCGCGGCGATGCTGGCCGAGCCATACACATCGTTGACGATGCGGTACTCCACGCCGATCACCGGGTCCAGCCCGTCATCGAGCACGAACCAGGCGCAGCGTGAGCCGTCGGGCAACTGCACTATGCGCTGCTGCGGCACATCAGCCAGGTAGGTATAGCCGGCATCGGCCGGACGGCGGAAGGCGAGGCGGATCAGCGTGCCCGCCGGCAGCGTCAGGCCCACCAGGCCCACCACGCGCGGCGCAATGGCCGTGCCCCATGAGCCGCGCAGGGTGAGCACGCTGGCCGTGGTCTGGGCGCCGCTGAGCCATTGCAGGCGGCTCGCGGCAGCCGGGCGCCCATTGATGAGCGCGGCGCCGGCGTCATCACTGAGCCAGGCAGCGCCGGCGCCGATCAGGCTCCAGGCGATGTCAGGGGGGCGGTTGTAGGAGATCAGCATGGCGTCAGCCCCACAGGATGATGTTGGCAGTGTTGGCGAGCAGGTCCGGCTCGAAGTCGATCACCATCACCGGCTTGCCGACGGCGAGGCCGTACTTCGGATATTCGAGCGTCCAGACCTGGCCGAGGTCGAGGCCAGGCAGCGCCTCCAGTTCCACGGTGACGGCATAGAACCAGCGCGGTACGGCGTACAGTGCGGCCACGCGATCGATCTCGGCCTGACCGTCGGCCTGCTGGTCAAAGCAGCTGGCCACGGGCGCGGCATAGAGCGCGTGGCGATAGGCACCGGCCAGCGGCTGGGCGGTGCTGGCCACCTGCTGATAGTCGCGCAACATCGACTGGCGCACAGCCAGCGGGAAGTTGAGGCTGGCCTCGACCAGGTCGCCGTCGCTGAGGCTGGCCCAGTTACGGCGCACGCCCATCTGGGTAGTGAGGCCAGGAGCAGTATCCAGCGCCGGCACCAGGTCGCCGGACATGGCGTTGATGTCGATCGTGCCGGCCGGCTCCACGCTGGCCGGTTCGAGCAGGCGCGAGAACCGCAGCTTGCCGCTGCCGTCCGCCCATTTGCAGGCGGTGTAGCTGGCCAGCGCCATATCCAGCGCCTGCGCGATCGTCTCGCCGCCATCCAGGTAGACACCCAGGCCGGCATAGCCGGTGGCCGTGTCGATCGCTATGGCGTCGTCCTGCGACCAGATCACGCCGGCCTGCGCGCCGCGCACGTCCAGCACCTCGTGCAGGTAGTCGGCCAGCTTGATCGCCTGCAGCGTGGCCGGCGTGGTGTCGCGCGGATCCGGGGTGTAGGTGTCGTCGTAGGACATCACCTGCACGCTGCTCACCGTGGGAGGCACCGGCACGATGCTGCCGCCGGCGGAGAGCGGGATGCTGAGCAGGTAGAGCGGATGCTCGACACCATCGGTGTTCGTGATGGTCACCGAGTAGGTGCCGGCCTTGTTCCAGCTAGCTAGCGCGCTGTCGATGGTCTTGCCGGTGGCGAGCGCGATGTAGGTGAATCCGTCGTCTGGCAGCGAGTCGATGGTAATCGCCACCCTATAGGACTTGCCCGCACCTACCTTCACCGCCGAAATGCCCGCCCAGCCGAGATAGCTCACCGCCTGGCGCACGTTGGCCGCACGCACCGCCACGATGGCCGTGCTCTCGCCGGGCGGACCTGGCGCATGCTCGGCGTAAGCCGCGCCGCTGGGTCCGTTCGGGCCAGCCGGCTGCAGCGACCAGTGATCGCCCAGCGTCCAGCGGTCGGCCATGGTGAAATCGCCGAGGTCGATCAACGTGCGCTCGCCGCCGGTCGGCTCCAGCACGAAATCCCACTTCACGTCGTCGAATAGCGCGCCATTGCGGTTGCCGTTGCCATTGCCGCTTTCCAGCTCGATCACCGCATACACGGCGCCGGCCGGCGCGGTGCCGGTGACCGTGCACAGATCGAAATTGCCCTTGTCGCCCTTCGCTATCGATGCGCTGCGTGCACCGGGGAGGATTTCGTGGTCGCTGGCATCCAGCCAGGTGATGCGCAGCGCACCGTAGGGCATCTGACCACCGTCTCGGGTATCCAGCGAAATGCGGCAGTTGGCGGAGATGCGCTGTCCCGGTGTCACCGGCGCCACGCCGGCATTGCGAAGGCGGCTTCCAGCCGATCCGTTGTACTTGACGCACTTCGTTCCGGCCCACGCTTTTTCCGAACCGATCACCCAGTCCGGCGATGACGATGACCAGCCGGTCATGTCGTCTTCGAACGAGGGGTTTGTGAGGCCGATGGCATCGTGGTCGCCGTAGCGTACGTAGTACGCCTCCAGCGTGCCCACGCGGATGATGCCTCCGGTGTGGTTGTTCGTCGGCGCACGCAGCCGGGCGGTGACGGCATTGGCCGGCGCGGTATCTATCAGATCGATGTAGTCCCACGCATGCGTGCCAGTGACCGGCACCGAGGTCATCGAGCCGACGACATTGCCGGCGTCGTCGATCCAGTCCAGCTCCAGCGCGATGCTTCCCACTGCTGCGCTGGTATAGACCGGCACGCGCGCATAGATGGTCGGCGCCACCTGCACCAGCGGGAACTCCAATGCGCCAGAATTCATGACAGGCGTGGCCTCCGCCACGTCGCCACCCACGTCATCCCATCCGGTCGGCGGCTGCCCGTCATCTCCCGTGAATGGCGCGCCGGCGCCGTCCAGGATGTCGTCGGTCGGTGTCGGCAGCTGCTGGCCGCCCACACTGCTGGCATCTATGGTCATCACGCCCTGCGGCTGCGCGTGCAGCACGATGTTGAGCTTGCCCGGCGCCAGGGTGAAGTCCGGCGGCAGCGCCGCGGGGTCGTAGGGATAGCCACGATCACGGCCGAAGCCGATGCCGAGCACCGGCGCGTCGGCCACGGCGTAGGTATAAGTGGTGGCATCCAGCAACACGCAGGGCACGTTGCGGCAGGCGCCGAGCAGGATCGGCCGCGGCTGGTTGGCGCTGGCCGGGTCCGCATCCGGACGGATCAGCCAGCGCTGCAGCGGCACGTCCAACAGCGCCAGCGGATCACGGCAGGTCAGCTGCACCTGCAGGTCATCGACGGCGGACACATTGTCGATCACCGCGCTGAACAGGTTCACCCGATCGGCATAGGTCTGGCCGCGGTTGACCTGGCCGATGCGCACCGGGAGGTCGCGGGCGTCGCGGGCCAGCACTTCGGCGAAGGCGTTGTCGGCGTCCAGCACCGTCAGCACCATGGCCCCGGACTTGATGCCACGCTGCCATGGCCAGAAGTCCAGCGAGCGTACCGCGCGCAGTTCGTTGTTGTCGCCAGCCAGCAGTCCGCTGTAGCGCGCGTTCGGCACCTCGTCGGTCGGGTCGCTCAGCCAGTCCTCGTTCGCCAGCTTGAGGCCGCGGATGGACGGCGAAGGCTCGAACCATCCATCCGTTCCATCAGGCGCATACTCGAACGCTCGCTGTCCGGCATTGAGGAAACAGCGCAACCCGTAGGCCTCACTGCCGCCGAGGCTGGCGGCGAGCATCCACGGGCCGGTGCTGTCCAGTGTCTGCGTGTTGACCGGCAGGCCGTTGCGCGTCCAGGTGACCGTTGGCATGGTCGTCGTGAGGTCGAGCATCACGCCCACAATGTCGCCCTTCGCCGCCGCCGTTACCGTGGCCACGCTGGCGCCACCGTGATGGATTGCGCCATCGGCCAGGCGGTAGCCGTAGCCGAGCGCGTCGCCGCCGACGTAGGTTGCGAGAGAGGCGCCGGCCTGCGCGATGCCAAGGCTAGCGAGCAGGTCGCCCTTGCCGTATACCAGAAATTCGGCGTACCAGCGACCGGATGCCTGTGGCTGGATGGCCAGCGCGGAGCGGTTGATGTCGGCAACGGCGGTGACAGTTAGCACAGTGCCGGATTGCTCCAGTTCAAGCGCCGCTCCGATAGTCGATGTAAATATTGCATGCATTAATGTGCCCATGCATGACTCCCAGCAGGGATCGGGTAACTGAACTCGGAGGCAAGCTCGCGAAGTGTCGTTGTTTTGCTAAAAGATGAAGAATTTGACCCAGAAACAATCGGGTATAGCACTCCACTCAAGCCTGTATATGTCGGCGATGCATTCGTTGATGGGTCGCCGTTGATCCAGTTTCCATTATACGACCACCATATATTTCCGTCCTTGACACAACAGCCGATGACATCGCCGACATCCCATGAATTCAATGCTGGCTTACTGGTCCCCGAGTTATAGAACACAAGATTATTAGAGTAACCCCATCCGTTTGCGTTTGATCCAACAAAGCTATTTGTTTGCGCAGAGGCATTGCCTACGCCGACGAACATGTATGTGGCTGCATCGACGATCAAAACCTCGAAATAACCATCGGAACTTCCGTCAACACCAAAGGCAGACTCCCAAGAGGTAGCCGGTGTCGTCACACTCGCTGTTTTGTTCGAATTCGAAAGAACGAAAGACACGCCTTTCTTCGCCGGATCGAAATAATTAGCCGTCACAGCACTGACCGACACATTCTGCGCACTCGTAGCCGTTTGCCCATCGCTTGAATCAACTGCCGCGGTGAAACTTGACGATGCTACGGTCGTAGGTGTGCCGCTGAGACGCAGCTTGTCACCGACAACGCTCAGCGAAAGGCCGTCCGGAAGCGTTCCGCTTGTCACACGAGGATTATTGTACGGAGCGACGCCACCGGTTATGGTGAGATCAGCGCTATAGGCTGATCCAACGTTACCGCTAGGATAGGTTCCGGACAGATTAAGCGCAGGGGCGGCAAAGGTAGCGCCATCAGCAAGGTCGAATATCTGCTCTCCTGCGTCACTAACGCGCACTGTCCAATTTGCTTCCCCACCTGCAGTAGGCACGCCACTGATCTTGCCGGCTGCCTGGTCGAACGATAGCCCACTCTGAAGTGCTCCTCCGACGATTGACCATGTATATGGCGGAGTGCCGCCGTTGGCAGCGTAGGTGTAGCTGTAGGCCGTGCCAACAGAGCCGTCCGGCGCATGTCCGGTGGCGACCAGTGGCTGCGCGATCACCTGCAGGACAAACGTGCGCGTGGCCGTGGATCCACCGATATCCATCACGGTAACGACGATGCCGAACGTGCCCGGTGTTGCTACGTCCGATGCGGAGAAGATGCCGGTGGCGCGGTCGAGCGTGAGGCCGTCCGGCAGCAGGCTGCCGGTGGTGAAGCTGTACGGCGCCGAGCCGCCACGCGCGACAAGCTTCGCGCTATAGCTGCCGTGCAGGGCCACGCTGGGCAGGATGCCGGAGAGTGAGAGGCCCTCGCCGATGTCCACCAGCACGATGCGTCGGTTCATGCGGTGATGCCCCGGCCGGTGAGCGCAAGCTGATCCAGCGCCTGCCGCGTGCTGGCGGCGGCCATGGTCTTGTTCGTGTTCGCCGTGCTGCTGCTGCTGCCTTCGATGGCAGCAAGCCGCTGGTCGATGCTCTTGAGCAGCGCCAGCTGTTCGGCGCTGGACGTGTTGTTGTTGGCCGAGACGCCGGTGGCCGTGGTGATCGGGGCGCCGGTGATGGTGGCGATCAGGTCGCGGCCCAGCTTCTGGATCGCATCGACGATGCTGCCGCTGGCGTCGAGCACGCTGCCGGGCACGTCCTGCAGCTTCAGGCTGTCGAGGTAGCCGGCGATGTTCGTGATGCCGAGGTCTTTGGCGAGGTCGCCGAGGTTGAAGCCGAGCCCCTTGGCCGCTTCGTTGTAGTCGATGCCGTGCGTGGTGCTGATGTCCGCCACGTACTGCGCCAGCGTCTTCGCATCGGCGAAGCGCGCCGTGGCGTTGGCCTGCGCCTGCAGCTGGTCGCGCTGGCCAGCGAGGTCGGCATACTGCTTGATGGCGTCCTGCACGCTCAGTTGGCCGCCTGTGCCGGACAGGCCAAGGATGTCCTGCACCTTGTTGTACAGGCCGGTGTAGTCCGCGCTGCTGGCGTAGAGCTGGCGGCCCAGGCCCAGCACATCGTCGGCGCTGGTGAGGCCACTGCGCAGGCCCTGCAGGGCGAGGTCCAGCTTTTCCTTGCCGCTCAGCGGCGACTTGTCGCCGATGGCGAGCTGCAGCGCGCTCTGGGTCTTGGACTGCATCGCATCGAGCTGCGCCTGTACCGCCTGCAGGCTGGTGCCGGTGACGTTGTAGAGCTTCGCGGCGAGGTCTTGCGCGGCGCTGCTGAGTTGGGCGATCGCGTCGGCCGCCTGCTTGGCGGCGAACTGGTGGATGTTCACCAGGTCCTGCTCCGCCGCGCCCTGCATGCCCGCCGCGCGCGCCAGGTCGTTCGCCTGGTCGATGTTCGCCTGCATCTGCTTGGCGATGGCCTCCAACGAGGCGCCAAAGCCGGTGCTGACCGGTGCGAACTGGCCGACGAACTGCACATAGGCCTGGCTGGCCTGCATCAGCCGGTTGTAGGTATCCGCCAGCTTTTCGCCATCGGCCTGCAGGCTCTGGGTAAACGCGATTACCTGCGCCAGCGTTGCCTGACTTCCCAGCGCCACGAGGCTATTGCCATGCAGGATGTCCTGCTGGGCAGCCAGCATGGCGGCGACGCCATCGGCCAACGTATCCACGTTCGACTGCCACTGCTTGGCGATCTTGTTGGCCACATCGCCAGCGCTGGCCGCGATCACCGACAGAAGCGCCTCGGCGCCGATGCGCTGCGCGGCGGCATCAGCCGTGGCTTCCTTCCACGTCTGGCCAAGGTAATTGACCATGTAGGTCGTGGCTTTGCTCTTGACGTCGTAGTGCGACTGCAGCGATGCCGAGATCATCTCAGGCACGGCAACGCCAAGCTTCTGCGCACCCTGAACCAGCACCTTCTCAACGCTGTCGTACAGCGCGTTAGCGGCGTCGATCATGTCCTGCGTCGGCGCCACCTGTTCGCTTCGGTGCTTGGTGCCGCCGAACAGCGCCTTCTTGCCGCTCTCGTACACGGTGCTGCTGGCGCTCGCGCCGCCCGCGCCGATCTGCAGGAAGGTATCCGAGCCAGTTGGCTTGTACCCGGTGCCGAACAGGCCGCCGCCGGTGAGCGCGTCAATGGCTCCAAGCGCGGCGAGGCTCCAACCCGCTACAGGAATCCAGCTGGCGCCCGCGGCTGCGCCGAACGCGCCACCTGCCGCCGTTCCGAGCGATGCACCACCAGCCACACCGGCCGCCGTACCAGCCAGCCCAGCGCCTAGCGCGCCGTATCCAGCAGCGCCGAAGAGACCACCGATGCCGCCGCCGGCATGGTTGTACCCGTAATAGGCACCAAGCAGGCCGCCGCCAGCGCTGGCCCACGGCGCCGCGTAGCCGCCAAGGCCGAAGGATCCACCCAGTGGCGAGTAGCCGCCAGGCACCATGATGCCATTGCTTCCGGCATAAGCGATCTGTCCGTTCGGCAGGTTGATGCCGAGCGCGTTGCTGCCAGCCTGTGCGGACAGCGAGGACGTTCCGGCGCCGCCCCACAGGCCGCCGGTGCTAGCCCACTGGTAGGCCTTGTATCCCTGTAGGCCTTGCTGCACGAAGCCCATATAGCCTTGCGAACCGCCGCCACCCGCATTGCCACCGACCGCGCCAGCCGTCGTGCCGATCGTGCCGCCGTTGCCGTAGTAGTTGGATGACAGCGACAGGCTGCTTCCAGCAAGGCTGCCAGTGACGCCGAGCCAGCCAGCGATGGAGCCCATGGCTCCGGACAGCAATGGGCCGAGTATCCGCAGGCGCACGAACTGGCTGATCAGGTCGCTCACGAACTGCCGCGCGATCGACTTCAGAGACTTGCCGAAATCCTTCCAGCTCTTCGTCTGGCCGGTGATCAGGTCGCCAAACGCCTTGCTGATGCTGCCGGCGGCGTTCTCCCAGAAACCGGCATATTCCTGCGCGATCTGGCGCTGCTCATCGGCCATTTGCTTCATGTCGAACGAAGCTCCGGCCGCAGCTTCCACGCGCTGCTTCTCCGCTTCCAACTGATCCCTAGTCAGCTTCAGGTTCTGGGTGCGGGCATCCTGTTCATACTCCAGACCTGCCCGTGCAATCGCCTGGTCGCGATCGCTCAACGTTGATAGCCAGGCTTCCTGTTGCAATTGCTCGATCAGTCGACCGGATACGTCCAACTGGCGCTTGATCTTCGTGTACTCATCATCGCGAGCAGCGCTCGCCGCGGTGATGCCTTCGGCAACGAGCTTCTGCGCGGATGCCTCGACCGCCGCGGCATCGGCCACGCTCATATGGCCTTTTTTCACCGCGTCCTGGGCCTTGGTGATTTCGTCGCCGGCCTTCTTCGCCAGATCGCGGATGCTGTCGATGTAGGCAGCATCGGCCTTGTCGTATGGCGATCCGGCTTCCCCCTTCAGCTTATCGACCATATTGGCCAGGCTGGTCAGGTCGGGGAGCGCCGCCTTGGCGGCCTCACGCATCTTGCCGATACGTGCGGCCCAATCGGTTCCGGGATTGATATCTCCTTGGAAGAGGCCGAGCTTATGGGCGCCAGCCGTCACCTGGTCCGCGAGCGCCTTGGTTTGCGCATCCACCGCGGCATTGGCCTTGGCCAGTTCGCTGGGGAACATCTTGTCGGTGAACGTCTTCAGCTCGGACCACAGATCCTTGATGTCGCCCACGAATAGCCCGGTGTTCGACTTCATGCGGGCAAAGCCCGACGCTGTATTGGACGCCATGGTGTCGAAGGCCGTGGACCAGGTATCCACGACGCCTTTCACGTCGAAATGCAGGCTCTGGGCCATCGCGGTTTTCGCCGCGGTGAAGAAAGCCGTGGTGTTCTTGTTGATCGTGGTGAGGCCGGCGGCGAGATATTCCACTGCAGCCGCCACGGCGGTGGCGATCGCCTTAACCGCCACCACCACGGCATCGATGGCCACGGCCAGGCCCTTCATGGCATTCGCCAACACCGTGGCGATGCCGTTCATTCGATCGGCCTGCTCATTCGCGTCGCCCATGCCGGAGCCGACATCCAGCAACGATGGGAGCAGCTCCTTCAGGAACGTGTTGGCGGCGCCTGCGGCCAGATTCTTCATGCGTGCCAGGCGGTCGTTCAGTTCGGTGGCCTGCGCCGCCGTGTTCTGATCGATCATCAGGCCAAGCTTTTCGGCCTCGGCGGCCATGGCCGCCAGACCTTCCTTGCCCTGGTTGAGCATGGGTATCAGCTTGGCGCCTTCGCTTCCGAACAGCTTCACCGCCAGGGCGGCTTTGTTTGGTCCGTCCTGCACGCGGCGGAAGCGGTCGGCCAAGTCCGGCAGCATGTCAGCCAGCGATCGCAGATTGCCGCTGGCATCCTTCACCGGAACGTTCAGCGCAGCGAATGCTGCGGCGTATTGCTTCTGGCCGGCGGCAGCCTTGGTTTGGCTGTCCGCCAGCGCCTGCAGGCTGGTGTCCAACACCTGCAGATCGGCGCCGCTGGACTTCGCGGCATAGCCCATCGAACTGATGAACTCGGTGCTCACGCCGAAGCGCTGCGCCATCTTCCCAGTGGAGTCGGCGACATCCAGCTGGCGCTTCACCAATGCGGCGAATCCCGCAACCGTGGCGCCAACCGCCAGGCCGATGGCCTTCCCGGCACTGACCGCCGATTTCTCCGCGTCCTTCGCGGCGCTATCGATGGCTTTGCCGGCGCCCTTGGCCTTGTCGCTGACCACATCGAAGGATCCACCGAGATCCTTCATCTGCTGCTTGATCACCGCCACCGTGCCTGTCAGGCCCTTGGCGTCGCCGGTCAGAACAATGGTGATTTCTCGGCGCTTCGAGTCAGCCATGGTCGCGGCACACGATGGGGAGCATGCCCAGACCGTGTGCCGCGATCAGTGGTGGGTCAACGGGAAAGCATGCTCGTCAGCCGGCCAGCGCGGAGCGCAGGTCCTGCAGCCGGTTTTCCAGCGACGTGGCGAACGGCCGCATCAGGCTCACCGCGCCAAAGGCATCGTCATCGCCGTGGGTTTCCAGGTAGTCGAGCGCGCTGTTGAAGCGGTGCAGGTCCTCTTCCATCTGCTGAATCGGCATGGAAGTGGTCGCGGTGCAGTCTTGCGTGGCGGTGGCCATGGTGGATTTCCTCGTTGTCGTTGAAGTAGCCCCTGTTGAGGGGGCGGCCGGGTACTTCAACACCGCAACGAGACGGCCCGCAGTTTTCCCCCGTCACCGGGGTCTTGTATGGCTGCGCGCTACCCGACCATGGGGGAACCATAGTCGCAAAAAATCCGCGATGACGCTCGCGGATGACGCTCGTTGTCAGTGTGTTGAGCACCTTGAGGCGGAGCCTACTGCCGGCATATGTCTGTGGTCAACTGCGTCATTGTATTGCGCTAATGTATTTCCCATGCCACGGCCAACCGCCATCACCGAATGTTCAAGGTGCCATTCCATCTACATGGCTTCTTCCCATGACGAATGCCCGGCTTGCATGGCAAGAAGCATGGCGGAGATAGCTGAAAATCAGAGATGGATGCTCGTTGGGCTTTCCGATTGCGAAGAGATCGCCGGAATCATCACAGCCCGATCACCCGCTTGCGAGAGCGACGGTTGCAAGCATGTTCCACGGATCACATCCCTCAAGGCAGCCCTGGCCGTCAGCCCGCTTCCATGCAGGGCCGGGCGCCGCTGCTACGGATACATGCAGCCGGTATTCAAAGATGAGCTGACGCCAGAGCAGTTCGCGCTGCTGAGCAAGGATTTCTAGTCAACCGCCACGCGCGAATTGCTTCTCATCGAATCCGTGCACGTCAAAGGTGAACACCTGGTTACCTTGCTGGAAAAAGGTGGTCTCGATCCTCACCGTCTTGGCGGCAAGCATTCGCTGGTAGAACCGTGAGTGCTGAACGATGAACACGCTGGTCGTACTGCGGTCGCTGGGTTCGCTGGCGGTATAACGCTCTGGAGCCCCATCATCGAAACGCACTAGCAATTGGCATCCGTCGATGCTGCAGCCGAACTGGCCGCGTTCGATTGAGAAGACAACATCGCTGCCATAGCGAGGATGCTTGCGCACCATCAGGGTCGCGTGCTGGTCACCGGCATAGGGGAAAGAGAAATCGACGGTGTTCTGGCTTTCTACCCTGGCGACCTGCACCGGTTTGCCGGTCATGTCGTCGGTTGTCGCCCGATACAGCCAGCTCCGAAGCACGGAGTCGTCATGGTTTTCAGGCTCTGGATGTGCCTGCGATGCCACCGCGGGCGGTGTGGTTGGCGCGGCCCCTGATGTCTCGCTTCCGCCCTTCCAGATCGCCCAGATGATGAAGGCGCCGAACAGCACGACGATCCATGCGCATCCCGTCCTGGCGGCCGAAGGGCGCTGTTTCCCGCAATGCGGGCACACCTTCGCGCTGGAACTCATCTGCTGTCCGCACTCGCTGCACTTGATCAGCGCCATCCCCTGTTCCTCCCTGTGGCAGTCGCAACATCCTACAACCGCTGCAACTCCGGCAACACCGCGCCCACCATCAGCCGCACGTCGTCCAGCAGCTGCGGCCACGCCTCGCGCGGCACGCCCATCAGCTCGGCCGCGTCGCGGATCTCGCCGGCAGCGATGCCGGTGGGCAGCAGCCGGCCGTCCGGCAGGCTGGCGTACTGCCAGGCGCAACGGATGAATACGCCGAAGGCGGCGGCGTTCTCGGGCCACACCGTCACGGTGTCGTCGGGGTCGTCATCCTCCCGCTGCTGGTCGGCCCAGTCGTCGACATCAGGCACGCCCATGGCCGACAGTTCGTCGGCCATGGAATCCAGCTCGGTGTCGTGGTCCTGCGGGCCGTTGCTGCGCCGCAGGGCCAGCCAGGTCAGCGCCGCTTCTTCGAGGTTTTCTCGGCGCCATTGTCCTGACGCATAGCCTCGAAAAAATCACGGAACGCCGCGTTGCAGCACTCGATGCTGTTGCGAACCCATTTCAGTTGGTCGGCGGGCGGCAGCTCCTCGATCTTGCCGTCCTCGCCTTTCTGGCCGATGCCGCTGACGCCGGTCAGCACTTCGTCCAGCACTTCGCTCTGGGTGTAGCCGGCTTCGTCGTCCAGGAACTCGTCCAACCGCTCCTTGGTGATGCGGCGGAAGCTGGCCTTGAAGTCGCCCTCGCGGAAGCCACCGCTTTCGGTGGCAAAGCGCACCTTTACGGTGCGGGTGAAGGTGTCGCTGGTGGTGTCGGTGGTAAGCATGCGTGCCTCGATGTCGGCGTGGTGGTGGAACCCCGCACCGGCCATGCGCCGGTGCGGGGCTGTGGGGTGGGTTACCGGGCGACGATGGTGTAGTCCGGGTCGGGGGCGATGGCGCCCAGCGGGCCGGTCACCTGCAGGGCGCTCACGCCCTGCTCGTCGGCGCGCTTCACGCTCTGCGCCTGGCTGTTGGCGGCGTTGATCTCCACGATGTTGCCGGCCACGGTGCCGTGCTTGTAGAGCAGTGCGCCGGCGGCTTCGCTGTTCACGTCGGCGAAGAAGTCGTGGGTAGGGATGTCGGTCTCTTCGAAGCTGCTGTCGAAGGTGGCCCGGCGGTCGGTGATCTGGATCGACTCCTCTTCGGAGTGCTCGTAGAACTCCACCTTCTGGCCGAAGTCCAGGTTCAGGCTGTGCAGGCCCACCAACTGACCGAACAGCGTGCAGTCCACCGTGCTGGCGCGGAACGGCACCGGCTTCTTCCAGCTCGAGTACACCGCGCCCAGGCTGGTGCCGAGGTTGGTGGGGGCGTTGTACAGGCCCATGAAGCTGAACTCGAACCAGGCGTAGTCGCGCTTCGCGCTCACCAGCTTCAGGCTGCCGCGGGCGCCGGTGATGGTATGCAGGGTCTTGTCCTGCAGGAACTTGAAGGTCAGCGAGTCCATGTCCGAATCGACCGGCGTGTACACGGCGCTGGCCACCACCACGGGCGGGCCGGCGTCATCGGCCAGCAGCTCCTCTTTGTGGCCGCAGCCCTTCATCAGCACGCCCCAGGCGGGCGCGGTGCCGGCGGTGCCGCTGCCGGCCACCGGCACGCGGAACGTGCACAGCACATGCTTGCCCACCAGGGTGCCAAGGTTGGCGCCGTAGGTGGGCTTGTCCAGGTTGAGCTCGATCGCGTCGCCTTCCAGCGGGCTGATCGTGAGCTGGCTGGTCTGGATCGCGTTCACCGCGCCGTCGAGGGCGGCCGGCACGCCGTAGGTGGTTTCCACCGCCGCCAGCAGGGTCTTTTTGCGGGAGTAGATCTTGCTCATCGTGGTTCTCCGTAGGCCGGGCGCGTGGCCGTGGCGCGGGTTGGGTCAGGGTTCAGCGGTGGTGACCGAGTTGCCGGGCGCGCTCGCGCTTCCAGGCTTCGCGGTCGGCGGGGTCGCGGTCGCGGGTGTGCACGGGCGCGGCCGGTGCGGTGTCAACGGGAACGGGCTCGGCGTCAACCGCAACGGCGGTTTCGTCCACCGCAGCGGGCGCGGGATCGGGAAGGCGGGGCGTCTTCGCGCGGGCCATTTCATTCCTCCAGCAGTGGCAGCAGCCACTCGGTGTGGATCCAGCCGTAAGGCGCATCGAGCTGGGCGCTCTGCCGCGCATTCAGCAGACGCAGTGTCACCAGCTTGTCGTCGCCGATGGCTGCGTTGGCGAACGCTTCCAGGTCGGCCAGCATGTCGAACTCGGCGGCCTCCACCTGGGCGCCTTCGGTGCCCTCGGCCAGCTTGATCTGGCCGGTCACGATCAGCCGCAGCGCGCCCAGCTCGGTCTGCGCCGGCGCATCCAGGCCCGGGCCGTAGTCGCTGTGCTCGTAGGGGTAGTCGGCCACGCCATTGCCCAGCACGGTGAACAGGCCGGGTTCCAGCTCGCTGTCCGGCCGCTCGGTGTGCATGCGGAACGTGCGCGTCACGCTACGCGCCGGGAACTGCGCGGACAGCGCGGCGGCCAGGTAGTCGATGCGGGCGGACTTGGTGCTCATGCCCGCGCCACCGTGGCCAGCGCCTTGTCGGCGGCCTGCTCGATCAGCTCGTCCAGCCGCGGCAGCATGGCCTCCAGGCTGCGGTCGGCGAACGGATTTGGCTTGATGCCGTGCTTCACGATGTCGTGGCGGATCAGCCATGCCAGGCCGCGCTGTGTAAGGCCGGGCTTGCGCGGGGTGATGCCCTTCTTCTGGATCCAGTTGAGGATCTCGGGGAACGGCACCAGGCCGCCTTCGCCGGTGCCGTCGTTGACGTAGGCGCCGTACTGCTTGCCGCGGGCGCGCACCATGTGCAGCAGCAGGCCCACGCGCTCGTAGCCGATGCTGTTGGTCAGCTCGCTGCGGTACTTCGGCGCCTCGGTGCGCATGGTGCGCGACAGCTCGATGCCGCCGCGGCCCAGCGCCTGGTCGATCGCGTCCACCGCCGCATCCGGCGCCAGCGCCAGCGCACGGCCGACCTTCTCGGTGTCATGCACCAGATTGAACGTGCCGGCCATCATGCGGCCGCCTTGTATTCGGCCAGCAGCATGGCGTGCCAGCTCGCCGGCGTCTGGTTGCTGGGGTAGCTGCCGCTGCCGGGGCTGAGCGCGATGGGCTTGTGCAGGTTGCGGTTCACCAGCTCGCGCGCCGCTTCCACCATGGCGCGCAGTATCACCAGGTCGCGGTCGCCGTCGCGCAGCGTGCTGCCGCTGTCGGTGAGCACCGGCGTGGCGAGGTAGTAGTAGCGGTAGTCCGCGCCGAAGGTGCTGATCTGCGCGGCGCTGGGCGCCGGGGTCAGCACCAGCACGGGGGCGCCGTCCTGGTCGCTCAGCCGCACCACCGGCAGCGCGCCGGCGGGCTGCTGCCACACCGGTACCGCGCCAATGCCCCAGTCGCTGGCCTTGGGGGTCAGCAGGTCCTCGGGCACGTCGGTGTACAGGCTCTGCCCGGCCACCAGGGTGAGCGCGCCAAGCCGCGTGCAGCTGCGCTTGCCGTCGATGCCGATCGCGCGCGCGGCAATGCCCAGGTGCCGCTTGAAGTCGGCATCCGGGTCGGCCGGCTGGGTCGCGGGGTCGGCGCCGGCCGGCGTGCCCTTGAACACGCTGGCCGCGTCATGCAACGCGGCCTTGTAGTCGGGCAGCAGGCTGGCAAGGCTGAGCGCCATGGCTTACTGGGCGCCCTCGCTGGCGCGGCGCAGGTGCTCGGCGGTGATCGCCTCCAGCACGCTTTTGCGCGGCTTGTTCGCCGAGGCTTCCAGCGCTTCGAGCTGGTGCAGCGAGTCGATGTCCAGCGTGGGCAGTGCGGCCACCACGTCGGCGGCCTTGGCGGCATGCAGGGCCAGCACGGGGTCTTCCGGCGGCTCGTCGTTCGCCTGCGCGCTGAGCTCGCCCATGCCGGGCGGCACCAGGTGGGCCGGCACGTGCAGCGTCTCGCCGGGGCGGATCACGGCGCCGCCGACGTGCAGGTTGTCGGTGCCGTGGTTGGTGACGGGGATCTTGTCCATGGTTCAGCCCTTGTCTGGGGGAAAGGCGGAAGGGGCGCCCTTGCGGACGCGCCCTTCCTTCCCGGCGGCTATCAGGTACCGCGGGCGTTGGTGAAGCTGTACGCCAGGATCGACGTGAAGCGGCCACGCAGCGGCTTCGGGATGTGCAGCGAGCTGTACTCCTCGCCGTACGCGCCCTTCTTGCCCAGTGCCAGGCCGTTGCTGTCGAACAACTCATACGGCACGCCGGTCTGGAACGTCTTGGCGATCGTGTAGAAGAAGTTCGCGCGCTGGCCGAGCAGCATGCGCTCGTCGCCCAGGTCGATGCCGGGGGCGTCCGTGGCCCAGCCCGGGATGCCCTTCACCGGCTGCAGCGTGCCCTGCGCGGTGATGCTGCTGTCCGCGCGGGAGTTCGCCTCGGTGAACTGCTCCGCATCCGTGATCATGTTGGTGAGCACGTCGCTGGCCAGGAAGAAGTCCGGCTGCACATAGCGCTGCTGGCTCATCGTGGCCTTGCGCGCACCCACCGCCTGCAGCAGCTTGTTCATCTGCTTTTCGTAGGTGCTTCCGGCGGCGATGTCGGTGTCCACCTTCAGCACGTTGGTGGTGTAGCTGTAGCCGGCGGTGACGGTGCCGGCCGGTGCGCTGGGGGCGCCGGTCTGGTCCACGATCTGGAACGTGCCCAGGTTGTAGCTCAGCCAGCGGTAGTACTTGCCGGCCGACTGCGTGCCGCTGCCGTCGAACTCCACCAGTGCGGTGGCGCCATCCTTGATCGACACCGGCTGCTCGGCGCTGCCCACGGCGTTGCCCTTCAGGTCGCGCGCCTGGTACGGCCGTACTACCGGGAAGTTCGCCACCTTGTAGCCGTTGGTGGCACCGCTGTACGCGGTGACGGCAGTGCCGGCGGCCACGTCCACCACGCTGAAGCTGTCGCTGTCGCGCAGCATGCGGTTGGCGATGGCCGCGGCCACCAGCTCGCGCATCACCTGCGCGTTGCTGACGATGTTGCGGGCCCAGGCGTCGAAGTTGATGATCGAGCTGTTGCGGCTGAAGTACGCCGCCTCGTTGGTCAGCTCCATCGCCAGCTTGCGCGGCTCGATGTAGGCGTAGTCCATCGCCTGAGCGATGCCGGCGCGGTGGATCGGCTGGCCCTCGTACACGATGCCGCCATTGCGCACGGCGCTGGTGTCGCGGGTCTCGTACGGCACCGAGTGGGTCGGACCGGTGGTCGGGTCCACGGCGGCGTTCACCAGCTGCAGCACGTCCAGCCGCTGGTAGACCTGCTCGATCACCGCGCGCTGCACGCTGGCGGGGATGTTCATGTCGCCGGTGTTCACCGGGCCACCCGCCAGCATCTTGGCTTCCTGATGCAGCTGCTGGGCATGTTCGCGGTCGAACTCGGCCAGCATGCGCTTCACGAACGGGCTCTGCTTGTCCGGCTCGGCGAACACCAGCTTGCCGTTGAACGCCTCGTTGGTCTGCTGCAAGCCCTTGCGCACGTCCTCGCTCAGCTTGCGGATGGCGTTGCCGTCGTCCACGGTGATGTGGGTGACGCCGGAGCGGATCGGGAAACCCTGCTCGGCCAGCTTGCGCGAGGCCTCGATCTGGTTGCCCAGGGCGATCTGGTTGGCGGCCAGCGCGGTCACCTGCGCATCGGTCATGTCGCCGGTGATCAGGCCGTCGACGTTCTCGCCCAGCGTCTTGCGGGTGTCTTCGGACAGGCCTGCGGCGGCGGCGATCGCGTCGCTGAACAGCTTGACCTTGGCGGCCTTGTCGGTGGCCAGCTTGGTCGCGGCGGCAACGCGGGCGGCTTCGCGCTCATCGAGCAGCTTGGTGATGTCGGCCTCGCTCAGCATCTTGCCGGCCGGGGCCGTGATGTTCAGCGTGACCGGGCCGTTGTGGCCAGCCTCGGCCAGCGTCTTGCCGGTGGCGGTGAGCTGGTCGACCAGGCCCTTGTGGGCCTCGGCATCCTCGCCCAGGTTCTTGGCGGCCGCCTCGTAGGCGGCGCAGATGGACTTGATGGTTTCTTCGCTGAGCTTCATGGCGCGCAGGTTGGCGCGCAGGGTTTCGAGCCAGTTCATGGTGGTCTGCTCCAGGGATTCGGACAGTTGTCGGATCAGTTCCGGGTGCAAGAACACCGGGGTATTGGCGGTGCCCTCGGCGAGGGTCACCGGGTCCATGCGCTTGATGACGGGGCGCGTGGTGAGCCCGGCGCCAAGAAGCGTCGGGCCGTGGGGCTGTTTGGTTTCGTTGTCGACGAAGTTGTCGACGAACTCGGCGCTGAGGTACACGAAGCCGCGATCCTTCACCGCGGCCACACCGTACGGGGTGAACTCCACGTCCGCGCGCAGGCGGTTGCCGTCCACCTTCAGGCTGAGGATCTTCGCGGCGGCGCCGTCATTCGGCGCATGCGCCACGTCGATGAAGATGTCCTGGCCGTAGGCGTGCGAGTCGAAGTTGCGAACCATGCTCAGCAGCATGTCGCGGGTGATCTCGAACGTGCCGTAGCGCGGATCGCTGAACGTGCCAGTGCGGATGATGGTGACCGTGGCGCGTGGCGAGCCTTCCGCCAGCTTCACGCCGTCCAGGCCGCACATGAAGCGCTTGGCGCCGGGTGGCGGGTCATTGTTGTCCAGCCGGAAGACGCGCGGCGCGGCCGGCGGCGTGGCCAGCCCTGCCAGTGCAATCGCCATCAGTCGTTTCAGCATCGCCGTCTCCGCAAAATCGTCCCGCCGCGCCACTGCCATGGTCGCGGCGGGACCTCCCGCTGCCATGAATGACCGTGTGCGGCGGGTTTCGGGATGTCAACGGGAAAGCGTGCGCACCGGCGCCAACACCACCGGCACGGTGATCCAGCGCTTGCAGCGGTTGCAGCGGGCCTTGCTCTCGGTGGTGCCCAGACGAACCACGCGGGCGGTGAGCACGTTGTCCACCAGCAGCTTCTTGCCGCAGCCGGGGCAGCACAGGCCGTCGGTCTTCACGGCTGCGCTCCCAGCCGGTCGGCGATCTGGTACCAGGGTGCCAGCAGCTCGCTGTCGTGCAGCTGCCCGGCGCGGAACGCGTCCGCTTTCTTCTGGCCGCCGAGCACGGCGGTCTGGGTGCCGGCATCCTGCTTGCCCAGCCAGTCGAAGGCGCTCTGCTTGCCGGCACGGTCGGCGTCGGTCACCTCATCGGCAAACACCGGCTGCAGGTAGCTGAGCGTGTTCGGGTGGGCCGGGTAGGGATGGTCGCCGGGCGGGTACACGCCAGGGCCCAGGCCATGCAGGTTGGCGGCAGCGTACAGGTCGCAAATGTCGTGCTTCGGGTGCATCGGGCTTAGCGTGAACTTCACGCCGATCACGTCCGGATGCTGCGCCACGCTGGCCACGTAGCTCTCGGTGTAGGCGCGGTTCGTCTCGGTGCGGATCACCCGCTGCGCGGCGTAGAGCACGTCGGCGGACGGGTTCACCAGCAGCTGCTCGGCGCGCGCGGCCAGCGTCGCGGCCTGCCGCGCGGCCATGCCCATGTTCAGCTCGGACGGCACCGGCGCGCCTCGGTCGATGAACTCCTGCGCCGCCTGGTAGCTGGATTGCCCGCGCACGATGCCGTTCTCGATCGCCGCGCCCAGCTCGGTCTTCGCAGTGCTGGCCACTCGCCACAGCCGGTCGCTCAGCTGCAGGCCATCGGACGCGCGGAAGCTGGTGATCCAGGCCATGGTCTGGTTCACCAGCACATCCACGCTCAGCCCGGAGCCGCTCAGTGGCAGCACGCTGGCTCCGATGCGGGCGCTCTCCGGCAGCGCGCGGTACACGATGGCACGGTAGCGCTGCAGCAGCTCGTCGGTCTGGCCGCCCAGGAAGGCCCGCAGGCTGGGGATGTCGCCCGGCAGCACGTCGCGGCCGCCGTCCTGCAGGCTGAGAAGCTCCAGCTTGATCGCGTTGGCGATGCGCTGCAGCAGGTCCTGCGCTGCCTTGGCCTCCTGCTCGCGGTAGGCGATCTGCCGCTGCCGCGCGGCGCGGCTGGCCTTGTCGATCAGCGCTTTCTGGGCGGCTCCGCTGGCCATCAGGGCGTGCTGGTGGTGGTGCTGATGTTGGTGGCGCTCTCGCCGGTGCGCCCGTTGCCGGGGGTCACCTTGACGATGGGCGCGCGGTTCGCGTGCGCCGGGTTCGGCGGGTTGGTGCCGTCGCTTGGCGGCGTGCCGCTGTCGCCGTTCGGGTATGGGTCGCCGGCGGCCTTTTCCTGCGCCTGGGCGCGCTCGGCGGCGGCGATGTCGATGCCGGCCGCCTCCCATACCACCTGTTTTGGAAGGCCCAGCGCCTGCAGCTTCAGGGCGTGGTCGGCGCGCTGGTTCGGGGTGTCAGTGCGGCGCTCGGCGAACTCCACGCTGAACTCGTAGGCGTCCGGGTTGCGGCCGCGCAGCAGCAGGTGCAGGCGGAAACCCTGCTGGTAGGTCCAGGCGGTGTTGTCCTGCAGCGCGTCGAGCTCGTCGAAGAAGTCGTTCTTCAGGTCGGCCAGCACGTCGCGGGCCAGCCCCTTGGTGTAGCCGAACAAGCCCTTCGGCGCGGGCGCGCCGGCAAAGAACGTGTCCAGCAGCATGTCCACGTCGGCGATCTGGTCCAGGTTGGCGTCGCCCTGCAGCGCGGTCACCGTGCCCTTGCGGTTCATGAAGTAGTCGCGGAAGTTGCCGGCGGCCTGGTCGCGCTCCACCTCCAGCTTGTAGTTGGCCAGATCTTCCGCGGCGGCGCCTTCCATCACATGCGACATGCGCAGCGGGGCGCGCATGCGGCGACGTATCACCAGGTCTTCCTCGGTGCTGGTCAGCTTCTTCCACACCGCGCGGGTGGCATCGAGGTAGGGGCGGCCCATGCTGCCGAAGTCGTCGTAGTTGTTCGGCGTGAGCCGCGCATGGCTGATCTGCCACAGGGCGAAATGCACCGTGTCCTGCTCGGTGTAGATGTCGCGCTGGGTGAACGCCTTCTCCGGGTGCTCGAAGATGCCGGACTTGCCCACGTTCGGCACCATGGTCTCGGCGGGCATGCGCGCGCAGCTGATCACCTGCGACTGGCCGGCATCGAGCACCCACTGCATGCACAGGTTGCCTTCCATCATCAGGCCGCGGATGTCGCTCTCCAGCTTGTCGCGACGGTCCAGGTGCAGGCGGCGGCAATAGCTGTCGAACTCGGTGGCCAGCCACTTGGGTTGGCCGGGCGCCACCAGCTTGATGCCGCCCTTGGCCGCGGCGCGGCTGGTGCGGCGGTGGATGGACTTCACGCGGCTGTCGAGCTGGTCCATGTTGCGAATGTCCAGGATCACCGCGCGCAGCTCGTAATCCACCCAGAACTGGCGGTACAGGCGCTTCAGCGCATCCTCCGGCGTGCTGCGCCAGCCCTGTTCGCTGCTGCTGCGCGGCACCTCGCCGGTCAGCAACTGCTCGGCCGGCGTGTTGCCGGCGCTGGCGACGCTGGCGGTGGGTTTGCTGCCGAAGAGGCGGTCGATGATGCCCATGGCGATGGCTCCTATGCCGCGTGCGCGAGGAGCTTCTCGCGGCTGTGGCTCGTGGAAAGGATGATGGTGGGCGCGTGCGCGGTGCCGCGCGTGGCCAGCCCCCATACCGCGGCCATGGCGGCGTCGAAGCCGTCGTCGCCCAGTTTCGGGTTGGCCATCTTGTAGCTGCTATAGCTGGTCTTCGTGGGCTTGGCCACGATGTTCGGCAACTGCCGGGCGAACGCGCGCAGGTCGGCGGTTTCGCGGCAGGCCATGTCCTGGTCGTCGAAGTACGGCAGCACCGCGGCGTCGTTGTGGAACACCGTGCGCAGCGCGTGCGCCATCTGGTGCTTGGTCATGCCCTCGAAGCGCATCGGGCTGAACGCCCACTCCGGCCAGGTGCTGGCGGTGCTCTCGCCGTCGCCAATGGCGCGGCGGTCGATGTCGGTCAGGCCCTCGCGGAACAGCTCGTCGTTCAGCGCGGTGAGCATACCCACGCCGAAGGCGTCGCCGATGGCGTAGTCCGGGCGGAAGTACCGCCAGAACGCCACCAGGTCCTTCTGCACCTCCGGCTCACCGGTACCGGCCGGCCAGAACTTCACGAACGGGAAGAAGATGAAGTTGCCGATCTGCTCGGCCACCACCAGCGCATGCTTCGAGCTGGCCGGGTTCTCGCCGTGGCCGGCGGCGTCGTAGCCGAAGCTGAGCACGCCGCGGCGCGGGTACTTCGCGCCGGGGAACGGCTCGGCCAGCTCCAGCCCGCTGCGCAGGCCAAGCTGCATGGCCGCGCGCACCTTGTTCTCCCAGATCAGGTTGCGGCTGCTGATGTTCTTGCACAGCAGCTGGCGGATGTATTCGTCGGGATCCAGCTCGGCCCGCATCTGCTCCATGAACTTGGCGTTGAGGATGCCCAGCTCGATGCCAAGGTGCACGTCCACCGTGGGCAGCACGTGGTACTGCTCGCCGGCGATCATCTCGCTCAGCGTGTCGGCGCCCTTGAACACGCCGGTGATGCGGATCTCCGGCGTGTTCTCGCTGTCGGTGCTGGCGCCAAGGCGGCGCGTGGAGCCCATCATCAGCAGGAAGCGACCGTACAGCCGGTCGCGCGGCATGTCGTCCACCTCTTCCAGGCTGGCCATGGTGAGGTCGCCGCCGTCGACGTTCGCCATGATGCCGTAGGCACGCGCCATCGATCGGTTGGCGTACTGGAAGTAGGTGTCGGCCATCTGCTGGCGGCCGCTGCGGTAGTTCAGCCAGGCGGTGAGGATGGGGCTGCGGCGGATCGCATCCAGGTGATAGTTCAGGTTCACCAGCGACTGCGCCTCACGCGGCGCCACGATGCCAAGCTCCTGGTCCGCCTTGGTGGCCAGCTTCATGTTGTTGTACATCTCCTTCACCGCCGTCTTTCCAGTGCGGCGGCTGCTGAAGTCGATGGTGTTGGGGTGCCGGTCCATCTCGATGCACTTGAGCACCTGCATCGGGTCCAGCGTCACGTTGTGCACGTGCTTGTGCCACAGCGCATGGTCATGGGCGTAACGCATCACCTCGCGCTCGGCCACGCTTTGCAACCGGTAGCGCTCGGCGCGGGAGATCCGCTCAGCCATTTTCGCCAGCCTGCTGCTTGTGCTCGATCAGCACCGGGTCGCGCACGGTGTTCTCGCGGCTGCGGGCGATCAGGTTGCTGAGGTCTTCCAGCGCCAGCGTGGTGCGCTTCTGGTACTCCAGCTGGCTCTCCTGCCGCTGCTGCTGGCCGGCCAGGTAGCCCACGGCATCCTCGGTGGCCTCCTTCGCCTTCGGCGTCATGCCCATGTCGCTCAGCGACAGGCCGATCTTCGCCACCCACTCGCCGATGCGCTTCAGCATCGGGTGCTCGGTCAGCACCATAATGGTTTCGCGCTCATGCGGAAGCAGCTTTCCGCTGTCATCGTCGCGACCACCTATCTGAGCCACATGGAAGCCGCCATCCTTGTCGTAGTACCAGGCTGGCGTCCTGATCGTGCTGCCGTCGCGGATCACGTCCAGGATCATCAGGTTGACGATGCTGCGCAGGTTGGCGTGCAGGTCCGCGTTCAGGTCGTTCAGCAGCTTCGGGTCGCCGGCGGTGAACGCCAGATGGTGGGCGAAGTACAGGTCGACGCGCTTCTGGCAAGCCGTGGCGGTGAAGCAGCTGCTGAAGTATTCGCAGCCATCGCAGTCCGGGTATTTGCCCGGCCGCGCCGGCCAGTACGTGGCGGTGCGGGCGTTCAGCCCGTGCTTCAGGCCGTTGAAGCGCGTGCGTCGAGCCTCTTCCGGGGTGGGGTGGCCTTCCAGGTTCTTCGCCGTGCTGGCCAGCCCCTCGGCGGTCTTCGGCCCGGTGGCGTGTGCCCAGGCCTTCAGCAGGCCGCGCTGCTGGCGTTCCTGCTCGCACTCCCGGCCACACTCGGGGCAGGTGCCCACGTAGCGCCAAGGATGCCATTCGTCTTCCGGCGCATCCTCCACGCGGACGGGCTTGGCCTCGAAGCGGTAGTCGCAGTCGAGGCAGTGGAACCGGACATCATCGAGGCGTGGCCGCAGCTTTCCCATGCTGCATGACCGTGTGCGGGCTGGCGCCGCGGGTCAACGGGAAAGCGTGCGGGTGGTGTTCCAGCCGCGGGGCGAACCGGCGGCGCCGGGTGGCCGAATGCAGCCACGGGAACCTCTGGTGCAATGACTGCCGCAGCCGGAAGCTGCTGGCATGGCGCAGGTGGCCGGCATAGCTGGCCAGCGTGGACTGGACGCACCGAAGTTCGGCCGGCGTAGCCCGGATGAAACCGGCGCCGACGTGCCGTTGCTCCCAGCTAGCCAACGCCGATCGCAGGTGGACGGCAACGCGGCGGCGAACCAGCGTATGGGTGGGCCGCACCACGTAGCCGAGGAAGTCGATGCCATCGGCCAGCGGGCGCAGGCGGATGTCGTCCTTCAGCACCAGGTGCAGCTCGCGCTGAAGGAAGTCGGCGATCCTGCGCTGCCAGTCGGCCAGCACCGCACGGTCGTGGTGGACCAGCACGAAGTCGTCGACGTAGCGCACGTACCGCTTCGCGCGCAGGACGTGCTTCACGAACTGGTCCAGGCGATCGAGGTAGATGTTGGCGAACAGCTGCGAGCTGAGGTTGCCGATCGGCAGCCCGCAGCCCGGGGCAGCGTTGGCCAACCGTTTGTGTGCCGGCACCAGGGCGAACTCCGCTGGTGTGCCGCGCATCTTCACCCCGGCGGCCAGCGGCGGCCGGCGCAGCAGTGCATGGGTGGCGCGCTGCATGGGCAGCGGCACTGCATGCCGTTCCAGCACCGGCTTCAGGATGCGCCACAGCGTGGGCCGGTGGATCGAGTTGAAGAAGTTGCGGATATCGAGCTGCAGGTAGTAGCCGCCGCCCTGGCCGCTGTGCACCTGGCGGACGAACTGCTGCACGCGCCGCACGGCCGCATGGCTGCCCTTGCCGCGGCGGTTGGCATAGCTGTCGGCGATGAACCGCGGCTCCCAGATGGTTTCCAGGCGCGGAACCAGCCAGTGGTGTACCACGCGGTCGGCGAAGTCCGGCGCGTGGATCTCGCGCGCCTTGGGCCGCGTGGCCACGAAGCACACGCTGGGCCGTGGCCGCCACGTGCCGGCCTGCAACTCGCGCTGCAGCTGCAGCAGACCATCCGTCCAGCGGGCATCGAACGCGAGCTGGTTGCGGCTCGGCTGCTTTCCCCGGCGCGCCATGCGCCAGGCGTCATGGAGCGCGCGAAGCGAAACTGCCCCGGCGCCCGCCCCCTGATACTCACCGGCCGACACGACACGCACCGCCCGCACGCAGGCCTTGTTGTTGCGGTCGTTGTTGTTGGCATTGCCGTTGTTGAAGTTGACGATCCACGCGCAGGACGGCGCCCACGCTTCCCCGCGAACTTGCGACCTGGGCGAACAGTCCGGCATTGGAGTTGCGCGCCTTCGTCATGGATTGGCCCCTGCGAAAGAGGCGTCGCGGGTACTCAGTATCTGGGCACGCTCCGGCGAGGCATCGCACGCCGGATTCTGGCCCTTGGGGACTTGCAGTTGCCGCCACCAGCCGCCGGCCTGGCGGCCGAGATCCTCGGCCAACCGGATCAGCATCTCGAACTGGCGGAAGCTGGTGAACGCCCGGAGCTGGCTACCCATCTGCAGGCTCAGCTTGATCTCGTCGATCGCCCAGCGCAGCTGGTCGACCCAATGGGCCTGCCGCGGCCGGTCCCGCCATGCCCGGTGACACACGCGCACCACCGTCATGGCCTGCTGCCGCAGGTCCGTGCCGAGGGTGTACTTGTGATATCGGGCGAAGCCCCGAACCGCCTGCTCGATCTCGCGGAGCAGGCGTTCGGCGGTTCTCACGATGGGTGGCAGCGGATGGTTCATGGGTTCAAAGAGGCAGAGTTACTGACCGGCCGACACGACACGCACCGCCCGCACGCAGGCCTTGTAGTTGCGGCCGCCGCTGGAGGCACTGCCGCCGCTGAAGCTGACGATCCACGCGCAGGACGGCGCCCACGCGCTATCCGTGCTGGTCCAGTACCAGTCGTTCTGGGTATCGGGGAATGCCTCCACGTCGATCGCCGGGCGGATGCGCGAGCGGTCGGCCAGCAGGAACAGCTCCTCGACGGTAGGCATCCGCCAATCCTTGTGCCCCGCCACATCGAGCTTCTTCGCCGCGGCGATGGCCTGCTTGTGGGTCTTGCCCGTGGCGACGGTGGCCTTGGTCCACATCAGGCCGGTCAGGGTATCGGTTACGGTGCCGTCGCCGTTGTCGGTGAATCGCTTCATGGTGTGCTCCTGGTAGAGATCAAAGAGGCCAATTACTGACCGGCCGACACGACACGCACCGCCCGCACGCAGGCCTTGCCGTAGCGGTCGTTGTGGCCGGCATCGCCGCGGTCGAAGGAGACGATCCACGCGCAGGACGGCGCCCACGAACACGGCGTGCTGGTCCAGTACCAGTCGCTCTTCGTGTCGGGGAACCGCACGGTGTCGATGGCCGGGTTGTGGCGTGTGAGGTCGAGGATCGATTCCAGCTCCATGCGCGTCGGCAGGCGCCAGCCTTCGCCGAGCGCGGCGCAAGCCTTTTCGGCGGCGGCGTAGTCCACGGACTTGCCATCACAGAGGGTGGCGCTCCATTCCAGCTTCGGAGGGAGCAGCGGCGCGGGCGCGGACACGGTGATGCCAGCGGCCGGGCTATCGATGCCGATGTCGACGGTTCCTTCGGGATGGATTTTCAGGGTGAGCATGGGGTTCTCCTATGGGGTATCGGGACGGCGCACGCGGGCGCCCTGTTTCAGTTCATCGGTGCGCATCACGCTGACCACCTTGCAATCCAGCACCACCAGGGTGGCGCCGTCGGGCAGGTGCAGGTGGCCGGTGCCGATGCTGCGGATCAGCTCGGCGCGACCGTCGCTGATCAGCATGTCGCGCAGGCGCTCCACGTCGATCCGCATCACCCGCTCCATGTACCGGACCAGTGCGTGGTCGCTGATCAGGTGCTTCTCAGGTGACCGGAGCTTCTTCGGCGTCCAGGGCTTCGGGTAATCCTTCTTCGGCCAGGATTTGTGGTGGCTCATGCATCCACCTGTTGGCCGCGCCGCCGCTCGTCGAAGTGCCACCGTTCCTTGCCGTCGGCGTCGAGGATCTTCCAGGCGGTGGTGCTGGCGAGGATTCGGGCCATCGGCATGGCGGCCGCCTTCACCTCTTCGAACCGTGCTGCGTCGAAGACCATGGCCTTGCGCCAGCTGCCGGCCTGGTTGATGTGCAGGGTCAGGTCAGCCATGGGCCACCTCCCGCGCCGCCGGCAGCAGGCGGTCGGTGCGCAGGAAGATGCCTTGCTCGTCCAGTAGCGAGCGGGTGGCTTCGATGAAGGCCGGGAGATCGCCGCGAACGGCGGCCATGCGGATCTGCTCCACCACCGGCGTTTCGTTGCCGAAGCCAGGAGGGGCTTCGTCGGCGATTTTCTGGCCGCTTTTCACTCGGACCAGGCCGAGTTCCTTCAGGTCGGCATCGTCGAGATCTTCAACGACCTCTTCCAAGTCGACATCTACATAGATCGAGCGATACATGGCAGTGCTCCTACTCGTTGGCGGCGCGGGCCCACTCCGGCATCTGCGTGCCGGTGGGCTCGTCGGGTTGGCTGATGTACAGGCCGTACTCGGCCAGCTTGCGCAGGCTGAGGGCGGTGAGGTGGGCGTGGCGGCGATGGCCGATGCGGCGGTCGAGCTCGTCCTTCTCGATCACGCCGGCGTGGTCCAACTGGCGCTTGAAGATGCGGCCGCTCTTCACCGGCAGGCCGTTCCACATATCGCGCAGGCGGTTGGTGGTGCTGATGTGATCCATCACATGCTGCGGGCGCAGGATGATCACTTCCTCGCCGCTGTCGAGCACGTCAAAGGCGTACGGGTGCAGGAACTGGTGGCTCTCGATCTCGCTGAAGGCGGTTTCGAGGATCCACACCCATGGCTCGCGGTCGCCGCTGGTCTCGGCGATGTGCTTGTTCATCTCGGCGCGTAGGTCGCGCAGGAAGTCGCCGGTCTCGCGGGCCATGCCGGCGAACTCGCACAGCAGCGCCCAGGCCAGGGCGATGGAGCCGTAGTTGCGCACCATGCGGCTGGCGCCGGTGTCGCCGGGTCGCGCGCGGCAGCCGTCCCAGCACCACTGCTCCCATTCGGCCAGGCGCGACTGCACCTGCTCGCGGGTCAGGCTGGCGAGGAACTGCAGCCACTGCCGCACCGGGAAGCGCGGGATGCCTTCCGGCATCAGCGGGCCCTTGCGGCCGGTGAGGTCGGCGCGGATCACCTTGCCGGTGAGGCTGCGCACCGGCACGTCCTCGCCGGCCAGCAGCACCGGCGCGCTGATCAGGAACTCGGTGAGGTCGCTGCCGCGGCGGGTCAGGGTGAACTGGTAGCTTTCCTGCAGCATCGCCACGGCCACGTTGATCACGTCCTGCCGGCGGGCCGAGATTTCCTCCCAGCCCACCGGGTGGCTGGTGTGGCACGCGCTGGTGAGCAGGCGGAACTCGGTCTGCAGGCTCTGGCCGCCGAACATCGTCATGCCGATGCTGCGTTCCAGGCGCTTGATCAGGGTGCTCTTGCCGCTGCCCTTGTCGGCCTGCACGATCATGTGCGGCCAGAAGCCGAGGAAGGCCTTCAGGTGGCCTCCCAGCGACCAGGTGAGCAACTGGGCGGCGGCGTTCTCGCGGAAGGTGGCCTGGTAGGCCTCGATCACGCGCCGGGCGTCGCGGGCCTGCCCGCTGGGGAAGCTGAGCGCGCTGTACGGGCACTGCTTCTCCGGCTCGGTGAAGTAGCAGTCCGGCCCCTCGTTCACCACTGGCTTGCCCTGGCGCCAGGCGAGGCCCACGAAGTTCAGCGCATCGCGGGCGCCGCACTCGGCGCTGCGCTCCAGCACGGTGATCATGCGGGCGAAGCGGTTGGGGTTGAACACCGGGCCGAACTTCTTCCAGTAGTCGATGTTGTACAGGCGCTCGTCGTTGAGCACGCGGCGCATCAGCTGGGCGCCGTGGCGCGCCGTCTGCACGCTCACCGCGAACACGGTGTTGGGCTGGGCGTCTTCCTCGCCGCTCATGGTGGCGGTGGCGCTCTGGATGGTCACGCGGCTCAGCGAGGCCACGCGGAAGCCGGCCAGGTCGTCGATCACCGGCAGGTCTTCGCCGCCATCCTCGTTCTTCTCCAGCTTGCTGACGAAGCTGGTGAAGTCGAGCTTGGCGCGGAACCGCCAGTACACGGCAAAGTCGTGGCCGGGCAGGTAGACGCGCTGGATGCCCTTCGGGCCGTCGCGACCGGCCAGGCCGGGTATCACCCAGGGTTCATGGGTTTCCAGCATGGTGCGCAGCTGGTCCAGGCCGGCGCGTTCGGCGATGTCGGCCGCGTCGTTGTAGCCCAGCTCGTACCATTCCTTCTGGTCCACCATGATCGCGCCGATGTTCAGCGCGGTCAGCGCGTCGTACAGCGCCCAGGCCGCCTTCGCGCCCGGGCGCACGCCCTTGTCGTCGGGCTCGTCGGCGTCCATGCAGATCACCACCTGCTTGCCGACCAGGAAGCGCCAGTCGATGTTGCTGGCGTTGCCGGTGCCGCGCAGCGCGATCGCCGCGCTCATCTTCAGGCCGCAGGATTCGGTGACCAGCGCGTTGATGGCGCTCTCGAAGATGTACACGCGGCGGGCGCGCTGCACGTGCTGGCGGTCCACGAACCAGGGCTGGCCATCCTTCTGGCCCAGGCTCTTGGTCTTCACCCCGCCGTTGAGCGAAGGGTCCAGGTAGCGGAAGTCCACCGCCTGCACCTGCATGTTCGCGTAGTCGCGGCACACGAATGCCACCGCCGGGCCACCATGGCCCACCACGCCCTCGGCGATGCTGTTGCTGGTCCAGGTGTTGAAGCCCACCGCGCCGCGCTTGAGCGCCCACTCCACGGTTTCCTGCTTCACGCCGCGCTTAACCAGGTATGGCACGGCTAGCTGCGCCTGCACCTTGCACTGGTCAGCCAGGTATTCCTCGCGGCTGCGCTCGGGGCGCGGCTGGGTGTTGTCCGGCTTGTCGAAGGGGATGCTGTAGAGCTCATGCAGCCGGCGCATGGCGTCCGGCACGTTGTCGATTTCCTCCACGAAGCGGACCAGGCTGATGCAGTCGCCGCCGTTCTCGCTGCTGAAATCCTTCCAGGCCTTGCCCGCGTCGAAGATCGAGATGCTGGGGTTCTTGTCCGCGTGGTGCGGGCTCTTGTAATTGCCGGTTCCGCCCGGCCGTTCCAGGCCGAGTTTCTCAGCCAGATCGTGCAGGTCGATCCGCTGTTTGAGTTCGCGTATGGATGCCATGGTTCCTGCTATGCGGGTGAAGATGGTCGAGGCCGCACAACGGTGCGCAGCCGGCGAAGAGGTTGGATCTGGTTACCGCGGGTGTTCGGTGACGCTGTCGGCGGGAGCCCACCGCTTTCCGGCTGGGCCGCACAGCTCGCCCATGCGGCGGGCGGCGTCGCAGTCCCAGCCTAGGAATTCGCCGCCGCGCTCATCGCGCTCGCGTTCGTCTTCTGGATCGTGCTTACACGCGTAATAGAGCGTGCACAGGTGGATACCCCGGCCGATCAGCGATGCACCACGTTCCAGGTGATGGAAGCGGCAGTCGGTGCAGGCGCGCATTTCAGTCATGGCCAGCCACCGTTTTCTCGCTCTCGGCCATCTCCTCGACTTCGAGGTACTCAGCCGACATGTCGGGAATTTCGTGGTCGAGGATCTCGATGCCGAGCTTTTCGGTCGGGATGCACCAGCCTTCCTGCTTGTGCAGTTCCTGCACTGCCCAGTCGGCATTCCAGCCGTCCAGCAGTGTTTCCCAAAGCCGCGGCGCGGCATAGCGGGCAACCGCCTGGTATTCGTCCCCATCGGAAGCGTCCAGCACTTCATCTTTTGAAGCCCAGAACCGGCTGATCTCTCCAGCCCATTTCGGCGTGAGGATGTCTGTGTCGATGGATAGAAGAATCGACAGGTCCATGCCTGCGGACAGGGAAAAAATGCGCTTAGCCATGGGTTTTCTCCGTTTCAATCGACATCGCAATTTCCCCGGATCGTGGTCACCTGCGGAATGCCGCGCTGCCACTTCGCGCAGGCCGGTGAGCGCAACACCACGTCGGTGGCGCGGCCGGCGGTCCATTGGCCGACCAGCAACTGGCACTTGTAGTAGCGGCGGTCGGCACGGCTCACGCGCAGCCGGCAGTGCGCGCAGGTGTTGCAGGTTTCGCCCGCCGGTCCGGTGCCCGGCTTGGCGGCGTAGCCCTGGGCGGCACCGCCGCGCGAGCGCCGTTCCACCTTGGCGCGCTCCGGCTTGCCGCTGAACAGTCCGGACTGCTGGATGGCGGCCATGGTCATGCCTCCAGCGCCTGCAAGGCGGCATCGACGGCGAGCTTCGCCTGCTGCAGGGCAGTGCGGACGGCGCCGAGGTTGGTGGAGAGGGGCAGGTTGATGGATGCGGCGGCCGCCGGCGAGGCAGGCGCGACCGCCGGCGTCGGCGCGCCCTGATCCACCCGCTGCCAGCCAGCGTTCGAGGTGGTGCCGCTGCGCACCACGTCGCCCTTCTTGCGCAGCGCCTGCAACGCCATCACCACCTGGGTAGTGGTCAGCGGCGGCGAGATGCGCGACTCGATCACGGTGCGGCGCACCGGCGGCGCGCCGGGCACCAGGGCGGCCAGCACGCGGGCGGATACGCCGGTTTCATAGCGGTGGGCGGCGCGGGCAACGTTCGGGGCGGTTTTCGGCGCTACCACGGTGCCTGGTGCAAACGTCCCCACCGCCGGCTGTTGCATGGCGGTTGGTGCCGATGCCTTGGGCCCCGCAAGTGGCGTCAGCGGCGAGTAGCGCAGCACGCCATCGCCGTGGTGCACGCGCTTCACCTGCTGGTGGCGCACCATGCCGGTGAGCGTGCTGCGCAGGCGGTCCGGCACCACATCGCCGGGTTCGAGCATGCCCAGGGCATGGGCCAGCTCCACCACGGTGCAGGGTTCGTTGCAGTTGTACAGGTGTCGAAGGATCGGCCCTTGGAGTTCCATGCTCAGTCCTCCCCCACGCCGTCCGGCACGCCCAGGTATTCCCGCCAGTGCACCTTGCGGCGCCCTACCAGGAAGCCCCAGTGCTGCACCTTCGGCCCCGTGCAGAACAGCGTCCACGCGGTCTGTCCTTCCGGCAGTTCCAGCCGATGCCAGCTGCCGGCGCGGCGCAGCAACACGCTGCCCGGGCCATGCCAGCGGCGCCGCTCATAGCTCACCACCTGATCGATGAACACCGGGCGCACTTCCCAGTAGCCGCCGCGCAGGATGACGGTGAGGTAAGGCCACGGGTGGTCGTGGAAGTGCCTGTCGTCGTCGCTGCGCAGGATGTGGTGCACCCGCGCGCCGACCAGTGGGTATGTACCGCTCTGGCCACCGCCGCGGCGCCCGATGCGGATGAACCAGTAGCGCTCCATGTAGCCAGCCAGGTGCACATACGGCGTGCGCATGGCGCGGCGGATGATCCAGCCTGGCATGTTGTCTATCGCCGCATTCGTGGCATCGGCCAGCAGGATCAGGCAGAGCAGCAGCACGAAGCAGAACAGGGTCGCCAACGTCTCGAACCCGTGCCTGTACAGCAGGTCGACATCGTGGATGCAGATCACGACCAGCACGAAAAAGAAGAGGATGCGCACGGCTTCAACCTCCGAACGTGAGCAGCGGCACGTTGCCGCCGGTGGCATAGGCCTCGCGCACGCGCGGCAGCGCCTGCTCGCCCACGGTCTGGCCGTTGGGCAGCACGATGTGCGCGAGGAACTCGTCTTCGAACGTGGTGATGCCGGACTCCACCGCCTCCAGCTTCGCCTTCACCACCAGCGACAGCGCGCGCCACTTCTGGCGGCAGGCCTGCTCCCAGGCCTCATAGGCCTGCGCAGGCGTGCGCTTCTGGTTGCGGGCCGGCGTATGGGTGAACTCGCGGCTGGCCGGGTCGGGCATCGGCAGGTGGAAGCGCACCGTCCAGCCGTTGCAGCTGAAGCCGAGCACGGCCGCCTCGCGGCTGGTGGTGTAGCCGAAGCGGTCGGCGCCGTAGCGCTGCAAGGTGCGTTCGATCTCGGCGCGCGAGCGCTCGCTGCTCACGTCGGTGTTGCTGGCGTAGCGGATCATCCGATCGCCCTCTTGATGTAGTCCAGCGACACCGATGGGCGAACCGGGCCGAACACGGCTTCGAGCTCGCGCACGTCCGGGTTGGTCCTCAGGCCCTGCAGGTACTCGGCGGTGGCGGGATCGTTGGCCTGCATCCACGTCCACAGCGCGCGCTTGCGCTCCGGCTTCAGGTCAGCCAGCGCCACCATCTCCGGCGGCGGCACGGGCCGCTCGATCACCTGGCCGGGTTTCAGGTAGCTGCGATAGCCGCGGGTCTCTTCCTGCTTGGCGGCCATCAGCGCACCGCCTTCGCCGGCTTGGCGCAGCATGGTCCGGTGTAGATCGCGCCACCCACCGGTGTGCGCTTCACCTTCATCTGCGCCACCGGCCAGCGGCGGCCGCATTTGTAGCAGCAGCGCTTGGGCTGGGGAGTGGCGGCGGGGATGTCGCGGGCGACGGCATTCATGCGGCACCGCCTACACGTGCGACGGCCATCACCACGCGATCGCGCATGGCATTGCGCGGATCATCGATGCGGAACTCGACGTGCTGCAGGAGCTGCTCCGTAGCCTCGGTCAGCTCGTCCACGGCGGTGGCCACGTCACGCACGGATTGAGCGCGCTTTTCCATGAGGATCGCGAACTCAGAGTTGGTGCAGCCATCGGCGATGCCCTGCAAGCCATCGGCGATTTGCGACAGCACCGCCTTGACGTCGATGCACCCGCTCATCGCGCCAGCTCCAGCGCATCCTCGACCGTCTCGCGGTCGGGCAGCGTGTAGATCACCGTGCTCTCGCGGCTGCGCTGGCCCAGCACCACCTGCACGATGCCCTGCGGGTCGCGCGCCTCGCTGCGAGCCATTACGCGCTTGGCCAGGGTATGGCGCAGCCAGTGCGGGCTGGCAGACACCTGAAGGCCGGCCTCGGCCACCCACATGGCCATGCGCGCCTGGTAGCTGCGCACGGACATGCCACGGTGGTTGCGGCTCATTACCAGCGGCTGGTCGGGGTGGGCGCCATAGCCCATGTCGGCGCGGATCTTCACCAGGGCTTTCAGGCTGGCCATGGCGCGGGTATTCAGCGGCACTTCGTAGCCGCGGCGGCCCTTGGCGTGCTCGTCGACCAGGTGCAGACGCTTGCGGCGCAGCGCGGCCTGGGCATGGCCCAGCGTGACGCCGGCCATGCTGCCAATGCGGATGCCGGTCTGCCGCAGCAGATCCATCCATTCCGCGTCGCGGCGCGCCAGCACGTCGGCGAACTGCCGCACGTGCTTCATCAGCTGCTTTTCTTCTGCCTCGGTGAGGTAGCGCTCGAACACGGCGCGCTGGGTGATGGCGTTCAGCATTTCGCCACCTCCGCGCCGGCTGCGTTGAGCAACTGGGTGCGCTGCCACTGGCGGGCCTCGCACAGCGCGGCGACCAGCAGGCTGGCCGTGCCGATGTGCACGCGCAGGTGGGCGGCACCGCTGATGATCCACAACAGGCTGTCGGTGACCAGGTTGCCGCGGTCACGCAGCTCCTGCAGGTTGATCTGCAGTTCCTCGCCGCTGTCCAGGTGCAGCGGCGGACGCACGCGATCGCCGCCGTCTGACAACGTCATGACGCGGGCGATCTCCTCGATCACCTGGTCGCGGTCGACGTTCTCCACCTGCCACACGAACGGGCCGGTGCTGATGCACGTCATCGGCTGGCCCGGGTGCACGATCACCTCGATGTTGCCGTCGACGCTGTCGATCTGGCGCAGGAACAGTTCTTCGATGCTCACGGTGTGACCTCGCTGGCAGGCGATGACGCGGGGAAGGTGTCGGGCGTGGACAGCCGCAGGTCGACCATCTGCAGCAGCTGCTCCACCTCGTTTTCCGGGGTGACCAGGCGACGCGCGGCGGAGCGCTTCTTGGCGTCGATGCGGGCGCGCAGGATGGCGAACTGCAGGTCGGTGACCAACTGGTCCGCCGCCCCGATGTCGAGCGTGTGGGTGTTGCTGCCGACGCAGATCGCCGGCGCACCCATGCCCGGGATGTATTCCACGGTGATCGGAAGCGTGCTCATGCAGACACTGCCGCATCGGTGACATCCGCCACGGGATGCTTGATGGTCAGCGCGTGCTCGCCGTCGCCGGGGCGGGTGAACATCACGATGCCGCCGGGCGCGAGCTCCGCCAGGTTGATCACCTTGCAGCCCTTCCACAGCCAGCCCTGGTACGGGCGCACGTCGAGCACCACGCCATCGGCGGCCACGTCCCATGCCAGGAAGTCCTGGCCGTGGTCGGCGAAGTGGATGGTCTTGGCCGCGGTGGGCGGCACCATGCCGGGCCGGTTCATGCCGCACGCTCAACGCGGGCGCGCGGTTCGCAGTCCACGCCCTCGACCTCCACCAGCACCGCGATGGGCTGGTCGGCATGCAGGGCCACGGCACGGATCACCACGCGCTGGCCGCAGTCGCTGACCAGGCTCACCGGCTCGTAGCAGGTGAGCGCGCCCATGCGGTTGGCGCCGAAGTGCCAGTGCATGCGCAGGTCGAGGCCGGCGAGGCCACGGTGCAATTCCACGCGGCCGCACAGGCCGCTGGCGAAGCGCAACTGTTCTCCGACGCGCACCCAGCTACGGCGGCGCGCATCGGCGGACGGTACCGGCACGTGCCGGTTGATCATCTGGAACGTCACATCACACACGGGACACCTCCCTGGCAGGGGCAGTGGCGGATGCGATCTGCCGTTGGCGCAGCGCCATCAGCTCGTCGCGGAAGAGAAGGAAGAGGCGCTGGCCGGCGCCGTCGACATGCGCATGCGGGCCGATCGAGCGGGGGGACTCGACGACCTGCAGCCTGCCCGCCCGTACAGGGGGGGAGACCGACTGGCAGGTGCTGCGCTTATCGCCGGACATCGGCCAGCGCCTCTAGGCGGACGAGCAGGCCGAGACCGGCACGGGCGGCGTCATCGAACGCCGCACGGATGGTCTCGACTTCCTCAGTGGTGATGCGGCCGTCGCGCAGCGAATCGCGCACGGCCGACGCCATGCGGCCGATGTCGGCATGCATGGCGGCGTACTGGTCAAGAAGCTCCACGTCACTGGCGTCCGGCGAGCCGGCAATTGATAGGCGACGTGGTGCAGCGTCTGGGCGTAGGCGTGCAGGATCTGGAAGTCGTTGGCGACCAGCTGCACGGGAATGGACTCGCGCAGGGTCAGCTGGTGATCCTGCAGAGGGTTGGCCTTGTTGCTGAGCGTGGCCGGAAGCATGCCGACCTGCGGCGCCAGCGCCACGGCACCGCGGCGGCGCGTGGCGGGATCCACGTAACCGTTGACGGTCTGGTAGATCGCGTTCTCGACGGAGCCGTAGAGCTCGTCCTGCATGTTGTGAACCCCCGATCCGTTCTCACTTGGAGCGATCGAGGAACCCGGCTATGTTTCCGCCCGAAGCGTGCGTACAGCTACACTCCGCTTCGAGGGTCTCCCGCATGCCAATTGCCGAGCTCCTCACCCGACCCCGGGCGGCTGCTACCGCCCGGGGTCACTTCATTTCCAGCTGCTGCTACAGCTGCACAGCCTGTGGCGACAGCGTTCCCCATTACTGGGGAAACCATCGCCTGATTCGATCAAGCCGCCCTGAACAACGCCTCTTCCACGTAGCGCGCCAGCTGGAGTTCGCACTGGGCGCTCAGCGTGCGCTTCTCGGCCCGGGCCAGCTGTTCGAGCTTGGCCTTGAGCCCAACGTCCTCAAAACGTAAGGAAATACGTCGATCACGTTCCAGAGCGGAGCTCTTTTTCGCTGTTACGCTATTCCGCTGTGACATAACCGCGCACCCTGTAATACATCCCCACATATGGGGCTATGTCAGGATACTGCCCCACATCTGGAACAAATGCAAGTGGCGCCCAGGAAACCACCCGAAAACCCCATCGCACAGCGGCTTCTGTCCGTTTTGAATGGCCGGACTCCGTCTGCCTGGGGCGCTTCGGTTGGCCTGAGCAAGGGCACCATGTCGCGGCTTTGGCAGGGAAGTGCCCCAGATCCGGGGAAACTGGTACCGGCGATCCGCATGGAACGCCTCTCGCTCAGCTGGCTGATTGATGGCCAGGGATCGCCGTTCTATGTGGCGGTACCGGTCGACGATGCCGACGCATCAAAGATGCTGCTGGAGATCGTCGGCGACGAGCCCAACACCAACATCTACGTCTGCTACTGCCGCCACGGCTTCGCCATCGTGCTGACCACGCCGGCCACCATGGAGCGGCCTGACGCCGGCAGCATCTACTACATCGCCACCACCGTCCTGGGCGGGCACGCCGTCGGCGTGGAGACGATCCACTGGGTGAAGACGTACATCCCACAGACCCCTGTGGCCATATTCGAGATGCCCGTGGGCGACTGGGTGCGGCTCGCTACCGGCAGGATGGGCAACCATGAACTCTTCGTCGAGCCCGGCAACATCAAGTCAGCCATCACTCTCCACGAAGGCGACGAAGAGAAGCTCGACCAGATCGTGCTGAGCGCCGACGGCGTCAAGGAGAAGGGTGCCGACTACCGCATCACCACCGCTCTCGACACCCTGCTGCATGCTGCCCCCGCCGACCGCGAAGCCATGTTGCGCGTGATCAGCTGGCTCGCCGCGAAAACACCCTGATCCAACCACCACGTAATGCTCGAAGTTCGCGTCCATAGCCCGGACTCGAATCGCCTCAATGCGCCCGCACCTCCCGCGGACATCCACGAACCAGCGCCAGCTCGCTAGGCAGCGGAACCCGGATTGCCATGGTGCGCAGTAAGCCAAGCTCGGGGCGCCAGATGAATGAAAAGGCCGGCAGCGATGCCGGCCTTTTTGCGTGCGCGACATTCAGGTTTGTGATCACTGCGCCGCGGCACAACTGGCGGCCTGCTGAGGAGTGGCCTTGGCACCACGGACGCGGCCGGAATTCGAGATCACCACCACCAGGGCTTCGTTCGGCTGACCGCGGTGGCAGAAGCGCAAGGTGTTGGTCATGCCGGCGGCGCTGCCGTCGTTCTGGAAACGCACCAGCCGGCGTCCGCTGTCGCCCAGGATGGTGATACCTGCGTAGGCTGCCCCGACACGCAGCGGCGCCCCGGCTGGCTGGCCCTTGCGGGCCGGATCGTGGCCGACCAGCCAGCCGGATTCCCAGCGCGTCTCGCCGCTGCAGCGCACGCCGTCACGGCTGGGGCACAGCAGGGTGCGTTTGCCGCTGAAGGCCGCCGTGCCGCGTGCGTGCTGCAGGGCGGCGATGAACTCCATCTGCGCCAATCGCACCTGGTTGCGCCGCAGCAGTTGCGTCAGCGGCGGCGCGGCGATCGCGGCCAGCACGCCCAGCAACGCAACCACCATGATCTGTTCGATCAGCGTGACGCCGGCCTGTCGTTGGTGGAATCCGCAAGCCTGCCGCATCGCCATGATGCGTGCTCCTGCACGGGCGGGAGGATCATGCTAGGAAGACCGCTCCAGCCGGCCAGCCAGCAGGCAGATGGCCGCAACGTGGGTCGCTGCTGACAGGGGTTGTCAGCAGCGACGATTTAATATGCAAGCTGCCGCCCGCATATCGCCCGCCATGACCGATCGATTCGAACTCGTCGCGCCCTACCAGCCCTCCGGCGACCAGCCGGAGGCGATCCGCCGCCTCAGCGATGGCTTCGAGGCCGGCCTGGCCGCGCAGACCCTGCTTGGCGTCACCGGTTCGGGCAAGACCTACACCATCGCCAACGTGATCCAGCAGGTGCAGCGGCCCACCATCGTGATGGCGCCGAACAAGACGCTGGCGGCGCAGTTGTACGGCGAGTTCCGCGAGTTCTTCCCGAACAACGCGGTGGAGTATTTCGTCAGCTACTACGACTACTACCAGCCCGAGGCCTATGTGGCGGCGTCCGATACCTACATCGAGAAGGACGCCTCGATCAACGAACACATCGAGCAGATGCGGCTGGCGGCGACCAAGGCGCTGCTGTCGCGGCGCGACGCGATCATCGTGGCCACGGTGTCGGCGATCTACGGCCTGGGCAATCCCGAGGATTACCTGTCGCTGCGCCTGATCCTCGCCAAGGGCGAGCGCATCGAGCAGCGCCAGCTGATCCGCCAGCTCACCGAGCTGCAGTACACGCGCAACGAGACCGAGCTGCGCCGCGGCACCTACCGCGTGCGCGGCGAGATCATCGACGTGTTTCCGGCCGAGTCGGAAACCGAGGCGCTGCGCATCGAGCTGTTCGACGGCGAGGTGGAGGGACTCTCGCTGTTCGATCCGCTCACCGGCGAGACCATCCGCAAGCTGCCGCGCTACACGGTGTATCCGCGCACGCATTACGCGTCGACGCGCGAGAGCGTGCTGAACGCCATCGACACCATCAAGGACGAGTTGAAGGACCGGCTGGAGGTGCTGTATCGCGACAACAAGCTGGTCGAGGCGCAGCGGCTGGACCAGCGCACCCGCTACGACGTGGAGATGATGGCCGAGGTGGGCTACTGCCAGGGCATAGAGAACTACTCGCGCCACCTCACCCGGCGCGCACCCGGCGAGCCGCCGCCCACGCTGTTCGACTACCTGCCGGCCGACGGCCTGCTGGTGGTGGACGAGTCGCATGTCACCGTGCCGCAGCTCGGCGCCATGTACAAGGGCGACCGCTCGCGCAAGGAGACCCTGGTGGAATTCGGCTTCCGCCTGCCGTCCGCGCTGGACAACCGCCCGCTGCGCTTCGAGGAATGGGAAGCGCGGGTGCCGCGCGCGATCTACGTCTCCGCCACGCCGCGCGACTACGAGCTGCAGAAATCCGGCGACGCCATCGTCGAACTGGTGGTGCGCCCCACCGGCCTGGTCGATCCGGAAGTGGAGGTGCGCCCGGTGCGCACCCAGGTCGACGACCTGCTGGGCGAGGCCAACAAGCGCATCGCGATGGGCGACCGCGTGCTGGTCACCACGCTGACCAAGCGCATGGCCGAGAACCTCACCGAATACCTCTCCGAGCACGGCGTGAAGGTGCGCTACCTGCATTCGGACATCGAGACGGTGGAGCGCAGCGAGATCATCCGCGACCTGCGCCTCGGCGAATTCGACGTGCTGGTGGGCATCAACCTGCTGCGCGAGGGTCTGGACATGCCCGAGGTGTCGCTGGTGGCCGTGCTCGACGCCGACAAGGAAGGCTTCCTGCGTTCCACCGGCTCGCTGATCCAGACCATCGGCCGCGCGGCCCGCAACGTGCGCGGCAAGGCCATCCTCTACGCCGACGAAGTCACCCGCTCGATGCAGGCGGCGATGGACGAGACCGGCCGCCGCCGCGAGAAGCAGCTTCTCTACAACGAAGCGCACGGCATCATCCCGAAGACCGTGCAGCGGCGCATCGCCGACATCATGGAAGGCGCGCGCAGCGAAGCGCCGTCGCGAGGCCGTGGCAGCAAGGGCCGGCAACGCGCCGTGGCCGAGCCGACGGCCAGCTACGAGGCGATGGACCCGGCCAAGGCCGCCGCCACGATCAAGAAGCTGGAAGCGCAGATGTACAAGCACGCCCAGAACCTGGAATTCGAGGACGCGGCGAAGCTGCGCGACCAGATCCACAAGCTGCGCGAGCAGGCGCTGCGCTGAATTGCCGGGCCAGCCCCGTGGGGCGCAGTTGTGGCGCTGCGGCAAGTCGCCTATACTGCGCGGCCCGTGCGGCTTGCCGCGCGGTTTCGGGCGGTTAGCTCAGCGGTAGAGCACTACCTTGACATGGTAGGGGTCACAAGTTCGATCCTTGTACCGCCCACCAGATACCATGCGACGGCGCGAACTTCGGTTCGCGCCGTTTCTTTTTCCGGCTGGAGCGGCGCAATGGTCTATCTGTGGGTGAAGAGCTTCCACGTGCTGTTCGTGATTGCCTGGATGGCCACGGTGTTCTACCTGCCGCGCATCCTGGTGAATCTCGCCGAGGCCGGCGACGAGCCTGCGGTGAAGGCGCGGCTGCTGCTGATGGGGCGGCGGCTGTACAAGTTCGGCCACAACATGTTCGGCATGGCCTTCCTGTTCGGCCTCGTGCTGTGGCAGGGCTGGCGGGTGTTCCCGTCGAAGCTGCCGAACGTCACCGCGGGCACGCACTGGATCGACGCCAAGCTGACCCTGGTGGCGGTGCTGCTGGTCTATTTCGTGTGGGCGGGGCGGATGATCAAGCGTTGCGAGCAGGGCGGGGCGTTGCCGTCGTCGAAGGCGCTGCGCTGGCTCAACGAGCTGCCGGTATTGCTGCTGCTGGGCGTGATCTTCCTGGTGCTGGCCAAGCCGTTCTGAGCGCTGTTCGCTATCGCTTGAAATAGTCGCGGTACCACGCCACGAAGCGCGCCACGCCATCCTCGATGGAGGTATTCGGCGCGTAGCCCACGTCGCGCCGCAGCGCCGACACGTCGGCCCAGGTGTCGGGCACGTCGCCCGGCTGCATCGGCAGCAGGTTCTTTTCCACCGTGCGGCCCAGGTGCTGCTCCAGCAGTTCGATGAAGCGCAGCAGCTGCACCGGCTGGTCGTTGCCGATGTTGTAGACGCGATACGGCGCATTCGAGCTGCCGGGATTCGGCGCCTCGGCGTCGTACGCGGGATCAGGCGCGGCCGGATGGTCGAGCGTGCGGATCACGCCCTCCACGATGTCGTCGACATAGGTGAAGTCGCGGCTGTGGTTGCCGAAGTTGAATACGTCGATCGGCTCGCCGCGGCTGATGCGGTCGGCGAACAGCATGGGCGACATGTCCGGCCGTCCCCACGGTCCGTACACGGTGAAGAAGCGCAGCCCGGTGGTGGGCAGGCCATACAGGTGGCTGTAGCTGTGCGCCATCAGTTCGTTGGCTTTCTTGGTGGCGGCGTAGAGGCTGACCGGGTGATCGACTGCATCCTCCACCGCGAACGGCAGCTTGCGGTTGGCGCCGTAGACCGAGCTGGACGAGGCATAGACCAGGTGTTCGACCCCGCCATGGCGGCAGGCTTCGAGGATGTTGCCGAAGCCGACCAGGTTGCTCTGCACGTAGGCCTGCGGGTTCTTCAGCGAATAACGCACGCCGGCCTGCGCGGCCAGGTTCGCCACGCGCTGCGGCTTGAAACCGGCGAAGGCTTCGTTGATCGCCGTGGCGTCGGCCAGGTCGGCGCGGCGGTGGGTATAGCCGGGGTGGCCGGCGAAGCGGGCGAGGCGCGCTTCCTTCAGCCGCGGGTCGTAGTAGTCGTTGTGGTTGTCGATGCCCAGCACTTCGTCGCCGCGCGCCAGCAGGCGTTCGGCCAGGGCGGCGCCGATGAAACCGGCGGTACCGGTGACGAGGATGCGCATGGGCGAGGCTCTTGTGGCGGCGGGGCAGGGCTATTGTCGGCGGCAAGGCGCTGAATTGACAGCGCGCGATGGGCTAGACTAGCGTTCCGCCATCGGTATCAGAGACAAGGTGGCCTGCGTCAAAGCGCCGGCCGAGCGTGCGACATGGCAACTACCCGCAACCACCGCTGACGACCCCGACGCCTTGTGCTCCACGCAGGCGCTTCGGCGCCTTTGTTTTGTCCGCCACCCGGACAGGCAAGCGCAAACCGGCCATCCACGGCCGCACTTCTCAACAGGCGACGTCCGTTGCGACGACGCGGCAGGAATGAACATGATCGAGATCACGCTACCCGACGGCAGCAAGCGCCCGTTCGACCACCCCGTTTCCGTGCAGGACGTGGCTGCCTCCATCGGCGCCGGCCTGGCCAAGGCCACCCTGGCCGGCAAGGTGGATGGCCGGCTGGTGGACGCCAGCTTCCCGATCGAGCACGACGTCAGCCTCGAGATCGTCACCGAGAAGAGCCCCGAGGCGCTGGAGATCCTGCGTCATTCCACCGCGCACCTGCTGGCGCAGGCCGTGCAGCGGCTGTACCCGGGTGCGCAGGTCACGATCGGTCCGGTGATCGACAACGGCTTCTACTACGACTTCGCCTACGAGCGCCCGTTCACGCCCGAGGACCTGGAGAAGATCCAGGCGGAGATGGAGAAGATCGTCAAGGAGGCGCTGCCGGTGACGCGCAGCGTGAAGTCGCGCGACGACGCGGTGGCGTTCTTCCGCGGCATCGGCGAGAGCTACAAGGCCGAGATCATCGCGTCCATCCCGGCCAACGAGGAGCTGTCGCTTTACTCGCAGGGCGAATTCACCGACCTGTGCCGCGGCCCGCACGTGCCCAACACGGGCAAGCTGCGCGCGTTCAAGCTGATGAAGGTGGCGGGCGCCTACTGGCGCGGCGACAGCAACAACGCGATGCTCACGCGCATCTACGGCACGGCCTGGCTCAGCGACAAGGACCTCAAGGCCTACCTGCACCAGCTGGAGGAGGCTGAGAAGCGCGACCACCGCAAGATCGGCAAGGCGCTCGACCTGTTCCACCAGCAGGAGGAAGGCCCCGGCATGGTGTTCTGGCACCCGCGCGGCTGGGCGATCTGGCAGCAGGTGGAGCAGTACATGCGCGGCGTGTACCGCAAGAGCGGCTACCAGGAAGTGCGTTGCCCGCAGGTGCTCGACGTGTCGCTGTGGAAGAAGTCCGGCCACTGGGACAACTACGCCGAGAACATGTTCTTCACCGAGTCGGAGAAGCACACCTACGCGCTGAAGCCGATGAACTGCCCCGGCCACGTGCAGATCTTCAACGCCGGCCTGCACAGCTACCGAGACCTGCCGATCCGCTACGGCGAGTTCGGCGGCTGCCATCGCAACGAGCCCTCCGGCGCGCTGCACGGCATCATGCGCGTGCGCGCGTTCACCCAGGACGACGGCCACGTCTTCTGCACGCCGGAGCAGATCGAGCCCGAGGTCACCGCCTTCCACCAGCAGGCGATGCAGGTCTACGGCGACTTCGGCTTCGACAACATCGCGTTGAAGATCGCGCTGCGCCCGGACAAGCGCATCGGCTCGGACGAAGTGTGGGACAAGGCCGAGGAGGCGCTGCGCGCCGCCTTGCGCGCGGCCGGCGTGGCGTGGGAGGAGCTGCCGGGCGAGGGCGCCTTCTACGGCCCCAAGATCGAGTACCACATGAAGGACTCGATCGGCCGCGCCTGGCAGGTCGGCACGATGCAGGTGGACTTCATGATGCCCGAGCGCCTGGGCGCCGAGTACGTGGACGAGCACAGCCAGCGCCGGCACCCGGTGATGCTGCACCGGGCCATCGTGGGCTCGATGGAGCGCTTCATCGGCATCCTGATCGAGCACCATGCCGGCCTGCTGCCGCCCTGGCTGGCCCCGGTGCAGGCGGTGGTGTTCAGCATCACCGACGCCCAGGCCGATTACGTCCGCGAGGTGACGCAAGCCCTTGTCGACAAAGGTTTCCGGGTCGAGGCCGATTTGCGCAACGAAAAGGTCGGCTATAAAATCCGCGAACATACGTTGCAGAAAGTTCCCTACCTGCTTGTCGTTGGTGATCGCGAGAAGGAGTCCGGGGCGGTTTCCGTGCGTACCCGTTCGGGCGAGGATCTGGGCAGCATGCCGCTGGCCGCCTTCGCCGAGCGTCTGGGGGCCGAGACGCGGCGCTGACCGCCGCCCGGCCGACATCGTTCAATCTTCTGGAGGACCGTGGTATCGCTACCACCGACAACAAGGGCAACCGCCGCAATCTTGAAATCCGCGTGCCGCGCGTACGCGTGATCGGGCCGGATTCGGAACAGCTGGGCATTCTCACCCGCGACGAGGCGCTGCGCGCCGCCGAAGAGGCGGGCATGGACCTGGTCGAGATCCAGCCGAACGGCGACCCGCCGGTCTGCCGCATCATGGACTACGGCAAGTTCAAGTTCGAAGCCCAGAAGAAGGCCCAGGCCGCCAAGAAGAAGCAGAAGCAAGTCGAGATCAAGGAAGTGAAGTTCCGTCCGGTTACGGACGTGGGCGACTACGAGATCAAGCTGCGCAACATGCTTCGCTTCCTCGAGGAAGGCGACAAGGTCAAGGTCACCATCCGCTTCCGCGGCCGCGAGATGTCCCACCAGGACCTCGGCCAGGAAATGGCCAAGCGCATCCAGGCCGACATCGGCGAGATCGGCCAGGTGGAGTCGTTTCCGCGCCTGGAAGGCCGCCAGATGGTCATGATGATCGGCCCCCGCAAGAAGCAGTGATCCATTGGACGGCGGCCTGGAGGCCGCCGTTTCGCCCCAGGGACCGAATCCGCGCCGCAGGGCGCATCCGCCACTCCGCCGGGTGTGGCGCCGGGCGCGTTATCCCCGTATAATCGCCCGTTCGACCCGCCAGGAAGGGTCGTGCACCGATGTCGGCAGGATGGAAAGCGCGGCCTTGCGGTCGCCGCCGAATCAGTCAGAAACCGGGGCCTCGACCCCATCAAGGAGCATCACCATGCCCAAGATCAAGACCAACCGGGCGGCGGCGAAGCGTTTTCGCAAGACCGCTTCCGGCAAGTTCAAGGCCGGTCACGCCTTCAAGTCGCACATCCTGACCAAGAAGTCGACCAAGCGTAAGCGCAACCTGCGCGCCACCAACCACGTCAAGGCGTGCGACACCAAGGGTGTGGCTCGCATGTTGCCGTATCTCTGAAGCGGGAGGACTAGACCATGGCTCGTGTAAAGCGTGGCGTTACCGCCCGTCGTCGTCACAAGAAGATCATCGGCCGCGCGAAGGGCTACTACAACGCCCGTCGCAAGGTCTTCCGCGTAGCGAACCAGGCCGTCATCAAGGCCGGCCAGTACGCCTATATCGGCCGCAAGCAGAAGAAGCGCCAGTTCCGCGCCCTGTGGATCGTGCGCATCAACGCCGCCGCCCGTCAGTTCGGCCTGTCCTACAGCCGCCTGATCAACGGCCTGGCGAAGGCCGGCATCACGGTCGACCGCAAGGTGCTGGCGGACATCGCCGTGCACGACATCAAGGCGTTCGGCGCGATCGCGGAAAAGGCAAAGGCCAGTCTGGCGGCGTAATCTGCGCTCATCCTTGATCGCGAAGATCAGGACGCGGCCATCCGTGGCCGCACTCTCAAAAGGATGCGCGTGACGTCTGCGGGGAGAAGGCCGGTGCCTTCTCCCCGTTTTTGTTTGATGACGCCGCTTTTAGCGTTGGCCTCCTCTCCCCGCCGGGGAGAGGATTGAGGTGAGGGGGCAAGGCTTGCCCTGAACTTCCTCGAAGCTCGCTTCGAGCCGGCATCGACGCAGGGGCGGCCCCTCACCCCAACCCTCTCCCCGGCGGGGAGAGGGGGCTGGATTCAAGGCGGGAAATACAGCGATGGATGATCTCGACAGCCGCGCCGCGCAGGCGCTGGCCGACATCGGCAAGGCCGACACGCTGGACGCGCTGGACGCGCTGCGCGTGGGCCTGCTGGGCAAGAGCGGCATCGTCACCGCCGCGCTGAAGGCGCTGGGCGCGCTGGCGCCGGACGAGCGCAAGGCGCGCGGCGCCGAGGTCAACCGCGTCAAGGAACGCCTGGCCGATGCGCTGGCCGCGCGCAAGGCGACGCTGGAGCAGGCCGAGCTGGATCGCCGGCTCGCTTCCGAAACCATCGACATCTCGCTGCCCGGCCGCGACGGCGAGCGCGGCGGCATCCATCCGATCACCCGCGCGCTGGAGCGCATCGCGTCGATCTTCGCGCGGCTGGGCTACCAGCGCGCCGACGGTCCCGAGATCGAGGACGACTGGCACAATTTCGAGGCGCTGAACTTCCCGCCGCACCATCCGGCGCGCGCCATGCACGACACCTTCTACTTCGGCGACGGGCGCCTGCTGCGCACGCATACCTCGCCGGTGCAGATACGTTCGATGAAGGGGCGCCAGCCGCCGATCCGCATCATCGCGCCGGGCAAGGTCTACCGCAGCGACTCGGACCAGACCCACTCGCCGATGTTCCACCAGATCGAGGGCCTGCTGGTCGACGAGACCTCCAGCTTCGCCGACCTCAAGGGCACGCTGGCGGAGTTCGTCCGCGCGTTCTTCGAGCGCGATTTCGAGATGCGTTTCCGCCCCAGCTACTTCCCCTTCACCGAGCCCTCGGCCGAGGTGGACATCCGCTGGGAAACCGCGGACGGCCAGTCGCGCTGGCTGGAGGTGCTGGGCTGCGGCATGGTGCACCCGAACGTGCTGGCGAACTGCGGCATCGACCCGGAACGCTACACCGGCTTCGCCTTCGGCCTGGGCGTGGAGCGCTTCGCGATGCTGCGCTACGGCGTGGCCGATCTGCGCGCGTTCTTCGAGAACGACCTGCGCTTCCTCAAGCAGTTTGCCTGAGAGCGGGGATTCGGGAGTGGGGATTCGGGATTCGAAAGAGCCGCGATTTTCCACTTTTCCCGATCTCTCATTCCGACCCACGAATTCCGGACTCCAACCATGAAATTCTCCGAGAACTGGCTGCGCGAGCTGGTCGACATCCAGGCCGACCGCGCCACCCTGGCCCATGCGCTGACCATGGCCGGGCTGGAAGTGGAAGAGCTGACGCCGCTGGGCGACGGTCTGGACGGCGTGGTGGTGGCCGAGATCGTCGGCGCCGAAAAACATCCCGAGGCGGACCGCCTGCAGGTGTGCAAGGTGGCCGCGGGGCAGGGCGAGCCGCTGCAGATCGTCTGCGGCGCGCCGAACGCGCGCGTGGGCATCAAGGTGCCGCTGGCGACGGTGGGCGCGAAGCTGCCCGGCGGCATCACGATCAAGGCGGCCAAGCTGCGCGGCGTGGAATCGTTCGGCATGCTGTGCTCGGCGAAGGAGCTGGGCCTGGACGCCGATGCCTCCGGCCTGCTGGAACTGCCGTCCGACGCGCCGGTGGGCCAGTCGCTGGCGACATATCTGGGCCTGCCCGACGCCAGCATCGAACTGAAGCTCACCCCGAACCGCCCCGACTGCCTGGGCCTGTTCGGCCTCGCGCACGACGTGGCCGCGCTGTTCGGCAGCCGCGTGAAGACCGGCGAGCAGGCGGCCGCGCCGGTGACCTCCGCCGCGCGCCGCGGCATCCGCCTCGATGCCGGCAAGGACGCGCCGCGCTACCTCGGCCGCGTCGTCGAAGGCATCGATCCCGCCGCGCGCACGCCGTTGTGGCTGGCCGAGCGGCTGCGCCGCGCGGGCCTGCGTCCGATCAGCGCCGTGGTGGACATCACGAACTACGTGATGCTGGAGCTGGGCCAGCCCATGCACGCGTTCGACAACGACACGCTGGACGGCGACATCGTGGTGCGCCACGCCCGCCCGGGCGAGACGCTGAAGCTGCTGGACGGCAGCGACGCGACGCTGGACGAAGGCTTCGTGCTGATCGCCGACGGGCGCAAGGCGCTGGCCGCGGGCGGCGTGATGGGCGGTTTCGATTCGCGCGTCACCGACGCCACGCGCAACATCTTCTTCGAGGCCGCGCATTTCGCGCCGGCCGCGATCATGGGGCGTGCGCGCAAGCTGGGCCTGCACACCGACGCCTCGCACCGCTTCGAGCGCGGCGTCGATCCCGAGCTGCCGCGCCACGCGCTGGAGCGCGCCACCGAACTGTTGCTGGCGATCGCCGGCGGCAAGGCCGGGCCGGTGCTGGTGGCGGAGAACCTGGCCGACCTGTCGCAGCCCGCGCCCGTGGCGCTGCGCCGCGCGCGCCTGCGCCGCGTGCTGGGCGTGGAAGTGGCCGACGCCGAGGTGGCGCGCATCTTCACCGCGCTGGGCATGCAGGTTGAGCCGCAGGCCGAGGGCTGGCGCATCACCGCGCCCAGCAGCCGCTTCGACATCGAGCGCGAGGAAGACCTGATCGAGGAAGTGGCGCGCATCTTCGGCTACGACCGCATTCCCACCGCCTCGCCGGCCGGCGCGCTGGCGCTGGCGGCCGAGCCGGAAGCGCGCATAGGCGAACTGGCGCTGCGCGAACAGCTCGCCGCGCGCGGCTACTTCGAGGCGGTGAACCTGTCCTTCGTCCCGGCCGAGCTGCTGGCGCGCTGGGGCCTGGCCGGGCAGGGCGTGCCGCTGGCGAACCCGCTGTCGGCCGATCTCGCGGTGATGCGCCCGCTGCTGCTGCCCGGCCTGGTCGAGGCGCTGCGCCACAACCGGGCGCGCCAGCAGGAGCGGGTACGGCTGTTCGAAGTCGCACGCGTGTTCGCGGCGGGCGATCCGCCGGTGGAGACGCCCAGCGTGGCCATCGTCGCCAGCGGCAGCGCCCGGGCCGAGCAGTGGGGCGAGCCGTCCCGCGCGCTGGACTTCTTCGATCTCAAGGGCGACCTGGACGCCTTGCTGGCCTGGGGCGGCGAACCGCGGCGCTGGGCGGTGCATGCCGACGGCCTGCCGGCCTGGCTGCACCCGGGGCGTGGCGCGCGCCTCTCGCGCGACGGTGAGACGGTTGGCTGGCTGGGCGCCCTGCACCCGCAACTGGCCAAGGCGCTGGACCTGGGCCCGGACGTGCACGTGCTGGAACTGGCGCTGGAGCCGCTGCTGGCGCGCCGCCTGCCCAAGGGGCAGCCGGTGGCCCGCTTCCCCTCGGTGCGCCGCGACATCGCGATGGAGGTGCCGGAAGACGTGGCCTGGTCACGGATCGGCGAGGTTGTCCGTGACAGCCTGGGCGACGTGCTGAAGGAGCTGCGCCTGTTCGACCGCTACAGCGGCAAGGGGGTCGAAGCCGGCCGAAAAAGTCTCGCTATGGGCTTGATTTTGCAGGATGCTTCACGCACCCTTACCGATGAAGACGCAGACCGTTGTGTGCGGCAGGCCATTGCCGCACTGGAACAAGCATGCAGGGCAAAGTTGCGAGGATGAGATGGCGCTGACCAAGGCGGATATGGCCGAGCGGCTTTTCCTTGACGTGGGCCTCAACAAGCGTGAAGCCAAGGAATTCGTGGACGCCTGTTTCGAGGTCGTCCGTGAGGCGCTGGAAAGGGGCGAGCAGGTGAAACTGTCGGGTTTCGGCAATTTCGACCTGCGCGAGAAAAACCAGCGGCCAGGGCGCAACCCCAAGACCGGCGAGGAGATTCCGATCTCCGCGCGCCGGGTGGTGACGTTCCGGCCAGGGCAGAAACTCAAGGTGCGAGTCGAGGGCTATGCTGGACCAAGGGAATAACACCGAACTGCCGCCCATCCCGGCCAAGCGCTACTTCACCATCGGTGAGGTGGGCGAGCTGTGCGGGGTGAAGCCGCACGTGCTGCGCTACTGGGAACAGGAATTCCCCGCCCTGAACCCGGTGAAGCGCCGCGGCAACCGGCGCTACTACCAGCGCCACGACGTGCTGATGATCCGCCAGATCCGCGCGTTGCTCTACGACGAGGGTTTCACCATCACCGGCGCGCGCGCGCGGCTGGAAGGCCCGCAGGCGCGCGTCGAGGCGAGCATGTCGCACCAGATCGTGCACCAGGTGCGGCTGGAGCTGGAAGAAGTTCTCGCCCTGCTGCGCCGCTGAGCGCATTCGTCTGCTATAGTTCGCGCTTTGCGATCACGCGGTCGCGAAGCATGGAAGGCGCGTCCCTCGCGGATGCCTTTCAGGTCCAAGTCGGGGCGTAGCGCAGCCTGGTAGCGCATTTGCCTGGGGGGCAAAGGGTCGTCGGTTCGAATCCGGCCGCCCCGACCAATCTGGACATCGTCATGCGCAGTCCGCCCGGCGGACCGCGCATTTTTTTCGCCTCGTCGCTGGCGGGCCCCGGCCCCGGATCTCCAGTCCGGCGGTAGATGCGGCCCGGCGGGACGCGCGCTAGGCTGGCGCCGCGCGAACGTCCACGCAGGAGAGGCCGCATGCCGTCGAACAGCTGTCACCCGAACGCGCCGCACGAAAAGCTCAAGGCGCCCGACTGGTACGTCTCCGCGCTGATGATGGACCGCGCGCTGGACGCGATCCTGCGTCGGGTGAAGAAACTCGACCGCGCGCACGACATTCCCTACCTCGCCGGCTACAGCCAGGACGGCAAGACGATCTACATCGATCGCCACCTGCCGAAGAGCTTCACGTTCCGCGGCCGCACGGTCGAGGTGGATCGCTTCCTGATCCTGCACGAGGAAGTGGAGAAGACGCTGATCGACCAGCTCGGCCTGCACTACCTGCACGCGCACCAGATCGCCACCCGCGCCGAAGAGGCCGCGGTGAACGCGCAGCGCGTCACCTGGAAGGCCTACGACCGCTTCATGCAGAAGTACGTGAAGTCCATCGGCGACGAACGCCTGCAGAAGGTGCCGGCCGATCTCGACCTGAAGCCCTACCGCGACTACCACGACTACGACCTGCTGCAGCGCATGGAGCAGCACATCCAGCGCACGCCCGGCCTGGGCGCGAAGCTGGCGGGCGAGCTGAAATCCTACGCCGCCGCGTTCCGCGAACAGCATGAGCTGGAACACCGTCACGCGACGCATGACGCCGCTGCGCGCAAGCGTGCAGCGAAGGCGCCGGCTGCGAAGAAAAAGCCCGCGGCGAAAAAGACTGCACGCGCGTCCGTGGCGAAGGCTGCGCGGCGCACGGCCCGCTGAGCGGACACCGCGCGGCGACGCGCCTCCCGGCGCGCCGCCGCGGCTTGCGTCAGTACAGCACGCGGCTGCGCAAGGTGCCCGGGATCGCGGCGAGCCGATCCTTGAGCGCGTTCGCCTGGGCCTCGTCGGCGGCCACGTCGATCACCACGTAGCCCACTTCCGCGTCGGTCTGCAGGAACTGCGCGTCGATGTTGATGTTGCCGGCGGAGAACAGTTCGTTGATGCGCGACAGCACGCCCGGCACGTTCTTGTGGATGTGCAGCAGGCGGCGGCTGCGCGGGTGCTCCGGCAGCGACACCTCGGGGAAGTTCACCGCTGAGAGGGTGGAGCCGTTGTCGCTGTAGCGCACCAGCTTGCTCGCCACCTCGATGCCGATGTTGTCCTGCGCCTCCAGCGTGCTGCCGCCGATGTGCGGGGTGAGGATCACGTTGTCCTGGCCCACCAGCGGCGAGACGAAGGGATCGTCGTTGCCCTTGGGCTCGACCGGGAACACGTCCACCGCGGCGCCGCCCACATGGCCGTCGCCCAGCGCCGCCGCCAGCGCGTCGATGTCGACCACGCTGCCGCGCGAGGCGTTGATCAGCACCGCGCCCCTGCGCATCGCGGCGATCTCCTTCGCGCCGAACATCAGCTTCGTGGACGGCGTCTCGGGCACGTGCAGGGTCACCACGTCGGAGCGCTGCAGCAGGTCGTGCAGGCCGGCGGCCGCCTGGGCGTTGCCCAGCGAGAGCTTGGTCTCCACGTCGTGGAAGATCACCCGCATGCCCAGGCTTTCGGCGAGCACGCCGACCTGGGTGCCGATGTGGCCGTAGCCGATCACGCCCAGCACCTTGCCGCGCGCCTCGAAGCTGCCCGCGGCGGACTTGCTCCAGCCGCCGCGGTGGCATTGCGCGTTCTTCTGCGGGATGCCGCGCAACAGCATGATCGCCTCGGCGACCACCAGCTCGGCCACGCTGCGCGTGTTGGAGTAGGGCGCGTTGAATACCGGGATGCCCAGCCGCTCGGCTTCCCGCAGGTCGACCTGGTTGGTGCCGATGCAGAAGCAGCCCGCCGCGATCAGCCGCTTGGCGTGGCGGATCACGCCGGCGTTGAGCTGGGTGCGCGACCGCAGGCCCACGATGTGGGCGTCGGCGATGCGCTCGATCAGCTTTTCCTCCGGCAGCGATTTCTCGTGGTACTCGATGTTGCTGTAGCCGGCGCGCTCGAACGTTTCCACCGCCGTGCGACTGACGCCCTCCAGCAGCAGCACCTTGATGTCTTGCCGTGGAAACGAGGTCTTCATGGCGTGGCGGCTCCGGCTTGAAAGGAGCTGCTACTATGACAGAATTGCGGCAACGCAGCACAGAATGTTTGGACGTCCGAACGCCCCTTGTCGGCATAACGCCGCCGGAGACCGCATGAGCGCCGCCCTGGATGATCTCGCCCGCCGCCTGCCCGGCTTGCGCCTGCTCACCGAGCCGGGCGACCTGGAGCATTACGGCCGCGACTGGACCCGCCGCTGGACGCCGGCGCCGCTGGCGATCGCGCTGCCGGCCACGGCGGAGGAAGTGCAGGCCATCGTGCGCTGGGCGAACGAACAGCGCGTGGCCATCGTGCCTTCGGGCGGCCGCACCGGGCTGTCCGGCGGCGCCGTGGCGGCGAACGGCGAGCTGGTGCTGAGCCTGGAGCGGATGAACCGCGTGCTGGGCTTCGACGCCGCCGATCGCACGCTCACCGTGCAGCCCGGCATGCCGCTCGAAGCCGTGCACGCGGCAGCGCGCGAGCACGGGCTGATCTACCCGGTGGATTTCGCCGCGCGCGGCTCCTGTTCCATCGGCGGCAACATCGCCACCAACGCCGGCGGCATCCGGGTGATCCGCTACGGCAACACCCGCGAGTGGATCGCGGGCCTGAAGGTGGTGGCCGGCAACGGCGAGCTGCTCGACCTCAACCGCGCACTGGTGAAGAACTCCAGCGGCTACGACTTCCGCCAGTTGATGATCGGTTCGGAAGGCACGCTGGGCATCGTGGTGGAAGCCACGCTGCGCCTCACCGATCCGCCGCCGCCAGCGCAGACCATGCTGCTGGCGCTGCCGGACATGGACGCCGTGCTGGCGGTGTTCGGCCTGTTCCGCGCGAAGCTCGCGCTGCAGGCCTTCGAGTTCTTCACCGACATCGCGCTCGCGCATGTGCTCGCGCATGGCGCGCAGCGCGCGCTGGACGGCGAGCATCCGTACTACGTGGTCACCGAGTTCGACGCGCCGGACGAGGCCGCGCAGGACGCGGCGCTGGCGGTGCTGGGCGAGGGCATGGAGCAGGGCTGGATCGTCGACGGCACGCTCGCGCAGAGCGAGGCCCAGGCCGCGGCGCTGTGGCGGCTGCGCGAAGGCATCACCGAGAGCCTGGCGCCGCACAAGCCGTACAAGAACGACGTGTCGGTGCGCATCGGCGCGGTGCCGGCCTTCCTGCACGCGATGCAGGCGCTGCTGGCGCGCGAGTACCCGCAGATCGAAGTGGTGTGGTTCGGCCACATCGGCGACGGCAACCTGCACATCAACGTGCTGAAGCCCGCCGGCATGGCGGACGCGGACTTCATCGCGCAGTGCGAGCACGTCACCAAGCTGCTCGCCGACACGCTGCAGGAACACGGCGGCAGCATCTCGGCCGAGCACGGCATCGGCCTGGTCAAGCGCCCCTACCTCGACAGCACGCGCAGCACGGCGGAGATCGCGCTGATGCGCGGCGTGCGCCAGGTGTTCGACCCGAACGGCATCCTCAATCCGGGCAAGCTGTTCGAGGCGGAGTGATCAGTGGCGCCATGTGTTCGCGACCGTGCGCGCCAGGTCCGCGAACAACGCCTCGCGTTCGGCCTTCGAGGCGGTTGAAGCGGTGAGGAAGGCCGCCACGATCACGCTGCGCCCGTCGGGCCAGGTCAGGATGCCGATATCGTTGTAGGCGGCGGTGAGCCCGCCCAGCGTGTAGGAAGTGCCGCATTTGTCCGCGAGCTGCACGTCGTGAGGCAGGCCCTGCCGCAAGCGACTCGGCTGTGTCTGGGCCTGCAGCAGTACGAGCAGTGCGTGCGTCGATGAAGGCGAAAGCAACACGCCGCGTTGCAGTTGGCGCAGGAGGTCCGCCGCGGCATCCGGCGTGCTGCGGTTGCGCGGATCGGCGAGGTAGGCGCGATAGCCGCGTTGCAGGCGCAGTTCCTGGGCCTGTTCCGTTTCGTCTGCCGGCGCTGTTCGCCCGGGAGCGAGTTGCTCGAAGACGCGGCCAACGCCGGCCTCGCCCATGTCCACGCGCATGCCGGTGATGCCGTGCGCGCGCAGGAAAGCAGTGACGTCCTGCGGCGGGACCAGCTTCAGCAGCGCGTCGACGGCGGTGTTGTCGCTTTCGCTGACGGCTGCCGTGAGCAATTGGCGCACGGTGAAGCTCATGCGCTCGCCATGGAAATGCGCGCCGATGGACGGTACGGCCGAACCCGCGACGAGGTCCGCGCGCGTCAGCGTCACCGTTTCATGCATGGTCAATGTGCCACTGTCGATGCGGGCGAGTACCGCAGCGGCAACCGGTGCCTTGAACACGCTCATCATCGGGTAGGCACGTTCGGCGTTGACCCGCCAGCGTTCTCCGCTCTGCGGATCAAGCACGGTGATGCCCAGCACGCCCGGCCGCGCGCGTCGGGCCAGAGCTTCCAGCTTGCCTTGCAGAACGGCATGGCTTGCCCGGGCGTCCGATGGCTGGGCTGCCAGCAGTGTCGTCGGCGCGACGAGGGCGAAAGTCAGGGCGAGCAGACTCAAAAGACGGGTGCAGGCGGCACGCATGTACGCTCCTGGCTGGATTGTCTGGAATGCCCGGTTTCCCATGCGGCAAAAGGCATGGCGATCCCGTGCGGGGGGGGCTTGGCGAGGCTTGTGCCATGTGCGCTCATGCTAGCCTTCCCGGGTTTTGCGATCATCCGCAATCGCGTCGATTCCATCGGCGACCATCCTTGGCCGCACTCTCCCATTTTTTTCGAAACGAGCATGATCATGACGCAGGAACGCCGCACGCTTTATCCCGAGATCGAGCCCTACGAGCGCGGGATGCTGAAGGTCTCGGAGTTGCACACGCTGTATTACGAGCAGTGCGGCAACCCGGACGGCAAGCCGGTGGTGTTCCTGCATGGAGGCCCGGGCGGCGGCACGAACCCGAAGTGCCGGCGCTTCTTCGATCCGGCGGTGTACCGCATCGTGCTGTTCGACCAGCGTGGCTGCGGGCAGTCCACGCCGCACGCGGAGTTGCGCGGGAACACCACGTGGGATCTGGTGGCCGACATCGAGCGCGTGCGCGAGCATCTCGGCATCGACCGCTGGCAGGTGTTCGGCGGCTCGTGGGGTTCCACGCTGGCGCTGGCCTATGCGCAGACGCATCCGGACAAGGTGACCGAACTGGTGCTGCGCGGCATCTTCATGCTGCGCCGCTGGGAGCTGGAGTGGTTCTACCAGAAGGGTTGCGACGCGCTGTACCCGGATGCCTGGGAAACCTATCTCGCGGCGATCCCCGAGGTGGAGCGCGGCGACCTGATGAGCGCCTACCACCGCCGCCTCACCAGCGACGACGCGGCCACCCGGCTGGCCGCGGCGCGTGCCTGGTCGGTGTGGGAGGGTTCCACCAGCTACCTGTTGCAGGACCCGGCCAGCATCGGTTCGCACGACCAGGACGCGTTCGCGCTGGCCTTCGCGCGCATCGAGTGCCACTACTTCGTCAACGGCGGCTTCTTCGCGCACGACGATCAGCTGCTGCGCAACGTGGAGCGCATCCGCAGGATTCCCGCGGTGATCGTGCAGGGGCGCTACGACGTGGTCTGCCCGATCCGCAGCGCGTGGGACCTGCATCGCGCGTGGCCGGAGGCGGATCTGCGCATCGTGCCGGATGCCGGCCACTCGGCGTTCGAGCCGGGCAATATCCACGAACTGATCGAGGCCACGGACCGCTTCGCGCGATAGGGCTGGAAGCGGCATGTGCATCGGCAAAGGGCCCGGCATGGCCGGGCTCTTTGCGTTCACGGCATCTTGGTGCCGAAGATCTTGTCGCCCGCGTCGCCGAGGCCGGGCAGGATGTAGCCGTGTTCGTTGAGCCGTTCGTCGATGGCGGCGGTGTAGATCTCGATGTCGGGATGCGCGGCCTCGATGCGCTTCAGGCCTTCCGGTGCGGCGACCAGGAACAGGCCCTTGATGCGGGTGCAGCCGGCGGCCTTGAGCATGTCCACGGCGGCGACCAGGGTGCCGGCGGTGGCGAGCATGGGGTCGACGATCAGGGCGATGCGCTCGTCCATGCGGCCGGTGAGTTTCTCGTAGTAGGCGATGGGCTTGAGCGTCTGCTCATCGCGCTGCAGGCCCACCACGCTGACCTTGGCCGCGGGGATCAGGTCGAGCACGCCCGGCAGCATGCCGAGGCCGGCGCGCAGGATCGGCACGATGGTGATCTTGGCGCCCTTGATCCGCTGCACCACCAGCGGGCCGGCCCAGCCGTCGATGGATTCCTCGACGGTCTCCAGGTCCTTGGTGGCCTCGTAGGTGAGCAGCGCGGCCACCTCGCCGGCCAGCTCGCGGAATTCCTTGGTGCTGATGCCAGCGCGGCGCATCAGGCCGAGCTTGTGCTGGATCAGCGGGTGGCGGACTTCGACCAGTTTCATGCGGTTCCCCTGCCTGCGGTGGGCGATGGGGCCGAAGCATAGAGCCTGCGCGCGTCGCAAACGAAAAACCCCTGCCCGACGATGCCGTCGGGCAGGGGCGATGACGTCGGTGGATCGGCGTCGGGTCGAAGCGGATCAGTGAGCGGCGGCAGCGGCGCCGTCGCCCTTCAGACAATTGCTCATGAAGGCCTTGTGGGCGGCGCCCTTCGGAGCCTTGGTCTTGGCTTCGGCGTTGCAGGACTTCATGCGTTCCTGCTGCGTCTCCTTGGCGGAGGGTGCGGCAGCGGCGGCAGACTCGCCCTTCAGGCAGGAGCTCATGAAGGCCTTGCGCTCGGCGCCCTTCTTGCCGGTGGCTTCCTTGTTGCAGTCCGTCATGCGCTGCTGCTGCGCGGTCATTTCCTTCTTGGCTGCCGGGGCCGTTGCCGCGGCCTGGGCTGCCGGAGCGGCGGTGGCCGCGAAGGCGGTGCCCGCGAGGGCGATGGCGGCGCTGACGGCAAGCGTGCGTATCGACAAAGACATGATGTGACCTCCCATGGTGACCGGCAGCTGCCGGCGTGCGCAGTCTATAGCCGGTCGGGGCGCGCCGTGGGCGTCGCAAAAAAGTCCGGTGCAATCCGCATTCATCTAGGTCAACGCCGTCTGACTGCGCCAGCCGGGGCGGCTGCCCGCCAAAGCATAGACTCAGCTTCGGCAGGCAGCGCGAGCGGGGTCAGGCGGCCTTGCTTTCGCTCTTGCGCGGGCCTTCCAGCAGGGCGTGGCGCACGTGGGCGACCACCAGGTCCACCTCCGCGCTGGTGACGTTGAAGTGCGGGGTGAAGCGCAGCGAATTCGCGCCGCCGTGGATCACGCCGATGCCGCGCTCGCGCAGGTATTCCTCGATCGAGCCGCTGCCGTAGCACTTGAACTGCGGCGCCAGTTCGCAGGAGAACAGCAGGCCGGTGCCCTGCACCTTGGTGATCAGGCCGCCCAGCTCGTCCTTCAGCGTGTTGAGCTTGTCCACGAACTCCTTGCCGCGGGCGCGGATGTTCGCGCGCACGGCATCGGTGAGTTCGCCCAGCGTGGCCAGGGCCACGTCGAGCGCGCGCGGGTTCGCGGTCATGGTGTTGCCGTAGATGCCCTTGCGGTACAGGCCGGCGGTGCGTTCGTTCACCGCCAGCACGGACAGCGGGTACTGGCCGGCGTTGAGCGCCTTGGAGAAGGTTTCCATGTCCGGCGCGGGCAGCTTGTCGAAGCCGGGGTAGTCGGTGAGCGAGAGCACGCCGTGCGCGCGCAGGCCGGCCTGGATCGAGTCGACCAGCAGCAGGCTGTCGTGCGCCTCGGTGAGCCGGCGCGCGGCGGCGTAGAACTCCGGCGTCACGGCGCGGCCGGGGTCGCCTTCGCCCATCACCGGCTCCAGGAACATCGCCTCGATGAACCAGCCGTGGCGGTCGGCGTCGGCGAACGCGGCTTCCAGCTGGGCCACGTTGTACGGCTCGACCACCAGCACGCTGTCCTCGTGGCGGTAGCTGGCGAGGTATTGCACGTAGGTCTTGCGCGATGAATCGGAGTACAGCGCCGGCTTGTCGGTGCGGCCGTGGAAGGCGCCCTTCACCACCACGCGCTTGATCGTGCGTCCGGCGTAGCGGCCGCCGGCGTCGGTCATCAGCTTGGCGTTGACGTCGGCGATGCGGCAGGCCAGGCCCACCGCTTCGGAGCCCGAGTTCAGGCACAGGCTGCGCACGTACGGGTTGCCGCCGCGATTGCGCCCCAGCTCGCGGTTCAGCGCCTCGGTGAAGCGCAGCTGCGAGACGCTGGGCGTCATCACGTTCGCCATCACCTGCGGGCGCGCCAGCGCGGCGTCGATGGCCGGATGGTTGTGGCCGAAGCCCAGCATGCCGTAGCCGCCGTTGTCGTGCACCACGGCGCCCTTCAGCGTGACGATCCACGGGCCGCGCGCCGCGGCCGGCAGGTAGGGGTTGATCGCGTCGTCGGGGTAGAAGTTGACGAAACCGGCCAGCGCCTGCGCCAGTTGCTCGGCCTCGTCCAGCTTCAGGAAGTCGCCCAGTTCCGCGCGCAGTTCGCGATGACGCGCCAGCGCTGCGGCCACCGCTTCACCCAGCATGGGATCGGCCGCGGCCATGCGCTCGATGCTGGCGTCGTCCAGGCCGGTGGTGCGCGGCTTGCCGCCGAATTCGCGCAGTTCGCGCAGCTGTTCGATCAGACCCATGGCTTTCTCCTCGAAATCCGCCGACGCCTCGCACCCAGCGCGAAGCAGGCCGACGTGTAATGCGTGGGGGAGGCGGGCTCCCGCGGCGCATGACCCGGTTCGACGGGGGCAGGCTGCGCGTCCACGAACGCCGAGGATAACGCGCGGGCGCAGTGCCCGGTACCCCCGGGCGCTTCCGGCGGGACCGGTGCGGGTGACGGCTGCACCGGCCGGAGCGCGCAGCCGGGCGCGCTTTTGGGGTGGAGATGACGCCTGTCATCCGCGATGGCTGACGGCGGCGACTGGGGCCACGCCGGCCCCGTGCCTAGGCTGCAGGGCAGGAGGAGAGCACCATGAACGACACCGCTGTCGCCCGACTTGTCGCCGCCGTGAAGCGCTACGGTTCCCTCACCGCGCTGGACGCCGTGGACCTGGCCGTGCGGCCTGGCGAATTGCTGGCCGTGCTGGGCCCCAACGGCGCCGGCAAGAGCAGCAGCATCGGCCTGCTGCTGGGGCTGATCCGGCCCGACGCGGGCCGCGCCGAACTGTTCGGGCTGGACCCGCAGCGCATCGAGGCGCGCCGCCGCATCGGCGTGATGCTGCAGTCGGCCAACCTGCCCGCCACGCTGCGCGTGGGCGAGTTGCTGCGCCTCACCATGAGCTATTACCCGAACCCGCGCGGCTTCGACGAGACTGCCGCGCTGGCCGGCGTCGCCGACCTGCTGCTGCGGCCCTACGGCAAGCTTTCCGGCGGCCAGCAGCGGCGCGTGCAGTTCGCGCTGGCCTTGTGCGGGCGGCCCGAGCTGCTGTTCCTGGACGAACCCACCGTGGGCATGGACATCGACGCGCGGCAGAAGCTGTGGGCGGCGATGCGCCGCCTGGTCGACGAAGGCTGCGCGGTGGTGCTCACCACGCATTATCTGGAGGAGGCCGAGGCGCTGGCGCAGCGCGTGGTGGTGCTGGGCCAGGGCCGCGTGCTCAGCGAGGGCAGCGTGGACGAGCTGCGCAAGCGCGTCGCGCTCACCCGCATCCGCTGCTTGTGCGACCTCGACGCCGACGCGGTCGCCGCGTGGGCGGAGGTGGCGTCCGCCACGCGCCAGGGCGGGCGCCTGCAGATCGCCACCGCCCGGGCCGAAACCGTGGTGCGCCGGCTGCTGGACGCCGATCCCGCGCTGGCCGAGCTGGAGGTGCAACGCGCCGGCCTGGCCGAGGCATTCACCGAACTCACCCGCGATCCCGCCGCCACGCAGGAGGCCGCCTGATGAATACCGTTGCCGCCGTGCCGGTCAACGCCGCCGCTTCCGCCATGCCGCCCGGCCGGGTGCTGGGCGCCTACCTCGCCGAGGCGCGCAGCGAATGCCTGCGCTACCTGCGGGCGCCGTCGTTCGTCCTGCCGATGACGCTGTTCTCCACCGTGTTCTACCTGATGTTCGGCGTGCTGCTGAACCATCCCGGCAGCAACGCCTCGCACTACCTGCTGGCCAGCTACACCGCGTTCGGCGTGATGGGGCCGGGCCTGTTCGGTTTCGGCGCGTCGCTGGCGATCGAACGCGAGGGCGGCCTGCTCACCCTGAAGCGCAGTCTGCCGATGCCGCCGGGCGCCTACCTGATCGGCAAGATGGCGATGGCGATGGTCGTCGCCGCGCTGGTGGTGCTGCTGCTGCTGGCGCTGGGCCTCACCGTGGGCGGCGTGTCGCTGAGTCCGCCGCGCGTGCTGGCGATGCTGGCGATCGGCGTGCTGGGCGTGCTGCCGTTCTGCGCGCTGGGCATGTTCGTCGGCACGCTGATCAAGGGGCAGGGCGCCCCCGGCCTGCTCAACCTGGTCTATCTGCCGATGGCCTTCCTGTCCGGGCTGTGGCTGCCGCTGGGCATGCTGCCGAAGGTCCTGCAGCAGATCGCGCCGGTGTGGCCCAGCTACCACCTGAACCAGCTCACCCAATCGGCGGTGGGCCTGCGTTCCGGTCCGCTGCTGCCCCACGTGCTGGCGCTGCTGGCGTTTGCCGTGGTGTTCCTGCTGCTGGCGGCCCGGCGCCTGCGGCGGTACGGCTGAACTGGCGGTAGCATGCCGGCATGAGCGATGCGAGCCTCCAGCGCCTGCGCTACCCCGCCTGGTTGCGGCCGGCGCCGGATTCGGCGGTGGCCAGGCTGCGCGCGGCCGGGCGCGCACCGCGGTTGCAGGCGCTCAACCTGCTGTGGTCGTTCTGGGTGTTCATCACGCCGGCATTCTCCGGGGTCGATGCCGGCTTCTGGTGGTCGCTGGGGCTGAGCTATCCGGTGTTCCTGCTGCTGTTCCTGCTGTCGTTCGTGCGGCCGGCGCGCGAAGCGGGTGCCTGGGCCGGCGCCATGGCCGTGCTGGCCGGCTTGTCCGTGCCGTGGAATCCGGGCGCCTGGACCTATGGCGTCTTTGCCTGCGCGATCGTGCCGTACGAGCGCTCGGTGGTCGCCAGCGTCTGCTGGATCGTGCTGATCCAGACTTCGCTGTTGCTGGAAGTGCGCTTGCTGCACTGGCCGTGGTACGTGCTGCTGATGGTGGTCTGCGTGTGTTCCAGCGTGGGCCTCGGTTCGCTGGCGGGGCGCGTCAGCAGCCGCAAGGACATCGAATTGCGCCTTTCGCACGAGGAGGTGCGGCGCCTGGCCGCCACCGCCGAACGCGAGCGCATCGGCCGCGACCTGCACGACTTGCTGGGACACACGCTGTCGCTGATCACGCTGAAGCTGGAGTTGTCGCGCAAGCTGTTCGACCGCGATCACGACGCCGCGCGACGCGAACTGGAGGAGGCCGAGCGCGTGGCGCGCCATGCCCTGGCCGAGGTGCGCAGCGCGGTCAGCGGCATCCGCGCCACCGACCTGGCGGAGGAGCTGGCCTCGGCGCGCCTGCTGCTGGAATCCTCCCTGGTGCGGCTGGAATGCGCGCCGCTGCCGCCGGCGCTGCCGGCGGAGATCGAGCATGGCCTGGCGCTGGTGCTGCGCGAGGCGGTCACCAACATCGCCCGGCATGCGCAGGCCACGCAGGCGAGGCTGGCGCTGACGGTGGAGGGCGAACGCCTGCGGCTGCAGGTGGAGGACAACGGCCGCGGCGGCGTCGGCGCGTGCGGCAACGGCCTGGCCGGGATGCGCGAGCGGGTGCAGGCCATGGGCGGCACGATGCACATCGATTCGCCCCCGCGGCAAGGCACGCGCCTGTGCATCGAGGTGCCGCTGCCGCCGCAGCTTCCACGGGAACCGGGCGGTGTGTCGGAACCCGTGCCCGCGACGCCAATCGACTGGTTGCCGCAGCCGGGTCGCGTCGCATGATGCCCGCCTTCCTCGCCCGCTGGTTCACGCCTGCGCCGGACTCCGGCGTGGCCGACGACATCCGCAGCGGCAAGTCGCCTTGGGCGGACAGCGTGCACCTGCTGTGGTCGGTGTGGATCTTCATCACGCCGCTGTTCGAAGGCGGCGTGAAGGGTTACACCGTCGCCTGGCTGCTGTTCACGCTGGGGTCCTTCCCGCTGTTCCTGCTGCTGGTCGCCAAGATCCAGCTGGCGCCGCGGCGCACTGCCCATCGCTACGCCTGGGCGATGGCGGCATTGTGTTTCGTGCTGCTGCCCTGGTATCCCAGCGGCCTCAGCTATTTCGTCTACGCCTGCGTGATGTTGAATCACTGCCGGATGCCCCTGCGCAGCCAGTTGGTCCAGCTGCTGCTGTTCAACGTCGTGCTGGTGGGGCTGACATGGTGGATCGGTTATCCGGTCAGCATCATGGTGATCATGCCGGCATCGGTCCTGGTGATCAGCGTGATCGTGATGGTCGAGCGCATCAACAAGGAAAAGGGTGCCGCGCTGCGCCTGTCGCAGGACGAGATACGCCGGCTGGCGGTGCTGGCCGAACGCGAGCGCATCGGCCGCGACCTGCACGACCTGCTGGGCCACACGCTGTCGCTGGTGACGTTGAAGTCCGAACTGGCGCGCAAGCTGGCGCTGGCCGACCCGCCGCGCGCGCAGCGCGAGATGGAGGAGGTGGAGCGCGTCTCGCGCCACGCGCTGGCCGAGGTGCGCGCCGCGGTCACCGGGATGCGGCGCAGCGACCTTGCCGCGGAGCTGATCTCCGCGCGGCTGATGCTGGAATCCGCGAACATCGTCTTCGAGGCCGGTACGCCGGCCGTGCTCGACCTGCCGGCGGAGACCGAGGCGTCGCTGGCGCTGGTCCTGCGCGAGGCGGTCACCAACATCCATCGCCACGCCCACGCCACCGCGGCGAGCGTGGTGTTCTCCTGCGAAGCGGAAAGGTTCCACATGCGCATCAGCGACAACGGACGCGGCGGCCTGGCCGCCCACGGCAACGGCGTCAGCGGCATGCGCGAACGCGTGCGTGCCCTGGGCGGCAGCTTCGCGATCGACTCGCCCGTCCGGCGCGGCACCACGCTGGACGCGGCAGTGCCCCTGCGCCGGGTCACGAACGCCGTCGCTGCGGACGCGCGCCCGGCGCCGGCGCTGGCGAGGAAGGAGCGCAGCGCATGATCCGCGTGATGCTGGCCGAGGACCAGGCGATGGTGCGCGGCGCGTTGTCGGCGCTGCTGAACCTGGAATCCGACATCGAGGTGCTGGGCTCCGCCTGCGACGGCGAGGCTGCCTGGCGCGAGCTGCAGCGGCTCAAGCCCGACGTGCTGGTCACCGACATCGAGATGCCCGGCCTCACCGGGCTGGAGCTGGCGCAGCGCATCCAGCGGCACGAGCTGCCGATGAAGGTGATCATCGTCACCACCTTCGCGCGCCCCGGTTTCCTGCGCCGCGCGCTGGACGCGGGCGTGTCCGGCTACCTGCTGAAGGACGCGCCGGCGGAGAACCTGGCCGAGGCGCTGCGCACCGTGCATCGCGGCGGCCGCGCGATCGATCCGCAACTGGCGCTGGAGGCGTGGTCGGAAGCCGACCCGCTGAACGACCGCGAGCGCCAGGTGCTGCGCCTTGCCGGCGAGGGCCACTCCGCCGGCGACATCGCCATCCAGCTCAGCCTCTCGCACGGCACCGTGCGCAACTACCTGTCCGAGGCCATCGGCAAGCTGGGCGTGGCGAACCGCATCGAGGCCTACCGGCTCGCGCGGCAGAAGGGCTGGCTCTGAGCGCTAGCCGTGATCCAGCGTGGATTCCGGCAATTCTCGCCCACCCTGGCGCCACCGCCCCGGGGGCTGCCCGTGATGTCGGCGGAATGCCGTGGAGAAAGCGTAGAGGGATGAGTACCCGACCCGCTCTGCCACTTCGATCAGTGGAACGTCCTGCGTTCGCAAGAGATCGCGCGCCACCGTCATCCGCCAGTCGGTGAGATACCGCATCGGCGTATCGCCAAGAACCTCCTGGAACACCCGGGCGAACGTGGCTCTGGACATATTGCTCATACGGGCCAGTTCGTCCACCGTCCACGGCTTGCTGGTGTCCCCGTGCATGGCCTGAAGCGCTCGCGACAGGCGCTTGTCCGATGCGCCGCGAACCCATGCGGGTGCATTCGGGCTCGATGCCAATCCAGTCCGGAGCCCAAGCACGACAAGAACATCCAGTAACCGGTCGAGCACCGTCTGGCGACCCGGCTCGGCATGCGACAGCTCTTTTGACAGCAGCGCGACCACCCCATGGATGGGGTTGTCCATGCGCGAGGGAATAAGGAACACGGGCGGAAGCGCATTGACCAGTCCAGCGCCGATGTCCCCGGCAAAGCGATAAGCCCCGCAGAGGAACGCCGCCGCCCGCGGATCATTCTCGGCTTCTTCCGAAGAATGCCGACTCCGGAAATCCTCCGGCAAGACACAGTGCGCCCGTGGTTCGTGGGCGATGAAGTGGTCGGCTCCCCCACGCACGAGCGCCAGGTCTCCCGGCCTGAGTTCGGTGGGCTCGCTCTCATTGTCGAGCCACAACCACGCTTGCCCCTGAATCATTGCGTGAACGGCAAGTTGAATCGTGCCGGGCAACCGAAGCCCCCAAGGCGCAACGGCGGTGGATCGCGCGAACACCCCTCCAGAGGAGCGGGCGCGCACTAGATGCTCTTGCAAAATATCCATGGGTTGAGCGTATCACACAAATTATTGAGTGATTTGATTGTTTATAAGATCAAAACCTTCTCATAAAGTTACACCATTGAGCAATTGCCAAGGAGCCACCCCCATGAGTGAAGTCACCGGCAACTACACCCTTGTGCTCGGCGCGACAGGCAAGACCGGGGCCCGCGTCGCCAAGAAGCTCATCGATCAACGAATACCCGTCCGCACGGCTGCTCGCAGCAGGGCGAACGTCCGGTTCGACTGGAACGATCCGTCGACCTTCGCACGTGCACTGGCCGGGATCTCGGGCGTCTATCTCGTGTCGCCTGTGATGCGTGTCGACTTTGCCGGCATTGTTGGCCGGTTTCTCGACGAGGCAGAGCGCGCCGACGTACGCCATGTCACCTACCTCAGCGCCTACGGCATGGAGCACGCCTCGGAGAAAGTTGCGCTGCGCGCAGTGGAACTTGATCTGGCCTCGCGTACCTCGTTCTCCCACTCCATCGTGCGTCCCGCCTGGTTCATGCAGAACTTCAGCGAGACGTTCCTCAAGCCCGTGAACGATGAAATCGTCGTGCCGGGCGGGACCGGCGCGGAGGCGTTCGTCAGCGCAGAGGACATCGCGGCCGTCGCGGCAGCGACGCTGGCCGATCCTGCGGGGCATGCTGGTCGCGCGTATTCCCCCACTGGCCCCGAAGCGCTGACATTCGACGAAGCCGCCGCGCACATCTCAAACGCCGTGGGTCGTAAAATTTCGTACCGCGACATGGATCGCGAGGTATGGATCGACGCAATGATCCAGGCCGGCGTGCCCGCCGAGTATGGCGACGTGCTTCGCAGCTTGACCGAGACGATCGCAAGCGGACGCGGTTCACGTCCGAACAACGACGTGCTTGCGGCAACCGGCACTGCGCCTACCCGCTTCGAACAGTTCGCCGCGGAGACTGCCGCCGCATGGCGCTTGTGAAGACTTCCCCCGGACTGGAACCAAGGAGAACAGGAATGCCAAACCAGAAATACTCAGTCTTCCAACCCGCCAAACCCTACTTCGATCTGGTTCGAGGCGCGCTGGGCAATCTTGTGGACGGAGAACACTTCTTCGACATTGTTGCCAACGACGTCGTCTACGAAGTTCTCTACGACCTCGGTTGGCCTCGCGTCATCCACGGACGAGCCGATCTGATGGCTTCGTTCAGAGGCTATGTGGAGAGCATTGCGCTGCAATCGGCCGACAACCTGGTGGTCCACAGGACGGATGACGGCTGCGTCATCGAATACGAGGTTCATGGAACTATTCTCGCGACGGGCACGAAATACGACAATCGATTCTGCTCCATCATCAAGATCGAGAACCGGAAGATCGTGCATTGGAGGGACTATATGGATTCCCACGCGGCCTGGAAGGCACTGGTACCCGGCGCCAGCTGAACCGGGCGTGGTCTGATCATTCTCGTCAGTGTCGAACCCGAGGCATTGCGGCGTGTCGTGCCTTCAATGCTGCCCATGTTTGATCTTCCGGTGGGTTGTTCATCCGGGGCATCGCTGGAAGACGGGGGGCTGCGAAGCCAACCCGTCCCGGGAGCCCCGGGTGAACCTGCATGAACCGCCCGTTTGAGCCCCGCGATCGAGCCCTGCCTGTCGACCGTGCCTGCGCGATTAGCGGCTCTGCCGCCAACGCGGCCGCGGCGCTGTCGGCTTGCGCGGCGCGGCCGCAGCCTGCAGCCCGCGCACGAACGCAACTGGATCGGCGGGCGACACCACCACGGTGCAGCCGCTCGCACGCAACACCACCGCACGCTGCCAGTCGGTGACGAAGGCGCGGTAGCGCCCCAGCTTCGCGTTGCGGAACCAGCCGGTGAACGAGAACAGGCCGCCGTTGCCCCACAGCCGGATCGAACTCGCCCCGGCCAGGGGATCGACATCGGCCTCGCGCAGTTCGCCCAGCGGCACCCGCGTGGTCCAGAACAGGCGGCGCACGAACAGCACGCCGTCGCGCACGCCGTACTCGCGCACCACGAACGGCACCGCGGCCAGCAGTATCGCCAGCGGCAACGCGATCGCCGCCACGCGCAGCGGCGTTGGCAGCGCATCGGCCGGAACGGTGGTCGCCACCAGCAGCGACACTCCCGGCAACAGCAGGCCGACCGCGAACGAGATGCCCTTGAGAAAGCCGCTCCAGGGTGCGGCGGGGTGGAATGGGGTCATGGCCGGATAATGGCCGCCACCGACGGTGGCGACAAGGTCGACGCCGGGGCATCCGGGCTTGCGCGATAATGCCGCGTTGCCGAATGCATCCGTTCCGTTGCCGAGCCCCTACTTGAAGAAGTCCGATTTCGATTTCGACCTGCCGCACGAGTTGATCGCCCAGGCGCCGCTGCCCGAGCGTTCGGCCAGCCGCCTGCTGCTGCTGGACGTAGCCGCTGCCACCCGCGAGGACCGGTTGTTCCGCGAGCTGCCCCATTTCCTGCGGCCGGGCGACCTGCTGGTGTTCAACGACACCCGCGTGTTGCCGGCGCGCCTGTACGGGCGCAAGGAGAGCGGCGGTGCGGTGGAGATTCTGATCGAGCGCGTCACCGGCGCGCACGAAGCCACCGTGCAACTGGGCGTGAGCAAGAAGCCGAAGGAGGGCGCGCGCATCGAGCTGGCCGACGGCAGCCATGCGCTGGTGCTGGGGCGCGACGAGGGTTTCTTCCGGCTGCGTTTCGAGGCGCACGAGCCGCTGGAGAAATTGCTGCTCAAGCTGGGCGAGATGCCGCTGCCGCCGTATATCGAGCGCCATGCCGACGCCGCGGACGCGGAGCGCTACCAGACCGTCTACGCGCGCGAACCGGGCGCGGTGGCCGCGCCCACGGCGGGGCTGCATTTCGACGAATCGCTGCTGGCCGCGTTGCGCGGGCGCGGGGTGAATTTCGGTTACGTGACGCTGCATGTGGGCGCAGGCACGTTCCAGCCGGTGCGGGTGGATGACATCAGCGGCCACCACATGCACAGCGAGTGGCTGAACGTGGGCGCCGGCCTGATCGAGCAGATCCACCGCACCCGCGCCGCCGGCGGCCGGGTGATCGCGGTGGGCACCACGGTGGTGCGCGCACTGGAGAGCGCCACGGTGGACGGCCAGCTGCACCCGTTCGCGGGAGAGACGCGGATCTTCATCTTCCCTGGCTACAGGATCACCAGCATCGACGGCCTGGTCACCAACTTCCATCTGCCGCAATCGACCCTGCTGATGCTGGTGTCCGCGCTGGCCGGGCGCGAGTTCATGCTGGACGCCTACCGGCACGCGGTGCAGCAGCGCTACCGGTTTTTCTCGTATGGCGACGCGATGCTGATCCTGCCGCGGGGCGGCTGAGCTTCTTTCGTTCCGGGACGCGTTGCTGCTCCGCTTTCCCAGCCCTGCGTGGAGAGGATGGATGTGAGTGGGCTTGCGGCGAGCTTGGCCCCTCACCCCAGCCCTCTCCCCGGAGGGGAGAGGGAGCGGTCCGCGCGAGCTTTTCTGCTTCCTCTCCCCTGCGGGGAGAGGATCGAGGTGAGGGGTTGGGCTTGCGGCGAGCTTGGCCCCTCACCCCAGCCCTCTCCCCGGAGGGGAGAGGGAGCGCTCCGTGCGAGCTTTTCTGCCTCCTCTCCCCTGCGGGGAGGGGATCGAGGCGAGGGCGGGGCTTGCGGCGAGCTTGGCCCCTCACCCCAGCCCTCTCCCCGGAGGGGAGAGGGAGCGGTCCGTGCGAGCTTTTCTGCTTCCTCTCCCCTGCGGGGAGAGGATTGAGGTGAGGGGACGGGGCTTGCGGCGAGCTTGGCCCCTCACCCCAGCCCTCTCCCCGGAGGGGAGAGGGAGCGGTCCGCGCGAGCTTTTCTGCCTCATCTCCCTTTGGGGAGAGGATCGAGGCGAGGGGCGGGGCTTGCGGCGAGCTTGGCCCCTCACCCCAGCCCTCTCCCCGGAGGGGAGAGGGAGCAGTCCGCGCGAGCTTTTCTGCTTCCTCTCCCCTGTGGGGAGAGGATTGAGGTGAGGGGGCGGGGCTTGTCGTGAGCCTGGCCTTCAAAGAAAAGGCTCTCGCTGGCTGGGCCTCGGGGTCACGAAGACCTGTCGCGTGATCGCGACTCCGGGGACCGCGGGCGCGGCGTCGATCGGTATCGGGGGGAGCATGGCGGCGGGCTGCGCCCGCCGCCATGCCGGTTCGTTTGAAGCACGGTCCTTGCGCAGCGGCGTTTACCGCGGCCCCGCCAATGCGACGGCATCCGCTCCCGCGGGAAAGTGGAATTGTCCGGTGGTGTCGTGCACCGCACGCCAGACCGCTTCGGCCACATCCTTCGGTGTGGTCGTGGCCCCCGGGCGGGCAAACGCCTCAAAGATCGGGCGCGCGAAATCGGCATAGGCCTCCGGGATCAGGCCGCCCATGCGCTCGGCCCCGTTCTCGGAGAATCGCGTCGTCGGGCAGTAGCCGGGTTCGACCAGTTTGATCCGGATGTCGAACGCGCCGAGTTCGTGCGCCAGCGAACCGCTGAAGCCTTCGATGGCTGTCTTGCTGGCCGTGTAGGCGGCAGCGAGCGGCATGCTGGCGAGCGTGACGCTGGAGGTGACATTGACGATCGTGCCTGCCCGGCGCCCTCGCATCTGCGGCAGCACGCCCTGGATCATCGCCATCGTGCCGAACGTGTTGGTGTCGAAGACTTCGCGCACGACGTGCATCGGGGTGGCCTCAAAGGCGCCGACCACGCCGATGCCGGCATTGTTTACCAGCACGTCGACCGGACCCGCCGCTCCAACCGCGCGGGCGATGCTGTCGGCATCGGTCACGTCCAGCGCGACGAGTCTGATCCGGTCGGATGCGGGCAACAGGTCGGGATCCGGTCGTCGCATGGTGGCGATGACCTTCCATCCGCGGTCATGAAAGTAGTGGGCGGTTTCGAGCCCATAACCGGAGGAACACCCCGTGATGAGTACCGTCTTCATTGCAGCAGCTCCTTGGTGGTAGGTGCAGCCACGGTAAGGGTTCGATATCGGACTCTCGATAGTGTAGAGTCCATGAAACATCTCTTTGAGTCCTTTCATGAGCGACCCTCTGGCCGAACTGATCGCCTTGCTGCGACCCGCGGGGGTCGTGGGGAAAAGTATTTCCGGGGCGGGGCGCTGGGGTGTCCGCTACGCGCCGTTTGGCCACCCCGGCTTTTGCGTGGTAACCGACGGCGCCTGCCTGCTGCACGTCAACGGTGCCGATCCCCTGCGCCTGGAAGCAGGCGACTTCGTGTTCCTGCCGGCGACGCCGGGGTTCGTCCTGTCGGGATTCGAGCCTGTCGAGCTGGAACAGATCGATCCGATTGCCGTCGAAGGCCGGGACCATGAGGTGCGCCACGGTTCCCCCGACGGGGAACCCGACGTACGCATGCTGGGCGGGTATTTCGTGTTCGACTCACCCGACACCGCGCTGCTGGTAGCCCTGCTTCCGCCGGTCATCCATATCCGGGGCGAAGACCGGCTTGGCGTGCTGGTGCGACTTGTCCGCGAGGAAGCTCGGCAGTCTCGGTTGGCGCGCGACCTCATTCTTGCGCGGCTGGTCGAGGTGCTGCTCATCGAGGCCTTGCGCGCGGCCCCTGGCGACGCTGCGCCGGCAGGCTTGCTGCGAGGCCTGGCGGACGAGCGTCTCGCGCTGTCGATCCGGGAGATGCATCGCGATCCGTCCAGGACCTGGACAGTGGAACAACTGGCCAGGACCGCGGCGCTGTCGCGGTCCGCGTACTTCCAGCGCTTCACGCGTGCAGTCGGCATACCGCCGATGGAGTACCTGCTCGCGTGGCGGATGGCAGTCGCCAAGGACATCCTCGATCGGCAGGATCTGGTGATCGAAAAGGTGGCGGAGCGCGTCGGCTACTCCTCGGCCAGCACGTTCAGCACCGCATTCACACGTCATGTCGGCCGGTCGCCGAGTGGCTATGCGCGGGAGCGGCGCCAGATGCGCTCGCGGGTTGGCTGATTCCGTTGCAAGCCGGAAGCGGCGCTTTCCAGCTCCAATCCAGTCATTGCGATTCGCCCCGCTCCAAGACCTTCTTGAGAGGTCTCGCGCGGTCTTCTCTGCTTCCTCTCTCCTCCGGGGAGCGGATCGAGGCGAGGGGCGGGGCTTGCGGCGAGCTTGGCCCCTCACCCCAGCCCTCTCCCCGGAGGGGAGAGGGAGCGGTCCGCGCGAGCTTTTCTGCTTCCTCTCCCCTGCGGGAGAGGATCGAGGTGAGGGGGCGGGGCTTGCGGCGAGCTTGGCCCCTCACCCCAGCCCTCTCCCCGGAGGGAGAGGGAGCGGTCCGCGCGAGCTTTTCTGCTTCCTCTCCCCTCTGGGGAGAGGATTGAGGTGAGGGGACGGGGCTTGCCGTGAGGTTGGCCTCTCGCCCCAACACCATCGAGAGGGAGCGGTCCGCGCGAACTGCGATAATGGCGCGATGACTTCCATGAATTTCGACCTGCTCGCCACCGACGGCGCCGCCCGCCGCGGGCGTCTTTCCTTCCCGCGTGGCAGCGTGGAAACGCCGGCGTTCATGCCGGTGGGCACCTACGGCTCGGTGAAGGCGATGACGCCGCGCGACGTGCGCGAGACCGGCGCCGAGATCATCCTGGGCAATACCTTCCACCTGTTCCTGCGGCCGGGGCTGGAGATCGTGGAGCAGTTCGGCGGGCTGCACCGCTTCATCGGCTGGGAGCGGCCCATCCTCACCGATTCCGGCGGTTTCCAGGTGTTCTCGCTGGCGCACCGGCGCAAGCTCACCGAAGAGGGCGTGACGTTCGCCTCGCCGGTGGACGGCTCCAAGGTGTTCCTGTCGCCCGAGGTGTCGATGAAGATCCAGCGCGTGCTGGATTCGGACATCGCGATGATCTTCGACGAGTGCACGCCGTACCCGGCCACCGAAAAAGTCGCATCCGACTCGATGGAGCTGAGCCTGCGCTGGGCCGAACGTTCGCGTCGCGCCTTCGACGACCTGAAGAACCCGAACAACCTGTTCGGCATCGTGCAGGGCAGCGTGTACGAACCGCTGCGCCGGCGCTCGGCCGAGCGGCTGGTGGAGGTCGGCTTCGACGGCTACGCGGTGGGCGGCCTGGCGGTGGGCGAGCCGGAGGAGGCGCGCAACCATACGCTGGACTTCACCGTGGGCCTGCTGCCGCGGGACAAACCGCGCTACCTGATGGGCGTGGGCCGGCCGGAGGACATCGTGGCGGCGGTGTGCCGCGGCATCGACATGTTCGACTGCGTGATGCCCACCCGCAACGCGCGCAACGGCTTCCTGTTCACCGCCGAGGGCACGCTGCGCATCCGCAACGCGAAGTACGCCGCCGACACCCGGGTGATCGAGGAGGGCTGCGACTGCCACGCCTGTGCGAACGGCTTCAGCCGCGCCTACCTGCGCCACCTGGACCGCTGCAACGAGATCCTGGGCAGCCAGCTCGCCACCATCCACAACCTGCGGCATTACCAGCGGCTGATGGCCGGCCTGCGCGAGGCGATCGCGGCGGGGCGGCTGCAGGATTTCGTGGCCGCGTTCCAGGCGCGTCGCCAGGGCGCCCCCGCCGAGGCCTGAGCCCGGGGCCGGCGGCCTTGCAAAGCGTGACGGGCGCCCCGACTGCATCCCGTGGCCGGGCCGGGTGGCCGGTGCGCCGTGCGGCGGGCGGGAACGCATGGCATAATCCATGGTCTTTTATCGGGCGTTCAGCAGAAATCCCTGCCGGCGCCATCACTTGCGAGACGAACCGATGAGTCTTCCGATGTCTATCACGCTGGCCCAGGCCGCTGCGCCGCAGGGCGGCGGCCTTTCCATGATCATCATGATGGTCGTGCTGTTCGGCCTGATGTATTTCATGATGATCCGCCCGCAGATGAAGCGGCAGAAGGAGCATCGCCAGATGGTTTCCGCCCTCGCCAAGGGCGACGAGGTGGTGACCAACGGCGGCCTCGCCGGCCGCGTGGACGAGATCGGCGAGACCTTCATCTCGGTCGAGATCGCACCGAACGTGAAGGTGAAGGTGCAGAAGGGCGCGGTGTCGCAGGTGCTGCCCAAGGGCTCGCTGAAGTCCTCCTGAGCCGGGCCATCGGCGCGGGGCATTTCCCAATCGGACGTGCGGCCACGGACGGCCGCTTCTTGACGTTCGCGATCATGGACGACCGCAAAACAGACTACGGCCAGGGTTGGCTGCTTCTCGACGTACGCGGTCACGGATGATCGCAAAGGATCACAGATGAGCGATTTCCCACGCTGGAAGTACGCACTGGTCGTGCTGGCGATGCTGTTCGGCATCGTCTATGCGTTGCCGAACGCGTTCCTGCCGCTGAAGGCCGTGCAGGTCTCCGCGAACAAGGGCAGCGCCCCGGTGGACGGCGCGCTGCGCCAGAAGGTGGCCGACGCGCTGGCCAGGGACCAGGTCGCCACCGGCGAGGTGATGGTGCAGGGCGACCAGTTGCTGGCCACCTTCCCGAACGCCGACGTGCAGAAGCACGGCGCGGACACGATCAAGGCGCTGCTGGGCGACGGCTACACGGTGGCGTTCAAGCTGCAGTCCACGGTGCCGCGCTGGCTCACCATGATCGGCGCCGATTCCATGCCGCTGGGCCTGGACCTGCAAGGCGGCGTGCACTTCCTGATGCAGGTGGACCAGAGCGGCGTGGTCGACAAGCTGGAAAACAGCTACGCCGACGACATCCGCAACCAGCTGCGCCAGAAGGACATCCGCTACGAATCGGTGGCCCGCAGCGCGGTGGCCGGGCAGGGCATCGTGACGGTGCTGCGTTCGTCCGACGACCGCAGCAAGGCGGCCGACCTGATCGCCGCCAACTCGCCCGACCTCTCGGTGACCGACGGTCCCAGCACCGGCGACCGCTACGTGCTGTACGCCGCGATCAAGCCGGCCAAGCTGCGCGAGCTTTCGCTGGGCACGATCAAGCAGAACCTCGGCACGCTGCGCAACCGCATCAACGCGCTGGGCGTGTCCGAGCCGCTGATCCAGCAGCAGGGCGAGAACCACATCGTGGTCGAGCTGGCCGGCGTGCAGGATCCCACCGAGGCGAAGAAGCTGATCGGCGCCACCGCCACGCTGGAATACCGCCCCGGCATCGGCTACCCCGGCGATCCGCGCGCGGTGGAAGCGGCGCGCACCGGCAGCATCCCGCCGGACGCGAACCTCTACTACACCAGCAACCAGGCACCGGTGCTGGTGGGCAAGCGGCCGATCGTCACCGGCGACGAGCTGATCAACGCCAGCTCCGGCGTCGACCAGAACAACGGCACGCCCTCGGTGAACGTGACGCTTAATGCGTCCGGCGCCAAGAAGATGCAGGAGTTCACCAACGCGAACGTCGGCAAGCCGATGGCGGTGCTGCTGATCAACACCGAGTACGAGACCAGCACGGTCAACGGCAAGGTCACGCGCACGCCCAAGACCACCTACACGGTGATCAACGACGCCACCATCCAGAGCCCGTTCGGCAAGGAGTTCTCCACCAACGGCCTGGGCAGCCCCAAGGAAGCGTCCGACCTCGCGCTGCTGCTGAAGAGCGGCTCGCTGGCCGCGCCGATGGACATCGTCGAGGAGAACGTGATCGGCCCCAGCCTGGGCCAGCAGAACATCACCAAGGGCTTCGACGCGGTGATGCTGGGCCTGCTGCTGGTGCTGATCTGCGCGGCGGTCTACTACAAGCTGTTCGGCCTGGTCGCCGACATCGCGCTGTTCTTCAACCTGCTGATCCTGGTGGCGGTGATGTCGATGATCGGGGTGACCCTGACCATGCCGGGCATCGCGGGCATCGTGCTGACCCTGGGCATGGCGATCGACGCGAACGTGCTGATCTGCGAACGCGTGCGCGAGGAACTGCGCAACGGCTCGACCCCGCATGCGGCGATCCACGCCGGCTACGACAAGGCCTGGGCCACGATTCTCGACGCCAACGTCACCCACCTGATCGCCGCGCTCGCGCTGATGACGATGGGCACCGGCGCGATCCGCGGCTTCGGCGTCACGCTGTGCATCGGCATCCTGACCTCGATGTTCACCTCGGTGGTGATGACGCACGCGTTCACCGCGCTGATCCACGGTCGCCGCAAGCTCAAGACGCTGTCGGTCTGAATTGAAGAGTGCGGCCACGGATGGCCGCTGCTACCCCGGAACGGACTTCCGCACAAGAGACCCATCCATGGAAATCTTCAATCACAACAGCAATATCCACTTCCTGCGCATCCGCGTCTTCAGCGTCGGCGTGGCGATCGTGCTGATGATCGCCTCGGCGGCGCTGATCGCCACCAAGGGCCTGAACTACGCACTGGACTTCACCGGCGGCGTCTCGCTGGTGGTGGACTACGCGCAGCCGGTGCAGACCAGCGACGTGCACGACGCGCTGGAGAAGGCCGGCCTCGAGAACCCGGTGGTGCAGAGCGTGGGCGGCAGCCGCGAGGTGTCGATCCGCATGCAGCCCACCAAGGAGATGCTGGACGCCAAGGGCCAGGTGAACCTGGACAAGGTGGCCAGCACGGTGATGGAGGCGCTCAAGGCCTCGCGCAACGATGCCACGCTGAAGAGCCGCTTCTCGGTCAGCGCCGAGGTGGGCGCCGAGCTGAAGAGCGACGGCATGGTGGCCGCGGTGTTCGTGATACTCGGCATCATGGCCTACCTGTGGATACGCTTCGAGCGCCGCTTCGCGATCGCCGCGGTGCTCACCGAAATCCACGACACCCTGGTGACGTTGGGCGTGCTGGCGCTGGTGCAGCGCGAGTTCGACATGACCGTGCTGGCCTCGGTGCTGGCGGTGATCGGCTACTCGATCAACGACAAGGTGGTGGTGTTCGACCGCATCCGCGAACTGTTCCGCCTCGCGCGCAAGGCCGAGCCGGAGGAGATCCTCAACCGCTCGATCAACAGCACGCTGTCGCGAACCATCATCACCTCGCTGTTCACCGGCATCACCATGGCCGCGCTGTTCTTCTTCGGCGGCCCGGCGGTGCACAACTTCGCGATCACCATGCTGATCGGCATCGTGGTGGGTACGCTGTCCTCGATCTTCGTGGCCAGCCCCATCCTGCTGTGGCTGGGCGTGTCGAAGAAGGACCTGATGCCGGTGACCAAGGAAAATCCGGAGCTCGCCCGCCGTCCATGAGATCGCATCGTCCGCCAAGCGGACGATCCTGATTACTCTCCCCCGCCTGCGGGGGAGATGCCCGAAGGGCAGAGGGGGTTCCCCGCCTGTTGGGGGAGACGCGCGAAGGGCGGAGAGGGTGCCCTGCCCGCGGGGGAGATGCCCGAAGGGCAGAGGGGGGGGGCCTGCCTGTTGCGGGAGATGCCCGAAGGGCAGAGAGGGTGCCCCGCCTGCGGGGAAGATGCGCAAAGGGCGGAGAGGGCGCTTCGATGCCCTGGTCGTGGACGAGCAGAAACAAACGGCCCGGGTTTCTTGGGCCGTCTTCGTTTCCGCCGTTCAGCCCCTGAGTTCGTTGTCCAGCTGCACCAGCCGCCCAGGCGTGCCCACGTCGGTCCAGCGGCCGCGATGCCATGAGCCGGTCAGCGCATCCTGCGCCATCGCCGCTTCGAGCAGCGGGCGGAGCTTGAAGCGCGGCGGCTTTTCTTCCGTGCCTGGCGCATCGCTCGTCGCGGCGCGCCAGTCGTCCAGCAGCTCGCGGCGGAACACGCCGATGCCGCTGTAGGTGAGCCGCGACTCGCCATCGGCATGCAAGCGGCCCTGGGCATCCAGCCGGAAATCGCCTTCGGGATGATGCGCCGGGTTGTCCACCATCAGCAGGTGCGCGCGTCCGGCCGGTTCGGCGGGCAGGGCGGCGAGGTCGGCGTCGCACCACACGTCGCCGCTGATCGCGAGCACCGGTTCCGGCCCCAGCAGCGGCAAGGCGTTGAGCAGGCCGCCGCCGGTTTCCAGCGGCACCGGGCCTTCGTACACGTAGCGGATGCGCAGGCCCCAGCGCGAACCGTCGCCCAGCGTCTCGGGGAACTGTTCGGCGAGGTGCGAAGTGTTGATCGCCACGTAGTTCACGCCGATCGCGGCGAGCTTTTCCAGATGCCACACGATCAGCGGCTTGCCGCCCACGCGAAGCAGGGGTTTCGGCGTGTGCTCGGTCAGCGGTCGCATACGTTCGCCAAGGCCCGCGGCGAAGATCAGCGCGTGCCTCATGGCGCGCCCTCTTTGCGCGCGTCAGTTGCCGTCATCCCGGCGGACGTCATGATCGTCATGGACATGCCTGGACCACCCACACGCGTCATCCCGGCGAAAGCCGGGATCCAGCGACTTTTTTCGTGGGTGCACGCAAGGCACAGGATCCCGGCTTTCGCCGGGACGACGCGCGTGGCGTTTGGTGGGATGACCACCATGGCTTTTGCCGGGAAGACGACCATGAGGTGGCGGGGCATTCCCATCATGCCGCCGCCACGCGGGTGAGGTCGCGGCCGGCCGCATGGCGTTCCAGCAGGGCGGCGAAGTCGGCCAGTTCGGGGTGGCGGCGCGCCACCTCGATCACGTAGCGGTACACCTGCGGCACGTCGGCGAGGTAGCCGGGTTTGCCGTCGCGATACCACAGCCGGTAGAACTGGCCCAGCACGCGCACGTGGCGGTGCAGGCCGGTGAGGTCGAACCAGCGCAGGAAGCGTGCGGCGTCCACGTCGCCGCCGATCACGCCGGCCTGCCGCAGGCGCAGCCGGTAGGACTCCACCCAGCCTTCCACGCGCTCGCGCGGCCACGCGACGTAGGCGTCGCGCAGCAGCGAGGCGAGGTCGTAGGTGACCGGGCCGTGCAGCGCGCCCTGGAAATCGATGATGCCGGGGTTGTTCTCGTCCACCACCAGCAGGTTGCGGCTGTGGTAGTCGCGATGCACGAAGCAGCGCGGTTGCGCGAGCGCGTTGCGGATGATGAGGTCGAACGCCGCTTCCAGCACGTCCCATTCCTCGCAGCTCGGCGTGTGGCCGAGGTGGCGTTCGAGGAACCACTTCGGCATCACTTCCAGACCGTTCACCAGCACGACGTGGTCGAACGGCGGCAGGTCCTCGCAGGCCACCCGCGTCTGCATCGCGAGCAGCGCATCCATCGCATCGCCGTAGAGCCTGTCCGCGTTGCCTGCGTCGAGTTCCGCGAGATACAGCCGCGAGCCCAGGTCCTCGATCAGCAGGAAGCCCTGCTGCAGATCCTGCGCGGCCACCTTCGGCACGTGCAGGCCGGCGGCGGCGAGCCGCTCGCCGATCGCCAGCCAGGGGCGCGGGTCTTCACGCTCCGGCGGCGAATCCATCACGATCCAGCTCTGGCCGTCGTGCACGGTGCGCCAGTAGCTGCGGAAGCTGGCGTCGGAGGAGGCGGGGGCGAGCGTCAGGGAGTCGTCGCCGAGCGCGCTGCGGGTCCAGGCGAGGCGGGCGGCGGCGCGGTCGTTGCGGTTGTCCATGAAAGGCTTCGCGGCGGAAACGCGGACAGGATAGAACCTGCCCGCGTTTCCCGCGAATCAGCTCAGGTTGTACGCGCGCTCCTCGTGCTCGGCGATATCCAGGCCCATCTGTTCCTGTTCGGCGTCCACGCGCAGGCCGATGGTGAGGTCGAGCAGTTTCAGGATCGCCCAGCTCAGCACGGCGCTCCACACGATGGTGAAGCCCACGCCCTTGGCCTGGATCCACAACTGGCCCCAGGCGGAAGCGACGTGGCCGAATCCGCCCAGGCTGGCCGCCGCGAACGGGCCGGTGAGCAGGGCGCCGATGATGCCGGCGACGGCATGCACGCCGAATACGTCGAGCGTGTCGTCGTAGCCCAGCCGGTGCTTGAGCCGGGTGGCGGTGAAGAAGCACACGAAGCCCGCGGCGAAGCCGATCAGCAGCGCACCGGCCGGACCGCAGGTGCCCGCGGCCGGCGTCACCGCGACCAGCCCGGCCACCGCACCCGAAGCGATGCCCAGCACGCTGGCGCGTTTGTGGATCGCCCATTCCACCGCGGTCCAGCCGATCGCGGCGGCCGCGGCGGCGATCTGCGTCACCAGCATGGCCATGCCTGCGCTGCCGTTGGCCGCCACCGCCGAACCGGCGTTGAAGCCGAACCAGCCCAGCCACAGCAGGCTGGCGCCGATCACGGTGTAGCCGAGGTTGTGCGGCGGCATGTGCGCCTGCGGCCAGCCGCGGCGCTTGCCGATCACCATGCAGGCGACCAGGCCCGCGATGCCGGCATTGATGTGCACCACGGTGCCGCCGGCGAAATCGAGCACGCCCATGTCGCCGAGCAGCGAGCCGGGGCCGCTCCACACCATGTGCGCCATCGGCAGGTAGGCGAAGGTGAGCCACAGGCCGGAGAACCACAGCATCGCGCTGAACTTCATGCGCTCGGCCCAGGCGCCCACGATCAATGCCGGGGTGATCACGGCGAAGGTGAGCTGGAACATCACGAACACGCTTTCCGGCACGGTCTGGTAATGCGAGTCGGGCGTGAGCCCGGCCAGCATCGCGCGGTCCAGCCCGCCGATGATGGAGTGCCAGCCGATGACGCCGGCGTGCATTCCCTCGGCGCTGAAGGCCAGCGTGTAGCCGTAGACGATCCACAGCACGGAAACCAGGGCGGTGATCGCGAAGCACTGCATCAGCACCGACAGCAGGTTCTTGGCGCGCACCATGCCGCCGTAGAACAGCGCGACGCCGGGTATCGTCATCATCAGCACCAGCATGGACGAGACCAGCATCCAGGCGGTGTCGCCGCTGTCCAGTTTCGGCGCGGCCGCAGCTTGCGCAAACGCGGGCACCGCGAACAGCCCGCCAACGAGCAGCGCCCCAAGCTGGCGCAGCCGCCGCTTTCCCAATCCCGAATCCCGTATCCCCAATCCCCGCTCGAACTCACAGCGCATCGGCGTCGACCTCCTGCGTGCGGATACGGATCACCTGTTCCAGTGCGCTGACGAAGATCTTGCCGTCGCCCACCTTGCCGGTGCGCGCGGTGGCGATGATCGCCTCGATCGCCTGTTCCACCTGCTCGTCGCTCACCGCAAGCTCGATCTTGAGCTTGGGCAGGAAATCCACCACGTACTCGGCGCCGCGGTACAACTCGGTGTGTCCGTGCTGGCGGCCGAAACCCTTGACCTCGGTGACGGTCATGCCCTGAACGCCGGCCTCGGCCAGCGCCTCGCGCACCTCGTCCAGCTTGAACGGCTTGATGATGGCGGTGATCCACTGCATGCACTGCTCTCCGCGGGGGGCCTGTGTTGCGGTACAGCAGATTGCGTGCCAGTGGCGCAAAGCGCGCTGCACCGGCATCCGTGCGGCCAAAGGCCGCGGCGACCGGGCCTGATCAGGCAAGGCTGGTGCAAGCCTTGCCTGCTGTTGGTGCAAAACGGCCATTTGACCGGCCCCGGCGCAATCAGTACCATTTTGGTCTGGATTAAGACCGCTTCCGCCGCAACGACATTCCCATGCTCCGCGTCAGTCGACTCACGGATTACGCCACGGTGGTGATGACCTGCATCGCCGCCCACCCGGACGATGTGCTGAGCACCGCACAGATCGCCGACGAGACGCGCCTGGAACTGCCCACCGTGAGCAAGCTGCTGAAGTCGCTGGGCCACGCCGGCCTGGTCGAGTCGTTCCGCGGCGTCAACGGCGGCTATCGGCTGGCGCGGTCCGCGCAGGCGATCACCCTGGCGGAGATCGTCGAGGCGATGGAGGGGCCGATCGGCATGACCGAATGCGGCGTCACCGAGGGCCAGTGCGAGCGCGAGGCGCAATGCGGCGTGCGCGGCAGCTGGCAACGCATCAACAACGTGGTCGACCGGGCGTTGCGCGCGGTAAGCCTGGCCGACATGCTGCGGCCGCCGCGGCGCGGCGACGTGGCGATCGACATCAGCACCCTGAAAGCCGGCACCCTGAAAGGCAGACCCACGGCATGAGCAGCGAAACCATGGCCAGTACCCGCAACGCGCTGCGCGACAACGCCGGGGTCGCCGAGGCGCTGGGCCGCAACTACAGCGCCGGCTTCGTCACCGAGATCGAGATGACCGGCCTGCCGCCGGGCCTGGACGAGGAGACGATCCGCCAGCTCTCCGCGATCAAGCGCGAGCCGGAGTGGATGACCGAATGGCGCCTCGCCGCCTACCGCCACTGGCTGACCATGCCGCAGCCCGACTGGGCCAAGCTGAAGATGGACGCGATCGACTACCAGGCGATCAGCTACTACGCCGCGCCCAAGCAGGCGCCGAAGTCGCTGGACGAGGTCGATCCCGCGCTGCTGGAAACCTACGAGAAGCTCGGCGTGCCGCTGCACGAGCGCGCCGCGCTGGCCGGCGTGGCGGTGGACGCGGTGTTCGACTCGGTGTCGGTGGGCACCACCTTCCGCAAGCAGCTCGCCGAGGCCGGCGTGATCTTCTGCTCGATGAGCGAGGCGATCCGCGAACACCCCGAGCTGGTGCAGAAATACCTCGGCAGCGTGGTGCCGCCGGGCGACAACTTCTTCGCCGCGCTGAACTCCGCGGTGTTCTCCGACGGCAGCTTCGTGTTCATCCCGAAGGGCGTGCGCTGCCCGATGGAACTCAGCACCTACTTCCGCATCAACGCGCAGAACACCGGCCAGTTCGAGCGCACCCTGATCGTGGCCGAGGAAGGCGCCCACGTTTCCTACCTCGAAGGCTGCACCGCGCCCAAGCGCGACGAGAACCAGCTGCATGCCGCGGTGGTGGAACTGGTGGCGCTGGAGCGTGCGCAGATCAAGTACTCCACCGTGCAGAACTGGTATCCCGGCGACGAGAACGGCGTGGGCGGCATCTACAACCTGGTCACCAAGCGCGGCGACTGCCGCGGCGACGACAGCAAGATCAGCTGGACCCAGGTCGAAACCGGCTCGGCGATCACCTGGAAATACCCCAGCGTGGTGCTGCGCGGCGACCGCTCGGTGGGCGAGTTCCACTCGGTGGCGCTCACCCACCACTACCAGCAGGCCGATACCGGCACCAAGATGATCCACATCGGCAAGGACACCAAGTCGAAGATCGTCTCCAAGGGCATCAGCGCCGGGCGCAGCAACAACAGCTACCGCGGCCTGGTGAAGGTGGAGAAGGGCGCCGAGCGCGCGCGCAACTACACGCAGTGCGACTCGCTGCTGATCGGCAAGAAATGCGGCGCGCACACCTTCCCGTACATGGAAGTGAAGAACCCCAGCGCGATCGTCGAGCACGAGGCCACCACCTCGAAGATCTCCGACGACCAGATGTTCTATTGCCGCTCGCGCGGCATCGGCGAGGAGGATGCCGTCTCGATGATCGTCGACGGCTTCTGCAAGCAGGTGTTCCGCGAGCTGCCGATGGAGTTCGCGGTGGAGGCGAAGAAGTTGCTGGAAGTTTCGCTGGAAGGTGCGGTGGGGTAAGTCCCCGGACAAACATGCAGATGACGGGCGCAGCGATCTTTGTCGTCATTCCGGCGAAAGCCGGAATCCAGCGACTGGTCTCTGGATTGCCCCGGATGAAACCCAACGGCACCGGGTTCCGGCTTCCGCCGGAACGACGGTCAAGAGCTGAAGAGCCAGGAACATGCTGAACATCGAAAACCTGCACGCCCGCGTCGAGGGCAAGGAAATCCTCAAGGGCCTCACGCTCCGCGTGAAGCCGGGCGAGGTGCACGCCATCATGGGGCCGAACGGCGCGGGCAAGTCCACGCTGGGCAACGTGCTTTCCGGTCGCGACGGCTACGAGGTCACCGCCGGCAGCGTCACGTTCGACGGCATCGACCTGCTGGCGCTGGAGCCGGAGGCGCGCGCCGCGGCCGGCGTGTTCCTCGCGTTCCAGTACCCGGTGGAGATTCCCGGCGTCAACAACACCTACTTCCTGCGCGCGGCGCTCAACGCCCAGCGCAAGGCGCGCGGCGAGAAGGAGCTGGATTCCATGCAGTTCCTCAAGCTGGTGCGCGAGAAGCTCAAGGTGATGCAGATCTCCGACGAGCTGCTGCACCGCGCGGTGAACGAGGGTTTCTCGGGCGGCGAGAAGAAGCGCAACGAGATCTTCCAGATGGCGCTGCTGGAGCCGAAGCTCGCGATCCTCGACGAGACCGATTCGGGCCTGGACATCGACGCGCTGAAGCAGGTGGCGCAGGGCGTCAACGCGCTGCGTTCGCCGCAGCGTTCGTTCCTGGTGATCACCCACTACCAGCGCCTGCTCGACTATATCGAGCCCGATTTCGTGCACGTGCTGGCCGGCGGCCGCATCGTGGAAAGCGGCGACAAGGCCTTGGCGCTGAAGCTGGAAGAGCACGGCTACGCCTGGGTGAAGGACCACGGCGAACCGGCCGGGGCATCGGCATGAGCCAGCCGGCGCCACTGCCGTTCGTCGCCTCGCTGCTGGACGCGCCGCTGCCGGCCAGCGGCATCGCGTGGCTGGATGCGCTGCGCCGCGCGCACCTGGACGCGTTTGCCGCCGCCGGTCTGCCCGACACGCGCATGGAGGCGTGGAAGTACACCGCGCTGCGCGCGTTGGGCCAGCGCCGCTACGCCAACGGCGATGCGCAGGCCGCTGCGCGCGCGGTCGATCCCGCCGCGTTCGCCCTGCCCGGCGTGGACGGGCCGCGACTGGTCTTCGTCAACGGCGTGTTCCGCGCCGATCTCTCCGCGCTGGACGATCTGCCGGCAGGCCTCGTGCTGCAGCCGCTGGCACAGGCGCTGCGGCAGGACGCCGAGCCGCTGCGCTTCGTGCTGTCGCGCCACGAACCGGAGCAGGGCGATGCCTTCGTGCGCCTCAACGCGGCGCGCGCCGAGGATGGCGTGGCGCTCAAGGTGGCGGCTGGCGCGAAGATCGCCGCGCCCGTGCATCTCGTGTTCCTCGGCGCGCCTGCCGAGAGCGACCTGGCCTGGCATCTGCGCCACGTGATCGAACTGGGCGAAGGCGCCGAGCTGGCGCTGGTGGAACATCACGTGGGCGCCGAGCAACAGCATCTGGGTACCGCGGTGGGCGACATCACGCTGCGCGACGGCGCGGTGCTGCGGCAGGTGCTGCTCCAGCAGGCCGCCACGGGCAGCAGCCTGATCCGCCGCAGCCGCCTGCAGCTGGGCGCGCGGGCGCAGGCCACGCTGCACGTGCTGGAACTGGGCGGCGCGCTGGCGCGCCACGAGTTGCGCGCCGAACTGGCCGGCGACGGCGCACGCCTGGACACCCGCGGCGTGTTCATGCCGCGCGGGCGCCAGCACATCGACACCCAGCTGGCGATCCGCCACCAGGCCCTGAACACGGCGTCTGAATCCGTCTGGCGCGGCGTGGCCGACCAGCGCGCGCGCGGCGTCTTCCGCGGCGCGATCCTGGTGGCGCCCGGCGCCGACGGCAGCGACGCCAGCCTCAGCAACAAGAACCTGCTGCTGTCCGGTCAGGCCGAGATCGACACCAAGCCCGAGCTGGAGATCTACGCCGACGAGGTGAAGGCCGCGCACGGCGCCACCGTGGGCCAGCTCGACGAGCGCTCGCTGTTCTACCTGCGCTCGCGCGGCATCCCGCACGACGAGGCGCGTGCCCTGCTCACCGCCGCGTTCTGCCGCGCCGTGCTGGACGACCTGCCGAACGCGGCCCTGCGCGAACACCTCGCCGGCTTGCTGGCGAACCAGTTGCCGGACTGACCGACGCATTTCTCCTCCCCCTGTGTGCAGGGGGAGGTCGGGAGGGGGCAAGGCCCTTGTCATGGGAGCACCCCACCCCGGCCCTCCACTGCAAGCAGGGAGGGGGCCAATCACGGAACCATCGACGATGAACGCACAAGCCACACCATCCGACACCCTCGACGTCCAGCGCGTCCGCGCGGACTTCCCGCTGCTCGCGCGCACGGTGCACGGCAAGCCGCTGGTGTACTTCGACAACGCCAACACCAGCCAGAAGCCGCGCCAGGTGATCGAGGCGGTGGACCGCCACTACCGCGAGCACAACGCGAACGTGTCGCGCGCCGTGCATCTGCTGGGCGAGGAGGCCACCGCGGCCTACGAGGGCGCGCGCGACGCGCTGGCGCGCTTCATCCATGCGCCGTCGCGCAACGAACTGGTGCTCACCTCGGGCACCACGCAGTCGGCCAACCTGGTGGCGTACAGCTTCGCGTTGCCGCGGCTCAAGCCCGGCGACGCCATCCTCACCACCACGATGGAGCACCACGCCAACATCGTGCCGTGGCAGATCGTGGCCGCCCGCGCGGGCGCCACGGTGAAGGCGGCGCCGATCACCGAAAGCGGCGAGCTGATCGTCGAGAAATTCATCGAACTGCTCACGCCCGAAGTGAAGCTCGCCTGCGTGGGCCACGTCTCCAACGTGCTGGGCACGGTGAACCCGGTGCGCGAACTGGCGAAGGAATGCCGCAGGCGCGGCATCCCGCTGTTCGTGGACGGCTCGCAGGCGGTGCCGCATCGCCCGGTGGATGTGCAGGCGCTGGGTTGCGACTTCTACGCGCTCACCGGCCACAAGATGCTGGCGCCGACCGGCACCGGCGCGCTGTGGGCGCGCAAGGAACATCTCGACGCGATGCCGCCGTTCTTCGGCGGCGGCGAGATGATCCGCGAGGTGAAGTTCTCCGGCACCAGCTTCGCCGAGCCGCCGCACCGCTTCGAGGCGGGCACGCCGAACATCGCAGGTTTCGCCGGCGTGAGCGCCGCGATCGACTATTACGAGGCGCTGGGCTTCGATGCGGTCCGTGCCCACGAGCGCGCCCTGCTCGACCACGCCACCGCGCGCCTGCGCGAGATACCGGGCCTGCGCATCTTCGGCGAGGCGAAGGAAAAGGAGCCGGTGATCTCCTTCCTGGTCGAGGGCGCGCAGGCCACCGACCTCGCCACCCTGCTCGATATCGAGGGCGTGGCGGTACGCTCCGGCCATCACTGCGCGCATCCGCTGATGCAGTTCTACGGCGTGGCGGCCACCCTCCGCGCCTCGCTGGCGTTCTACAACACGCACGAGGAAGTCGACGCGTTCGTGGCGGCCCTGCTCAAGGCGCGCGCGCTGCTGCGCTGAACGGCCGCCGTGCCGTCCCGGTCATTCCGGGACGATCCGCCGGCCGCTATGCTCGGCATTCGACTGTGACAGGGGTTCCGATGTTTGCTTCCTTGCCCGGCCCGATCCGGGTGCCGCTGGTCGTGCTGCTGCTGGCGCTGAACGTGCTGCTGCACGTGCTGCCGCTGTTCGCGCTCACCCTGGTCAAGCTGCTGCTGCCGCTGGCCGGCTTGCGCCGTGCCTGTACGACCGGGCTGGTGGCGATCGCGGAGAGCTGGATCGGCGTCAACAACGCGCTGTTCGAGCTGTTCACGCGCATACGCTGGCAGGTCGATGGCCTGGACGGCCTGCGCCGCGACGCGAATTACCTGGTGCTTGCCAACCACCAGAGCTGGGTGGACATCCCGGTGCTGCAGAAGGTGCTGAACCGGCGCATCCCGTTCCTGCGCTTCTTCCTGAAGAGCCAGCTGATCTGGGTGCCGCTGATGGGGCCGGCCTGGTGGGCGCTGGATTTCCCGTTCATGAAGCGCTATTCGCGGGAAACCCTGGCGAAGCATCCCGAGCTGGCCGGCCGCGACATGGAGGCCACGCGCCGCGCCTGCGCGAAGTTCCGCCAGTTGCCGGTGTCGGTGATGAACTTCGTGGAGGGCACGCGCTTCACGCCGGCCAAGCACGATGCGCAGGGGTCGCCGTACCGGTACCTGCTGCGGCCGCGGGCCGGCGGCGTGGCTTTCGTGCTGGACGCGATGGGCGAGGGTCTGCAGACGATCCTCGAAGTCGCCATCGCCTATCCGGGCGGCCCGTGCAGCATGTCCGACCTGATCGGCGGGCGCCTGCGCGAGGTGCGGGTGAGCCTGCGCCAGCGCCCGATCGGCCAAGAACTGCGTGGCGACTACGAACGCGACGAGGCGTTCCGCCAGCACTTCCAGGCCTGGGTCAACGCCTTGTGGGCCGAGCAGGATGCCCGGATCGGGCAGTTGCTGAGCTGATCGCGAGCCCCTCGTTTGCGACTGAATACCGCGTGAGGCGCGGTTGTAGCCGACTGTCCGCCGCCGTATGGGGCGCGGTAAGCTTGCCGGGACGGTAATGTCATCGTCATGAGGTGGTCATGGAGACCGCCCGGAAACGGATCGATGGGGTGGAGGATGCTGGATCGGAACCAGGCAATTCGGCTGCACGCGGGGCTTGCCCATGGGTGAGACGAAGCACGCGCCGACAGGATCGGGCAAGGCCCGCAGCGGAGGCCCGCTTGAGGCCATCGCGCGGATGTCGTCCACCCGGGCGAATTACCTGGTCGGCCAGGCAGCCGATTTCGTGGTCAGTTTCGCCCTGCTGGCCGCGGCCTTCTGGTACGACCACAGCCAGCCGCTGGCGTCGGCGCTGGTGGTGCTGCTGGGACTCTTCATCTTCAGCTTCATCGAATACGCCTTCCACCGCTGGCTGTTCCATGGTCCGGTGCCGCTGTTCGAGCAGGGCCACACCCTGCATCACGAAAAGCCGCTGGGCTACGACTCGCTGCCGTTCTTCTTTCCGCCCATCGTGATCCTGCTGATTGCGGGGGCGCTGGCGCTGGTGCTGCCCCTGGGGATCGCGCTGCTGCTCTCCGGCGCGATCGCGCTGGGCTATGCCCTGTACGGTTTCAGCCACCTGGTCATCCACCGTCGCCGTTTCAATCACCCGCTGGCGCGCAAGTGGGCGGCGGTGCATCACGTGCATCACCACCATCCGGACAAGAACTACGGGGTCACCTCGCCGCTGTGGGACTGGCTGCTGGGCACCTGGTACGTGTCCAGGAGCAAGGTGAGGTAATCAGGGAGTTTCCGCGAGCGGCAGCCCGCGCAGTTCGATGCCGTCGGCGTCCACGCGCAGCACCGAGCCCTGCTCGTACCAGTCCCCCAGCACGATGCGCTCGGCGGGTTGGCCATCAAGCTCGAAGCGGTGGATCGCGGGGCGATGGGTATGGCCGTGGATCAACCGGGTGGCGTCGGCCTGGCGCATGGTCTCCGCCACCGCGCCGGCGTTGACGTCCATGATCGCTTCCATGGTGCTGCCGGTGTGGGCGCGGCTCTCGGCGCGCGATTTCGCGGCGAACGCGCGACGCGCTTCCAGCGGCATCGCGAGCACCTGCGCCTTCCATTCCGGCGTGCGTACCTGCTGGCGCACGGCCTGGTACGCCACGTCGTCGGTGCACAGCGCGTCGCCGTGCATCAGCAGGGTGGGGCGGCCGTACAGCGCGTGCACGCAGCCGTCCTCCAGCAGCTCGAAGCCGGCACGGCGGGCGTAGTCCGCGCCCAGCAGGAAGTCGCGGTTGCCGACCATGAAGTACACCGGCACGCCGGCGTCGCGCACGGCGCGGGTGGCGGCGGCGATGCGGCGCGGCAGTTCGGCGTCGTCGTCGTCGCCTATCCAGGCCTCGACCAGGTCGCCGAGGATGTACAGCGCATCGGCGCGGCGCACTTCGTCGCTGGCGAGGTAGTTTTCGAACAGTGCGGTGATCTGCGGCCGGCTGTCGTCCAGGTGCAGGTCGGCGATGAACAGCGTGCCCATCAGCCGCCCTGCGCCGGCTTGCGGGCGCTGCGTCGGGCCGGCTTCGCCGCGGTGGCTGCGGGTGGGGCCGGGGTCGCGACGCTGGCTGCAGCGGCAGGCGCGGGTTCGCCCACGACCTGGGCGCTCTCGATCGTCACCAGCGGGTTGGGCACGTCGGCGGCGAACGGGCCGATGCCGCGGGTGGGCAGGGCGACGATCCTGTCCACCACGTCCATGCCCTTGATCACCTTGCCGAACACCGCGTAGCCCCAGGTGAGGCCGCTCTGGTTGCCCACGAAGTCCAGCCGGCGGTTGTCGACCAGGTTGAAGAAGAACTGCGAGGTGCCGGAGTTCGGATCGGCGCCGCGCGCCACCGCCACCGTGCCGCGCAGGTTGGAGAGTCCGTTGTCCGCCTCGCTGGCGATCGCCGGGCGGGTGCGCTTGGGCTGCAGTTCGCGCGTGTACAGGCCGCCCTGGAGCAGGTAGCCGGGGATCGCCCGGTGGAACACCGTGCCGGCGTAGTAGCCGTCGTGCACGTATTGCAGGAAGTTCGCCACGCTCTTGGGCGCCTTGTCCGGGTACAGCTCCAGCGTGATGTCGCCCTGCGAGGTGTGCAGCACCACCTGGGGATTGGCCGTGGCGGCCGGCTTGGCGTTTTGCGCCTGCAGCGCGGGCGCGAGCAGGGCGGCGAACAGGAGCGGCAGGACGAGCTTGAACTTGGGCATGGCAGCAGGCGATCCGGACTGTCCGCCCATGATACGCGGCTGCGCCGGTGCGTGTGCCCGGCTGGCCCTCGCGATCGGAAGCGGCCGCAAACCTAGCCCGCGGACAGTTCCAGCTCCACGCCCAGCTCGCCCATCGGTGCCTGTTCCTGCTGCAGGTCCGCCTCGCTGAGCGGGTGCTGCTCCAGCCAGCTCGCGGGCAGGCCCAGGCGCAGCCGCTGGCGGGTGGCGGCGAGCTTCATCGGCGGCAGCGATTCGGCGCGGCGGCCGCGGCGCAGCAGCACCGCGAGGCGCAGCAGCGAGGTGATGTAGCGCGCCAACTGGCGATAGCGCTGCGGCAGGGCGGCGATCACCGCCTTGTCGGGCTTGCGCCGGTGCAGCTCGACCACGGCGGCGAGCAGTTGCTGCTCCTGCCGCGAGAAGCCGGCGAGGTCGGCATGGCGCAAGATGTAGGCGCCGTGGTGGTGGTGCTGGCTGTGCGCGATGGCGAGGCCGATCTCGTGCACGCGTGCGGCCCAGGACAGCCACTCGCGCGCTTCCCCGTCCAGCTTCCAGGCCTTGGCGACCTGGTCGAACAGCTGCAGCGCGGTGGATTCCACGCGCCGCGCCTGCGCGCGGTCCACGCCGTAGCGGCTGGCCAGCGCGTCGATGCTGCCGGTGCGCGGGTCGCTGCCCGCGGCGCGGCCCAGCAGGTCCCACATCAGGCCTTCGCGCATCGAGCTTTCGCACACGCGCATGCGCGCGATGCCCAGCGCCTCGAACGCGGCCTCGAAGATCACTACCGCGCCGGCCAGCACCGGGGCGCGGTCATCCGCCAGCCCCGGCAGTTTCAGCGTGGCGATCGAACCCTGCGCCAGGATCGCGTCGCGCAGGCCGGCGAGCGAGGCGGGGGTGATGCCGTCGTCGCTGAGCTTCATCGCCTGCACCACCGCGCCGATGGCCTTGGCGCTGCCGGAGGAGCCGTAGGCGTCCTCCCAGCCGGATTCGCGGTAGTCCTCGGCGAACTGCTGCAGCAGCACGCCGATCTCGCCGCGGGCGCGCTGCCAGCGCTTGCGGTTGAGCTTGCCGCCGGGGAAGAAGCGCAGCGTGGAGGCGATGCAGCCGGCCTGCACGCTTTCGGTGTGCAGCGGCGCCAGGCCGCGGCCGATGATGAACTCGGTGCTGCCGCCGCCCACGTCCATCACCAGCCGGGGTTCGCGCGAGACGGGCAGGCCGTGCGCGGCGCCGAGGAAGATCAGGCGCCCTTCCTCGCGGCCGGACACCACTTCGATGGGGTGGCCCAGCATGGCCTCGGCGGCGCTGAGGAAGGCCTGCGGCGCGGCCAGCCGGCGCACCGAGTTGGTGGCCACCGCACGCACGCGCTGCGAGGGCAGGCCGGCGATGCGCTGGCCGAAGCGGGCGAGGCAGTCCAGCGCGCGGGCGCGGCGGTCGGCGTCCAGCGAGCCGTCGCTGCGCAGGCCGGCGGCCATGCGCACGCTGTCGCGCAGGCGGTCGATCACGCGGGGTTCGCCGTGCTCCATGCGCGCCACGATCAGGTGATAACTGTTCGAGCCCATGTCCACCGCGGCAAGCAGTTCGCCATCGCGGATCGGTGTCTGGTCGGCCTGGCTCAAGCACGGGTTCCTTGTCTGCGCGGTTGTGCGCCGCGGCGCACATGATGCCGCATCCGCGCATGGCATGGCACGGGGCTGCGTGGGCGGGGCCGCGCCTTGCGTCTCCGGGCGGCGCATGCCGCGGCGCCATGGCCGGCCGGCCATGGCGCGCGTCCGGCGATGGATCGGCGCGGCGGCCACTCCCGCATTCCAGCCGCAAGCCCGCGTGAAAACGGCTCAACGGCCCGCGTCCGCCGGCGGCTGGAGGCTGGATGCCAGCCGGGACCCCGTCGCCGCATGGCCGCCGTAGGCGAGGGCCCGCGGCGATTTGCCCGGTGCGGCGACGATCTGCACGAAGGCGGCGCCGCCGCGGCACTCGCGCCACGCCAGGGTGCGCACGCGCTGGCGCAGTTCGTACACCTTGCCGAGATTGTGCTCGTCGAACACGCGCACCACCTCCGCCTGGTCGGGCAGCCCGGTGGCCGGGCAGGGGATGGAGAAGCTTTCCATTTCGTTCGCCTGCGCCTGCAGCGCGAGCGACAGCGGCACGGCGGCCAGGACCAGCATCAGTCGTTTCATGGCGTGACTCCTGCGCAAGGGTTCTGTGGAAACCAGCCGCCGTGGCGCGGCGGCGCAGGAAGTCTTGCCGTCGACGGCCAGGCCACGCTTGAGGGATTGCGCGGGCTTTCCGGCGGAAAGGCTTGGGGATTGCTTGGGTCGCCTTGGGGTGTCGCGCAACGAATTGATTTCCCGTCGATCCGGCATGCGGGACGGGCGGGGCGCGGGCCATCGCCCGGATCGGCCGAACCCGCGGGACGGCCGCCGCGACGGGCCGGGCGGCGGGGTCACTTTCTTGCCGTTGGCGTCGCGATCACCGGATCTTGCCGGGCGTGCCGGACAGGGCCCCGCCTACGGGCAGAGCTTGTCCAGCAACGCCTGCTGCGCGCTGTACGGCGGCCGCTGGCCCGGCACGGAGCGGCGATAGCGGCCGTCCGCGTCCAGCAGCCAGGCCTGGGTGTTGTCGGCGAGGCTGTTCGCGAGCGTCTCCTCGTACACCCGTGCCGCGAGTTCGGGATCGCGGATGGGAAACGCGATCTCGATGCGGCGCATCAGGTTGCGCTCCATCCAGTCGGCGCTGGCGCAGTAGATTTCCGGCGCGCCGTCGTTGCCGAACCAGTACACGCGGCTGTGTTCCAGGAAGCGGCCGATGATGGAGCGCACGCGGATGCGTTCTGACACGCCCGGCACGCCGGGGCGCAGCGTGCAGGCGCCGCGCACGATCAGGTCGATCTCCACGCCGGCCTGCGAGGCGCGGTACAGCGCCTCGATCACGCGCGCCTCGTTCAGCGCGTTGAGCTTGGCCACGATGCGCGCGGGACGGCCGGCGCGGGCCAGCGCGGTCTCGCGCTCGATGCGTTCCATCACCCCGGTGTAGAGCGTGAACGGCGAGTGCAGCAGGTGCTTGAGCGCGATGCGCGGTCCCAGCCCGGACAGTTGCTGGAACACCTTGTGCAGGTCTTCGCCGATTTCCGGATCGGCGGTCATCAGGCCGATGTCGGTGTAGGTGCGGCTGTTGATCTGGTGGTAGTTGCCGGTGGAGAGATGGGCGTAGCGGCGCAGCACGTCGCCTTCGCGGCGCACGATCAGCATCATCTTGGCGTGGGTCTTGTAGCCCACCACGCCGTACACCACCTGCACGCCGGCCTCCTGCAGGCGCGTGGCGAGGCGGATGTTCGCCTCCTCGTCGAAGCGCGCGCGCAGCTCGATCACCACGGTGACGTCCTTGCCGTGGCGCGCCGCCTCCACCAGCAGGTCCACCAGCGGGGTGTCCTCGCCGGCGCGGTACAGGGTCTGCTTGATCGCCAGCACCTTGGGATCGACGCTGGCCTCGCGCAGCAGGTCCACCACCGCGGCGAAACTCTGGTAGGGATGGTGCAGCAGCACGTCGCGCTGGGCGATCTGCTCGAATTTGTCGCGGCTGTTCTCCAGCGCGGGCGGCAACCGCGGCGTGAAGCGCGGGTACTTCAGCCCGGGGCGGTCCAGCCAGTCGCAGATCAGGCCGGCGCGGATGATGTTGACCGGGCCGTCGCAGCGGTAGACGTCGGCTTCCTCCAGCTCGAAGTTCTGCGTCAGCATCTCGGTGATCGCCGGCGGGCAGTCGTTCGCGATCTCCAGCCGCACCGGCCGGGCATAGCCGCGTCCCACCAGTTCCTCGCTGAGCGCGCGGGCGAGGTTGTCCACCTCGGCCTCCTCCACCATCAGCTCGCTGTTGCGGGTGACCCGGAACTGGTAGGAGCCCACCACCTTGAAGCCGGGGAACATCGTGTCCACGAAGGCCTGCAGCAGCTCGGCGAGGAACACGAAATGGTCGCCCTCGCCACAGGCCTCGGCGGGCAGGCGGATGATGCGCGGCAGCGAGCGCGGCGCCCGCACCAGCGCCATGTGGCCTTCGTGGCCGAACGCGTCGCGGCCCTTCAGCACCACGGCGATGTTCAGCGTCTTGTTGAGGATGCGCGGGAACGGATGCGCCGGGTCCAGCCCCAGCGGCGACAGCACCGGCAACACCTCGCGCTCGAAATAGCCGTGCAGCCAGCGCCGCTGGCGCGGGTTCCATTGCTGGCGGGTGAGCACGCGGATGTGCTCGGCCTCCAGCTGCGGGCGCAGCTCCTGCTGCCAGATCGCGTACTGTTCGGCGACCAGCTCCAGCACGCGGGTGCGGATGCGCGCCAGCAGTTCCGGCGGCGACAGCCCGTCCGGCCCCGGCGCGGCCGAACCGTAGGCGTGGTGGTGCTTGAGCATCGCCACGCGCACCTCGAAGAACTCGTCGAGGTTGTTCGCCACGATGCTCAGGTAGCGCAGCCGCTCCAGCAGCGGCACGGTGGCGTCGCGCGCCATCGCGAGCACGCGGAAGTTGAATTCCAGCGCGGCCAGCTCGCGGCTGAGGTAGAGGCCGGGGGCGGCGAGGTCGACGGGGGCGGGCGCTTCGGAGGGTACGGAACGGGAACGTGGCATGCGTGCATTCTCGCGCATGCGTGCCGTCCCGTGCGGGAGGCGGCGTGCGGTGCTTCAGCTTTCGTCGCGGCTGCCGCCGGCGGGGAGCACGCGCTCGGGGCCGAAATGGCAGGCGAAGGTGGAGCCGCGGCCCGGCTCGCTGTCGATGCTCAGCCGGGCCTGGTGCAGGTTCAGCACGTGCTTGACGATGGACAGGCCCAGGCCGGTGCCGCCGGTGCCGCGCGAGCGGCTGGAGGACACGCGGTAGAAGCGCTCGGTGAGCCGCGCGAGATGGCTGGCGGGAATGCCGTAGCCGGTGTCGGTGACCGAGTAGGTCGCGCCGCCGTCGTCGTCGCGCCGCCAGCCTATCGTGATGCCGCCGCCGGCCGGGGTGTAGCGCACCGCGTTGCTGACCAGGTTGGAAAGCGCGCTGTGCAGGTCCTTGGGCGAGCCGAGCAGGTCCAGTGCGGCATCGGCTTCCACGGTGACGGTGTGGCGGCCCTGGCTGATCGCTTCCGCCTCCTTGCGCAGCGTGGCGAGCAGCGGCGCCATCGGCACGCGCTCGTCCTCGACGCGGTGCTGGGTCTCCAGCCGCGACAGGGTGAGCAGATCTTCCACGATCTGGCCCATGCGCTTGGATTGCGCGCGCATCTCGCCCAGCACCGGCGCCAGCGCGGGCGCGTCCTCGGGATCGATCAGTTCCAGGTAACCGTGGATCACGGTGAGCGGCGTGCGCAGCTCGTGCGAGACGTTGGCCACGAAGTCGCGGCGCATCTGCTCCAGCCGGGTGACGTGGCTGGTGTCGCGCGCCAGCAGCACCTGCTGGCGGCGCCCGAACGGCAGCAGGCTCACGCTGATCTGGCTGTCCGGCTTGCCGGGGGCGATGGTGTCGTGCAGCGGCTCGCGCTCGCCGCCCTGCCGCAGCCAGCCGGCGAGTTCGGAGGCCTGCAGCCGTTGCCGCAACTGCACGCCGCGGTCCTCCGGCAGGCGGATGCCGAGCAGGGTCTCCGCGGCGTGGTTGCACCAGCGCACGTGCTCGTCCTGGTCCATCAGGACCACGGCATCGGGCAGTTGGCTGGCCGTGCGGCGGAGATCGCGCAGATTGGAGGCGAGGCGGCGAGTACGCATCAGGAGGCGTTCTTGGCGTGGCGTGGGGGCGCTGGCGGGCGCAGGCATCATGGATTGCGTCACATGACGGAATCGGGACAGAAGCAAGACGGTTTCCGCCATGGCGACGATCGCCACGCCCCAGGCGGCGCGGTCGCCCAGCAGCCAGCCCAGCAGGCCGCCCGCGAGCAAGGCTACGGCCAGACCGGCCGGGAGGGTCCATGCGCCGGGCGAGGCCGGCGTCTGATTTTGCGAGGGGGCAGGGGGCATGACGGCGAGCATCGGCAAAAGCCCGGCGGCCCGCAAGCCGGGAGGGTCAGACGCTGGCCGAGAAACGGTAGCCGCTGCCGCGCACGGTCTGCACCATTTCCTGCAGGTTCCACGGTTCCAGCGTCTTGCGCAGGCGGCGGATGTGCACGTCCACGGTGCGCTCCTCCACGTACACGCTGCCGCCCCACACGTGGTCGAGCAGTTGCGCGCGCGAGTAGACGCGTTCGGGGTGGGTCATGAAGAAGTGCAGCAGGCGGTATTCGGTGGGCCCGATCGTCACCGCTTCGTCGCCCGCGAACACGCGGTGCGCGGGGCTGTCGATGCGCAGCCGGCCCAGTTCCACCACGCCGGAGCCGTCGTCGCCCTGGCTGCGGCGCAGTACCGCCTTGATCCGTGCGATCAGTTCGCGGGTGGAGAACGGCTTGACCACGTAGTCGTCGACGCCGGCCTCGAGGCCGTTGACCCGGTCCATCTCCTCGCCGCGCGCGGTGAGCATGATGATCGGGACTTCCCGGCTCAGCTCCTCCTTGCGCAGGCGGCGCGCCAGTTCCAGCCCGCTCATGCCCGGCAGCATCCAGTCCAGCAGGATCAGGTCGGGCACTTGCTCGGAGATGGCCAGCTGGGCGGTGCGGGCGTCGGCGGCCTGCATGGCCTCCATGTCGGCCTTGCGCAGGGCGAATGCGATCATGTCGCGGATCGAGGTCTCGTCTTCGACGATCAGGATGCGTTTGTGCACGCGGGAACATCCGTTGGCCTGTGACCGGGATATTGCAGTGCAGAAATGTTACGTGACGATGACATGAATGGACGTGTTCGTCCATGAGTGCGGTTTCGGGAGACGAGCGTGGCGTCTGGACGTTTGCCCGGGCGCAGGCCCCGCAGCGGCCAACCCTGGCAACACGATCCGCCAATCCCTGCAGCGGATCGGGAGCGCCTGCCGCCGGGCTTCAGTAAGGGTTTGATTCCAGGCCGAAACACAGCCGTCCGGCGCAGCGGTCGTCCTGCAATTGCCGCGAGCCGTCCCGGGTGGCGGGGTTGTCCGGCGTCTCGATCTTGCGCTTGCGCAGCTCCAGCACCAGTGGGGTCAGTTCGGTGATGCGCGCCTGGATGCGCGCGCGGGCGTAGTAGCTGAGGTCGTCGCGCTTGAGCAGGCGGTTCAGCTGTTCCATCGCGTCGAACGGCCGGCCGGAGTAGTAGCTGGCGTCGGCGAACGCCTCGCCGGCGCGCTCGCTGTCGCCGGCTTTCTCGCTGGCGCGGGCGTAGGCGCTGTAGATCTCCGGCTGGTCGCTGTTTTCCAGCAGCGGGCGCAGCAGATCCGCCGCGGTGACCGCCTGGGCCTTGTCGCCGCCCTCGGTGAGCGCCGTGGCATAGGCCAGCCCCACCGCCCGGTTGCGCGGGGATTGTTCGTTGAGCTGGCGATACAGCACCAGCGCGGCGTCGCGCCGGCCGGCCCGCCGCTCGGCGTCGGCCAGCGCCAGGTTGAGGACGAGGTTGCCCGGGTGCGCCTTCAGCAACGGCTGGAGCTGCGTCATGGCCTGCGCGCCGCGGTCGCTGCGGGTGAGCGCCAGCGCGTAGCCGTAGCGGTTGGCCGGCGTGTCGAATTCCGGATGGTCCTTGAAGTTGTTGCCGTACCAGGTGGCCAGCCGGATCGCATTGCCGGACAGCACGCGCGCCCGTTCGCGCATCAGCGCGTAGGTGCTCATGCCATCCGCGGGCGGCGCCTGCTTGCCGAGCTGGATCGGTGCGCGCACGAACGGCATCGGCGCGGTGATCTGTTCCCACTGGCCCTTCAGCAGCGTGTCGCCGGAGGGCCGCAGTTTCTGCGCCGCGATCAGCGCGCCGGCCCGCGCCTTGGCGTCGGCGATGCGGTCGGTGGTGACCGGGTGGTCCTGCAGGAAGGACGGCGCCGTGCCGCCGGCGCCGGCGCTCATCACGTCCTCCATGTGCTGGAAGAACGCGGCCATCGCATCCGGATCGAAGCCGGCGTTCGCCAGCGTCTGGATGCCGGCGCGGTCCGCCTCGATCTCGTCCTTGCGGGTGAAGTTGATCTGCCGCTGCGCGAGCAGGCCCTGGCCTGCGGCGAACACGGCCGTCGGGGCGTCGCCGGCGCCGCGGCCGCCCGCCGTGCCGGCCGCGATCGCGCCCAGCAGCACCAGCGCCATCAGCGGCGCGTCCTTCTTCGACGCCTCGAACGCGCGCTGCAGGTGGTTCTGGGTGATGTGGCCGATCTCGTGCGCGATCACCCCGGCCAGTTCGCTCTCGTTGCGGGTGATCGTGATCAGGCCCGAGTTGACCGCGATGTAGCCGCCCGGTGCGGCGAACGCGTTGATCTGGTCGTCCTTGACGATGAAGAACGCGAAGTGGTCGCGCGGCTTCGCGCCGGTGGCCACCAGCCGGAAGCCCAGGTCGTTGATGTAGTCGTCCAGCAGCGGGTCGTCCACCACCATGTCCAGCGCGCGCATCTGGCGCAGCATCGCGGCGCCGTAGTCCTGCGCGTCCTGCGGCGAGATCAGCGCGTTCGCCGAACTGCCGAGGTCGGGCAGGCGCACGTTGTCCTGCGCCCCCGCGGCGAAGGCGAGGCCGGCGAGGACCAGCGTGGTCAGCAGACGTTTGGCGGGGCGTCGTGGTGCCATGGGCATGGGATGGGGGAGAATGCCGGTGAGACCGCAGGGAGCGGCGTCGGTTCAGCCAGGGACAGCTTGTTCCGGGGACTTCCGCCCCCATTTTGCAGCACAGGCAACCGGAGTTTCGCGATGTCCAAGATCGAAGTCTATTCCACCGCGGTATGCCCGTACTGCGTGGCGGCCAAGAACCTGCTGAAGGCCAAGGGCCTGGCGTGGGAAGACATCCGCGTGGACACCGATCCGGCGCAGCGCGACGCCATGCTGGCGCGCAGCGGCGGCCGCCGCACCGTGCCGCAGATCTTCATCAACGACCAGCTGGTGGGCGGCTACGACGACCTGGTGGCCGCCGACCGCAGCGGCAAGCTCGCCCAGTTGCTGGGCGAAACCGCATGAGCGGCGCCCCGGGCGGCGAAAAGGACCGCGTGGCCGAATTCACCGCGTTCCGCCAGCGCATGAACGAGCGCATCCTGGCCGAGGACAACCAGGTGGTGCGGCGCTTCTTCGCTCTCGACACGCAGACCTACAAACCCGGCGCGCTGGACGCGAAGACCAAGGAGCTGCTGGGCCTGGTCGCCTCGATGGTGCTGCGCTGCGACGACTGCATCGGCTACCACGTCGCCCAGTGCAAGGAAGCCGGCGTCAGCCGCGAGGAGTTCTTCGAGACCTTCAGCGTGGGCCTGGTGGTGGGCGGCTCCATCGTGATCCCGCACCTGCGCCGCGCAGTGGATTTCCTCGACCAGCTCGAAGCCGGCGCCGCCGCCGCGGCCCACTGCGCCGACCACGCCTGACACCATTTCCTCCCTCTCCCCTCCGGGGAGAGGGCCGGGGTGAGGGGCCGGTGCTTGCGGCGGACCCGTTTCGAAGCGCGCTTCAACACTCCCTCTCCCCTCCGGGGAGAGGGCTGGGGTGAGGGGTCGGTGCTTGCGGCTGACCCGGTTCGAAGCGCGCTTCAATCCAGCGCCGACGCAAGCGCATCCCCTCACCTCGATCCTCTCCCCTCCGGGGAGAGGAAGAACAGCCGCCGTGCCATTTCCCGCAACGCTCCGTGCGAGGATTTTCAACGCGTTGCGCGCGGCTTCGGCTGGTCGCTGTCATGCCGATCGGCGATAATCGCGGACTTGCCGACGCCCGCGCCGTCTGTGCGCCGCTCGGCGGTTCCATTCCCCAAGGAGTTTTCCCCCATGAGCAAGACCATCGCGGTGATCCCGGGCGACGGCATCGGCCCCGAGATCATGACCGCCACGCTGCGCGTGCTCGACGCGCTGGACTGCGGCCTGAAATACGACTTCGTCGACGCCGGCATGGTGGCGCTGGAGAAGCACGGCGACCTGCTGCCCAAGGCCACGCTCGACAAGATCGCCGAACACAAGGTGGCGCTGAAGGGCCCGCTGACCACGCCGATCGGCGGCGGCTTCACCTCGATCAACGTCACCCTGCGCCGCCACTTCGACCTGTACGCGAACGTGCGCCCGGCGGTGAGCTTCCCCGGCACCAAGGCGCGCTTCGACAACATCGACATCATCACGGTGCGCGAGAACACCGAGGGCGCCTACCTTGCCGAGGGCCAGTCGCTGTCCGAGGACGGCCAGACCGCCGTGTCGATGATCCGCAACACGCGCAAGGGCAGCGAGCGCATCGTGCGCTACGCCTTCGAGCTGGCGGTGAAGAAGGGCCGCAAGAAGGTCACCGCCGTGCACAAGGCGAACATCATCAAGACCGCCTCGGGCCTGTTCCTCGGCGTGGCGCGCGAGGTCGCCAAGGAATACCCGCAGATCGAGTTCAACGAGATGATCGTGGACAACACCTGCATGCAGCTGGTGATGCGTCCCGAGCAGTTCGACGTGATCGTCACCACCAACCTGTTCGGCGACATCCTCTCCGACCTCTGCGCCGGCCTGGTCGGCGGCCTCGGCCTCGCGCCGGGCGACAACATCGGCGAGCACGCGGCGATCTTCGAGGCCGTGCACGGCTCGGCGCCCGACATCGCCGGCAAGGGCATCGCGAACCCCTGCGCGCTGCTGCTGGCCGCGGCCGACATGCTCGACTACCTCGGCATGGTGGCCAAGGGCGACCAGCTGCGCGCCGCGATCCGCGACACCATGGCCCACGATCGCGACAGCGTGACGCCGGACCTCGGCGGCAAGGGCAGCACCGCGAGCTTCGGCGAGGCCATCGCGAAGCGCGTCAAGGGCTGAACATCGGCAGCATCGACGGCAAGGCCGCGGCATCGTCCGCGGCCTTGTCGTTTCCGCATACCGCGGAGCGGTTGCTAGCATGGGCGCTCCACGCTTCCCGTCGCTTGCACACGACCATCCGATGGATATCTCGTTCTGGGTTTTCGTCTACACCGCCGCTGCCGTGCAGGCCGGCCTGCTGGCGCTGGCGTTGTGGCGCCGCGCCGCCAACCGCGAGGCGAACCGCCTGCTCGCCGTGTGGGTGGCGCTGGCCGGCATCGACCTGGCGGTGAAGGCGGCCTACTGGCACACGCTGGCGCCGGAGTGGTTCCGCGCCTACCGCTTCGTGGCGCTGTTTCCGTTTCTCTACGGCAGCCTGTTCTTCCTCTACGTGCGGGCGCTGACCCGCGGGCAGGGCTTCCGTTGGCGCGACCTGCGGCATCTGCTCGGATTCGCGGCCATGCTGCTGGTCACCGGCCATGTGCTGCTGGCGCCCGCGGCGCGCTTGCAGGAGATGTCGGCAGCGTGGATCGAAGGCCAGCGCTCCATCGGCCGCTGGTTCGACCTCGCGCTGTTCGTCTACAGCCTGTCCTACGTGGCGGCAGCGCTGGTCCGGGTGCATCGCTACCGTCAGCGCCTGCGCGAGCGGCGCTCCGACGCCGATCGTCTGTCGCTGCACTGGATCGACACGATGGCGGCCTGCCAGGTCGTGATCTGGTGCATCGCCATCGTGCAGGCGCTGGTGTATCTGCCGATCCTCAACTACGGCCTGCTGTTCGGCGCCATCGCGGGATGGATCTGCGTGATGGGCTGGTTCAGCCTGAACCAGTCGGCGGTGGCGGTCGAACCGGAAGCTGTTCCTGCCGATGCGGGCAGCGAGGTGCCGTCTGTCACCACCGGGCCGGACGATGCGCGCTACGACGCGGTGCAGGCCCGCGTCGCGGCGCTGATGGAAGGCGACGCGCCGCTGTACCTGGAGCCGGCGCTGACCATCGCCCAGGTGGCGAAGCGCAGCGGCTATCCCGAGTACCTGGTGTCGGCGGTGATCAACCGCCGTTTCGGCGGCACGTTCTGGGACTACATCAACCGGCTGCGCGTGGAAGCCGCCCGCGCCTGCCTCGCCGATGCCGGCGACACGCGCAGCATCCTCGACATCGCCTACGCCTGCGGCTTCACCTCGAAATCCACCTTCAATGCCGCCTTCAAGCGCCAGCTGGGCGAGACGCCCAGCGGCTACCGCAAGGCGGCCCGGCCGCTCACTGCGGCGGCGGACGATGCAGGGCGGCGATGACGGCTGCCACCAGGTCGCCGGTGTCGTCGCCGTAATCCAGCGAGATGCCCATGCGCACCACCACCAGCCGCTCGGACGGCACGATCACCACGTACTGCCCGAACGCGCCGCGCCCGTAGTACATGTCCTTCGGCAGCTGCGGCATGCCCCAGGGCGCGTTCCACACCGGCACGCGGGTGTCGTCCTTGAGGTTGAGCCAGAAGCCCGCGCCGTAACCCGTGTCCAGCGTCTGCGAATGGCTGTAGGCCACCCAGCCCGCGGGCAGGATGCGCTTGCCGTCGATCACGCCGTCGTCGAGATAGAGCTGGCCGAAGCGGGCGAAATCGCGCGCGGTGCCGTAGCTGCTGCCCGAGCCGATCAAGGCGCCCTCGGCGTCGGCCTGGATCAGCGTATGCGCCATGCCCAGCGGCGCGAACAGCTCGCGCCGCGCGAAACGTGCGGCATCCGCCGCCGTGCCGCCGGCCGCGTCGGTGACCATGCGGCCCAGCAGCACGTAGCCCAGGTTGCTGTAGCCCCAGACCGTGCCGGGTGCATCGGCCAGCGGCATGCGCGACGCGTATGCGGCCATGTCGCGTTCCAGGAACACCATACGCGTGAGCGGGCTCAGCGCGCCGTTGGTCTCGTCGAACGGCAGGCCGCTGTCCATGCGCAGCAACTGGTCGATGGTGACGGCGCCGTGCGGGTCGCCGCCCTGGCGCCAGGCCGGCACCGGTGCGGGCTGCTCCAGCCGCAACTTGCCTTCGCGCACCAGGATGCCGATCAGCGCGCTGGTCAGCGACTTGGTCAGCGAGTGCGCCCAGATCGGCGTGTCCGGCCCATAGCCCGGGGCGTAGCGCTCGGCGATCAGCCGGCCGTCGTGCAGCACCACGACGGCCTTGGTGTTGCGCGGATGCGCAGGGTCGGGTTCCGCGAAGGCGCGATCGATCGCGGCACGGATGGCGGGGTCGTCCGAGGCGACCGTGTGGTCCGGATACGGGCTGGCGATGGGCTCGGGCTCGAAACCCGCGGCCTCGGGCACCGGGCCGTCGCCGTGCATCAACAGGCAGCCCAGGCCGGGACGGAACACGGCGCGCGCGCCGAAGGCGCCGAGCACGCTGGTGCGCACTTCGCGCCGCTCACGATCCACGCGCGAGCGGATCGCCCAGGCTATGGCGCGCATCTGTGGCGCATGCTGCTCGCGGAACACGCCCTCGGGGTCGACCTGGCTGACGAAGACGGCGTCGCACAGTCCGCGGCTGACCGAGCCGGTGGCGAGCCGCAGCAACGGACGGCCTGCGGTGCCCAGCCACAGCGCGCTGCCGAGCACCGCCACCAGCAACAGGCCCAGGACGATTTTCAGGATGCGTGCAGCCATGATGCGGTTCCTCCGTTTCACGACAGTGTTGCCGCGGTGGATGGATGCAGGCGGCCGGCCCGGTGTCGCAGCCACGCCTCGCAGACGGCCAGGTTGATCAGCCAGCAGGCCCAGGTCGCGAACACGTAGACGGGCAGGAACGGCAGCCGGAACGCCACGCCCAGCGACAGGATCAGTCGCAGCGTCACCGCGGCGAAGGATAGCGCCGCCGTGCGGCACATCCAGCGGCGATGCCCTGCGATGTCGCCGTTCACGATGTGCTGGATGCCGCGACCCATGCAGAACAGCCACGCCATCGCCAGCATGGCCAGCGCCACGCCGCTGGCCGCGCCGCCCTGCGTGTGCAGCGCCATCGACAGGGCCGCGATGCCGGAGACCAGGATGCCGCCGGCGGACAGCCAGCCGCCCAGCCGGTGCACGCGGGGCGCCCGCCGGCGCACGGTTGCGCTCAGTTGCAGCGGGGCCAGCAGCAGGGCCAGGCCGGCGCCGAAGAAGTGCGCCGGCACGTCCAGCCCCGAAACCGCGAACCGGGCGGCGAAGCGGTTGTGCGGCGGGTGGTCGACGTAGAGATAGGCGAAGGCGTAAGCGGCCACAGCCACCGCGAGCACGGCGAAAGCCGCGGTGGCGATGTCGCGCAACAGCCTGGGGGATCGTTGGTGCATGGGCAGGGTTCCGCTTGCTGAAATCAGCGGTCACTCTGCGATGGCCGGCGCGCGGCCTCGTCCGGGGCGGCGGGATCGTACGGCGCAGCGCATCCGGCAGGTGCGATCCGGCCGGCCCGGACCTGGCCGGGGCGGCCGGAAAGCGCGATGGGGCTGTCCGCGAAGGTCAGTGCCGCGCGGCGGGCTGGTAGTTGCCGCCCACGGTGCGCACGGCGATGTTGAGCCGGTTCCAGGTGTTGATCAGGCCGATCAGCAGGATCAGGTCGATCACCGCGGCTTCGTCGAAGTGCTGGCGCAGGCGCTCGTAGAGCGCGTCGGACACCGACTCGTGCGAGGGCAGCTCGGTGAGTTCCTCCGCGAAGGCCAGGGCGGCCTGTTCGGCCTCGCTGTACAGCGTGGTCTCGCGCCAGGCCGGCAGCAGGTACAGGCGCTGCTCGGTTTCGCCGGCGGCGCGGGCGTCCTTGCTGTGCATGTCCAGGCAGAACGCGCAACCGTTGATCTGCGAGCAGCGCATCAGCACGAGTTCGACCAGCTTCGCGTCCAGGTGGCCGCGTGCGCGGATCTCCTCGCCGAGCTTGATCAGCGGCTGCATGGTGGCGTAGTGGCGCTGGACGGAAATGCGGGTCATGGAGTGGCTCCTTCGCTGGTGGGATGGCGGCCGGATCGGACCGTTCAATGCAAGGACGCGCCAGCCGGCGGATTCGTTACCGCGGCCGCCAGCCGGGCGAGCTTGGCGGGATGGCGCAGCGCATGGATGGCGGTGATGCGTTCGCCGTCGTCCTCGATCCACACGGCGGTGGTCAGCGTGCCGCCGGACCAGACCAGCAGCGCCGGCGCCCCGTTGAGCGTGAGCGGGCTGTAGCGCAAGGGCTGCAGGCGGGTGTTGTGGGCGACCTGCAGATACAGCCGCGCCACGCGCTCGGCACCGTGCAGCGGGTGCAGCGCGGCGGCCACCACGCCGCCGCCGTCGCTGATGTGGATGGCGTCCTCGGCGAACAGCGCGCGCAGCGATTCCAGCGTGGGCTGTTCCATCGCCGCCGCGAAGCGCTGCAGCAGGCGCTGCTGGGTGCGCGCGTCCACGGTGAAGCGCGGGCGGTCCTCGCGCAGCCGCGCCCGGGCGCGGTGCACGCGCTGCCGGCAGGCGTTCTCGGCGATGCCGAGGATGGCCGCCGCCTCGGCGTGGCTGTAGTCGAACACCTCGTTGAGCAGCAAGGCGGCGCGCTCGTCCGGGCCCAGCCGTTCCAGCAGGGTGAGAAAGGAGAGGGTGAGGCTCTGGTCGCGCTCCAGCGCCGCTTCGGGAGTCTCGGCGCGTGCGCCGCCGGCAGACGCGGCGGCGTCCACCAGCGGTTCGGGCAACCAGGGGCCGGGATAGTGCTCGCGCTCGGTCTTCGCGCGGCGCAGGCGGTCCAGCGCGAGGCGCGTGGTCACGGTGACCAGCCACGCTTCGGGGTCGTCCAGCGCGGCGGTGTCCTGCGCGTGCCAGCGCAGCCATGCGTCGTGCAGCACGTCCTCGGCGTCGGCAGGCGTACCGAGCATGCGGTAGGCCAGCCCGAACAGGCGCGGGCGGTGCTGCTGGAACAGGGCGGTTTGCGGATCCATGGCGGTTTCCTCGAAGGGATCGCAGCAAGGACGCGCGGATGGACGCCGGCGTTACCGCTTCAGCGCACGAACGGCCACGGCGCGCAGACGATCAGCCACGCCAGCACCACCAGGCCCAGGTACTTCAGCACGCGGAACAGCTTCGGGTGCTTTTTCTTGAACGCGCGGTTGCGCTCGCGGCTGCGCTGGTTGAGCGCGAACATGCGGTTGACGAAGCCGGTCTTCTCTTCCGGCGACTCGGTGTTCGGCGAAGCGGTGATCTTGCCCATGAAGGCTCCCACGCGATGGTTGATCGCGCTCATCCAGCGCGTGCGCAGCGGGCGCTCCACGTCGGCGAACAGGATCACGCGCGTCTGGTCGGTCTTGTTCTCCACCCAGTGCACGTAGGTCTCGTCGAACACCACGTCCTTGCCGTCGCCCCAGGCATGCTCCTCGCCGTCGACGAAGATGCGGCAGTCGCGCGAGTTCGGCGTGATCAGGCCGAGGTGGTAGCGCAGCGAGCCGGCGAACGGATCGCGGTGCGCGTTGAGCTTGCTGTTCGGCGCAAGCGTGGCGAACATCGCCGCCTTGATGCTGGGGATGGATTTCAGCAGCGCCACGGTCTTCGGGCACAGGGTTTCCGCCGAGGCCAGCGGTTCGCCGTACCACTTCAGGTAGAAGCGCTTCCAGCCCTGCTTGAAGAAGCTGTTGAAGCTGGCGTCGTTGCCGGCCTGCGCCGCGCGAATGTGGCCCTCGTCGAACAGCGACAGCGCTTCCTCGCGGATGGTCTGCCAGTTCGCCTGCAGCAGGTCCAGTTGCGGGAAGCCGCGGCGGTCGAGGATGGGGCGCGCCGGCACCGCGGAGAACGCGTACATCAGCAGGTTGTAGGGCGCGAAGACCGCCGAGTGGTCCACCAACTGGCGGTCGAAGCGCAGCCTTGCCCGCCCGCGCAGGTGCACCAGCAGCACGCACAGCACGAACAGTGCGATCAGGACCAGCAGGACGAGGCGCGGGGTCATCGGGGCGGGCGGCAGGGCGAGGCGGTAGAAGGCGCCATTCTAGCGCCCGCGCCGTGAACCGCTGCAGCGCCGCGGTTTCAGTGCGACAACACGCGCAGCGGCGCGCCGCCGGGCTGGTAGCCGCGGGCCAGCGCGCCTTGCACGTAGGCCACGGCCTGGCGGAAGGCGCTGCGCGGTGCCTTCCCCTTCGCCAGTTCGGCGGCGACCGCCGAGGCCAGTGTGCAACCGGTGCCGTGGGCTTCCAGCTTCAGTCGCGGATGGCGCAGCTCCAGCACGCCGCGGGCGTCGAACCAGCGATCCACCACCTCGCGTCCGCTGCCGTGGCCGCCCTTGAGCAGCACGCTGCCGGCACCCAGCGCGCGCAGCTCGGCGCCGGCGCGGGTGCAGTCCTTCGCGCTGCGGATCGGATAACCGAGCAGTGCCTCCGCCTCGGGCAGGTTGGGCGTGAGCACGTCGGCCAGCGGGATCAGTTCGTTCACCAGCACCGCGATGGCGTTTTCGTCGAGCAGGCGCGCGCCGCTGGTGGCGATCATCACCGGATCGACCACCAGCCACGCCGGCTTGCGCGCAGCCATCTCGCGCGCGACCAGCCGCACGATGGCCGTACCGCCGAGCATGCCGGTCTTCACGGCGGCGATGGGAAAGTCCTCGAACACGGCGGCGATCTGGCTGCGGATGTGCGCCAGCGGCACCGGATGCACCGCCGTCACGCCGCGCGTGTTCTGCGAGGTGATCGCGGCGATCGCCGACAAGCCGTGCACGCCGCGGGCGTGGAAGGTCTTCAGGTCGGCCTGGATGCCCGCGCCACCGCCGGAGTCGGAGCCGGCGATGGTGAGGGCGATGGGTGGGGTGGCTTGGAGCATGGATGCTTGAGTGTTGTCGTGGTGTCGGGTGCTGCCGCTGTTGGATGCCGGCCTGCGCCGGCATGACGGTCAGGAGTTTTACAAAGCCTCCGACGCGAAATCCGCCAGCCGCGAGCGCTCGCCGCGCCGCAGGGTGACGTGGGCCGAGTGGTCCCAGTTCTTGAAGCGGTCCACCGCGTAGGTGAGGCCCGAAGTGGTTTCGGTGAGGTAGGGCGTGTCGATCTGCTCCACGTTGCCGAGGCAGACGATCTTGGTGCCGGGGCCGGCGCGGGTGATCAGGGTCTTCATCTGCTTGGGCGTGAGGTTCTGCGCCTCGTCGATGATCAGGTAGCGCGACAGGAAGGTACGCCCGCGCATGAAGTTCAGCGAACGGATCTTGATGCGCGAGGCGAGCAGGTCGTTGGTGGCCTGGCGCCCCCAGCTGCCGCCTTCCTCGGGATTGGCGAGCACTTCGAGGTTGTCGGTGAGCGCGCCCATCCACGGCGTCATCTTTTCCTCCTCGGTGCCGGGCAGGAAGCCGATGTCCTCGCCCACCGAGACCGTGGCGCGGGTCATGATGATCTCGCGGTAGCGCTGCTGGTCCATCACCTGCGCCAGGCCGGCGGCCAGCGCCAGCAGGGTCTTGCCGGTGCCGGCGGTGCCGAGCAGGGTGACGAAGTCCACGTCCGGGTCCATCAGCGCGTTCAGCGCGAAGTTCTGCTCGCGGTTGCGCGCGGCGATGCCCCACACCGAGTGGTTGTTGTGGCTGTGGTCGTCCATCAGCGCCAGCGTGGCCTTGCTTTCGTCCACGTGGAGCACGCGCAGTTCGACGCCGCCTTCGCCCGGAAGGTACAGGCACTCGTTGGGGTACCAGTCCTCGTCTTCGCGGCAGTCCAGCTTGTAGTAGGTGCGGCCGCGTTCGTTCCACGACTCCACCTCGGGGTGCCGGTCCCAGAAGTTCTCGGGCAGCGCGGCCGAGCCGGTGTAGAGCAGGGCGAAGTCGTCCAGCGCGCGGTCGTTCTCGTAGTCCTCCGCGTCGATGCCGTAGATCTTGGCCTTGATGCGCAGGTTGATGTCCTTGGTGACCAGGATCACCGCGCGGCCGGGGTTCTGGTCGCGCAGCTCGATCACCGCGGAAAGGATCAGGTTGTCCGCCTTGCCGTGGCCGTTCGTGGTGCGCTGCTGGAAGTACAGCCGGCCCACCGCGGTGCCGCGCTTGAGGTTGACGCCCTGCGGGTTGGCCAGTTCCAGACCGTTGCTGATGCCGTGGCCGTTGCCGCGCACGATCAGCTCGTTGAGGAAGCGGCTGACCTGGCGGCCGTTGCGCGAGACTTCCGAGGCGCCTTTCTTCTTCTCGTCCAGTTCCTCCAGCACCGTCATCGGGATGAACACGTCGTGTTCCTCGAAACGGAACAGCGAGGTGGGGTCGTGCAGCAGCACGTTGGTGTCCAGGGCGTAGATGCGCTTGCTTTCGGTCATGCGGCGGGGACCTCGCGAGGGGCAGTACGAAGGGAACGCGGCATGGCGGATGCCGCGGGTGCGATGAAGGAAAAGGTGTCGGTCACTTGCTGGCGGGGATCGCGTCGAGCACGGCCTGGGCGTGGCCCGGCACCTTCACGCCGCGCCATTCGGCGGCGAGCTTGCCGTCCGGATCGATCAGGAAGGTGCTGCGCACCACGCCCATGTGGCGCTTGCCGTAGAGCACCTTCTCGTGGATCACGTCGAAGGCGCGGCACCAGGTTTCGTCGGGGTCGGATACCAGCGGGAACGGCAGTTCCTGCTTGGCGGCGAAGTTCGCGTGGGATTTCGCCGGGTCGCGCGAGACGCCGACGATCTCGGCGTGGCGTTTCCTGAACTTCGGGTAGAGGTCGCGGAAGTCCTTCGCCTCGTTGGTGCAGCCGGGGGTGGAATCCTTGGGGTAGAAATACAGCACCACCCATTGGCCCTTGAGATCGCCCAGCTTCAGCGTGCTGCCGTCGCCGGTGGTGCCGCCCAGGGCAGGGGCCTTCTTTCCGATGTCTGGCATGGTCTCTCCGGAAACCCGGCGGGGTTTCGCCTGTACGCGGGACAGAGACTAGCGCGATGAATGTTACGGATGACAGCCTTGTCAGGCCGTCATGGGCGGAGCATCCTGAGCGTCCGCGGTCCGTACGCTGGTGTCTTCACCCGGCGCATTGGACCGTGGACGAAAGAACCGCCCTCGGTCCAAGGCGCCGGGTCCATCGACGGACTCTCTTTCCGCGTGCGGTCGTTGGCTTTCCTCGCCTGCGTGCAAACGGCAGGAGGCGGTGCAGACGGGCGCTAGAACTTCACCGGATCCATGATCGCGTCCAGGTTCAGTCCGTCGCACAGTTCCAGGAAGTCGTCGCGCAGGGCGGCGATGTGCACGTCGGCCGGGATGCCTATCGTGAACTGCGCCTGGAACATCTCCGCGCCGGTCTGCATCGCGTGGTAGCGGGTGGAGTGCAACTGCTCCACGCTGATGCCCTGCTGGCTGAAGAACTCCACGATGCGCGCCACGATGCCGGGGCGGTCCGCCGAGATGATCTCGACCATGTAGGGCAGCAGGTGCGAATTCGGTTCGCGCGGCGCGGTGCGGTAGTGGGCCAGTCGCAAGTTCTCGTCGCGCGCCACCTTGTTCAGCGCCGTCTCCAGCTTGGCCAGCGCGTCCCAGGCGCCGTTCGCCAGCAGCATGATCGAGACCTCGTTGCCGATCGTGGCCACGCGCGATTCCGCCAGGCTGCAGCCGGCGTCGGCGATGCGGCGGGTCAGGGCGGTGAGCGGCGAGTGGCCGGCGGAGGTCAGGGCGTGGATCAGCAACTGGTTGTCGCTGCCCGAACGGGCATTGGCGGAGGACGTCGGTTTCAATGGGATGGCCTGTGCCGGATCCCGCGCGGTGCGGGAATCGCGCCAGCCAGCTTACTTGCCGCTCCAGCAAGCCCGCAAGTAACATGCAAGGCCCGATTCCCATGCGGTATCCGACCTTGGACATACGCGGAAGCATCTGCGCGCTGGCGACGCCGTTCGCGCCCGACGGCGCGCTCGACCTGCCGGCGTTCGCGCGCCTGATCGACCATCAACTGCAGGGTGGCACGCAGGCGCTGGTGGTGGCCGGTTCCACTGGCGAGGCGCACATGCTCGAACACGACGAGTTCGACCGCCTGCTCGCGTTCGCGGTGGAGCACGTGGCCGGCCGCGTGCCGGTGATCGCCGGCACCGGCGAGGCGGCCACCGCGAAAACCGTGGCCGCCACGCGCCATGCCAAGGCATTGGGCGCCGATGCCGCCCTGGTGGTGACGCCGTACTACGTGCGTCCCACCCAGGAAGGCATGCGCCGGCATTTCCTCGAAGTGGCCGAACACGGCGAGCTGCCGGTGATCCTCTACAACGTGCCCGGCCGCACCGCCTGCGACCTGCTGCCGGAGACGGTGGCGCAGCTTGCCGGGCATCCGGGCATCGTCGGCATCAAGGAGGCGAGCGCCGATCCCGTGCGCATCGCCGCGATCGCGGAACTTGCGCGCCCGGATTTCGTCTATCTCTCCGGCGACGACGGCAGCGCCGGCCAGGCGATGCTGGCAGGCGCCGCCGGCACCATCTCGGTGGTGGCGAACCTGGTGCCCAGGGCGTTCCGCGCGCTGTGCGACGCGGCCACCGGCGGCGACCGGGCCGCCACCGCGCGTTGCGAGCAGGCGCTGGCGCCACTGGTGCAGGCGCTGAACTGCGCCCCGAACCCGATCGCGGTGAAGGCCGGCTTGCCGGAACTGGGGCTGGGTTCGGCGCTGCCGCGGCTGCCGCTGGTGGAGCTGGCCGAGGGTCCGGATCGCGCGCGTTTGCGCGAGGCGCTGTCCAGTCTGGCATCCTTGGCGCACGCCGCCTGACCCAAAGCCGCGCTGGCGGCCATCATCGACCTTCCCACGGAAACCCCTTGCATGAAGAAATCCTCGCTACTCGTGACCCTGCCGGCGCTGGCCTTCGCGGGCCTGTTGCTCTCCGGTTGCGGCATGTTCCGATCCACGAAGGCGTGGGAGACGGCCAAGCAGGAGACTCCGCTGGAAATTCCGCCGGGTCTGGACACGCCGCCCGCCACGGCCGCGCTGGTGATCCCGCCGGCCGGTTCCACGGGCCCGGCCGACGCCGCCCCGGTGCCGGGCCGCATCTCGGATGCGTTCGTGGTGTCCGACGGCGTCGACGCCGCCTACCAGAAGGTGGGGCAAGTGCTGTCCGCCGGCGGCGCCGGTCAGGTCACCGGTCGTGACGACGGCGCGCATACCTACAACGTGAACGTGGTCGGTGGCATGGCGCCGGCGAAGAAGCGCGGCTTCTTCGGCCGCATCTTCCACCACGACGAGGGCAAGGCCTCGTCCGACACGGCCACGCATGCGGTGCAGGTCACCGTGAGCCCGAGCGGCACCAGCGCCAGCGAAGTGCGCGTGGCGGGCGACGAAGGTGCCGTCGCGAAGCTGATCGACGCCTTGAAGAAGGGCATGGCCGGCTGATCCGGCCTGCGTCTCCGCCAACGAAAATGCCGCCCCTGGGGCGGCATTTTTCCTGCTGCGTCGCGTGCGGTTTCAGCGTTCCAGCAGCTTGAGCTTGTCCGGCTTGCCTTCCCACTCCTTGGCGTCGGCAAGGCCGTCCTTGCGCTCGGTGATCACCGGCCACGCCTTCGCCAGGTCGGCGTTCAGCGCCACGAAACCCTCCTGGCCGGCCGGCACGTCGTCCTCCGGGTAGATCGCGTTGATCGGGCACTCGGGCTCGCACAGCGTGCAGTCGATGCACTCGTCCGGATCGATCACCAGGAAATTCGGGCCTTCATGGAAGGCGTCGACGGGACACACTTCCACGCAGTCGGTGTACTTGCACTTGATGCAGTTGTCGGTGACGACAAAGGTCATGGGGCGAAGCTCTGGCGTTGGGGCACTCGCAAGTATGACCGCAATGCGCGCGGCGTGGAACGACACGGATTGCCGCGCCCGCCGCCGATACGGCTTGCCTTTGCGCTTGTCGCAAGGATCGAGCGGGTCTCGCGGCCTTGCCCAGAAACAAACGGCACGACCGCTGGGTCATGCCGGCTGTTTTTTGAAGAGTGCGGCCATGGATGGCCGCCAGTGATGCACAGGCAGAGCGTACGGCTGAAAGTCGCCGCTATCGCCCACTACAGCCAGCGATTCCGGACGAATCGCACCCATATCAGGAGTGCGGCCATGGATGGCCGCTGGCAATGCATGGGCAGGGCGGGGGCTGTACATCGCCGCAACCTGCCCTGGCGCCGCGATCATGGACGACCGCACAAGCAAATGGCGCTCCCAACGAGGTTCGAACTCGTGTTCCCGCCTTGAGAGGGCGGTGTCCTGGGCCACTAGACGATGGGAGCGGATTGTTGCAAAGCGCGGTAGTATAGCGGAATTGTTTCGTCCGGCAATGCCTGCGGACGACCTCGTGCACGGTCCGCGGTCGCGGGCGTCGCGCCGTCGTCATTGGTCGCGGGCCATGCCGGGCGCGATACCCGCAAGGACTCCACACGCTTGAATTCCGAAGCCAGGAACGACGCCAGGCCCGCATTGCGCATCATCCCGCGCGAGCAGCACACGATTTCCCGCAAGAACATCAGCAAGGCCGCGCTGCGCGTGCTGTACCGCCTGAACGAGGCCGGCTACGACGCCTTCCTGGTCGGCGGCGCGGTGCGCGACCTGCTGCTGGGCGGCCACCCCAAGGATTTCGACGTGGCCACCAACGCCACGCCGGACGAGGTGAAGAAGCTGTTCCGCAACTGCCGCCTGATCGGCCGGCGCTTCCGTCTCGCCCATGTGGTGTACGGGCCGGAGATCATCGAGGTGGCGACGTTCCGCGGCACCGGCGAGGAGGAGGGCGCGGAGGGCGAGCGCCGCATCGTCGACGGCCGCATCGTGCGCGACAACGTGTGGGGCACGATCGAGGAGGACGCGCTGCGCCGCGACTTCCGCGTCAACGCGATGTACTACGACATCAGCGATTTCTCCGTGCGCGACTACGTGGGCGGCATGCAGGACCTGCAGGACCGTGTGCTGCGCCTGATCGGCGAGCCGGCCACGCGCTACCGCGAGGACCCGGTGCGCATGCTGCGCGCGGCGCGGCTGGCCGCCAAGCTCGGCTTCAGCATCGACGCCGCCGCCGCCGCGCCGTTCGAGGAACTGGGGCCGCTGCTGGCCGAGGCCGCGCCGGCGCGGCTGTTCGACGAATCGCTGAAGATGTTCCTCGCCGGGCACGGCTTGAAGAGCTTCCGCATGCTGGAGCAGTGCGGCCTGCTGAAATTCCTGTTCCCGGCCACTGCCCGGGCGCTGCGGCGCGGCGACGAGGCCTTGCGCGCGCTGGTCGAGCAGGGGCTGGCGAACACCGACGCGCGCGTCGTCGAGGGCAAGTCGGTGACGCCGGCCTTCCTGTTCGCGGTGCTGCTGTGGGGCGAGGTGCGCGACCTCGCGCATCACCTTGTGGCCGGCGGCAAGGACGCGAACGAAGCCTGGGCGCGGGCCGCGCTGCAGGTGGTGGGCGAGCAGTGCCAGCGCGTGGCGATCCCGCGCCGCTTCACGTTCACCATGGAAGAGATCTGGTCGCTGCAGCCGCGCTTCGAGCAGGTGCAGCGCAAGAAGGTGCTGCGCCTGCTGGCGCACCCGCGCTTCCGCGCCGCGTTCGACTTCCTGCTGCTGCGGGAGCACGAGTCGCCGGCGATGCGCGAGCTGGGCCTGTGGTGGGACCACGCGCAGCAACTGCCGCACGACACGCTGGCGGCGGCGCTGCCTTCGCACGGCGGCGGCGGCAACGAGCCCGAGCCGGCCGCCGCCCCCGTGCGCAAGCGGCGCCGGCGCAAGCCTTCGGCCAAGTCGAAACCGGCGTGACCGCGGCCTACATCGCGCTGGGGGCCAACCTGGGCGATCCGCGGCAGCAGTTGCTGGCCGCCGTGGACGCGCTGGCGCAATTGCCCGGCACGCGGCTGCTGCGCCGCTCGCACCTGTACCGCACGCCGCCCTGGGGCGTGCTGGAGCAGCCGCCGTTCATCAACGCGGCGGCGCTGCTGGACACCCCGCTGGCGCCGCACGAGCTGCTCGATGCGCTGCTCGCGATCGAGCAACGCGCCGGTCGCGTGCGCGCCGAACGCAACGGCCCGCGCACGCTGGACCTGGACCTGCTGCACATGGACGGCGTGCAACTCGACGACGGGCGGCTCACCCTGCCGCACCCGCGCATCGCCGAGCGCGCCTTCGTGCTGCTGCCGTTGGCCGAGCTGGCGCCGGACCTGGTGCTGCCGGGGCAGGGTCGGGTGGCCCAGTTGCTCGCCGCGGCGGACACGCAGGGCTGCGAACGGCTGCCCGAGGCCCGGGTGGCCGAATGATGCGGTGCAGCGGATAATCGACCGATTCCCTGCCGCCGAGACGACGCCGTGTACGTGGATCCCGCCAACGTTCCCGCCCGCAAGCCGGTCACCGTGCCCGGCCTTCACGCGATGAAGGCCGCCGGCCGCCGCATCGTGATGCTCACCGCCTACGACAGCAGCTTCGCCGCGCAACTGGAACTGGCCGGCATCGACGTCGCCCTGGTCGGCGACTCGCTCGGCATGGTCGTGCAGGGCCACAAGAGCACCCTGCCGGTGACGCTGGACCACATGGTCTACCACACCCAGGCGGTGGCGCGCGGGCTGTCGGCCACCTTGCTGATCGCCGACCTGCCGTTCATGGCCGACCGCGACGTGCCCCACGTGCTGGAAGCCGGCGCGCAGCTGGTGGGCGAGGCGGGGGCCGCGGCGGTGAAGATCGAAGGCGCGGCGCCGCACATTCTCGACGCAATCGCCGCGCTGGTGGCGCGGGCCATCCCGGTCTGCGCGCACCTGGGCCTCACGCCGCAGTCGGTACACAAGTTCGGCGGCTTCCGCATCCAGGGCCGCGAGCAGGAAACCGCCGACCGCATCGTCGCCGAGGCGCAGGCCGTGCAGGCGGCAGGCGCCGACCTGTTGGTGCTGGAAGGCGTGCCGACCGCGCTGGGCGAGCGCGTGACGAAGTCGCTGCAGATCCCGGTGATCGGCATCGGCGCGGGCCCGCATTGCGACGGCCAGGTGCTGGTGATCCACGACATGCTGGGCATCACGCCGGGCAAGCGCCCCAAATTCAGCAAGGATTTCCTTGCCGGCCGCGATTCTGTGGCGGCGGCGATCGCCGCCTATGCGGCGGACGTGCGCAGCGGGGCGTTTCCCGCGCCCGAGCACTGCTTCAACTGATCCAACGGACAACGGCGAGACTCCATGCAGACAGTGCAAGACCTTCCGGCCCTGCGTGCCGCGATCCGCGGCTGGCGGAGCCAGGGCCAGACCGTGGGGCTGGTGCCGACCATGGGCAACCTGCACGCGGGGCACTACTCGCTGCTGAAGCTGGCGCGCGCGCGCGTCGACCGCGTGGTGGCCAGCGTGTTCGTGAACCCCACCCAGTTCGGCCCCAACGAGGATTTCGAGCGCTACCCGCGCACGCTGGCGCAGGACCAGGCCGGCCTGGCCGAGAACGGCTGCGACCTGCTGTTCGCGCCCGAGGTGGCGACGATGTATCCGTTCGGCGCCGGACAGGGCGCAAGCATCCGCGTGCCGCAGGTCACCGAGACGCTGGAGGGCGCCCATCGCCCCGGCCATTTCGACGGCGTGGCCACCGTGGTGTGCAAGCTGTTCAACATGGTGCAGCCGGATGTCGCGGTGTTCGGCCAGAAGGATTTCCAGCAGCTCAAGGTGATCGAGCGCATGGTGCGCGACCTGGCGCTGCCGGTGATGGTGGTGGGTGCGCCCACCCAGCGCGCCGACGACGGCTTGGCGCTCAGCTCGCGCAACCAGTACCTGTCGGCGGAACAGCGGGCGCTGGCGCCGCAGATCCACGCCACCCTGCTGCAGATGCGCGAGCTGGTTGGCAAGGGCCATGCGCGGCACATCGTCGAGGAAGTGGCGCAGTCCAAGCTCGAACGTGCGGGCTTCGTGCCCGACTACGTGGCGATCCGCCGCGCCGAGGACCTGGCCGAGCCCGATGCCTCCGAACGTACCGGGCTGGTGGCGCTGATCGCCGCCCGCCTTGGCACGACGCGATTGATCGACAACTTGCAGTTCGACTGATCCGGCACCATTTTCCGCCTTGAATGGACGATGTTGCGACGCAGCGTCGGCGGTTCGATAATGCGCAGCCAGGCGGGCCGTCCCCGCAGGAAGTCGAAGTCATGCACCTGAACATGTTCAAGGCGAAGATCCACCGCGCCACCGTCAGCCACGCCGAGCTGCATTACGAGGGCTCGATCGCGATCGACGGCAACCTGCTCGATGCCGCGGGTATCCGCGAGTATGAGCAGATCCATGCCTGGGACATCGACAACGGCGAGCGCTTCGTCACCTATGCGCTGCGCGCCGAGGAAGGCTCGGGCATCATCTCGGTGAACGGCAGCGCCGCGCGCAGCGTGCAGGTGGGCGACCTCATCATCATCGCCGCGTTCGCCCAGATCGACGAGAAGGAGCTGGCGCAGTTCCAGCCCACCTGCGTCTACGTGGACGAGAAGAACCGCATCACCCACACCAACCGCTCGATTCCGAAGCAGATGGCGGCGGCCTGAGGGCCTGTCGCCGTTCCGGCGAAAGCCGGAGGCGCATCACGAAAGCGAAGCTGGTCGTCCGGCGACGCAGTGGTTTGAATGGGCGCGGTTGCGACTGGACCCCGGCCTGCGCCGGGGTGACGGCCGTCGGTTCATCGGGGCGACGAGCATTCCGGGGCGGTGGCCTTGCCGCGCGATGGCTCAGAACGCGGGCAGCACGGCGCCCTTGTACTTCTGCTCGATGAAGGCCCTGATCTCGGGGCTGGTCAGCGCCTTGGCCAGTTTCTGCACGCGCGGATCGTCCTTGTTGTCGGGGCGGCCCACCAGGTAGTTCACGTAGGGCGAATCCTTGTCTTCGATCAGCAGGGCGTCCTTGGTGGGATTGAGCCCGGCGGCCAGCGCGTAGTTGGTGTTGATCAGGGCCAGGTCCACCTCGTCCAGCGTGCGCGGCAGCATCGCCGCCTCCAGTTCCTTGAACTTGAGCTGCTTCGGGTTCGCCGTGATGTCCTTGGGCGTGGCCAGCGCGTTCGCCGGGTCCTTCAGCGTGATCAGGCCGTGCCTGGCGAGCAGCAGCAGGGCGCGGCCCTCGTTGCTGGGGTCGTTCGGCAGCGCCACGGTGGCGCCGTCGGGCAACTGGTCGATGCTCTTGATCTTGCGCGAGTACGCGCCGAACGGCTCGATGTGCACGCCCGCGACGGGCACCAGGTCGGTGCCGTGCTCGTGGTTGAAGGCATCCAGGTAGGGCTTGGTCTGGAAGTAGTTCAGGTCGATGTTCTTCTCCACCACCTGCATGTTCGGCTGCACGTAGTCGGCGAACACCTTGATCTCCAGCTTCACGCCTTCCTGCGCGAGGATGGGCTGCACCTGCTTGAGGATTTCCGCGTGCGGCACCGCAGTGGCGGCCACGGTGAGCGTGTTCGCGTCCTGCTTCGGCGCGGAGCAGCCCGTCAGCAGCAGGGCAAGGGCGGCGGCGCCCGCCAGCCACTTCATGACGACTTGCGCGCGAAGCCCGCGAGCAGCAGCAGCGAGAGGATGGCGGAGAGGGCGGCGAGCAGCATCGATCATGGCGGTTTCCGGGGGAGTTCCAGACTAGACGTCCGTTCGTTGGCGGGGAAATAACCGGATCAGTGTCGCTTATAACGCGCCACGATGCGGTCGCCGAACATCTGCAGCAGTTGCACCAGCACCACCAGCAGCACCACGGTGACCAGCATGTAGTCGGACTTGTAGCTGAGGTAGCCGTAGCGGTAGGCCAGGTCGCCCAGGCCGCCCGAACCGATCGCGCCGCCCATCGCGGTGTAGCCCACCAGCGCGATGGCGGTGACCGTGATGCCTGCGGCGAGGCCGGCGCGCGCCTCCGGCAGCAGCACGTGGCGCACGATCTGCCAGGTGCTGGCGCCCATCGCCTGCGCCGCCTCGATCACGCCCTGCTGCACCTCGCGCAGCGCGGTCTCCACCAGCCGCGCGAAGAACGGCGCGGCGCCGATCACCAGCGGCGGGATCGCACCGCGCACGCCCAGCTTGGTGCCTACCAGCGCATAGGTCACCGGCATCAGCACGATCATCAGGATGATGAAGGGCACCGAGCGCAGCACGTTCACCAGCAGCGAAGCGATGCCGTACAGCTTCGGCATCGCGCGCAACTGGCCGCGGCCGGTGAGGTAGAGCAGCACGCCCAGCGGCAGGCCGATCAGCACGGTGAGCGCCAGCGAGCCGCCCAGCATCAGCAGGGTGTCGATGCAGGCGCGGCCGAGTTCGCCCCAGTCGTCGATGTTGGGAAACAGCGTCTGCAGCAGCGGCGCGGTCATGGCAGCTCCTCGATCTCGATGCCCGCATCGCGCAGCGCGGCCACGGCGGCGTCGGCGTTCGCGCCTTCCAGCGCCAGCGTGAGCTGGCCGTAGGGCAGCTCCTTGATGCGGTCGATGCGACCGGCGAGCAGGTTGAAATCCACGCCGCTCTCGCGCATCACCCGGCTCAGCACCGGGCTGAGCGTGGTGGCGCCGCGGAAGGTGAGGCGCAGCTTGCGGCCGCGCACCTCGGCCAGCGGCGCCCCGGCGCTGGCGGCTTCCTCGGGCAGCGCCTCGTTGACGAAGCGCCGTGTGGTGGGGTGCTGCGGATGCAGGAACACGTCGGCCACCGTGCCGTGCTCCACGATGCGGCCGGCGTCCAGCACCGCCACGCGGTCGCAGATGCGGCGCACCACGTCCATCTCGTGGGTGATCAGCACGATGGTGAGTTTCAGCTCGCGGTTGATCGCGGCCAGCAGTTCCAGCACCGCGGCCGTGGTCTGCGGGTCCAGCGCGCTGGTGGCCTCGTCGCACAGCAGGATCTCCGGCCGGTTCGCCAGCGCACGGGCGATGCCCACGCGCTGCTTCTGGCCGCCGGAAAGCTGCGACGGGTACTTGCCCGCGTGTTCGGCGAGACCCACGCGTTCCAGCAGTTCGCCCACCCGGCTGCGGATTTTCGCCGCATCGCGCTCGCCGGCGAGGCGCAGCGGGAACGCCACGTTGTCCGCCACCGTCTGCGAGGCGAGCAGGTTGAAGTGCTGGAAGATCATGCCGATGCGCCGCCGCTGCGCGCGCAGCGCAGGCTCGTTCAACGCGGTCATCTCGGTGTCGCCGATCAGGATGCGCCCGCCGCTGGGCCGTTCCAGCAGGTTGATCAGCCGGATCAGGGTGGACTTGCCCGCGCCGGAATGGCCGATGATGCCGAACACCTCGCCATCCACGATGTCGAGCCGGAACGGGTGCAGCGCGGGGATTTCCCGGCCGTCCACGCGGTAGGACTTGTGTACGTCGAGGAAGCGGATCACGGCGGTTCGGGCGGCGGGACGGGCGAGTATTCTAGCGTTTCACGGACTGCCATACGGCCATACCGGAGTACCGCCCATGAGCGACATCTACGACTTCAGCGCGCGCGACATCGACGGCAACGAACGCCCCTTGTCCGAGTGGCGGGGCAAGGCCCTCCTGATCGTCAACGTGGCCTCGAAATGCGGGTTCACCCCGCAATACGCCGGCCTGGAAAAGCTGTGGCGGGACGCCCGCGACCGCGGCCTGGTGGTGCTGGGTTTTCCCTGCGACCAGTTCGGCCACCAGGAGCCGGGCGACGAGGCGGCGATCCGCGAATTCTGCGACGCGAGCTACGGCGTGACCTTCCCGCTGTTCGCCAAGATCGAGGTGAACGGCGAACACGCGCATCCGCTGTACCAGTGGCTGAAGCACGAGGGCAAGGGCATCCTGGGCAGCGAGGCGATCAAGTGGAACTTCACCAAGTTCCTGGTCGACGCCCACGGCCACGTGGTGAAGCGCTACGCGCCCACCGAGACGCCCGAGAAGATCGGCAAGGAGCTGGACCGCCTGCTGGCCGACTGAGCGGCCTCAGTCGCCGCTGCGCCAGCCGGCCAGCAATTGCACGATCGCGTCGATGTCGCGGTTCGGCGGCGGCGCGCCGGGACCGCGTTCGTGGTTGTTGAGGAAAATCGCGAACGCCAGCCGCTGGCCGCCGGCCGTGGTGACGTAGCCGGCCAGGCTGTGCACGTGGGTCATGCTGCCGGTCTTGGCCTGCACCTTGTCGGCGGCCGGGCCGTCGCGCAGCCGCCATTCCAGCGTGCCGTCCACGCCGGCCACCGGCAGCATGTCGCGCAGCATGCCGGCCCAGGGTTGCGTGGCGATGTTCTGCAGCAGCCGCACCATCGCCTCGGGCGTGGCCAGGTCGCCGCGCGACAGCCCGGTGCCTTCCTCCAGCAGCACGGCGGACGGCGCGATGCCGATGCGTTCCAGCAGGTCGTGGAGCGCGCGCAGCCCCCAGGCTTCGCTGCTGAGGAAGCCGGTGGGCGCATCCGGCTGGTTTTCCGCGGCGGCCTGGGCGCGGAGGCCGTCGATCTGCAGCAGGTTCTGCAGGTAGAGGTTCTGCGAACGCTTGAGGCCGCCGGTAAGGATGTCGGAGACCGGCGGGGACAACACCTCGGCCAGCACCTGCGCCTCGCCGCGCAAGGCATCGTCGCGCTCCGGCCAGTGCAGCACGCGCAGGCGGCCTTCCAGCCGGATGCCGTGGCGGCCCAGCGCCGCGCGCAGTTCCTCGCCCGCCTGCCGCGCCGGGTCGGGAAGCGCCAGCCGGTAGGTGCGCGGCGGCGTGCCGGCGGCGACGCTGCCGAACACGTGCAGCAGCGAATCGCCCGGGGCGCGGTACAGGTTGACGTCGTCGCGGCTGTGCGGCGCGCTGGTGTCCAGCGCGCCGGAGAGCGGGATCGCGGCGACCTCGGGCGTGAAGTCCAGCCGTGCCGGCTGGCCGGCGCGGGCGCCGGGCGTCACGGTCAAGGCCACGATGTTCTCGTGCACGCTCAGCGCCGAGGCGGGCGCGGCGAACCAGCCCAGCAGGTCGCTGGCCTCCCAGCCGCTGCCCAGCGGCGGCCCGGCGAAGTAGCTGTCGTCGGCGACCAGGTCGCCGTGGATCGCGTGCACGCCGCGCGCGGCCAGCTGCCCGGCCAGGTCGTCCGCCCAGCCCGGGTTCGCGTCCGGCGTGCCCAGGGTGGGATCGCCCATGCCGTACAGCAGCAGCGGGCCGTCCAGCCGGCCATGCCGCACCGGCGCCGGCGACCGCAACTGCGTGGGGATGCGGTAGTCCGCAGCCAGCGTGGACAGCGTCAGCGCCGCGGTGAACAGCTTGGCGGTGGACGCGGGTTGCAGCAGCCGCCCCGCGTGCTGGGCGTACACCATGCGGCCGCTGTCCAGCGCGAGCACCGCGATGCCCCAGCTGGCGGCGGCGTAGCGCGGCTGGCGGGTGATCGCGTCGATGTCCGCGGCGAGCGCGGGCAGCCCATGTGGCGATGTGGACGCGAGAGCGGCGGTCGACGACTGGGCCGCCGAGGGCATGGCCGTCCCCAGCAGCAGCGTGCCTGCGAGCGGGATGATCCACGAAGCGATGCGTTTCATCCGTCGAGTATCCCGCAAGCATGCGGCGATCGGCCACGTGAGGGCCGGGCGAAGGGCTTCGGCGGCGATCTGCTAGGCTTGCACGTTCGCGCCGGCGCGAAACCGGCCCATCCATCGTCACCGGAATTTCCCATGCAGATCGCCCCGAACACCGTCGCCGCCTTCCACTACACGCTCACCGACGACGACGGCCAGGTCGTCGACAGCTCCGCCGGCCACGAGCCGCTGACCTACCTGCACGGCCAGGGCCAGATCGTGCCGGGCCTGGAGAAGCAGATGGAAGGCCGCCGGGCCGGCGACAAGTTCGACGCGCACGTGGCGCCCGAGGAAGGCTACGGCGTGCGTCACGAGGAACTGGTGCAGGAAGTGCCGCGCGACGCGTTCCAGGGCGTGCCGGAGATCCAGCCCGGCATGCAGTTCCAGGGCCACGGCCCGCAGGGTGTGATCAATGTCACCGTGACCAGGGTCGAGGACGACAAGGTGCACGTCGACGGCAACCATCCGCTGGCCGGCAAGGCCCTGCATTTCGCGATCGAGGTGACCGAGGTGCGCGCAGCCAGCGAGGAAGAGCTGGCGCACGGCCACGTGCACGGCGCGGGCGGCCACCACCACTGACGGCGGCGCTTCGGCGCGCCGTCCACGCACTGCACGCGAAGGCCCGGCATGCACTGCCGGGCCTTCGTCGTCACCGCGCCGCGCCTCGCGACCGCGGCGCGCTCAGTACCAGTCCAGCAGCGACACGCCCACGCCCAGGTAGGTGGCGTTGTGGTTGTAGTCGATCATGCTTTCGCCGTAGCCCTTGAACAGTTCCATGTAGCCGCGCAGGTTGCCGGCGACGGGAAAGCTCCAGGTGAAGCGCATGGCGCCGTGGCTGCGGCTGCCGCCGCGCAGCGAGTGGCGCAGCATCATGCCGAATTCCTGGCCGCGCCATTCGTGCACGATCTGCACGTCGGCGCGGCCCATGTAGTCGCTGATGTCGGGGTTGTCGTCGTCGCTGCGCGACTCGGGGACGCGCCACCACGGGCGGAACATCACGGTCCAGCCGGGGCGCTCGAAGCCGAAGTCGGCGATCACCCGGTTCCAGCTGCGCGACAGCGGATTGCCGCGGCCGTTGGACTGGTGGGCGATGCCGATGCCGAACAGGCGCCCGTCCCAGCCCGACACGCGGTAATGCGTGTCGAACACCAGCATCGCCTCGGGCTGGTAGTCGGTCTCGCGGAACGGCCGCGACGCCTGCGCGTTGTAGACCTGCCAGCGCGAGCTCTGGGTATAGCCCAGCCAGAGGTCGCCGGCGTCGCCGAACACGTCCTGCCACAGCTTGGTCTTGAGGCTGAGCTGGAACTTGCCTTCCACGTTCTGCATGTGCTGCGGATCGTGCACGGTGTTGTCCGGGTTCGGGCTGTGCGGCTCGGTGTTCTGGTTGCTGGTGGCGAACACCGGCATCGCGTACACCGGCTTGTAGCCGCGCAGGTTGAACGTGCCCAGCTTGCTTTCCGGCGACAGTTCCCAGCGGCTGTCCAGCAGCGACAGCGGCTGCGACACTGCGGGCGCGGCCGCCGCCACGACGGAGGCCTGCCGATCGTGCGCGAAGACGCCTTCGCCGGTTACCGCCGGTTGTCCGCTGTGCTTCTGGGCGGCGGGCAACTGGTCGCGGCCGGTGGCGTGGTCGTAGCAGGCCAGCCGTTGCGCGTCGCTCTCGATCGCGGTGCAGGCGCGGATGTCCATCGGGTTCGGATTCTGCGCATGGCAGACGCCGGCGGCGAGGCAGCCGGCCAGCAGCAGGATGCGGCGAGGTTTCATGGGGACTCCGGTGAGGCGATCCAGCGGGGATGCCCGGAGTCTAGCCAAGGCGCGCATCCGGTTTCCCGCCGGCGTCGGGGAATCGCCGAAAAAAAACCGGCCACATCGCGGGATGTGGCCGGTTCGGAGTGCTGCCTGGTTGCGGATTATTGCACCTGCTTCACCCATGCCTCGTACTGGGCCTTGCTGACGCGCGTGCCGTGGTGGCTGGCGTTGAGGAAGTCGTTCGCCAGCGGCGGATAGCTCGCGGCCTGCTCCTCGGTGATCCACTTCTTGCCGCCGGAAAGCTGGCTGAAGGGCGGCGGCGGCGAGACCTGCGGCGCGGCCGGCGGCACGCTGCGCACGGTCACGTCGGCAGACGGCGCCTGCGCGGGAGCGGCGGACTGTGTAGGCGCCGGGGCCTGCTGCATGCTGTCCTGCGGCGGCGGCGTCTGGCCGGTGCTGTCCTGGGCGAACGAGGCGCCGGCGAACATCAGGGCGCCGGCGGCGAGGGCCGGCAACAACGCATTGCGTGCTTTCATGATCGTTACTCCATGCCAGAATGTCTGAGGGAGTGCGAGCCTGGCGACGATTGGAGAACATCCGCCGCCAGACCTGCCATTGACGCTAGCAGAGGCTGCATAAATGTCGCTGCAACATTCTTGTCGGGCCGGCGTGAAAGCGAAGTGCCGTTGAGCGAGGCTTCAGCTAGTCCGGCCACGTTGAGTCTAGCGCAGGCGCGCGCGCTGCAGCTGCATGCGCAGCGCTTGTTGCGGCCGCTGCGGCGCAAGCCGCAGCGCGCGGACGTGGTGGCGGCGATCGAGCGCATGCGGTTGCTGCAGATCGACAGCATCCACGTGGTGGCGCGCAGCCCGTACCTGGTGCTGCATTCGCGTCTGGGCGACTACCCCGCGGCATGGCTGGACGAGGCGCTCGCCGCTGGGCGCATCGCGGAATGCTGGGCGCACGAGGCCTGCTTCGTGGCTGCGCGCGACTTCGCCGCCCACCGCGCCTGGCGCGAGCGCGGCAGCCACTGGGCGCAGCGCAATGCCGAGCGCATGCACCGCGAGCACCGTCCGGCGATGGATGCATTGCTCGCGCGCATCCGCGACGGCGGCGCCGTGCTGGCGGCGGATTTCCCGCGCGAGGATCGCGGCGTCGCCGGCTGGTGGGAATGGAAACCGGAGAAGCGCTGGCTGGAAGCCTGGTTCGCGCTGGGCGAACTGATGGTGCCGCGGCGCGAGCGCTTCCAGCGCGTGTACGACCTCGCCTCGCGCGTGCTGGCCGGGCTCGATCCGCCGTTCGAACCCTGCACGCTGGATCCCGCGCAACTGCGCCGGCAGTTCATCCTGGACAGCGTGCGTGCGCTGGGCATCGCGCAGGCGCGCTGGATCGCCGACTACTTCCGCCTCAAGCCGACGGTGGGTGCGCGCGAACTCGCGCCGCTGCTGGACTCGGGCGAGCTGCTGGAAACGGCGGTGCGCGGCTGGGACGTGCCCGGCTACGTGCACCGGGAGCATGCGGCGGCGCTGGAGCAGGCCCGCGGCGGCGGCCTGCGCGCCACCCACACCACGCTGCTGTCGCCGTTCGACCCGCTGGTATGGGATCGCGCCCGCGTGCTGGCGATGTTCGGCTTCGACTACCGCATCGAGTGCTATGTGCCGGCGCCGAAGCGCTGCTACGGCTATTACGTGCTGCCCATCCTGCATCGCGGCGCGCTGGTGGGGCGGCTGGACGCGAAGGCGCATCGCGCCGACGGCGTGTTCGAGGTCAAGGCGCTGTTCCTGGAACCCGGGGTGGCGCCCACGCCGTCCCTGGTGGACGCGCTGGCTGCGGCGATTGCCCGCACCGCGCGCTGGCACGGTACGCCGCAGCTGCGCCTCGGCCGCTGCCGCCCGGCGGGGCTGGGGCCGGCCCTGCGTGGCGCCTGGAAGGCGGCCGCGGGGTGATTCAACGTGGCGCCGGCGATGCGGGGCCGGGCGTGGTGCAGGCACGCCCCTGCAGGCTCTGGCCCAGTTGGGCGGACAACTGGCGGCAGCGCGCATCCAGATAGGGGCGCGTCTGCGGGTCGCGGGAAGCGTCGAGCAGGCTGTCGCGCATCGCCTGGTAGTGCGCCTGCAACTGGTCGGCGGGAAAGATCGCGGCGGCACGGTGGCAGGCCTGGTAGCTGGCCAGATAGGCGTCGCAGGCGGCGACGCCGGTGACCGCGGCCGGCGCCGGGGGCGTCGCGGGGCCGGGCCGGGACGGCCGGGTGGTGGCGCAGGCGGCCAGCAGCAGCGCGGCGCACAGCGGAAGCAGCAGGCGGATGCTCAAGGCGGAGAGCCCTCCGGGGCATGGACGGGCCGCCATGATATTCGCTTGTGCCTCGCTTCCGGGCATGCGCTGCGGTTATCATGCCGGCGCTGAGTTTGCCGGGGTCGCCAAGCACCGGTGACCCGATGCAGCCGATCCGCGATCTGCCTCATCTGTTCACCCCGGGGTTGTTTTCCTTTGCACACCAGTAAGCCGACCGGCGCAGTCCGCGACGGTCGAGTCTCTTTATACCCATGTGGAGTGATTCAAATGTCTGATCGTCAGATCGGTACCGTCAAGTGGTTCAACGACGCCAAGGGCTTCGGTTTCATCGCCCGCGACAATGGCCCGGACGTGTTCGTGCATTTCCGCGCGATCGCCGGCAATGGCTTCAAGAGCCTGCAGGAAGGCCAGCAGGTCAGCTTCAAGGTGGTGCAGGGCCAGAAGGGCCTGCAGGCCGACGAAGTGACCCCGGCCTGAGTTTCACGCGGGAGTCGTCCGAAACCGGGCAGCAATGCCCGGTTTTTTCATGCCTGCCATTCGCGCAGGACGCCATTCGGACGGCTCCAGGGTAATGCCTGAAAATGCCTACAACGACGCAATTGGTGTCCGCGGACACTATCGGAAAATGACGCTTGACATCTCGCTTGCATTCCTGAAATTCCGTTATGCTTGCTCCACTGCGTCTGCTTGGCCACGTGCGTGCCCGGTATGGAACGGTTCCGATTCCATGTCGCTACACCCGATCCTGGCATGCCCAGTAAGCCGTCGGCCCGCGGGGCCGGCTTGTCTCAAGCGTCTGGAATGGATCGGAGTGTGTCATGTCGGATCGTGAAACAGGTACCGTCAAGTGGTTCAACGACGCGAAGGGGTTCGGCTTCATCAGCCGCGAGAACGGCCCCGACGTGTTCGTGCATTTTCGTGCCATCAGCGGCACGGGCTTCAAGAGCCTGCAGGAAGGCCAGAAGGTGACCTTCAAGGTCGTCAACGGCCAGAAGGGTCTGCAGGCCGAAGACGTCACGCCGGCTTGATCGCCGAATGGCAGGTTGAAAAGGCCGGCGTCCAGCCGGCCTTTTCTTTTGTGCGCGATCGTGGATTGCCGGCATTGAACCGGCGGATATCCACGGTCTGCGGTTTCAATGGCAGTCGGCCATGATTGCGGGAATCAAACGGGCGTCACGTGCGGCAGTGCGCCGTTGCTGCCCTTGATGTGGCGCCGTGGCGTCGGCACCTTAGGGGTCCTGCTTCCGCCACCGGTCCCGCGATGAAACTGTTCGAGCCTCTCCCGCAACGCAGCCTCAGCCTGCGCAACCGCATCGTGGTGTCGCCGATGTGCCAGTACTCGGCCGTCGACGGCGTGCCCGACGACTGGCACCTGGTGCATCTTGGCAGCCGTGCGGTGGGCGGAGCGGGCGTGGTGTTGTCCGAGGCCACCGCGGTCACGGCGCAGGGGCGCATCTCGGCCAGCGACACCGGCATCTGGAACGATGCCCAGGTCGCCGCGTGGCGGCCGATCACCGCCTTCATCGCGGCGCACGGCGCGATCCCCGGCGTGCAGCTGGCGCATGCCGGCCGCAAGGCCAGCGCGCAGCGGCCCTGGGAGGGTGGCGGCGCGCTGGGCGCGGCACAGGGCGCATGGACCACGGTGGCGCCGTCGGCGTTGCCGTTCGATGCCGGCTGGCACACGCCGGAGGCACTGGATGCGGCCGGCATCCGTGCGTTGGTCGCCGACTTCCGGGCGGCGGCGCAGCGTGCGCTGGCCGCCGGCTTCCAGCTGATCGAGCTGCACGCCGCGCACGGCTATCTGCTGCACCAGTTCCTGTCGCCGCTCAGCAACCGGCGCGGCGACGAGTACGGCGGCAGTTTCGAAAACCGCACCCGGCTGGTGCGCGAGGTCATCACCGCCGTGCGCGAGGTGTGGCCGGCGGAGCTGCCGCTGTGGCTCCGCATTTCGGCCACGGACTGGGCCGAGGGCGGCTGGGACGAGGCGCAGAGCGTGCGGCTGGCGCGCGAGGTGAAGCCGCTGGGCGTGGACCTGATCGACGTCTCCAGCGGCGGCCTGGTGCCGCACGTGAAGATCCCGCTGGCGCCGGGCTACCAGGTGCCGTTCGCCGCCCGGGTGCGCCGCGAGGCCGGCATCGCCACCGGCGCGGTGGGCCTGATCACCGGGGCGCGTCAGGCCGCCGACATCGTGGACAATGGCGAGGCCGACGTGGTGCTGATCGCCCGCGAGAGCTTGCGCGATCCGTATTTCCCGCGCCGGGCCGCGCAGGAGCTGGGTGCGCAGTTGCCGGCGCCGGCGCAATATCTGCGGGCATGGTGAGCGGAGACCACCGATGAATGCACAACCCACCCTGATCGACGGCCGCCTGCACGACCTGGGCGAAGGCTTCACCGTGCGTCGGCTGCTGCCGGTGCTGCAGGCACGCCACGTGGGGCCGTTCGTGTTCTACGACCACATGGGGCCGGTGGATTTCCCGCCCGGCCGCGGCATGGACGTGCGGCCGCACCCGCACATCGGCCTGGCCACGGTGACCTGGTTGTTCGACGGGGCGATCCGTCATCGCGACAGCCTGGGCAGCCTCGCCGACATCCGCCCCGGCGCGGTGAACTGGATGACCGCCGGCCGCGGCATCGTGCACTCCGAGCGTACGCCGCCGGAGGCACGCGCCGCGGGACAGCGCATGCACGGCATCCAGGTGTGGGTGGCGCTGCCGCGCGGGCACGCGGAGGCGGAACCCGCGTTCCACCATCACGAGGCCGAGGCCTTGCCGCGCATCCGCCAGCCGGGCGTGGAGCTGGTGCTGATCACCGGCACCGGCTGGGGCGCCGCCTCGCCGGTGCAGGTGTACGCGCCCATGTATTTCGCCGAGGCGCGGCTGGAGGCCGGCGCGGAACTGGCCTTGCCGGCGGAACATGCCGAGCACGGCGTGCACGTGATCGAGGGCGAGGCGGATTGGGGCGGCTTGTCGCTGGAGCCGGGACGGATGGCGGTGCAGGCGGGCACGCCGCCGCCGCTCAAGGCACGCCGCGCCTGCCGCGTGATGCTGTTCGGCGGCGCGCCGCTGGATGGCGAGCGCCACCTGTGGTGGAACTTCGTGGCCGCCGACCCCGCGCGCATCGAGCAGGCCAAGGCCGACTGGCGGGAAGGGCGCTTTGCCAGGGTACCCGGCGACGAGCAGGACTTCATTCCGCTGCCGCCGGGTTAGGAGGCCGCCCATGTCCGGGTTCGCCAGCTTCCGCGCGTTCTACCCGCACTACCTCGGCGAACACCGTCAGCGGCTGTGCCGGCGCTGGCATTTCATCGGCAGCTCGCTGGTGCTGCTGATCCTCGCGCTGGCGGTCGCCGGCCGGCATTGGGCCTGGCTGTGGCTGCTGCCGGTGGCGGGCTACGGCTGCGCGTGGATCGGCCACTTCGTGTACGAGAAGAACCGCCCGGCCACGTTCCGCCATCCGCTGTACAGCCTGATGGGCGACTGGGTGATGTACGCGCAGATGCTGCGCGGCAAGCTCAGTTTCTGAGCGGCGCCGCGTTCAGCGGTACTGGTCGTGGCAGCTCTTGCAGGTCTCGCCCACCGGCTTGAGCGCGGTGGCCAGCGCCGCGCAGGTGGCGGGCGCGGATACCGCGGCCTGCTGCAGGCGCGTCTGCAACTGGTTCGCGTCGTCGACGAAACCCTTCTCGCTCATGCCGAAGGTGGGCAGGATGTCGGTGGCGGTGGACTGCAGGCGCAGCAGGTGGTGCTGGATCGTGGCCGCGTCGCACTTCTGCGTCTTCATCGCCTGCTTCAGCTCGCCCATGTGGTAGCCCATGGTGTGCATCACCGCCCCGGGCATGGGATTGCGCGCGGCCAGCGCGTTCATCACCTGGGAGGTGCCGATCACGCCGATGACCAGGCCGAGCAGGATCAGGAGGGCAGCGCGCATCGCGGGGATTCCTTGCGGGGAGTCGATCCCGCAGCATACCCGGATCGCCGCGACGGGGCGATACAATCGCCGGCTCGCACGGCGCGCGGTCCTGCCGTCGCGCCGTGCCATGCCACCAGGGTCCAGCCATGAGCGAGTCCGCCTATCCGCACGAACGCTTCGCCGGCGTCGAACGCCTGTACGGCGCCGGCAGCGTGGCGAAGCTGGCGCAACGCCACGTCTGCGTGGTGGGCGTGGGCGGCGTGGGTTCGTGGGCGGCGGAGGCGCTGGCGCGCAGCGGGGTGGGGCGGCTCACCCTGATCGACGCCGACGAGGTGTGCGTGTCCAACACCAATCGCCAGATGCATGCGCTGGACGGCGAATACGGCAAGCCCAAGGTAGGCGTGATGGCGGCGCGGCTGCACGCGATCAATCCGGCGCTGCGGCTGGAGGCGATCGAGCGCTTCCTCACCACCTCCACGCTGGACGAGCTGCTGGAGCGCGGCTACGACGCGGTGCTGGATGCCTGCGACGCGTTCCGCGTGAAGCTGGAGATGATCGCCTGGTGCCGCCGGCGCAAGCTGCCCATCGTCACCGTGGGTTCGGCCGGCGGGCGCACCGATCCCACGCAGATACGCGTGCGCGACCTCTCGCGCACCGAACACGATGCGATGTTCAGCCTGATCCGGAAGAAGCTCCGCGCCGATTTCAATTTTCCGCGCAGCCCGCAGCGCTACTTCGGCGTGCCGGCGGTGTATTCGCTGCAGAACGTGCAATACCCGCAGCCGGACGGCAGCGTCTGCGGCATCCGCCCGCCGGGCGGCGACGCGCTCAACCTGGCTTGCGGCGGCGGCCTGGGCGCGACCACCCACATCACCGGCGCGTTCGCGTTCGCGGCGGTTGGGAAGGTGCTGGAGCGGCTGCTGCAGGCGGACGGCGAGGCGCGCTGAACGCCGTCAGCGGCGGGCGACGCTCCGGACCCCGACCTCTTCGGTGCCCAGGACCTGGTTGCCGCCGGATTGCTTGGCCCGGTACATGGCGCGGTCCGCAGCCCGGATGAGGCTGTCGCTGTCCGCGCCATCGGCGGGGAAGATCGCCACGCCTATGCTGGCCGGGATGCGCAGCTGGTGGCCGGGCAACTGGAACGGCGACGTCAGCGCCTCGCGTATCTGTTCCGCGATGTCCCGACCCTGCGCGGGCGAGGCCAGCGCGTCCAGCAGCACAATGAATTCGTCGCCGCCGATGCGGCCGGCGACATCGTTTTCGCGCAGGCAGCCGCGGATGCGCGCGGCCACTTCGCACAGCAGCAGGTCGCCCGCGGGATGGCCGTGGCGGTCGTTGACCTGCTTCAAGCTGTCCAGGTCCAGATAGAGGAGCGCCGCGTGCGTCTTCCGCATGGCGGCGGTCGCCAGTGCCGCGTCCAGGCGGCGGCGGAACAGGACGCGGTTGGGCAGGTCGGTCAGCGGGTCGTGCAGGGCCAGATGCTGCAGCTTCGCCTGGGCCTTGGCACGCTCGATCACGTTGCCCACCTGCGTGGCGACGAATTGCAGCAATGTTTTCGCATCGCCACCGGCGGTCTTGTCGCGGTATTCGAGCACCAGCACGCCGATCGGGCCATCCTTCTCCGACAGCGGCACGCCCAGCCAGTGCGCGGTGCGTTCCCCCGCCGGCGTCTCCGCATGGATGGCCTGCCCGGTGCGGATCACCGTGGCGATGCGCGCATGCATGGCGGGACTCACCGGCCCGGCTGCATGTTTCCGGCCCATGTACGGAAAGCGCAGGCGATGGTCCCCGCGATCGTCCACCGCGACGAGCAGGTCCGCGCCGGGCAGCACCCCGTCGATGATGCGGTGCAGTTGCTCGAACAGGGCGGGCAGCTCCCGGGCGGCGTGCGCCGCCTCGGAAACCGCATGCAGCGCCAGCCGCATGGACTCGCCGCGCTTCAGCGCGGTGATGTCGTGGGCGACGGCGATGCGCACGCGGTCGGCCCCCGACCAGCGGGCCGACCACATGATGTGCACCACTTCGCCGTCCTTGCGCAGGTAGCGGTTCTGGAAATTCGCCTCCGGCTGGCCGGCCATGATCGCCGCGGCGGTGCGCAGCGTGACCGCGCGGTCCTCCGGGTGCACGAGGTCGATCATGGGCTTGCCGATCACTTCGGCCGGGGCATAGCCGAAAATACGCTCGAAAGCGGCGCTGACGAACACATAGCGACCTTCCGCGTCCACGACGCAGACGGCGTCCAGCAGCAGGTCCAGGATATTGTCCAGCGGCGTGAGGGCGGTCGTTTCCATCGCATTCGGCGGGTCGTGGCGTTGCTGCAGGACCGGCATGCACGACCTGTGCCAGCCGCGGCGGCCGGGACCGCCCGTGCCGCGGGTCTTCCGCATGCGGCCGGCGGCGCATCGCCGGCCGGGCAGGCTGCGCGCCCGGGCAGCCTGCCGGTGCCGGGCTTACCAGCCCATGTAGTGGCCGCCGTTGATCGCGAGGTTGGCGCCGGTGATCCAGCTCGCCTCGTCGCCGGTGAAGAAGGCGACCGCATGGGCGATTTCCTCCGGCTTGCCGAGGCGGCCGACCGGGATCTGCGCCACGATCTTCTCGCGCACCTCTTCCGGCACCGCCATCACCATGTCGGTGCCCACGTAGCCGGGGGAGACGGTATTGACGGTGATGCCGAACTTCGCGTTCTCCTGCGCCAGCGAGATGGTGAAGCCGTGCATGCCGGCCTTGGCGGCGGCGTAGTTCGCCTGGCCGTACTGGCCCTTCTGGCCGTTGATCGAGCTGATCTGCACGATGCGGCCCCACTTGCGGTTGCGCATGCCCTCGATCACCTGGCGGGTGACGTTGAAGCAGGCGTTCAAGTTGGTGTTGATCACATCCGTCCACTGCTGGTAGTTCATCTTGTGGAACGTGGTGTCGCGGGTGATGCCGGCGTTGTTGACCAGGATGTCGATGCCGCCCAGCTTGCCGGTGATCTCGTGCACCATCGCTTCGCACGAGGCCGGGTCGGACACGTCGCCCGCCACCATGCACACATCGATACCGTCGGCGGCCATGGCGTTGCGCCAGGCCTCGGCTTTTTCCGGGTTCCGGTAGTTCGTGGCCACGCGATGCCCTTGCCGGGCCAGGTAGCGAACGATGGCGCTGCCGATTCCGCCGGTGCCGCCGGTGATCAGTGCGGTGCGTTGTGTCATGTCTTCGTCTCCATGAGAAATCGCCGATAGCCTCGCGTGTTCCGACCGGTCCGGGTCGGGCCTTTCGCCATGCATGTCCATCCGGCCTGGCGAATCGCCTGCGCAACGGGTGCCGTTGCGGCGCGATTGCGGCGCATCGGGACAACGGTCTCCTTATAGCGGTTTACGCCACGGAACGACCGCTGCAATGCGGCAAACGCGCCGGGTCGAAATGTTCCCGCGCCTGCGCCAGCAAAGCGGCGACGTCGCGGGCGTCGTCCGCCGCGGGCAGGCCGAGGAAGGCGAGGGCGCGGCGCAGCGCTGGCAGCGGATCGCCGGGGTCGACCGGATGCGCCTGCGTGGACTTCGACAGCTTGGCGCCGCTGGCGTCCAGCGCCAGCGGCAGGTGCAGATAGCGCGGCGTCGGCAGGCTCAGCAGCCGCTGCAGCCAGACCTGCCGCGGCGTGGAGTCGAGCAGGTCGCAGCCGCGCACCACTTCGGTGATGCGCTGGAAGGCATCGTCCACCACGCAGGCGAACTGGTAGGAATACAGGCCTTCCACGCGGCGTATCACGAAATCGCCCGCGCTCTCGCGCAGGTTCTGCCGCTGCGGACCTTGCAGCGCGTCGTCGAACGCGATCTCCACGTCGGGCACGCGCAGGCGCCAGGCCGGCGCGCGGCCGGGGTCGGGCGGCGCCACGCAGCGGCCGTCGCGATGCAACCCGTCGCCCGCGGCGAGATCGCTGCGGCTGCACCAGCAGGGAAACACCGCGCCGGCCTCCTGCAGTCGCGTGAAGGCCGCGTCGTAGGCGGCAAGTCGCTGCGACTGGTACAGCACCGGTTCGTCCGCCATGAAGCCGAACGCCGGCAACGCGGCAAGGATGGCCGCTGCCGCGCCGGGCGCCTCGCGCAGCGGGTCGATGTCCTCCATGCGCAGCAGCCAGCGGCCCCCCGCATGGCGCGCGCACAGCCAGCTGCCCAACGCGGCGACCAGCGAGCCGAAATGCAGGCGGCCGGTGGGGGAGGGAGCGAAGCGTCCACGGTAATCCATCCGTGGCAGTCTGCCTGCACGGAAACGCGCTGGCGAGAGGGTGCGGTCGCTTGAAACCGGGCGCGCACGTCTCCATTAACATGGCGTTTCCCCACTCCTCCCACGTGACTGCCGGAAAGAGACAGCCATGCGCCGAATCGTCCTGTTCCTTGCTACCAACATCGCCGTCCTGCTGCTGCTGAGCATCGTCTGCCACCTGTTCGGGGTGGACCAGATGGCCGCCGCGCAGGGGCTGGGCGGCAGCACCGGCCTGCTGATCTACGCCGCGGTGTTCGGCATGGGCGGCGCCTTCATCTCGCTGGCCATGTCCAAGTGGATGGCCAAGATGTCGACCGGCGCGCGGGTGATAACCCAGCCCGCGAACGAGGCCGAGCGCTGGCTGGTCGAGACCGTGCGCCGACATGCGCAGAACGCCGGCATCGCGATGCCCGAGGTGGCGATCTACGACGCGCCCGAAATGAACGCCTTCGCCACCGGCATGACGAAGAACAGCTCGCTGGTGGCGGTGAGCACCGGCCTGCTCGAACAGATGGACCGCGAGCAGGTCGCCGCCGTGCTCGGCCACGAGATCGGCCACGTCGCGAACGGCGACATGGTGACCATGGCGCTGATCCAGGGCGTGCTGAACACGCTGGTGATCCTCGCCGCGCGCATCGTGGGCCGGCTGGTCGACAGCTGGCTGTCCGGCGGCCGCGACGACAACCGCGGCAGCACCGGCATCGGCTACTTCGTCACCGTGATGGTGCTGCAGCTGGTGTTCGGCCTGTTCGCCTCGATGATCGTGATGGCCTTCTCGCGCTGGCGCGAGTTCCGTGCCGACGCCGCCGGCGCGCGACTGGCCGGCCGCGGCGCGATGATCTCGGCGCTGCAGCGGCTGAAGGGCGACCACGGCGAGAACACGCTGCCCAAGACGCTGGCCGCGTTCGGCATCTCCGGGCCGCTGGCCCAGGGCTTCCAGCGCCTGTTCATGAGTCACCCGCCGCTGGACGAGCGCATCGCCGCGCTGCATAACGGCATGGCGAACGCCTGAGGCCCGCGGGCCGGCCCCGGCTGCGCGTGTACCGCCCGATTGGCCGACCCTCCCGGGAAAGGGACCATTTCTTTCTTGCTCAGATCCGGAAATCCTGCCGCAATGACCACCGTCGAAACCCGCAAGTTCGAAGCCGAAGTCGCCCAGGTCCTGCACCTGGTCACCCACTCGCTGTACTCGCACAAGGAGATCTTCCTGCGCGAGCTGGTCTCCAACGCCTCCGACGCCTGCGACAAGCTGCGCTTCGAATCCATCGGCAAGCCCGAACTGCTGGCCGGCGAAGGCGAGCTGCACATCGACGTGAGCTGGGACGAGGCCGCGCGCACCATCACCGTGCGCGACAACGGCATCGGCATGACGCGCGACGAGGTGGTGGCGAACATCGGCACCATCGCCAGCTCCGGCACGCGCCGCTTCCTGGAGGCGATGAGCGGCGAGCAGAAGGCCGACGCGCGCCTGATCGGCCAGTTCGGCGTGGGCTTCTATTCCGCGTTCGTGGTGGCCGACAAGGTCACCGTGCTGACCCGTCGCGCCGATGCGCCGGCGGGCGAGGGCGTGAAGTGGGAGAGCGACGGCAAGGGCGAGTACCTGCTGGAGCAGGTCGAGCTGGCCGAGCGCGGCACCGCGGTGACCTTGCACCTGAAGGCCGACGAGGACGAGTTCCTCAAGAGCTGGCAGCTGAAGTCGCTGATCCGCAAGTACTCCGACCACGTGGCCTTCCCGATACGCGTGCCGGTGGAGCAGGACGGCAAGCCCACCGACGAGTGGGAGACCGTCAACGACGCGTCCGCGCTGTGGACGAAGCCGAAGTCGGAGATCAGCGACGCGGACTACGTCGGCTTCTACAAGTCGCTGGGCCACGACTTCAGCGATCCGCTGGCCTGGACGCACAACCGCGTCGAGGGCAGCCAGAGCTTCACCACGCTGCTGTACATCCCCGCGCAGCCGCCGTTCGACCTGATGATGGGCGGCCGCGACGAGCGCAAGGGCCTCAAGCTCTACATCAGGCGCGTCTTCATCATGGACGCGGCCGAGGAGCTGCTGCCGAACTACCTGCGCTTCGTGCGCGGCGTGGTCGACGCCGACGACCTGCCGCTCAACGTGAGCCGCGAGATCCTGCAGCACAACCGCCAGCTCGAGCGCATCAAGGCCGCCTGCGTGAAGCGCGTGCTGGACCTGATCGAGAAGCTGGCGAAGGACGAGCCGGAGAAGTTCGCCACGTTCTGCAAGGCGTTCGGCAACACGCTGAAGGAAGGCATCAGCGAAGACGCGGGCAACCGCGAGCGCATCGCCAGGCTGCTGCGCTTCGCCTCCACCAAGGGCGAAGGCGCGAAGCAGGCGGTGTCGCTGGACGACTACATCGGCCGCATGGCCGTGGGCCAGGACGCGATCTGGTTCGTCACCGCCGACAGCTACGCCGCCGCCGCCGGCAGCCCGCAGCTTGAAGCCTTCCGCGCCAAGGGCATCGAGGTGCTGCTGATGTTCGACCGCATCGACGAGTGGATGGTCGGCTACCTCGGCGAGTACGAAGGCAAGAAGCTGCGCAACGTGGCCAAGGGCGAATTGCCGCTGGACGAGGCGGAGAAGCAGCGGCAGGAGGAAGTCGCGAAGGAGGCCGAGCCGCTGCTGAAGAAGCTGAAGGAGCTGCTGGGCGAACGCGTGGGCGACGTGAAGGTTTCCGCACGCCTCACCGATTCGCCGTCCTGCCTTGCGCTGGGCGACTACGAGATGGCGCCCCACCTCGCCCGCCTGCTGCGCGAGGCCGGCCAGGACGTGCCCGAGAACAAGCCGGTGCTGGAGATCAATCCGGGCCACCCGCTGCTGAAGCGCGTGGAAGCCGAGGCCGACGAAGCCAAGGCGAAGGACCTCGCCAGCCTGCTGCTGGAACAGGCCGAGATCGCCGCGGGCGCCCCGTTGTCCGATCCGGCCGCGTTCGTGCAGCGGATGAACCGGGTGCTGCTGGGCGGTTGAGGCGCGCGTTGCGGATCGAACACGAAAAAGCCCGTCGCGTGCGACGGGCTTTTTCGTGGCCTTGCGTCCGGCTTACTGCGCGCGTACCGGCGGCGCCGACAGGTTGGCGGGGCCGGGCGGCGTGTTCTGGATCGTGGGCGTCGGCGTCGGCGGGCTGTTTTCCCGGTAGGTCGGGCGATAGCCGTCGTTGAGGCGGTGGACCGGCAACGGTTCCCGAAAGCGCGCGGGCGGAATGTCCTGGTTCGCCAGCGCCAGGCGGTCGCCGTCCAGGTGCACCCAGTACCAGGAGCCGGACGGCACCGGCGCGGTCGAGACGTAGTCGAACCAGGCGTCGTAGTCGCCGCTGCTGCGCGGCTCGGTCCGCAGCGCCACATTCATGATGAACTGGCTGGGGATCGCCTTGCCCTGCTTGTCGACGGCGGGTTTGCTGATCATCTCGTCGAGGTTCGCCCGCAGCAGCCGATCGAGCTTGAGCGGCAGCCGGTAGGCCGGGGAGACCTGGGTGACCTTGCCGTGGGCGTCCACCCGCATCAGCACCGGTTCGAGCCGGTGGGGAAACTGGTTGAGCGACATCGTGCCGTCGGCCAGCGCGCCGGCGCTGCCCAGCAGGGCGACGAGCATGACGGAAGCAGGCAGCGATCGCATGTCCTTCTCCTTGCGGCAGTCGGTTGCTGCCCGATTACTCCGCGCCACTGGTCGAGTCAAGCGGCAGGGCGGCACGTTCCGTGGTTGCAGCGTGGAGCCCTCACTCCGCCGGCTTCTTCCGCCGCCGTGGCTTCTGTTCCGCCGCCGCCAGCAGTTGCTGCAGGTAGGCGATGCCTTCCTCCTCGGGGAAGAACGCCACCACGTCGGCCACGCTCAGCCCGTGGCGCTCGCGCAGCGCGAGGAACTCCTCGCGGGCGCGGGCGATGCGTGCGGCTTCGGCGGCCTTCTTGCCCAGCGGCTTGGGCCTGGGTTCGGGTCTGGCCGGTTTCGGCGCGGGCTGGCTCTGCTCCAGCGCGGCCAGCTCGGCCTGGAACTGGCGGAAGTCGTAGGGCTTGGAACTCATGGCTCTGGCGTGGTCAGGGGGCTGAACATTCTTGCATGCCGGAGGCGTCGCGCCGAGGACTTCCGGCGGTCGGCGGGATCGCGTCTAATGTGGCGCTGTTTCATGCGAAACCTCCGTGATGATCGCGTTGCTGCTGTTGTTCCTCTGCCTGGTGCTGGGCATCCTGGTCCGTCGTTTCGCGCAGCCGCCGGCCGGCATCGTGCACGGGCTGAACTGGTGGGTGCTGAACATCGCGCTGCCGGCGCTGGTGCTGGAGCTGGTTCCGCGGCTGAAGCCGGATGCCACGCTGTGGTTCCCGGTGGCGGCAATGTGGGTGGTGTTCTTCGGCGCATGGCTGCTGTTCGCGTGGCTGGGCCCGCGGCTGGGCTGGTCGCGCGGGCGCACAGGCGCACTGGTGCTGGTGTGCGGGCTGGGGAATACCTCGTTCATGGGCTACCCGCTGCTGCAGGCGCTGCACGGCGACGCGGGCCTGACGCTGGCCGTGGTGGCCGACCAGCTCGGCTGCTTCCCGCTGCTGGCCTCGGTGGGCGTGGTGGTGGCCTGCCTGTACGCCGGGCGCGCGGCCGATCCGCGCCGGATCGTTCGCCGCATCGTCACGTTCCCCGCGTTCGTCGCGCTGGTGGTGGCGATAGTCGCGGGCCTGCTGGGTGGCTGGCCGGCCGTGCTGGACGGCGTGTTCAAGCCGCTGGGGGAGACGATGACGCCGCTGGCGCTGTTCTCGGTGGGCTTGCAGTTCCGGCTGCAGGCCGGCCAGGGCCTGCTGGGCGCAACCGCGTGGGGACTGGGCTGGAAGCTGCTGCTGGCGCCGGCGCTGTGCTGGGTGCTGGGCGTCACCGCCGGCGTGGGTGGCCTGGTGCTGACGGCCGGCGTGCTGCAGGCGGCGATGGCGCCGATGGTGTCGGCCGCCATCCTGGCCGACGAGTACGGGCTGGATCCGAAGCTGGCGAATACCGTGCTGGGTGCGGGCATCGTGTTGTCCCTGCTGACGGTGCCGCTGATGAACCTGGGGCTGCCCAGCGGTTAGCCGGCAGGATGCAGCCGCGGCGGATGCCAGCCCCGGAACGCCGTGCCCATGCACAGGCCGAGGATGGCCTGCACGCGAGCGTGGCGTCCAGCGGTTGGTCATGGCGGGCTCGACGGGAATCGGGGCGATAATGCCGCCGATGAATGTCCCACATGCTGATCATCCGACTGGAATGCGCGCCGACGCGTGGCTGTGGGTTGCACGTTTCTTCAAGACGCGTGGCCTCGCCAAGCAGGCGATCGACGGCGGCAAGATCGACGTCAACGGTGGTGGCTGCAAGCCGGCCAAGCTGTTGCATGCGGGCGACGCGCTGAAGATCAGCCGTGGCGAGGAGCGGCTGGAAGTGGAGGTGCTGGCGCTGGCAGTCAAGCGCGGTCCGGCCAGCGTGGCGCAGGCGCTGTACCGCGAGAGCGAAGCCAGCAGGCTGGCGCGCGAGGCGCAGCGCGAACAGCGCCGGCTGGTCGGCGTGCAGGCGCCGCGCCAGCGCCCCGACAAGCACGCACGCAGGGAATTGCGTCGATTGAAGGACGATCCGGGCCGCCCTTGAACTGGTTCCGGGCAGTGCATCGCAGATTGCGCCATGGTTCTGCCCCACCATTCGCGGCAACGCCGAGTCACGCCGAGTCCGTGACCCTCACTTGGCGGGGATGACTTCAGGGAGCCTTGCGATGAACGGCATGGGATTCTTCAGGCGATGGCTGGGTGGCGCCGCTGCGTCGGTGCCACGGCCAGACAGCCAGCGGCAGGCGCCGCGGGGCACGCGCATGCTGGTGGTGGACGATTCCCCCACGATCTGCGCCGTACTTGGCCGCATGCTGGAGCAGTGCGGCTATGCCGTGCAGAAGGCCGCCGACGGCGAGCGCGCGCTCGAGTTGGCGAAGGCCGAACTGCCCGAACTGATCTTCCTCGACATCGTGTTGCCTGGCATCAACGGCTTCGCGGTGCTGCGCGCGCTGCGCCACGACCCGCTCACTGCACACATCCCGATCGTGATGATCAGCGGCAATTCGCAGGCCACCGAGCAGTTCTACGTGCAGCGCTACGGTGCCGACGATTTCATGAAGAAGCCCTTTGGTTGTACCGAAGTGATGGCCAGCATCGACGCATTGGTGCGTGCCGGTCGCATGCCGGCGCGCGACGTCGCGTTCGAGCGGCTGGTCGCGCAAGGCCTGCCGCTGGCTACCCATGACGTAGTGGCAGGCATGGCGACCTGAAGCAGGCCGGCCGGGAGCCCCACTCTCCGGCGCCGAGTCTGCGGGAACCGCAAACGAACGAGGCCGCCGGTTGACCACCCGGCGACCTTGTTCGTTTCGCATCCTCCTCCTGTCCGGTGTCGCAGTGCCTGCGGCACGGGATGCGAAGGGCTTACCAGTCGTACTTCACGCTGAACTGGCCATAGCGCGGAGCCTCGCTGCCCACCGGCAATTTGTAGCTGGTGTTCGGCGCAGCCGTCGAGCCATAGGAGCTGGTATAGGCCGTGGTTGCCTGCTCGTTGAACACGTTGAGTACCTGCATCTGGAGGGTCAGATGCTTGCCGGCCCATGCAGGGATGTAGGTCAACGACAGATTGAGCTGGTGGGTCCACGGCGTGCTGCCCGCGTCCCCCGGACGCGCCGGCCGGCCGCCGCACCAGTGGTAGCCCGAACCGTAGCCGATCGGGTTGGTCTGGTTCGGGCCGTAGTAACCCGCGCAGGTGAACGGCGCACCCGACTGGATGATGTACGTGCCGCTGACCAGCCATTCCGGCGTGACCGCATAGGTGCCGTACGCCTTCAGCGTGTGCTTGTGCATGTTCGGAAGATCGCCGTTGGCATACTCCATGATCTCGGGGTAGTCCCAGGCCGTGGAGATCGAGCCGGATGCATGGCCACCGGACGCGGCCGAGGCGTTGGAGATCTGGCCTGACCACGACTCGGTCGGACCTTCCGTGGTGCCGTAGCTCTTGGTGAACATGTAGTCGATCTTGCCCATCCACTTGCCGTCCCACGGATGTTCCAGGGACTCTTCCAGGCTGTAGTACTTGCGGAACGCCGCAGGAAAGCCGACCAGGCCGTCCGAGGCATTGCCAACGGCCGTATGCGGGTTCCACGTATAGGTTCCATAGCGCGTGCAGGTGGGATTGAGCGCGCCGTCGTCCGCCAGGCAGTAGCGCAGGGTGTTGCTGCGCCCCGGGTTGACCAGTACATCCGTCTCCGTGGCATAGATGAGCGGATTCGTGTCGGCATCGGCCGGCAGCTGGATGGCGCCGGTGTCGTCCACGATGTCGTTCATTTTCGAGTAGGTGGCCTGCGAGGTCCACACCAGTGACTGGCCGAAGGCGTCGAATGCCTTCTGGAAGCCCAGCACGTACTCGTCCTGGTACATCGGCTTCAGGTCGGTCGCGGCGACGAGCGTCGGATCCTTCGGAACGCCGGTTTCGCCGTCGGGCGAGTACGCCGCGCTGGTCGGAAGCTGGGTAAGGCCCTGCGGCAGGCCGTTCGCATCGATGGATGCATAGGTATAGAACGTTTCGAGGTAGGCATTGTTGCCTGCCATGCGCGTGCCCAGGCCCGACGGCAGCGCGAGGTAGTAGCGGCCCGCGTTGCCGTACAGCTTGGCGCTGCTGTCGCCGAAGATGTCCCAGCTGAAGCCAAGGCGCGGCGCCCATTGCGGCTTGGTTTCGCGGATGTAGGCCTGCATCTCCGGGTTGTAGTTCGTGAACTGGTCGTTGCGCAGGCCGAGGTTCAGCATCAGGTTCGGCGTCACCTGCCAGTTGTCCTCGATGTATTGCGCCTTCTGCATCACGGTGAACGAGGCCGTACCGCCATAGGTGAGCCTGCCCACGTAGTAGCCCTGCGGGTTGCTGGGGGATACCGCGGTGGGAACGCATATGCCCTGGCCATTGCAGGCCAGGGTCGGCGAGGTGAGATTCGACTGCTGGCCGTAGGACCAGTAGTAGCCCGGGCCGACGGTGACTTTGCCGTCGTCGATATCGGTGCTGCGCTGGTTGTCGATGCCGAACTTCAGGTCGTGGTTGCCCAGCTTCCAGTCCAGGTCGACACGGAGGTTGTTCGACGCCGACCGGTGGCCCGCGGAGGGCAGGGTGCTGGGATTGAGGTTGTAGTTGCCGAAGCCCGGGGCCGCCGGGTTCTGGCCGCCGATGGCGCCCTGGCCGCCCATGCTGGGCAGCGCCGGATCGTAACCAGGGTAAGCCACGGCCTGGTCGAAGTAGGTGCTCTTCATCTTGCCGCCCAGCACGCTCAGCGTGACGTTGTCGGTGATGTAGGAGGTGTACTTCAGGATGCCGATGTCGAACTTGCTCGAATACAGCGGATTGTTGACCTTTACGAAACTCCCCACGCTGTTGGTGGCGTAGTTGTAGCTGTAGAGGTTGTTCGCGGTGTCCTCGACCTTGCTGGAGGCGTAAGTGGCCTCCAGCGTGTTGCTGTCGTTGATGTTCCAATCCAGCTTGCCGTAGAACTTCGGCGACGACTGGCCGTGCGAGCTCCAGGTCGACTTCCCCGTCGACGTGGCCAGGCCGGCGCTGGTGGCGTTGGCTTGCTGGGTCTCGGCGGTCAGATAGAAGAACAGCTTGTCCTTGATCAGCGGTCCCGACACGTAGGCATCGTAGATCCGCGTCCAGGACTCGTTCTGCGAACGCGGCTGGCGGAGATCGCCGTATTGCTGGCCCGTCTGGCGCGGCAGCGCGTTCGGGTTGGCGTAGTAGTAGTTGTCGTAGCTGCTCTGTGCCCAGCTTGGTGCCCAGGTGGCATAGACGCCGGCATGGAAGTCGTTGCCGCCACGCTGGCCCACCTGGCTGATCACGCCGCCGGTGGAGCGGCCGTATTCGGCGCTGTAACCGGAGGTGATGGTCTGCTGCTCGGCGATCGCGAAATAGGGCAAGGCGATGCCGCCGGCATTGCCCACCGGATCTGTGGTGTTGAAACCGTTGATGTAGTACGCGTTTTCCACCACGGAGTCGCCGCCGAACGAGATCAGCGGGGTGCCGGCCGGGCCGTGGCCCAGGCTGGCATTGCCGCCGGCCGTGCCGGGCGCCAGCAGGGCGATGGATTCGGCGTTGCGGGCCAGCGGCAGCAACTTCAGGTCCCGCGAGGTGATCACCGAAGTCTGGCGGGTCGAGGACACGTCGATCGCGGGGATCGAGTTGGCGGTGACGGTGACGCCGGACAGGTTCTGCACGCTCTTGCCGGTCTCGGCCGCGGTAAACGGCACCGCGCCGCCGCCCGCCACGCTCACCTGCACGTGGTCGTGCACGGCAAGCACGTTGCCGCCCTGCATCAGCGATACGGTGTAGCTGCCCACCGGCAGTTGGTTGGCGCTGAAACGCCCCGTGCCGTCCACTGCCACTTCGCGGGTGAGGCCGGTCTGCTTGTTGACGATGCGGACCGTTTCGCCCACTGCCGCCGGCGCGGTGCCGAAGATCGAGCCGGTCGTTCCCTGGCCATATGCCAGGCTGCTGACACCCAGACTCATGGCGAGAGCCACGGCCAGGGCGTTGCGACGGTGTTGGTTCCCACGCATGACTTGCTTGTTCATTCGTTTTTCTCCCCATCTGGTGCCCGCCACGGGCAGATGAAACCGACAGGGCCAACTCGCCGGGCTCCCTTCGGGTACGCCGAGGCTATAAATATCGAAAGAAATCGACAAATAATAAAAATTTATGAAAGAACAAACGATTTACATATCATGTTACTTGCCTTTCGATTGAGCTGACTGATGATCGCCGAGGTTCCGGCAGCGGATGTCGGTGCGCGGCGCCGAAGGCGACCGGGATTGACCGGCTCCAGTTCGGTTGGCCGGCAGCGGCAAGCGCCGCCACGGCGGACCGTGCGTGCGCCGATGGCCCCTCGGGCAGGAGGCGGGCAACGCTTCACGGTCCGCGACCCTGCCGGGCAAGACGCCGAGCCGAAATGGTTGCGGGCAGCGTTTCGTTGCCGGCTCCTCAGTCAGGAGGCCGCTCGTGTCGCCCAGACACGCGACGCCTGTGGCAGAGGGCGGGTGATTCCGGCTCGCGTCGCGCGGATCAGTCGATCAGTTCGTGCGCCGTGGCGCGCGCCGCCGCGCGGATCTCGTCGCGGAGGGCGTCGTCCTCGACGGTGCGCGCCAGCACCATGCCGCCCACGCACAGTGCGGCGAGGGCGAGTCCGCGCTGGCGCGCGGCTTCGCTGTCGGCGGATGCGCCGACGCCTTGCGCGAGCATTCCGGCCATGCGCTCCAGCAAGCCGCGATAAGCGTCTTTCACGCCGGGGCCCGCACGTGCCACGTCGGAAGGCAGGGCGATCATCGGGCAGTGGCCCTCGATGTCGTCCAGGTGCTCGCGCGAGAGATAGACGTCGACCATCTGCCGGGCGAACGCCGTCCCGCGGCGCGCCGGGTCGAAGTCCAGGTCCGGCCAGCGTTCGACCGGGTTGAAGTCACGGTACGTCGCCACCGCTTCCACGAACAGCTCCTCCTTGGTGCGGAAGTGGTTGTAGAAGCCCCCGCGCGTGAGTTCCGCGCTGGCCATGATCTCGTCGATGGAGACCTCGCTGAAGCCCCGGCGGTTGAACAGCACGCGTGCGCGCTCGACGATGCGCGCACGGGTCTTCTGCTTGTGTTCGGCGCTGTACGGCATGGCGGTTTCCTCCGGTGCCGCCACAGCGTAGCGCCGGGATTGAATATGTTCTTGAACATATATTGATGCGGCGCAGGCTGGATGCATCCAACCCCGAGAGGAGCGCCCCATGAAGCTGTATTACGCCGAGGTCTTCAATCCCCGCCGGGCCTGCGCCGTGGCGAAATACCTCGAGGCACCGGTCGAGTGGATGCGCGTCGACCTTGCGCGCGGCGAACACAAGCAGCCGCCGTACCTCGTGCTCAATCCCAACGGCAAGGTGCCGGTGCTGACCGACGGCGTGCTGCGACTGTGGGAGGCCGACGCGATCATGGTGCATCTGGCGATGCAGGCCGGCTCGGCGTTGTGGCCGTCGGTTCCCGCGGCGCAGGTCGAAGCCATGCGCTGGTTGTCGTGGAACCAGGCGCATTTCCTGCGGCATGGCGGTGCGCTGTACTTCGAGTACGTGATCAAGCCCTGGGTGGGCATGGGCGAAGCGGATGCAGCCGCGGTGGCCGAAGCGGGCAAGTTCTTCCGGCAGTTTGCGGCCGTGCTCGACACCCACCTGGCTGCGCACGAGTGGCTGGTGGGCGAGCAACTCGGCGTGGCGGATTTCGCCGTTTCCACGCCGCTGGGCTGGGCGAAGGAAGCGCGGCTTCCGCTGGACGGCTTCGAGCACATCGCTCGCTGGCACCGGCAATTGCAGGCCCTGCCGGCGTGGCGCGAGCCGTTCCCGGCCATGCCTGCCGCCGAAGCCGAGGCCTGAACCATCAACGCAGAGGTGGATGATGCGCAGACTGATTGCTTTCGACATGGTGACGCTGGACGGCTGCTACGCCAGCACCGACGGCGATTTCAGCTGGACCCATCGGCGCGAGCGCGACGCGGAATGGGATGCCTTCGTGCAGGGCAATGCGGACAGCGGCGGCGAGCTGGTGTTCGGGCGCGTCACCTACCAGATGATGGCTTCATGGTGGCCCACGCCGGCGGCAGCTCAGAACGAGCCGGCGGTGGCCGAACGGATGAACGCGCTGCCGAAATTCGTCTGTTCGCGCACGCTGCGCGAAGCCGCATGGAACAACACCGCCGTGCTGGAGGGCGACGCGATACCGCGGCTGCGGACGCTGAAAAGCGAACCCGGCGCGGACCTGGTGATTCTCGGCAGCGGCGAGCTGGTGGCCTCGCTGGGGCCGGCCGGACTGATCGACGAATACCAGCTGGTGATCGTCCCGGTCGTGCTGGGCAGGCGTGGAAGGTCGCTGTTCGGCGGCTTCGCGGCCGGCATGGATTTGCGCCTCGCCCGGTCGCGGCGCTTCGGCAACGGCAACATGCTGCTGTGTTACGAGCCGCAGGGGCGCGTCGGCGACCCTTGAGGCGGCCTTCCCGGAGCCCCGCTTGCGCCCGTTCATGCCGGCAAGGAAACTGTTCCGACGCCGGCGTCCCCGCCGGCGAAGGGGGAAGGGGATGGCCGGTTTCGGTTTGTTGCAGCGGCTGGTGGCCGGCGGCGAACGGCGCCACAGCGAACCGCGGGTGCGCGCGCCGGTGGCCAGCCGCGTGCTGGTGGTGGACGACTCCGCGACGATCTGCGCCGTGCTGGGCAAGATGCTGACCCAGGACGGCTACGAGGTCGTCAAGGCGGCCGACGGCGAAAGCGCGCTGGCGCTGGCGCGCAGCGTGCGGCCGCACCTGGTGTTCCTCGACATCGTGCTGCCCGGGATCTCCGGCTTCGAGGTGCTGCGCGCGATGCGGCGCGAACCGGCCACGCAGCGCACGCCCATCGTGATGATCAGCGGCAATGTGCAGGCCACCGAGCAGTTCTACGTGCAGCGCTACGGCGCCGACGATTTCATGAAGAAGCCGTTCGGTCGCGGCGAGGTGTTCGAGCGCATCCGCCAGCTGGTGCTGACCGGGCGCCTGCCGGCGCGTGCGCCGGTACAGCAGCCGCAGCCGCCATCCGGCGTGAGCCAGGCCGAGTGGGACGCCATTCCCGATATCGGGATGCCGGACGAAGCCCATGTTGCGCATCGCACAGCAACGAAGCCGGGCGATCCGCCGACGCCAGGCTCAGCGTAGGCCTTTCAATCGGTACAGCGCCTCCAGCGCTTCGCGCGGCGTGAGCGCATCCGGATCGATCGCGTCCAGCGCATGTTCCACCGCGGAAGGCGCGGGTGGCGCGAACAGGCCGAGTTGTGGCGATGCTTCGGCAACGGGCGCCGCGCCGCCATGCGCGTGCATGCCGCTCTCCAGCTTCGCCAGCGTGCGCCGCGCATCCGCGATCACCGCCTTGGGCAGGCCGGCCAGCGCCGCCACCTGCAGGCCGAAGCTGCGGTTGGCCGGGCCGTCCTTCACCGCGTGCATGAACACCAGTTGCTCGCCGTATTCCACCGCATCGAGATGCACGTTCGCGATGCCGGCATGCTCGGCGGCCAGCTCGGTCAATTCGAAGTAATGCGTGGCGAACAGGGTGAAGGCGCGGCTCGTCGCCGCGAGGTGCACCGCCGCGGCGCGCGCCAGCGCGAGGCCATCGTAGGTGCTGGTGCCGCGGCCCACCTCGTCCATCAGCACCAGGCTGTGCTCGCTGGCGTTGTGCAGGATGTTCGCGGTCTCGCTCATCTCCACCATGAAGGTGGACTGGCCGCGCGAAAGGTCGTCGCCCGCGCCGATGCGGGTGAAGATGCGGTCGACGGGGCCGATCGTCGCGCGTGCCGCCGGCACGTAGCTGCCGATATGCGCGAGCAGCACGATCAGCGCGTTCTGTCGCATGTAGGTGCTCTTGCCGCCCATGTTGGGGCCGGTGATCACCAGCATGCGACGGTCGTCGTCGAGCCGCAGGTCGTTCGGCTCGAACGGTTCCTCGCGCACCTTTTCCACCACCGGGTGGCGGCCGCGCTCGATCGCGATGCCGGGTTCGTCGGCGAGTTCCGGCACGCTCCAGTCCAGCGTCTCGGCGCGTTCGGCGAGGGTGGCGAGCACGTCCAGTTCCGCGATGGCGGCGGCCGCCTGCTTCAGCGGCTCAAGCCGTTCGGTCAGCGTGTCGAGCAGCGCTTCGTACAGCGCGCGTTCGCGCATCAGCGAACGCTCCTTCGCGCTGAGCACCTTGTCCTCGAACTGCTTGAGCTCCTCGGTGATGTAGCGCTCGGCGTTCTTGGTGGTCTGGCGGCGCGTGTAATGCGTGGGCGCCTTGTCCGACTGCGCCTTGCTGATCTCGATGTAGTAGCCGTGCACGCGGTTGTAGCCCACCTTCAGCGTGGGGATGCCGCTGGCGGCCTTCTCGCGTTCCTCCAGCTCGACGAGGTACTGGTCGGCGTGGGTGGAGAGCCGACGCAGTTCGTCCAGCTCGGCGTCGTAGCCGTCCGCGATGACGCCGCCGTCACGCTGCAGCGCCGGCGGCTGTTCGACGATGGCGCGCTGGAGGAGTGTCGCGGTCTCGGCGTGGTTGCCGATGCGTTCGACCAGCGCATGCAGCAACGGACTGTCCAGGCCGGCGATGCGTTCGCGCAGCTCCGGCGCGGCCAGCAGGCCGTCCCTCAGGGTGGACAGGTCGCGCGGCCGCGCCGAGCGCAGCGCCACGCGGGCGAGGATGCGCTCCAGGTCGCCGATGCCGCGCAACTGTTCGCGCAGCGCTTCGTAGCGGCGGTTGTCGACCAGCGTGCCGATGGCCTGGTGGCGGCCGCGCAGCAGTTCGCGCGAGCGCAGCGGCCGATTCAGCCAGCGGCGCAGCAGGCGCGCGCCCATCGGCGTCACGGTTTCGTCCAGCACGCCGAGCAGGGTGTGTTCGGTGCGGCCGCTGGGATGGGTGTCGAGTTCCAGGTTGCGGCGCGTGGCGGCATCCAGCGCGATGGTTTCGCTGGCCGATTCCACCGCCATGCCGCTGAGGTGCGGCAGCGCGCTCTTCTGGGTTTCCTCGACGTAGCCGAGCAGGCAGCCGGCTGCGCCGATGGCGAGCGGCAGGCCGCCCACGCCGAAACCGCCGAGGTCGCGCGTGCCGAAGAAGCGGTTGAGTTCGCGCCGCGCCGCATCGGTTTCGAAATGCCACGGCGGCCGCTTGCGCAGGCCCGGCAGGGCGGCGACGAGCTTCGGCCACGCCACGCTTTCGTCCACCAGGGTTTCAGCCGGTTGCAGGCGCGCGAGTTCCGCCGCCAGCGCTTCCGCGTGCGGCACCTCGCTGAGCAGGAAGCGGCCGCTGGACAGATCCACCCACGCGAGGCCGTAGCCGTCCTTCGCGCCCGCGGCGATGGCCAGCAGCAGGTTGTCGCGGCGTTCTTCCAGCAGCGCGGCGTCGGTCACCGTGCCCGGCGTCACCACGCGCACCACCTTGCGTTCCACGATGCCCTTGGCCAGCGCCGGATCGCCGATCTGCTCGCAGATCGCCACCGATTCGCCGAGGCGCACCAGCTTCGCGAGGTAATTCTCCACCGCGTGATAGGGCACGCCCGCCATCGGGATCGGCGCACCGGCCGACTGCCCGCGCTGGGTCAGCGTGATGTCCAGCAGCCGCGCCGCCTTGCGCGCGTCGTCGTAGAACAGCTCGTAGAAATCCCCCATGCGGAAGAACAGCAGCACATCGGGATGCGCCGCTTTCGCGGTGAGGTACTGGCGCATCAAGGGCGTGTGCAGGGAGAGATCGTCGTGGCTCATGCGTGGCTGCGCGTGGGTGGAACAGGGTGGCCGATCCGCGTTAACGTGCTGGCCTTGAAGATCGGGAGTCTCGCATGGAGTCGCCGTCCGTTCCTACCGATGCCGAACTGCACGCGCTGGCGCAGGCGGTGGCGCAGGAAACGCTGCGCCGGCGCCGGATGCTGGTCACCGCCGAATCCTGCACCGGCGGCTGGATCGCCAAGGCGCTGACCGACCTGCCCGGCAGCTCGGCCTGGTTCGACGGCGGCGTGGTCACCTACAGCTACGAGGCGAAGCAGGCGCTGCTGGGCGTCAGTGCGCATACGCTGGAGCATGCGGGCGCCGTGAGCGAGGAGACCGCGCTGGAAATGGTTTCCGGCGCGATCGCCCGGTTCGGCGCGGGCGTGGCGGTGGCGGTGACCGGCATTGCCGGGCCGACCGGCGCCACGCCGGGCAAGCCGGTGGGTACGGTGTGGATCGCCTGGAAGTGCCGCGGCGGCTACGCCCGCGCGAGGCTGTTCCATTTCGACGGCGACCGCGAGGCGGTGCGCCGGCAGACCGTGGCCGCCGCGCTCGCCGGCCTGCGCGAAACCCTGACGGACTGAGGCGCCGCGGTCCGGCTGGCCGGCTTGACCGATATGGGATACTTCGTGATCCCAGCCCGTGAGACGCGATCCGGGCATCATGCCTTCCATTCACAGCCCAACCGGAACCAAGACGATGGATGACAACAAGCGCAAGGCGCTCGCCTCCGCCCTCGGCCAGATCGAAAAGCAGTTCGGCAAAGGCGCCGTGATGCGCATGGGCGATCGCACCAACGAGGCGATCGACACCGTTTCCACCGGTTCGCTGGGGCTGGACATCGCGCTGGGCGTGGGCGGCCTGCCGCGTGGCCGCGTGGTCGAGATCTACGGTCCGGAATCCTCGGGCAAGACCACGCTCACCCTGCAGGTGATCGCGAACTGCCAGAAGAACGGCGGCACCGCGGCCTTCGTCGACGCCGAGCACGCGCTGGACCCGTCCTACGCCGCCAAGCTGGGCGTGAACGTGGACGACTTGCTGGTCTCCCAGCCCGACACCGGCGAGCAGGCGCTGGAAATCGCCGACATGCTGGTGCGCTCGGGCGCGGTGGACGTGGTGGTGGTCGACTCCGTCGCCGCGCTCACGCCCAAGGCCGAAATCGAGGGCGAGATGGGCGATTCCCACGTGGGCCTGCACGCCCGCCTGATGAGCCAGGCGCTGCGCAAGCTCACCGCCAACATCAAGAAGTCCAACTGCCTGGTGATCTTCATCAACCAGATCCGCATGAAGATCGGCGTGATGTTCGGCAGCCCGGAAACCACCACCGGCGGCAATGCGCTGAAGTTCTACGCCTCGGTGCGCCTGGACATCCGCCGCATCGGCGCGGTGAAGAAGGGTGAGGAAGTGATCGGTTCCGAAACCCGCGTCAAGGTGGTCAAGAACAAGGTGGCGCCGCCGTTCCGCCAGGCGGAGTTCGAGATCCTCTACGGCGAGGGCAGCTCGCGCGAAGGCGAGATCATCGAGCTGGGCGTGGCGCAGAACCTGGTCGACAAGTCCGGCGCCTGGTACAGCTACAAGGGCGACCGCATCGGCCAGGGCAAGGAAAACGTCCGCCAGTTCCTCCGCGACAACCCCGCCATCGCCGACGAGATCGACCGCGAACTGCGCGCCCGCCTGCTGGTGGGCGGCAGCGGCAAGGGCACCACCGCTTCCGAGGAAGCGCTGGAGGAAGCCTGATCCGGGCGTTGCTCGCCGGTCAGGTTGATCAAGGCCCGGTGAACGGGCGACAGGAGACAGGTGAGATGCCCAGGCTGCGTTGGACTTTCCTGGTCGCCATCGTGCTCGGCGCGGCGCTGGTGTTCGCCACCGCCGCGTTCGGCGGCAGTGGCGAAACCCCGCACGTGGACGCCAGGCAGGTGGTGAAAGGCGTTTGGATCTCCGGCCAGGTCGCCCCGGAACAACTGGCGCAGTTGAAGGCACAGGGTTTCCGGGCGGTGGTGGACCTGCGCCCGGACAACGAAGGCCCCGGCCAGCCTTCGGCCGGCACGATGGGCGCGGCGGCAGCGCAGCAGGGCATGGCCTTCGACTACGCCCCGGTGTCGCCGGGCGCCGTGCCGGCGGCCGCGGTGGACACGCTGGGCCGCGCGCTGGCCCGTGGCGAGCAGCCGGTGCTGCTGTACTGCCGCAGCGGCAGCCGTGCGGCGCGCACCTGGGCGCTGGCCGAGGCCTCGCGCCCCGGCGGCCTCGATGCGGACGCCATCGTGGACGCGGTTCGCCAGGCCGGGCAGAACGCCGGGGATTTGCGCGATCAGATCGTGGCCCGCATCGCCGCCCGGCCCAGCGCGCGCTGAACCGCGGCAGACGCATGGCTGCTGTCGCCGCCCCTGCCGTCGATGTACGCCGCCGTACTGTCGCCGGGCCTGATCGGCATCCGCTGCTGACGCCGGGGTAGCCGCGCATGTCGAAAGACCGTTCCGCGCCGCCGCCCGGCAGCAAGCCGCCCGAAAAACGGGACAAGGCCACCGCCTACGCCAAGGGCCTCGGCTTCCTCGTGCGCCGCGAGCATTCCCGCCGCGAACTGGGGCGCAAGCTGCGCCAGGGCGGCTACGCGGCCGACGAGGCGGCGGAGGCGCTGGACCGTCTCGGCGCGCAGCACTACCAGGACGACGAACGCTTCGGCGAGATGCTGGTGCGCAGCCGCGCCGCCCAGGGTTACGGCCCGCTGCGCCTGCGCGCCGAACTGAAGAGCCACGGCCTGTCCGACGCGCGCATCCGCGCGCTGCTGGAGGCCGTGGAAGTGGACTGGGGCGCTTCCGCCGCCGCCCAGCTGCGGCGCCGCTACGGCGCCAAGGCGGCTGCGGACCAGGCCGAAAAGCTGCGCCGGGCACAGTTTCTCTTGCGTCGCGGCTTTCCCGCCGCCACAGTAAGAGGTCTTACCCACGCCGATGTGGACGAGTTGGCCGACGAAAGCGACTGATCGCCCGGCTTGCCGTCGGCGTGGCCTGCAGCCTCCACGCCCCAGCCCGACGATCCGCACGCAATGAAGACGGCCGACATCCGCTCCACCTTCCTCGAGTTCTTCCGCTCCAAGGGCCACACCATCGTGCCGTCCGCCTCGCTGGTGCCGGCCAGCGATCCGACCCTGCTGTTCACCAACTCGGGCATGGTGCCGTTCAAGAACGTGTTCCTGGGCAGCGAAAAGCTGCCCTACGTGCGTGCGGCCGACGTGCAGCGCTGCCTGCGCGCGGGCGGCAAGCACAACGACCTGGATGCCGTGGGCTACACCGCGCGCCACCACACCTTCTTCGAGATGCTGGGCAACTGGTCGTTCGGCAACTACTTCAAGCGCGAGGCGATCGTCTGGGCGTGGGAGCTGCTCACCCGGGTGCTCAAGCTGCCGCCCGAAAAGCTGTGGGTCACCGTCTATCACACCGACGACGAAGCCTACGATCTCTGGCACAAGGAAGTCGGCGTGCCGGCCGAGCGCATCGTGCGCATCGGCGACAACAAGGGCGCGCCGTTCGCCTCCGACAATTTCTGGCAGATGGCCGACACCGGCCCCTGCGGTCCCTGCACCGAGATCTTCTACGACCACGGCCCCGGCGTGGCCGGTGGTCCGCCCGGTTCGCCCGACGAGGACGGCGACCGCTACATCGAGATCTGGAACCTGGTGTTCATGCAGTTCGACCGCGCACCGGACGGCACGCTCTCGCCGCTGCCCGCGCCCTGCGTGGACACCGGCATGGGCCTGGAGCGCCTCGCCGCCGTGCTGCAGCACGTGCACTCCAACTACGAGATCGACCTGTTCCAGCACCTCGTCAAGGTGGCGGCCGAACTCACCGCCACGAAAGACCTGGCCAACCAGTCGCTGCGCGTGATCGCCGACCACATCCGTGCCTGCAGCTTCCTGATCGTCGACGGCGTGCTGCCGTCCAACGAAGGCCGCGGCTACGTGCTGCGCCGGATCATCCGCCGCGCGCTGCGCCATGGCTGGATGCTGGGCGTGCGCGGCGACTTCTTCTGGAAGATGGTGCAGCCGCTGGTCGAGGAAATGGGCGAGGCCTATCCCGAGCTCAAGCAGAAGCAGGGCTTCGTGGAAGACGCGCTGCGCACCGAGGAGCAGCGTTTCGGCGAAACGCTGGAGCACGGCATGCGCCTGTTCGACGAAGTGACCGGCCGGCTCTCCGGCACGACCATCGCGGGCGAAGACGCGTTCCGCCTCTACGACACCTACGGTTTCCCGGTCGACCTTACCGCCGACATCGCGCGCGAGCGCGGCCTCGCCGTGGACATGGCCGGCTTCGAGCAGGCGATGAACGAACAGCGCGAGCGCGCCCGCGCCGCGGGCAAGTTCGAGGCCAAGGGCCAGTTGCCGGCCGAGCTTGCCAGCCAGCTCGCGCCCACCGCTTTCCTCGGCTACGAGGCGCTGTCGGCGCAGGGCTGCAAGGTGCTGGGCATCGTGCGCGATGGTCGCCAGCTGGACCAGCTCGTCGAGGGCGAGCGGGGCTACGTGATCCTCGATCGCACCCCGTTCTATGCCGAGTCCGGCGGCCAGGTCGGCGACACCGGCGTGCTGTCGAACGGCCAGGGCCGCTTCGAGGTGGCCGACACGCTGAAGATGGGCGGCGTATTCTTCGGCCACGCCGGCAGCTGGCACGGCGCGCAGCCGCTCAAGGTCGGCGACGCGGTGGATGCGCAGGTCGACACCGCGCGCCGCCAGGCCATCGTGCTCAACCACTCCGCCACCCACCTGTTGCACGCCGCGCTGCGCAAGGTGCTGGGCACGCACGTCAGCCAGAAGGGCTCGCTGGTGGCGCCCGATCGCCTGCGCTTCGACTTCGCCCACCACAAGCCGGTGAGTCGCGAGGAACTGGCTGAGGTGGAGGCGCTGGTCAATGCCGAGGTGCGCCGCAACGCCGCCGCCGAGGTGCGCCAGATGGCCTACGACGACGCGATCGCGTTCGGCGCGATGGCGCTGTTCGGCGAGAAGTACGGCGACGAAGTGCGCGTGCTGAAGATGGGCGATTTCTCCACCGAGTTGTGCGGCGGTACCCACGTGGGGCGCACCGGCGACATCGGCCTGTTCAAGATCGCCGGGGAGGCGGGCGTGGCCTCCGGCGTGCGCCGCATCGAGGCAGTCACCGGCGCTGGCGCGCTCGCCTTCGTGGCCGACGAGGAGCGTCGCCTCGGCGAACTGGCGCACCTGCTCTCCAGCAGCGGCGACGACGCCATCGAGAAGCTGCGCCAGCTGTTCGACAAGCAGAAGAAGCTGGAACGCGAACTGGAATCCCTGCGCGCCAAGGCGGCCGGTTCAGCCACCGCCGAACTGGCGGGCAGCGCGCACGACGTCGACGGCATCAAGATCGTGGCCGCGCGACTGGAGGGCCTGGACGCCAAGGCGCTGCGCGACAGCGTGGACCAGCTCAAGCAGCAACTGGGCGACTGCGTGATCCTGCTAGCGGGCGCGGCGGACGGCCGCGTATCGCTGATTGCCGGCGTGCACGGCCGCGCGCTGGGCCGCATCAAGGCCGGCGACGTGGTCTCGCACGTGGCGAAGCAGATCGACGGCAAGGGCGGCGGCCGCCCCGACATGGCGCAGGGCGGCGGCACCGACGCGCCGGCGCTGTCAACCATACTGGCGGATCTGCCGTTATGGGCCTCCGGCCAGTTGTCGGCCTGAGGTTGCGAGGTTGCGCGTCGACCGGGATCCCGGCTACTGGCCACGCCGAGGCGCATTGCGCCGATGGTGGATGGTCGCTAGTATCGCCCGAATAATGTAGGCAGCTGTTGCCCAATCAAGAGATTGTCGCGACAGGTAGCCAGATTGAGAGCCGGGAAGGCGGCAAAGCCTTCGACGGACAATCGTAGAACTGCGGTGATGGATGCTCAGGGGTGAGGTGCCATCACGTGCAGGTTTGGAACTAGGAATTTATGGAGCAGCAACCATGTTGATTCTGACCCGCAGGGTTGGTGAAACCCTGATGATCGGCGACGAGGTGACCGTCACCGTTCTGGGCGTGAAAGGCAACCAGGTTCGCATTGGCATCAATGCGCCCAAGAACGTCGCCGTGCATCGCGAAGAAATCTACCAGCGTATCAAGGGCGAGCACGAATCCGGCAGCGGCCCCGCCTCCGGCGACGAGCACTGAGCGAAACGTTCGGGCTTTACCTCGCGGCGGTCGGCGGTTATCCTTGCCGACCCTGCTGCAGCACCACAAACCCGGAGAGATGCCCGAGTGGCCGAAGGGGCTCCCCTGCTAAGGGAGTATAGGGTCAAAAGCCTTATCGAGGGTTCGAATCCCTCTCTCTCCGCCAGACACGCAAAACGCCCCCTCGCGGGGCGTTTTGCGTGTCTGGCGTAGAGAGAGGTGTGGACGAACCCTCTTGGGTTCGACAAATTCGTCCGGAACGAATTTGGACAGCCGAAGGCTGGCCCCGTAGCGCGCAGCGCGAAGGGGTGAGCCCCATGGATGGGGCGAACAATCCCTCGTCTCCATGAAGACACGGCAGTTGAGCGAAGCACCCCCTCGCGGGGCGTTTTGCGTGTCTGGCGGAGAGAGAGGTGTGGACGAACCCTCTTGGGTTCGACAAATTCGTCCGGAACGAATTTGGACAGCCGAAGGCTGGCCCCGTAGCGCGCAGCGCGAAGGGGTGAGCCCCATGGATGGGGCGAACAATCCCTCGTCTCCATGAAGACACGGCAGTTGAGCGAAGCACCCCCTCGCGGGGCGTTTTGCGTGTCTGGCGGAGAGAGAGGTGTGGACGAACCCTCTTGGGTTCGACAAATTCGTCCGGAACGAATTTGGACAGCCGAAGGCTGGCCCCGTAGCGCGCAGCGCGAAGGGGTGAGCCCCATGGATGGGGCGAACAATCCCTCGTCTCCATGAAGACACGGCAGTTGAGCGAAGCACCCCCTCGCGGGGCGTTTTGCGTGTCTGGCGGAGAGAGAGGTGTGGACGAACCCTCTTGGGTTCGACAAATTCGTCCGGAACGAATTTGGACAGCCGAAGGCTGGCCCCGTAGCGCGCAGCGCGAAGGGGTGAGCCCCATGGATGGGGCGAACAATCCCTCTTCATGCCGACGCTTCCATGCCGTCACGGTGCGAATCGCATCAAAACTGTACCTGTCCCCTGACCTCCATCACATCGGGGTCGACCGTCACATTGCGTCGGCTGCTCTGCGCGCGCACATAGTTCGCCTGCAGCTTCAGGTAACGGTTGATGTACCAGTTTGCGCACACCGACGAAGTTGATCACCTGAACCAATCGATCACGATCAGCGCGCCGGCATCGTGATCAGCGTTGCCTGGAATCGGAATTGGCCAAGGCCACCGTTTCGCGATCCGGCTGCCGCCTGCG